>Ga0183095_10001_pt2 | contig 956005 bp, 882 predicted proteins | sample BioMet4_FD_130346 | JGI IMG/M metagenome (GOLD analysis project Ga0183095, IMG submission 130346) | Microbial communities from bioreactor (seeded with sewage sludge) at LBNL, California, USA - Biofuel metagenome 4 (v2) (version 3) | ecosystem: Engineered > Bioreactor > Anaerobic > Unclassified ... | reverse complement strand
GCATCGCCCCCCTGGATGCCGGCCACCAGGGCGGACAGGTCCTGGGCCTGGTCGGCCAGTTCGGTGACGGCCTTGGCGGACTGGCCCATGGCTGCGGCGGTTTCCGAGGCGATCTGGCTGATGGCTTCGATGGCCCGGTTGATCTCCTCGGAGGTGGCCGATTGTTGTTCGGCGGCCGTGGCGATGGAGCGCACCTGATCCCCGGCCGTCTCCACCATGGTCACGATTTCGGTCAGGGCCGCGCCCGAACGTTCGGCCAGCTTGGTGGCTTCTTCCACGGCGGAAGCGGCCTGATCCATCATGGAGACGGTGCTGGCCGTGCCCTGCTGGATGCCGACGATGGCGCTGCCCACTTCCTTGGTGGCGCTCATGGTTTTTTCGGCCAGTTTCCGGACTTCGTCGGCCACGACGGCAAAGCCGCGTCCGGCCTCGCCGGCCCGGGCCGCCTCGATGGCGGCGTTTAAGGCCAAGAGGTTGGTCTGGTCGGCGATGTCGGAAATGACGCCCAGGATGGCGCCGATGCCGTGGGCCTTTTCCCCCAGTTCGTGCATGTTTTTCTTGAGCGCCGCCGATGCCTCGCGCACCGTGCCCACGGCCGAGACCACCTGGACGACCAGATCGGCGCCCTCCCGGGCCTTGGCCCGGGTATCGTCGGTATTTTGGGCCGTTGCCCCGGCGTTTTTGGCCACTTCCAGGATGGTGGCGTTCATCTCTTCCACGGCGGTGACCGTCTCCTGGACCCGGTTGTTTTGTTCCTGGGCGCCCCGGTTGGACTGTTCGATCTGGGCGGAGAGTTCCTCGGTGGCCGAGGCCATGCGGCTGGAGACCTCCGAAGCTTCGGCGGCGGTCCGGGCGATGACGGCGTTTTGCTCCTCGATGTGTTTTTGCTGGGCCATGATCGCCGTAAGATCCGTCCAGAACGTGAAGGAGCCGATCATGGCGCCGTCGAGGTCGAAAAAGGGCGTGGCCGTGATGTCGAACTGGCGTGTTTTTCGGGATGGCGTGACATATTCGAGGATGGCATGGCAGGGCTTTTTTTCATTGAGCGCCTGGTCGGACAACGTGGCACGGGAGGGGTCGCCAAAGAAGAATTCCCCGGAGGAGATGCCTTTCTGGTCTTCGGGAGCGCCTTTCCGTTCCAGGGCCTCGCAGGCCTGCCGGTTCGCCCAGGTCATCTTGTGGGCGGGGTCGAGGACGGCGCAGGGCGCGGGAATGCCCCGAAGGACGCCCTCGGCAAAACCGAGCTTGGCCTTGAGTTCGTTCACCATGTGCCGGATGCCATCGGCCAGGGTTTTCATTTCCCGCTGGAAATTGCCGGTGAGGGCGGCTTTGTAGTCACCGGCGGCGATCCGGGCCGTGAACTGGCTGATGGCGGTGAGAGGTCCGAACACGAGTCGCCGGTTGACGATCGTGATGATGGCCACCACCACGATGATCACGAGCAGTCCGATGACAAGCAGAATGGTGCGTTGATGATCGGCGCCGGCCTCCATTTCGGACGCGCTGGCCGTCATGCACACCAGCCAGCCCGTGGCCGGGACTTCGGCCACGGCCATATACTTGGCTTCGTCGGCGTAGGTGTACTGGACAAGGCCGTTTTTCACCTTGAGCGCCTGTTGGATGAAGCTCTTATCGCTGCCGTTTTGGAGAATGTCCTCTTTTTTGGTGGCATGGGCGATGGTGGTCCCGGTGCCGTCGATCATGAAGGCATAGCCTTTTTTACCGAAATGGATGGGATCGATGAATTCCTTGGTGAAGGCGTCCCAGATGGTGGAGACGGCCAATCCGCCGAGCAGCTTGCCATCCGGCCCATGAATGGCCTTGGCGGCGACGAAGATCAACGTCGTTCCGGATTTGGCCTTGACGATTTTTTTGGAAACATAGGTCTCTTGGCCCGAAGCGATGGCCTTGTAGTAGTCGCGATCGGTGTAGGAATCGGCCAGCGTGCCGGCGAGTTTGTTGTGGCCGAATACCAGATGTCCTGTCTGGTCAAAGGCGAAGATGGAGAGCAGTTCCGGAGAATTCTCCAGATAGCCTTTGATCATGGAGATGGCTTGTGTCTTTTCGCCCGCCATGGCCGCAAGCACCGCCGGCTGCGAAGCCAAGCTGGCCGCTGTACCCTTGGCGCCGTCAATATAGATATTGAGGATCTTGGTGCCTGTCTGGGCCATTTGGCGAAGCGACTCTTCTTGGAGCGCTGTGGACAGCGTTGTTGTGGAGGCGGTGACAAAGAGGATCAAAATGCATATTCCGGCAGATACGGACGTAGCGACTGCAAGCGTAAGAATGCCGTTGATGCCGAGTTTCCGCATAGCATTCCTCCTTTGTGGGGGCGACCGTTATTTTTTTTCGTCAACTGGAGCGGGAAGTCATGGCACATGAAAATTAGTTATTAAAACAATTACGATATCCAATAAGCCGTTCCTCAACGGCCCGCAATATTGAAATCACTTTTTTGAGGAGGAACAGGATATTTTTATTAACATATAAAAAAATAAATAAATTTATACAAGTCGACAACGTGCCGCCTTCGGGAGTGACTGTAACGAGGGACGGCTGCACAATGGCGGGCGGGATGCTTCTCGACGGCCACGCGGACAGGTCTTTGGAATATTCCGCGTTTTTTCACTTGTTATAATTTGAACCTGTAACGTCATGAGAAGCTGTAGAGAATGGTGCAGTGGGCGTACGTGGGATTGCTTCCAATGGGGAGAAGGGAATCGCAGCGGCGGCCCAAGAAGCCCACCTTATTGAATTTAAAATAATTCAATAAGGTGGAGCTCTCTCATACGGCAAAATCGTTGAAAAAGGCCCCTGGGCAGTGGCCGAGTGTTGCTTTTTTCGGCGGGGAGCGCCATCTGGCCGGCGGCGATGGGTGCGTTCCCCGGGCGCGCGGCAGGCTGGCGGGAATGGGTTCGGAGACGGCCGCGTCTGGCGGCCGCCTCCGGAAGGGCGAACGGTCGGGACGTGTTACTTCAGGGCTTTCGGCGCATCGCCCCCCTGGATGCCGGCCACCAGGGCGGACAGGTCCTGGGCCTGGTCGGCCAGTTCGGTGACGGCCTTGGCGGACTGGCCCATGGCTGCGGCGGTTTCCGAGGCGATCTGGCTGATGGCTTCGATGGCCCGGTTGATCTCCTCGGAGGTGGCCGATTGTTGTTCGGCGGCCGTGGCGATGGAGCGCACCTGATCCCCGGCCGTCTCCACCATGGTCACGATTTCGGTCAGGGCCGCGCCCGAACGTTCGGCCAGCTTGGTGGCTTCTTCCACGGCGGAAGCGGCCTGATCCATCATGGAGACGGTGCTGGCCGTGCCCTGCTGGATGCCGACGATGGCGCTGCCCACTTCCTTGGTGGCGCTCATGGTTTTTTCGGCCAGTTTCCGGACTTCGTCGGCCACGACGGCAAAGCCGCGTCCGGCCTCGCCGGCCCGGGCCGCCTCGATGGCGGCGTTTAAGGCCAAGAGGTTGGTCTGGTCGGCGATGTCGGAAATGACGCCCAGGATGGCGCCGATGCCGTGGGCCTTTTCCCCCAGTTCGTGCATGTTTTTCTTGAGCGCCGCCGATGCCTCGCGCACCGTGCCCACGGCCGAGACCACCTGGACGACCAGATCGGCGCCCTCCCGGGCCTTGGCCCGGGTATCGTCGGTATTTTGGGCCGTTGCCCCGGCGTTTTTGGCCACTTCCAGGATGGTGGCGTTCATCTCTTCCACGGCGGTGACCGTCTCCTGGACCCGGTTGTTTTGTTCCTGGGCGCCCCGGTTGGACTGTTCGATCTGGGCGGAGAGTTCCTCGGTGGCCGAGGCCATGCGGCTGGAGACCTCCGAAGCTTCGGCGGCGGTCCGGGCGATGACGGCGTTTTGCTCCTCGATATGCTCCTGCTGGGCGACGATTTCCGTCAGATCCATCATGAAGGTGATGGAACCGAGCAGCTTGCCCTCCGGATCGAAAAACGGCGAAGCCGTCAGGTCGAAATGGCGCGTTTGGCCGGAAGGGCCGGTCACGCTGGCCGTCGTATGGACAACTTTTTTTTCGGTCACGGCCTGTTCGGAAGCGGTGGACCGGGAAGCGTCACCGAAGAAAAATTCTCCGGCGGTCAGCCCTCGCTGGGCTTCGGGAGCGCCCGGCCGTTCCAGGGCCTCGCAGGCTTGCCGGTTCGCCCAGGCGATCTTGCGCTCGGGATCGAGCAGGGCGCACGGGGCGGCGATGCCGCGCAGCACGCCCTCGGCAAAGGCGAGTTTGACGTTGAGCTGGCGCACCATTTCCCGGATGTTGTCGGCCAGCGCGACCAGCTCGAAGCGGAAGGATCCGGAAAGCGAGGCCGTAAGGTCGCCGGCGGCGATCTTCCCCGCGAAGGCGGCGATGGCGGCCAGGGGCCTGAGAATGATCCGCTGGTTGAACAGGGTGATGATCGCCACCACGGCCACGAGGATGGCCAGGCCCGTCATGATGAGGATGCGTCGCTGGTGGATCGCCCCGGAGTGCATTTCGGATTCGACGGCGGACATGCAGACCACCCAGCCCGTCTGGGGCGTGGTGGCCACGGCCAGGAATTTCCGGACGCCGGCGAACTCGTAGTGGAGAATGCCGTTCCCCAGTTCCTTGGCCTTGTTGCCGAGGGTTCTGGGTTCGTTGGGATTGAGGATGAGGCTTTTGTTGCCGCCGTGGGCGATGATGGCGCCCTCCTTGTCGACGATGAATCCGCAGCCCGTTGCCCCGAACCGCAGAGGGTCGATGAATTTTTTGGTAAAGGCCTCCCAGGCGGGATAGCCGACCAGGACGCCCAGGAGACGGCCAGAGGCATCCCGGACGGGCCTGGAGACGGCGAACAACAACACGCCGGTACTTCTCCCCCGAAAGACGGATGGGCTGATGTAACTGTTCTGCCCGGCCAGGATGGCCTTGAAATATTCCCGGTCGCTGTAGCTTGGGGAAAACGCCTCATTGCCCTTGGATTGTCCGGTCACGGGCTTTCCTTGGAGATCAAGGAGAACGAGGAGATAAAACGATTCTGAATCCTTAAGAAAATTTTGGAAGAGCGGCCTGACCCTGTCCGGATTGCCGGTCAGGGCCTCGGCTATGGCCGGCAGGGAGGAGAGCGTCTCCACCTCGTCGTTTGCCTGGTTGATGAAGAAGTTCAGGAACGCCGCCGTGGAGTTGGCGGATTGCCGCAGGGCGGCTTCCTGTATTTCCTCAGAGAGGCCATAGGTCGAGTTGGAAGTATAGAGGACCAGGGCCAGGATGCCGGCAGCGACGGAACTGGCCACCGCTACAAGAAGGGCACTGTTGATGCCAAAGTTGCGCATAGGCATTCTCCTTTACAAAGGGATATATGCTGGATAAAAATCAATTGGATGGGAAATTTGTTTTCTTTAACTGTCACGAAAAGATTAAAAATAGTGCCTTTCAGTGTATGAGACGGCCTCCAGCAAAACTTTTTCCAATATAGAAAATATACGGATGCTTGGCAATGCATCACGCATCAGGTTTATGGAACGCCGGATAGATGCATTTTTTTGAGAAAAGGCAGGGGAAATGTCGGCAGGACGGTGCGATGCAGCACCTCCCTGCAAACGCGCTATCGGGCGTTTGCAGGGGAAAGAATGCTTCGGGCGGCGCGGATTAGAGGGAGAGAAATCGTCCCGTTACCGATTGCGGATCGGCGACCAAGTCCTCGGGCGTGCCCTGGGCCACGATACGGCCACCAGCCTCGCCGCCGCCCGGCCCCAGGTCGATCACGTGATCCGAGGCGGCCACCACGTCGGTGTTGTGCTCGATGACCACCACGCTGGCTCCCTTTTCCACCAGCCGGTGCAGGACGATGATGAGCTTGCCTACTTCCTGCATGTGCAGGCCGGTGGTGGGTTCGTCCAGGATATAGAGGGCTCCGGGCAGGCTCCGCTTGCCGAGTTCGCGGGAGATCTTGATGCGCTGGGCTTCGCCGCCGGAGAGCGTGGTGGCCGGCTGGCCCAGGCGCAGGTATTCGAGGCCCACCTCCTCCAGGACCGCCAGCCGCCGGTCGAGCACCGGGTAGTTTTCGAAGAATTCCCGGGCTTGACGCACGGTCAGATCCAGCACTTCGGCGATGTTGAGACCTTTATAGCGCACGTCCAGGGTTTCGCGGTTGTAGCGCAGGCCGCCGCAGATCTCGCAGGTGACGTAGATGTCGGGCAGAAAGTGCATCTCCACCCGGATCTGGCCGTCGCCGTCGCAGGCCTCGCACCGCCCGCCCCGGACGTTGAAGCTGAACCGGCCGGGCTTGAAGCCCCGGCGCCTGGCATCGGGGGTGGTGGCGAAGATTTCGCGGATCTCGTCGAAGACCTTGGTGTAGGTGGCCGGATTGGAACGCGGGGTGCGGCCGATGGGCGTCTGGTCGATGCTGATGATCTTTTCGATGCGCTCGGCCCCTTCGATGCCGGCGATGGGCCCTGGCGCGTCCACCTTGATGCCCTTGGCCAGGGCCAGATGCTTGTAAAGGGTGTCCATGACCAGGGAACTTTTGCCCGAGCCCGACACCCCGGTCACGCAGACCAGGCAGCCAAGCGGGATGGACACGTCGATGTCCTTGAGATTGTTGGTGGTCACCCCGCGAAGGGTGAGCATGCCGTTGCCCGTCCGCCGGGTTTCGGGACGGGGAGCGCTGGCCTCGCCGCGCAGGTATTTGCCGGTGAGCGAATGCGGGTCGGCCAGAAGGCCGGCCACCGTGCCCTGATAGACCACTTCACCGCCGAGACGGCCGGAACCCGGCCCCAGCTCGATGACGTGGTCGGCGCTTTTGATGGTGGCCTCGTCGTGTTCCACCACGAGCACGGTGTTGCCGCGTCCCTGGAGCTGGCGCAGGGTGGCCAGCAGGCGGTCGTTGTCCCGGGGATGGAGTCCGATGCTCGGCTCGTCCAGGACATAGGTCACGCCGACGAGACCGGAACCGAGTTGGCCGGCCAGCCGGATGCGTTGGGCCTCGCCGCCGGACAATGTGGCCATGGCCCGACCCAGGGACAGGTAGTCGAGCCCCACCCCGGAGAGAAAACGCAGCCGGTGGTGCAGCTCTTTGAGAAGCGGCTCGGCGATCAGCGCCTCGGCGCCGGTGAACGTGAGGGCCGAGATCCAGGCCAGGGCCCGGTCTATGGGCAGGGCGCAGAACTGGGCGATGTTTTGGTCTTCGATCCGCACGGCCAGGGACTCCGGTCGCAGTCTGGCCCCGTTGCAGGTCGGGCAGGGCCGTGCCTGGCGGAATCGGGCCAGCTCGTCGCGCCACACCGGACCGAAGGACTGGCCGTGTTCGAGCAGGTGGACCACGCCGTCCCAGCCGAGGTCCTTGTCGCCGTAGAAGAGCGCCTGCCGGGCTGCCGCGGTAAAATCGGCCAGCCGGGTGTCGAGGGTAAACCCGTGCCGTTTGCCGAGGCCCTCCAGCCGGGAGCGGTAGCGGGCCAGCGCCCGTTCGCTCTTCCAGGGCAAAACAGCCCCTTCCCGCAAGGACAGACCGGAGTTGGGGGCGAGCAGGGCCGGTTCGTAGTATTCCACCAGGCCTATGCCGCCGCAGGCGGGGCAGGCGCCCTGGGGGCTGTTGAACGAGAAGAGCTGGGGCGAGGGCTTGGGCACGCTGATCTTGCAGGTGGGGCAGGAAGAGGCGGTGGAGAAGATCCGGTCCGGAACCTTTCCCCCATAGTCGGCCACGATGAGTCGGCCGTCGCCCTGGGCCAGGCCCAATTCCACCGAATCGGACAGGCGCGAGCGGATGCCGTCCTTGACCACCAGCCGGTCCACCACCAGGTCGATGACGTGGCGCTTGTTTTTCTCAAGCTCCGGCATGGGTTCCAGGGGGACGACCTGGCCGTTGATGCGGACCCGGGCGAAGCCCTGGCTCTTGAGCTTTTTCAGCCGGTCGGCGTGGGTGCCTTTGAGGTGTTCGACCAGCGGCGCCAGGAGCAGCACCTTGCTGCCTTCGGGCAGGGCCAGAATGTCGTTTATGATTTCATCGGCGGTGCGGGCCTGGATGGGTTGGCCGCAGGACGGGCAGTGGGACTTGCCCAGGCGGGCGAAAAAGACCCGGAGAAAGTCGTAGATTTCCGTGACCGTGCCCACGGTGGAGCGCGGATTGCGGGTGGCGGTCTGCTGTTCCAGGGAGATGGCCGGGGAGAGTCCCTCGATCTTGTCCACCTGCGGCTTGTCCATCTGGGGCAGGAATTGGCGGGCGTAGGCCGACAGCGATTCCACGTAGCGCCGCTGCCCCTCGGCATAGACGATGTCGAAGGCGAGCGTGGATTTGCCCGACCCCGAGGGACCGCACACCACCACCAGCTTGTCACGGGGGATGTCCAGGGTCAGGTTCTTGAGGTTGTGCTGGCGGGCGCCTTCGATATGGATATGGGGAGCCTCGGTCATGCATGCCTCCAAAGTCGTGCGGCAGGGAGGGAAAATAAGGCGATTCGTGCGAAAGGCAAGTCCGGGCCCGGCGAACGTCCCGGCAGGACCCCACCAAGTTCGGCCGACGTCTTGTAACGAGGGATATTTTATCCTATATGGGATAAGAAACATCCGTGTCCCAACCGGGATAGCAAATAAGGAGCAGCCATGCGCTACGACGTGCCCTTCGTGCCCGATCCCGAGTATGTGGCGCTGTTGGCCGCCAACCGGGATCGCCTTTCCGCGGTGTACTTCCGGCTTGGACCGGAAGTGCCCGACGGGCGTTTGCCCGGCATTGGCGACGTCTCGCCCGAGGCGGTGATGGAGGGGCTTTCCGCCCTGCCCGGCGTGCCCCGGTACGGATTGCTCAATAGTCGTTTCTATGATCCGGCCGCCTTGTCTCGGGAGGGGCTGGCGGACCTGATCCTTCTTTTGGAGGGGTATTTGGCGGCCGACGTGCTGGATGGCATCGTCTATGCCGACCACTATCTGCTGGTCGCCTTATCCGACGCGTCCCCGGAGGTCGCTTCCGCTCTGGAGGCCGTGCCGAGCGTCAATTTTCTCCTGGATTCGGCGCGACGGGCGTCAAGCCTGCTCGAATACGCCGCCGCCACCCATTTCCGGCCGCCGGCCAAGATCGTGCTCGACCGATCGCTCAATCGCCAGACCCAGCTTCTGGCCGAGGTGGCGCGCGAACTCCGCGCTGTCTATCCGACGATCACTATCGGCCTTCTGGCCAACGAGGGCTGCCTGTACGCCTGCCCCTTCAAGGCCGCCCACGACGGCCGCATCGCCCTGTCCCGTCTGCTGCCGACCAGGGTCGGCGGAGGCGTCAAGGAACAGCTCGGCTGCCTGCGTTTTTTCCTTGAGGAGCCGGGGCGGATTTTCGCTTCGCCGTTTTTGCGCCCCGAGGACGCGTGCCGTCTGGAAAATGTGGTGGATTCCTTTAAAATCGGCGGCCGTACCCGCGAACCGTCCGCGTTGCGGGAGGTGGTCGGGGCTTATCTGGCCGGGAGCTACCAGGGCAATTTGCTCTGGCTGCTCGATACGCTGGAGGCCCTGGCCGATCGGTATTGGCTGGACAATGCGGCCGTGCCCAGGAATTTTTTCGAGCGGGTGGATGGTTGCTCGCGGCGCTGTCAGGAATGCGGCTATTGCGCAGCCCTGGCCGGCGAGCTCATCCGGGAGCGGAAACTGGTTTTGCCGCATCTGGCCACGATCTGATCGACGTCGGATAAGGCCTTCGTCAAAACGCCGTCAGGCGCGCCCCCAGGGGCGCGCGTCCGGTTCTTTTCCTGCCCTTGCGTCCAACCTGGGCGCCGTTGGGCGGCGTTCATTCCTTTGGGGAAAGTTCTACGAAAATGCCTTCATAGGCGTTCCGGAAAGAGGGACACGCCTTGTCTGAGGGGTACACTGTCATGTTGAGCAAGGGACAGAATTTGCAGCGTTCCCCATTTTGATTGTCATGGCCTTGTACCAGCATAAAATATTCGCAATCACGGCACGTTGCCATATTTTTCTCCAGAAAACTGGCCACGTCTTGTTTTCTGTCATGGAGATAGCCGCTTCAAAAAAATCAAGACTATCAAAGTTCTATAAAAATATAGCTTTGTTGAGCTATTGTAAATACATTATTTTGTGTCTTTGAATATTGATGTATTGACATGAAGTGAAGTATGTTGTGGCCAGAATGCATCGATTGTAGGGAAATTGGAAAGGAAAAGGCAGAAAATGTATTATGCTACGTTCCTATAAAAGTTGGAATATGCAGAAACTTTGTCCATAATCTCCCAGATCATTGCACGACATCAGTCAAGTCTTGGCCATGCTTGTTACATGACCCATTCATTTGTTGCCCATGCGCTGGATACGGCCGGCGTTTCTCCGCCACCTCTCCGGGCTGTCTTGTGAGGCCGCCCTGCCGCGAGAGCCAAGCGGTACAGGTATGGGAAGGGAAACGGAGCCTAGCCGAGGCCGCGCATCCATTCCTGAGATCGTTGTCCAGGCGCCTGTCTCGACGACCGTGTCGTGGATTTTATCGTAACACTATTGAACTAGTATAAAATTCAAAGAGGTGAAACCTGCTGGTCGTTGGAGGCGCTCCCCGAAGCCCCTTGGGCGGCAGCGGCAAGTCCGGCGTGGGGAAGGGGCCACGGGGTCGCAGGCGGGTGGTGCCCAGGGAGGATTGAGCCTTTAGCCGAGGGAGCGACGGCAGAAGTCTTCCAGTTCCTTTTCGTCAAGTTCTTGGCTGGATTCCTCGATTTTTCGCGTCGGTTCTTCGACAGGCTCCTTGCGCCAGACGCCTTGGTCCTCTTCAAAAAAACTCACGCATTCCAAACGGATGGGTTGTGTAAACATAGAAACCTCCCCAAGGGTTACCAGTACCTTTGCCAGATCCGTTCCAGCCCGGCCGCACCTACCGTGTCAGGCGCACGGCTTGCGGGAACATTCCATGTATTTTTGTCGCTCTCGGCCGGCTCCTGGTTACCGACCAGCGGAGACCGGCCGGCGGTTTGGAAGAAAAAGTCTTGCCCGGGCGGCCCGTCGGCGTGTAGGCCTGTGGCCACGTCCGTCCAGGCTGCGCGGATATTCGCGGCGCAGCGCGGCAGGCGCCGGTTCCCGCGGAGGTTTTTTCCCCATGGCTGATGGCAGCCCGTTGAAACTGGTTTTTCTTATTGCCGACGGCATGGCCGATCGGCCGGTTGCCGGTCTTGACGGCCGGACACCTCTGGAAGCGGCGGCCACCCCGGCCATGGACCGGCTGGCCAGGGAAGGGCGGATGGGGATGTGCCGCACCGTGCCGGACGGCATGTCTCCGGGCTCCGACGTGGCCAACATGGCCCTGCTCGGCTTCGATCCGGCCCGCTACCATACCGGACGCGGCCCCATCGAGGCGGCTGGCATGGGCCTGCGGTTGGCCCCGGATGACGTGATTTTCCGTCTCAATACCGTGACGGTCTCCGCCTTTGCCGATGACGGGCTCATGCGCGATTACGCCGCCGGGCACATCGCCACCGAGGCCTCCCGCCCCCTGGTCGAGGCCATCGGTCGGACCTGCTGCCCGCCGGCGTATACCCTCTATCCGGGCGTGCAGTACCGGCATCTGCTCGTGGCCAAGGGCGCGGCCGACCGGGCGGAGGCCGCCGTGGACGTGCGTCCGCCCCATAACATCACCGATCAGTCCATCGCCCGGGATCTGGCCGCCATGCGCGGCTGCCCGGCGCTGTGGACGTTCGTGACCCGGGCCGCCGCCTTCTTAGCCGGGCCGGATAATGTCACCAAGGCCAATGCCGTCTGGCCTTGGGGCCAGGGTCGGGCGCTCACCTTGCCGGATTTTGCCACCGTTTTCGGGGTGCGCGGCGCGGTGGTCTCGGCCGTGGATGTGGTCAAGGGACTCGGCCGGGCCGCCGGCATGACCGTTTGCGACGTGCCCGGAGCCACCGGACTCCTCGATACCAATTACGAGGGCAAGGTGGCGGCAGCCTTGGATTTCCTTGCCAAGGGCGATTTTGTGTACCTGCACGTGGAGGCCCCGGACGAGTGCGGTCACGGCGGTGACGCGGTCGGCAAGGTCGAGGCCATCCGCCGGTTCGACGCCCGGGTGGTCGCGCCCATGCGCGATGCCCTGGGCGACCGGGCGGCCTTTCTCGTGGCCTGTGACCATCCGACGCCTCTTGCCTTGCGGACCCACTCCAGCGATCCGGTGCCGTTCGTCTATTGGCGGCCGGGGCTTTCCCCTTCGGGGGCGACGGCCATGAGCGAGGCCGAGGCGGCCCGGTCCGGCTGCCTGATCGGGGCCGGGCATGTCCTGCTGCCCCGGGCCCTCGACTGGATCGGGAAGGGAGCGCCATGCCGCTCATCCTGAAACCCGGGGACTTCCCCAGCCAGGACGCCTGGCTGCGTTTTCACGTGTCCTACGGTGAGACCGACCGCATGGGCTACGCCTACTACGGCCACTATCCGCACTGGTTCGAGCGGGCGCGCAGCCTTTTTATTCGGGAGCGGGGCATGAGCTATGAGGCGGTGGAGGCGCGCGGCGTCTGGCTGCCCGTGCGGGATCTGGCCATCCGCTATCTGCGGCCCGCTCATTTCGACCAGGCCGTGGCCGTTCGGGTGGGCATCTCCTCCTGGGGCCGGGCCTCGGTCGATTTCGTCTATCAGGTCTTCGGACCGCCGGACGACTCGGTGCTCCTGGCCGCCGGCGAGACCCTCCATGCCTGCACGTCCACGGAAGGCCGTCCCATTGCCGTTCCAGACTGGTTGCGCGCCCTTTTTTCCCTGTAACCTGTAGCTATTGGCGCATTATGTTCATTGATATTCATACGCACGCGTATCATCCCAAAATTGCAGACAAGGTTGTGGCCCAACTTGAGGACCACTACGGCATTCCCGCCGTGGGCACCGCCCGGCTCGACGATCTTTTGGCCCGGGCCAAACGGGCCGGGCTCGACAAAGTGGTGGTGCACAACGCGGCCACCTCGCCGGCCCAGGTGATCCCGGCCAACAATTGGGCCATCCGCATTCAGCGGGAAAATCCTGGGGAAGTGGTGGCCTTCGGCACCCTGCACCGGGATTATGCGGACTTCGAACAGGAGCTTGACCGGTTGGAGCAGGCCGGCATCAAGGGCATCAAGTTTCACGCCGATTTCCAGGGCTTCCGCCTGGACGACCCCAAGCTCGGGCCCATCTACGAAGCCATGTCCGGCCGGTTTGTCCTGATGCTGCATGTGGGGGACAGGCTCCCGCCCGAGCTGAACAATTCCAGCCCGGACAAGGTGGCGGCCATCCTTCGGGATTTTCCCGGTCTGACCGTCATCGCCGCCCACATGGGGGGGCTTTATCAGTGGGAGTTCGTGGTGGAGCAACTCGTGGGCAAAAACGTCTACATCGACACCTCGAGCACGCTTCCGTTTATTGATGACGCAACGCTGCGGCGTATTTTCGAGGGCCATCCTCGGGAGCGTATTCTGTTCGGCAGCGATTATCCGCTGTTTGATCCGGGCGAGGAGATCGTCCGGCTCCGCCAGCGCCTGTCCCTCGACGATGCCGCGATTGAGCAGCTCCTCTCCACGGGAATGTCGCTTTTTGATTGCAATAATGTGCATTGACGTGGACGCCCCTGTCGTGCTGGAACCGGAAAATACCGTTGAGCCGCTCGGCCTGCGTATTCGGCCCGGCCCCAAGGAGTCGCTTTATGAGCATTCGCGCACAGATTCTGTGCTCTCTCGGCATCATGTTCCTGTTGATTTGCCTGATGTCCGTCGCCACCTGGACCGTCACCTCGGGCCAGAGGGACGATGGAATGGTCATCAATCTGGCTGCCCGGCAGCGTATGCAGGTGCAAAAGATCGCCAAGGAGGCCCTGGTCTACGCCCATTTGGTCCGGGAGGGGCAGTCCGCCGATTCCATGGCTGATGCCATCCGGCAGCGCCTGGGCCAGTTCAAGACTGTCCAGAGCCTTTTGACCAAGGGTGGCGAATATCATGAGGGCCGGGCCATTCATGTCCCGGTTCCCAGCCGCGAGACGGCCGCCCTGCTGGTCGAGAGTACCCGTTTGGCCGGTCCCTTCGAGACGGATGTGGACGCGGTGCTGGGGAAGGGCGATGGCGCCGCGGCCAGCCGGCTGCTGACCACTTCCGAGGCCGTGGTGACCGCCCAGGACAAGGCCGTTGGTCAATTGCAGCAGGAAACCGAGTCCAGCGTCGGCACGCTACTGACCCTCCAGGCCTGCGGACTGGCCGCCAGCATCCTGGTTTTCCTGGCCATGCTTTTTTTGCTGCGTCGGAACATCAACCAGCCGCTTTCCCGGCTTCGTGCCTATGCTGCCGCCGTGGCCGGGGGCAACCTGAAGGCTGCGGCCAGCGGCGACTATCCGCCGGAACTGGCCCAGTTGCGCGATGATCTGGCCCAAATGGTCAGTGCGTTGGAGTCGATCATGGCCGAGGCCCGGGACAAGGGCGCCCAGGCCGAGGCGAATGCCGCCGAAGCCTCCCGTGCGTTGGAGCTCGCCAAGGAAGAGGAGGCCAAGACCGCGGACCTGCTTTCCCGCATGCACGCGGCCGCCGCCAAGGCTCAGGCCGTTTCCGAAAGCGTCATGGGCGAATCCGCGCAGCTTCTTGAGCAGACGAAGCAGGTTGCCAGGGGCTCCGCGCAGCAGCGCGACCGCATGACGGAGACGGCCACCTCCATGGAAGAGATGAACTCCACCGTGCTTGAAGTGGCGAAAAACGCCGCCAGTGCGGCGACCAGCGCCGATGAGGCCAAGGGCAAGGCCATGACCGGGGCCGAAGGCGTGCGTTCGGCCGTGGCCTCCATCGAGGCCATCCGCCAGCGTATCCTGGAGCTTCGGGAGTCCATGACCCGCCTGGGCCAGCAGGCCGACAGCATCGGCCACATCCTGAGCGTCATTTCCGACATTGCCGATCAGACCAACCTTTTGGCCTTAAACGCCGCCATCGAGGCGGCCAGGGCCGGCGATGCGGGACGGGGATTCGCCGTGGTGGCCGACGAGGTCCGCAAGCTCGCGGAAAAGACCATGGCCGCCACCAAGGAAGTGGGCGAGGCCGTGCGTTCCATTCAGAGCCAAGCCCGGGAGAATATCGCCGCCGTGGAATCCGCCGCTTCGGGCATCGAACAGAGCACGGAGGCGGCGGCCGAGTCGGGCCGGTTCATGGATGAAATCGTGGGCATCGTGGAGACGACCGCCTCCCAGGTGGAATCCATCGCTACGGCCTCGGAAGAGCAGTCCGCCACCTCCGAGGAGATCAACCGGGCCGTGGAAGAGGTCAACGGTATCGCTGGGGAAACGGCGGCCGGCATGGGTGCCGCCACCGAGGCCCTGTCGGCCTTGACCGAACTGGCCGGGGAGCTGGACGAGGTCATCCGGCAGATGACCGGCGAGACGGGAAGCCGTCCGGCCGGGGCCAGACCGCCGCGCCAGGTGACCACGCCCAAGCGTCCGGCTTTGCCGTCCCCGCGCCCGGACGCGCCGAAAAAATCCCTGTCCGCCTCCAAGACAAAGGCTGCCAAGGCCCTGCCGCCTTCTCCTGCCGCCTCGGCCACGGCCAATGCCCCTTCCTGTTCCACGGGCAGCGGTATCCTGGTCTGGGATGACTCGCTGGTGGTCGGCATCAAGGACATCGACGCGCAGCACAAGATCCTGGTCCGTATGATCTGCGAGTTGCACGAGGCCATGCGGACGGGCAAGGGCAAGGCCCAGGTGGAGCACATCGTGAAGGGGCTTGAGGACTACGCCGTGGAACACTTCGGCTTTGAAGAGTCCCTTATGGAGAAATATAAGTATCCAGGCTACTTGAATCACCGCAAGGAGCATGACGCCTTTGTGGAGAAGGTCATGGCCTTTGGCGAGGAGTTCCGGGCAAACAAGACGGCGCTCACCACCGAGATCATGGATTTCCTCAAGAACTGGCTGGTGGGGCACATCAAGGGCACGGACAAGAAGTATGCCCCCTTCTTTCATGATCGCGGCGTCAAATAGGGGACGGCTCTCTGGCGCGAAGGCGGTCGGGGGCTGCTGCCCCGACCGCCGCAGGCCGCAGGCTTCTTTTCTTCCGTTGGGCCGCTGCCCAATTCCTCAAATCCTCTCGGGCTTCCGCCCGAGGCGCCTCCTTCGACGCATTGTGCAGTGGTCTCCCGTTACCTCTTCCGCGGATGGACCGTCCCGTCGCCGAAGATGCGGTCGTATTGGACCGTGTCGCCGGGATGGGCGTCGTAGCAGTCCGAGGCGGCTACCGGCCGGCCGGCGGCCAGCAGTTCGCTGACCGTGACCAGGGTGTAGCCGCGTTCCCGCAGCTTGGCGATGAGTTCGGGCATGGCCTGCCCCGTGCCGTGGCCGTTGCCGTTGGCGTGACCGATGATGATGTCGCCGGGACGCACGCGCGCCAGGACGGTGGCGACGATGGCTTTGGCCGTGGTCCCCGGATTCGGGTCCAGGGTGGTCAGATTCCATTGGATGGCGGCTAGTCCGTTTTCGGCCAGCATGGCCAAGGCCTCGGGTCGGCAACGGCCGTAGGGGAAGCGGAACAGGACCGGTGCGACCGGAATTTTGGCGATTTCCGTTTCCGGGACGCCGCGCTCCCGGGCGCGCTTGGCCGCTTCGGCCCGGAGAATGGCGTACTGGGCCTGGGCCCAGAGAATTTCCCGACGCAGCCCCTCCGGGGAGAGCTGGCCGAAATTGCCATGGGTCCAGGCGTGGTTGCCGATCTCGAACAGCGGATCGGTCAACAGCTCCATGGCCCGCTTCGGATGGGACCGCATCCACTTGCCGCCGGCGAAGAAAGTGGCCTTGGCCTTGGCGGCGCGCAGGGCGTCCACGACCTCGCCGTCGTAACCGGCGGTCTGGTCGCTCAACTCGCACAGATCGAAGGTGAGGGCCACGAGCTTGGCCCCGGCCGTCTCCACCCGGCGGATGGAGCCGGTCAGGCGGTCGGGCAGGGGGGGCAGGGCCGGAGCTCCGGTCGTGGCTGGCGGCGTTCGGTCCGGCTCGTGGCGTTTGCCGGATTTTTTCTCGGCGGCCACGTTCGCCAGATCGTCTGGCGTCCAAAGGGCCGAAAATACGCGTTCGGAGCCGCCGGCCCGGGCGGTGCCGGCCAGGCCCGCCAGCAGGCACCATGCCAAAAGCCAGGAGAGGCAGCGCTTGTCCATGGGATGATCTCCTCCGGTCGGCAGAGTTCGTCTCCTCCGGGCGAGGCGTCGCCTCTCCCGGACCCTCACGGCCAGGGCGCTGCCCTGGACCTGCCGGGGGCCATCCTTGGTCCCCCCTTTGCCCTCGGCGTGAGGGGGCCGGGGGCATGATGCCCCCGGCCGCCGGAGGCCTCTTTTTTTACCGCATGGCCTCGGGGAAGCGCTTGGCGGCCAGTTCGCGCAGCTTGAATTTCTGCACCTTGCCGCTGGTGGTCAGCGGGAATTCGTCAACAAAGGCGACATATTTCGGAATCTTGTGCCAGGCGATCTGGCCCCGGCAGAAGTCGCGCACATCCTCGGTCTCCATGCTGACGCCCGGCTTCAGGATGATGAATGCCCCCACTTCCTCGCCGTACTTGCGGCTCGGAACGCCCGCCACCTGCACGTCGGCGATGCCGGGCATGGTGTAGAGGTATTCCTCGATCTCTCGGGGATAGATGTTTTCGCCGCCCCGGATGATCATGTCCTTGATGCGGCCGGTGATGGTCACGTAGCCGTACTCGTCCATGACACCGAGATCGCCGGAGTGAACCCAGCCGTTTGCGTCGATGCATTGGGCCGTGGCTTCGGGATTCTTGTAGTAGCCCTTCATCCTGTTGTAGCCGCGGCAGCACAGTTCGCCCGTGGTGCCGCGGGGCACCTCCTCGCCCGTTTCGGGATCGGCCACCTTGACCTCGACGTGGGGAAATGCCCGTCCCACGCCGGTGACCCGGTAGTGGAGCGGATCAGTGACATCGGTCTGGGTCATGCCGGGCGAGCTTTCCGTCAGGCCGTACACGCTCGTGATCTGCCGCATGTACATTTTTTCGGTCACCTGGCGCATGGTCTGGGTGGGGCAGACCGAGCCGGCCATGATACCCGTGCGCAGGGACGAGAAATCGAATTTGGCAAAGAGCGGGTGCTCCAGGATGGCGATGAACATGGTCGGCACGCCGTAGATGGCCGTGCATTTTTCCTGTTCGATGGAGGTCATGCTGGTGATCGGGTTGAAGACTTCGGTGAAGACCATGGTGGTGCCGTGATTGACGCAGGCCATGACCGCCAGCACGCAGCCGAAGCAGTGGAACAGCGGCACCTGGATGCACAGTTTGTCCTGGCCCGAAAAGCGTTGGCGCTGACCGATGGAATAGCCGTTGTTCACGATGTTGTGATGGCTGAGCATCACACCCTTGGGAAAGCCGGTCGTGCCCGAGGTGTACTGCATGTTGACCACGTCGTGGCAGGTGAAGGTGGCCTGCCGGGCCTGCAGTTCCTCGTCCGAGACGGTGCGGGCGAGGCCCATGATCTCGGGGATGGAGTACATGCCCCGGTGTTTTTCCACACCCAGAAAGCAGACGCGCTTTAAGAAAGGGAAGGTCCGGCTCGTGATGGCCCCGCGCTCCATGGTGCGCAGTTCCGGGGCCAGGGCGTAGAGGATCTCGATATAGTCCGAGTCGCGGAACCCGTTGATGATGAAGATGTTTTCCGCTTCGGAGTTGGTCATCAGATACTTGAGTTCGTTGCGCTTGTAGGCCGTGTTGACCGTGAGCAGAATGGCGCCCATCTTGGCCGTGGCGAACATCAAGGCCACCCAGAAAGGGACATTGGTGGCCCAGACCGCCACTTTTTCACCCTTTCGGATGCCAAGCGCCATAAGCCCCTTGGCCAGCTCGTCGGTCAGCTCGTCGAACTGTCGCCATGTCAGCCGGTAGTCGCGGTCCACGTAGACCACGGCATCCTGGTCCGGATATTTGCGGGCCGTTTCATGGAGCAACTGGCCCAGGGTCAGGTCGAGCAGGGGGGGCAGCGCCAAAGGCGGCGGCACGAAGGACATGACGGCTCCTTCCCTTTTACTGCGGGAAATACAGAACGGCGTAGATTGAGGCCTGGGGCGCATTGCCGCAGCCGACGTAATGCGGCACTACGGAATTGTAGTAGATGGAGTCCCCGGGGCCGAGAATGTGGCGGTCGGGACCGAGAAGCACCTCGAGTTCGCCCGTGACCACCACGATGAATTCCTCTCCCTCGTGGGAGGACAGCGGCTTTTCGGCGTCGGCCTCTTCATCGGGGTGAATTTCGATGTAAAACGGCTCCATGTGCCGGTCGGCCTTGGCCGCGCCCAGGCTATGATAGCAGAACGAGGCGCGTTTGCCTCGGCCCTTGCGCAATACGGTGTCGTCCTGGCCGCGTTCGGCTTGGCGCGTCAGGCACACGTCGTCGTCTATGGCGTCGTCCATGAAGGTGCCGAGCCGCTGGCCCAGGGCCAGGGCGATCTTGAGCAGTGGCCAGATCGACGGCGTGACGTCCTCTTCTTCAAGCGAGGTCAAGAATTCTACAGACAGGCCCGTGCGTCGGGCCAAATCTTCCAGGGTAAGTTCCTGACGTTCCCTATAACTGCGGATACGCTCGCCAAGTTTTTTGCGACTCATGAACTCCCTCAAAGGCAAACGGTATACTGGTAGTGGGGACGATATGCCCCAACGGAGTTTTTTCCATAGCCTAGGGCCAGATGAAATTCCAGCCGTTTTTTGGGGAATTTCGTGAAACGAATTGACAAGCCGCCTGTTCGTACGAAATGACAGCCTTTCGTTTTCGGCTTGTACACGCAAACCTCAAGAGGAGGGACCGTTATGAACGCAGAGATCGGGCCGGTACGGGAAATCGCCATGCGACTCCGCGGTATCCGCGAGGTGACGGGTTTTTCCCCCGAATCCTTGGCCGAAATCACCGGGGTTTCGGCGGAAGAGGTCCTGGCCTTCGAATCCGGCAACCAGGAGATCCCGGTCAGCTTCCTCTATAAGGTGGCCCAGGCGTGCGGTGTGGATCTGACCGCGTTACTGACCGGCGACGAGGCCCACCTCCAGACCTATTCCCTGGTGCGGCGCGGCCAAGGCCTGTCCGTTGACCGCCGCAAGGCTTACAAGTACCAGTCCCTGGCCTATCGCTTCCACAAGCCGGCCATGGAACCCTTCTTGGTTACCGTGCCACCCAAGGCCGAGACGGCGATGGATTTCAACCGCCACCTGGGCGAGGAATTCATCTACATGCTGCGTGGCCGCCTGGAAGTGCGGTTGGGCGACGAGGCGCTTGTCCTTGAACCCCACGACTGTCTGTACCTCTCCTCCCGCACGCCCCACGCCATGCGTGGACTCGACGGGAAGGAGGCCGAGTTTCTGGACGTGATCATCTAAAAATAGACAACAGTTTTGCCTAGGGAGCCCGCATCATGCCTGTCGCCAAACTGCGGCCGCAAACCTACCGGGAATTGCAGGAGACCGTGAGCGTCTCCGTGCCGGAAGACTACAATTTCGCCTTCGATTTTCTGGACGCCGAAGCGGCCGTGGATCCCACCCGTCCGGCCATGATCCATATCGACCCCACCGGCCATCGCCGGGATTTCGATCTGGCCTGGTTCAGCCGGGAATCGGCTCGGCTGGCCAATGCCTTCAAGACGGCCGGCCTGGCCAAGGGTGACCGGGTCATGGTCATTCTCTATCGCCGGGTGGAGTGGTGGGTGACCATGCTCGCCCTGCACAAGCTTGGGGCCGTCCCCATCCCTTCCCCCCACCTGCTCACGCCCCATGACATCGATTTCCGCGTCAACTATGCCGGCATCAAGGCCATGGTGGCCGAGGATTCGGTGGTGGCCAGGGTCGAGGCGGCCAGATCCAACTGTCCGAGCCTGACCATTCTGGTCCATGTGGGGGAGGCACCCAAACCGGACGGCTGGCTCGATTACGAGACCATCCGCGCCGCCGCCTCGGACGTGTTTCCCCGCACCCCGGATTCCCCGGGCGGCGACGATCCGTTGCTGATCTTTTTTTCCTCCGGCACCACCGGCATGCCCAAGATGGTGGAACACAACCACGGCTATGCCTTGGGTCACCGCACCACCGGCGTCTACTGGCACGATCTGGAGCCGGGCGACATCCACCTCACGGTGGCCGACACGGGCTGGGGCAAGGCGGTCTGGGGCAAGTTCTACGGTCAGTGGATGGCCGGGGCCACGATCTTCGTCTGGGACTTCCGGGGCAAGTTTCATCCGGCGGAACTGCTTGCGGTGATGAGCAAACACAAGGTGACCACCTTTTGCGCCCCGCCGACGGTCTATCGGTTCCTTATCCGCGAGGACCTCTCGCAATACGACCTGTCGTCGTTGCGCTACTGCACCACGGCCGGCGAGCTCTTGAACGAGGGCGTTTTCCGCGTCTGGAAGGAGCGTACCGGGCTGCTTATTCACGAAGGCTACGGCCAGACCGAAACCACCCTCCAAATCGCCACCTTTCCGTGCATGACGCCCAAGCCCGGTTCCATCGGCCGGCCGGCTCCGGGCTGGAATGTCGTCCTCCTGGACGAGGAGGGGCGGCCCAGCCCGACAGGCGTGGAGGGTGAAATCTGTATCCGGCTGGAAAAAGGCAAGAATATCGGCCTTTTTATGGGGTATCTCCTGGAGCCGGAAAAAACCGCCGGCGTCGTGCATGACGGGTACTACCATACCGGCGACAAGGCCTGGATGGACGAGGACGGGTATTTCTGGTTCCTCGGCCGCACCGACGATCTCATCAAATCGAGCGGCTACCGGATCGGGCCCTTCGAGGTGGAAAGCGCCCTTATCCTGCATCCGGCCGTGGTCGAGGCGGCGGTGACCGGCGTGCCCGATGCCGTGCGCGGCCAGGCCGTCAAGGCGACCATTGTCCTGGATTCGAGCTATGCGCCTTCGGATGCGCTGGTCAAGGAACTGCAGGATCACGTGAAAAAGGAAACCGCGCCGTATAAGTATCCCCGCGTGATCGAGTTCGTGGACGAACTGCCCAAGACCATCGGCGGCAAGATCAAACGGGCCGAGATCCGCGCCCGTGACGCCCATCGGGAAATCTAGGTCGGAAAAAAGCCAGCCGGCCGGCATCTTCCTGCGGTTTCGCAACCGGTCCGCCTGGTTGCGAAACCGCAGGGACGCGGACGCTGCCCTTCGGCTCCGACCGGCTGGCCTGACCGTTCTTGTCCGCGGGAGGTGACGGATTTCGTTGCTCTAGCGCCGGGGCTTTGCTAGGTTGCCGACAGTTTTCCAAGAGGAATGGCGTCCGATGGCCGAACCGCAGATCGTGCTCGCTTCGGAGAATGCCGCCCTTGCCCTGGCTATCGCATCGCTCGACGGCGTGTCTTCCCGCCTCGGCAGCGTCAAGGAAGGGAATCCGGCGCAGGCCGCCCTTTTGCTGACCGAACGTCCCGCCAGCGATTTTTTCCTGCTTGTGGTGGATCTGGGGCTTCCCGAGTCCGCGGTCGAGGAACTGGCCGGGCTGGCCATCAGGCGGGGTATTCCCTGGCTGGCGGTGGCCGGCGGGTATAGCGCTCGCCATCGGGAACAGGCCGAAGCCCTGGATGCCATCGATTTCGTGGTGGCCGACGCCGATGATCCGCATCGGGTGGCCCGGTTCGTGGCCCGTTTGCAAAAAAATCGCCTCGCCCGCGTTCTGGTGGTCGAGGACTCCGCCTTCATGCGGCTCTTCGTGCGCCGGCAGTTGCGTCGCTACCAGTTCCGGGTCCACACGGCCGGCGGTTCGCTTATGGCCATGCGCATCCTTGAGCGGTGCCCGGACATCACCGCCGTCATCATCGACTACGACATGCCGGGACAAAACGGGGTGGAGCTGACCCGGGCTATCCGCAGACAGTTCCGCCAGCGGGAAATCTGCCTGATCGGCATATCGGGCAAGGCCCCGCGCTCCGTTTCGGCGGAATTTCTCAAAAACGGCGGCGACGACTATCTGCATAAGCCCTTCGGCCGGGAGGAACTCTACTGCCGGGTGCTCCACGGGGTGGAAGCCGTGGAACGCATGCTGGAGATCAAGCGCCTGGAGCGGCTGCGCCGGATGTTTCTGTCCATGCTGGCGCACGACCTGAAAAGCCCGGCCGGCGGCATCGTCGGTGCGGCCAACCTCCTTCTCGACGGCACCTGCGGCCCGGTGGAGGGCGAGGTCCGGGAGATGGTGGCCGTCATCAGCCAGGCCGGCCGCCGCCTGTGCGCTCTGGCTGGAAACATGCAGGACCTGACCCGTTTGCAATCGGGCCAGTTGGAGCCCGCTCCCGTCATGGGGCATTTCGACGATTTGGTGACGGAACGGGTCCGGTTGGCCGCAGCCACGGCCGCCGGGAAGGGCATCCGGCTGGAAACCGACCTGGCCGGAGTGCCGCCCATGCCGTTCGATTCGGATCTGGTGGCCCGGCTGCTGGACAATTTGCTTTCAAACGCCCTCAAATTTTCGCCGCCCCGATCCGTCGTGCGTCTGGAGCTGGAAGCCACCGGCGACGGCGTTCTGCTTCGGGTGAAGGACCAGGGGCCGGGCATCCTGCCCGAGGAGCGCTTCCGTCTGTTCAAACCCTTCGAGCGGCTTTCGGCCCGGCCCACGGCCGGGGAGAAAGGCCTGGGCCTGGGCCTGGCCATTGCCGAGGGCATCGTCGCGGCTCACGGCGGCCGGATCTGGGTGGAAAACGGCGCGGGGCGGGGGGCGGCCTTCTGCTTCACCTTGCCCCTGCTCCGTGCGCATCAGGAGGCGGATGGAGCCAGCCCCGTCACATAGTCCCGCACCGCTTCCCGCCAGGGCCGGGGAGCCCGGCCGATGGCCCGGGCGAGTCTGCCCGTATCGAGCACCGAATAGCTCGGCCGTTTGGCCTGCTGCGGATAGGCGTCCGAGGGGATGGGCAGAACCCGGCAGGGAAGTTTGGCTGCGGCCACCGCTTCGGCCGCCAGCTCGCACCAGCTGGCCTGCCCGCCGCCTGCGGCGTGGATGATGCCGCTTGTCTGCGTAACGGCCAGCTCGGCCGACCAGCCGGCCAGATCAAGGGTGAAGGTCGGCGAACCGATCTGGTCCGCCACCACCGGAAGCTCCGCCCGATCCCTGGCCAGACCCAATATCGTCGTCACGAAGTTTTTCTTGCCCGGCCCGTACAGCCAGGCCGTGCGCAGGATCTGGCAATCGGGCAGGTCCTGGTTCAGGATGGCCTCTTCCCCGGCCAGCTTGCTGGCGCCGTAGACCGATTCCGGATGGGTCGGGTCCTCCTCCCGGTACGGCGATCCCTTTTTCCCGTCGAAGACGAAATCCGTGCTGTACTGCACGAACCGGACCCCGGCCCGCCGGCAGGCCGTGGCGAGCAGGGCCGGCAGGTCGCGGTTGAGGTGGTAGGCCGCTTCCGGTTCGTCCTCGGCCTTGTCCACGGCCGTATAGGCCACGGTATTGAAGAGATGGGTGGGGCGGTAGCCGGCCAGGGCTTTGTCCACGGCCACCGGGTCGCAGGGATCGAATTCGCTGCGGCCGGTCGGCCAGACCGCAAAGCCCGTCCGGGTCAGGGCCTCGGTCAGGGGCCGGCCGAGCAGGCCGTTTATGCCGCCCAAAACGATGGCGCGTCGCGTTTCCCCGCTCATGCCCGCTCCTCGTACCAGCGGGCCATGAATTGGCGATAGGCGCCGCTTTTGACGCTTTCCAGCCATTGTCCGTTGGCCCGGTACCAGTCCACGGTCTCCCGGATGCCGCGGGTGAAGTCGTATGCGGGGGCGAAGCCCAGTTCCCGAGCGGCCTTGGAGAAATCCATGGCGTAGCGCCGGTCGTGGCCGGGACGGTCCGTCACGAAGCGGATCAGGCTTTCCGGCTTGCCAAGGGCGGCCAGGATGGTCCGCACCACCTCGATGTTGGGCTTTTCCGCGTTGCCGCCGAAATTGTAGACCTCGCCGGAACGTCCCTGCAGCAGGGCCAGTTCCACGCCCCGGCAGTGGTCGAGCACGTAGATCCAGTCCCGCACGTTTAAGCCGTCGCCGTAGACGGGCAGGGCTTCGTCGGCCACGGCCCGGGAAAACATGAGCGGAATGAGTTTTTCCGGGAACTGGTAGGGACCGTAATTGTTGGAACAGCGGGTGATGACCGTGTCCATGCCGTAGGTCTCGTGGGCGGCCCGCACCAGCATGTCCGCCCCGGCCTTGCTGGCCGAGTAGGGGCTATTGGGGGCAAGCGGCGTTTCCTCGCTGAATTTTCCCTGGGTGCCGAGGGTGCCGTAGACCTCGTCGGTGGAAATATGCACGAACCGCTTGACGCCGAACTGCCGGGCCGCGTCCAGCAGGCGCTGGGTGCCGGCCACGTTGGTGGCCACGAACGGCGAGGCATCGGCGATGGAGCGGTCGACGTGGGATTCGGCGGCGAAATTGACCACCGCTTCGATGGCGTGCTCTTCGAACAGATGCAGCACCAGTTCGCTGTTGGCGATGTCGCCTTGGGCGAAGAAGTAGCGTTTGCCGCCGTAGGTCGTCTCGACATCGGCCAGGCTCTGACGGTTGCCGGCATAGGTCAGCTTGTCCAGGTTGACGAGGGTCAGTCCCTCATGGCGGGTCAGCATGGTGCGGATGAAGTTGGAGCCGATAAAGCCGCATCCGCCGGTGACTAAAAGCTGCATATTCGTTGATTCTCCATATATTCAAGTCAATAATGAAAAAAAATTTGCCCATGCCTCGGGAAAAAAACGCCGACCCGTGAAAAAAAGCTTGCCTCGGGAGGGTGTTCCCCTTATCAGGTTCGACGGGCGATTAACTCAGCGGTTAGAGTGCCATCTTCACACGGTGGAAGTCCGGGGTTCAAATCCCCGATCGCCCACCACCAAACCAGAACGAAACGCCTCGCATCTGCGGGGCGTTTTTGTTTTGGCGCCGCCGACCATTGCCTCACTTCGCGCCACCGGCCCGGTACTCCTGAATCTTCTTGTAGTCCTCGATGATCCTGGCCCGAAGCGTCTCGGTTTCCTGCGCGTAGTAGCGTTTGAGGATGCGGATTTCCTCCCGGCGGCGGATCGAGGCCGGATCGTTGCCCACGGTTTTGCGCATCTCGTCGTCATAGGCGTGGAGGATTTTCGTGTTCTCCGCGATGGTCGTTTGAGCCGTTTCTATGGACTGTTTCAGTTCGGCCGGGCTGGGCGGGGCGGCCTGCCCCTCGCCGATGCGTCCGAACAGCCCCGCCCACAGGCACAACAGGGCAAGAAGGATGGTTTTGCGCATCATGGCAGTCCTCCGGGAGCAAGGAAAGCAGCCCGCTTATAGCCGTAATCCGTCGGCTTGACAAACCGGTCGGCCTGGGGTTCCATCGCCCGTTTTCATGTAACTACGCCCCTCTTGAAAGGAATTGCCATGGACATGCAGTGGTTTTTGGAACGCGATGCCTTTGCCAAGCTGCTTGGTATCCGCATCATCGACGCCGCTCCCGGCTATGCCAAAACGGCTATGGACCTGACCGACGATCTGAAAAACGGCGCCGGCATCGCCCATGGCGGCGCCGTCTTCACTCTGGCCGACCTGGCCCTGGCCGTCGCCTCCAATTCCTACGGCCGGCTGGCCCTGGCCGTCGCCTCGACCATCACCTATGTCCGGCCCGGCTCGGGCTCCACGCTCTACGCCGAGGCCCGGGAAATTTCCCGCGCCAGCAAACTGGCCACCTACGCCATTACCATCTCCAACGAATCGGGCGTGGCCGTGGCCGCCTGCCAGGGCACCGTCTATTGCAAGGATGTTCCCTACACCAAGGAAACCGCCGGGGCCGGGGAAAAAGTGTGATCGAAATCGTTTTGTACGAGCCGGAAATTCCTCAGAATACCGGTAGTATCGCCCGGCTGTGCGCCGCTACCTGCACGCCGCTCCACCTGATTAGGCCCCTGGGCTTCAGCCTGGAGGACCGCTATCTCAAGCGGGCCGGCCTGGATTATTGGCCCTACGTGACGCTTGCCGTCTGGGACGACTTCGACGCCTACCGTCAGGCCCATCCCGACCGGCGGATCGTGGCCGCCACCACCGGCAATCGGGGGCATGCCGCTGCTGCCTATCAGGCCTTCGACTACACCGGGGATGACGCCCTCGTTTTCGGCACCGAAAGCCGGGGGCTGCCCGAGGCTTTTCTCGACGCCACGCCCGCGCGCCTGCGCATCCCCATCTGGGGCCACGTGCGCAGCCTCAATCTGGCCAACGCCGCCTCCATCGTCCTCTACGAGGCTCTGCGTCATCTCGGCGAACTCGACGGGAAATAAGACCGGGGCCCCGCCGCCCGGACCCTCTGCAGCGGTGTGGCATTGCGCGCGCGAGGGCGATACCGTACGAGGGGTCCGGGGGAATCGTTCCCCCGGTAGGGGAGGGGGCCAGGGGGGCAACGCCCTTCCCTGGCCGTCGGAGGCATTTCTCCTGCCATGCAGCTCTATATCCACGTACCGTTTTGCCGGAGCAAGTGCCGGTACTGCGCCTTTTACTCCAAGCCGCTCGACATGGACGAGCTGGCGGCCTACGTGGCCGCTTTGCCCCTGGAGATGCGCTACTGGAGTCGGGTGCTCGGCCGGCCGCGCCTGGAAACGGTCTATTGCGGCGGCGGCACGCCAAGCCTTTTGCCTGGCTGGGCGTTGTCCAGGATCGTGTCGGAGATGCAGCGGCATTTCGATCTGGACCCGGGCCTGGAATGGACCTTCGAGGCCAATCCCGATTCGGCTCTGGACGAGGGCTATCTCGCTTCGCTGCTGCGATACGGCGTCAACCGCCTGAGTCTCGGCCTGCAGAGCTTGTCGGAAGCCGATTTGCGCCTGCTCGGCCGGCCTCACGACGCGCAGCAGGCGCTTGCGGCCTATGCCCTGGCCAAGCGGGCGGGCTTCGCCAATGTCAGTCTGGACGTCATGTGGGGGCTGCCCGGCCAGCGCGAAGGGCAATGGTTGGAGGAACTGAAGACCCTGGTCGGACTGCGGCCCGAACACCTGTCCTGCTACGGGCTGACCCTGGAGCCCGGCACGCCCCTGGCCGAGGAGGCGGCGGCCGGACGTCTGGAGCTGCCCGCCGAAACGGAACAGGGCCGCATGTACGTGCACGGGGCCGAATATCTGGAGGAGCAGGGCTATTTGCAGTACGAAATATCCAATTTCGCCCGCATGGGGTATGTGAGCCGTCACAATTCGGGCTATTGGGAGGGCCGGGACTATCTGGGCCTGGGGCCGGCCGCCGTCTCCACCTTGGCCGGCCGGCGGCATGAAAATCCGTCCGACGTCCGGCAATGGGCGGCCATGGTCAAGGCCGGCAAGTGTGGCCAGGGGGCGGTGGAACTGACGGCCGAGGAGAAGGCCCGGGAGCTGGTCATGCTGTCCTTGCGCACGGCCAAAGGGTTGCGGCTGGCCGCCTACCGCAAGGCCACCGGTCGGGATTTCTTCAAGGACAACGAGGGACTGATTACGGCCCTGCGCCAAAACGAACTTATTCGCATCAGCGACGGGCATTTGCGTCTGACCAAAAACGGCTTTCTGGTCAGCAACGTCATTTTGGAGCGCCTTGAATTTTGAACGCGGGAGCAACGGATGCTTGCTCGCTTGCGGGTTTGCCTTCTGCTGTTTGTTTGTCTGACCGCCTGTTCGCGTCCGGCGGCGGTGCCGACACCTTCCGGCTTGGCCGGCCTGCGTCTGGGCGATCCGCCCGGAGAGGGCCTCGCGCCCGTTCCGGTCGTCCTGCCGTCCGCACTGGCCGGAGCCTTGGCCTATTTCACCCGGCCGGGCCAAACCGAGCCGTTTCACGGGGTGGCCCTGGCCGATCCGGTCTATGCTTTTTATCGGAACCGGCTTTTTTCCGTGAGCGCCGATCTGGTCGAACCGGCTGCGGCCTCCCGCTTGCGTCGGGACTTGGAAACCGGATACGGGCCGCCTTTTTGTCGGGAGACGGCGGCCGGCAGCTCCTGTTTGTGGCGTCTGGATGCCGTTGATCTGGTGTTGTCGCGCGAGGCACAGGGAAAAGCCCGGTTCATGCTGCGTTCCAACCGTCTGGCCGCCGAGGTGCTGCGGTGGCGCGATCAGGGCGTCCCGCTGGAGCCTGGTGGCGGCGGCGATTGATGCTGTCGGGTTTGACAGCCGCCGTGGCCGGACCTAAGGAGCGGCGATGCCGCATGCGCCAACATCCTGCGATGCCGTGGCCGGCCCCCTCGAACTGGCTGCGGGGCTTTGCCCCAACCAGACCGTCCTGTCCGACCCTGGGCTGGTCTGCCTGGTCGAGACGGCCTTCCGGACCAGTCTCAAGCAGGAGGAGGGGCGTTATCCCTCGTTCCAGCTTTTCGCCCCCCTCCGCGACGCGTCGGAGCCCATGCTCGACATGCGGTTTTCTCCGCCGCTTCCCCTGTCCATGGAAGTCCTGCACCGGGTGAGTCCCGGCATCCCGCCCAGGCCCTATGCCTTTGTGGTCAAGGAGGGGCCGGACGGCTTACGGCTGGAGGGGGCGGCCCGGGTGGAATATTCGGGTTTTACCGCCTTGCGGGGGCGACTCGACTACCACGGCGGCACGCTTTTCCCTGGACTGTCCCTGCATGTGGCCGGTCCGGCCCGCATTCGCACGGCCCTTTTTTCCCACGATGCCCCGGTCAGCTATCTGGAACTCAGGGAGGGGCGGCTGAGCCGCAGCCACGACAACGCCTTCTCTCCGATCTTTTTGCCCCTGTGCCGGCAGGCCGTCGCGCTGTTGTCGCGCGATATGACGGACAGCACGACGGTGCCGGGCGTGGTCAAGGCTACCCTGGCCCGAATCCTTTCCCTGGCCGTGGCCGCCGGCCACGGCGGAATGTTCGTCTTCCTGCCGCCGGGGATGGATCTGGCCGGAGCCGGCGGTCTGCTCTCGCCGGGAGTGGGGGTGTCCTGGCCGAATCTGGGACGGGTGGCCGTGAATCTGGCCTCGGGCGAGACGCATCATGCCACGCATGTGGAGCAGTGGGAGACGGCCACGCGCATCACGGCGCAGGCCTCGTCCGTGGATGGGGCCGTGGTGCTCGATGCGGCCTTGTCGGTGCTGGGCTTTCGGGTGGAACTGTGCGCCCGGGAGGATGAGCGGCTGCCGGAATGTGTGGCCCTGGATCCGGAGTCTTCGGAGCCCCGGCCGATGGGGCCCGTGCGTCTGACCGCGTTCGGGACGCGGCATCGTTCGGCGGCCCGGTTTTGCGCCCGGGTGCCCGGAGCGGTGGCCATGGTGGTGTCCCAGGATGGCGAGACCCGCGAACTGATGCGACTGCCGGATGGACGGGTGGGCGTCTGCGGGCCGCTGACGCCGATGACCGTTTCGTCGCCCCTCCTGTAAGCTTGGCCTGGCCCTTTTTTACGCGAGGCGAGGGTATTCTCCCCGGCCGGCCGGGCGTCCAAGCTGCGCAGGCAACGTTCCCCCAGGGGGTGCCTTCGGCGGCCAAAGGGGTTCCCCCTTTGGAATCCTCTCCTGATGCACGTTTGTTGCTATGGTACCGGGACTTTTACCGGCTGGCGTAGTCGGTCGAGGTCGGCGCATGTCGGCTGTGGTGGCCTTTCTTGCTGGCGTGGGCGGCCTTGTGACGGGACGAGCCGTTGCTGGCGGCGGTATCGAACCGGGCTGCGGCGCCGCGGCTGGCACTGACCTTGCCATGGCGGTGGTGCCCGGATTCGGCCACGCGCAGGTGGCCGTGGTGCCGGCCGGCCCTGCTGTGTCGGGAGCTGACGCGCGGGGATTCCGGGGCGTCATCGTTGGAGGCCAGCATGGATTGGACCGAACCGGAGAAGGCGGCATTGAGAATCCGGGTGGCCTCATGATTGCGGACCTGTTTGGTGCGTCCGCCGAGGACCACGGCGATGATCCGGGCGCCGCCGCGTTTGGCCGTGACCACGATATTGTAGCCGCTTGAGCAGACGAAACCGGTCTTGATGCCGTCCACGCCATCGACAACGCCGAGCAGGTGGTTGCTGTTGCCATGGACCGCGCCACGGTGGTTGATCGAAGTGGTGGAGTGATAGCGCAGGGCCTGGGGGTAGTGGCGCAGGTAGCTCGTGGCCAGCTTGGTAAGATCGCGGGCCGTGGTGAGCTGTCCGGAGGCCGGCAGACCGTTGGGGTTGACGAAGGTGGTTCTCGTCATCCCCAGTTCGCGGGCCTTTTGGTTCATCATGCCTACGAAATGGGGGATACCGCCGAAATGTTCGGCGATGGCGATGCAGGCATCATTGCCGGAAGCCACGGCCATGCCCTGCATGAGTTCGTCGAGGGTGACGGTTTCGCCGGCCTTAAGGTTCATGGTGGAACCGCCCGTGGAGTCGGCCCGGCGACTGACCCGAACGCGGTCGGTCAGATGTGCCTGGCCGGAAGCCAGGGCGTCGAAGACCAGATACATGGTCATGATCTTGGTGACGGAAGCCGGGGCGATGCGCCTGTCCGCATCCTGGCTGTAAAGGACCCGGCCGCTGGCGTAGTCCGTGACCATGGCCGCCTTGACGGAGAGTTGCCCAGGGGTCTTGGCCGGAAAGGCCGTTTTGGGTCCGAGCAGGACCAGGGCCAACAGTAGGAATCCTACGCGTCGCATGACGTCTCCCTGTTTAAAAAAGTGATACGATTGCTTCGGTCAGCCGGACATCCCTCGGGCGGCTTCACCGCAGCACGATCCATGCCAGGATGCCGGAATGTTGCTCGGTAAATCGACAACATACTGTTTTTACGGAGTATCTGATGTAATGACGGATCGGGGCGATCCCGGTTACGGGGAGGCCTCGATCCGGGGCCGACGGGCGTTTATGTTTTTTAAACGAAGCGTTTTATAATGTTAAATGGTGCGACAGGCAAGCAGGCGTTGGTCGAGGGAGGCCAGTTTTTCCAGGTACTCGGTCCGGTAGGCCTCGCCGTTGGCGGAGAAGGCCGCTGCCTTGGCGGCATGGACGCGGATCCAGGAGCGCAGGGCGGGATTGGGCCGCCTCGCCGCGTAGGCCCGGATCATGTGGAAGAGGTTGTGGCAGATGGGCATGTTCGGGGCGGCGGCGACGAGGAGGTCGGTGAAATCTTCGTCCGGTCGGAAAAAGAACTGTCCCACTGCCCGGGCGGCCAGATAGTTGGAGCCGGAAGCCAGCAGCTTAAGCAGGGCCGGTCGGTCGAGATGCTCGGGTTTATACGGTTGGCGCCACGCCTCGGGGACAATCTCGTCCGGACCGTAGGCTACCCGGCCGGTGGCCACGGTCCGGACGATTTTGGCGGCCAGGGCCGGCCACAGGCTGCCGGCGTGCTCCACGTCTCGACGGATGGGCGGGCCGACCGTGTCCTCGGGACCGGCCAGCCGGAGAAACGGGAAATGGGCTTCCACCGGCAGTCCCGACCGGGCGGCCACACCGGCCATGATCCGGTCCGCGTCCAGGAAGTGGGCGCCGGGCAGTGCCGCGACCCAGGCGGCGAATTCTCGGCCGGCCCCGAAACACAGGTCTCCCCAGCCTTCCAGGTAGGATTCCGGATGCGGTCCCAGACCGGGATAATGGGACAGCCGGCCGCACACCACCAGCGGCACGCCCGGCAGGGCCTCCTGGAAGTGCAGGAGCATGGCCGCCAATCGGTCCAGGAAGGTGGCCGGATTGGCGGCGATGGGGCGGCATTCCCGGTCCAGCCAGGCGGCCAGGACCGGGGAGCGCGACCGGGCGGCCGGATCGAGGTAGAAGACGTAGCCCTCGCGCGCGTGCAGCCACAGGGGCCGGTTTTCATGGAAAATGTTGACGACCAGGGCCTCGGGCCTGGGGCCGGCCGACGGCGGCAGGAATTGGTCGGCCAGCTCCCGGGTGTGCAGATATTCGCCGGCCCCGGCCGCTTCGATCATGGCGGCAAGCTCGGGCGGCACCCGGCCCGGCGAACGGAGCAGGGTCATGGGCGAGGCCAGGGAAGCGAACGTCACCGTCTGGCCGGCGGCGGCCGCCGCTTCGGCGCAAAACTGCATCTGGCAGTTGCCGCGAAAATGGAGCATAAGGAGACTTCCTCGGCGTCTGGCGGCACCTGGTCAGGCGTTTTGCAAGGCCCGGACCAGGAGGAACCGCCGCCCGGCCATGTATATCAAAACCTTTCTCATGGATCCCCTGGCCGTGAACAGCTATCTTGTCTGGACGGCGGACGGTCAGGCGCTGGTGGTGGATTGCGGCGGCGAGCCCGAGGCGGTGCTGCGGGAAATCGACGCCCGCAAGTTGCGTCTTGCCGCCGTGCTCCTGACGCATCTGCATCCGGATCACATCCTGGGCGTGCCCGAACTGTGCCGGGCCACCGGCGCGCCGGCCCTGGGACCGCTGGCCGACGCTTTCCTGCTGGGCGACCTGCGGCCGGCGCTGCACCTGACGGACTTGGCCCCGGGGAAGCGGCTACTGCTTGACGAGCCGTGCCTGATCTTGCCTACGCCCGGCCATACGCCCGGGCATCTGGCCTTCTTTTTCCCGAAATCCTTCACGGCGTTTACCGGCGATGCACTTTTCGCCGGAAGCGTCGGCCGTACCGATGGTCCGGGCGGCGACGCCGGGCTCCTGTTGCATTCCATCCGGGAGCGGCTGCTCATCCTGCCCGATGCGGTGGAGCTTTTCCCGGGCCATGGTCCGACGACCACCGTTGGCCGGGAGAAGGCCGAAAATCCTTTTCTGACCGGCGGGGACTAAAGACCGTACACGGCCGTCGCCTTGGCCCGCAAATGGGCGATGAGCGGGGCGGCTGCGGGCGGTTTCCCGGTGGCCGCCGCCACCAGATCCCTGGGGGAAAGCTGGCGGCCCTTGGCGTAGACGGTGCGATCAAGCCAGGATCGAAGCGCTCCGAATTCCCCGGCGGCCATGGCCGCGTCGAGGTCGGGCCGGGCGCGTCCGGCCGCCGCGAACAGTTCGGCGGCATAGATGTTGCCCAATGCGTAGGTGGGAAAATAGCCGAATTCCCCGGTGGCCCAGTGCACGTCCTGGAGGACGCCGACCGTGTCGTTTGGCGGGGTGAGCCCGAGCAGCCGGCGGCAGGTCTCGTTCCAGGCCCCCGGCAGGTCGTCCACGGCCAGATCCCCGCGCGAAAGCGCCAGTTCCAGCTCGAAACGCAAAATGATGTGCAGATTGTAGGTGGTCTCGTCGGCGTCCACCCGGATAAGGCCGGGCGTGGTGGCGCCGAGGGTCCGGAACATGTCCGTCGGGGTGAATCCGGCCAAGACCGGAAACCGGGCGACCGCTTCGGGCAGAAAATATTCCCAGAAGGGCAGGGAGCGGGCCACCATGTTTTCCCAGAGCCGGGATTGGGATTCGTGGATGCCGAGCGAGGCCTCCTCGCCCATGGGCGTGCCGTAATGGGCCGCCGTGTGGCCCAGGCTGTAAAGGGCGTGGCCGGTTTCGTGGGCGGCGCTTAACAGGGCGTTCGTGAAATCGGCCTCGTCGTAGCGGATGGTGATCCGGGCATCGGCCGGGCCGATCAGTGTGGAGAAGGGATGGGCCGAGACATCCAGCCGCGAGGCCTCCGCAGGCAGGCCGAAGAGGCGCATGACGCGTCTGGCCAGGGCTTCCTGGTCTCGGACCGGATAGGGGCCCGGCGGCAGGGGACGCGGCCGGGGGGCTTCCCGGATGGCCTCGACCAGGGGAACGATGGCGGCGCGGAGTTCATGAAGGAGGGGGGCAACGGTGGCCGTGGTGGCGCCCGGCTCGAAGCTCTCGAGCAGGGCGTCGTACGGTTCGGCCGCATAGCCCAGGGCGGCGGCCTTTTCCAGGGAGAGTGCAAGCAGGGTGGCCAGATGCGGGGCGAAGGCCGCGAAATCGTTGTCGGCCCGGGCCAGCTCCCAGGCCCGTTGCCCGGCGCTGGCCGCCCGGGCCAGTTCCACGGCGAGGGCGGCGGGAATTTTGACCGCACGGTCGTAATCGCGGCGCCAACAGCGGATGTTGGTTGCTTCGGCGGAAAGGGGCTCGCGCGTCAGCTCGGAATCTTCGCAGGCGGCCAGCCAGTCACCGATGGCCGGATCCTGGCAGCGGCGGTGGATGACGGCGGTTTGCGCTCCGAGCTGTTCCGCCCGTCCGGGGTAGGCCGCCGACGGCAGCATGACCTGCTGGTCCCAATCCAAAAGGCTCAATCCCGCCGCCAGTTCCGTGGTGACGAGGCTGTGGGCGGCCAGCCGGTCATAGGCCTCCCGGGCCGTCATGATCTGTTGCTCCTTCGGGTCGGACGCCCCCGGCCGTGGGCGGCCTTGCGGGCGGCGTCCAGGCGTTCGTAGATGGGCTGGTAGAAAAAGCTCACGTCCCCTTCCCGTTCCTCGGGATGATAGGCGCAATAGATGTTGACGTCGCCGATCGTCCAGGCGTGGTAGAATTTTTCCAGATTTTCGGCGGTGGGCGGACCATAGGCGGCGGTCAGGCCGGCCAGGGCGGTTTTGTAGGCTTCCATGCCGTCGATGTCGATCCACACGTGGTAAAAGCGGTCCTGAAAGAATTCGAAGTAGGCGTCCCGGATGGGTGCGCCCATGACATCCTTGGGGCCGGATGGCCACAGGTAGGTGATGACGGAGACGGGCGGGTCCACCTCATGGACGGCGAGACCGGCTACGGCCTTGGCCGAGGTTCCCCAGACGATGCCGCCGAATCCCGTGGGCGGACCGGCCTGGGCGGGGAGCGCCTGGGCGGCCTGGACATCCGGCGTCTGGGTGGCGGCCGGGAAGGGCGCCATGGCCTGATCGGTCGGGGAGGCCGGAGGGAGTGCCGGGGCTTGGGCCGCAAAGGGCTTGGGCATCTGGGTGGCGGCCAGTGGGGTCGGCACGCCGGGCAGCGGCGTGCCCATGACGATGGGTCCCTTGCTCCTGCTGGCCGGAGCGACCGGCTGCACGGGGGGGGCTGTTGGCGTTTGGACCGCCGGGCCGGCCGACGTCCGGAGCGGCGGCACATGCTCGCTGTCGTCGGGCCGGGGCTTGGCCGGCGCATTGATCGGCGTGCCCCCGGTCGCATAGGACGAAACGGGTTTGCCGGTGGAGGGCCTGGAGGCGGAGGTGGCGCAGGCGGTCAGGCAGACAGCTAGGGACAAAAGCAGCAGACGGAACGATACGGGCATGGAATTCTCCGGCCGGAAAACGGCGTTGTCCGTTAATAGCCAAAGCCCGGCCGAAAGAAAAGAGCGCTGACCGGGAAAGTACGCAACCGATGGCTCTGGCGACATTCCGTTGGCGGCAGCGTCGCTCCGAGGTTTCCCGGCCAGGACGGTCGGGGTGTTTGCCGGGTCAGGGGACGGTGAAACCGAAGCCGGACAGTCTGGCGCGGGCTTCGGGCGTGGTCAGGTAGGCCAGGAAGGCGGAGGCCTCCTTGGCGTTGGGGGCCCTGGCGGCGAGCGCGGCCACATAGGTCACCGGAGGCGACAGCGGCAAGGTGACCGCGATGTCCACGGTCTTGGGGACGAGGGCTGCGTCGGTGCGGTAGACGAAACCGGCGTCGAGGTGCCGGTCGCTCAAAGCGGCCAGCACGTGGCGGACGGACGGGAAATAGACGAGCTTGGAGGTCAGGGCGTACCACAGGGCTCTTTGACCGAGGGCCCGTTTGGCGTAGCGCCCGGCCGGCACGGATTCGGGATTGCCCACGCCTATCCGTTGCACGCCGCCGCGCGACAGGTCGTCGAGGGTTCTGACCTTGGCCGGATTTCCGGCCGGCACGGCCATGACCAGCGCGTTGCCGGCGAAGACGACCCGGCTGGAGGGGGCGATGTCTCCGCCGCTTGCCGCCGCATCCATGGTGGCCGTATCGGCGGTGGCGAGCACATCGGCCGATTCGCCGTGCCGCATGCGGTCGAGCAGATCCCCGGAGGCGGCCGTGGTCAGGGTCACCTGTGTGCCGGGGTGACTTTTTTCGAAGTCGGCCCTGATGCCGTCGAAAGCGTCCGTCAGGCTGGCGGCGGCAAAGACCGCGATAGCGGCGGCTCTGGCCGGTTGGGCCAGGGAGAGGGCCAGAAGCAGGACGACAAGCAGGCGGGTCATGGGGAGGTTCCTTTCCTCGAATGGCGCTCACGTGCATTCATACGCGACCCCGGACGCGAAGGAAAGGGGGCGCGAACCTCGCCTGTTGACAAGACGGTGTGGGCGTGCTCCCTCTGAGGCGGCCGAATTGCCGCGGCGTTTTTTTGTGCCTGCCCGCCACGGCCGTTGTCTCTCCATCAGAAACGTCAGACCGGAAAGGAAGTCCGTCATGGAGTTGCGCATCAATTTGCCCGCGCGGGATCTCCCCCGCCACTGGTACAACGCCCTGCCCGACCTGCCCACGCCCCTGGCCCCGCCTCTTGATCCCCAGACACAGACGCCCGTGACCCCCGAGCAACTGGAGGTCATTTTCCCCAGGACCGTCATCGACCAGGAGCTGTCTCCCCAACGCTGGTTGGACATCCCCGAGCCGGTGCTTGATATCTACCGACTCTACCGTCCCACGCCGCTGGTGCGGGCCAAGCGTCTGGAAGAGGCTCTCGGCGTCAAATGCAAGATCTATTACAAGAATGAATCGGTCTCGCCGGCCGGTTCCCACAAACCCAATACGGCCATTCCTCAAGCCTACTACAATAAGGTGGAGGGCGTACGCCGTATCGCTACGGAAACCGGGGCCGGCCAGTGGGGAACGGCGCTGGCCTTTGCCTGTTCCATGCTGGGGCTTGCCTGTACCGTCTACATGGTCAGGGTGAGTTACGACCAGAAACCGTATCGCCGCATCCTCATCAATGCGTATGGAGGCGAGATTTTCGCTTCCCCGTCGACCCAGACCCAAAGCGGCCGGGCCATGCTGGACATGGATCCGGACTGCGCCGGCTCGCTCGGGTTGGCCATTTCCGAGGCCGTGGAGGACGCCGCCACCCATGACGATACCAAGTATGCCCTGGGCAGCGTGCTGAACCATGTGCTCCACCATCAGACCGTGATCGGCCTGGAAGTGGAAAAACAGTTGGCCATAGCCGGGGAAAAGCCGGATTATCTGGTGGGCTGCGTGGGCGGCGGCAGCAATTTCGGCGGTCTGGTCCTGCCGTTTCTGCCCCGGAAACTGGCTGGGGAGGCCATCCGCTTTATCGCCGTGGAGCCCAAGGCCTGCCCGACCCTGACCCGGGGACAGTTCCGCTACGATTACGGCGACGTGGCCAAGCTGACGCCGCTTTTAAAAATGCACACCCTGGGCCATGCCTTCATGCCGGCGCCCATTCATGCCGGCGGCCTGCGCTACCATGGCGGTTCCCCCATCATCTGCAATCTGACCAATGAGGGCATCGTCGAGCCGGTGGCCTATTATCAGACCGAGTGTTTCGAGGCGGCTCGGCTCTTCTTGCGCACCGAAGGCTATCTTCCCGCGCCGGAGACCTCCCATGCCATCAAGGCCGCCATCGAGATCGCCAAGCAGGCCAAACCCGATCAGACGGTGGTCTTTCTCTATTCCGGCCACGGTCTGCTCGACCTGGCTTCCTACGATGCCTTTTTGCAGGGAAAACTGAAGGATTTTGCCTATTCGGACGAACAGCTCGCCGAGGCGCTCAAGGCGTGTCCGAAGATTGATTGAGAGGATGCTTGCTGCGGTCCGGCGGAAGGCCACCGGACCGCTCCTTTGCCCCGGGTGCCTACTCGGTGCTGAGGATCACGCTGAAGGCCTTGAAGAAGAACCAGACCGTGTCTCCCTCCTTCACATCCAGGGTTTCCACGGATTCGGCGGTAATCAAGGCGCACATGGGGGTGCCGCCGTCGAGAACGCCCATGATCTCCACGGCCACGCCGTCGCCCCGGATGCTCGTCACCCGACCGGGAAAGCAGTTGCGGGCGCTGGTCCGGGCCTTGTGCTCGTCCTTGCCGATGAGCACCCACGGCGCCTTGATCAGGGCGGTCACCTGCCCGCCTTCGGTCAGTCCCAGGCGTTCGAAACTTTCATTGGTGATGACGGAAACCAGCTCGAAGCCGTTTTGCACCGCGAGGGAGATTTCGGTTAGGAGCGGACTTTTGCGCACGCTGCTGACGGAACCGAAAAACGTATTGCGGGCGCTGGTTTTCATGCGGCCCTCCTTCTTAACGCAATGGTTGACGATGCGGCGACAGTCCTGATCGGAAAACGAGCAGTAGATGGATGTCAGAACCAGACTCGAATGGCCGAGCATGACTTGGACAACGGGCAGGGGCACCCCGCCGCGCAGGAGCTCCACGGCCCTGGAATGACGCAAGGTGGTGGGACTGACCCGGTTGACGGGCAGTCCGGCCCGCCGGGCCTGCTCGTAGAGTTTGCGACGTACGAATCCCGGGTCTAGGTGGAACAGTTCGCCGCGCAGGGCCCGGTTGGCTGGGCTGGCGGCGAACCGCTCCACCTCCTCGAGGAAAGGTTGCGGTACAACGACACGGCGCGGCGTCTCCTTGCCCTCTGTACAGCGGAAGGCCACCGTGGTCTGCGACGTGTCGATGTCGCTCCGTTCGTCGAGGGAAAGTACCTCGCCAAGTTTGGCTCCGCTGTGGCGCAGCATCAGATAGACGAGCCGCATGCGTTCCCTGGCCCGGCGGATCTGGGGCGTTCTGGCCGCGTCGCGCCAACTCTCGAACGCCTCGGACAGACGGTCGATCTCTTCGCTTTCGAGATGGCGAACGCCCTCAGGCACCGTGAAAAGAGAGGCTTGGCAGGGCCCTCCGCCGGGATGACGCCGGTTTTCCGGAGGGCTGGGAGGGGTATCCGACTTGTCGGCAAGCAGGGCTTCGGCATGATCGCGCAGTCGTCGCAGGGCGTCGACGTCAAGGCGCGTTGCCATGTCCAGGATGTTTTCCTCCATTGTGCTCATGCGTGCGAGGACTACCGTGTTTGTCTTGTGTTGTAAAGAACACAGTACAGCAGGCACGGATAATAGTTTCGTGGTGACAGTCTGTAGCGACAAAAATAGATTGGCATATCTTCTGTAATGCTGGTCCAAAGATCACGCGAATTAATATTCACGTGACAGTATATTGCGTCGATTCTTCTACTCACACGAAAATAATATTTTTAGTGACGCTAGATTTCCTCCCCCATTGCGCTATGACTCGATAACCACAGAGGGGATCGCTCGGTCAATTTTGGCGCCGATTGGTGCCGTGGCCGGTCCCGGGCAAGGAGGGGATATGGCGACGTTTGTCTGCGTCCATGGCGCGTTCCAGGGGGGATGGGTCTTTTCCCGGCTGGCCAGGGAGCTGCGGCGCAACGGACACGAGGTGCATGCGCCGACCTTGTCCGGCTGCGGCCATCACCGCCATTTCCAGGATCGGCGGCTCGGCCTCGATGTCTTCCGCCAGGACGTGGTTTCCTACTTCGAGATGGAGGACCTTTCCGACTGCATCCTGGTCGGACACAGCTATTCCGGCCTGCTCTGTCTCGGAGCCATGCCGGCCCTGCTGCCGCGCCTGGCCGGCTGCATTTTCGTGGAAACCATCATGCCCGAACCGGGCCGGTCCTTTGCCGACCTCGGCGGCGAGCCCTTCCAGGCCATGCTGCGTGCGCGGCTTCTCGACGACTGGCTGGTCAAGCCATGGGCTCCGGCCATGTTCGGCCTGGAGGGATCGCCGGCCGCCGACTGGTTCATGTCCCGGGTGGCGCCGTTCCCCCTGGCCGGCTTTACCGATCCGATTCCGGATGCGCCGCGCGTGCTGCCCGAGAAACGCCACTACATCCGCTGCACGCAAAATCCCAATCCGATGCTGGCCGCCATGGCCAACAAGGCCGAAAGCCTCGGATTCGCCATGCATGCCGTTGCCTCCGGCCATTGTCCGCAGATCACGATGCCGGAGGTCCTGGCCGCGACGTTCGTCGACATCGCCGCGACGATGGCCGGGGCGGCATGACGCTTTCCGCCCGCCTGCGGAAACGCCTGCCCCAGTTCACCCTGGACGTGGACATTGCCTGCCCGGCCGGGACCATCATGGCTCTGACCGGACCCTCGGGCTCGGGCAAGACCACGGTCCTGCGCATGTTGGCCGGACTCGACGATCCGGACAGGGGGCGGGTATGCCTGGGGGAGACCATATGGCGCGATACCGAGGTCGGAGTGCGCCTTACCCCGCAGAAACGCGGTATTGGCTTGGTCTTTCAGGAATATTCGCTTTTTCCGCACATGACCTTGGCCGAAAACGTGGCCTACGCCACGACGGACAAGGCGTATGCGGCAGAATTGCTGGAGATGTTTGGCATTGCCCATCTGGTCAAGTCCAAGCCGGGCCAGATGTCCGGAGGTGAACGCCAGCGCGGCGCCCTCTGCCAGGCCCTGGCCCGCCGGCCCAAGGCGCTTTTGCTCGATGAGCCTTTTTCGGCCCTGGACGCGGCCAACCGGGTTGCCCTGCGCCGGGTGCTGCTCATGGTGCGCGACCGTTTCACGGTGCCCATCGTCCATGTGACCCACGATCTGGCCGAGGCGGCCATGCTGGGCAATCAAGTCCTGGCCCTGCGGCAGGGGGTGCTCGATCCGGACTGGTTTTCCCAGCAGATCCGCCAGTACCAGGAAGAACAGCGGGCGCTTCTTGCGCGTTTCGGACCGATCACTCCCACCACCGACAACACCTCGAACCACGGAGGAGTAGCATGAAACGGATGTTGGTCAGTTGTGTTCTGATGCTGGTCTTGGCCATCCCGGTCACGAGCCATGCCCTGACCATTGCCTCGGGGGCCGGTTATAAAAAGCTCGTGAACGATCTGGTGGCGACCTACGAACAGACCTCCAAGATCAAACCGGAGCTGGTGTTCGGAAACATGGGGCAAGTCACCGCGCAGGCCAAGGGCAGTGGCGTCGTCGATATCATCATCGGCGAGAAGGGCTTTTTGGACAAGGCCGGCCTCAAGTTCGATCCCTTTGTCGCAATCGGCCGCGGCGTGCTGGTGGTGGCCTGGCCCAAGGGCAAGACGTTGACCTCGCCGCTGGATGTGGCCAAACCCGAGGTCAAGCGCCTGGCCATGCCTGATCCGGAAAAAGCCATTTATGGTCGGGCCGGCTCCCAATTCCTGGAACATGCCGGTATCGCCAAGGCGGTTAAGGATAAGCTCCTGGTGGTGGCCACCGTGCCCCAGGTCACGACCTATGTCTTAAGCGGCGAGGTTGACGCCGGCCTGACCAATCGGACCGATGTCATGAATCTGGGCGACAAGATCGGCGGCTTCCTGGAAGTGGACCAGAAGGACTACGCTCCCATCGTCATCGGGGGCGGCGTGTTGGTCAATGCCCAAAAGATGAGCGAGGCCAAGGATTTCATCACGTTCCTGGGCAGCGACGCGGCCAAGGCCGTGGCGAAGCGGCACGGGATGTAGCCCTCTTGCTCGCATCGCTTCTCAAGACCGTGACCGATCCGGGAGCGGTCTTTCCCATCGTTTTGACCTTGAAGGTCATGGCCGTGGCCGTTCCCGTTTTCTTCCTGGTTGGTGCCCCGCTGGGGTATATGCTGGGACGCGGACGGGGACGGCTGATGGCCGCCCTGGATTTTTTGATTTCCCTGCCCCTGGTTCTGCCTCCCATGGCCGTGGGCTTCATGCTGCTGCTCCTCCTCGGCCGGGAAGGGCCGTTGGGCGCCCCCCTTGGCCGCTGGTGCAACATAGAGATCATTTTCAGTTTCCCCGGTTTGGTTCTGGCCACGGTCACGTCCGGCATCCCGCTGATGGTGCGTCCGGTCCAGGCCGCCGTGCGCGGCGAGTTGACCCGGCTGGTGGAACTCTCGGCCGTGCTGGGCAAGGGGAGATGCATCACTTTTGTTCGGGTCGTCCTGCCCTATTGCAGTCGGAGCGTGGCGGCCGGCCTGTTTTTGGCCACCGGGCGGGCCCTGGGTGAAGTGGGCGTGAGCCTGCTTTTGGGCGGCGACATCGTCGGGCGGACCAATACCATTTCCCTGGAAATTTATAATTCCGTTTTTACAGGTGATTTCATGCGGGCCGGGGTGCTTTCCGGCTTGCTTGCGGTGGTTTCCCTGGGGCTCACCTGGGCCCTGAAGCGGACCGGTCGGGGGTGAGGGCGGCGCGGATTCTCCGGGCGGACCTTGACAATCATTCTCAACATGGCTATGCCACTTTTCAGGCAAGGAGTGTGACATGGTCGAGCTGAACAGTCTTTCCAGCTTCCCTCCTGGTAGCCGCGTGCGTGTCGAATCCCTGTGCGATTGTCCCAGGGCCCGGGGCCGGCTGTGCGCCCTGGGCATTACGCCTGGGACCGAAGTGGAAATCACCTCCGGTTGCGGCGGCCCGGTGTGCCTGCGCGCCCGGGGGGCGTCCATTACCTTGGGCCATGGTTTGGCGGCCAAGGTGATGGGACGTTTGAGCACATCCGTCCAGGCGGCCTGATCCGCCGCATCGGATATCGTCCGCATCCGGCCGAACGCGGGCGATGCCGGAGAAGGAGCCGTTTTGCCGCAACAAGCCACTCCCACCATCGGCCTGCGTCAGATGCGCATCGGACAGCGGGGGCGCATCGTGCGGGTGGAGTCCGGCGGCGAACTCGGCCGGCGCATCCGCGACATGGGGCTGGTCCCGGGCACGGAATTCGTCATTGTCGGCCGGGCGCCGCTCAAGGATCCGGTGGCTCTGCGGTTGCGTGACTTCACCTTGACCCTGCGCAACAACGAGGCCGATCACATCCTGGTGGAACTCCTTTAGATTTTTGTTGCAGACAGGCGCCTGGACACACGGCCGCCGATCCTTTACCCCCTTCCCCATGGATACGCCCTGTCCGGTCATCGCACTGGCCGGCAACCCCAATGCCGGCAAGACCACCTTTTTCAACGCCGCCACCGGCTCCCACCAGCACGTGGGCAACTATCCCGGTATTACCGTGGAGAAAAAGGAAGGCCGGGCCGTGGTGGCCGGCCGCGAGTTCGCCGTGGTGGATCTGCCCGGCACCTATTCCCTGACCGCCTATTCCACCGAAGAGCTGGTGGCCCGCGACTTTTTGGCCAGGCAGCGCCCGGACGTGGTCCTGGACGTGCTTAACGCCGGGGCCCTGGAGCGCAATCTCTATTTGGCCGTACAGCTTTTCGAGCTGGGCGCGCCGGTGGTGCTTGTGCTCAATATGATGGACGAGGCGGAAAAGCGGGGGTTGCATATCGATGCCAAGCGACTGGCGGATCTGCTCGGCGTGCCGACGGTGCCGGTGGTGGCCCGGACGGGGCAGGGCGTCGAAGCGGCCTTGTTGGCCGGGGCCGACCAGGCCCGCCAGCGGGCCGGCACGCCCTGGACGCCGCTGCGCATTTCCTACGGTCCCGACCTGGACGAAGCCTTGGCGGCCATGACGCGATCCATCGAGGCGGCCGGTTTCCTGACCGATCAATACCCGGCCCGCTGGACTGCCCTCAAGTATCTCGAAGGCGACGAGGACATCCTGGCCCGGGGACGCGCGGCCGGGCCCCTGGCTGCGACGCTGGAGGCACGGGCGACCGGGGTGGCGGAGCACTGTCAGGCCACGTTGAATACCTATCCCGAGGCCATCATTGCCGATTACCGCTACGGCTTCATTACCTCGCTTTTGAAGCAGGGCGTGATCGTCCGGGACACCCTGCGGCAGCGCATCGACCTGACCGACCGGCTGGACAAGGTCCTGACGCACCGCTTTCTTGGTCCCGTGCTCATGTTGGCCGTGCTCTACGTGGTCTACCAGATCACCTTTGTGGTGGGCGGAGGGCCGCAACGAGGCATGGAAGCCCTGTTCGCCTGGATGGGGGATACGGCCGAGAGGCTTTTGCCCGCAGGGCTGTTGCGGTCCCTGATCGTCTCGGGCGTCATCAACGGCATTGGCGGCGTGGTCGGTTTCGTGCCGCTCATCATGCTCATTTTCTTCCAGATCGCCTTTCTGGAGGACTCGGGCTACATGGCCCGGGTGGCCTACATGCTGGACCGGGTGTTTCGAATTTTTGGGTTGCACGGCTGCTCGGTCATGCCGTTCGTCATTTCCGGCGGCATCGGCGGCGGCTGCGCCGTGCCCGGGGTCATGGCCGCCCGCACCCTGCGCAGTCCCCGGGAGAAGCTGGCGACCATGCTGACGGCGCCGTTTATGACGTGCGGGGCCAAATTGCCGGTTTTTCTGTTGCTGGTCGGCGTTTTTTTCCCCGAGCGGGAGGCGGGCGTGCTGTTCGGCATTACGCTGGCCGGCTGGGTGGCCGCGCTGCTTGTCGCGCGGCTGTTGCGCTCCACGGTCATCGCCGGGCCGGCCACGCCGTTCGTCATGGAATTGCCGCCCTATCGGTTGCCGACCATGCGCGGCCTCGGCATCCACACTTGGGAGCGCACTTGGCAGTATATCAAGAAGGCCGGAACCGTCATTTTGGCCATCTCCATTCTACTCTGGGCGGCCATGACCTTTCCCCGTCTGGATGCGGCAAGCCTGGCCCACTTCGATCAGGCCCGGCAGGCGGCGCGCACGACCCTGGCGGCGGCCGGCGCGGATGCGGCGGCCATCGGCAGGACCGTGGCCGGTATCGATGCCGCTCAGGGGGCCGAAGCCTTGCGCCATTCCCTGGCCGGACGCTTCGGTGTGGCCCTGGAGCCCCTCTCCCGGTTGGCCGGATTGGAGTGGCGCATCAATATCGCCCTGATCGGCGGGGTGGCGGCCAAGGAGGTCATCGTTTCCACCTTGGGCACGTCCTATTCCCTCGGCGCCGGGGAAGCGGACCCTTCGTTCAGCCTGCGCCGGGCCTTGGCCGGCGATCCGGACTGGACCCTGGCCCGGGGGCTGGCCGTCTTGGTATTCGTGCTGCTCTATTCCCCCTGTTTTGCCACGGTGGCCGCCATCCGCCAGGAATCCGGCACCTGGCGCTGGGCCGTTTTTGCCGTGGTCTTCGATACGGGGCTGGCCTTTCTCTTGGCCGTGGCCGTTTTTCAGATCGGCTCCCGAGTGTGAGACCATTGCCCGATTCCCTGGAGGCCTTTTTGGCCTCAAGCCTGCAATGGCAACCTCCGCAAATCCTCTCGGGATTCCAAGGGCGCGACTTTGGCCGCCCAAAGGCGCCTCCTTCGGCTATTGGGCAGTGGTCTCGAGTGTAGGTACGGCGGGGGGTTGACCGCACCAGCCGGATGCTCCATCCTTCGCCAGCGAAAATACCCGGGCGGATGTCCCGGAGCGATGTTTGGAAGGAGGGGCGACATGCCCGATGTTGCGGAAATTGCGGTGACGCGTTTCACGGACGGGTGCAATTGCTGCCAGTCCGTCCTTTCGTGCCTGTCCGGTCGGTATGGATTGGATGCAGAGACGGCGATTCGGCTGGGCACGGGATTCGGTGGCGGCATGGTTCGGGGCGGCATCTGCGGGGCTGTGTCTGGAGCCGTCATGCTGCTGGGGCTGGCCGGAGGCGGCGGCCATGGCCACGAAGACCTCAAACTGGCGACGTTTGGCCGGGTCAGGGATTTTTACAGCCGGTTTATGGAACGCAACGGTTCCATCATCTGCCGGGATCTGCTCGGTTTGGATCCGTCCACCCCGGAAGGCAAGGCCCGGGCGCGGGAAGAGAATCTCTTCGCCACCGTCTGCAGCCGGCTGATCGTGGATGCCGTCACGCAGGTTCAGGCCATCATCGCGGAGAGCGGTCTGCCTGACCGGCCTTAGCGCGCGTTTTTCCGCGCCTAGAACTGTTGGTAGCCGTCGTCTTCCTCGCTGGTCAGGTTCGCGGTGACGCCGCGTTCCTTCTGTTGCGGCTTTCCGGCGGCCATGGCCGTCGGTTTGGAGACGGGCGGCCGTTTTTGGGGTGCCGTCAGGGCTCTGGCACCGGGACGTCCGCGTCTGGCCTGCTGCCCGTCCAGATGGAAATAGGCTATGCACTCCTGGAGTTGCAGGGCCTGCGTGGACAATTGTTCGGCGGTGGAGGCCATCTCCTCCGAGGCCGAGGCGTTTCGCTGGACAACTTGGTCGAGTTGCTGGATGGCCCGGTTCACCTGTTCGGCCCCGGCGTTTTGCTCCACCGTCGAGGCCGTGATTTCCTGAATGAGTTCCGCCGTGTGCTGAATATCGGGTACGATTTTGGCCAGCAGTTCCCCGGCCTTGACGGCGATCCCCACGCTTTCCGAGGACAGCGAGCTGATTTCGCTGGCGGCGTGGCCGCTGCGTTCGGCCAGTTTCCGCACTTCGGCAGCCACCACGGCAAAACCCCTGCCGTGCTCGCCGGCCCGGGCCGCCTCGATGGCGGCGTTTAAGGCCAGGAGATTGGTCTGGCGGGCGATCTCTTCGATAATACCTATCTTTTCGGCAATTTCCCGCATGGCCGTTACGGTTTTGGCCACGGCCTCGCCGCCATCCTGGGCATCCTGCGCCGTTTTGAGGGCAATCTGTTCGGTAGCCTTGGCATTATCGGCATTCTGACGAATGGCGGCGGTCATTTCCTCCATGGAGGAGGATATTTCCTCCACGCTGGCCGCCTGTTCCGTCGCGCCCTGGGACAGGTTCTGCGTGGTGGCCGACAGCTCTTCCGAACCCGTGGCCACGTTGCCCGCGCTGGACTGCACTTCTCCCACGATTTCCCGCAGCTTGGCGATCATGTGGCGCAAGGCGGCGGCCAGGGCGCCGATTTCGTCCTTCTGTGTGATGTCGATTCGCTGGTTCAGGTCGCCGGAAGCCAGGCCTTCGGCTGCCCGGACCCCGGTCAGAATGGGCTTGGTGATGAGCCGGGTTATCCAAAGTCCCAGGCAGATGGCCAGCACCACACCCAGGGCCACACCGGTTCCCCCCAAAATTGTAGCGCTTTTTTCCGCAGCTTCGCCGTCGGCTTTGCCCTGTTGGGCATCGGCCAGGGCGGCTGTCATGAGCTGATCGAGCAGATCGAAACAGCGGACTTGTTTTTCGCGCAGGGCCCCCATGGCCTGTTTGCGAAGCTGGACGACCAGCCCTTCGGCCCGTTCGGTCTCGGTGGCCAACTGTCCGAGCAAACCGATGGTTTTGTCCACGGGCGCCTGGATGCCTGTGCGCAGAAACTGCCGGATGTCCTCGCTCGACGCCTGCCGCGCCAGCAGTTCAGGCAGACGGGTCACGCCTTGACGGAGGGTATCCTGCGTGCGTTGCAGCTCCGGCAGGACCTTTTTGAAGGTCGAATTGTCGATGTCGCCTCCGGTGGAATCCAGCCACCGGGTACCGTTTTCGATGGCGGCGCTTTTCCCGATCGCAAATTTCGTCCCGTAGAGCACGCTCTCCATGGCGTCGGTCAAAAGCTTGCGGTAGGCGCTCTGGAGTTGTTCCAGCTGCCTGTGCAGTTCGCTGGGGTTGCGGATGCCGGATTTGTCCCATTGCTTGGCCAGGTTGAAACTTTCGTTATTGCCGGCGACCCAGTCCTGCCAGGCCGTGGCGAGATCACGCCATACGCGTTCTTCCTCGGGGGATTTGGGCAGCTTGTCATATTCCTGCCACGCCTGGTGATAACTGTTACGCAGGGTGGCGATGTTTTCGAACTGACGGAGGCGGTCTTTTGGGGTGAGGTCGGGCACAAGCAGGGTGCGCTGGGCCACCCGGATGGATTCGCCGGAAATTTTGATGTGCATCAGATCGCGGACGGCGGGCAGGTTGGTCGTCGCTATGGTGGTCAATTGCGAGGAAACCGCGGACAGTCCCCAAAGGCTCACCAGACCCACGCCCAGCGTCAGGGCTGCGCAAACGAGGAATCCGCTGACAAGTTTCACCCCGAGTTTGAGATTGCCCATGAGCGTCCTCCCTGGTGATGCGGATGGCTAAATGAGAAAGGAATACACTCCTCCCACTCCTACGGCCTGTCTGGGAAACTTGTCAAACCATCCGGGAATAAAAGCGCTGGCTGGCCACGTTGCCGGGGTGAAGGCTTGGACGCGCCTGCGGTGGCGGCTGGAACACCTTCTGCAAAGAAGGCCGGGGCGGCCTTGGCAAGGGCTGTTTCCGGGCATATCTGGTTATTTTCTAGACAGGCATCGGTGACATATGTATAAAAAAAAGACGCATCAAGAACCTTCTGCCGCGCACGGCCCATCTGGACATCCGGAAACGACGTCCGGAATTTGCCTCGGGACCGCCCGCATCGGCTTTTTGAAGCGACCCAAACCCTAACCGACATGAGCCTGCTTATGCGTTTTGCCATGAAGAATCCTTTCCGCCAGGGCGGTTCGCCCATGCTGGTCATCGGTGCGGCCGGCATCCTGGCCATCGTGGTGGCGGTCATGGCCGTCATCGATATGGGGCGGGAAAAGCAGTACATGACCGAGCTGTTGCTGGAAAAAGGGGCGGCGCTCATCAAGGCCTTCGAGGCCGGGGCCCGTACCGGCCTTCGCGGCGGTTTCGGGGCGAATATCCGCTTGCAACACCTCTTGGAGGAGACGGCCAGCCAGCCGGGCATCTTCTTTATCGCCGTCACCGACGCTTCGGGGCGGATCGTGGCCCACAGCGATGCCTCGCGCATCGGCCAGCAACTGTTTTCGTCCGAGGAGCTGGCCGACTTGAAGCCGTCCGGAGCGGAGCAGTGGCGTCTGGTCCAACAGGAAGGCGATCCGCCGCGATCGTTTATGGTCTACCGCCATTTCGTGCCTGTCCGGTCCGGTCATTTTTTTCATGGCGGTCCCGGCCATGTGGGCGGTCAGGGGCGGCATTTTTTTTGCTCCGACGACTGCGATGCCAACGGAACTCCGCGTGATCTGCTCCGGGAGTCCCTGGATATCTTTGTCGGACTGGATGTGGCTCCCATCGAGGCCGCGCGCTGGGCCGATCTGCAAAATACCCTGATTACGGCGTCCGTGCTGCTCATTGCCGGACTTGGCGGTGTGGGCTTCCTGTCCTTTGCCCAGAGCTTTCGGGCCCAGCGGCGCGTGCTGCGCCAGACCACGGCCCTGGCCGCCGAAGTGGTGGCGGCCATGCCGGCCGGATTGGTGCTGGTGGGGCCGGATGGCCGAGTGGCCATGGCCAATGCCGCAGCCGAGGTTCTGGCCGGAGTGGGGGCCGGAGCCCTCGCCGGTCGGCCGGCCCGGGATATCCTGCCGCCCGGGGTGCTCAATGCCACAGGCAGCGGCGAGCGGCAGATGGACATCTCCCTGGGGGGCGGAGCGCCTCTGGCCCTCGGCGTGGCGGTGTCGGCGGTTCGCACCGACGAGGGCGTACCCGTGGGCTCGCTGGTCCTGTTGCGCGACCTGCGGGAAGTCCGCCGGCTGGAGGCCGAGGTCAGGCGGCGGGAGAAGCTCGCGGCCGTGGGGCACCTGGCCGCCGGCGTGGCCCACGAGATCCGAAATCCTTTAAGTTCCATCCGGGGGTATGCCGCCTATTTCGGAGACAAATTCGCGCCGGGCAGCGAGGATCGACAGGCGGCCGAGGTTATGATCCGGGAAGTGGATCGGCTCAACCGCGTCATCTCCGAATTGATCGAATTTTCCCGGCCTTCGGACCTGAAGCGCCGTCCGGTGGCCCTGGCCGAGCTGGCCGCCCACGCCGAACGGCTCACCCGGCCTGATGCCGTGGCCCGTGGGGTGACCGTGGATCTTTCCGGGACGGCCGGCGCTCCCGAAATCATGGCCGATCCGGACCGGCTGTCCCAGGCCCTGCTCAATTTGTGCTTAAACGCCATTCAGGCCATGCCGGCCGGGGGCGTGATGACCCTTGCCGCCGGACTGGCCCCGGATGGTCGGGCCTTTCTCGAAGTGGCCGATAACGGTCCGGGCATTCTCCCGGAGCATCGCGATCGGATATTCGATCCCTATTTTACCACCAAGCCCCAGGGCACGGGACTGGGGCTCCCTCTGGCCCACAAGATCGTGGCGGCCCACGGGGGGGAAATCCGTGTTTCCGCCAGGTCCGGCGGCGGTACCGTCATGACGGTGTTGCTGCCGGTGGCGGCTGGGGAAGATGCCGAGGGAGGGGGGCATGCGGGCGAAAATTCTCGTGGTTGACGACGATCCCGGCCATCTGGCCATGCTGCGCACGGTCCTTTCCGGCTGGGGCTATGCGCCGGAAGGGGCGAGCGATGGAGCCGAGGCCGTGGCGAAGGTTCGGGAACGCCCTTTCGACGCAGCGCTTCTCGACATCCGTATGGCCGGCATGGGCGGCATGGAGGCTCTTTCGCACATCAAGGAGCTCAACCCGGCCGTACCGGTCATCATCATGACGGCCTATTCCTCGGTGGAAACGGCGGTCCCGGCCCTCAAAGCCGGGGCCTACGACTATCTGACCAAGCCGCTCGATCTCGACGTGCTGCATTTGACCCTGGAACGGGCGCTCGACCACATGCGGCTGGCCACGGAAAACGAGGCCCTGCGCTTAAAACTCGGCAAGGGCCGGGGCGGGCCGGAAATCATCGGCCAAAGCCAGGCCATGCGGCAGCTTTATTCCATGATCGCCATGGTGGCCCCTACCGAGGCCACGGTGCTTATCACCGGCGAATCCGGCACGGGCAAGGAGCTGGTGGCCCGGGCCGTTCATGCCGGCAGTCCCCGGGCGAGGGGACCGCTGGTGGCCGTCAACTGCGCCGCGCTGTCCGAATCGCTTCTCGAATCCGAACTCTTCGGCCATGAGAAGGGCGCTTTCACCGGGGCCGAACGCCGCCGGGAGGGTCGCTTCATGGCCGCCGACAAGGGCTCCATCTTTCTGGACGAAATCGGGGAGATCGCCCAGCCCATTCAGGCCAAGCTTCTGCGGGTCATTCAGGAGCGCGAGATCCAGCGGGTAGGCGGCGACAAGCCGGTGGGAGTGGATGTCCGCATCCTGGCCGCCACCAATCGCGACCTCAAAAAGGAAGTGGAGGCCGGACGTTTTCGCGAGGATCTCTATTACCGTTTAAACGTCGTCACGTTGACCGTGCCGCCTCTGCGGGATCGTCCCGAAGACATCCCGCTTCTGGCCCAGCATTTCCTGATCCACTTTGCCGAAAAAAACCGGAAGCGGATCAAGGCGTTCACGCCGGCGGCCATGGACACCCTGGTCCATGCTTCCTGGCCGGGCAACGTGCGCGAGTTGGAAAACGCCGTGGAGCGGGCGGTCATTTTATCGGTCGGCGAGTACGTCACCGAACGCGAGTTGCCGGTCTTCGAGGCCAGGGAGGCGGCCGCCGTCCCGGCTGAAAGCGTCTCCTCCCTGACCGGCATGCCCTTGGACGACGTGGAGCGGGAGGTCATCCTGGCGACGCTCCGCGATGTCGGCGGCAACAAAAGCGAGGCGGCCCGAGTGCTCGGCATCACCAGGGCCACGTTACACAAAAAACTTAAGAAATACGGCGAGGAAGAGGAAAAATAAGCGCTGCCGACGGTCGGGAGGAGACGGAAGGAGCCTGCTCCGGCAACGGGGGGGAAGATGCCGGCGGCCGCAGGCATGATGCCCCCGGCTCCTCGGTTGGGGACGCAGGCAGGAGCGTGGGGGGCGGGCCGTCAGCGTTTGCGGGGCAGGCGCAGTTTCTGGCCGATGGCGAGTCGCCGGGGATTGACGCCGGGATTGACGGCCAGGATGTCCTGTTCGGGCAGGTGGAGCTGTTTGGCGATACTGGCCAGGGTCTCCCCGGATTTGATCGTATGGACCCGGCCGCTGTCGATCCTGTGGGGAACGGCGGACGGCTGGCTTGACGGTTCCGGATCCGGCACCACCGCGAGGTCGCGCGATCTGGCCAGCAATTCATCCATGCCGGCCGTGACGGGCAGTTTTTCCGTGGCGGCAATGGGGGCGAGCACCAGACCGGCCAGCAGTCTGGCGCCGTTTTCGGTCAGGTGCACGCCGTCGGCCGTGCGGATGGAGACGATGTCTCCGGTGGCGGTATCCCGGGCATGGCGGGAGAAGTGGTCGGCCGTATCGGAAAAGGCCGCATGGGTGTCGATAAAGCGGCAGTCGGCCGTCCGGCACATGGCCCGCAAGGCGGCGTTGACCTTGCGCACGCCCGAGGCCAGGGCCGGATCGCCCATGGAGGGCACCCCGACCCAATAGATGGCCACTCGCGGATTGGCCTCCCGACAGATGGCCGTCAGTTCCTGGGCCTTGACGGCATAGGCCATGGCCCAGGCCGGATCCTCGAACTGGATGCGGCCGCCCCCCGGGTTGTCCACGGGCATGACGTCATTGGCGCCGAGCATGATGACCACGATGTCCGGGGCCTGCCGGTCGGTCAGTTGCCGCAGATGCTGCGGCCAGTTGAGGAGTTCCGGGCGGGTGAGGCCCGTGGATTTCGTGCCATCCCAGGCGTAGTCGAGTCCTGGCGTGCCGGCCAGGGCCCGTTCCAGCTGCTCGCCCAGGCTGATGGACAGGGAATCGCCGACCACCAGCAGGCGGCGCACGGCCGGCAGCAGCGGCGGCGCGCGATGCCGGAAGATGTCGCGAGGTTCCACCGTCGCCGGAGCGGGCGTTTTTTCGGCCTTGCGGTCACAGGCCGCCAGCAGACAGCCGCCCAGCACGATAAAGAGGGCGAGGCGGCCTAGCCGGGCGATCCGCAAGGGCCAAGGGCGCAACGCGACCGATCCGGCCGGCGAAACGGCCGTTTTATGGTGTCGTCGCGGTAGCAGCAGGGGCATTGGCATGTCCAGCCGGCTCATGGGGAGTCTTTGGCCGCAAGATGACATCCTTGGCGATGGCGGCCAAAAACGATTGGGCCAGGATATCGCCGCCGGCTACGGTGAAATGGACCTTGTCATTGGCCCGGACCTTGATCTTGACCCCCTTGGCGTTGGGCAGGAACGTGGAATAGTTGCCCTGCTCATCGGCAAGCAGCTTCCAGGTGTCCAGGTAGTGACTGTTTTTGGCCTTGGCGCACTCGGCCTTGATGATTTCGTTCATGACCATGGCCTGTTTGGCGTAGGACGGGTCGCCCATGATGGGCAGACCGATCCAGTAGCTGGGAATGTTTTTTTCCGTGAGGGTCGCCAGGAAGCTTTCCAGGCGCATGGAAAACACCTCGGGCCAAGTCTTGCTGGGATTGCCCGGTGAGCGGGGTTTTTCATTGGGGTTGATGTACTTGGCGTCATTGGCGCCCATCATGACCACGACCATGTCCGGCGTATATTTATCCAGAAAAATGCGCAGGGCCTTTCCCCAATCGTAATATTTGGGATTGGCCAGTCCGCTCGAAACCTTTCCTTCCTCAAGCAGTTCCACCCCTTCGAATTCGGCCACGCTGCGGCGCAGGGACAACGACAGGCCGATGGCCAGGGAATCGCCTACCACCAGGATCTTATGGGGAGAAAGGCCTTTCCGCGACACCAGGGAGGTTTGCCCTTCGGTAGTGGGTCCCCCGGTGGCTTCTCCCGGGCGCGGGGCAGGGGAACCCCCCGGAGGTGCATTCGGGACGGGGGACGACAGGGCGGCCAGGAGCGCGGCGGTATCCACGGGCTCGTCGGCCTTGAGCACCGGCAGGTCGGGATTCATCCGCTCGCGAAGTGCTCTTTCGGCTGTATCCGGGGCCGGTGTTTCCCGACAGTTCAGGGTGTTTTTGTAGGTTCCGTCGAAGTAGGGGGCCAGGGCGCAATCCATCTGTCTGGACAGACTGCCGGCGGAGGATTCCCGCCAGGTGTTCCGCAGGCGCCGTGCCTGTCTGCTCACGGAGGCGAGGGGCGTTTCGGCCAGATGATCGTCCGTCCAGGCCGAGACCTTTTCGATAGTGACCAGGGCCGCGACGGCCACGGCAACGTAGTAGATAAAGCAGGCTTTTTTCCAACTCATGGTAGTGCCGTGATTTTCTGGAGTTCGGGGGTTGGCGATGCCTGCCGGGGAAAGATCCTAAGGGGAAGGGGGCAATATGCCCGCGACGATGCGGTCGGTTAAGAGTTTGCAACCGGCAGGGGTGAAATGCACGCCATCCCTGCCGCGGAGGGACTTGGCCCGGCCCTCGACCGGTTTTTTTGCGCAAAAATTTCCGGAGGTATCGGCAAACAGGTCCCAGGAGGTGATGAAATGGCAGCCAGTGACCGCGGCGCAGGCTGCCCGCATGGCCTCATTGGCGATCCAGGCCCGTTGGCTGAAGGCCCTTTCGCGCATGGGGGGCAGGCCGACCCAATAGACCGGAATCCCATATTGGGCGGTGATGTCCAGCAGTCGTTTGGACTTGGCTTGGTAGTCCTGCGACCATCGAGGTGTGCCTTGGCCGTTCTTGGCGTCGTTGCCGCCGAGCATCACCACCAGGGCCTCGGGTTTTTCCGTGGTGAGGAATTCGGTCAACGCCTTTTCCCAATCATAAAAGCGGGGAGAGTTGAGGCCGCTCGACACCTTGCCCCGGCTGCTTAAGATCACGTCCTGCCGATGGCGCAGGGATTGTTCCATGGTCAGGCCCAGTCCGACGGCGAAGGAGTCCCCGACGATCATGATCTTACGGGGACGGGCGTGGGATTCCGGGGCGGCTTCCTTGGGGGCGGGGCGGGACGGTGGCGCCGCCGTCGGCAAGGGCTGGCGCGCGGCCAGGGATGTCTCGGGCGCGCTGGCGAACAGGGAAGCCGGATCCGGCGCTATCTGCTCTTCCGCCAGCACGGAAACGGAGAAAAAGCACAACCACCCCAGCGCGAGAATGCTCGCGCCAAGTCCGGTCGTGCTGGTCGGATGCTGGCGTGCCGTGGCGCGCTGCGAAAAAACATGGTGCATTGAAGTAAGTATAGTCGTGGCCTTGACCTTTGTCCAGAAGCGGGCGTTTTCGCCTCGTTGGTCGGCCGGCGTATGGCGAGCAATGGTACGGTGATGGCGAAGCCTTTTCGTCAGGAGGCGGTTGCGGTTGTCCGAAGCGGGGCTGGCGGCAGGGAGCGGAAAAAAGTGCCGGAAGCCCGACGACGTTTGGGAACGCGTCCGGGCTTCCGGCAAGGTCAGGGCAGATTAGTCGGTCGCGAGCAGGACGTCCGAAGCCTTGACCATGGCGTAGACCTTGGTGCCGGCCTTGAGGCCCAGGGCGGCGGCGGACTCCTTGGTGATGACGGAGACGATGGTGGCGCCGGAGGCTTCGATCACGACTTCGGCATTGACCTGGCCGAGGGTGACGGACTTGACGGTGCCGGGAATCAGATTGCGGGCGCTGACTTTCATGCTATGCTCCTGTGTCTGTGTACAGCTGGTTTAGTCGGTGACAACCATGACGTTGGTGGCCTTGATCATGGCGTAGGCCTTGGAGCCGGCCTTGAGGCCCAGGGCGGCGGCGGACTCCTTGGTGATGACGGAGACGATGGTGACGCCGGAGGCTTCGATCACGACTTCGGCATTGACCTGGCCGAGGGTGACGGACTTGACGGTGCCGGGGATCAGATTGCGAGCGCTGACTTTCATGTTGCCTTCTCCTTGGAGGTTTCGAAGCTCAAGAGGTGGGGCCCTTGCCATCCGCGACATGCACTTCCCGTTCGCGTTGGATTCGTTCTAGCGGGATTTTTACTCACACGCAAATTATTTTTTTCGTGTGAGTAATGTTTCCTTTAACATAAGAACGAAAAATAGGGGAATACGTATCGTTGTGGCAAGAGGAGGCACCGGCGGACGCGAAGGGAAGAAGACGGGGGCTGCATGCGCATTTTCGCAGCCCGGTAAAGAATGCTGCCGGCGACATCCGATTGGGCGTCGGGTCGGCCTGGGACCAGGGAGGTCGCGGAAGCCTCGCGCACAAACCGGGCGGCAGCTTTTCCGGGAAGCGTCGGGCGGACCTGCCCGGGGGGGGATTCCCCGGACAGGCCCCGGATTAGGCGGTCGCCCCACCGGGAGTGGTGGCGGCGTCTTCCAACGCGGTGATGTCGCCGGTGGTAAAGAGATAGGTGCGCATCATCTCGTCCCAACCGGGCATGTTGCGGCGCAGCCATTCAAGGCCCATGACCGCATGTTCCATTTCCTCGTTCCGGTTGTGGGCCATGATGGCCTTGATCTGCGGATCGCTGGCCACCACCACCCGCTGGTGATACCAATTGATGGCCTCAAGCTCTTCCTTGACACTCATCAGGGCGCGGATGCGATCCCGCTCCTCGGCCGGCAGTTCGCCGGCCGGCTCATGATACTGATCCATGACGCCTCCTTGCAGGTGCCCCGTGGCGGATTGCGGCACATTGCGCCCACTATGGCATCAGAAGAGGATGCCGGCAACGTCGGAAGAAAAGAGCCGGTTGCTCCGAATTTTCGGGGGACGGGCCTTCCGGACGCCTGCGGCGACCGGCGGAAGGCCGGGACGCTGCCTAGGCTCTGTTTCCGGCGCAGAGAAGGCGGGAGACGATTTCCTGGGCGTTGGCCTCGGCCCGCAGGTATTCCTCATGGGAAAGTCCTGCGCCCAGGGCGACTTTTTTGCGATGGTCGGGGTCGACCAGGTCTTCCGGGGCGTGGGCGTCGTTGTCGATGACGAGCTTGCAGCCGAAGCGGCGGGCCATGGCGGCGACGTGGCCGTTGGTCAGACTGTGGCCGGCCCGGGTGGTGATTTCCAGTGCGACGCCCCGTTCGGCGGCCAGGGTCGCCTCTTCCGGGGTGATGAGCCCGGGGTGGGCCAGGATATCGACGCCGGCCTCGATGGCCGCCAGATTGGTGCCGGTTTCGACGGGCTCCACAATGGTCTCGCCATGGACCACCACCAGGGCCGCACCGCGCTGGCGGGCCAGTGCGACCAGATGCGGGATGAGCGGCGGCGGCACGTGGGTGAGTTCCACCCCGCAAAAGACCGTGACGCCGAGGAAGGCGCCGGTTTCGGCCACGAACCGGCCGATGTTGGTCAAAATGAGGTCCAGGTTGGAGAAGTCGGCGTGGTCGGTCATGGCCATGGCCCGATAGCCGGCCTTGGCCGCCCGGCGGGCCAGCTCCGAGGGGATGAGTTCGCCGTCGGAGAACGTGGTGTGGGTGTGCAGATCGATCATGGGCCTACATTTTGTATTTGGTGTCGTTCAGGTCGAATTTTTCGAGGATTTCCGTCCACTTTTCCGCGTCATCGCTGGCAAAGGCCACCACGGTGGCGTCCTTGGATTCCTTGGCCACCTGCTGGAGCACCGGCTCGGCCACCAGGATGGGGGCCCTGGCCCGCAGGGCCAGAGCGATGGCGTCGGAAGGCCGGCTGTCGACCCGCCGGGTATCCCCCCCCACTTCGAGTTCGATTTCGGCGTAGTAGGTGCCCTCGGTCAGCGAGATCACGTTGACGGACACCACCTGGGCGTCCAGGGCCTCGACCAGGCGCAAGAGCAGATCGTGGGTCATGGGGCGGGGCAGTTTCACTTCGTTTAAGGCCAGGGAAATGGCCATGGCCTCCATGGCGCCGATCCAGATGGGCAGGACGGCTTTTTCCGCCATATCCTTGAGGATGAGCACCGGAACCTGCGATTCCTCGTCCAGGGCCAGCCCGAAGACTTTCATTTCAATCATGGTCGGCCTCCGCTTCCCCGATCAGGGAGTGCTTCTTGGCTTGGAGAATGCGTGCCGTCACGATGCGTCCGGTATGGTCCTCGCCGCCGGGGAGGGCCAGGTTGACGATGCGTCCGCCTGGATCCCGGCCTCTCCAGGCCGCATCGGACGCGCCGCGCTTGCTTGGACCTTCGATAAGCACCGGAGAGCGAGTGCCGACCTGAGCGGCCAGGGACTCGGCCAGTCGCGCATCCAAAAGCGTCTGCAATTCTGCCAGCCTGGCAGATTTTTCCTCCCGGGATATCTTGGGCTCCATGTGTGCGGATGCCGTGCCCGGTCTCGCATCGTACATGAAGGAGAAGCCGCTTTCAAACCCAACCTCGCGCACCAGGGCGAGCGTTTGCCGGAAATCGGCCTCGGTTTCGCCCGGGAAGCCGACGATGAGGTCCGTGGTCAGGGCGATATCGGGCCGAGCCCGGCGCAACTTGTCCACCAGGATGTGATAGCCGGCCACGGTGTAGCGGCGGCCCATGCGGGCAAGCACCGCGTCCGAACCGGATTGCACCGGCAGGTGCAGGGCCGGGCACAGGGTGGGCAGTTCGGCGAAGCAGGCGATGATGTCGTCGGAAAGGTCCTTGGGATGGGAGGTGGTGAAGCGCAGGCGCTTGATCTCCGGGATGGCGGCCAGGGCGCGCAACAGGGCGGCAAAGCTGGTGCCGTCGCCGGCGGCGTCCTGACCGTAACTGTTGACGTTTTGGCCAAGCAGCGTGATCTCCCGGGCCCCGCGGGCGGCCAACTCCCGGCATTCGGCCAGTATGGCCGCCTTGCCCCGGGATTTCTGCCGGCCGCGCACGAAGGGCACGATGCAATAGGCACAGAAGTTGTCGCAGCCCTGCATGATGGTGACGAAGGCCCGGGGGGGAACGCGGTCGTTGGGCCACGCCTGTTCGCGTTCGGGATAGGTCGCGGTGAAATCCAGCAGCGACAGGCGCAGCCGGGGGTCTTCCGCCAGTCGGGCGATGGCCTGGGGCGCGGAAAAGATGCCGTCGGCGCCGAAGACGAGCCGGACCATGGGGAAACGCTTCCACAGGCCGGGCCCGAGCTGCTGGGCCACGCAGCCGCCTACGGCCACGAAGGCCTCGGGGCGGTCCTGGCGAATCTCGGCCAAGCGTCCGAGGAGACTTGCCACCTTGAGTTCGGGTTTTTCGCGCACCGAACAGGTGAGCAGGATAAAGATATCGGCCGTGTCTTCCGGGGCCGGGTCGAAGCCGCGAGCGGTCAGGGAGCGGGTCAGCCAGTCGGCGTCGGCGACGTTCATCTGGCAACCCAGGGTGACGATATGAAATTTCATGGCTCCTCCCAGGGTAATGCACGACGGGCCGGCGGTAAAGGAGGATGCTCCGGCGCCGGAGGGCACTTTCCAGTCCAACCGGCGTGGGCTATCCTTGCGCCATGGATGCCGCCACCGAAGCCGCCCTGCGGGCGGGCAGACCGTTTTTCTGGGCCAATCCGGACCGTCGGCCGCTCGCGGCCGTTCGGGAGGCGCTTGCCGTAACGCTGGCCGACATCGAGGCGGCGGCCGCTCGGCTGGACCGTTTCGCGCCGCTTCTGGCCGGGCTTTTCCCGGAGCTGGCCGCGTGCGGCGGGCGCATCGAATCCGAGCTGCTGCCGGTACCGACCTTGGCCGCCCGCCTGCTCGGCCACGGCAGCGACCGCGTCCTGCTCAAGGCCGATCACCGCCTGCCGGTGGCCGGTTCGGTCAAGGCCCGGGGCGGCTTTCACGCCGTCCTGGCCGTGGCCGAACGGCTCGCCCTGGAGGCGGGGCTCCTTGCCGGAGCGGACGACGATTACCGCAAGCTGGGCCGACCGGCGGCCCGGGCCTTTTTCGCGGACCATACCCTGTCCGTGGGTTCCACCGGCAACCTGGGCCTGTCCATCGGCATCCTGGGCCGGGCGCTCGGTTTTGCCGTCACGGTCCACATGTCGGCCGAGGCCAGGGACTGGAAAAAAGCCAGGCTCCGCAGCGTCGGCGCGACGGTCGTCGAGCATGCCGGAGACTACACGGCGGCTTGCGCCGAGGCCCGGACGCAGGCCGCTGCCGCGCCGGCCGTCCATTTTATCGACGACGAAAATTCGCGGGATCTCTTTTGGGGCTACGCCGTGGCCGGGCTGCGGCTGCCAGCCCAGCTTTGCGCCTTGGGCATCGACGTTTCGCCCGAGCATCCGCTGTGCCTGTATTTGCCTTGCGGCGTCGGCGGCGCGCCGGGCGGCATCGCCCTGGGGGCGCGGCTGGCCCTGGGGGACGGGGCGCTCGTCTTTTTCGCCGAACCGACCGAGGCTCCCTGCATGCTGCTCGGGATTGCCAGCCGCCGCCACGCCGCCATTGCCGTCACCGATCTCGGGCTGTCCGGCCGCACCCTGGCCGACGGTCTGGCCGTGGCCCGGCCGTCGCAATTCGTCGGCCGGCTCATGGAACCCGTGGTCGATGGGCTCTATACCGTGGCCGACGAAGAGCTGGTCCGTCTGGTTGCCGCTGCCTGGCGGGACGAGGGCCTGCGTCTGGAGCCGGCGGCGGCTGCCGCCCTGGCCGGACCGGGCCTGGTCCGGGCGGCCGAAATGGCCGTCCTGGCCGGACGTCCGGCCACCCACATCCTCTGGGCCACGGGGGGAGGGCTGTTGCCCGAAGCGGATTTCGCCGCCCTGCTGGCCGCCGCCGAGGGGCAGGCATGATTGTCAGCGCCAGTCGTCGGACCGACATCCCGGCCTTTTATGCGCGTTGGTTCATGAACCGGCTGCGGGCCGGCTTTTGTCAGGTGCGAAATCCCTTCAACGCCGCCCAGGTCACCCGGGTTTCACTTGCGCCCGAGGATGTGACCGCCATCGTCTTCTGGACCCGCGATCCCGGGCCGCTCATGCCCTATTTGCCGGAGATCCTGGCCATGGGGCACCAGCCGTTTTTTCTCCATACCCTTTTGGATAATCCCCGGGCTCTCGATCCGAAATGTCCCCGGCCGGAAACGGCGCTTCCCACCTTCGCCTCCCTGGCCGCCTCCCTGCCCGGCCGCGTCACCTGGCGGTACGATCCCGTGGTGTTAACCGCGGCCACGCCGGCCGACTGGCACCGACACACTTTCGAGCGGCTGGCTGCCGCTCTGGAGGGGCAGACCGACCGGGTCATGGTCAGTCTGCTGGAGCCGTACCGAAAGATCGCCAAGCGCATGGCCGCCCTGGCCGAAGCCGGCTGCGGCGAGCTGCCTCCGGAGAGGGAGGCGGTCCTCCGGCTGTTCGTTGATTTGCGGGACATGGCGGCGGCCCGGAACATGCGGCTTTATACCTGCTCCCAGCCCGAGCTGTTCGAGGCGGCCGGCATTGCGGCCGGCCGGTGCATCGATCCGGGCTGGATTGCCGCCCGGACCGGTCGGTCGGTGCCCGACGGACGGGATCCCTGCCAGCGCGGCCGGTGCGGCTGCGCGTCGAGCAAGGATATCGGCGCCTACGACACCTGTCTGTTCGGCTGTGCCTACTGCTACGCCACGTCGAGTTTCGCCCGGGCCCGAGCCGCCTTTGCCCGGCATGACCCTGACGCGCCTTCACTCGGCTGCTCCTGAAAAACGGGCGAGGGGATGCCTCCGGGCCCAAAGGGGGGTGCCTTTTGGACCCCCCGTCGGCGTCGGGTCATTTCTCCGCATCCGGCCCATGAAAAAGTTGGGCGCCCTTGTTGAGGGCCTCGGCCGTGCCGAGGACATAGAGCCGATCTCCCGGCTGGAGGGTGAACTGGCCGTCCGGATTCGGGACGAAGTCGCCTTCGCGCCGGACGGCGGCTACCGTCAGGTCATGGGCGCGGCGCAGTTCCGCTTCCAGGAGGGTGCGGCCGGCCAGCGGCGAGGTCGTATGGACCCTGAATACCGCCACATGCAGGCCGGCCAGGGACTTGTCCGGCGTGAAATGGCTCATCTCGGCCAGGGAATCCGGCAGCATGGCCTTGTAGCCTTCGCGCCGGATGTCCTGGGCCATCTGTTCGATGTCGTCGCGCGGTACCATGAACTTGGCCAATACCCGGGCGAAGACCACCAGGGAGGCCTCGAATTCCTCGGCAATGACGTCATTGGCCCCAAGATCGAGCAGTGCCCCAATTTCGGTGTTGAACCGGGTGCGGGCCACGATGTAGATGGCCGGATTTTCGGCCCGGGCGATTTCCACGGCCCGGCGGGAGGCGGCCGCGTCGGAAATGACCACGGCCATGGCCTTGGCCTCCCGTATGCCCATATGTTCCAGGACGCCGGGCTTGGAGGCGTCACCAAAGACGATGGGCTCGCCTTTTGGGACCTCGTGGCGCACCGTGTCCGGATTCATCTCCAGCACGACGTAGGGAATGTCGGCCGCCTTGGCCGCCCGGGCCAGCTGTCGGCCGCCGGACCCGAAGCCCAGGATGATGAGATGCTCCGCAAGAACCGCCGCCGCCGGCGGATCGGGGATCTCCCGGGCGCCGGTCAGACGGCAGGCCAGGCTGGCCACGCGGGGAGCCAGCCGGATCATGAACGGAGCCAGGATCATGGTGAGGATGCTTGCGGCCAGAAACATCTGATACTGGCGTTCGTCCAGAATGTGCTGCTCGAACCCGGCCTTGGCCAGGATGAAGGAAAATTCTCCCACTTGGCACAGGGCCAGGCCGACCAGGACGGCGGTGCGGGTGGGATAGCCCACAATGCGGGTGGCCAGGCCGGCCAGGGTCATCTTGATGCCCAGGATCAAGGCCGTGACGCCGAGGATGAGCGGCAGCACGCGCAGGGCCGGGCCGATATCGAGCAACATGCCGATGGAGATGAAAAACAGGGCCGTGAAGACATCCTTGAAGGGAAGCACGGCTTCGTGGAGGTTCTCGCGGTAGTCCGAACTGGACAGGAGCAGGCCGGCCAGGAAGGCCCCCAGGGAGACGGACAGACCGATGGCGGCGGTCAGCAGGCTGACGGCCATGCAGATGGTCAGGGCGGCCAGCAAAAACAGTTCCCGGCTGCGGGTGCGCACGATGGAGAGCAGCAGCCGCGGCATGACCTTGCGCGAAAAGACCACGAGCAGGACCAGCACCAGGGCGCCCTTGCCCACGGTAAAGATGATGGAATGGGTGGGGCCGAAGGTTTTCCCGGCCAGAAGCGGCACGGCCAGCATCATGGGTACGGCCAGCAGATCCTGGAAGACCAGGATGCCGAGGCAGACCCGGCCATGCGGCGCCTCCATCTCGGCGCGTTCCTGGAGTGTCGTCAGCACGATGGCCGTGCTCGACAGCGCGGCCAGCATGCCGAAAAGGATGGACGGACCGATGGTGAAGCCGCCGAGCAGGCAGAGGCCGAAAATGGCCAGCCAGGTGAGGAGCATCTGGGACGAACCGCCGCAAAAAACCGGCCGGCGCAACCGCGTCAGATCCTCCAGGGACAGTTCCAGACCGATGGTGAAGAGCAGCAGAATCACGCCGATTTCGGAGAGGATTTCCACGTCGTGGGCCGTGTCCACCAGCCCCAGACCGTGCGGGCCGCACAGGATGCCGGTCAGGAGCAGTCCCACCAGCGAGGGGATCTTGAAACGGTGACAAATCAGGATGACCAGGACGGCCAAGCCGAAAATGGCAGTGATATCGGGAAGAAGCGGGATATTCATAGACGTACTCTGAACGAAAGCATGTTACTTGAAAAGCTGGGTCGTCCTCCGTGGCGGAAGGCGCAAGACAGGTCGCAGATGGACAGGGAGGAAGAACAGGCCGGGCATCAACACGACTTGATGTCGATCCGCACCACTTCCATGCAGTGGCGCAGCACTTCCAAGGAGGCCAACACGGCCTCGCGCTGGTCGGCTTCTACATGGCCAAGCATGGAATGGAAAAGCCCTTTCATAAAGGCGCATACCTCATCGCGGGCCCGGCGACCGGCCGGAGTGAGGGAAAGCAACGTGACCCGGGCATCGGCCGGATCGGGATGTTTTTCGATGAGCTTATGGCGGGAAAGGCCGGTGGTGACGGCCGTGACCCGGCTTTTGGTCACGCCCAGACGGCGCCCCAGCTCGCCGGGGGCCAGATAGCGGCTTTCGCCCAGGGCGATCAGGGCGCGAAGCGCCGCCGGCGGCAGGCCGAACCGTTCGCTTTGCAGGGCAATACGGGCCTGGCAGCAGGCGAAAAGATTTTCCACGATGTCCTGGAGTCGTTTGGCTTGGTGATCGAAGAGGTCCGGATCGGGGGAAAGTGCATTCATGGTATGAGCCATTGTGTCTGGATGCGGGCGTGCTCTCATGTTTATTCCCTGACGCAGTTGCCATATGCTAAAATATTCCCTATGCAAAGACTAGTGAAAAACCGTCGATGGCGGCGGTGGCAAGGCAACGGAGGCGAACGATGAGCGATACACCCGGTGAATGGATTTGTCCCAAGTGCCAGGCCAAAAACGATCCGGATTTTTCTTATTGCCGTCTGTGCGGCGAAAAAAATCCCGAGGGGGCGCCGGTTGAGGTGATCTGTGCCTCGTGCGGCGCCAAACATGCGGCGGGAACCTGCTGTCCGTTGTGCGGCAGCAAGGAATTCCTGCAACTGTAGCAGCCGGGGCCTGATGCTGCTGCGGCGTTTTTCCCCGGAATTCGTGTCATTTCGGGGGGCTTGGTTATAGGGAAGTGGCCGGGGCAGGGCCCTTATGCCTCCGGGCGGCCGGGGAGACGGTAGTCCAGGCTGCCGTGGGTGACGGCGGCCAGCAGCCATTGGGTGACCAGGGCCAGATCCTCGGTGTCGGACCCGCGGCACAGGGGATGGCGGGCCAGCAGCCGGTCCACGGTCGGCGGCAGGCTGTCCGTCTCCGCCAGACACAGATAGGGGGCCAGGGCGCGGCATTTCTGGCCGAACAGGTTGATGCCCCGGTCCAGCAGCAGTTGCAGGGGCATATCGCAGGCCAAGCGCCATTCCAGGTCGATGTAGCGGATGTCGCCGGTTGCCGGGTGGAAGAGGACATTGCCCGGATGGGCGTCCAGGAGGCTTCCCGGCAGCCACGGTTCGTTTTCCCGGCCGGCGTAGATCGTCTGTCCCAGATGGCATCGGCAGAATTTTTCGAAGCCGGCCCGACTTTCCGGGGCGGCCGGCTTGGCCCGGGAAGCGACCTGTTCCATCCAGGCGATCAGGATATGGGCCGCACCGGCGGCGTCGCCGGTTTCGATGGCGGCCAGGGCGGCTTGCAGAAAGCTCGTGTAGCCGAGGTGGAAGGGCTCGCTGGCCTTGATGTACTGCCTTCCGGCCGCGAACCGGGCCGGGGGCAGGTGATGGAGATTTTGCCGGCTGACGGTGATGCCGCCATCCGGGGCGAGCGTGAACCGGGTCATGGTCTGGAAGACGGGCGGGCAGGAGTCGGCGTTGACGGCCACGGCCAGGGTGTCGGCGTTGGCCGCCAGCACCGGAGCATCCGGACGGGCGGCCGCCAGCACCAGGAAGGAATTCATGAAATGGCCGGCCATGCCCGCGCCGAGGACCGAGCGCAGGAACTGCCGTTCGTTGAAGGCGGGCACGGCCTGACCGGCGCAGTCCGGGCTGGGCAGTTCGAGCAGCGGCAACGGATCGAATCCCGGGATGGCCAGGGCCCGGTCGGCCACCAGGCTGTCCGGCGTCTTGTAGTCCGGCGAGGGGTAATACCACTGGCTGGCCGGGAAGCCGGCCTGGGGCAGCAGGGCGGCCAAGGTCGGCCGGTCGAAGGTGCGGGCGGCTCCCGGACCGGGATAGCCGTTGATGCCGGCAAAGGGACGGCCGGTGTGGTCCTCGGGCAGGCCGGCCAGGTATTTGTGACCGAGCCGGTTTTCGATGGCGAGGATCAGGCAGCCGTCACCCTTGAGATACTTCCGGGCCTGCTGCAAAAGACGCAGGTAAGGATTCGGTCCCTCCACGAAGGCTCCGGCGTATTCCAGGACGCCGATCAAAAGCGCCACGTCGAATTCCCGGTCATAGTCGAGGTTGGCGGCGTTGCCGGCCACAATCGTCAGGTTGGATGCCCCCCGGCAGCGGCGGCGGATGATTTCCGCCCGGTCGGGCGAGCCTTCCACGGCGACCACGTCGTGTGGCAGACTGACCAGATGGGCGGTCAGGGCGCCGCAGCCGGCCCCCAGTTCCAGGATACGCCCGCCCCGGCCCAGGTCGAGCCAGGAGAGGAGCGTCTTGCGGCGCGGGGTCAGGTGGTAGCGGATGGGCCAGGGCGCGTCTTTGGGAAAGAGTTCGTATTCGTTGACGCTGTTCGCGGCGAAAAATCGCAACAAAAATTCTTCCGAGGAATCCCGGTACGCGATGGGTCCCTCGCCCGGGATCAGGACGGGGCCCCGCGCGCCATCGGTCATGGCCGCGGCTCCTTTTGCGCTTGCGCCAGCCAGTCTTCCAGGCGGTCGCAGGCCGTTTCGATCTCGGCTGTCTCGCCGCCGTAGGACAGGCGGAGGCTTTGGGCACCGCCTGGACCGAAGCTGTCGCCCGGGATGGTGATGACGTGGGCCTCCCGGATAAGCCGCGTGGCCACGTCCGTGGGAGGCAGGGGCAGATCGTAGGGGACCAGGACGTAAAAGGCCCCGGCCGGGCGGCCATGGGGCAGCAGGATCGGTCCCATGGCCGATAAGCGGCCCAGGATGTGCTCCCGGCGTTCGGCCAGCAGCCGTTTGAAGTCCGCATAGGCTTCCTGGGGACCGGTCAGGGAGGCCAGGGCGGCGATCTGGGCCGGAGTGGGGGCGCAGCTGACTGCACAGTCATGGATTTTGAGCATCTGCGCCATGATGGGTTCGGCGGCGAAGGCGTAGCCCACCCGCCAGCCGGTCAGGGCGTAGCGCGGGGAAAAGCTGCCCACGATGACGAGCCTGTCGTGCAGTTCCGGCACACTGGCCAGGCTCCAGTCCGGCGCGTCGTAGGATAAGGTGGCATACGTGTCGTCGCAGATGACGTACAGGTCGTGGCGCAAGGCCAGGGCGGCCACGGCCAGAAGGGCCTCTCGGGAAAAGACGGCGCCGGTCGGATTGTGGGGCGAATTGATGATGATGGCCTTGGTACGGGGGGTGAGGGCGGCGGCTACGGCCTCCGGATCGAGGCTCCAGTCCTCCCGGCGCAGGGGGACGAGGACCGGGCGCCCTTCGGCCAAAAGAACCTGTTCCTGGTAGGCGGGATAGCATGGCTCGGGGATCACGACCTCATCGCCCCGTTCGCACAGGCTCAGCACGGCGCAGAACAAGGCTTCCACGCCGCCGACGGTGATGGCAAGTTCGGTTTCCGGGTTGGCCGTCAGGTCTTTTTCCCTGGCGAGCTGCTCCGCCACGGCCCAGCGCAGTTCGGCCATACCGGGCTGGAGGGAGTATTTGCCGGCGGATGGCGCATCGCGCAGGGCCCGGCAGACGGCTTCCACCACGTGCGGCGGCGTGGCGAAAGAGGGAACGCCCTGGCCCAGGGACACGCAGTCCCCTATGCCGCTGGCCAGCATGGGCATGAGCTTGGCGGCGGAAATGCGGATGTTTTGGGTTCGTTGGCTGTAGGGCGGCTTGGCGCGTGTCACGGCAGGCTCCTTGCCCGAGGACTGACCGGGCGGCTCGCCGGGCCGGTCAAGGGTGTGGCGGGCGGACGACGTCCTTGGACCGGGTGCCCCGGCGGCCCCCCGTTATCTCCGCAACAACGCCCCGGCCCGCCATGCGGATCGTTACAGGCCTTTTTTGGGCCTCGGCCCCTGGATGCCCTCTTGGGGAGGGACGCTTGGAAAAAGGGGGCTATTTTCGAGACAGGGCCCGGTCATATTCTTCGATGGAATAGCCGGCGATGGGCGTTCCGCCGATGATGACGAGCGGTACGCCCTGGGCGCCGTATTGCTGGAAGCGCTTCAAGGCTCCGGCATCTTTTTCGATATCGTGGGCGGTGTAGGCCACGCCCTTGGCGTTGAAATAGGCCTCGGCCTTTTTGCAGTAGGGACACCAGCTTGTGACGTAGAGTTCCACGGTCGGTTGACCGGCCTGGGCCGGTCCGTGGCCGAAACACAGGATCAGGGCGGCCAGGATGGGCAGGAAAACGCGAAACGGGATGACGGGTCGGGACATGGGGGCCTTCCGGGAAAGTATTTGGATGTTTCGTGGTACGGGGCAAGGGCCGGAGGCGTCAAGGGCAAGGTGCGGCGCGAGGGAAAACGGGCTTCGGGCCGTGCCTGCGGTGCGTGGCGTTCCCTCGTTGGACGAAGGCGCAGCCGGGTGATCGGGCCAGTCCCCGGCCCGGCAGTGACGGGTCGGCGCTTGGGGCCTTATTTTTTGCCCGCGAAGCCGGGCAGGGCCAGTCGTTTTTCGAGCCAGCGCAGAAGCAGCGTGGCCAGGGTGACCAGCGCCAGATAGTAGATACCGACCACGATGAAGACCTCGGTGTTGCGGAAGGTGGATTTGGCCAGACTGCGCCCCATGCCGGTGAGGTCGTTGACCGTGATGATGGAGGCCAGGGAGGAGTATTTGATAAGATAGATGATTTCGTTGCCGCAGCCGGGCAGGGCCCGGCGGAAGGCTTGGGGCAGCACCACCGAGGAGACGATCTGCAGGGGCGTCATGCCGAGGGCCTGGGCGGCCCGGAGCTGTCCCCGCTTGATGGAGAGCAGGCCGCCCCGGATGTATTCGGATTGATAGGCGCCGCTGCACAGGGCGAAGCCGATGATGGAGGCCCACATGGGCGAGAGGATGCACCGGAAGCTGCCGATGGCGATGTTGGGCAGGGCGAAATACCAGAAATAGAGCTGGACCACGAGCGGGGTTCCGCGAAAGAGCGCTACGTACCAGTCGAGCGTCCGGGCGAGCGGCCGTACCCCGTAGACCCGGGCCGTGCCGACCGAGATGCCGATGGCGACGCCCAAAAGCGAGGAGGGGACAACAAGGGCCAGGGTCGTCCACAAGCCGGCGTTTAAGGCCGGGATGATCCGTCCGACGGAGAATGCGAGAAAACCGTTCATGCCTTTTGGCTCGATCCTTCCGCCCGGGTCAGGAGGCGACTTCACAGGAAGCGGCGGCGGACAGTTCGGACAGCTTGGCGCAAAAGGCCTGGGTCCGACTGCCCGAATCCCGGGCCAACAGGACCGCTGGCGAACCGCGTTCCACGATGTGTCCGGCTTCCATGAACAGGAATTCGTCGGCCAGGGAGGCGGAAAAGCTGATTTGATGGGTGGCCATGAGCATGGTCATGCCCTCGTCTGCCAAGTCGCGGATGACGGCCAGGACCTCGCCGATCAGCTCCGGATCCAGGGCCGAGGTGGGCTCGTCGAGCAGCAGCACCTTGGGGTCCATGGCCAGGGCCCGGGCCACGGATACGCGTTGCTTCTGGCCGCCGGACAGCTGGGCCGGGTACTGGTCGGCCCGGTCGGCCAGTCCGACCCGGGTCAGTTCCTCCATGGCCCGCGCGGTGGCCTTCGCCTTGCTCATGCCTTTGACCTTGATCAGGGCCACGCGCACGTTCTCCAGGGCGGTAAGGTGGTCGAACAGGTTGAAATCCTGAAAGATCATACCGACATACTGACGCAGGGCCAAAAGCTCTTTCCGGGATGCGCCATTGATTTCCCGGCCCTCGAGGAAGATGCGTCCCGAATCCGGCGGGGCGAGAAAGTTGATGCAGGAAAGCAGGGTGGATTTGCCCGCGCCCGAGGGACCGATCAGCACCTTGAGGTGGCCTTTGCTGACCGACAGGGAGACATCGTCGAGGATGCGGTGGCCGCCAATGGTCTTGACGATGTTTTCCACGCGCAAGATGGCCGGATCATCCATGCTACAGCGTTCCCTGGTGCGCGTACCCGGGGATGCGCACCTTTGTTTCGAGACATTTGAGGCCCTTGATGCCGGCCCAGGTCAGGAAAAAGAAGATGCCTCCGGCCAGGATCGAAAGGGGCAGCGGCTGATGCGTGGTGGAGGCCACGGCCCGGGTGCGGGACATGATTTCCATAACGCCGATGGTGAAGGCCAGGGCCGAATCCTTGAGCAGGATGGAGTATTCGTTGGACCAGGCCGGAATGGACAAGCGCAGGGCCTGGGGCAGGATGATGGAGCATACGGCCGTCCGGTCGCTCATGCCGAGGGCCCGGGCCGCCTTGAGCTGTCCGGGCGGCAGCCCCTGGATGGCGCCACGGAATATCTGGGACTGATAGGCGGCGCTGGTCAGGCCAAGGACGACGACCGCCGCCAGGAAGCCCGAGGACAGCGGAAGAAACGACAGGGCCGGCATTTCGCTCAAGTAGGCCAGCAGGCCGAAATAAAAGAGATAGAGCTGCACCAGAATGGGGACGCCGCGAAAGAGCCAGACATAGAAACCCACCAAGCGGCGAAGAATCGGGCCGCCATACACCTGGCCCACGGCCATGGGGACCCCCAGCGTCAAGCCGACGGCCATGGCGCCGACAATGAGCGCGGCTGTCCACCACAGACCGCCCAGGATATAGGGCAGGGCCTCCCAGGAGGCCTGCAGGGCCATGACGAATCCGTCCATGTGGTAAATCCGATGGAGCCGGGCCCTCCGGACCGCCGGAGCGGCCCGGAGGGGAAGAGGGCTTGTCGAACTAGAGGTTGTACTTCTTTTTGAGCTGTTGCCAGTAGGGATCGGCCATGAGCAGCTTGAGACCCTCGCCGATCTTTTTCTGGAATTCCTTGTCTTCCTTGCGCATGGCATAGCCGTACTTATCGGGCGGCAGGTCGAAGGTGCCGACGATTTTGAAGCCGGCATTCTTTGTGGCTTCCTTGGCGATGGTGCTGTCCATGCCCGAACCGACGATGCGGCCGATCTTCACGTCTTCCATGGAGAGGTCCGTGGAATCGTAGGGCACCAACTCGAATTTGTAGCCGGGCTTGGCGGCCAACTCTTCAAGCAGCTTGGCCGTGGGCGTCCCCCGCTGCACGCCGAGCTTCTTGCCGGATTTGAGGAGTTCGTCCAGGGTCGCCTTCTCCCCGGCGCGGACCACCAGCACCTGGGTGACCTCGAAGTAGGGGGCGGTGAAGTCGACTTTCTGGGCCCGTTCGGGCGTGATGGTCATGCCGGAGGCGATGATGTCGATTTTTTTGGCCAGAAGCGCCGGAATGATGCCGTCCCAGTCCATGGGCTGATGTTTGACCTTAAAGCCCATCTTGTTGGCGATCCAGTCGAGGGACTCGACATCGAAGCCGGTGGGCTTGCCGTCCTTGTCCACAAAGGCGAAGGGGGGAAAGCCAAAATCGATGCCGTTGACGTAGACTTTTTCCTCGGCCAGGCCCAGACCGCCGAAACACAGGACACAGGCGGCCAGGGAGGCCAGAAGAAGGCCAAGACGTTTGCGCATGGTTCGCTCCCGGGGTTGAGGTGGCGACAAAGGCCGTAGCGGTTGTGCTGACGCCGAATCGCCCGGCGTGGATTGAAGTTGGGCAAAACGGAACGGTCACGGGATAGCAGAGATAGCACGCCCGGGCAAGGGTGACGGGGGCTGGTGAGCGCCCTCGCACCTAGAGGGCCGTGCCGGTCAGAATCCGGTTGCGGCCGGCCAGCTTGGCTTCGTAGAGTTTGTAGTCGGCCAGGCGCAAAAGGGCGGTGGGGTCTTGCCCCGGCCTTGGGACGGCCGAGGCGACTCCCATGGTGAGCGTGACCATGGAGGCCACGCCGGAATCCCGGTGTACGAGTTCAAGGGACGCCACGGCCAGACGCATGGTTTCGGCCAGATGGGTAGCGCCGGCCAGCACCGTGTCCTCCAGTACCATGGCGAATTCATCGCCGCCATAGCGGGCGGCCAGATCGCCGGGGCGTTTGAGGGTGCCGGCCAGGGTGGCAGCCACGGAACGCAGGCATTCGTCGCCGGCCAAGTGACCGTAGGCGTCGTTGTAGGCCTTGAATTGGTCGATATCGGACATGATAACCGACAAAGGGGTGGCGTTGCGCAAGGCCTGCCGCCAAGCCCGGCTCAGGCAGTCGTCGAAGCGGCGGCGATTGGCGATGCCGGTCAGGCCGTCGCGCATGGAGAGATTTTCGAGGAGATCGCCCCGGCGCTTGAGTTCCACGTGGGTGCGCACCCTGGCCAGGACAATGGGGATACTGACGGGCTTTATGATGTAATCGACGGCCCCGGTGGCGAGACCCATCGTTTCGTCGGCCACGTCGCCCTTGGCGGTGAGGAAGATGACCGGAATATTGCTGGTCCCGGCATTGGCCTTGAGTCGACGGCAGACTTCATAGCCGTCCATGTCCGGCATGAGGATATCGAGCAGGATCAGATCCGGTGGAATTTCTTCGACCAGCCGCAGGGCTTCCGCACCGCTGGTGGCGATGCGCACGTCGAATTCGGAGCGCAGGGATTCGGTGAGGATGACCAAATTGGACGGGGCGTCATCGACGACCAGAACCGTGGCCGGCTTGTTTTGCATTTCCATGAGCGGGGGTCTCAGTGGCGGGGACACTGGCCTTCCCCTAGCCTTCCAAGGAGTGGAAAGCAAGGTCCTCTTTCGATTTTCCTGCGGGTATTGTCGGAGCGGCAAGCGGATTGGTCGCACGGTGCCCGGCCATCCCTCTTGACCCGGATGCGAAAGCACGGCACCCAGGGCTGACGACATCCAACGCGCATCGTCGGCCGGAGGCGCCCGAATCAGGGAACCGGCCTGAGGGAGGAACCATGGCGGAGAGGCAAGCTGTCGGCATGAACGGAGAAGGATCGGCCAATCAGGCCGAGGCCCTGCATCAGGCGGCCCTGGAGGCCCTAAACCGGAAGGAATTCGAGACGGCCCGCCAGGGGTTCGAGAAGGCCCTGGCCGCCTTCGAGGCGTCGGGCGACGCAGTGGGACAGGCCATGACCCGCCACAATCTGGGGTTGGTCTGCCAGGAAACCGGCGATCTCGATGGCGCCCGCACGTGGTTCGAGCAATCCCTGGCCGGGAGCGAACAGGAAGGTCTGGAAGGCGGCATTGCCGTCACCTGCCATCAGCTCGGCATGGTGGCCCAGCTCAAGGAGGAGTATCCCACCGCCAAGAAGTGGTATACCCGGGCGTTGGACATGGAGGAAAAGCTCGCCAACCCGCATGGCGAGGCCCGAACCTGCCACCAGCTCGGCTTGGTGGCCCACTATATCGGTGACATCGCGGCCGCCAAGATGTGGTACGGCCGGGCCGCGTCCGTTTTCGAGAGCCTGGGCGACAAGCCTCACGCGGACCAGACGAAAAAGCTTTTGGATTATATCACCGACTACGAGCGCAAGGGGGGCGACACCGAGCACCCCGATTGCCCCCATCATCACCAGTAGTTTCGCGGGAAGCGGGTCTTGCGCGGGAGGGCCTCCCGGAGTCCCGCGTACCGCGTCCTTGGGCTGCTCCAGGAGGGGACGTTCCCCTCCTGGGCGCCAGCCGCTCCCTACAGGATTTGATCCAGGAATTTTTGTGTTCTCGGGTGCGTGGCGTTGGAAAAAAAGGCCGCCGGCGGGGCCACTTCCAGAATCTGGCCGCCGTCCATGAAGACGATGCGGTCCGCCACTTCCCGGGCGAACCCCATTTCGTGGGTCACGCAGACCATGGTCATGCCCTCCCGGGCCAGTCGGGCCATGACGTCGAGCACTTCCCCGATCATCTCCGGGTCGAGGGCCGAGGTCGGCTCGTCGAACAGCATGATCTTGGGATTCATGGCCAGGGCCCGGGCGATGGCCACGCGCTGCTGCTGGCCCCCCGACAGCTTGGCCGGGAAGACGTCGGCCTTCTCCAGGATGCCGACCTTGGTGAGCAGGTCCACGGCCGTCTTTTCGGCTTCGGCCTTGCTTGCGCCCTTGAGCTTCATCGGGGCCATGGTGATGTTTTGCAGCACGGTTTTGTGGGGGAAGAGGTTGAAGCTCTGAAAGACCATGCCGAGCTCCATGCGGACCTTGTTGATGTCGATGGCCGGGTCGTAGAGGTCCTGCCCGTCCACCTCGATCGCACCGGCGCTGATGTCTTCCAGCCGGTTGATGGTGCGCAGCAGCGTGGATTTGCCCGAACCGCTCGGCCCGATGATGACCACTTTTTCCCCGGCGGCCACGTCGAGGCTCACATGGGAGAGGGCCAGGACCTGGTCGAAGCACTTGCTGACGTCCGCAATGCGGATGATGGGATTAGCGTTTGACATGGTGGGACAACCGCTCCTCCATGATGCTGACGAGCTTGGACAGGATAAGGGTGATGATGAGATAGATCACAGCCACCATGGTGAACGTTTCAAAATACTCGAAGGATTCTGAGGCGTATTCCCGGCCTCGGCGCAACAGATCGGCCACGCCCAGAATGGAGACCAGTGAGGTGTCCTTTAAAAGCGCGATGAACTCGTTGCCGACCGGGGGCAGAATGGTGCGCCACGCCTGGGGCAGGATGACCAGGTACATGGTCTGGGCCCGGTTGAAACCGAGCGACCGGGCCGCCTCGGTCTGCCCCGTCGGGATGGCGGAGATGCCGGCCCGGAAGACCTCGCCCATGTAGGCTCCGTAACAGAAGCTCATGGAAATCACGGCGGCCAGCAAATCCGGCACCCGGACAAACCGGCCCAGGGCGTAATAAATGTAGAAAAGCTGCACGAGCAGCGGCACGCCGCGCACGATCTCGACATAGGTCGAGGCGATGAGATTGATGTATTTGTTGCGGGAGATGCGGCCGAGGCCCGTGATCAGGCCGATAAAAAGGGCCAGCAGGATGGAATAGACGGTGACCTGGAAAGTGACCAGGATGCCGTCGGGGACGAATTTGAAAATACGCAGGTAGGGATCGGGCTTAAACAGAAGCAGGTAGGCCAGGACCGCCAACGCGCCGATAAAAGAAATGCGCCAGGCCGAAACCAATCCCTTATCCGAAGTTTTGGGAATGGCGGCGCCGTCACCGACGTCGATGACGACGTGACCCTGCTTCACCTCGTCCTTGGAGTGCTTTTTCATGGGGGATTCCGGTCGGGCATCCCCCGGCCCAGGGCGGTCGGAGGATGCCCTTTGGCGTCGAAAGCGGCCCTATTTGCCGCCGCCGATCCACTTTTTCAAGAGTTCCTTGTCAATGCCCTTTTTCTGGACGGCCGCGATCCCCTTGTTGATCAGGTCGAGGTCTTCCGTGTCGCCCTTTTTCACGGCAATGCCGTAGTATTCGTCGCCGGCTTCGATGATGCAGGCGATCTTGAGCGCACCCTTGTACTTTTCGTTTTGCAGGGCGTACTGGGCGGCCACCGGATCGTCGCAGACCACGCCGTCGATGCGGCCGTTGAAGAGGTCCTCGAAGGCCAGTCCCACTTCGTCATAGGACTTGTCCTTGACGCCAGCGACCTTCTTGATGGCGAAATGGCCCGTGGTGCTGATCTGGGCGCCGAGGGTCTTTCCCTTCATTTCCTCGATGTTTGTGACCGTGGACTTGGCCGGAACGACCAAGGCCTGACGCACCTTGAAGTAGGGGGTGGAGAAATCCATGGTCTTTTTGCGTTCGTCGGTGATGGACACCGAGGAGCAGATGGCATTGTACTTGCCGGAGGCCAGTCCGGCGAAGATGCCGTCCCAGGCCACGGCCTTGAATTCGGCGGTAAATCCGGCTTCCTTGGCGGCGGCCTTCATGTATTCGATGGCGTAACCGGTGATTTCCTTGTCGGCATTGACGAATTCCATGGGCGGCCACGTGGCGTCCGTGGCGAAGACGATCGTCTTGGCCAGGGAGGGACACGCGGTTGCGGCGACAAGCAGCAGGGCCAAAGCGCACTGTTTGATCATGGGGGACTCCTTGCGGTTTCGGATAGGGCGGGCAGGTATTCTCACCTACAACGGACGGTCACGCCTTTGTGGCCGAAACGTCAACAAACTTCAAGACATCATCCCCCTATTTCCTCACATCCTGAAAAATCGGGGCACTAGGCGGCGTTTCCTGCCAAAATTGGCAAAAAATCCTCCAGTCGGCTCAGGTTCTGGGGAAAGTCCGCCCGGCCGAAACCGATGCGGAACCGATCGGCCCAGGCGTCGCCGTAGAGCGAGCCCGGCAGCAACAGCAGGCCGGCTTCCGTAAGGGCTGCCCGGCAGAAGGCGTCGGCCCTTCCCGAAACCAGGCCGGGAAAGGCCGTCAGGCCGCCGCGCGGGGGCACGAAATGGAACAGGTCGGCATGCTCCGCGAAAAATTCGGAAAGCAGTTGGCGGTTGCGGGCGAGAAGTCCCCGCAGGCGGGAAAGGAGCCTTTCCCGGCCGAACAGGGCACAAGTGGCCAAAAATTCCGAAGGGGCGGAACCGCAGATGGAGAGATAATCCTTGACCGCGGCCATGGCCTCGATCACCTCCCGGTCGCGGCAGGCCACCCAGCCCACCCGCAACCCGGCCAGTCCGAAGGATTTGGACAGCACGCCCAGGGACACGGCCCCGGGATCGAGGTCGCAGGCCGCCGGCAAGGTGGGCACGCCCTCGGCCTCGGAGAGGCGGTAGACCTCGTCGGAAAAGACCCGGACCCCATGCTCGCCGGCCAGACGGAGCATGGCGGCGAAGTCCTCGGCGGAGGGGACGCATCCGGTCGGGTTATGGGGGAAATTGACCACCAGGGCCTTGGCCGTCGGGCCGAGCAGGCCGGGCAGGGCGGTCAGGTCCGGCGCAAAGCCGTCGGCGGGGTCCAGCGCCCAGGGGATGACCCGGCAACCCAGGCTTCGGGCCACATCGGTCAGGGATTGGTAACAGGGCGTGGTGACCACTGCCGCATCGCCCGGGGAGAGCATGGCCCGCATGAAGGTGTAAATGCCTTCCTCGGCGCCCACATGGACCAGCACGTCGTCCGGCTCGATGGTCTCGTACAGGGTGGCGATGGCCTCGCGCAGGGCGGGCGTGCCCCTGGAGTCGGTGTAGCCCAGACGGAGCTTGGGAAATTTTCGGTCCGCCCCCGGCACCAAGTCCAGGATGTCGGCCACGGAGAGGGTTTCGCCATCCGAGGCGCACAGCAGGTGGGGCGCGGAAAATTCATGCCGGGCGAAAAAACGTTCCAGCCTGAAGGGGGGCAGGGGCATGGTTTGCAATCCCTCGGTTTGATGGGTACAAGCGGGCTAAAGAAGAAGCGGGCATACCCATGATTTCCTCCATCGGCAAGGTTCTCGTGTTCGCGGGGCTCGGCCTGGCGGCCTTGGGACTGCTCCTGATGCTGGCCGGCCGGCTGGACGTGGTGCGGGCCGTGTGGGAGCGTTTTCCCCTGGGCCGGCTGCCCGGGGATCTGCGTCTGCACCGAGAGGGTTTCTCGGTGTATTTCCCCTGGGTCACCTGTCTCGTTGTCAGCATCGTGGTCAGTTTGGTCCTGTCGCTTTTTCGAAAATAATGCCCCGAGCGGAGTGCTTGATGGTCTTCTCCTGGGCATGGGCTAAAATAATTCCTTATGTCATTCGATGTCGCGCAATTCTTGCGCACCAATAAGGTCCTGGCCATCTGGGGTGCCTTTTTCGGGCTTGTCTGGCTCATTAACTTCTATGGCCTGTTCGGGTTGGTGTTCATCACCTATATCCTCTGTTTCCTTTTCCATGGTCCCATTGAACGGTTGGCCGCCGTCACCCGTCTGTCCCGCATCCTGTGGACCATCATCACCTATCTGGTTTTCCTGGCCGTCGTCCTTGTCCTTCTTTCCTCCATTGTGCCGCGTCTCGGCGCGGAATCCTCGGCCTTCCTGAAACGGGTGCCCGATACCCTGGAAAAACTGCGCGCGCATCTGGACGAATGGGCCTGGCTCGTGCCGGACATGGCCGCGCCTATCGCCAAGGTGAAGGATTATCTGTCCCTGGAGGCCCTGGTCGGCGTCAAGGCCGAGACGATGTTCGCCGTGGGAATCAATACGTTCAACCAGATTTCCACCTATGTCTCGACGTTTTTGCTGGGGACGCTTTTCAGTTTTCTCATCATGCTCGACCTGCCGAACCTGCGGGCCAAGGCCATTCAGCTGCGCAGCTCCAGGCTTCACGACATCTACGATGTCACGGCCAGAAGCGTGGTGCGTTTCGCCGTGGTGGTGGGCATGGGCTTTCGGGCCCAGATCCTGATCGCCGCCGTCAATACCCTGATGACGGCCGTGGGCATGCTGGCGCTCGGCATCGAGCCCATCGCCCTGCTTTCCACGGTGGTTTTTTTCTGTGGCTTGATTCCGGTGCTCGGCACGTTTATTTCCTCGGCGCCCATCGTGCTGGTGGCGGTCAACACCACCGGACCGGGGCATGCCCTGTGGGCCATTGCCATGATCCTTGTCGTGCACACCGTGGAAACCTATGTCCTCAACCCCCGCATCATGGCCGCCATGTTCAAGATCAGCCCGGTCGTCACCCTGATGATCCTCTACGTGGGGCACAAGTTGTTCGGCCTTTGGGGCATGGTCCTTGGCGTACCGGTGTCGGTGTTCATTTTCCGCCATGTCATTTTGGGAACGGACGGCTTGGACGGCGGGCAAAACGGCCGGACCAGCGATCGGGAGCGCGACCATGCCTAAGCGGCTGCTGGGTCTCTGGATGGTGCTTGCCGCCGTGGCACTCTGGCCGACCGTGGCCCGGGCCGGGCTGGAAGAAGGCCGTCAGGCCTATCGGAACGGGAACTACGGGCAGGCCTTTCAGGAATTTTTACCTCTGGCCCAGGCCGGCGATACCACGATGCAAAATCAGATCGCCGGCATGTATTACACCGGGCAGGGAACGGCCCAGGATTTTGAAAAAGCGGCCGAATGGTTCCGCAAGGCCGCCCAGGGCGGCAGCCCCGAGGGGCAATACTGCCTGGGCAAATTGTACTACTACGGCCAAGGCGTGCCGCAGAATTTCGAGGAAGGGGGCAAGTGGCTGACCGAAGCCGGCGTCGCGGGCAAGGGCGGCGCCCAGTACCTGCTGGCCGTGCTTTACCTCTATGGCAAGGGCGTCAGGAAAAATGTCGTCAAGGCCTATTTCTGGGCCGTTCTGGCTGCCCGCTCCGACGACATCCCGGCCGGCGACAAGACGGATGCCCAGGCCCTTCGTGCGCAGATCGAGGCTTTGCTCTCCCCGAAACAGGTGAAATCCATTCAGACCATGGCCCAGGACTGGACGCCCCATCGGAAAAAAAGCTGAATCGTCCCCGTCGGCAAGGTTCCGCCGGAGAGACGCCGCTCCTTGCCCGCACCTAGCCCCAGTCCGGCCAGTCCTTTTCAAAGCGGACCTTGCCCTTGGTCTTCTTGAACTTGCGCAGGAGCACATAAAGGGCTCCGGTGCCGCCGTGCCGGGGCAGGGCCGTGGCGAAGGCCAGCACTACCCGTTTTAAGGGATCGCGGGTCAACCACGATTGCAGCTCTTCCTTGAGCACGGCCACGCCGCCCGGCGAATTGCTTCCCCGGCCGGGGATCACCAGCAAACAGCGCTTGCCGGCCAGGTAGTGTTCGCGCACGAAGTGAAGCAGGGAAAACAGGGCCTGCTCGGTGTTGAGGCCGTGCAGATCAAGATGGGCCTCCGGGGAGAATTGTCCGGTCCGAAGCTGGCGGTAGATTTTGGGATCGAGGTCGGAAACGAATCCCTGCACGTATTCGTCACTGTATTCGAGGGTGAATTCCACCCGGCCGTCTATCAGATCGCGCAGGGCGGTAAGCGCCTTTTCATCGCCGTTCTCCTCCGGGGGAGGCGGGGAGGCCGGCGGCGCGGTAACGGGCCGGACATCCCGCCCTCCGGCTTTTTCCCGGTCGATGGGGCGCACACCGCTCATGGCCCGGAAAAAGGCCGTTTCATCCTGTTCCGCGGGCGAGTCCGGTTTGGCGGCGGCGCTGACCGCCTTGGCCACCAGGGGGGGCAGGTCTTTTTTCTTGGTGATTTTGACGCCCTTGAGCACTGCGGCGAAGGGGCGATTGTCGTTTTTCGGGTCTTTGGCTGCCATGGCCGGGCAGGCTACCGGCAAGGGCCGACCTTGGCAAGCCGGAGAAGCCCGGGCCGCCAGGCGGGGAGGAACGCCCGACGGCCCGGGACGACGACCGGCCCCGGATCGCCTAGGCGATCCGGGTGATGGTGACGTCGAGATACCCCAGGTTGTTGCCGTAGTGGGTGGGGGCGTCGTTGGCGAAAAAATAGGCCAGGCCGGGTCGGGAGATGGTGACCGTCTGGGCGCAACCCACCGGGATGATGGTGGACTTCTTGTCGATCTGGGCAACCGCACTGAAAAGTCCCTGGAAAAAGCCGGCGTTTTTGCATTCGAGCAGGGGATCGGCGGAGACGGCCAGACACAGGTAAAACCAGTTTTTTTCCGGGACGCGCCGGAGGCCGGCCATCCAGGCCAGTCCGTCCCAACCGGTGGCGTCGCAGGCGTGGCTGGCGTCGCTCCAGGTCCCCTTGGCTTCGATGGCGTAGGTTTCCCCGGGGTGGACGGCAAGGCCGGTGCCGTTCCACCATTTTTCGGCCAGGGCCCTGACCGTCATGGACGTCTTGGCCGGGAGCGTCCGGATCGCCGTGACGGGATCAGCCGTATTGAGCTTTTCCGCGACCGGGACTCCCGTATAAAACGACGCCACTTCCGGGTGATGGGCGAGCGATGCCGGCCGGTAATCCGGCCGGCCGGCGAACCGTTCCCTGACGCAGGGGTGGAGCCGGGCGTCGTCCGGGATGTCCCGTGGGGCGCTGCGCAACGCCCAGACCAGGGAGTCGGCCGATTCATGCCTGTCGGCCAGCGGGTCCGGGGCCAGGCCGGAGACGGCTTCGAGGCGAAGCCCCACTTCGGGCGTACCGGCTTCCCGCAGCATCCAGTCGAAACTGATGTCGGCCAGCCCCTTGAACGGATAGCCGCCGCCCACATCGGAATGCACTCCTGGAAACCAGAGCTGGGTGACGCCATGTCGGGGGTTCCAGGGCGATGGCACGAAATCCTTGCGCTTTTCGTCGATGGCCATGGCGTGCAGGCCATAGGCCACGCGTTCGGAGAGGTCGAGGTCCGCGAAGTCGAAAATGTGCCGCTCCAGATCGTCCATGGCGTCGATACCATTGAAAAAGGGCACACCGAGGGCGCCCACCGTGTCCCACACGCCGACGAGGCGGATCGGGCAGGCCTCGGCGGCATCCGGGGCGGTGGGCTCCAGCCGGGCGTTTTGGTGCTTGAAGGCCCACCAGCGTTGGTTGGCCAATTGCCGGCAGCCTGTCTGCATGGCCAATTCGGGCGGCAGCAAACCGACTTTGGCGATAAGTGCGGCCAGGCTGCGTACGGTGTAGGCCCCCCGGGAAAAGCCGAACAGGAAAAGCTTGTCGCCGGGTTGGTAGGCCCGGGAGAGGAGCAGATAGCCGTCGAGGACCTTGCCGTGGAGGCCCGTGCCGGTGGCCCCGGCCAGCGGGTCGTTGCGGGAGACCTTGGCCCCCACGCCTTCGAGATAGAAGGCGACCTGCTCCGGGGTGTTCCGATAGAGGAAGGCGTCGACGGCCTCGGTCTTGGCGACGGCGTTGGGCTCGCCCGGCAGGACGTTGAAGAGCCGGTCCACATTGGTGTGGACCGTGGGCCGGTTCCAGGTGCCGTCGGCGCAGACAACGATGTTCTTGGCCATCCTCGTCTCCTTCCCGTCGGGGACGCGGCGGGGAATTGGGTGCGGCGATCCAGCCTGGGCGGGCTGGATTCCGTGACGCGGGGGGAATCGAAGCCACCAGTAACCTATATGCATATATAAATGAAAATTGTCAATCAGTTGGCGGACACAATGCTGCCGCCATCGGGAGAGGGGAGAGGGAAACGGTCGCCTATGGCCTTTGGCCGGTCCCTGGTGTACGCTTGGGCAAGCCGGCCTTCCTGTCGATAATGGTCCGGGATGGTTGACGGAAACCGATGGCGTCTTATTATGGTAGGTTGTCTGGCAACAGGCTGGTAAAAATGGAGTTGTTGCCCTTATGAGCGTGGAATACAAGGATTATTATAAACTCCTCGGGGTGTCCAAGACCGCCACCCAGGAAGAAATCTCCAAGGCCTTCAAAAAGCAGGCCCGCAAACATCACCCGGACCTCAATCCCAATGATCCCGGGGCGGAGAAAAAGTTCAAGGATTGCAACGAGGCCTATGAGGTGCTGAAGGATCCGGAAAAGCGCAAGCTCTACGATTCGCTCGGCCCCAATTGGCAGGACGGCCAGCATTTCCAGCGCCCGCCGGGCTTTGAGAACGCCCAGTTCAATTTTGGCGGCGCCGGTGGCGGCCAGCAGTTCGATGCCGGGGCCTTTTCGGATTTTTTCGAGACGATTTTCGGCGGCGCCGGCGGTGGCCGGGCCCATTTCTCCAACGGCGGCGGATTTGGCAGCTTCGGTGGCGGAGGCTTTTCCCGGGCCCCCTCGCGCGGGGCCGATGCCACCGCCGTTCTGGAACTGACTCTGGAAGAAGCCTACCGGGGCGGCGCCAAGGCCATTACCCTGCAGGAACAGACCATCGGTCCGGACGGCTCGCCGCGTCTTGGGACCAAGACGCTGAACGTCACCATTCCGGCCGGCGTGCGCGAGGGCGGCAAAATCCGGCTGTCCGGTCAGGGCAATCCCGGCCGCGTCGGCGGCAAGGCCGGCGACCTGTACCTGAAGGTCAAGATCTTGCCCCATCCCCTGTTCAAATTGGAGGAGGGCAACGTCATTTTGGACCTGCCGCTCGCACCGTGGGAAGCGGCGCTCGGGGCCAAGGTCCGGGTGCCCACCCTCGATGGAGCGGTGGAAATGAACATTCCGGCCGGCAGCTCTTCGGGGCGGAAGCTCCGCCTGCCCGGCAAGGGGCTGGGCGGCCGCGGCCGGCGCGGCGATCAGCTCGTCCGCCTGATGCTCCAGGTGCCGCCGACCGTTACCGACGCCCAGCGTGAACTGTGGGAAAAACTGGCCGCCGCCTCGGATTTCAACCCCAGGTCGTTTTAGTGCCCACGCGAGGTTGACATGGACATCAAGGAAGTCCTCACCGTGACTACCGTGCCCGCCCGCTCCGAACGCTTAAGCTTTGCGCAGCTCCAGGAACTGACGGGGCTCCACCCGACCGTTGTCGGGGAACTGATCGAAATGGGCTGGATCATCCCGGAACGGACGACGGCCGACGCCTATTTGTTCCGGTCCAGGGATCTGTACCGACTGCGTAAACTCGACCGCATCCGGCGAGATTTCGAGTTGCCGCTCTTGGGAGCCAGTATTGTAGTCGATCTCCTGGAACGCGTCGAGTACCTTGAAACCAAGGTCCGCGAGCTCAATAGCTTGCTGTAGGCGGGCTTTTTGGGGGTCGTTCCCCTGCCCTTGCCCTGTGCTGCGTCTGATTTGTTCTCGACAATGCAGTGAATATCGAATTTTAGATCGTTTATAAAGAATTTTTAGCGGAAGGTTGCCAAGTCCTGTGGGCGTTCTTATCTCTGATGCATTCACGCAGGAGGGAACTCTATGGACCTCAACAAGTTTACCCAAAAATCACAGCAGGCCTTAAGCGAAGCCCAGGCCGTGGCCGTCCGCATGGGCCAGCAGCAGATCGACGCCGAACACCTGCTCTATGCCCTGCTCACCCAGGAGCAGGGACTCGTGCCCCGTATCCTGGAGCGGGCCGGCTACAGTACCGAAACCTATCTGGCCGAGCTCGAACGCGGCCTTGGCAAGCTGCCCAAGGTGAGCGGCCCGGGCTCCACGCCGGGACAGCTCTACGTGACGCCGCGCTTGAACGAACTGCTGGTCAAGGCCCAGGATCTGGCCAAGCACTTGAAGGACGAATACGTCAGTGTCGAGCACCTGTTCCTGGCTTTTTGCGACGAGCCTCCGGGAACGCTGGCCGGCCAGGTCAACAAGGCGCTTCACATCGACAAGGATCGCATTCTTGCGGCCCTGACCGAGATTCGGGGCGGCCAGCGCGTCACCTCGGCCGATCCGGAGGGCACCTACGAAGCCCTGGCCAAGTATGGCCGGGATCTGGTCGAGGCGGCCAAGAAGGGCAAGATCGACCCGGTCATCGGTCGCGACGAGGAGATCCGCCGGGTCATCCGCATCCTGTCGCGCCGCACGAAAAACAATCCCGTGGTCATCGGTGAGGCCGGTGTCGGCAAGACGGCCATCGTCGAAGGCCTGGCCATGCGCATCGTCAAAAAGGATGTACCCGAGGGCTTAAAGGACAAGACCATCTTCGCCTTGGATCTCGGGTCGCTCATTGCCGGGGCCAAGTACCGGGGCGAGTTCGAGGAGCGCCTCAAGGCCGTGTTGAAGGAGGTCCAGTCCTCCGAGGGGCGCATCATCCTTTTTATCGACGAACTGCACACCATCGTCGGCGCGGGCAAGACCGAAGGTTCCATGGATGCCGGCAATATGCTCAAGCCCATGCTGGCCCGGGGCGAGCTCCACTGCATCGGCGCGACCACCCTCGACGAGTACCGCAAGTACATCGAAAAGGACCCGGCGCTGGAACGCCGCTTCCAGCCCGTGCTGGTGGATGAGCCCTCGGTCGAGGACACCATTTCCATCCTTCGGGGGCTGCGTGAGCGCTTCGAGGTGCACCATGGCGTGCGCATCAGCGACTCCGCCATCGTCGAAGCGGCGGTGCTCTCGGCCCGTTATATCGCTGACCGGCAGCTTCCGGACAAGGCCATCGACCTGATCGATGAGGCGGCGGCCATGATCCGCACCGAGATCGATTCGTTGCCGACGGAACTGGATCAGGCCAACCGCAAGGTCATGCAACTCGAAATCGAGCGCGAGGCCCTGCGCCGCGAGACCGATAAGGCTTCCCTCGACCGGCTGGAAAAGCTCGAAGAGGAGCTGGCCAACCTCAAGGAGGAGCAGAGCGGCTACTTGGCCCAGTGGGAAAAGGAGAAGAAGGCCGTCGAGGTCCTGCGCCATATCAAGCAGGATATCGAAGCGACCAAGCTCGCCATCGAGGAAGCCGAACGCAACTACGACCTCAACCGGGCCGCCGAACTGCGTTACGGCCGACTGACCGGCCTGGAAAAGGACCTGGCCGCCCAGGAAGCGGCCATCACCAAGGAGGCCGGCGGCGTTCGGATGATCCGCGAGGAGGTCGGTCCGGACGATGTGGCCATGGTCATTTCCCGCTGGACGGGCGTTCCGGTCACGCGGCTCCTGGAGAGCGAGCGCGAGAAACTTTTGCGCCTGGGCGATGAGCTGCACGAACGGGTGATCGGCCAGGACGAGGCGGTCACCGCCGTGGCCGATGCCGTGCTGCGGGCCAGGGCCGGGCTCAAGGACCCGAATCGGCCTATCGGTTCGTTCATCTTCCTCGGCCCGACCGGCGTCGGCAAGACCGAGCTCTGCAAGACGCTGGCCGCCGCGCTCTTCGATACCGAGGAGAACATGGTGCGCCTCGACATGTCCGAGTACATGGAACGCCATACCGTGGCCCGTTTGATCGGTGCGCCTCCGGGCTACATCGGCTACGACGAGGGCGGCCAGCTCACCGAGGCCGTGCGGCGCAAGCCCTATAGCGTGGTGCTTTTCGACGAGATCGAAAAGGCCCATGCGGACGTGTTCAATACCTTGCTGCAGATCCTCGACGACGGTCGGCTGACCGACAGCCATGGCCGGACCGTGGATTTCAAGAACACGATCATCATCATGACCTCGAATCTTGGCGCGCAATACATGCTCGACGGCATCGAGCCCTCGGGCCAGTTCAAGGAGGGCGTGTCCGAGGCGGTCATGAACACCCTGCGGGCGAGCTTCAAGCCCGAGTTCTTGAACCGGGTGGACGAGATCGTGCTCTTTAAGCCGTTGTTGCGTGGGCAGATCGCGGCCATCGTGGAACTGATGCTCTCCGGCCTTCGGGCCAGGCTGGCCGATCGCAAGATCACGCTTACCCTGTCCGACGCGGCCAAGGCGTTTATCGCCGAGACGGCCTACGATCCGGTTTTCGGCGCCCGACCCCTGCGGCGCTATCTCCAGGTCCACCTGGAAACGCCGCTGGCCAAGGCGCTGATCGGTGGCCAGGTCGCCGACGGCCAGACCGTCACCGTGGACGTGCGCGACGGGCAACTCGTGTTCGTGTAAGAGAAGAGTGCCTCCGGCGGCCAGACGAGGCGCTGCCTCTCCTGGACCTCACCGCCGGGGGCATGATGCCCCCGGACTCCTCGCATCGGGGCTCACTTCGTCAGGATGGCCCTAGGACAGGGGCCCCGGGGGGAAATGATGCCCCCGGCAGGTCCAGGGCAGCGCCCTGGCCGCCGGAGGCATCGCATCATACGGCGCGGCCCGAACCGCCGGAGACGGGGTGGACCTTGCCTTCGGAGCGGTCAGGATTCTTTTCCAGCCGCTTGAACCGATTGCCGGCTGTGGCCGCGAAGCGTTCCATGATGGCCGGCAGGTCCGAACTCAGGCACAGGGCCTCGAAGACGGGGTGGTCCCGCAGACGCGGCGACAGGACATAGCCGGGCGGTGTGCCCGGGGCCAGGGCCACATCCTCATAGACCAGGTCGATGCCTCCGTTCAGCGCGCCGTTTAAGATTTCCAGCATGGTATAGACGAAGAACTTCCGCACATCGGCCGTGGATTCGGCCTGGGCCATGCTGTCCCGGAATTTGGGCAGAACGTCGTTTTCGATCCGGGTGAAGGACGACCTCCTGGTCATGAGAGCCTCCTTGGGAATGCGGTTTGGCGCCATGATAGCGAAAAAAGCCGGATGGGGGGAATCTTTTCGCGGGGAGGCGAAGATCAGAGGTCGAGGGGAGGCAGGTCTTGTCGGGGCGGATCGTCCCAGAGGCGCTCCAGCAGGCGCCTGGCTTCAGTCAGGTCGGGATTGATGGCCAGGGCCGCACGGGCGGCGGCTTCGGCTTCGGGGAGCTTTCCCTGTTCGTAATAGACCCGGGCGATGTTGAGCAGCAGATGGTCGTCGTCGTCGGAGAGCTGTCTGGCCCGGAAGTAGTACTTGAGAGCTTCGTCAAAAAGTCCTTTTTTGCGCAGGCTGATACCGAAGGCGTTGAAGAGATGCTTGTGTTGCGGCTCGAAGGTTTCCTCCAGCCCGACCAGCTTGTTGAAGATGTAGGTGGCCTGCTCCCGCTTGTTCATATCCAGGTAGAGCAACCCCAGGCCGAAATTGGCCCGTATGTTGTCCTCATCGATGCGGTTGATTTTCAGATATTCCTGTTCAGCCCGGGCCGGTTTGGCCGTAGCCCGGTAGTGGTCGCCGAGGAGCAGGGGCTGGCTTAACAGGCGATAGCTCAGGTCCGGTTCCAGATGGTAGTCTTCGAACAGCACGGTGCGGGATATTTCGGTGGGTGTTCCCTGGCGCTTGAAGTCCATGTCCAGGCCCTGGATAAGGAAGCTGCCCTCGGGCGTTTCCTTGATGAACCAGAATGTTTCCGAAGTGGTGGTGCTCTGGGTGGTGCCGGTGCCCACCTTGATGGTCGTCTTTCGGGAAAAAATGCCGGAAATGCGAGTTGTTTGATCCATGGTGTCCGGTGGTTGCTCGGATATCCATGACCGATCTCCCTGGCGCGGCCTTCCGTGGGGACGCCGGCTCAAGGGGGCATGGCCCTGGTCAGGAATTTTTACCATGGGACGGGGATGAACCCAAGAATAATTCCCGCCGACCGGCGAAAAGAAAGGGCCTGACGCTGGCGGTTGCGGCCGGGCCGCCGGCCGGCTATGGTCACGCCCGGGCGTTTCCGGGTGACCCGGACATATTTGTCGCCCGGAGGAAGCATGTCGTCGCAGCCCCATATGGTCGTCACCACCTGCACCAGGGATTGTCCGAGCGCCTGCGGGCTGCTGGCCCAGGTGGAGGACGGGCGGGTGACGCGTCTGGTCGGCAATCCCGCCCACCCGGTCAACCAGGGTAAGATATGTCGTAAGGTTCCGGATTTCTTGCGTCGATTTTCCAGCCCCGAGCGGGTGCTGACGCCGCTTCGCCGCCGTAAGAGCGGCTGGACGCCGATTTCCTGGCAGGCCGCCCTGGATGAAATGGCCGATCGGATCCAGACTTGCCTGGCCGCTGACGGGCCGGAATCCATCCTGTATTACATGGGCTTTGGCGAGCGGACGGCTCTCAAAATTGTCAATGCGCGCTTTTTTGCCCTCCTCGGCGGTGTCACGACCCTGACCGGCACCCTGTGCGGCGGCACGGGCTACGCCGCCCAGAGTCTCGATTTCGGTCCCCGGGTTTCCCACGACCCCCTGGATCTGGCCAATGCCCGCACCATCGTCTTGTGGGGTCGCAATCCGGTCGCCACCCAGCCCGGAATCCTGCCCATCCTGCACGCGGCCAGGAAGCGGGGTGTCGAAACCATCCTGATCGATCCCCGGGTCAGTGAATCCGTCTCCCTGGCCGATTGGCACATCCGGCCCCGGCCCGGCCGCGATGCCTTCCTGGCCCTGGCCGCGGCCAAGTGCCTTTTGGACGAGGGACGGGAGGACAAGGACTTCCTGATGCGTCACTGCGACGGCCTGGGAGGCTATCTGGCCCTGCTTGGCCGGTATTCCCTGGACGAGCTGGCCCGGGCCTGCGACGTGGAGCAGGCCGCCATCCGGCGCCTGGCTACGGCCTACGTGGCCGGCCGGCCGACGGCCACCCTGCTCGGTTGGGGCCTGCACCGCTTTAGCCTCGGCCATGAGATGATTCGGGCCGTGGACGCCTTGGGCGCCGTTTCGGGCAATATCGGCCTGGCCGGCGGCGGCGTGTCCCAGGGTTTCGAGGAGTGGGGGCCCTACGACCAGTCGCTGTGGGGCGAGCATCTCCATCCGATCCGGCGGCAGTTCCTCATGCCCCGTATCGGCCGGGAAATCCTCGAAGCCGCTGCCCCGCCCATCCGCATGGCGGTCATCACGGCCGCCAACCCGGTGTGCATGGCACCCAACTCCGGGCTGGTGGCCCGGGCCCTCGATGCCGTACCATTCGTCGTCCACATGAATCTGTTTCTCGACGATACGGCCGATCACGCCGATTTGTTCCTGCCCTGCGCCGCCTTTTACGAGCAGCGCGATCTGGTGGCCAGCTTCGGCCACAACCACGTCGGGCCGCTTTTGCGGGCCGTGCCCCCGCCCGGCCAGTGCCGGTCCCAGTTCGACATTTTCATGGATCTGGCCAGCCGCTTCCCCTTTGCCGGCGAGTTTGTCAAAAGCGAGGAGGAGTGGCTTCGGCTTTTGATCCGGCCCCTTTTGGACAAGGGGGTGGCCTGGGACGACCTGTGGCGCGGTCCGGTGCGCATTCCCGATGCGCCGATGGTCCCGTGGGCGGACCGTCGTTTTGCCACGCCGACAGGCCGGTTCCAGCTCCTTACCGCAGTCGCGGCCTGTTCCGATTGCCGGCATGACGCCCGGTATCCCTATCATCTTTTGAGCGTGGGCGGTGTTGCAAACCTGTGCTCCGAGCGTGTGCCCGGGGATCACGTCGGTCCGGTGACCGTGGCCATGGCCACGGCCGTGGCCACGCGCCTTGGCATCGCCGACGGCGAACCGGCCAGGCTCAAAAGCAGCCTCGGCTCCCTCGTCGTCACCGTACGGCACGATCCCGGCCTCCGCGAGGACGTGGTGGCGTGCGAGCGCGGCGGCTGGCTCAAAGCCGGACAGGGGGTGAACCGGCTGGTGCCGGACATGGTCAGCGCGGTCGGGCAGGGAACGCCGTATTACGAAGCCCTGGTTGATGTCGAACGCCTGGGCGGGTAGGGGGAGCTTCGCCGCCGGCGGCTATGGGGCGATGCCCTTTGGCCTTCCGGAAGCCTTGCCGGTGGTGGGCGCGGCTGGTGCGCGCGACGGTGCCGGCGGCTTAGCGGGCGATGCTGTTGGCCCACCCCAGGGCTTCGTAATTGATGTGATCGAAGTCGATGTCCGGAAAGGTCTTCCGATAGGTTTCTATTTTCTCGGATTCATTTTTTTCAAAGCACTGGACGAGGGTGAAACATTTACGGCAGGGCGCATTGTGGTCCGTCAGGCCTTTTTTTATGGTATCAAGACAATGGATTTGTTCGAAAATAGCGTCGAAAGGCATTTTGAGGAGGACATCGAGGAGGGAAAACAGGGAGGGGAGGCACATATCGAGGTCGATATTGCAGCGCGACGGCTGGGTCTCCCGCAGGATGGACAAGAATTTGCTGCGGAAGGCGGACAGATAGATCAACTCCTTGTCAATATCTGTTGTAGCGGAGCGGGAGAGGAGATTGATATGCATCCATTGCTTGAGTTCCCGGTAACCGAGGACGAGAAGCGCTCTTTTGATACTCGTGGTTTGAGTTTGCTGACCGTAGAATGGTGAGTTGACGAATTTGAGCAATTTAAATGACAATATGGCATCCGTAGTTACAATCTCGGCAAGTCTATCATAATCATAATTTTTTTTATTTAATTCATACATCATGTTGAGATGTGTCGTTGTAGCTGCGGCTATGGCCTTCCCGTAGAATATTTGCGGAGTGCTGAAAAAGAATCCTTGGAAATATTGATAGCCGAGCTGCTTGGCGTAATCGACAGAATTGTACGATTCAACTTTTTCAGCGAGGAGCTTACTATCAAATTTTTTAAGATATTTTGTAACGTCATGAATTATTTTGTTATTTTTTAGTTTATTGAAATCTATTTTGATAAAATCTGCAAATGGTATAAGCTTTATTACATTGGCTGGATTTTCAACGTCATCTAGGGCAAAACAATAACCTTCACTTTTAGCCTTGGCAACGGCGTTGCAGAATGAATCGTCAATGGTTTCGTTTTCAAGGAGTTCGAGAACGAATTTTTTTTTGTCGAGATACAGGTATTTCCCTTCGAATAAGAGCTGGCTTGGGAAGTTGATGAAGAGTTTTTGATCCTTTTGGGTAGAGCCGACGACCAAATCGATGCCGTTGGCGATGACGTCCAAAGTGGCCGTAGTACCGGAGGTGATGCGCGCTTTATGCGGGCTTCCCAGCGTGCGATGCAAGAGCTCAAACCCGACGATTTTATTTGCGGTGTTGAAGATGGCCTGACGAGCAATGATGACTTGATTGGGCATGATGCTAGCGATGCGCTTTTTGAATGGAGTCTTATTTTGAAATGTTATGTCCGTTAAGAAAATTTATTCTCGTGGGGGAATACGGCTTTGTATTTATAAATCCTTTGAGAGAAAAAATAAAGAAAGCTATAAATATATTAGTGTGCGCTGCTGCAACGATAAGATGCCATTTCGTACAGCGCAACACAGACGTTTTGCCACCAGAGTAAAAGGAACAGATGCATCCTCTTCCGATTTTTATCGGTCGAGACCATCCTTACGAGACATGATTTTTTAGGACAAAGCGAAGGACGGGTCAATACCCGAAAATTTTGTGTTGGTTCCTTTTGATAGTATTGTAAAAATACGGATAAGCTCTGCCAGTAAAGAATCTTGTAATGGCGAATTTATTTTATGGAATATTCAATAAAGGAATAACAGTTTCAGGAGGTTGTACCGTTTGTTTTTGGCTTGGTGCACGAATGGTTGTGTAATTTCCTTGCAGAGAGAGCGGCTTTCACTTTAAAAACCGCCCCGCCGGATTTCTTTCCGGCAGGGCGGCAGTTTTGGGGAGTCCAATCCCATCGGTTGGAACGCGCCGTTTTTAGCTGAGCAGATGTTCCTCGCAGGCCTCGCCATTTTCCAGAGCGTCCAGGATGGCATCCACTTTGTCCTCGCTGTCGACTTCCTTGTACCACCAACTTTCGGGCATCACGACCACGATCGGTCCATGTTCACACTGCTTCATGCAGCCGGTGCTCACCACCCGGGCATCAATGCCCCGGTCGAGGATACCTTCCTCGAAGTACCCGAGCAGGTCGTGCGAGCCCTTGTTCTGGCACATGCCCTTGGCCTCGCCCTTGACGCGAAAGCTGGCGCAGACGTTGATCAGATAGGCCGGTTTCTCAATCATTGAAGCGTCTCCCTTGAGGTTGTCGGTGTCGCTACATCTGGAGTTCGACCCGGGTCTCGGGGGCGTCGCGATCCTGGCGGTCCATGAGGGCGGACAGAATCTGTTCCATCAGCCGCATGGCGCCGGTATAGCCGACCGTGGGGAAATACTGATGTCCCACCCGGTCGAGGATCGGGAAACCGTGCCGCACGAGCGGGATGTCCTCATCCCGGGCAATGTACTTGAGGTAGGTGTTGCCGATCAGCAGATCGACGGGCTCGTTTTTGATCCACTGGTGCAGGAGATACATGTCGGCTCGTTCGCCGTTTTTGTACTTGCACTCGTAGGGCACGTCCTTGACCAGCGCGGCCATGCGGTCGTCAAAGTCCTTACCTGCCGTACCGCTGACGACGTAGGCCGGGATCATGCCCAGGGTGACGCAGAATTCCACCAGGGCCAGGACCTGATCCGGATCGCCGGCCAGGGCCACCTTCTTGCCGTAGAAGTACTGGCTGTAGTCGGACAGGATATCCACGACCTGACCACGCTCGAAGTTGACGGATTCGGGCACGGTTACCCCGGCCATTTTGCGCAGGGCGTCCACGAAGCGGTCCGTGGCCGTGATGCCGATGGGCAGGTCCAGGACCTTGCCCGGCACCTTGCACTGGGCGTCCAGATAGTTGACCGCGTCGGTGGTGGCCCAAACGCCGAGGCCGATGCTGCCCAGGGAATCGCCCGTGGAGGTGATTTCCTCGGGTGTGGCCCCACCCTTGGGGTACATTTCGTAATGGCCGGTCAGCGGACCGTTCAGGACGCCGTTGGTGTCCGGGACCACGATGCATTCGATGCCCATCATGGTGGCGATCCGGCGCATTTCGGCCATATCCGACGGCTCGCAGAAACCCGGGATGATGTTCACTTTGCCGTTGGGGGTGCCGGTCGATTTGGCGAAGCAGCGCAGGATGCCCTTGACCATGTTGGAGTAGCCCGTGACGTGGGTGCCGACATAGCTCGGGGTGCTGGCGTAGATGATGTGCTTGCCTTCCGGCACCTTGCCGTCGTCCCTGGCCTTCTGGGTGATCTGACGCAGGTCGTCGCCGATGGTCTCGGAGAGGCAGGTCGTGTGGACGGCGATGGTTTCGGGGTCATAGATGGTGAAGATGTTTTCGATGGCCGTAATCAGGTTCGCCTGTCCGCCGAACACGGAAGAGCCTTCGGTGAAGGACGAGGTACCGGCGATGACGGGTTCCTTGAAGTGCCGGGTCAGTGTGGAGCGGTGGTAGGCGCAACAGCCCTGGGAGCCGTGGCTGTGGGGGAAGCAACCGTGCACGCCGAGCGAGGCGTACATGGCGCCGACGGGCTGGCAAGTCTTGGCCGGGTTGACGGTGAGCGCCTTGCGTTCCTTGATCTCGCCGGTGGTATGTCTGAGGAGAGCCATAATGCGTTCCTTTCTCACGAAATGCGTTGGGTTATTCCGCTACGTAGCTGGCTTCGAGTTCGGGACCGCTCTTCTGCCAGGGGGCCTGCATCAGGCTCCATACCTTGGTGTTCACCATGCGGTCGATATCGTGGTACCAGTTGATGGCGCCCTTGAAGCCGGCATAGGGACCACCGATGTCGTAGTTGTGGAGCTGCTTGAGCGGAATGCCCATCTTCTGGATGATGTACTTTTCCTTGATGCCGGCGCAGAAGATGTCGGGCTTTAACATCTCGATCAACTTTTCGGTCTCGTAGTGATTGATGTCGTCGATGACCATCGAGTTTTTGCCCATGCCCCCGATCATGCCTTCATAGGCGTCGAAGGTCAGTCCCTTGGCCTTGAGGGCCTCGATCTGTTCGGGCGTCTTGCGCGGCCGGTAGCGGGTGGGATCCTGCTCGATCTCGAGCACCTCGATGTTGCGCGAGTCGGCATCGACCTTGATGTTGGGCAGCACCTCGCGGCCTTCGTAGTCGTCGCGGTGGGCGAACTCGTAGCCGGCGCCGAGGACTTCCATCCCGAGTTCGTGGAACAGCTCCTGGTAGTGGTGGGCCCGGGAACCGCCGACAAAGAGCATGGCCTTCTTGCCTTCGGTGCGCGGGCGGACTTCGGCGGCCACCTTCTGGACGGGCGGCAGCTCCTCGGCGATGACGGCCTCGACCCGGTCGATCAGCTCCTGGTCCTCAAAGTAGGCGGCCATGCGGCGCAGCGACTTGGCCGTGGCGGCGGCGCCGATGAAGTTGATCTTGATCCAGGGGATGCCGAATTTTTTCTCCATCATTTCGGCAACATAGTTGAGCGAACGGTGGCACATGACGGTGTTTAAATCCGCCGCATGGGCGTGACGGAAGGAGTCCACGGTGGAGTTGCCCGAGAAGGTGGCGATCAGGGTGAAGCCGCACTTTTTGAGAATGCGCTCGATTTCGAAGGCATCGCCGCCGATGTTGTACTCGCCGAGAATGTTGACTTTGTATTTGCCTTCGACCGGCGTGTCATCGGTGCCGATGACATGCTTCATGATCTGGTTGTTGGCAATGTGGTGGCCGGCGGACTGGGACACGCCCTTGTAGCCTTCGCAGGAGTTGGCGAAGACGGTGATGCCGAGCTTTTCCTGCATCTGGCGGGCCACGGAGTGGATGTCGTCACCGATCAGGCCCACCGGACAGGTGGAGAAGATGGAAATGGCTTTGGGGTGGAAGTTGTCGTAGGCTTCCTGGATAGCCTGGGTCAGCTTCTTCATGCCGCCGAACACGATGTCGTGCTCGGTCATGTCCGTACTGAAGCAGTAGGTCATGAAGTTGTCGCCATCGGGGCCGGCGTCGGTTTCATTGCGCCGGGTCAACCAGGAGTAGAAGCCGCAGCCGATGGGGCCGTGGGTCAGGTTGACGATGTCCCGGGTGGGGCCCAGAACGACGCCCTTGCAGCCGGCGTAGGTGCAACCGCGCTGGGTGATGATGCCCGGAATGGTGCGGACGTTGGCCTGGATTTCAGGAATGGCCTCGCCGGCCTCGACGCCCGGGATCATGGCCTTGGCCCGCTTGCGCGCGACCTTGGTGGGCATCTTGGCGATCAATTCCTTCTTGATTTCTTCAACATTCAATGGCTTGGTACTCATCTCGATCTTCCTTATTGGTCTGAGGTAGTCCGGGGACGTCCGCTACGGCCGCTAGACGATGGCCGCTTCGCCGTCCTCGCCGGTCCTGACCCGGACGGAATCGGAGACGGGCATCACGAAGATTTTGCCGTCACCGGAATGGCCGGTTTTGTTGACGGAGAGAAGGACATCCACGACATCCTTGACCTGGCCGTCCGGAACCACGATGGACAGAATCCGTTTGGGATAGAGGCGCCCTCTGGTGCCGAGCAGGGCGATGGCCTCCTCGTTGCCGGCGGCCGCCCCATCGAGCACATCCTGGTTGACCAGACCTTTTCCCCGGCCGTAACCCTCGCGAGCCACGAAGGCCGGGATGCCGGCGTCGGCCAGGGCCTTTTTGGTCTGGTTCATCTTATTCATGCGGATAATCGCCATGATTTCCTTCATGACGCCCTCCCTAGGCTTCCTTGACGCCGGACGAAATGGTGTACATCTCCTCGACCGGGCTGACGAAGATTTTGCCGTCGCCAAAGGCGCCCTTGGCGCCGGTGCGGGCGCTTTCCATGATGGTCTTGAGGACGAATTCCTTATCGTTGGCATTGATCACGCAAATGAGCATGACCTTCGGGAGCTCGTCGTACTGTATCTCGCCGATCTTGATGCCGCGCTGCTTGCCGCGTCCGGCCACGTTGAACTTGGTCACGGAGGGGAACCCGGCATCCATCAGGGCGGCCAGGACGGCGTCGGATTTCTCGGGACGAACAATGGCTCTGACCATGGTCTGCATAACGATGACTCCTTCGGATGGGTGGTCTGGTTGGGGTTTCCGGGCGGTGGCCGTCTAGTTGTCGACACCGAAATCGATGAGCAGCTTCTCCAACTCCGGCATTTGCAGGGGCTTGGGGACGACGAACGTGTCGTTGGCGTCGATTTTTTTCGCCAGGGTCCGGTACTCGTTGGCCTGGGGATGTTCCGGGGAAAAGTCGATGACGGTCTTGCGGTTGATCTCGGCCCGCTGCACCTGATTGTCGCGGGGCATGAAGTGGATCATCCGGGTACCGAGCTTTTTGCAGAACTGCTCGATCATCTCGGCTTCGTGGTCGACCTTGCGGCTGTTGCAGATGATACCGCCCAGACGCACGCCGCCGGTGTCGGCGTATTTCACGATACCCTTGCAGATGTTGTTGGCCGCATACATGGCCATCATTTCGCCGGAGCAGACGATGTAGATTTCCTCGGCCTTGCCGTCGCGGATCGGCATGGCGAAGCCGCCGCACACAACGTCGCCGAGGACGTCGTAGAAGGCGTAGTCCAGGTGTTTGTCTTCCTCGTAGGCGCCGAGCTGCTCCAAGAGGTTGATGGAGGTGATGATGCCGCGGCCGGCGCAGCCGACGCCGGGCTCGGGGCCGCCGGATTCGGTGCACATGATGCCGCCGAAGCCTTCCTTCAGGATGGTATCGAGATCGACGTCCTCGCCTTCCTCACGCAGGGTGTCGAGAACGGTTTTCTGGGCCAGGCCGTGCAGGAGCAGGCGGGTGGAGTCGGCTTTGGGATCGCAGCCGACCACCATGATCTTCTTGCCCATTTCGGCCAAACCGGCCACGGTATTCTGGGTTGTGGTGGACTTGCCGATGCCGCCCTTCCCATAAACAGCTATCTTGCGCATTTTGTAAGGCCTCCTGAGGCAAAGTGTGATGGAGGCGGAAGAGGCAAGAGTCATGCCAGTTGGGTGAAGTCGTGATAGTTTGTTGCTAACATATTGTATTAAAATAAGTTATTCATAATTGTCCGGTAGCGGGTTGGCCACGGAAAGTGGGAGAAGACAATTTTGTTGCTTACGAAGCGACAAAATTGTGAGGTAGTAGGCGACGCCCCCCCTGCAGACGGCCGGAGCCGTTCCGGGTGACTTGGGAAACAGGTTGGCGCCCCCCATCTTCCGTGGGGCGTGCCGGTCGAAGCATCCCGCCGCAAAAAGCCGCTCCCGATTTTTCCCCCGCCTTGGCATCATGTTGCGGAGGCCACGGCACAATGACCAGCTTCAGTGATTTTGTCGGGAGGAAAATTTTAACAAGCTGGAATTATTAGAGGACTCCACAGGGTGCCCCCCCTTGGCCGCCGAGGCTTTCCGCCTACGGTCCACTGTGCAGCGTTTTCGAATTGGTTGACCGCAAGGCCAAGGCTGCGCTCACGACAATCTGGGCGGCACCCCCTCCAGGGATGCGGCCCCGGCAGCTTCGTACGGGGCTGCCGTTTCGCTGGGCACTGCCCGTACAATCAGCGAACGGGCGGTGGTGCGCGGTGCGGCTTCGTTGGTTGATCCACAGCGGTCAGCTCCGGCGGCGAGCTTGGGGGGGCACGGTTTGCCAAAGCTCCAGGCAGGCCAAGCAGTGTTCCTGCTTGGTTTTTTTGCAATGTCCATTGCGATGGCTGGAGAGTGCAGCGAAGGGGGAGTCCTTATATGATTACTAAAACGTAATTTGTGCAACATGCACTGGCAATCTTTTTACAAGTACTGTCGTAGCAAAAGATCTCATTATTCCTGTTCCTCAATATTTCCATCAGAAATGTAATTAGACTTTCCCCGGAGCACTATCCTATAGGTGACTCCTTCTGTTGGCCACTGCATTGATTCATTTCCAAAATTTAGGGTTATAATTGTGAAAAAAAGATTGATATCCCCGTATACCTCTGTAGATTTGTTCTATTTTTTCACCCTGGTTGTCACCATCGCCGCAGGGGGCACGGCGGCCTGCTCGGTGCTCCGGGAGCAGGAGATCCTGGCGGGCTTCATTGAAGGCGACATTCTGGTCCTCTATGGCGACATGTGTCTCGGCCTTGCCCCGCTGGCCGCTTCACTTTTGGCTTGGCGCGTCTGGATGGCCAGTTGCTACCGGCCCGTTCCGCCGGCCCCCGACGGGGAGCTGCCCATGACCACCATCGTCATCCCGGCCTATAACGAAGGGCGGCAGGTCCTCGCCACCATCCGGTCGGTCATGGCCAGCGACTATCCGGCCCATAAGATGCAAGTCATCTGCGTGGACGACGGCTCCAGGGACGACACTTGGCAATGGATGCGTCAGGCGGCCACGGAATTCCCCGGCCGGGTGCGCCTTGTGCGCCAGCCCCGCAACATGGGCAAGCGGCATGCCCTGCTGGCCGGATTCCGGCAGGCCAGGGGCACCGTGTTCGTCACGCTCGATTCGGATTCCGAGGTTCTGACCGACACCTTGCGCCATCTGGTCAGCCCGATGGTCCATTCCCCCAAGGTGGGCGCCGTGGGCGGCAACGTGCGAGTGCTCAACGTGGAGGACGGGCCCATTCCCCGGATGCTCGACGTGTCCTTCACCATGTCCTTCGATTTTCTGCGCCGGGCGCAGAGCGTGTACGGCGGGGTGCTGTGCACGCCGGGCGCTCTTTCGGCCTACCGCGCTTCGGTGATCGTTCCGGTGCTGCGGCAGTGGGCCGAGCAAACCTTTCTTGGGCGGCCGGCCAAAATCGGCGAGGACCGGGCGTTGTCCAACGTCGTGCTCGGACGGGGCTATCGGGTGGTCTATCAGAAGCGGGCCGTGGTACTGACCAAGATCCCCGACGCGTATAGGGGCCTTTCCAAAATGCTGTTGCGCTGGGCGCGCAGCAACGTTCGAGAATGTCTGGTCATGGCGGGATTCCTGTATGGCCGGTTCCGCCGGGGGGATAGCGGATCGGGCTGGCTGCGCCTGGCCGGGACGCTGGAGCTTGTCTTTTTGCCCCTGACCGAGGCCCTGAAATTCGCCTTGCTGCTCAACCTGCTCTTCCATCCCCTGGTCACGTTTCGCGTGATGCTGCTCGGGTGTGCCGTATCCGCGATTTTGCCGGCCATCATCTACCAGTCGCGCCAGCGGGGCTTCTATGCCTACAAGTGGGCTTTTTCCTACGCGATTTTTTGGGTAATGGGGCTTTTTTGGATCTCGTCCTGGGGCCTTTGCAGCGCCGGCTGTTCCGGCTGGCTGACCAGGGGACTCGGCGTGCAGCCGGCCCGCGTGGCGTTGGCCGCAGTCAAGGAACATCCGGGAGTGGGCTGAGGCTGGTCGGAGGGACGGTACTGGTAGGGGCGGGCGGATCGTAGTGGCATTCGCCGTCGCGGGCCAGTGCGCGCATGGCCTCCACGACGTCCGGATCGTAGAGGGTGCCCTGATGCCGGGTCAGTTCCGTCAGGGCCGCCTCCAGGCCCAGGGCCGGCCGATAGGGGCGGTTGGAGGCCATGGCGTCCAGGACGTCGGCCACGGCCAGAATGCGGGCTTCGATACGGATGCGGTCCCGGCAAAGGCCGCGCGGGTAGCCCGAACCGTCCAGGCGCTCATGGTGGGACAGGACGATTTCGGCCACCGGCCAGGGAAATTCGATGTCCCGCAAAATCTCGTAGCCCATGGCGGCATGTTGTTTCATGAATTCCCATTCCAGTCCGGTGAGCCGGCCAGGCTTGCTCAGATAGCGCACCGGCACGTTGATCTTGCCGATGTCATGCAGTTGCCCGGCCACCCGGATGCCGATCACGGTATCCTCGGGCAGCCCCAGGCGCCGGGCCACGGCTTCGGCCAGCCTGGCCACGTTGTCCTGATGTCCGGCCGTGTAGGAATCCCGAAAACGAACGGTTTTTCCCAGGGATTTGACGGTCTGATGGAAAAGCGACCGGGTGACCCGGAGGTTGTGGCGCAGTTGCATCTGGGTGTGCCGGCGCTCGGTCACGTCCTCCATGGAGCCTTCATAGAGCACCGGCTGCCCCAGGCTGTCGCGTACGGCCCGGACATGGAGGGCGGCCCAGATCCGGGTTCCGTCCGGTCGGGCCAGTTCCGCCTCCAGGCCCCGGACCACGCCGACCGCGCGCAGCGTCGCTTCCAGAAATTGCCAGTCCTCGGGGTGGACGAAAGCGGCCGCCGCACCGTCAGGACGCTCCGTCAGGTCTTCCTGGGAGGGGAAACCGAGCATCCGGGCCAGGGCGACGTTGACCGTGACGAATCGGCCGGTCGGCGTCATCTGGAACAGGCCCTCCATGGCGTGTTCGAAAATGCTGCGGTATTTTTCCTCGGCCTCGGCCAGGGCCCAGGTGGTGCTCTTTTCCGCGGTGATGTCCCGCAGGTAGCTGCAATAGAAGATGTCCCCGGTTTGGGAACGGAGTTGCCGGGCCGATTCCTCGACCCAGAACACAAAGCCGTCGCGGCTGAGCACCTGGAATTGGCGGCCGGAAAGGGCGCCGTCCCGGGCCAGCAGGGTCTGCACCTCGTCCCGGGTGGTCTGATCGAGATAGTATTGCTCGGGCGACTGGGCCATGGCCGCCAGAAAAGCGTCCGGGGAGTCGTGACCGAAAAGCGAGGCCATGGCCGCGTTGGCATGGACGAATGTTCCGTCCGCGGCGCGCAGGGCGACGGCCAGGGGAACGTCGTGGAACAGGGCGGCGCCGGCATCCACCATATTCGTGGCGGCGAGAGGGAAGGGGATGTGCGGCGGGGTATCCATGGGTCAGCGCAGGAAGCGGCGGACCAGGGCCACCAGACCTTCCGGTTTGAAGGGTTTGACGATCCAGCCTGTGGCCCCGGACTTGATGGCCTGATCCCGCTTGTCGCGTTGGGATTCGGTGGTCAGGACCAGAACGGGCAGAAAGCGGGTATCGTCCCGGGTGCGTAGCTGGACAAGCAGTTCCAATCCGCTCATATTGGGCATGTTGACATCGGTGATGACCATGTCCACGCCCTCGCCGACCTTGTCCAGGGCGTCGGTGCCGTCCACCGCTTCCACCACGTCATAGCCCGCGCTGCGTAAGGCTTGAGAGACCAGGGCCCGCACGCTCCCCGAGTCGTCGACGGTCAAAATGCGCTTCTCTGCCATCGTCACTCCTTGCCGGGCCTGCCAGAGCCGATTATCATAGTGAATACTATGGAGCATCCAAAGCCTTGGCAAGTCTTCCCGCGCCGCGGGACCGAACGGGTGGGACGGATCCCGGCGGACGCGTGGACAGGGCGGGTATCCTTGTGTTAAGGTACCAACCTTTCCCAATGCGGGTCGAGAAGACCCCGCCCGTCCCTCGGAGGACCCCAGTTTGAACAGTTTCGCAAAGAATCTTATGTTATGGGCGGCCATATCTCTGGTCATGGTCGTCCTTTTCAATTTGTTCAACCAGCCCCAGGGCGCCAACGCCAAGCTGTCCTATTCGGATTTTATGCAGAAAGTGAATGCAGGCGACGTACTTTCCGTAAAAATTCAAGGGCATAAGATTACAGGCGTGCTGACCGGCGGCGGCAAGTTCCTGACCTATGTTCCCGAGGATCCGAGTCTCGTCGGCACGCTCATGCAGAAAAAAGTCGAGGTGATGGCCGAGCCCGACGAGGAATCTCCCTGGTACATGACCTTGCTCGTGTCCTGGTTCCCCATGCTCCTTTTGGTCGGCGTGTGGATTTTCTTCATGCGTCAGATGCAAAACGGCGGGGGGAGGGCCATGAGTTTCGGCCGGTCCCGGGCGCGGATGATCTCCCAGGAGCAGACCCGGGTCACCTTTGATGACGTGGCCGGGGTGGACGAAGCCAAGGAAGAGTTGTCCGAGGTCGTGCAATTTTTGTCCGATCCGAAAAAATTCACCCGGCTGGGCGGCCGCATCCCCAAGGGGGTGCTGCTGGTCGGTTCCCCGGGCACGGGCAAGACGCTTTTGGCCCGGGCCGTGGCCGGTGAGGCCGGCGTGCCGTTTTTTTCCATCTCCGGTTCGGATTTCGTGGAAATGTTCGTGGGCGTGGGTGCGGCCCGGGTGCGCGACCTGTTTCTCCAGGGCAAAAAAAACGCCCCTTGCCTTATTTTCATCGATGAAATCGACGCCGTGGGCCGGCAGCGCGGCGCCGGCCTCGGCGGCGGCCACGATGAGCGCGAGCAGACCTTAAATCAGCTTCTGGTCGAAATGGACGGCTTCGAATCCAACGAGGGCGTCATCCTGATCGCCGCCACCAACCGACCCGACGTGCTCGACCCGGCCCTGTTGCGTCCTGGCCGTTTCGACCGCCAAGTGGTGGTGCCCACCCCGGACGTGCGCGGACGTCTGCGAATCCTGGAAGTGCATACCCGACGTTCGCCGCTTTCCCCTGATGTGAACCTGGATCTTCTGGCCAGGGGCACGCCGGGGTTTTCCGGAGCCGATCTTGAAAACCTGGTCAACGAAGCGGCCTTGCAAGCCGCCAAGGTCAACAAGGACCGGGTGGACATGGTCGATTTCGAGCAGGCCAAGGACAAGGTGCTCATGGGCAAGGAGCGCCGCAGCCTCATTCTCTCCGACGAGGAAAAGCGCACCACCGCCTACCACGAGGGCGGCCACGCCCTGGTGGCCAAAAAGCTCCCCGGCACCGATCCCGTGCACAAGGTGTCCATCATCCCCCGCGGCATGGCGCTTGGCATCACCATGCAGCTGCCGACCGATGACCGGCACAACTATTCCCGCGATTTTCTGCAAAACAATCTGGCCGTGCTCATGGGCGGCCGGGTGGCCGAAGAGCTGGTGCTCCACCAGATGACCACCGGCGCGGGCAACGATATCGAGCGGGCCACGACCATGGCGCGCAAGATGGTCTGTTCCTGGGGGATGAGCGAAGTGCTCGGTCCCTTGTCGTACGGCGAGCGGGACGACGAGATCTTTCTCGGCAAGGATCTCGTGCACCACAAGAATTTCAGCGAGGAGACCTCGCGGCAGATCGACGCCGAAGTGCGTAAGATCGTGGAGGAGGCCTACAACCGGGCCCGGTCCATCCTTGAAAAGGAAACCGACGCGCTGGAGTCCATTGCCAAGGCCCTGCTCGAACGCGAAACCATTACCGGCGACGAAATCGATCGACTTCTGCGAGGCGAAACGCTCCCTCCTCCCGAAAATCCGGTCGGCGGGCAGCCGGCCGGGACGGGCTCTGCCGCCGCCTCCGGAAGCACGCCGCCGGCCGACGCCGTTTCGCCATCGGCCGCGGTCCCTCCCACGGAGGAAACGGCCAAAACCGATACGACGGATGAATTCACCCTGGAACCGGATGACGGCCATGGACGGTGAGGCCGGCTGCCTCTGGCGGTTGGCTCGGGGCCGGTCCCTTTCCTGCCGGACGCCACTGGTGGCCGGCATCGTCAACGTCACGCCGGATTCCTTTTATGACGGCGGCCGCCATCCGGACACGGCCTCGGCCGTGGCCCATGGCCGCAAGCTGGCGGCCGAGGGCGCGGACATGCTGGATGTGGGCGGGGAGTCCACCCGGCCCGGGGCCGCGACGGTGTCCCTGGCCGAGGAAGTCGGACGGGTGGTGCCGGTGATTTCGGCCCTGGTCGCCGCCTTTCCGGACATTCCGGTCTCCGTGGACACCTTCAAGGCCGGCTGCGCCGACGCCGCCCTGGAGGCCGGGGCGGTCATCGTCAACGATATTTCCGCCTGGGCCTTCGATCCGCCTCTGCTGGACGTCCTGGTCGCCCGCAAGCCGGGCTATGTTCTCATGCACAGCCAGGGACGGCCGGAAACCATGCAGCGCGCTCCACAGTACGGCGACGTGGTGGAGGAGATACTGGCTTTTTTCGAGGACAGGCTCGATCGGCTGGTCCGGGCCGGCCTGCCGGAGGACCGGGTGGTCCTCGATCCCGGTATCGGTTTCGGCAAGCGCCTGGAGCATAATCTGGCCATATTGCGCCGGCTGGATCGTTTTTTGACCTTGGGGCGACCGCTCTATCTCGGGCTTTCCAACAAGGCCCTGTTTGGTGATTTGTTCGGCCTGCCGACGGAAAAGCGTGGAGATTCCACGCAAGTGGCCACGGCCTTGGCTGCGGCCAAGGGCGCGCGCATTCACCGCGTCCACGATGTGGCCGGGGCGAAACGAGCCTTGCGGTTGGCGGTGGAGTTGGCCGCCTGAGGCCTGCGGGCCCACGCAGGGGCGATATCCGGCAGTCGGGAGAGGGAACCGATCCCACATGGTGAGCGCGTTTATCGAAAGCTTCCACATCTCCTGGCGCGAAATCCTCGATATCGCCATTGTCACCTACGTGTTCTACCGCGGGCTGCTGCTTATTCACGGCACCCGGGCCGTTTCGGTCTTGCACGGTTTTTTGTTGATTCTCATTTTGTACTATCTGTCCGGAGAATTCGGCCTCAACACCCTGCACTGGCTTCTGACCAACTTCCTGAGTTCGATATTTCTGGTCATCATCATTCTGTTCCAGGCCGACATCAGAAAGGCCCTGTCCTCGGTCGGGGCCGCTGGTTTTTTTCGCCGCAAGCCCCGGACGGCCATGTCCGAGTCCGTGCTCGACGAGTGCGTCCTGGCCGTGACCGAAATGGCCCGCACCAAGACCGGGGCCCTGATCGTCTTCGAGCGCCGGGTGCTTCTGGGCGATTACATCCAGAAGGGCGTGGAGCTGTCGGCCAAGCTGACCAAGGAGCTTCTGCGCACCATTTTTTTCCCGGATACGCCGCTGCATGACGGCGCAGTCATCGTGCGCGGCGAACTCGTGGTCGCCGCCGGCTGCATCATGCCGCTTATCGCCGGGTTGCAACTCGACGCCTCCCTGGGCACCCGGCATCGGGCGGCTCTTGGCATCACCGAGGAGACCGATGCGCTGGCCGTGGTGGTGTCCGAGGAGCGAGGCGTGGTCTCGGTGGCCGAGGGAGGGCGGCTCATCTCTCCGGTCGACGAAATGACCCTCAAAAACATGCTCTGGAGCCTTTGGGCCAAGCATCTATGAAACCGAACTGGCAATACCTGATTCTGGCCTTCGCCATGGCCATGTTCTGCTGGTATCTGGTCACCGGCCGGGAAAAAGTGGATACCTGGATGACCATGCGGGTGGAAATGACCGGGACGCCCGAGGGCCTCTACATCAAAAGCGGTATGGTCGGTTCCGTGGATGTCCTGGTGCGCGGGCCCCGGGGCGTGGTGCGCAAGATCGAGGAAAACCAGCTCGTCTATACCTTGAATCTCGGTAAAATCGTTTCGGGCAGAAATCTGCTCGTGTTCGATCCGAAGAATATTCCGCTGCCCCGGGTCTACGAGGTGGTGGAAATCAGGCCGTCGCGCCTGGAACTCGATGTGGAACGCCGGGCCGTCAAGGTGGTGCCGGTCAAGGTGGCGTTGCGTTCGGCTCTGCCCGAGGGCTATGCCCTGTCCGGAGCCCGAGCCGTGCCGGATACCGTGCGGCTGACCGGACCGGCCGCCAAGCTCGACAAGATCAGCGAAATCCGTACCCAGCCCATTGTGTTGCCTTCCCCGCTGCCTGCCCACTTCGATGATCGGGTGGCCCTGGACGTGCCGGACGAGACCGACGCCGTGCCGACCAACGTCCAGGTGAGCATGGCCTTTGTCGGCAAGGAGTTGGAGATCACCCTCAAGGCGCCGATCACCGTGCGCAAACCTCAGGGCCGGGAGGTGGACCTCATTCCCAAAGCCGTGACCCTGCGCGTGCGCGGGCCGGCGGCGATCCTGACGGACAAGGCCTTTCCCGGTCTGGTGGAGGCGAGTCTGGACTTGAAGCCCGATATCGCCCCGGGACGCTATGAGGCCGCCTATCGGGTAAAGATGCCTCAGGGCTGCGAATTGATTGAAGCCAAGCCGGAAAAGGTGGCGTTGACGATAAAATAGCGGCCTTTACGGCCTCGTTGGGGAAATTTGATGGAAAAACGTCTTTTTGGAACGGACGGCCTGCGCGGCAAGGTCAATGTCTTCCCCATGACGCCGGATGTGGTCATGCGCTTGGGGTTGGCCGCCGGTCGGCATTTCCGCTCGAGCGAGCGGTTGCACAAGGTGCTTATTGGCAAGGATACGCGGCTTTCCGGCTATATCTTCGAATACGCCCTGGCCTCGGGCTTTTGCGCTGCCGGCATGGACGTGCTGCTGGTCGGCCCGCTGCCGACGCCGGCCATTTCCTTCCTTACCAGGGACATGCGGGCCGACGTCGGCGTGGTCATTTCCGCTTCCCACAATCCCTATAGCGACAACGGCATCAAGTTCTTCGACCACATGGGGTTCAAACTGCCCGATGCCGTGGAGGACGCCATTGCCGCCAAGGTGCTTGCCTGCGGCGGGGAGTGGGATTTGCCGGCGCCCGAGGATGTGGGGCGGGCCTTCAAACTCCAGGACAGCACCGGCCGCTACAACGTATTCCTCAAAAAGACCATTCCGCTGGACGTGACGTTCGACGGCGTCAAGGTGGTGCTCGACTGCGCCAATGGCGCGGCCTTCCGGGTGGCTCCCCAGGTTTTCGAGGAGCTCGGGGCCGAAGTGGTCAAGATCGGCGTCACGCCCGACGGCACCAATATCAATCGGGGCGTGGGCTCGCTTTTCCCGGAGCTGGCCGCCCGAACGGTGGTGGAAACGGGCGCCGCCATCGGTATCGCCCTGGACGGCGACGCCGACCGGGTCATCGTGGCCGACGAAAAGGGGCGCATCCTGGACGGGGATCAGATCATGGCCATCTGCGCCCTGGATCTCATGCAAAACGGCGGACTGGCCGGCAATCTCCTGGTGGCCACGGTCATGAGCAACATGGCCCTGGAGCTTTTCATGGTCCGGCATGGCGGCCGACTGTTGCGGACGCCGGTGGGGGACCGCTATGTCGTGGAGGCCATGCGGGCCAATGGCGCCAAACTCGGTGGCGAGCAGTCGGGGCATCTTATTTTCCTCGACCACAGCACCACCGGCGACGGCACGTTGGCCGCCCTGCAGCTCTTGCGCATTATGGCCCGTACGGGTAAACCGTTGTCGGAACTGGCCACTCTGCTGACCCCGTTGCCGCAAAAGCTCGTCAATGTACCCGTGGAGCGCAAGATTCCTTTTGCGGAGGCGCCGGCCGTCGCTCGGGCCACGGCCGAGGCCGAACGACGGCTGGCCGGCAAGGGACGGGTGCTGTTGCGGTATTCCGGTACGGAATCCTTGGCCCGGGTCATGGTCGAGGCCGAGAATCCGGCCATGGTGGAGACGCTGTGCGACATGCTGGCCACCGCCATCACCGAGGCATTGGGATAACTCTCTGGCAGCGAACCGGTTCCGGGGACTGGACTTGTTTGTATAAAGGAATTACCGTCCGGCGTTGATGCGGGATAGCGTCCGGACGGACGGCCTCCCTCGTGAAACGAAAGGTCATCAACCGGAAGGATGGGTCAGCGGCGCGCCCCTGTCCACTCCGAAACCATACCGGGTAGCGCGTATCCAAGGAGAAGAGCATGGAAATCAAGAAAGTGGTCATCCCCGTCGCCGGGTGGGGAACGCGGTCCTTGCCGGCCACCAAAAACATTCCCAAGGAAATGCTGCCCGTCTACAATAAGCCCATTGTGCAGTACGTTGTCGAGGAGGCGCAGGCCTCGGGATTGCAGGATGTGGTCTTCGTTACGAACCAAAATAAGACTATTATTGAAGACCATTTCGACTATAATCTGGCCTTGGAGGATCTGCTTACCCGGACGGGCAAGACCGAAATGCTCAAAATGGTGCGCGATGTGGCCGAGATGGCCAACATCATTTCCGTGCGCCAGAAAAAGCAGCTCGGACTCGGGCATGCCGTTCTGTGCGCTCGCGAGATATGCAAAAACGATCCCTTCGCCGTCATGGTCGGCGACGATCTCATGTTCAGCATGGAGCCGGGCATCAAGCAGCTTCTCACCGTGGCCATGAGCGAACACATGCCGGTGGTCGGCGTCATGGAAGTGCCGCCCGACATGGTCTCGCGCTACGGCATCATTGACGGGGACGAATTCGCGCCGGGCATGTATCGGGTGCGTAGCTTGGTGGAAAAGCCCAAACCCAACCAGGCGCCTTCCCGATTGGCCATCGTGGGCCGCTATGTCCTGTTCCCGGATATTTTCTACCATTTGGAAAAAGTGGTGCCGGGACATGGCGGAGAGATTCAGCTCACCGACGCCTTGAAAGGCCTGGCCGGCAACAATCGGCTGCTGGCCGTCAAGATCCAGGGCCAGCGTTTCGATGCCGGCGACTGGGTGGATTACCTTACGGCCAACATTTATTTCGCCTTGCACGACGAGGCCCTGCGCGACGCCCTGGTGCCGCGTCTGCGGGAGCTGCTGCCCGCAGGGGAATAGCCTCTTCCGGGCCGAAGCTGCTGCCCGCTTACCATTTTCGCCCGGGGGGAGCGCCTTCCGGGCGTTTTTTTTCTTTATGGATCACGTCACCCTTGCCATCGCCCTGACCGCTCCGCCGTTTTCCATCCTTTCCTACGGAGTGCCGGAGACGTTTCGCCCGGAGGATTTCCCCCCGGGTCTGCGGGTGCTTGTGCCCGTTGGCAGGCAGCTGCGGGTCGGCGTGGTCTGGGAAACCGGTGGAACGCCGCCGGCCGGGGTGACTGTCCGGCCCGTGCTGTGGCCCCTGGAGCGGGAACCCGTCTGCGACGCCGCCTACCTTGAATTGGTCCGCAATCTGTCCAGCCGCTATCTGTCGCCGCCCGGCCGTATTCTGATGGCGCTTTTGCCCAAGGGGCTACGGACTTCCCGACTCGTGTTCGCTTTCGATAGCGGGGGAGGCGTCCCTGGGCGTCTGACGGCCAAGGGGCTGGCCCAATGTACGCCGGACAGGCTGGCCGTCCTGGCCGGTCTGTGGCGTGCCGGCGCCATGGGCTGTCTGGCCGAATCCGGCGTGGCCGATCCGCTGTGCTCCCTGGCGGCCGACCCGCCCTGGCCGGTACGGCCCGGGGCGGCCAGACAGCTCGCGCTCCTGGACCTGCTCTGCGACCAGGGACCGTTGCTTCTTTCCGATCTCCGGCGACGGCTCGGCCCCGGCTTGATGCCTATTGTGCGCCGGTTGGCGGACAAAGCGCTTGTGCGTCTGGATTCCGGGGGCGGGGAGGTTGTTGCGACCCCGCCGTCCGGTGCGGCCAAGGCCCCGTCTCCGGTCTTGCCGCCGCTGACCGCCGATCAGACGGAGGCCCTGGCCGCCCTGGCCCCGGCGCTGGTCTCTCCGGACGGGGTCCCCCGGCTGGTTTTCGGCGTGACCGGCAGCGGCAAGACCCGGCTCTATCTGGAATTGACCCGGCTGGCCCTCGAAGCTGGCAAACGGGTGCTGCTCCTGGCCCCGGAAGTGGCCTTGGCCGCTCGTCTCCACCAGGCCGCCGTCAAGGCCTTTCCCGGGCAATCCGTGCTTTTTTCCCACGGCTACCAGCCCCCGGCGGTCCGGGAGGCGGCCTTTGGCCGTATGGCCCGTCCGAATGCCCCGCGTGTTGTGGCCGGCACGCGCTCGGCCCTCTTTTTGCCGCTGCGCGAGTTGGGCCTCATTATTCTCGATGAGGAGCATGACGGCGCCTTCAAACAGGAAGACCGCCTGCCGTATCAGGCCAAGGAAGTGGCCTTTTTTCGGGCCAGGCAGGCCGGGGCCCTCCTCGTGCTCGGTTCGGCGACACCGGATGTGAAGACCTTCCAGGCCGCCCGGCTGGGGCAGGTGCCCATGGTTTCCCTGCCGCGCCGGATCGGCGGGGGAGGGCTGCCGGAAATCGAGCTGGTGGACATGCGCGGCACGGGCAAGGTCACTGCCGTGGCCGGCCAGCGCGAGACCGGCGACCGTCTGGGGATACTGACCGATCAGGCTTCCCGGGCCTTGATCGAGACCGTATCCGCCGGGGATCAGGCCATGATCCTGCTCAATCGCCGGGGATACGCGCCGCTGCTTTATTGCCTGGACTGCGAAAATCCGGTCAGGTGCCCGCGTTGCGAGCTGTCGCTCACCTACCACAAGGACCGGGAGCGGCTCATCTGCCATTATTGCGGGTATTCCCGGCCGCATCCCTCGCCGTGTCCGATCTGCGGCGGCACCAGCTTTCTGCCCATGGGCGTCGGCGCCGAACTCCTGGAGGAGCAGCTGGCCGGAATCTTGCCGGACGGGATCACGGTATTGCGCCTGGATCGGGATGTGGCCCGGCGGCCCGAGCGCGCCGAGACCATTCTGGCCGATTTTGCCGCCGGTCGGGGACAGGTCCTGGTCGGCACCCAGATGTTGTCCAAGGGGCACCATTTCCCGGAGGTGACGTTGGTGGTGGTCGCCGATGCGGATCTGGGCCGCAACCTTCCGGACTATCGGGCGGAGGAACGGACGTTCCAGCTGCTCACCCAGGTGGCCGGTCGGGCCGGGCGCGGCGAGCGGCCCGGTCGGGTGCTTATCCAGACGCGAATGCCGGAGGATCCGTTTTTTCGCTACGTTATCACAAATGATTTTGAGGGATTTTTCGAGCTGGAGCTTTCCCGGAGACGCAGGCTGTGCTATCCTCCCTTCACCCATCTGGGCCTTGCCCGCTTCAGCTATGCCCGTGACGAGGAAGCGGGTCCCGGCCTGGTGACGGCGGCAGGGGAGGCCATGCGTCTGGCCGCCACGCCCTTGGGCGTACGGGTGCTCGGCCCGGCGCCGGCACCGCTTGCTCTGCTGGCCGGACGCCGTCGAGTGCATTGCCTGATGAAATCCCCGGATTGGCCGTCCCTGCGCCGGGTATTCGCCGCCGGCCGGGAGGCCGTGGGAAGCAGCGGCCGGGTACGGCTGACCCTGGATCTGGATCCGGTCGATATGTTGTGACCGGCTTTGCGTCCCCCTGGAGGTGCCATGGATGCGACCTTCCAAAACGATGATGCCAGGCTGCTGGAAAATGTGGAAAAAGTGCTTGCAGCCAGGCGTCGGGACGGGCTGGAGGGACTGGTCGGGGGATTGGCTGCCGTGGTCGTCAATACCGCCCCGGACGCCTTGGTTCCGGCGGCCGAGGAGCTGCTCGCCAGTACGGCGCTACGCTTTGACTGCGCCTTTGCCACCGATAGGGTCGACTGTCTGGTGCTTCGCGACGGCTGGGGGCCCGACCTGATCGTCCAGGCCCGGCGCGGCGGGGACAATCCCTTTCTGCCGTACAACCGCGGCTTGAAGACGCCGCCGTCGGCGCTGTCTACCCGGCTGGAGACGTTCGTCTTTTCCTGTTCGGATCTGCCCCGGTATGTGGCCACCCAGAGGCAACGCGGGGTGGCTTTTTTGACGCCCGAACCCGTGGTTACGGAGGCCTTTGCCTGGATACAGACCATCCCTTCGGTCCATACGGGCAATTCCCTGGGCTTTCTGCAGTGGACGGGGCGGCCTGGCTGCTACGCCCATGCCGCAACCCGTCCTCTCGATTGCGTCCCGGTCAAGCCCGACCGGCCCTGGTTCGAGCACATCCGAGGCCTCGACCATGTGGCCACCCGGGTGCGGGCCAGGGATCGCGACGCGGCCATCCTGGAATTTCTTTCTTTGACCAACTACCACTTTGAGTTCGCCGTGTACGTGGAGTCGCTCAACTCCATCACCTCAGTGGCACGGCTGGCGGCCGGGGAGTATGCCCAGGTCTTTACCTCGGGGATAAGCCCTTTTTCGGAGGACGCTCCCGAGGCATCCGGCCCGACGGAAAGATTTATCCGAAACTATGGTCTGCGCCCCCATCACATGGCCTTTGCCGTGGAGCGCATCGAGACGGTGGTCTCAGGACTTTCTGGCCAAGGAATGACGTTTCTTTCGGAGCTGGTCGGCTCGCGAGCGGCGGGTCTTAAGCAGATTTTTTCCACTATGTTGCCCCATACGTATCTGGTAAATGAATACATCGAGCGCTATGATGCTTTCGACGGCTTTTTTACGAAGTCCAATGTGACGCGTTTGACCAAGGCTACGGAGCGACAATAATCCGGATTGCGTTCGTAGCGGGTGGCGAACCGCTCGGAAGAAATCAATAAAGGTTTTTCCAGACATGGCGCAATCCTCACGAACCGGTTTGACAGCGTTTGTTCCTGCCAAGATTGTCCTTTGTTATGCGCTGGTTGGTTTGGCCTGGGTGTTTTTTTCCGATCGCCTGGCTACGGCCTTGTTCCGGGATTCACCGGATCTCCTGCTGCAAGTTTCCACGTACAAGGGCTTCGTTTTCGTTCTGGGGACGGCCTTGCTGCTTTCCATGCTGCTTACGTGGCATGGACGTGTCTATCACCGCAAGCAACGGGAACTGCGGGAAAGCGAGGAGCGCTATCGGTTGGTGGTGGAGTCCGCTCCCGACGCCATATTGATCCACACCGGGACGAACTGCGTTTTTGCCAATGAAGCGGCCAGACGATTGTTCGGCGCCACGTCCACGGAAGCGCTCGTGGGGCTGGCCGTTCCCGATCTGGTTGCCGCCGCATCCCGGCCGGCCTTTCTCGAATGCCTGGACCGGCTTGCCCGAAAGGGCATTTCCGTCGGCCTGGGGCAGCAACAGTGGCAGCGGCTGGACGGGACGGTTCTGGAGGTGGAGGGGACGGCGGTGCCCTGCAACCGTGAGGGAAAGCCGGCCGTCCTGGTCTTCTTGCGGGATATCGGTTCGCAAAAGGCCGTGGAGCGTTCCCTGCGGGAAAGTGAGGCCAAATATCGCCTGTTGGCCGACAATGCCCATGACCTGATTTTTACCCTCGATCCTGAGCTGCGCCAGACCTACGTCAGCCCGTCCGTGGAGAAATTGCGGGGGATTCCCGTGGAGCAGGCGCTCCGGGAATCGCTGCAGGATATTATGACACCCGAGTCCTACGCGCGGGTGCGCGAGGCCGCGGCGAAACATCTTCCCCAAGGTTTGGTGGACGCTTCGCAAGTGGAGCGTATGGAATTGGAGCTGCACCGGCGGGACGGTTCCACGGTCTGGGTGGAAGCGGTTGTGCGCCCCATGCTCGACGCGTCCGGGATTTTTCGGGGGATTGTCGGGGTTGCCCGGGATAATACCGAGCGACGGCTGGCTGAAGCGGAGCGCAATCGCTCCCAGATCTTTCTGAGCAAGCTCCTGGATACCATCCCCGATCCGGTATTCGTCAAGGATACGCAGCGGCAGTTTGTCCTGGTCAATGAGGCCCTGTGCGTGTTCTTAGGGCATTCCCGCCAGGAATTGCTCGGCAAGAAGGACACGGATTTCCTCTCCTTGGAACAGGCCGAGGCCATTCGCGTCCGGGACACGCATGTGTTCGACACGGGCGAGGAGAATGTCGCCGAGGAACAGTTGGCGGACAGTCTGGGTCGCCTGCGGGTCATGGTGACGAAAAAGGCTCTTTTTTCCGACGCCGGGGGACAACGGTTCGTCGTCGGCGTTATTCGGGACGTCACCGAGGCCAAGGCCAGGGAGGCGCTGCTGCGGGGCTCCCTTTTGGAGAAGGAAGTCCTGTTGAAGGAAGTCCATCATCGGGTCAAAAACAATCTGCAGATCATTTCCAGCCTGCTTTTTCTGCAAAAGGAAGGGATTGCCGATCCGGCAATCCAGGAGCTTTTCGAGGAGAGCCGTCACCGCATCTCGTCGATGGCGCTGGTCCATGAAGAATTGTATCGGTCCGGCGATCTGGGCCGAGTGGATCTCCGGGAATATCTGGAACGGCTGGCCCCCAAAGTGGTGCAGTCGTTGCGCGGTGAGAAAAATTTGGAATTATCCCGCCAGCTGGCTTCCTGTCTTCTGCCGCTCGATAAGGCCATTCCCTTTGGCCTGCTCGTCAACGAACTGTTGACCAATGCCGTCAAGCATGGGTTCGCCGGCCGGGATTCGGGGACGATCCGGGTCATGACGGAGGTGGAAGGCGGTCTGCTCCGGGCGGTTATTTCGGATGATGGCGTCGGATTGCCCGAGGGCTTTCATCCGGAGGCCACCAAAAGCCTCGGTATGCAACTGGTGGTACAGCTCACCCGGCAGTTGCGGGGGGCGCTGACTTTCGGTTCGGAGCAGGGAACCGTATTTCGACTGTCCTTTCCCCTGACCGACGATTCGGCCGCCTAGGTCTCCAGCAGCCCGGCTGCGGCCAGATACCGCCGTTTTGTCTCCAGATCAGCCGCCAGGACCCGGCGCATGATGGCGCCCAGTTCCTCGAAGTGTCCCTTGTGCTTGGCCAGGAGTTTGTAGCGATGGGCCTCGGCGCCGGCCAGCTGGTCCGGGCGCAGGGGGGCGAGGATCGGCGCGGGGCGGCGATGCCGTACCGCCAGATGTCCTTGATAGACGGCCGGAGAGCCGGCCAGGGCCAGGCGCAGGTCATGGTCGACGTCGTCGCACTGGGATGGGGAAAAACGGATGTCGAAATCGCCGCAGGCAAGCAGCCGGTCCCGCCGGAAGACATGGCAGCAGCCCATGACCGAAAGGCAGGGGCGCAAATGGCTGAAAACGCCGCTCTCGAAGACCTCGGCCTGGGCGTCGCTCAATTTCGGTTCCGCTTCCGGGCTGCCTCCGTCGCTCGGAAGCAGCAGCGTGGCCCCCACCCCCTGGGCGATGGCCGGATTGGCCGCGTCTGTCACCCGGCAGCCCCAGACGCCAGCCTCGGGATAGGCGGCCGCCGCCGCGCCCAGGCGGGCCAGCCAGTCCCCGGGGAGGTCCACATCGTCGTCGAGGAAGGCCACATAGTCGGCCTGCCGGGGGCCGGGTTCCCGCAACAGCCAGTTGCGGGCGGCCGGAGCGCCGATATTGACCGGCAGGCGCAGACAGCGCAGCCGGTCGGCCCCGATTCGTTCCGTCCAGGCGGCCAACACCGCCGGCGTATCGTCGGGAGAGGCGTTGTCGAGCACCGTGATGGTGGCCGTTCCCGTGTCCGAGGCGAACAGCCCGGCCAGGGTCCTGTCCAGGGCGGCGGCCTTGGCGAAGGTGTAGCAGCAGATGGCCATCCGACCGGGAAACGGGGCCAGCGCCGTGTCCCGGTCGAGGAGGATGTCGGCGGCGGCCAGCCAGGCCGAAACGTGCCAGGGGTGGCGTCGGGCGATGCCGCTGAGGTGCGCCAGGGCCCGCGCGCGGTCTCCGGTCTGCCAGGCGGCCAATCCCAGCCGGAAAAGGCCTGTTGGCCAGGGAACTGCGTCCGCGGCCGCCGTATAGTGCTCCAAGGCCAGGATGGGGCGGCCGGCCGCCAGGGCCAGATCGCCGGCGAGCTTGGCGGCCAGGGGGGACAGCGCCGGCGGCAGGGCCGCCCGAAGACAGGATTCACCCCAGTCGAAGTCCCGGAACAGGACCGCCCGGCGCAGGGCCACATGGAGCCAGAAGAGGCGATTTTGGCCGCTTCGGCATTCGTTTTCCAGGTACCGGCGTAGCCGATTCCGGTCGTCTTTGGCCGTCAGCCGCTGATAGTAGCCCACGTTGGCCGGGATGGTGCAAAGGGTGGCCAGTTTGGCGGACAGGGCGACAAAAGCCGGGGACACGGGATTGCATTCCGGGCTGAGGGCGGCGGCCGCGTTGACGACGGCAGCCGCCGTGGGACCGTGGAGGCTGTCTTCCTCCAGGGCGGCGGCCAAAAGGAGGAGGTGCCGTCTCGCCAAGGCCGTCTTGCCGGGCGCGGCAGCGGCCGCCTTTTGGGCCACGGCCGCCGTGCCGAGCAGATGTTCCCGGCCGACGGTTCCGGCCAGGAGCCTGTCGGCCAGCTCCGGCGGGGTGGTGAGGCCATCCGTCCAGTCCGTGCCCGTCATGAGCGGCCTCCGAGGGCGGTTTCCCAGGCATCCAGATAGCACTCCGCCTTGGTGTCGAGCCGATGCTTTGTCCTGACGGTCTCTCCGGCCTGCTCGGCCAGGCGACGTCGGAAAGGCGCATCCCGGACCAGTCTGGTCAGCGCCTCGCACCAGTCCTCGGGGGCCGGGCCGACGAGGAGTCCGGTGCGTTCTTGCTCCACCACCGCCTGGTAGGGGGGCAGATCGGCAAAGATGCCGGCCAGGCCGCAGTTCGCGAATTCCATCCATTTGATGGGGCTTTTGGCCCGATTAAACGGCGTGTCGGCCAGGGGGGCCAGTCCTATGGCCAGGCCCAGCCGGGGGAGCCGGGCGGCATAAGCGACATAATCCGTCGTAAAGGGGAGCACGGTCGCCCGGGGAAAAAGGCCCGGAGTCGGCGGGCAGCCGTAGAACACCCAGCGGGTGGGCCCTGGCAGCTGGTCGGTCAGTCGGGCGAGGGCCGTCTCCAGCGGGGCCCAATCGGCCTGGTGCGAGGGCGTGGCGGCCAGCCCCACGGCCACGACCGGCTGATCGGGCGGCGGGTACGGCCGCCACAAGGTCCCGGGCAGCAGATTCGGTACGACCCGTACCCGGGAGGCGTGGGCCCCGAAGGTCGCGGCCAGCGGCGGCGTGCTGACCGTCACCAGGGAAGCCCGACGGACCGTGTCCAGAATGTGCGGCAGCCGGACCGCCATGTCCGGGGCAAAGGGATGTGAGGCCGGCAAGCTGGTCCAGTCGTCGTCGGTGTCGTAGATGACGGGTTTGCCCGAGGCGAACAGGGTTTCCAGGAGGGGGGCGGTCTGGGCGCAGGGGAAGACGCGTTGGACGAGCAGCACATCCGCTTCGGCCGCGATGTCGCCGCGCACGATATGGCCGGCCCCCCGGGGGACCACGCCGAAAAGGAGCCGGACCGCCTTGCCCAGGGCCCGGACCGGTTCGACGACCCGCAGCCGGGCGCAGGCATAGCTCGGATCGTCGAAGCTGTACGACGCGATGGTCAGGGGCACGCATTCCCCCCTTGCGCGAGGGGCAGGATCGGTTGTGGGGCCGGGGGACGGAACCTGCCTGGTCTGTCCCCCGGCCTGCGGTTCAGGCCGCCAGGGCCTTGGGACGCCGACCGGTCGGGAAGACGATCTCCGCCCGGGCCGTGTTCGGGCTCTCCGTGGTGACGGTGATGGTGACCGGCTCGTGAAAATATTCCGCCGCGCCGTGCAGGATGCCCTCATAGTATTCGGTGTAGCCGCGTTTGGAGTGGTAGGTCATGATGAGGCGGTTTTCGCCGCGTTCCTCATAGCTGAATTTCGGCGGCAGCAAGCCCGGTACGTCCTTGGTGAGGTTGGCGTGGGTTTCGTTCATGGACAGGTAGAAATCCTTGAGTGTCTTGGCCTTAAAGAACTGCGGGTAGAGCTTGTGGAAGCCCTTGACGGTGTAGCGGCCGAGGTTCAGGAACACGTCCCGTTCGGTTTTGTGCGTCTTTGCCGCAACGATTTCGGCTATCTGGCGCAAGACCTGATCCGGGTAGCTCTGCGTGGGCAGGAAGGTGGGGTGTCCCATGGTTTCCTGCAGATATTCGTAGGCCGCTGTCCCATAGTGTTCCGCGACGAACTCCTGCATGAGCTTGGGCAGGATGCCCTTCATTTTTCCTTCGGATTCGCGGAGTTTGATGTCTTTTTCGTTGCGCTCGGCGAATGTGCCGGCCAGTTTGAGCAGGGATTGGGCCAGTTCGGCCAGCTCCCTGGTGGCCTGGGCGGTCTGGGAGGCGCCTTCGTCGGCCTCGGAGGCCACCGAGGCGATCACCTCGATATTGCGGTTGATTTCCTCGGCGGCCGCGGATTGCTGTTCGGCGGCCGTGGCGATCTGCGTCACCTGTCCGGTCACTTCCTTGATGCGGCCCATGATCTGGAGCAGGGCTTGGCCGGCGTTGTCCGTGGAGGCCGTGCTGTCGGCCACCCGGGTCTCGGTCTCCTTCATGGAATCCACGGCGTGGCGGGAACCGTCCTGAATCTGGCGGATGGAGGCTTCCACCTCCTTGGTGGCGGTCATGGTCTTTTCGGCGAGTTTTCTGACTTCGTCGGCCACCACGGCAAATCCCCGGCCGGCTTCGCCGGCCCGGGCCGCTTCGATGGCGGCGTTGAGGGCCAAAAGATTGGTCTGATCGGCAATGTCGTTAATGACGCCGATGATACGGCCGATTTCGGCGGCCTGGCCGTCCAGGGCGGTCAGGACCTGACCGAGCTTGCCGGTGGATTCGGCCACGGCCTTGATGCCCGAAACGGCGAGGCGGACTTGCGTGGTGCCCGTCTCGGCCGCCTGATTGGCGGCATCGGCGGCATCGGCGGTTTTGGAGGCGTTTTTGGCTACTTCCATGACCGTGGCGGTCATTTCTTCCATGGAGGTGGCCACGGCGTCGGATTGTTCTTTCTGCTGCTTGGCGCCTCGGGCCTGTTCGTCGGAGGAGGCCGACAGCTCTTCCGAGGCCGAGGCCACGCGTTGGGCCACCTCGTTGATGTCTCCGCCGAGATTGTGCAGCTCGGCCTGCGTCTGCTCCAACTGCTGCTGTTGCTGGCGGACTTTCGTCAGGTCGGTGAGGCAGGAAACCGCGCCGAGCAGATCGCCCCGTACGCCGTGGAAGCAGTTGACGGAGAAGAAGCAGGAAAGCTGGCGACCGTTCCAGAGCGTCATATCGTGTTCGGCATTGATCGTTTTCCCGTCACGCAAGGCCTTTTCCGTCAGCGAGATGCCGTTTTTATTATAGACCGCCTGGCTGACGGTTTTACCGATGATCTCTTTTGCCGTCTTGGCGAGCATGGCGGTGAAGGAGTGACTGGCATGGGTAATCAGGCCGTCCTTGTTGCAGATGAAAAACGGCGTGCCTACGCCCAGGATGGCGCTCCGATAATATTCCCGGCGGGTCATGTTGAATTCCAGTGCCTCGCTGGCCTGTTCGCCAAGGGGACCGAGCGACTTCCAGGCCCGCACGTCATCCAGAAGAAACGCTCTGTGATCCGAATTCATTTTAAGGAAACTTTCATAGAGCCGCTGTTCCGGCTCGTTGGCGCGTCGCGCCGCGAACCAGGTTCCAAGACAGCCCGCTAGCGCCAGCCCGATGCCGGCAATACTGCTCCCCACGAGACCGGAAACGAGAATCACTATGGCCAGGATACCTCCGAGGAGGAGGCAAATTCTGCCTGACGCTTGCATGGAAGAATGCGCTTTCATGGTGGCTCCACAAATTTTTTTTTATCCAAAGCTAAATAAAGAGGATAGTCAATGGGTTGCGGCGGGGATTCGGTGAACCAGCCGAGGACAAAAACTATTCTCTGTCACGAAATGTTTTATTTTCATGACAGTTACGCCGGCCACATGCGCTTCTACCGACCTTTGAGAATATGCCATTATGGTTTGACCGCGTCCAGTTTTGCCGGGCAGCGGCCGGTGAAGTGAAACGGGGTGAACAGGCCCTGTCGTAAGGCCTCCAGGCCGACCGGCGTTTCGCCGTAGAGGGCCAGTCGGACGGGGGCGTCAGGGAGAAGCGTGAGGTCGTATGGCGATTCGGCGGCCACCAGGACCAACCGTCCGGGCTTGGCGGCGGCGAGGGCCTCGGCCAGCCGCGCCTGGCCCGGATGATGCCGGACGTCGGTGGCCAGAAAAACCACGTTTTTTGCCGTGGCCGCTTTGGCGGCCACGGCGAAGATGGTCTTCTCGTCGGGGGAGGCCGGAGTGAAAACCGTGTGCGCGCCTGTCCAGGTTCCGATGGCGGTTTCGGCTTCGGGGTCCAGGGGTGCGCGTCCGATTTGGGGCCGTACCACCAGTGTCTCGTCGGCCACCAGGGGGAGCCGGCCGTGGTCCAGCCGTAAGGCTGTCAGACTGCGGGCGGCGATGTTCTTGGCCACTTGCAGATGGGCTGCCGTCCCCAGCCGTTGGTCCAGATCCGGGGCGGGCGTGGCCAGGCGGGAGGCGTCGAGCAGACCGTAGCGTTCCTTGAGGCGCACTATATTGAGGACGGCCGTATCCAGCCGGGAGACGGGCAGGCGTCCCTGGCGCACGGCCTCCGTCACCCGGTCCATGGCTTCCAGCCGTTCGCGCGGCGGGCGGCCCTTGTCGGCGCCGATCAGCAGAACGTCGGCCCCGGCGAGCAGGGCGCGGACGGCGGCTTCGGCCGTGCCATAGTGTTCCACGACCGCCCCCATGCCGAGGGAATCGGTGAAGATCACGCCGTTAAAGCCCAGCCGGCCGCGCAGCACGCCACCGAGTATCCGGGAGGAGAGGGTGGCGGGCAGCTTGTCGGGGCTCAAGGCCGGCGTCAGCACGTGGGCAGTCATCACCGCCGGGGCCTTGGCGGCGAAAGCCGCCCGGAAGGGCGGCCAGTCCACCCGGTTCAGGGTGGCCGCGTCATGGGAGACCTCGGGCAGGCCGATATGGGAATCCACGGCAGTGTCGCCGTGGCCGGGAAAATGTTTGGGTGTGCAGATCATGCCGGCTTCGACGTATCCGGTAGTGGCGGCGGCGGTAAAGCGGGCCACCGTGGCCGGGTCCGAGCCGAAGGAGCGAATGCCGATGACGGGGTTGGCCGGATTGATGTTGACGTCGGCCACCGGGGCGAAATCCACGTTGATGCCGCAGGCGGCCAGCTCCCGTCCGGTGATGGTGGCGGCCTGCCGGGCCAGGTCGGTTCGGCCGGTGGCGGCCTGGGCCATCTGACTCGGGAACAGCGTCACGCCTTGGCGCAGCCTGGCCACCGGCCCGCCCTCCTGGTCCACGCCGATGAAAAGGCCCGGGGTTTGCGGCGTTGCCGCCGCCGTGGCCTGGAGCGAGGCGGCCAGTCGGGCCACCTGCGCCGGTGACTGGACGTTGCCGGCCGCCGTATAGAGAATGACCCCACCGACATGGCGATCCCGGACGAGCTGTACCAGATCCTCGGACAGATCCGGCCCGTTGAACCAGACCATGAACACCTGACCGACCTTCTCTTCCAGGGTCATGGCGGCGGCCAGATTTTCGGCCCGGGAAGCGGCCGCCGCGGGCACGGTCTGCGACAGCAGCAGCAACAGACAAGTCAGACGGATGTACCGATAGCGCATGGAAACTCCTGTGATGCATACGGTCAGGGGGAATGTTTTTCGGTGTACATGGCTTCGTCGGCGCGGCGGACCAGATCGTCGATCCCTTGCCCCGGTATGTGCAGGGCCACGCCGATGGAAACCGACAGGGCGGGAGCGCCGGGAAGTTTCATGGCAGCGATGGCCTCGGTCACGGCACCCCGGACCCGTTCGGCCATGGCCAAGGCCTGTCCTTGGTTGGCATCGGGCAGCAGCAGCACGAATTCATCGCCGCCGAGGCGGGCCAGGAGATCGTAGGCCCGGATGCGGCTGGCAAGGCCCTGGGCCGCCGCGATAAGCACCGCGTCGCCGACCGGATGGCCGAAGGTGTCGTTGATGGCCTTGAAGCGATCCAGATCACAGAACAGCATGGCTACCGACGAACCCTTGCGTTCGGCCAGGGAGAGCAGCGGCGGTCCATGGCGGGAGAGAAAAGCCCGGTTGGGGATGCCGGTCAGTTCGTCCAATTCGCGTTGGCGCGTGAGTTCTTCGTGGGTTTTGACGTGTTGCAGGTCGCCGGAAAAAATTTCGCAAAAATGTTCGAGGAAATCCGTCCCTTTGTCCGGCACGTAGCGCCTGGGATCGCTGTCGGCCATGACCAGGGCGCCGATGGGGCGGGCCGGCCGGTATTTGTCCACCAGGGGGGCGATGAAGCAGGAACCGCCGAGGAGTTCGGGCGAGGCGGCCAACAGTGCGGACCCGAAAAAGAAATCCGGCTGGGGCACCTCCCTGACATTTCCCAGAAAAACGGTCCGCTGGAGTTCCTGGCGGGGCAGGGCGGCCAGGGCCGCTTCAAGTGTGGCCCGGGGGGGGCAGGGAATGCCGGTCGGGACGTGCGGACCGAAATCCTCTTCGTTGAGTAGGCAGGCCAGGAAGGGAACGCCCAGGGCTTGGCCGAGATGCACTATCATTTCGGGAAGATCGGCCAAACCGCGCAGTTCCTGGGAGAGGGTCAGGGCAGAGCGAAAGGTGGCGAAGGCATGGGCATTGACCCGAAAGATACCTTGCAGCTTGTCCAGTTGCAGACCCAGACGGCGCAGCCGGTCGCGCAGCCGGCTCGTCTCCTCGGCTCGCAGCCGATTTTCTTCGGCCAGATCGTCTCGTTCCTTTTCCAGGGCGACACAGACCTCCCGGATGTCCTCCAACAGCCGGCGAAAGTCCGGACGCTTGCCATCCGGCAGGAAGCGTTCGAGCTTCAGGGCACTGGCGGCGAAACCGGTAGCATCAAAGTGAGTTATCATGTGGGAGCCGGGCCAAAGCGGCCAATCCGGGAGCCACGACTGCGATAGCACCTTCGGGACGGGGCAACAAGCCATGGCAGGCATGGAAAAATGCTTTGGCCCAAGTGGGCTTCCTGGTATGAAACGCCATGCGCCTGCTGGTTTTGAACTTTACCCGGCTGGGCGACCTGCTCCAGTCGCAGCCCGCCTTGGCGGAACTGGCGGAGGCGGGGCATACGGTCGCGCTGGCCTGCCTGGAAAATTTTGCCGAGGCGGCGACCTTGTTGCCCGGGGCCAGCCGGGTTTTTCCCCTTCCCGGGGCGAAATTGCTGGCTGGGCTGGCCGGAAATTGGCCCGAGGCTCTGGCTCTGGTGACGGTTTTCGCCGACCGGGTGGCGCGGGAGTTTGCTCCGGAGACGGTGGTCAATCTGACGCCGGCCGTATCGGCCAGGCTGCTGGCCCGGCGATTGGGCGGCGACGCCGTGCGGGGGTTCGGCCTCGATCCGCTGGGCTTTCGTCTGGAAACCACGCCCTGGGCGGTTTTTCTGGAAGCCTCCTCGGCCAACCGGGGCCTTTCTCCGTTCAATATTGTCGATTTGTTCCGCAAGGCCGCCGGTGGGGGCCGGGGAAGGGGCCTGTTCGCCCTGCGCCGGCCGGATGCCCTGGCCTTGGCGGCCGGCGCGGAACGGTTGGGCCAGGTTCCCGCCGCCAATGGGTACGTGGGACTGCAACTCGGGGCCAGCGCTGCGGCGCGGCAGTGGCCCGTGACCGCGTTTGCCCGCTTGGGGGATCTGCTGTGGCAGCAACTCGGCATCGTGCCGGTGTTGTTGGGCGGACCGGGCGAGACGGCCCTGGCCGCCGCCTATCAACGGCAGGCCGCCGGCCCGTCCGTGGATCTGATCGGCCGGACCAGCCTGCCGGAACTGGCTGCCGTGCTGGTCTCCCTGCGGCTGCTCGTCACCAACGACACCGGCACGCTCCATCTGGCCGCCGGCCTCGACGTGCCGTCGGTGTCCCTGTTTCTGGCCACGGCCCAGCCCTGCGATACCGGCCCTTACCGGCCGGGCTGCCTGTGTCTGGAGCCGGACATGCCGTGCCATCCCTGTCCGTTCGGGACGGCCTGCCCGCGCGAAAACGCCTGTCTGCAGGCCATCGGACCGGACACGGTATTCGGGGCGGTGGCGGATTTCGTGCGCACGGGAACGTTTTCGGCCAGAAGCTACCCCGGCGCCCGGGCCTGGCTTTCGGTCTTCGACGCCGAGGGCTTTATGGATCTGCTTCCCTTGTCCGGCCATGACGCCGAGCCTCGGGCCGTCTGGTTGCGCCTGGAGCGTCAGGTGCTTCGTCAATTTCTTGACGAAAAGGACCCCGAGACGGTGGTTGGGGGTGCGCCTCCCTTGCCGGATGCCGTCCGGTCCTCGCTTGTTACCTGTCTGGAGCAGTCGACGACCTTACTGGAGTTGCTTTCTGGCCAGGCTCGGCTGCTCGCTCGGACACCGGCCATGAAAAGCCGTTTTCTCGGGACATGGGAGCGCGTACGCCATCTGTGGCTGGCCTCGCCCCATCTGGCCGTGCTGGGCCATCTTTGGCAACGCCAGGCCCAGGATCCCGGCAGTGATCTGCCGACGCTTCTTGCTCGCATTGGCCGGTACGCCTCCTGCATCTCCGCCTTTCGTCAATCGATCGGCCATGTCTGAATGTCGTGTTGGCATGGTTGTTGAAAAGAAAGAGGCGGGAGACGGAAATCCTTTCCCCCAGAATCACCCCAGAGGGAGGCGCGCGATGATCAGCGTGGACGGCCGGGAAACCGGAATAGACAGCAGCAAGTTTCAGAATCTGGAAGAGATTCTGCTGACGATCGTGGACGCGGGCGCCCTGGAGGGGCGTGTCGTCACCGATGTTTTGGTCAACAACGAACGCTTTTCGGAAATCTATCCGCATCAGGCCGAGGATATCGAGGCTGCGGCGATAAAAAGCGTGGAAGTCAAAAGCGTGCCCCGGTCCCAGATGGCCTTCGACATCACCAAGGAACTCGACAAGGTGGTGCGGCTTATGGAAAACGGGGCCAAGCGGGTGGCCGAACTGTTCCGCCAGGCCAACGACAGCGAGGCCCTGGAAGTGTACCAGGATTTGTTGGATGTCACCCGGGACTTCCTGCACATGATCGGCGTGTTGCGCCAGGAGGTGACCCCGCAAAACGACGAGGCCTTCAACGCGGCCTCCAATGAGATTTCCTCGTTGTTCACCGAGATGACGGAAGTGCTCGAGAACGAGGACTGGATTCTTCTGGCCGATCTGCTGGAATACGAATTCATCCCGGCCATAACCCGTTGGAAGGTCGTCGTTGCCCGGCTGCGGGACGATATCCGGGAAGCCGGCAAGGAATAACGCCATGTCCGACAAGCTTGAATATCTCGAACAGGCCTTGGCAACCGGGGAACGCGAACTCAATTGTCTGCTCGCGGGTGAGATCGAAGAGGCTGAACAACTGGCCAAGGAACGCGGGCAACTGCTGGAAAAGGCCTGGGGCTCGGACGAAGCGGAGAGCGTGGGGCTGCTTCGGGACAAGCTGCTCAAGCTCAAGAATTTGCAGGGGCAACTCACCACCGAGGCGCGTCGGCTGCACGCCGAACTCAAAAGCGATCTCCAGCGGGCCAAGCAGGAAAATCAACGCCTGTCCGGCTACCGGACTACCGTTTTGCCCAATCCGGCCATTCGCCGGTATCTGGACAAGGCCGGCTGAACCGCTGGCCTCCACTGCGCACTATTCTTGGCCGGGCCCTGGCGCCCGGCTTTTTTTGTGGCAGTCACGGAAAATTCGCTCGGTCGGGGCGCTGGCGGGAGGGAATGGTGGAGATGGCGAAATCCCTGCCGTCTCTCGCTAAAGCCGTTCGGACTCCAAGAGCCCGGCAAGGATTTCGCCATGTTGCGCGCACAAATGAGGGCAGTCCGGCTTGATGCGTCGGCCGCGCGATGCTGCGTTCCCTCGATGCGGCACGGAGACGCGAGAGTCTCGCAGGTTAGGCTTTGTTGAATTCGCTTTTGGGGGCGCCGCAGGTGGGGCAGACCCAGTCTTCAGGGATGTCTTCGAACTTGGTCCCCGGAGCGATGCCGTTATCCGGGTCGCCGACGGCGGGGTCGTACACATAGCCGCAGATGCTGCACTCGTATTTGTCCATGGAACGCTCCTTCGGGTTTGGGCCGTTTGGGTGGTCCTTATTTGCCCTCAGCGCCGGAACGAGCCAAAGCTGGTCCTTGCCTGAGCGGCAACAAGGGGATTTCTTCCGGGTGCCGGCCGATGTCGTCGGGCCCGGGCATACATACCGGAAACGGTCGCATCATAAAAATCGTGATCGGAAGAAAACGATCGCGCGTTACCGATCCTAGATATTAGTTTGGACGAATTTGTCAAGATGTGCCGACAGCGGGCTTTCCCCGCGCGGCGACACGGATTGTCCGCCAAACGCAGGGCTTTCCGTGATCGTTCGAGCGGCGCGGCGCCTGGCGGAAAATCCTGGCGGGCCGCCGCCGCTTGGGCGGCGGCCCGGAAAGACGTTACCAGTCGAGTGTGGCCTTGAAGGCCCGGACCAAGCCCTCGACATCCTCGGCGCAGAGCTGCTGCCCGTTGCGGCCCAAGGTCAGGACCGGTTTTTCCGTCACCGCGCCAAGGAGGCCGAGCGGTTGGCCGGTAAAGAGTTCCTCGAAGGCGGCCTGGTGCTCCGGAGCGATCGTGACCACCAGCCGGCTTTGCGACTCGGCGTACAGGAGCTCCAGCTCGGACAGGCTGGCCGGGGCGGGAGCGGCCGTCAGGTCGAGGGAAGCGCCCAGACGGCCGCCGATGGCCATTTCAGCCAGGGCCACGGCCAGGCCGCCGTCGGAACAGTCATGGCAGGCCGTGACCAGTCCCTGACGCATGGCCGCATGGAGGGTCTTATAGGCGCGACGGGCCGAGAGCGCTTCCACTTGCGGGACGTCGGGGGAGGTGAACCCGAGTTCGGAAGCCAACTCCGAAGCGCCGAGTTCGGCCCGCGTCACGCCCAGCACATACACCAGATCGCCCGGCTGCTTGAAGTCCGACGTCACCACCCGGGAGACGTCCGGCACGAAGCCCATGACCGTAAACAGCACCGTCGGCGGGATGGAAATCTTGACGCCGCCGCCGGTGTAGTCGTTTTTCATGGAATCCTTGCCGGAAATACAGGGGACCATGTAGGCGCGGCAGAAATGGGCCAGACTTTTGGTCGCGCGCACGAGCTGGGCCAGTTTGTAGCTGCCGTCCGGGTTCTGCGCCGATTCCACCGGGTCGCACCAGCAGAAGTTGTCCACGCCGGCCAGCCGGTCGGGGTCGGCACCTACGGCCACGGCCCCGCGTACGGCTTCGTCGATGGCCGCGGCCATCATCCAGTAGGTATCGATGTCGGAGTAGCGCGGGCAGATACCGTGGGACAGGGCCACGCCCTCGGGCCGGGTCAGATCCGGGCGCAGAACGCCGGCATCGGACGGACCGTCGCGGCGGACGCCGCACAGCGGTTTGACCGCCGAGCCGCCCTTGACCTCGTGGTCGTACTGCCGGACCACGTATTCCTTGCTGCAGATGTTGAGCCGGCCGAGCATACGCTTGAGCAAGGCGCCATGGCCTTCCGCCGGCATTGCCGGTTCGGTCCGTTCCACTTTCGGCCGCTTCCAGATGGCCCTAAGCTTCATGATCGGCGTTCCTTCATGCAGGAAGGGCATGTCGATGTAGGCCACGGTCCGGTTCTCGTAGTGGATGCGGAAGAAGCCGGAATCGGTGAAGTTGCCGATTTCCGAGGCCTCCACGCCCATTTCCCGGGCCAGGGTCATGAAGGTGGCGTATTTGCTGGAGGGGACGGCCAGGGTCATACGCTCCTGGGCCTCGGAGGTGAGGATTTCCCATGGCACCAGCCCGTCGTACTTGAGTGGCACCCGGTCCAGATGGAGTTCGGCGCCGCCGGAATCCTTCGACATTTCGCCCACGGAGCTGGAGAGTCCGCCGGCGCCGTTGTCGGTGATGGCGTTATAGAGCCCCAGATCCCGGGCCCGCATGAGAAAATCGTACATCTTGCGCTGGGTGATGGGGTCGCCGATCTGGACGGCCGTGGCCGGGGAGCCCTCGTGAAGCTCCTCGGAAGAGAACGTGGCGCCGTGGATGCCGTCCTTGCCCACCCGGCCGCCGACCATGATGATGAAGTCGCCGGGCTTGGCCTTCTTTTCATAGCTCGGCTGACCATCGACCAGCGGCGGCATGGTTCCGACCGTGCCGCAGAAGACCAGAGGCTTGCCGAGAAAGCGTTCGTCGAAGACGATGGAGCCGTTGACGGTCGGCACACCGGATTTGTTGCCGCCGTGTTCCACGCCCTCGCGTACGCCTTCCAGCACCCGGCGGGGATGGAGCAGGCGGGGCGGCAGTTCGCCCTTGAAAAACGGCGAGGCGAAGCAGAACACGTCGGTGTTGCACAGCAGGTTGGCCCCCATGCCGGTGCCCATGGGATCGCGGTTGACGCCGACGATGCCGGTCAGCGCGCCACCGTAGGGATCCAGGGCCGAGGGGCTGTTGTGGGTCTCCACCTTGACGCACAGGAAAAGAGCGTCGGTGAAGCGCACGACGCCGGCATTGTCGGAAAAAACGGACAGACAGAAGTCGCGGTCACCGAGACTCTGGCGGATATCGGCCGTCGAACCCTGAATGTAGGTCTTAAACAGGCTGTGGATGACTTCGGCGGCGCCGGCCTCTTCGTCAAGATAGGTGATGGTGGCGTTGAAAATCTTGTGCTTGCAGTGCTCGGACCATGTCTGGGCGATGCACTCCAGCTCCACGTCCGTCGGGTTGTGGATAAGTCCGCTGATCCGGCGGCGCATCTTGAAGCCGGGCCGGCCGAAATAGCCCCGGATGGCCCACCATTCGTCCAGCGACAGGGCCAGAGTCCGTTCCCGGGACAGCTCGACCATCTGGTCTTCGAGCATATTGAAAAGATCGGGCACCTCGACCGTGCCCTTGGCCCTGCCGGTGACCCGGGCCGCCCGGGAGGAGAACCCCGGTTCGGCTGACCACTGCTCCCGCGACTTGATGTCGCTTATCTGGAGCAGGTCGTTGGCCAGCAGGTCCTTGGCCACGCGCTTGGCGGCCTTCAAGTCCGGCAGCCCGTCGATATGATACTGGGAGGCGGTGTAGACGGCGAGTTCCTTCTGCCGCAGCTCGGGGAGGCCCAGGGCCAGGATGATGGCTTCCCGGGCGGTCTTGCCCTCGTTGTCCGTAACGCCGGGCCGGAAGCTCACTTCAATGATCCAGTCGGCGCAAGCCGGTTCGGGCGTCAGGGGGGCGTCCGAAGCGGTCTGCAAGACCGGATCGTGGAGAACGCCGGTCTGGATGAGCGTAGCGATCTCGTTTTGGGACAAACCATCAATGGTGAAAATTTTGACAAGTCGGACGGCGTCGACCGGCAGATCCAGTTCGTTTTTGATCTTCCCGGCCACGCGCTGACCGACCACGTCCCGGAGGTTTGGGCGAAGTCCGACTGCGATGCGCGTGAGCATGATGTACCTACCGTGTTTGTGGTCAAATGTGCGTGCCGACTGTGTGCCGGCTAGGCGGGCCTATTTGTCTCGATCGATCATGGGCGCCAGCACCTGACGAATCAGATCGGTTTCTGGCGATGGGGGAAAACTGGCCAGGGCCGTTTGGGCGGATTCCAGGTAGGTGGCGGCCATTGCCCGGGTCTTTTCGGCGTGGCCGTTGGAAACGATGGTATCGCGCAAATATTCGATGTCCTCGGCGGACAGTTGGTCCTGACGGAAATCCTCGGCCAGGCGCCGACGAACATCATCAGGTAATTCGGCAAGATAGAGAATCAGTGGTAAGGTGACCTTGCCTTCCTTGAGATCGCCGCCGGTGGGTTTGCCTGAAACGTGGGCCGGCGACGTGTAGTCCAGGGCATCGTCCACGAGCTGGAAGGCAATACCGCAATTGATGCCCAGCGCTATGGCCGCCTGACGCAAGCGCTCGTCCGCTCCGGCCAGCACCGCGCCGCACAGGCAGGCCGCCTGGATCAGATGGGCGGTCTTGCCGGTGATGATGGCCAGGTAGGAGGAAAGCGGCAGGTCGGTATCGCGGAGATGGGAAAGCTCCAGGATTTCACCCGTGGCGGTCTGAAGAAGCCCCTCGGACAGGATGGAGGTGAGTTCCGGCGTATTATAGTCGGCCACGATCCGGTTGGCCAGGGCGAGCAGGGCGTCGCCGGCCAGAATGGCGTGGGTGGCGCCGAAGCGCATATGGGCTGTTTCGCGACCGCGACGCAGGCTGGCGCCGTCCACGATGTCGTCATGGAGCAGGGTGGCCGTATGGAGGAGTTCCAGGGAACAGGCCAGGGGATAAATATTGTCCTGCCTGTAGCCGAGGGCCCGGGCGGTCAGGATGGTCAGAAGCGGTCGCAGGCGTTTGCCGCCGGCCAGGAGCATATGGCGTACCGCCGGTTGGACCAGGGGATTGAGGGAATTGGTCGCTCCCTCCAGGAAGTGGTTGATGGCCGGAATTTCCTGGGCAAGATACCGCTCGAACGCACTCATCCCCTGGCATTTATCAGGATTGGTCCAAGCCTGGCAAGGGGCTGGCGGTGGAGAACCGCTATCTTTATGACACGGATGGCAGCATTTCCAGGGCAATGGCGCCGGTGGTCCCCATATCCAGACTCAGTTCGCCCACGTAGGCCCGGATGTGGGCCGCAATGATCGCCGGATTTTTTTCCCGGGCGAAAAGCCGGGCCAGCGGTGCGGTCAGGCCCGGGTCGGCCCGGGTGGCCAGAAGACTTCGCCGGACCACCTCACCCACGGCCGCCACGGTTTTGGGGCCCAAGGCACTCCGGGCCGCGATCACTCCCAGCGGCACGGGCGTGTCCGGAACGCGTTTTTGCCACCAGATCCCGAGGTCCGCGACGATCCGTAAGCCGTGTTCCGTCGCGGCCAGGGCGCTTTCATGGATGAGCAGCCCGGCCTCCACCTGACCTGCGGCCAGGGCCGGGATGATGCGGTCGTAACGCAGGGGAATGAAGCGTGTGTCCGGGGGCGGCAGGTCAGGTCGATCCTCGGCCAGGGCGGCTCGCAGGAGGGTGGCCGCTGTTGTGTGTAGTCCCGGCACGGCCACGGCCTTGGGTCGGCCGTGAAAATCCTGCCGCACCACCAGCTTGGGACCGGCCCCGAAGCCGAAAGCCGCTCCTGACGGCAGAATCGTGTAGGTTCCGGCGATCCGGGCGGCCACGGCGGCGGATATTTTTACGACGTCATACGTGCCGGCCAGGGCCGCCTCGTTCAAGGTCTCCACATCTTCAAAGGCGAAGGCGGCCCGAGAGCCGGGCAGCCTTACCCGGCCCAAGAGCCAGGCTCCGAAGATGATGACGTCGTTGGGACAGGGGGAAATGGCGATGGATATGGTGGGCATAAACGGACTCCTTCCGAAGACGGGGAAACGAACAATGCCTCCGGCTGCCGGTGGCGGCATGCTGCCCCGGACTCTCGTCCCGGGTTTCAGGCCAGCAGGAGGGCGACGGCCCGGGCCAGGGCGGCCAAGGCGCCTGGCAAGTCCCAGTCGAGGGGCGGACGGGCTCCCACCCGGTTGGAGATGCTCCGCAGCTCCAGAAAGGGAATTCCAGCCAGCCGGCAGGCCAGGGCCAGAGCAAAGCCTTCCATGTTTTCGGCCAGAATGTCACGCCGGAGCGGGGCGTCTGCCTGGGCCGTTACGCCGGCCACGGTGGCAAAGACGCCCTGGATGGCCGTTTCCGGTAGGGCAAGGCCCAGGGTGGCGGCCGCTGCCATCGGGTCCAGGGACAGACGGTCATAGACCGGCTCTCCCGCCACGGTGAGCTGGGGAAAGCCCAGGCCTTGGGGATTGACGGCACGCTCCTGGCGCAGGCCATATTCCGGGAAAATTTCGGCCGTGGCCGTCACCAGACTGGTCAGGGGAGATGCCGCGAGGGCATAGGCTCCGGCGACGCCCAGGTTGACCACACCGGTCACTGCGCCGGTTCCGAGCAGCCGGCCCAGGGTTGCGGCGGCGGCTACCGGGCCGACGCCGGTAAGGAGAACCCTCATGTCCCGTCCGCCGCGCCGCCAGGGTACAGCCTGACCGTCCGCCGGCGCCGCCGGCGCGCCCAAGGGCGACAGGACGGCTCGGTACTCTTTGCGCGTGGCCACGGCCAGACACACTGTCATGGGAAGAAGCCTCCGGCGGTCAGGGCGCCGCCCTGGACCTGCTGGGGGGAATCGTTCCCCCCAGCCCCCCTGTCCGGGGATTCTCTTGACGAAGTGAGCCCCGGGGCGAGGGGTCCGGGGGCAAGCATGCCCCCGGCGGGTCCAGGGCAGCGCCCTGGCCGCCGGAGGCACTCTCCTACAGCCGCCAGTAGCGATAGCCGGCCGCTGCGGCGGCGGCCCGGTCGAACTGGCCTTTCACGTCCACTAACGTGGGCTGGATGCCCGGGCGGAACCATCCGGCCAGGCTCTCCAGGGACAGGGATTTGAAGGCGTCATGGGACACGGCCACTACCAGGGCGTCCAGATTGCGGAGCGCCGTCATGGGGACGAGGGACAGTCCGTATTCCTCCATGGCTTCGGCCGGGTCGGCCATGGGATCATGCACCAACACCTGGGTTCGGAAGTCCTGGAGTTCGCGGATGATGTCCACGACCTTGGTGTTGCGCAGGTCCGGCACGTTTTCCTTGAAGGTAAGGCCGAGCACGCCTATCCGGGCGTTCATGACGAGCCGTTCGGAGCTGATGAGCTGCTTGACCGTGGCCTCGGCCACCCGTTTGCCGACGGAATCGTTGATACGCCGGCCGGCCGAGATGATCTCGGGATGGATGCCGAGGCTCTGGGCCTTGTAGAGCAGGTAGTAGGGATCGACGCCGATGCAGTGCCCTCCGACCAGCCCCGGGCGGAAGGGCAGGAAGTTCCACTTCGTGCCGGCGGCGGTCAGGACTTCCAGGGTGTCGATATCCATGTGTTCGCACAGCAGGGACAACTCGTTCATCAGGGCGATATTGATGTCGCGCTGGGTGTTTTCGATGACCTTGGCCGCTTCGGCCACCTTGATGGATGAGGCCCGGTGCACGCCGGCCTCGACCACCGAGCCGTAGACCTTGGCGAGCAGATCGGTGACGGCGGGTGTCTGGCCGGCCACGATCTTGACCACCGTGCGCAGGGTATGCACCTTGTCGCCGGGATTGATGCGCTCCGGAGAGTAGCCGATGAAGAAATCCCGGCCGCCCTTGAGGCCGGAGCCCTGCTCCAGCAGCTCCTGACAGATTTCCTCGGTGAGGCCGGGGTAGACCGTGGACTCGTAGGCCACCACCGATCCGGGGGTGATCCACTTGCCGAGCAGGGTCGAGGCCTTGACCAGGGGCGTCAGATCCGGGGTCCGGTATTGGTCGATGGGGGTGGGCACGGCCACGATGAAAAGCTTGCAAGCGGCCAGGTCGGCCGGATCATGCGTATAGTGGACGGAAACGGCGGCCAGTTCCTCGGGCGAGACCTCCAGCGTGCTGTCCCCGCCGCCGGCCAGTTCGGCCACCCGGGCGGGTTTGACGTCGAATCCCACCACCTTGAAATGATGGGCCAGGGCCACGGCCAGGGGCAGGCCCACATAGCCCAGGCCGATAATGGCTATGGGGGAAGTGCGGTCGCGGATTTCCTCGAAGGTAATCACTCTGTCGACTCCTTTGCAAAAGGGAAAAAAAAGACTTCGGCCGCCGGATATCCCAAAGCCCGGCGGTCGGCAAGACGTCTGGTTTACATCGGTGCGGTCAGGGCTTACATGCAGCCCCATGCATGTTGACTGGAAGCTTCTTCTGACCGGGCTCGGCTTGGCGTTTATTCTGGAAGGGCTGCCCTATTTCCTGGCGGCGGAAAAGATGCCCGCGGTCCTGCGTATCCTGGCCGAACGGCAGCCTCGGGAATTGCGGACCCTGGGGTTTTCGGCCATGCTGGCCGGATTGGCGCTTCTTTTCTTCCTGCGTTCCGGTGGGAGCTAGGCCGGTACAGTTTCAAAACGCCTTCACACCGGCGTGCAGGAACACAATGCCGCCGGCCATGGCCCGAAAGCTCACATCCGTGAAGCCGGCGTGGGTTATTTCGGCGGCAAGACATTCTTCGTCCGGAAATTCCCTGATCGTGGCGGCCAGATAGCGGTAGGCTTCGCTGTCGCCCGAGACCAGGCGGCCGATGGCCGGCAGGATGCGGCGCAGATACCAATTGTAGAGCCCTCCCCACAGGCGGCGTTTGCCCGTCCCGAATTCCAGCACCACCAGCCGTCCGCCGGGGCGGATCACCCGGGCCAGCTCGGCCAGGACCGCCGGTCGTGGTCGGATGTTGCGGATGCCGAAGGCGATGGTGGCTCCGGCGACGCCGGCATCGGCCAGGGGGAGGGCCAGCCCGTTGGCCAGGACCGGCAGGACGCTTTTGCGGTTGTCCGGGGAGAGTTTTGTCAGGCCTCGGACCAGCATGGGCCGGCAGAGGTCGGCGGCCAGGATGGGGCGTCTGGTGCGCTTGGCGATCTGGATGGACACGTCCAGGGTGCCGGCGGCCAGATCGATCAAAGGGCCTTCCGGGAGCCCCGGGCCCAGAAGCGCCCGGACCATGGCCTGGCGCCAGACGACATCCAGTCCCGCCGACAGTATGTGGTTCAGCCGGTCGTAGGAATGGGCCACCCGGCCGAACATGCCGGCTACTCGGCCCGTGTCGCCGGGCGTAGGCAGATCAGTCACGAGCCGTCTCGTCCGGCGCGGCCGGGGAAGGTTCCGGGGGCTCCTGGCGGATGACATGGAGCACCGTGCCGTAGATGTGGCCGAAGTGCTCGGAGAAATTGGCCGGTGAGATGCGTCCGGTTTCCACGAATTTGACCACGATCTCCTTGGCGACCTGCAAGGCCAGGGTTTCCACCTTGTCCATGGGCACCTCCCGATGCAGAAAAAAACCGCCCGGGTGGGGAAATGGCCTTGGACCGTCCAAGGACATGGCCGGGCGGGAAAAAGGGAAAAACCAGGGTAGGCACTCCCCTTTTTGGCCTTGCCCCCTAGCACGGGCCGAAGCCGACGTCGAGGCAAAAAAGGGCGTGGCGGCATTCCAGTCCGGCGAGGGGGGAAGTGCATCTTTTCGACAAGGACGGAGACATCCCCCCGGCACTGGGGACCGCCGTCCGGTCGGCTAGATGCGGATCAGTTCATAGCGGGACGTGCCGAGGCCGACCGCTTCTCCATGGGTGAAGGTCACGTCGCCGCGCGTCCATTTCCACAAAGCCGTGAACTTGTCGGCACCGGCCTCGCGACCGAATTCCAACTGGCAGTCCGGACAGCCGGACTGGGCGTTGACCATATCCAGACAGGCCTTGTCCAACGCAAGGGGATCCTTCGAGGCCAGAAAGCCGATGTCCGGCACGATGGGTGCGTCGCTCCAGGCCGCGCAATCGCAGTCCGGGGTCACGTTGACCAGAAAATTGAGGAAACCCACCTTGCCTTCCTTGCCGGCCACCGCTCCCCGGGCGTACTCCACCAGCCGTTCCATAAAGGGCACGATCTCCGTGTGCCAGTCCATGGTCATGGCCTTTTTCGGGCAGACCGTCAGGCACTCGCCGCAGCCGATGCAGGCGTCCCGGTTAATGGTCGCCTTCTTATCGGTCAGGGCGGCCGCGCCGACCGGACAGACCCGGGCGCATTCGCCGCAGCCGATGCATTTTTTCTGCTCGACCCGGAAGCGCACGGAGTGCTGCTCTCGCTTGCCGGCCCGGGGCGCGCAGCCCATGCCCAGATTCTTCACCGCTCCGCCGAAACCGGCCAGCTCATGGCCCTTGAAATGGGAGAGCACGAGCATGCTGTCGGCCCGTGCGATGTCGCCGGCGATCTTGACCGAGCTGAAATGTTTGCCCGTGACCGGCACCTCGATCACGTTGGTGCTGTCCAGACCGTCGGCAATGATGACCGGCGCGCCGAGAACGGCATAGTCGAATCCGTGCTCCACGGCCGTGGCGATGTGCTCCACGGCGTTGTGCCGACTGCCGGAGTAGAGGGTGTTGGTATCGGTGACGAAGGGACGGCCGCCCCGGGCCTTGATCCGTTCCACCACCGTGCGGACGTGGGTCGGGCTGATGTGGGTGTCGCAGCCGCGTTCTCCGAAATGGACCTTGATGGCCGTCAGGTCGTCCTTGGCCACGATTTCGTCGAATCCGGCCGCTTCGAACAGCTTTTTGATCTTGGCCGTGCGGTTTTGGGTCGCCTTTCTGGCCCGCAGATCGGCGAAATAGACCTTGGCGGGCTCGCAGAGCTTCTCTTGGCTCATGATCTCCTCCGTTTCCCTGCCAACGGACAGCGCGCGTGTCTTATTGCCCGGTCTTCGTGTCCCGGGCGGCGCCGATGGCCCATTTCACCTGGCGGCAGACGCCCATCAGCATGTTGCATTCCTGACGCCTCAGCCCCACCCGTTCGACGAAGCGCCGGACCGGTAGCATCCAGTAGTCCGGATTGTCGGGCTTGAGAAAGTCGATGGCAAGCAGTGTTTCGGCCAGGGTGCTGAACAGGGACTCGCGCTCGGCATGGGTGACGGGCCTGGACTCGGCCGGTACCGCTTTTTTGCCCTTTTCCCCCAGCGAGACCTTGAAGACCTCGTAACACACCAGCAGCACGGCTTGCGCCAGATTGAGGGAAGATGCCTCGCCGGCCGTGGGGATCGTGATGAGGCGGCCGCAGTGCAAGGTCTCCTGATTGGTGAGTCCTGCGTCCTCGGGGCCGAAAACCAACGCGACCTCGCCGCCGCCGGCCAGGGTGTCGCAGATATCCGGCGCGGCCTGCTCCGGCGAAATCACTCCCGTGCGCCAACCGCCTACCCGGGCCGTGGTGCCGTAGACTGACTCGGCTCCGCCCACGGCCTCGGCCAGCGTTCCGGTCAGGCGCATGGCGTCCAGAACCAGGCCGCCTTTGCTCGTGGCCAGCACCCGGGCCCGCTCCATGTCGAAATGGGCCGGATCGACCACCACCAGCCGGGAAACGCCCATGTTGGCGCAGGCTCTGGCCGCCGAGCCGACGTTCTCGGAAAACTTGGGCCGAAAAAGGATGACGGAAAGCTTGTCGAGCATGGCTGTGGCGGGGAGGGAACCTCCTTTTTGAAAAAAGGGGGTTCCCTCCCCGCGCCCCTCCTTCCCCTAAAAACTTTTATTGGGGCTGATGGACAGTTGCCCCGTGTGATGGGTCCGGGGGCATCATGCCCCCGACCGCCGGAGGCATCGGGGCTTAGACGCCTTCGCGCAACCAGTCGGCGAAGTCGGAGAGTTCGCCTGTCCAGCCTTGGCTGAGGCGGGTCTGGAGAAACTGGGTGTAGAGGGCGTCGAAGAACGTGGCGCATTTTTCGATGAGAAAAAGTTTTTCCAGGACCTTGGCGTCGGGGTCCTCGCCTTCCTCGGAGCGGGTATCGATTTTCGGGGTGCGCAAGCTGTTGAGGCTGAAGTCGTCGGCCTTGACGGTGACGGTCCAGGTTTCGCCGTCCTGCTCGAAGCGGATCAGCGCCCGGTCCACGCGTTTGCCGCCTTTAAGGCCGAGACGCGCCTCGGCGAACTGGGCGTGGGGCCCGGAGACCGTGGCGGTTTCGGCGTCGTCGCCCTCGCCGCCGCGCACCGAGATCTTCTGCTCCAGATAGACGTTGACTTCATCGCCGTTCGGCAATTTGAACAGCCAGCCGCTTTTTTCGCTTTTGAACCAGAGCCAAGTCAGAAAATCCTGGCCGAGCACCGGGTTTTTGGCATCCGCCGTGGTTGGGTCCATGTCCGTATCTCCTGGTGCGGTCTTTCCGTCTACAATGCGCATCTTGTTGAAGACTTTCCTGTTTGAAGATTGAGCCCTTTCCTGGGGGCCGGGGGATGCTTCCCCCCGGGGGAGCCGCCCCTGGTCGCCGGAGGCGCTTACCCGGCGAAGTGGCTGGGTTCGAGCTGTTCGATGGCCGTCGCCCGGTTGGCGCCGATGAGGCGTTCGGCCAGATAGGCCGGCGTCTGGGGCTCCAGGTGCAGTTCGAAGGTCATGGTGAAGAGGTCGTCGAAGAGCTCCAGGACCTTGGCGTTGGTGGAGCACAGCCAGACGACGTGGTCGATGGTGTTCCAGACGGCTTCGAACACGGCCGGGATGGGCAGGGCCCGGGCCATGAGCGAGAGTTTGACCCGTTCGGCGATTTCCTTTTTCCGGTCCTTGGACACGAAGGCCTTGCCCGAGTCCTTCATGGTGGCCTTTTCGGCGTCGATGGCCAGGCGCAGGTGTTTTTTGAGCACGGCCGGGGAGACGCGGCGCGTGTCCAGGCGCAGGGAAAAGGCCAGGAAGTGGCCCTTTTCCGGCGGTGCGCTCCGCCATTCGGTATCCAGGTAGTCTTCCAGGGCCACCCAGCCGAAGGAGCGTTCCTCGGTCGAGTGGTCGATGTCGGTGAAAGCGTATTTTTTCAGGCGGTCCGGCGCTTCACGCAGGGTTTGGGTCGGCACGTCCCCCACGATCCGATAGCGGGTGAATCCGCCGCTGGCGGCGAGTAATCCCAAGGCGTCCTCCTTCGCTCGCCGGCTTGGCCGGCGGCTGTGGCGTATGGCATGGGGGCTTGTAGATCAAAAAAGGGTGGTCCGCCAGGGGGAGGGCGTTTTGGACTTTTCGGGCGACGGTCGACTGCGACGGGAGTTTTTTAAGGCAGGTGTATTATTTTTATCCAATTTTTTAGAGAGTTGCGAAAAAGTAACGTGACCGGGACGCACTTTGCCGCGATGTGAGACAAGCCATGGCGACGGATGGGCGAATGTGGCAGCCATCAAAGCGGCCGCCCGGGGGGAGCGATTTTTTCCTCTTCGCGTCGCGTTGCTCATGATGTAACGTGCCATCCGTCGCAACCGACGCCGGAGAGAGGCTGTCCTCGGTGGACGGTGCGGATGTTGTAGGAATATCGAGGAGCGGTCATGATGCAAGATAGTGGGAGCACCCGGCAGGGAATGGGGCGGGGTGCACTGCTCATTGCCGGGATTGTTCTGGCCACGGGGGTTCTCTGGTGGCTGCATGTCGCCGGAAGTCGCGCCCAGGACAAGGTTCCGGCCAAGCTGCACCCCGTGGCCGTGACCACTGCCGTGGCCCGGCTGGGCGACGCGCCGGTGACGCTGGTCGGCATCGGGACGGTGACGCCGCTGCGTAACGTCACCGTGCGTAGCCGGGTGGACGGGGAGCTTTTGGAGGTCCGCTTCAAGGAAGGGCAGATGGTGAAGGAGGGGGATTTGATGGCCCAGATCGACCCCCGCCCCTCCGAGGCGCAGCGGGCCCAGTACCAGGGGCAGCTCGCCAAGGACAAGGCCCTCCTGGAAAACGCCCGCCGGGATCTGGTTCGCTACCAGAATCTGGTGCGTAAGGACGTGCTGGCCAAGCAGACAATGGATACCCAGGCCTCTCTGGTCAGCCAATATGAAGGCGCGGTACGGTCCGATGAGGCGCAGATCGAGGCGGCAAGGCTGCAAATCGAATATAGCCGGATCACGGCGCCGGTCTCGGGTCGGGTGGGCTTGCGCCAGGTCGACCCCGGCAACATGGTCCGGTCTTCGGATCAGACGGGGCTCTTTGTCATCACCCAGCTCTCGCCGACGAGCGTGGTGTTCACCCTGCCCGAGGACGACCTGCCGGCGGTGCGGGAGCGGCTGGCCGCGGACCATAAATTGGCGGTGGCGGCCTTTGACCGCACCATGACCCGGAAACTGGCCGAGGGTGTCCTGGCCACCACGGATAACCAGATAGATACGTCCACGGGGACGGTCCGCCTGCGGGCCTCCTTCGACAATGCCGACGACAAGCTGTTTCCCAATCAGTTCGTCAACGCGGTTCTCACCCTTACTGTGCTTAAAAACGTGATACTCGTGCCGGCTGCGGCCGTGCAGCGCGGTCCCAAGGGAGCGGCGGTCTTCGTGGTCCGGGAGGGCGGGACCGTCGAATCCCGGCCCGTGACCACGGGGCAGACGGTGGGCCAGGACATCCTGGTGCAGTCGGGACTGGTTGCCGGCGAAACAGTGGTTGTGGACGGTTCGGACCGGCTGCGGGACGGCGCAACGGTGATGGCGCGCAATCCGAACGGCTCGGCCGGGAAGTAATCCTGAGCGGTGCGTCTCGGCCGGCGGCACCCGTCTGACCGGTCTTCACCGTCAAAAAATACCATGAACCTGTCGCGACTTTTCATCCTGCGTCCGGTGGCCACCACCCTGCTTATGGTGGCGGTGCTTCTGGCCGGGGCCGTAGCCTACTTCCAGTTGCCCGTTTCGGCCCTGCCCCAGGTGGACTATCCCACCATCCAGGTCCGCACCCTCTATCCCGGGGCCAGCCCGGACGTTATGGCCTCTTCGGTGACGTCCCCTCTCGAACGCCAGTTCGGCCAGATGCCGGGGCTGACCCAGATGACGTCGTCGAGCACCAGCGGCTCTTCCATCATCACCCTGCAATTCGCCCTGGATCTGAGCCTGGACGTGGCCGAACAGGAAGTGCAGGCCGCCATCAACACGGCCTACAATCTGCTGCCCACGGATCTGCCCACCCCGCCGGTCTACAGCAAGATCAATCCGGCCGACGCGCCTATCCTGTCGCTGGCCCTGACTTCCGAATCCATCCCGCTCACCGAGGTGGAGGATCTGGCCGACACCCGGCTGGCCCAGAAAATTTCCCAGCTTTCCGGCGTGGGGCTGGTAAGCGTGACCGGCGGCAAACGCCCGGCCGTGCGCGTGGATGCCAATCCTACCGCCTTGGCCGCCTATGGCCTGAGTCTGGAAGACGTGCGCACGGCCGTTGCCGCCGCCAACGTCAACGAGGCGAAGGGCGGCTTTGACGGCCCGAGACAGGCGTCCATCATCGGGGCCAACGACCAGCTGCTTACCAGCGCGGCCTACAAGCCGCTGGTGGTGGCCTACCGCAACGGCCGGCCCGTGCGGCTTTCCGACGTGGCCACGGTCACGGACGGAGCCGAGGACGTCCGGCAGGCCGCCTGGGTCGGGGACAAGCCGGCCATTATCCTTAATATCCAGCGCCAGCCCGGAGCCAACGTCATCGCCGTGGTGGACCGGATCAAGGCTATTTTGCCGCAGTTAAAGGCCGCGCTGCCCGAATCGGTGGGGGTGGCCATCCTCTCCGACCGTACCGCGACCATCCGGGCTTCCATCGACGACGTGCAGATCGAGCTCCTTTTTTCCGTGGTCCTGGTGGTCGGCGTCATTTTCATCTTTTTACGCAATCTTCCTGCCACGATCATTCCCGGCGTGGCCGTGCCCCTGTCCTTGGTCGGGACGTTCGGGGTCATGTACCTGCTCGGCTACAGCGTCAACAATCTTACGCTGATGGCGCTGACCATCTCCACCGGCTTCGTGGTGGACGACGCCATTGTCATGATCGAAAACGTGGCCCGTTACGTGGAGGGCGGCACCCCGCCCCTGGAGGCCGCCCTGGCCGGCTCCAAGCAGATCGGCTTCACCATCCTGTCGCTCACCGTGTCCCTGGTGGCGGTGCTCATTCCGCTTTTATTCATGGGGGACGTGGTGGGGCGGCTCTTCCGGGAATTCGCCGTGACCCTCGGGGTGACCATCCTTATTTCGGCGGTGGTGTCTTTGACGCTTACCCCCATGATGTGCGCCCGGCTGCTCGGCCGGGGGACGCCCGGGGGCGAGAGCCGCTTTTTTCGGACCACCCAGGTCCTGTTCGACCGGGTAGTGGCCGCCTACGGTCGCAGTCTGACCGTGGTGCTGCGCCATCAGACGGCCACGCTGCTGGTGGCCCTGGCGACGGTCGCGTTGACCTGCGGCCTCTACGTGATCGTGCCCAAGGGCTTTTTTCCGGTCCAGGATACGGGGCTCATTACCGGGGTGACCGAAGCGCCGCAAACCGTGTCCTTCGCCGCCATGGTCGAGCGGCAGAAGGCTTTGGTCGCCGCCCTGTCCGGCGATCCGGACGTGGCCTCCATGACCTCTTTCGTGGGGATCGACGGCAGCAACGCCAGCTTGAACGTCGGGCGGATTCTGGTGTCGCTCGTGCCCAAGAACCGCCGGAAGGAAGATGCCTCCGGCGTGGCCAACCGTCTGTCCGCCCGAGCCGCCGCCGTGCCGGGCATCCGGCTGGCGCTGGCCCCGGTCCAGGATCTGTCCGTGGACGCCCGATCGAGTCAGGCCCAGTATCAGTACACCCTGGAAACTCCCAGCGCTGCCGAATTGGCCGAGTGGACGCCGCGTTTCGTCGAGGCGCTGCGCCATCGGCCCGAACTGCGCCATGTGGCCGCGGATCTTCAGGAAGGCGGACTGCGCGTCAATCTCGACATCGACCGGGTGGCCGCCTCCCGTTTTGGCATTACCCCCAAAACAGTGGACGATGCCCTCTACGATGCCTTCGGCCAACGGCAGATATCGACGATGTTTACCGAGTTGAGCCAGTACCGGGTGGTGCTCGGCATCCTGCCGGACATGGCCGGGGGGCTCGACGCCCTGAACAAGCTTTACCTGCCGACGACCGGCGGCGGCCAGACGCCGCTTTCCTCGGTGGTGACGCCCACGGTGGGAGCCGGACGGCTCGTCATCAATCGCCAGGGCCAGTTCCCGGCCGCCACCGTCTCCTTCGACGTGGCCCAGGGCAAGGCCTTGGGGGATGCCGTGGAGGCGGTGGGCGAGGTGACGGCCGCCCTGGGCATGCCGGAAAGCATCCGGGGGGCCTTCCAGGGCGCGGCCAGGGCCTTCATGGATTCGCTGAAAAACGAGCCTTTGCTCATCCTGGCCGCCTTGGTCACGGTCTATATCGTGCTTGGCGTCATGTACGAGAGCTTCATCCACCCCGTGACCATCCTGTCCACCCTGCCGTCGGCCGGTGTGGGGGCGCTGCTGGCGCTTTTGGTTTTTCACCAGGATCTGGGGGTCATGGCCATCATCGGCATTATCCTGCTCATCGGCATCGTGAAGAAAAACGGCATTATGATGGTGGATTTCGCTCTGTCTGCCGAACGCGAGGAGGGCAAGGCCCCCGTCGATGCCATCTATGAGGCCTGCCTGCTCCGTTTCCGGCCCATCCTGATGACGACCTTCGCGGCGCTTCTGGGGGCACTGCCCCTGGCCTTGGGCACGGGTGTGGGCTCGGAGCTGCGGCATCCCCTCGGCGTCACCATCGTCGGCGGGCTGGTGGTCAGCCAGGTGCTCACCCTCTATACCACGCCGGTCATCTATCTCTTTTTCGACCGGCTGGCCGGCCGGCGCGGCCGGGGCGATGCCGCCGGGCCGGGGGAGGCTGACCGGGCATGAGCCTTCCCGAGCTGTGCATCCGGCGGCCGGTGGGCACGACCTTGTTGACCGTGGCGCTGGTCCTGGCCGGGGCCATCGCTTTCCGGCTGCTTCCCGTGGCGCCGCTGCCCCAGGTGGATTTCCCCACCATCTCCGTGCAGGCCCAGTTGCCCGGGGCCGAGCCCATTACCATGGCCACGACCGTGGCCGCGCCTTTGGAGCGCCAGTTCGGCCGCATCGCCGGGTTGACGGAGATGACTTCCGCCAGTTCCCAGGGATCGACCAGCGTCACCCTCCAATTCGACCTGTCCCGGGACATCGACGGCGCGGCAAGGGACGTGCAGGCGGCCATCAACGCCGCCCGGGGCTATCTGCCTTCGACGTTGCGTCAAAATCCCACCTATCGGAAGATCAATCCGGCCGACGCGCCCGTCCTTATCCTGGGGCTTACTTCGGAAACGGTGTCCCGGGCGCAGATGTACGACGTAGCCAGCACGGTGCTCCAGCAGAAGCTGTCCCAGGTCGAGGGGGTGGGGCAGGTGGTGGTCGGCGGCGGCGCCTTACCGGCCGTGCGGGTGGACGTGAGCCCTGCCGCTCTGGCCCATCGGGGCTTGGGGCTTGACGCTGTGCGTTCGTTTTTGACCACCACCACCGTCAACCGTCCCAAGGGCCGCATCGAGGCCGGAGCGGTGGCTTATGAGGTCGAAACCAACGATCAGCTCCATAAGGCCAGCCAGTACGATTCGTTGGTTTTTGCCTACAGGAACGGGGCGCCCGTGCGTCTGTCCGACGTGGCGACCATCACCGATTCGGTGGAGGATGTGCGGGCCAGCGGACTGATTGCCGGCAAGCCGGCCATCATGCTGATTATTTTCCGTCAGCCCGGGGCCAACATCATCGAGACGGTGGACAACGTCCGGGCCCTGCTGCCGCAATTGGCCGCAGCCCTTCCGTCCGATGTGAACCTGACGGTGGAAATGGACCGCACCCCGCCCATCCGGGCCTCCCTGGCCGATGTGGAGTGGACGCTGGGTGCCTCCTGCGTGCTCGTCATTCTGGTGGTCTTCGTCTTTTTGGGCAACGCCCGGGCCACGCTCATTCCGGCGGCGGCCACCGTGGCCTCGCTGGTCGGCTCTTTCGCCGTCATGTATCTGCTCGGCGCCTCCCTGGACAACCTCTCGCTCATGGCGCTCACCATCGCCACGGGATTCGTGGTGGACGACGCCATCGTGGTGCTGGAAAACGTGGCCCGACACATGGAGACCGGCTTGTCGCCCCGGGAAGCGGCCAGACTGGGGGCCAGGGAAGTGGCCTTCACCGTGGTGTCCATGAGCATTTCCCTGGTGGCGGTCTTCATCCCGATTTTTTTCATGGGGGGCATGGTCGGTCGTCTTTTCCGGGAATTCGCGCTGGTGTTGTCGGTGGCCATCCTCATTTCCCTGATTCTGTCGCTGACCACCACCCCCATGATGTGCGCGATGTTGTTGCGACCGACCGGCGGGGGGGGGAAGACCCGGCCCAACCTGGGCGAGCGGATCTTTCAGGCGACCCTTCGCGGCTACACGAAAAGCCTGGGCGTGGCCTTGTCCCATCCCCGGTCCATGCTGGCGCTGACCGTCGCCACCCTGGTCGGCAGCGTGTGGCTGTACGTCATTATTCCCAAGGGTTTTTTCCCGGAGCAGGACACGGGTCGGATCATGGCCTTCATCCAGGCCTCGCCGGACAGCTCGTTCCAGTCCATGGAAAAGCGGCTCAAGGCGGTGGAGGATGTCATCAAGGCGGACCCGGACGTGGTCTCCGTGTCCGGATTCACCGGCGGCGGGGGCGGCCATGGCGGCGGCACCAATACCGCCCGGATGTTCGTCACGCTGGTTCCCAAAGGAGCGCGCACCGGCCCCTTGCCCGTCACATTGACCCGGCTGCGGCGCCATTTGGCTACCTTGCCCGGAACCCCGACTTTTCTGCTGCCGGCCCAGGAATTGCGCATAGGCGGCCGGTCGGGCAATTCCCTGTATCAGTACACCCTGCTGGCCGAGAGCTTCGACGAGCTGGGCCTGTGGATTCCGCGTCTTCAGGCGCGGCTGCGCGCCTTGCCCGAACTGGTGGACGTGAGTGCCGACCAGCAGGGAAAGGGCCTTATGACCAGCATTGATATCGACCGCACCACGGCCTCGCGTATGGGGATTACCCCGGAGGATGTGGACGCCGCCCTGTATGCCGCCTTTGGGCAGAGCTTGGTCGGCGTTTCCTACTCGGACCTCAACCAGTATCATGTGGTGTTGGAGGTGGAACCCCGGGTATGGCAGGGGCCCGAAGGGTTGCGGGAGATCTACGTGCCGGGCACCGGCGGCGTCCAGGTGCCGCTCGCCGCCTTCGCCACGGTGCGGCAGGGGCAGTCGCCGCTGTCGGTCAACCACCAGGGGCAGTTCCCGGCCGCCACCATTTCCTTCAACCTGGCACCGGGCGTGGCCCTGTCCCAGGCCGCCGAGGCCATCGAGACCGCTCGCCGGGACATCGGCCTGCCCCGGGACATCCGGGGGGCCTTCGCCGGAACGGCCCAGGCCTATAAGGATTCCCTCAAAAACCAGCCGCTTCTGCTCTTGGCCGCCCTGGTCACGGTTTATATCGTGCTCGGAATCCTCTACGAGAGCACCATCCATCCCCTGACCATCCTGTCCACGCTGCCATCGGCGGGGCTTGGAGCCGTGGCGGCCCTGCTGGCCTTCCATCTGGAACTGACCATCATCGCCATCATCGGCATTATCCTGCTGATCGGTATCGTCAAGAAAAACGGGATATTGCTGGTGGATTTCGCCATGGAGGCCGAACGCCGGGACGGGTTGTCCCCCCGGGAGGCCATCTCTCGGGCCTGCCTGTTGCGTTTCCGACCCATCATGATGACGACCTGTGCCGCCTTGCTCGGAGCCTTGCCCCTGGCCCTGGGGCATGGGGCCGGATCGGAGCTGCGCCGTCCGCTCGGCATCGCCATCGCCGGTGGGCTCATCTGCAGCCAGGCCCTGACCCTCTACACGACGCCGATCATCTATCTCTTCATGGATCGCCTGCGCTGGCGTTTCCACAGGCGGCCGAGCGTTGCGGGGCAGCCCGACCGGACCGGAGCCTAAGACCTTCTCCGGCGAAGACTCCCCGTTCTGCCTAGATCCGGGCGAAAGTCAGTTCGTGCTTGTTGTGGCTCAAGTGCATAAGCCGGCTGCCGGGGATGGCCCGGAAGCGGTCGAGCAGGGCGAAATCCGTTTCCCCCTGGAGTTTGACCGTCATGACGAAGCGGCGACACTGGCCGAGTTCGAGCCAGCGGTCGAGCCAGGCGTAGAGGCGGTCGGGATAGCAGATCACGTCGGAAAAAAGCCAGTCGGCCGCGCCGACATGGCGGGGATCCAGGCCGAAGGCGCTCCCGAGGCACGACGTGACCAGCGGATGCCCGGCCACGGACGGGGCGAGCGGCGCCTTGTCCAGGCAAAAGACCCGTGCCCCCAGCCGGGACAGCACCCAGGCCCAGCCGCCGGGACTGCCGCCCATGTCCAGGCACAGTTCGCCGGGTTGCGGCTGGACGCCCAGGCGCGTGAACAGTTCCCACAGCTTGAGATAGGCCCGGCTCGGCGGGCCGGTCCTGTCCTCCTTAAAGCGGTAGATTCCGTCCGGTACGGGTTCGCTCGTGCGCGGCGCGGCGAGGACCAGGTTTTCTTCCCACAGGGTGAAGGCGCCAAGCGGCGCCTCGGGCAGGGGCGCTCCGAAAACCAGCGGTCGGGCCGCCACCTTGGGCAATTTGTCCGCCACCAGGGCCGCCCGTCGATGGTGGCCGGTGGAGACGAGCTGCCAGTTGCGTTGGATTGCGCGCAATTTGGCGGCCGCTTGGCCGATGGAAGCGATTTCGATCCAGGAGGCGTCGGGCCAGACGTTGGCGGCGAAGGCGGCGGGCCGCATCGGCTCGGCTGTCGTTACCAACGGATCGCGGACGGCGGTGACGGACTTTCCCAGTTCCCGGACGAGTTCGGGCAGGAGTCCGGGGGCGGCGTGGTAGACGGTAAGGCACATGGCGGGAGGGAGTGGTCAGCCTTTGGGGTGCAGGAATTCCACGCCCAGGATGCTGACGTCATCCCGGGGAGGCGTGCCGGCACAGAAGGTTTCCGCCGCTTGGCGCAAGGCGGTCAGCAGGTCGGCAACGGGGCGCTTGGCGTTCTGGCGCAGGACGTCGAGGACCCTCTCTTCGCCGAAGAACTCGCCCGAAGGGTCGAGCCGATCGGGCAGGCCGTCGCTTACCATCACCAGTTTGTCGCCGGGCGCAAGGAGCAATTCGCCGCTCGGAAACGGCTGGAAGCCCTCCAGGCCGATGATGGTGCCGCGCAGCGTGAGCGGTTCGATGCGGCCCTCCGCAGTAATGCGCCATGGCGGCGGATGGCCGGCGTTGCCGTAGCGGGCGGTGCCGGAGCGCAGATCGATGGTCATATAAAAGATCGTGAAAAATTTTGAAAATTTTCCGTAGGGAAACTCTTCGTCCAGCCGGGTCAGCACCACCTCGGGCGGTACCACGTCGATGTGTCCGGTCGTGCGGTCGATCAGGGTGGAACGCTGATAGTGCATGAAATTGTAGACGGAAAGGGCCACCAGGGACGAAGCCACGCCATGGCCGGACACGTCGAGCATGTAGAGGCCTACGTGATCCGGGCCGAGGGGAAAGACGTTGAAGATATCGCCACCGATGGATTCGCAGGGCGTGAATTCCCAGGCGAATTTCAGGGAATCGGACATGGAGAAGCGCCGGGGAAGCAGGCTTTGCTGGATTTCGGCCGCGGACTCCAGATCTTTCCGGTGGCGGTCATGCTTGCGCAGCAGATCCTCTTTCTGCTTCTCGAACAGGGTGACGTCCTGAATGTTGAGGATCAGATCGCCGCTCGGCATGGTGGAAAAATACATCTGACAGGCCCGGCGTTGGCCGTTGCGGTCGGCGAATCCGTAGAGTCGGCGCCAGACATGGCCCGGGACCGGTGGGGTGCCCAGGATGTCCTCCAGGTCCCGGCGCACGGTCGGGTCGGGGAAAATCGTGCCCAGCCAGCCTTCCATGGAGGTGTAGGCGTCGGCGGGCAGGGCGAAGATGCGTTCCATGCCCGGGGAGACGAAGCGGAATTGGCCGTCGTGACCGACCACGGCGATACCGTCGTGGGAATACTCCAGGATGGCGGCGATGAATTCCTTTTCGTTTTGCAAATCCCGCTCGCGGGCATTGCGTTCATCGGTAGCGCGCTTGAGGCGCAGGGCGGAGTCCACCCGGGCCAGCAGTTCCGGTTGCCGGGGAGGCTTCTGGATATAGTCCAGGGCTCCGGCGGCGAAGGCGGCGGCCAGATTCTCATCGTCGTTGCTGACCGTGACCATGATGATCGGGATGTCGGCCAGAGCGGGCTCGGCCTTGATGCGGCGAACACCGGCCAATCCGCCCATGCCCGGCATGATGAGGTCCATCAGCACGAGATCGGTCCGGGGGCCGGCGCCGGCCCCCAGCAAGGCGTCGAGGCAGGCTTCGGCCGAATCGAAGCAGGCGATGTCGTCGTGGCCGGCGGCGCGCAGCAGGCTTTCCAGGTAGACGCGGAAGCTCTCGGAATCGTCGACGATGCAAATGTGCATGGGAACCATCAGGCTGGCCGTTCGCCCGAGGGGCTGGCCGGGTTGGCGGCGAAATATTCGGTGAGCCGCAACATATCCAACAATTTTTTGATTGGTGGCGAGGGGTTGCGCAGGGAAAAGGCCTTGCCCCGCTCCTGGCAGAGGCGGCGCACGCCGAGCAGCAGCCCCACGCCCGAGCTGTCCATGAAGGTCACGAGACCCAGATCCGCCACGAGGCCGGGCTTGGAGGTTTGGGCGACAAGCCGCTCGATCTCGGTCCTAAGCTCGGGCACCACGTCCATGATGATTTCGCCCGACAGACCGAGGATCACGGCTTGGTCCGTCGCATCAAGCGTGAAACGCTTCATGAGGCATACTCCCTCGTTGGCGGGGCGGGATCGGACGAACTGCAGCCACCGTAGCAACCTTTCCCTGAAAAATCCAACCTTCGATGGGCTCCGACCAGCCGGGGTAGGCGTCCCGGCCCCGCCTGTCCCCGCCCAGTCGCCAGCGACCCGGCGGCCAGTTCCCTGTTGCCGCGCGCCCTTTCGTGGAGGGCGACAGTGGTCTTTCCAGGTGCGGTGATCTTGGCCAGGAGGCAAGGGAAGGGGCCTTCCGGCCGGAAGGCTTCGGCCGATGGTTCGGTGCTGTGGCATGTTTTGTTTCCATGCGATCGAGGATTTTCCACGCCAGGCTGTGCCTGTGTCCGGTCCCGAATGTGAATTTTCCAGGTCTTTCTGGTGTCACGCCGTCATGCTGCGCTGTTGCTGCGATGATGCCGATATTTTTTTAACACTTCTTTGAACATGATTATTCCATTGAAAAAAAATATTCACCATGGTATTTGGGAATTAAGCGGGTCAGGATAAAAGACTGGACCATAAGTATTATTCTATAATTCTAGTTTTTTAATGTATGATTTTTTGTGAATAAAGGAAACGTCTATTGCAAACCGAAAAAAATTTTTTCTCTGCGCAACTGCTCTGTTAAAAATTTTTTGGCCATAGGGGAACAGTCCTTCGTAAGAAACTTTTTTTGCGGTCTGAACAGCTAAGCCTCTCCTTGAGATATTCTCTAGCGGGCATAATTGAAGAGATCACTGTTTTTTATTTCAAGATAATACTGTTTATAAATGCCTCTCAAGGCATCATTGATTTGCCGCATGATCTCCAGGAGCAGTAGGCTGACGCATAGGGCCGCCAGGAGGCATGCCGTGGAGAATACCGTCAGCATCGATTCCACTCGCTACTTGACATTGACTCTTGGTGAGGCACTTTTTGCCATCACCATCCATTCTGTCCGTGAAATCTTGGATTACACGGACATCACCCGTATCCCCCAATCATCCGAATGCATGAAGGGTGTGGTCAACGTCCGGGGAACTGCTGTCCCGGTGATTGACCTGGGCCTCAAATGCGCGCTGCAACCGGTTGTACGCACGCCGAATACCCGCATTGTCATCGTGGAACTCCTGCGCGAGGGCCGGATCGTCATGGCCGGTCTCCTGTGCGACTCGGTTCGGGAAGTCCTGGAGATCGATCCGGCGCGCGTCGCTCCGCCGCCGGTTTCCGGAGGCGACCTCCTGCGGGGCATTGCCGGGGTTGGCGAGCATTTTGTCCTGATGCTCGATGTGGACAAGCTTTTCACCGGCGAGGAAATGCTCGCCGCACAAGATGACGCTGGAGAGGGAAACGAGGGGAAAGAAGTCACTGCACAAGACGGCGCGGATCAGCCCCACGCCGCCTAACGAATGGAGCACGACATGCTAAAAAATCGTAGTATCGCCTTCAAGCTCGGGGCCGGCTTCGGATTGTGCATCATTTTTACCCTGATCGTGTCCATGGTCTATTGGCGCGGTCTGGCCGGCATCATGGCCCGGTCGGCCCTGGAGGATAAAACCCAGGATATTGCAGAAGGAATCAATTTGGCACGGTTGCTCATGACGCGCTATGCGTGGCAACTTCAGGAAAAGGATGTGGAAGCCGTCCGCGCCAAGTTGGCCGACCTTGATAAGAAGGCAAAAAATCTCAAGCAGTTGCTGGACGATCCTCGCGAGCGGGAACGTCTTGACGGGGTCACGGCCGCCCTGGCTGAATATGAAAAGACCGTGAACGCCTTCCATCAGGCGATCCAGTCGCGCCAGGCGGCCACCAAGGTCTTCGGCGAAGCCGGGGCCTTGGTCTTGCAAAAAATCGAGCAGCTGCGGAAAAACATGGACACCGCCTACGCCGCGGCAACGGCCTCGAACGACACGGCCCGGTCGATCAATGCCGCCAGGCTTGGCGCCACGGCCGGCAATCTGGCCAAGGTGTTTCTCTCCGTCCGGGTGGAGATGCTCTATTTCGCGTGGAAGGAGGACAAGGCCCGGGTGGACAGCGCCAAGGGCAATCTGGGTGTTCTCGGCAAGGATCTGGATGACATGCAGCAGCGGGTCAACATCCCCGAGAACAAGGCCCTGATCGCGGAAATGCTGCCTCTTCTGCAGAATTACCGGAAATCCATCGACGATTTCGTCGCGTCCTACCAGACCGTGGGCACGGCCACGACGGCTTTGGGCGCAGCCGGTGCGCGCATTGTGACCATGGCCGACGAGATCATCGCTTCCCAGGCCGCATCCCGGCAGGATGAGGCCAAGGCCGTCAACCTCCTGTCCCTGGTTGTGACGATCGCAGCCCTGCTGGTGGGCCTGTTCTCCGCCGTGGCCATCACCCGGGCCATCAAGGGGGGCGTGGCCCGGGCCATCCATATAGCCGAAGCCGTGGCCGTCGGGGACGTCTCCCGGGATGTGACCGTGGACAGTACCGATGAGATCGGGAAATTGCTTGCCGCCCTGGATCGAATGATCCGGGCCGAGCGCGATGCCGCCGAGGTGGCCGAGAGCCTTTCCCAGGGAGACCTGACCGTTTCCGTGGTTCCCCGGTCGGAAAAGGACGCGCTGCTGACGTCCATGGCCTCCATGGTGAACAGGCTGCGCGAGGTGGTGGGCGAGGTCCAGTCCGGGGCGGAAACCGTGTCCTCGGGGAGCGAGGAGATGAGCGCTTCGGCCCAGTCCCTGTCCCAGGGCGCTTCGGAGCAGGCCTCGGCCGTGGAGGAATCGTCCTCGGCCATGGAGCAGATGGCGTCGAGCATCAATCAAAACGCCGACAATTCACGGCAGACCGAAACCATCGCCGTCAAGGCCGCCACCGACGCCCGGGAAACCGGCGAGGCCGTGAACCAGGCCGTGATCGCCATGAAGGAGATCGCCAACAAGATTTCCATTATCGAGGAAATCGCCCGGCAGACCGATCTGCTGGCCCTCAACGCCGCCGTGGAGGCGGCCCGGGCCGGAGAGCACGGCCGCGGGTTTGCCGTGGTGGCCTCCGAGGTCCGAAAGCTGGCCGAACGCAGCCAGGCCGCCGCTTCCGAAATCACCGAAATCTCCCGCAACAGCACCCAGGTGGCCGTGCGGGCCGGCGAACTTCTTGTCAAACTCGTGCCCGACATTCAGAGAACAGCCGATCTGGTCCAGGAGATCAGCGCCTCCAGCCAGGAGCAGAGCCAGGGGGCTTCCCAGGTCAACAAGGCGCTGCAGCAGCTCGATCAGGTCATCCAGCAAAACGCCTCGGCTTCGGAGGAACTGTCCTCAACGGCCGAGGAACTCTCGGCCCAGGCCGAGCAGCTCCAGGCCAGCATTTCCTTCTTCCACGCCGAGTCCGTTTCCGCCAAACCAGGCTCCCGGCCGGTCGCCAAGCCCGTCATGAGGCCCGTCGCCAAGGCGCTCGGCGGGGAAAGCCGCATCAAGGTCCCGGCGAAGATCGCCCAGGGGAAAGGGCAGCCCGCCGATGGCGAGACGGATGACGACAGCAGTTTTGAACGCTTCTAGCGATCGCGGCCGGTCGGCTGGGATGCCGGCGGGAGGACGCTCCTCCCGTTCCCGGATCCCGGTCGGCCGGCCAAAGGCCACGCCGCCTCTTCTCGATTTTTCCGCCGATGGATTTTCTCCCCGTTCCCCCGTTGGGGAGGGCGAGACGACGCCATGGCCGCTTTGTCCGGACGTATTGCTGCAGGCCCGGGAAGCTGCTATCTTTGAGGGAAGAACAGGAGTCCCCCATGGATGCGCAATGCCCCAAGACTGTCCTCGATACGACCATTCCGGTTCTCGGCCCGGCCAAGATTCCGTCTCCCTTGCCCTATTGCCGCTTTGATTCCGATGCCAAGCGTATCCGGGTGGAACTCGACGCCAGTGAGTTCGAGGCCGGGGAGGGGACCTGTTGCGCCGAATTCGAGGTAGCCGGGCCGCGCGAGCGGATCTATTTCGATTCCTCCAAGGTCAAGGCGGCCATTGTCACCTGCGGCGGACTGTGCCCGGGCCTCAACGACGTCATCCGGGCCATCGTCATGGAGGCCTTCCACAACTACCACGTCGCCGGGATGCTGGGCATCCGTTTCGGCCTGCAGGGGTTCGTGGATTCCTACGGCTATCCGCCCGTGGAGCTCACGCCTGAATCCGTGGCCGACATTCACCAATTCGGCGGCACGGTCCTGGGGTCCAGTCGGGGCCCCCAGAGCGCCGGAACGATCGTCGATACCCTGGAACGGGCCAATGTCAGCGTCCTGTTCGTCATCGGCGGCGACGGCAGCATGAAGGCCGCCCGGCGCATCGAGGAGGAAATTTCCGCCCGGGGGGCGAAGATCAGCATTATCGGCGTCCCGAAGACCATCGACAACGACATCAACCTCGTCACCCAGTCCTTCGGCTTCGGCACGGCCGTAGAAAAGGCCACCGAGGCCATTCGCTGCGCCCACACCGAGGCCGTCGGCGCCCTAAACGGCGTGGGCCTGGTCAAGCTCATGGGGCGGGAGTCGGGCTTTATCGCCGCCCAGGCCACGCTCGCCCTCAAAGAGGTCAACTACGTCCTGGTGCCCGAATACCCCTTTGGCCTGACCGGACCGCACGGCCTGCTGCCTTCCCTGGAACAGCGGTTGCGGGAGCGCAAGCACGCGGTCATCGTGGTGGCCGAGGGCGCCGGGCAGCACCTGCTTCCCGACACCGGGGCGATGGATGCTTCGGGGAACCCGGTCCTGGGCGACATCTGCCAGTTTTTAAGCGGGGCCATCGAACGCTATTGCCAGGAGCGGGATATACCGATCACCTTGAAGTTCATCGATCCGAGCTACATCATCCGGTCCGTGCCGGCCAACGCCAATGATCGGGTGTATTGCGGATTTCTTGGTCAGAACGCCGTTCATGCGGCCATGGCCGGCAAGACCGGCATGGTCATTTCCAAGCTCTACGGCCGCTATGTCCACCTGCCCCTCGATCTGGTGACCCTGCGACGCAAAAAGCTCAACATCACGTCGGACTATTGGCGCTCCGTCCTGGAGTCCACCGGCCAGCACGTGGTGACGCCTTTTACCCGCGAGCCGGTGCTCTACTGCGCCGGCGAGGTGGTCTAGGTCCGCTCGTTCCCCAAAAGCGCCAAGGCCTGGAGGGCGTATTCCTCGAGTTCTTCCGGGGAGCGTTCGGGCAGGCAGGCCAACGCCAGGGAGAGGTAGAGCGGCTCGCGTTCGGTCAGGGTGGCCACGATTTCCTCCCGCAGTCCCAATTCCGTCAGCTTGGGCCGTTGTCCGGCGTTGCAGTCGGCCAGCAGCCGTTCGGCCAGCCGTTCCGGACTGGCCTGGAGATACAGCACCAGTCCCTTGGCCAGAAGCGCCCGGTTTTCCGGCAGAAGGACCGCGCCGCCGCCCGTGGCCACCACCTGACCGGGAACGGCGGCCACGGCGGCTAAAATGTCCGTTTCGGCTCGTCGGAAGGCTTCCCAGCCCTCGCGCGTCACCAGATTGGCGATGGTCTCGCCATGGCGTTCCAGAAAGATCGCATCCAGGTCCACGAAGGGACGGGACAGGCGGGCGGCCAGCCGTCGGCCCAGGGTGGTCTTTCCCGAGGCCCTGGGGCCGATCAGATAGATGTTGCGGTCATCGGGAAGGGGCATGGAGGCTCCTTTGCGGTTGGTTGACGGTCTTCTCCGACGTATCAGGCCCAGCCCATAGCCTTGGCAGGGCCCGATTGTCGAGTCTCGGCTGTAACCGAGATGGTCCGTCAAACGCCTGTTCCGAAAGCGCGGCCGTAGACGTTTCGGGAGCGATTCGGTGAGAGGGGACGGCTGCCGCATGCTGCATGGCAGGCACGTTGTCCATGGGAAAAGGACTCGATCACATTGATGACGCCGCCCTGGCCCGATCTGCGGCCGAGGGCGATCAGCGGGCATTTGCCGTCCTGGTCTCCCGGCACAGGGCCGGCGTCCTGCGGCTTGTCGCGCGTTATTGCCGGGACCCCTCCATCATGGAGGATTTGGCTCAGGACGTTTTCGTCAAGGCATACCTCAACTTGGGTGCCTTGCGGAACGGCGCTGTCTTCAAAAGTTGGCTCCATCGCATCACTGCTAACACCTGCATCGATTGGTTGCGTCACAATAAAACCGAAAGCGGCATGACGGACGGTCTGGAGGAAACGCTTCCCGACGAGCGCTATCAGGCCCGCACCGAGGCCCGGGACGCCCACAATCGTTTGCAGGCGGCCATGCGCGTTTTGGGCCCACGGGATCAGCGCTTGCTGGTCCTGCTCGGGCTGGAAGGGAAAAGCGTGGAGGAAGTGGCGGACCTGACCGGCTTAAGCCGGGTCAACGTCAAGGTTCGTGCCTTTCGAGCCCGGCGCAAGTTGCGGGCATTTCTCGAAAAAGATCACGGATAGGCCCCTTGGGGCTTCTCCGCCGCCAGCCCTGGCGGCGGGGCCGACCGCGCCTTCGGCCGGCGTCTTGTCCTGTCGGCAATCTCCGGTCGGGGGGATTGGTCGGGGCAAATACCAGGAGACTGGCCTCTCCGTCGACATCCGCACGGTTTCGCCGCGTGCCCCTGCACCGAGAAGTTTTTTCCAGGCGATGCTCCGGAAAAAACGTTCGAGGTTTGCATTGCAACCGGTAATGAAATAAGACAAAGTGCAATGTCGTGGGAGATGGTTGCATTTATGCCCGCTGCCAAGCAAATTTCGCGGGGCGGGTCAGGGGATCTTATTTTGCCAAGGGGGAAGACGAACCGTGAAGAATATGAAGCTTGGCCTTAAAATCAGCATAGGTTTCGGGCTGTTGATCGTCATATCCTGCGTCCTTGGCGGGATGGCCGTGATCAACATGCGCAGTGTGGAAACCGAAGCCGTCCGCCTGGCCCGGGAGTACATGCCGGAAGTCGGGGTAGCTACCTCCGTGGAGCGTACGGCCTTGCAGACCATGGGGGATATGCGGCTCTATAGCGCGACCGAAGACAAGAAATACTACGAATCCGGCCTGCGCAACCTGGCCGAGGTCAAGCGCATCCTGACCGAAGCCAAGGCCCTTTCGGACAAGTACCCCGATCTGGTCAAGCTGCGGGAAAATGTGGCGAAAACCCAGACCAAGATCGCGGAATATGAGAAGCTCCTGCAGGATACGGCGGCCCGGATGGATACCATGGCGGCCATTCGGCGCTCCATGGATACGGCGGCCGCCGATTTTTTGAAGTATAGCGGCGAGTATCAAAAAAACCAGCAGGCGACTTTGGTAGAGGAGATCCTCAAGGGCCTTCCGGCGGATCAGCTCAAGTTGCGGGCTGAAAAAGTTGATGTGGCTACCACTATCATTGAGCACATCACCCACGCTCGGATTAGCAATCTGAATGGACAGCTCCATAAGAACACGCAGACTCTTGAGGAGGCGATCAAGTCTTTCGCCACATTGGAACAGCTCGTGGATGGTATCCGGGCCAAGACCAAGGAAGAAGCCAATCAACGCCAGTTGGGCGCCATCCGGGAGACCGCGCAGAAGTACAGGCAGGCCCTTACCGATTACATCGACACTGCCAAGGCCCTCGATGTCATCGCCGTCAAGCGGTCCGAGACGGCGGAGGCCATGCAGCAGATGGCTCAGGAATCAGCCCTGGCTGGCATGAGCGAGACCCAAACCGTGTCCAACGGGGCCGTGTCCAGCCTGTCGGCGGCCGCGACGGCCATGATCGTCGGCCTGGTGGTGGCGTTGCTGCTCGGATGTATCATCGCCGTGGTGCTGACCAGGGCCATCACCGGCCCGGTCATCAAGGGGGTTCTGTTCGCCAAGGCCATGGCCGAGGGCGATTTCACCCGGACCCTCGATATCGACCAGAAGGATGAGATCGGTCTGCTGGCCTCCTCTCTCAACGAGATGGTGGGCAAACTGCGGGATGTGGTGGCCGAGGTGCAGTCCGCTTCGGAAAACGTGGCTTCCGGTTCCGAGGAGCTGTCCGCCTCGGCCCAGAGCATGTCCCAGGGGGCCACGGAACAGGCCGCCAGCGTGGAGGAGATTTCCTCGTCCATGGAGCAGATGAGCTCCAACATCAAACAGAACGCCGAAAACGCCCAGCAGACGCAGTCCATCGCCGTCAAGGCCGCCCAGGACGCCAAGGAAGGAGGCGAGGCGGTGATTTCGGCCATGGAGGCCATGAAGAATATCGCCGAAAAGATCTCCATCATCGAGGAGATCGCCCGGCAGACCAACCTGCTGGCCCTAAACGCGGCCATCGAGGCGGCTCGGGCCGGCGAACACGGCAAGGGGTTTGCCGTGGTGGCCGCCGAGGTGCGCAAACTCGCCGAACGGAGCGGTTCGGCCGCAGCCGAGATTTCGGAATTGTCCTCCTCCAGCGTGCAGGTGGCCGAACGGGCCGGTTCGATGCTGACCAAGATGGTTCCGGACATCCAGCGAACAGCCGATCTGGTCCAGGAGATCGCCGCCGCCAGCCAGGAGCAGAATTCCGGTGCCGACCAAATCAACAAGGCCATCCAGCAGCTCGATCAGGTGGTTCAGCAGAACGCCTCGGCCTCCGAGGAAATGGCTTCCACTTCGGAAGAGCTGTCGAGTCAGGCCGAGCAGTTGCAAAGCACCATGGCGTTTTTTCGCGTGGATGGCGCCGGCCATCGGCAGGTGCGCCGCGCCAAGGCCCTGCCTGCCACGACGCAACGGCCCGCATCCCGTCCGGCGGCGGCCCGTCCTGCCGCAGCCAAGGCCGGCGGCGGTGTAGGCATCAATTTGGACGCCGACCCCAAGGACGACGAATTCGAGCGGTTCTAGCCTTTTTCTTCCATCCGGCAGCGGCCGAAGGTCCTCTTTCTTCGGCCGCCGCCGCACCTGCAATGCTTCCCAACGCGGTCCTTTTTCCGTGCAGGGGGCTGGGGGCACGGCCTGCCTGCCAGCCGGGCGTCCGTCCCGGCCGCCGGTGCTTCCTTTCCTCGGCGGCATATCGTGCTCCAATTCTGGAGCGGCGACCGTTTAAAATTTATTGAATTTCCAAAGGGCAAAGCCCCTTGGCCGTCGGCGGCGCCTCCTGCGACGCCGCGTGCAGTGGTCTCATGATGCACTTGTGCAGCGATCCCTTTTCGGGAGGGCGCGCGCGCGAGACCATCGCGGGGCGGCTTTGGGGGGGTGTTTTTTTACGGTCTGCCGCCCCCCGGGCCGTCCCCCGGACCGCCGTGTCCCTTGGGCAGGGCACCGGGCATGACACGATTTTTTTCGTTGATGCATTCCACCTTGGCGAAGGAGTCCGTCTTGGCATCGTCACAGCCGATAAAAACCTTCACGTGATAGGCGTTCTCTTTGAACAGGAGAAAATATTCCAGTACGGTCAAATGGCCCGGAGCCTGGGACGTCTGAGCAGGTTGTCCGTTTTTACTGACGAACTGGCCGACGGCTTCCGGAATATCGCAGTGGTCGAGCAATTGTTCGGATGCGCTGATGGCAAAATCGTTGTTCTTAAAGATGCAACTGTTTTCCAGAATGTTTTTTCCCCCGGCATTGTTGGGCATGGACAGGCTTTTCACTTTGGAGAGCGTTTTCCCCAAAGGTTCGTTCGGGTGATAGACCTGGGCCAGGGCCGGGCTTGAGGTCGCCAGGAGCAGCAGCCCCGCGAGCAGCATGTTGCGCATGCGTTTTCTCCTGTTGATGTCACTGGGCAAGGCCCGGATACCGGCTTTGCCTTTCCAAAGCCGTGTCCTGTGGCGGCGCGTTCGCAGGCTAGGCCCCGAGCGCCGCGATCCATTCCCGAACCGGCGTTTCGATCAGCGTCCGGATTTCCTCCAGCCGCTCGGGCGTCTCGGCCTCGAAACGCAACACCAGGGCCGGTTGGGTGTTCGAGGCGCGCAGCAGTCCCCAGCCGTCGGGAAAAGTGAGCCGCATTCCATCCACCTCGATCATGTCGAAACGATCCCGGAAAAAGTCCTTGGCCTTGGCCACGATTTGGAACTTGCTGGCGTCCGGGCAATCCAGCCGGATTTCCGGCGTGTTGACCGTCGGTGGCCAGTCGGCCAGCATCCGGGAGAGCGGGATATCGCTGGCGGCTACGATTTCGGCCAGGCGCAGGGCGGCGTAGATGCCGTCGTCGAAGCCGAAATAGCGGTCCGCGAAGAACATGTGGCCGCTCATCTCTCCGGCCAGGATGGCGCCGGTTTCCCGCATGCGGGCTTTGATCAGGGAATGGCCGGCTGGGGCCATGAGGGGGACGCCGCCATGGGCGGCGATGTCCCGGTAGAGCAGATGGCTGCATTTCACCTCGCCGATGATCGTTTCCCCGGGATGGGCGGTCAGCACGGACCGGGCGAAAAGGGCCAGGATCTGATCGCCGTACATGAGCCGTCCCGTCGCATCCACCACGCCCAGTCGGTCGGCGTCGCCGTCCAGGCCCACGCCGAAATCGGCCCCCTCGGCCACCACTTTGGCCGCCAGGGCGACGGTATTTTCCGGGATCACCGGGTCGGGATGATGGTTGGGAAAGCGGCCGTCCGGTTCGCAGTACAGCGGGATGACCGTGGCTCCGGCCTGACGGAGCACCTCGGCGCACAGGAGCCCGCCGGCGCCGTTGCCGCCATCCACCACCACCGTGATGGGCCGGACCAGCACGGCCTGGTCCACCAGATGTTCCACGTAGGCGGGCTTGATGTCATGTGTGCAGACGATGCCCGAGCCGAGGTGGAAATCCTCGGTGGCCATAATGTCGCGGACTTCCCGGACGGCCTCGGTGTGGATGGTGGTCTCGCCGGACCAGATCTTAAAGCCGTTGTATTCCGGAGGATTATGGCTGGCTGTCACCATGATCCCAGCCTGGCGGCCGAGTGACTTGATGGCATAATAGAAAGCAGGGGTCGGCACCATGCCCAGACAGATCACGTCCAGTCCGACCGCAGCCAGGCCCACGGATAATCGGGCCTGGTATTCGGGGGAGGCGAGACGGCAATCGTGACCCACGACCGCCTGGGTGTGCCCCTGACGCAGAAAAAATATGCCGCAGGCCCGACCCAGGAGCTCCACCCAGTCCGGATCGAAATCCACATCCACGAGCCCCCGGATATCATAGGCCCGGAAGACGCCGGACGCGATTGGCTTCATTGTATCCTCCGCGAATTGGTTCGGCGGCAGAGGGCGCGGTCCCTTGACCTTCACCCGTATCTCCCCTATGCCAGCAAGATGACCTGGGATTGGGACAAACTCTCTGAACAGAAACGCCGTATGGGATCGACGCCGCCCGATCCCAGTCATATGGGCGAGGAACTGGGAAAACGGCTCTCTTCGATTCGGGGCCGTCTCCCTGGCGGGCCCAAGCTCATTGTCCTGGTGGTGCTCGGCCTTTGGATCGCCAGCGGCATCTACATCGTGGAACCCGACGAAGCCGGCGTCGTGCAGCGGTTCGGGGCCTATATCGCCACCATGGGGGCCGGACCGCATTACCATTTACCTTTTCCCTTCGAGTCCGTAAAGACGCCGAAAGTCTCACAGGTTCGCCGCGTGGAGGTGGGCTTCCGCTCCACCTACGCCCGCGACGGCTCTCCCCTGCAGACAAGGCCCGTCAACGAGGAATCCCTCATGTTGACGCGCGATGAAAATATCGTGGATGTCCAGTTCATCGTCCAGTATCAGATTGGTAATCCGGTGGATTATCTGTTTCGAATCGAGCATCCGGACGGGACCGTCAAAAGCGCGGCCGAAGCTGCCATGCGCGAGGTCATCGGCAATACCCAGATCGATTCCGTGCTCACCTCGGGCAAGCTCAAGGTGCAAACCGAGACCAGGGACCTGCTCCAGTCCATGCTCGAGCGCTATGGCTGCGGCATCGAAGTGGTGGCCGTCCAGCTCCAGGACGTGCATCCGCCGAAGGAAGTGGTGGACGCTTTCAAGGACGTGTCCAGCGCCCGGGAGGACAAGGTCCGTTACGTCAATGAGGCCGAGGCGTACGCCAACGACATCGTGCCCAAGGCCCGGGGTCGGGCAGCAGCGATTTTAAACGGGGCTACGGCCTACATGGAACAGGTCATCAGGCGGGCCAAGGGCGGGGCGGATCGGTTCTCGGCCTTGCGCGCCGAATACGAAAAGGCCAAGGACGTGACCCGCGAACGCCTGTATATCGAGGGGATGGAAACCATTTTGTCCAATCCCGCGCTGGAAAAGATCATCATGAGCGAAGCGGCGGCGAAACAGGCCGTCCCCTACCTGTCCCTGGAAGCGGTGCGGCCGACGCCGCATGCCGACGGCCAGGCCGCAGCCAAACGGACCGAACCGGCCAAGGGTGGGAGGGGCAATCCGTGAAGACCTCAACCCTCGTAACGGCCGTGCTGGTTTTCTGTGCCGTCGTGGTTGCCACGCAGACGGTCTTTATCGTGGATCAGACCGAAACGGCCATCGTCCTGCAGCTCGGCAAACCCGTGGGCAGCACCCTGGGACCGGGACTGCACGCCAAGATCCCCTTCATTCAGAACGTCATTTTCTTTGATGCCAGACTGTTGGACTATGACGCCAAGGCGGCTGAAATCCTGACCTTGGACAAGAAAAATATGGTGGTGGACAACTACGCCAAATGGCGCATCACCGATCCGCTGCTTTTCTACCGGACGCTCCATACGGTGCAACGCGCCCAGGCCCGGCTCGACGACATCATTTACGCCGAAGTGCGGGTGGCCCTCGGCCAATATACTCTGCAGGACGTGGTCGCGGGCAAACGCGGGGACATCATGGGCGAGGTCACCAAAAAATCCGCCAACCTGCTTGCCCCGTATGGCATCGAGGTGGTGGACGTCCGCATCAAGCGCACGGATTTGCCCAAGGAAAATGCCCAGGCCATTTATAGCCGGATGCGGGCCGAACGGGAACGGCAGGCCAAGTTGTACCGATCCGAGGGCCTGGAAGAAACGGAAAAAATCAAATCCGGCGCGGATAGGGATCGGACAGTCCTTTTGGCCGAGGCCGAGCGTCAGGCCGAAGTCTTGCGCGGTCAGGGCGATGCCCAGTCGGCGGCCATCTGGGCCGAGGCCGTGAACAAATCCCCGGATTTTTTTGCCTTCACGCGGAGTCTCGAGGCCTATCAGAAGGCTACCGCTGCCAATACCCGGGTGTTTTTGACCCCGGAGAGCCCATTTCTCAGGTTCATGCGCTAAACCATCCGTCCATACGGTCCGGTCCGAGGCCTGAAGAAGGCGCGCTTTTTCCGGCCGTTGGGGCATGACGCGGGCAGTTGCACTTGACAAGGCGCCTTGGTTTGTCGGAAGGTGCAAAACCTTCCGGGGGCGTGGACAGCCGGCCTGCCGGCTATTCCAACCGCGCGACATCCCAGCCGCAATCCACACAGGGGGATCCGATGACTCTGGAGCTGATCAAGCCCGGTACGACCTTCAATTTCCTGAAATATCGCAAATTGGCCTATCTGCTTTCGGCCCTGGTCATCGTGGCCGGCCTGGTGTCCCTGGTGGTCAAAGGCGGACCGCGTTTCGGCGTGGACTTCGCCGGTGGGCTGTCGATCCAGGTGCGTTTCGCCAAAGAGATGGATATGGAGGCCGTGACCAAGGCCGTGGAGAGCGCGGGACTGCAAAACGTCGTGGTGCAGCGTTTCGGCCAGGAGACTGCCAAGGAATTCTTGATCCGGGCTTCGGATAGCGACGTTTCCCAGGAGACGGTGCGGGCTGCGGTGGAGAAGACCCTGGCCAGCAATTTTCCCGATTCGGGCTACAGCATCCAGCGGCTGGAATTGGTGGGACCCAAAGTCGGTGCCGATCTGCGGGGGAAGGCCCTGGAGGCCATCTTTTACGCGGTGCTGCTGATCGCCATCTATATTTCCGGCCGGTTTGAACACCGATGGATGGCGGCGGCGATTATGGCCGCAGCCCTGGCCGGCGGCATCTACGTGCTGAAGCTCGTGGGGGCCCCGACATCCTGGCTCATTGTGGCCGCCATGCTGATTACCCTTTTCCTGTGCTTCGTGATGAAGCTCAAATTCGCCTTGGGGGCAGTGGTGGCCGATGTGCACGACGTGCTGGTCACCATCGGCATTTTTTCGCTGCTCGACAAGGAGTTCGACCTGACCATCGTTGCCGCGCTCCTGACCATCCTGGGCTATTCGCTCAATGACACCATCATCGTCTACGACCGTATCCGCGAGCATCTGCGGGTGACCAAGCCGGAGCCTCTGGACAAAATCATCAACAAAAGCGTCAATGAAACCCTTTCGCGCACCATCCTGACCGCCGGCACCACGCTGCTTACCGTGGCCTGTCTGTATCTGTTCGGCGGTGCGGTCATCCACGATTTCGCCCTGGCCATGCTGATCGGCATCGTCGCCGGAACCTACTCCTCGATATTCGTGGCCAGCCCCATCTTGTTGGATCTGGGCAAGGGGATCAAGCAGCGTCCCGCAGCGGCTGTAGCCGCGCCCAAGGCCGATTTGGCCAAAGCCTGAAGCGTGTTTCCTGTCGGATGCAAAAGGCCACCTTTGGTGGCCTTTTTTGTCGGAGCATGCGCCGGGACGGACTGTTCGATCTAAAGACGCACGTTGACAAAGCCGCCCAAGGGCACCTCGACATGTCCGGCTTCGCCCGGCTCCACATGACCGCCTCCGGTGATGCCCTCCACATGGCCGGCCGGGGCGGTATCCACATGGCCGGCCTGCCCCGGCTCCACATGACCGCCGGACGGCACATCCACATGGCCGCCGAGGGGCACCTCGACATGGCCGCCGAGGGGCACCGAGACGGAACCGCCCGGAGAAATGTCCACCGAACCGGACGGTTGGGCTTCGGTATGGCCGGGGGGCTGCGCCTCGAATCGGCCGGGTGGCAGGGCTTCGGTCTGGCCGGCAGGCGTGACGGCGTCCGACATGATCTCCTCCCGTAGCGTCTATGCGCACTCGTTACACAATGCCTTACTTGCTTGAGGGATGCAACCGGGGCCAGGCTCCGGGGAATCCCAGTTCGAGACCGCTGCCCAATGCGTCGCAGGAGGCGCCTTGGGCGGCCAAAGGGCGCGCGCCCTTTGGCCGTCCGAGAGGATTGAGGAGGGGGCCCTTTCAGGCTTGAGACAAGGAAAGGCCTCCACGAAAGTGTGCAGCGGTCTCAGTTCAGGCTGCCCGCGCCGGCCGACGGGCGCGATAGAGGCTGTCGGCGGCCCAGCCGGCCAGATACAGCACACCGCGCAGCAGCCAGGGGTAGTGCGGGCTGTCTGTTCCCGCAGCGCCTTCCTCCATGGGGGGGATGTCGCCGTAGTGGCGGCCGGTTAAGCGTTGGTACATCGTCTGGGCCTCCGGGCTGCGGTCGTTTTGGTCCAGAGCCTTGCCGACGGCCCGCAGAGCCAGATCGGGCTGTCGCAGGAAATGGTAGGCCTTGGCCAGGCCGACGGAGATGTCGGCGTTTTGGGGGGCCAGGGATTGGGCCTGGCGGAATAGGGCCACGGCGGCGGCATAGTGCCGATCATGCAGCAGCTCGTTGCCCAAGGCCAAAAACGGATTGAAGCCGGCTTCATCCCGGGCCAGCAGTTCCACGAAGCGGTCCCGCAATTCCTCGAAGCGCCGGGCCCTGGCGCAGGCGGCGGCGGCCTGCTTCATGAAGTAGCGGTACTTGCTGCGGATGCCTTTGGCGTACCAGGCCCGGGCCAAGCCGAGATGGGCCTCGACGAACAGGGCGTTGACGGACAGGGCCCGGTGGAAGGCGGTGATGGCCCGGTCCAGATTTTTGGCGGCCAGGGCGGTCATGCCTTCCTCGAAGAGTATCGGGGCCGCATCCGGTCCGTCGGCCACGGTGGCGAAGGTTTCAAGGGCGGCGGTGGCGTTCCCCGAGTCCTCGGCCAGGTTCGCCCGGGCCAGGGCGGTCCGGCCGGCCGCGTCAAAGGCACTTTGCTGTCCGGCCATGGCCAGATGCCGGCTGAAGGCGTTTTGGGAATAGGGGCGGATGAGGAATCCGGCCACTCCGAGGCTGACGGCCCGGAGCACATCGGATTTGGCCGGAGCCAGGGCGGCCATGAGGACCGGGGTGCCGCGCAGTTCCGGATCGGCCCGCAGGGCGGCCACGAATTCCGAACCGACCATGTCGTCCAGTTGGGCGTCGCACAGCACCATTTCCGCTTCATGGCGGCGCAGGACGGCCAGGCCCGCCGCACCGGAACTGGCGGTGCGCAGACGGGTGATGCGAAACTGCTTGAGAAATTCCTTGTCCACGCGGGCATGGCCCTCGCTGGCGGTCACGATCAGGGCCGAGGAGAAGGGGGCGGCTGGGCGAGGTGGTTCGGTCATGGACGTCTTCCCGGGCTGGCGGTTGTGGCGCAATGCGCCTGACAACAACTGTATCGGCCGGCTCGGTGGTTGCTTTAGGGGGATACGCAAAAGCGTCCGCAGGCCTTTGGACCGACGGACGCTGCAAAGCGGGCGCGGCGGGGCTACAGGGCCGCCGCTTTCTTGATGAGACGGACAAGCTGATGGGCGAAACCGGCCTCGTTGTCATACCAGGCGATGACCTTGGCCAGGGTGCCGTCCAGGACTTGGGTGGCCTTGGCATCCACCACGCCGCCGTGGGAATCGCCGGTGTAATCAATGGACACGAGGGGTTCGTCGGAAAACCCCATGCAGTCATTCGCGGCGGTCTTGAGCACGGTCAGCAGGCCGGCCGTGTCCGTGGGACGCTCCAGCTCGCAGGTCAGATCCACAATCGAGACATTGGGGGTGGGCACCCGGATGGCCAGACCGTCCAGACGGCCGGCCAGGGACGGAATGACCCTGGTGACGGCTCTGGCGGCGCCGGTGGAGGTGGGGATCATGGACAGGGCGCAGGCTCGGCCCCGTCGCCAGTCCTTGTGGGAGCCGTCCAGAATGCGCTGGCTCATGGTATAGGAATGGATGGTGGTCATCAGGCCGTGTTTCAGGCCGAAGGCGTCATGGATGGCCTTGGCGATGGGGGCCAGACAGTTGGTGGTGCAGGAGGCGTTGGAAATGATGCGGTGTTCGGGACGCAGATCCTGGTCATTGACACCCATGACGATGGTGATGTCTTCGTTTTTTCCCGGGGCGCTGATGATGACCTTGTGCGCCCCGCAACGCAGATGCTTGCTGCAGGATTCCCGGTCCACGAATTTGCCCGTGGTTTCCACCACCATGTGGCAGCCGTATTGCGCCCAGCGCCATTCCCCTGCACTACACCGCGTGATGCGCACGGTATGGCCGTTTATGCAAAGGCCTGTTTCGCACGGCTCCACCGGAGCGGCGAAGCGGCCATGGACCGAATCGTACTTGAGCAGATGGGCCAATTGGGCGTTGTCGGCCTGGGTATTGATGACCGCCAGATCGATATCCGGGTCGCAGGAGGCCAGCCGGACCAGATACCGGCCGATGCGGCCAAATCCGTTGATGCCGATGGTGACCGCCATAGTGTGGGACCTCCGGGGAAATGCGGCGTCAAATCCAGGTGTGTCCGTTTCGGCCATGTCGCGCATGGATGTGCCGGCTGCCCGCGCGTCCGGCGAAGACGCAAACATTCTCTTCTCCAGAAGGGAAGCGTGTCAATGAAGTCGGTCGGTTCCCTCTGGAGTCGCGGAGTCGGCCCCAAAAGATTCCAGGGCATGAAACCAGGGCCCGCTTGGGCATTTTATCGGGGAGCCGGACCCGAGACGCCGCCGAAGGGCAGCCCTCGGCGGCGGGAAGCGCATCAGACGCCAAGGGGCGTCGGTCGTTATTTGGGCAACAGCCAGGAGTCGTCCACTTCGAACAGGGGAAAGGAGGGTTGGGGTTCGGGCGAGCCGCGCAGCATGGTGTCATGACAGGCGCGTTCCTGGGCCATGGCCCGATTGTCCGACAGGCGGATGACGTTGCCCGAGGGGCTCTCGTCGCCCGCCTTGGCGAAATGTTCCAGGAGAAGGTCCAGCCCGTGTTCCTTGTCCTTGCCGAAAATCCAGCGCAAGCCTTTGTAGCCGTTGATTTTGGCCGCCTGAACCTGTTCCGGCTTGCCGTAACGGGTCGTGAGTGCGGCGGCCAGCTTGCTAAACAGGGCCTCGGAGCCATCCTTATATTGCAGGCGGATGCGCTCCACCCGGTTGGTCGTGGCGCAGCCGCCGCAAATCACGTAGCCGGCGGCGAAGCCCTTGGTCGGCTTGAGATTGGCCCGGATCAGCCACGGCCTGTCCCAGAGCGGGGCCATGCGGGACAGATCGAGGCGATCCCGCAGATCCTCGGCATTGGCGCCGAGGGTGATGCCGGCGATTTCGTTGGGAGCCGTCTGCCCGGAGCGTGCGGGGACGACGAGACTGAGGACGAGGACCACAGCCAGGGGCAGGGCGGACAGGGGCGGGACGAATCGGGTCATGTCAGGCTCCTTTTGCGATAAATGCGGGCATGGTTTGCGACACAACGCCAGAAGCAGCCGGGATGTCAAGAGGGTTCCTCTTGCCGAGTGGACCGCCAAGGCGTAGGAAAGCCCCATACTTTCCCGGGCGCCGACGACCCGTGGAGGCGTCCAAGGAGAATGGCATGTCCAGAAAAGCAGTAGTGCTTCTTGTATTGTCCCTTTTCGTATTTTGTGGGGGGGGTCAGGCCTTCGCCGCACAGGATGCGCCCTCTTTCGGCCATACCTGGAAATCTTTTTCCGATAAGGAAAAGGAATCGTTTTTGATAGGTATCGCCACGGCTGTGCAGTTGACGTGCGAACCGTTGTCCCTGGTCAAAGGCAAGGACGAAAAGCCGACAGTGGACCAGAACAGGTATGCGGATTGTTTCAATGAGTTCGCTGGCATTGATCGGTTCAAGGTCATTTCGGGAATGAATGATTTTTATAATGATTCGAAGAATACCTTCATTCCGTTGTCTGGCGCCTACCGCTTGACCATCATGAAATTGCGGGGAGCCAAGATTGATGACCTGCTCGTCCAGGCCCGCAAGTATGGCGATGCCGTAAAGAAAAAGCTGGAACAAGAGCAAGCTAAGCCCGCGAACTAGAGAAAATAGGCCTGCGTGCTGTCTGCGTTTTCTGCCTTGTGGCAGGGGGCAGCCGGCATGCAGGCTTTTTTTGCGTCCTGCGCAAGAACGCGCTGGCCGACGATCAATAATCCCACTTCCAGTTCACTCCCACGCCTTGTTTGTTGTCGTCTCCCACCCGGCTGTCCACGGTGATGTTGGGGGTAATCTTGACCTCGACGGATACCGCGCCGCTCTGGGCTTCCATGCCCTGTTCCACCCCCACGGTGACCCCTTTGACGATCTCCTTGCCGGCCCGCAGGACCGCCGAGGGAATGTCGCCTTTGCCTGAAGAGATCAGGTTCAGCTGATCGAGGCCGAGGATGCGCCGAGTGCGGGCCAAAATGCTTGTCGGAGCGCCGCCGGTGTAGAGCGAGGCGGCGGCCTGGGCCAGCTGGGCCGCCTGGAGTGGCGCCAGACCGCTGGCGCTTTGGCCGAACAGGATTCGGGAGAGAATTTCGTTATCGGGCAGCATCGGGGTGGAAAAAAGGGCGATGGTGGGGCTCGCCGCATCCCCGGTCAGGGAGACACCGGCGGTGACGTCGTCATTGGTCGTGCTGGCCAGGATGGTGATGCGGGGCGCGAGCAAGCTTTGGCCGTCGAAAACCAGCTCGCCTTTGGTGATGTCGAGATCGCCGCCGAAGAGCTCCACCTTGCCGCGTTCGACGAACAGGCGGCCCTGGCCAAGCGGTGCGTCGGCCGTGCCGGTAATGACCACGTTTCCGCCCCAGCGGGATTCGATCCCCATACCCCGGACGAAGACGGCCTGCCCCAGGGTGACCTTGATATCGAGGTCCAGCCGTTTGGCGGTCTCGGACGACGAGGCGTTGGTGGCGGCCGGCTGGGCATGCGGGTCGTTTATGGCAGTGACCGGAATGACCACCACGTCCGGCGGCAGGGATGGAGGCAGATTGACGTCCACCGGCCCGAGGGCGAGGGCTCCCCGAGCCGTCATATGGGCCAGTGATCCCGAAAGGGTGATGTTCCCATCGGCGGTGGCCGTCACCAGATCCAGGCCGGCGACCTTGAGATGGGTCAGTTGCGCTGCGATGGCCACGGGCGCGTCGCCTGCGGCGAAGGGGCCGATCGCCCCCGTGACGGTGAGCCGGCCGCCCTTCAAGTCCCGGCCCGTGACCTTGGTCAGGACAATTTTGTCGTTCGAGGCGTCGAGCTGGACCTCGATGTCGCGCAGGACCAACCCGGTATCGGCGTTTTCCAAGCGGCTGCCGGTGAGACGCAAGGAACCGGCCAGGGAGGGAGCGGCCAGGGTTCCGGTCAGGGACACATCGGCCTTCACGCTGCCCACCAGCCGGGTATCGACCTGGGCCAGCGGCGCGGCCACATCCGCCAGATTGCCATCGGCGGTCAGCCGGCCGGTGATGGCCCCCGACGGCGGCAGATCCAGCGCCCAGGGGGAGAGGGAAAAACGGGCCGGCAGGGCGGCCTGGGCCGTTATGATCGCTTTCTTGCCGGTGCCGGCCAGGGAGGTCGTCAGCGCCAGCCGACCGTTTTCCAAAGTGGCCGAAGCCAGCACGGTCATGGCTGGCAGGGACTGGCCACCCTCCGCAACCAGTTTGACCCCATCCAGATGCGCCTTGGCCGCCAGTCGGGGATGGGCCGGCGAGCCGGACAGGCTGGCCGTGGCGCCGGCCGTACCTTCAAATCCGGTCAAGCCGCCTACGAGGGCGAGCAAGGGGAGGGGAAATCCTTCCAGGGAGGCTGTGGCTGCAACACTCGTCGGCGTGAAGTTGCCCGAGGCGGTGAGGCGAGCCTTGTCCAGGGCCAGGGTCAAAGGGGCCAGCCGGACGCTGCCGCCGGCAAAGGTCAGACTGGCTCCCTTGCCCAGGCTGAAGGCATGGTTGGCCAGGTTGCCGGACAGGGCGGCCACCGTCAGGGTCCGGCTTTGCCCCGTGGTTGTCAGCCGCGTGGTGGCGGCCAGACGGAGGGGTTGGCCGCTTGGGAGCGCACCCCGGATGTCGGCGGTGGTTTCCAGGTTGCGGCCGTCCCCGGCGGCGTCGAGTCGCAGGTTGGCCAGATCCAGGCCGCCGCCGGTCACGCCCTTGGCCGTGAGATGGGCTTTGCCCCTGGGGAGGTCGCGCAGATGGTCCAGGCTGGCTGCCAGGGACAGTTCCCGGGCGGTACATCCGGCCACGGCCAGACCACTGGCCGTGATCGTGGCGGCAAGCTGCTGGCCGGACCGGCTTGACGCGTCGGCGGTGGCGGCAAGTTTCAGGCTTCCGGCCAGGGGAAGGCCCAAAAAGCGGCCCAGCCCCGACAGATTGGCGGAGGTGCCGTCGAGATTGCCGGAAACGGTCCCTTGAGCCAAATCGAGGCCGAGTTGTCCGGTCAGGGCCGTTTCCGGCGCGGTCAGCCGCAATGCCGAGAGCGTGAGACGCTGGTCGACCAGGGCGAAACCGCATTCCAGACCGGCGTTTTCCCGGTCGCGACTGGCGCTCAGGCGCAACCGGCCGACCGGCTGCGCCGACAGCGGGCTGGCCGTGGCCGCGATATCGAGTCTGTCCAGCCGGACGGAAGCGGCGGTCAGGTCCCGGGCCTGCCCGGTCAGGGTCAGCTCCAGGGCCTGCATCGGGCCGGAAAGTGTCGCATCCAGGCTGAGTTTCCCGGTCAGCCGGGTGCCCAGGGCGCTTTCCAGGCCGGCGAGATCGCTTGCCGTAGCCGTGGCCTTCACTTCCAGACGGTCCGTGGCGGAGGCATAACTGCCGGAGCCCGCGAGGCGGACGACCGTAATTCCGGCATTCCCCTGCTCGGCGGTCAGGCTGCCGGTCAGGTCGCCGGCCGGGCTGCGATCCCCTTGGATTCGTATCGTGCCGTCCGATCCGGTCAGGACGCCCTCCCGGACCGTGAGCGCGCCCGTGGCGGCGAGGCCGGCTCCGAGCCGCAGGCGCAGGTCGCGTCCGAGCAGGGTTGCCCCGGCCGGGCCGGACAATCCGGCCAGTGTCCCTTCGGCCGAGATGGACGCACCGGGAAAATCTCCGCCCAGATCGCCGGCAAAAGCGGCCTTGGCCGTGAGCGTGGCCGTTTCCAGGCCGATAGGGCCGGAACGCAGCTTGTCGGCCGTGACGGTGAGGGTGCAGTCCGGCCGTTCCAGCCGCCCCGAGAGTGTGGCGGTGGCCTCGATGGCACCGGTCAGGGTCGGATCGAGCCGGTCGGCCTGGGGAATGGTCAGGATGATGCGGGAGGCAAGCGTGTTTTTTTCCGGGTCGAGGGCGGCCGTGGCGGCCAGGGTGCCGACGGCGGTCCGGACGGTGGCGCGGTCGAGAAAAAGAGCGCCGGAGAGCAGCCCCACCCGTCCGGCCAGATCCAGGTCGCAATGTTCGCCGATCAGCCGGACGGCCCCGGCGGGCATCCCTTCGGCCGGGGGGCTGACTTCGCCGGACAGGCTCCAGGAGGCCGTGGCCGTGGTGTTGAGGGGCACGCGCAGCCCCAGGTCGGCGGCCAGGAGCGATTTTCCGGCCAACTGAGCGGCAAAGCGTCCCTGCCAGGCGTCAAGGGGGCCGTCGCCGGTCAATTCCACCACCAGGGGACCGGCGGACGGTCCGGCCAGGGCCGTGGCCAGAAGTCCGCCCGGCCCGTCGGTGAGCTTGGCCTTGGCCGCCAGTCGCCAGGCCGCGTAATTGAGGGAACCGGCTGCCGTCAGGACGAGGGGCGGGCCGTCCAGCCGGGTGGCCGTGCAATGGACGGCCACGGCACCCTGGCCGGATTCGGCCAGCCGGCCGACAACATGGAGGACCGCATCCTGGCCGACCAGGGCCGCGTCCAGGATCAGGCGATTGACGGACAGGGCATCCACCAGGATGGGCGGCAGGCTGGGAAAGCGGGGAGGCCATTCGAGCTGGGGCGGCCGGTTCGGGTCGCGCGGCACCACCGGCTCTCGGCGGACACGGACGATGTCGGCGGTAAGGGCGTGAATGAGCATCCGCCCTCGCAGCAGGGCCAGGGGGGACCAGGCGAAGCGCAGGTCCTTGACGATAAGCCAGACGCCCTTGCCGTCGGCCACGGCCAGCCGGCCTACGGTGAAGTCCGTCGGCACGCTCCCGGAAACGGCCTCGATGCGGACGTGCATCCCCGTGGCCAGGGAATAGAAACGGCTGGCCAGGAAGGCGGCCGCGTCGAGACCGGGCCGTGTGTGCAGTCCGGCCCACAGGAGGGTCGTCAAGAGAAGCAGCCCGGCCGCCAGCCGGGGCATGGCCCGCAAGGCCCGTTTCCACCAGGGCCGACCGGCCGGCGGGGACGGGCTAGAAGGATTGGCCGATGCTGCAGTAGAATTGGGCAATGTCGTCGATGTCCTTTCGCCGGGTGAGCGGAGTGGCCACATCCAGACGCACCGGGCCGATAGGGGTGTAGACGCGAAGCCCCAGGCCGGCGGCCAGCAGCAGGGGCTGGTTGTAGGGGGGCAAGGTCTCGGTAAAGGCCGAACCGCCGTCGAGGAAGGGGACGATGCCGATCAGTTCCGTGACCCGCAGGCGCAGTTCCGCGGAAAAGGAGCACATGGAACCGCCGCCCAGGGGTTTGTTGCCGCGCAGGGGGCCCACGGTCTGATAGGGATAGCCTCGGATGGAACCGGCTCCGCCGGCGTAGAAGCGTAGATCCGGGGAAATGTCGCTGCTTGCGGCGCCCAGGTTGGCGCCGGCGGCCGCCCGGAGGGCCAGGACCAAGCCCGGCTTGTCGGCCAGCTTCAGGTAGGTGGCCAGCGATGCTTCGGGCCGGACGAAATTCGGACTTTGCTCCACGGTGCCCCAGTACGGGGCCAGGGACAGGCTGGCGAGAAGGCCTTTGTGCGGATCGAGCAGGTCATCCCGGGTGTCCAGGGTGGCTTCGACCGGTACGTAGGCGAACCCGTAGCGGCTATCGTCCTCCCAGGGACGGGACTTGTCCTTGTCGATGTGGGTCGCCCGGTAGCCCAGGCCGGCGGCCGCCGAAAAGGCATCCGTGAATTGACGGCGCACCGAGGCGGTGGCCGTGGCGCTTTGTCCGGCGTAGGCCTTCTTGTCCTCGTCGGCCACCCTGCCCTTGGCCCGGAACAGATCCTTGGGGGTGAGGCAATCCGGCTTTTCGAAGGTGACTTCGCCGAGCCTGGCCACGGCCGAGACGCTGGTGGCGATGGCGAGCTTTTCCCCGCCGCCGAAGAGGTTGCGGTGCTCCCAACTGCTGTTGGCCCCGGGACCTTCATCGGTCTTGTAGTCCAGGCCGCCCTTGATGGTGCGATGTTTGCGCTCGGTGACCGTCACCACCACCGGCACCTGCCCGTCCGGGGTGACGGACGCGTCCGGCATGACCTGGATCGCGGCAAAAAGATCCAGTAAGGAAAGCTTCTTGCGATAGCGATCCAACCGTTCGGCGTCGTAGGGTTCTCCCGGTTGCCAGGGGACCAGTCCGGCCAGGTAGGATTCCTTGACGCTGGTGAGCCCCCGGTAGGCCACCGGTCCGAATGTCGCTTTCGGGCCGGGGGCCACGGTCCAGACCACGGTCACCTGTTGGTTGGCGAAATTGGCCGTGACGTGCCGGTCCGTCACTTTGGCGTAGGGATGGCCGCGATGGCGCGGGAAGGCCTCGAGTTTGGCCTCGGCGTCCACAATGGCCTTGGCGTCGAAGGGGCCGGGAATGCTCAGGCCCAGGGCGGCGGCATCGGGAATATCCGGACCGGTGGCCGGCTGGCCGTCCGGCAAAAGGAAACGCAGGCTCTGCAGCGTGAATTGTGGGCCGGGATCAAGCCGGAAGGTCAGGACTGCCGGAGATGCCGCATCGTCCACCGAGACGGCAACCGTGGCGGCGAACCGACCCTTGGACGCGAAGACCTTTTTGAAGGATTCCTTGTCCTCATTGGCCCGGTGCAACAGCAGCAGGATGGACTCCGGCGGTGTCTGGCGCAACGATTCGGCCGTGGAGACGGCCTTGAGCAGTTCCAGCGTATCGGGGTCGACCGCACCCTCGTAGCGGACCGTATAGGCGATGCCCTGGACGGTTCCGTTCGTTTTGCTCCGTCCGGTGGCCAGGACACAGCCGGCGGCAAGGCAGGCCAAGCCGACGAGGATGGTCCGGAGAAGGGCCTTTGGAGCAACCGTCATGCCATATCCGTCGGTTGGGGCCTGGAAAGGATGGTCGATGTCACGGAAGGATGCCTACCATGCCGATCGGTCGCCAAGCAACAGGAGGGGCAACATGAAGAAACCGGGATGGCGCAATGGCAACTTGACCCTTGTGGAATCCATATCATATTGTCCGGGGCAGTGATTTTCGTGAAACTGCGGCAAAAGGTTGGTCTGTTTTGAATGGAGTCAAACGCATCCTGGCGATCGACGACGAGCGCATCAATCTCCGGGTCATCGGCGGGTTGCTGCGGAATCTCGGCTACGAACCCGTGCTGACCGAATCCTGGGCCGAAGCGCGCCCCCTGCTGGATACCGGCATCGATCTGGTCCTGCTCGACGTGATGATGCCGGAGATGGACGGTTTTACCGTCGCCCGCCAGATTCGGGAAATGCCGGATGTTTCGGATGTTCCCATCATCATGGTCACCGCTTTGACCGGCAAGCAGGACCGCCTGCGGGCCGTGGAGGCCGGGGCCAACGATTTTATCTCCAAGCCCATCGACCTGACCGAATTGCGGGTGCGCATGGGGTCCTTGCTCAAGATGAAGGAATCCCAGGACGAAGTGAAGCGCTATCAGGCCGAGCTTGAGGAGATGGTGGCCGTACGGACCAGCGCCCTGCGCATGGCCCTGGAAAACGTCAAGGAATCCCAGCGCGTCATCCTGTCGGCCCATCTGGAAACCATCCACCGTCTGGCCGCCGCCGCCGAGTTCAAGGACGAGGAGACCGCCGACCACATCCAGCGCATGAGCCGCTACTGCGCCTTGTTGGCCAGGCGTCTGGATTTGCCCGACGCCGAGGTGGACCTGGTGCTCCAGGCCAGCCCCATGCACGATATCGGCAAGATCGGCATTCCGGACAGCATTCTGCTCAAGCCCGGCAAGCTCACGCCCGACGAATGGACGGTCATGAAAAAGCATACGATCTTCGGGGCGCGTATTCTGGGGGAATCCAATTTCGAGTTGCTGCGGGTGGGCGAGATCATCGCCTTGTCCCATCATGAGCGTTGGGACGGCACAGGCTATCCCAACGGACTGGCCGGAGAGGATATTCCGCTTTTCGGGCGCATCTGCGCCGTGGCCGACGTCTTTGACGCCCTGACCAGCCGGCGGCCCTACAAGGAACCCTTTTCCAACGATACCTCCCTGGATATCATGCGTGCCGGCCGGGCAACCCATTTCGATCCGAAAATTCTTGATGTTTTTTTTAATGATTTTGATATGTTCAAGGATATTCAAAGAGATTTTCTCATCTAACAGCGAGAACCTTCCTTCTCTGCACTCATGACGGAAACCATACGCCCGGCCGTGCTCATCGTGGACGATGTGCCGGCCAACATCCGGGTCCTGGCCGAGATTCTGCGGGAAGGCCACGCCATTCACGTGGCCACCAGGGGTGAGGCCGTCCAGGATATGGCCGTCCGCCTTTTGCCGGACATCATTCTGCTCGACGTGGTGATGCCCGACATGGACGGCTATGCCGTCTGCCGTCGGCTTAAGGCCGCTCCGGCCACCCGGGATATTCCGGTCATCTTCGTCACAGCCAGGCATGCGCCCGAGGACGAGGCCTTCGGCCTTTCGCTCGGCGCCGTGGACTACATCGTCAAGCCGGCCAGCCCGGCTGTGGTGCGGGCCCGGGTGAAAAACCATCTGGAACTGCGGGCCGTCCGGCTGGAGCTGGCCCGGCAGAACGAGGCGCTTAAGGAGGCGGCCAAGCTGCGTGAGGATGTGGACCACATCATGCGTCACGACCTCAAGGCCCCGCTGACCGGCATTATCGGTCTGCCGCGAATCCTGCTCGATAGCGGCGAATTGAGCGAATCCCAGACCAAACTGCTGTCCCTGGTCGAGGAGAGCGGCCTCAAGATGCTCTCCATGATCAACCGCTCCCTGGATTTGTTCAAGATGGAGCGGGGAACGTATGTTTTTTCCCCAGAGCCTGTTGAAGTCGTCAGTCTTTTTCGAAGATTGTTCGCGGAAATGGCGGCTACGGCCGACAAGCGCGGCATCTCTTTCCTGTTGCTGAGCGGGGGGAAGCCGGCGACGACGGCTTGTACCGTGGACGTGTCCGGCGAGCGGCTTTTGCTCCACACCATGTTCGCCAATTGTTTGATGAACGCCTTGGAAGCCTCGCCGAAGGGCGGTCAAATTCTTGTGGTTCTTTACGGAACGGATCCCGTCACCATCCGAATCCATAACCAGGGGGCCGTTCCCCCGGCCATTCGGGAAAATTTTTTCCAGAAATTCGTTACGGCGGGCAAGGTCGGCGGCACGGGCCTTGGCACCTACTCTGCCAAGCTCATTGCCGAAGTCCATGGCGGCACCATCGGCATGGAGACTTCCGAGGCGGACGGCACCACCGTGACCATCGTCCTGCCGCGGGAGACGAAACCGCGACCGGCTCCTTCGCCGAAAATAGCCTGAGGCGGCTTCGCTCGTCCGGGCTCCAGCCCAATGTTCAAGGAGGAAGTTACGCCATCCGCCGTGTTGCATGTCGACCTGACCCGGGAAAAGACCGAGCGTCGGCCTTTGGCCGAGGAAGACCGGGATTTGGAGATCGGGGGGCGCGGTCTGGCCGGCGCCGTCCGGGAACTCGACGCCGCTTTGGCTTTTGACGACCCCGACGCGTTGGTCGGCATTTTCCCGGGCCGACTGGCCGGTGTGGACCTGCCCGGCACGGGTGGGGTGACGGCGACCTGGATTGCTCCCACGGCCGGTACGGTGGCCGATGCCGGTTTCGGCGGGCGTCTCGGGGCCGCCCTGGCCCGGGCCGGACTGGCCGGGGTGGTTGTTGCCGGGCGGGCGCGCGGTCCGCGGGGCCTGGTTGTCCGCGACGGGGATGCTGCGGTGGTGGAGGCCACGAATCTGGCTGGACTGACGACCGACGCCGTCTTGGCCGGACTTGGGCCGGTGGATGGGGCCCTGGTGATCGGGCCGGCCGGGCTGGCCGGTTCACCGCTGGCCGGAGCGGTGGCGGACGGCTGCTGCGGCGGCGGCCGGGGCGGGCTCGGGCTGGCCCTGGCCGCGAAAAATTGTCTGTTTTTGGCGGTGACCGGACACGGGCGCGTATCGGTGGCCGATCCCGGCGGTCTGGCGCTGGCCCGGGAGGCCCTGTTGCGGCTTGTGGCCGCCTCGCCGGCGCTCGGCCCTTACGGCCTTGGCCGCTACGGTTCCGCCGCCCTGGTCGATCTGACCCATGGCCGGCGCATGATGCCGGCCGATAATTTTCGGGCCACCTTTTTCCCCGAGGGGCAGGCGGTCAATGCGCCGCATCTGGATGCTGGTTGCGCCAGCCGGCCCGTGGACGTCTGCCCCGGCTGCCCGGTAGGCTGCCACCGGGTGACGGCGGTTGGCGTCCCTTTCCCGGAAGGGGATGCGCTCTCCCATCTGACGGCCCTGCTTGGTCTGGCTGACGGCGGGTTGGCACTTGCGGCCAACGCCCTGTGCCTGCGTCTGGGGCTCGATCCTGTGTCGGCGGCGGTCACATTGGCCTGCCATGCCGCCATTTCCGGTCAGGCGATGACGCCAAAGCGGGTCATGGCCCTGCTGGCCGACATGGGAGCCAGACGCGGCCTGGGCCGGGAGCTGGGCCTTGGCGCGTCGGCCTACGCCGCCCGGGCCGGCCGGCCGGAGGAGGCCATGTGCGTCAAGGGGCTGGAACTGCCGGCCTTTGATCCGCGCGGGGCCTATGGACTGGCCCTGGCCTATGCCGTGGCCACCGGCGGTCCTGACGCCTGGCGGGCGGGCTGTCTGGCCCACGAGCTTTTGCGCAAACCCGTGGCCACGGACCGCTTCACCTTCGATGGCAAGGCCCGGGCGGTTTTCGGCGGGGAAAACGCCATGGCCGTCCTGGGGAGTCTCGGCGTATGTCCCTGGCTGGCCTTGGCCACGACCTTGGAAGAGTGGGGGCAGGCCCTGACTGCCGTTACCGGCCGGACCGTTACGGCTGGTGCGCTTGCCCGGTCCGGCGAGCGGATCGTCTACCGGGAACGGATGCAAAACGCCCGGCGCGGTTTTGCGGCAAAGCAGGACGATCTGCCGGCCCGATTTTTCACCGAGCCCGGCACCGGCGGCGAAGGAATCGACATCCCTCCGCTGTCCCGGTCGGATTTTCTGGCCGCCCGGGATCGGTATTACCGGCTACGGGGACTCACCCCCGAGGGGCTGCCCGTGCCGGAGAAGGCCGCGGCCTTGGGGTTGGCATGGACGCGTTGACGCGCCGTTTTGCGGATCGCCTGGAGCGGGCCGGCCTCTGTCCTCCCGGGGAAGCCCTGGTGGCCGACTGGGATGATGTGGTGCGCTTTTCCCGGCCCGATCCGCTTGCCCCTGTTCTTGTCGAGGTCATGGAACGGCTCGGCGTCGGCAGCCTCATGCTGGTGCCACCGGCCGAACCCTATGCCACCATCGTGGAATGGCTGGCTGCCCGGGAGGCCCCGGCCATCCGGCCTCGGGACTGCGAGACGCGCACCTTTTTTCACGACATTCCGGTGGTGGCCACCCCGTCCGCCGAGGCTCTGGCCGCCGCCCTGTCCCGGCGCAAGGGGGCCTATCTGCCCGGCCACGGCATCCTGGCCCCCGGGGCCCTTTCGCCGGAGCAGGCCTTTGTCACCGTGTCTTCGGTGGCCTTTGCCGCTTTTGTGAAGTTTTTTTCCGATTTCCTGCGCCAGGCCCGCGAGGGGGGAATCGATGCGTCGGGGCGCGCTGTCCTGGCCCGTGCCGTGGCCAATCTGCCGCCGGCACCGCCCGAGAAGTCGCCGGTCCTGGCCCGGGGACCCTTCGGCTCGCGCGGGGAGGCCGTTGCCGCCATGGCCGAGGCGGGCCGGGCCACGGTGGAACTGGGGCTGGTCGATTCGGTCTTCGGCAATATTTCCTATAATCTCGACGGAGTACTGGCCATCAGCCAGACCGGGGCCGCCCTGGATGCCCTGGAAGGGTGTATCGATTTCTGCCCGCTGGACGGGTCGTCCTGCGCCGGCTTGACCGCTTCCAGCGAGTTGGCCGCGCATGCCGCCCTGGCCCGATGCGATGGCCGGCGCGCCATTCTGCACGGTCACCCCCGGTTTGCGGTCATCTGGTCCATGGATTGCGACGCCTCGGACTGCCCGGACCGGGAAAACTGCCACGTGCGCTGTCCGCGATCCCGGTTCCTCGGCGCCACGCCTATTGTGCCCGGCGAGGTGGGCGCCGGACCCCATGGTCTGGTCCATACCATGCCGCCGGCCCTGGTCGGCCGCTCCGGGGTGGTGGTCCTCGGCCATGGGGTGTTTACGGCCGGTCGGGAGGATTTCAACCAGGCCCTGGCCGCCTTGTGCGCCATCGAGCGGCAGGCCCGGGAGGCCTGTCTTGGGGCCCTTTCGCCGCTGCTCGACCCTGCCCTGGGCTAATATGTCTTGAAGAGCCAGGCGTAGACGACGTAAATCCAGCCCAGAATACCATGGATGATAGCCCAGAGAATGGATTTGTTGAGGGTAAACGAGACGGCCATGGCCAGGGCGGAGCCGAATCCCACGCCGTATTTGACGATGGTCTGTCGGGTGTAGACTTCCATCATGAGTCCCTCCTTGGGAATTGGCCGCACCCTGCCACGAAGCGTGTCCGGAGGCACGTTTTTTCCTTCTCCGGTCACGGATTTGACTTTTGCTCCGCCACCGCGCAAATTGCCGCAATGCTTGCCCTGCTGCCCTGTCGGCGGTCCTTGCGAAACCTTTCCATAACCACGCCCGGGCGCGCGGTTGGTATTTTTTTTCTGCTCCTTTGCCTGGCTGTTCCCGTCACGGTCGTCCGCGCCGAGGAGGCCGGGAAAGTGCTGCATGTCGTCAACCGGCTGACCTATGGGCCGGCCCCCGGCGATCTTGATCGGGTGGCGGCCATGGGCACGGCGGCCTTTATTGCCGGGCAGCTTGAACCCGAACGGATCGAGGAGCCGGCTGTCCTGGGCGAGAAATTGGCAGGGCTTCCCACCGAATCCATGAATACGGTGCGGCTTTTCCGGGAATTCGGTCCGTCTTCCGGGGGCGGGGAACAAGGCGATCCCGAATCCATGCGCCGCGTCTTCGACCGGGCCGGAGCCGCCGCCCTGGAGGCGGCCAGGGCCCGGCTGTGTCGGGCCATCCTGTCCAAGCGACAGCTTTTTGAACTCATGGTCGCCTTCTGGTGCGAGCACTTCAATTTGGGGGATAAAAAGGGCTTGGCCCATTTGTGGGCCGGCTCTTTCGAGCGGGAGGCCATCCGGCCGCACGCCATGGGGCGTTTCCTTGATCTGCTGGCGGCGACATCCATGCATCCGGCCATGCTCATTGCCCGGGACAACTGGAAGAATGTGGTGCGTCGCGAGGGTTCGGGGGCACCTCGGGCGGAGATCGACCCGACCTACGCCGCCATTCTGATCGGGCACCAGACACTGGGGCCGCACGGTCCGCAGAAACCCGAGGATGTGAAGGCGCTCGCCCGCATCTTGACCGGCTGGCGGGTCGGGGCGGCCAGGGACGGTTCGGAATCGGGCGGATTTTACTTCGATCCGGAGCTGCACGACCCGACGGACAAGGTGTTTTTGGGGCAAACCATCAAGGGATCGGGCGTATCCGAAGGCGTGGCGGCGCTGCGCATCCTGGCCGGACATCCCGCCACGGCCGTTACCATCAGCCGTAAGCTCGTCCAGTATTTTCTGTGCGACGAACCGCCGGCTTCCTTGGTTTCCCGCTTGGCCAAGACATTTTCCGAGACGGACGGCGATATTCGGGAAGTGCTGCGGGCGCTTTTCTCCAGCCCCGAATTTTTCGATCCCAAATACATGGGCAAACGGTTCAAGTCACCCGTGCGCCAGGCGATTTCGGCTGTGCGGGCCACCGGTGCCGTCCCGGCGGATACGGCCGCCCTGGCCGGAGTTCTGGTCGGCCTGGGGCAGCCTCTATTCGCGGCGGGTGGCCCGGAAGGCTATCCGGCGGCGGGCGCGGCCTGGATCAAGCCCGAGGGCGTGGCCCGGCGGATCAGCCTGGCCGGTGATCTGGTTTCGGGACGGCTGCCGGCCCTGCCGCGCGGCGCGGCGGGCTTGCGCGTCCCGGCCCTGGCCGAAACCCTGGGTTCGGGGCTTTCCGCCGCGACCCGCGCGGCGGCGGCCAAGGCCCCCGGAAACCTCGGCGCGGCGGTGCTCTTGGCTTCGCCGGATTTTATGCGGTATTAGCGTTTGGCGAGAGATCGGGGGATCGGGTGCAACGACGAGATTTGTTGCGATTGCTGGCCGTCATGGGGGCCATGGGACTGGTTGCCCCCGGAAGTGGGCTGGCGGCGAAGCGTTTCGCCAAGTCCGCGACCGGCCGGCATGGCACCAAGGAAAACGGAAAGAAGGCGACTTCGACCGCTTCCGGAAAGCCGGGCAAGCGGTTGATCGTCATTTTGTTGCAGGGCGGGCCGGACGGCCTGTCCCTGGTCGCGCCGACGGCCGATCCGCTCTATCCCTACCTGCGTCCGACCACGGCCTTGCGTTCGACCGGGGACGGCCTGGATATGGGAGATGGTTTCGTGCTCCATCCGGGTTTGGCGCCGCTTTTCCCGCTGTGGAAGGAAAAAAGGCTGCTCGTGATCCCGGCGTGCGGCCTGCCCGGCGCACCGACCGATCACGCCGGGGCCCTGGCCGGTTTTGCCGCGGGCACGGTCCTTGAGGGTCGGTCGCAAAAGACGGGTTGGCTGGGCCGGTTGTCCTTGGCTCTCGGCGGCGGCTCGGCCCAGATGGTGGTGGGAAGCCTGTCGCCCGTGTTCGCGGGCGCGCCGCATTATAAGATGGTTGCTCCCGGCCGGGGACACGCCTTGCCGCCGCTTGTCCCGGAAAACCGGACGCTCTTCGAGACCGTCGGCCATCTGTTCGGCGGGCGGGACCCCTTGACGGCGGCTTTCGCTTCCGGACGCCGTTCCCACTCGGCAGCACTGGCCAAGCTCCTGGCCGAGTCGCACCGGGCGGCGGCCGGTGCCGTGGCGGCGCCGACCTTTGCCGGCTTCGGGGAACGATTGGGCCAGGAATTGGCCGAACGCCGGGATGCGGCCCTGGGGTTCACGGCCGTGGGCGGGTTCGACACCCATGTCGGCCAGGGCACGGCCAAAGGCTATCTGGCCGACAGGCTGCACGAGACGGCCGAGGGGTTGCTCGGCCTGGCTTCCGGTCTCGGCCGATGCTTCGCGGATACGGTGCTGGTGGCCTTTGGAGAATTCGGCCGCCGAGCCAGGGAAAATGCCTTCGGTGGCACGGACAACGGACAAGGCGGCGCCATGCTGGTCCTGGGCGGGCCGGTGGCCGGCGGCCGGCGACTCGGGCGTTGGCCGGGCCTAGCCGAGCATCGTCTGGCCGATGGCCGGGACATCGCCGTGACGACGGACTGGCGCGATGTGGTGGCGGAAATCGCCGTCCGACATCTGGGGCTGCCGGAACGACGCCTCCCTGACATCTTCCCGGGTTTTACGCCGCTGCAACCGCCGCTTGGCGTTCTTTCCTGATCGGCCTCCTCCGGGCTCCTTCTTCCAAAGATTCGTTCGTGGCCTCCGGCCGAGAGCGGCCGGAGGGCTGCCGGATCGATGCGGACAAAAAAAAGCAAAAGGTACTGGTTCGTCGTGCCGAAAGGAGCTATGGGAGAGAGAACCGACCGTAGAGGAGTGGAAAGATCGCATGCTGCGCATCCTGATTGCCGAGGATAATCCCAATCACGCCAGCTTGGCCCGGCAAACCCTTGAGGGTGAAGGGTATGCCATCACCGCCGTGGGTGACGGCCGCCAGGCTTTGGAAGCGGTTGGCCGCCAGGCTTTCGATCTGGTGCTCCTGGACATGCGCCTGCCCGTGATGGACGGCCGCGAGTTCATCGGTCGGGTGCGCGGGGCCAAGGCCCCGTATGCCGCCATCCCCATTGTCGTGGTGACAGGCTACGGGGTCCGCGAACAGCTGGATTTTTTGCACTATTTCGGTGTGCGCCACTGCTTGGCCAAACCCTATGACTGCGACGAACTCGCCGCCATTATCCGTTCCTACGACCACCCCTGATCCGTTCCGCCACTGCCGGTCGCGTGCCCGCCAGTGGACTTCGTTCGTTTTTTTCCGTAGAGCGAGGCCACAGAAACGCGCCGGGAGCGCGACAAAGCGAGGCTGCCATGCTGCGCATCGAGGATTTGCACGTCATGATCGGCGAGAAAGAGGTGCTTTCGGGCATCAATCTCCATATCGCCGAAAACGAAACCTTTATCTTATTTGGCCCCAATGGCTCGGGCAAGACCACCTTGCTCATGACCCTGATGGGCTTTGGCAACTACACCATCACCAAGGGGCGCATCCTTTTTCGCGGTCAGGACATCACCCATGCCCCTGTGTACGAACGGGCCAGACTGGGCCTCGGCATGTCCTTTCAGCGCCCGCCCACCATCCATGGCCTGACCACCCGCCAGCTCGTGACCCTGTGCGATCGGGGCGGGGCGACGGACGTGGAAGGCCTCGCCCGCTCGGTCCATATGGACACCTTTCTCGAACGGGATATCAACGCCGGTTTCTCCGGCGGCGAGATCAAGCGCTCCGAGCTGCTCCAGCTCATGGCCCAAAAGCCCTACATGCTGCTGTTCGACGAGCCCGAGTCCGGCGTGGACCTGGAAAACATGAAGCTCATCGGCACCACCGTGCGCGGCTTGTTGACCGGGAGCATCGCCCCCAAGCCGGAGACCAGCATGAAGGAGCAGCGGGTGAAAAAGCGTCCCGTCTCCGGGCTTATCATCACCCACACCGGCTATATTCTGGAATATCTGAACGCCGATCGGGGCCAGGTGCTCTACAATGGGCACCTGTGCTGCGAGGCCAACCCCCGCGACATCCTGGACCACATCACCAAGTACGGCTACCAGGAATGCGTGCGTTGTCTGCAATAGCCAAAGGACGTTTCCCATGGACAAGATAGATCTGGGAGCTTTCCGTTTCAACGGCTCCGTATTGAGCGAGATACCGGATCTGCGGCAGCTCGATCCGTCGGACAGGGCCGATATGCTCATGGCCGGCGTGGACGTGGAGGAGCGGGAACGCTCCGGCACCTACCTGCAGGTCGATCATGGCGAGGTGCATTGCCAGAGCCACCAACCGGGCCTCGAATTGCTTGACATCAAGCAGGCCTTGGCCAAGTACGACGGCCTGCCCGGTCATTTCTGGACCCAGGTGGACGCGGACAAGGACGAATTCACCCGGGCGACCGCCCAGAATCTTCACGGCGGCTATTTTATCCGGGTGGCCAAGGGGGCCAAAATCCCCGAACCCGTCCAGTCCTGCCTGTTCCTCAAGGGCGACATGATCGGCCAGAACGTCCACAACGTGGTCATCGTCGAGGACGACGCCGAGGTGCACGTCATCACCGGCTGCTCCGTGGCCCATGACTCCAAGGGGGCGGCCCACCTCGGTATTTCCGAATTCTTCGTGGGCAAAAACGCCAAGCTCACCTTTACCATGGTCCATAACTGGGCCGATTCCACGGTGGTGCGGCCGCGCACCGGCGGCGTGGTCGAGGCGGGCGGCGCCTTTGTCAACAACTACGTCCTGTTAAAGCCCGTCAAGGACCTGCAATCCTATCCGGCCATCCGCTTGAACGGTCAGGGCGCCGTGGCCCGCTTCAATTCCGTCATCGTGGCCCCCAAGGGCTCGTACGTGGACAGCGGCAGCCGCATCGAACTGAACGCTCCCGACACCCGGGGTGAAATCATCGCCCGTACCATTGCCTCGGGCGGCACCATCGTCAGTCGCGGTTTCATCGGCGGCAACGCCGCGCCGGCCAAGGGGCATCTCGAATGCAAGGGGCTCATCCTCGGCGGCGGGGTCATCCACGCCGTGCCCGAACTCCTCGGCACCACGGGCGGTGTGGAACTCTCCCACGAGGCGGCCGTGGGCAAGATCGCCCAGGAAGAGATCGAATACCTCATGGCCCGGGGGCTCGACGAGACCGAAGCCACCTCCACCATCGTGCGCGGCTTCCTCAATGTGGACATCATGGGTCTGCCCAAGGAACTCAAGGACGTCATCGACGCCACCATCGCCGAGAGCGAAAAGGAAATGTTCTAGAGGAAGACGCCTAACGCCTCCGGCGGCCGGGCGAGGCGCTGCCTCTCCCGGACCCTCACTGCCAGGGCGCTGCCCTGGACCTGCCGGGGGGAATCATTCCCCCCGGCCCCCCTGTCCCGGGACCATATTTTTTACCTTGCCCCTCGTACGAGGAGGCCGGGCTTTGTTTATAACCTTGCCTTTGGTGCGAGGGGTCCGGGGGCATCATGCCCTCGGCCGCCGGAGGCATTCTTCCCTCGTCCGGCCGCCGGAGCTAGGTCGTTCGCCTACTGCCCCTCCGGCCTCGCATCCGGGTCGTCAGTGAGGTCGATACCCGGGAAGTCGAACAGCACCGGCGTGCAAGTTCCTTTCCGGATAAGCCGCATCCGGCTGGGCAGATGGCGGCCCGCCCGGATGCCATAGGTTTTGATGCAGCGCGGTCCCGGCGCCTGACCGCCCGTGAGGGTCAGGTGCCAGACCTTGCCCGGAACGTAGAGGGGGTCCCCTTTCAGGGGACGATCCGGCGTGAAGGTAAACGTCACCTCCAGCCGCTTGTCTCCGGCCTGGGGCGTAACCGCCACAATCGCGGCCTGCCCCGGAAAATCGTCGTAGCGACAGGGGCCGCCGACCATCTGCCCCGCCCCGGCCGTGCCGGCCAGGAGAAGCGTCCCGAGTACGCTCCACCACCATGGCTTCATGACATCTCCTTGGCCGCGCCCGCCTGGGCAGCGTTTCTTCCTTTCCCACCAAGGTCCGGGGGGATTCCCCTCGGTTGCCGGAGGCCTCTTCGGCATTTCCTCTCTCCGGCTATTTCGCGAGCAGTCTCAGGTAAAGGTCGCCGTGCATGGGGCCGATGCGCCGGCCCATGCCCTTGAGGCGGATGGGACGGCCTACGACGAAATCCGGCGGCAGGGTGATTTCGATCATGGAGGGTTTGGCGTTGCCGAGGCCGTGGCGGACGCCCACCCGAATGCGGGTTCCGGGGAACAAGCTGGAGACGGGTAAGTGTACGGTCTGTTCGTCATCGAGCTGTTTTCTTAAGTAGTCCTTGAGAGATTCCCAGAATCCTTTGGAAACATCGAAGGTTATTGCCCGATCCCCCCAATGCAGGGAAACATGTCTGGGCCCTTTGGCTTTGACCGGACCGGTGGAGGATTGTTTGACCTGCCGATAGATGTCCTGGAAGACCTGCCGGGCGAAGGGATCCTGCAGCAGGTCCTGAAGGACTTCCTCGCGGCGGAAGTAGAAACCGGCATTGGCGTTTTGGCGGGAGGCCTGGGAATACGCCTCCCGGCGCTGGCGTTCCCGGTGGGCCTGTCCCGGGGTCGGACCGGCCGCAGCGGAGGGCTTTTCGGCGGCGGAGGTTTTGGTTTCCGGCCTCGGCGGAGCTTTCGTCGTCCGGTCGGCCCGGTCGGCGAGGTAATGGCGCAGGAGCAGGTAGGCTTCGTTTATGCGCTGGAACTTGCGTTTGGAGCCGGGATCGTCGGGATGGAGGTCTGGATGCAGGGAAAAGGCCAGCTTGCGGTAGGCGGATTTGACTTCCTCGATGCCGTCCGTTCCGGAGACGCCCAGGAGTTGTCGCGCTTCGTCAAGCCGCATCGAGGCCTGGCCGCCCATGGTCCTTCTCCCTCGAATGCTCCTCCGTGCAGCCGACCAGGGCGCGCGGCCCATCGTCTCCGTTGCGGTTCATCAACCCTTGGCGCTCGAGGAAGGCCTTGCCCTGGCTGGCGAATTCCTCGTGCGAGGTTTCACGGTCGATGCCGAGGCAGTCCTCCCTGGCCATGGCGAAACTTCCGGGATCGACGAGGTTGGCCTGGAAAAACGGCCAAGCTCGGCAGACGTCGGGGCGGGCTTCGTAGATGCCGCAACCGCCCTGATAGAAGACGCAATAGCCGTCCTTGCGACTGACAAGGCGAGGCCGGTCGGCCACCTGTTCGGCGTAGCGCGAAAGCAATGTCTCCCGATCCAGGCCCAGATGGCGGCACAGGCGTTCGATATCGCGGGCGGCGAGGACGATGCCGCCTATTCCCTGGCAGCATTGGCCGCAACGGCGGCAGGTGAAGACATTGGCTGGGGGCATGCCCGACTCTTATCCTCAAAGTCGTCGGTGTTCAACCAGTATACGGCATCCGCACAGCATGCTCGTGCCGCTTCCTGTCAAAATGCGTTAGCCCGCGCCGGCAATAAAACCTGAGCCGTCACGAAGGGCTCTTCGATTCCGGGCGTGCGCCCGACGAGGTGGAGCGCCCGGGATGCCGTCCGGCCCGGTGGTTCCCGTTCGCCGGGAAAAGGCGTATGGGGAAAACACCATGGCTGATTCCGTCAATGCGCGCCTCAGTGTCGCCGCCGCCCGGGCCCAGTGGGAGGAGACCGACGTCTTCGCCCTGGGTGCGAAGGCCCATGCCGTCCGGCTGGCCCGTCATCCCGAACCGGTCGTTACCTACATTGTCGACCGCAACATCAACTATACCAACATTTGTGCTTGCGGCTGCCGGTTTTGCGCCTTTTTCCGTCCGCCGGGACATGCCGAGGGCTATGTGCTCTCCCGGGACGAACTGGCGGCCAAAGTGGCGGAAACCGAGGCCTTGGGCGGCTACCAGATCCTGCTCCAGGGCGGCATGCATCCGGATTTGCGGCTGGATTTTTATACCGGGATGCTGGCTTTCTTGCGGGAGCGGTTCCCGGGCGTGGCGGTGCATGGTTTTTCACCGCCGGAGATCGCTTTTCTGGCCGAACACGAGGGCCTTTCCGTGGGCGAGGTCCTGGCTGCCCTCAAAGGGGCCGGCTTGGCTTCGTTGCCGGGCGGCGGCGCGGAGATTTTGTCCGATCCGATCCGAAGCGCCGTTTCCCCGAACAAGTGCTCGGCCGATGCCTGGATCGGCGTCATGGCCGAGGCCCATCGCCTGGGGTTGCGCACCACGGCCACCATGGTCATCGGCCTGGGCGAGACCATCGACCATCGCCTGGAGCACCTCTCCCGCATCCGCGACCTGCAGGATGCGACCGGCGGCTTCACGGCCTTTATTCCCTGGACCTTCCAGCCCGGCAACACCGCATTGTCCCGGCCCGAGGCCTCTTCCGTCGAGTACCTGCGCTTCCTGGCCCTGTCCCGGCTTTTTTTGGACAATGTGCCGAACATTCAGGCCTCCTGGGTGACCCAGGGGCCGCGGGTGGGGCAGATGGCGCTTTTTTTCGGCGCCAATGATTTCGGTTCCACCATGATCGAGGAAAACGTGGTGGCCGCTGCCGGCGTGCATTTTCGACTGCCCGAGGACGAGCTTGCGCGCCTGATCCGTCAGGCCGGCTTTACGCCGGTGCGGCGCAATATGGACTATTCCCGGCGCGATGGGTGAGCGCGGCCGGGGCTGGACGTGATGGCCACTCCCGCCAGGGCCATGCCCCCGCCGATCCATTGGAGCGGCGTGAGGGCTTCGTCCAGGAAAAAGCGGGAGAGCAGACAGGCCACCAGCGGGATCAGGTTGATAAAGGCCGCCGCCTTGGTCGCCGGAGACCGGCTGACTCCGAAATTATACAGGCCGTAGGCCACGAAGGTGACGCCGAAGCCGAGAAAAACCACGGCCAGGGTTGGCCCGGCCTGGAGGGTGGTGGGCAGCGGGGCGAAAAAAAGCGCCGGCAGAAAAAACACGGTGCCGGTGAAGCTCTGGACCGCCGTGAGATAGAGCGGCCGGTGTCTCGCGGCCAACCGCTTGGCCGTGACGATGTAGCCCACGGCGCAACACATGGCCAAGAATTCCAGAAAGTTCCCCAGGACGGGATGCGGAGCATCCTCGGACGCCTTGCTGGCAAGGCTCATGACGATGACGCCGGCTACGGCCGCAGCCAAGCCGCTCATGGTGCGGATCTCCAGCCGCTCCTTGAGGACGATGGCGGCGGTTATGGCCGTCAGCACCGGCAGGATGGCCGTGACCATGGCCGCCTGGGACACCTGGGTCAGGGTCAGGGCCCAGGCCTCGAACACGAAGTAGCAGCAGGGTTCGCAAAAAGCCATGAAGAGCAGACCGGGCCAGTCGCCCCGGGCCTCCCGGAATCCGCCCAGACGACGCCAGAGCAGGGCAAAGACCAGCGAGGCCAGTGCCATGCGGCCAAAAACCACCACCAGCGGCGAAAATCCCCGCATGGCGATCTTCATGGCGATAAACGAGCCGCCCCACAGCAGGGTGGAGCCCAGAAGGGCGCAAACCGCCGGCCAGGAAAGCCGGTTGTTGGGCATGATCGCAGTCTCTCCCTTTGCGAAAGGCACCCGGGGGAGCGCACGCATCACCCGGAGGGTCGCTATACCCTCTTCGGCAGGCAATGCAAAGCGGCCTTAGGCCGTTGTGGCCAGGCCAGGGCCTCCTTTATCCCTGATCGGAAGGACCTGGAAGACCGTTGCCTCCGGGCCGACGGAGGCTTTCTTTCATACAGCATCAACGCGCATGGGAGTCGTCATGTTCACTGCCTTGGAACGTCTGCCCGAGACTGAAATGGCCGCGCGGCAGGAGAAATGCCGGAAGCTTCTGTCCGAAATCGCGCCCGACGCCGGCGGATTGCTCGTTTTTTCCCGGTTGGCCATCTATTATTTAACCGGTACGTGGGCCAACGGGGTGTTCTGGTTGCCGGTTTCCGGCCAGCCGGTACTTGCCTGCCGCAAGGGCCGGGAGCGGGCTCTTTTGGAATCGCCCATGGAGGCGGTTGTCACCTTCCGGTCGTATCGCGACCTGCCGGGAGCGTGTTCCGGAGCCGGTTCGCCGCTTGCGCCGGTGGTGGCCGCCGAGCAGTCGGGATTGGCCTGGAATCTGGCCGCCATGCTGACGAGTCGGCTGCCGGAGGTGCGCTTTGTTCCCGGCGATGCCGTTTTGACTCGGGCCCAAGCCGTCAAATCCGACTGGGAGCTGGCCAAGATCCGCCTGTGCGGCGCCCGGCACGCCACCGCGCTTCGGGAAACGATTCCGGCGCATATCCGGCCGGGCATGACCGAGCGGGCGATCAGCCATCAGTGCTGGAGCGCCTTCTTCGCCTTGGGGCACATGGGGCCGTTGCGCATGGGAAATCCCGGCGAGGAGATTTTCCTCGGCCATGTGGCGGCCGGGGATTCGGGCAACTATCCGAGCGTATTCAACGGTCCGGTGGGGCTGCGGGGCGAACATCCGGCCCTGCCTTTCGGCGGCTACGCCGGCACGGTCTGGCAAAAGGGCCAAGTGCTTACCCTGGACATCGGCTTCGCCCTGGAAGGCTATCAGACCGACAAGACCCAGGTCTATTTCGCCGGTCCGGCCGAGGCTCTGCCCGAGGCCGTGCGTCGGGGCCACGATTTCTGCATCCGGGTGCAGCAGGCCACGGCCGAAGCCCTGCGACCCGGAGCCCTGCCGAGCAAACTCTACGCGGACGCCCTGGCCATGGCCGAAAAGGAAGGATTTGCCGAGGGATTCATGGGCCTGGGCGGGAACACGGTCCAGTTCCTCGGCCATGGCATCGGCCTGACCATCGACGGTTGGCCGGTTTTGGCCAAAGGCTTCGACGCGCCGCTGGAAGAGGGCATGACCTTGGCCCTGGAACCCAAGTTCGGCATTCCTGATGTGGGCATGGTCGGGGTGGAAAACACCTTCGAGGTGACGCCTGCAGGTGGCATCAGCCTGACCGGCGACGCTTTCGACATCCTCTGCCTGGAAGCGTGAAGGAAAAGAAGAAGATGCCTCCGGCGGCCAGGGCGCTGCCCTGGACCCGCCGGGGGGAATCATTCCCCCCGGTCCTCCTGTCCCGGGACCATATTTTTTACCTTGCCTTTGGTGCGAGGGGTCCGGGGGCATCATGCCCTCGGCCGCCGGAGGCATCTTCGTCTTTTTTACCGGGGGGGCAGCAAAATGGCCCGGACCGGCGAGGCCTCGGCCTCGGGCATGGCCAGGGGCAGGCAGACCAGGGTGTAGCGACCGGCGGGCGCGGCGTCGAGGACGAGGCCTTCGAGAAGCAGAATGCCGGCCCCAAGCAGAATGTGGTGCACGGGAGAGGCCGGATCGGTGAAAGGCTCCACGCTTAAGGCGTCAAGGCCGACCAGGCCCGCGTGGTGGCGGACGAGCGTGTGGGCCAGGTCCGCAGTGAGGGCGGCGAAGCATTCGGGAAAGGCCGGTCCGGCGAAGCGGTGCGTTGCGGAATTGGTCGTGCGAAAAAGGATGGCCTCGCCCGGTGCGCGGGGAAGCGTGCTGAGAATGTCCGGTCCCAGGCTCATGGCCTGGCCGGCGTCGATCACCACGGCCGGCCGGACAAAGGCCTCGGGCGGGTAGTCGCCGGCCCGCCGGCCGTTCGGGAAAAAATGGGCCGGGAAATCGAGATGCGTGCCGCTGTGGGCGGAAAGCGCGAGAGCCGCCGCCTCGCAACCGTCGGCGCCGTGGCTGAGGAAAAGTCGGCGGACAAAGGCCGGATCCCCGGGCACGGGCGGTGTGGCCGGTGTCAGGGGCAGGGAGATGTCGATCACGGCGGGAGCGTGTGGCACGGTTGCCTCCTGGTTTTTCGTAGCCGGACGTCGGCTTGGGGGCAAGGGACGTGGCGGGCGCTTGGGCAGGCGAAAAAAAGCCCCCGTCCGGGACGGGGGCTTGGCGGTCGGTCAAGCGGCCCGGAAGTTATTTCTGGGCCACGTGACAGGCGTTATTGGCGCAGGGAGACACGGGCAGGGGCTTTTGGCCCTTGGCCTTGCGCGTCAGATTGGTCTTCATGTGGCAGCCCAGGCAGCTATTGGCGGAATCCTTGTTGTGGAAGGCCCGGAAATAGGAGGTGGGTTCCTGGCGTTCGGTCAGGTTGTCATGGCAACCGGCCGCGGCGCATCCCTCGACCTCGCCCCGTCCGTCCCACATGTGGTGACAGGTGGCGCAGGGGATGGAGCCGTGCTGGCCGTGGGAGAACTTCACGGGCGGAAAGCTGGTCTTGAGCACCCCGGCCGGCCGTTTAAAGGTTAATTCCAACGGGTAGCACAACGTGGATTTGACATCCACGAGTTCACTGAATTTACTCCCCTGGGACCGGGCCGCCGTGGCCAGGGCGAGCGTGCACACCGAAACGACCAACGCGGAAAGCATAACCTTCGAACGCATCCGACTCCCTCCTTGAACTCCGAAACACCCCATTGCTGGACGTTGCCCCTGTTCGGACACAGGCGGCAGCCGATGCGTACGTACCTTGCCGCCGTCGTCTGGGAAAAGCGTAAAATTTCACAAATGGCAAGTCAATAGGTTTCCCACGAAAACGTGACAGCCGGTTAGGGTTCCAGATCTTCGCCGGAGGTCGCTTCGGCGGCCTCCAGGGCGTCCATGAGCTCCAGACTTAAGCGGATGAAATCCGAAGAGGTGAGGATACCCACCAACTTGCCGCTTTCCACCACGGGCAGGCAGCCGTATTTTTGGGTGAGCAGCACCTCGGCGGCCTGGCGCAGGGGCAGGTCCGGAGTGGCCATGGCCACGTCGGCGCGCATGACTTCCCGGATGGGGATGCCGGAGTAGATTTCTTCCTGGGTATCGTCGTCGATTTCGGCCAGTCGGGAGACCGACGCGGCCAGCATGTCGCGGTGGGTGAGCAGGCCGACGAAAGCGCCGGCCGCGTCGATGATGGGCAGATGGCGGATATGGGCGTCCTCCATGGCTTTCTTGGCGGCAAGCAAGCTGTCGGTGTCACGGAGGGAGATGAGGTCCTCGGTCATGAGGTCGCGGGTGGTCAGCATGGGAGCCTCCTTGAATACAACCAAATTTGCCTTGCCGCCCGGGGTGTGTCAAGGCGCGACGAGTTGACTTACGGCTTGAATTCTGTTCTCAAAAAAAAGATTAAGCGGAAGTATGGACTTTTACGGAGGGAGTCTCCCAGGGCAGACATGAACGGATCCGGTTTGAAAATCGATTTCCGGCGCAACCGGGAACGCATGGTCAGGGAACAGATCGAGGCGCGAGGCGTGCGCGATCCTGCCGTCTTGCGGGCCATGCGCAAAATCCCGCGCCATTTGTTCATGGATGAGGCGCTCATCCCCCAGGCCTATGGGGACCATGCCCTGCCCATCGGCCAGGGCCAGACCATTTCCCAGCCCTATATCGTGGCCTGGATGACGGAGCTGTTGCAAGTCGAGCCGGGCATGCGGGTTCTGGAAATCGGCACCGGATCGGGCTATCAGACGGCCATTCTGGCCGCACTCGGCGCCGCTGTCTTTTCCGTGGAGCGGGTGCGGGAGTTGGCCGCCCAGGCCCGGGCCCGGCTGGCCGCCATGCGTTTTTTGCGGGTCCGCATCAAGCTCGACGACGGGACCCTGGGCTGGCCGGACGAGGCCCCTTTCGACCGCATTCTGGTCGCCGCCGCCGGTCCGAAGATCCCGGAGCCGCTGCTTGCGCAATTGGCCGATCCGGGCCGCATGGTCCTGCCTGTGGGGGCTTCCAGGGGCAGCCAATCGTTGGTGCTCGTGCAAAAGGAAAACGGTCGGATCACGTCCCGGGACATGGGCGGCGTGACGTTCGTGGATCTGGTGGGCGTCCACGGCTGGTAGTCGGGAGGCAGTGCCATGACGGAAACCGTCTCGCGCGAGGGGTGCGGCGGGGCGTTCCGGGACGACATCCGGGACGCGCGCATTCATTCCACCCTCGCCCGCATCAGGTACAAGCTGGTCGTCATGAGCGGCAAGGGCGGCGTGGGAAAAAGCTCCGTAGCCGTCAACGTGGCCTGCGCCCTGTCGACGCGGGGAGCGCGGGTGGGCCTGCTCGACGTGGACCTGCACAACCCGAGCGTCCCGGGGATGCTGGGGCTGACCGATGCCCTGGACACGGACAGGGGGCGGGCCATCGCCCCCAGGCGTTTCGACGACGGCCTGCTCGTGGTGTCCATGCAGTCGTTGCTGACCGACCCGGACCAGGCCGTGCTGTGGCGCGGTCCCATGAAGACCACCGCCATCCATCAGTTCATCGCCGACGTGGATTGGGGCGATCTCGATTATCTGGTCATCGATTCGCCGCCCGGGACCGGCGACGAGCACCTGACGGTGCTGCACACCATTCCCGACGCCCTGTGCCTGCTCGTGACCACGCCCCAGGAAGTTTCCCTGGCCGACGTGCGCCGGACCATCAACTTCCTGCAATATGCCAACGCCAACATCCTTGGCGTGGTGGAAAACATGAGCGGGCTTTTATGCCCCTTTTGCGGTCGGGAGATCGAGCTGTTCAAAAAAGGCGGCGGCGAGGCCCTGGCCAGGACGTATGCGCTGGAGTTCCTGGGGGCGGTGCCGCTGGATCCGGCCGCGGTGGTGGCTGGTGACGTGGGGCGGCCGGTGGTTCGGCTCAACGGGGACAGTCCGGCCAAACGGGCCTTCGGCGCCCTGGCCGAGGCCGTGGCCGCCGCCTGCCGGTCGAGCCTGGAGGCCGCTGCCACGTTGCGTCCGTAAGGGAGGCGCGGGAACGCGTTGGCGGTGGCAGGGAAGAGGACATCTCCGGCGCTCGGGGGGAAATCCCCTCGCCCCCCTTTGACGCGGGGCGGGGATTGCTTTAAGTGGCTGGCAGCCCTCCCATGGAACAAGGCAAGGTCCAAACCCGCACCATGCTGAATCTCGCCAACAACCTGACCCTCGCCCGCATTGCGGTCGTGCCCGTCGTGGTGGTGCTGCTCTATTTCCCGGGGCGGGGCACCTGTCTGGCCGCCATGCTTTTTTTCATCGTCGCTTCGCTCACCGACATCGTCGATGGGATCGTTGCCCGGCGGCGCAATCTGGTCACCACCTTGGGCAAATTTTTGGACCCCCTGGCCGACAAGTTGCTTATTGCCTCGCTTTTAATCATGCTGACCGGCCTTGGCTGGGTGGAAGCCTGGATGACCGTGGTCATCGTCGGCCGGGAGATCGCCGTCACGGGGCTGCGGGCCGTGGCTGCGGACATGGGCGTGGTCATCGCGGCGGATAAGTTCGGCAAGCTCAAGACCATCGTGCAGATGGTCGCTCTGTGCCCGCTGGTGCTGCATTTTTCCTGGTTCGGCTTCGACCCCAATCCCCTTGGTCGCGTCCTTTTGTACGCGGCCCTGGTTTTGACCCTTGTATCCGGATGCAATTACTTTTATGGATTCGGAGAACGGGTGATCTGGTCCCGCGGGCCATCCGCCCCGAGGGGGGCCGCTGCACCCGAGCATCCTTCGAAAAGGACCGTATGAAAGCCAAGAACCTCTCCAGACTGGCCAGACGCCGTATCCGGCCCGCCCGTCCCGGCTACGCCCGGAGCGGGGCGAGGCGCGGCGGCTGGTTTGACGAAAATCTGGCCGCCCGCATTGCCAATTGCCTGCATACCATTCTGGAGTTGGAACCGGATTTGGAACAATTGCAGTTCGGGGATTATCTGCTGCGGGACTTCAATATCCTCAAGATGTTTCTTTCCCATGTCGAGGAAATAGAAGTGCAGGAGCAGGACGTGGCCCGGATCGAGGCGGCTACGGAAAATTTTCTCAAGGAATTGAGGGAACCTTTGGAGCAAAACGAAACGGGACTACCCAAAAAATACGTCGTACAATAATATGATCTGGCGACGCTTCCTGCTTGCGGGCCTCATCTTTTTTAATATTTTTTTGCTCTATAATCTGATTTGGAGCGATAACGGTATTTTTGCCTATCTGGAACTCAAAAACCGCCAGACACAATTCAAGCAGCGCCTTGACAGCATCAATGAAAAAGCCCTCGATCTCAGTCAGGAAATCCGTTGGCTCAAGACCGATCGGGCTTTTACGGAAAAAATGGCCCGATCCCAGATGAATTATCTGAAGGACAATGAAATCCTTTACCAGTTTCCCCCGGACGTCAAAGGCGACAAAAACGGGGAAGGAAGTGGGGCCGATGGCAAGTAAAATCGAGTTGTATCGGGAACTCCTGGAGATTGAACCCAATTCCAAGGTCTTTTTCCCGCTGGCCCGCCAACTTGCCGAGGACGGTCGGATGGATGAGGCCGTGGCTCTTCTCACCCGGGGCATCGGCCAACATCCCGATTACCTGGAAGCCAAATTCCTGCTGCTCGATATCCTGACCCGCCAGGGCCGGGATCGGGAGGCCCAGGCCGTTTTTACCGAGGTGGGCGAGTTGCTCGCGCGCTATCCCTCCATCTGGCTCCTCTGGTCGCGGACCGCCGCCGCCAAGGATCGGGATCCCTCCCTGGCCATGCTCTTTTTGGGGCGCTATTTCCAAAATACCTCCCTGACCTGGGCCGAGGTCATGGAGCGCGGCCTGCAAAGCCTGCCTCGCCCAGACGCCGGATCGGTTCCGCCGCAGTCCGGGCCCGCCGTCCGGGAGGCGTCTCCCGCCCCCGAGGCGCGGGCTGCGGAAGGCCCCCCCCTGCGGGGAGCCAAGGAAGTCATGGCCCTCTCCGATCTGCTGGAAGCGCCGGAGACCGGCGGAACCCCGTCCCGGGGCGCCAAACCCCGCGAGACGCCGGTACGCACCAAAACCATGGCCTCGCTTTTGGCCAGTCAGGGAGATGTAACCGGTGCCCTGGAAATTTACGACACGCTGATTAAATCGGCCGCCCCCGGTCCGGAACGTGACGAGCTGGTGGCCCTGGCTTCCGCCCTGGTTCCCGCGGGGGGGGACGACAAGGCCTGCGAACCGTGCCCGGCGGTGTCTGGCGGCGGCGAAACCGCCCAGGCCGGACATCCTCCCAAGGATGTGACCAAATGTCTGACCATCCTGGATGCCCTGGCCGGCCGGTTGGAGGCTTTGGCCGGGAACTGAGCCTCCCCGCTCGGCGATTTCACGCCACTTGTCTCCATAATCTGGAAAATCAAGAGGTTAGAGTCTTGAAACGTACCATCAGCGCGGCCATGCTGGCCATTTTCTGCCTTGTCCTGACCGGCTGCAGCACCATGAAGACGACGTGGCGCAGCACCCGCAAGCTCTACCGGGAATACGTCAATGTCGATCCCACCATCGACCTGACGGATCAGGGCATCAGCGACAAGGGCGTGCAGCGTCTGGGCGCCTTGTTCATGCCGGTGGACGAACCGCTCATGAAGCTGTCCCGAGTGTTGAGCTGCCAGGATACCCCGCCGGAGAACGATTGGGTGCAGCAACTCTTTTCCTCTTTCTCCTGGTTGACCGGCGTCGCCCTGGTGGACACCTCCGGCGTGGCCAAGTTCCAGGCGCCGGCATCCTTCATCCGACCTTTGGATTTCGCCCCCCTGTTGGAGCTGTCCGACCGCTATAAGGCCCGGAAATTGGGCGCCGTGGTGAAAACCGACGAATTCGGCACCGTGGTGATGCTTGCCGCGCCGTACTTCGAGAATAACGAATGGACAGGCCTGATCGTGGCCTTTTTCGATCCTCGCAGCCTGCTGCACTTTTCGCCTGATCCGAGCGCCCTGGCTGTCGTCTCTTCCGATGGAACCGCTTGGCCGGGTGGTTCCGAACAGGGAGCTTCCCTGGCCAGTATTCAGTGGGACGCCATCCTGAAAAGCAATGTCCAGGGTGAAATGTCCGCTGCCGGCGGGAAGTGGATCTGGGTCTCCCGCAATCTCGGCCAGTTGCATGTCATTTACTTGACCGACGCCCAGGCGGCCCGGGCGAAAAATCCCGAACCGGCAAAGGCGGCTCCCGAGGCTGCCGGGACGCCGGCTGCGTCCGACGGCTCGCCGGCCGAGTCCGGTGCGCCGGCTGGAACGGGTACGCCGGTCGCCCCCTAGGTTGCCGGCGATTGGTGCGGGGAGTCTCGGGATGGTTGCCGGAAAAGGCTCGCCCAGTTTGGGAAACGGGAGTGTTGCGCCGGAGGGCGCCGGTTGTGAGCCGGACCTTGCCCCGCACGAGCACAAAGGGAAGGATTGCCAAATGCCGCAAATCACAGTGACCGAACATCTGCTCCTGCATCAGAAGGAATCACCCATGGCCTCGGGCCGGTTTACCCGGCTCTTGAACGAATTGATTCTGGCGGCGAAGATCATCTCCCGGGAGGTCAGCAAGGCCGGCTTGGTGGATGTTCTGGGCTTTACCGGCGAAATCAACGTGCAGGGCGAGCAGGTGCAAAAGCTCGACGAGTACGCCAACAAGGTGCTCATTCACCGCATGGAACGGGCCGGCGTGCTGTGCGCCATCGCCTCGGAGGAAAACGCCGATCTGGTCCGCATCCCGGACCAGTTTCCCAAGGGGGACTACTTTCTTATCTTCGATCCCCTGGACGGCTCCTCCAATATCGACGCCAACGTCAACGTCGGCACCATTTTTTCCATCTACCGCAGCAAGGGCGAATGCAATGCCGACGCCTTAAGCGATCTGCTCCAGCGCGGCAGCGAGCAGGTGGCTGCCGGCTATTTCCTGTACGGCCCTTCCACCATGATGGTGTACACGACGGGTCGGGGCGTGCACGGCTTCACTTTGGACCCGAGCGTGGGCGAGTTTCTGCTGTCCCACCCGGACATCCGGATTCCGGAGACCGGCCGGGTCTATTCCGTCAATGAGGCCTACTGGACCTATTGGGACGAACCGACAAAAGAAATTGTCAATTATTTCAAGGGAACGAACAACCAGCGCGGCAAGCCCTACACCGGCCGCTATATCGGCTCCCTGGTGGCGGATTTCCATCGCAACCTCCTTTACGGGGGCATTTTCCTGTACCCGGTCGATCATCGCGATCCCAAGAAGCCCCGGGGCAAACTGCGGCTTCTGTGCGAGGCCTCGCCGCTCGCCTTTGTCTGCACCCAGGCCGGCGGCGCGGCCATCGACGGCGAGCGGGACATCCTGTCCATCGACCCCGAGGAATTGCATCAGCGGGTGCCGCTTTTCATCGGCAGCAAAAACGACGTGGCCAAGGTGGCGGAAATCTACCAGCGCACCCGTCAGGAATGATCTGTCTCGGCATCGAGTCTTCCTGCGACGAGACGGGCGTGGCCCTTTGCGCCGACGGCCGGCCGCTTCTGGAGCGGTTGGGTTCCCAGGCGGACCTCCACGCCCTGTTCGGCGGCGTCGTGCCGGAACTGGCATCCCGGGAGCATCTGCGCCGGGCCGGGCCGCTTCTTGCCTCGCTGTTCGCCGATGCGGGGCTTTCCTTGGCCGACGTGGACGCCGTGGCCGTGGCCAGGGGCCCGGGACTCCTCGGCAGTCTGCTGGTCGGCCTGTCCCTGGCCAAGGGCTTGTGCCTGGCCATGGACACCCCGCTGATCGGGGTGGACCACCTGCACGCCCATTTGCTGGCCGCCACCATCGGCCGGGATGTCCCGTATCCGGCCCTGGGGCTGCTCGTGTCCGGCGGTCATACCCAGATCATGCTGCTCCGCTCGCCCCTGGAGCTCACGGTCCTCGGCCGTACTCTGGACGACGCCGCCGGCGAGGCCTTCGACAAGGCGGCCAAGTCCCTCAATCTGCCGTATCCGGGGGGAGTCTATATCGACGTTCTGGGCCGGGATATCGAGCCCGACCGTACGCTTTTCCCCAGGCCCTATCTGGAAAACCGGAACCTGGATTTCAGCTTTAGCGGCTTAAAGACCGCCGTAGCCACCTTTGTGGCGGCCAGGCCCCATCTGAAGGCGGAACACCTGCCCGCACCCGGGGCGGCCATCGTGGCCGCCGACTGGCCGGAGGAATTGCGGTTGGCGTGCGCTTCCCTCAATTGGGCCATCGCCGACACGCTTCGGGTCAAGCTGGAGCGGGCCCTGGACGAGATGCCCGCACCGCCGGCCGCGCTGTTGGCTGCCGGCGGGGTGGCGGCCAATGCCCGAATCCGGGAGACGCTGGCCGCGATGGCCCACCGCCGCGGCCTGCCCCTTTTTTTGCCCGAACCGTCCCTGTGTGCCGACAACGCCACCATGATCGCGTTCACGGGCTGTCGTCTGGCCGCGGCGGGCCTTTTCCACGATCTGACCCTGGACGCCGTGCCGCGCGGGCGCAAGGTGCCCTGGGACTATCGCGGGAGGCCGTGTTCCTCGCCGGCATCGGTTGACAGGCGGCCTGATGCGCAATAAGTTTACACGATTGTGGAGTACGTCATGGCAGTGGAATTGATCCGTTTTGTCCGACGCTAGGTAGTGCAAAAAATTCGGTCGCAGTCATGCGGCCGGCAAGTCCTAAAAGGAGCGCACTCATGGCCATCCAGCTTTCCGACGCGAATTTCGAGGCCGAGGTTCTGCAAAGCGATCAGCCAGTCCTGGTGGATTTCTGGGCTCCCTGGTGCGGCCCCTGCCGGGCCATGGGGCCGGTCATCGACGAACTGGCGGGGGAGTACACCGGCCAGATCAAGGTGGCCAAGATGAACGTGGACGAAAATCCGAGCACTCCCAGCCGGTATGGCATCCGCGCCATCCCCACCCTGATTCTTTTTAAGGCTGGCGAAGTGGTGGAGCAGATTACCGGCGCTGTCTCCAAGAGCAGCATCAAGGAAATGCTTACTCAAAAGGCGCTGTAATTCATGCGATGTTATGATGCCGTCGTGATCGGAGGCGGGCCGGCCGGCATGACGGCCGCCCTCTATTTGGCGAGGTCCGAACTGTCCGTGGCCATGGTGGAAAAGCTCTCTCCCGGCGGGCAGATGCTCATGACGCATCTGATCGAGAACTATCCCGGATTCCCGGACGGGATCGAGGGCTGGAAACTGGCCGATTTGATGAACGCCCATTTGGCCCACTACCAGGTGGACCGGATCGGGGATGAGGTTTCCGCCCTGGAGAGTGCCGATTGCCTGCACCGCCTGACGGTGGGGGACGAGACGATCGAGGCCAAGGCCTTGGTGCTTTGCTCCGGCGCTCGCTACAAACGGGTGGGCATTCCGGGCGAGAGGGAGTTCCTCGGCCGGGGCGTCTCGTACTGCGCCCTGTGTGACGGCAACTTTTTCAAGGGCCAGACCGTGGCCGTCATCGGCGGCGGCAACTCCGCCTTGGAGGAGTCCCTCTACCTGTCCCGGCTGGTCAAAAAACTCTACCTCATTCACCGGCGTGACGCTTTTCGGGGACAGCAATGTTACCTGGACCGTTGTGAGGGCGACCCTGTCATCGAGATCCTGCGTTCCTCGGTGGTTCGGTCCATCACGGGCGGGCAGGGCGGCGTCTCCGGGGTCGAGGTGGAAAATGTCGCCACCGGCGAGCCGAGCCATCTCGATGTGGACGGCGTGTTCGTGTTCGTCGGCCTCGAACCCCAGGGAAATTTCTATCCGGCCACCCTGGCTCGCGACGCCCAGGGCTTCATCTGTACGGATCAGGACATGCGGACGAATATCGACGGCATCTTCGCCGCCGGCGATATCCGCTCCAAATCCTGCCGTCAGGTGGCCACGGCGGTGGGGGACGGCGCCTGTGCCGCCCAGGCCGCCCACGCCTATTTGACGTCGCGGTTTTCATGACAGTCAGGCCGGATCCGCGAGGGACCCCCCTTTCGGTGGAAGGCGCAGGTTCGCTTTTTTCCGTTGTGCCTGTCTGGTCCATCTGGTAAAAGGACGCGCATCAAAACGCCGGAAAGGCGCTTCCCTGTGGGACCGTCGTTTCCGTCGTGTGACGCCCGGCCGGAGCCGGGCTTATATCCGGGATTACAACATGAATGTGCTGTTGCGCCGTTTCCTGCCTCTTTCGTGCCTGCTGCTGTTTCTTGGCGGCTGTGCCGGCCTTATAGACTATTATTTTTTGCCGCCCCCCGAGGACACGGCTCAGGAACTTTATGAGGCCGGGCGTGAGTCCATGTCTCAAAAGCAGTATTACGACGCCATCAATTATTTCATGAAGTTGAAGGATCGTTATCCGTTCAGCCCCTATACGCCCATGGGGACGATCGCCTTGGCCGACGCCTACTTTCTGACCGAGGACTATGCCCTGGCTGCCGAGACATATAAGGAATTCGAGTCGGTGCATCCGCGCAGCGAAGAGATTCCTTACGTTCTCTATCAGATCGGCGTCTCCAACTTCAAGCGCTCCGAATCCATCGACATGCCGCAGGGCAATTTGCAGGAAGCCCTCCAATACTTCCATCTCCTGCAGCAAACCTTCCCGGACACCGATTATGGCAAGGAGGCGGTGGACTACATCCGTCGCTGCCGCAAACGGTTGGCCGAGCATGAACTGTTCATAGCCGATTTCTACTGGCGTACCGATCAGTACGGGGCAGCCTGGAAACGCTACATGTATACGGTCGAGAACTTCAAGGAGCTGCCCGAGGTCCTGGAATACGCCAAACTGCGATCCGAATTGTCCTACCTGGAGTATCAGAAGACCGTTTCCGAAGAGGAACGCCGGAAGATCCAGGGAAGCTGGCGCAACTGGGCCAAACGCTGGCTCTAACCGGAACATCGAGACGGGGCGGCCGGCCGCCCCGTCTTTTTTTTGCTGGTGCCTATGAACACGTCTCCTTCTCCCGACAACAGCCGTCCCTGGCCCGAGGCCATGGAGCGGGGTCGCGTGGGCGATGCGGCCTTTGCCGCCGCTTACGCCCGGGTGTCCGACCGTGAGCGGGCCTGGATCAAAACCGGCGTGGCCGGACTGTTTGCCGCTTGCGGCGGCCCCATGCCCGTCAGCCGCCGCCAGGAAACCGTCTGCGGCCACGATCTGTGCCTGGCCCGGGTGGAGCGCCCCCTGGACTTCGTTGTGGTGGCCTGTGGCGCGGCCTTTGCCTCGCCGGCGCGATTGGCGGGGGCGATCATGCCGGCCTTGTGCGCCCGGGTGCCGGAAGTGGCGGCGGTGCGGGTCGGCGGCGTCTGGCCGAAACCGTTGCTCACCACGCTGGAATTGTGCGGCGTGGAATCGGTCTTTCGGGTCGGCGTCCGGGCCTTTGCCGGTCTGGGGGCCGCATTGACCGAGCGGGGGCGGGGAGCGGTGCTGCTGCTCGACGGCGTGGCCACGCCGGCCTGGCCCGCTTCTGGTCCGACGATTGTTCCGGCCCGGACGGCCGGCCGGGTCGGGGTGTTCCCCGGTCCGGACGCGGCCTTCGATTGGGAGGCCCTGGCCTTTGCCCATCCGGATCTGACCTTTTGCGTCCATGGCCCATCCTGCCCGGATCGGACGCCTTTTGTCGCCGCCGCCGGCGGGCTGGCCGAGGCGGCCAATTTGGGCTATGATGCCGTTTTTACCGGCGAAGCCGATCTGGATACGGCCCTTGGCGTCGCGCCGCTGGTCCTTGGTCCCGGTCGGGAGACCTTTTGGCTTTGGCCGGGCCTTACCCCGGAAACGTTTCGCGCAACGCGACTTCGGGCATCCGTTCTTCACGTCCCTGCCGCCTGGTAGGTTCCAGGCAGGGGGCCAACCGCCGCCAACGGAGCACACCATCATGAGCGCCAGGAAGGGGAGCGGGAAAAACAAGCTGGCCAGCCTGCGTAATATCGGCATCATCGCCCACATTGACGCCGGCAAGACCACGCTGACCGAACGCATTCTTTATTATACCGGCAAGATTCACCGCATGGGCGAGGTGCATGAGGGCACGGCCACCATGGACTTCATGCCCGAGGAACAGGAGCGGGGCATCACCATTACCTCGGCGTGCACCACCTGCTCTTGGCGCGATCATCGCATCAACATCATCGACACCCCGGGGCATGTCGATTTCACCATCGAGGTCCAACGATCGCTTCGGGTGCTCGATGGGGCGGTCGGGGTTTTCTGCGCCGTGGCCGGAGTGGAGCCGCAGTCCGAGACGGTCTGGCGGCAGTCCGCGGCCTTTGGCGTTCCCAAACTGGCCTGTGTCAACAAACTCGACCGGCTGGGAGCCGATTTCGAGGCCGTCCTTGCCGCCATGCGGGACAAGCTGGCCGCCAATCCCGTGGCCGTGACCATCCCCGTGGGCCAGGGCGCGGATTTTGCCGGGCTGATCGACCTCCTGGCCATGGAACGACTCGATTTCGATCAGACGACCCAGGGGGAAACCATCGAGCGGCATCCGCTCTCCGACGCCGAGGCCGGCCTGGCCGCACCCTGGCGGGAGAAGCTGGTGGAAGCGGCCTGCGAGCACGACGAGGTGCTCATGGAGGCCTATCTGTCCGGCGGTCCCATCGATCCGGACCGGCTGATCGCCGGGCTGCGGGCCGCCACTCTGGCCCATGAAGCGGTGCCGGTCTATGCCGCTTCGGCGCTTAAAAACATGGGCGTCCAACCGCTGCTCGACGGGGTGCTGGCCTTCCTGCCCTCGCCGCTGGACCGGGGAGCGGTGGTCGGCATCGATCCGGCCACCAAGGAACCCCGGAGCTTCGATCCGGACCCGGCTGCGCCTCTGGCCGCCCTGGTCTTCAAGGTCAGTCTGGAGACCGGCCGCCGACAGGTGTTTGCCCGGGTCTATTCCGGCACGCTCACCGCCGGCGAGGATGTCTACAATGCCACGCGGCAGGCGGTGGAACGGCCGGCCCGGCTTTTCACCCTGCACGCCAGCCATCGGGAAAAGGCCGAGACGGCCGGCCCGGGAGAGATCGTGGCCGTGGCCGGTATGCGTTTCGCTTCCACCGGCGACACGCTGTGCAGCCAAGCCAATCCCATTTTACTGGAGACGATCGCCGGATATAAGCCCGTTATCAGCCTGGCCCTGGAACCCCGCAACGCCGAGGAGTCCGATCGCCTCAAAGAAGTGCTCGACAAGCTGCTCCAGGAAGATCCCACCCTGACCCTGGTTACGGACCCGGAGACGGATCAGCTGATCCTGTCGGGCATGGGGGAACTCCATTTGGACGTGGTCCTGGAGCGGGCCCGCCGGGAATACGGCGTATCGCCGCGGGCGGGTAAGCCGCAGGTGGTCTATCTGGAAACGGTCACGGCCGAGGGGCGGGGCGACGGCGAATTCGACCGGGAACTCGGCGAGCGGGAACATCACGGCAAGGTGGCCGTTACCGTGGCGCCGCTTCCCCGCGAGGCCGGTCGGGATATCGGCTTCGCCATCGACAGCGCGACTTTTCCGGCCGCCTGGAGGGAGGCCATGGCCGAGGGACTGGAGGACGGCCTGCAAAGCGGGCCGCTGAAGGGCTATCCGGTCCAGGATATCCGGGTGCGGGTGACGGGGCTTTTTCCCATCGAGGGCAAGACCTCGGCCGTCGGCTGCCGCATGGCCGCGAGCCTGGCCCTGAAGGCCGCCTTGGGCAACGCCAGGCCGGCCCTGCTCGAACCCATCATGGAAGTGGAGATCGGGGTGCCGGACGCCTTTGTGGGCGACGTGGTGGGACTGCTCGGGGCCAAGGGCGCCAAGGTGGAGAACATGGTGGACCGGGGCGGGAGCAAGACGGTCACGGCCAAGGCCGCCCTGCGCCAGATGTTCGGTTTTTCCACCGAACTGCGGTCGGCCACCCAGGGGCGGGCCGGTCTGACGATGCGTTTTAGCAAGTTCGATCTGTTGCAATAAGCCGGGGGGCGCGGCCGATCCGCTCGGCCGACCCTCTTCTTGCCGCCTGCGCCGTTTTGGGGCTATGGGTGAAAAAAAAGGACATCATACCGTGCTGTCGCGTGCGCAAGTTGAGAAATACGCCGATGTGCTGCTGTGGGGGCTGGCCACGTCGCGGGCCGCTCCCTACACGCCGGGCGACGTGATCCTTCTTCAGTTCGAGCTGCCGGCCTTGCGGCTGGCCGAGGCCGTTTTTGCCAAGCTGCTGGCCCGGGGACTCAATCCCGTGCCCCGGCTGTCCTTGACCACGCCCATGGAAACCGCGTTTTTCGGCAAGGCCGACGAGGCCCAGCTGATCTTCCAGACCCCGGGCCAGGACGTGCTCCATGAAAAACTGCATGGCGCCATGCATCTTTTGGCTCCGGACAGCCTGACCCATTTAAGCGGCATCGACCCCAAGCGCATCGCCACGGCCGCCGTGGCCCGCAAACCTCTGCGCGACATCCTGGTGCGCCGGGAGGAGGCCGGGGATTTCGGCTGGACCCTGTGCCTGTATCCCACCGCCGAACTGGCCAGACAGTCCGGTATGACCAGTCGGGAGTATGCCGCCCAGGTGGCCGAGGCCTGTTTTTTGCGCGAGTCCGATCCCGTGGCCGTGTGGCGCCGGCTCTACGATGAAGTCAATGCCATCCGGGCCTGGCTCAATTCCTTCCGGATCGTTTCCCTTCATGTCGAATCCGCGAACGTGGATCTGCATGTCACTCCCGGCGAAAAGCGCCATTGGCTCGGGCTTTCCGGCCACAACATCCCGAGCTTCGAGATTTTTACCTCCCCGGATTGGCGCGGTACGAACGGACGCTATTTCGCCGACCAGCCCTCCTATCGGAGCGGCAATCGCATCCAGGGCGTGCGGTTCACCTTCGTGGACGGTCAGGTGACGGAGATTGCGGCCGAGCAGGGCGAGGATTTTGCCCGCAAGCAGCTGGGCATGGACGCGGGGGCGTCGCGTCTGGGCGAATTTTCCCTGACCGACCGGCGTTTTTCCCGGATCGGCCGCTTCATGGCCAATACCCTCTACGATGAGAACTTCGGCGGGCAAAACGGCAACTGCCACGTGGCCGTGGGCAGTTCCTACTCCGATACCTATGACGGCGATCCGCGGGATCTGTCGGCCGAGCGCAAGATCGAACTGGGATTGAATGATTCGGCCCTGCATTGGGACTTGGTCAATACCGAGCCCAAGCGGGTGCGGGCCCATCTGACCGACGGCCGGGACGTCACCATCTATGACGGCGGGCAGTTCACGTATTGACGGCGGCAGTCTCTGGCCGTATCGCGGCTGCAGAGAAGTGCATGCGTTGGCCCGGGATGGCCCGGGGTGTTCCGGAGGGATGAGGAGATGGCGATACGTCTGATGCTGCGCGTGTCCCTGCTCGTTGCCGTGATGCTGGTGTTGGCCGTGCAGGCGAGGGCTGGGGCCAAGGCCAATCCCGACATCAAGGGCTGGGAGCATGGGAGCGAGTACGACAGGCTGTATGATCCCAGGGAGGCGGACACCCTCAAGGGGCGGGTGACCAAGATCCTCACCATTGTCCCCTTGCCCGGCATGGCCCCGGGCATCGGCCTCCAGGTCGAGGACAAGAAGGACAAGGGGCTGGAAACCGTGCAGCTGGGGCCCAAGGATGTGGTGGATTTGTCCTCCATCGGTCTTAAAGTGGGCGATCAGGTCAAGGTGACGGGTGCCTGGACCGACATGGACGACCAGGACATAATGCTTGCCGTCAAGGTCAAGAAGGACGACGGTACGCAACTGAAGGTCCGGCGGACCAAGGACGGCTTTCCCTTGTGGAGCATGAGCCCGGAAGAGCGGGCCAAGACTCTTGCGGACGACTAGTTTTTTTATTTTTTCGCCGCCCTGCGCTTGCCCTACCCGGGGGGAAACGGATAGGACTAGAAAGGGACGCATTTACCGCCTGCGCGGTCCACACCTCAAACGGGAGCTAACCGCATGGAGGAAAGCCTCAAAAAGCAGGATGCTGAACTGCTCCAACTCGTCACCTTCAGTATTGGTGAGGAGGAGTTCGGCGTCGATATCTTAAGCGTGCAGGAAATCATCCGCATGATGGATATCACCAAGGTCCCACGCGCCCCTGATTTTGTGGAGGGCGTCATCAACCTGCGGGGCAAGGTCATTCCCATCATTGACTTGCGCAAGCGCTTTGGTCTGTCCACCCGGGATCACGACAAGCATACCAGGATCATCGTCATTGAGATCAATAATATGATCGTAGGTTTTGTGGTCGATTCCGTATCCGAGGTGTTGCGCATACCGGCCAGTACGGTGGAACCACCACCACCGGTCGTATCCGGCCTCGAATCCGAGTACATCAGCGGAGTGGGAAAGCTTGAGGATCGGTTGCTCATCCTCCTTGATCTCAACAAGCTGCTGTCGGGCGAAGAACAAAACATGCTCGGTTCCTTCTGACGGTATTCCCGAAGCGCGGCGCGACCGGCGCCGCGCTTTTTGACCGGGGCCCGTCGTCAGGACGGGCAGACACCTGTTGCCCCCATTGGGTGGCAAGAGGTGTTGTCGTATCTCCGGAGGAGATGCGAGGGGACGCCTGCCGGGCGCTCCTCCCCGGCCGATGGCGCATGATCCCTGGCCGGTCCGTACGGGGGCATGTCACACTGGCGCTTGGTCGCTCGGGGTGGCGAGCCAATCCGGATTTTTTCCCCATGAGGCAAAGCCTTGTCCCGCACCTCTCCCCTTGCCGAACTGCTGGGCAGTCCCGATTCCATCAGTGTCTATAAAAGCGGCCCGGCCACGTTGGCCTTTCTGGCCGTGGAGGCCCTGGCCCGCGGTCAGTCCGCCGTGGTGGTGGCCCCGGGCATCAATGATCTGAACCGGATCGCGGCCCTTCTGGAACTGTTGACCCCGCCCGCGCCGGGATCGCTCTGGGGGGCGTCGTTTATGGCCCTGCCGTCCTACGCCCCGGGCCGGGCCAGCCATGCTTTTTGGGCCAGGCGGCTGGCTTTTTTGGCTTTCGCGGCTAGGGGGGGGAAGCCGCGCATTCTGCTGGTGACCGCCGACAACCTGCTGCCCAAATGGCCGCCGCGGGCGGCTCTGGACGGCAATGTCCTCAATGTGGCCGTGGGCGAAGAGCTTCCCCGGGATCTTATCGCCGAGCAGGTCGTCCTGTGGGGCTACAAACGGGCGCCCATGGTCACGGGGCCCGGAGAATTCGCGGCGCGGGGCGACATCCTGGATATCTTTCCACCGGGCTACGACACGCCGCTTCGCCTGGAATTTTTCGGGGACGTGGTGGAGGCGGCCCGCCGTTTCGATCCGGCCTCCCAGCGCTCCCTGGCCGAACTGACCGAAGTCACCATCCTGCCGGCGGCCCCGGCCGTGCTCTCGGAAACCTTCATGGACGAGGCCAAGGCCCTGTGGACGGCCATCGCCGGCACGGGCGAGCTCCACCGGGGAGCCAAGCAAACCCTGGAAGAGGCGCTCGTGGCCCGGGACGGGGCCATCTGGCCGGGTCTCTACTACGACCGTCCGGTGGAACTTTCGGCCTGGTTTCCGGAAAACGCCGTCTGGATCGTGGCCGATCCCACCAGGGTCAAGGAACGCCTGGACGAGGTGGAACACGGCTGGCGGCAGTTCTTCGAGACCGAAAGCAAGGAACGCGGTTTTCCCTGGCCGACCACCCGGGTGCTGTGGCCCGGAAACATGGCGCGCAAGGCGCTGGTGGCCGGCCGGCGTATTCTGTTTGAGGATTTGGTCATGGGCCGGGGACGGCACGGGCCCGATCTGCCGGAAAAGGTCATCGAACGCTTTGGCGACCTGTTCTGGAAACCCGGCTCCGACAAGCGTCCCTGGACGACGCTGACCGCCTCGCTGGCCGAATGGAGCCGTTTGCCCGGCCAGACCATTCTGTCCTTTCACGGGGAACGGTCCCGCCGCAAGTTCCTCCAGATGATTACCCCCGAGGGATTGGCCATCCGCACCGCCTACACGCCGGGCCTGGATGGCATTTTCGCCTTGGTTTCCCCCCTGCGTCACGGCATGGATCTCTCCTGGCGCGAGACCCGCATTCTGGCCGAGGATGTCCTGCATCCGGATGCCGGCCGGGCCGAGGGAGAGCGGGCGACCAAGGATTTCAAGGGACTTTCCAGCTTCGACGACATCCGTCCGGGCGATCTCGTCGTGCATCGGGATTACGGCGTCTGTTCCTTCTCGGGACTGGCCCGCATGACCGTGGATGCCGTGGGCGGCGATTACCTCCTGTTGGCCTTCGCGGACGAGGACAAGCTCTATCTGCCGGCCGACCGGCTGGGGCTGCTGCAGCGGTACAAGGGGCCGGAAGGCCTCCAGCCGCCCCTGGATAAGCTCGGCGGTACCCGGTGGAAGTCCGTGCGCGAGCGGGCCAAAAAGGCCATCGAGCGCATCGCCGCCGATTTGGTCGAAATGTACGCCTACCGGCAGGTGGCCAAGGGCTACGCCTACGGTCCCACCAATGAACTGTACCTGGAATTCGAGACCACCTTCGGTTTCGAGGAAACGCCGGACCAGGAGCGGGCCATCGCCGAGGTGCTGGCCGACATGGAGCGCCCCGAGCCCATGGACCGGCTGGTCTGCGGCGACGTGGGCTTCGGCAAGACCGAGGTGGCCTTGCGGGCGGCCTTTCGGGCCGTGCTCGACGGCAAACAGGTGGCCATGCTTTGCCCGACCACGGTGTTGGCCGAGCAGCACTATCAGAATTTCGCTTCCCGGTTGGAGGGCTTTCCGGTACGGGTGGAAATGCTCTCCCGTTTCGTCTCGCCCAAACGGCGCAAGGTGGTGCTGGAGGCCGTGGCCCGGGGGGAGGTGGACATCCTGATCGGCACCCACCGTATCCTCTCGAGCGATGTGACCATTCCCAACATCGGCCTGCTGATCCTCGACGAGGAGCAGCGTTTCGGCGTCAAGCACAAGGAACGGCTCAAGGCCTTCAAGAAGAACATCGACGCCCTGACGCTGACGGCCACGCCCATTCCGCGCACGTTGCAACTGTCGCTGTCCGGCGTGCGGGGGCTTTCGGTCATCGAGACGCCGCCTCCCGAGCGGAAGGCCGTGGAAACGGCCCTGGTCGAACGCGAACCGGGCTTTTTGCGCGAAGTCCTGCGCCGGGAGCTGGAGCGCCAGGGGCAGGTGTTCTGGGTGAGCAACCGCGTCCAGGGGTTGGAGGAGGTGACGGCCTTCGTCAAGACCCTGGCGCCCGGGGCCAAGGTGGGCATGGCTCACGGCCAGATGTCCGAAACCGCCCTGGAAGAGGCCATGCGCGCCTTCTGGCACGGTGAGACCGACATCCTGGTCTGCACCTCCATCATCGAGTCCGGCCTGGATTTTCCCCGGGCCAATACCCTGATCGTGGATAACGCCCACATGTTCGGCCTGGGGCAGCTCTATCAATTGCGCGGCCGGGTAGGGCGTTCGGCCCGGCAGGCCTATGCCTACTTCGTGGTGCCGAATCTGGAAAAGACCCCGGATCTGGCCCGCAAGCGCCTGCGGGTCATTCTTGACATGGACTATCTGGGGGCGGGGTTCCAGGTGGCCATGGAGGATTTGCGCCTGCGAGGCGCGGGCAACATCCTGGGCGAGGCCCAGTCCGGACACATCGCCCGCATCGGCCTCGATATGTTTCTGGAGATGCTGGCCGACGAGGTGCGCCGTCTCAAGGGCGAGCCCATCCGGGAGCATGTGGAGCCGGAGCTGGTGCTCGGCGTGGCGGCCCGGATTCCCGAACGTTACGTGCCCGAGGCGTCCGATCGGCTGCGTCTGTATAAGGCCCTGTCCACGGCCCGCACGGAAGAGGGGCTGACCGAACGCATGGCCGAGATGCGCGACCGTTTCGGCCCGCCGCCCCAGGAAGTGGAAAATTTTCGGGCTGCCCTGGTCCTCAAGCAGATTCTGGCGAGACTCGGGGCCAATAAGGCCGAAATCGCCCCCAACCGGCTGGTGGTGTCCTTTGAGGCCGAAGGGGCGGCCGTTTCTCCCGAACGGCTGGTGGCCTTCGTGACCGGCCATGGCGACGGGGTGCGTCTGCTGCCGCCCGGACGCCTGGCCTTGCCTCTCGATCAGCAGATTCCCTTTCCGGAGGCCATGCAGGTCTGGACCCGGGAATTGGCCGCTCTGGGCGAGGAGGTGCAGACCGCATGAGACGGGCTGGCGCCTGGACAGGGTGGGTGCTGGTCCTGGCCGTGCTGCTTGGCGGCTGCGGTCGGGATGCGGACGAACCCGGCGTGGCGGCCACGGTCAATGGGGTTCCCATCACCGTGGCGGCCTTGGAGGCGCGCCATGATCTTTCCCGCCTGGGCCTGCCCGAGGCGGAAAATCCGGCCGTGGAGCGGTTGCGTGCCGAATACGGCGCGGTCTTGGCCGATATGATCGTGGACAGTCTGGCCGGCCAGGAATTGTCCCGGCGCCATCTGGGCGTGACCGACGCGGAGCTGGCCAAGGCCGAGGCGGTGGTCCGGGCCGATTATCCCGGCGACGCCTTCGGGCGGATGCTCCTCGAGGAGCACATTGATCTCGAACGCTGGCGCGAGGCGCTGCGGGATCGGCTGACCGTGGAAAAGTTCGCCCGGGAGGTGCTGGGGCCGCATGCCCGGGTCGGCGTGTCCGAGGCCGCCGATTATTACAAGGACCATATCGACGCCTTCACCACGCCTGCCCGGACCCGGTTCCTGCTTGTGCAAGGCAAGGACGCCGGGTCGCTCAAGGCTGCCCTGGCCGCTTTCCGGTCTTCCGGCGCGCGAAGCGATCTCACGGGAATCGGCGGGGTGTCGGTGGAGGAGATGACGCTGCCCGAAGGCAATCTGCCGCAGGCCTGGCGGGAGGCGCTGCGTTCCGTCAAGCCCGGGGAAGCGTCGTCGATTTTGTCCGACGAGACCGGAAACGCCGCGCTGATCCTGCTCGAAAGGCGGGGGGAAACCGTGCTCGAACCGGCCAAGGCCTATGCCCGGGTCGAGGCCATCCTGTCCGCCGACAAATTGGAACAGGCTTTTGCGGCCTGGTTGACCAAGGCGTTGGCCGGGGCACGCATCCGGGTGCATACCGCACTGGTGGCCGACAGCCAAACGCCACAACCGCCGCATGAGGCGACCACGCCGCCTGTCCAGGCGGCCGAGAAAAGCGCAAAGGCCGTTTCGGCGGAGGGGCAAGCCGCTTCCCCGGCGTCGGGGCAGGCGTTCGTACCACCCCCGCCGCCCCAGGCTGCGGCCGACAAGTCCGATGCTTCCACGCTGACGCCACCGGCGCTCGCCAATGCGGCGGCGCCTTCCGCCGCATTGCCTGCTGCGCCGGCGGTTGCGTCTGCCTCTGCGGCGTCCGGGGAGGACAAGGCGGCTGCGGTCGTCCAACCGACTGCCCAACCAGCGCCTGCCGTTCCCGTCCCGGCCGAGGCGGTTGCCCCGTCTGCCGGCGTCCATGAAGTGGAGTACAGTGCCGTAAAGGCGAGCTGGATTCTCTATACGGCGGATGGGAAACCGGAGGAACGGGTCTATCTCAAACCGGGCAATCCGTTGCGGATCACCTTTACCCAGCGCCTCTCCGTCCGTCTGGGCAGTCCGAGCGAAGTGCGCTATCGCTACCGCGGGAAGGAAAAAACGGTGGAAGTGAAGAAAAAAGAGAGCAGAATCCTGGAATTCCCCTAATATTTTCCCGGAGGGCCATCCCCTTGCGATTGCCTGGTGTGATAAAAAAGTTTATAGGCCCGGATGCGTGGTTGCGCCAACTGGGGAAGGGAGTTGTCGCTTCGGCTGCGTCTTTCCCGGTGAGACGGCAGATTGTGGTCCGGCCGGATCGCGTGCGCGGCACGTCTGTTGTTGCCGCGCACAGGCAGGACATGGCCCCCGCAATGTGGGGATGATCTACTTCAGCAGCGCTTCCGCGCACATGCGGGACATGGAGGTCTCTCTTGGCTCGTCTGCCAAAGATTTGCGTCATCGTCGGGTGTCTTGTCTTGCTGGCCATGCCGTCGCAGGCCGCCGAACTCGTGGATCGAGTGGTGGCTGTGGTCAACGGCAACCTCATCACGCTTTTTGATGTCAATGCCCGGGTGAGCGAGCTCATCCAGCGGACGCAAGGCATCAGTTTCAAGGCTGATGATCCCCGATATGCCGAGCTGCAACGTCAGGTCCTCGATAGCATGATAAATGATATCCTCATCGAGCAGGAGGCTGCCCGACTGAAGATTACCGTCTCTGAGACGGAACTTGATACACAGATCAATGAGATCAAGAAAAAAAATAACCTGACTGAACAGCAACTGAAAAATGAATTGCTCAAAGAAGGCCTGACACTGAAGCAATTCCGGGAACAGTTACGCAAGGAAACAATCAAAAAGCAGCTCTTGGGCTATATGGTGCACCGTAAAGTGCATGTTACAGAAGAAGAAATTCGTGATTTTTACGAACATAACAAAGATAATCTTCCGACACAAAAATCGATTTCCGGACCAAGAGTGCTTGGCAACATTGGCTTCATCATGGTCCCGACCAAGAAGGATGCCGAAGCCTTGCGCGCCAAAATTACTTCCGGAGCCATCAGTTTCGCCGACGCGGCCAAGCGTTATTCCATCGGTCCCGGCCGGGACCAGGGCGGCAATCTCGGTGATGTGCAGCTTAAGGATTTGGCCCCACCGTTGCGCGATGCCCTGTCGGCCATACCGGCAGGACAGGTCACGCAGCCGATCATGCTGGATGGCAAGGCGGTGATTTTGACCATGAGGACCGGCCAGCAGCAGCCGGCGCCGAAGCCCGCTCCCGTTCCTGCCAAGGCGGAGACGGCGGGAGGTGATGCCGCCTTCGACGGTGCCAAGGAACAGATTCAGGAACTGCTTTATAAACAGAAGTTCGAAAAATTCTTTCAGCAATTTATCGACAATCTGCGATCCAAAGCGGTGGTTGAGGTCAAGCTGTAAGAGCTGCCTTTACGGTGCCACTGGGGGATTCTCCCGTCCCGGCGGAATGGATTCGGAGGAGTTGTTCGTATGGATTTGCGCAAGTTAGGGGCGCTATTGCGCGAGGAACGGGAGCGCCGGAGCCTCTCACTCGACGATGTATCCAATAAGATAAAGATCTCGAAGACCTGTCTTGCGGCCATTGAGGAAGGCGACGAGGAAAAGCTGCCGCATCCGGTCTATGCCAAGGGCTTTATCAGAAATTATGCCCGACTGTTGGACATGGATACTGAGGAGTTCCGAGAAAGCCTAGCCGAGATTTACAAGCCGGAGGATACGCCCCTCCAGCATGTTCCCTTGCTCGAGGATATCCCCGAGGAGGATGGAGCGCACGCATCCGGTGTCGTTGCATCCCTTCGCGTCAAGCGTATCGCCTTGGTGGTGGCCATCCTGGTCCTGGTGCTGGGTGGTCTCTGGCTTGTGCATGCCTTGCGTTCCGGCGCTCCGGATGGTGAGCAGACGGCGTCCACGGCCCCGGCCGAGGCGCCTCTTCCCGCTCCGCCGGTATCCCAACCGTCGCCCGCCTCCGTCCCGGCGTCCCCACCGGTCGGGTCAACCCCGGCAGCGGAAGCGACGCCTCCGTCGCCTCCGGCCGCTGCTCCGGCCGTCACGCCGACCGTGCCGCCGGCCCAGCCGGCCGCTCCGGAAGCCATCGGACAACAGGCTGCTGCCAAGCCGACCGGGGAAGCGCCCTCGGGCGCGGAACCGACACCGGAAGACCGAGCGACCCAGGATATCGCCATGAGCGGTCCTGGCGGCCAACCGCAGACGCCGCCTGCGGCGGCTGCCCCCGCGCCGACGGGCAAACAGTTTACCGTGGGGGATCATGGCAGCCATGAGGTGACCATCACGGCCAATGATCGCTGCTGGATTCAGGCCGGGGCTGACGGCGGCACCATGCGCGACACCATGCTGGGGCCGGGCGATTCCTTTTCCGGCCGGTTTTCCGACTACCTGCTCGTGCGCCTGGGCAACGCCGGAGCCGTGGAAATTCATTTTGACGGCAAGCTCTATCCGCTGCATGCCGGCAGAGGATCGGTCAAGACCTTGAAATTCCTTGGCCGCAAGGCCGATGCGGCGGCCGCTCAGGCTGCCTCCGAGACGCCGCCGCCTTCTCCGGAAAAGGCGGTCGTTCCCGAGAAGCCCGCTGCTCCGACCAGTGGGGAAGCGGCCTCGGGAGGAAAGGAATTGGAAGTCTTCGGTCAGGATGGGAGTTGGGTCATTCTGACGCCGGATGCCGGACCGTCCAAGGAAGTCTATGTCAAGAAGGGACAGCGGCTGACGGTGCCGTTTAACGAGAAGATCGAGGTCAAGCTCGGCAATCCGAGCAGCGTGATCTTCCACTACGACGGCAAGGAAACTCCCGTGACCACGGAGCGGGGCGAGACCAAAACCATTCGCTTCCCTTAAAAAACAAGCTGTTTTTGGGACGGCGGCCGTGGCGAAGTGCCCCCGTGCGGCAGTATTGCCAGGCCGGGGGGTGAAGGAAGCGGGACGCTCTGTGGCAGGCCGGGCGTCGGGCGCGAGGCGGGCATGGAATTTTCCGAAAAGGCGCTGGTACTCCGGGTTGGCCGTTTTCGGGAAATCGACGCCTGGGTGCGCCTTTTTTCTCCGGTCCGGGGGGTCTATACGGCCTTCGCCTTTGGCGGCCTGAAAAGTCGTCGCCGGTTCCCCGGTTGCCTTGATTCCTTCAATCACGTGCGCTTCAAGGTGCGCTGTTCGGAGCGCCAGGGGTACCATTGCCTGACCGAGGCCGTGCTGCTGGATGCGCCGCACCGTTTGCGCCAGGAGCCGAGCCGCCTGGGTATGGCCGTCAACTGTCTGAAATTTTTCGAGGCCGTCCAGATCGGTCCCCAAGGGGCGGCCGAGGCGTATCGGCTTTTGCGCGGATTGCTGGCTGCCCTGGAGAACGAGATGCCGCCTTCGGCTCTTTTCCCCGTGCTTTTTCGGGCACGGCTGACGTTTATCCAGGGCATGCTGCCCGTGTGGGACCATTGTGCCGCCTGCGGCGCGCCCCTTGGTCCGCAGGGCGCGGTCTGCCATGTGGAGCAGGGAAAACTGTTTTGCCGGCAATGTCGGGATGCCTCGCCGGGCGTGCGGCAGTATTTGGGCCCTGGCGCCTTGGCCTTGATGGCCCTGGCCGTCTCCGGCCAACCAGAAGCGTGGGCGGCCTGTCGCCCCGATCCGGCTGCCGGGCGCGAGTTTTCCCGGACGGTTGACCTGCTCGTGCGGTACCACCTGGGGCTGGCATGGGAGCAGGGCGGCTTCGTGCGGGCCTGACCGGCCGATGGATGTCCAAATCACGAAACGGGAGCGAGCATGTATTTTCAGGATGTCATCTTGGCGTTGCAGAAATTTTGGGCGTCCGCTGGTTGTCTGGTGGTGCAGCCGTATGACACCGAGGTCGGCGCCGGCACCTTCAATCCGGCCACTTTTTTTCGGGTCATCGGTCCCGAAGCGTGGAAGGCCGCCTATGTTCAGCCGTCCAGGCGCCCGACCGATGGCCGCTATGGCGAAAATCCCAATCGTTTGCAGCACTATTTCCAGTTCCAGGTGATCCTCAAACCCTCGCCGGCCAACGTGCAGGATATTTACTTGGAAAGTCTGGCCGCTATCGGCTTCTCGGCCAGCGAGCACGATATTCGGTTCGTGGAAGACGACTGGGAATCCCCCACGCTCGGCGCCTGGGGGCTGGGCTGGGAAGTCTGGCTCGACGGCATGGAAGTCACCCAGTTCACCTATTTTCAGCAGGTGGGCGGCATTGATCTGGCGCCGGTCGCCGTCGAGATCACCTACGGCCTTGAGCGCATCAGCATGTACCTGCAACAAAAGGATTCGGTCTACGATCTGGCCTGGAATAAGGACGTGACCTACGGCCAGATCTACCAGCGGGGCGAATACGAGCATTCCCGCTACAATTTCGAAGAATCCGACGCCGCCATGCTGCTGCAGCATTTCAATGCCTGTGAGAAGGAATGCAAGCGGCTGTGCGAATTGGGATTGCCCTGGCCGGCCTATGACTATTGTCTCAAGTGCTCCCACGCCTTTAACATGCTGGAAGCGCGCGGTGCCATCTCCATCACCGAACGGACAGCCTACATCGGCCGGGTGCGCAACTTGGCCTCCAGTCTTGCCCGGCTCTACGCCGCCCAACGCAAGGAACTCGGCTACCCCCTCCTGCCCGCCACCGCCTAAAAGGATCTATTCCATGTCCCATTTTCTGTTCGAGATCGGTTTCGAGGAGATGCCCGCCCGCTTCTTGGCCGGGCTGACCACGGAGATACGGACGCTTCTGGCCGAGGCACTGACCCAGGCCAAGATCGACTGCGGTCCGGTGACCGCCTTCGCCACGCCGCGCCGGCTGGTGGCCAGCATTCCCGATCTGGCCCCGGTATCGCGCCGGGAAGAGGAAGTGGTGACCGGCCCGCCTGAACGGGTGGGTTTCGACGCCTCGGGCGCCCCGACGGCGGCGGCTACGGGCTTCGCCAAGGGACAGGGGGCGGACGTTTCCGCCGTTTTCATCCAGGAAACGCCCAAGGGTCGCTATCTGGCCCTGCGAAAGACCACTGGCGGCGAGGAGGCGATTGCGCTTTTGCCTGCCATCTGCCGGGAAGCGGTGCGCAAGCTGTCCTTTCCCAAGCGCATGCGTTGGGGCGAGCGGGACTTCGCCTTCGGCCGGCCGATCCATTGGTTCCTGGCCCTGCTCGATGCCGAAATCGTCCCCTTCGAGCTCGACGGCATCGCCTCCGGCCGGACGACCTGCGGCCATCGCATCATGGGTCCCGGTCCTTTCGAAGTGGCCGCCGCGCCGGACTATTTCACCATCATCCGGGAACAGGGCAAGGTGGTGCTGGACGCCCGGGAACGGGAATCCCTGGTGCGCGGTCAGGCCGAACGGCTGGCTCGTGAGGCCGGCGGCTCGGCCGTCATCAATCCGTCCCTCCTGGTCGAGGTCACGGGCCTGACCGAACATCCGGTGGTCATCCTCGGCCGCTTCGACCGGAAGTTTTTGGCCGTGCCGCGCGAAGTGCTCATTACCAGCATGGAGACGCATCAGAAGAGCTTTGCCGTCGAAGACGCCAAGGGCAATCTGCTGCCATGCTTTCTGACCACCCTCGGCTTGGAACCGGCCGATGTGGAACTCGTGCGCCGCGGTTGGCAGCGGGTGCTTACCGCCCGTCTGGAAGACGCCCGATTCTTCTGGGAAGCCGACTTGGCCGCCGATATCGAAACGTGGCTGACGAAACTCGAAAGCGTCGTTTTTCTGGCCGGACTCGGCAGCGTACGGGACAAATCCCGACGCCTGGAGCGGTTGTGCGGCTTGGTGGCCGAGCAGGCCGGCCAGCCCGAGGCCATGCTGGAAGCCTCCCAGGCCGGCGGTCTGGCCAAGGTCGATCTCGTCTCGGACATGGTCGGTGAATTCGCCGAATTGCAGGGGATCATGGGCGGCATCTACACCCGGCGCAAGGGCAAGTCCGAAGCGGTCTCCCGCGCCATTGCCGAACAGTACCTGCCGCTCGGACCGGACAGCCCCGTGCCGGCCACGTTGGCCGGAGCCATCCTGGCCATCGCCGACAAGGCCGATACCCTGGCCGGCTGCTTCGGCCTGGATATGGCTCCTACCGGCGCCGCCGATCCCTATGCCCTGCGCCGGGCCTCGCTCGGCATCTGCCGTATCGTCATCGAGCACGGCCTGCACCTGAACCTGATGGAACTTTTCCAGTCGGCCATCGACGGTTACGGCGACATCAAGTTCAAGGTGGATCGGACGCGGGCTTTGGCCCGGTTGCTGGACTTTTTCGGGCAGCGCCTGCGGGCCTACTTCACCGGCCGCGGCTATGACACCCTGGTGGTGGAGGCGGCCATCGGTGCCTCCTTCGACGACGTGGCGGCCCTGGCCTCCCGTATCGATGCATTGGCTGCCTTCGCGGCCCGGTCCGATTTCGATCAGGCCGTGCTCACCTTCAAGCGGGCGGCCAATATCATCCGCAAGCAGGGCGCAAGCGCCGGACAGCCCTTAACCGGCGTGGTGAAGGCCGAGCTTCTGGTCGAACAGGCCGAAAAGGATCTGGCCACCGCTTGCGCCGACGTGTTCCCGCGCTTCGACGAGCTCTTCGAAGCCGGGGATTACGCCGCCGTACTCGATTTGCTCCATGAGCTGCGGCCGACGGTCGATGCGTTTTTCGACCATGTCATGGTCATGTGCGAGGCCATGGATACGCGACTCAATCGGCTGAACCTGCTCCAGGCGCTGGTTGCCCGGCTCGGCCGGGTGGCTGATTTCGCGGCGTTGCAGGTGTAGGGCGGCCAGAGGGGAGAAGAGGTCTCCGGCGACCAGAGGGAGAAGATGCCTCCGGCGGCCGGGGGCATGATGCCCCCGGACCCCTCACCCGAAAGGCAAATTTTTCAACAGGGTCCCCGGTGGGGGCAGGGGGAGAGTATCCCCTAGACCTGCCCCGGGCAGCGTCTCGACCGGCCGCCGGAGGGAATGTTGTTTTTTTGTTTGACAGACATAGGCTAGAACAGTAGATACATCAGCTTTAGCGAACACTACATGGAGGAACGATCCTTGGCCAATCATAAATCCGCCCTGAAACGGCATCGTCAAAGCCTTTTGGCCCGGGTTCGCAACCGGGCGGTCAAGACCCGCGTGCGCAATGTCATCAAGGCTGTGCGTGTTGCCCTGGACGGCGGTGATACCGCTGCCGCCGAGGCGGCTCTGCTCGTCGCCACCAAAGCCTTGGACAAGGCCGCCACGAAGAAGGTCCTCCACTGGAAGACCGCCGCCCGTAATATCTCGCGCCTGTCCACGGCCATCAATAAGAGCAAGAAAGCCTAGGGTCGCCTGGGCGGTGTGCTTTTTGAGCCCGCCGGGGTCCGCCCCGGCGGGCTTTTGGTGTCTTGTCGAGAAGAGAGGCCCCGGCCGTTACGGCTTGATGTAGGCGAAGCCCGCTCGTTCGAGGTCGACGATTTCGATGATGCCGGCCGGAACGATCCGGCAGACGGGATTGAGCCATGCCGGCGTCAGATGAAAACCGCGCAGGGCGTTTTGGCAGACGCGGACGGAGAGGCCCCGGGCGGCCAGTTCTTGCACTTGGGCCGCCTGGGCGTCGTCCTTGCCCATGCAGGTGATGCCGGGGCCGTTGACGACAAGGACCGCCGTGAAATGCTCCTGCGGCAGTCCGTCGAAGTAGTTTCGAATGTTGGCCAGGGTTAACTCCAACTTGGCCGCATCCTGGTCGAAGTGAAATACCGCGTCGTAATGCATGGTCTTCCTCGCTGCCGTTTCAGATGAGTCGCAGTCGCGCCAGTCCTTCCTCTTCCCTGACCGCCCGTCCGATAATCGCCGCCAGATCGCCGGCTTCCGTAAGGCGTGTTCTGGCGGCATCGAGCTTTGCTTCCGGTACGGCCAGAACCAGGCCGCCGGAAGTCTGGGCGTCGAAGGTCAGGTCGCACAGGATGGGGTCGAGCCCGCCGGCAATGGACACGGCCCGGCTGCAAAAGGTCTTGTTGGCGAAGCTGCCGACCGGGAGCATGCCGCAGCCGGCCAGGTCCACCGCCTCGGGCAGAAAGGGAACGTCGGCCAGCCGCAGTTCCACCGCGACCTTGGAAGCCTTGGCCATCTCCAGGATATGCCCGCCCAGGCCGAAGCCCGTCACATCCGTGGCCGCCTTGAGGCCGAGTTCCCGGATGACCCGGCCGCCGCCGGCGTTTAGGCGTCCGGCCCAGCGGAAAATGAGTTCCTCCAGGGCCGAGGCGTCACCGAAATCGGCCTTCAGGGCCGTGGCCAGCACGCCCGTGCCGATGGGCTTGGTAAGGAGCAGTACGTCTCCCGGCCGCAGGCCCGTGTTGGCGGCGAATCCGTCCGCGTCCACCAGTCCGGACACGGCGAGGCCGTACTTGATTTCCGGGTCTTCCACGCTGTGTCCGCCGGCCGGAACGGCCCCGGCCTCAATGACGGCATCGAGCCCGCCGCGCAGGATGGCCGACAGGATGCCCTTGTCCATGGTCTTGGCCGGAAAGCATACGACATTCATGGCGCAAAGCGGGGTGCCGCCCATGGCGTAGACGTCGGACAGGGCATTGGCGGCGGCGATTCTGCCGAATTTATACGGATCGTTGACGATGGGGGTGAAAAAATCCACGGTCTGGACCAGACCTTGGCCGTTCGGCAGGCGCACCACAGCGGCGTCCTCGTTGACGGCGGCTGCCGTCAGCAGACGAGGATCGGAAACAGGGGGCAATTCCCGCAAGACGGCCTCCAGGTCCCCTGGGGCGATCTTAGCCGCTCAGCCGCCGGCGGTGACGGCTTTGACCAGTTCGATACGCATGGTTCTTCCTTTTTTTCCCGTTGAGGGGTCCGGGGGCATCATGCCCCCGGCCGCCGGAGGCCTCTTCTCCCCTCTGGCCGCCGGAGACCTCTTCTCCCCTCTGGCCGCCGGAGACCTCTTCGCTTCCTCATACCTCTTCCGGCGGCGCCTTGTCCTTCTCCATGGCTTTTTCCAGGTCGGACAGCAAGGCCGCCCGGTCCAGGCCGAAGCGGGCGGCCAAGCCGGAAAGGGTTTCGAACAGGCCATGGCAGAGGATGCAGGTCTGGGCCTGCTCGTCGTAGGCCCGGAACACGTCCTGGGTGCCCGGGTAGGCGGCCACCATATCGAGGACGGTCATGGAGTCCGGATCGACGCCGGCCGGCGTCTCGCCGCCGCTCTGTACGGTCCACATGCTGGCATAGACGCCGCCGGTGGCGAGGAGTTTTTCGTGGGTGCCGCGTTCCACCACCGAGCCGTCCACCACGACCAGGATTTCCGAGCACTGGCGCACCGTGGAGAGCCTGTGGGCCACGGCCAGGGTGAGCCGGCCTTCGCGGAAGGCATAGAGGTTTTGCTGAATGGCGGCCTCGGTGCGGGTATCGACGGCCGAGGTGGCCTCGTCGAGGATAAGGACGGCCGGATTGCGCAACACGGCCCGGGCCAGCGACACCCGTTGGCGCTCGCCGCCGGAAAGTTTCATGCCGCGCTCGCCGATAAGGGTGTCGTAGCCGTCCGGCAGGGTCATGATCCGTTCGTCGATGCCGGCCACGGCCGCCGCCTGGCGCACAGCCGCCATGTCCGCGTCCGGTCGGCCGAGCAGGATGTTTTCGGCCACGGTGCCGTGAAAGAGGAAGGCGTCCTGGGAGACATAGCCGAGGACGTTGCGCCAGCTTTTCAGGGTGATGGCGTCAAGCGGCTTGCCGTCGACCAGAATGGCGCCGCCGGTCGGCTCGAAATAGCGCAAAAGGAGTTTGACCAGGGTGGATTTGCCGGCCCCGGTCGGGCCGACCACGCCGAGGACTTGGCCTTGGCTCAGGCTGCAGCACACGCCGTTTATGACCTGGTCGCGCGACGGGTAGGCGAAGCGGACATCCTTGAATTCGATACGGCCGGGCCGGGCCGGAAGGTCTTCGGCTCCCGGACGGTCGGCCACTTTCGGCTTGGTGGCGCGCAGTTCGGCGATACGGGCGGCGGCGGCCTCGGCCCGTTGGATCTGGTTGATCAGCATGCCGAAGACGAAAAGGGGCAGGACGAGCCTCGCGGCGAAAAGGACGAAGGTGGTGTAGTCGCCAAGCGTCGGTCCGAGGCCTGCCGCCACCAGCCAGCCGCCGCCGGCAAAAACCATGGCGAAGGACAGCCCGGCCACGGTGTAGATGGCGGGCAGGAAGCGGGCGCGTTCGGCTTCGGCGCCCACCACCTCGTCCCGGTAGTCGGCCGAGCGGGCAGCCACGGCGGCCAAGAGCCGATCCTCGGCCGTGTAGGCCTGGATGACGCCCATGCCCGAGACGTTGTTTTCGAGCATGGAGGCAATGGCGCCGACGGCCCGCCGAGCGGCCCGGTAGCGGGGCTGCACCCGGGTGACGAAATGGCGCACGGCGAACAGGGCGATGGGGAGCGGCGCGAAAAGCAGGAGGGCCAGCCGCCATTCCAGGTAGAACAGATAGCCGTAGACGCCAAGGAACGTGACCACCAGCCGGATGATGGACGTACTCGAATCCGTCAGGAAGTGTTCCAGGGTGTCCACGTCGCCGACGATCACGGACATGATGTCCCCGGTCTGTCGATCCTCGAAATAGGTAATATCCAGGGTTTGCAGGTGGCTGTAGAGGTCGAGCCGGATGTCGTGGCGGGTCCGCTGGGCCATGGCGGCCAGGGCATAGTCCGAACCGGACTGGAAAATGGCCAGGAAAACGAACGAACCCAGGACGGCCAAGCCGAAGAGCAGGTAGGCCCTGGGGTCGTGTTCGCCCCGGGTCACGGCGTCCACCACCCGGCCGGCCAGGACCAGGGGGAGCAGATCGCAGACCCGGGCCAGGGCATTGAACACGAGGCCGATGATGATCGTCCTCCGGTAGGGCCGGATGTAGCTATAGAGGCCCCAGACATGGTGGCCGAAGAAGGGCTCCCCCGTCGCTGGCGTCGTCATGAAGCATCCTTTTGGGCCAGGGCGGCGGCCCGGCGCAGGAGGCCTTCCTCATCGGCCCAGTCGGCCTTGCCGGCGTTTTTGATGGCGCGAAGGGCCCGGGCCAGGGCGTCGGGAGAAAGCTCGATGCCGAGTTCCGCCAGCCGGCGGGCCAGCCCGGCCTTGCCCGAGAGCGGGGACAGGGGCAGGCTGATGCCGGAGGCTCCCACCACTTCGGGTCGGAAGGGCAGATAGGTATCGGGATTTTTGAGCAGACCGTCCTGATGCACACCGGCCGAGGTGGCGAAGATGTTGGCGCCGGTCACGGCCTTGTTGGCGGGAAGCGGGATGCCGGACAGACGGGAGACCAGCCGGCACAGTCCGGTCAGCCGGGTCGGATCCACCCGGATGGTCCGGCGGTAGTGGTCGGGGTGCAGGGTGAGCGCCATGACCGTTTCTTCCAGGGGGGCGTTGCCGGCCCGTTCGCCGATGCCGCCCACGGTCAGATGGACGATGTCGGCCCCGGCCCGGATGGCGGCCAGGGTGTTGGCCGTGGCCAGTCCGAGGTCGTTGTGGAAATGGACGCGCAGGCGCACCCCGCGCGGCCTGGCCAACGCTACGAGCATACGGGTGCGGGCGGCGGCCGTCTCCGGGGTCAGGATGCCCACGGTGTCCGGAAAGCCGATGCCCGTGGCTCCGGCATCCATGGCCACGGTGTAGGCTTGGCGCAGAAAGGCCGGTTCCGTGCGACTGCCGTCCTCGCAACTGAAGGTCACCCGGGCAAAGCGCTTGCGGGCGTAGACCACGCATTGGGCGATCAGCTCCAGGCATTGGGCCTTGGTCTTGCCCAGCTTGTAGCGCCGGTGCAGGGGACTGGCGCCGACGAAGACGCCTACGCCGCAGCGGTCGGGATCGACCTTGGCCAGGGCGCGCCAGGCGGCGTCGATATCGCCGGGGACGGTGCGGCACAGGGCCATAATCAAGGGGCCGGGCACTTCGGCGGCGATACGTCGGATGGCCTCGATTTCGTGCTCGGAACCGGCCGGAAAGCCGGCCTCGATGACATCGACGCCGGCTGCGGCCAGGGCCTTGGCGATGGCCAGCTTGTCGGCCACGGAAAAACGCGCGCCCGGCATTTGGGCGCCGTCGCGCAGGGTGGTGTCGGATATGGTCAGGGGAAGCGGGAGAGAGCGATGCGTCATGCGCCTTTTTATGCGCTGCTTATTCGTGAAAGGCAATGATTTCACAGTCGAGGCGGGAGGCTTCGTTTGACGTATCCCGAGCCGAAGGATAGAGTTTTGCCGCCTTGGTTTGGGCCTGTTGCGGTACCTGACAATGGAAAGGGGGTGGGGAATGGCGACCATCGGTGTGGTGCTTTCGGGATGCGGCGTCTACGACGGTTCGGAGATTCACGAGACCACCCTGACCCTTTATTTTCTGGACCGGGCCGGCGCCAAGGTGGTTTGTCTGGCTCCGGAGATGGAATTTTCGGTGATTGACCACGCCGTCAAGGCCCCGACGGGCGCGAAGCGCCATGTGCGCATCGAGGCGGCTCGCCTGGCCCGGGGGCCGGTGGCCGACGCGGCGACTGTCGATCCGGACGGTCTGGACGGCCTGATCCTGCCCGGCGGCACAGGTGCGATCGCCAATCTGTGCGACTATGTCATCAAGGGGTCCAAGGCCACGGTTCATCCGGCGGTGGCCGGGCTCATCCGGGCCATGCATGCGGCGGGCAAGCCCATTGGGGCCATCTGCATCGCTCCGGTGGTGTTGGCCCTGGTCCTTGGGGCGGAGCACCCCGAGCTGACCATCGGCGATGATGCCAAGACAGCCGGTATCCTGGAGGAGACCGGCGCCAGGCACGTCGTTCGCGCCGTGGATGCAATCTGCCTGGATGCGACCCATAATCTCGTGACCACCCCGGCCTATATGCTGGGGCCGGGCATTGCCGATATCGCCAAGGGCATAGAAAAGCTCGTGGAGACGGTTCTGGCCCGGGTCCGGGCGGCCTGAGCGGCTTTGGGCCGCCGGCGGGAGGCGGGTATGGCACGGGAAGCCGGGAAGCGGCGACTTTTCATCAACGCCGATGATTGCGGTCTGACCGATGGCGTGACCGAAGGCATTGCCCAGGCTCTGCGGGTCGGCCTCGTCGGCGGCACCACGGCCATGGTCTGCCCGCCCGGGGCCATGGAGCGTCTCAAACGACTGGGTGGCGCCTTTGCCGGCAGGATCGGCCTGCATTTGCAACTGACCGGCGGCCGGCCCTGCCTGCCTCCGGAAGAGGTCAAGAGCCTGGTCGGGCCGGATGGGGCGTTTCCCCGCAAGAAAATCGCCGTGGCGAACGTCGATCCGGACGAGGTGCGTCGGGAATGGCGGGCCCAGTTGGCCAGATTGCGGTCCATCGGCCTTGAGCCGAGCCATCTGGATGCCCACCACCATATTCACAAGCGACCGGAGGTTTTTCCGGTTTTTTTGGAGTTGGCTCGCGAACTCGGCGTGCCGGCCAGGGCCCTGTCGGAGGACATGCGCCGGGAGTTGGACGCCGTTGGCGTGCCCCATGCCGCTGCCTGCATCACGAGCTGGTTTGCCGAGGATCTCTCGGCCGAACGCTTTTTGACCCTGATCGAGACGGCGTTTGCCTCCCTGCCCGAGGGTGCCGTGGTGGAGGTCATGACCCACCCCGGCCATCTGGACGCGGCGCTCACCGCCTGCAGCAGCTATGCCGCTGATCGGGAAGAGGAATGGCGGGTATTGACGTCCCCAGAATTTTTACAAAAGCTGACGGAGCGAGGGATCGCCGCGATCATGCCGGCGGCGATTGTCGATCCTCCGGTGGAATGATGGGCGATGCGCCGGGACAGGCAGACGGTGCCCAGGGGCCGCTGCCGACGCCAGGAGAGGAAAACGTGCCGGAAGAGCTGTTGTTGACGCTCCGGAAGTTCGTGGTTCCGGAATTCGTTTTCGGGCGCGGGGCCCTCTCCCTGGCCGGCCGGCAGACGGCCGGGCTGGGGGTGCGTCGGGCCTTGCTGGTGGCCGATCCCGGACTCATGGCCCTGGGCTGGCCGGACAAGGTCGGTGCCAGCCTGGAGGCCGCCGGCGTGGATGTCCGGCTTTTCACCGATATTTCGGCCAATCCCCGGGACCACGAAGTCATGGCCGGGGCGGCGCTGTTTGGCGAAGCGGCTTGCGATGCCCTGGTGGCCGTGGGCGGCGGCTCGGCCATGGACTGCGCCAAGGCCATCGGCATCGTCATCGCCAACCGGCGCCACATCTTGTCGTTTGAGGGCGTGGACAACGTGGAACGTCCCGGACCGCCGCTTCTCTGCGTGCCGACCACGTCCGGCTCGGGGGCCGAAGTCTCCCAGTTCACCATCGTCACCGATAGCACTTGTCGGCGCAAAGTGGCCATAGCCAGCAAGACCCTGATTCCCGATGCGGCCCTGATCGATCCCGATGTCACCGAGAGCATGTCTCCGGTGCTGACGGCCTATTCCGGCCTGGACGCCCTGACCCATGCCATGGAGGCCTACGTCTCCAACGCCCATGGCCCCATGACCGATCTCCTGGCCATGGAATCCATTCGCCTCATCCGGGCGCATCTGCCGCAGGCCATCGCCTCGCCGCATGACATGGAGGCTCGGGGCGGCATGTCCTTGGCCAGCCTTTATGCCGGCATGGCCTTTTCCAACGCCATCCTGGGGGCGGTCCATGCCATGGCCCACAGTCTGGGCGGATTGCTCGATTTGCCCCATGGGCTGTGTAACGCCATTTTGGTGGACCATGTGGTCGATTTCAATTTTGAGGCCGCCGCCGCCCGGTATGAGCAAATCGGTCGGCTGCTTGGTGCGGATATCGATCCGGCCGCTCCGCAGGCTGCCAGGAAAGAGGCCGTGCTGGCGGCCATCCGCGCCATCAAGGCGGATGCCGGCGTCTCCGTGAACTTGGCCGATCTTGGCGTCACCCGGGGGAACCTGCATGATCTGGCCGCCAAGGCCCTGATGGATCCCTGTATGTTGACCAACCCCAGGCAACCGACCCTGGAAGAAATCGAAACTGTTTATGAAAACGCCTGCCGCGCCCGGACCTGATCCGAAGGATCGCCGGGCCAGGTTGATGGGCTTCGGCGAACATTCCGTCCGCAAGAGCTATTTCCCTGAACTGCGGCTTCGTCTGGAGGAGTTGGAGCGATTTCGTTCCCTGCTCGATCAGACCGGGGATGCCATTTTTCTGGTGGACGGCCGGACGGGTCGGATCACCGATGCGGCCGGGGCGGCCGGCTGTATGCTGCACGCCACGCGGACGACGTTGCTCGGCCATCTCTTCGAGGACCTTTTGCCCCCTGAGGCGGCGATCCGGCTGCACGGCCTTTTTGGCGGCGATTTTGCCGCCGGCCGCATTGAAACCGTCATGGTCCTGCCTGACGATCGGACGGCCGTGACATCGCCTGTGGAAATGACCTTCCGCATGGCCAGCGGCCAGGAAGGGCCGGTGGCCGTTATCGTGGCCCGGGACGTGACCGAGCGCAAAAAATCCGAGGAAGCCCTGCGCCAGGCCGAGGAGAAATATCGGGGCATCGTGGAAAACGCCGCCGAGGGTATCTACCAATGTGCCCTGGATGGGCATTTCCTGAGCGCCAATCCGGCCCTGGCCGCCATCCTTGGGTATGCATCCCCCAAGGAACTCAAGCATTGCGTGAAAAACGTGTTGAAGGATGTTCTGGTCCAACCGGCGGATCGCCAGCGCCTGCGCGCCCACCTCGGCCGTTACGAGCAGGTGAAGAATCTGGAATTGCAGCTGGTGACCAAGGATGGCGACCATATCTGGGGTCAGATCAGCGCCCGGCTGGTCCGGGACGCCTCGGGCCGGCTTGTGCGTATCGACGGCTCCCTGCAGGACGTGACCATCCGCAAGCAGGCCGAGGAAACCCTGCGCCGCTACCATGAGGAATTGGAACAGCGGGTGGAGGAGCGGACAGCCGAACTCACCCGGGCCAATGAGCGGCTGACCCATGAGGTGACCATCCGCAAGCGGGCCGAGGAGGCGGCCGAGGCGGCCAACAAGGCCAAATCCGATTTCCTCTCCATGGTCTCGCACGAAATCCGCACGCCGCTCACGTCGGTGCTGGGCTTTGCCGTCATCATCGAAAAACGTCTGCGGCAGTTGTTGACGCCCCAGTTCGAGGCCAATCCCCGTCAGCGCCGGTTGGCGGAACAAATCATGGGGAATCTGGGCATCATCGTGTCCGAGGGGGAACGCCTCAAGCATTTGATCAATGATGTCCTGGATCTGGCCAAACTGGAAGCCGGTAAAATGGCCTTCCGCCGGGATCGCGTGAATCCGGTCGAGGTCATCAACCATGTCATGGCCGCTTCGGCCGGCTTGCTGCACAACCAGGACGTTCGGCTGGAAACATGCATCGAAGGACCGCTCCCCGTCGTCCTCGGTGACCAGGATCGGCTTATTCAAGTGCTGGTCAACTTGGTGTCCAACGCCCTGAAGTTCACCGAACAGGGGACGGTCACCTGCCGGGCCCGGTGCGAAGACGGCTCCGTGGTGGTTTCGGTAACCGATACGGGTATCGGCATTCCCGAATCCGAACATGACAGGGTGTTCGAGAAATTTAACCAGATTGGTGTAAGTCTGACCAACAAACCCAAGGGCACGGGACTTGGACTGGCCATCTGCAAACACATCGTGGAGTCCCACGGCGGCCGCATTTTCTTTGTCAGCAAGCCCGGCGTCGGCAGTACGTTCACCTTTACCCTGCCGATTGCCTAAGCCAGTCCATTGAGGTATGTCCCCTCCCCCGACGGCGACGTTTCGCGTCGTCAGTCAACGTATTTTCCAAGGAACCACGTCATGAAGGATCAGACCAGAAACCATGCCCTGCGCAATATCGCCATCATCGCCCACGTCGACCATGGGAAGACCACCCTGGTGGACCATATGTTCCGGCAGAGCGGCCTGTTTCGGCAGGGGCAGGAAGTGGCGGACCGGATCATGGATAGCATGGATCTGGAACGCGAGCGCGGTATCACCATCGCCGCGAAAAATTGTGCCGTCACTTGGCACGGCGTCAAAATCAACATCATCGATACCCCGGGCCACGCCGATTTCGGCGGTGAGGTGGAGCGGGCCCTGTCCATGGCCGACGGGGCTGTGCTTCTGGTCGATGCCTCCGAGGGGCCACTGCCGCAGACCCGGTTCGTGCTGAAAAAAACCCTGGACCGGGGACTGCCCGTCATCGTCGTCATCAACAAGATCGACCGCAAGGATGCCCGGATCGCCGAGGTCTTAAACGAAGTCTACGATCTCTTTATCGACCTGGACGCTTCCGAGGAGCAGCTGGAATTCCCGGTGCTCTACGCCATAGGCCGCGACGGCGTGGCCAAGCGCTCCCTGGACGAGGAGGGCACCGATCTGGCCCCTCTTTTCGAGACCATCGTCTCCGAGATTCCGGCCCCGGGGCACGACGCACAGGCCCCGTTCCGTATGTTGGTGGCCGATCTGGGGTATTCCGATTTCCTGGGCCGGCTGGCCATCGGCCGGGTCTTTTCCGGCACGGCCCGCATCAATGAAACGTTACTGTGCATCGGCATGGACGGCGTGGCCAAGCCGCTGCGCGTCTCCAAGCTCCAGGTCTACCGGGGGCCGAGCCTTATCGAGACCGACGAGGCCGAACCGGGCGATATCATCGTGCTTTCCGGCGTCGAGGACGTGACCATCGGTGACACCATCACCACGGCCGAAGCTCCCAAAGCCCTGCCGCGCATCCATGTGGACGAGCCCACCGTGTCCATGCGTTTCTCCATCAACACCTCGCCGTTCGCCGGCCGGGAAGGCAAGTTCGTCCAGGCGGCCAAATTGCGCGAACGGCTTTTCAAGGAAACGTTGCGCAACGTGGCGATCCGGTTGGAAGAGACTGCGGACAAGGACAGCTTTATCGTCAAGGGGCGGGGTGAATTCCAGATGGCCATCCTGGTGGAGACCATGCGCCGGGAAGGCTTCGAATTGTCGGTCGGCCGGCCGGAGGTCATTCTCAAGACCGAGGACGGCATCTGCAAGGAACCTATCGAGCACCTGTTTATCGATTGCGACGAGGCCTTTGTCGGCGTGGTCACCGAAAAGCTCTCCATCCGCAAGGGCCGCATGCTCAATCTGGTCAACCATGGCTCAGGCCGGGTGCGCGTGGATTTCTCCATTCCCTCGCGGGGGATCATCGGCTATCGGGACGAGTTTTTGACCGACACGAAGGGGACCGGCATCATGAACTCCTCTTTTGCCGGCTATGACGAATACCGGGGCGATTTCCCCAGCCGCTTCACCGGGTCCATCGTCTGCGACCGGGAGGGGGTGGCCGTTCCCTATGCCCTGTTCAACCTGGAGCCGCGCGGCCGGCTTTTCCTCGTGCCCGGCGAACCGGTCTACGAGGGCATGATCATCGGCGAGCACAATCGGGACAACGACATCAACGTCAATCCGTGCAAGGAAAAGAAACTCAGCAACATGCGGGCGGCCAACAAGGATGAAAACGTCATCCTCTCGCCGGTGCTGCCCATGACCCTGGAACGAGCCCTCCATTTCGTGCGCGAGGACGAGATGGTGGAAGTCACTCCGGTCTCCCTGCGCATGCGCAAGGCCGTGCTTTCGGCCAAGAACCGGTACGCCATGGATGGCGTGAAGAAAAAAGAAAAGAACTAAAACATACCTCCCGCAGCCGGGCGAGGCGCTGCCCCGGCCCTCCTGATCGGTGGGGCATCTTTTGGCAACCTGTCTTGGTGCGAGGGGTCCGGGGGCATCATGCCCCCGGCCGCCGGAGGCCTTCTTCTTTCTCCTCGTCGGCGAGCGGCAGCCGCACGGTAAAGACGCTGCCTCGTCCCGGTTCGGATGTCGCCTGGATGATCCCACCGTAATGGCGCACGATCTGCCGGCAGATGGCCAGGCCGAGTCCTGTGCCCTTGGCGGTATCGTCCACGGTGTCGCCTTGGCGGACCTGATAAAAATTGTTGAAGATCACTTCCATCTGGTCGCCCGGGATGCCGATGCCGGTGTCGCGGACGGCCAGGAGCAGCTGGCCGTTTTCTTGCCGCATCTCCAGGCGCACTTCGCCGTGTTTGGTGAACTTGACGGCGTTGTTGAGCAGGTTCGAGACGAGTTGCATGTACTGATCGGGGTCCACGCGCAAGGGCGGAATCCCTTCCGGTGCATCGAAAACAAAGGCAATCTCCGGACGGTCGGCCAGGATGCCGGCCAGGTTTTCTGCCGTTTGGCGCGCCACGGCCACCGGGTCGATCAGGCGGTCGCACCATTGCATGTCGCCGGATTCGATGCGGTTGAGGTCCAAGACGTCGTTTATAAGTCTGGTCAGCCGGTTGGCCTCACTATGGACGACCAGCAAATTCTTTCCGATGCGCTGCCCCTGGCGGATGAGTCGCGGGTCGTCCTTGGCCAGAGGCAGAAAATGCTCGGTAAAATCCCGGCTGGAGAGTTTGGCGAAGCCCAGGATCGAAGTGAGCGGCGTGCGTAACTCGTGGGAAACCCTGGAAAGGAAGACCGATTTCAGCCGGTCGAGTTCGCTGAGGCGGATGTTGGCTTCCGCCAGTTCCAGCGTTTGCTGACGCAGGTTCCAGGTGCGGCTTTCCACCTCGGCTTCCAGACATTGCTTCTGGTTGGCCAGTTCTTCCTCCACCCGTTTGCGTTCGGTGATGTCGGTCAGCATGCCCAGGGCGCCCAGATAGCGCCCTGACGCGTCGTAGAGCGGGCTGGCCGAGGCCAGGACCCAGAGGCGCAAGCCATCCCGCCGCGTCAGCCGATGCTCGTAGATATCGGAATACCCCTGCTGCCGGCGTCCCTTCATCGCGACGTACTGGTCCTGATCCTCTTCGGCCATGAAGGCGTCAGGCGTCAGGCCGAGTATTTCCTCGGGCGGGCAGCCGAGCATATCCGCCATGCGTTTGTTGACGAAGGTTGTCCGCTCGTCGACATCGACCGTCCAGACGCCTTCGTTGGCGGTTTCCACGATACGGCGGAATTTTTCCTCGCTTTCCCGCAGGGCCATTTCGGCCTGATGGCGGTCCGTGATGTCGCGGATGGATTCGATGGCCCCGGTAATCCGGCCGGCCTCGTCGCGCAGGGCCACGGCCTTGGCCCAGACGCGGCGCGGACTGCCTGGCAGAAGGGTCAGGGTGGCCTCGGCGATGAAGGCGTCATTTTCCTGGGACAGCAACGTGTAGCGCGAGTCGGGCGGTGTGACCACGCCCCGGGCGAAATCGGCCAGGATGGGTTGCGGGGTTCCATAGAGGGGAATGCCGTAGGTGAAATCCGTACGGCCGAGCATTGCCGCGGCGGCAACGCCCGTCAGCTTTTCCATGGCCCGGTTCCAGAAGACGACGGCGCCCTCCCGGCTGAGAACCAGGGTGGGATCGGGCAGAAATTCGATGATGGCGGCGAGGTCCCGGTCTCTGGTTTTGAGGCTGGACTGGGTATCGCGCAGGGAGTCGATCAGGCGTTTCTGCTGGCAGTTGCGCAGGGCCCATGCCGAAAGGTGCCGCGCGAAGCTGTGCAGGGCCTGGCAGATGGTGGCAAAGCGGTCCCGGGACATGCGGGGAACCCGGGAAAGGGCTTCCCGAAAGGCGCCTTCATCCGCTGCGATGACCTGGGCATACCGCATCAGGGTTTCCGGATCGGACGATTCGTCCAACACCTGGCCGATCAGCCAGATGGCGATCAGCCGGTCACCGGCATAGATGCTCGTGGCACCGTCCAGGAGACCGCCGCTCAGGCAGGGGCAAAGGGTCGGGGCGTGGCGATTCTGGTGCCCAAGATAGGCGTCGGAACGCCGGCAATTGGCCGCGCCCTTGGGCGAGGCGCGGATGTGGATGCACAGGTCGGTGAAATGACTTGGCCGGGTGAGGGGGTGGCCGTCCGGGTCGGTGATGATGGACGCCACGCCCGATGCCGCGGCAAAGGCATCCTGGATACTTTGGATTTCTTCCAGGGCGAAGATATCCTCGAACCGGACATCCGCCATGGGGGCCTCCGTTCCGTCAGTGGAGGAGGATTCCTCTTGAAGAAGTGGCGGTGCCATCGTCGGATCGAACGGAGCCTTGATCATACGGCCTCAAGGGAATTCTATTTTCTCGTCTCTCCATGCTATGCCAGATTTTATTAGGCATTCAAGGCATTTTTTCCCGCATCCCTGTTGTGCGGACGGTGGCAGTCCAATCAATCGTCGGGAGATACGACGTCCGCCGCATCGGAGGCGAGGGTCCGCTTGAGCGATGCGGCCAGCCGCTCGTTGAGTCGGTGAAGCGTCGTTTCGCCGGTAAGAACGAAGCGCTGGTTCACCTCCAGTTCCATACCGAGGTATTTTTCGCCGAAGCGCCGGCGCAGGGCGGTGGGAAAGCCATCGGACACCCCTTTGTAGGGGGAATTGCACCGCAGGCGCAACGTGGGGTCGAGCAGGGCCAGTTCGTGCATCCAGTGCCGGCAGAAGGCTTTTTCCGCAGGTCTTCCGGGATCGTAGAGAAAGCCTACGTCACAGCGGCGCACGACGGCATTGAGGCAGGGGGTGAAACTGTGGCTGGCCACATGCACGACGGTGCGGCCGGTCGAAAGGAGCGCGGCGATCGCCTTGATCACGGCTTCCCGGTGGGGGAGGTAGGCGTCGGCCAGGAGGCGTTCGCGGACATTTCGGGGAAGCGCCCGGGTGATGGCGGAGTAGAGCGCGGGATTGCCGCGGGAGCGGTTGAGGTCCACCACCAGCCGGGTGATGGTGGCGGCGAAGACCGGGACGTCGTCTCTGACCCGGGCCAGGGCGCGGGCCGTGGACAGGGCACCGGGGTCATATCCCCGGTGCGAAGCGAGCAGTTCCTCCTGGCCTACGAAAAGCGGAGCCAGGGAGGGCGGCACCGCGTTGCCGCCATGTTCACAGGAAATAAGGAGGGTTAATGCCGACATGGAGCGGTGCGTTGGTATCCAGGCAATCGCATAGCCGCCGGTAGACGTCGCGGATGGTGCGAGGGCGGTAATCGTTGTCCACGGCGGCCAGGATGCGTCGGGCCAGGCTGGATTGATCCACCATGACGGCCAGGGCCTGCTCCCATTCCGGATCGAAATCCAGCTGCGGCAGGGAGCTTAGGGACAAGCGTCGCCAGATGACGCGGGCCGGAATGTTGGATGGGGCGTAGACGCCGAAGAGTTGGGCGTATTCCTGGGGAACCAGGGTGCGGCCGGCGTTCTGGATGGTCAGGGCGAGAATTTCGGCCAGTCGTCTGGTATCCCAGGCTTTTTGCTCCTCATAGGTGGACCAGCGCTCTTCGACCAGTCCTTTGAGTGCCGCCACCACCACGGCGGCCAGGGCCAGATCGGCCGACGGGCATTCCTGGGTGTCGAGCACCCGGATTTCGATGGTGGAACGATCAAACCGGGCGATGGCGCCCCGGGCGTTTAAAAATTCGTCCTGGAGCAGCCCTTCGGGGTCTAGGGGGGCGATGTCGCGGTACATGGGGGCGAGAATCCGGTCGCGGTATTCCTGCTCGGTCGTGACCAGCTCCGGGATGACCGCGCCCATGACCGACGGCACCCGGAGGGCGTTTTTGGCGTACTGATCCATACGGGCGTCAAGGAAGCCGGTGAAGCGGCCGTCCAGGATGGGCGTGGAGGCGGCCAGGGCCGGCATGATGGGGAGCAGCACCCGGATGGCGGTATGCAGTCTTCCGAACTCGTCGTCGCCCCGGAAGGGCAGATTGATGTGCATGCTCTGGAGGTTGGCCCAGCCATGCCCCTTGCAGTCGAAGATGCGGTCGTAGGCCCGGTAGATTTCGCTGTATTCGTGCGGCCACAGGACGGTCTCGGTGGCAGGGCGCATCAAGGGATGGGCGCCGGTCGGCATGAGTCGTCCGCCGAGGTTGGCCAGGATGGCGTTGGCCTTGCCCACCTGGGCGGCGAAGGCGGCGGCCAGGCCGGACAGGCTCGAAGCCGGGCCGTTGCACTTGAGTTCCAGGACGTGGGCCACCAGCTCGTTGGACCAGGCCAGTTCGCCCATGTCCACGTCGGCTGCCCCGGGCTTGCCGGCGGCGGCCTCCAGTACCTTGTCGGCCACGGGCAACACCGCGAGGGTCTCGCGGTCCACGATCATGTATTCGATTTCGATACCGAAGGCGGAAAACAGGGGTTTGGCTGCATTCATACGTTTAGGCTTCCGGTTTTGCGGCGCTCGATGCGTTTCAAAAAGACCTCCACCACCCGCAGATAAAGTTCATCCTGGAGAACCTCGTCCTCGAATCCCGCGTCAATGTTGGGGTTGTCATTGACCTCGATGACGAAGACCTTGTTGCCGACTTGCTTGAGATCCACTCCGTACAGGCCGTCGCCGATGGCTCCGGCGGCTTTCAAGGCCGTGGCGATGACTTTTTTGGGAGCCTTCCCCACGGGCAACGTTTCGACCCGGCCGTAAATATCCTTGCCGCTTTTTCCCTTGCGCAGGATTTGCCAGTGCCCGGCGGCCATGAAGTATTTGCAAACGAAAAGCGGCCGTCTGTCAAGAATGCCCACCCGCCAGTCGAATTCGGAAGGCAGGTATTCCTGGGCGATGACCAGGTCGGATTTGGCCAGGAGACGTCTGACCTCCTGATTGAGGGCCGCGGCGGTCTTGGCCAGCACCACGCCCTGGGAAAAGGCGCTGTCCGGCTGCTTCAAGACGCAGGGCAGGGAAAGTTCCTCCAGGATGTGGTCGATGGTTTTGATGTGGGCGATGACCGTGCGCGGGGCGGGTATCTTGTGGCGGGCGAGCACTTCGGCCAGGTAGACCTTGTTGGAGCAGCGCAAAATCGATTCCGGGTCGTCGATGACGACCAGTCCTTCGGCGGCCGCCTTGCGGGCCATGCGGTAGGTGTGGTGGTCGACGTTGGTGGTTTCGCGAATAAAAAGGGCGTCGAATTCCGAAAGCCGGTTGGAGTCCTCCCTGGTGATGCATTCCACCCCGACGCCGAGCGTCTCGGCCGCCTTGACGAACCGCTTGATGGCCTTGGAATTCGAAGGAGGGCGAGCCTCCTCTGGGTCGGTCAGAATGGCCAGATCGTAGCGGGATACCGGCCGCTTGGGGATGATGAGCTTTTTGCCGGCGAAGTATTCGGTGGAGACGGCCTCGGCAAAGTCGCGTTCCTCGGGCGGGATGTCCTTGACCGACAGCGGCGAGACGTTTTGCAACTGCCAGCCGGTTCCGGCATGGACGAAATCCGCCCGTAAAAACGGGGCGGGAAAAGCCTTGAACAGACGCGAGGCCAGTTGCTCCAGACTTTTTTCCGGCGTCTTGCCGAAATAGATCGAGATGCTGAGTTTTTCCGGTTCCCGGCCGGCCAGAACCCGGACCATGAGATCCTCGAGTTCTTCCGAGACCAGCCGGATGATGCCCACGGATTTCATGTCCTGGATGGCCGTCATGGAGGGCAGCGGTTTGTGCCCCCGGGCTTCGGCCAGCAGGGAGACGTAATAGCCCATGGACTGATACCGGTAGGAGCGGCAAATGTTGATGATCTTGACACCGCGAAGGCCGGTGAAGGTCGCATCGGTCAGATAGGCGCGGGCCGGTACGGGCTCAACGCCGGAAAAAACCAAGGAACAGTCCTCGGGGTTTTCGATGACCACCAGAACGGACACGATCAAAGGCTCCTTTGCCGACCCGTGGGCCGGCTTTTTTTCCTTGGGGAAAGGACGAGCAGATTGGCATCACGGGTGACGATGCCGAGCATGACCGCGCACACCAGATGCTGCAGCGTGACAGCGTAGTGCTGGCTGGTACTTATCGGGTTGGGCAGGAGCGGATCGTCGATATGGGTGACCCGCCGTTCCACGTCGTAGCCGCTGAGGACCACGAAATGGCCCGACGGTTCGCCGGTAAGGTCATCGTAGACGAGCCGTCCGCCCAGGTCGCGTTCCCGGGCCGTACGGTAGAGGTACGTGGCCGAGAGTCCGGCCAGAATGGGCCGGTCGCGTTTGAGGATATCGCGGATCATGCCGGCGGTCAGGTCCTCGAAGCGGATTTCGCCGCCGAGTTCCAAAAAACGCAGATGGGCGGCCGTGGCCTCCTGGATGCGGGCATTGGGCTTGTGGGCGAGCTGGGCCCGGAGTTTTTGGGCCAGAATGGCGTCGCCGCCGCCGAACCACGTGATGTCGAAAAGGGTCAGGTCGAAGGTATAGAGTCGCGCGGCATAGCCTCGGGCCAGGGCATGGCAGCCGAGCAGGGCGGCCAGGGTGCCGCCGCCGGGGAGTGTCTGCACCTCGCGGATGACCTGGGCAAGCGACGTCTTGTCGCCGTAATAGCGATAGATGGCCTGGAGGCAGGTGGGGCCGCAGGTGGTATCGTCCGGCTGGGCCAGTATGGGGACGGAGAGCTTTGCTCGCACGGGGGTGCCCCCTATCACGGCTTGCCGCGATTGGCCATGCCGGATGCAAGGGGATTTTGGGACGGCATCGTGAAAAGGGGCTGCAGGCCTGCGCTTCCTTACTCGAAGTGAATTTCTTCTTCCTTCACGATCTGGAAGGCCTTGTTGGATTTGACCAGGCCGGGAATGCCCTGGAACTTGCGGACGCCCTGGACTTCGGCCTCCAAAAGCTCGTCCACGTCGTTTTCCAGCATGATGATGTCACCGGGTTTGAGGGAGAGGAGCTGGCGTCCGGTGATGTGGGAGCGCCCGAAACGCACGAGCATTTCGACCGGCGTTTCCATGAGCCGTTCCTTGAACCGGGAAATCCAGGCGTGGTCGACCTCCAGCCGTTCGGTCTGGAAGGAGGCGTAGAGCTTGGTGCGGATGGGCTCGATGGTGGCGTAGGGCAGGCAGACGATCAGCGAGCCGATGGCGTTTTCCAGCTCCACCTCGAAGGTGACCACGATGACCACGTCGCTTGGCGGCACGATGGCCGCGAACTGGGGGTTGACCTCGCTTCTGACCAGTTCGATATGGACCTCATGGACGGGCTGCCAGGATTCTTCCATATTTTCCAAAGCGATACGGACGACACGGTTGATGATGGCCTGCTCGATGGGGGTGAAGTCCCGACCTTCGATCTTGGGCTGGGAGCCGGCGCCGCCGAAAAAGCTTTCCACCATGGCGAAGACGAGCCGCGAGTCCACCACGAGGATGGCGTTGCCGCGCAGAGGATCGAGCTTGAAGATGTTGATCGAGGTCGGCACGGGCAGCGAGCGCATGAAGTCCCCGAATTTGGACATGTCGATGGAAATGGGATTGACGTCGGCCCGCTTGCGCATGGCGTTGGCCATGGCGTTGGAGGCCAGCCGGGCGAAGCGGTCGTTGATGATTTCCAGGACCGGCATACGGCCCCGGATGATGCGGTCCTGGTTGGAAAGGTCGAAGACCACCACCCCGGAGTCGTCCTCCAGAACGTCGGTTTCCGCTTCGATCTCGCCGCCGGAGAGCCCTCGCAGCAGGGCATCGACTTCATCCTGGTCAAGAATCTTGCTCATATCCGCACCTTTCGGCCTGCTGAAGGAAAACTATAGCGGCGTTGGCGCGAAATGGAAAGAGGAAGGGTTGCGCAAACAAAACCGGCCGCCCTGGGGCGGCCGGTCATTGAGGCAGGGGTGTTCACGAAGAGGGAATCCATCAGAACGTAAAGTTGAGGCCTAAATTGCCACCAAAGCCGCTGACGCCTTCGTCGCTGAATTGGCCGATGTGCAGGTACTTGACCGATCCCTTCAGGTTCACGTGCTGGGCCAGGGCAAAGGTCGCGCCAAGTTCAAAGTTTTCTGTCACGCTGTTTTCCGAACCGTTATACGGAACCTTGGTATCGGCCCACATGCCGCCAACGCCGCCGGCGACGAACATGGAAGCCTGGGCCGAGGTCATCAGATGCCAGCGGATGTTGAAGTTGCTGCCGAAAGCGCGGGCCGTACGATCGACTTCGTCGATGCCGTAATAGGTCGGGACCGGGCGGGTCTGGTTCACGTAGACGCCCAGGCCTTCGACTTCCAAGGCCACATTGTCCGTAACGAAATATCCGGCGGCGGCGCCATAGGTCCAGATGCTGCTGACACGTTTATTGGTCGTGCCGAACAGGCCGACCCGGGGTTCGAAGTTCACGGTGCCGGCGGGATACGTCTGGGCCAGCACCCAACCGGCCGACGCTGCCAAAAGCAGGCAGGCGCCTGTCAGAATGAGAAAAATTTTCTGTAGCATCGCGTTCATAACCATCCTCCCTAATCAAGCCTCACACGCGGTTGCCTTTCTCTATCCAAAAGGCGTGCCAAGCTGGGCTGGCGCATGGCTTTGATTTATCTCTTTGAAATATTTTAGACTATTTTTTAAGGAGTGGTCCTGCTCGGCTGCGTGGCGTTTGAGTATGTTAGAAAGTTGCACAAAGGCCAGGGCGCGACACCGGGCCGGCCCGTCCGGAAAAGGACGGGCGTTTTCGGGCTTGTCGCAGGGAACTTGGGCTGGCCCCGCCGCGGAAGGCGGCAGGTGGGGAAGGCGAATCCCGGACGGACTAGGTCCGGGTGGAAATGCCGTGGATGCGCAGGTAGCGGTACAGGCTCTGCTTGCCGAGCTGGGACAGCTCGCAGGCCTTGTGGATGTCCGCCCCCGTGGTCTGCATCAGGGCCTTGAAATAACGAAATTCCGTATCTTTCTTATAATCGTCGAAGGGGACGAGGGGGATGGCCGCGTCCGGAACGGACGCTTGGGCCGTCCCCGTGGCGGGAGCGAGCGATTGGGACGATTCGTTGTCTTGGGCGCTCGTGGCCTCGTGGAGTTTGCCGCTCATGACGCGGATGCGCACCTCGGGCGGCAGGTGTTTGGGATAAAGCGTCGGCTCGAACTGGGCGCGTACGATGATGTTTTCCATGACGTTGACCAGTTCGCGCACGTTGCCCGGCCAGTCGTATTCCTGGAGGCAATCCAGGAATTCCGGGGAAAAGCCCTTGAGCGGCACCTTATATTTCTTGCAGTAGGCGTTCATGTAATGGATGGCCAGTTCGCGAACGTCCTCGCCGCGCAGGCGCAGCGGCGGAATGTGGATGTGCATGGTGCGCAGGCGAAAGAGCAGATCGGTGCGGAAATCCCCGGTTTCGGCCAGGGTGTCCAGGTCCTTGTTGGTGGCGGCCACCAGCCGAAAATCGCTGGTTTCCTCTTCCTTGGCGCCAACCGGCCGGAAGCGGCGTTCCTGGAGCACGCGCAAAAAGGCTTTTTGCTGGGGGAAGGGCAGTTCCCCGACCTCGTCGAGGAAAAGCGTTCCCTTGTCCGCCTGCTTGATAAGGCCTTCCTGTTTTTTTTCCGCGCCGGTAAAGGCCCCCTTGGCGTGGCCGAACAGGACGGATTCGATGAGGGTCTCGGTCAGGCTCGAACAATCCACCACCACGAAGGGACCGGTGGCCCGGTCGCTGTTGTCGTGAATGGCCCGGGCGAACAGTTCCTTGCCGGTGCCGGTCTCGCCGGTGATGAGGGTATTGGCGTCGGAATTGGCGGCTTGGGCCACCAGATCGAGGCAGGCGGCTACCCGGGGGCTGTTGCCGATGATGCCCTCGCGCTTGAGGGCCACCGTGGGCGGACGATTGGCGAATTTTTCCTTGCGGTACTGGAGCGCGCGGATCAGCGGCAGGGTCATGCTCTCGGCCGTGGCCGGCTTTTCGATATAGTCCCAGGCGCCGTTCTTGATGGCCAATTCGGCGCCGTTCGGGTAGCTGGCGCCGGTGAAGATGATGACCTCCGGCGGCCGGTCGCGTTCGGTGATGGCGGGGATGGACAGCAGACCGTTGCCGTCCGGCAGGTCTACATCCAGATACACAACGTCATAGAAATCTTTGTCCAGAGCGTCCAGGCCCTTGGCCAAACTCGGGCGGGCCTCCACCTCGTGTCCCATGCCCTCGATGACCAGTTTGCAAACTTCGCGGATATTGGTGTCGTCGTCGATGACAAGCACTTTCGCCATGCCGCCTCCCCGTTGTCCGATAGCACCTGGATATGTAAAGCCAAAGGGGCGTTTTGTCGAGGAGGCGGTTTGACGCCGGTCAAAGCGGTCCGTAAACTGCGACCAGCCAAGGAGGCGCCCATGCCCGGCAAGACGAGGACACGCAGACGTCCCATCCTGGTCTGGATCATTTTCCTTTTTTATCTGGTCACGTGTCTGCTTGGCATCGTGCAGGTGTTTTTCGTCACGGCCGGCGGGGTGCCGTTGAGCCCGGAACAGCAGGCCTACCTCGCGCAATTTTCCGTGTTCGACCGGGTGATCGGTTATAGCAATGCCGCCATGACCGTGGTCGGCGTGACCTTGCTTCTGGCCCTGCGTCGATTGGCCGTGCCCGTGCTGGCCCTGGCCTTTGCCCTGAATCTCTTTTCCACGGCCATGGTCTGGATCAAGGCCAATCCCCTGCAACTGGTCTCGACCACGGGCATCCTGGCCCAGGCCGGCGGCATCGTCCTTTTCGGGGCGGTGGTCTTTTATTCCTGGTGGCTGGCCAGGCGGGGCCTGCTCACCGGCAAGCCCGCTTCGGCCAACCGCCCCCGGAAATAGGCCACGGCGTAACTTGCGCCAACGCCGTCCGCCGTGGCGAAGCGTTCCTGGTAATAGCGCGTGAAATCCCGATATCGGGTTGCGCTCGGCACCTTGCGCGCCGGCGTATGGGTGACGCCGGCGCCCTTGAGACTTTTGAGCAGGGCGACCACCGAGGCATGCGCCACCGTGTGGACCACTTCCTCAAAGGAAAATTCGATGCCCGGCAGACCCGCGAGCACGGCACGGTAATACTCCGCCGGCCGCATGGGATGGACCGAGCCGAAGCCCGTGTTCCGGGAAGCCTCGGCCAGCTCGGCCAGGGTTCCCTCGGTGAAAATGGCCAGGGCGAAGGCTCCGCCGGGTCGTAAGAGGGCCAGATCGATCGGCAGCGACCGGGCCGGATCGGCATACCACTGCATGGCCGAGGCCGAGGCCAGGAAACCGAAGCTGCCCGGCAAAAAAGGGGGCATCTCACCGTCGGCCGCCACCTGGTCCGCCCCCGGCATGGTGGCGTGGACGAGCATCCCCGGCGACAGGTCCAACGCCACATAGCAGCCGCCCGTCAGGCGCGGAACGAGCAGCCGGGTCAGAAGCCCGCTGCCGGCGCCGATTTCCAGAACCGGCCCGGACAAGCGGTCCGGGCAGCGCGCGGCCACATCCGCGGCGACCCGCCGTTGGGCCACGGCGACCGTTTCGTAGCTGGCGCCGGCCCGGTCGAAGCGTCGTCTGATGGCGTGTGTCATACGTCTGTCATGGGAGCGTGTCTTTGGCGACCAGGGCGCTGCCTGGACCCGCCGGGGGCATCATGCCGCTAGCCGGGCGTCCGGTCTCGGTGGGGTGGGTCCAGGGAGGGGCAAAACCCCTTTCTGGACACCGGGGGCCCTTCGAAAAGATAGGGTTCCAAAATGGCCTCGTCCGGGCAATGGCCGCCCGCGTAGCGGACCAGGCCGGCCCCTGGGAGGCTGGCCATGACGGCCGTCACGGCGCCAGGGCGGACGATGCGGTCGGCCGTACCGTGCAGGACCGTGACGTTGCCGGCCGGGACGCTCCCGTCCTGGGCGTCGGAGGCGAGCAGGTAGCGCAGGCCGTCGGTGAGGGGTGGGGCCCATTCGCGCCTCCAGCCGGCCGGGCCGGCAAAACCGCAGGCCTTCCAGAAATCGCGGCCGGTGCCGGCTGGGTCTTTTTCCATCCGGGCGATCATGGATTTGACCAGTCGGGCCGGAAAGGAGTCGGTGAAGCGCAAAAACGGCGCCACCAACACCACCGTGGAGAAAAGCGGCAAAAGGCGTTTTGCATATTTGACGATCATGTGGGCGCCGGTGGACCAGCCGGCCAGAATGCGGGCGCCGGAGGCGGCGGCGGCGTCCACCAGCAAGGCTTCGTCGCCCTCCAGGAAGGGAACGGCAAAATGCACCCGGCGGGAGAGCTCTGGAAAAAGCTCCGCCACGCCCGCCCAGCCGGACAGAAAATACACGTCGCTCATGGGAAGAAGGAAACGCGCAATCTGGAAAAGCCCAGTCGGACCCGTTTGAGGTCTTCGTCGGTGAGGTCTGCCCGCAGGGACAGGCGCAGCCGGGCCGAGCCCTGGGGCACGGTGGGCGGCCGTACGGCGGCGACGTAAAGCCCCTCGCCCCGCAGCAACGCCTGGGCGTGCAGGGCCACCCGGTTGCGGCCGCAGGCCACGGGGATGATCTGCGTGCTCGAGCCCATGACGTCGAACCCGAGGCCGGTCAGATGATCCCGCATGTCCTTGGCCATGCGCAACAGATTGGTTCCTTCCTCGGGATTGGCCTTGATGTGGCGCAGGCCGGCCAAGGCCGCGCCGAGGACCGCCGGTGGCAGGGCGGTGGAAAAAACGAACGACCTGCCCCGGTTGCGCAGGATTTCGATGGTCTCCACCCGGCCGGCCACATAGCCGCCCAAGGAGCCCACGGCCTTGCTCAGGGTGCCCACATGCACGTCCACGGCATCGCTGAGCCCCAGCTCGGCCACCAGTCCTCGGCCCTGCCCGAGCACGCCCATGGCATGGGCCTCATCCACGACGACCAGGGCCCCATGGGCTTTGCCAAGCTCGGCCAATCGCGCTAAAGGAGCCACGTCGCCGTCCATGCTGAAGACGGTATCCGTGACCACGATTTTCTTTTGGGCCGTCCGTTCGCGGTTGAGCAGGTGTTCGAGGTGGTCCATGTCCAGGTGACGGTAGCGGACCATCCGTGCGCCGGAGAGCAGAATGCCGTCGAGGATGCTGGCATGGTTGAGACGGTCGGAAAAAACCACGGTATGCCGGTCGGCCAGGGCGGAAAAGACGGTCAGATTGGCCGCGTAGCCGCTGCTCGTGACCAGGGCCGCCTCCTGATCCTTGAAGGTGGCCAACTCCGCTTCCAGGGTTTCGGCCAGGGCGAAGTTGCCGGTGATCAGCCGGGAGGCTCCGGCCGAGCAGCCGTGGCGGGACATGGCATTGGCGGCGGCCTCGATGCATTCGGGACGCCCGCTCAGTCCCAGGTAGTTGTTGGAGGCCAAGTTGAGGAGACGCGCTCCGGCATGCACGATTTCCCGGGCCGCCCCGTCATCGATGGGCGGGATGATCCGGTAGCTGTCCGAATTGCGGAGCTCCGCAGCCTCTGGAACGATATATTTTTCAAAAAAGGACATGCTTATGCCTGAGTATGCCGGGCGGGACGCCATGCACATCTGGCATCCCTGTACCCAGATGAAAGATCACGAGGCCCATCCTCCCGTCTTTATCGACCATGGTCAAGGAATTTACCTCTTCGACAGGGAAGGCCGCGCCTATATCGATGCCATCTCGTCGTGGTGGGTCAATCTCTTCGGCCACGCCAATCCTCGTATCATTAGAGCCGTCGGCGAGCAACTCGCCAAGCTGGAACATGTCATTTTCGCCGGTTTTACCCATGGGCCGGCCGAGGAACTGGCGGACCGACTGCTGGCCCTGGCGCCGCAGGGGCTTACCCGAATCCATTTTTCCAACGACGGGTCGTGCGCCATCGAAGCGGCGCTTAAGATGAGCCATGCCTCCTGGCGCAATCTGGGGGCGCCCGAGAAGGATCGATTCCTGTTCCTCTCCAACGGCTACCATGGCGAGACCATGGGAGCCCTGGGCGTGTGCGGCGACAGGCCCTATGCCGCGCCGTTTCGGCCGCTGTTCGTCCCCCAGATCGAGGTGGCCGGGCCCGATTGCCTGCGCTGTCCCTGCGGCAAGGAGCGGGGACACTGCGACGCGGAATGCTTCGCGGCCATGGAAACGGCCATTGCCAGACATAAGGACAGGCTTTCGGGAGTGATCGTCGAGCCGCTGGTGCAGTGCGCCGGCGAGTTCCGCATGTACCCGCCGACCTACCTGACCAAGTTGCGCCGGGCCACCCGGGCGGCGGACATCCATTTGATCGCCGACGAAATCGCCGTGGGATTTGGCCGCACCGGCACCATGTTCGCCTGCGAGCAGGCCGGCGTCTCTCCGGACATGCTCTGTCTGTCCAAGGGCATCACCTCCGGTACCATGCCGCTTTCCTGCGTGCTGACCACGGATGCCGTGTTCGATGCCTTTTACCACGATTTTCTGGAGGACAAGGCCTTTCTCCATTCCCACAGTTATTCCGGCTACGCTTTGGGCTGCGCCGCCGCCGTGGAGACCTTGCGCATTTTCGAGGAAGATGACGTCATCGTGGCCAACCGGCCCAAGATCGCCCACCTCCAGGCGGCCGTGCGGGAGCGCTTCGCCGGCTATCCCTACGTGCTCGACATTCGTTCCACGGGCTGGATCACGGCCGTGGAACTGGCTGCCGACCCGGAATCCGGCCGGGCCTTCGCACCTGGGGAACGCGTGGGCTACCGGATCTATCTCGAAGCTCTGCGGCGCGGAGCCTTGTTGCGGAATTTAAACGACATCATCTATTTCATGCCTCCCTACATCATCACCCTCCAGGAGATCGACACGCTGGCCGATATTGCCCTGGATGCGGTCAAGGCGGTGCTCGGATGAACGGCTATTTCATCACCGGTACGGGAACCGGGATCGGCAAGAGCTGGTTTGCAGCCTTTTTCGCCAGGATGCTTCGGGAAAGGGGGCAGACGGTGCGTTACATCAAGCCGGTGGCCACGGGCTATCCGGAGGATGACGACGCGGCTTTCGTGGCCGAACGGGCCGGACTGGCTCCCGAGGACGCGGTGACGCTTTATACGGCTGCCGAACCGGCTTCGCCCTGTTTCGTCTTTGATCCGTTTCCTTTTCTCGAAGCCGTCTCCCGCATCGAAGCGTTGTCCGCCGATCGGGATGTCGTTTTGGTCGAAAGCGCCGGTGGCCTGACCGTGCCCCTGGGCCAGTGTCGGTTCAACTACCATTTCGCCCTGGCCCTGTCGTTGCCGGTCATTCTGGTCGTACCCAACCGGCTGGGCTGCCTGTCCGACGCCGTGGTTTACGGGCATTTCGCCCTGCGGCATAAGCTGGATTTCCACGGCTGGGCCAGGAATGACCATTTTGCGGAAAGCGAGCGGTGCCGAGCCCGGAACGCCGCCATGTTGGAGACATTGTTCCCCGGGCGGACGCGCTATGCCTACGACGCGGACGGTCTGCGGGACATGGAGCCGTCCTAGCCTGCCGGGATCGGATGTCCGGTCCGCCCGGCATTGCCGGGCTGGGAAAAATATGGTTAGGTTCCGGGGCATGAGCAGGGCGGCCCGGGAGGCCGCCGGGGGAAGGTGGGTATGCGCAAGGGCTTGGCTTTGGTTGTGACTGCGGCGCTCTGTGTGGCCCCGGCTGCCCTGGGACATACCCAGGAAACGTCTCCGGCCACGGGGCAGGCGACCGCTCCGGCGGGTAAAACGACGGCCAAGGCTGCCGCACCGGCCGCTTCGGGCCGGATCGACGCGGCCGAAGCCCGCTACCGGGCCTGGGTGGACCGGGAACATGCCCAGGATGCGGCCGTCTTTCAGACGGAAAAGTCCAAGGTCGAGGACAAGTACAAGGGCTATGTGCGGCCCCCCCACGAGAAGAAGGGGAGCCAAACCCGAAAGGCCCCGGAAAAGAGCAATGATTAGGCCGGGCGATCCGGTCGTTTTCTCCTGTTCCTTTCGGCTTGGGGGGCCGGCTTTTTCCGTGCCGCTTCTCTTCTCTTGACGACGTCAGATCATGGGACAAGAATGCGCCCCGCCCGAAATAGGGTAAGGGGTTTCGCCATGCGCGTACGTCGTAGCATCACGATAGTCAGTTGGGTTTTGTTCCTCGTGTTGGCTGTTGCCAGCCAGGCCGGCACTCCGCCGGCCGAACCGTTCCTGCGCATCGAAACGGGCATGCACACGGCGCTGATTAAACGCATCGCCGTGGACGCTCTGGGCCGCTTTCTGGCCACCGCTTCCGACGACAAGACCTGCCGGGTCTGGGATATCCGGACCGGTGAGGAACTGCGCGTACTGCGCCCCCCCATCGGCCAGGGAAACGAGGGGCGCCTTTACAGCGTGGCCATGAGCCCGGACGGGCGGTATGTCTTCTGCGCCGGCTGGACCGGCTACGCCTGGGACAGGACGCATTGCGTCTATGTTTTCGAGCGGGAAAGCGGCCGGCTCGTGCGGCGGCTGACGGGCCTGCCGAGCGTCGTCAACCACTTGGCCGTGTCCCGTGACGGCGCCTATCTGGCCGCGGTCCTCGGCGAGGACGGCGTGCGGGTCTGGCGTCTGTCCGATCTGGCCCTGATCGGCCAGGACAGGGACTATAAGGGCGAAAGTTACGGCGCGGCCTTCGATGGCCGGGACCGGCTGGCCACCACCTGCTATGACGGCCAGATCCGGCTCTATCAAGTGTCCGATACCGGCTTGGCCCTGCAGGCCAAGATCGCCGCCACGGGCGGGCAGCGACCGTTTTCTCTGGCTTTTTCCCCGGACAGCGCACAACTGGCCGTGGGTTTTACGGATACTACCGCCGTGGACATCCTGGATGCCGGGACCCTGGCCAAGTTGGGGGCACCCAACTTGCGCGGCGTGGATAACGGCAATCTGGCTTCGGTGGCCTTCACCGCCGACGGGGCGCTTTTGGCCGCCGGCCGCTGGGTGACGGACCGGGGCTGCCCGGTGCGGCGTTTCGCGCCGCCGGATTATGCCCAGTACAAGGATTTCGATACGGGCAAGTCCACGGTGGTCACCCTGTGCTCCCTGCCCGACGGCGGGCTGGCCTATGGCACCGCCGCCCCGCGTTGGGGCGTGTTGCGGCCGGATGGTTCTTTCGGCATGACCCGGTCGCCGGCCACCCAGGATTATCGTTCCTCGGTCCGGTCCTTCCTGTTGGATCAGACCGGCGAGACCGTGGCCTACATGGCCAGCGGAGCCAAACGGGGCCTGTACCGTTTCGCCCTGCCGGGCCGTGATCTGCGGCTGCTGACCGCCGCCACGCCCGACCTGCACGCCCCGCGCACCCAGGCCCCCGGCATTGCGGTGACGGGCTGGGAGGGGGGACGTACCCCGAGCCTCAACGGACAGCCGTTGCCGCTGAAGGATTTCGAGACCGCCTTCAGTCTGGCCATCACGCCGGATGCGAGGCGCTTCGTGCTCGGCACCTCCTGGAATGTGCGGGCCTTCTCGGCCGATGGTCGGCCCTTGTGGACGACGCCGGCTTCCGACGTGGCCTGGGCCGTCAATGTGAGCGGCGATGGCCGGGTGGCGGCGGCGGCCTTGGGCGATGGCTCCATCCGCTGGTATCGCATGGAGGATGGCCGGGAGATCTTGGCCTATTTCCCCCATGCCGACGGCCGGCGTTGGGCCTTGTGGACGGCCAAGGGCTACTATGACGCTTCGCCGGGCGGCGAGGACATGCTCGGCTGGCAGGTGAACAACGGTCCGGATCATGCGGCCGATTTCTTCCCGGCCTCGCGGTTCCGCGACGCCTTCCATCGTCCGGACGTCGTCGATCTGGTCCTGCGGACCCTGGACGAGGAACGGGCCCTGGCCGCGGCCAACGCCGCCCGAGGCGGCGAGGTCCGCACGGCCTCCATCCTGACGGCCCGGCCGCCGGTGGTGGAGATTCTCGCTCCGGGAGGCGGCCAGACCTTCACCTCGCCCAATATGGCCGTGAAATTCGCGGTGCGCAGTCCTGGCGGCGAGAATATTACCGCCGTGCGCGTCCTGGTGGACGGCGCCAGGGCGGTGGAGGACCATCCGAGCCTGTCCGGTCGCTCCTTCGAGCCGAGCGTGCTCTCGGCCAATGTGACCCTGCCCGAGCGGGATGTGGTGTTGTCGGTCGTGGCCGAAAACACCAACGGACCTTCGGCGCCGGCCACGGTGCGCCTGAAGTGGGCCGGCCGGTCGAGCGCCCCGGCCGCGCCGACCACCAAGCTGCATGTCCTGGCCATCGGGGTCGGCAGCTACGCGGACAAGTCCCTGGCGTTGCAATTCCCGGCCAAGGATGCCCATGATTTCGCCGATGTCATGGCCGCGCAGAAGGGCAAACTCTACAGCGACGTGGATATCCGGCTGTTGACCGACGAGAAGGCCACCAAGGACGCCATCCTGGAGGGCCTCGACTGGATCGAGCGTCAGACCACCCAGCACGACGTGGCCATGATCTTCCTGGCCGGGCATGGCGTGAACGACAAGAACGGCGACTACTACTTCCTGCCCGCCACCGTCGATCTGGAGCGGCTGCGCGCGAGCGGTCTTCCCTTCATGGAGGTGCAAAAGACCATCCGCAATATCGCCGGCAAGACGCTGTTCTTCGTGGATTCCTGCCATGCCGGTTCGGTCATGGCTGGACGGCGCGGCATGAACGATTTGAACGGCGTGATTAACGAACTGGCCAGCGCCGGCAACGGGGCCGTGGTCTTTGCCGCCTCGACCGGCCGGCAGTATTCCCTGGAGCGGCCGGAATGGCAGAACGGCGCCTTCACCAAGGCCCTGGTCGAGGGCTTGCGGGGCAGGGCCGATGTCCGCCACACCGGCCGGGTGACCTTCAAGATGCTCGACCTCTACATCTCCGAGCGGGTGAAGGAATTGACCCACGGAGAGCAGACGCCGACGACGGGCGTGCCTGGCACGGTGGAGGACTTCCCCATCGCCGCCGATTAACGCTGCCTGCGCCGTATGCCGTCCGGCCGGCGGTCAGACAAAAAGTCTGACCGCCGGCCGGACGGTTTTTTTGTGGGGGAAACGCTCCGACGCTTGTGCGGCTTTTGCCTGCCGGCAAGGGCAGGGGGGACGCTCTTCCGGTGATGTGCCTGTCCCCTTGTTCCGTCCGCCCTTGGTTCTTTCCTTGCTTTCCTGTAAAAAAACGACTATCGGACAACGTTCTTGGTATCGCCATGACGCGGGCGTGGCCGGAAAGGCGCGTGCCGTGAGGAGGATATATTTATGGCCAAAGAAGGCGCCATTGAGGTTGACGGCGTGGTGCAGGAGGCTCTGCCCAACGCCATGTTCCGTGTGGAACTGGAAAACGGGCACGGGGTTCTTGCCCACATCTCCGGTAAAATGCGCAAATTTTACATCCGCATCCTGCCCGGTGATCGGGTCAAGGTCGAACTTTCCCCTTACGACCTGACCCGGGGCCGCATCACCTATCGGTTGAAGTAAGTCCGTTGCATCCGCACGATCGGCGGGGCCCCGTTTTGCATCGAGGCCGCGCCGCGCGTGTGTCTCACATTTCCGCGAGCTGTTTCAAATTCTGGTCCAGGTCTTCAAGGCGCTGTCTGATTTCGGACTGCTCCTCCAGCGGGCGGGCGGCCAAGGCTTCCCGCTGCTCCCGCAAGCGGGTCAGTCGTCCCTCCATGGCCGTCAGGAGCCCCTCCCAGTCGACGGGGGGCTTTGTCTGTTGCTCGTCCACGGTCACGACAGGCTCGGCACCCGGGGTCAGCGTATATTCTTCCAGATAGCGGGGAATCCGCACCGTCAGGCCGAAGCGTTCCCGCACCAGCCCGGCCAGGGTGGTCAGCGCCTTTTGCTCGCCGTGGACCAGAAACACCTCGGGATGGTTGATCTTGAAGTGGGACAGCCATTGGAGAATCTGGCTCTGGCCGGCATGGGAGGAGAAGCCGCCGATGGTGAATACGCGCGCGGCGACGGCTACTTCTTCGCCCAGGATGCGGATGGTTTTGGCTCCGTCCACGATTTTTCGTCCCGGCGTGCCCACGGCCTGGAAGCCCACGAAGACGATGCTCGATTCCGGCCGCCACAGGTTGTGGCGCAGGTGGTGCTTGACGCGGCCGGCGTTGCACATGCCGCTGGCTGAGATGACGATGGCCGGTCCGGCCATCGTGTTGATCTCCCGGGACTGGTCCGTGGATTGGGTGAACTGCAGGTTGGGCAGACCGAACGGATCTTCGCCCCGGTCGAACAGAGCCTTGGTTTCGGCGTCGAGATAGGCCGGATTGCGTCGAAAAATTTCGGTCGCCTTGATGGCCAGGGGGCTGTCCACGAACACCGGCATGTCGGCCGGAATCTTGCCGTCCCGGGACAGCATGTGCAGGCAGTAGAGCACCTCCTGGGTGCGTTCCACGGCGAAGGCCGGAATGATGACCTTGCCGCCGCGTGCGTAGCTGTAGTCGATGGCCTGTTGCAGTTCGGCGCGGCTTTGGCTTTCGTCTTTGTGGTCGCGGTCGCCATACGTGCCTTCCAGGAAAAGATAGTCCGCATCCACGGGCCGGTCCGGATTGTTGACGAGGAGTTGATCGGGGCGGCCCAGGTCGCCGGAAAAAAGCAGGCGGGTCCGGCTGCCGTTGCCGTTGAGCGAGAGCTCGATGAAGGCGGACCCCAGGATGTGTCCGGCATCGTGGTAGATGGCGGTGATGCCGGGCGCGGGGCTGAAAGTCTCGCCGTAGGGAATGGCGGTAAGCAGTTTCGTGGCGGCTGCCGCATCGGCGCGCGTGTAGAGAGGGGCCACCGGCCGGCCGCCGTGACGGCGGCTGCGGCGGCTCGTCCATTCGGCTTCCATTTCCTGGATGTGGGCGCTGTCCTCCAACATGATGCCGAGCAGATCCCGGGTGGGCGGGGTGCAGTATATCTTGCCGGAGAATCCGGTCTTGACCATGCGCGGCAAGAGTCCCGAATGGTCGATATGGGCGTGGGTGAGCAGAAAAAAGTCCATCCGGCCCGGCTGATAGACGGTGGTATCCAGATTGCGGCGTTCGATGGCTTCGTTGCCCTGGTGCATGCCGCAATCGATGGCAAAGCGGGCAGCGGCGGTTTCGATGACATGGCAGGAACCGGTGACGGTCCCCGCCGCGCCGAGAAATTTGATCTTCATGAAGCCTCCTGGTCTGGGCCGGTAAGCAGCCGGCCACGTCTTGCGAACGTCCGGCCGAGAAGGCAGTATACCCCCCTCGCCGGAAAGGCGATGCAGATGCCGTGTACCGCATGGGGCCATCCCTGAAAAGGCCCGATTGGCGGTCGGACAAAGGGAGACCCGCATGACCGTTTCACGTCAATACCTCATCGACGACCTGTCCATTACCGAATCCTGGCGGCTTTTCAAAATCATGGCCGAGATCGTGGACGGCTTCGAGGAACTCGGGGACATCGGCCCGGCCGTGTCCATCTTCGGTTCGGCCCGCATTGCCGCCGATGACCCGCTTTACCCGGAGGCCTCCCGGCTGGCCTCTCTTTTGTGCCAGGCCGGCTTCGCGGTCATCACCGGTGGTGGCCCGGGAATCATGGAGGCGGCCAACCGGGGCGCGGCCGAGGCCAAGGGAAAATCCGTCGGCCTGCACATCCATCTGCCTCTTGAGCAGAAACCGAACAAGTACCTGACGATGAGAAGCGACTACCGCTATTTTTTCATCCGTAAGCTCATGTTCGTCAAATACGCCATGGCGTATGTGGCCATGCCGGGCGGCTACGGCACTCTGGACGAGGTGTCCGAGGCCCTGGTTTTGATCCAGACCAAGCGCATCAAACCTTTTCCCATCGTGTTCCTGGGCACGGACTTCTGGGCCGGGCTGATGGACTGGTTCCGCCATTCCCTGCTGGACAGGGGCTTTTTGAGCCCCGAGGATCTCGAACTTTTTACCGTTCTGGACACTCCCGAGGAGGCCGTGTCCTTTATCCGCAAGCATGTCATCGTCTAAAGAGTCTGCCTGCCGGATCGGGCCGACCGGCGACATGGTGCCGGTGCGGCGCCTTTTCCGGGAATATGCCGCAGAGGCCGGCTTGGATTTGTCCTTCCAGGGCTTTGCCGAGGAATTGGCCGGCCTGCCGGGACGGTCCGCTTCGCCAGGCGGAAGCATCCTGCTGGCCGAAGTCGATGGAGAAGCCGTGGGTTGCGTGGCCGTCCGGCCTTTGGGCGAATCGGGGCTGTGCGAGAAGAACCGGCTTTTCGTACGTCCGGGCTTTACCGGGCATGGCCTGGGCCGTGGCGACGGCCCGGGAACGTGGCTACACGGCCATGCGGCTGGGCACGCTTTTTCCCATGCGGACTGCCAATATCCTGTATCGTCGTCTGGGCTTTCAGCCCATTGCCCCCTGCTGTTTCAACCCTCTGCCGGGGACGTTTTTTTACGAAGTGGACCTGACTGCGACCATGGGCCTTGACACCCGTCATGACTAAGGCTATCTAACACGCCCTTCGGGCAATTAGCTCAGCTGGATAGAGCGTTGGCCTCCGGAGCCAAAGGCCGAGCGTTCGAATCGCTCATTGCCCACCACGATACTCCAAGGGGTTACGGTTTTGCCGTAGCCCCTTTTTCGTTTGTCGGATAAGCGACGGATAATTTCCTTCCTGAAATCTTCCCTGCGGGTTATCCCGCCATCATGGCCGGGAAGTTCATAAGGACTCGCTATCCGGGCGTTTATTACCGCGAAAGCCCTGTCCGCAAATGCTCCTACGGAGCAGACCGCTGTTACGTCGTCTGGTACAAAGATATCTTCGGGAAAGCCCATTGGCATACCGTGGGCTGGCACTCCGACGGCATTCGTCCGAACTACGCCGACGATGTCCGCAAACGACTGATGTGCAAGAGAGGTGGTGAGGTCCCCGCAGCCGACCAGGCCCTTGCGTCGACCTGCACCGTCGGGGACGCCGTTACCTGTTATCTCCAATGGGCCGAGGGAGAGGGCAAACACGTAGCTCCCGAGCGGGCGCGCTATGGCAAGCACCTCCAGGGCAGGTTGGATGCCGTGCCGCTGGATGGCGTGACCCTGCAGATGCTGTGGGATCTCAAGGCCGCTCTGCTGCAGGCCATGGCTCCGCAGACTGTGCGGCACTGCTTCGGGCTGCTGCGCCGAGCGGTCAACCATGCCGATGATGTCGGCCTTTGGAAAGGGGACAACCCGTTCGCCGTCAAACGGCACGGATCCTTCAAGCTGCCCCGGGCCGACAACCAGGCGACGCGCTACTTGACCCGCCGTGAGGCGCGCGACCTGCTCGCGGCGTTGAAGCCGCGCTCGCAGCAGGTCCACGATATGGCCTTGCTTTCTTTGCGTACCGGGCTCCGGGCGACGGAACTGTTCGGCATTCAAGGGCAGGACCTGGACCTGGAGGGCAACATCATCCACATCAGGGCCAAAGGGGGCGAGCCCCAGTCCGTGCCAGCGCCGCCCGACATCATGCGCCTGCTGGCCGGTTACCGACGGCAGCCCTATGAGTATCTGTTTCAGGACGATCACGGGGACCAAATAGCCTGGGGCATCAGCTATACGTTCGATCGTGTGGTCGCCGAATTGGGGCTCAATGACGGCGTGACGGATAAGCGCCGCCGTGTGCGCTTCCACACCCTCCGGCATACATTCGCTTCGTGGCTGGCCCAATCCGGCCAGGTCACACTCCACGAGTTGATGGAGCTGATGCGGCACAAGCGCATCGAAATGACGCTGCGCTATGCTCACCTTATCCCTGGCGGCGGGCGGAACAAATTGCGCATCATCGATCAGGTGTTGTTGGATCCCGAGCATGATGACTAGCTCTTGCCCGTGGTTCTGATGGCGTTGGCACGCAGAAAGGCCTCGATGTCATCGCGCAGGTAAAGTACCCGCTTCCCCGGTTTGATGTAGGGAGGTCCCTTGGCCGAGGCCCGCCAGTCTTCGAGTGTGCGGGCCGAAATGCTATACTCGGCCTCGACATCCTCCGGCGTCAGCGACCATTTGACAGGGGCGGCGTGGAGTGGTTCCTCTTCGCCGCGCGGATCGCGGATATCGATGCGCACGTCGAGTCCCGCCCCCAGCTCTCCGGCCACGGCCGTCAGCAGGTCGCGCACCGCTTGGGAGCGGTTCCCCGGGCGCAGTTCGTAGACCATGCGGCGGCCGCACGCGTCGAACAACACCCCGTTTTGTACGGACTCGATGGTGATGACCTCGGTCGTGCGGCCGAGCTGCGTGTCCGCCTCGCTCATAGCAGCACCCCCAAGGCGTTCAGTCGTTTTGTTGTCCGGCTGGCCATGGCCAGGCAGCCGAGCAAGCAGACCAACCGTTTTTTAAGCAAATCCAGCAAGACAGGGCTCCCCACCAGCAAAGCGCTGGGCGGCTGCAGGGCCAGCATGTCCAGGACGCTCACCGCGTGGCGGTCGGCATCCTGGCCGGCTGCCCGCAAATCGTGCAGCAGCCTGTCATACGCAACCTCCATGACCTATTCCTCCACCGCCGTGAGCAGGGCCATGATGGCCGTGACGGCCTCGTGTCCCTCGCGCAGGATGCGCGTCCGCTCGTCGGGTTCCAGCTTGTCGTCCGCCAGTGCGTCGGCGCAGGCCGTGATCAGCTCACCGAATTCCTTGATGGCCGTCATGCATTGCTTTTGGATCGGGTCCAGCGACCCCTCGACATGGGGCAGGGTGATGTAGACGCCGCCCAGCTCCCGGGCCAGGAAGTGCATGGGCGCATCCGAGCCGGTCACGTCCATGAGCGGCAGGAGCTTCTCCACGCCGCACTTGTGCCCGGGCTGGCCGGACAGCTCGCTCATCATGGTGGCGTAGCGCCAGCCCAGCATGTCGGCGATGGTCTGGGCCCCGATGCCCGATGGGGCGCGCATCACCAAGTGATGCAGAATCGGGGACAGAGGCGGGTATTCATGACGAGACATGCAAATCCTCCTGTAAATTTAGCGTGGTAGCGGGTACGCCGTCGCGTTAGCCATGACGAACAGGGCCCTAGGCCGTTTGCGCGGCGATTTTGGGTTTGGGACCGCGTTTTTGGGGAGCGATCGGGTTGGGCAGCAGTTCGGCCGGGATGCCCTGGGATATGAGCCATTCGATATGGGCGGCATTGGGACGCCGGCCGGAGAGCACATCGCCCATCCCCCCAGGCGACAGGCCGCGTTGCGCGGCCAGGGTCTTGACTTGGATGCCGTACGACAGCAGGAACATCCGCAGTCTCACTTGACGCGATGTGGTTGTTTTGCGTAGCTGTTCGCTTAATCTATTCATCGAAACCCTCGTTCTGCACATGGGGTGTCGCGTACTGTTTTTCTCTTTCGCGGATGGCCCTGATAATGATGCCCAGGGTTTCGCGTGTCGCATCGCTTGATTTGGCGGTTAAGTATTTTTTGAGGACTAGTCAACAAAAAATATGAAAACAGTTGACCAAAATTTCAAATTAGAGCTAGCAGAGCGACTTAAAAAAATTGCCGCTCATTTTGGATTGCAAGAGCAGTTTTTTGCACAACGTCTTGAAATGTCTAAACAATCAATGTCAAACTACACGACAGGGCGCAATGAACCGAAGCCAAGTCTTCTTGCCGCGATAGTCAACGTTTTTAACGTAAATCCAGGATGGCTGTTGACCGGGGACGGGCCGATGTTCGGCGAGGATGAGCCCTCCGAGGGACACGCGGTCCCTCCAGAAGAACTGAATGAGAAGCTGACTCCGGCCCAGCGGGAGATGCTGACGTACAAACGCCTCCAAACCGAACTGGGCACGCCGAACGAGAAGATTGCTGCCGGCATTGACGTCATCATACAGGCTAGGGGAAGGGTAACCAGCGATAAAAGCTGCTATTGCACGGCCGAGCCTGAGGCCGATCCTGGATATAATCAGGTCCATGAGCCCGGGATTGGCTTTGGACGACGGGAAAAAGGATAAAGTCCAGTAACACAAGGCATGACGCGCACAAGGGAAGCCGAAGGGGGCGTTCATGAACTGTCGTGAGGATCTCGACGAATACGGCCAACCCCGCAACCGCGCCTTGAGCGCGAAGCGCATCAAGGATCGCGGCGTCGATGAATTGCTTGGTCTGTGCAAAGGCATCATCGCTGATGGCGTCGTTTGCGAGGGGGAAGCGCAATTCCTGCTGGAATGGCTCCAGCGCAACCAGGATGTGGCCAGGGACTGGCCGGGAAATGTGCTCTATGCCCGGGCGTACGAGTTTCTCCGAGACGGCCATCTCGACAACAACGAACAGGCGGAGCTGCTCGACCTCCTGACCAGGGTATCCGGCCATATTCCCAACGCCTGCACCGTGCAGGCCTCCTGCAGCCTTCCCTTTGATGACCCGCAGCCGCCGCTTGAATTCGACAGCCATATTTTCGTCCTGACCGGCCGTTTCGCCTACGGCACGCGCCACGAATGCACCGAGGCCATCCTTGATCTGGGTGGCTGGGTCCGGCCGACCGTGCTCAAGGATACCGACTACGTGGTGGTCGGCACCCTGGCCAGCACCGACTGGATCCACGCCTCCTATGGCCGGAAAATCGAAACCGCCCTCCAGTGGCGGCAGCAGGGCGAACCGGTCAAGCTCATCTCCGAGGACCACTGGGCCGAAAGCCTGCTGGTCGGGTAGGCCATCATGCAGCCGCATCCCACATGGCTGGTGGCCCTCCTGGTCACCCTGACCGTGCTCCCCTTGAGCGTCGCGGCAACAGCCCAGACGAAGCCGGCCCTCAAAGAGTCCTCCGGTTCCGGTTTCCTCGTTTCGCCAGAAGGGCATATCATTACAAATGCCCATGTCGTGTCTGATTGTACGTCGGTCAATGTCAAATTATCTGATGGCAGATCCTTTCCGGCAAAAATACTCTTTAAGTCTACAAGAGACGACTTGGCTATCCTCGCAACGGATATAAAAAGCGATATGTTTGCTTCCTTTCGCGTGTCTCCTTTGCTGCAACTTGGGGAAAATATTTTTGTCTATGGTTTTCCTCTGGTCGGTGATTTATCAACTTCCGGCAATTTTACCGCCGGGACTATAACAGCCCTCGCTGGTATCGACGATGATACGCGCTATGTCCAGATTTCAGCTCCTGTCCAGCCCGGAAACAGCGGGGGACCGCTCCTCGATTCGGGGGGGCGCGTCATTGGCGTCGTCACGTCGAAACTCAATACCATTCGCTATGCCGTGCTGACGCATGATATTGCGCAGAATATCAATTTTGCCATCAAGGGTTCAAATGTCGCTGATTTCCTCAGTGGGCACAGTATCAAAATTGCTGTCAACAATGATGATACCAAGCTGTCAGGGGTAGATATAGCCAATTTGGCAAAAAAATTTACCTATTGTATTGAATGTCTCAAGGCCTTTCCTCAAGTCTTAAACCTTGAGCACGATACGCAGCCCAAAGCACCCATCAGTCAAGCCACTGATCCCTATCGCCAACGCATTCAATCGCTTATTCAACAAGTCGTCTTGACGACACAGGCCGATAAGCTTGACGCTATCAAGCCATTTTTTGCTGACCCAGTCTTCTTCTATGGGAAAACAACCTCCCGCGACGATATCTTTTCTCAAAAGATTCAATACTTCCAGCGATGGGAAATATTGCGATATGATATTCTTGACTTGGACATCACGCCATTACCAGGGACAAATGAATATAGAGTTAAAAGCAAGATTCGATTTTATGGCAAGAGACCAAACAAAGAAGTTCGTGGTATTACGGAAACAACATGGGGCATCAAAATAATTAGTGGGAAACCACAGATTATTTCTGAAGTATCCAAACTGCTCGAACGGTTCTGAAACATATCCGTGCTGCACGCGTAACAAGAGCACGATCCTAGGGCCGCCATATTGGCAAAGGGTGAAACCGTTATGCTGGATATGTTGCAGACAGCATTGGATTACATAAAGCACGATGATAATCGCAAATTGCTCAGTTGGATTGGCGGGATACTCGTTGCTGTAGTCACAGCATACTGGGCAATTTTTAAGTATAGAAAAGGAAAAAGTACATCCAACCAGCCAGGGACTGGCGTATCCCATAGTACCGGCGTCGCCAATGGCAACGTGATGGGACCAGACGGTACTCTCATCGCTGCCGGCCCAGATGCAATCATCAATACCGGTGTTGCCAATAGCAACGTGATGGGACCAGGCGGTACAGTCATCGCCCCCTGCCCAGGGGCCACGGTCAATATGTCAGCGCCCTTTCCTCCGGAGCTGCTTGCCACCCTTGTCAAAGTGGTCGCCACGTCCCCTACGGACGTCCTCACACGGCACCTTGCCGACACGGACCGCAAGCTCTTGGAACTGTCGAAACAACTCGGGGTACACCAAAATGCCGTGGCCGGGATGCTGCGTATCCTTGGCGAAAAGGATGTTCCTTTGGAGTTGTTGCCGAGTCGCTTGGATGAAATTGCCGGCCGCTACAAAGACCTTTCCGAACAACTTCAAACGCTGCAAAGTGACGATCCGGAAGTTGGCCGGCTGCGCGCCGAAGCTCGTCACGCTTTAGAAAACGGCGACTACGACCAGGCCGATGCCTTGCTCAGTCAAGCCCAGAGAATCGACACTACGGCCCTGGATGCGCAGCAGAAGTCACTCGATGCGCGGAGATTGTCTGTAGCCCAAACACTGGCCGCTCGTGGCGCTCTCGAAGAGGGGCGCTTGAACTACAGGCAGGCCGCAGGCCACTATGCGAAAGCCTCCACTACGGTACCACCGAACAGCCGGGAACAGTGGGGCTATCTACTCAAGCAGGCCGACACTCTCGCTCGCCAGGGAGAGGAATTCGGGGACAACCAAGCACTCCAAGATGCCATTGATCTCTATCAAAAAGCCCTGCCCCTGCGGTCCCGAGGGAAATATCCCCTGGATTGGGCTGGGACCCAAAACAACCTGGGCAACACGCTTGCAAGGCTCGGGGAACGGCAATCGGATTCAAAGCACCTGGAAGAGGCTGTGACCGCCTTTCGTGCCGCCTTGGAGGAGCAACCCCGAGATCGGGTCCCCCTCGATTGGGCCATGACCCAAAACAACCTGGGCAACGCACTTGCAAGGCTCGGGGAACGGGACTCGGATTCAAAACATCTGGGAGAGGCTGTGACCGCCTTTCGTGCCGCCCTGGAAGAGCGAACCCGAGATCGGGTCCCTCTCGATTGGGCCGGGACCCAAAACAACCTGGGCAACGCGCTTCGTATGCTCGGGGAACGGGACTCGGATTCAAAACACCTGGAAGAGGCTGTGACCGCCTTTCGTGCCGCCCTGGAGGAGCAACCCCGAGATCGGGTCCCCCTCGATTGGGCCATGACCCAAAACAACCTGGGCAACACGCTTGCAAGGCTCGGGGAACGGCAATCGGATTCAAAGCACCTGGAAGAGGCTGTGACCGCCTACCGAGATGCCCTGGAAGAGCGAACCCGAGATCGGGTTCCCCTCAAGTGGGCCATGACCCAAAACAACCTGGGCAACGCGCTTCGTATGCTCGGGGAACGGGACTCGGATTCAAAGTACCTGGAAGAGGCTGTGGCCGCCTACCGAGATGCCCTGGAAGAGCGAACCCGAGATCGGGTCCCCCTCGATTGGGCCATGACCCAAAACAACCTGGGCAGCGCGCTTCGTGTGCTCGGGGAGCGGGACTCGGATTCAAAACACCTGGAAGAGGCTGTGACCGCCTTTCGTGCCGCCCTGGAGGAGCGAACCCGAGTTCGGGTCCCCCTCGATTGGGCCATGACCCAACACAATCTGGGCAACGCGCTTCGTGGGCTCGGGGAACGGGACTCTGATTCAAAACACCTGGAAGAGGCTGTGACTGTCTACCGAGATGCCCTGGAAGAGCAACCCCGAGATCGGGTCCCTCTCGATTGGGCCCTGACCCAACACAATCTGGGCAACGCGCTTCGTATGCTCGGGGAGCTGCAATCTGATACGGGGGTGTTGCACGAGGCCGCCGCCTGCTTTCATGGTGCCATTGAAGTTTATTCGGAAGCCGGCATCACTCCCTGGCTGCAGATGGCTCAAAACATCTTGGCGCATGTGGAAAAATTGCTCAATAAAACGGAAAGGTGAGGCGTGACCCACAACATCGACTGTCTCTATTTCGCGGCCAAGGGCGTCTGGACGCACGCCGTGGTGGGACTTTTTCTGGCCATCCTGACCGGGGGGTATATCCTGGCTCGTCTACCCCTTCTTCGCCGCCCGCATCATGCGGACGCATTACCTGCGCAAGGGCTGGATGCCGGCGTGAAACAGTTCTTGCTCCTTCTCCTGATGGCTCTGATCTTGGCGGCAGAAAGCGCGCTTGCCGGCGATGACTGTCCCAAGAATTTCATCGATCAGATAAACGGCGAGGCACTGACGGACCTGCAAAAAGGAAATCTTGGCAAGGCTTGCCAAGGGCATTCTTTCGAAATGGCTGGGGAAGTCGATAACATCGGTCTGGACAGCCCCTTCAAGGCGGATTCGCCCATCGTCGTCCAGCTCACCGGCGACAAACCCGATGGGCGCACCTATCAAATTTTTATGGCACGGGAATCTGGCTGCGATCTGGGCAAGATCAACAAGCGGGAGCGTATCGTCATCACGGCGTCGTTCGTAAAATTCCTTGGATTTTCCAACAAGTATGCGACTGGAGAGGCCGGCACCTGCCGGAAATGATAATTGAGGCCAACGCCGCCCCTTGGTATCATCCCTGACCACTCGCTACACCCTGGTCAGCCGTTCCTTGGCCGCCGCCGCCAGGAAGCCGGAGCGCGTGAGGCCTTCGCGTTTGGCGTTGGCGTCGATGTCGCGCAGCAGCTGCTTACTGATGGAGATGTTGATCCGCACCGGCGGGGTGTCCTCGGCCGGGCCAGGGACCAGGGCCGCATGGATGCCGGGTGGGACGATCAGCGCCGAGAGCGCCGAGGGCGGCGGAACCTCTCTGTCCAGCTCGCGCAAGGTATGAATGTGCCCGGACAGGGCATCGATGGCCATACTCATGGCCTCGGCCTCGGTGTCGCCCTGGGTGAAGCAGCCGGGCAGATCCGGGAAGGACACGACGACGTGTCCGCCTTCGCCCCGTTCGAAATACGCTGGATAAACGGCCATATTCGCTTCCCCGCAGATGAGCGGCCCTTCACCGCAGTTTTATGCCGGCCTGCCGTTCGATCAGTTTCAAGAGGGTGACGTCGATATCTTTCCTGGGATGCGGCACCGTCACCAAGCCGGGTCGCTCCGGATGCCAGAAGTGGAAGTGGTCACCCTCGGACCGTTTCAGCTTCCAGCCGGCCGCCTTGAGCTTCTTGATGACGTCTCTGCTGCTTGGCATCGTCCTCGTTCCCGTCTGACTTGGAATAAATATACACATTTTTTGTGTAGTGTAAAGTCGCTTCCTCTACCCGGTCTGCATGTCGGGCGCCGTCGGCCACGTCACGCTGATCGGGAAGGTGCTTTGCGCGGGGATGTCGCGTAGGGCCTGCCGGTATGTCGCCCAGGCCGTCTTGGCCTCGGCGGACAACGGGCTGTCCGTCACGGCCGTCCAGTCGCAGGCCGCCAGCAAGCGGTCGCGTTCCACCCGAACGGCTTTCGCCCGAGCGACGGCCAGTTTCTCGCTGTTCACCGTAATAACGGCCATTATTTGTTGACCTCCCGTTGGGTGTAAAACGCTTCAGGGCCGATGCCATAGCCGTCCGGTTGCGAAAAATCCGCCTCCCATGCGCTCTGCGGCGAGCCGTCCGTTGGCAGGTCCGCATCCTCGACGATTCGGTACGGCACCCCGGCCGGCACGTCTTTTTGCGCGATCTCGGCAACCGTCAGACCGCAGTCGCACGGAGACACGACAGCGAGGCCTGTGACAAAAGGATAAAGGATCTTTGACATGGACTTACCTCATTAGCAAACAATAGCGACATTGCACGACACTGGGTCTTCGGCAGTATCGCTATTGTTGTCAGAAATTTGAACCTGTACGCCATTAACACCCTTATATGCATACACGCCATTGGCCTGCATTGCCTCGGTTACGATAGCAACCGCAAGAGTCCATGCGTTGGCAACTGTTGCTGACCCAACAACAATGTAATTTGCGTGTGGCATATGGTGTAAAAATTCAACGCCATAAAATCCAGTTCCGAGGCGTGTGACGGATGATATATTCCCACTGCACCTGACAGTACCGTCACTCCCAAAATTTACACAGGCCCTGACTGCATACATTGGAGCATCTCCAAAGGCATTCAGTGCATACCGCAGCCGCCAGGGAGTGAGGACCATGCCGTCCGCCAATGCGGCGGCTTCGGCTGGAGTACAGACGCGCACCAACCCTAGCGTTGTATCGGACGTGCCAGTGATCCAGCTATCCAATTTTCCGTTACCATTGGCGATTGGGATTTTAAGCGGTGTCGGATTGGTCGTTGCGTCTGCGCTGCATACCAGCCCGGAGGTGGGGTGGACGTGGTCTTCCCGGGCCGCGCGGCTGCTCGTGCCAACGGCGGCCGCCCCCAGGGCTGTGCCGGCATTGCCGGCCAGCGCCACCTTGCCGGGAGTGGCCGGGTCGGCGTCGGAAATCCAGGCGTCAAGGAGCGCGTTGTCGCCGGTGCGGACAAACACGTCGGCCGCCGGCGCATCGGCCGAGGCGGCATGGAGCGTGGCCGGAGTGGCGGCCTCGTCCGTGGCCGTGCCCACGCGGAGGGAGTCGGCCGTCGCGAGCTTGATGAGGCCGGCCTCGGCATGGGTGGCCGGGGGGACGCCCTCGGTAACAATTGTGCGTGCCTGGTCCCGGGCCACCTCGGCATCCGTTTTGGCCGCCACGGCCTGGCTGGCGCTTGTCGCCGCTTCGCCGGCCTTGGCGATCGCGGTCCCGGCTGCCGCCTCGGCATCCGTTTTGGCCGCCACGGCCTGATCCCGGGCCGTCTCGCCGATCAGCCGATTGGCCTCGGACGCTTCGGCGCTGGTCGCCGCCTCGCCGGCCTTGGCGGTCGCCGTGGAGGACGAGGACGAGGCGTTGTCCCGGTAGCCGAGCACCTCGCCGACCAGTGCCGTCATGGCCGTGACGAATCCGGCCAGGTAGAGGCCCAGGTCGTGGATGTACTGCACAAAGGCATCGCAGCGCTGCCAAAACGTCGTCTCCCCGTCCTTGCGTTGCGGTGGCGAGGGCGGCGTCGAAGGGGTGGGTAAGGTAGTAGGCATCAGGGCACTCCTCGTATTTCGATACTTATTGTGGTCACCACCGGGCCTTTAATCGGCGACTTGAACGATCTGACGCGACCGAGGATGATGGCCCGCTCGAACGTCCGATTGGATTGACCCGCGTTGTTGCAATCGTAGACCGCGAGGCGACCCCGGCACGACTCGACCAGGTCCACGACACGATCAAAGTCCGCCGTATCGATCTCGACGTCGATGTCGGCCGTCTTGGCGCTATTGCCCGGGACCAGATCGGTGCGACCCCACTTGTCCTCGTCGTCGGTGCTGTAGTCGACGAATCCGGGCTCACTGTCGTAGAGCATGTTGCCGATCTCATGAGCTAGGCCTCTGATGATGGTGCCGACGGACGGCTTGAGCTCCCCAACGCCGTGGATCACGATATGCAACGCGCTATTGCTGTACATCGGCATTGCCCGCAGCACGTCACGGCGATAGCGAAATTCGGCAAAAAAGTATTGATACCAATTTGTTATCTCAAAATTTGCGAGACCGATCGTCTCGCTGTACACGACGGCGCCGGAGCCGTCGCGCATCTCCAGATCGATGGAGGCCGCGTCCTCCAGCCCGAAAATCGCCACGGTGTCGCAGCGGGAGCTGTCCAGGGTAACGTCGATGGTCGCGTTGCTGGCCGTAGCCGTAGCCACACTGTTGATCGCATCATCGAACGGCGCCCAGTCGTTGCACACGCCGGCATCACTCCAGACCGGGACTGTGCCGGAGCAGTGCTCGGAAGGCAGTTTGCCGGCGTTGCTGGCCAGCAGGGCCTTGTAACGGCGGTGGGTGTCGTCCTGGCGCACGACGGCGCCGACCGCATACGCCGTGTCTCCGTCCCAGAGAGGCGCCGGCTCGGACAGGTTGGTGGCCAGCACCACGGACGCGGTCACGGCCTTGGCGACAACGACCCTCATGCCGCCGTCTCCTGGAGCACCTTGACGCCCACCGATACGATGCGCCCGGTGTTATCGGCCACCTTGACCAACCGCTTGTCAAGCCGATCACTCATGCGCTCCACGCTCCGGGTCAGGCTGGCCACCTGCCCGGCCAGAGCGGCATAGCCCCGCCCGGCCGGGCGGTTGTCCGCCCGGGCGCCATCCGTGCCGGCGGCGGATGGCGCAAACTGCCGGCCGACATATCCGCCTCCGGAGAACCCCGGCACGCCCGTGACCGGCAAAATGCGCCGACCGTTGAGGGCCTCGAAATAATCGACGCCGTAATATCCCACCGCCTCGGGCGTCATGACGTACTCCCCGAGCCGCAACACGGCCGGCTGGACGTCCCCGGCGCTGTATCCGGGCAGGTAGCCGCCGGAACGGGCCAGATCCGAGACCAGCCCGCCCGTGGCGTAGCCCAGCGACTGCCGATAGGACGCGGCCGCCGCCACCGCGTCCGCGATGGCCCGGGGCAGATCGGCCAACATCCTGGTCCAGGTGTCGCCCTGCTCTTGTTGCAGCGACTTGAGTTGTTCCATCAGCTCGGCGGTGGTCTTGGCAGACTCCTCGGTGGCCGTCGCCGCATCGAGCTGGGCCTTGATGCGATCATATTGCGATTTTGATGTCTTGTACTGCTCGCCCAGCACCGTCTGGACCTGCATAAAGTCGGCGTAATAGGAGTCGAAGCTGGCGTTGTACTGCTTGGACAGGTCCAGATAGTCCGTGGTCAGGGTCTCGATCTTGCCCTGGGCCACCTTGCGGGTGGCATCATCGGAGGAGGTCAGGTCAGCCCCGGCCGCCAGCCATTGCCGCTTGGCCTCGGCATAGCGGTCCGCCAACGGCAGCGGGCTGTCATCCTTGCGCCATAACTCGTCGATCAAATCCTTGAGGCTGCCCGAAAAGGTGTCCAGCGCATCGGCCGCATCCTGCAACTTCTCGACGATGGTATCGATCTGATCCTGGTAGGCCGCCTTGACCTTGTAGGCATAGAGCGTCCCAATATCCGTCAAATCCGTCTCGGATGCCCCGAGGAGCGCCGCACTGTAGAGCTTGTCCGACAACTCCTTTTTGAGTGCCGTCACGTTATAGGATAGCGCCGTATCGTTGTAGGAGGACAACTCCTTACGGATGTCATCCATCATATCGGACAACCGCTTGGCGATAAGCTCGGTCGAGGTCTGGCGGATGCGGGACAGCGCCTGCTCCGAGGCCCCGAGGGCCTGGGCGTTGGCAATGGCCTGGGCTGTCGATTTGTTCAAATCTTTGAGCCAGGACTCGTCGTCCGTGAGGGTTTGGTCGGTGAATGTGGCCAGGATGCCGGCCAGCTTGGCGGCGACTGTCTGCTCTTCAAGGCGGCGGATGGTCAGAGCGCTTTCCGTCGCACCCAGCTTCTCGGCGGCTGCGGCTTCATCCTCGAATTTTGCCCGGAGATTTCGCAACTCGCTGGTCGAGTCATACCCCCGCGCCGAATCAAAGGTGCTTTGCGCATCGTCCAGCATATCCTGGAGCGTCTTGGCTCTTTCGGCCTGTTGCGTCTCTGCAATGGCCGCCAAAATCGTGGCGTCGTAGGAGGCCTTGCGTGCGTCGTAGAGCTCCAATTCCTGGTCGGCCAGGAGCTTCGTCGCGGCGGCGGTCTTATCAAAGCCGGCGGCAGTCAATTTCCGTTCGTTGAGGCTCTGCGATATCTTTTCAATATTGTTGTTCCAGGTCTCAATGGAGTCCTGGATCGTATTGAGGTTGGCAACGAAATTGCTCGCGTAAGCCCATTTTTCGAACTGATCCGGCGTCATGACCTGCTGCATGGCAGCGTTGAACATCGTCCAGAAATTGTCTACAGTTATGCCGGAGCCGCCAATAAGGGCAATGGCGCTATTGGATTTCGTTGCGTAGTAGGATTCCTGGGTTTGCAGTTGGCCATACGGATTGTTCTGCTTCTTTTCCAGATTCCCCATGACCGTCTTGAAGGCGTCTTCGCCGCCGGCAGCGTCCTGCAACTTGGAAACGTAGTTGGCAATGTAAAGTTCCTGCAAATGCTCGCTGCTGGCGTTCTGCGCTTTCTCAATGTTGCCGGGGATCGCGTCGAACAGCGATTGCAAGTACGAAAAATTTTTGTTGATAAGCCCCAGGTACAGGCTTTCGGCGTCCACAACACCAGCGCGGTCAATCGCCTCCTGACGCATGGCTGCGATGTCCGCTTCGGTGACACCAGACAGTGTTTTGAGGTTGTAGCCAAATGCCTCCATGTACTGGCCACCGTTATTCATGGCTGCCGACAGGCGCTTGATCTGCTCTGTATAGTCCTCCCCCCCCTCGTTTATGTAGTCGAAAGCTCCGCGCACACCGTTTCGGTCGAGCAATGTTTCAACTTGTGTATTTTTAATGTAATCTTCATATCCTTGCATGTACTGTGCATACACTAACGAGGAAGCGACATTGAAATTGAGGATGCCAGTAGTAGATAAATCTAAAGATTTGGCGTAGGTCTTGAGACTTTGCGTCGCCGTTTTGAGCATTTGGTACAGCTCTTTGGTCGCGGTGGATGTGTTGGCATTGCCCGTAAACCCGAGGACACTGAAATTGCCGCCACCACTGTATCCGACCGCATAATCGGGCGGGGGGCGCTTGCTTTTTTGGCTGCCGCCGAAGATGCTTCCGATGAGACCGCCCACAATGCCGAGCCCCGCGCCGATCGGCCCCATAAGCGCCCCGCCGATGCCCAGTGTAGAGAGGAGTGACGCCCCGCCTCCCAAGGTCATCAGGCCGCTGCCGATTGCACCCCCGGCGTTGCCCGAGCCCAAGGCGGAGGAGAACCCCAGGACGCCGGTGGCCATGGACGCCACATTGCCAAAGAGCTTGGACCAGTTGAGACCGCTCGCAGCGGCGTCCCGGAGGCCGTTGCTCGCCAGGCCGCCGGTCATGCGATCGGAGTAGTCGCTCCAGAAATTGGGGGTGCTGGGGTTGGTGTCGAAGAGGCTCCGAAACCCGGAGATGTTGGCGTCGGACAGGCCCCGCAGGAACGAAGAGGACGATCCGCCGGACGAAAACGTATCCATGATGGAGTCGCCCATGGCGCTTCCGAGCTGCCTGATCTGCCCCAGCGAACCGCCGGAGCCGGACAACGCCAGCACGTCGCTCCGCTCACTGGCGAGCCTGTTGTAAACGCTTTGCTGCGTACTGTAGGGGGAGTTTTTCCAGTAGGCCAGCAGCGCATGCTCCGAGCTCCGCATGCGCTCATTGTAAATGGCGTTGATGAGATCGGACGTCGAATATCCAGACGCGCTGCCGCCGGTCGCCCTATTGATGATCGTGATGGCCGTATCGGGGCCGTGGGCAAGCGCGGCGGCAAACGCGGCCGCCTGCGTTCCCTGATTCTCGACGTCCGCTCCGATCTTCTCCAGGTAGTCGATGACCGGCGTGTAAAACTTCCGGGCCGCGTACTCGTCCTGCTGGTCCTGGAATTTCGATTGCGCCGCCAAACTCTTCCAGGAACCCAGCGCATCGAGCGAATACCCGTACGTTTTGAAAAAATCCTGGACAGTCCCGGTATTGGAGGCGAACTGGTACCGCCCATAGCTGACGCCGCCGATGTCGCCCTTGCCGCTCGACACCGACCCGTAGTTGCCGCCGGACTCGTATTTGGCGGCGATGTCCATGGCCGCCTTGCTGATAAGCGTCGAGACGCCATCATTGGTCCCGAGGATAAGCCCGTTGTCGGCAAAGGCCTTTGTCGCCAGGCTATCGGCCGTCGCGCTGCCGATAGCGTCGCCGAGCTGCTTCCCCGAAAATGTTGCGTCACCCACGGCAGAGATGCCGGCTATCGAGGCCGAGGCGATAGAGATGGTCGCCTGGCTGGCCTCGATGGCTGCCTGGGGTGTCGTGATCTGCTTCGCGGTCTGGCCGGTGGCGGACGACCCGAAAAGCCAGCTCCCCAGATCGCCGAGGCCGCTCGTCAGCTGCTTTTTCCAATTTTCCTCGACGAAGCTGGCGAACGAATCGACCATCCTGGAGCGCATGTTTTGGAATAGAGTATCGACCGAAAGCGTGCCCTTGTCGGCCCAACGCCGCAGGGCGTCGCCCAGCCCTCCGGAGATCGCTCCCGCAATGCCTTGCGTGAGGGTGATGCAACTATCGGCAAACACCTGGAAATCGTCCCTGGCCCGCGTGAGGTCGTTCTTGTAGGTGCCGAACGCCAGGGACCACTTGGCGGTAAAGATGCTGGCGAAGTCACCCGAATACGAGGCTTGGCGCTCCAGGAGCCGCTTGTTGTAGGCATCCCACTGCTCGGCGGCATAGATCCGGTATGCCGTTGCATCGTCCGCCGCCGCCTTGACCTGGGCCAGATACGCGGTCAGGCGGGCCTTCTCGGCCGCCCAATAGGTAGAGGAGACCTCCTTGACGGATGCGTACGCCTTCACCTTGGCGTCCAGGATCTGCATCTCGTAACCCTGGCGCAGCTTGGCCAGCATGGCGGCGCGCTGGGATGCATCCGTGTACAGCTGGGTGACGAGCTGGGCGTTCTGGATATACCAGGCCTGGGCGGACTTCAGGTTGGCCGCATAGGCCATGGCCGGGTCGCCGGTCGCCGAGGCGATGGTCTGGAGCAGCTGCGACTCCTTTTCCAGGGCGGCGACGGTATCCTTGAGCACGGCCAGCATGTGGAGCCCTGGCCATGCCTGCTCCAGGGCCGCCCAGGCGGCGGCGTAGGCCGAGACGTCGCCCTTGGCCCCGACCGTCTTGCGGCGGATCGCATCGAACATCTGGGCAAACCACTTGTCCGTCCGCGAGGCGCTCTTCTCCATCCCACCAGACAGGGAGTCCTGCATCTGGTCCAGGGAGGCGACGGTCTGATCGTAAAAAGCGTCGGCCGTCGCCTCATAGCGGTCGGCGGCGATGGCGGCCGCTTCCGCCGACTTGGCACCCTTGGTCGCCTTACGATCGAGTTCGTCTAACTTGTCGTTGTAGGCACCGAGCGATGCCGTAGCGGCATCATTCAATTTTTTGATTTCTTCCCAGTTCCCCGCGTCATAGGCAGCCATCCAGCCCCGGCCGATGGCGGTCTGTTCGGCGTCAAATGTTTTCTTGGCGTCAGCCTTTTGGGCCTCGATAGGCGCATGGCCTTTGTTCTTTTCGCCGACTTTCTCGGCCATATCTACAAGTTCTTTGTATTTTTTTAGTCCCTTGTTATATTCTGCCCACCATTTGTTGAGAGCATCCGCCTGATCCTTTGCCGATATGTCACCAACAACGGGGATATTGGACGGGTCAACAGTCCTCTTGTTATATTTACTGGCTTCTTTGTTATATTGTTCCAAAATACCCATTTTCTTGTTTTGAAAATCATCTATAAACTCCAGCTGGGCATTCAAATCAGCTTCGAGTTGCTTTTGTTTCACTGGGTCTTTTTCACGATAAAGGGCCTCGTTCATCTCTTCAGCATGTTTGTACATTTGGGCAAGCCGCCAATTATCAAAGGCTTGCCCTGGGGTGGGGAATCCTGCGGCCGTCCATGCGCCGGTCCCTGCTCCGATGGCTGCTCCCAATAGTCCACCTTTTGCGCCCCCAACGATAGCGCCTGCCCCCATGAGCAACCCATATTTCACAAATGTCTTCAGATCGGGATCAATCGCATCCCAGGATGTGGTGATGGCCTTTATGACCTCTACAAATTCTTTGGCTGCGCTGGTGGCTCCCTCAATCATCGCACGAAAGATAATGGCCAGGCCCTCGCCCATTTGCGCAAGCACAGCCTGTGTCTCCGGGTCCTTGATAACCTCCTGCAATTGTTTGATGGAATCGGCCGCATCAAAGATGACACTCGTAAACGCGCTCAAGTCCGCTTCGCCAAGCGTTGTTTTGAGGTCGGAGATGTAGCGGTCGAACGAGGTCAACTGCTTGCCGGCCGTCCCCATGGCCGCCTCATAGACGCCGGCATAACGCGCCCCAAAGTCCAGGACGGCATTCAAGGCGGCTTGGCGCTTATCCGTTTCCGTCAGGAGATCTTTCGTGACGCCGAGTTGCTTGGCATAGGCTTTATAGGCGTCTTCGAGATTGACCATAATGCCCTGGTGATGCAGCAGGATGGTCTGCCCCGTGGCGATGCCCTGGACGAGCTTGGCAAAAACATCACTCGAATTTTGCCCTGTTACGACAGCGGCCCCCTGGGCCACGCGGGCCAGATCCACGGCCTTGGACAGGTCCAGTTCAGCCGTGGCCATCTTGGCCACGGATTCGCGGGAATCGATCATGGAGATGCCGGCCTGTTCCACCCCTTCGGCGAAGCCGAGCATTTGCGATTTCGTATAGCCGGCGTTCTCACCTACCTTTTCGAGCACCACCTCCAGGGTCTGGTACCGGGCAGCGTACATGACGGAATCCTTGACGAATCCCATCACCTCCTTGAGCGTCACATAGGCGGTGGCCGCTGCCGCCGCCTTTATGGCGAGCGTTTCCAAGGCGGCCGCCGTGGCGTTGATGCCGGACTCGTTCCCTGCGGTGAGGTCGGCCAGGAAATTCTTGAATCCTCCTCCGCCCCCGCCGGCCGGCATGACACCGAGCTGTCGCGAGAGATTGGCGGTCTCCCGTTGCGACAGCCCGGCGGCCTGGCCGATGCGTTCGATCTGCTGTTGCGCGAGCTTCAGGGCTTCGGTTGCCTTGCCGGCGGCCGCTGTGGCCTTGTCGGCCGAGAGTTTGTCCCGGAAGCGGTCCGCCAGTTTGCACAGGGCATCATCCGTGAGCTTGGCCGTCGCCCCGGACTGCTCCAAAGCCCGGCGGAAATCGCCCAGGCTGCTGATGGCCCCTGTCGGGTCGGCTTCGATGACTACGCGGACGCGATTTTCAGCCATGGTCAGAACAGCCTTGGGCGTTTGGATTCAAGGTAGTTTTCCAGGATGCCGAGATCCGTCCAGGTCTGGAGCGGCAGATCATCGGCCGCAAACGGATAGCCGCCGAGGCGCAGCATCCGCAGGTCGAGCAGCCCCGCCACATAGGGCGAGGGGCGGGCGTGATACTTGGGGCACTTGGCGCACACGGCGGCCAACCATGCCCCGTTGTCCTTCCGGCACTCGTCCCGCCCCCCGTTGCAGCTCTCCAGGGTCCGCTCTATTGCCCGGACAAAGGGCTGGCGGCGGGCTCCGCCGTGCCCTCGGCGGCCGGCTTGGTGTCGGCCGCGTCAAAGACAAACTCCTCGGGGTGTTCCAGATCCTCCGACACCTCGAACTCGACGCCCGGGTCGGGCAGATCCACCGCCCCGAACACGGTTTGGGCCAGTTTGGCGGGCAGCTCCGGCCGGGCCGTGACCACGAGCTTCTTCCAGTCCGGATAGAAGTCCGGGTCCGCCGCATCCGAGGTGATAGGCTTCCCCTTAACAGTAAACGCCCCCTTACCGACCCCGGTCAGCAATTGGGCGCCGAAGCCGGCCTGGATCTGGAGGATGTTTTTCGGGATGACGACCTTGCCGCCTTTGCGCTTGGCCATGGCGTTGCTGTACTGGATGCGCATGGCATTGCTGGGCATCGTGTAATAGAGGTCGATATCCTGGTTGGAGAGCTTGTCGAAGACGGTCAGGACGTTCCGATCCGGGCACAGTTCGTAAGGCATGGTTGTATCCTTTCGCTTGGTTGCGGGATTGGATGATTTAGAAGAACACGAGCCGCAGCTCGTCATCGCCGGTACGTTCCTGCGTAGGCATGAACGTCTCGTTGTAGACGGACAATCCGACACGCTCACCGTATTTGAGGTCCGTGTACTGGGCCGCCCCGACATACACGGCCAGGCGGTTGCCGGGCACGGAGCCGATGTAGCCGCAAAGTTTGGCCCGGGCGTTGGTGTCCTTCCAGGCGGTCCAGGGGTTATAGGTGGCCAGCTTGTCCACCTCGGGGTCCAGCGAGCCGGTGGGCGACCGCCCGGTGATGAGCAGCCCCACGATACCCTCGGGCGAGTTGGCGTCCTGGCGTTTCTCGACCTTGTTGGCGATATCGAGCTTGAGCGCGGTAAACGCGGGCGTGTACTCCCCGATTTGCAGATTGGCCGCCAAAAACTGCGGCCCGGCCAGGTTGGTGAGCACCGGCGCCGGCATCTCCTGGTCGGCCGGGTCCACCCACAAGCCCGACATCGTGAAATCGATGGTGGCGATCTTGCCGACCTGGGCGTCGAGGGAGAAGGTTCCCCGGGCGCCGAGCAGTCGGTGCAGGATGCTGTCCTTGTGGAAGTAGATGCTGTCGGATGCCTGGGCGGCGGGCCGGGCCGTGATCGGCCGGTACATGATGCCCGGCGCGCTGGCGGCGAGCGTGGCGGTCACCCCGGACGTGCCGCCGGTGATGGTCTCCGCCACGAAGGTGCCCGAGAGCATGGCCGCCACGAGCAGCTTATCGCGCTCGATATATTCGATGGTGCCCCGCGCTCCGGACGTGCCGCCGGTGATGGTCTCGCCGGCCAAAAAGGAGGCGTTGGAGGCCATGGTCAGGCGCATGACCGCACTACGCTGCATGCCGCTGGCCAACAGCAGCGAATCGTAATCCGGGGGCAGGGGATGCCCCTCGGCGTCCAGACCGCCGCCGCGCACCTCCACCTGGATTTTGATGTCCTGCGACTTCGCGCCGATGACGGACCCGGCCGGCGAAAAGGTGTCCCGGACCACGGTGCGGTCGCTCTTGTCGGCCTGGGGCGTCAGGTCGACGCCCTCATTGACGAGGATGCCGTTTAACGCCGACGTCGGCCCGGCATCCTGGCCGTAGGTGCCCTCCAGGGCGGCCAGGATGGCCGTCCGGCGGGTGAGTTGGGATTCGATTGCCATGGTATTTACTCCATGTTTACGAGATAGACGGTTTTGATGGCATAGCGGGCCGAGTACACACTCAAGCCCTTGCCCTGGATCTCGGACTGCTGGGCGATGCGCTGGCACGGGAACACGTCGTCGGCCGCGATGACGCGCTTGCCCTCCAGGAGCCCGGCCACGGCCGTCAGCAACGCATACGTGCCGGGAGTGGTTGCGCCGCCCCGGCGCGCCTGCGCCTGGTCCGCCTCATGTCGGGCGCAGCAAAAGAGCATCCACTCCATGGTCTCGGCCCGGCGCTGGCCGTGATCCTCGAAGGTCGAGCCCGTGTAGAAGCAGAGCACGGCCGGCCATTGCTGGATGGCGGCCGTAAACCGCTCCGGGTCGAGATCGCCGTTGTAGGGGCCGAGCTGGCGCACACCCGGCGCAGTCTTGAGCGGGGCCAGCGTGGCCAGCAGGGCGTCTTCGATGTCGACAATGGTCCGGCCGGGCATCAGGCAGCCTCCTTGAGCTTGGCGTTGATGACGTCCAGGCAGGTGGCGATCCAGGCGTCCGGCAACGGCCCGGGCATGGGCAGATACGGCCGGGCCGGGAGCATCACCTTGTGGCCGCGACCGGCCGGGCCGCCCAATTGCTGGATGGCCGCATAGGCAGCGGATGCGCCCCAGCCCGCCCCGATCTCCACGGAGGTGGGGCCGGGCTTGTAGTTGAGCGAGTTGTACAGATTACCGTTGACGCGCAGGATCGGCCCGGGCCAGTGCCCGGTCTTCTGCCGGCGCAGGATGGTGGCCGTAGCCAGCGGCCGCCAGGGGCTGCCGTCCGGGGCCTTTTGCGCGACAAACCCCAGCCGGGCCATGTTGCGCAGCCGGCTGCCGATGGCGTCCATGGCGTCCGACATATCGGACAGCCGGGCAGCCAGGGCATCCAGGGCGGCGCGGACCTGGGCGTCCTCCACCCGGATGGAGATGCCGGCCATCTAAAAGCCCTCCAGGCTGTGCCCGGTCATGATCCGGCCGGGCGCGTCGTACAGGATGGTCGCGCCCTCGGCCGGCGCCGGAGCAACGGCCCCGGCCGCCTGCAAGACGATCCGACCGGCCGCCAAGTCCTTGAGCTGGGCGATGGCCGCCTGCCAATCCGCCGTGGCCTTGTCCGTGGCGTCGTCCCGGTAGAGGCAATAGAGGGCGATGGCCGCCTGCCAGCCGGCCACCATGTCCGGAGCCGGAGCAAACGGCACGGCATAGCCGGCCGACCGGGCATAGCCGTGGATGGTCGCGGCCGCGTCGGCCAGGGCCGCCTCCAGGACCGCATCCACGATAGCCCCGGTCGCGGGCGTGCCCCGGTCCGTCAGCTGGATCAACTTGGCCTCGCCGTAGCGCGCGATCATGCCGGCCTTGTCCACGTACATCGCCCTGCCTCCCTCTTGCCTTGCCTATTTGCCGGCCTTGGGTTTGCCGCCGTCGCCGCCATCCTTGGCCGGTTCGGGGACATCCAGCTCCTGGACCACGAGCATGGGCTCGGTCCGGAGCGCCTCCAGTTCGCCGGCCGAAAACTTCTCGGCCGGATATTCCACGGCCCGGGCCGGGTGGGTCAGGCCCGCCCGGCGAAAGCCGTCCATTTTCGCAGTGATGCGGATCACTTTCATGGTGTTTTCGACTCCTAGGCCAGGTACGGCACGGACAGCAGGTCGGCGGTCCCAAACCACTCGTTGGTGGCGCCGGCGGCGTTGAACTCGTTCTTGAGGAGCTTGCGGCCCGCGCCCTCCAGGGACGGGGGCACCACGAGCAGATTGGGCATGATACCGAGCGGCGAGCCGGCCTCGTTGGTGAGGCTCTGCATGGCGGTCCGGGCAGCGGCGTAGTTGTCGGCATTGAGCTCCTGCTTGCTGCCGTAGGCGAGCTGCCAGAAGGCGAAGCCCACGTTCACCCGGGCGTCCACGCCGTAGAGATACTGATCGCGCATGAAGACGTTCTGGTCGGTGTCGCGATCCAGGTTCACCAGCGTATAATCCCGGCGTTTCTGGAAGATGAGCGGCTTGACCGGCCGGGAGGTGTCCATCAGATACCAGGCCGGACCCGTGCCGCCGCCGAAGTTGGAGACGGACGTGGTCGAGCCGTTGGACCCGACGATGGGGTGGTCGGTATCAAAAAAATACTGACCGTCGTAACACACCGTCGAAAAGCCGGCCTTGAGCAGCCCGAAGACCAGCTTGTCTGGATGGCGCTTGGCATTGTCGCCGAGCATGGTGAAACGCGGTCCGAAGATGCCGTAGGTGTCATCCTCGATGGAGTCCCGAGACACGCCGATGGTTTGTTCGAACTTGCGGTTCCGGATGGCGTAATCGTGGAGGGACAGCTCCTTGACCACCCGGTCGCCGATCCACTCGCGCAGATCCGCGAGGTCGCCCAGCCAGGGATAATGTTCCTCGGACGTGGTCGACGGGACCAGCATGGCCACCTTTTCCCAAAAGGACGGGGCGCCCGCGAAGGCGTTCTGGAACAGGACCCGGTAGCCCCGGAAAAGCGCCGACAACAGCGCGGCATTGATGACGTTCATTGCTGCATATCTCCCTAGAATTCGACCCAGACGCCCGAGGCGTCCACGTCGCGGATGGTGCCCACGGCGGAGCGGGTGGAAGTGCCATCGTCCGGGGCCACGGTCTGGTCATCGACGGCGTAAGCGGAGCCGCCGATGTGCGCCCGGGTGACGCTGCCGTTGTTGGCGAAGCAAAACACGCCGCGTTCGACGGTGACGTTGACGGCGCCGGCCGCGCCGGTGGAATTGTCCACATGCTCCACAGCCCGGCCCAACCCTTTTTTCCCGGTGGCCGTGGTCGCCGGTTCGACATAGCCGGAGGCACCCAGCACCATCAGTGCGCCCAGGTAGGCGATCGTTCCGGCCGCTAAAGGGCCGGAGAAAAGGTGTCCTTCCCGAGAAGGCGTCATACGATCAGCGGTCAAGGCGGCCATTTAGGCTCCCTCCTTCTGCTGCTGTTTCTTGAATTCGTCCGGAGCGATCCCCAGCCGCGAGCAGACGGCTAGATCTTCCTCCCCCAGTTCGCCGGTCGCCGGCGGCGTCGCCCCGGACGGACCTTCGCGTCCCGGCTTAACAATCGCGGGCGCGACCTTCATGAGCGCCTCGAACCCCGGCAAATCCTTGGAGGCATAGGCCAGCGCCCAGTCCTTGGTGGCCGGCACGACTTTGCCGGCGGCCATGGCCGCCTCGACGGCTTTGGTCGCCGCATCGCCGGCCATCTTGGTTTCCAAGGCCCCCAAGCGGTCGTTGACCGCCCGGAGCTGCTCGACCGGGACGTATTTCGTGGGATCGGGGGCGTCCGTCGTCAGCGCCTGGCCATGCGTGGCCAGCAACTCCTTGGCGTGGGCGGCCAGGGCTTCCGGCTTGATAGGCCGTCCGGGCAGCCCCAGAACCTTGGCCGTGGCGTCCATGGCGTCCAGGCAGGCGGTCACGGCCTGCTCGACGGTCTCGGGCGCGGCATCCTCCGCCAGCCCCAGGCGCTTGGCCATGGCGGCCGGCGTCTTGCCCTTGCCCACCAATCCCTTGGCCTTGGCCAGCAGGCTGTCCGGCGGCGTGTCGGCCGGCAGGCCCAGCGCGGCGGCCAGGGCCGTGCAAAACTGTTTGAGGTCCATTGCCCCTCCATCATGGTTGGGGAGCCGGCTGGCCACGGCCGCCAGCTCCAGGTTGGGGGTATTGGTCAGGGCGGCGCACTCGATGCGCGTCACCGCTCCGTCCGGCGAAAACCAAAATACGGGCGACAGATAGCGGTACTCGTGGTCCTTGAGTCTGGCGGCCGCTGCCGGCGTCCACTCCACGCGCCCCCACACGCCGTCCGGCCGGGCCTCATAGGCTTTGATCCAGCCGGCGGCCAAGGCAGGCTGTCCGTTTTCGCGGGTCCACAGGGTCTGGTGGTCGTAGTCGATGGGCAGGTCCGCCCCCGAGGCGGCGGCCAGGGTAGCCGTGATCACGGCCTGGGGATCATCGAGGCGGTAGGGGCCGGCCCCGTCCCGGCCGGCGAAGGTGCCGGCCGGCAGGAGCTGCACCCACTGCGGCGACTCGCCGGGGGCCAGGGCGATGGTATTGAGGGCGCGACGCAACATGGCCCGGACACTAGCGGGCCGGGCGGCAAGATGCGGCGTGGACAAATGTCACCCCCAAGGGGATGACGGGGGAGAGGCGCGGGGGACGCCCCGAACGGGGCTGGACGAGTGGTAGCCCCGTTTGAGAGTCCGGGGCAACCCCGGACATGCCCCGTGTGCGGCCGGAGGGGCGTTTACTGGCGCGTTTACTGGTTTTTACGTCTATCGGTCCGCAAAGGCTTGCCACAAAGGCCAGACGGGCTTATTTCTATCTCGTCCTTTTCAGACCGTCTGGAGCGGCCGGGAATGACGCTGCCGGCTGGGGCGGACCTGTAAAACCAGGGAGTCCCTTTTGGGAGTGGCGCACCACCAGACGGTCTTTTTATCTGATTCGCTCGAATTCCTTCTGGTTCCCAAACACATCCGGATCAATCACTCGGCCGGACCAGAGATCGTTCGTCACAATCCGCTCGCGCCTGACCTTGCCTCCGACGGGCTGTTTCACCTTCGTCGCATAGTTTACCCGGACGATCAGCTTCCCGTGCGCACCATCCCTCACGTTTATTTGATAGAGGAGCGCCGGGCTGTTTTTATCCCAATAGATCGCTTCCGGGGTCCACAGGGCATCCACCGCCCGTTCCATCACATCCCGAGGCAACACGACGCCGCTGGCCCGTTTCGTCTTGCGGTACAGATGGGCAATACCCTCATCGGATAGGGTAATAGCCCCGCTCGAAAGCTCCACGGCCTCACCGTCCGCCAGCGCCCGGCCATCCCGGAAAAACTGGATGACCTCGTCAGGGAGTGCCCCGACCACCCGGCGCTCGCCGGTTTTGATGGGCGTTCCGCCCTCCAGGGCGTCCAGGCGCGGCTTGATCCACTCCATCAAGTCCCGCTTCATGGCAGGCACCACGAACTTTGCCGAGGCGGCCTGGGCGGCGGCCATGTCCGGGCTGGCGTCGACCAGCTTGTCCATCAGCGCCCGGGCCGCGTGGCCGTCCAGGGCCGCCTCGCCGGGGTTGTAGGCAAAACCGGGATCGATCCCCACCGGCACGGTGGTCACCTCGTCCCTGCGCTCGTTGGTGTAGACGGTCTCCTCGTCCGACGGATCGGGCGAGACCTCCCAGCCCATGGCCTGCAAATCGTGGGCGGACAGCTGGATGGTCGAGCAGCGGCAATGCCAGCCGTTGGGCGGGTAATGCGTCCGCCACCAGGCGTGCGTCACCGGCAGGATGGTGCCGTCCCAGGCCCGGTGGAGCGGCCGGGTGCGGCCGTCCAGGATGGCCGTGTAGCGGAGGTACGGGGCCGTGTCCGCGTTGCGCACGATGCGCGACCACTCGCCGACCGCCTGGGACATCCGCAGGTTGGTGTCGTAGATGATCTTCAAGCGGCGCGGGCTGCCGAGCTGGACGGATTTGACCTCGCCCTTCACCGGGTCGGGCAGCTCCTTCTTGCCCCACCAGCCCTTGGCCTGCAGGATCGGCGTGAGCTGGTCCGAAAACTGCTTGAGGGTCAAACCCTGGCTGATGGCGTCATCCACGGCGGCGTGGATGTCCTTCAAGACATCGAAGCCGGTCGTTTTCGCCACCGTGAAGGCCGTCGTATGCTCGGCCTGCCAGACGTCGCGCCAGTCCCAGGAGGGGGCCAGGTTGTAGCCCTTGGCCTTGAAATAGCTGATGGCCTCCTCGGGAGGGAGCGGGAGAAACTTTATCTGGTCGGTTGTTGACATACTCGTCTCGCAACTTATTTACCAAGGATTCGATCAACCCATTTAGCAAGGAGGGGACCTATGCTAAAGTGGGTTCTTAACAGCAGGGGCTTTTCAGCTACGCGCAGGTCTGAAATAGCGTAGCCTGCCTTTAAAAGAGCCATGACACCCAGCCATAGGGCCTATCACATCCCCAAACATTCCATGCGTAGTGTCAAAACCTGACGCGCGGGAGAGACGAGGCAGCAAGTGGACGTCTCTCCCGCATTTTTCATTTCTGTTCGGTCGCCCCCGTCTCGCCGCCCAAGCGCGCGGCAAAGGTCATCCTGGCCAAGTGCTCGGTCAGGGGTCCGATATCCTGCTCGCCCACCAGCCCGGCCAGGCGCTCCTGGAAATCCTGAAGGGACAGCCCCTGTTTGAGGCACTCCGTAAGCAGCTTGCGGATGGGCTCGACCAGCGGGTTGACCAGCGGCTGCCAGCCGTCGAGCTGCTCGGCCACGGCCGTATCCACGGCGTCCATGCCCCGGTCCGGGGCGGCGGCCGGCAGGGCCGCATTGATGGACCGGGAGGCGGCCGTCACGTCCGTCTTGGCGTCGGGGTTGAGGCGCGGCGGCGACACCGTATCCCCTTCCGGCAGGCTGCCGCCCTGCGGGGCATGGAGCAGCTCCGCCCCCGGCGGCGGATCGGGCAGGCCCAGCTTGTCCCTGACCACGGACATTTCCACCTTAAGCCCCATGGGCACCAGGGTGCCCAGCCGGGCCGTCAGTTTGTCGAGATCCTCTTCGTTCGGGCGCTTGATGAGGATCTTGGGGTAGAGCTTGCGCGGTCCCAGGTTGAGATCAACCATGGGACGGACCAGGTCCCGGTTCAACGTGGTGGCCAATTGCTTGGCGTCGGCTTCTTCAATGTCCTGGCGGACATGCTCATGCGCGTTGGCGGTACCGACGTGTTGACCAACATCCGTGGTTCCGGTCTGGCCCAATACGGCCTTGCTGACCTGTTTATCCAAAAAGTCAGCGAACTTCTCAAAGAGTTCGAGGCTCCCGGATATCTTGGCTTCGATGAAATCGATGCTCATGCTGGCCGGAATAATGGCCGCCGCATCGCGCGATATATTGCGCACGGCCGTGAGGAGCACCTGTTTATCCTTTTCAGAGGCCCCCGGCCCGTATTTCCCCACCCGGAGCGGGACGCCGAATACCTCGGCGAATTCCACCCAGGCTTTGATGTCGAAATTTTTGAACAGGTATGACCAAGCAGCGGCCCTGGCCAAGCCGCCCCGGATCGGGAGGCCGGATTTACTTTTGTGGACATGGTAAATGTACTTGTACGGGGAGAGCGGCGTCGGCTGGCCCGACTCGGACAGGAGCATGGGGGTGCGGCCGTCCACACGATCATGGACAAACCACCGTGGATCGCGCCATTCCAGGCGCTCCGGCAACCATGTCCCGCCCGAGGTGTCCCAGATAATCTCCGAGAGTGAATATCCCTTTCCGACGGCATCGAGGACATCAAACAATTCGAGCCCCAATTCGTCGCGGGCGAGCCAGTCGCGGATGAGATCCGCCGCCTTGACGTCCTCGACCGCGTCGGTCGCGGCCTCGACCGTGATATCCAGGCCGGCCACCTGATACTTCCGGGTGGCCAAAACGCTTCTATAATGGAGGTCTTTTTCCTCCATCTCCTCGGCCAGCTCCAGGTAGGCCATCGGGTCGCCGTCCTCGGCCGCCCGCAGCAGCCGGGCCAAACGGACCGGCGTCAGGCCCTGGGTCGGATGGCCGGACAGCACTTGCCGGACGCCGCATACGGTCGGTCCGGCCTCCTCTTCCTTGAGGCGGCCCGTATCCACCGGCCGGCCCAGGTAATCATACAGCGTCACTGCCATTACCATGCTCCCCGGCCGAACCGCGCCCGGCCGTCAAAATCGTCGTCATCGTCGTCAGGGCGGACGCCCCCTCCCGGGAGGCAGGCCGGCGTGTAGCCGTATTCCATGATGCCCGAGAGCGCCCCGGCCAAGCCCAAAAAGCAGGCCCAAGCCCGGTCGGCATGGCCCTGTCCGTCACGATCCGCCTGCAAACGCGGCGCGCCCGTGGGGCCGACCACCTTGCGGATCTTGTGCAAGTCATCGCGCAGGACCGTATTGCCGGCCGGGATGCGCACCCGGCGATCCTCGAAGCCCTGCCTGGCGGCCGTGGCCACGTTGAGCGGCGTCGCCCCGTTTAAAAGTACGCCCTCCACCCGGTCCACGCCGTAGCGGATCTGGGCGTCCTCAAGCGGCTTTTCGCCCATGCCGGTCTGGTCCATCATCAGGCGCGACACCCGGTACCACTCGAAAAGGCGGTCCATTTCCGCGTCCTGGACGGCAAACGGCGCGTTCTGCAATTCCACAATCTCCCGAGTCCAGAGCACGTCCCCCACGAGTTCCCAAACCCAGGCCACCCACAGATCCTTGCGCCGGGCGATGTCGTTGCCGATAAACACCGGGCCGCCTTGGTACAGCTCGGGAGTGCCGGCCTCGGCCTGTTCGCAGGAGATGATCAGGTCGTACGAGAGCCAGGATGTGGCCGTCTCCTGGAATTCCAGCTCGTATTCCTGCCGCCACGCCTCTTCGTCGGCCAAGCCACGGCGCAGGGCATCGACATCGCGGTCCAGCCCCTGGGCCACGGCTTCGTGAATGTCCGTCCTATGCCGGCTCCAGATCGCGTCTTCGGAGGTCCACAGCTCATAAAATTTGTTGTCCTTGCCGTTCGGCGTGGACGTCACCCGCAGCCGCAGGCCGTTTTTCGAGATAACCGGAAAGATGGCCTTCCAGATCTCGCGGCTTTTTTCGTGCCAGGCGAACTCATCCAGGAAGACGTTGGCCGAAAAGCCACGCGCCGTGTCAGGATTGGCCGGCAGGGCCGTGATTCTGGAGCCGGACGGGAAGCGCACCTCCAGGGCCGTGTATTCGGCTCCGGATTCGCCCCGGAATCGTTCCTCGGAGAATTCCGGCGGCTTCTTGCCGGCCAGCAGGGCGTTGTACACAAGATAGAATGCCTTGCAGAACGGCTTGATGGCTTCATCCACCGCTTCCTTGGCCTGCCGTTCGCCGCGCGAGAGGATGACCCAGCGCACCCGTCGGCCCTCGATCTCCGCTTGCAGGCAGTCCCGCACGATCTCGGCGCAGGTGGCAAACGTCTTGCCGGTCTGGCGCGAAAACATCCCGATTTTAAACCGGGATGTATCTTCCAGCCAGGCCCGCTGGTACGGGTGGAACGTAATAAGGGATGGAAAGTCGAGCATCAGGCAAACCCCAGAACCCGCAAAGCCTGTTCGGCCGTTTCGGCGTCAAGCCGGCCATCGCCCACGGCCGAAGAGACTTTTTTCCTGGCCTCATCTTCCAGTTCGCGGCGGGCCTGCTCGCGGATCTTCGTCTCGGCCTCGATACTGAGCTTGGCCCCTGTCTCAACGTCCTTGACCGACTTCGCCAGCTTGGCCAAATCGGTGAAATCCATGTCTCCCGGCTCGCTCCGATTGGCGATCTCGAAAGCCAGCCACCTGACCAGCTCGACCAGCCGCGCCCCGAGATTCCCCTCGGGGACGGTGCCCATTTCCCGGGCAAAGGCTGTGGCGATCTCCCGGGACTCCCGGATCTTCGCTGCCGCCTCCTCGAAGGTCTTGCGGTAACGGCCCACGGCCGAACGCGACACCGTGACCGTCACGCCCGAGCCGGATAGCTGCTCGTTGAGCCAAGCTGTCACGTCATCGATGGTCAAATCCTTGCGCGAGGCCAAAAAGCGGTCGAAGGCCGCCCGCAACTCCGGCGGCAGGGTGTCGATGGTGGAGGGTCTGGGCATGCCGCTACCTCGCCCGGGGGCGCTTGACGCCCGGCACGGTGGCGCGGCCCTCGGCCACATCCTCGCCCCGGCCGGAGAGCTCCACCACGGTCACAGGCCCGACCTTGTCCAGCCGGACCAGCCCTTGTTCGGCCAGCCAGGCGCAATCGGTCGAAACGCAGTCGCGCGACACGCCGTGCCCGACCTGGTCCAGCGCCTCCTGGAGAATCGAGGTATTGAGCTTGTGATCCTGGTCCTCGGCCAGGAAGCGCAGGATCACCAGCCGGCGGTCCTGGATGAGCAAATCGGTGAAGTCGTTCATTCCCGCTCTCCGCAGTTGATATGATGTTCCAGGAGGAGCTGGATGGGTTTGTCCAGGCGGTCGATGGAGATGCCCAGAGACTTGACGGACTCGCGCAGGGCTTCCTGGCCGCCGCTCAACTCCTGGACCTGCATGGCTACGTGATGGAGGTCATCCGTTGTCGCCAGCTTGGCCAGACTGGCCCGCAGTTCCTGGCCTTCGGCCACAACGGTGGCCAGGTGCTTGTCATAGTCCGCATGGCGGGCCGTACAGGTATCGCAGGTGACAAATTTCCGGGACAGCGACCACGTGATCCAGACGAACAGTCCCTGGATGATGAGTGCCGCCACCGGCAAGGAGCGCAACAACCAATCTTCCACGATCCCCTCCCTTGTCCTTACCCCTCGGCCTCTTCCTGGCATTCCCGGCAGCGCGTCGCCCCGGGCACGGCGGCCAGCCGCGCCGCCGGGATGGGCCGGCCGCAGTCGGCGCACACGATCACCCCATGCTCGCGGCATTGTTCGCCGGCCGGGACGCTTTCCCGGGCGGCCGCGATGGCGGCGTCCCGGTAGAGCGCCTCGGCCTCCTGGGCATCGTCGATAGCGTCCACGGCTAGTCGGCCTCCGCACTGTACGGCGCGAGCTGCCAGGGCGCGGGCAACAGCGCCCGCAGCTCCCCGGGCGAGAGTACCCGGGATTGCGGCGGGATGATGCCGTGCTCCGACAGGATATAGGCCACCGTCTGGCTGCATATCGGCGTGCGCATGACGTTACGCACCTTGCGCCAAGCCAGGGCAAAGAGCGTCTTGTACCCGTAGTCGAGATGGGCGCTCACCAGCTTGAGCGCGGTCTCCTTGATGCCGGTTGCCACGTCCGGAGCGAGTTCGAGGGGATGGATGAGGATGTCCCCGTCGTAGTCGTCAAACCGCTTGCTGGCCCGGTTGAGCACCACGCCGTCTTCCATGGCCTCGACCAGCAGGATGGAGCCGTACAAATTGAGCCCCAGGCTGCTGTGCGAGCCGCCCGGGGCAAAATGCCGGATGGCCCGGGACAAGGCGTTGTCCCCGACCCAGGTGACGACAAAGACGTCCAGCGACGGCCGCAACCGCGCGTAGGGCACGAGGCCCCGGATATCGTGCAGGGCCGTCATGGCCGCGCCTCCCCGACGGGGCATCCCCCGTGCAGCGCCGTCTCCAGGCAGTCCATGCGGCCAGCCAGGGTCTCACGATCAGACAGGATCTCAAGCAATTGGTCCCGTTGGGCGGCAACCTCGGTCACGGTATCCGCCACCAGCACGCCCATCCCGATACTGCCCGCGATCCCTCCCAGGATGGCGGCCAGGATCACGGCCAGCGCGTTGCAGCGGATGCGCTGGACGATGACGGCACCGGGCGGGACGTTGATCGTCCAGTGTCCGACTCGGATCGTGGCGTTTTTGTCAGCCATTGCCGCCGCCCTCCTTGGCATCAATCATCCCCTGCACGACGACCCAGACCGCTGTCAGGCCGGCGACGGCCAGTGTGGTAAGCGGCGGCAGGTTGAGGCCGACGGCGTTTTGCGACAGCAGCGCGCCGAGGGCGGAGACGACTACCCAAAATTTCCGGCTGGCCAGCCGGTGCGCCGATCGGCGCAGGATCGGCGCGGCAAGGGGGAGCAGATCCTTGCCCAGCGTGGCGCCGGCCTGGATGGCCGCCATGGTGGCGTCCGCCTCGCCGGCCACCGTCGCGGGATTACCGCCGCCGGCCGTGCCCTTCGCGGTGGCCTGATCCACCGCCGGGCCGGTCGGTGGCGTCTGTGCCGAGTTTGCGGCCAGCAGCGACGTCAACGCGGCGAGGAGTTCAGACGATATGACCGGCGACGACGTGGGCGGGACAGGGATAATTTTTTCTTTTGTATCATCCATAGTTGCCTCACTTCGTCGGCCAGACGCCGCCCAGGATGGCCGCGACATCATCGACATAGGCCTGATTTGCGTATTGGCCGCTTTCGAGCACGCGCGGCGAGCCGGCGTTGTAGGCCGCCACCACACCGGGCCAACCGGCGGTCGCCAGATAGCGTCGAGACAAGCCCAGCAGGTGCCGGCAACCGATCTCGATGTTGACGGCCGGCTCATAGAGGCCACCCAAAAAATCGCCGGTATAGCCGCATTCACGGGCGACAGCGCCCATGATCTGCATGTAGCCCCAGCTCATTTGCTGGCACCAGTATTCGGTGTCGCGGCTCACATACGGCGGGGCCGGGAAATCGGCCGGCGCTCGCTTGGAGAGCAACTCCTGGTCGGTGAGCCGACGGAACGGCCTCCGCAGCTTCACATCCCAGAGATAGCGGTATTTCGGCTCGGCCCGGCAGGCCCAGACGTGGCCGGTGGACTCCTTGATTACCAACGCCCGGACCACCTCGGGCGGCAGCCCTTTGGCCGCCGCCGTGTCGTGGATAAGCGTCTCCACCCGGTCTTCGAGTGTCACGCCTGCCATGTCACACCCCCAACCCCGCCAGCGCGCCCACGGCCGTGGTCACGGCCGTCCGGACCGTCGCCCACAGCGACTCCGCCGCGCCGATGTCCTTGGCGAGAGCGGCGTTATCGTAGGCGCTGACCAGCTTTTCCAAGGTGGACACGGCCGGTTCGACGGTGGCCTCGATGGCGGCCAACTTGACGGGCAACCGCTCCTTGAGCGTGGTCACGTCGGCCTTGATCCGGGTAATGGTGCTGTCGAGGTAGGCTTTTGCGGCCTGGATCTTGGAGTCGTCGGCATGGCCGCCGGACGTGGCGACACAGCCGGGCAGGAGGCACAGGGCCAGGACGGCCAGGGCAACGGCGGAATGCAGGATGCGTTTCATAGCCTCTCCTTTTGCGCGACAGGGCCACGCGTTCAGGAGAGGGCATAGCGGGGACGGATAAAAAAAGCGGGGCTGACAAATGTCACCCCCGCGCCTCTTTTTTGGGTTGCATAACAAAATATTTCAATTACAAAGCAAAATTATTCGTCCCATGGTTTGACAAAAGCATTGCCATTCTCATTGACTGTTACTTTATAGACTAAAGAATTTCCATTACAATAGACACGGAAAACCCATCCATATTCCTTTTCACCAAGAGAATTGCCACCTTCACATGTGCGACAAACTAAGCCGGCTTGCTGAATAATTGCCTGGAAAAGACCAAAATCTTTTTCTTTAATAAAAGTATCATTAATGGCTCTAGACGTTCTAAGGGGTTGTTTATTAATATCCTCATTATCCTGTTTTGTTTGTATATATTGACTTGTTGGTGTGATATTTTTTTCTTTAGTTGGCGCATTGCACCAATAAAAAAACATAAAAATACTTACCAACAAGCAAGACCACACAATATAGCCACCATATTTTTTCTTAAATGATTCCAATTTTTTTGATTCGTTTAATAGCTCCTCTTCTTGCTTCTTAATGATTGGGTACCCACATTTAGGGCAAGAATGGGCTAAACTCGATATGGAACTACCACAATCTGGGCATTTTATCAGTGACATAGTCATCTCTCATACGCTAGGTCATCCACCAACACCGGCTGCCGCCGGCCTATCACAAACACCCACCACCGGCCATCCGGCCCCTGGAAGGGGTCCGTCGCCGTCCAGGACGTATCGTACAGGGCCTGCCCCTCTGCGGTGACGTGTCCATTGGGTATGCGGACCCGGCAGCCCCGTGTCAACGTCGGGGCCGGGAGATCCGGACGCGGCCAGCCGGCCACAACCAACGCCTCGGCCAGGGGCAGAAAGCAGTATTTCAGGCCGCCGGGCCTATGCCAGGCGCGGTCGACGCGCACGCGGTAGCGGTCCGGCTGGCCCTGGCCGCCCGGAAACAGGACGGCGGGGAAGAGCTCGGCCACCCGGCGGCCCTCGGGTCCGGTGATGGCGATGCGGTAGGTCGGTTGGCGATGATCGGCCATAGTGCGTCCTCATGCGCGCATAATGCGTGCTACAGCAGTCGATATTGATCGTCGGTCTCGTTGGCGTGGCGCTGCACGGTCCGGCGGGCCACGCCGGCCCGCTGGGCGGCGACGCGCCGGCTGGCGCCGGACGCCAGGGCCTCGCGGATGATCCGGGCCACGGCGGCCCGATTGCCGGAGCACGGCCCCAGGGGCACCTCGTAGCGGGCGCCCCCCATGCGCCGGGCGATGCGCCGTGCCGCCGCCAGGCCGCAGAGCCGGGCCAGCCAGTGCTCCTCATCGATCTGCTCCGGATGCGGGATATAGGCCGGCACGCCCCCCTTGGCCTCGGCCACGCGCCAGGCGGCCATCGGGCCGGCCAGCTCGGCGATGTCGGCCAGGATGCCCGGCCAGTCGACGCCGCCGGGCAAATTCGGGGGGCAGCCGGCCATGATGTTTACCGGGCCTCGCCAGTTAACGCGGCCTGTTCGAGCTTTTGAATGCGCTTGCCCAGGGCGGCCACCACGCCGCGCAGCTGCTCGGGCGTGCCCCACTCAAGCCGCATGACGCCCGACTGCCGCTTGAGGATGCCCACGGCGTAGTCCCAGGGGACGTGACGGCCTTCCATCTGGCCGAGCACGGTGAGGAGCGCGCCGATCTTGGCGATAAGCGGCTTGCGGAGCTTGGCCGATTCGGGCGGGGCGGCCTTGTCGCCGCGTTTGCGGGCGGTAAAGCCCCGCTCGGTCAGATGCCCGAGCAGGGCGTCCAGATCCCGGCCGGAGAGATCCCGGGCCGAGGACACGCTGAAAAGGTTTGCCAGCATCAGGCGGTAGGTGTCATCATCCATCCCCAAGTCTTTCTTGGCGATGTGGATCTTGGCCAGCATGCTGTTGCGGGAGGCGCGGGAGATGGCCATCAGAGCGTCACCTCCCGCAGCAATTGGACGCTGTATCGGTTGAGGTACAACACGCCATATACCGTATCGAGGTCGACGCCAGCACGCAGCGCTATGGCCTCTGCTGTCAGGGCGGCCTGGTGGAGCATATCCAGGATCTCTTGTCGCTTGTTCTTGGGGAGCGCCCTGGCCTTGGCCTTCCATGCCGCCCGGATCTGGGCTCGTATCCGCGACCGTATCACGGCATCCACCGCCCGGATGGTTCTGTGCCTTTCGGCAATGGCCGTCTTCTTTGCGCCTTTCATTGCTCGCGATCTCCGTCATACGGACTCATTTTGCGGGCCTTGCCCAATACGATGACCTCATCGTCCTTTTGCAGCCCAATGGCGGCCGGGAAATGGCAGGCGCGCTTGCAGCCCGGGCAGACCGGCCCGGTCGGCAACATCATGACGCGATGACGACCGGGATGGGCGCAGGGCTTGTAGCTGTCCTCGGCCTGCACGTACGTCACGCCTTGCTCGCGCCCGACGACGGCCAGCCAATACCAATAGGCCCCGTTACGCTTGGACATCGGTGAGCCTCCCTTGCGTCGGCCGGGTCACGGCGATGTTGAGCGCCCGGGCGCACACCCGGGCCATGCGCGGGGCGTGCTCCTGATCCACCGGGTCGGCCCAAAAAAACGCCACCAGCCGGTTGCCGTGCTCCCGGTCGAATATCCCGGCCCGGCCCCGGATCGCCTTGTCATCACTGTAAAATCGGTCGCTCATATCCATGCTCTTGGCTGCTCATCAGGCCGGACGCGCCACTGTCCGACGACCGCCCGCGCGGGGCGGTTTCGCATAACTATTTCCGAAAGGCGTCGATGAGTTCGTCCACGGTCATCCGCGACAGGCCGGCGGCGAGCAGTTGCGCCCGTTGTTCCTCCAACAGATGCCCAAACGTATTCATTTCGAGTTCGCTCAAGCCCAGGAGGCAGCCCAGGCATTCCGGATCAGGTTGTGCCGGGCATTCCCCATCGAGTGATTCGCAATCCCCCCAGGGGGTGGTATTCTTCATCATGACCGCCTTAGATCATGCCTGCCTGAATCAGCCTGGCTTCGGTGACGTAGTTCGTGGGCAGCGCCCGGGCCTGGGCGGCTCGGTTGATCAGGTCCGACAGCCGTTCAGCCTGCTTCTTCCAGTGCAACGCCTGCGTTTCGGCGCTCCGCAACACCCGCATGGGCACCGTGCGCGCGTCGTCCGTCGTGGAGCGTGTGGTCTCGCTCATGCCGCAGCCTCCTTGATTTCCTCGGCTTTCAGTTCGTAAAAGAAGGTGTCCTTCTCGACGATCCGCGCTCCCACGGTTTCCAGCCGTTCCTCCGGCCATTCCTTGAGCACGTCCCGGTTCACTTCTTCCTTCATCCTGACGGCCGCCTTGAACGGATCGCCGTCCTGGCCGGTCACCAGGGCCTTGATGCGCTCCAGGATGGAGCCCCAGGTGTGCTTCGGCTGGGGTTTGACCTCCGAGGAACGCCGGAAGCCGAGCACGCCGAAATTCAGTTCCTGGGACCGGGCCTTGCCGAAAAGATCGTCCTTCCTGGTCGCCGCGAAGGTGGCCAGGGCCGCTTCGATGGCGGCCGCCTCGGCCAACGGCGCGGCCGTAACTTCCGTGCAATGCGTCTTCAGTTTGTCGACGGTCTCATTGAGCCGCAGGTTCTCGGCGTCCACGACGCGACGGATTGCGGCCAGCCGGGCCAGGGCCTTGTCGGCGGCGTCCAGATCGGCCACCACAAACGGATTGGGCTTCTTACGCATGCTGTTTCTCCTTGTACGGGCAGGTCGGGCAGGCCCGGAAAAGCCGCACGAATAGTGGGTTGACGGCCGTAAACGGCCGCGCCTGGTGGGTGTGGCACGCCTCCACATCGATCTCGCCGCAGACCGGGCAGACAACGCGCGTGGCCATGAGCACCCGCCGCACGCGCTCCTCGATCCCGGCCGTGTTGCCGTAGGTGGCCCCGAGCACGCGGCAGACGGCGGCCGGGGAGACGCCCAGGCGCACGGCCACGGCCCGGCCCGAACTGGCGTCGCAGGCCTCGGCCAGGGCCTCAACCCACTCCGGGAGCAGGCCCGCCCAGGCCCACAACGCTTTTTCGCAGGCGTCTTTCATCGGGCCTTCTCCTCGACGGGACGGGATTCGCAGACGATTTCGCCGGTATTGGGGTCGAGCAGCCGGCGCACGCGCTGGATCAAAGGCGCGCGCGGCCCGTGGCGCATGACGGGTACGACGCTGTAACGACCACCTGCGGATGCGCGCAGATAGCCGCCCTTGGCCAGCCACCGGCAGTAGTATTCCGCCTCGCGCGGGGAGATCGGCGCCTCGGGCAGGCTGGCCGTGGCCACCAGGTCGCGGAGCGAAAACTCCTTGAGGATGCCCATGGCCCGCCACATGCGCTGCCGGCCGGTCGCCGGCAGCAGCGTGCCGTTCTTGCGGACGCGGGGGGCCTCCAGACCCAGGTCGCGGGCCAGCCGGTACACAGTACGCGGCCGGTCGAGAGGGCCTTTCTGCCGGCGCGCCTCCTCGACGATCCCGGCTTTGCGCAGGGCGCGCAGGTAGTCCTCACAAAGGGTTTGCGGCTGCCCGGACCGCCGGGACAGTTCGCCCAGGTCGGTCTCCCCAAGCTGGCGCAAGGTCTCCCACACGATTTCCCGGGGAGCGATGCCGTCTGTCAAATGCGCTCGACTTCTGTCCATCACGCCCTCCGTCGCGGGGCCTTGCCCGTGTAGAGCGGCCGACCGGCCCAGGCCGCCCGGTCCATGACATCCACGCCGTCAAGCTGCCCCTGCTCCTGAATGCGCTCCAGGTTGACGCAGATCCGGCGCACGCTGCCCTCGGCGGCGGCCACCACATCAGCCAAAAGATCGTCGGCCACCTGCACGCGGTCGCAGTACAAGGCGCGCAGGGCCTTGCCATCGTCCAGATCGGCCGGTTGGGCCGCCACCCAATCCAAAATGCGGCCGTGGAACCGCTCCCACTGCGCCAGCTTGCCGGGCAAGGCCTCCTCGCCGATGAGCAGGATGGCCGCCCGGGACGCCTCATAGAGGTCGCGCACCAGCTCCACGGCATTTTTTTCGACGACGTGGTCCATCTCGTCGATGATGAGCGGATGGCCGGACCGGGCGAGCTGCTCGGCGGCCTGGTCCACCATGCCGGCCAGGGTTTTGGCCGGCTGCACCATGCGGCCCTTGCGGATATCCATGGAGGTGAGAATGGCCTCCGCCATGGCTTTTTTGGTCCAGGTGGACCGGACCTCGACGTAGTAGGCGTCCAGGCGCGTGGCCACATAGGCGGCGGCCGTGGATTTGCCGTAGCCGGATGGCCCGTAGAGCACGACCATGCCGGGCAGATGCCCAGGACGTTTGGTGGCCTTCTCCAGGGCCGTCAGGCAGAGCCCGACATTCTGGAGCAGGGCCACGCCTGCCATGGCGGCGTTGACAGATGAGGCTTGTTGCGTCACTTTTTTCTCTCCCTGCGTTGATTTTCCAAGGACGCTCGCCGCGGCAACGGCGGGCGTTCACTTTTAGTGACCGGCCGTAGCGGCTTCCGGGGACCATTCCCGGAGCTTGGTCTGGGCCGAAAATTCGTGTGTTTGCTGATAGCTGGCCCACCACTTCCGGTCCCGCTCGGGGACGTCCTGGCCGGCATCGATAGCGGCATTGACGGCCAGCCAGCGGTTGTACCGTTGCCGCTCCACATGGGCCTCGGGCATCGCGTGGACGGCCGCCTTTTGCTTGGCCATGTCTGCGGCCAGGGCGGCTCGAATGGTGATCGCGGACTCGGATGGCGTGATATCGATGGCCGGCTGGCCGCCGTTAAGCTCGGCCAACACTTCGTCTTCCTTGCGGGCCAGACGCGCCAGCCGCCCCTTCGCCCGCTTTTCCCGGGCTATTTCCATGACGGACTTCGCGAAATACGGCTGGACGTTGCCGTCCAGGGCGGCCACGCAAAGGAGCCGCTCCTCCATGTCGCGTACCCACACCTTGGAGACGTCCCGGACGTCGTAGCCGACCATGACTTCCTGGCCGTGATATGGCGTCAGGACAGGCTTGTTGTAGTATTCGTGGCCCATGACCTTCACGAGGCAGCGATCGACGGTCGTAACCTTGTAGGGACGGAAGAGATCGTCCAATACAGCCCTGTCTTCCAGAACGATCTCCGTTTGCGGAGCCAGGGCCGCCCATTGTTCGTTGGGCGTCATATGGCGTTTGCGGCCGCTTTCCGGATCGCGGATCACCGGCAACGACGAATGAGGATGATTGTTGTAGGAGATGACGCGATCCGCCACCCAGGCCGTGAAGGTTTCCCACGGCATCAGGCTCTTGGCGAAACCCAGCTCCTTCACCTCGGCCCGGGTGCGCACGAACATGGCGTGGCGGGCTTCCTTGTCCATGTCCTTGCCGACAAAGGCCGGAGACGCCTTGGCTTCCCGAATCCAAAATTTATTGAAAGCTTCAATGATGCCGCGTGCCTGGGAATTAAACGGGATGGAGTGCTCGAACCGCGTGCCCACCCGGGCCAGGATTCCCAGGCCTGGACCTTCCAGCAGCCAGTTTTTGAATCCCGAACCACGATCCGCGTAGAACAGAGCTCCGACGCCGCATTCCTGGGCAACGCGCAGGGCGTCCGCCACCAGCCACGACGACTCCGCGATCCCTACGCTCCAGCCCACGCATTTCCGCGTGGCCACATCCAGGATGGAGGTGATTTCAGGCCGGAACGGCCGACCGTGCTCGGGATGCTGCACCTCGATATCGGCGGTATGCCCGTCGCCCGTGTAGATATCCGTGGGCAAGAGCTCGGAAAAATCACGTTTGACGTAGGCCATGAGCCGCCGCATTTCGCGCGGCCCCAGGCGTCCCCGGTTGGCCTCGACGATGCCCAGCCCCTTGATGCGGCGCTGGACGTCGCGCAGGCAGGGCAGATCGTCCCCCTCCCCGTCCTCGAACATCTTTTCGTAGCACCAGGCGATGGAGGGCTTGGTGGGGACGCGGTAGCGCTTCATAAAGGCCGGCAACCAGCGCGGGACCGGCACGGCCTTGCGGCTGGGTTCCGGGATGAGTGCATCGGGACCGCCGCCGGTCATGGCCCGACGCCACCCCCGGAGGGATGACGCGGAAAGGGCCGCGCGCTTGCCCTTGCGGGCGTTGGCCAGGGCCACGGCCCGGGTCATCGTTTCGTTGAGTTCCCCGGTCTTGGCCAAGGCCACGAAATGGGCCAGGGCCGCTTCGATGCCTTCCAGGGCCGCCATGCGGTCGATCTCGGTCAGGATCACCAGCCGGGCGTCGCGGCAGTCCCGCTGCCACTTCTGGATGGTTTCGCCCACAACCGGCGGCAGGGGCTTGGGCGTCTCGCGGCGGATGGCGGCAGTGGGATCAGGATCGACAAGCGGCGCTTCGGCAAGGGCCATGCGGACGTCGGCAGGGAGGTCGGCCACGGGATAAACGCGGCGCTTACCTCCACGACAGGATACTTCCTCAAAGGGCCAGGACTCTTTATCTGCTCGATCCCCAACGGCCTGCCGTGAGACCTGCATCGCCTGCGCGATCTGTTTTGCCGTAACCCTGTCGTCCATTGCCGTTCCCGCCTGATCCCCTTGAAGTTCCCGCGCCCCTTGATAGGGTCTCCGTTACCTGTTTCCCCAACCGTCAACCCGCACAGGAGGCGCGGAAATATGATTTCACCCCAACAAGTTCGGGAAGTTCTTTATAATTTTTTGATGTATGCATTTGGAGACTTTGCTTCAAAAGCAAAAAGCGTCCCACTCCGAAAAGATGCCCAAGACAAAATTCTATTGCTACTTTCAACAGCAGACTTTTTAACAGCTGAAGAGGCGACAATGCTTCCAAATAAACAAAAAAAGGCATTATTTGATTTAATAAAATGGTACATTAGTTATTTATATTATCCTGAATTTCCGCCATTCCCAAGTGACTTTCTCTTTGGTTCTTCAGAGCGGCAATTAAACAAACCGCTCTTGCGTTATATGTTTCAGCTGTCCAGTGTTGTGCTAGAGCCTCTTCCGTAAGCTTTACAAGCGCCTGGAATATAAACTTGAAGTCATGCCTAGCGGCTTCAAAAAACTTGGTGTGTCCGCTCATGGCCATCGCGCTATTCCTTTGGCTGCTCATCAGGCCTCGGCCGCAACACCTCGGCGACCTGTTGCATTTCCGCCGCCTTTCCACTCTTCCGCTTCCGCTTGTGCATCACGCAGCCTCCTTCTTTTCTTCCCCCAGATACTTGGCCGGACACCCCTGTTGCAGGAACCAGGCGCGAACCGTGGGGGCTTTCTTGCAGCCACGCAGGAAGTGCGACACATAGGAATGGTCCACTCCCAGATCCTTGGCCACGTCCTGCACGCGGATGCCCTTGCCGAGCATCCACATCTTGATCTTAATTCCCTTCACCATTGATCCGCTCCCACAGTTCACGCTTCTTGCGGCCGCGCCGCCGTTCCTCGACCGTCACCCGGCCCAGCTCATAGACGGCCGCTGCTTCCGGCGGCAGCACCATGTAGCCGGCAGGGCAGGCGGCGGCCAAAATCCGGACGTCGCCCAGGATCACGGTCAGGGCGGCGGCGTATTCCAAAGGGATGTGCCGTTCGCCGGCCTTGCTCTCGGCGGTCCAGTTATTGATGTGATGGATGCTCACGGCATCGCCCGTCAGCCGGGACAGCTCGGCGGCGACGTATTCGCGGGACAGGCCGGAGGCGGCCAGGGCGGCCCCGAGGGCCTCGTGGACGGCCTCCAGGCGGCGCAGACTGCCGGCCGCCAAGTTGGCCGTGGGCAGGCTGGACAGGGGCAGGGTGAGCTGCACCATGTTCCCGCCGATTTTTTGCCGCGCTTTCGCCATTGCCCTTCCCAGATTTCCCGTTTAGATTCCGGGTACGACGGTCACTCGGGTGACTGCGTGAGGTAAGATTTAAAGGCTCATTCTGATTATGTCAAAGCAAAAAGTTGGTTGCAGCTTAAATTTATTACGGCGTATTCAGTTTTAGTCTTTAAATAGTTAAATTTATTAAGAAACAGCATCAAAAGGTGACTTTATGCAGGTTGCAGCTTCGGTTGCAGCTTCCAGCGAGAAAGCTGCAACCACTGAGTTCCTTGACGTTTGGAGTAGACTTAAAAAAGCTACAGCATCCGTCACTGACTCGGATCTCGCAAATTCTCTAGGAATAAAGCAGGGTTCTATCTCCGTTGCAAAAAAACGGCTACAGATTCCGCCTGCGTGGATAACAAAAATATCAAAGGGCTTTGGCATCTCTTCCGACTGGATTCTTTACGGCACGGGCTCCATGCGGCGCGGTGACGCCCAAAGTGCGCCCACAGAGGCGCAAAAGACGAACATCATCCCCGAGGGCGAGCCGCAGTGGATGAGCCCGGAAGCCGCGCCAGCCATGGGATATACGCTGGTGCCCAAGGTGAAGGCCCGGCTGTGCGCCGGAACGGGCAGCCTGGAAACGGAGGGGACGGTCGTTGGACTCTATGCGTTCAAGACGGACTTCCTGCATCGCAAGGGGCATCCGTCAAGAATGGTCCTGATGGATGTCACCGGAGACAGCATGGAGCCGGAAATATGGAACGGAGACACTGTATTGATCGATGAAAGTCAGGAGGAGATCATATCCGGTGGGCTGTATGCGGTAGGAATTGATTCGGCTGTGTTGGTTAAGTACGTCGACGCATTGCCAGGAAAGATCCGTTTTCGGAGTCGAAACACGAATTACGATCCAATCGAAGTCGATATGGGCGGCGACTTGGCCGACATGGTCAGGATCATCGGCCGGGTGGTTTGGAGTTGCCGAGAATACGTGCGCTGACCGTCAAAACTATCCGTCGCTTTTTCGCCAAACGACCTTTTGACCTTCAAAAGCAACCGTTCGCGTCGCGCGCCTGGTCGAGGTCGCTTGACATCCCGAATCTCGGCCCGCCCTGCGGATTCCCGTCCCATCATATCCCATCACCTCCCGCCATATCCCGGATAACTTCCCCTTCAAAACTAAGTGTCGGGGCACATCCACTCGCTCCAGAAAAGTGGAGCAAAAAGTCTGACGCGGAGCAGCCCGCGAGGGGCGGGTTTCCGTTTGCTAGTTGAGCGCAGGGAACGATTTGGAGCCTCGCTGATTGGAGGGCGTATGGCGTAGCCGCCGTGAAAAGTGACAAGTCGAGAAAATAATGCGCATTTCCCAGCATGAAACCCACTGCAAACAGGAACTTGGTAAGCCGTTCACCAAGGTGCACCGTTTTCTCGATCAATTCGCCTCGAAATATTGCTTGAGTATGGCGCATCGAATGATCCTGCATCATCGCCTGGGGGTGGAAGTTGTGGGCCTGGAATTTGGTCCTGAGGCCAAGGAAGCGGCCCGACTCCATATTCGAGACGACTTGCGGGGACTTCTGCCGACTGGCCCGGAATGGTTTCTGGCCCAGGAGGTCTTCCTTCCTAAAGCCGGTCACGAGGACTCCATCAAAGCCGATATGCTGGCCTTGCTGGGGTATGCGCCGGACTTTAGCCGTACCTGGTTAACCGATTGGCACGCTCCTATGTTCAAATGCTCCTGCGGCTTTAAAGGTCCGACACCGGATGACGTAAAACAATGCCCCTGGTGTGCTGTTCCCAAGACGGAACGCTTTGCCATGCTGGTGCGAAATCTCCAATCGCTCTAGCAGAAGTTAATCCCTTATTGCTCGATTGAAAGGACATCTCGCTCCAAGAAAAAATGAGGTATGCTGTCAACTGCTTGCGGGGAGCACGTGTCAACGTGGGAGTTGAGTGAGAGTCGGCTTTTCCGAGGAGGTAGCATGGCGACCATACGCAAACGTGGCCCATTGCAGTGGGAGGCCCGGATACGCAAGCGGGGCTATCCTACGACATGCAAGACCTTTGACACCAAGGTGGAAGCCGAAGCCTGGGCCAAAGACATCGAAACGACCATGAACAAGAGCCTCTTCGTGTCCGCTAAAGAGGCCGAGCAATATACGCTTAGCGAGTGCCTTGACCGCTACATTGAGGAGTATATCCCGCGACTGAAGCACGCCAAGCGGGAAACCGACCGGGCTCGGTTCCTCCAGAAGCGGACCATCGCCCACCGGATTATGGCCACCATCCGCGCTAAGGACATTGCTGACTTCCGCCGGGAACGCGAAGCCGAAGGGGTGAGTGGCAACACCATCCGTCTGGATTTCGCCCTGCTCTCCAAGCTTTTCAACTACGCCCGCTCGGATTGGGGCATGGAAAGCCTGCAAAACCCCGTGGAACTGGCTGCGAAGCCCAAGCCCGCCAAGGGGCGTGACCGACGTCTTGAGGAAGGCGAGGAAGAACGGTTGCTGGCCGCTGCCTCACCCAAATTTAGGCCGGTCATTCTTTTTGCCCTGGAAACCGCCATGCGGCGGGAGGAAATAGCCAGCCTGATTTGGAAGAACGTCAATTTACGGGGACGGCACGTTTTTTTGCCGGAAACGAAAAATAGCGAAGCCCGGACAGTCCCCCTCGCTGAAGGGGCCTTAGCCGTCCTGCGTGAGCTGCCACGGAGTTTGGAGCAGGTACCTGTGTTTGGCCTCTCTGCGGGCCAGATTACGGCCTCAATGAAGTATGCGTGTAAGAAAGCAAAGCTTGAAGACCTTCGATTTCATGACCTGCGGCACGAGGCCACTAGTCGTTTTTTTGAACATACGGATTTGGATGTAATGGAAATAAAGGCGATTACCGGGCACAAGACACTGCAAATGTTGGCGCGCTACACGCATTTGAGGACGGCACGGCTGGCGGACAGACTGGCTGGGATGAAGCGGGGATAGCGAAAGGGTTTGTGCTTGGAAGCGTTGTTGAGGCTCAGAAAGTACAGTCGCAGATGGTATAAAAACAAATAGGTGGTTAGAATGTATATTACTGAACATGAAGATCATAGCTTGAGAGTGTTAGGGAGTAAATTTACAGAAATTCATGAGTGGATGGATCAGTATTATAAAGTGATTGATAACGTAGCGCATCGTGTTATTTTGCACCATCGTCATGGTATTGAGTTGGGTGTTTCTCTGTTCGGAGAGTCAGCAAGAAAGGCTCTCGAGCTGCACGTCGAGGATGATTTTGAGTTTATTCCAGATACGCCAGACGATGTTGCGCAGATGATGCGTGATCAAGATTTTTTGACAGATGATGAAGCTCGAACCATATCGCCGATAGTATGTAGACTATTCCCTGGCGTTGTTATTTCTATCGAGAGTGTGTGACTATTGAAGTTTTAAATTACTCTATGTCATGCTATTAGCCTGTTTGGGAAGACTATTCCCCCCACCCAAAATGTTGTCAACATTTTGGGTGAGGGCCGGTGTCTCCATCTCCACGGGTGGCAAGGGCCAGTGGATGGACGATGTCTTTATCGAACGTCTGTGGCGCTTGTTGAAATGGGAGTGTGTCTCCCTGCGGGAACCCGAACCGGCTGTCATGCTCGCCGAGCGCTCGGAGACTGGTTTCGCTTCTACAACGAACAGCATCCGCATGCAGCTTTTGACGGTTGCCGGCCTATGGACGTATAATGGGAAGGCCATTCAGCCTCAAAGATGGCATGACCATCAACCGGACTAGAGCTTAACTGCGCCGCCAACCTGTCCAACCATCTCGGACCAGCTCATTTGCGGACGGCGTGATTGGCTGATCGGTTGGATGGGATGAAGTGGAGTGTAGTGGATCGATAAATTGAAGTGAACATTTTTTAGTGTGTAATGATGTCAAGTTTTTTTTGAGTTAATATGTTTGGAGGATAATGATGATTGAAAGTATTTCTCTTAAAAGTGTCGGGAGCTATACAAGTGATACTCAAATTTTTGATAGTTTAAACGTGTTGAATTATATATATGGAGAAAATGGATGTGGGAAAAGCACGATAGCTCAATATATCGATTGTGAATATAATCAAAGATATAGGGGTAAAGATTTCTCAAGCTGTAAAATTGTTTCTTCACAAGAAAACGATATAAATGAAAAAGTTCTTGTCTACGATGCAGATTTTATCAAAAAAATTTTAGCTGAGTCAACTATAGAGGGTGTTTTTGTTATGGGTGAAAATGCCCCGGAACTTGAAAAAGATAAAATTGATAAGGAAACTAGACTTAATAAAAAAAGAGATTTCGTCAAGAATAAAAAAATAGCTATCGAAGAGCTGAGAAAATATATTGAATTAGCTTCGGATAAATTTGTAAATATATGCTGGACAATTGCTGGGGAGTATAAAGATTGTTTTAAATATGCTTATACAGGATATATGAAGCCACGGCGGAAGTTTATGGAAAAATGTTCTCAGTATGCTGGGAAAAATTATTCTGTTCGGAAGATTGATGAACTTAAAAGCTCTGCTAGCTTTTATTTTTCTGATAGTCATCGGCCTCAAAAGATGCCTTTACTTCCATCTTTTGATTGGTCTAATATTGTAAATTTAGAAAAAAATCCCATCCTTAGTAAAAAGATAAAAGGAAAGGAAGATACTACAATTGCGGATATGATAAATACTTTAGAAAATAATGATTGGGTTGAACAGGGGCGAAAATATTTTGATGGAATAAGGTGCCCTTTTTGTCAGCAAATTGCACCGGTATCCTTGAAAAATGATCTAGAGCTGTATTTTGATGAAACTTATAATGAACAAAAGGCTTGTTTGGATGAATTCTATGTTGAGTATAAAAAAGTAATGGATAAATTGATTGAAGATGTAAAAAAATATAGCCAGTATAACGGTGAGTATTTCAAATACGAAATAATTGAGAAAACGTTAAATAATATTGACTCTTGTGTTGAAAGCAATAAGGCAAAAATCTTACAAAAAATAAAAGAGCCAAGCCAAACGATAACTATAGAGTCCGTTGAAAAATTTGCTAAAGATATTTCTAGCGCAATAGAGTTGAGCAATAATGAAATTGAAAGATTTAACTCTCGTATAGATTCGTTTGATGTTGATAAAGAAAATTTGAAGGAAGAAATATGGGAATATATTGGGAATACAATAAGTAGCGTTTATTCTGACTATAAAAAAGAAATTGCAGGACATAATGCTGGCATATCAAGTATAAATCAAAATATTAAGGATAATGAGTGTGAAATAAATAAACTAATAAATGATATATCTTTGTTGTCAAATAGATTGAAATGTACAGCGAAACCAGCTGAGGATATTAATAATATTTTGTTAAAGTTTAATTTTGAAAATTTTCATATCAGACAAGAAGATGATAAATGCCATTATTCAATTGTGAGAGATGATGGATCGATAGCTAATGGGTCGTTAAGTGAAGGGGAGAGAACGTTTGTCGCGTTTCTTTATTTTTATCAAAAAATAAAAGGAATAAATCAGTCTAGTGGGATGGTGGAAGATAAAATTGTCGTTTTTGACGATCCAGTTTCTAGCCTGGACAGTAAAATACTCTATCTAGTTAGCTCGCTTATTAAAGATATTGCAAAAAATCGTACAAAATATAAAGTCGAACAAATTATTTTATTTACTCATAATGTGTATTTTTTTAAAGAAGTTACTGCTCAGCAAGATGGTGAAAAAAGCCGCTCATCATATTGGATTATACGGAAATGTGGGAAACAGGCCTATGTTCAAAAATATAATGTCAACCCCATCTGTAGTAGTTATCAAATGCTATGGGAAGAAGTAAAGCAAGCGAAAAATTATCCCAAGATGGATGTAAGAAATACTTTGAGAAGAATACTTGAATGCTATTTTACAATGTTTGGGAAAGTTGATAGATGGAAGCTCATTGATCCATTCGAAGAACCTGATAGGAGAATTTGCGAATCTCTCTTGCAATGGGCCAATGATGGTTCACACTCTGTATATGACGATCTATATGTGTCGTTAAGTGAAGACTCGAAGAGTATTTATTTAAAAGTATTTGAGGAAATATTTAGGAAAAATGGACAAGGTGATCATTATGATTTAATGATGAAAGACTGATTTGTTTGTTGTGGCTATAGACATGTGTGTGCTAAACAAAAATATTTTTGGTGCAGATTATGGGACTATCCCTTGGTCTGACAAAATTTGTTTTTTTATTTTGTGATTTATTTGTTTTGTAAAAGATTGTTCAATCGCTGTAATAGTGGCTCCAAGTTCTTGAATAACGCAATCAATTGATTCAAGTTCTTCTCCTGTTCTTCCTGGCGTTCTTCCAGGTTGGCTAAGCGATTGGCCTGAGATTTTTTGGAGGAAATGAACTCTTGTTGAAGCCCCTCCAGACAGTTGAGAAGATGGCGTTCCAGTTCGGTCATACTCATGGTTTACTCCAGTTTCACAGCTTGCTGTTTGCCCACCGTCCAGCCTGTCTGGGCCGAAGTTTTGTTCGGCAGGATGATGAACCGACCGTCTTGGTTCTCCAGGAGCTTCAACCCCCAGGTCCGCTTTTCCAGTTGGGCGGTGATGCTCTCCAGTTCGGCTTTGCTCGCGTGCAGGCTCTGAATCTCGCCCTGCACGGCCATGACTTTCCGTGAGAGCAGGGCCATTACACCCCAGCCGCCCAATGTGGTTCCCATCAGAAGCGACATGCCCAGAAGAAGGGCTTGCAGCCACCGCTGGCCGAAGGCACGGCTCAGGGTTTGGCAGCGTGAGGCAATGCTCGCTTCCAACGTCCCAAGCTTTTCCTGGATAGCGGCTTCGGTTGTACGCAGCGCGACGGCCGATGATTGCCGTAAGCTCTCGCTCAAGGCGGTGAATTGTTGCTGGGTCAGGGCTTCGAGTTCCTGCCGGTCCTGTTCGGTCTTGGCCCGCATGCGCTCGGCCAGGGATGCCAGTGAGTTGCCAGTGTTCGGCATATATTCCTCCCTTGAGGCGAAGCTTTTCGCCGCTGGCGGGGTCTTTGACGGTGATATAGTCCTTGCCCGCCCGGTTGATCTCCAGGTCAGCCTCCCGCAACGCCTCAAGAAGCTCTGGGCGATTTGTGACTTGTCCTTCTTCGATCTTCATGAGCAGGAAGGCGTAAACGGCGTCCTTGGCCTCCGTGCGTTCGTCCTTGCCGGGCGTTTTGCCCCAGCGGACCAGACGGGCGCTGTGCAAGTCCGCGTGTTCCGGCGTGCGCAGGCGGGCACGGGTCGGATCATCCGGTCTGGCCCAGGCCTCGCGGAGATTGTGAAGATCCCGGAACACGTCGAACTGTTTTTGCCACCCAGGCGGGCAGGGATTGAACGCCTTACCGCTTGAGAGTTCCACGCGTGGAATGACGAAATGGAGTTCATGGTGCCCGGCGTGGCAGTGTCTCACCCAAAGAACATTTCGCTGGTCCGGCTCCAGCCCGGCAAACGCCACGGACTCGAAGTCGTCCATGACGCGTGTTTCCTGTTCGGGTGTGACGTGGTCATCCGGGTGCCAGGACAGCACCCCGGCGGTGAATTTCCATTTGGTGTCCAGGGAGTCGATCAACTCTCGTGTCAGCTCAGGATCGCCACGCAGCACTTCGGGCGGATGCTTGTCCCGGCCCGGATAATCCTGGCGCACCAGATAGTGCGTCGGTCCATCCCCGCAGCCCTGGCCGTGTGGAAACACCTTCATGTACATGGAGATTCTCCGGAGAGGTTTGACTCCAGGGAAGAAGATGACTCACAGCCAGTGGAAGCCGCGTATTGCTTGAGCATCTTTTCCATGCTTACGAGGGCGGCCAATACCTGAATTGCCTCTGCCCGGCTTTTGTACGTGTTGGCCCATTGGGCCAGTTGATTCAGGTTTGCGCCAAGCCGGGCGAGTTGCCGCACGTGTTCTTTTTCGAGCATCGTTCGGCGTAGGTGGTAGTCCAAGGCTCGCTGGCGGATGAAATCCGTCACGGTCTGACCTTGGACTTTTGCCTTGGCCGTGATCGTTTCCTTCTCCGTCGGGGTGACGCGAAGCTTGATCCAGGCCGTGCGGCTCTCAGTATTATTCCCCATGGAGTCAACCGCCTTTCGGCCTTTTGTTTCTGGCAGGGTTCGAAGGGCGGCACGCCCTCGCCAGCCCCGGCAGGGGGCACCGCGTCAGCGCGTGCCCACAACGGGTAGGCTGGCTCTGCGCCATACCACCGAGGAGCGCGGGCTCTCCAGAGCAACATACCGCTGGCGAAAAAAGCGAAAATTGCGAAATAAGGTTCATGCCGGACCTCTTTTTTCTTCGCTTTTTTCGCTTAATTCGCGGAGAGCCAGGATGATCCGGGGGCGGCCTGCGTTTTTCAGTTTGGTGATGGTGATGCGCTGTTGTGTTTCGAGTTGTTGGAGGAGGGGGCGCAGCCGTCCACGGGGGACATGCCGGCTGAGGGAGGTGCTCAACTCGGTGGCTGTGAGCGGACCGGCCTTGAGTACCTCCAGGATTTTATCTTCAAGCGGGTCTGCCGCCCGATCTCCGAAGATGTACAGAGCCGAGTCCTGGGCATAGCGCCACATGGCCAGGGCCGCGTGGAGGTGCGTCTCGGCGATGTGTCCCTGACCATCCAGTAGGGCATAGATCAGTGCAAGGCGTAGGGTCTGGGCCTCGGCCCGGTTGATGATGCCCCCGGCAAGTCCGGTGTGCTCCTGGGAGAGCTCCGGGTAGATGTGTCTCCAGAGCTCCAAGGCATTCGTCGTCATGGTCATGACGCCGCGTTGCTGTGCTTGCCCCACACGCCGCCAGAGCTCCCGTTGCAAGGGGGCGAGCTCCTCGTCCGGCATCCGTGAGGGCAGGGCCACCAGTTTCGAGCGCCGGGCGCATACCCAAAGGAAGCGGTTGCCGAAACCATTGACGGCCTGGACCTCGCCCAAGCACACGGCGAGCTCCTGCATGGTGATGTGGGTAATGATGCTGATATGCGCGCCGCGTACCAGCATGGGGTTGTTCTTGGTCAGTGGGGCGTAATCGCCGGAATCCCAGAAGCAACGGATACCCATGGAAAGGGTGTTGCCTTCGCGTTTGGTGCATGCAAGACCGCTGGCAAACTCCTCGTCCATGATGACGAGCCTTTTGTCTCCCTTTGTGCGGAGTGGCTCGGTTGGGTTCTGGCGCTGTCGCCGTTCCCGCTCCTCATCGCTTTCGTCCCGTACATGATGGGCCAGCCCTTCTCCCGTGGAGAGTGGCCCGCCGCTTTCCCTAGCGGGCAAAGGGACACCCCATGCCTTCAGGTCGGCGGGCAGGCAGTGCTCTCGCCCAAAGAGCTTTGCCACGGGATGACGGGATGTCCCTTTGCGGGCCTTGCTGGAGTTGCCGCAGATCACGGCAAAGAGTCGCGGAGGGTGGATGGTCTCGCCCACATAGACGTGTGGGCCTCGGTTAGGCGCGTAGCCATAGACTTCCGCCCCGAATCGCACCAACGCGGTGATGCAGACCGCCGCCGGATCGGCTTCGCTGTCGCGCGTCGCCAGATCCACAAACTCCCCTAGGATGCCGGGGCAGGCGTCGAAAGAGAATCGAGGCCATGCCTTGATGGCCAAATCGTTGAGATCGTCCGGCGAGGACTCCTGGAGTGCGAGGGAGTGCGGTCGTTGGGAGGAGGTACCGCTCATTGTTCACCCCTGGCCTTCTGCTCAGTTTTTGTCGGCCTTCCACGTCTTTTGGCAGGGGGAGCTTGGTAGTATTGCCTATCTTTCACTCCTGCGAGGGCCTGAGCGGCCTTATCTTCAATCCAAGCATCAACGGCCTCCACTAACCAAGCCAAACGGCGGCCAAGTTTCATGGGAGGTGGGACCGCGTCAAACTGCTTTCGGGCAAGGTGCCCGTGGATTGCTGCAATGGTTTTTCCCAGGATTGTGGCCAACTCTTCGATGTTGTAGAAACGTTTTTGTACCATGCCTTTTCTCTCCGTGAGCGTGCGGTGTTTGAACAAGCCTGAATGTCCAGGCCCAACCGACAAATCTCTCACTGAAAATGAAAAAGCCTGCCACCCCCCAAAAAAACATAACGCCAGGTTGTCCCCATAACTCGCCAAAATTTATTGATATTCCGAGATGGTATGGGCAGGAGAATGAATTTCGCGAACGCTTGCGGAACAAGAATACTCTTCAAGCGGCTAGAATAATTGCAGAAGAATTTGTAGAGCGCTTTGGTGAAGCCGCTGGCAATGCGAACGATATAGTAACTCGACTTTTGCCTGACAGCAGACGTGCGATCTCATGGGAAGATCTGAGCTTCAATATCGACTTGTTTTGCAAACAGTTCTATTCATATCCTGATACTACATTGGAATTTGTTGATAAAGATGCCCCTGCTTTCCCATATGTTGATGACTTTAATTATAGTATGTTAGAGTTTCTAAATAGAGTTGAGGATATTATTTTTTATCTACCAAAGAGGAAAGGCTATAAATTGTCTGAGGATAGAGAAAACTATAAAAATCCGAGCGATATAGCTCGCCATTTTTCAACTTGTTATTTGTGTTGGCGCTCTGTGCCGAGAAAACCACTTGAAAAGACAACCCCTCTATGCCATGTGCATGATATTCTTTATAGTGATGACATAAAATATAGACGACGAAAACGTATGCTGGTTAATATGTATAAAATACGAAACGAATTGCTAGAATATATTCCAACGCCTGTATGGATAAGACAAAATACAAAATATAATCAAAATGACTATTTTATGGAAATGTGTATTGATATAAATGGCCCGCTATCAAATGTTGCACAATATCTTCTCTCTAAAAATATGCCACTCGATAACCATAGAAATGTCTTGTGTGCTTTAGAGCATCCTGCGTATTGCTATGAAAAGTCTGAGGAAATTCGTGCAGCATGGAGGGCCTATTTTGATGATTTTGGAACGTATTTTTGGATGAACTATATAAAAATATTGAACGCAGAAGCATGGCTGAGGGCGGAAAAAGAGTATAAATGTCGTAGTAGAACAAAAGAAAAATAACGAGTATATGGTCATGCACTAGTTACAGACCAGGGGCGACAGCTTTAGTTTTCTCTCAATCTTCCCCGTGAAATCAGCTTTTTTTGCTCCAATTTTGCTCCACTTGGTCTGGAAAAACGTGCATTTTCATGAAAATTCGTGAGTATTCATCTCCTTGATATTGTTTGATTGTTTGTAGTAACGTATGGTAAAAATTGAATGATTTCTGAGACTTAAAATCCCTTGTTCTCCGGGACGTGCCGGTTCGATTCCGGCCTCGGGCACAAAATATTTCAATGGGTTGCGACGCCGATGGATGGTCGGGCGCAGCCTTTTTTTTGAGGAAGTCTGCTGCGCCCCTCCTGGGCGTTGGGGCATGCAGTGTTCACGCGGAAAAATGGCTGCGCACTGCGGGATGGTGTGCGCGGGGACTATTCTGGAGCAAAAAACTTCCAAAGCCTTTCTTTAGCGTCTTCTCCGGCGGCGGGAGCCCTCTTCGGCCATTCGGTAGCCGAGAAGTTCCCTTCAACTCGAAAGCGCAACGCGTCATTTCCGTGTCCGTACACGGTACGTCTTCCGTGTTGACAAATAATGATCCGGTAGGTTAATGAAACTTTATTCATGGTAATGGTGGGGTTGGTAACATTTAAATTTTAAAAATATTGGCGGAGGGTTTTGTGAGAAAAGGAATCTCTTTATTGGTGTTGAGTTTGGTAATTTTATGTAGCTCTATTCCGGCTTTTGCTGCGGATACCACTGGTATTTATGTGGCAGGAAAGGGCGGAGTTTCTTTTGAAAATTCTAATGAAAAGGGAAATATTGGCGGTGGGTACGCCAATTCCAGCTCGATGCAATATGGACAGTATACGAGCAGTGTGCAAATGATGATTCAGGATCTTTTCTCGTCATCAAATCATAATTCAACAAATACGTCAGGTACATTTGGCGGTGCCATTGGATATGATTTTCAACAATACCCGTTTAGAGTAGAGCTGGAATATCTCTATAGGACACAGGCAAACTCTAGTTTTGAATCTAGTGGCATCTCTAATTATTCATATCAGAGCGCTATTACCAATAATTCTACTGGCGCTACTCTATCGAGTGGCGGCAGTACCCCGCTGGCTAATGCGATTGCCGGATTTTCTCGGAAGGATACAATCCACACGGTCATGCTCAATGGCTATTGGGATATCGTAAACTATAATGGATTTGTTCCTTATGTCGGCGGTGGTGTGGGCTTGGCTTTTCATAATGTCAGAGATTCTGCGAATGTTGCGTATACAACGGCGAACAATGCTGGAAGTTATGGCTATGGTGTGTCAAAAAATCAGACTTTAACGAGATTCGCCTGGATGGCCTCTGCCGGCGTTGCCTATAAAATAACTGCGAATTGGGCTGTTGATCTTGGATATCGCGTGATTAGTTTTGGTGATACCGGGACAACGTCTTTAGGTGCGGCTCCGTATACTATAGCTTCTGGCGCACCGACCTTTGTCGATGCGGTGAGTGTCAAGGGCGGTACGACCATATCCAATGAAGTGCTGCTCTCGTTGCGCTACACGTTCTAGATACTATTCCGCTGTGCGGGATCCTATGAAGGATTCAGGGCCATCGGCTTGTGCCGTGGTGAAGGCTGGAGGGAGCCTGCACCGCCTTTTCTCCGCTGTTTTTCCAGAAGGCGGAGGCGGTTTTCGCAAAAGACTCCTCTCTCGCGACGGAAGGCTCCGCCCCGCGGCGCTCGAAAAATATGTCGGTCGTGGGCCTTTGGGGGGGTGGACAAGACAAGTATCACGGGCTATGTCACAAGCGTGATGCAGCTTGGGCGCTGACTTTCACACTCTGGCGGGGTGATGTGCGAACATTGCCCCGCTTTGGTTTTGGGAAAACCCTGCCGACGATCTCTTCGACCAGTCGATGCAAAAGCCCCGGAGCCACCGGCTCCGGGGCTTTTTTCACAAAAAAGCGTCGCTCTAGTCGGCGGCAACCAGCACGTCGGTGGCCTTGATCATGGCCTTGACCTTGGAGCCGGCCTTCAGGCCCATGGCCTCGGCGGATTCCTTGGTGATGACGGAGACGATATCGACACCGCCGGTGTCGATGATCACTTCCGCATTGACCATGCCGATGTGAACGGCCTTCACGGTGCCGGGGATCAGATTGCGGGCGCTGACTTTCATTATGGAGCCTCCAAAAGGGTTGTCGTGGCGGGGGGAGGGAGTTCCGACCCGAAGCCACCATAGCCCGGCCCGAATTTTTTGTCACTGGGGCGGTTGAAATTTTTTGGTTCCCCGGCCGGGAAACCCGCCGTATTTCGGTCGGACGGCGTGGTGGTGAACGCGGCTACTGGGGCAACAGGGAGGGATTTTGCAGACCGATGGCGGCGTACAGGTCGGCCAGGGCGCTCTGATAGTCGGTCAGGGCCTGGGTGAGGTCGGTTTCGGCCGTGCTGAGCCGGTACTGGGCGTCCAGAACTTCGGTGTTGGTGCCGACCTGCTCCTGGTAGAGGGCCACGGCCGAACGGTAGCCCTCCTGGGAGGCGTCCACGGCCGTGCGGGCCACGGCAATCCGTTTGGCCGCGTCCTGGATGTTCAAATAGGCGGTCTTGACCTGGGCGCCGGCATCGAGGCGCAGCTTGGCCAGATCGGCTTGCAATTTCCTGACGGTTTCCCGGGCGGCCCGGGTGGCGAAGATGGTGGATCCCGAATCCCAGGCCTGCAGCGACGCCGACAGGGTCCATTGGCTGGTGTCCGGCGTGGTCCGGCCCGACATGTCCTTGAGCCGCAGATCGGGCTGGTTGCCCGCCTTGGTGTCGGTGACCTGGGCCTGGACCTGGGGATAGAGGGGGCTGGCCGCGATCATGACGCTTTTTTCGGCCATCTGCACGGATTTGATGCCCATGGCCAGGTCGGGCCGCTTCCGGTAGGCCGCCTCCAGGCAGGCGTCGAGGCTTAAGGAGAAGGGAATGTAGGTCAGCTCCCCGACGTAGTCGGTCTCCTGGTCCAAGGGCAGATTGAGCAGGGTGTTGAGCTGGGCGGTCTGAATCCGGACGGCGTTTTCGGCCGCGAGCAGGCTCTGTTCGGCGGTGGCCAGGTCGGATTCCGCCTGCAGCATGTCGAGATGCGCCTTGATGCCTTCGTCATAGTAGGCCTGGGCGACCTTGTACTGGGCGGCCAGCCGGATGACCGAATCCTTGTTGCTTTGGGCGTTGGCCCGGGCCTGCAGCAGGCCGAGAAAGGCCTGCTGCACGGACTTGACCAGACTCAGCTCGGTATATTGGATATTGGCCGCGGCATAGTCCTTGTTGAGGGCCGCTTTCTGATAGGCGCTCAAGAGATTGAAGCCCGTGAAAAGGGGCTGGGTGGCCTGGAGTGCCAGGGTGTAGGTGTTTTGCCAGCGCCCCGTCTGGGCGTGGATCGTGACGGTGCCGGTCGGCAGGGTCAGGCTTTTCGTGCTGTGGACCTGGCTGTCGGTGCGTTTGAAGGCGTAGGTGGCCGTGCCGACCGGGCCGAAGTTGGCCAGGGCCTGCCGGCGGGCTTCCTCGCTGCCGGAGAAGGCGGTCCGGACGGAGTGCATTTGCGGATTGGCCGCCAAGGCCCGGGCGACGCATTGCGCCAGCCCATAGGCCCGGCCGGCGGTCGGGGCGTCCGACGCCTGGGAGGCGGCCGCCTGGACCGGAGCCGTCGGGATGCCGGCGGGCAGGGGAGGGGCCGCCCCGGGCCGGCCGGAGGTGCTATCCGCTTCGGCCGTCGGCTGGCTGGGACCGGCGTAGCGCCGGGCCACGCGGTCGCCGTCCCCGCTGGCGGCGGCCCGGCCGCCCGGGACGACAAGAAGGCCAAGGCACAACACGGCGGCAAGAAGGCCTCTCCGTGGGATGTTCCTTACCGTCATGCCTGTCCGCCTTCCTTGGGAATGCCGCCCCTGTTTCGGATGTTGCCAGCATGCCAGAATGCAGCCGAAGAGGACAGTCCCCTGCGGCCCTCCGATCTGCGGTCACGCGGCGCGCGACAGTAGACGCTGGCGGTTTTTTGCGCAATCCGGAGAGGCGTTCATGACAACATTGCAAAACTCCCCTTCGACAGCTGCACGGGCCAAAGGGGAGTGCGGAGTATCAGTATCTGTTCCCGGAAAAGTGCTGTAGCCACAATGGAAGGGCATCATCTATCGGTGCAGCGTTGTCACGATCTAGGCTCGTTCCCTTGGCATTGACGGTCTTCTCCGCCAAGGTCCTTGCACTGCTATGGTTGCCTCCTGTTTCCCCGCAGCCTTTAACTGCGCCTTTATCCCGCTACAAGTTACAGTTTGTTCAAAAATACGCCTGCATCCTTTCCTTTTGTTGCAACACTGCCATACTGCTGCCCGACCTTCCGCCGGCCAGGCTTCGCGACGACACCGCCCCTGGCGGGCGGGCAAGGGGCCGCGCCGCCGGCCGCCAAGGCAGTACCCTTCCGCGGTCCGGCGACGACAAAAAACGCACGAGTCGTCAAAACGTCACCGAAATGTCGAGGCCATGCGGCCAAGGAAGGCCCGCCATCGGGCAATCTCCCCCCCGTCCGGATCACGCGGTCCGGGCCAAACCCGGGGGGCTCCCCATGTTAAGGACCATCATGCAGTTTACACCACGTTTCGAGCAGCGTTTCATTCCGGTGGATGGCAAGCGGGAGCGGCGATACCTGCCCGAGTTTCTGCGGGGGCGGGCCCGGGCGGTGGTGGCCGGCCATGTGGGGCTGGGCGGGGCGCTTTGCGTCATGCTCTTCGAGATCCACGATTTCACCCTGCTGCGCCGGCTGTTTCGACCCGAGGTGGCCGGCGGCATGGCCGAGGCCATGGAGCGGGAAGTGCGCCGGGCCGTGGAGGCGCGGCTGGCGGGGCTGCCCGTGTGCCTGGTGGAACGGCTGGAGCCGGGCCGGGTGCTGGTGCTGGCCGGCGGCAACGCCGTCGACCTGGACGGCATGGATCGGGCCTGCGCCGCCTTGCGCCTGGAGGCCCGGGGCCGGCTGCGGGCCGAGGCCGTCCGCCTGACCGGCCAGGAGCCGGACATCCGGGCCGGCGCCGCCCAGGTCATCAGCCAGGGGCTGGCCGGACTCGACCAATCCCTGGCCGGCGCCTTGGCCGAGGCCGGCCGGATGGCCCGCAGCGAGCGAAACGGCAGCACGCCCATGCTGCGCGAGTTTCGGGAAATCCTGGAACTCGGCCGCATCCGGGCGGTGTACCAGCCCATCGTCACCCTGCGCAGCGGCCAGATCTACGCCTTCGAGGCCCTGGCCCGGGGGCCGGCCGGCAGCACCCTGGAAACGCCGGCCATGCTGTTCGATTTCGCCGAGGAGATCGGCACCATCTTCGCCCTGGAAAAAGCCTGCCGGGAGGCGGCCATTCGCGGCTTCGCCAGCCGCAACCGTTGCGGCCGGCTTTTTTGCAACGTCCATCCCCGCACGCTGCTCGATCCGGCCTTCACCCCCGGCGAGACCCGCCGGCTGCTCGACAAATACGGCCTGGAGCCCCGCAATGTGGTGCTGGAAATCACCGAGCGCCACAGCGTCAAGGATTTCAACCTGTTCCACCGGACCCTCGACCACTATCGCAATGCCGGCTACGGCGTGGCCGTGGATGATGTGGGCACGGGCTATTCCGGGCTGACCACCATCGCCGAGATCCGCCCCGACATCATCAAGCTCGACATGTCCCTGGTGCGGGGCGTGGATGCCAATCCGGTCAAACGGTCCATGATCGAGACGCTGTTGACCTTCGCCGACAAGGTGGGCTGCCGCATCGTGGCCGAGGGCATCGAGACCGAGGCGGAACTGACCTGTCTGCTGCGCCTCGGCGTGCATTACGGCCAGGGGTTCTTCCTGGGCCGGCCGGAAGACCAGCCGGCGCCCCTGTCCGAGGCCGCCCAGGTGGTGCTGGCCGCCGGGGCGGAGCGGGCCGTGGACGGGCTCAAGTGCGCCTCGCCCATCCATGACCTGGCCGAACGGCCCGACGTGGTGGACGCCGCGGCCACGGTCGGGGAGGTCAAACAGTTTTTCGACAGCCACGAAGGGGCCCATGCCGTGGCCGTGGTGCGCGACGGCCGGCCCGAGGGCCTGATCATGAGCCACCATCTGGATCGGCTGCTCAGCTCCCAGTACGGCCTGTCGCTGTTCGTACGCCGGGAGGTGACCCACATCATGGACACCTCCCCCTTGTCCGTGGAGTGGGACACCCCGGTGGAAGTGGCCGCCCAGGCGGCCATGGCCCGGGACCGCGACAAGCTCTACGACCCGCTGCTCGTGACCTGCCGGGGACGGCTCTCCGGCATGGTGTCGGTGCAGAAGATCCTCGACGCGTTGGCCTGCGTCCAGGTGGAAATGGCCAAGGGGGCCAATCCGCTGACGGGACTCCCCGGCAACGTGGCCATCGAACGCGAAATCGCCCGCCGGGAGGCGAGCCGCATCCCGACCAGCTTTGTCTACGTCGATCTCGACAACTTCAAGGTCTTTAACGACGTCTACGGCTTCAAGGACGGCGACAAGGCCATCCTGCTGACCGCCCGGGTCCTGGGCGAGGCCCTGGCCGGGCATGGCTGCCCGGATGACTTTCTGGGTCACGTCGGCGGCGACGATTTCGTGCTCCTCTGCCGGGGCGAATCCGTGGACCAGGTGTGCGGCGCCGCCCTCGAAGCCTTTGCCGCCGCCTCGCCGGTCCTGTACGGCGACGAGGACCGGGCCCGGGGCTATATCGAAGGCCAGGGCCGCGACGGCCGGGTGGGGCGGTTCGATCTGCTCACCGTGTCCATGGGCATCATCGAATGCGCCTTCGCCGTGCCCGTGACCATGGACGAACTGGGTGCCCGGGCGGCCGCCGTCAAGAAATTCGCCAAGTCCAAACCCGGCAATTCCTGCCTGCGCGACCGGCGGGCCCCCCTGGGCCTGGCCGAAGCCCGGGCCGCCGCCCAGGGGTGAGGCCTGGCGGTCCTTGCCTTTGGACGCGATTCCGGTCAAGGTGACCCGGCCTTGTGCCGGGGGAAACGCCATGACCTATCCCATGATTGCCATTCGCGGCCTGAAAAAGGCCTTCCAAGGACAAGAGATCCTGCGCGGCGTGGACATGACCGTGCCCGAAGGGATCATCACCGCCGTCATCGGCAAGTCCGGCGAGGGCAAAAGCGTGCTTTTAAAGCACATCATCGGTCTGCTCACCCAGGACTCCGGGGATATCCTCTTCCAGGGCGAGGCCCTGTCGACCATGACCCGGGCCGAACGCCGGACCTTCCGCCGCCATTGCAGCTACATGTTCCAGAACATGGCCCTGTTCGACTCCATGACCGTTTTCGACAACATCGCCCTGCCGTTGCGGGAAACCGAGCGCTTGCCCGAGCCCCAGGTGGCCAAACGGGTCGACGAACTGTGCCAGCGACTGGAGTTGACGGGCGTGCTCGGCAAATATCCCTCCCAGATTTCCGGCGGCATGCAAAAGCGGGTGGCCCTGGCCCGGGCCCTGGCCACCGAACCCAAGCTGGTCCTCTTCGACGAGCCGACCACCGGCCTCGACCCCATCCGCAAGGCCTCGGTCCTGGCCCTGATCGACCAGTCCCGCCGGCAGTTCGGCTTTACGGCCGTCCTGGTCAGCCACGATATCCCGGACATCTTCAGCATCGTCGGCCATGTGGCCATGCTTGACGGCGGCCGCATCGTGTTCGAGGGAACGCCGGCGGAAATCACTGCCTCCACGGAACCCCTGGTGCGGCGATTTTTAGCCGGTGAGCCCGAAGCCGATCCCGATCTGGCGCATGCCTGAACCCCAAGGAGCCCGTATGCGGTTATTTTGCCTCCGTGCCCGGCCGCTGCTCGCGGCCGTCGTGCTCTGCTGTTGGGCGTTGGCCGCCCCGGCTGCGGGCGCGGCCCCGTCCTCCGTTACCCCGGTGGACCTCTACCAGGTGTCCACCATCGCGGCCCTGACGGCCGGCCTCTACACCGGGGAGATGCCCCTGTCCGAAGTGGCCCGCCACGGCGATTTCGGGCTGGGCACCTTGGTCGATCTGGACGGCGAAATGATCGTCCTCGACGGGGTGTTTTATCAGGCGAAAAGCGACGGCACGGTGCGGGTGGTGCCGCCCTCGGCCAAGACGCCCTTCGCCCAGGTGGTTTTTTTCCAGGGCAACCTGGACCTCGGCCGGGCGGACGGGCTGGATCTGGACGGGCTCAAGGCCGCGCTTGCCGCCCGGCTGCCCGATCCGGACCACTTTTACGCCGTCCGGGTGGAGGGAACCTTCACGACCCTGACCGCCCGGAGCGCCCCGGCCCAGAAAAAGCCCTGGCCGCCCCTGGTCGAGGCCTTGAAGTCCCAGGTCCTTTTCCCTCTTTCGCAGGTCTCCGGCACCATGGTCGGCATCTATTCCCCGCCTGCGGCTCCGGGTCTGGCGCCGACGGGCTGGCACTTCCATTTCCTCACCGCCGACCGCAGGCAGGGCGGGCACGTCCTGGCGGCGACCGTCGGCAAGGCCGCGGCCAGGGGCGATGTCGTGAAGGTGCTGACGGTCACGTTTCCCGATCAGCCGTTCCCGCATCCGGAAGCCGTGAAGCCGCTGCCGCCCGGCACCGAGTAGTCGGCCGGGTGCGGCCATGGCTGCGGACGGGATGGCCGGGAGGTGCCTTTGGGGCGCCGGGGGCATTTCCCCAGCCTTTCTGTCGGGCAGAGAGACGGGCAAGGCGGTGGCGGGGCGGGTCGCGGGTCAGAGATTGTCGACGTTGCGCTCGAACACGCGCATTTCGTTGATGACGAGGTTTCCCAGCGACCGGATGGCCGCGTCCTCCTGGGCTTCCACCAGGTCCGACAGCAGCTTGATGTCCTGGGGCAGGGCGAGGGCGTATTGCCGCTTGATGTCGCGGATGCGGTCCAGGGCGTACACCCGGTCCCGCTTGGCGGTCATGTGCTCCAGGAGGTCCACCAGATTCGTGACCAGGGCCGCTTTCTCGGCGTAGATGGCGGAAATGGAGGAGAGGTTGCTTAAAACGTGTTTCTCCTCGGACTGCTCGGCCTTGAAATAGAGTTCGGCCGCCTTGGCTGCGTAATCGTGGAAATGGTCGGAGCTGGCCTGAAAATGTTTGGCCGCGGCCTGGGCGGTCGCGGCGGCGGCCAAAAGCAGGGTCAGGCAGAAGGCGCAGTGTGCTGCCAGTGTGTTGCGCATGATGCCTCCGATGATTGGGCCGCCCGGGACGGGCTTCCCCTGGCGGCAAGCGCCACATACCAGTTTTGGCCCGTCCGTCAAGATTGCCCGAACCCGGCCGGGTGGCCCAATCCCCTCTGAAAGGAGAATATTCCCGGTATGTTTTCGGTCTTCCTTGTCCGGCCGCCCCGGCCGCCGCGAAAGGCGGCCTCCCGCGCCGGGGCATTGACTTTTAGGGGTATTCTTATAGGTAGGCGCGAGCATTTGTCCTCACCCCCTTACCTCTCGTCTTGATGGTCACGCCATGAAAAAAAACTGTCGTATCGGATTGCTGTTCTTTTTGATCCTGTTGTCGCCGGCGGGGGCTCGCCTCGGGCAGGCCGGCATGGTCACCTTTGTGTTCGACGACGGGCTTTCGAGCATTTTTCAGTACGCGTTCCCGGTGCTTTCCCGCTACGGCCTCCCGGCCACGGTCGGCATCATCGCCAACCGGGTGGAATCCGGCGATCCCGACTTCATGGACACCAAACAGATCCATGCCCTGCAAAAGGCCGGTTGGGAGGTGGCCTCCCACAGCCTGACCCACAAGCGGCCCGTGGACATCCCCCGGTTCTACTCCGAGGAGAAATGCCTGACCCTGCGCCCGGTTTCGGGACAGCGGGCCCTGTTCGAGGGCAAGTACCACTATGAGGAACTGGCCGGACTGATCGAGGACGGCCGGCTCCTGCGGGAACGCTCAAGCGGCCGGCAGGTCCGCCATGAGCCCGGCAGCTATTATTTCGACGGCCTGATCGGCGAGCTGATCGTCCATCCCTTCGAGCCGGAGAGCGTCGCCAAACGGGAGATCCGGGCCATTTCCTACGAGCGCGAGCTGGAGGAATCCAAGAAGGTGCTTTCGGGGATGGGTTTCCATGTGACGACCTACATCACCCCCCACAACTACTGGACCCCGGAGATGAGCACCTTGTCCCGCCGGTTTTACGACCAGGTGGCCGACGGCGGCGACGACTGCAACCGCCGGGGGCAGACCGACCGCTTCTGGCTCAAGCGCTTCACGATCCATTCGAGCGACACGGCCGAGGCGATTATCGGCCTGGTCAAGCAGCACGCCATCCAGGAAGACGGCTGGGTCATCTTCTGCATGCACGGCATCGGCTCCGAACTCGGCTGGGAACCCTGGTCCGTGGAAAAGCTGGCCGCGTTGTGCGCCTTCCTCAAACGCAAGGCCGTGCCGGTGGTCACCGTCGACAAAGGCGTCAGGCTCTGGGTCGAAGCGAAAAAACAACCGGGAATATGAGGCAATGGGAATGAAACGGTCTCGTCGGATCGTGGTGGCCGGTTTTGCCGTGGGGTTTCCGCTCGGCGGCCAGGTCTGGATGATGCTGCACTTCATGGCCGGCCTGGCCCGCCTCGGCCATGAGGTGCTGTTCGTGGAGGATACCTCCAACTGGGCCTATCCCTTCGATCCGCTGCTGGGCTATCCCACGTCCGATTCCACCCGGGGACGGACCATCCTGGACACGCTGTTCCGACAGCACGGCCTGGCCGGACGCTGGGCCTACGTCAGCCAGATCGAAAACCAGGTCTTCGGCCTGGACCGGCAGGCGCTTGACCGCTATCTGGCCAGCGCTGATTTTTTCCTTAATATATCCGGTGTATTGCCCCTGAAGGAAGAATATTTTCAGGCGCCGGTCAAGGCCATCATCGACACCGATCCGGTCTTCACCCAGGTCAAGGTGGCGAACGATGCCTGGACCCGGGACTATTACGGGCTCCATGACGTCTGCTTCACCTACGGCGTCAATCTGCCGGGCGGCGCGCCCGGGGTGCCGCTCTCCGGCGTCGACTGGAAGCCGCTTCTGCCGCCGGTGGTCCTCGATTTGTGGCCGCGCGGCCAGGGGACCGGCACGGGCTTTACCACCATCGGCACCTGGGAGGCCCGGGACCGGGATGTCGAGGTGAACGGCAAAAAACTGTCCTGGCGCAAGAACGTCAAATACGAGGCCATGATCAATCTGCCCTCCCGCGTCCCCGGCGCCCGGCTGGAGCTGACCATGAGCGGCATGAAGGACGCCGTGGACCGCTACGCCGCCGCCGGCTGGCTCGTGCGGGACGCCCTTGCCGTCTCCCGGGACCCCGTGACCTACCGGGACTATATCCGGGGATCGATGGCCGAATTCACCATTGCCAAGGACCAGAACGTGGTGCTCAAAAGCGGCTGGTTCTCCGACCGCACGGCCGCCTATCTGGCGGCCGGCCGGCCGGCGGTGGTGGAGGACACGGGCTTTGGCGCCTATCTGCCGGTGGGGAAGGGGCTTTTCCCCTTTACCGACGCCGACGGAGCCGTGGCGGGCATCGAGGCCGTCCTGGCCGATCCGGTCGCGGCCGGCAACGCGGCCCGGGCCATTGCCGCGGCCCATTTCGACAGCGACAAGGTGCTCTCCGGACTTTTGCGGGAGTGCGGGCTGGACTAGGCCCCCGGCCCGCCGGCCCGTCTCCTGCTGCCCGTTTGTTCCGGCGGCGGCCCCCGGCCGCCGCCGCGATCTGTTCTGCTTCTGCGTTCCTTCCCGCCGTTGCGCCTTCCTCCGGTTCGAGACCGCTGGTATCCTGAGACCACTGCCCGATGCGCCGAGGCAGGCGCCTTGGGCGGTCGGAGGACGCGTCCTCTTTGGAATCCCGGGAGGATGCGGCGGCTGCACGTTCGGGCCCAAGGCATGCCGCTGCCCCAATCCCGGCACGGCAGCTCCCTAAGCGCATGGTGGGTTTCCAAAGGGCGGAGCCCTTCGGCCGCCGGAGGCATTCCCCATGACGCCACCGGGCAGCGGTCGCGCCATGGAAGTTTACAGGCGCCGCGCTGGCGATTGCGGCACGCCATTTGCCTGTAGTGTCCCTGGGAGCGTTTCGCCCGGAAAAAATTTCCGCCCCCAGGAGGTATGGACATGAGCGTCCAATCCATCAGTTCCAGCACGGGAAGCACTGATTGGTTGCAGACCCTGCTGGCCATGTACGGGCAAACGGATAGCGGCGGCTCGGACTCGACCATGGGCACGCTGCTTTCCCTGAACGGCGATTCGAGCAGGACGAGCGGGACCACGGCGGCAACTTCTGCCGAGGCCTCGTCCTCCGACAGCGCGTCGCGCACGTCCGTCGGCAGTTTCAACAGCATCCTGTCGGCGCTTCTCGCCGGGAACGGCTCCCTGGCCTACGACATGGAAACCGGTTCCCTGACCGCCGCGTCCACGGAGAACGACGCCACGACCGGTTCCGCCGTCTCCAGTGCTCCCAGCGGACAGTCGGCCGCCGATCGGAACTTGACCACCACTGAGACGGAAACCAAGAATGCCGACGGCAGCACCACCACCCAGTCCACCACCAGCGATGCCAACGGCAACGTGGTGGGGACGGCAACCACGGTGACGCAGACCGACGGCTCCTACACCTCGACCATCACCCTCACCGGGCCGGACGGCAAGAGCCTCACCCGGAGCGTCACCGGCGAGAACACGGACGCCGGCTTCAAGACGTCGAGCACCCTGTCGGACAGCAACGGCAACGTCTGGGAAACCACGTCCTCCCTGGCGGCCACCGACGGCACGACGACCAGCACCGTGACGCAGTATGCGCCGAACGGCGATTCCACGACCCAAACGGCCAACTATGACGCTTCCGGGGAGTTGGTCTCGGCCACGAGCTCCTACACCAGCTCTTCGGCCAGCCAGGCGCAGGCCGCGGCTGCGGCCGCCTCGACGGCGTCCACCGCTTCGACCGCCTCGACGTCCTCCTCCTCTTCGACCGCCGCGGCCTCGGGCAGCGCCGGGGGCGGCGGCTCTTCGTCGAGCGACGACGGGGACACCACCACCGTGTCCCTGACCTTTACGGATAAGGGCATCGAGGAGACCACCACGGTGACGGATCCCAAGGGCAATATCGTCAGCCAGACCACCAAGATGATCGCCAGCAGCAGCGGCGCCGGCCTGACGAATTCGTCGGCCACCAGCGTGGCGGATTCCATCGAGTCGGAAATCTTACGCCAGCTCGCCTCGGGACAGACGACGTCGGGCGATCCCAGCGGCACCTCGAGCGGGAGCACGACCGCGACAGGGACGACGGATGCGGGCTCCGGAACCACCGTGGGGAGCCTCGCCAGCGCCCTTGCCTCCCAGTTGGGCCTGAACCAGTACGCGCTGCAATCCAGTCTGCCCAATTCCCTGATGGAGGGGAGCGGGCTGTCCATGGTCGCCTGACGCGGGCGGTGTGAGCCGGGCGGGAAAAAAACGATCAGGGCGGCCCCAGGGGGTCGCCCTTTTTGTCGGGAGCATCGGCCAGGGGCGTTGGCGGCCGTCGTCCGGCCGATCCCCGAGAGACGGGCAGGGGGGTCTGACGCGTCCGGAGCGGCGGTGTGCGCCCCCCCGGCCCGACGGACTAGAATTTATCCCGGGCCTTGGTTACGGCCGCTTTGAGATCGGCCAGGGCGTGTTCGAAGCCCTCCCGGAGTTCGACCAGGGCGTCGCCGCCTCCCTTGCGCAGCAAGGTGAGCTTGTAGCGGGCGGCGTCGTATTTTTCCAGGAGCCGCTCCAGCTCGCCGGTGTAGCGGTCGACGACCTCCGGTCCTTTTTGACGGGCCGCGTTGCGAAGCGACTCGATCTTGTCCTTGAAAAAGGCGAGTTGCGCGTCCCAGCCGCCGCCAAACCGATCCTTGCCATCCATCGCATGCACCTCCGGAGCCCGATTGTGGTCGAGGCACTCGGCCGCAATCGAAACTACGGGAAGCGTCGGCCGGGAGCAATCGAAAAGGACGCCGGGCGTGATCCTGTTGTTGCAAGAGCGAAATGCTTTTGATAAAACTCCCATGAGACGGATTCCCCAGGGGCATCCGTCTGGGGGGGGCAGCCCCCTGGAAAAGGAGCCGAGGCGAAACGTGCGAGTCGTTTTCCCGCGTGAAGCCGCGCGGGGGCGGCCCGAAAAGCACGGGGAAATTCGCCCGGCGGCAACGAAAACGATGAGTTTGAAGGAGGAAGAGCATGAACGCTCAACTGAAGAAGATCCTGGTGCTGGCCATGGCGGTTTGCATCGGACTGGCCGCGCTGCCGGCGCGGTCTTGGGCCATCGGCGAGGCTGGGACGTTCTCGATCCAGCCGGAATTCGGCTACTACGGCGTCAGCCAGAAGCCGGTCAATTCCTATCTCACCATCGGCGCCAGCGGCCACTACTTCGTGATGGACGGTCTGTCCATCGGGGCTGAGGGCTTGGCCTATTCGTTCTCCCAGAACAGCGACTACGGGCATCACGACTACAGTTCCAACCCGTGGGCCTTTGGGTTCAACGCGTTGGTGCGGTTTTACCCCGTGCACACCAACACCATGGGCTTCTACATCGGCTCCGGTCTTGGCGGCCTGTTCGGCAGCGACAACATCCCGTATCGCAGCGGTTGGCGCAAGCAGGGCGAGAGTTCCAGCCTGACCCTGCCGGTTGACCTGGGCTTCGTGGTCAATCTGACCGACAACATCGGTTTCGAAGTGGCCGGCCGGTACGAGCGCATCGGCTTCACCGACCGCGGTCTGGACAGCTGGGGCGGCCATGCCAGCCTCCGCTTCTCATTCTAGGCTGACAAGCCTGGACAAGTAGGATAACGTCCCCGTCCTCCCGCCCGCACCGGGTGGGAGGACTTATTTTTCCTTTGGGAGCTCCCATCCCACTTGACAGGGTGTTTTGATGGGGCTATAAGCCTCGGTCTTTGCCATACATTACGATTTTCCCGAACGGAGACGGCTATGCCCACGATTAACCAACTTATCCGCCATGAGCGGGCCCAGGTGGCCAAACGTCGCAAAACGCCCGCCCTGCAGGCCTGTCCGCAGCGTCGGGGCGTGTGCACGCGCGTGTACACCACCACCCCTAAAAAACCGAACTCGGCCTTGCGTAAGGTCGCCCGTGTGCGCCTGACCAACGGCATCGAGGTGACTTCCTACATTCCGGGCGAAGGCCATAACCTGCAGGAACACTCGGTGGTCATGATCCGGGGCGGCCGTGTCAAAGACCTTCCCGGCGTCCGGTACCATATTATCCGCGGCACGCTCGATACCGCCGGCGTGTCTGATCGTCGCCAGGGCCGTTCCAAATACGGCTCCAAGCGGCCCAAGTAAAAAGCTCGGGACAAGGAGTGGACGCGTATGCCGCGTAAGGGTCCTGTTTCAAAGAGGTCGGTGCTGCCCGATCCGAAGTTCGGCAGTCACCTGGTGACCAAGTTCATCAATCGGCTTATGCATGATGGGAAAAAAGGCGTGGCCGAGGGGATTTTCTACCAGGCCGTGGACGTCCTGGCCGAGAAATCCGGCGAGGATCCCCTGAAGGCCTTCGAGAAGGCCATCGCCAACGTCAAGCCCCACATGGAAGTCAAACCCCGCCGGGTCGGTGGTGCCACCTATCAGGTGCCCATGGAAGTGCGACCCGAACGGCAGGTCACCCTGGCCTTGCGCTGGCTGGTGAGCATTGCCCGGGCCCGGGGCGAAAAGGGCATGGCAGACAAGCTGTCGGGTGAGCTGCTCGACGCCTATCATAATCGCGGCGGCGCCGTGAAAAAGAAAGAGGATACGCACCGCATGGCCGACGCCAACAAGGCGTTCGCACATTACCGGTGGTAGTCGTACAAGGAAATTGACGTGTCTCGGACTACTCCAATAGAGCGGCAACGCAATATCGGCATCATGGCCCACATTGATGCCGGAAAAACGACCACCACCGAACGTATATTGTATTATACCGGGGTGTCGCATAAGATTGGTGAAGTGCATGATGGTCAGGCCACCATGGACTTCATGGTCCAGGAACAGGAGCGCGGCATTACCATTACCTCGGCTGCCACCACCTGTTATTGGCGGGACCATCGCATCAACATCATCGATACCCCCGGCCATGTGGATTTTACCATCGAGGTGGAGCGCTCCCTGCGCGTCCTCGACGGCGCGGTGGCCGTGTTCGACGCCGTGGCCGGCGTGGAGCCGCAGACCGAGACCGTCTGGCGTCAGGCCGAACGGTATCATGTCCCGCGCATGAGCTTCGTCAACAAGATGGACCGGGTCGGCGCGGATTTCTTCCGGTGCGTCGACATGATCCGTGATCGCCTGGGCGCCAAGCCCGTGGCCCTGCAGATCCCCATCGGCTCCGAGGAGAATTTCCAGGGCGTGGTGGACATGATCCGGGGCAAGGCCATCTATTTCGATACCGAGAGCCTGGGCCGCGAATACGACGTCCGGGACATCCCGGAGTCGTTGCGGGGAAGCTACGAGAAGCTGCACCACGAGATGCTGGAGGCCATCGCCGAAGAGGATGAGGGCCTTATGGAAAAGTATCTCAACGGCGAGGAACTCACGCCCGAGGAATTGATCGCCGGCATCCGCAAGGCCACCATCAACCAGACCATCTGCCCGGTGCTGTGCGGCTCGGCCTTCAAGAACAAGGGTGTGCAACCCCTGCTTGACGCCGTGGTGGATTTTCTGCCTTCGCCGGTCGATATTCCCGCCATGGTCGGCCACAACCCGGACAAGCCGGATGTCGAGATCACGTGCGAGTGCGATCCGGAAAAGCCGCTGGCCGCCCTGGCCTTCAAGCTGATGAGCGATCCGTTCATCGGCCACCTGACCTTTCTGCGCCTCTATTCCGGCCGCATCGAAACGGGCATGACCGTCCTCAACGCCAACACGGGCAAACGGGAACGCATCGGCCGCCTGCTCAAGATGCACGCCAACAAGCGTGAGGAGATCAAGGAAGCCGACGCCGGCGACATCGTGGCCGCCGTGGGCATGAAGATCACCTCCACCGGCGACACCCTGTGCTCCGAGGACCGGCCCGTGGCCCTGGAATCCCTGACCATCCCCGATCCCGTCATCGAGGTGGCCATCGAACCCAAGACCAAGGCCGACCGCGATGCCCTGTCCCAGGCCCTGGGCAAGCTGGCCAAGGAGGATCCCTCCTTCCGCGTCAAGTCCGACGAGGAATCCGGCCAGACCCTGATCGCCGGCATGGGCGAACTGCACCTGGAAATCATCGTCGATCGCCTCATGCGGGAATTCGGCGTCAACGCCAACGTGGGCCAGCCCCAGGTGGCCTACCGCGAGACCATCACCAAGCCGGTCAAAAACGATCTGCGCTACGTCAAGCAGACCGGTGGCCGGGGCCAGTACGGCCACGTGGTGCTGGAGATCGAGCCCAAGACGGACGGCGGCTACGAATTCGAAAACAAGATCGTGGGCGGCGTCATCCCCAAGGAATACATTCCGTCGGTGGACAAGGGCATTCAGAATGCCATGAAGGGCGGCGTCATCGCCGGCTATCCGCTGGTCGACATCCGGGCCAAGCTGGTGTTCGGTTCCTTCCACGAAGTGGACTCTTCGGAGCAGGCGTTTTTCATTTGCGCCTCCCAGTGCTTCAAGGAAGCCGTGCAGAAGGCCGGTCCGGTGCTTTTGGAGCCCATCATGGCCGTGGAAGTGGTCACGCCTGAAGAATACATGGGCGACGTCATGGGCGACTTGAACGGCCGGCGCGGCCGGATCGCCAAGATGGACTCCCGGTCCAACGCCCAGATCATCACCGCCCACGTGCCGCTGTCCTCCATGTTCGGCTACGCCACGGATCTGCGGTCCAGATCGCAGGGCCGGGCCACGTTCACCATGCAGTTCGACCACTATGAAAAAGTCCCGGCGCAGTTGGCCGAGGAAATCATCAAACGGAAATAGCGCCCGGGACTATCGGGCGAGTGCGTCAAAACGAAGACCCGCAAGCGCGGAAGTTCCAGGGGGACCATATGGGCAAGGCGAAATTTGAGCGGACCAAGCCGCACGTCAACATCGGCACCATCGGCCACATCGACCACGGCAAGACCACGCTGACCGCGGCCATCACGCGTCTGGCCAGCATGAAGGGATTCGGCGAATACATTCCCTTCGATCAGATCGACAAGGCGCCCGAAGAAAAGGAACGCGGCATCACCATCGCCACGGCCCACGTCGAATACCAGACCGAGAAGCGCCACTACGCCCATGTGGACTGCCCCGGTCACGCCGACTACATCAAGAACATGATCACCGGCGCCGCCCAGATGGACGGCGGCATCCTGGTGGTGGCCGCCACCGACGGCCCCATGCCCCAGACCCGTGAGCACATCCTGTTGGCCCGTCAGGTCGGCGTGCCCCAGCTGGTCGTGTTCATGAACAAGATCGATCTGGTGGACGATCCGGAGCTGATCGAACTGGTCGAGCTCGAAGTGCGCGAGCTTTTGACCAAGTACGGCTTCCCGGGCGACGAGATTCCGATCATCAAGGGCTCGGCCCTGAAGGCCCTGGAGGCCCCGGACATCAACAGCCCGGATGCGGCCCCGATTTTCGAGCTTTTGCAGGCGTGCGACGATTACATTCCCGAGCCCAAGCGCGACATCGACAAGCCCTTCCTGATGCCCATCGAGGATGTGTTCTCCATCTCCGGCCGCGGCACCGTGGTCACGGGCCGGGTCGAGCGCGGCGTCATCACCGTGGGCGACGAAGTGGCGATCATCGGCATCCACGACACGATCAAGTCCACCTGCACCGGCGTCGAGATGTTCCGCAAGATCCTGGATCAGGGTCAGGCCGGCGACAACGTGGGCGTGCTGTTGCGCGGCGTCAAGCGCGACGACGTGGAACGCGGCCAGGTGTTGGCCAAGCCGGGCTCGATCACCCCGCACAAGAAGTTCAAGGCCGAGGTCTATGTCCTGACCAAGGAAGAGGGCGGCCGGCACACGCCGTTTTTCACCGGCTATCGGCCGCAGTTCTACTTCCGCACCACGGACATCACCGGCATCGTTTCCCTGGCCGAGGGCGTGGAGATGGTCATGCCCGGTGATAACGCCACCTTCGGCGTGGAACTGATCGCCCCCATCGCCATGGAAAAGGGCCTGCGCTTCGCCATCCGCGAAGGCGGCCGCACCGTCGGCGCCGGTGTGGTCTCGGAGATTCTGGAGTAATATCATGGTTTCCATGCAAAACGATCGCATTCGCATCAAGCTCAAGGCGTACGACTACCGCATTCTGGACAAGGCGGTGGCCGAGATCGTGGATACCGCCCGCAACACCGGGGCCGGCGTGGCCGGGCCCATCCCGTTGCCCACGAATATCCACAAGGTGACGGTCAACCGCTCCGTGCACGTGGACAAGAAGTCCCGCGAGCAATTCGAGATGCGGGTTCATAAACGGCTTCTGGACATTATGGAGCCCACGCAACAGACCGTGGACGCGCTCGGGAAACTGAGCCTGCCCGCCGGCGTTGACGTGGAAATCAAGCTCTAAGGAAGGGTGGTCATGACTGCCACGCTCGGAATACTCGGCCGCAAACTGGGCATGACCCGGATTTTCGGCGACGATGGTTCGGTTATCCCGGTCACGGTCATTGAGGCCGGTCCCTGCCCCGTGACGCAGGTCAAGACCGAGGACAAGGACGGCTACCACGCCATGCAGCTCGGGTTCGCCCAGATCCCGGAACGCAAGGTGAACAAACCCGACAAGGGACATCTGGACAAGGCCGCTCGCGGTTACTTCCGGGTCCTGCGGGAAATCCGGCTCGACGGGCCTTCGGCCTTCGAACAGGGCGCGGACGTGACCGTGGATATCTTCGCCGCCGGCGAGACGGTCAAGATTACCGGCACATCCATCGGCAAGGGCTTTGCCGGGGTCATGAAGCGTTGGAATTTCAAAGGGCTGAAAAAGACCCACGGCACCGAAAAAGCCCACCGTTCAGGCGGCTCCGTCGGTAACAACACCGAACCGGGCAAGGTCATGAAGGGCAAGAAGATGGCCGGCCACATGGGCGCGCGCACCGTCACCACGGTGGGCATCCAGGTGGTGGACGTCCGGCCCGAACTGAACCTGATCCTGGTCAAGGGACAGGTGCCCGGACCGCGCAATGGCGTGGTTGTGGTGCGCAAGCAGGGATAACGGGAAATCACCATGGCAAATGTGAAACTTTACGACCAGGCGAGACAGGAAATCGGCGCCGTCGACCTGTCCCCCGAGGTCTTTGAGGTCGAAGTGCAGCCCGAGTTGCTGCATCTGGTGGTCCGGGCACAGCTGGCCGCCAAGCGGGCCGGCACGCATAGCGTCAAGACCCGCTCCACGGTGAGCGGCGGCGGACGCAAGCCCTGGCGTCAGAAAGGCACCGGACGGGCCCGGGCGGGCTCGACCCGTTCCCCGCTGTGGCGGGGCGGTGCCATCGTGCATGGTCCGGAACCCCGGGACTACACCTTCAAGGTCAACCGCAAGGTGCGCCAATTGGCCCTGCGCATGGCGCTCTCGGCCAAAGTGGTCGAGGACGCCCTGGTCCTGGTGGAGGCCCTGTCCATACCCGAGATCAAGACCAAGCACATGGTAAAGGTCGCCACGGATTTCGCTTTGAAAAAAGCCTTGATTGTTCTGCCCCAAACGGATAACAATCTCGAGCTTTCCGCCAGGAATCTTCCCGGCATCAAGGTGATCCGGGAAGACATGCTCAATGTGTACGATGTGCTGCGGTACGACCAGCTGGTCATGCTGAAGGACGCGGCCCTGAGGGTGCAGGAGAGGCTCGGTCATGGAGTACGCTAACATTTTGCTGCGGCCGCTGGTTTCCGAAAAGGCCACCCAGATGAAGGAAGCTGCCAACCAGGTGGTTTTTTTCGTCCACCCCGAGGCGAACAAGATCGAAATCGCCAAGGCCGTGGAAAAGGCTTTTTCCGTGAAGGTCGAAGGCGTGCGAGTGGTCAAGCGCGGCCCCTTGGACCGCACCCGCATGGGCAAGGTGACGGGGCGGCATCCCGGCTACAAGAAGGCGTACGTGACCCTGGCCAAGGGCGATAAAATCGAGTTCTTCGAAGGGGTGTAGACATGTCCATCCGCAAGCTCAAACCCACCTCGGCTGGCCGCCGCTTCCAAACGGTGTCCACCTTTGAGGAGGTCACCCGGACGACGCCCGAAAAGTCCCTGGTCGAGGGTCTGCCCCATGCCTCGGGCCGTAACTGCTACGGCCGGATCACCTCCCGTCGCCGCGGCGGTGCCAACAAGCGCCTGTACCGGATCATCGATTTCAAGCGCGACAAGGTCGGTGTGCCGGCCAAGGTCTTCTCCGTGGAGTACGACCCCAACCGGAGCGCCCGCATCGCGCTGCTGCACTACGCCGACGGCGAGAAGCGCTACATTCTGGCGCCGCTGGGCATCGCCGTGGGCGATCAGGTCCTGGCCGGGGAAACCGCCGACATCAAGCCGGGCAATGCCCTGCCGCTCAAAAAGATTCCGGTCGGCACGCTGCTCCACAACATCGAGCTGCATCCCGGTCGGGGCGGTCAGATCTGCCGGGCGGCCGGCACCTACGCCCAGCTGGTGGCCAAGGAGGGCAAGTACGCCCTGCTGCGGCTCCCCTCGGGCGAAGTGCGCAACATTCTGGCCGCTTGTCTGGCTTCGGTCGGACAGGTCGGCAACGTGATGCACGAGAATGTCTCCATCGGCAAGGCCGGGCGCAATCGTTGGCTCGGCAACCGCCCCAAGGTTCGCGGCGTGGCCATGAACCCGGTGGACCATCCGTTGGGCGGCGGCGAGGGCAAGAGCTCGGGCGGCCGGCACCCGGTAACTCCGTGGGGTAAGCCGACCAAGGGCTACAAGACCCGTAACAGGAAAAAGGCCTCGTCCAAGCTCATCGTCAAACGGCGCGGACAAAAGTAAGAGGAAACGACTATGCCTCGGTCTCTGAAAAAAGGTCCGTTCGTGGACGGGCATCTGGAAAAAAAGGTCACCTATGCCGTGGAAAACAAGGACCGGCGGGTCATCAAGACTTGGTCCCGGCGTTCCATGATCCTGCCGGAAATGGTGGGGCTGACCTTCGCCGTGCACAACGGCAAGAAGTTCATTCCGGTCTTTGTTTCCGAGAACATGGTCGGCCACAAGCTCGGTGAATTCGCCCCCACGCGGACCTTCCACGGCCATGCCGCGGACAAGAAAAGCAAAGTGAAAAAGTAAGCGGGGACCCCTCCCCTCGGGACTAAGCCATGGAAGCCAAAGCCAAAGCCAAATTCATCCGCGTGTCGCCACAGAAGGCGAGGCTCGTTGCCGCCAATATCCTTGGCCGCCCGGTCGAGGATGCCTTGAATATTCTGAAGTTCACTCCGAAAAAATCGGCCAAGCTCATTGGCAAGGTGCTGCACTCTGCCGTGGCCAATGCCGAGCAGATTTCCGGAGTGGACATCGACAATCTCACGGTCAAGCGGGTGATCGTCAATCCCGGACCGACCTGGAAGCGCATCATGACACGCTCCATGGGCCGAGCCTTCCGGATTATCAAGCGCACGAGCCATATCACCGTTGTCGTGGCCGAGAACGAGGAGTGATGCAATGGGCCAGAAAGTACATCCTTACGGGTTTCGGCTCGGGTACAACAAGACGTGGCTGTCCCGCTGGTTTTCCAAGAAGGACTATCCGGCGTTCGTCCATGAGGACAACGACATCCGGAAGTTCGTCAAGAAGAACCTGTACCATGCCGGCATTTCCAAGATCGAGATCGAACGGGCCGGGGGCAAGATCCGTCTGATCGTGCACACCGCCCGCCCCGGCATTGTGATCGGTCGCAAGGGGACCGAGATCGAAAAGGTCCGCGCCGACCTCAAGAAGCGCTTCGGTCGGGAGTTCACGGTGGAGGTCAACGAGATCCGCCGTCCCGAGGTCGACGCCCAGCTTGTGGCCGAAAATATCGCCCTGCAGCTCGAACGCCGCGTGGCCTTCCGCCGAGCCATGAAGCGGACGGTGGGGCTGTCCCGCAAGTTCGGGGCCGAGGGCATCAAGGTGGCCTGCGCCGGCCGGCTGGCCGGGGCGGAAATCGCCCGGTCCGAATGGTACCGGGACGGCCGGGTGCCCCTGCAGACCCTGCGGGCCGACATCGACTACGGTTTCGCCATCGCCAAGACCACGTATGGCGTCATCGGGGTCAAGGTCTGGATTTTCAAGGGTGAGATTTTGGATCACGAGGTGGAAGCGTAATGCTGGCTCCGAACAAAACCAAATATCGCAAGATGCAAAAGGGCCGCATGCGCGGTCCGGCCACCAAGGGCGCCACCATCGATTTCGGTGATGTGGGCATCAAGGCCATGGAACACGGCAAGCTGACCAGTCAGCAGATCGAAGCCGCCCGTGTGGCCATCATGCGGCACATCAAGCGCGGCGGCAAGGTCTGGATTCGCGTCTTCCCCGATCGCGTCATCACCGAAAAGCCGGCCGAAGTGCGGCAGGGCAAAGGCAAGGGCGCTCCGGTCGGGTGGTTTGCTGCGGTCAAGCCCGGTCGGATGCTCTACGAGATCAAGGGCGTGGACATGGTTACCGCCACGGAAGCCCTGACCCGGGCCATGCACAAGCTGCCCATCAAGACCAAGATCGTGGCCAAGGAGGGCTTCTAGCCATGAAGACCGCCGAACTGCGCGCACTGGATGCCGAAGGCTTGGCCAAGAAGCTTGGCGAGACCCGCGAGGAGCTTTTCAAGCTGCGCTTCCAGCATGCCACGGCCCAGCTGGAAAAAACGCACCGCCTGCGTCAGGTCCGCAAGGACATTGCCAGGCTTTTAACCGTGCAAACCGAACAAAAGCGCAACGCGTAATCGGGGTTCGCCATGCAGGAACACAAAAGCAATCGTCGGGTGCTGACCGGCGTCGTGGTCTCCGACAAGGCCGACAAGACCATCGTGGTCATGGTCGAGACCCTGGTCAAGCATCCGTTGTTCAAGAAATACATCCGCCGCCGCAACAAGTTTATGGCCCATGATCCGCAAAACGATTGCGGTATCGGCGACAAGGTGAGCATCATCGAGCATCGCCCCGTCTCGGCCCGCAAGCGGTGGCATCTTGTAAAAATTATGGAAAAAGCGGTCTAGGAGCCAGGTCATGATCCAGGTGGAAACCCAGCTCGATGTGGCGGACAATTCCGGCGCCAAGAGGGTCAGCTGCATCAAGGTGCTCGGCGGCTCCCGTCGCCGCTACGCCTCGGTCGGCGACATCATCGTGGTTTCGGTCAAGGACGCCCTGCCCAATTCCAAAGTGAAGAAGGGCGCGGTGATGAAAGCGGTGGTGGTGCGGACGACAAAAGAAGTGGGACGGCCCGATGGCTCCTACATCAAGTTCGATTCCAACTCGGCCGTACTGCTGTCCAACCAGCTCGAACCCGTGGGGACCCGTATTTTCGGACCCGTGGCCAGGGAGCTGCGGCAGAAAAACTTCATGAAAATCGTGTCGCTGGCGCCCGAGGTCCTCTAAACCTTCCGCCGCGCGCCATCGAGGACGCCATGAAAACGTATCGGATTCGCAAAGACGACAAGGTGATGGTCACCGCCGGCAAGGACAAGGGCAAGGTGGGCAAGGTACTCAAGATCCTGCCCAAAAAAAACGCCGTGCTGGTGGAAAAGGTGAATATGGTCAAGCGCCACACCAAGGCCAATCCCTATGCCAAGACCCCGGGGGGCATCATCGAGAAGGAGTCCGCGCTGGACATCTCCAACGTGGCCCTGGTCTGTGATGCCTGCGCCAAGCCCACCCGGGTCGGGTACAAGTACACCCCCGAAGGCAAAAAGGTGCGCTTCTGCAAGAAGTGCAACCACGAAATCGCTTGAGTGCAAAAGGAAACGGTATGACCCGCCTGGAAAAACTTTATGCCGAGAAGGTAGCCCCGGAGCTGCAAAAAGAGTTCGGGTACACCTCCAGCATGCAAATCCCCCGGCTCTCCTTCATCTCGCTCAATATGGGATTGGGCGAGGCGAGCACCAATAATAAGATTATTGAGGAAGCCGTGGTGGAGTTGACCGCCATCTCTGGACAAAAGGCCGTTGTGACCCGGGCCCGCAAGTCCATTGCCGCGTTCAAGCTCCGGGAGGGCATGCCGGTCGGGTGTCGCGTGACCCTGCGCCGGGAGCGGATGTGGGATTTCCTTGACAAGCTTATCAACTTCGCCCTTCCCCGGGTGCGCGACTTTCGCGGCGTGCCCGACCGTGGCTTCGACGGGCGCGGCAATTTTACCCTGGGCGTCCGGGAGCACACCATTTTCCCGGAGATCAACGTGGACAGGGTGGAACACGTCAAGGGCATGAACGTCACCATCGTCACAACGGCCAGCGCCGACAAGGAAGGCAAGATGTTTCTCGACCTTCTCGGCATGCCGTTTAAAAAGTAAGGAGAACGGTCGTGGCCCGTAAATCATTGATGGTGAAAGCCCGCCGCAAGCCGAAGTTTTCCACCAGAGCCTATAACCGCTGCCCCATCTGCGGTCGTTCCCGGGCATATCTTCGCAAATTCGGCGTGTGCCGTATTTGCTTCCGGAACATGTCGCTCACCGGAGAAATGCCCGGCGTGCGCAAGTCGAGCTGGTAGCAAGGAGAAGGACGCCATGTCGGTGACCGACCCCATTTCCGATCTGCTGACCCGCATTCGCAACGCCCACGGGGCCTTGCACGCGGATCTGGCTTTGCCGGCCTCGAAGCTGAAGGCTTCCATCGCCGCCATTTTGAAGGACGAAGGCTATATCGACGATTTTGCCGTCGACGAGGCCGTGCTGTCCATCAACCTCAAATACGTGAGTGGCAAGCCGCTCATTTCGGGCCTCAAACGGATGAGCAAGCCCGGCCGCCGCATCTACGTAGGGGCCGAGGACATTCCGAAGGTCCAAAACGGCCTGGGCATCAGCATCCTGTCCACCTCCCGGGGTATCCTGGAGGGGGGCAAGGCCCGGGAGCTCAATGTCGGCGGCGAGCTCCTGTGCGAAATCTGGTAAGAAGACACGTCGCGGAGAAGATGTCATGTCCAGGATAGGCAAACGCGAAATCGACCTCCCGAAAGGGGTAAGCGTCGAGGTGGCCGGTGAGGCCATCACGGTCAAGGGTCCCAAGGGGCAGCTCTCCACGCCGACCCATCCCAAGATCGTCTATACGGTCGAGGAGGGGAAGGTTCGGATCACCCGGGTGGACGACACCCGGTTGGCCCGGGCCCAGCACGGTCTGCGCCGCACGCTGCTCGCCAATTTGGTTGAGGGCGTGAGCAAGGGCTTTTCCAAGAACCTTGAGGTGATCGGCGTCGGCTACAAGGTCTCGGCCACGGCCGACGCGGTCTCGCTCTCGGTGGGATTTTCCCACCCGGTGGATTTCAAGCTGCCGACCGGCATCGAAGCCAAGGTCGACGGCAACAAGTTGATGCTTTCGGGCATCGACAAGGAGCTTCTGGGCGAGACCGCCGCCCGCATCCGCCGCGTACGTCCGCCCGAGCCGTTCAAGGGCAAGGGTATCAAGTACGAAAACGAAGTGATTCGCCGCAAGGCCGGCAAGTCCGGCGGCAAGAAGTAGGGACCGCATATGAAGATGACAAAGACCCTGGCGCGATCGCGCCGGAAAGTCCGCATCCGGAAGAAGCTGGTCGGATCCCTGGAGCGTCCTCGTCTGGTGGTGTACCGTTCCAATCGGTACATCTATGCCCAGGTGATCGACGATACCACGGGGCAGACCCTGGTCTCCTCCTCGAGCCTCGTCCTGGCCAAGGCCGGCGAGCCCCTCAAGGCGGACAAGGAAGCCGCTACCAAGGTCGGCAAGGATCTGGCTGCCAAGGCCCTTGAGCGTCAAATCACGGCCGTTGTCTTTGACCGCAACGGCTACATTTACCACGGCCGGGTGAAAGCCCTGGCCGACGGAGCTCGGGATGGCGGCCTCAAATTTTAATAAGCGCGGGAAGGAAGACGGCATGGATCAGCAGCAGCCTGAACTGTCCCAGATCGAAAAGATCGTGTACTTAAACCGCGTGGCCAAGGTGGTCAAAGGCGGCCGGCGGTTCAGCTTCAGCGCCTTGGTGGTGGTCGGCGACGGAAAAGGTTCGGTGGGCTATGGCCTCGGCAAGGCCAACGAAGTCCCCGAGGCCATCCGCAAGGCCACCGAGCAGGCGCGCAAGGGCATGCTGCGCATTCCGCTCCTGGACGGCACCCTGCCCTACGAGACGGTCGGCCGCTTCGGTGCCGGTCGGGTCATGCTCAAGCCCGCTTCCAAGGGAACCGGCATCATCGCCGGCGGCCCGGTCCGGGCCATCATGGAAGCCTGCGGCGTCCATGACATCCTGGCCAAGGCCATCGGCACCAACAATCCGCACAACGTGCTGCGGGCCACCATGGCCGGTCTGGCCTCCCTGCGTAGCGCCGATGCCGTCGGCGCCATGCGCGGCAAGGCCTTGGCCACCCCGCGCAAATAAGGAAGACGCCATGGCAACCATTACCATCAAGCTGGTCCGACGCCGCTATGGCAATACCCCCAAGCAGCGCGGCACTCTGGCCGCTCTTGGACTGAAAAAGATCCGTCAGGAACGTTCCTTCGAGAAGACCGACGCGGTGCTCGGTCAGATTGCGAAGGTCAAGCACCTGGTCGAGGTGACCGAGTCATGAAGCTCCACGAACTCTATCCATTTCCCGAGGAACGGGCCAGCCGCAAGCGGCTCGGTCGCGGCCGGGCCACGGGCCAGGGCTGCACCTCCGGCAAGGGCACCAAAGGTCAGAACTCCCGGGCGGGCGTGAGCATGCGCCCCTGGTTCGAGGGCGGCCAGATGCCGCTGTCCCGGCGTTTGCCCAAGCGCGGCTTTAAGAACTATCCGTTCAAGATCGTCTACCAGCCGCTCAATCTCGACCGGCTGCTGGCGGCCTTTCCCGGACAGGCCGCCATCTCCCTGGATGACATCTACGCCAAGGGTCTGGCTGCCGCCGACACCTTGGTCAAGGTCCTCGCCCAGGGGGAAGTGACCGCCGCCGTGACCGTCCAGGCCCATCGCTTCAGCGCCAAGGCTGCCGAAAAGCTGGCCGCCGCCGGTGGCAAGGCGGAGACCCTTGGCGTTGCCGAAGTCTCCGAACAAACCCCAACCGAATAAACGGACACCGCTGTGGCCCTTACCGGAGTCGAAAATCTCGCGCGTCTGCCGGAGCTGAAAAAAAAGCTCCTTTGGACTTTCCTGCTGGTAGCCATCTACCGGATAGGCGTTCATGTCCCTGTGCCCGGCGTGGACGCATCCGCCTTGGCGGACTTCTTCGAGAGCGCCAAAAATACGCTTTTCGGGCTGTTCGACATGTTTTCCGGCGGTGGGTTGCGCAATCTTTCCATCTTTGCCCTGGGCATCATGCCCTATATCTCGGCCTCCATCATTTTGCAGCTGTTGACCGTGGTCAGTCCCGAGCTGTCCAAGATGCAAAAGGAGGATGGCGCCGCCGGCCGCAAGAAGATCACCCAGTATACCCGCTACGGCACCGTCCTGATTACGCTGATCCAGGGCTTCGGCATCGCCGTCGGCCTGGAAAGCATGGCCAGCCCGTCGGGGGCGCCGGTGGTGATCGTTCCGGGCTGGGGCTTTCGCCTGATGACCATCATCACGCTGACGGCCGGAACCATCTTTCTGATGTGGATCGGCGAGCAGATGACGGAAAAGGGCATCGGCAACGGCATCTCCATGATTATTTATGCCGGTATCGTGGCCGGGCTGCCTCGGGCCGTCATCAGTACCTTTTCCCTGGTCAAGGCCGGCGAGCTGTCGCTGTTCGTGCTGGTCCTGATCGTGGCGCTGATGTTGGCCGTCCTGGCCGCCATCGTCTTCATGGAGCGAGGCCAGCGGCGCATTCCGATCCAGTACGCCAAACGCATGGTCGGGCGAAAGATGTACGGCGGCCAGACCACGCACCTGCCCCTTCGGGTCAATACGGCCGGTGTCATTCCGCCCATTTTCGCCTCGTCCATTCTGCTTTTCCCGGCGACCTTGGGCGAGTTTTCCAGCGTCCCCTGGCTCAAATCCGTGGCCTCCTTCTTCAGCCCGCAGACCATCACCTATAATGTCATTTTCATCGGGCTGATCGTGTTTTTCTGTTACTTCTACACGGCCATCATCTTCGATCCGGCCGATATCGCCGAGAACCTCCGCAAGCAGGGCGGTTTTATTCCCGGAATCCGGCCGGGAGGGAAGACCAAGGAATATATCGACAAGGTTCTGGCTCGTATCACCCTGTGGGGTTCCCTGTATATCTCAGTGGTCTGCGTATTGCCCATGGTGCTCATTCAACAGTTCAACGTCCCGTTCTATTTCGGCGGCACGTCGCTGTTGATCGTCGTGGGCGTTGCCATGGATTTCATGTCGCAGATCGAGTCCTATTTGATCTCCCGCCAGTATGAAGGCCTCATGCAGAAGGGGAGACTCAAGGGCAGGCAGTAATTTTGAAAAAGGTTCGAGGCATTTATCTCAAAAACGAACTTGAGATAACCTCCATGCGGGAGGCCAGCCGCATCGTGGCCGTCATTTTGCGCGAGCTGGCCGAAGCGGTGGCACCGGGTGTCCCCACCATGTTCTTTGAGGAATTGGCGCGCAAGCGCTGTGCCGATTTCGGCGTCAAGCCGGCTTTTCTCGGCATGTACGGCTTCCCGTACGCCCTGTGCTGCTCGGTGAACGAGCAGGTGGTGCACGGCTTCCCGTCGGAGCGCAAGCTTGAACCGGGCGATCTGGTCAGCTTCGACATGGGCGTCGTGTATGATGGATTCTACGGGGATTCGGCCACCACGGTGCCGGTCGGCCCGGTCGACGCAACGAGTGCCAAGCTTTTGGCCGTGACCCGGGAATCCTTGGCAGCCGGCATTGCCCAGGCGCTTGAGGGCAATGATCTGTACGACATCTCGCGAGCCGTGCAGAAATATGTTGAAGAGCGGGGCCTTGGTGTTGTAAAACGATTTGTTGGGCATGGGATCGGCCGCAAATTACACGAAAAGCCGGAAGTGCCCAATTTCGTTCCCCGGGACGCGCAGCGGGTATCGCTCAAACCCGGGATGGTCCTGGCCATCGAGCCCATGGTGACCGCTGGTGGGCCCGAAGTCGAGGTTTTGTCCGACAACTGGACGGCGGTGACCAGGGACCATAGCATGGCTGCCCACTTTGAACACACGGTGGCGGTCACGAAACATGGCCCACGCATTTTAAGCCTGGCGGACTGATCGGTCGATGCCCTGGCGGCACCGACCGTTTCCCGCGCCGGGAGATGGAGAAACGGCATGAAAGTGAAACCTTCTGTGAAAAAACTTTGTCCCAAGTGCAAAATCATCCGGCGCCACGGCGTTGTGCGGGTGATCTGCGAGAACCCCCGGCACAAACAGCGCCAGGGATAACGGAGGACCGTCGTGGCCAGAATCGCGGGAGTCGACCTTCCCAAAAACAAGCGGATGGATATTGCCCTGACCTACATTTATGGCATTGGCCGGACTACGGCCCTGCACATCCTCGAAACCACGGGCGTGGATTGGACCAAAAACGCTGACGCCCTGACACCCGAGGAAGCCAACACCATCCGTAAGGAAATTGAGGCCAATCACAAGGTCGAGGGCGACCTGCGGCGTGACGTGACGGCCAATATCAAGCGCCTCATGGACATCGGCTGCTACCGGGGCCTGCGCCATCGCCGGGGCCTGCCCGTGCATGGCCAGAGGACCCACACCAATTCGCGCACCCGCAAGGGCCCGCGTCGTGGCGTGATGGCCAAGAAGAAGAAATAACGGTTTCGGCGCGTCGCGCCCATCAACCCGGTAACTTGCCCAATCATAGGGATTTCTGGAGAGACCCGTATGGCGAAACCACGCCGCACCGGCAAAAAGGAACGGAAGAATATTCCCGTGGGCGTTGCCCACATCCAGGCCTCGTTTAACAATACCATCGTGACCTTCACCGATCAGAAGGGCAATGTGATCAGCTGGGCCACTTCCGGTGGGGCGGGATTCAAGGGCTCGCGGAAGTCGACCCCCTTCGCCGCCCAGGTGGCGGCCGAGAACGCCGCCCGGAAGGCCCAGGAAAACGGCATGCGCACCGTCGGCATTCTGGTCAAGGGCCCGGGCTCGGGGCGGGAGGCCGCCATGCGCGCCATCCACAACGCCGGCTTCAGGGTCAGTTATATTCGGGATATCACCCCCATTCCCCACAATGGCTGCCGTCCTCCCAAACGGCGCCGAGTCTAGCGGGAGGGAAACCGCCCGACGCAGGCGCTTCGCCGGCGAGAAGGGAGAAACCCGTCCAGGCCGCACACGAGCCCTGGACCTTCTAAAAGGCGTTGCGCGGCCCTGTCGGATGTTGGGCCGAAATCGGACGCAATGCGGGATGTCGTCGCCACCAGGTCGGGCGACCCCGCTGCACAGTGAGGAGGAATGACCCTTGGCACGTTATACTGAAGCGAAATGCCGGATCTGCCGCCGGGAAGGGGCCAAGCTCTTTTTGAAGGGTGATCGGTGCTACACCGACAAGTGCGCCTACGAGCGCCGGCCCTATGCCCCTGGCCAGCATGGCCGTATCCGCAAAAAAATGAGCGATTACGCCGTGCAGCTGCGTGAGAAACAGAAAACTCGCCGCATGTACGGTATCCTGGAAGGACAGTTTCGCGCCTACTTCCAGCGCGCCGATATGAAAAAAGGCGTCACCGGCGAAAACCTGTTGTCCTTTCTGGAGCGTCGCCTGGACAACGTGATTTATCGCCTGGGCTTCGCTGCTTCGCGCAACCAGGCCCGGCAGCTCGTGCGCCACGGTATCTTCGTTCTCAACGGACACCGCGTGACCATTCCCTCGATGCAGGTGAAAATCGGCGATGTCGTCGAGGTACGGGAGAAAAACCGCCAGTCCCCCCTCATGCAGGAGGCGCAGCAGGTTATTGCCCGGCGCCCCTGTCCCGCTTGGCTTGAGGTGGATGGCGAAAAGCTCAAGGGCAAGGTCAATGCCCTGCCTACCCGCGAGGACGTGCAGTTCCCGATCAACGAGCAGTTCATCGTCGAACTCTACTCCAAGTAATCGGCAAAGTACGCTTTGCATAAGGTGACGCCATGTTGATTCGTAACGGCCAAAGGCTCATCAACTCCCGCAACTGGACCGAATTGGTCAAACCGGAAAAACTCGTTCGCGAGACCGAGCCTTCCGATACCTTCGGCCGGTTCATCTGCGAGCCCCTGGAGCGGGGATTTGGCACGACCCTCGGCAATGCCTTGCGTCGGGTGCTGCTGTCGTCCCTGCAAGGCGCCGCCATCGTGGCCGCCCGCATCGAGGGCGTACAGCACGAGTTCTCGACCATCCCGGGCATCATCGAGGACGTGACCGAAGTCATCCTCAACCTGAAGCAGGTCCGGTTGGCCATGACCACCGACGAACCGCAAAGGCTCACCCTGCTTGCCAAGGAAAAAGGGGAAGTCCGGGCCAGCGCCATTCAGGGCAACCAGAACGTGACCGTCCTGAACGGCGACATCCTGATCGCCACCCTGTCCGAGGACCGCGACCTGCGCATCGACCTCGAAGTTCGCATGGGCAAGGGCTATGTCCCGGCCGAGATGCACGAGGGCCTGGAATCGGAAATCGGACTGATTCTGCTGGATTCCAGCTTTTCCCCGGTCAAAAAGGTCGCCTACACCCTCGAGCAGGCCCGCGTCGGGCAGATGACCAACTATGACAAGTTGATTCTGGAAGTCACCACCGACGGTTCCATTACCCCGGATGACGCCATCTCCTACAGCGCCAAGATCCTGAAGGATCAGCTCACGGTCTTCATCAATTTCGATGAAAAGGAGACCGAGGCGGACAAGGCCCGGCGTCGCGATGACATCGAACTCAATCCCAGCCTGTTTAAAAACATCGACGAGCTTGAGCTTTCCGTGCGCGCCACCAATTGCCTCAAATCCGCCAACATCCAAACCGTTGGCGAACTGATGCAGAAGACCGAAAACGAGATGCTCAAGACCAAGAACTTCGGCAAGAAATCCCTTGAGGAAATCCGCCGGGTGCTGGAAGACATGGGCCTCGAGTTTGGCATGCGCATCGAAAACTTCGAACAAAAATACCAGGAATGGCTGAAGAGGAAGCAGGTCGATGAGACATAAGAAATCCGGACGCAAATTCGGCAGAACGGCTCCCCATCGGAAGTCCATGCTGCGGAATATGGCCCGCTCGCTTCTTATCCACGAGCGTATTCGCACCACCGAGCACAAGGCCAAGGAACTGCGCGGCATTGTGGAGCGTCTGGTGACCCTGGCCCGCACCGACACCGTCCACGCCCGGCGGCTGGCCTATAAGGTTCTGGAAAACCATCAGTTGGTGGCCAGACTCTTCAACGATATCGCCCCGCGGTTTGCCGGCCAGCCCGGCGGCTATACCCGGGTGGTCAAGCTGGGGCTGCCTCGGGCCGGGGACTGTGCGCCCATGGCCATCATCGAGCTGACCCAGCTCGAGGCCGCCGCGGCCAAGAGTGAAACCCCGAAACCCGCCGTACCGGCCCAGCCGCCGGCGGACACCCCCGCGCCGGAAACTCCGGCGCAACCGGAAGAGTAGTCATAACAGGGCCTTCGGGCCCTGTTTTTTTGTCCACCGCAGACCACCCGAGCGCTTAGGCATGGATATTCGTCGGTTGCAGGCTTTTTGCCAGGTCTATATCCTCCGCAGCTTTTCCAAGGCCGGCGAGGCCCTGCAATTGTCGCAGCCGACCATCAGCGCGCATGTCCTCGCCCTGGAGGACGAGATCGGAATGCCGCTCTTTGACCGGCTCGGGCGCGCCATCCTGCCCACCCAGGCCGGTGAGGTCCTGTTTACGCATGCCCAGGCCGTCTTTGACGAACTGGAGCAGGCCAGAGTCGCCTTGCTGGCCCTGACCGATCGGGTGGCCGGGGAACTCGCGATCGGCGGCAGCACCATTCCGGCGCACTACATCATCCCCAAACTGGCCGCCCGGTTTCACGCCGCCTTTCCCGAGGTGCGCCTGCGCCTCGAGGTCGGGGATACCCAGGAAATCACGGAACAGGTCCTGGACGGCAGGGTGCTGGTCGGCCTGGTCGGCGGCCCGACGCCGCTTCCCGAGCTGGAGTGCCGGCCATTTCTGGATGATGCCCTGGAACTCGTGGCCCCGCGTGCCTTGCCGGTTCCGGATCTGACCGGAAACGACTGGCGGGAACGGCTTCTTTCCCTCCCCTGGATCATGCGGGAGCCCGGCTCCGGAACGCAGCGGGCCCTGGTGCGGGCCGGCGACGAGGCCGCCTGTCCCTTGCGCAGCATTGTTCCCGTCCTGACGGTACACTCCTCGTTGGCTGCCCTCGAATGCGTGGACGCCGGGCTGGGCGTGGCCGTGGTGTCGCATCTGGCCGCCAGGGCCTATCTCGATCGGGGCACCGTCGCCCGGCTGGCGACGCCCCATCTTCCCATGCGCCGGCAGTTCTACACGGTGCATCATGCCCGGCGGGGGGAGTCTCCCGCCCTGGCCGCCTTTCTGGAGGCCTGCGGTTCGATTTGACGGGCTTCCCGGCACGAGGCATCTGCCGGAGAAATCCCTTCGCGCCGGCCCGGCACTTCGGTCTGCGTGCGGCGCCAGCCCCACGTGTCGGGCGACAAGATTTTAACAGGCCGGGATTGCGCAGGATTCCAAAGGGCGGAGCCCTTTGGCCGCCGGAGGCATCCCTCAGGACGCCCGTGGGCAGCGGTCTCAAAGGCTACAACCCTTTGGCCGCCGGAGGAGTTCCAGGCGATTTTTTTAAAGCGCCGCAAAAGGAAAAGGCCCGCTCCGGTGTGATCGGAGCGGGCCCTTTTATGCTGTGTTAGCCTGTTAGCCCTGGATGAGGGAAAGGGCCATCTTGGGCAGGGAGTTGGCCTGGGACAACATGGCCACGGCCGACTGGGTCAGGATCTGCTCCCGCACGTAGCTGGTCATTTCGGTGGCCACGTCCACGTCGGTGATCTGCGATTCGGCGGAAGTCAGGTTTCCGGCCTGGATCTCCAGGTTGGAGATGGTGTTTTCCAAGCGGTTCTGCAGGGCGCCAAGAGAGGCCCGGATCTTGTCCTTGGACACGATGGCGCTCTTGATCTTGTCCAGAGCTTCCTGGGCCAAGGTCTGGGTGGAGATGCTCCGCCCGGCGTTGGTGGTGGTAGCGGAGGCGCCCATGCCCAGACCGAAGGCCGAGGCCGTCGACGTGTTGATCTGGACGTAGTAGTAATCTTCGGCGGACAGGTTGCCGGAACCGAAGTGGACCTTCAACTTTCCGGTGGAGGTGGCGCCGCTGCCGTTGTGCACGGAACTCGAAAGGTTGCCGTTCAACAGATAGATGCCGTTGAAGTCCGTGGCATTGGCGATTCGGGTGATTTCCGAGGCCATGGCCTGGTATTCCGAATCGATGATGAGGCGCTGATCCGAAGTGTAGGTGCCGGTGGCCGCCTGTTCGGCCAGTTCCTTCATGCGGACGAGCTTTTCATCGATGACGGACAGCGCGCCATCAGCCGTCTGGATGAGCGAGATGGCGTCGTTGGCGTTCCGCACGCCCTGATTGAGGGAGGCGACGTCGGCCTTCATGAGCTCGCTGACGGCCATGCCGGCGGCATCATCGGCGGAACTGTTGATCCGGAGACCTGAGGACAGACGGTTCGTGGATGTGGCCAGGGCGCTGTAGGAATGGTTCAGATTCCGGGCCGCTGTCATGGCCATCATGTTGTGATTGATCGAAAGCATTGCTTTTCCTCCTTGAAAAGTGAGTGCATCCAGCTCGGAACCCACGGGGGCGACAACTCGCCGGCGGCATGGGGGTTTCGGTTACATACTCAGGCTTGCGCCGGCCAACTGCCATTGTTGTTTGAACGCTGAGCCACCTTTGCCATGAACCTGTCGTGCGCGGTCTCATTTTCCCGCCCATTTGCTGCACTTATCGGCGGTCTGGGAAAACCCTTTAGGGATTTTTCCAAGGAAATTTTGCGAAAAGTTCGGGTATAAAAGACGAGAAAGGAAAATTCTTGGCAAGAACAAGGAAAGATTATGCCCTATGCCGAAAACTTGTTTGGAATACTAAAGACGAGAGTCCTCACAATACAGTGAGACTGGACAAATAGACTTAACAGTCAGCTTATCGGCTGGAATCGAAAAGCCCTTAGGCCCTGCCGTATTTTTTTTGTCCGGGATTACGGTTTGTCCCGCCCGCGCTTGCCTCGGCGGCAGCGCTATGTCAAAATATGTGTTATGTTAAGCTGAACTACCCACAGGAGGATACCCATGCAACGCTTGTACACCCAGGGACTCGTGTGCCTGATGGCCCTGCTGCTGCTCGGAGCCGCGCCGGCCCGGGCCCAGAACAAGACCTTGATGATGGCCACCACCACCAGCACCGACGATACGGGGCTTTTGCCCGTGTTGGCGGCGGCCTTCAAAAAGGACACCGGCATCGAACTCAAATGGGTGGCCGTGGGCACCGGCAAGGCCCTGGAACACGGCAAAAACTGCGATGTGGACGTGCTGCTCGTCCATGCGCCCGGTGCGGAAAAACAGTTCGTGGATGAGGGACACGGCGTGAACCGGACCCAGGTCATGTACAATGACTTCATCCTGGTCGGCCCGGCCGCCGATCCGGCCAAGATCAAGGGCAAGACCGCCGCCCAGGCCCTGGCCGCCATCGCCGCCGCCAAGGCCCCCTTCGTCAGCCGGGGGGATGATTCCGGAACCCACAAGATGGAACAGAAGCTGTGGAAGAACTCCGGGATGGCCGTCCCGGACAAGGATCCCTGGTATGTGTCCGCCGGCCAGGGCATGATGGCCACCCTCAACATGGCCGCCGAACGCAAGGCCTATACCCTGGTCGATCGCGGCACCTACATCTCCTACGAGGATCAGGCCAAGGGCAAGCCGTCCCTGGCCATCCTGGTCGAAGGCGACAAGCCGCTGCTCAACCAGTACAGCGTCATTTCCGTCAATCCCGCCACGTGCAAGAGCGTGAAGTTCGACCTGTCCGAGACCTTCCGCAAGTGGCTGGCTTCGCCCGCCGGCCAGAAGGTCGTCGGGGATTACACCCTGAAGGGGAAGAAGCTCTTTACCCCGAACGCCGGTAAGGAATAACGCCACGACATGCCTGTCTCGCCCGGCCCCTGGATCGGCCGGGCGAGACGTTGGGGGCGCCATGAACTACATCCTCGACGGCCTGCGGCAGGCCATGATCCTGCTTGCCGCCGGCGATCCCGAGACCTTCTCGGCGGTCTGGACGACGCTTCTCGTCACCATGGAGGCCATGGTCGCCACCCTGGTCGTGGGCACGCCGCTCGGCTTCCTCCTCGGCTACGCCAACTTTCCCGGAAAGCGGTCCGCCAGGCTTGTGGTCGAAACCTTTTTGTCCTTCCCGACCGTGGTCATCGGCCTGATCGTCTACGCCTTCATTTCCAGGCGCGGCCCCCTGGGCGAACTGGGACTCCTTTTTACCGTGCCCGGCATGGCCGTGGGGCTGACCATCCTCGGCCTCCCCATCGTCATCGCCCTGACCGCCCAGGCCGTGGAAAACCTGGATCGGCGGCTGCGCTCCACCTTGTTGACCCTGGGGGCCCGGCCGCGCCAGGTCTTTGCCACCACCCTGGTCGAGGCCCGGTTCGGCATGCTCCTGGCCTGCACCGCCGCCTTCGGCCGCATCGTCTCCGAAATCGGCATTTCCATGATGCTCGGCGGCAACATCAAGTGGGACACCCGTACCATCACCACGGCCATCGCCCTGGAGACCGGCAAGGGCGAATTCGCCACGGGCATTGCCCTGGGTATCGTCCTTATGGTCATTGCCTTTCTGGTCAATCTGGTGGCGGCGGCCCTGCGCAGGAGGTCCGGAGCATGAGCGTCTTATATGCGTTGCGCGACGTCATCCAGCGCTACGAGGACAGGGTTATCCTGAATCTGCCCGTTCTGGACGTGCCCGCCGGCACCATTCTGGGCTTGGCCGGCCCTAACGGCGGCGGCAAGAGCACGCTGTTGCGCCTGCTCGCCTTCCTGGAATCGCCGGTTTCGGGCGAGGTGCGCTTCGACGGCCGGCCAACCCTTGGCCGCGAGATCGAACTGCGCCAGATCATCTCGTATTTTCCCCAGGAGCCGTACCTGCTCAAACGCTCCGTCCGGGCCAACGTGGGCTATGGCCTGTCCATTCGCCGCGTCGCCAACGTGGCCACGCGGGTAAACGAGGCCCTGGCCCAGGTCGGCCTCGATCCGGAGCGCTTCGCCGGCCGTTCCTGGATGCAGCTGTCCGGGGGCGAGGTCAAACGGGTGGCGCTGGCCGCCCGGCTGGCCTTGCGGCCGAAAGTGCTCCTGCTGGACGAACCCACGGCCAACCTGGACCGGGCCAGCGCCGAGCTGGTGCGCCGGGCGGTGGCCACGGCCCGGGAAAAGCACGGCACGACCCTGGTGATAAGCGGCCATGACCATCCCTGGCTGCAGGCCATTTGCGACGACATCATCTGGCTGCGGGACGGGATGCTCTCCGAACCGAACCTGCCCGACGGGCACGAGGCCGCCCGGTCCGCCTGGGCCGCCGTTATCGCAAGCGAGAGGAGTCCTTCATGAAAGGCGTACAGATTCTGGGATTTAAAAAATCCGGCAAGACGGCGCTGACCGTGGCCCTCCTGGCCCGGCTGCGGGAATTGGGGCTTTCGCCCTCGGCGCTCAAATGCACCCACAATCCGGGCCTGGACAAGGAAGATACCGATACCGACCGTTTCCTGCCCTACTGCCGGGCCGTCGGGGCCCTGGCCGGTCGGGAGAGCGCCATGTTCTGGAACGGGACGCGCGATGTGGCCGACATGGTCTCCCTGCTCGCCTCCGATGTGCTGGTCATGGAAGGGGGGCGGGAACTCGGTCTGGCTCCCCGGGTGCTTTTGCCGCGCGAACCGGCGGAAGCGGCCAGCCTGTCCGATCCCGGACTGGTCCTGGCCGTTTACGGGCCGGTGGCCGTGCCGGGGCTGCCCCATGTCGCTTCGGTGGAGGAACTGGCCGATCTGGTCCTGGCCAAGGGCTTCGTGCTGCCGGGGCTCGACTGCGGCGGCTGCGGCCGGAAATCCTGCGGCGCACTGGGCGCCGACATCCTGGCCGGTCGGGCCAGTCCCGAGGAGTGCGTCTCGGCCCATCCGCCCCTTTCCGTCTCCATCGGCGACCGACCGCTGTCCGTAAATCCTTTCGTGGCCAGGGTTCTGGCCTCGGGCATCCGGGGACTTCTGACCGAACTCAAGGGCTACGGGCCCGGACCTTTGACAATCCGTATCGGATAGCCTGGCGCAGCGTCTTGTCTTCCCCCGACATCACGGGTAAAACGCGGGCAGATGGAACTCGTATCCGGGAGGGGCCGCATGAGCAGCGCCACGGACAAGACCGACGCCACCAGCATCCTGGACCAGGGGCCCTCGGATGATCCTTCCGTATTGGATCGCCCCATCCTGGAAGTTGTGGCCCGGCGCGTCCGCCAGAAGATGGAAGCCTATCAGGGCTATAATTTTACGGCGCTTCAGAGCATTTCCTTAAACGTTTTCTTCGATCTGGCTCAGGAGTTTCCCACCCTGGAACACCTGTATGCCATCTGCCTGCTCATCCCCAGGCTCTTTTTCGGCACCGAGTGTTCCCTCTACGTCCTGGACAGCAAAAACGGCGCCATCCGCCGCTGCACCTACCGCTGCCGCCAGATCGATGCCGGCGAACTGGCCGATCTGCCCTTTCCGCAAAAGACCATCGTGCGCGATGACCGGCTCTATATCCCCATCAAGGGCAACCATGAGCTCATCTCCCAACTGCCGTTCACGCCCAAGGAAGACGTCATCGGCATGTTGGAGATCGACACGGCCGGCCAACTCTCCGAGCAGGATCGGTTTTTTTTCGAACGCTACGCCAGCCGCTTCGGCTACCAGTTGCACAACCGCATCTTGGGCAACAAGAACCGGGAACATCTTCAGTTCATCCGCAATCTGGTCGGCGATATCGGGCACAACGTCATTGTGCCGAACATCTATTTCAAGCTCTATTACAAACGGCTGCGCTCCAAGATCGATCTGCTCAAGTTCTTCGAGTGGAAGCTCAAGCAGTCCTTCGAGGGGGAGGACGGCGAGGCGGCGGCCCTGTCCGAAGGGCATGAGAAACTGCTGCGGGATCTGGGCTACATCCATGAGGGACTGATGGACCAGTACCGCCAGATTCTCACCCATTACGAGCAGACGAGCCTGTTTCTGGAGACGTTGCTGCGCCGTTCCCATTTCGAGGAGGGGCGCTACGTCCTGGAAAAACGGGCCTGCAATTTCAAAAAGCAGGTCATCGACCTGCAACTGGAACGCTATCGCCCCCGGTTCGAGGAGCGGGGCATCGAGGTCGATACCTCCATGGGCGGCGTGCCGGATCAGGAAATCGAGGTGGTGGTGGATATCGGGCTTATCAGCCAGGTGTACGCCAACCTTTTTTCCAATGCCGTCAAATACACCCGCGAGGTCGTCGACGCGTCCGGCCGCAAGCGCCGCTTCATTTCCTTCGGCTGGGAACGCAAGGAGAATTATTTCGGCCCCGGCCGCGACGGCATCAAACTGAACGTCTTCACCTCCGGCCCGGCCATCCCCCCCGAGACCGCCAGCCACCTGTTCGAGGAGGGCGTGCGCGGCGAGAACGCCTCGGGCGAATACGGCACCGGCCACGGCCTCTACTTCATCCGCGAAGTGGTGCGCCTGCACGGCGGCGTGGAAGGCTACGAAGCGACGTCGCTGGGGAACAACTTCTTTTTCATTCTGCCCATGGACCCCGTGCTGTAGGAGGCGGAGCTGCAGATGCCTCCGGCGGCCGGGGGAAGAATTCCCCCGGACCCCTCGCACAGGGGAAGGGTTACTGGACCGGGCGCCGGGCTGCCCGCCACAGGCGCAGGATCGTCACGGCGTTGACCGTGGCGATGCTCGATTCGAGCAGCGTCCCGCCGATGGAGCCCGAAAGGATGTTGTTGGTGAGCCAGCAGAGGGTGGCGACCAGCAGCAGGCCCCGCATGGCCAGCCCTTTGAGGAAAAAGACCGCGATCGTACCGGCCAGCCCCGCGCCGATGGCGAAAACGGCCGTCCAGGAGGTGGCCAGGGCGATGCCGAAAACGAGGTTGGTGACCAGGAAGACGGCGGCCACGTACGGAGAGCGGGTCTTGAGCGAAGCGAACATGCGGATGGCTGCGATCAGGGCGCTGGCGGCCGCCGGATTGTTGCCGAGCAGAACGAAATGCGCCGTATAGACCACGCATTCGCTGGCCACCAGGAATTTGAGCCGCCTGTCGATACGCTGGGCAAAGGCGACCACGCCGAGGGCGAAGGCCAGATAGCCGACAACCTGCGCCGGCGTGAAAAAATCCATCGTTTTCCCTCGTACGTTTAGCGGCGTTGGTCGAAGGCGATGCCTCCGGCGGCCAAAGGGCTTGGTCCTTTGGAATCCTTTCCTGCCGAGCCTGTTTGCGCCCCAGCGGCGACGGGAAGGTTGCCAGGCAATGGTGGGTCGTTTCGGAGAAGAGCGTCGCGGGCGTCGGCAATAGGTCTGTTGCCGGCGATTGGCAAGTTCGAGACCCCTGCCCAATGGCCGGCTCCAGTGATTTTGCCGTGAGACAAAATTGAGACTGCTGCACAATTCCATGGCGGCATGCCGGTGCCCCAAGCCTGGAACCGCAACCGTCTAAAATCATATCGGGTTTCCAAAGGGCGGAGCCCTTTGGCCGCCGGAGGCTTCCCCTGCGGCGCATTGTGCAGCGTTCCCAGTTCCTATGGAAAAACGGGCGACGGATACGTATCCGCCGCCCGTGATCCCCTTCTCCCTTGTCAGGGAGCCGGGGGGGATGCCCCCCCGGTTTTTTTCGCGTTAGATCGCGGCGTCGCCGGATTCGCCGGTGCGGATGCGGACCACGCCCTGCAGGTCGGAGATGAAGATCTTGCCGTCACCGATGTTGCCGGTGTTGGCCGTATTGCGGATGAGATCCACGGCCTTTTCGGCCAGGTTGTCCGGCACGACCACTTCCAGTTTGACCTTGGCATTGAACTGCACCTGGTACTCGATGCCGCGGTAGGCCTCGACATGGCCTTTCTGGCGGCCGTAGCCGCGCACTTCGGTGACGGTCAGGCCGTGGATGCCGAGCTTGTCCAGGGCATCCTTGACTTCGTCGAGCTTGAACGGCTTGATGATGGCTTCGATTTTTTTCATGGCGTTCCCCCTTTTTTTACCGGTGGGTTTTCTGCAGGACGAAGTCCGGATAGGCGGTCACGGCCACTTCGTGCTGGTCCAGGCCCTCGAGCTCGTGCTCGGGCTTGACCCGCATGGGCACGATCAGGTTGGACACCTTGAAGAAGATGAACATCAGGACGAACACGAAGACGAAGTTGGTGACGACGCCGGCGATCTGGGCCATGAGCTGGCCGCCGTCGCCGTAGAACAGGCCCGTGACGCCGCCGCTGATGCCGTTTAAGGCGTCACCGTAGGTGCCGTCGGCAAAAAGGCCGACCGAGAGCAAGCCCCAAGCGCCGTTGACGCCATGGACCGAAATGGCGCCGACCGGATCGTCGATCTTGAGGGTCCGTTCGACGAAGAAGACGCTTATGCACAGCAGCACGCCGGCGATGGCGCCGATGATGACGGCCGAGACGGAATTGACGAAAGCGCAGGGGGCGGTGATGGCGACCAGGCCGGCCAGCAGTCCGTTGGCGGCCATGGAGATGTCAGGCTTGCCGTAGAACATCCACATGTACATCATGGAGCAGAACGCACCAGAGGCCGAGGCCAGCATGGTGTTGGTGGCGATGACGCCGATGCGCAGGTCCGTGCCGGACAGCGAGGAGCCGGCGTTGAAGCCGAACCAGCCGAAGGCCAGGATGAAGCAGCCGAGGATGGCCATGGGGATGTGATGGCCGGGCAGGGCATTGGGGGTGCCGTCCTCGCGGAATTTCCCCAGCCGCGGTCCCAGGCAGATGGCGCCGGCCAGGGCCGACACGCCGCCGGTCATGTGCACCACCGAGGAGCCGGCGAAGTCCACCGTGCCGTGGCCAAGACCGAAATATTTGCCCAGGCAGGACAGCCAGCCGCCGCCCCAGACCCAGTTGGCGTACAGGGGATAGGTGATCATGGAAATGAAGAAGCCGAAGACCACAAAGGATTTGAACGTCCACCGCTCGGCCATGGAGCCGGTGGGGATGGTGGCCGTGGTATCCATGAACACCATCTGGAACAGGAACAGGGTGAAGATGACGGCATCATAGGACACGCCGGACAGGAAGAAGCCGGTCGTGCCGAACAGGCCGAAGTCCTTGCCGCCGATGGTGATGGAGAACTCGTTGGCCAGGGCGCCGGCGCCGCCGAGCGAGGCCACGCCGCCCACGCCGCCCATCTGGAAGGCAAAGCCGCAGATCCAGTAGCCGAGCATGCCGATGCCGTAGATCATCATGTTCATGGCCATGGTATGGCCGGCGTTCTTGGCGCGGGTGAAGCCCGTTTCGGCCAGGGCGAAACCGGCCTGCATGAACATGACCAGGAAGCCGCACACCAGGGTCCAGACCATGTTGATGGAGATGCGGTTATGCCCGACCACGTCGGCCAGCTTGGTGGCCAGGGGCTCTTTTTCGGACATGGAGGCCATGTCCTCCTTGGTCGGGGCGCCGGTGGTGGCGCCAATGACGTCAGCCGCGCCGCCGATGGAGGCTCCCGAGGGGTCGGAGACCGGCGCCGGCGCCGGTGCGTCCTCGGCGACGGCGGTCAGTGGCAAGGCCACGATCGTCAAAAACAAGGCCAGCACGAGAAAGGAAATGTTTTTTCGCATGGTGTTCTCCGATTCCGTGGTTATTCGGCCTGGATGGCCAGGTCATAGGGTACTGCGTGTCAGGGGGCCGCTTCGAAGGACGGATCAGGACGAGTCGGGAAGAGGGAACATGGCGGGCCTCCTGGATAAAGTTTGCGTCGGCGCGATGCAGGCTGGAAAGCAAATTTGGAACCATTTCGTTAATATATTGAAATGAATCTTTTTTTTAAAAAAACGCCCGTCAAGGCTGCCAGAATGCGCCTTTATGCGACAATTTTGTTGCACGAAGATCACATTTTGTCGTTGCACGGGATTTCGTAGTCCAACTGGGTGTTTTTCCGCAATACAGGCAAAGCCGGTTGTTCGAAAGGCATGGGTTAAAATTATTACAAATCTGTAATGATTTACGATATTGTGAATTGCTTCCATAGGTGCCCCCTCCCTGCCGGTTCGGCCGCGGAACGGTGCCCCCTCCCGCCGCGGCTTCCGGGCCTCGCCGCCCAGTCGTCTCCCGCCTTGCCGGGCATCTCGGCCCTGACGTACACTGCCGCCATGATCACGCCGCGATTCGCCGACAATTTCGTACCATTGGCCTGGAACGGACTGCATCTTTCGCATCCTCCGGACTGGCAGCCGGCCCGGCTCGGGCTGCGCTACCTGCTGCTGGCCGATGCCGCCGGCCCGGTCTTCGAATTCAAATGGCGGCCCGGGGCCGGCCGGAAGGGCATGGAGGCGGCCTTGCGGGCGCTGACCCCCAAGGGCCGGGCCAAAACCGGCATGTCCCTGCCGGCTGCCTGGCTCGACGCCCTGGACGCCTATGAGCTGATGCCGCTCTCCTGGACCTGCGACGGGCAAAGCGGCCTCGGCGCGGCCCTTTTCCATCCCGAAACCGGCACCGCCGCCGTCTTTCAGGCCTATGGCGGCCCGGACGGCCTCACCGCCGCGCGGCAGGCGACCGTAGCCGCCGTGCTGGCCGGTTTGCGTCATGATCTCCCCGGTCCTCCGGATTTCCGGCTCTACGGCCTGTCGTTCGCCGCGCCGCCGGACTTCGCCCTGGCCTCCTTCACCTTCGTGCCGGGACGCTTTTCCCTGCGCTTTATCGCCGGCCGCCGCCATCTGGACGTGGTGCGGGTGGCCCCGGCCGAGGTGTATCTGGCCCGCGATACCTTGGGCGCCATCGCCGCCCTGACCTTCGGGTTCGATGCCTCGGTCAGGCCCGAGCCCACGACCCTCGCCGGCGTCCCCGCCGTCTGGCTGGCCAGCCACCAGGGCACTGGCTGGCCGGATCGGGTGCGACGGGCCTTGGGCCGGCCCGGACGTTTAGCTGTTGTACGGCATGAATCGGCTGTCGACAAACTGCTCGGCGCGGCCGTGACCTCGAAAAAGCCTGTGGACCGGCAGTGGCTGGCTGCCGTGGCGGCGGGCTGTGTTTCCCTTTAAACCCAAATCACCGCCCGACTCCGGGCTCTCCCGACCGCAGACCATGGCCATGGTTCCGGTCAAAAACCGCGACTTGGCCGAGGAAACCACTGCCGACGGGCTGGTGCGCCTGTCCCTGCCCGTGGCCGTGCGGCCGGCCCTGGCCGGCTGGGTCCGCCGGCTCGGCCTCTGGGACGGGCGGGTGCTGCGCCGGACCGTGGAACTCGACATCCTGGGCTCCGCCGTCTGGCGGCTGCTCGACGGGCGGCGGACGGCCGGAGAGGTGGCCGCCGCCTTGGCCGACCGCTACCGGCTCGCCCCCCGTGAGGCCGAATTGGCCGTGGCCGAGTTCCTGCGCCTGCTCGGCCGCCGCGGCGCCATCGGCGTGGCGGACGGGAAGAAGATAAGAGGCCTCCGGCGGCCGGGGGCATGATGCCCCCGGACCCCTCGCACCCGGGACAGGGGGCCCGGGAGGCATGATTCCCCCCGGCGGGTCCAGGGCAGCGCCCTGGGCTATGCTGCCCCCCGGACCCCTCGACGGCGGGGAAGGAATGCTTATGGTCTTGGGAAAGCCAGGGAGGCAGGCCATGAGGCGAATGACCCGGAGGGTGTTTCTCGGATTGGCGGCGGCCGCGATGTTCGTGCCGCGACTGGTGGCCCGGGCCGGGGCGGCCCTGTTCCCGGTGCGCACCGTGGAGGTCGAGGACTTCGCCTTTGACCCCGGATCGGGCACGGTGCGGTGGGGCGGCGGGGCGGGCAGCCCGTACGTGCTGGCCGTGGACGGGCTGGTCGAACGGCCGCTCCGGCTGGATTACGCGGCCCTGCGCGCGCTGCCCCAGGCGGCCATGACCGCCGACTTCCATTGCGTGGAAGGCTGGTCCGTGCCGGACCTGGCCTGGAAGGGGCTGCGCCTGTCCACCCTGGCCGAGCTGGCCGGTCCCAGGCCCGAAGCCCGCTATGTGATCTTCCACGCCCTGGGCGGCACCCGGTCCCGGCCCGGCGGCCTGGACCACTATGTGGAATGCCTGCCTCTGGCCGATCTGCTGGACCCCGCCCTGGGCTACCTCCTGGCCCTGGATCTGGACGGCGCGCCGGTGCCTCTTGCCCACGGCGCCCCTTTGCGTTTAGTGTGCCCCTTCGATCTGGCCTATAAGGCCATCAAGTTCGTGACGCGATTGGAATTTTCCGACACGGCCCAGGACGGCTGGTGGACCCGGGCCAACGGCATCTATACGGCCTTTGCCCCGGTGGAACCGGAGCGGCTGCGGGTCAGGGATCCCCGATCCTTGCGGTAGGGGCGCGCTCCCCTCGGGAGGCCTCCGGACCGCCGTCGGCCGGATGCCCCGCCAAGGAGGCGCATGAGCGGATTCCCCTACGAGGCGGCCTTGCTGCTGCGTCTGGTCATGGCCCTGGGCTGCGGGTTTCTGCTCGGCTACGAACGGGAGCGCCACGGCATCAGCGCCGGCCTGCGCACGAACATGCTGGTGTGCCTGGGGGCGGCCCTGATGATGGTCGTCTCCAAGTATTTTTCCTACAAGCCCGGGGAGGACCTCGGCGGCATCGCCATCAGCCTCGATCCGTCGCGGATTGCCGCCCAAATCGTCACCGGCGTGGGCTTCCTCGGTGCCGGCGTCATCATCAAGGACAAGGGCTCCATTCGGGGTTTGACCACGGCGGCGACCCTGTGGTTCAACGCCGGCGTGGGCATGGCCCTGGGCGGCGGCATGGTGCTGGTGCCGCTGTCGTGCACGGCCATGGCCCTGGTTTCCCTGTCCGCCCTCAAACGGCTCGACAGGAAGATCCGGCGGGATGTCTACCGGATCGTCAGCGTCACCTGCCTGGAGTCGCAGCGCCCCCTGGAACAGCTGCTGGACTTTTTCGTCGAGAGGGGGGTGGCCGTGCAGAATCTGGGCCTCCGCCGGCTGCGGGACGGGATAGCCGTCTACACGTTCACCCTCAAATGCAACCGACCGGATGTGGAAACCGTCGCCTGCGTCCGGGAACTGGCTGATTTTGCCTTTGTGCGCGACATTCGGCTCGATTGAGCCGCCGCCCGTGCCGCCAGCCGGGACGGGCCAGGCCCTGGGAGATGACGGCGTGCGCTGCATCCAGCTTGCAACTACCGATCCGGCCTTCAACCTGGCCGCCGAGGAATGGCTGCTCAAGCAGACCCGAACCGACGTCTTCATGCTCTGGCGCAACGCCCGGGCCGTCATCGTCGGGCGCAACCAGAACACCCGGGCCCAGATCGACGAAGCCTACGTGCGGGCCCACGATATCGCCGTGGTGCGCCGGCTGACCGGCGGCGGGGCGGTCTTCCACGACCTCGGCAACGTCAATTTCACCTTCATCGCCCTGCGGTCGGGCGGCCGGGCGATCGATTTCCGGCCGTTTACCTCCCGGATGGTCGAGGCCCTGGCCGCCATGGGCGTCAGGTGCTCCTTTGCCGGCCGGAACGATCTCGAAATCGACGGGAAAAAGATCTCGGGCAATGCCCAGCTGGTGGCCGCCGACCGGGTGCTGCATCACGGCACCCTGCTTTTCGCCGCCGACATGGCCGACATCTCCGGGGCGCTGCGGGTCGATCCGAACAAGTACCGGGACCGGGCCGTGCACAGCGTGGCCCGGCGCGTCACCAACATCGCCGCCCATCTGCCCGCGCCCATGGCGGTGACCACCTTCATGGAGCGGTTGGTGGCGCATGTCTCCCACGGCACGGCTCCGGGCGACCGGACCCTGTCCCTGGACGAGGCGGCCGCCGTGGAGGCCCTGGCCGAGCGGAAATACCGCACCTGGCAGTGGAATTACGGCGTCTCTCCCCGCTACGGCTTCGTCAGGACCAGCCGCACGCCGGGCGGCGTGGTGGAAATCCACCTCGACGTGGCCGAGGGGCTGATCCGGGATGCCCGCATTTTCGGGGAGTTCTTCGGCTGCCGGGACATCGCCGGGCTGGAGTCCCTGCTCCCGGGGTGCCGGCATGACCGGGAATCCCTGGCCGGACGCCTGACCGACGTTCCCTTGGCGGAATACATGCGGGACGTGGACCTGCCGACCTTTCTCGACTGCCTGTTCTGATTCCCACCATCCGGAGTGCTTGTCCGCTCCAGCCCATCCCGGTTCGCGGCCGCTGCCCGATTCCCTGTGGCGGCCGTTCGTTGCCTCAAGCCTGAAAACGCAACCGCCGCAAAGCATATCGGGATTCCAACGGGCGCCAGCCTTTGGAGTCCTCTAAGAGTTTCAGCCTGTTACGATTTTGTCTCCCGACAAAATCGCTGAAGCGGATTCTTCTGCAGTGGCCATATTGTAGACAAGACAACTAGGATTAATAAAGGCCGGACGTCCCCGCAGTATCCCGCGCGGTGCTCTTTGGTATCACGTATTTTTTATATTCCGTGATATTGTAGCGCCGATGCAACAGCAAAGAAAATGCAACATGGAGGCATTGACATGGGCACATATGTGGATCACAAGAAATTTGTGACTGCATAACGAGCTGGATTTTATGTTTATATTAACATAAAAATAGGAAAATTCAAGGAAACTTCAAGTTTGTTGCCGCGATAACGTCTGTACTACGGATGAGTGTCACGCCGTAGGATTTTTTCGTGATGCATTGCAAAAAAACAAAAAAGTCCCTATCGCTGCAACACCACAAGTAGTGGACACTGTTTCAGTGGAACTGGTGCAGAGCCGAATTGGCGTATAACGCAATTTCTATGTTAATATTAACATAGTCAAGAACGGAGGAGGTGCGCTCGATCGGGAAAAGGGCCGGCCTGGAGCTGCCGCTGCACGGCGGCGGGGAGCGTACGGTGGGTTCTGTTCTGGTACACATGTTATATTAAAATTAACATAGATGGCGGCGCTTCGCCGACCTGACGTCGCGCCATCCTTTGGGCGGCGGGATGTCATTTCGCTCCGTTGCGGTCCAGCCATCGGGTTTTCACGAGGAGAGTATGTTAAAATTAACATATAAGCTGACCGGGGACGGACTGCCTTCCTGGGCGCTCCGGTGGATCGTCCTCCCCGGCCTGCTGGTGATCGCCATAGCCGTTTCGTTGGCGGTGGGGTCGTTCCACGTTTCCCTGGCGGATGCGCTCGGCTGGGTGCGGGGGGATCTGGACGAGAGCCGACGGGCCGTGCTGACGAATTTGTTGTTCGCCATCCGCCTGCCGCGCATCGTGGCCGGCGTGGTCATCGGGGCGGCCCTGTCCACGTCCGGCACGGCCTTTCAGGCCTTGTTCGTCAATCCTCTCGTTTCGCCGTCCCTGCTGGGGGTTCTGGCCGGAGCCTCGTTCGGGGCGGCCGTGGGCATTTTGTTTTCCTTCTCCCTGGTGCAGATCCAACTGCTCGCCTTTGTCTTCGGGATGCTCGCCGTGGGGCTGGCCCTGACCCTGGTCCGCAAGCGCGGCGTCCGGTCCCGTGTGGCCCTGGTGCTCGGCGGCATCATCAGCGGCGCCTTTTTTACGGCCCTGCTGTCCCTGGTCAAATACGTGGCCGACCCCGACAACCAGCTGCCGTCCATCGTCTATTTCCTCATGGGCAGCCTGGCCCAGGTGAACCTGAAGATGGCGCTGTGGGCCGGGGGCGTCATGCTCCTCGGCACCTTCGGCCTGATCGCCTACGGCCAGCAGCTCAACGCCCTGAGCATGGGCGAGGACGAGGCCCATTGCCTGGGCGTCAACGTGGAGCGGGCCCAGTTGGTCATCATCTCCCTGGCCACCCTGGTCGGGGCCTTGAGCGTGGTGGTGGGCGGCGTGATCGGCTGGGTCGGCTTGATCGTGCCCCACCTGGCCCGGCTCCTTTGCGGTCCGGACAACACCAGGTTGCTGCCGGCGTCCGCGCTGCTCGGCGCCCTGTACCTGCTCGTTTTGGACGACATCAGCCGGACGGTTTTCCCGGTGGAGGTGCCCATCGGCGTTTTGACGGCCCTTTTCGGCATCCCCTGCTTCGCGGTGCTGTTCCGGCGGTCCAGGGGGGTCTGGCGATGACCCCCGTGTTTTCCTTGGAAGACGTCACCTTCGCCTACCACCACCGGCCGGTGCTGGAGGGGCTCTCCCTCTCCCTGAACGACGGGCAGGTGACGGCCCTGCTCGGTCCGAACGGGAGCGGCAAATCCACGCTTTTAAAACTGCTGCTGGGGCTGTTGCGGCCGACCCGGGGACGGGTGCTTTTCCGGGGGCGCGACCTGACGACGTATTCCCCAAAGGAATTGGCCCGGCATGTGGCCTATCTGCCGCAGAACCACCGGCCGGTTTTCGCCTATACGGTGGAGGAGGTCGTCCTTATGGGGCGGCTGCCCCATAAGGGCTTTTGCGTCCCGTTCCAGGCGCGAGACCGGCAATTGGCCCGGGACAATCTGGAACAACTCGGCATCGGGCAGCTGGCCCGGGTTCCCTACACCGAAATCAGCGGCGGGGAGCAGCAGCTCACCCTGCTGGCCCGGGCGCTGACCCAGGGCGCCGCCGTGTTCGTTATGGACGAGCCGGAGTCCGCCTTGGACTTCGGCAACCAGGTCCGTCTGCTGGAACGCGTTGCGTCCCTGGCGGCCAGCGGGCGCACCTTTCTCTTTTCCACGCATTCGCCGGACCATGCCCTGCGTATCGCCCATCGGGCGGTGCTCATGCGCGATGGTGTGGTCCTTGGCGATGGGGTTCCGGACGAAGCGATCGACCAGGAAAGCCTGGCCAGGCTCTACGACGTCGAGGTGCGTTTGGCTTCATTCGGGGAGGACGGCCGGGTGTGTCTGCCCCGTCTGCATGGGCATCTGTAAATCAGCTACCATACAGGGAGGATTTCATGGAGGGGTTTCACAAAGGTCTTCTGGTGTTGGCGATTTTCGCCTCGTTGGGTGCGGCAACATGGTCCTTTGCCCAGGAAGAGCCGCAGCAAACGCAACAGGGGGAACAGGAGCAGGCGGAGAAAAAACAGGAACACTATCAATTGCCGGATCTGGAAGTCACCGGGGAAAAACAGCCCGGTCCCGTGCAGGAAGACCGCGCGGAACCGGCGAGCGTTTCCGTTCTGACGAAAAAAAGCATCAGCACCTTTGGCGGACCGGCCCAGGTCAATCCCTATGTCACGCTCAACAAGCTCATGCCTTCGATCAACAGTGACGGCATGGACGCCTATGGCCTGTCCAACGATGCCAACATCCGTATCCGGGGCTTATCCGCCTTCACGTTCGGCAGCCTGTCCCAGACCATAAACGGAGTGCCGATCGGCATCTCCACCGGCTACGGGGCGTCGGGCAATTTCGTCGACATGGAGAATATCGGTTCCATGTCCCTCTATCGGGGCCCGATCCCGGCCGACCACGGCTTCGGCTTCGGCGATGCGGCCGGCGCCCTGGATCTGGAGGTCCTGGCCCCGAGCTACGAGCGGGGCGCCACCATCGAACAAAAGTACGGGTCCTTTAATTTCAACCGCAGCTATGCCCGGATAGATTCCGGCAAGCTGCCCACCAACACGCGTCTGTTCGGCTCGTTCTCCCACTCGTACGCGGACAAGTGGCGCGGCACGGGCGATACCGACCGTTTGAACTTCATGGGCGGCCTGGCCCAGGACATGCTCGATGACCGGCTGAAGGTCGAGGTCTACGGCATTTATAACAAATTCAACGAGGATGAGTATCGTCCCCTTTCCTATGCCCAGACCACGAACCAGAGTTACTACCGGGGCTATGATTTCACGGAAGGGATGACCGGAAAGCCTGCCGTCGATTATGCCTATTACGGCTATAACCGGCAGTATTTTGATGAATGGTCCGTTTTCGGAAAGATCCAGGCCAAGCCGTGGCAGGGATCGACCATCACCTTCCGGCCCTATTATGCCGGCGCCACGGGCCGGCGGTACAGTTCTGCGGCCAACAGCTCGAAGGGCGGCCCCGGCAACGGCTACACCTACGACGTATCGGACTACCGGCAACGGCAGTACGGTTATTTGGCCGAGGTTGAACAAAAGATCGAGCCGGTGACGGTCAAGGTCGGTTACTGGTACCAGAACCTGTATCTTTTTCCCGGACCGCCGGCCAGTTCCCGTACGTTTGCTCTCAGCGGATACAGTTCCTATTTCAGCAAGTGGTCGAGTTTGAACTACATCACCGACCGCATCTTTCATTCCCCCTATATCCAGACCAAGACGGACCTCGGGAAAACCCATTTGACGGCCGGCCTGCGTTACCTTTCCGTGAGTTTCCCCTCCGTCACGACGTACAATACGAAGAATGTTCCGGACGGGTCCTATGACGATATCCTCGATTCCGGGCTCACGATCAATGCGAAATCGAGCACGGGCAAGTCCACTAAGGACGTCTGGCTGCCGAACGCCGGCATCAGCTACGATCTGACCGAGAGTCTGACCGCCAGATTCATGTATGGCCGCAATTATGCCTGTCCGCCGCAGGGGCCGTTTTACAATGCCTACACGAAGTATGCGGCAAAGTTTTTGGCCTCCGGCATAACCATGCAGAAGTTATGGGATGATGTGAAGCTGGAGACGGCCGATAACTTTGATGTCGGCTTGCGGTATAATGATGGCACCTTCAGCGTGGCGCCGACATTCTTTTACTCCAAGCACTACGACAAGCAGGTGACGGTTTATGATGATACCATAGGCGGGTCCTATAGCCAAACCAATGCCCAGGCCGAATCCATCGGCGGCGAATTGGAGGCTTCCTGGAACGCCACATCCTGGCTGACCATTTTCGGGTCCGGTTCCTATAACCATTTCACTTTTACCAGGAATTTGCACACTGCCCTGAATACCACCTTGAATATCAAGGGGAATCAGGTGCCTGACGTTCCGCTCTGGCAATTCAAGTCCGGAGTGACGGCGAAGTATAAAAACTTCACGGCTACGCCAACCTACCGATATATCGATAGTCGCTATGGCGATATTCAAAACAGGCAGAAGGTTGACGGGTATCATATCGTTGACCTCTCGCTCACGTATACGATTCCCGATTTCATGAGAAGCAAGGCTGTGACATTCTCCCTGGATTTCCAGAACATATTGGATCAGCGCTATATCGCGGTTATCCGGACGAGTGATGACACGACTGCGGATTCCTCGATCTATTATTACCCTGGTGCGCCGTTTAACGTCGTCGCGGGCATCAAACTGGAATTCTAGGAGGTGGCCATGTCCAGGTTTTCCTGGCGCAGCGTGCTCCTGGTCCTGGTGCTTCTCGGCCTGGCCTGGTCTCCGGGCCAGGCCGGGGAGACGCCGGCGCCGGGGCGACGCAGCATCACCGACATGTGCGGCCGGCAGGTCAGCGTTCCGGTCCACATCACCCGGATCGTCACGGCGGAAGGGACCCCGTCGGTCAACTCCACCCTGTTGGCCCTGGGCAAGGGCGGGCTTATCGTCAACGGCCTTCCCCCGGCCATGCACGGGTCCCCTTGGAAGTATCAGCTTCTTTTCGCCCCGCAACTGGCCGACCAGCCGGCCGTGTCCGCCCATGGCGCTTCCTGGGTGCCGAACCTGGAGGTGCTCCAGTCGGTCCCCCATGATGTTGCCCTGGTCGTCACCCCGGCCATGGCCCAGCTGTTGACGGAACGGGGGTTTACCGCCGTCTGCCTGGGCTGGGGCAATCCCGTGACCATGCTCGGCAGCATCCGTTTGCTGGGGGATATCCTGGAGTGTCCGGAGCGGAGCCAGGCCTTTTTGGACTATTATCAGCGCGTGATCGACCGGGTGGCCAAACGCGTGGCCGACCTGCCCCCGGACAAACGCCGGACCGTCCTGTACCTGCGGACCGAGGGCCCCACCGCGAGCACCACCATCCGTGACCTCGTGGCCCATGCCGGCGGGCGTTACGCGGCCCCGCCCGATGTCCCCCTGCCCGAACTGCACCCCAATGCCGAGCGGATGCTCGGCTGGGACCCGGAAGTGCTGCTGGTCATGGACCCCGCGGGCGTGCGCCAGGTGCTGGACGATCCGCGTCTCTCCACGCTGCGGGCAGTCAAAAACAAGCAGGTCTACGCCGTGCCCTCCGGCGCCCTGGCCTGGAGCCATCCCTCGCCGGAGCGGGCGCTCGGCATCCTGTGGATGGCCAAATGCTTCTATCCGGACCGCTTCGCCGACGTGGACATGATGCAGGAGGCCCATGCCTTCTATCTCCGGTTCTTCGACAAGGATTTAACCAGGGAGCAACTCGCTGATATCATGCATATAAATTGAGATAAGCCGTGCTGTCGCCGGACGATCCGAGCCATTGCCGCATCGCCCGGTGACGCGCGGTCCCTTGAGGAAGAAAGCCCGGGGACCACGCAAGCAGCGCCGGCTCCAGCGTCGTTTCACACTTGTTGCGGTACGTCCGGCCGCCGCCGGGGAGGACGGGAGGGTCCGCCCCGGCGGTCTGGACGCGCGTCGACCAAGAATCGGGACAGGGAGGTCTCATGGTGGGGTTTCGAGGGGGAGTTGTGGTGTTGGTGCTTTGCGGCCTGTTGGGGCAGGCGATAGGGGCCTCCGCGCAGGAGCAGCCGCAGCAGGAACATCAGGAGCAGCCGGCGGGGGAGTCGAACCGCTATACGTTTCCGGACCTGGAAGTGACCGAGACGTCCTCGGTCGGGCCCGTCCAGGAAGATCTGTCCGAACCGGCCAGCGTTTCGGTGCTGCCGAAGGAAACCATCCGAAAATTCGCCGGACCGGGCCAGACCAACGCCTACAAGGTGCTCAACCTGCTGCCGTCCATCAACGCCGAAAGCACCGATCCCTACGGCCTGGTCCAGGACCAGAGCGCCATCCGCATCCGCGGTCAGGCCGGGGCCACGTTCGGCAAGCTGTCCCAGACCATAAACGGCCTGCCCATGGGCATCACCTCGGGCCAGGGTTCCATGGGCAAGATGGTCGATCTCGGCAACGTCGACGCCATCTCCGTCACCCGGGGGGCCATTCCGGCCGACCAGGGCTTCGGCTTCGGCAATGTCGCCGGCGCGTTGGACCTGCATATCCAGGAGCCGGGGTTCACGCCGGGCGCCACCATCGAGCAGAAATACGGCTCCTACGGGTTCTCCCGCACCTTCGGCCGGGTCGATTCCGGCCAGCTGCCGACGCAGACCCGCCTGTTCGGGTCGGCCTCCTACAGCCGGGAAGACAAATGGCGCGGCGCGGGCGATATCGACCGTTTCAACCTCATGGGCGGTCTGGTCCAACCCATGGCGGAAGGGCGGATGCGGTTCGAACTCTATGGCCTCTACAACAAGTACAATCAGGACGAGTTCCGGTATCTGACCTATGCCCAGACCAAGAATCTGAGCAACTACCGGGAGTATGATTTCACGGGCACGCGGACGGGCATTGCCGCCATCGACTATGCGAACTACCGCTACAATCACCAGTCCATGGAAGAATATGCGATTTTTGGGAAGTTCGAGCTCATTCCCTGGCAGGGGGCCGTTTTTACCTTCAAACCGTATTATGCCGGCAACGACGGCGCGCGGTATGCCAGCTCCGCCAATGTCAGCCCCATGTCCCTGCCGAATCTGGGCTATGTGATTCAGGACCTGAAGCAGGTCCAGTACGGCTACATCACCCAGCTCGAGCAGAAGATCGCGCCGGTGGATGTGAAGGTCGGTCTCTGGTATCAGAACATCGCCCTGTATCCGCCGCCTTCCACCAGCGTGCGCAACTATCTTCTGGGCAGCACCGGTCCCTATTTTTCGGGCTGGGCGTCCCTGGCCTCGGTGGGAGACCGACGGTTCGTGTCGCCGTTCGTGCAGACCAAGACCGATCTGGGGCGGCTGCATCTTCAGGGTGGCATCAAATATCTTGAAGTCACCCAGCCTTCCGTCACCGGGTACAAGACAGCCGGCCTGCCCGACGCCTCGTACGATACGATCATCGATACGAATCCGGCCATCAATCCGGTCCTTTGCGTGGGGGAATCCACGCAACGGGCCTGGCTGCCCAACGCCGGCATCAGTTATGATCTGACGGATCACCTGTCCGCCAGGTTCCTGTACGGAAAAAACTATGCCGATGCCTCGGCGGCCTCGATCTACCAGACCTATTACAAAAAATATGCCGTGTTCAAAGCTGCCGGCGTCAGTTTGCAGCACTTGTGGGACGACTCCAAGATGGAGACGTCGGATGATTTCGACCTTGGTCTGCGCTACAAGGACGATACCTTTACCCTGTCGCCGACCCTCTTTTACGCCCGCTACCAGAACAAATCGGTGACCGTCTACGATCCGACCGTCCGGTTGCGCTACGGCCAGAACATCGCCTCCGCCGAATCCATGGGCGCGGAACTGGAGAGCTCCTGGAAACCTGCGCCCTGGCTGACCCTGTTCGGCGCAGGCTCCTACAACCGCTTCCAATTCACCGACAACCTGAAGACGGCCCTCAATACCACCCTGCGGGTCAAGGGAAACCAGGTGCCGGACGTGCCCCTGTGGCAGGCCAAGCTCGGTTTCACCGCCACCTATAAGGGCTTTTCCGCCACGCCGCTCTATCGGTACGTCGACAGCCGCTACGGCGATATCCAGAACGGCGAGCAGGTCCAGGGCTACCATCTGGTGGACCTCTACCTGGCCTACGACGTGCCGGGCCTCTGGAAATGCAAGCAGGTCACCTTCTCCCTGGACTTCCAGAACATCCTGGATCAGCGCTACATCGGCATCATCCGCCAGAGCAGCGACTCCGGGCAATCGACCTCTGCAACGTACTATCCCGGCGCGCCGTTTACCGTGGTGGCCGGCGTCAATATCAAGTTCTAGGGGCCGTGATGCTGCCGAAAATCCTGTCGCGCTGTGTCCTGGCCCTGGCCCTGTTCGGCGCGGTCGGAGGGACGGGGCGGGCTACCCCCCCCGGACCGTCCGCTCCGCCCGCTCCGGAACCCCGGCGGATCGTCACCGACATGTGCGGCCGGCAGGTCAGCCTGCCGGCCCGCATCCGGCGGGTGATCACCGCCGGCGAGGGCTGTCCGGCCATGAACGCCCATCTGTTCGCCCTGGGCCAAGCCGATACCATCGTCAACGGCTTGCCGGTCATCCCCCATCCGCCCTGGAAGTATCAGCTCGTCTTTGCTCCCCGGATGTCCCGACAGCCGGCCGTGGCTCCGCCGTCGGGGATGCCCTTCCTGGAAGTGCTCCAGGGGATGCCGCACGACGTGGTGCTCGTGAAGACCCCGCTTCTGGCGCACCTGCTTTCGGAACGCGGCTTCACCACGGCCTGCCTCTTCTGGCGCGGCAAGGAGGGGATTGTGACGAGCATCCGGTCCCTGGGGGAGATCATGAACTGTCCGGAGCGGGCCCAGGCCTACCTGGACTACTATCAGGACGTGGTCCGGCGGGTGGCCGCGCGGGAGGCCGATCTGCCCCGGAGCCAGCGCCGGACGGTATTGTATCTGCAGGTCTCGCCGCTTCAGGCCGGGGCGTTGAGCACCGCCGGCACCACGGTGCTGCGTGCCGGCGGCCGCTACGCGCCGCTGCCGGATCTTTCCCTGGAAAACCAGGTCCTCGATCCCGAACAGCTTCTGGCCCTCGACCCGGACGTGATCCTGGTCAGAAACGGCCAGGAAAAGGCGCGGCTCCTGGCCGATCCGCGATTTTCCCTGCTCCGGGCCGTGCAGGGCCGGACCGTGGTCGTGGTGCCGTACGGGGCCCTGGCCTGGACCCACGCCACCCCGGAACAGGCCTTGGGCATCCTCTGGCTGGCCAAGCTCCTTTATCCGAAGCGCTTTGCCGATGTGGACATGGCGGGAGAGGCAAGGGCTTTCTACCACCGCTTTTTCGGCACGGATTTGACCGAGGCGCAACTGCAGGACATCCTGCGGCCAGCGCCGGAACCTCCTGCCGCCGGCCGGGCGGAAGCGCCGCCGGCGCCGTGAAGGACCAAGCCGATGCACGATGCCGCGCGATTTGAGGGCCGGCTGGCCGATTTCCTGGCCGACCCCGAGGACCGGCTGGCCGCCGGCGCCGTCCTCGACGCCTCGGCCGAGCCGCTTTACGCCCTGCAACTCTTCGCGGCGGCCTGTCGGGTGCGGGATGCCGTTCTCGGACGGCGGCTCGTCTGGGCGGCCGGCCTCACCGGCGTTTTGCCCTGCACCCTCACCCCGCACTGCCGCTATTGCGGCATTTACACCCCCGAGCGGCCGCCCCTGGAGGATATCGTCGCGGCGGCCCGCGTCATCGCCGGCCTGGGCCTGACCCGGCTGCAGTTCAGCGGCGGCACCCGCCTGGAAGGCTACGACGCCGAGGCCCTGGACATGGTCCGGGCCGTGCGGGCGGCCTGCGACCTGGAACTTGAGATCAATCTCGGTCCCTCGCTGAGCCGTCAGGGGGTGCGCGACCTCATGGCTGCCGGCGTGGTCACCGTCGCCAGCTCCCTTGAGGTGTTCGACCCGGCGATGTTCGCCCGCTACAAGCCGGGCGACAGCCGCGAGCGGCGTATCGAACTCCTCCATATCGTCGAGGAGGAGGGGGCGGGCCTCAAAAGCATCATGCTGGTCGGCCTTGGCGAATCCAACCGGGAGCGCCTGGAGCTGCTCTACTTTCTCCGGCAGTTCGGACGGATGCGCGAACTGCGTTTGTCGCGTCATCGCCCCGTCCTTGCGGGCGAACGCTGCTCGCCCTGGGAAACCGCCCGGCTGGTGGCCATGGCCCGCATCCTCATGCCGCGTGCCAACATCGGCCTGGGCGGCGCCGGCAGCGGGCCGGATGACCTGCCCCTGTGCCTCGCCGCCGGCGGCGGCAACCGGGTGGGCGGGGCCATGGCCTCCCTGCTCGTCCGACAGGGAACGGCCGGTCCCGGCATTTTTTGCATCCCCATCAATCAACGCGTCACGGTGATAAACCGCATGCCGCTGGTGGCCGACTCCCTGCGCGGCATGGGGTTGCAGGCGTATGTCAATTGAGGTGGCGATGGTGGCGGCCGTTGCGTCCCGGTGCAGGCTCGAAGGAGCTTACGTCACGATTTTAATAAAAATCGTGATAGGTTGCTTTTTCTTCCAGTCTGTCTACAGGGCGGGCAGGAAGGCGGACGCCCGATGCGGTTCGCTTGCCGTTTGGGAAGACGGTCGGGGGAGGCGGCGCCGGTCGGGCGCCGGAAAGCTCCCCGGCCACAACACGCCGCGTGACGCCAGGCGTCAGGCAACCCCCGGATACAGCCATGCTTCAAAATGCGAATGATCTTGCGGTTGAGGAAAACGCCTCGGGATGGATTTTCGACGAGGCGGTGCGCACGCTGCGCCGCACGTACGGCGCGACGCTGGACACCCTGCGCATCGAGCGGCTGGTGGTGGGCATCTTCGTCACGGCGGTCAAACTGTCCAACGGCTGCGGCGGCGTGGCCTACACGCCGCCGGAGCTTATCGAGCGGGCCGGGCGGCGGGTGCTGCACGACTACGCCACGTCCATCCGCGGCATGACGGCGGCGGCCGTGGCCCAGGGCGGGGATATCGGGCCGTTTTCCCCGGTCATCCGGCTGGCCACCCTCAACGCCTTGTCCGTGCCCATCCTCGACGCGCTGTCGCGCGGGCTGCCGTCGAACGATGCGGTGGTCTACCGGCCGCTGGTCGAGGGACGACGGGTCTGCATGGTGGGGGCCATGATCCCCCTGATCGACCGTCTCTTCGAGATGGCCCCGTCGGAGGTCCTGGTGGCCGATAAGAAGTACGAAACCCTGGCGGAAGTGAAAATGGCCACCATCGTGCCCTTGGACCGCCTGGCCGAGACCCTGGCCTCGTGCGACACGGCCATCCTGACCGGGGCCACCATCCCGAACGGAAGCATCACCGGGCTGCTCGACATGATGTCCCCGCGGACGGCAGCGGTGGTGACCGGGCCGACCGGCGGCTTCGTGCCCGAACCCCTGTTCGGCCGGGGCGTCGCCCTGATCGGCACCACCATCGTCACCGATGCCGACCGGACCGTGGATATCCTGTCCGAGGGCGGCGGCATGTACCATCTTTTTGACGGCTGCCTGCGCAAGATCAGCCTGCCCAATACCGCACGGCTGCGGGAATTGGGGTTGCAGCCGGCAACCATCTGAAAAAACAGCGCAAAGGAGTACACAATGGACGAGGAACAGGCCCGGACCTATAAGCGGCTTCTGGAAGAAGCGGGCCAATTTCATGGCGATATCTGCCGGGGCATCGAACTGGGCACCCGGATGACCATGGCGGGCCTGCGGGAGATCGGCATCACCGACCCCAAGGGCAAGGACCGCAAGAAACTGATTGTTTTCGTGGAGATCGATCGCTGCGCCACGGACGCCATCATGGCCCTGACCGGCTGCCGGCCCGGCAAGCGGAGCATGAAGGTGCTCGATTACGGCAAGATGGCGGCCACCTTCGTCAATACCGAGACCGGCCGGGCCGTGCGCGTGGGCCTCAAGCCGAAAAAGCAGGACATGCAGGCCGACGTCCCCCTGGATACCTTTGAGGAAAGGGATCTGCTGTCCGTGACCGACGTCGAGGTGCATCTGCAACCGGCGGATCTGCCGGGGCGGCCGGTGCGGACCTGCACCTGCGCCCGGTGCGGCGAAACCATCCTGGACGCCCGCGAGATCGAGTCGGATGGGGAAACCCTGTGCCGGACCTGCTTCGAGGGCAAGGCCTACTACCGGCCGCGCGGAGGCAACGGCGCATGAGGACGATGACCGATAAGGACGCCGACTCCTTCCTGTCCGTCAGCCGGAAGGTGTTCGCGCCGCTGTACCCCTTTTACGCCGCCCAGTTCCTCGACCATTCGGGCATCACCCGCGGGCGGTGCCTCGATCTCGGTTGCGGCGGCGGGGACCTGGGGATGGCCGTGGCGGCGCGCAGCGAGCATTCCCTCGTTTTGCTCGACCGTTCGCCGACCATGGTGCAGGCCGCCAGGGAGCATGTCGCCGAGCAGGGGCTGACCGGCCGCACCCTGGTCCTTTTGGCCGACGTCCACCACCTGCCGCTGGCGGATGCGTCCGTGGACCTGATCGTCAGCCGGGGCTCGGTCATGTTCTGGAAGGATCTGCCGCGCGCGTTTGCCGACATTTACCGGGTGCTGGCCCCGGGCGGCCGCACCTTTATCGGCGGCGGCCTCGGCTCGCCCGAGATCCGGCGGGCCATCTGCAAGGAAATGGCCGCGCGCGATCCCCACTGGCACACGGATTCGCCGCCGCCGCCCCGGCCGGGCACGGAACCCGACCGGCACGAGGCGGAGCTGCGCGCCGCCGGCATTCCCTCGTTTCGCATCAGCCGGGAGGAGTGGGGCCATTGGATTGAAATCTGGAAGGAACAGTAACGCGTTGCTACGGGCCGCCGGTCTCCGGCGGCCTTTTTCCCCCGATGCGGGGAAAAGTATGCAGGGTGTGGTGACAAAATCCTGCGGCGGGGATAGGGTTCTCTACGGTTGAATTCCCTCGTTAACCTCAAGCACAGGAGACAGCCTCATGAAAGTCAGCGCCCGCAATCTGATCCCCGGTATCGTGAAGAAAGTGAACATCGGCATGGTCAACGCCGAAGTCGTCATCGAAGCCGCTCCCGGCGTCGAAGTCGTGTCCATCATCACCAAGGAATCCGCCGAGGCCATGGGCCTGGCCGCCGGCGCCAAGGTGAAGGCCATGATCAAGGCCTCCAACGTCATGGTTGTCGTCGACTAGCCGCAGATCGGGCGGGCGTGTCCCTGCGTCCGGAGCGTCGTCGTCGCACGGCGGCGGACCGGAGCCACGGATACGCGCGCGCACACCGGGAGCCGGGAGAGGGCAGGCCTTTCCCGGCTCCCGGTTCCTTTTCCGGCCGGGTTGCGGTCCTCTCCCCAATGATGGTAAAAAAAATCCTTCATCCACCCTGCAGCACCAATTGAGGACGCAATGCCCAGCAGTGCCCGAAACGTTTTTTTCGGCAGAATCACCCAGGTCCATCAAACGCCTCTGCTCACCGAAATTTCGCTTCTCGCCGAGGGAAACCATGAAGTGGTTTCGATCATCACCAGTGAGAGTTTCGAGCAGCTGGCCCTGGCCGAAGGCGAGCCGGTGATGGCCATGATCAAGGCCCCCGGCGTGCTGCTCGGCAAGGAAGGTCCCAAGGGCGCCATCAGCGCCCGCAATTGCTTCCTCGGCCGGGTGACCGGCATCCGTCGGGACGGCGCGGTGGTGGAGGTGCTGGGCGACCTGGACGACGGCACGCCCATGTGCGCCTTGTGCACGGCCGAATCCCTCGACCGCCTCGATATCAAGGAAAACGATCCGGTGTGGTTTTTCTTCAAGTCCATCGGCGTGATCCTGTCCGCCGAAAACCGGCAGCACGAGGAAGCCGCGTCCGGCCAATAGGATCGGCGCCCGCCCGGTATCAGTCCCCCAGACGGCCCGCGTCCACCGTGGCCTTGCGTTCGAGCTTGGACCAGCCCATTTCCCGGCCCCGGAGCGACGCCACCAGCGTGCGCAGGGCCACCACATACATAAGCTGCCGGTAGAAAAACCGCTGCAACACCAGCCAGGCCAAAAGCCGGTTGTCCTCCCCCCGTTCCAGCAGGAAGGCCACCACGCCGGCCAGGATGTCGGCGGCCATGAACAGCGCGTAGTAGAACACCACCCGGAGCAGGGCGTCCGGCGTCCAGGCCGCCGGGTGCCACAGCCAAGACACCCAGGCCGTCAGGCACGTGTAGACCATCCACAGGTCCATCACCGGCGAGATGAGCTGGAACAGAATCTGGTAGAGCCAGATGTTGGGCAGGCCGAGAAAGGCCAGGAAGCCGTAGCGCGGCCGCAGCAGCGCGTCCTTGTGCTTCCAGGCCACTTGCAGCGTGCCGAACATCCAACGGAAACGCTGCCGGATAAATCCCCGCAGGGTGTCCGGCGCCTCGGTCAGGCCGACGGCCAGGTCGTCGTAGGCCACCACATAGCCCATGCGCTCGACCTTCAGCGTCAGATCCGCGTCCTCGGCCAGGGTCTCGTCGGAGAAGCCGCCGGCGCGCTCCACCGCCTCCCGCCGCCAGGCTCCCACGGCCCCGGGCACCACGGTGACGCTGTCGATGACGGTCAGGGCCCGCCGGTCCAGATTCTGGCTGGTGACGTATTCCAGGGCCTGGCAGCGGGTCAGGAAATTGACCCGGTTGCCCACCTTGGCGTTGCCGGCCACCGCCCCCACCCGGGGATCGTCGAACCAGGAGGCCAGCCGGATGATGGTGTCCCGGGCAAAGACCGTGTCCGCGTCCAACGTGATGATGATGTCGGCCTTGGTCAGCGCGATGCCGTCATTGAGCGCTGCCGGCTTGCCGGCGTTTTCCTTGCTGACGATGGTGACGAGCGGCTCTTTGGCAAAGGCCTCCCGCAACACCCGGGCGGTGCCGTCGGTCGAACCGTCGTCCACCACGATGATCTCGAAGGCGGCCGGATGCTGGCTGGCCAGAAGCGACCGCACGGTCTGCAGGACGACCTTTTCCTCGTTGTAGGCCGGGACCACCACCGCCACGGAAAACTGCGCCCCCGCCTCCAGGGCCGGCCGCCGCCGGCCGCGCGCCTTTTCCAGAATGGCCAGAATGACGACGAGCAGCAGCCGTCCGATACCGAGGATCGTGCCGAGGAGGAACACCCACTGCAACCCGGCCGACCAGATGAACAGCAGGAAGAACCCGATGCGGTTGCCCAGGGCCACCAGCGGATTCTCGTCCTTGGCCAGGGGCATGATGGCATCCCGGCTCTGGCCCAGGAGTTCGGACACGGTCACGAAGTGGTAGCCCTTGGCCTGCAGCGTTTCGATGATTCGCGGCAGGGCGGCCACGGTCTGGGACCGGTCGCCGCCCGAGTCGTGGAGCAGGATCACGTTGCCTTCGCCGGAGGCGGCCTGGCTCACGATCTCGTTCACGATGGCGTCGACCCCGGGCTGCATCCAGTCGCTCGGGTCGATGCTCATGCCGACGAACACGTAGCCCTGGTTGCTTAAGGCATCCATGGGCCGGACCTGGTCCTCGGTTTCCGGTTCGCTGTCCTCGCCGTAGGGCGAGCGGAACAGGTGGGTCTGGCGGCCGAGCACGCTTTCGAGCAGCCGTTCGGTGGCCGAGACTTCGAGGCGCAACTGGGTGAGCGACACGTCGGCAATGTTGGGGTGGGTATAGGTATGGTTGCCGATGTCGTGGCCGGCGGCGAAGATGCGGCGCACCAGCTCGGGATGCTTCTCCGCGTTGTTGCCGATAATGAAAAAGGTGGCCTTCACTCCGGCCTTTTGGAGGATGTCCAGGATCTGGGGCGTATAGCGCGGGTCCGGGCCGTCGTCGAAGGTCAGGGCCAGGGCCTTGGGAGAGAACCCGTGCCGCTCGATGACGTAGGGCGAGGGGGGAACCTCGAAGTTTTCCTGGGTGATGAGGTCGGCCGCCGGATCGAAGGTGATCGTGCGCCGGCCGATGCGCGGCCGCTGGGTGATGGTGAGGATTTCACCCTGGCCTTCGTAGTCCAGGTCGTAATCGAACCGGATTTCCTCCAGCTGTTGGGCTTCCGCCTGGCCGGGCGTCCAGTTCAGACCGAAAAATTTCCAGATGGAGGGATCCTCGCCGCCGAGACGCCAGAGGGCGAAACCGGCCGGGTGCAGGGGCATGGCCGTCAGCACCCCGTTGAACACCGTGGTGGCGTCCATGAGCCAGACCTCGTGCGGCACGTCGTTTTCGTCCTGATAGCTGAAGTGGGGGTTGACGGAGGCCGCATCCAGCCGGATGTCCGCCTCCGAATCCTTGGCCGTCAGGACCGCTTCCTCGAAGGTCTTTTCCGTCGCCGCCTTGCCCTTGGGCCAGTCATAGGCATAGCTGCCGAGGGCCACCACGAGCTTTCCCTGGGGGATTTCGGCCGCCCGGGCGCGCAGGGCCTTGGCGTACCAGGACAGGCTGGCCAGGGGGCCGGGTTTGCTCGTGGCCCAGTGCTCGTCGTAGGCCATGATGATGACGGAATCGGCCAGTTCGCCAAGCTTTTTATAGGGGAATCCCGGTTCGGTGGCCGGCACGTTGACCGAAATGGCCAATCCCTGGGCGTGGAAGGCCGCGGCCGCGTCGGTCATAAACCGCACGAACTGCTTCCAGCCCGTTTCCGGCATATCCTCGAAGTCGATGCTGACGCCGGCGAAGTCGTTTTTCTGGACGAAGTCGAGCAGCGCCGCGATGCACCGGGCCCGGGCCGCCGGGTCGGCCGCCATTTTCACGACCAGATCGCCGCGCCAGGTCATGTCGATGAAGTTGTTGACCAGGGGCATGATCGGCAGGGACGGGCGGCGATTGCGGAGAAAGGCCAGGGCCTGCTTGGTCTTGTCCGGGCTGTCCTCGCGGACGCCCCCGGCGCCGTCGGTCAGGTGCAGCCATTCGGGAATGAGCAGATCGAGGTTGCCGCTGTTTTTTTTCAGGGAACTGAAACTCGCGTCGTCCCAGTTGACGAAAAAGCCGATGGCCTTGGGCGCGCAGGGTTCTTGCGGGGCGGCCTTGGCGGCCAGGGGCGGCCGGTGCCTGGTGGCGCGGATTTCCCTGGCCAGCACCCGTTTGAGCTTGGCCAGCCGGGCGTCCTGGGCCTTGGACGGCTTGGGCAGGGGCGGTGGCGTGGTGTGGCGGCGGTGGGGCAGGAAACGGGCCGAGGGCAGGGACAGGGATTCCAGGGCCGGGTTGAGCAGGACGCTGCCGACCAGCACCAGCAAGACGGTGGAGACCAGGGCGGCGGCCAGAAAGGCCCCGGCCTTTACCCTGGGCCACCGCTTGCGGGCGGGGTCGAAGAAGATCGGACGATTCTTGGGTGTGGGCACGATATTCACCAAACGCGGGATGTGGCGCCGTGGTGCGCCATGTCGGGCCGCGGGTCAAATGATATTCTTGTTAGTCGGGGGCCGCCTGTGCCCCTTCCATATAAGCACGATACCCGCGAAAAAAGCCGGTGCCCTCCGTTGTTTCGGAATCCCCCCGTTTTCTTGAAGCGGGGCCCGCAGGCATCAGGTTCCGGCCGCCGGCTTCCTTCCTTTTTTCCCCCTGCCGTTGAATCCTTTTCCCGGCAATGCTCGAAGGACGGCAATCCCAGCTGGTTCTGCCGCGCGCATCGATCCGCGAACGGAGGTTGCCATGGCCGATTGCGAAGGTCTTCCCCGCTGCCCGTTTTTCAACGACACGATGCACAACATGCCCGCCGCCGCCAATCTGCTGCAAAAAAGGCTCTGCCAGGGCGACACCACCCGGTGCGCCCGCCATATGGTGCTTATGGCCAAGGGCCGGGAAAAGGTGCCGGCGGACCTCGCTCCCCACCAGGTGGACAGGGCCGAGGCGCGCATCGGCCCGAAGGGGTGATCGCCACCGCGAACAGTTCGCGCACGCCTCCCGGCCTTGGAGAGCCCCCGCCCCGGGAGACCGGGGGCCTTGCCGCTGCCGCCGCGGCGTTTCACAGCGTGGCCAGCCCCTTGGCGGCCAGACGGATTTTGCGAACACGCGCTTGACAATAGTTCGACATCGAACGATATCCCCTTCATGCACAGCGCCACGGTGATCGACGCCATTTCCCGCATCCGCGAAAAGGCCGACGCGTTCCTGGTCGCCGAGCTTTCGCGGCGGGGCGTGACCGGGCTCGTGCCCTCGCACGGGAGCATTCTGGCCGCCCTGTACCGGTACGGTCCGCTCCCCATGGGACGATTGGCCCGGCTGATCCGCCGAAAGAAAAACACGGTCACCACGCTCGTGCGCAAGCTTGAGGCGGCCGGCTATGTCGCCTGCCGCAAGGACCCGGCCGACAGCCGGGTGACCCTGGTCGCTCCGACGGCGACGGCCGAGGCCTTCCGGAAGGAGTTCGAGGCGATTTCCCGGCTGCTTCTGGACCGGGTCTGGGGGGCGATGCCCGAGGCCGAACGCCGGGCCCTGATGGCGGGATTGGAGACGCTCGAAGCCAACCTCGACTGATTTTTTTCGCAACCGGTTCTTTTGCGAACCAAAAGGAGCAGGCATCATGTTGCAGGAAGCGCTGGCCATGTTGGAGAAGGGCAAGTTCGTGTTTCTGGCCACGTGCGACGGCGGGAAGCCCCATGTCCGGCCGTTCGGGTTCATGGGACAGCACGAGGGCAAGCTGTGGTTCTGTACGGCCACCAACAAGGCGGTCTACACCCAGCTTTCCCATAATCCCAACGTGGAACTGGCCGTGACCACCGTGCCCGACATGCTGACCCTGCGCATCGAGGGGCAGGCGGCCTTCGAAGACAACAAGGCCGTGAAAAAGGCCATCCTGGAGAAAAGCGACGTGGTGCGGTCGCTCTACAAGACGCCGGACAACCCGATCTTCGTGGTGTTCTCCATCGCCCACGGCGAAGGGACCATCACGGACATGAAGGGCAATCCGCCCAAGCATTTCACGCTGTAACTCATAGGGGAGCCTGCCGGAGGGATTGCCTTCCCCTCCCCCCAGGCCCCCTTGTTCCGGTGCGAGGGGTCCGGGGGCATCATGCCCCCGGCCGCCGGAGGCCTCTTTCCTTTTCCCCCTCTTTGCCCGGCCCGCTTAAAGCGAAAGCGCCCGCTCGATCCGGGCCAGCACCCGGTGCCGGCCCATGGCGGCCATGGTCTCGAACAGGCCGGGGCTGGCCGTGCCGCCGGTGATGGCGATGCGGATGGGCTGGGCCAACAGCTTGAACTTGACGCCGGTGGCGTCCAGGTACCCCTGGACCGCCGCTTCCATGGACGGCTGATCGAAGCTGGCCAGGCCGGCCAAAAGGTCGCGCACCTTGGTCAGATGCTCCAGGGTCTCGGGCGTGAAGAATTTCTTCACCGCCGCCATGTCGTAGGGGAGGGCGTCGTCGGCCACCACGAAGCAGGCGGCCTTGTCGGCCATTTCGACCAGCGTTTGGGCTCGGGGTTGGAGCAGCGGCACCACGTCCGCCAGGTAGTCGAGATCCTGGTCCGGCAGTCCCCGGCGCATGAGAAAGTCGTTTAAGAGCACGGCCAGGCGGGAAACCGGGCTCTCCTTGATGTAGTGGGCGTTGAGCCACAAAAGCTTGGCCTGGTCGAAGACCGCCGCCGAGGAGCCGAGGTTGTCCGTGGAGAAGAGCGCCACCATCTCCTCGCGGGAAAAGACCTCCTGGTCGCCGTGGGACCAGCCCAGGCGCACCAGTCCGTTCAGCACGGCCTCGGGCAAAAATCCCTCGCCCTCGTATTCCATGACGGCCGTGGCGCCGTGGCGCTTGGACAGTTTCTTCTTGTCCGGGCCGAGGATCATGGGCACGTGGCCGAAGCGGGGCAGGGGCAGGCCCAGGGCGTTGTAGATATGGATCTGGCGCGGCGTGTTGTTTAAGTGGTCGTCGCCCCGGATGATGTGGGTCACGCCCATGCCGGCGTCGTCCACCACCACCGCCAGGTTGTAGGTGGGGGAACCGTCGGGACGGCGCAGCACCATGTCGTCCAGCTCGGCGTTGTCGAAGGAGACCGGCCCCTTCACCATGTCGTCGACGACCGTGGCGCCGGTGACCGGCGCCTTGAGCCGCACCACCCGTCCGGGGCCCGGTCCCAGGCCGCGCTCGCGGCAATGGCCGGAATATTTGGGCTTGAGGCCATTTTGCCGGGCCTGTTCCCGCATGGCCTCCACCTCTTCCGGCGTGCAGGAGCACCAGTAGGCGTGGCCGGTGGCCAGAAGCTGGTCGATGGCCTGGTTGTAGAGGTCGAAGCGCCGGCTCTGGTAGGTGATGTCCCCGTCGTGGTCGAGCCCGAGCCATTCCATGGCGTCGAGGATGGATTTGGTCATGTCCGCGTTGGACCGGACCAGATCCGTGTCCTCGATGCGCAACAGGAACTTGCCGCCGAGGTGACGGGCCAAAAGCCAGTTGAAGATGGCCGTGCGGGCGCCGCCGATATGGAGATAACCGGTGGGACTGGGAGCGAAGCGGGTGACGATGGTGGACATACGGGCTCCAAAAAGCGAAAAAGGGGAGCCCCGTTCGGAACTCCCCCTGATGCGACAAAGGGGGAAAAGGGGTTAGACGGCCTCGACGCCCTTGAGGCCCGGCACATCCTGGAGCAGCAGCCGCTCGACGCCGTCCTTGAGGGTTTTTTGGGCCATGGGGCAACCATGGCAGGCGCCGGTCAACCGGACCTGGGCGATGCCGGCCTCGGTGAGGGCAACCAGTTCCACGTCGCCGCCGTCGGCCTGCAGGGACGGACGAATCTTGGCCAGTGCGGCCTCGACTTGTTTGATCATGGAGTCTCTCCTTGCTGGTTGGCCGGACGGGCTGGCCGGCCTTGGAGCCCGGAGGTAGCGTCTTTGTCCGGCGTCGTCAACCGGCGGCGCCGCGGGACACCCCGGGGATGGGCAAACGGGGCAAGGCGTGCTACAGGCCGGACAATTCGACCTACGCCGGTGCCAGCCGCCGGTCCGGAGAGCCTTGATGCTCAAGAAAGCCGTCTCGTTGATCCTCTTTTTCTCCATATTTTTCCTGCTGTTCACCTCCCTGGTGGTGTTCGTCGAACCGCCGGCCCGGGTGGCCGCCTGGGCGGACTGGTCCTTCCTGGGGCTTTCCCGGGAGCACTGGGATGCCGCCCATCTCGGCATGGGCATACTGTTTCTCGCCGCCGGGCTGGTCCACCTGATGCTCAACTGGGAGACGCTTCTCGACCATCTGCGCGATGCGGACGGGGTGGTGGTGGTTTTCACCAAGCCGTTTTTCCTGGGCGCCATCGTGACCCTGGCCGTGTTTATCGGTTCCCTGGCCGGGTTGCCGCCGGTCTGGCAGTTGGTGCGTCTGTCCGGGTTCATCAAGGAACGCACGGCCGAGATCTACGGCGAGCCGCCGTATCCCCAGGCCGAACGGTCGCCGCTGGGGGATTTCGCCCGGCGCATGGGAATCGGCGAGGACAAGGCGCTGGCCCTGTTGCGGCTGCGCAACATCAAGGCCTCCTCGGCCAGCCAGACCCTGGCCGAAATCGCCCGGGATAACGGCGTGGCCCCGGGCGGCGTGTTCGAGGCCTTGAAGATGGTCATGGAACCCTCGGGCGGCGTGACGCCCGGCCTGCCCAAGGATCCGCCCCCCGGCCTCGGTCGGCGGAAGCTTTCGGATATCTGCGAGGAATACGGCCTGGACGTGAAGGCCGTCGTCGCCCGGCTGCAGGCGGCCGGCCTGCGGGCCCTGCCGTCCTGGACCCTGGCCGAGGTGGCCAGGAACAGCAATGCCTTGCCCATCACCGTCTATGAAGTGCTGCGGAGCGAAAAGCCCGCGTCCGCCTCGGTCCAGGTGGAGAGCACGGCACCCGGCCAGCCCGCCGCCGAGGTCACGCCCCAGCCGGTGACGGCGGCGCCGCAAGCCCAGCCGGCCCTGCCTCCCGAGCAGCCGGCCCAGCCGGTTCAAGCCACGCCGCCCCCGGTCAACGAGCAGCCGGCGCAGGCCCAGCCCGTCCAACCGGCGCAGGCCCAACCCGTCCAGCCGACGCAGGCCCAACCCGTCCAGCCGGCGCAGGTGCAGCCGGCAGAGCCGGTCCCGGCCCAGCCGGCGCTCCCCGTGACCCCGCCGCCCGGGCTGGAAAAGATGATGCTGCAGACCTATTGCCGGGAATTCAACATTCCGCTCAGTGCGGCCGTGGCGCGTCTGGCCCGGCACAACATCACGGCCTTCGGGGACATGACCTTCGAGGAGTTGTCGCTGGAGAACAACCGGACGCCGGCGGACATCCTGCGGCTGGTCACCGGGCAACAATAGGGCCAGGCGGGCGCTCGTCCTCCGCCTGCAGGTGGTCCAGGACCCGCAGCAGCTCGCCGTGCTCCACGGGCTTGGCCAGATAGCCGTCCATGCCGGCGGCCAGAAAGCGTTCGCGATCCCCGGCCATGGCGTGCGCCGTCAGGGCGATGACCGGCAAGGGCGGCCACAGCCCGTCCTTCGTGCCGTGGCGGATGGCGGTCAGCGTTTGCAGGCCGTCCATGCCGGGCATCTGGATATCCAGGAGCACGGCATCCACCGGTTCGCGGGCCAGCATCTCCAGGGCTTCCTGGCCCGAGGCGGCTTCGAGGACGATATGACCGCCACGGCGCAGGATTTTGCCTTCGGCCAGCCGATTGACGGGTTCGTCCTCGACCAGCAGCAGCCGGAAGCCGCGAGGGGAGCGTGCGGGCGGCGGCGCGGGGGCGTTGGCCTGCGCCGGGGCCGAGGCCGTCATGAGAGGCAACGAGCACAGGACGACGGTGCCCAGCTCCGGCTCGCTGTCGATGCGAAGGCTGCCCCCCATGAGCGTGACCAGCCTGTCCACGATGGACAGCCCCAGCCCGGCCCCCTGGTAGGCCCGGGTGTTGGAGGCGTCCACCTGGGTGAAGGGCTCGAAAATCGTGGGCAGCTTTTCGGCGGGAATGCCGATGCCCGTATCCGAGACCGCAAGCGTCAGGCAGATCCGACCCGCCTCGGCTTCGGGCCGGGCGCAGGCCTCCAGGCGCACCTCCCCGGTATTGGTGAACTTGATGGCGTTGCCGGTCAGATTGAGCATGATCTGGCGGATGCGTCCCTCGTCGCCCAGAAGCCAGGCCGGAACCGAGGCGTCGATGGCGGTGGTCAGGGTCAGCCGCTGCTGGTCCAGGGCCGTCTTGAAGATGGTCCTGATGGCGTCAAAGATGCTGCTTAAGGCAAAGGGCGCCTGGGACAGGGCGAGCTTGCCGGATTCCACCCGGGACAGATCCAGGATGTCGCTTAAAAGCCGGGTGAGACGCCGGCCGGCGTCCAGGGCCGTCGCCACGCAATCGGCCTGATCGGCATCGAGGGACGTGTCCTCCAGCAGTTGCAGCATGCCCAGCAGGCCGTTCAAAGGCGTTCTGATCTCGTGGCTCATGTTGGCCAGGAAGACGCTTTTGCTCCTGTTGGCCTCCTCGGCCGCCTCCTTGGCCGCGGACAGCCTGGACTCGGACAGGCGCAGGGCTTCCTCGGCCCGCTTGCGCTCGGTGAAGTTGGTGAACATGCCGAAAGCCCCGGCGAAACGGCCCGAGGCGTCGTACTCGCTGCTGACGGCGATCAGTACCCAGATCTCCGCGCCGTCGACCCGGCGCAGCCGCCGCTCGTAGAGCCCGCCGCCGGGCGGGAGGATTTCCTGGCGGACCATGGCCGTATGCAGCTCCCAGTCCTCGGGGAACAGAAAGCGCCGGACCGGGCAGCCGGACATGACGGCCGGATCGCTGCCGAGCATGGAGGCCATGACCGCGTTCGCATAGGTGGTGCGCCAGTGGGCGTCCACCGCCCAGACCCCCTCGTTGGCCGTTTCCACGAAACGCCGGTAGCGGCCCTCGCTTTTGGCCAGGGCCCGCTCGGCTTCCTTGCGGGTGGTGATGTCGCGGATCATGCCGACCACGTACCGTCCGCCCAGGCCATCCACATACAGGGACTTGCGGGTCATGAAGGTATGATGCCGGCCGTCGGCGTCGTAGGCCTTCTCCTCGGCGATGTCCTCGGAACCGCAGGCCATGACCATGGCGTCCTTCTTGAGGGAGGCGGCGCCGGCCCGGCCCGGGAAAATGGTCCCGGCCTCGCGGAACAGGATGTCCCGCCGGGCCAGGCCGGCCAGGGCGCAGAAGGCGTCATTTATGATGGTGAAGCGTCCGGCCGGATCCTTGACGTAAAACGGGTCCGGCATGGTGTTGATGACGCGGTCGAGAAAAGGATCCACCTGGCGCCGGCTGGGGGAACGGAACCAGCGCAGGCCCACCAGGATTCCGGCCGGGAAGAGGATGATGGGCAGGGCGGTCAGCACCCAGGTCAGGTCCATGGCATCCCTCTTCCTGCTTTGGTCGGGCCGGGGGGCGCACCGTGGCCGGCCGCCGTTCGAGGGGGGCGGACACTGGCCGGGACCGGCATCCGTCAGCCGCCTGGCCGCGTTTTCCCCGGTCTCGGGGAGTGCCTGGCCCGAGCAATGGCGTCAGCCGCCAAGGGCGGCCAGGGTCTTTTCCACGGGGCGGCGTTCCTCCACCACCGGGGCCGGCTTCGCGGCGTCATGCAGGGCCTTGGAGACGTAGAGCCCGCAAAAGCAGGCGCCGAAGTCGGCCACGTCCGCGTCACGGTAGGCGCACGGACAGACGATGTCCTTGTCCAGGGCAAACGTGCCCGAAGCCAGGCGGCACGGACAGGCCATGAAGCCGTAGCGTTCCTTGTTGACGAGCAGCGACGCCAGAAGATCCATGGTCATGTCCATGTCCGCGTTGAAATACTGCCCCTTGGCTTCCTGGAGCGGTCGCAGTTTTTCGTAGAGTTCCCGGGCGGTCATTGGTCTGCACACTCCTCGATGGCGGCGTCGATCTGTTCCTGGTGGAAGCCGACGATCACTTTTTTGCCGATGACGATGGTGGGAAAGGACATGGACGGGTTGAGCCGGCGCACCACGGCCATGGTGCCGGCGCGCTCCTCGCCCTCCAGGGTGTCGACGTGGATGCAACGGTAGGGCAGGGACCGCTTTTCCAGGTATTCCTTGGCATGTTTGCAGTGGATGCAGGTGGACAGGGCGTAAATCCTGATATCAGGGACCATGATACACTCCTTGGACACGATGGCGCACTAGTGCGGTTTGACCATCCGTTCATGAGATATTCCCTTTTCCAGACGGCGGGTCAAGCGGGAAAGGGGCCAGGTCAAAAGCAGGTACAGTACGGCCAGGGGCAGGTAGGCCTCGAAGGTCTTGTAGGTGGTGGCGTTGACCATTTCGGCCGCCTTGGTCAGCTCCCGGACGCTGATGATCGACAGCAGCGAGGAATCCTTGATGCACGAGACGAACTGGCCCGTGACCGGCGGGATGATGCGCCGGGCGGCCTGGGGCAGGATCACGGCGAAAAGCGTCTGGCGCCGGGAAAGCCCGCTCGACAGGGCCGATTCCCATTGGCCCTTGTCCACGGATTCGATGCCGGCCCGCACCATCTCCGAAATGTAGGCGCCGGCGAAAAGGCCCAGGCAGGCCGTGCCGATGGCGATGGGGCTATCCACGTGGATGACCACGCCCACGCAGAAATAAAAGATGAGCACCTGGACCAGAAGCGGCGTGCCGCGAAAGGTTTCCACGTAGAGGCCCGCGAGTTCGGTCAGCAGCACATTGCCGGAGACGCTGGCCAGCCCCGAGCCCAGGCCCAAAAGCAGCCCCACGACGATGGCGCCCAGGGAAATCCCCATGGTGACCGCCAGCCCCCGCCAAAAAAGCCGGCGGTAGGTCCAGGTCACGGACCAGTCCCAGTGGTAGTCGATATGGGAAAGCGCCAGCCACAGCACAAGGCCGCAGGCGGCAAACAGGGCCGCGCGCACGGCCAGGCGGACGGCGACCCGGTTCATTTGACGTACTGTCCGGCCGAAAAGACCAGGACATAGGGCACCCGGACGCCGAAATCCTCGGTCAGGCGGGCGGCGATGTCCTTGGAGTCGTCGCGTGAGGTTGAGACCAGATAGGCCGTATTGGTTTCGGTTTCCACCTGGCCGGATTCGTTTTTCCAGCCGCCCGCTCCCTGGCCGAGCCGGGTGTAGCCGCCGTAGGTCGCGGTCAGCCAGGCCTCGAAATCGGGCAGGCGGCCCTTGGCGTCCGTACCGTCGGCCAGGGTCGCCGGCACCAGGAAGAGGTGGACGAAGACCTGTCGGGATTCCGTTGCGCCGACGGCGGCCGGGGCCAGCGCGGCGGCGAGGCAGGCAAGCAGGACGAGACGGGCGATCACAGGGCGCATGATGGGCTCCTTCGCGCGACGAGGGATTCCGGACGGCCGTTACTTGCCGGGATCTTCCTTGAGCAGTTCCCCGAAATGCTTCTGGTAGAGGGCGTGCAGGGTGCCGTCGTTCTTGATGGTGGTCAAAAACATTTCCAGCCACTGCCACAGGTCGAAATCGCCTTTTTGCAGGGCGATGCAGAACGGTTCGTAGGTGAACGGGACGAGAATCGCCCGGGTGGTCTCGGGATTTTGCCGGTGGTGCTTGGCGATGGAGACCTGGTCGTAGAGGAAGGCGTCGGCCCGGCCGGCCACCACGTCCGCGACGCAGGCCGTCTCGTCCGGGTAGCGGTTGATGGTGGCCTTGTCGAAGCGCTTGGTGGCCACCACGTCGGCGGTGGTGCCGGTCCGCACGGCGATGACGCGTCCTTCGGCGTTGAGGTCGTCCACCTTGTCGATGCCCTGGGCCTTTTTGGCGCTCAGAAGGGTGCACAGGCCGGTGGTGTAGTAGGGCGAGGTGAAGGTGATGGATTTGGCCCGTTCGAGGGTGCCGGTGATGCCGGAGATGATGCAGTCGATCTTGCCGGCGGCCAGGGCCGGAATGAGCCCGGTCCAGGCCATGTCCTTGATCTCCAGCCTGACGCCGAGGCGCTCCGCGATGGTCCTCGCGATGTCCACGTCGAAGCCGACGGGGGTCCCCTGTTCGTCCACGTATTCGAACGGCCAGAACTTGAGTTCCATGCCGACGACCAGGGTGCCGCGCTGGATGACCTTGCGCAGGTTGCTGCCCTCGAACACGGCAAACGGCGTGGTGGCGGCGAAGGCCGTGCCCAGGCACGACGTCAGGACGACGCAGGCGAGACAGAGACGGCGGAACAGTCGGCGCATGGCGTATCCTCCGGGAAAAGGGCGGTGGGGCGGGCCGTTCGACCCCGGGCGACGCCTGGGGACCGGACGCCATGCCTTTTCATAGCAGAATCGGCGGGAAAGAAAACCCGGCGGCCGTTATCCGTCCAGTTCCGGCGCCACGGCGTCCCAGACGGCCCGGGCCACGGCATGCCGCTCGGCGGTGGCGTCCACGGTGACGAAGCGGTCGGGATGCCGGGCGGCCAGCTCCAGATAGCCTTGGCGCACCCGGCTGTGAAAAGCCAGCGTCTCGGCCTCGAAGCGGCCTTCGGCCTCGGTGACGCCCTCCTTGCGATTGCGGGCCCGGGCGCGGGAGAGGCCCGCCTCGGGAGCGAGATCGAGAAGAATGGTGCGCCGTGGCCACAGGCCGTCCACGGCCAGGGCGTTCAAGGCGTCGAGGGTGGCCAGGTCGAGGCCCCGGCCGTAGCCCTGATAGACGGTGGTGGAATCGGCGTAGCGGTCGCACAGCACCGCCCGGCCGGCGGCCAGGGCCGGCCGGATGACCGTGGCCGCGTGCTGGGCCCGGTCGGCCAGATAGAGGAAGAGTTCGGCCCGGCTGGTCAGGTCGCGGCTTTTCATGGAGAGCAGGATGGGACGCAACGTCCGGCCGAGCGCGCTGCCCCCCGGCTCCCGGGTGAGGGTGACGACCCGTCCCCGGGCTTCCAGCGCCTCGGCCAGTAGTCCGATCTGGGTGGATTTCCCGGAACCCTCTATGCCTTCAAAGGTAACGAACACTGGGCGACATCCTTGTCCTTGTCCTTGGCCTTGGGCTTGGGATCGGCCGTTTCGCGCGGGGCACGGACGGGGTTATAGAGGGAGCGCTCCAGGGTACGCACGTAGGGCGACCACGCCCCGGGCGCATCCGTTTCGAAGGAGCCGAAAATCTGGTTCAGCTTGGCGTCGATATTGTCCGCGAAGTGCAGGACGAAGGCCTCGGCCGTCTGGGGCTGGCGGGGCGAGCCGAAGGCGTACTCGCCGTGGTGGGCCACCAGGAGGTGCTTGAAGTGGAGGATCAGCTCGGGCTCGACCCCGGATTTGGTCAGTATCGGGTCGAGCAGCTCCAGGGAAAGGACGATATGGCCGAGCAGACGGCCGGCGTCGGTGTAGTCCCGGGCCGGCCCCGGCGTCAGTTCCCAGGCCTTGCCCAGGTCGTGGCAGCAGGCGGCGGCCAAAAGGGTGTCCTTATCCAGGGCCGGATAGTGGTCGCAGATGGCAAGGACCAGCCGGCACACGGCCAGGGTATGTTCGAGCAGGCCGCCCCGGTAGCCGTGGTGGACGCTTTTCGCACCCGGCGCTTCGAGGAGCCTGGGCCGGAATTCGGGATGGGCCAGCACGGCGGCCACGAACTTCCGCCAGGGGGCATGGGCGATGTTCGTGCGGCAAAGTCCGGCCAGCTTCTCCAAAAGGACTTCCGGCGGCTCGCTGCTCGAGGCCACGAACTGGGACAAATCCGGCGTGAATTCCTCGGGGGAAAGGACGCGCAGCCGATCGACGTTCACTTGCGTCTTGTCGCGGTAGCTGCCGACCTGTCCCTCGACCAGGGCGAACTGGCCGGGGCGCAGGTCGGCGTAGTCCTGGGCGGCCGGGCTCCAGATCTTGGCCTCGACCTGGCCGGAGACGTCTTCCAGGACGAGCGTCCAGAAGGGGCCGTTTTTCGCTTGGCCGCGGCGCGCCTCGCCGATGCAGAAGATGTCGGCGAGGGGCTGGCCCGGGGCGAGCTCGGCAATGAAGCGTGTTTTTTGTGTCACGGCGGCATCACTGGTTTGAAACGAAGGCAGGGTGCCTGCCGGGGCCACGGTTGTCAATCCCGGCGGCCTTGGGCATAGTAGGCCGGTCACGACTGGTCCAACCGGACGTGCTGTGGGGGACGCATGCGTATTTTGCTCACCAATGACGACGGTATCCATGCCGTGGGCATCCGGGATTTTTTCACGGCCCTGACCGCGGCCGGCCACGAGGTCCATGTGGTGGCGCCCATCTCCGAGCAGTCGGCCGTGGGCCACGCCATCACCATCGCCATGCCGCTTCGGGTCAAGGAATTTCGGGAAAACGGCTTCCATGGCCGGGCCGTGACCGGTACGCCGGCCGACTGCGTCAAGCTCGCCCTGACCACGCTGCTGCCCGAGCCGCCCGACGTGGTGGTGTCCGGCATCAACGCCGGCCCCAACGTGGGCGTGGATATCCTCTATTCCGGCACCGTGTCCGCCGCCACCGAGGGGGCCCTCATGGGGTATCCGGCCGTGGCCGTCTCGGCCGACGATTTCGCGCCGGTCTCCATGGCGGAGCAGGGACGCTACGCCGCCGAGTTCATCAGTGGCCGGCCCTGGGCGGTGGCGCCGCCGCGCTGCGTTTTGAACCTCAATTTCCCGGCCCGGCCCGTGGCGGAGACCCTCGGCCTCCGGATCTGCCCGCCGACGCCGGCCGTGTTCAAGGATTGGTACGTCACCCGGCAGGACCCGCGCGGCCGCGACTATTACTGGCTGACCGGCGTCATCCCGCCGGAGGCCCTGGCGCCGGAGACGGATCGCGCCTTGCTGTCCGCGGGCTATATCACCCTTTCCCCCTTGCGCTTCGATTTTACGGATCGCGCCACCATCTCGCGCCTGGACGAGCGGTTGGGGGGCGGCGCGGCGAAGAAGCGTGACACGGTTACGCCTGTTGCGGTACGGTAACGAACCGGTTGCTGTCATTGCCACCGGGCCGGGCCCACGCGCTCCAGGGCCCGCGCCCCGACGCAGATGTCGCCGCGGGTGGACGATTGTGGGGGCGCAAGATTTACCGGGAGCGGCATGAACATCCTTATCGTGGATGACTCCGACTCCTCGCGCCTGCTCTTGTCCACCATTCTTCGTGGGGCCGGCTACGAGGAACCTCTGTACGCCAAATCGGCCGGCGAGGCCTTGACCATGCTGGAAGGGCTGTGCCACCAGCAGGAAGAGCCCGCCGTGGACCTCATCCTCATGGACGTGGTCATGCCCGACATGAACGGCATCGACGCCACCCGGCTCATCAAGGCCGACCGCCGGCTGCGCGACATTCCCATCATCATCGTCACCGTCAAGGACGAGGTGGCCAGCCTGGAACGGGCCTTCGAGGCCGGGGCCATGGATTTTCTGGCCAAGCCGGTCAACAGCATGGAATTGCGGGCCCGGGTCCACTCGGCCCTGCGCCTGAAGGAAGAGATGGATCAGCGCAAGGCCCGGGAACGGGAGCTGGAGGCGCTGACCCGCAAATTCGAACAGCTCTCCAACCAGGACGGCTTGACCGGCGTGCCCAACCGGCGCTGTTTCGAGAACGTGTTCCGCACGGAATGGCTGCGCGCCCGGCGCGACGGCGTGCCGCTGTCGGCCTTGATGATCGATATCGATTATTTCAAGGCCTACAACGACACCTATGGCCACCTGCAGGGGGATATGTGCCTGCGCCGGATGGCCGAAGCCATCCGGTCGGCCCTCAAACGTCCCGGGGACTTCGTGGCCCGCTACGGCGGCGAGGAATTCGTGGTGCTTTTGCCCGGTACGGACCTGGCCGGCGCCCTGTCCATCGCCGGGGCCGTCCGGGCCAATGTCCGCGCGGCGGCCATCTTTCACGAGGGTTCCCCGGAAGGGGGGCTGGTCACGGTCAGCATCGGCATTTCCGGGGTCGTTCCCACCATGAACCTGGAACCCGAGGCCCTGCTGGCGGCGGCGGACGAGGCCCTGTACCAGGCCAAAAGCGCCGGCCGCCACCGCATCGAAGTGCACCCGCTGGACTAGCGGACCGTGGCCCCGGAAGCCGGAAGGACAGCCCATGAGACGCAGCCTTGCGGCGGTCCTGCTGGGGATCGTGGCCCTGGCGGCCGGATGCCTCGCCCCCAGACCCGAAGTGGTGGCCAGGAACTGGCGTCCGCTCGGCCGGGGCGGCCCGACCTTGGAAACCGCGCTTTTGACCTCGCCCGGCCGGGCGGGCATCGTCTGGGAAACCTATGCCGGCGAGGGCGGGGCCCAGGTGGTGCGGGTGACCGAGGAATACGACCCGGCCGGGACGGAGGATTTCTGCCCGACGGCGCCGGCCGGGATGCGGCGGGCCGCCAGGGTGTTTCTGCTGGTGGAAGTGACGGTGTCGCCCGACCGCCAGGCGGCGTTCGCCGGAGCCAGGGCCCAGGCCTACAGCGCCAAGGGCTATTTCGCGGAATATCCCCTCGATGCCGGCGTGATGGCCGATCTCATGACTCGGACCTTCCCCCTGCCGTGCGCCGATCTGTTTTTGCCGGACTATCTCTAGCCGGCCTCCCGCCTACTTGCCCTTGCTGGCCTTGATCGCCTGTTCGAGTTCCTCGAAGGAGGGGCGCTTGTTGATGGGGATGGCCCGGCGGCCGGCTTCCAGGGCCACGGGCGGGGGATTGCCGCCGACAAAGGCCGCAAGCGACGCCTTGGTCGTCAGCAGGATGGCCTCCGTCTCCTTGGCCCGGTATTCGATATTGGTGGCAACGGGGGCCACGAAGCCGTAGGCCCCGAGCACGCCGAGAAACGTGCCGACCAGGGCGGCGCCGATGCTGTGACCGAGCACCTCGGCCGGTTCGTTGATCTTGCCCATGGTCAAAACGACGCCCAGCACGCAGGCCACGATGCCGAGGCCGGGCAGGGCGTCGGCGGTCTTGGCGATGGCGTGGGCCGGGACCAGCGCCTCGTGGACCGTGGCCTCGATGTCGGCGTCCATGATCGACTCGAATTCATGGGCCTCGATGTTGACCGTGGAAAAAATCCGCATGGTGTCGCAGATGAATTCGAGGACTTCCTTGTTTTTCTTGTCCTTGGCGAAGACACTGAAAATAGGACTTTCGGCCGGTCGCTCCACGTCCTTTTCGATGGCCACCAAGCCCTCGCGCCGGATCTTCATGTAGAGCCCCGACAGGGTGGTCAGCAGATCCAGATAATAGGTCTTGCTGGTGATCATGGGGCCGAAGATGGACAGGGCGCCTTTGAAGATGGCGCCCAGGGCGTCCTTGGGCGAGGCCAGTACGAGCTGGCCCAGGGCGCCGCCGCCGATCATGAGCAATTCCGGCGGGGCGGCTGACAGGAGGAGGTTGAAGTTGCCCTTCTCCATGATGAACCCGGCCAGGATGCAGCCTATTACGATGATTGCGCCAAGTATTGCGAACATAGCCTCGCCATGGCACCGCCCGGGGCGCTAGAACTGACCCTCGGTCGATTTGTCGTAGAGGTTGTCGATCTGCCGTTCCAATTCCTGGCCCACGGTCGGGGAGGGCTTGGGGGGGGCAGGCTTTTCCTTCGTCTTGTTCGTGTCGGCCGGCGTTTCGCCGGGCTTGGGTTCCCGGGAGAGCAGGAGACTGATCCGGCGATTTCTGGGGTCGAAGGGGTTGTCGGCTACGTAGGGTTTGGTGTCGGCATAGCCGGTGACCTGGGACACGTTCTCCGGGGGCAGGCCGTCCTGGACCATCAGGCGGCGGGCCGACAGGGCCCGGCCGGTCGACAGGTCCCAGTTGGTGTAGGTGCCGGAGTAGCGGTAGGCGTCGGTATGGCCCTCGATGGCCACCTTGACGTTTTCCTTGCTGATGGCGGCGGTGACGGCGGCCAGGATGCGCTGGGCATCGGGCGTCAGGCTCACGCCGCCCAGATCGAACAACGGGCGCTCGGACTTGTCCATGATCTCGATGCGCACCTTGTTTTGGTCCTCGGTGACGGAGACCTGGTTCGCCAGCTCCGGGACCATCTTTTCCAACTGCTTTTCGACTTGCTTCTCCAGGGCCTTGGCCGCGGACCGGTCGCCTTCCTTGCCCAGGCCGCCGGCCGGCTCCTTGCCGCCCCGGTCCACGGCCACGTCGGGCCGCTCGTCCTGGCTGCCGACCAGCGCTCCGGGCGGCCCCATGCCGCCGGTCACCATGGGTTGGGCCGAGGGGCCGGGATTGTTAAAAATGCTGAAGTCGTTGAAATAGGCGGCCAGTTCTTCCTTCTTCGTCTGCGGGACCATGTTCAAAAGCCACATGAGCAGAAAAAAGGCCATCATGGCGGTGACCAGGTCGGCATAGGCCACTTTCCAGGAGCCGCCATGGGCGCCTGCCTCGACCTTTTTCACCCGCTTGATGATGATGATATTGCCTGTTTTCTGGCCCTTTTCGGACATGACCCCTCCAGGTCTTTCCTATCGGCCGACCCTCCGGTTCGTTTAGGGAGAAGCCGGCGCCTTTCCGCATACCGCACCGCCGGGACAAAGGGCAACCACGGCCGGAGAATAAAAAAACGGGGCAGGGAAACACCCCACCCCGTCGGAAAACGGTCCATCCGTCCGGCTGGGTCCGGACGGGCATCGCTACTGGGTCATCTCGGCTGCGGTCTCGCGCGGCAGAACCAGCACCCGGGTCTTGACCTTCTTGTGGCGGAGATACTTCTCGAATTTGACCACGCCGTCCACCAGGGCGAACAGCGTATAATCACGGCCCATGCCCACGCCGTCGCCGGGGTGGAACTTGGTGCCGAGTTGGCGCACCAGGATGTTGCCGGCCAGGACCGGTTGGCCGCCGAAACGTTTGACCCCGCGCCGTTGTCCGGCACTGTCGCGGCCGTTTCTGGAGCTGCCGCCAGCTTTTTTATGTGCCATGTCGGGCCTCCTTAAAAATGGGCCTAGGCCTGGATGGACTTCACCATAAGCTGGGTGTAGCCCTGGCGATGGCCTTGCTTTTTATGAGAATCCTTGCGCCGCAACTTGTGGAAGACGACGATCTTCTTGCCTTTGACGTGCCCGGCGACCTGGCAGGTGACGGCCGCTCCGGCAACATAGGGAGCGCCCACTTTCATTTCCTGGCCGCCCACCATGAGCACCTTATCCAGAACGTACTCTGCGCCGGCTTCCGCCTTGAGGAGGTCCACGGTGATGGTGGCTCCTTCCTGAACCTTGTATTGCTTGCCGCCGGCCAAAACGATAGCGTACATAATACCTGACCTCCGATAGGGAAGAGGTGTTGTTTACAGAAGCTCGGGGAGACGGTCAAGCCCTTTTTCGCGAGGGCACGCCTGGCCGTCTTGCCAACTCCGCTCCCGCCTTGATAGCGGTACTCCCCTTGGGAAGTCCAGCCATGTCTGCAAAAAAGACTGCCGCCGTTCGGGTGCGTCCGGCCCTGGCCGGGGATGCCGCGGCCATGGCCGCCGTGTTTGCCGCCGCCGTCCTGGCCGGGGGGCTTTCGTTCTACGGTCCCCGGGAGCTGGCCGCCTGGGCCGCCCAAGGTTCGGTGGCCCGTTTTTCGGCCATGCTGGCCGATCCGGCCAGGCAGCTTCTGGCGGCCGAGGCGGATGGGCGACTGGTGGGGCTGGCGGGAATCGAGGGGAGCGAGGTCGGGCTGCTCTACGCCGGGCCCGACGCCCCGGCCGGGACCGGGACGGCCCTTCTGGCCGCCGTGGAGGCGCTGGCCCGGGAGCGGGGCCTCGGGGCGCTTTCGCTGATCGCCTCGCGCAACGCCCTCCCCTTCTACATCAAACGCGGCTATGCCATCCTGCAGCCGGCCAGCCGTTCCCTGCCCGGCGGCGTCTCCCTGCCGGTCTGCTGCATGGTCAAAACGTTGTAAGGCCCAGCGGCGGCGCCCCTGGACCCTGCCGGGGGGCATGCTTCCCCCGGGCCCCCTCCGGGGACTTTTTGACGAACCGGCGGCGAGGGGCCGGGGGCAGCCTGCCTGCCAGCCGGGCGTGCGGTCCCGGCCGCCGGAGGCATCTTTTCTTCTCCCTCCTCTCCATAAACATCTTGACGGGCGGGGGGAGGGGCGGTTCAAAGGGAGCGCATTCGTTCGAGACCGCATCAAAGGCAAGGGGGGCGGCGTGTCGTCGACCGCTACACATCCTATCGGCATTTTCGATTCCGGGGTCGGTGGCCTGACCGTGGTTCGGGCGGTCATGGAGCGGCTGCCCCGGGAAAACATCATCTATTTCGGTGACACGGCCCGGGTGCCCTACGGCGTCAAATCGCCGGATACGGTGGCCCGGTACGCCGCCCAGATCACGAATTTCCTTTTGGCGCGAAGCGTCAAGCTGCTGGTGGTGGCCTGCAACACCATGGCTGCCGTGGCCCTGGACACCATCACCGCCCTGTCGCCGGTCCCGGTGCTGGAAGTGATCGACGCCGGGGCCCGCAGCGCCCTGGCTGCCAGCAAAACCAAGCGCATCGGCATCATCGCCACGCCCTCGACCATCGCCAGCCAGGCCTATGTGGTGGCCTTGCGGCGGATCGGCGGGCCGGAGGTGTTCACGGCCGCCCGGGCCTGCCCGCTCTTCGTGCCTTTGGTGGAGGAGGGCTGGCTCGACCATCCGGCCACCTGGCTGGTGGCCGAGGAATACCTCGGACCGCTGTTGGCCGAGCATCTGGACACCTTGATCCTCGGCTGTACCCATTATCCGTTGTTGCGGCCGCTTCTCGGCGAGGTGGTCGGGCCGGACGTACGGCTGCAGGATTCGGCCACGGCCGTGGCCGAGCGGGCGGCGGCCATCCTGGCGGAATTCGGGCTGGAAAATCCTTCCGCGGACCCGCCACGCTACACCTATCACGTGACGGACATGCCGCATCGGTTCCTGGAGATCGGTCAGCGCTTCCTGGGGCGGCCCATGGACGACATCCGGCTGGAACGGTTCTAGGTCCTTTCGGGATTGACAGCGGCATGGCGCTGGGGTAGACACGATAACACACTGATTCGTTTGGATATAATGTACATGCTCCGCCGGATGTTCAGGCCTTGGCCGGACAGCGGCGGCGAGGAGAGAGACCATGCCCCGAGTGGTGCGGCTTGCGGCGACGGTAGTGGTTCTGGCGGTGGTCCTGGCGGGCTGTCACCCGAAAACGCCGCCCCCGGCCCAACCCGAGCCGACCGTCGCCGAACGGTTGGCGGCCGCCAGGACGGCCCTGGCCGCCGGCGATTGCGCCCGGGCCCGGCCGGAACTGGCCGAGGCGGTCCGGCTTGCGCCGGGCTCGGCCGAGGCCCAGCTGCTGCTCGGTATCTGCGCCTTCAAACTGCAGGATCCCAAGGCCGGCCAGGCGGCCCTGTCCCGGGCCATGGCGGCCGATCCGGCTTCGCCCCGGCCCTATGAGGCCCTGGGCATCGCCCTTTACGGCCTGGACCGCCGCGACGCGGCCAAAAACGCCCTGGACACGGCCGTGGCCAAGGGCTCGACCAATCCCCGCACGTTTTATTATCTCGGCAACTTGGCCATGTTCGCCGGGGATTGCCGGGCGGCCTTTACGGCCTATCGCCGGGCCATGGTCCTGGATGCCTCGTTCACCCCGGCCCAGACCGAATTCGATGCCGCCCGCCTGGCCTGCGCTCACGGAGTGGCGCCCCGGCCCGTCGCGACGTCCGCATCCGGCCAGTAGGTCCGCTCCGCTGCCGGCTGTTGTCAAATCCGGCCGCCTTGCGTAAGAGCGGGGAACCCGAGTCGGCGGTTTTTTCCCGGTGCCCTTGACGTCCCGTCGCGCCAAGACGGCAGGGAACGTCCTCCCCGGGCCAACCCCTACCCTAAGAGCGCCATGGTTTTCAGCTCCGCTACCTTTCTTTTTTACTTTCTTCCCATCGTCCTGGCCGCCTATTTTCTGGTCGTGGGGTTTCCCCGGCTGCGCAACTGGGTCCTGCTGGCGGCGAGCCTCGTGTTCTATGCCTGGGGCGAGGGGGCTTACCTGCTCGTCATGCTGCTTTCCATCGGGGCCAACTACTCCTTCGGCCTGTGGGTCCACCGGGCCCACCAGCAAAGCGACGCCAAGGTGCAAATCGGGGTGGCCATCGCCTTCAACCTGCTTTTGCTCGTCATCTTCAAATATACGAATTTTTTCGTGGCCAACCTGAATCTGGTCCTGGTCCGGGCCGGGCTGCCCACGGTGGCCGTGGGGCAGGTGCATCTGCCGATCGGCATTTCCTTTTTCACCTTCCACTGCATTTCCTATCTCATGGACATTTACCGGCGGCAGACGCCGGCCCAGCGCTCCCTGCCGACAACAGCCCTTTATATCTCGCTTTTCCCGCAGCTCGTGGCCGGCCCGATCATCCGCTACAAGGATATCGTCGAACAGCTCACCCGCCGCAGCGTCGGCGTCGAACGCTTTGCCATGGGGGCCAACCGTTTCGTCATGGGCCTTGGCAAGAAGGTGCTCATCGCCAATGTGGTGGGGCTGCCGGCGGACAGGATTTTCGCCGTCCCGGTCGACCATCTTTCCGCCTCCGTGGCCTGGTTCGGCGTCCTGTGCTACACGCTCCAGATTTATTTCGATTTCTCCGGCTATTCGGACATGGCCATCGGGCTTGGCCATATGTTCGGCTTCAAGTTCATGGAGAACTTCAATTATCCCTACATTTCCCGCTCCATTCAGGAATTCTGGCGGCGCTGGCACATTTCCCTGTCCACCTGGTTTCGCGACTATCTCTACATTCCGCTCGGCGGCAACCGGGCCGGCACGGTGAAGACCTACCGCAACCTGGTGTCGGTCTTTTTCCTGTGCGGCCTGTGGCACGGGGCCAGCTGGAATTTCGTCATCTGGGGCATGTTCCACGGCCTGTTCGCCGTCATCGAGCGTTTCCCCCTGGGCAAGCGCCTGACCCAGCGTTCGCGGATCGTCTCCCACCTCTATACCCTGCTGGTGGTCATGGTGGCCTGGGTGTTCTTCCGGGCCCCGACCCTGCCCGGCGCCCTGGGCTATCTGCGGGCCATGGCCGGCCTTTCGCCGCACCTCGGCCTGGAGGCGAATCTCGGGCTCTACTGGAATTTGAAGACGCTGGTGGCTCTGGGCGTCGGCCTGATCGGAGCCATGCCGGTCATCCCCTGGCTGGCCGCCCGGCGCCGCGACTGGCTGGAAAGCGGCAGACGGTGCGTGCTCGCCATGGACACCGGTCTGGACGCCCTGATCCATCTGGTGGCCCTGCCGATCATCTTTGTCCTGTGCGCCATGTCCCTGGCCAGCGGGACGCACAACCCCTTTATCTACTTCCAGTTCTAGACCGCCGGCCGTGGCTCCGGGCGGGGAGGGCAGGGCGTGGAGAAGACCGCTCGGATTTTTGCAGGCATTGCCCTGCCGGAGGCCTACCAGCAGGCCTTGGCCGCCATCCGCGACCGCCTGCGGCCCTTGGCCGGCGGGCCCATGTCCTGGACCAAACCCGGCAACTGGCATCTGACCCTGAAGTTTTTGGGGGATGTGCCGGTCACGGGACCGGCTGGACTGGACGCGGTCAAGGCCGCCCTGGCCGGCGTGGTTTTTTCGTCGTTTCGCCTGACCGGGGCGGGCGGCGGTTTTTTCCCCAATGCCAAGCGCCCCCGGGTGGTCTGGATCGGTCTTGCCGCGGGCGGTCCGGCCTGCGGCCGCCTGGCCGCCGCCGTCGAGACGGCCCTGTCGCCCCTGGGCTTTCCGGCCGAGGATCGGCCCTTCGCCGCCCATCTGACCCTGGCCCGCATCCGGGAGCCGGGGCGGGCCGGCGACCTTGCCGGAATGGAGCGCGTCTTGTCCGGCATCCGCCTGCCGGAGACGTCGGTCGAAAGCATCACCCTGTGGCGCTCCCGGCTGCAACCTGGCGGCCCCCGCTACGAGGTCCTGGCCACGGTGCCGGCCCGCCCCGAGAAATAACGCAGGGGCGAGAAGGGTCGGGGGCGGGGAGGCGAAGAGAGGCCTCCGGCGGGGCGGCGCGGGCTGGGGGGGAGGATGTCAAAAAAAACGCCGCCCCGAAGGGCGGCGCGGCATATTTTTGAACGTGGGAGCGGCTCCTCAAGGGGGAAGGGCTCCCGGCCTGGGGCTAGACGTAATCGCCCCGGTCGAACTTGATCTTTTCGGTGACGGTCATGACTTCCAGTTCGTTGGCCATGGCGTCGAGGCCCGGGCTGCTGCTGCCGGCCAGACCGTCCTTTAATTGCTGCACGCCGGTGCCGATATTTTCCAGCAGGCCGTAGGCCTTCTTGAGGGAGGTCCCTCCCGAACCGGAGGCCAGTTCGTCGGCGTAATTTTCCCATTGCGTCAGCAGGCTGTCCATAGTGTCCATCGCCGCAGTGTCGCTTGTGCTCGTTGTGGTCGAGGATTCGGAGGCCGCATCGGTGCCCTGGCTGCCGGTCAGATCCAAAGCCGCGTAACCCGTCAGCACGGGAGCCGTCAGGCCTGATTCGTCGGTCGAGGCCCCGCCGACTTCCTTGGCAAGGACGGAGGCGAAGCCGCTCGCGGTCTTCTTGGAATCCGAGGTGGTTTCCGGGGACTGCGTCAAGGTGCTTATTTGGTCTGTTTGTATCTTCATCGTCCTCACCCCGTGATGGATGTTACCAGCAGCTATGCAAGGAGCCTGCCAAGGTCGGGTTTGCGGCTAAGTCCTTTAGATTTATCGATAATGCTGCAATGCCCCCGGAAGAATTTTCCCTGGTCCCTGTTTGCCTGTTCTTTACATAGGACACGGGAAACGCCTTGTCTATTGTGTTTCACTTTGGCATCCTGGGCACTTCCGGGCCATGCCTTTCCTATCGGTCGGTCCGGATAAAACTTGAGAGCCAGTTGGCTGGCCCTCGTGAGGGCAAGGAGCCTCCGCCATGCCGAGCATCAAAACCATTGTCTGCGCGGTGGATTTTTCCGACGGTTCGCCCGAAGTGGCGGCCTATGCCGCCGCCTTGGCCACGGCCGCCGGGGCCACGATCCTGTGCCTCTATGTGGCCCCGTCCCTGGCCGAATACGTGGGCTTCAGCGTGCCCCAGGCCTCCCTGGACCATGTGATCGACGATGTGGTGGCCTCGGCCGAGGAATCCATGACCGCCTTCACGGCCGCCCAGTTCACGGGCCTTGCCGTGCGCGGGCTGGTCCGGGCCGGCTATCCGGCCGAGGAGATCCTGCGGGCCGCCGCCGAAAACCATGCGGACCTCATCGTCATGGGCACCCACGGCCGCACGGGCTTCGACCGCATGCTCTTCGGCTCCGTGGCCGAAAAGGTGGTCACGGCCGCCGACTGCCCGGTCCTGACCGTCAAGCCGCGTCCGGCCGCCGCCTAAGCCGGATCGGCCTTTTCGGCGGCAATCCCGCCGACCGCAGCAACGTCATTTGGAGTACCTGTCATGCAGCCAAGCGAACGCGTCCGGGAGGAGGTGCGGGAGTTCTCGCCGTACGTCCCCGGACTGTCCATGGACGAAATCCGGGAACGCTACGGGCTGGCCCGGATCATCAAGATGGCCAGCAACGAAAATCCTTTGGGCGCCTCGCCCCTGGTCAAGCGGGTGCTGGCCCGCAAGGCCGACACGGTCTTCCGCTATCCCCGGTCCGGCAATCCGGCCCTGGTGGCGGGATTCGCCGCCGCCCACGGCCTGTCGCCGGCCTGCGTGGTGGCCGGCAACGGCTCGGACGAGATCATCGACCTTCTGGTGCGGGTGACGGCCCGGCCCGGCCGCGACAACGTGGTGGCCTTTTCCCCGTGCTTTTCCATCTATGTCCAGCAGACGCGCCTGTGCGGCGTCGAGTTGCGCCAGATGCCGCTCGGTCCGGATTTCCGGTTCGATTTCGCGGCCCTGACCAGGCTCGTCGATGCCAACACCTCCCTGGTGTTCGTCACCAATCCGGACAATCCCTCGGGGTACGCCGTGCCGGCGGAGGAGCTTCTCCGGCTGGCCCGGAGCCTGCCGGAAAAGGCCCTTTTGGTGGTGGACGAGGCCTATGTCGATTTCGCCGAACCCGAGGCCGACTATTCCATGCTGGCGCGGTTCGGGCAGTGCGACAACGTGGTGGTGCTGCGCACCTTCTCCAAGCTCTACGGCCTGGCCGGCCTGCGGCTCGGCTTCGGGGTCATGCCCGAAGCGCTGGCCGACACCATGTTGCGGGTGAAATTGCCCTTTAGCGTCAATCTGCTGGCCGAGGCGGCCGGATTGGCCGCCCTGGAAGACCGGCCGTTTCTCACAGCCACCCGGGAGACGGTGTTGCGGGGGCGGGAGCACCTCGGCCGCGAGCTGGCCGATTGCGGCTGCCAGGTCTTTCCGTCCCAGGCCAACTTTCTCATGGTCACGCCGCCGGTGCCGGCTCTGGAGCTTTACGAGGCCCTGCTCGCCCGGGGCATCATCGTGCGGTCGCTCAAAAGCTACGGCCTGCCGGACAAGCTGCGCATAAGTATCGGTAACGACGAAGAAAACGAGAGTTTTCTGGCGGCCGTCCGGGACATCCTGAACCATGGCCGCTAACGCCTCCGGGTCCGGCGATGCGACCGGGACGCCGCTGGTGGTGACCATCGACGGTCCGGCCGGGGCCGGCAAGACCTCCATCGCCCGCCGGGCCGCCGGCGCCCTGGGCCTGGCCTATCTGGACACCGGGGCCATGTTTCGGGCCCTGGCCCTGCGCCTGGGCGAGGGCGGCCATCTGCTGCCCGAGGCGGCCATCGCGGCGAAGCTCGCGGCGCTGTCCTTCGGGCTTTCCGGCCGGGGCGAGGCTACCAGCCTGCTGGTCGACGGGGAGCCCCTGCCGGCCGAGGCCCGCACCGAGCGGGTAGGCGGCTGGGCCTCCAACGTGGCCATGTTGCCGGTGGTGCGCCGGCATCTGCTGGAGGCCCAGCGTCGGCTCGGCCGGGAGACCGCGCTTTTGGCCGAAGGCCGGGACATGGGTACGGTGGTCTTTCCCGAGGCGCCGTGCAAATTCTTTCTGGACGCCTCGGCCGAGGTTCGGGCCAGGCGGCGGGAATTGCAGCTCGCCGCCCTCGGCAAGCCGGCCGACTATGCGACGATCCTCGACGCCATCAAACGCCGCGACCATCAGGACCGCACCCGGGCCACCGCGCCCTTGGTGCCGGCCCCGGATGCCGTGGTCATCGATACCTCGGCCATGACCGAGGACGCCGTCCTGGCGCGTCTTCTGGAAATTGTCAGGGAAAAGGCCCGGACAACGGATAGAGAAGCGGCCTCCGGCGGCCGGGGGCATGATGCCCCCGGACCCCGCCGGGGGGAATGATTCCCCCCGGCGGGGGCCGGGGCGGCGCCCCGGGGCTGCGGCGGTTATTTGAGCGGATAGCGGGCGGTGATGGCGGACAGGCAGGCGTCCGCGGTCGGGTCCGGGGCGTGAAGCAGGGGCGTTTCGGGGAGGGCGGTCAGGCAGGGCTCGGTTTCGGGCAGGCCGGGCACATCCCCGTGCAGCCAGGTCTGGGCCAGGAACCGGGCCAGGGCTTGGCCGGCCAGGCGGTTTCCGTCCACATTCCAGTGGGTTTCGCTGACATTATATTCCTTGTCGCCCCGGGCGGCGGCGCACCGGAAGATCGGCAGCAGGTCGAGGACCGGCACGTCGGGGGCGACCATGGCCACCACGCGGCGGGCCAGCCGGTCGGGCAGGTCGGGCTCGATCCGGTCCGCGTCCAGGTGGTAGCGGGCCGCCGTGGCCTGGCGCACGGCATCGTAGACCATGGCCTCGGAGGGGGACAGCATGATGGCCACCTTGACGCCGCGATCCCGGGCCAGCTTGTCCAGCCGCCGGGCCAGATCGGCCAGTCCCTGCCAGCCCCGGGCCAGGGTGGCGCACTGGGACGGTTCCCCGGCCAGCAGGTGTTGCCGGGCGTTCTTGTAATAGACGTCCTCGGGCAGGCGGCCCAGGGCGAAGGTGTAGGGCTCCGGTACCGTCTTTTTGGCGTAGTCCCCCTGGAAATACATCTGGATGTAGGCATAGGCGTAGTCGAATATGCGCAGGCCGAAGGCATGGGGGACGGCGTTGCGGCGTTTGCGCCCCGTTTGCAGATTGATGAAGCGGTCGCGGGAGACCTTGTTTAAGGGAAGATCGTCGGGAATGATGTTGAGCCCGACTTCCGCGATGTCGTTGCCCAGGAAGACATTGACCACCACCGCATCAAAATCGACGAGGTTCGTCCAGGTGTTGACGGCCTGGATGTATTGATAGAACGATGTGGACGGTTCCCCGAAATTCACCAGGCGAAACGTCTGTCCGGGAAAGGTCTTGTCCAGGATCGCCGCCGCGATGCCATGGTAACTGGAGGGATAGCGCACCACGGAATAGCAGAAGGAATCCCCGAAGCTGAGGATCCTGAACTGGCCGGCCGGTTTTTTTCTGGCAATTTTCGAGTCGTTGTAATTGAGCGCCTCAAGATCGATGACGGGCCCTTTGGGATTGTAGGAATCCGACAGGAAGGTGTCTTCGTAAACACGAAACAACCCTTCGCACAAGAGGATGCAGCCAAGAACGCTGGCGATGACCAGAATACAATTTTTGAGCATGACCTCTGGACTCCCCTTGTCGGACCGCCGGCCCCGCAGGGGAGGTCACCGGGCGGTCGGCCCTGTCCGTGACCGGCCGCGGCTTCCCACGGCGGAGAAAAGAAGAAAGCGGCCGTCCGTCGAGGGAACGTGTCGCGCCCAAGCCGGGCGGCCGCGCGGTGCCGGTCTCATGAGCGGTTGCCGTTCTTCGCGAAGATGATGGAAACGATTTCGTAGTTGATCTTTCCCCGGGGGGCGTCCACCACGATCTCGTCCCCCTCGTATTTGCCGAGCAGGGCTTGGCCCACGGGGGAGAGAATGGAAATGATACCCTTGCTCGGTTCGGATTCGTCCGGGCCGAGCAGGGTATATTTTTTCTTTTCGCCGGTATCCACATCCTCGATCTCCACGGTGGCCCCGAAGGTCACTTGGTCGCCGCCCAGGGTGGCCAGATCGATGACGTTGAAACGCGGCATGCGGGATTCGATGAAGTTGATGCGGGCTTCGAGCATGCCCTGCCGTTCGCGGGCGGCGTCGTAGCCGGCGTTTTCCCGAAGGTCGCCCTCTTCGCGGGCTTCCTTGATGGCCAGAATGACGGCGGGCCGTTCCTTCTTGAGCCGTTCCAGTTCGCGTTCCAGTCCTTTGAAGCCTTCGACGGTAATAGGAATGCTGTCCATCGTCGCACCTTACAAAAACGGTTGTATTGTCGGGGGACCAACGATAAGCGACCCCGTCCCGCCGGGACGCGGTGCAAAAAGACCGTGGAGGTCACTACGGTCACGAAGGCTCGCACGCTAGCGTTTTGCGGTGCGAGCGTCAAGATGGGGGGGGCCGGCCGCCCTGCGACGGACACCTTGTCTGGCCTACCCGGTCTGGCGTAGAAGGGAGCGGGGCGTGGTTGCACCAGCCGGCCCCGCAGGAGTTTTTCGCATGCGCGTGTATCTGGCCGGACCGCTTTTTTCCGCCGCCGAAAGGCAGTTCCTCGCCTCCCTGCGCGACAGCCTGAACGGTCTGCCCGGGGTGCGCGCCCTGTGGCCCGGCGACCTGTTCGTCGATACCGATCTGGCGGCCCTGGGCGAACGGGCCAAGGAGCACATCTTTCGCGGCTGCCTGACGGGACTCGGCGGCTGCGAGCTGGTGGTGGCCTGCCTGGACGGCCCGCAGGTGGACGACGGCACGGCCTGGGAAATCGGCTACGCCTTTGCCCGGGGACTGCCGATCTGGGGATTGCGCACGGATTTTCGCCGGGCCGGCGATACGGACCATTCCCTGGTCAACTGCATGGTCGAATGCGCCTGTCACCGGATCTTCAAGGATGTCGATTCGTTGGTGCGGGAGCTGTGCCGGGGAAACGCGCCCGGACGTCCCGAGGCGGCGGGAAAGTGCGCCGGCTGATCAAAGTTTTATTTGCGCCACTCACATCTTTGTTTTATCTTGCGTGTCATCCCTTTGAACGCTTCGCCAACCCTAGCCAAGGATTGATGCCAACTATGACGGATGTCTGTCTGGATCCCCTCCATTATCTGGAGGACAGGCTGCGTTGCCGGGTCTACTTGGATCGCGGCGGCAATGTGCGGCTTGGTTTTTCCAAGCGGCACGGACTGGAAGACATGATGACTGCCCACGGCATCGCCCGTTCCAATGCCGGCGTTTTGCGCGCCCAGTTGCGCCAGGATCGGGAGACGGCCGTCGCGGACGTTGCGGCGGACGAGGCTCCGGCCATCATCGAGAGCGTTCTCCCCGGGGCTTTCTGCCCGATTAGGCCCTAGTTCGCCGCCCTGTCCGCAGGGCCGCCACCAGCGAAACCGAGCCGTCACGCCGGAAAATGGCGACGGAGACGCTTTTTATTTCCCGGAATGGCGGCGGTCCACGCCGAGTTCGTCCGAGACCGCCTCGCGTCTGACCGCGAGAATCTGGTCCAGTTTCGTCAGATAGTCGATCGTCTGGTAGAGATGGCTCGTGTCGCGCACCTCGATGCCGAAGACGAGCTCCGTGGTGCCGTCCACGTTGGAGTGGATGGCACCCGAGTCGATGTTGACGCCCTGTTCGGCCAGAAGCTGGGAAATCTTGCCGAGGACGCCACGCTCGTTTTTGGCCAGGATGGACAGGCCCGCCTGATAGGGCTTGCGCTCGCGTTCGTTGCCCCAGCTGACCGGAATGAGCCGTTCGGGTTCGAGATTGGGCACGTTTGGGCAGTCGTGGGTATGGACGATCACCCCCCGGCCGTGGGAAACGTAGCCCACGATGGGGTCGCCGTAGACCGGATTGCAGCACTGGGCGAAGTGCATGAGCGCGTCGTCCACGCCCTGGATGCGCACCGCGTCGCCGGAGGTGCTTTTGGGGAGGGCCATGCCTTCGGCCGGCGCGAGGTGCTGGTCGGTCTTGAGGGCCAGGGTTTCGGGCTCCTCGCCTTCCCGCTTGGGGAGGAGACGGCCGATGACCTTGCGCGGGGTGATGCGGGCGTAGCCTACGGCCGACAGCACGTCGTCCACGCCGGGCAGGGACAGTTCCTTGGCCACGCCCAGCATGGAGCCGTCCTTGATGGCCTTGGGGATGTTCACCCCGTCCTTCTTGCCCTGCTTTTCCAGCATCTCCCGGCCCAGGGCGATGGAATGCACCCGTTCCTCGGTGCGGATGAAATGCTTGATCCGGGTGCGGGCCTTGGCCGTCTTGACGAACTTCAGCCAATCGCGGTTGGGACGCCGGTTCTTGTCGGTGATGATCTCCACCGTGTCGCCGTTTTTGAGCGGCGTTTCGAGCGGCACCAGCTTGCCGTTGACCTTGGCCCCGGCGCAGTGCTCGCCCACGGCCGTGTGGATGAGAAAGGCCAGATCCACGGCCGTGCCCCCCTCGGGCAGCTCCTTGACGTCGCCCTTGGGGGTGAAGACGTAGACCTCGTCCTGGAACAGGTCGAAGCGCAGATTGGCTACGAATTCACGCGAGTCCTTGAGCTCGCTTTGCCAGTCCATGATCTGCCTGAGCCACGTGAAGCGGGCCACGTCCTTGGGATTGAACTTGCCCTTTTCCCGCTCCTTGTACTTCCAGTGGGCGGCCACGCCCTCTTCGGCCAGCCGGTTCATCTCCACGGTGCGGATCTGAATTTCGATGCGCTCGCCGCCGGGGCCGACCACGGTGGTGTGCAGGCTCTGGTACATGTTGGCCTTGGGCATCGAAATGTAGTCCTTGAAGCGGCCGGGCACGGGCTTCCAGATGGAATGGACCAGCCCCAGCACGGCGTAGCATTCGCGGATGGTCTCGACGATGACCCGGAAGGCCACCAGATCGTGGACCTGGTCGATGGTCAGCCCCTGGACGCGCATCTTGTTGTAGACGCTCCACAGGTGCTTGCGCCGGCCGAAGACCCGGGCCCGGATGTCGTTTGGCCCGAGCAGTTCCCGGATATGGCCGATGACCCGTTCGATGTAGGTCTCGTCCAGGGTGTGGTGCCGGTCCACGCCGGCCTTGATCTGGCTAAAGATATCGGGCTTCAAGTACTTGAAGCTCAAGTCCTCGAGCTCGGTCTTGATGCGGTGGAGCCCCAGCCGGTTGGCCAGCGGGGCGTAGATGTCCATGGTTTCCTGGGCGATCACCGCCCGTTTCACCGGCTTCTGGAATTCCAGGGTGCGCATGTTGTGCAGCCGGTCGGCCAGCTTGACCAGGATCACCCGGATGTCCTCGGCCATGGCCAGGATCATCTTGCGGATGTTTTCGGCCTGGGCCTCCTCCTTGGTCTCGAAGGGAATCAGGCTGATCTTGGTCACGCCGTCCACCAGGGCGGCCACGTCCTCCCCGAACAGTTCGCGCAGCTCCTCCACCGTGGCCTTGGTGTCCTCCACGGTGTCGTGCAGGAGCCCGGCGGCGATGCTGGCCGCGTCCAGGCGCATGTCGGCCAGGATGCCGGCCGCCTCCAGGGGATGGGACAGATAGGGCTCGCCGGACAGGCGCACCTGCCCGGCGTGGGCCGCGGCGGAAAAGATGTAGGCCTTGGTTAAAAGCGCCTGCTCCTGTTCGGACAGGTAGATGGCGGTCTTGTCCAGAATTTCGTTGATGCGGATCATGGCCGTCCCGGCCTCGTTTCCCCGGGCGCGTCGGGTCGGATCACTGTTCCAGGTGGAAGCGCTGCCGGTCGCGGGGAATCCACCATTTGGTGAAGTTGTAGGTGATGCCGGCCGGGGCGGCGGCCACGTTTTGGATGCGCGAGGACAGGATCGGCAGGGCGTAGGGCGCGTCGAGGAAGAGATACGGCTGGTCGCGATGCAGGATCTCCTGGAAGGCGTCGTAGATTTTCTTGCGTTCGGCCTGATCGAGGGTGTGGCGTCCCCGTTCCAGCAGGGCGTCGGCCTCGGGATTCTTGTAGCCCACGAAATTGAGGCCGCCGGGCACGGCCTTGCTCGAATGCCACACGTCGTAGACATCCGGGTCCTGGGTGATGTTCCAGCCGAGGATGAGCGCGTCGAAATTGCCCTTGTCCACGAATTCCTTGATGAATGACGCCCATTCCACCGTGCGGATGGAGGCCTTGATGCCGACGGCGGCCAGCTGGCTCTGGAGGATGGTGGCGGTTTTGACGCGCTGGTCGTTGCCCTGGTTGGTCAGGATCGTGAAGGCAAACGGCCGGCCGGAGGCGTCCTCGATGACGCCGTCGCCGTTTTTGTCCTCCCAGCCGGCCTCGGCCAGCATCGTTTTGGCCAGGGCCGGATCGTAGGCGTAATCGGTAATGGCGGTGTCGTACATCCAGGTGCCGGGTTTGTAGGGACCGACGATGGGGAGGCCGAGACCGAGCAGGGCGCCCTTGATGACGGCCTGCTTGTCCACGGCGTGGGCGATGGCCTGGCGCACCTTGACATCGTGGAAAAAGGGGCTCTTCAGATTATAGCCCAGATAGGTGTAGGCGAACGACAGATACTTGAACTTGCGCCAGTCGGTGTCGAAGGGCGCGCCCTTGGTCTGGTAGAGGTACTGCTGGGGTGTGAGGTCCATCATGTCCAGGCCGCCGGCCTTGAGTTCCAGGAACATGGTGGAGGTGTCCGGGATGATCCGGTAGACGACCTGGTCGATATACGGCCGGCCCTCGAAATAGTCGGGATTGGCGTTGAGCACCAGCCGGCGGCCGGGTTCCCAGGACGCGAGCGTGTAGGGACCGGCGCCCACGGGTTCCCGGGCGTATTTGGTGTTCATGAGGTCCTGGCCGGCCAGGAGGTGCTTGGGCAAAATCGCCCCGGCCCAGGTCACCAGCGACCGGGCGAAGGGTTCGGCGTAGCGCACCTCGAAGGAATACCTGCCCGTGACCGTGAAACTCTCGACGGCCTTGTAGTCCTCGGCATAGGCCGTGGGCGTTTTGGGGTCGATCATGAGCTTGTAGGTGAATTCCACGTCCTCGGCCGTGAGCTCCACGCCGTCGGTCCAGCGGATGCCGGGCCTGATCCAGAACTTCAGGAGCTTGCCGCCGTCCGCCACCTCGTAGCGGTCGGCGGCCATGCATTCGAGCTGGATGTTCTTGTCGTAGCGCAAAAGCGAAACGTAGAGCAGATCGGCCACGTCGTGGGAGGCGGAATCCGAGGCCAGCGGCGGGATCAGGTTGGACGGCTCGCCGATGCTGGCCATGACGACGCGGCCGCCGGGGGTCGGCGCGGCCTGGGCCGGGGCTCCCTGAGCCGGGGCTGTGACTGGGGTCTGGGATGTCTCCGGCGCCTTTGCGGTTTTTCCGGGTTCCTCGGTCGTGTTCCGGCAGCCCCAGCCGAGCAGGGCCAGCGCCACCAGGCCGTAAAGTGTCATGCGCGCCAGACGCATAGTTCTCCTTTTTGCTTGCAACACCCGGTCAATTCGACATAAGAAAAGCGGATGCGCAAGGCCTTGTGCCGATATGGCATATACGGGGCTCCCCAAAAATAAAAGCCCTTTTTCCCGACAGGGGCGTTTTGCCGCGCCTACACCGGGGGATTCGCGGGCGGCTGGGGACGCGCTCGGAACAATTTCCGTTTCCAATTCGTGAAAAGTCCGCTATGTGGCCGTGACTGGTTCGCGTCCCGGAAAGACGCGTCCGGTCAAGGCCCGCCGTGAGGCGGATACGTCAGCAATCCCGCGTAAGGAGTCCGTGGTTCATGGCCCCTGGAGACGAGGAAACAACCGTCAAGTCGCTGCTCGCGGATTTCGTCCGGGAGTCGATTCCCGAATACATTCTGGACGGCTCCCATGCCATCGTGGCCGGCGACGGCATTCAGAAGCTGACCGTCAACCGTCATGGCGACTTTTACGACGTGGAAGGCCAGGTGCAGGGGGACGACTTCCAGGTGTATACCTCGGAATTGTCGGTCAACCTCAAGGGCGGCGGCGTCAGCTTCTTCTGCAATTGTCCGGATTCGTTCTCCGGGGTGTGCCGCCACGTGGGGGCCACCGCCCTCAAATGCCTCCGCTCCCTGGATGAGGCCGACACCGAAAAGACCGAGGAGACGCCGGCCAACCGGAGCGACTGGCGGCAGACCTTCCGGACCTACTTTTCCTCGGAGCCCGAGCCCGAGCCCGGCCGCCACTACCTGATCTTCCGCTTCCATCCCGAGCCCGGCCGACTGCAGGTGGCCTTTTTCCGGGCCCGGCAGAACAAGTCCGGCATCTCCCAGGTCCATACCGAAATCACCCTGGAACAGATCATCAAGAATCCGGACTGGTCCGAACTTTCCCCCACCCTCCCGGTCGTGGCCGAGATGCTCTACCATCATCTCGATTACGCCGGGCATCGGGTCGAAATCCCGGCCGGACTTCTGGCCTGGTTTTTCTGGGCCATCGGCAAGGAATATTATCTCTACTGGCGCGATACCGAGCAGCCCGTGCGCATCGAGTCCAAGACCATGCGCCTGCAGCTCTCGCCGAAATTGTCCGACGACGGCCTGTCCTTCGATATCCTGCTCGGAAGCCCCGGCAAGTCGCCGTTCTCCATCCTCGGCCAGGAAGTCTATTTCTACGGTCAGGTCCCCATCTGGGTCTGCTGGAAAAACGGCTTCTATCCGGTCCAGACGGGCCTGCCGCCCCAGCTCGTCTCGGACATCGTGCAGTCGCCGCCGTTTATTCCCACGGCCGACGTTTCGGAGTTCCTGGATCGGGTCTGGACCCATCTGCCCATGGCCGACCTCTATGGCCAGGAGGAATTCCTGGTCAAGATGCAGCCGTTTTTCGTGGCGGCCCAGTATGATCCGAAGATCTTTTTGGACGAGGAGGGGAGCCTGCTCACCCTTCAGATCCAGAACATCTACCAGACCGAACACGGCGAGATCACGGTCCCCGGCCCCAACCCCGATCTCATGACCGCATCCTACCTGCACAACGGCAAGTCCTATCTCATCGCCAGGGATTGCGATCAGGAACAGACGCTCATTTCCATGCTCCTGGACATGCGCTTCCAGCCGCGCAACAACGCCAACTGGTTTTTGGAGACCGAGGAAGCCATCGTCTTCCTGCTCGACGCCTATCCCAAGCTGGTGGAAAAATACCGGGTCTACGGCGAAAAGAATCTGACCCGCTACAAGGTGCGCCTGTCGACGCCGGTCATCGTGGCCGAAGTGGAGTCCAAGGAAGACGAGAAGTGGTTCAACCTCGATCTGGAGGTCCAGTACGACGACCAGCGGGTGCCCATCGAGAAGATCTGGAAGGCCTGGACCCAGGGCAAGCGCTACGTTCAACTGAAAGACGGCTCCTACACCAGCCTGCCCGAGGCCTGGCTGGAAAAGCTGGCCCACAAGCTGAAGGCCCTGGGCTACGATACGGACAAGCCGCCCCAGGGAAAGTTCAAGCAGTTCGAGGCGCCGGTTCTGGACAAGATCCTGGAGGATCTGCCCGAGGCCCGTACCGACTCGTTCTGGAACACCCTGCGCCAGAAGATCCACAGCTTTAAGGAAATCGTCCAGGTCAAGCTGCCCAAGGGGCTTTCCGCCGAGCTGCGCCCCTACCAGATCCAGGGCATGTCCTATCTGAACTTCCTGCGGGAATACGGCTTCGGCGGCATCCTGGCCGATGAGATGGGGCTCGGCAAGACCATCCAGACGCTGGCCTTCATCCAGCACAATGTGGAGTGCGGGATCAAGGGCCCGAACCTCATCGTCGTGCCCACCTCGGTTCTGCCCAACTGGGAGCGCGAGGCCACCAAGTTCGTGCCGGGCCTCAGGCAGCTCGTCATCTACGGCGCCCGGCGCGAGGCCATGTTCAAGCATATCGGGGAGTCCGACCTCGTCATCACCACCTACGCCCTCCTGCGCCGGGACCTGGATGAGCTCCTGAAGTTCGAATTCGCCACGATCATCCTGGACGAAGCCCAGAATATCAAAAATCCCAATACGATCACCGCCCGGTCCGTCCGGCGGCTGTCCGGCGGCACCCGGCTGTGCCTGTCCGGCACGCCCATCGAGAACAACCTCTTCGAGCTGTGGTCGCTGTTCGAATTTTTGATGCCGGGCTTTTTGGGCGGCCAAAACGCCTTCCAGCGCGGCATCGTCAAGCCCATCAAGGACGGCGACGAGGAGACCCTCGAGTACCTGCGCGGCCGGGTGCGGCCTTTCATCCTGCGCCGCACCAAGTCGGAAGTGGCCAAGGATCTGCCGCCCAAGGTGGAAAACGTCTACTACTGCGCCCTGCTCGACGAGCAGCTCGAACTTTACGCGGCCCTGGCCAAAAAGCTCAAGGAGCAAGTGCTGGCCACGGTGGACGAGAAGGGCATGGCCAAGTCCCAGATGTCCATCCTCGACGCGCTCCTCAAGCTCCGGCAGATCTGCTGCCACCCGCGGCTGCTCAAACTCGACATGCCCGGTGTCAACACCAACCTGCCCTCGGGCAAGTTCGACGCCTTCAAGGACCTCATCACGGACTGCATCGAGGAAGGCCACAAGGTGCTCGTCTTCTCCCAGTTCGTGCAGATGCTCCACATCATCCGGTCCTGGATGACCATCAGCGAGATGCCGTTCGCCTACCTCGACGGGTCGAGCAAGGACCGCTTCGAGCAGGTGGACCGCTTCAACGACGACTCCTCCATCAAGGTCTTCCTCATATCGCTCAAGGCCGGCGGCACGGGCTTAAACCTTACCAGCGCCGACTACGTCATCCACTACGATCCCTGGTGGAACCCGGCCGTGGAAAACCAGGCCACCGACCGGACCCACCGCATCGGCCAGTTGCGCCAGGTCTTTTCCTACAAGATGATCTGCCAGAATACCGTCGAGGAAAAGATCCTGAAGCTCCAGGAACAGAAAAAGGACGTGGCCGAGGCCATCATCCCCGGCCAGGACGCCTTCAAGTCGCTCACCCGCACCGATCTGGAATCGCTCTTCGAAGTGTAAATGATGCCTCCGGCGGCCAGGGCGCTGCCCTGGACCTGCTGGGGGAAATCATTTCCCCCAGACCCCCTGCAAGGGCCAGTCTCTAAAAAGAATCCCCGAATTTCGGTTCGGGGATTATTCGTATGTTTTCGGTGCGAGGGAGTCCGGGGGGCATCATGCCCCCCGGCCGCCGGAGGCATCTTTCTCCGGCGGCCGGGCGAGGCGCTGCCTCTCCCGGACCCTCACCGCCAGGGCGCTGCCCTGGACCCGCCGGGGGGAATCATTCCCCCCGGGCCCCCTGTTCCGGGACCCTATTTTCTCTTTGAAGCCCGCTCGTCGCACGGGGGGCTTTCTCGTAATCCGGTGCGAGGGAGTCCGGGGGGCATCATGCCCCCCGGCCGCCGGAGGCATCTTCTCTTTACCAGCGATCGCCGATGGCCTGCCGGTAGGCGGCGAGGTCGGCCACGGTGACGATGGGGAAGCCGTGGGCGGCGGAGAAGGCGGCGATTTCCGGTCCTTTGGCCATGGTGCCGTCGGGATTGGTCAGTTCGCACAGCACGCCGCAAGGGGAAAATCCGGCCAGTCGGGCCATGTCCACGGTGGCTTCGGTGTGGCCGCGCCGGGTCAGGACGCCGTCGGGTTTGGCGATCAGCGGGAAGACGTGGCCGGGGTGGGCCAGGTCGGACGGTTTGGCGCCTTTGGCGGCGGCGGTTTTGACGGTCGTCGTCCGATCGGCGGCCGAGACGCCGGTGGTGACGCCCGTCGCCGCCTCGATGGTGATGGTGAAGGCGGTGCGGTTGCGGCAGGTATTGACCGCGACCATGGGGGCGAGCTCCAGGGCGGCCGCTTTTTCGGGCGTCAGGCACAGGCAGACGATGCCGCTGCATTCGCGGATGAGCATGGCCATTTGCGGCACGGTGAGGGTTTCGGCCGCGAAGATGAGGTCGCCCTCGTTTTCGCGGTCCGCGTCGTCGGTGACCAGGAGGCCATGGCCCTGACGCATGGCGGCAATGCCCCGGATGACGCTTTGAAAAGCGGTTTCGCTGTCGGAAAGGATCTGATTCATGGCGCGCTCCGTTAAGCGTGGTTCGAGAGCCAGAATCAGGGCGCGGAAGGGGACGGTCGGACGGGCGATGGCGTGATGGCGTGGCACCGGCCAGGGGCCGGCCCGGGGAGGCCGTCGTCTCCTCTTTGTTCCGGACTGTCACCGTCGGCTCTGGCCTCGCACCAGATCTGCTGACCTCCCGCACCATGCGGGAGCGCTCGCGGGCTCCCCGGTTCACCGGGATACCGCCGGTGGGGATTTTCACCCCGCCCTGAGGACAACGGGCTCTTCTTACCGCCGGCGGCACGGCTTGGCAACGGGTGGCGCCGGAGAAAAAACGGCGGCCGTCGTCCAGGGACGTCAGCCGCCGTATGGGTTGCGGGTGCGCGCCTTCCTACTTGGCGCCGGGAGCCTGGGTGTCGGTCTTGGGCGCGCCGGCGGGCGCGGGCATGCCCCGGCCCATCATCTCCTGCATCATGTTCCGGCCGGGAACCGCTCCTCCGTCCTTGCCGCACTTGTCACCGAGGCCACCCCCCATACCGCCGGGGCCCATCATGCCACCGGGCCCCATCATGCCGTGGCTGCCCTGTGCAAAACCACGGGTTAAGCGTATGGGCATGCCGGTTTCCTTGGCAAAATGGACGCGGAACAGCGTGGTTTGTTCGAGCAGGGCGGCGCGCAGGGTCGAGATTTCGGCGACCAGCTTCTTGATGGCGGCCTCATCCTCGGGTTTGGTGGCGAGCAGGGTTTCCAGTTCGGCCCGCTTGGCCAGGACTTTGCCGCGCAGTTCGGCGGTTTTGGCCACGAACTCCTGATGGAGCAGGTCGGCCTTGTTGGGGTCGATGACCGGCATCGCCGGGGGCATCTTGGCCGGCGGCGCGGCGTGCTGGGCATGGCTGGATTGGGCCAGGGCCGGAAGGGCCAGGGCCAGGGTCAGGGCCAAAATGGCCGGAAGGGGAATGCGTTTGCGCATGGGAATATCCTCCTGCTGGTTTCCCGTTCCCATAGCACGTTCCGGAGGGCGGGAAAATGATTTCCGGCCCGGATTGGGCTACCGGCTGGCGATGCGCTCGGTTGGGCCGGCGTCCTCCACGCCGAACCGGGCCTCGAATTCCCGGCCGAACCGGCACAGCGACTCCAGGATGGGGATGATGCCCAGGCCGAGATCGGTCAGGCCGTACTCCACCCGGGGCGGCACCTCGGCAAAAACGGTGCGGGTGACCAGGCCGTCGGCCGTCAATTCGCGCAGCTGCTGGGTCAGCATCTTCTGGGTGATGACGGGCATGGCCCGGCGCAGGGCCGAAAAGCGCATTTTTCCGCCGTCGCGCAGGTGCCACAGGATGAGCGGTTTCCACTTGCCGCCGATCACTGCCAGCGACAATTCCATGCTGCAGGAGTATTCCTTGCCCAGACAGCGTTTCCGACCGCAGGGGGGGATGGGATCGCCCATGATGCGTGCTCCCCAAACAGGTATCAAAAAGGATACTACATAACTTTTTTGTGCCTGCTTGCTTTTTTGGGTATACTGGCGGATTTTTCCGAAAGCGTAAAGCGGAAACCATTGAAGGAGGTTCCATGGATCTGTTTGAAGCCATCCACACCCGGCGCAGCATCCGGTCGTTTACGGCCGATCCCGTGTCCGAGGCGGATCTGACCGAGGTCTTGCGGGCGGCCATGACCGCGCCGAGCGCCGGGAACGGCCAGCCCTGGCATTTCGTGGTCATCGACGACCGGGCCGTCCTCGATGCCATCCCGGACATCCATCCCCACGCGGCCATGTGCCGGCAGGCTCCGGTCGCCATCGCCGTGGCTGCCGAGCTGCGCTTGGAGAAGTTCCCGGGATTCGGCTACTGGATGCTCGATTGTTCGGCCGCCGTGGAAAATCTGCTGCTGGCCGCCCGGGGGCTTGGCCTCGGCACGGTGTGGTGCGGCATCTGTCCCCGACCAGACCGCATGAAGGGCCTGGCCGGCTTGTTGCAGTTCCCGGAAGGCGTCGAGGCCCATGCCCTGGTGGTCCTCGGCCATCCCGCTCCGGATGCGACCTTCAAACGCCTGGATCGCTTCAAACCGGAGCGCATCCACCGAAACGGCTGGTAATCCATGGGCATACCTGTTGATCTCGGGCCGGTATGCGGTCTTTATCCCATGCCGGCGACCATCGTCGGCGCCGTGGTGGACGGGAAACCCAATTTCATGGCCGTGGCCCATGTGGGCATTTTAAACAACGCACCGCCGCAATACCTGACGGTCAGCCTGAAGAAATTCCGGCATACGGCCGCCGGCATCCGTCAGACCGGGACGTTTTCCATCTGTCTGCCGTCCCGGGAGCTGGTGGTGGAAACGGACTACGTGGGCATCGTCTCCGGGGCCAAGCAGGACAAGTCGGGCGTGTTCGACGTCTTTTTCGGCCGGCTGGGAAGCGCGCCCATGATTCGGGAATGCCCGGTCAACATGGAACTCACGCTGCATCAGGTCATCGACCTGCCGGCCCACGAGGTGTTCGTCGGGGAGCTGGCGGCCACCCACGCCGACCCGGCCATCCTGGACAAGGGCAAAATCGATCTGGAAAAAGCCAGGCCGATCTTGTTCGATTATGCCAGCGGCTGGTATTTCTCCCTGGGCGAACCCCTGGCCCCGTGTTGGCGGGCCGGCCGCGATTATCAGCGGAAACCATCCGAACAAGGAGCATGACGCCATGGCGAAAGTCTCGATCGGTCCCAAGACCATGACCCTGCCGACCCCGGCCTGGTTGATCGGCACCTACGACGCCGACGGCAAGCCCAATCTCATGACGGCCGCCTGGGGCGGCATCTGCTGCTCCACGCCGCCGTGCGTCACGGTGTCGTTGCAAAAGCCCCGCTATTCCTACGCCGCCATCATGGCGCGCCGGGCCTATACCATAAGCGTGCCCACCGAGTCCCAGGTCGCCAAGGTCGACTCCTGCGGCATGACCTCCGGCCGCAATCGGGACAAGTTCGCGGCCTGCGGCTTCACGGCCGTCAGAAGCGAACTGGTCGATGCGCCGTATGTGGCCGAGTGCCCGCTCATTCTCGAATGCAGGGTGATCCACATCCTGGAAGTCGGCGTCCATACCATGTTCGTCGGGGAGATCCTGGACGTGAAGGTGGACGAGGAGGCCCTGCGCGACGGCAACCCCGATCCGACCCGCATCAAACCCATCATCTACGCGCCCGAGGATCGCCATTATTACGGTCTCGGCGCCGATCTGGGGCTTGGCTTCTCCCTCGGCAAGGCGGTCAAGTGATGCAAAAAATCAAGTGCCACCAGATGCTTTCGCCGCCGATGCCCGTGACGTTGATCGGCAGCCTGGTGGGAGGGCGGCCCAATTTCATGACGGCCGCCTGGGTGACGCGGGTGTCCGCCAAGCCGCTTTTGATCGGCGCGGCCATCGGCCATGCGCACCACACGACGCCGGGCATCCGGGAGACGGGCACGTTTTCCGTCTGCCTGCCCGGCCCGGATCTCGTGGCGAAGGTCGATTACTGCGGTCTGGTCTCCGGGAACGCGGCCGACAAGAGCGGGCTGTTCGACGTCTTTTACGGCGAGCTTAAAACCGCGCCGCTCATCCGCGAGTGCCCGCTCTGCCTGGAGGTGCGGCTCACCCAGGTGGTGGAGATTCCGGGCGATGACTTTCACATCGGCGAGATTGTGGCTGCCTGGGCCGATCCGGACATCCTCACGGACGGCCAGCCGGACGTGGAGAAGTACCGGCCCCTTTTGCTGAGCCTGCCCGACAACCGGTACTGGACGCTCGGCACGCCCGTGGCTGCGGCCTGGAGCGTGGGCAAATCCCTCAAAAACGGAGGTGGACAATGAAGGTTCTGGCCATCAACGGCAGCGCCCGCAAGGACGGCAACACCGCCATCATGCTGCGTACGGCCCTGGCCGAAATCGAGGCCGCCGGCATCGAAACCGAACTCGTCCAGCTGCACGGGAAGGTCATCCAGGGCTGCATCGCCTGCAACCAGTGCTGGGAGAAGAAAAACGGCCACTGCGCCATCACCAAGGACATTTTAAACGAACTGCTGGACAAGATGGTGGCGGCCGAGGGCCTGTTGCTCGGCTCGCCCACCTATTTCGCCAACGTGACCAGCAACATCAAGTCGATCATCGACCGGGCCGGCATGGTGTCCCTGGCCAACGACGCCCTCTTGGCCCGCAAGGTCGGGGCGGCGGTGGTGGCCGTGCGGCGCGGCGGCGCCATCCACACGTTTGATTCCATCAACCACTTCTTTTTCATCAGTCAGATGGTGGTGCCGGGATCGAGCTACTGGAACATGGGCCACGGCCTGGAGCCCGGGGATGTGGAACAGGACGAGGAAGGCCTCCTCACCATGCGCACCCTGGGGAAGAACATGGCCTGGGTGCTGACCAAGCTTTACGCCTAAGGGGGAGCCCCACGGGCCGCACGGCGCGCATCCGACCTGACGCGGGAGGTGGTGCTATGTCCGTCGAGAATCGGGAGGCAGCCGGATTGGTGCTGCTGTGGATCAGCGGTGACCGGGAAGCGGCGCTCCACATGGTTTTGATGTACGCCCGAAACGCCCGCCTGAAGGGCTGGTGGGAGCGGGTGCATCTGCTTGTCTGGGGGCCGTCGGCCGCCCTTTTGGCCTCGGATCGCGAGGTGCAGGCCGAGGTGGCGGGCTGTATCGAGGCCGGGGTGGCCGTCTTCGCCTGCCGGGCCTGTGCCGCCCGGTACGGCGTGGCGGAACGGTTGGCCGAGCAGGGGGTTACGGTGCTTTACGCCGGCGAGCCGCTTACCCGGTACTTGAAGGAGGGCTGGAAGGTTCTCAGCATCTAACCGTCGGCTGCCCTTGCCCTTTCCTCCTGTTGCATCGTATTCTCTCGATATTCCCCCTTCGAGGGGGTCCGGGGGGCATCACGCCCCTTGGCCGCCGGAGGCATCGTTTCTTTTTTTCTGCGCTTCGGCCGCCACAACCCGACGGGAGTCTCCGCAATGTTACGCATGGCTGTCGGGCACGCCCAATGTCTGGATGCGGACTGCGCGGCCAGGGGCGCGGTGGACGCCTGCCGCCGGGGCCTTGGCGGCAGGGAGCCGGTCGGGCTGCTCCTTTTTACCGGTGCCGGCTACGACCACGGGGTGCTTCTCGACCGGATCGGGCAGGCCTTTCCGGGCGTGCCGCTGGTGGGAGCCACGGCGGCCGGCCAGATGTCGGCGGCCGGAACCAGTGACGATGCCGTGCTGTTGGTGGGATTTGGCGGGGAGGGGATTGCCTGCGCCGCGGGCTTGGTGCGCGATCTGGCCGCCGCTCTGGATGCGGCGACGGCCCTGGCCGCTCTGGATGCGGCCCGACGGGAGCTGGCCGCGCCGCCGTCCCTCTGCCTGCTCTTCCCGGACGGCGGGCGGGGCGGGGTCGAGGCCCTCGGCCAGGCCCTGGCCGGGGCCTTGCCGGCCGACTGTCCGGTTCTCGGCGGCCTGGCCGCCCGGCACGTGACCGATACCGCGCCGGTTTGCCAGTTTTTCGGCCGCGAGGCCCTGTCCGGAGCCGCGCCGTTTCTGCTCGTGTCCGGGGCCGTGCCCGTGGTCGCGCGCTTGTCGCGGGGCTGGCGGCCGATCGGCGGCCGGGCCCGGGTGACGGTCAGCGCGGACGGTGTGGTCCGGCGCATCGGGGAACGCACGGCCCTCGATTTCTACCGCCATTATCTGGGACCCCATGCCGAACCGGCCTTGGAACTGCCGCTGGCCGTCTCCTGCGAGCGGCACGAGGACTTCATTCTGCGCGCTCCGGGGTTCTACAGCGAGGAGGACGGCGGCATCGAATTCCCGGCCGGGGTTCCCGAGGGGGCCATGGTCCAATTGGCCGAGGCCGACCGCTCGGAGATGCTGGGCGATATCCGCCTGTTGACCAGGGAGCTGGCCGGGAAGGCGGCCGAGACCTTCACGCCGGCCGGGGCGCTCCTTTTTTCCTGCGCCACCCGCAAGGAAGTGCTGGGCACCAAGGCGTCCGAGGAGGCCGGACGCATGACGGCCGCCCTGCCGCCGGGAACGCCGGTGGCCGGTTTCTACGGCCATGGGGAAATCGGGGCGGCCGGACCGGGACTGCCGCTCCATCTGCATAACGGGTCGCTGGTGGCCCTTCTCCTCGGTGGCGAACGGGTGGCGGCCGCCTTGCCGGACCGATTCGTGGAGCCGCCGTGCCCGGCCGGGGAGACCGAGGGGCTGCGCCGGGAAATCCGGTCTCTTTCCCGGGCGCTGGCCCGGGCCGGCGATGCCCGGGAACGGCTGGAGGCCCAGAAGGACCGTTCCCAGGCGCTCATGCGCACCATCAACCGGGAAATCAACGAAGCCAGGCTGGAAATCCAGCGGAAAAACGAACTGTTGCGTCAGGGGCTGGCGCTGGCCGAGGAGGTGCAGCGCAATCTGCTCCCCGGGGCCGCCCCGGTGCTCCCCGGCTTCGATATCGCCGGCACGAGCCATTACAGCGACGCCACCGGCGGCGACTACTTCGATTACATCACCGCTCCCAATGACCGGGGAGACCGCTTCGGGCTGGTGATCGGCGACGTGACCGGACACGGCGTGGCCGCGGCGCTGCTGATGACCACGATCCGGGCCTTTTTGCGCATGCGCTTCACCCAGCCCGGGCCGCTGGCCGTCGTCATCGACGACGTCAACCGGCTGTTGTGCGCCGACGTGGGCGAAACCGGCCGGTTCATGACCCTGCTTTCCCTGGCCATCGCCACGGACGACACGCATCTGACCTGGGTGCGGGCCGGCCATGATCCGATCATGCTCTACGATCCGGCGTCCGGGACGGTGGCCGACCTCCCGGACCATGGCGGACCGCCGCTCGGCATCATGGCCGATGCCCGCTACGTCACGAACGGCGCGGCCGGTCTTTTGCCGGGGCAGGTGGCGCTGTTGGCCACGGACGGGCTGTGGGAGTCGCGCAACGAGGCCGGGGAGATGTACGGCAAGAAGCGGGTGCGCCAAGCCCTCGCCCGGCAGGCGGCCAAGCCGGCGGCGGCCATCGTGGCCGGCCTGCTGGAGGACTTGCGGGCGTTTCTGCGCGGCGTCCGCGCCGATGACGACGTGACCCTGGTCGTCATCAAGGCGTTGCAAGCGGCCTAAGTGCGGCCGGTGCGGAGAAATTCCAGGCAGACCCGGGCCGCTGCGTCAAAATCCACGCCGCCCGTGATTTCGAGCACCGGCAGATCCCCGAGCAGGCGCAGGTAGGCCTCCGGTCCGGTCCGGATCTCCTCCGACGGGTCGTCGGGCTCGTAAAAGACGCCCGGGTCCTTCATGAAGGCGGCCAGCAGGTCCTGGTGCTCGCCCAGCTTGACCAGCCGGCTGGCCATGGGGACGGCTGCGCGTTGCCAGCGAAGGACCGCCAGGCCGACCATCGGGCAGGACAGCCGGAAATGCCCCGGGCCGAAACAGGCGTCGATGGAGGCGTCGTATTTGTGCTCCAGGTCCCAGAGCTCGGCCTGGGGCAGGGCGGCGAAGGCCTGACGATCGGCTGCGTCCATCACCGGGCCCAGGCTCGGATTGTTGAGCACCGTGCCGGGGTTGACCCGGGGCAGCTTGGCGAGCCCCCGCATGATGAGCCCGGCCTCGGACCGGGAGACCATCACCCGGTCGTTGCTTATGAAATCCGTGCCGTGGCGCATGATCTGCAGCGACAGGGTGGACTTGCCCGCGCCGGCGAAGCCGGCGATGGCCAGCCCCCGCCGCCCCTCGGCCACGCCGGCCGCGTGCAGGAGCAGATCCCCGGCCCGCAGCCGCACTTCGAGGACCCGGTTGTTGATGAAATTGATGATCTGGTTGTCGTTGGCCAGGCACGGTCCCAAGGCGGCATTGACCCCGTGCCCGAAAAAAAAGACCAGTCCGGTCAAAAGTTTGTGGACAACCCGGCCGTCCGGCAGGTCGGCATAGGCCTCCTTGATCTTGGTCTTGCCCGGTTCGCGTTCCTTGGCCGTGAAGGGCAGGGGCAGGCTGACCGGGTCGGATTCGATGGCGGTCACGGCCAGCCGGACGGCGCCGCCCCCGCCCAGAAAATCCTGATAATAGCCCGAGAGCTTGGCGATGAGTTCCGGCGAGTTGGAGGAGACGGCCACGGTGATGTCCTCGAAGGTCAGCTCCAGGCTGGCCGATCGGGGATGGGCGTCGAGGATGGGGCCGAGCAGGGCGGCGATGGTCGGGCTGTCGTTCATGCGATCTCCTCCAGGACGTAATCGGCGTAGGCGCCGGCGGCATCCAGGCCGCAGGCCTCGAACAGCCCCCGGAAGCCGCCGAAGGCCGAAACTTCGTAGACGGCCGCCCCGTCCGGAGTCTCCACCACGTCCACGCAGGTGAAGGCCATGCCCGGGAACAGGGCTTGGGCCTTGTGGGCCAGTTCGATGACGGACGCGGCGGGCGTGTAGGGGACGTAGTGGCCGCCCGCCCGGGTGGTGGTGTTCCAGGAATCGCCGCTGCCTTGCCTGGCGTAGGTGGCGAGGTAACGGCCGCCCAGGAAGGAGACGCCGAGATCGAGCCGGCCGCCGGCATGGACCACCATCTGCTGGATGTACATGACCTGGTTGCCGGCGGCCTTGTAGTCGGCGATTTCCTCCGGGGCGAGCGGGCCGTCCTCGATGACGGCCATGCCCCGGGCCTTGGAGCTGAAAAGCGGCTTGAACACGGCCTTGCCGAAGTGGGCCACGGCCTTGGCCGCCTCGGCCACGTCCTCGGTGATGACCGTCGGCGGCATGGGGATGCCGCCCAGGCGCAAGGTGGTGGTGCAGCTCAAGCGGTCGATCAGCCGGGCCATGCTGTCCGGGTTGGAAAAAACCGGCACGCCCCGGCCGGCCAGAAAGCGCAGGATTTCCATGCGGTCCAGGGCGTCCGGGGAGTAGGTGGGGGCGATTTTCTTGACGATGACCGCATCCAGGGCGGTCAATTCCGTGTCCCGGCAGAAAAGCCGGCCCGTTTCCAGGTCCAGCCGGACCTCGGCCATGTCGATGCACAGACGAAAGCCCGTCTTGCGTTCCAGGGCGTCCAAAAGTCGCAGGGTGGACCATCCCGTGGGGATGCCCACCACGCCGATACGTTTCATATCGTCCTCCGGAGATGTCGTCGGTTCCTGGGGGGCGCGGGGCGGGCGGAAATCCGCCCGGAGGCGGCGCCGGCGCGCGCGGTGTTTTTTGGCCTGGGCATGGTTGCCGCGCCGTCAATGGCGCATGGCCTCAAGGGGCAGGCGGAAGTCGGTCGGATCGCCATCGTACCCGATACTTCGCGTCAGCAGGTAGATGCCGCGCTGGAACATGAGCCGGGAGAACCGCTGGGAAAGCTCGAATCGGGTCGAGGTGATAAGCGATCGGGCCAGACCCAGGGTCAGGCGGAGGTCGAAGGCCGCGTCGCCGTGCTCGATGGCGAAGGTCCGGGCGAAGGCGTACATGTCCAGGATGGCGGTCAGCAGTATTTTCCGCCGGGCCTCGTCGAACACGGGCAGGCGGAAGTGGGAGATCATGTAGACCGAAACGTCCTGGACCAGATCCGCGTCGGCCGATCGGTGCAGGTCGATGTAGTGGATGCGGTCCTCGGCGGCGTCGTAGAGGATGTTGTTGCTGTTGTAGTCGCCGTGGAGCAGGACCGAGAACGGGGCGGCGAGCGTCTTTTCCACGGCCTCGGCCTGGTCGAGGGACTCCTTCAGGGACGGCACCACCCGCGGGCCGATGGTCCGCCGGGCCAGATCGAACTGGGGATGGACCGACAACACGTCCCCCACGCGCAGCCGCAACTGACGGATGCTGTCGGCCCGGACGAGGCCGGGCCGCAAGGTCTTCTCCCACAGGATGCCGGCCGTGCGGCGCAGGGTGGCCATGGCCGAGCGCAAAAGCGGCGCATCGCCGGCCAGGGCGATGTCCTGGATGGTCTGGCCGGGCAGCATCGTCACCAGCATGGAACTCGATTTTCCGTTTTCCCGGAAGGCCTCCACCCGGGGGGGAAGTCCCGGCATCAGGGCTTCCCAACGTTCGATGTTGGCCTTTTCCCGGCACAGTTTGTCGGTATCGCCTTCCTTGAAGATGACGTCATGGCCTTCCGGACCGCCGGGGTGGCGGTCATGCACCCGGCCGATGCGGCAGCCGGAACGCGTGCCCCAGATGGATTCGAAATCGAGGTCGGTGAGCGGATTCTCGTGGCCGCTGGCCGCCAGGATGTCGTTCAAGGCCCGGAATTGGCGGATCTTGAACTTGTCGCCGGTGATGCCGAAGATGGCGGCTTCACCGACGTTGAGCAGGGCGTCGCCCATGCGTTCCAGATAGCGGAAAATAAAAAGGGTGGTGAGCAGGTCGCCGGTGAACATGCCGGTGCGCAGCTCGCCCCGGATGCGGTCGAATTCCTTTTTGTAGAGCCGGTCCAGATGCAGTTCGCTGCGGCAGATCTTGAGGGCCGCCGTCAGATCGCGCTCCAAGGCCGCCGCCGGAATCCAGTCCATGGCGGCGAGGATCTCGTCGAAAAAGGGCTTGTAGCCGTAATGCCGGATGCGTTCCGGATCGTCGTAATGCCGGGTCTGCCGGACCACGTTGACCGCATGGTCGCCGATGCGCTCCAGGTTGTTGCCGATGATGTGCAGGGCCCGGATCCGGGCCACTTCCTGGACGGTCGGCTTGGCGGCGTCATGGAGGGCGGTGAAGCAGGCGTTCTCGATGACGCTTTTCAAGTTGTCGATATAGTCGTCCCGGCTCTCGATCTTGGCGATGGTTTTTTCGTCATGGACTTCGAGCACGGCCTGGGCTTCCCGTATCTGCCGCTCCACCTCGACGAGGAGAAAGGTGAGGTTCGGCTCGATCTCACGCATCATCGCCGTCCTGAGCCTGGATACGCAGGGGGGCGCCGGCATCCTCGCCTTCGCCGCGTTCCTTCCAGCGCAAGGTGAGCTTGAACTTGCAATCGTCGCCCTTGCGTTTCCCTTCCACGGTGATGGTGACGAGCCCCTGGGGCGCCAGGATGATTTCCTGTCCGCCCTGGGTCAGGGACAGGCCGCCCTTCACGAATCCGTCCCGGATCGCCTCGAGGTAGGGGGCGATGGCGGATGCGTCCTGGATACCGTCGTATTTGAAGATGGAGTCGGCCACGATTCCTCCCGGGCATGGTTGTCGGACGCCTTTGTTTCGCGCCGTCTATGCAAAACACCACAAGGTGCAGAAACGATGCAGGTTTGGTTACGAATGCGTCACGATCCGGAAAAAGACGGGGAACGCGTCCTCGATTCCGGACATTTTTCGGAGCAAGACCCACATTGTCCCGGAGAGTAGGAAAGCTTCGCCACGAAAGCAAGGGCCATGCGGCGTCCCCTGGGGATGTGCCGGTTGAGGCCGCTGCGCACTGCGTCGGAAAAGGCGCCTCCGGCGGCCAACGGGCCCGGGCCCTTCGGAATCCCGAGAGGATTCGGGGCGGTTTGAGTGCAGGCTTGCGGCAGGGAAAGACCTTCCGGAAAGCATGCAGCGGTCTCACGCGGGCAGTGTTCCGGGATTGCCCTGGGGAACCCCTTTGCCGCCGGGGGCGTCTTGCTCCTTGGCAGCGGTTTCCGGTCGGATGCTCAGGCCACCGGCAGGTAGGAACGGCCGAGCACGAAGCCCCGGTCTTCCAGAAAGGCGGTCAGGAAATCCGTGGCGCCCCGGCTGGCCACGTACGGCAGCACGAAGCAGGTCTCGGGCGGGGGCACGTCGGCAAGCGGCAATACCGGCCGACCGGCTACCGTCTTGCCCACCTTGCGGGGATCGATGTCCAGCCAGGCGGCGATGCGCACGCCGTAGCGGAGCAGATGGCAGGCCCGCCGGCGGGTGATCCGGCCGGCGCCGGCCACGATCACGTCCGGATGGCAGGGATTGTGCGCGGCCAGGAACCGGGCCAGATAGGCGGCCTTCACGCGGTGGAAGGCCTCGGGATCGTAGCGGGGATCGGTCCGGGAAAGCCGTCCCGGCGGATCGTTCCAGGTGAGCAGGGTTTCCGGCAGCTTGGCCATGACCACGCCGGCCGCCAGCCAGCGCAGCCACAGCTCGTAGTCCTCGGGGAAATCGCCCTGGCGGTAGCCGCCGTAACGGGCGGGGAGCCCGGCCCGGAACATGACCGAGGGATGAGGCAGGGGGGACTCCCGGAAGATGGCCAGGCGGATGGCCTCGGGCGCACGCACGCTGTTGGCCCAGCGGACGTGCTCCAGATAGCCCCGGGCCCGTTCGGGATCGCCGCCGAAGGCAACCCGGCAGGAGACCAGCCCGATGTCGGGATGTGCGTCCAGAAAGGCCGCCTGGGCTTCCAGCCGGCGGGGATGGCAGACGTCGTCGGCGTCCAGGCGGGCGAGCAGCGCTCCCCGGGCGGCGGCCAGCCCGGCGTTCAGGGCGGCCACGATGCCGCCGTGGGGAATGCGGAGGGGGTGCAGCCTGGGATCGCGCGAGGAAGCGGCGGCGAGGACGCCCTCGGTCGCTCCGGCGTCGTCGGAGCCGTCGTTGACGGCCACCACTTCGAAGTCCGTCATGGTTTGGGCAAAAAGGCTGTCCAGGGCGGCCGGCAGGCTGTCGGCCGCGTTTCTGACCGGCAAAAGGACGGATACGGCCGGCCGGCGGGCGTGGCGGGCGTCCGGGCGTGCGGGGGTGGGGGATGTTTCCGGCGGCGGTTGGTGCTGTGGCATCGCGGGGGAAAAGAAGGCCGCCGCCGGTCAAGGGAAGATGCCCTTGGCCGGCGGCGGCCGCGTCTACGGAGGGTCAGGCCACCCGCACCATGGTGCGTCGCAGGACATCGGAGCGGAGCACTTCCAGGACCGTGCCTTCGGCGTAGGTGACCACGTCGCCGCCGAAAAAGGCCACATCGGCCGGATCATGGGTGACCATGACCAGCGGGATATCCAGGCGGTTTAAGATGCCGGCCAGCTCCACCCTGACCCGCTGGCGCAGGGGGATGTCCAGAGCCGAGAACGGTTCGTCCAACAGCAGGGCGCTGGGATCGCCGACCATGGCCCTGGCCAGGGCCACGCGTTGCCGCTGGCCGCCGGAGATGCGGGTCGGCCTGACCTCGGCCAGGGGGGCGATACTGAACAGATCCATGATACGTTCCACCCGATCGGCATGGGCCCGGGAAAGACGCCCGAACAGCAGGGGATGCAGGCCGAAGGACACGTTCTGGCGCACCGTCAGGTGGGGAAACAGGGCGTAGTCCTGGAAGACGTAGCCGATTTTCCGTTCCCTGGGAGGAACGAAAATCTTTTTCCCGCTGTCGAAGAGCACGTGCCCATCCACCGTGATGAAACCGGAATCCGGCTTCATGAGCCCGGCGATGGAGCGCAGGGTCAGGGTCTTTCCCGAACCGGAAGGGCCGAACAGGACCACCCGGTTGTCCGAGGTGGAAAAGGTGGCCGAGAAATGGAAATCCCGGGCCGCCGACCTGAAGACCTTCTCTATGCCGATGGAGATGCGCATGGAAGCTGCCTTAGGGCTTCTTGAAGCCGTATTTGGCCAGGATTTCCTGGCCCTTGGGTCCGGTGACGAAGGCGATGAAGGTGGCCGCGTCCTTTTTGTTCGGGGAGGCGGACAGGCTGGCGATGGGGTAGATGACCGGCTTTTCCGTCGGCACCTCGGCCAGCACCGTCACCTTGCCCTCGGCCTTCTTGGCGTCGGTGCCGTAGACGAAACCGGCATCCACTTCGCCCCGGGACAGATAATCCAGGACCTGGCGCACGGATTCGGCCAGCACGAACTTGGAGGCCAGCGGATCCCAGTCCCCGAGCTTGGTCAGGGCGTTTTTGGTGTAGTTGCCGGCCGGGACGGAGGCGGGGTTGCCGACGGCGATGCGCTTGACCTCGGCGGATTTCAGGCTGGCCAGATCCTTCACCTTGGCCGGGTTCCCCGAAGGCACGGCCAACACCAGGGAGTTCTTGGCGAAATTGACGCGGCTCGCCGTGTCGATGAGCTTTTTTTCCACGGCGGCGTTCATGGTTTTTTCATCGGCCGAGGCGAACACATCCACCGGGGCGCCCTTTTCCATCTGGGAGAGCAGCGCGCCGGAAGCGGCGAAGTTCATGGTCAGATTCACGCCGGTGTTCTGCTTGTCGAAATCGGCCTTGATCGCGTTAAACGCGTCGGTCAGGCTGGCAGCGGCGGAAACCGTCAGATTGCCGGCCTGGGCGGGGACGGCCAGGCACAGGGCCAACAACACGGACAACAGGACTTTTCGCATCATCATCCTCCTTGCAGTTATGCTTTGGGTTTGACGATTTTGGCCACCACCACGAGCAGAATCACACACACCACGGAAATGAGCAGAACCAGTTCGTTGGCCAGGGTGTCGTTGCCGGCCTGGGTGGCGCTGTACACGGCCAGGGATAAGGTTTGGGTCTTGCCGGGCAGATTGCCGGCCACCATGAGGGTGGCGCCGAATTCGCCCATGGCCCTGGCCAAGGCCAGCATGACTCCTGCCAAAAGCCCCCGCATGGCCAGGGGCAGGGAGACGCGGAAAAAAATGGCCAGTTCCGTGGAGCCGAGCGTCCTGGCCGCGTTTTCCAGATTCTGGTCCACGCCCTCGAAGGCGGCCCGGGCCGAACGGTAGACAAGCGGAAAGGCCACCACCGCCGCCGCCAGCACGGCGCCCTCCCAGGTGAACATGATGGAGATGCCGAAGGCCTCCCACAAATAGGCCCCGAGCACGCCCCGGCGCCCCAGAATGACAATGATGTAGTAGCCGAGGACGGTCGGCGGCAGCACCATGGGCAACGTGAGGATGGCATCGACCATATCCCGTCCGGGAAATTCCCGCGTACAGGCGATGCGGGCCAGTATGACGGCCGGTACGGTGGCAAAGGCCGTGGCCAAGCTGGAGACCCTGAGCGTCAGCAGAAGAGGAGGAAGCACATTGGAATCGATCATGGCAATAGGGTTCTCGCGGTGGTGTTCTCGGCGCGGCCAGGGTTAGGATGCATGCATGTTACCACGCGTATTCTTTCAAGAGCGATAGGTGAATGCCGCTGGTTTGTATAGACCATCACGCGGAATGAACAAATGGTGACACTTGACCGGGCCGCCCGGGCAAAACGGGCGGTTTTCCCGGTGTGCCGGGAGCGTTTCGCCGGGCGGATATCAATCCAGAACGGACAGGGCGTGATGGATATAGCCGTCCAGGGCCTTTCGGGTTTCCGGGGCGAGGGTTGTGAACTTGAGGCCGATGTCCAGCCGCTTTTCCGAGATGTCGACCCGCTTGACGGCGCTTGGCAGCACGGATTGCCCAATTTGGCCGAACAGCCCGCAACGCAGGATCACGGCGTCATCGATGCGCACCGGAGGCGGCGGGGAGCCGCTCTCGGCCAGGCTGGCCGAGAATTGGCAGCCGGTGAGGCTGACGTCGACGATCATGCCCGGCGTGGCGGTTGCCCCCAGGTCGGTTTCGGCCGGAATGCAGCAGGTCACGCGCCGGTGGCGGCGCAGGTCATGGCATTCCAGCCGGGGGGGATAGCTGAAAAAGAGCAGGGGGAAGGGAATTTGCAGGGACCGGATGATCTTGGCGGAAAATCCCATGACCGTGCCTTCGAGCAAAAAACGCACGATCACCGCGTTGTCCGGATAGAGCACCTGGTGGACGGCTTCGCGGTTGTGTTCCGGGACAAACGGCATGGTCGTCACCACAAAGCGCGAACGCACATACCCGACGCAGATGGTGGCCAGCTTGTCCGGGAAGCCGGTCACCTCCAGAAGCATCTTGGTGCCGGAGGGGCAGAGGGTCGGAACGGGACTTCCCTGGCATGCCGTCATAGGTCGGCTTCCTCCGTCGTGGAGAGGTCGGGCAAACCGCCCGTATCGCCGTCCCGGGCCTGGTCGAGGAAGTCGAGGAACTGCCGGGCCGCGGTGAAGTCCGGCCGCAAGGCCAGGGCATGTTCCAGATGGGTGCGGGCCGCGGCCCGGTCGCCGGATTCGGCCAGGGCCCGGGCGATGTTGAAATCGAGGTGCTCGTCGGCGGCGTTGCGTTCGATGGCCTTGGAGTAAAAGGCGATGGCCTCGGCAAAATGTTTCGTCTTGCGCAGGCAAATGCCGAATTCGTTGAAAAGGTGGCGTTCCTGCTCCTGGAACAGGGCATCGATGCCGAGAATGCGTTTGAGGGCCCGGGCGAGTTTTTTCCCGTCGCTGCCTTGCAGATAGATTTTGCCCAGCTCGATGTTGGCCTTGGGGTTTTTTTCGTCGAGAAGCAGGGCCTTGCAGAATTCCTTTTCCGCCCCGTCCATGTCCTGCTCGGCCAGATACTTTTCCCCTTGGCTGATCTTTTTTTTCAGGGATTCGATGAAGGGCAGGCAGCGTTTTTCGTAGAACCCCGGTTCGGGGAAGTAGCTGCGCATGAACTCGCCCTTGCTGATGATGGCTATCGGGCCGGATGGAATGGAATTGGCGTTGAGGGCCTGGACGGAATAGGCGTCATCGTTCAGGCGGCGTACGAACCACCAGGTTTTCTGTTCGTAGCTGCGGGTCGTCGCGCCGTGTCCGGTCTCCGCGGTCCGCACCAGGGAATAGACGCCAAGGACATGGCAGACGGGAGACTCGCAGGACGCCTGCCGGGACTGCGCTCCGGTCGTGGGAGCGGGAATGGGGGCTTCGCCGTTTTGCATTGGTTCGCATGGTCGTCGACCAACGAAGACAAGCGTGGATCGATGGTTTTTCGGTTTTCCCCCGGGTGCAAACGGGCCGTCGGAAAAGCACGGTCACCATCCCGGGCGTGACGGAAAAAAATACATGTTGTGAAACGTCTAGCGCCAAGTCGATGGATTGTCAAAAAACGACACGCGGCCTGCCGCCGGGGCGGCAGGCCGCGTGTCGTTGTCGTCTGCGAGCAGGGGGCTAGCAGCCTTCGCCGCCGCCGGCGCCGCCGCAGCAGGCATGGCCCAGCCCCTTGCGCCGGCTCTTGAGGCGGGAGAGGTCGCCGGCGCCGTAGACCTCGGTCAGGGCCGTCTCCACCAAACCCTGACAGGCGTAGGGCAGGATGCCGGCGGAGGTCAGAACCTTGCGCGGCGTTTCGCCGTAGGCGGCCACCAGCACGGCCCGGCAGTCGAGGAGCATCTTGGCCAGCTCTTCCCAGCGCTGCGGGCCCGACCCCGGTTCCGGGGCCCACCGTTCCTCGACCATGAGAAATCCGTCCCCCTCCTGCTTCCATATCTGGAATTTGTGGGCCTCGCCCAGATGCATGTTGACGAGCATGCCCTCGCGGCTGGCCACGGCCACGTACGGCCGGGCGGACAGGTCCGCGCCGGGGACGATCCGGGAGCAGTCCCCGAGCAGACCGGCCAGTTCGCCCGAGTGGTCAGCGCCCAAAAGGCCCACGGCGTCGGCCCGGCAGCGCTTGCAATGGCTCATCTGGGGCAGAAGTTTTTGGGCCTGGTCCCGCAAGCCGTGGATCAGCGCATGGCTGGGGGCCGGCACCTCGGCAAACGGGGTCTCGGCCACCGGGAACACCGGCATGATGTTCTGGATGTCCACGTCGAGGGAAGACAGGAGCTTGGACACTTCGATGACGTGCTGGTCGTTCACGCCGGGAACGACGATGGTGTTCGACTTGACGATGACGCCATGCTTCTTGAGGATCTTGATGCCCTCGATCTGCCGTTCCAAAAGCAGTCTGGCCGCGTCCTCGCCCCGGTGAATGACCTTGCCGTCCCGGACCCAGGCGTAGATGCGGGATCCGATCTTGGGATCGACGGCGGTCACCGTCACCGTGACGTGGGTGACGCCCAGTTCGGCCAATTCGGCGGCGTGGGCCGGCAGGGCCAGACCGTTGGTGGACAGGCAGAAAAGCATCCGGGGATACTTGTCCTTGAGAAGCCGGATGGTCTGCATGGTCTCGGGATTGGCCAGGGGATCGCCCGGACCGGCGATGCCGCACACGGTGATGCGCGGCTCCTTTTCCAGCACCTTGTCCATGTAAAGGACGGCCTGTTCGGGGGTGAGCACCGCGCTGGTCACGCCCGGCCGGGTTTCGCTCACGCAATCGTATTTGCGATTGCAGAAGTTGCACATGATGTTGCACTTGGGGGCCACGGGCAGATGCACCCGGCCGCAGGTTCCGGCGGATTCCCGGTTGAAACAGGGGTGCGTGGAAAGATCCTTGCTGGCGGTCATGCGTCGCTCCTTCTAGAGATAGCCGTATCCCACGGCGCTGTCTTCCTGCTTGCGTTCGAGGAAAAGGTTGACCAGACGGTCGAAGAGTTCCTGGGTGCCGGCATAGCCCACGTGCTTCAGCCGCGGACCGCCGAAGCGGTCGTGGATGGGAAAGCCGACCCGCAGGAGCGGTACGCCCATGGCCTTGGCCGAGCGGTAGCCCTTGCTGTGGCCGACTAAAATGTCCGGGGCCAGGCTGGTCGCCTGTTCGACGATGTCGTAGAAGTCCACGCCCTCGCGCGCCTCGGGCGGTTCGGGCAGGATGTCGGCCGTGACCGCGGCCAGGGATTCCTTGAAGCCCTTGCCGGTGGCGCCGGTGGCGGCCAGTATCGGCTTGACGCCGATCTCGGCCAGGAAGGCCACCATGGCGATGACCAGATCCTCCTCGCCGTAGACGATGGCCCGCTTTCCGGCCACGTACTTGTGGGCGTCCACGTAGGCGTCGACCAGCCGGCCGCGCTCGTCGAGGAAGCGCTGCGGCGTGGGCAGGCCGGTCAACTCCGTCAGCGCCTCGAAAAAGGCGTCGGTCTCCCGGATGCCGATGGGCAGGCCCACCCGACGGCTGGGGATGCCGAAGCGACGCTCCAGGTTGGCGCCGGCGCTTTCGACCATGGGGATGGTCCGGCCGCATTCGATGGACCCGAGCGCGCCGGACATGGCCCGGATAGCGGCCAGGCTGGTGCCGCCGGCCGGCAGCTTTTCATAGTCGAGCAGGGCCGGCCGGTCCAAGGCCTCGGAAATGTCGGGCAGGATGGTGCCGGCCACGCCGTAGGCGGCCAGGATATCCTTGAAATGGCGGATGTCGGCCGGCGACACGAAGCCGGGCATCAGGTTGATGCGCCGTTCGGCCGGGGCCTTTTCCCGCACGAGCTGGGCGGCGATGCCCGACACGGCCGCGTGCCAGCCGTCCATGTGGGTGCCGGAGTAGCTCGGCGTGGACACGGCAACGACTTCCGGCAGGGGCAGGTCGGCGAACTCCTTGCGAAATTCGGAGAGTAACCGGGGCACGTCGTCGCCGATGGTTTCGGTCAGGCAGGTCGAGGCCACGCCGACCACGGTGGCGCCGTACTTGGACATGACATTCAAGATGCCCTTTTTGAGGTTGGGGCCGCCGCCGAACACGGCCTGCTTTTCCCCCAGGGCCGAGGAGGCGATGTCCATGGGCTCGCGGAAATGACTGATGATGTAGCGGCGCATGTAGGTGGCGCAGCCCTGGGAGCCGTGCAGGAAGGGGATGGCTCCCTCGATGCCCCGAAAGGCCAGGGCCGCGCCCAGCGGCGTGCACAGCTTGCAGGCGTTGGTCGTGGAGACGTAGGGGGAATCGCTCATCTCTTTTCTCCCGTGGCCAAGGCCTTGGCCTTGGCCTGCGCTTCGCGCCGGGGCACGAACCGCCAGACCGGGCTGGTGGCCGAGGCGTGGATTTCCCTGGCGAAATTGAGCATGCCGACGAAGCCTTCCAGGGCTTCCTTGCGTTCGTGATTGTGGTCGCAGAACCCGACGCCCAGCTTGTGGGCGATGGGCCGTTCCTTGACCCCGCCGACGAAGACGTCCACGTCGAGTTCCCTGACGTATTTCGAGAGCTCCAGCGGGTTGGCGTCGTCCACGATGACCGTGCCCGGGTCGCAGATGGTGGCCAGTTCCTCGTAGTCTTCCTTGGTGCCGGTCTGGGAGCCGACCAGCACCACCTTCATGCCGAGGTGCCGGAAGGCCTTGATGAGCGAAAAGGCCTTGAAGGCGCCGCCGACGTAGATGGCCGCCCGCTTTCCCTCCAGATCCTTCCGGTACTGGGTCAACTGGGGCAAAAGCTTGGCCAGCTCCTCGCGCACGAGCTGCTGGGTGCGTTCGACGATGCCGGGGTCCTTGTCCTTGAAATGGTCGGCCACGGCGTAGAGCGAATCGGCCATGTCCTCGATGCCGAGATAGGACACCCGCAGAAACGGGGTGCCGAAGCGTTCCTTGAGCATCTTGGCCAGCTCCATGGTGGAGCCGGAACACTGGACCACGTTTAACCCGGCGCCGTGGCAACGCGTTATGTCCGCCACCCGACCGTCGCCGGTCAGGTTGGCCACCACCTGGACCCCCATGCGCTCGAAATACTCGCGGATGATCCAGATTTCGCCGGCCAGATTGAAATCGCCCAGGATATTGACGGAAACGGGGCTGACATCCGAGGCGTCGCCGGTGCCGGCCAGGGTAAAAAGCGCCTTGCAGGCGGCGGCGTAGCCCTCGCGCTTGTTGCCCTTGAACCCTTCCGACTGGACCGGAATGACCGGAATGCCGGTCTGTTCGGCCACGTCCCGGCACACGGCCGCCACGTCGTCCCCGATGATGCCCACGATGCAGGTGGCGTAGACGAAGGCCGCCTTGGGCTGGTGGCGGGCGATCAGTTCGAGCAGGGCGGCCTTGAGTTTTTTCTCGCCGCCGAAAATGACGTCCCGTTCCTTCAAATCGGTGGAAAAGCTCAGGCGGTGCAGCTCCGGGCCCGAGGACAGCGATCCCCGGATGTCCCAGGTGTAGACGGCGCAGCCGATGGGGCCATGCACCAGATGCACCGCGTCGGCGATGGGATAGAGCACCACCCGGGAGCCGCAGAACACGCAAGCCCGCTGCGACACGGCGCCGGCCAGGCTTTCCCGGTTGCACGCCAGCTCGAAAGGCCCTTCGCCCATGCGATGGATCTGATCCCGTCGTTCCTCGAAGATGGCCTGTTCCATGTCGGCTCCTTTCCCGGTCACCGTGCGCCGGGATTCGCCAGACCTTACAAGGACTGTGCCACTCTATAACTTGTTAAAATATAATGATTAGTTTTTTATGGAAGCGGCAAGACAACAATTTTGTACCGTGGCTTCCGACACAATTGTAGAAGCGGCCGCCGGCGGCGGCCGACAGGCGCGATGCCCCCGGCCCCTGCGACGGGGGGGGACTGGAGGTGGATAAACTGCGCGGGCTCCGGGGCAGGTTTCCGAAGGGCGGAGCCCTTTGGCCGCCGGAGGCTGCCCCGGTCACGTTCGTGCAACCGGCGGCAGGGTCCTGTCCCCCGGCCGGGGACCGGGGGACAGGCAGAAGGAGGGGCTAGCCGTCGGCCTTTTTGCGGACGGTCACCTTGTCCTTGGCGCCGCACTTGCGGCAGACCAGGGTGTAGACGATCGCGTCGTCGGTTTCGGTTATGGCGGTTGGTTTGACGATTTCCCCACAGACGAGGCACTGGAAGCGTGGCTCCGCGTCAGCGGTGGCCGATTCTTTGCGCATGAATTTCATGGTGCCAAGATAACCACCGCGCCGTTCGTGACAAGAGCGCCGGAGCGCAGGCCGGCGGGATGCTGCAGGATCGTCCCGGCTTGTCATGGTCATGGCTTGAGGGTACGAACAATAGGCGTTGGTATCGGCCGTCCCGTTCCCTGGCGGTCGATCCGCAGGGGGAACTGTCCCGTGGGCAAAAGACTGTGGCCAGGGCTGCTCGTGCTTGGCGCCCTTTGGGGATGCGTCGCGGTCAAGCCGATCATGACGCCCCAGGAATACCGGGCGGATTGCCGTCGCACCGTCGCGTGTCCCGACGCGGACGGCGCCGCCGCCATTTGCGCCGGCTTTCAGGAAACCGTGACCGACTATTACGACGGCATGGCTCCCTGCCGCCAGGCGTGCAGGGACAAGGCCGAGGCCCTGGCCGCGACGGTGCCCGGCGTCTGCCGGACTTCCATCGACACGGCCCGGGCGGCCTGCCTGGAATTTTGTAACCGCAAGTTCTATCGATGCAACTGCGATAAGGCGGATGCGTTGGAAGGCGGCAACGGCAGGACGGGCACCCGGCCGCGTCCCTGAATCCAGGATGCGGCCGGAGTAAAGACCCGCGTCCGCCGTTTTGCGGCGGGCGCTATCCGGAACCCGGGGAGGATCCTATGGCCGTGAAGAAAATTTTGATGCTGGTGGGCGATTTCGTGGAAGACTACGAAGCCATGGTGCCCTTTCAGATGCTTACCATGGTGGGCCACGCGGTGGCGGCCGTGTGCCCGGGCAAGAAGGCCGGCGAGCAGGTGCGCACGGCGGTGCACGACTTCGAGGGCGACCAGACCTACACCGAGAAGCCCGGCCACAACTTCACCCTGACGGCCGATTTCGACGCCGTTGACCCGGTCGCCTACGACGCCCTGGTGGTGCCCGGCGGGCGGGCGCCGGAGTACCTCCGCCTGAACCCCCGGGTCATCGAGATGGTCCGGCATTTCGGCTCGACCGGGAAACCCATCGCGGCCATCTGCCATGGGCCGCAGATTCTGGCGGCGGCGGATGTGGTGCGCGAGTGCCGGTGCATGGCCTATCCGGCGGTCCGGCCCGAGCTGGAACGGGCCGGGGCCGTCTATGTGGAGCCCAACGCCGGCAGCAGCAATGCCGTGACCAGCGGGCATCTGGTCACGGCCCCGGCCTGGCCGGCCCATCCGGAATGGATGCGTCAATTTCTGGCGGTGCTCGGCACCACCATTGTGCCGTAAGCGGGGAAGCGGGGCAGGGGGCCGGTGGGCCGGTTCGGGGTGATTTTCCACGGTTATCCCCTCTTTTTTCTCCGGTTCAAGGATGCTATAGGCACACGCCGAAGGGGAGAGTCCGCGGGGCGGCCTGACCGGCCCGCCGGCGTAACGAGGCGCTATGAGCGATTCGAAGAAGATGGAACGGCTGCGGCAGGCCATCGGCGATTTTGCCGTCAACAAGGGCAAGATCCTGCTGGTGGTGTCCTTTCTGCTTTTCATGGTCGCGGTCTATTACGTCATGGATTTTATGACCGACGACAACCTGGCGGTGAAGTACAAGAAGACCACGGCCCTGGTGGAGGAGGTTCAGGAGACGAAAAACGTCCTGACCATCGTCACCAGCCAGGGGTTCTTTGTGGTGGATCCGGGTCTGCGCTCGGACAAGTTCAAGAATATTTCCGACTTCTTCCGCAAGGTCAAAGAGGATGGCTCCCCGGTACGCATCGATTACAAGGATGTCGGCACCGACAAGGTCATCGAGAACGTGTTCTACCGGGCCGAGTCCACCAAGTTCGGCAAGATCAGTTCCCTCAAATAAAAGGCCGGGAGAGACGCCTCCCGGCCTTTTTTTCGCCCGCTTTCCGTCCGTCGGGCCCGGCTGCGGGGGCGACGGACTGTCACCTTTTATAACTTGTTGAGGATATTGTCGTCGATCCAGTGCTGATCCCACCATTCGATGGGCGAGGTCTCGTGGCCGAAGACCAGGACGCCGAAGTGGAGGTGGTCGCCGCCGGCCAGGCCGGTGGCGCCGGTCTTGGCAATGGGCTCGCCCTTTTTCACGTCCTGCCCTTCCTTGACGTCGATCTCCCGCAGGTGGGCGTAGAGGGTTTGCAGGCCCAGGCCGTGGTCGATGATGATGGTATTGCCGTAGATGCCGAAAAAGCCGGTGAAGACGACCTTGCCGGAGTTGGCGGCCGGCACGGTGGCCCCCTCCAGGGAGGCCAGGTCCACGCCCATGTGCGTCTGATGGTCGATGACCTGCCCGTGGTAATAATAGGTCCGGTAGTCCCCGAACATGGCCCGGGTCGCGGAATTGGGCAGGCGCAGGAAGGCCTTCTTGTCCCAGAGCATCCTGGGGGCGGTCTGCTGGCTGAGTTTCCTTAAAAACTGACCGTTTTCCTTGCGCAGCTCGTTATTGACCCGCAGGTAGATCTGGAGATTGTCCCGGGTGTCCGTGATGATATTGTAATACTGGGGCATCTTGGCTTCCAGGAAGGCATCGGTGATGTTGATCGAATCCTCGCGGAACTTCCTGGGAATGGCCTGGTAGCGGAAGCTGGTCTGGGCCTCGTTGCCGGCCTTGTCCACGGCCTTGATCTTGGGGACGAAGTCCTTGGGGTCCATGTTGTAGGGAAAGACGTAAAGGCCGAAATATTTTCCGTTTTCCTGCTTGAAGGCGGGGAAGAACTCGTTGCCGACCACCACGCCGGCGCTTTCCGGCTCCTCGCTTAACGTGAAGGAAACGGCGCCGACGCCACCCTGGCGCACATTGTGGGACAGACTCGTCACCTCGATGCGCGGCGGGATGGTGTCCAGGGTGAGGTTTTTCTTTAACGCCGTGGCGTTGCCGGCGCCGAAATTGGCGATGGAGCGGTCGGTGACCGTGACGGAAAGCGTGAAGGGACCGTCACGCAGGCCGGCCGGTTCCAGGGAGAATTTCTCGGTGGTCTCCGAAACCGGGGAGGGATACGACTTGTCGAGCAGGGTGATTTGCTTGTCCCCCTGGCTGACCACGACCTTGGCGCTTTTGAGCCCCGATCCCGTATCGCGCAGGCCGAGCGTGAATTCCCGTTTGGGGGCGGCCATGTCGCCCGCCGGAGACAAGGTGACCTCGGGCTTGGTCCGGTCGGTCAACAGCAGGTAACCGGTCCCTCCCCCCACAACGACAATGACCAGCAGAAAAGCGAAGATAAGTTTTTTCATGGTGCCGTACCTCGTATGCCAAGGCCCGCTTCATAGCGGTCGGGCCGGGGCAGTGCAAGCCCGGTCGGGCTCGTTCCGGGATATCCGGGGGCGCCCTTGCCGGATGGGCGGAGACAGGCTACTGCTTTCTCCATAAAAAAGAGGCGGTGATATCCTCCGGCGGCCTGGTTGGGTCCCTGGGAGGCAAGCATGCGTCTCCCGGAGGGAACCGTGCGGATGCGTTTGCTGCTGGTCTGGGCCGTATGGGCCAGCTTGGCCGGGGCGGGGCTGGCGGCCGGGCCGGAAGAGACGCCTTCCGCCCTTGTTCCCCCCGCTCCCCCCGCTCGGGTCCTGATCGTGGGGATGACCGTGGCCCCGCCTTTTATCCAGAAAGACAGCCAAGGCCAGCTCGGGGGGATTTCCTACGACCTGTGGCGGGATGTGGCCCAGGACCTCGGGTTCCGGTGGAAGGCCGTGGAATACGATCTGCCCGGCCTGTTGGCGGCCTTGCGCGATGGACGGGTGGATGTGGGCGTGTCGGACCTGTCCATCACCCCCGGGCGCGAAGCGGTCATGGACTTTTCCCAGCCCTTCTACTCCACGGGGTTCGGCATCGCCGTGCCGGCCAAGTCCGGGGGCTCCATCCTGCCGGCGATTTTCCACCGCATCCTGTCGCTGCACGTCCTGCTCTATGCCGGCTCGCTTATCGGCCTGCTGCTTCTGGTCGGCACGGTGGTCTGGCTCATCGAACGCCGGCGCAATCCCGAGCACTTCCACCGCGGCTGCCGGGGCGTCGGGGACGGGCTCTGGTGGTCGGCCGTGACCATGACCGCCGTGGGCTACGGCGACACCACGCCGAAAACCCCGCTCGGCCGGGCCGTGGCCCTGGTGTGGATGTTCGCCTCGGTCACCCTGCTGGCTTTTTTCACCGCCGGCATCACCTCGTCGCTGACCGTGGAGACCCTGGGCGAGCGGGTGCACGGGTTTACGGACCTCTACAAGGTCCGTACGGGCGTCAAGGCCGGTTCCTCGGCCGAGGAGGCCTTGCGCGTCGCCCGGGTGTGGACGACGGCCTTTCCCGGCGTCGAAGCCGGCCTGCAGGCCCTGACCGACGGCACGATTGATGCCTTTGTGCATGACCAGCCGGACTTGCGCTATTTGCAGTACCATCACTTCCCCAGTCAGGTACGGGTGTTGTCCGTAACGTTTGATCCACAGCTCTATGGCTTTGCCTTCCCGCCCGGATCGACGTTGCGCAAGTCCGTCAATGTTGCCATGCTGCGCCGACTGGAAGACCGGGACTACCGGACGCGGCTTTTCGGTGGATATCTCGGCACGGATGGCTCCTATTGAAGTCCCGTGCGCAGGGAGAATTTCGGGGTACACTTGTTAATTACTTGACATTATAGGTTGATTGGTGGATTTTGAGATACCATTCCCATTCAGGAAGAAAGGGGAAGCGCTTCGCGCTTGCGCCGGGAAGGCGCCCCATCCATGATGAAGGAGACCGCTCCATGCGAGCATCGTTTGCTTGTCCGCTGACTCTGCGTTTTGGTCCCCTGGCCTTGGGCTGCGTCCTGGCTGCCGGCATCCTGGCCGGTCTCTGCGGGTGCGATGGGAAAAAAAAGGCGACGCCTCCCCCCGAAGCCGTGGAAGTGACGGCCCTTGAGATCAAGCCCAGGACGGCCCCCATGACGGTGGACGGCATCGGCCATGTCATGGCCGTGCGTACCGTCAAGGTGCGTTCCCAGGTCACGGGCGTCATCAAGAAGACCCTGTTCGCCGAAGGCGATCTGGTGCAGGAAGGGCAGCCCCTGCTCGTCATCGATCCGGACGGCTACAAGGCCAAGCTCGACGAGGCGGTCAGCACCCTGGCCCGCGACCGGTCCAGCGCCGCCCAGGCCAAGCGGGATTGGCTGCGCTACAAGGACCTGGTGGCCCAGGCCGTCATCAGCCAGGACGACTACGAGCAAAAGCGCACCGCCTTCCAGCAGGCGACCGAACAGGTGCGGGTGGATCAGGCCTCCGTGGCCGACGCCAAGGTCAACCTGGAGTATTGCTACATCAACGCGCCCTGTACGGGCATTGCCGGCCTCCAATCCTACAAGACGGGCAACCTGGTCGAGGCCAACAAGGACATCATCGTCACCGTCAACCAGATCCAGCCGATCAATGTCCAGTTCGCCGTGGCCGAAAAATATCTGCCGGAAATCCGCGCCCACGCCGATAAGGGCGTCCTGGCCGTCACGGCCTCCTATCCGAATCATCCCGACAAGGTCTCCCGCGGCAAACTGACGGTTATCAACAACAGCGTCGACACCTCCTCCGGCACCATCACCCTGCAGGGCGAATTCCCCAATACCGACCGGCTGCTCTGGCCCGGACAGTTCGTGGACGGCTCGGTCATCCTGCTTGAGACCGCCGACACGCTCCTCGTGCCGTCAAGCGCCCTGGTCTCCACCCAGGACGGCTCCGCCCTCTATATCGCCAAGCCCGACAACACGGTCGAGCTCCGCAAGGTCGAAGTCGGCCGTAAGGTCGACGCGGAGACGGTGGTGGAAAAAGGCCTGCGCGCGGGTGAAAAGATCATTACTTCCGGGCAGATCAAACTGATCCCCGGCGTGCCCATCAAGATCGTGGACCAGACGACCTACGACAACGGGCCGGTTTCTCCCGCCGCAGTGGCGGACAAAAGTAAAGCACCGGCCCAAACTTCCGGGGAAGGTCAAGGGAACTAGCCATGACCGACCTCTTTATCAAGCGGCCGGTCGCCACCACCTTGCTGATGGCCGCGTTGGTGTTCTTCGGCGTGGTGTCCTATTTCTCGCTGCCCATCAGCGAAATGCCGAGCATCGACTTCCCGACCATCCAGGTGACGGCCTCCCTGCCCGGCGCCGACCCGCAGACCATGGCCTCGGCCGTGGCCACCCCGCTGGAGCGGCAGTTCACCTCCATTTCCGGCCTCCAGTCCATGAGTTCCGTCAACTCGCTGGGGACCACCACCATCACCCTGCAGTTCGACCTGTCGCGCAACATCGACGGTTGCGGCACCGACGTCCTGACCTACATCAACGCCGCCCAGGGCAGCCTGCCGACGGATATGCCCAGCCCGCCGACCTTTCAGAAGGTCAATCCGGCGGACATGCCCATCATCTACATCCGCGTCGCCAGCGACTCCATGCCGCTTAACCGCGTCACCAACTACGCCAAGGTCTACATCGCCCAGCGTGTTTCCATGGTCAACGGCGTGGCCCAGGTGGCGGTTTACGGCGACCAGACCTATGCGCCGCGCGTCCAGGTCAATCCCGACAAACTGGCGGCGCTCGGCATCGGCGTCGACGAGGTGGCTTCCGCCTTCGCCAATGAAACCGTGCTCCAGCCGACGGGCTCCCTGTACGGCCGCGAGAAGCTTTTTACCATCAAGGCCCAGGGGCAGCTCACCAGCGCCACCGCCTACAATCGGCAGATCATCGCCTACCGTAACGGTCTGCCCGTACGCCTTCGGGATGTGGGGCAGGCCATCGACTCCACCCTGAATAATAGAAATATCGCCTTCTTCGACCAGCAGCAGGGCCTCGTCATCGCGGTCAAACGCGCGGCCGGCACCAATACCATCCAGCTGGTGAAGTCCATTCGGGCCATGATGCCGAGCATCGAGGCCACGCTGCCCCCGTCGGTCAAGCTGGAAATTCTCTATGATCGGTCGGAATCCATCAAGGACTCCATCAACGACGTCCAGTTCACGCTCCTGCTTTCCATTTCCCTGGTCGTCATCGTGGTCTATCTCTTCCTGAAAAACATTCCGGCCACCCTCATTGCCAGCCTGGCCCTGCCGACGTCCCTGATCGGCACGCTTTCCCTCATGGTGGCGTTCCATTTCTCCATAGACAACCTCTCGGCCATGGCCATCATTCTGGCGGTCGGCTTCGTGGTGGACGACGCCATCGTCATGATCGAAAACATCGTGCGCCACACCGAGATGGGCAAGACCACCATGCAGGCCTCCGTGGACGGGGCGCGGCAGATCGGCTTCACCATCATATCGATGACGCTGTCGTTGGTCGTGGTCTTTATTCCCATCATGTTCATGGCCGGCATCCTGGGCCGGGTTCTGAACGAAATGGCCGTGACCATCACCTTGTGCATCCTGGTTTCCGGCTTCGTCACCCTGTCCCTGACCCCCATGTTGTGCAGCCGGTTCCTTTCCGGCAAGCTTTCGGAATCCGCCGGCCTGTTTAAAAAGATCGAACTGGCCTATGAGAAGTCCCTGCATGTGGCCCTGCGTTTCCGTTTCTTCGTCATGATCCTGTCCATGGGCATCCTGGGGCTCACCCTGTGGCTTTTCACCGTGGTGCCGACCGGGTTTATTCCGGCCTCGGACTCGGGCATCTTTTACGTCTTCGGCATGGCCGAGCAGAGCGCTTCCTTCGATACCATGAAGGATCGGGTGCTCAAGGTCGGCCGCATCTTCATGTCCGACCCCGACGTTTTCAAGTTCATCGGCATCGTCGGCGTGGGCGGCCCCAATACGTCCATGAACAACGTGGCCATGTTCCCGCTGCTGAAGCCCATGAAGACGCGCAAACGGAGCGCCCAAGAGATCATCGACTCCATGCGTCCCAAGATGGCCAAGCTGCCCGATCTGTTCGTGTTCATGTACAATCCGCCCTCCATCCAGATCGGCGGCAAGCAGACCAAGGCCCTCTATCAGTTCACGCTGCTGTCGCCCGATCCGGACGAGCTCTATCCCGAGGCCAAAAAAATGGCCGCGGCCATGCGGAAACTGCCGGAAGTGGCCGACGTCAATACGGATATGCAGGTCGACGGACCCCAGGTGTTCCTCGACATCGACCGCGACAAGGCCCGGGCCTTGGGCGTGACCACCGCCGCCCTGGAAACGGCGCTCACCACCGCCTATGCCGCCAGACAGGTCACCAACCTCTATGGCGCCACGGATACCTATAAGGTCGTCGTGGAAGTGCAGCCCGAATTCCAGCGCCGCCCGGACCTCTTGAACAAGCTCTATGTCAAGTCGAGCCAGGTCGACAGCGACGGCAATCCCATCATGGTGCCCTTGAACGGTCTGGTCAAAATGACCGAGGGCGTGGGCCCATTGGTGGTCAACCATACCGGCCAGCTCACCTCGGTCACCATCTCCTTTAATACCGCCGGCAAATACTCCCTGGGCGAGGCCGTGGCTTCCGTGTCCAAATTGGCCAAGAAGCAACTGCCGACCAACATCAGCTATATCTTCGAAGGTCAGGCCACGGCGTTCCAGGAATCCCTGGGCAGCGTGCCGTTTTTGCTGTTTTTGGCCATCATGATCATTTACCTGATCCTCGGCATTCTCTACGAAAGCTTCATTCATCCCATCACGATTCTGTCCGGCCTGCCTTCGGCGGCCCTGGGCGGCCTGATCACCCTGCTCGTTTTCGGCCGGCAACTCGATCTCTACGGTTTCGTCGGCATCATCATGCTGATCGGTATCGTCAAAAAGAACTCCATCATGGTCATCGACTTCGCCATCGAGGCCGAAAAGGAAGGCAAGTCCACCTTCGACGCCGTGTTCGAAGGCTGCGTGGTGCGGTTTCGTCCCATCATGATGACCACCGTGGCCGCTATCGCCGGTATTTTCCCCATTGCCCTGGGCTACGGCGCCGGCGGCGACGCCAGACAGCCGCTCGGCCTCGTGGTCGCCGGCGGTCTGATCATTTCCCAGATGGTGACCCTCTACCTGACCCCGGTTTTCTATACCTATATGGATCAGCTCCAGAATTGGCTGACCGGCCGTAAGGAAGAGTAGCCGGGGGGCGGCGCCGGGGGGGCCAGGGCGCCCCTGGAGACAAGCGGGTTTACCCTTTGGAATTGCATAAGAATTTCTTCCTGTTGGGACTATGGCCCAGGGCGATCCCTGGCTTCAGGCCGGCGGAAGCCCTTCGCGGACGGCAGGCGAACCTTGTCAAATGCCGGACAGAGGCGGTAGTTTTTCCCGGCCATCGACTGCGGCCGTTTTCCCCGACGCCCCTGCGTCGGGCGGAGAAAACGGGTGGGGCAGGTTTCCTCATTGCCGGCAGCCTTGGGCAAGGGGGCGCTTATGGCGGCAATGCGCGACGATCCGCAAGATGCCGGGCGGATCGGCGGCTCCGATGACGCCGTGCACGGCATCGCGGCCGCGATGGACTATCTGCGCGGTCTGGAGCTTTTGGAGCAGCGTTTCGGGCCGGAGCATCCCAAGGTGGCGTTGTGCCTGGACGGCATAGCCTGCTTGTGCCGGGACCAGGGCCAGCTGGCCGAGGCCGAAACGCTCTATCGCCGCGCCTTGGCGATACTGGAGCGTTCCGTCGGACCGAATGATCCGGACACCGCCAGTATCCTGGAAAACCTCACTATCGTGCTCTATGAGTCCGGCCGCGAGGACGAAGCCCGGGAGCTTTTCGATCGGGCCAAGGCCGCCAGGGATGCCCAGGCGCGCCTGGACCGCCTTTCCCGAGACGAAGCCTAAAGGCGTACCCGCAAGGACCGTTTCCTCCCGCGACCTCCTGACCAGAGGGGGGCAGACAACGCCGCGTTTTTCGTCTACAATTTTCGGCAACGGCCAGACTGCCGCCCATGGGCCGCCGGATGTCTCCGGTGGCCAAAGGGCTTTGCCCGCCGAACCCTCCAAGCCTGCACGCGCGTCCCGCAAGGTGGCGCCCACCACCATCGGCAAGGGCGGGGATGCGGGGGCAGCTGGCCGCCCGGCCTGACGGGTGCGTTTTCCGTGCCGCGTCCGGCCGGTGGCCGGCATCAGCCGCACGAGGAGTCCCATGCGCCAGCACAAGACCGCCATCCTCACCTATGGTGAAAGGACTTATGAATTGCCCGTCGTCATCGGGACGGAGGGCGAGATGGGCATCGACATTACCAGCCTGGAGAAGGAAGCCGGCCTGCTGACGTTTGATCCCGGCTACGCCAATACCGGCTCCTGCCAATCGGCCATCACCTTCGTGGACGGCGAAAAAGGCATTCTGCGGTACCGCGGGATTCCCATCGAACAGCTGGCCGAACACAGCTCGTTTATCGAGACGGCCATGTTGCTTATTTTCGGCAAACTGCCCACGGCCGAGGAACGGACGGATTTCCGCCTGCTGCTCTCCGAGCACGAACTGCTCCACGAGGGACTGCTGCACCATTTCGACGGCTTTCCGCCCGGCGGGCAGCCCATGGCCATCCTGTCGGCCGTCATCAACTCCCTGGGCAATTACCATCCCGAGTTGCTGGAAATCCAGACGATGGACAAGTTCACCCTGGCCGTGGCCAAGATCCTCAGCAAGGTGCGTACCATCGCCGCCTTCAGCTACCGCAAATCCCTCGGCCTGCCGTTCATGTACCCGGATCCGAATCTCTCCTATTGCCGCAATTTCCTGCACATGATGTTTTCGGTGCCCAACCGGGATTACGAGCCGGCCCAGTCGGCCGTGAGCGCCTTGTCGCTGTTTTTGGTGGTCCACGCCGACCACGAACAGAACTGTTCCTGTTCCACCGTCCGCATGGTCGGCTCCACCCAGGCCAATCTTTTTGCCAGCATTTCTTCCGGGATCTGCGCCCTGTGGGGGAGATTGCACGGCGGGGCCAACGCGGCCGTCGTCCAGATGCTCGAACGCATCCGGGACGACCGATCCAAGATCAAGACCTTCCTGGAGCAGGTCAAGCGCAAGGAGATGCGGTTGATGGGCTTCGGCCACCGGGTCTACAAGAATTTCGATCCCCGGGCCAAGGTGCTGAAAAAGGCCGCCCATAATCTGTTGCGCGAGTCCGGCTCCAAGGACCCGCTTATGGAACTGGCCCTGGAGCTGGAAGATGCGGCCTTAAACGACGACTACTTCAAAAGCCGCCGGCTCTACCCCAACGTGGATTTCTATTCGGGCATCATCCTGCGGGCGCTGGGCATCCCGGTCAACATGTTTCCGGTCATGTTCGCCATCGGCCGGATGCCGGGCTGGATCGCCCACTGGCGCGAGGAACGGCTCGATCCGGCCACCCGCGTCCATCGCCCGCGCCAGATTTATGTCGGCTCGGCCAGACGGTCGTACGTGCCTGTGGAAAAGCGGTAGCGAGGCATCGCCTCCGGCGGCCGGCGGCCTGCTGCTTCGGCCTCCTCGCCCGAGGGGCACGTTTCTACAGATGGTTCCCGGATCAGGGGGGGCCGGGGGGATGCTCCCCCCGGTTGTTCCCTCCAAGGAGAACGGACATGGCCGATGTGACGTTATGGAAGGTGGCGGCGGCCCTGGTGTTCGGCATCGTGCTGGCCGCCGTGCTGGCGTTCGTCCTGTTGCGCGTGGCCGAGGACCGGACCGGCGGGCGGCTTTTCAAGGCGCTGTTTTTGGCCCTGATCTGCGTGTACGCCCTGGGCTTTGCCGTCCGCTATGCCGTGATCGAGATTGTGCCCTGACCGTCACTGCCAGGTGATGGTCAGGCTGCGGGCACCCCATTCGCGGGCACCGCATCGGTCGTCCCCGTAAAAGATATCGATGGCCCGGGCGTGGCGGCCGTGCATGACGTCGAGGACCTCGTATTCGCCGGGCAGGCCTTCGATGCGGATTCTATCGCCGTGGTCCAGGCCCATTTTGAGCAGGTCCGGCGAGACGGCCACGGCCTTGATGTCGGGGGTGAGGGGATCGCCCCAGGCGCCGCGCGGGCTGCGTTTGGATCTGGTGGTACAACCGGTATAGGCCAGGGCCTTGACCCGGAGGCGTTTGCCGGCGGCGGTCCGGCGGGAAAACACGAAAGAAGGATCGTCCAGCCGGCCCACGCTGGCATCTTTTTCCGACGAGGGTTTCTCGGGGGCGAGGCCGGTGCGGGTACCGGCGCAGCCGGGAGCGCACAGGGCCGTGACAACCAGGGTCAGGGCGGTCAACAGAATCCGGGCGTGACGCATATTCGCTCCATGGCGGCACGTCACCGAGGGGGGGGCCAGATGCCGGCGCCTGAAACGCCGAGAGCGGTATGGCCATACGGTCCGACGGACCGACTCGGTCGCCGCAAAGGGGAGTGCTCGCTTTTGCGAGGGGATGCCTTCCCGAAGGCCGACAGCCGACATTCGGGACGCGCGCCGCAAAGGCAGATACCGGAGTGACGCGCCAGGATGGCACAGCGTTCGTGATCGCTTGCTGCACTATGGCCGGAAGCGCGTGCCGTGTCAAGGCGAGGAGCCGGGGAGGGCTAGTCGCCTTCGGACGTGGGCTGTTCCGCCTTGGATTCTTCCGGCTTGGGTGGTGCGTCGGCTTCGCCGGCGGCGGCCTGGCGCCGCGCCTTTTCCTCCTTGCGGGAGCGATCCACGAACCAGGAGACCCAGATGCCCACTTCGTAGAGGATGCACATGGGACCGGCCATGAGAAGCTGGTTCACGGCGTCGGGGGTGGGCGTCAGGATGGCGGCGACGATGAAGTTGGCCAGGATGGCCCAGCGCCGGAATTTGCGCAGCGCCTTGGTGGTGACGAGCCCGAGGCTGGTCAGAAAGAAGATGAAGACCGGCATTTCGAAGATGAGACCGAAGGCGAAGAGCAGCGTCACCGCCAGCGAGAAATAGGCGCTGATGGTGGGCATGATGGTGATGTATTCGGCGGCGTAGTCCACGAAGAACTTGAAGCCGAAGGGGAAGACCACGAAATAGCCGAACAGGGCGCCGCCGACGAAGCACACGGCCGTGGCCACGGATACCGGAATGATGATCCGCCGTTCTTCCTTGTACAGACCCGGGGCCACGAACTTCCAGAGCTGATAGAAGATGTAGGGGCTGGCCACGAAGACCCCGCAGACCAGGGCCAGCTTCATGACGGTGAAGAACTTTTCCGGCAGGCTGGTGGCGATCAACATGCTGCCCTTGGGCAGGACGTCCGTCAGGGGCTTGAGCAGGACGGCCAGCAGGCGTTCGGCAAAGGCGTAGCAGGCGGCGAAACCTATGGCCACGGCGATGACGCAACGGACCAGCCGCTTGCGCAGTTCGGCCAGATGCTCGAGCAGCGGCGCCTCTCGCATGTCCTCGCCGGGATGGGGAGCCGGCTTGGCCGGGAGGTCGGGGGAAGGCGCGCCGCCATCCGAGGCGGCGACGGCCGGCAGCTCCCCGGTGTCGGGCAGTGGCGTATCAGTCATGGGCTTCTCGTTTCCTGTCGGCTCGTGGGGCGAATCCCCGGGCGTCGGTTTGATGCTCCTGGCGCTTACGGCAGGATGCCCCTTCGGTCAAGGGGCGGCGGACGATCTGCCGGGAAGGCTACAGTTCCACCTGCACGCCCAGTTCGACCACGCGTCCCGGCGGCAGGCCGAAATAGGCCGTGGCCGGTCTGGCGTTGCGGGACATCATGGCGAACAGGGATTTGCGGAAGGAAGCCATTTTCGCCCGGCCGGTGGTGAGCAGGCTTTCCCGTCCCAGGAAGAAGGTGGTGTCCGACGGCGGGTCGATGGGCACGCCCTCGGCTCGGGCCCGATTCATGAGCGCCGGCACGTTGGGGGTTTCCATGAAGCCGTAGTGGGCGATGAGGCGGAAGAACCCCATCCCCATGTCCTGGATGTCCAGGCGGTCGGACTCGGCCACATAGGGGTGGTCGGCGGAGGCCACGCTCAGGATGACGACGTTGTGATGGAAAATCTTGTTGTGCTTGAAGTGGTGGAGCAGGGTCACGGGCGCGCCCCTGGGCGACAGGGACATGAACACGGCCGTTCCCGGGACGCGCAAGGGGTTTTTCAGGGCCACTTCATCCAGAAAGGTGCGCAGGGGAATGATGGCGGCCTGGGAGCGTTCGCGCAGGGCCTTCCGGCCGTCCTGCCAGGTGCTCATGGCCATGACGACCAGGATGGCGATCAGGATGGTGAACCAGCCGCCGTCGGCCACCTTGAGCAGGTTGGCGGAAAAAAAGGCCAGATCGAAGGCCAGAAAGACGATCACCGGGGGCACGGTCCGGAACAGGGACCGCCGCCAGGTGTAGTGGGCGACGAAGAAATACAGCAGGGACGTGATGCCCATGGTGGCCGTCACGGCGATGCCGTAGGCGGCGGCCAGCCGGCTGGATTCCTTAAACGCCAGGGTGATGCCGATGCAGACCCACATGAGGGCGAAGTTGACCTCGGGAATGTAGATCTGCCCTTCCATGTCGCTTGAGGTGTGCACGATGCGCAGCCGCGGGCAGCAGCCGAGCTGGATGGCCTGTCTGGTCAGGGAGAAGACGCCGGAAATAAGCGCCTGGGAGGCAATGACCGTGGCCATGGTGGACAGGACGGCCATGGGGTAGATGCAGGAGGCGGGCACCAGGCTGTAGAAGGGGTTGGGCGCGATGGACGGGTCCTGCAGGAGCCCGGCGCCCTGGCCGAAATAGTTGATGAGCAGGCAGGGAAAGACGATGAGGCACCAGGAATACTGGATGGGCCGCCGACCGAAATGGCCCATGTCGGCATAAAGCGCCTCGCCGCCGGTGATGCACAGCACCACCGCCCCGAGCACCACCATGCCGTGCATGTGGTTGCGCAGGAAAAACTGCACGGCATAGACCGGGTTGACCGCAGCCAGGACATGCGGCGCCCCCAGGATGGCCTTGATTCCGAACACGGCCAGCACCGTGAACCAGACCAGCATGACCGGGCCGAAGATCCGGCCGATGCCGGTCGTGCCCCGGCGTTGGACCATGAACAGTCCGAAAAGGATCAGGCAGGTGATGGGCACCACCAGCGGTTCGGCGGCATCGGTGGCCACGTTGAGGCCCTCCACGGCCGAGAGCACGGAGATGGCCGGGGTGATGACCCCGTCGCCGTAGAGCAGGGCCGCGCCGAACAGGGCCAGAAAAGCCAGGGTGGCCTGCAGGCGTTTGCTGCCCACGTTTTTGGGCAAAAGTTCCAGCAGGGCGAAAATGCCGCCCTCCCCTCGGTTGTCGGCCTTGGTGATGAAAAGGACGTATTTGATGGTAATCACCATGGTCAGCGACCAGAAGATCAGCGACAGGACGCCGAGGACGTTTGCCGGGGTGACGCTGATGGCGTGCATGCCGTGGAAGCATTCCTTGATGGCATAGAGGGGGCTTGTGCCGATGTCGCCGTAGACCACGCCCAGGGCCCCCAGGGACAGGGCGATGGTGCGGGAGAGGGAGCGATCCTGGCTGGCGCCGGTTTCGCTCATGCCGGATGGCTCCGCGAACGATGCGGCCTGCCGGCGTCGGCTGGCCGGAAGCGGGCACGGGAAAAGCAAATGGAAACGGTCATGCCTGGAACAAACCCCTGAATGGCGCGTGTGCGGTGCGGCACCGCCCGAAACGGCGGGAGCTCTCCCTCAATACCGTCCAATATGGCGAATCGCAAGGGGAACATCGGACAATTGGCCTCGGATGCGGCGGCAGCGGCCGGCCCGCCGGTGAAGCAGACTGCCTGTCGTGCCAAAAATGTCATTTTTGGGGATACGCCGCCAGCGGTCGGCCGGCTGCTTTTTGATAGAGCAGGCAGGACCCGAGGATGGCGAACGGGTAAAGCACCAGGTTGAGGAAGGGGACGAGCAGGGGCAGTCCGAAGCCGAGCAAAAGCAGGGGCCGGCGCCACAGGAAACGTCGCCGGCCGGCAAAACGCGGTTCGTCGCGGCCCAGGGAGAAATCCACGAAATCGAAGGCCAGGAGCCAGGCGGCGGCCAGCGGCGCCAGGAATTGCCCGGCTATGGGAATCCAGACGAGAAGCAGGGGGATGGCGGCCACGAACAGGGCCTTTTTGACCTCCTCGATCATGGTGCGCCACAGGGAGAGCCCTTTCGCCTCGCCTGGGGACCGGTCGCCGGCAGCCTCCCTGGCCAGTCGGCCGGCGATGTGGTCATAGAGGGGCGAGGCCAGGATGTTGGCCGTGACCATGAACAGAAAATACATGAGCGCGAAGGCCAGCAGATAGAGCAGGTATTTGACGAGGTGGACGTAGAGCCAGACAAGGGCGGCCATGAAGGTCCCCACGGCCGGGGCCTGTTCCGGAGCGCCCAGCAGGGCGAGCAGCCGGTCGCTGTGGGCCGCGAACAGGGAAAAGCCGAGCACGTAAAGCAGGACGGTCAGGGCAAAAGGGAGCAGCACCATCCCCAGATAGCCTTTGCGGGCCAGGGCGAAACGGATACCCTGGGCGTGGGCGCCGAGGCCCAGGAAGAAGTCGACGAACACGCGTATACCTCCGGAAGGGTCGTGGTCGGATCGGCCCGGACGGCAGCAGCCCCGGCAGCTTCAGATTTGGTCCGTTTCTCCGGGGATCGGCTCCGGACGAAACTTGGAGCCGTGATACCCTTCGGTATCGTCGGGGTCGGCATGTCGGATCTGCGTCACTTCGAACGGCATACCCAGCGCATCCTGCGGGACATGCTCTTTGGCCAGCTTGACGGCATGGGCCTCGTTGTGGGCGGTCACGACAACATATTCCGTCTCGATGACGTCTTTTTTACGACGAAACCATGAGGTTTTAACCTGAAACTTGGTAGCAAAATAGACGCGGAATTTCTGCATGTTGGTGTAAACTCCAAAAAAAAGCCACTCCGCTTCCCGCTCCGCAAATGGCGGAAGCGACCTTTCCCTGGCGAAGCAGCGAAGGGACTGTACGTCAAGGCTTTTGTGGCGGCAAGCCTTTCGCCGTCACGTCTTTCCCGGGTAGAGTGTCATTTCCAAGCGTGGCGGGGCGTTGTGATCGGCCCGGCCAAGGGAGGGAGCATGGGAGGCAGGAGTGTTTGTCTGGCCGGGGTCGTGGTCGCCCTGGTGCTTGCCGGGGCGGGGCGGGCCATGGCCGGGGACCCCGCCGCCGATTTGTTGGCGGCCGACCGTCTGGCCTGCGCTTTTGTCAAGGGGATCACGGCCGGGTTCACGCCGCAGGGCGGTGTGGCCATGAACCCGCCCCTCGACCCCAACGCGCCGGGGCTGACCATCGCCGTAAGCGATCGGGCCAAGGGCCGGGCCGTGCTGGAAGAGGATGCCGCGGAGACGCCCGGGGTGTTCATGACCGGGCCGATGGGGCTGACGATCCTGGCCCGCGATCCGGCCGGCAATGTGACCCTGGTGACGGTTTTCGCCCAGTATGCCGGGCCGTCCCACGATTTCCCCATGGTCTCCTCCCTGCATGCCGCCGGCGTGGAGCCCCGGGTGATGCAGCGCTACGGACTGTGCCACGCGGTCCCGGCCTCCGGCGAGGCGGCGCCGCCTCCGCCACCGGCCCCCAAAAACCATTCGAGGGCGCCGTGAGACCACTGCACAATTGATCAGGAGAGGATGCTTCCGGCGGCCAAAGGGCGCAGCCCGTTGGAATCCCATCATGGGATGCGCTTGTTGCAAGGCAACGGTAGAACATTGGCCGGCTGTCAGGCAATTGTGCAGCAGTCTCCATTCGTAAGGGCGTGGGCCCCAACCGCATTGCCGGCCTGGCCCAAGGGAGGGAACGCCTCCGGCGCCTCCCCCGCCGGCGACCGGCTCAATATTTGTAGGTAAAGCCGAAGGCCACCTTCCAGGCGTCGGTTTCGGCCGCCTTGCGGGCGAGCCGTCGGCCCCAGACGCTTTCCTGGAACTGGCCGTGGGCCCAGCCGGTTTCGACGATGGCGTGCACGTTCTCGGAGATGCGGTATTTGTGGTCGAAATTGAGCCCATACGCGTATTCGTTGGTGGTCAGATCCCGTCCCATCACGAAATAGGGATTGCTGCCGACATCGAGATTGCCGGCGCCGAGGGCGGCGTTGAGGCCGCGGATGGCGCGCGGCGAGTTGTTGCCGTGAAGAAACGTGAAGTTCAGGCGGTGGGTCAGGTTCTCCATGAAAGCAATGTTGTCGAGGGTGGCGCCGATACCGTAGGCCCCGACCGGGTTCATGCCCATGTTGGAATTCCTGGCCAGATCCTGGCCGCAGTCCAAAAGAAAGCTGTTGCCCGAGCCCCAGCCGGGACGCAATTGCGGGATGCGTTCGGAGCCGTTGCGGGTGGAGCTGTCCTCGCCGGTGGACCACCAGGCGAAGAGCTGCGGGGTGAACATGGTCCAGCCGGTGTATGCGGCGCCGAAGTCCACGAACCAACCCTGGCGGCTGCTCCGGGCCCGGTCGCTGGTGGCGCCGGCGCCATAGTCCACGTCGGCGTAGAAGTTGACCGGATCAAGGGTGGTCACTTCGACGGAGCCCCCGCCCCACCAGTACACATTCTGATTGTAGCGCCACAGATTGGCCGATTCCAGCGCGCCGGCCGACAGCACGCCTTCGGCGAAGTTGCGGCACCCGGAGGACGAGGCGTTGGTGGTGAAGTCCCCGACGCTGCGGCCGATCACGGCCAGCATGCCCCAGGGGGTGACCTTGAAGCCGGGCAGGGCGATGGGCAGGGTCAGGAACGTGGTGTCCAGCTCGTCCCCCACTTGGCTGGTCGTGGGGTCGAAGGTCTGGTTGGTGTCGATCAGCCGGCCGAAACCGGCGAGCAGGGACAGGCGGTCACCGGCCAGCGGCGTCTGGACGACCAGGGCGGCCACCCGGTCCATGCCGAGCACCGGCGAGGCGTTGAACATGGCGGACTGGGGCAGGTCGATGTCCTGGAGCCCGGCGGTGACTTCCACCGTGGAGTCGGGCCACTTGAACTTGAGGAAGGCCTGGTAGATCTGCAAGGCCGTGGTCGGATTGGCGGCGGTCAGGTAGCCATGCCCCCAGGTGTCCTCCACCTTGATGCCCAGGCGGAATTTCATGGCCTCGCTGGCCATGAAGTCGGCGCGCAGACGGTAGCGCTGCCAGACCTCGAACGGCTCTTCGGTCTTGGTGCCGGCGGGGCTCCAGGTGGGGGTGTTGCTGGTCCAGGCGGCATTGCTCCAGCCGGTGAAATTGTGGCCGGTGTAAGCGACACCGTAGACGCGGGCATCGCCGATCATTTTGACTTCAGTATAGGCCAGTGCACCGGCAGCACAGGAAAGGAGCCCAAGCGTCAGCAGGGCAACAGACAGCAATCGTCTCATGGTTCTTCCTCCTTGGAACATGGACATGGCGTCCGGGAAGGCTTTGCTCGGACGGGGGAAGAATCGTGAGGCTGTCATACCCCCTTCGGTTGGTTCGCATAACGGGTTTGTGTCAGATTGGCAAGGGAAAAACCGGTTACTTTGCACGCAATAGCGTTGTCGAAGCTATTTATGAGTGGCATTGATACGGCGGGATGATCGAAAGGATATGGCGGCACTCCGCTGTTTCGCTGAAAAATAAAAAGGGCCGGAGCTGATGCTCCGGCCCTTGGCCGTCGGAACCATTAGTGCGACATGCTGCTAGAACGTGTACTTCAAGCCGAAGCCCACTCTCCAGGCATCACCATCATTGGATTTGCTGATGAGTCGGTGGCCCCAAACGCTCTGCTGGAAGTCTCCATGAGCCCAGCCGGCTTCCACGATGGCCGCCAAGCTTTCATAGATCTGATAGGTTGAATCGAGGTTGATGCTGAACAGCTGTTCGTTGGTGGTCAGGTCGCGGCCCATCATGTAGTACGGATTGCTGCCGATGAGGTTGTTCAGGTAGCGAATGGCCCGCGGCGAGTTGTTGCCGTGCAGATAGGTGAAGGTCAGGCGCTGGGTCAGCTTCTCGATGAAGCCGATGTTGTTGAGGGAGGCGCCGAAACCGTAAGCGCCGATCGGGCTCACGCCCATGTTGCTGTCGATGGTGAATTCCTGGGAGCAGTCGAACAGGAAGCTGTTGCCCGGGCCCCAGTTCGGCACCACGGTCGGCATCCGCTCGGAGCCGTTGCCGGTGGACTTGTCTTCACCGGTGGACCACCAGCCGAAAATCTGCGGCGTCACGACGTCCCAGCCGGTGTACTCGGCACCGAGATCGAGGAACCAGCCCTGGCGCTTGCTGCTGTTCCGGTCGGCCATGGCGCCGGCACCGTAGATGACGTCGGCATAGAACTTGACCGGATCAAGCGCGGTCACCTCGAAGGTGCCGCCCAGCCAGTAATAGGGATTCTGGGAATTCTTCCAGATGGAATGGGTCGAGTTGGTGCCGGTGGCGACGGACCGCACCGAGCCGGCCGAAATCAGGTCTTCACCGAAGGTCGAGCTCGGATACCAGCCATACGAATAGGCGTCGTAGTAGTCGGCGTCCCTGCCGGCCATGGCCAAAGCGCCCCAGGGGGTGGCCTTGAAGCCGTTGACGGTGATGGGCAGGGTCAGGAAATACATGTCGAGCTCGTCCGCCTGGTGGTGCTGGGCGCTGGACGAGGTGTCGAACGTCTGGTTGGTGTCGATCATGCGGCTAAAGCCGGTCACCACCGACAACGTCTCCTCCATCAGGGGGGCGTTGACGATCAGGGCCGCGGCCCGGGTGCCGCCCCAAACCACGGAATCGCAGAAAAAGGCGCTGGTCGGCAGGGAGAAGTCCTGCAGGCCGGCGGTCACTTCCACGTCGCTGCCGGGCACCTTGAACTGCAAGAAGGCCTGGTAGACCTGGACGCCGCTGCCATTGGCGAAACCGGCGCCGCCGCTGATGCCGGAGGTCGGGTTGGCGGCCGTGTAGGTGCCATGACCCCAGGTATCCTGGACCCGCAAGCCCAACCGGAACTTGACCGCCTCATTGGCCACGAAATCGGCGCGCACCCGGAACCGTTGCCAAATCTGGAATTTGTCTTCGGTGGCGTTGGGGCCGGTGATGCCGAAGGTCCCTGTCGTCGGGTTATACCCCCAGGACGGGTTGCTCCAGCCGGTAAAATTCCGCTGACTGGCGTAGTTGCCATAAATCAAGGCATCGCCGGTCATTTTCACTTCCGTGGCCGCTTGGACGCCGCTGACGGTGCCCACGACCAGGATGGCCACAATGGCCAACAGGACAAAACGTTTCATCACTCCCTCCCTCCTCTTTACGGTGGCAAAACCCCATCCGACGGCCGGTCAGCGCCTTGCGTAATTGGCGAAACTACGTCCAAGCGTGACAACGCGACCTTACGCGAATGTCACGGTTTGGCGCAAGTTGAAAAAATGCCGGATTTGCTAAATAGAGGGGGATTTAAATTACAAAAAAGAAATATTCAGGGAAGGTTACAGCACAGATCCCGGACCCGGAGCTCGATCTCAGGTACCCCTGAAAAGTATGTTATTTTAGGTGAATAGGCGATTTTTGCCTGGTTCCCGGCCACTTCGGGGCCGATTTCTTCGGCCATGCGCCACGCCTTCCCACGCAACGTGACGCCGGAGACAATGTCACGAAGCGCCAGCACGAGATGCTTGTCGCCGAAGGGACGGCGCGAAAGAACCGTGACCGGCGGCGAGGCGAAGACCGGCTCGGGATTGCCGCAGCCGAACGGTTCGAGCAGGGCCAGTTCCCGCAGCAGCACGGCGTTGACGTCACGAAACGGTAACGTGGCGTCCAGCCGCAAGGACGGCCGGGGTGCTTCGTGGCCCAGGGCCGTGGCCGCCGCCGCGTCGAAGCGTTCGATCAGGACGGGCAGATTCTCCGGGGCGAGGCTCAATCCGGCCGCCTGGCGATGGCCGCCGAAGCCGAGCAGCACCTCCTGGATGGAGGCCAGAAGGCCGTGCAGATCGCATTCGGGGATGGAACGGCCCGAGCCCTTGAGGACGCCCCGGGACGCGTCGTCCGTCAGGATCAGGGTGGGGCGGTAGCAGGACTCGGCCACCCGGGAGGCCACGATGCCGATCACCCCCGGGTGCCAGTGGGGGGCGTACAGGGTGAGGCCGAAGCGGCCCGATTGGGCCGTCGCCTGGCGCAGGGCCTCGGCCAGGATGGTGTCTTCCTCGGTGCGCCGGCGGGCGTTTTCCGCATCCAGGCTGGCGGCGAGCGGCCGGGCCGTCTCCAGGTCCGGGGCCAGAAGCAGGGAGAGGGCCGTGTCCGGACAGCCCATGCGGCCGGCGGCGTTGATGCGCGGCGCCAGGCCGAAGGTGACCTGGGAGGCGCTGAGGCACGCCTTGGGATTGTGCCCGCAGGCCTCCTTCAGGGCGTACAGGCCCGGCCGCTTGGGGTCGGTCAGGAGCAGCATCCCGTTTTTGGCCAGGATGCGGTTCTGGCCGGTCAGCGGCACCACGTCGGCCAGGGTGCCCAGGGCCACCAGGTCGAGCAGGCGACGGATATCCATCGGCTGGCCGGGCAGCAGGCGGTTTACCGCCGCCGCCAAAAAAAAAGCCACGCCGACGCCGGCCAGATCGTACCCCGGCCCCTGGCCGAGTTTCGGGTTGACCACGACATCGGCCGGCGGCAGCTCCGGCCCGGGCAGGTGATGGTCGGTCACGAGGACGGTGAGCCCCAGCTCCTTGGCCCGGGCCACCTCCGTCAGGCCGCCGATGCCGCAGTCCACCGTGACCAGGACCCGGGCGCCGTCCCGGGCCAGGGCCTCGATGCCGGCGCTGTTGAGCCCGTAGCCCTCGACGGCCCGTTCGGGCAGCCGCCACAGCGGGGCGTAGCCGCGTTCGCGCAGGAATTCCACCAGCAGGGCCGTGGCGGTGATGCCGTCGACGTCGTAGTCGCCCCAGACGGCCACGGTCTGCCCGTCGGTCAGGGCCTTGGCCAGCAGGGGGGCGGCCAGGGCGACGCCGTCCACGGCCTCCGGCCGCATGAGATGGCGCAGGCCGGGACAGAGGAAGACGTCCATTTCCTGGGCCGTGCTCAGGCCACGGTGGCCCAAAAGGTCGGCGATGGTCGCGGAAATGCCCAGTGTCTCGGCCAGACGCTGGCTTTGGTCGGGGGAAAAGCCGTTTTCCGGCAAAATCCATTGCTTCGGCACGGGGTACTCCTGCAGAGCGGGAAAAGGGGCTTTGGCGGTCAGAGCAGCGCGGCCGCCAACAAGGCCGGGTTTTGGGCGGCCAGGGCGGCGGTGACGCCGGCCTGGGCGGAGGCGGCGGTCAGGCCGAGAGCGGCCGGCGCCGTTTCCAGGACATGCGCCATGGTCCGGTCGCCGGTCAGGAGCCGGACCATGGCGTCGGCGCAGTTGATGACATAGCCCGGTTCGCGGCGTCCCGGGGCGGATTCGGGGGCGTGGTGCCAGTTGACGGGCTCGGTCACCGTTTCGGGCAGATTCCAGGATCGGAGCACCATGGAGCCGATCAGCCCGTGATCCAGGCCGAAGTGCCGGGTTTCGGCCTCGTGCCAGGGAATGCCCTCCCTGGCGACCAGGGCGGCCTGGGCCAGCCAGTCGTCGGGCCGGTAGAGGGCCGTGACGAGCTTGCCGATGTCGTGGAGCACCCCGGCGGTGAAGGCATCGTCCGGAGCCATGGCCCGGGTCTGGCCGGCCAGGGCCCGGGCCGCCAGGGCCACGGCGAACTGGTGTTCGAGATAGCGCGGCAGCGCGAAACCTCGGGGGAGGGGGCGCCTCGCCGCCAGACCGCGCATGCCCAGGGCCAGCACCAGGGATCGGATTTCCCGCAGCCCCAGGACCGTCACGGCCCGGGCGACCGAGCCTACCTGGAACTGGAAGCCGTAGAAGGCGCTGTTGGCCATGGCCAGCACGCGCGAGGACAGGCCCTGATCCTCGGCAATGGCTGCGGCAATGGCCTCCAAGGGGGAGCGTCCGTCCTCGTCCGTCAGGCGGAAGAGCCGCGGCAGCAGGGCCGGGGAAAACGGGAGATCGCTTTGGACGGCGGGCAGTTCCAGGAGGAAACGCTGGCCGTGTTCCTGGTTCATTGGGCGGTATCCGGCTCCGGTGGCGTCTGGGCCGGCGGGTCCGTTGCCGGTGCGCTCGTCTTGGTCAGACCCTTTTCCGTGAGGAAATCGAGGAAACGGCGGGCGTCGGTGTTCTCGGGATTGAGGCTCAAGGCCTTTTGCAGATATTCCGTCGTCTTGTCGTATTGCTTTTTGTCAAAGAAGGCCCGGGCGATGTTGAACATGAGATTGTCGTCGCGTTCGGCCAACTGCTCGGCCCGCTGGTAATAGTCCAAGGCCTGGTCGAGCATCCGGTTCTTGCGCAGGTTCATGCCGAATTCGTTGAACAGGTGCTTGTGCTCCTGGTCGAAGGTGGCATCCAGGTGGACGAGGCGCTGGAAGATGTCGTCGGCCTTGTTGGATTCGCCCCGGTCCAGGTAGGTGAGCCCCAGGCCGAAATTGGCCCGGATGTTTTCTTCGTCCACGGCCAAAGCCTGGCCGAATTCCAGCTCGGCGCTGAAGTTTTCGCCCTTCTCCCGGTGCTTCTCCCCTTTCTGGATGACCAGGTTGAGTTCGCGCAGGCGGGGATAGACGGTGGAAATGTAGAATTCCGGCTCGGGAGAAAATTTTTCCAGCAGCTCCTCCAGGGTGATGCGCCGCTTGGGACCGCTTGGCACGTAGTTCTTGTTGAGCGGCTGGACTTCCAGCACATGCGCCGCGTCTTCCTCCACGAACCAGTACATCTTCTGGATGGTCCGGCGGGTGGTGGTGCCGGTGCCGACTTTCTGGATGGCCTGGGTGGAAAAGATCCCCTTGATGCGGTCGCGCGGCTTCGACGCGCCTTCGCCGGTAGCGGCGTTGGCGTGAGGATCGGTTTGCGGAGTGTCGTCGTGTTGCTGTTCGCTCATGGCGTTTGGCTGCTGTCTTTCGGAGTTGCTGAAATTTACCAGGAAACGGCGAACATGGTCAACGGCAAAGGTCGGCGGCCTAGATGGCCGCGTCCCACTGATCGAGCAATTCCCGCAGCAATTCCGGGTGATAGCGGGGGCGGCGCCGTTCGGCCAGGTAGATGGCCTTCAAGTCGGCATAGGCAGTCTCAATATCTTCGTTTTCCACCCAATAGTCGAACAGCGGGGCCGCGTCGAGCTCTCCGCGGGCGGCGGTCAGCCGTTCGGCCACCACTTCCGGGGAATCCGTCCCCCGGGCCGAGAGGCGCCGGGAAAGTTCCGCCCGCGACGGCGGCAGGACGAACACGTAGGCTCCCGGTCCGAGACTTTTGCGCAACTGGGCCGCGCCCTGGACGTCGATGTCGAACAGCACGTCCCGGCCGTCGGCCAGGGACTGGCGCAACGGCGCGAGCGGCGTGCCGTAGAGGTGGCCGTACACTGCGGCCCATTCGGCCAGACGACCGCCGTCGCGCCAGGCGGCGAAGGCCTCCGGCGTCAGGAAATGGTAGTCCCGGCCGTTGACCTCGCCCACACGAGGCGGGCGGGTGGTGGCCGAGATCGAGAAGGACAGATTCGGGAATTCCGCGCAAAGCCTTCTGGACAGCGTGGACTTGCCCGTCCCGGACGGAGCGCACACCACCAGGAAGAGCCCCAACCGCTTAGGCCGCATGGTCGTCCTCCTCAAGTCGCAGCCGGGCGCCCAGGGTTTCGGCCTGGATGCCCGACAGGATCACGTGGTTGGAGTCGGTGATGATGATGGAGCGGGTCTTGCGGCCCTGGGTGGCGTCGATCAAGCGTTTTTCCGCCCGGGCGTCCTCCCGCAGCCGGCGCATGGGCGAGGAGGTCGGACTGACGATGGCCGTCACCCGCCAGGCGGCCACGAAGTTGCCGAAGCCGATGTTGAGCAGTCCCGTCTTTTGCATGCCCGTCTCCCCGAAGTCATTCGATATTTTGCACCTGTTCCCGACATTTTTCCAGTTCGGCCTTGAAATCGACCACCAGCCGGCTGACGGGCAGGTTCTGCACCTTGTTGCCGCAGGTGTTGATCTCGCGGAAGGCTTCCTGGATGAGGAAATCGAGGTGCTTGCCGACTTCGCCGTTCTGGCGGGTCAGGGCGTCCAGGCGGGCGAGGTGTCCGGCCAGCCTGGTCATTTCTTCGGTCACGTCCAGACGGTCGGCCAGGATGGCGGTTTCCTGGAGCAGGCGATCCTGGGTGGGTTCCACGCCGACCTTTTCCAGAACGGCCGTGATCCGGGTCACGAGCTGTTCCATCTTCTCCGCCTTGACGGCCGGGGCGGCCTCCTCGATGGTTTTTTGCCAGGCCATGAGGCGCGCGTAGCGGTCGAGCAGGTCGCGGGCCAAGTCTTGTCCTTCCTTGTCCCGGGCCTGGTTGAAGTCGTCCAGGGCCAGGCGCAGGCCGCCGGTCAGGGTCTCGACCAGGGCCGGATCGGGATCGGCCGTGTCCTCCTGCCACAAGTGGGGCAGGGCCAGGAGTTGGTTCAGGTCCGGGACGAAGGCCAGCCCGCGTTCCCGGGCCACGCTTTCCATTTCGTCGAGCATGGCGTTGGCCAGCCCCCGGTTGAGGTTGGCCCGCCACAGGTCGTCCCGCTTGGGAGAAAATTCCAGATGGATTTCCAGACGGCCCCGGGCCACGGATTCGCGTACCACCCGCTCCAGGGCGGCCTCGCGGGCGCGCAAAAACAGCGGCAGGCGCCATTTGAGGTCGAGGAATCGGCCATTGACGCTCCGGATTTCCCAAACCTGCGTGAAAGCATCGTTTTCCAAACGGCTCTTGCCGTATCCGGTCATGCTGTAGGGCATGGCATGGTCCTCGCTTAGGGATGAGGGTGCGACGGGAGTTCCCGCAAATCCTGGCGGTAGCGGTTGCGGATGGCGGTCAGGATGCCCCGCAGGGCAGGGGAGGCGTAGTCGGGAAACGTCCAGGGCAGGGTTTGCCAGGAGCCGGCCTGAAAAACAAGGGTCAAATCCGCGAAGAGCCCCTGGCCGAGATATATCCGATGGGTGAAGTTCTTGCCCGTGGCCAGGACCAGCCGTTCCTGGGTGAGCAGTCCCGGGTCGCAGTTGACCCGGCGTCGGCCGTCCGGTCCGGCCAGTCGCGTCTCCAGGGCGTTGGTGGCCAGTTTGGCCGCGATGAGCCCATCCTGGGGAAGGAGCCGGGCAAAGGACAGGAAACGGCGGGCAATGGGCGTGCCCAGTTCCCGGTCGTAATAGGCGGTGAAATCGAAGGGCAGTTCCTCGGACACGGAATCGGTCGGGCCGAACAGGGCTTCCAGTTCGGTCACCACCGTCGGCCACAGGCTGGCGAGATCGGCGGACAGAACCGAACAGACCAGCTTGGCCGGCAAGGGAGCGGTCGGGATGCTCATGGCCGGTCGGCCTCCTTTTCGGGCGTGACGAGCAGCACCGCGTCGTCGGAGCCGACGACGCGCGCCCGGACCAGGACGCCGGGGCGGCCTGGCGGCTCGGCCGTGAAGCGGCAATCCACATATTGGCCGCAGGTGCCGCCGGCCGGTCGGCCGCCTTCCAGGGCCACCGTGACGGCATCGCCGTCGGCGGCCATGGCCGCCCGGAACCGGCTGGCCTTGTCCCGGGCCAGCTCCCGGAGTTTCGCCGCCCGCGCCGCCTTGACTTCCCGGGGCAGTTGGCCGGGCATGGTCGCCGCCCGGGTGCCCGGCCGCTGGGAATAGGGGAAGACGTGGGCATGGGTCAGGGGCAGTTCGGTCAATACGGCCGCCGTGGCTGCAAACGCGGCCTCGGTTTCACCGGGGAACCCGGCCAGCAGGTCGAGTCCCAGACCGAAGCGGGGCCAAACCCGACTGATCTTGTCCACAAAAAAGGACACGGCCCGGACGTCCGTGGCCCGTCGGCCCATGGCGGTCAGCACGCCCGGATCGCCGCTTTGCAGGGAGATGTGCAGGTGCGGGCAGACAAGGCGGCTTCGGGACAGGACGTCCACCCCCTGCTCGGTCAGCACGGCCGGGTCCAGGGAGCCCAGGCGCAGCCGCACGCTGCCCTGCGGCAGGCACCCGAGTTCCTTGTCCAGCAGGGCGACCAGGTCCCACAGGGTCAGGGCCGGGGACAGATCCCGGCCGAAATGGCCGAGATTGATGCCGGTCAGGCCCAGTTCGCCGTGGCCGGCCGCGGCGAGCCGTCGCGCCTCGGCCAGAATGTCCGCCACCGGGCGGGAGCGCGAGGGCCCCCGGGCCGTCGGCACGATGCAGAAGGCGCACCCGTGGGAGCAGCCGTCCTCGATCTTGAGCAGGGCCCTGGCCCGGTCGTATCCGGAAACGGCCAGGTCCGGATAGGCGGGGTCGGCCGGGCCGACGGGCGGGGCAAGCGGGCAGCGGGCCAGGGCGGCCTTGTCCGGGACGGGGATGGCCCCCAGGCCGGCGAAGACCTGCGGTTTGACGGCGGCGGCGCAGCCCGTGACCACGACCCTGGCTCCGGGCGCGGCCTCCCGGACGAGTCCCCGGGTCAGGCGACGGCTTTCGGCCTCGGCCCGGGCCGTGACGGTGCAGGTGCAAAGGACGACCAGATCGGCCTGATCGGGCGTGGCGGCCGGGAGCAGTCCGGCCCGCTCCCAGGCTTCGGCCAGGGCCCGGCTTTCATATTGGTTCACCTTGCAGCCGAGGGTCTGGAGGAAAAAACGGTGGGCGATGTCGCGCGACATGGAGGCGGCATAGCAGAGGCGCCGGCCGAGGTCCATGACCGCTCGGGCCGGAATGGAGGTTGCTAGAGACGGGGTCGGGGGAAAAAAATCCCGGGAGGCGACGATGCGTACACGGTGGGTGCTTCTGTTCGATACGGCGGTTCTGCTGGGGCTCGGCGTCTACATGACCCTGATCCTCTGGCGGTTGCCCGGGGAATTGCGCCACAAGCTTTTTACCGCCTCGCTGCATGTCCTGGCCCAATTGACGGGAATGACCGGCTGATTGTGCCGGGTGCGGCGGTTTGTCCGCAAAACAGGACAATTCGGGGAGCGCCTCCGGGCAATCCTGGGAAAAGGACTGATGCCATAGGGTAATATATTGATATAATTTGATAAAGTTTGGACCATATCTTGAATGGGGTTCGAGCAAACAGAGGATGGTCATCCACATTATGGCTCGAACCATAGAGACAGTCTTTTCTGCGGCACCGGGGGCACGGCGGCGTCCGTTCTGGCCTCTTGTCGAGGACACGGAACGCGCCGTCTACTTCCGGGCCTTAATGGACCTTGGTACCGGCGGCGTGGCCGCCATCGAGGCGGCTTGGGCCCGGCCCGCCACCTCCGACTGCGGCCCGGAGCGCGTTCCGGGCTGCCTTGGTCGGAAGCGGGTGCCGGCCAATTTGTGCGCCTGGGGGCACGAGGTCCGCACCCCGGCGGCCTATCTGGTGCGGGCGCAGTGCGACACCCGGCCGGATGCGGTGGCCGCGGCCATGGGCGTGGCGACGGAAAAAGTTATTCTGATGTACGATGTAACCAGCTTGTTGGCGCAACCGACTGCCGCCCTAGAGTCTCTTATTGCCGGGAAGCGGTCCGGTGCGCGCATTTTGCTCGATCATATCGATATGGCCGACCCGCCGGCCCGGTTTCTGGAAATGTTGCCGGCGGATATTCTGCGCGTGTCTCCCGACCGTATGCCGTGGCATTGGGAGGAGAACCGGCGTTTGGCGACGTTGGAGTCGCTGCTGGCTTTCGCCGGAAACCTCCTCATGGATGTGGCGGTGGAAGGTGTGGACAATGAAGGACAGCGTCGAACCTGCAAGCAACTGGGGGTTCGCTATGTCCAGGGAGGCTGGCGCAGGGATCATCTCGGTCTGGTTCCGGACCCGACACAGGTGTAACGACGGCCGTTCCATTGCTCCCCGCCCAGCGGGGAGGTACGGAGAGGGAGAAGGCCTGTCTGCCCTCGGGTCTTCCTTCCTCGCTGTTGGCGGGGGGGGCTCCTTCCCAATGGTCCCGTGCTGCTGTCGACATCAGAACTCTCTGTCGCGCGACCCAAAGCGGATGCGTCGCAATCGAGGAGTGCCCATGGACGACTTTTTGAAGGAAGCATTGGAAATCGTCAAAGCTCAGGCCAGTGTACGCAATATGACCGAGGAGGAGATCACCTCCATGGTGCGGCGTCTGGCCGACAACATCCGGGGGTTCGCCGGCGCCGCGCCCATGCCGGGGGCGTCCGACGCGGCCCCCGCGCCGTTGCCCGATCCTAAAAAGGCCATTCGCGAACGGACCATCGTGTGCATGGAATCGGGGAAATCCTTCAAGATCCTGACCAGGAAACATCTGGGCAAATTCGGGCTCACGCCCGAAGCCTATCGGGAAAAATGGGGCTATCCCAAGAACATGCCGCTCGTGTGCAAGGAATTGCAGCGCGAACGGCGCAAGAAGATGAAAGACATGAAGCTGTGGGAAAAGCGCATCAAAAAGAACCCGGCCTAAGCGCAACACGATACAAAGGCCCGGGAATCGCTCCCGGGCTTTTTTTATGGGGAGCCGCGCCTGGCGGGGTTACCCTTGGAGGGCGGCTCCGGCCTCTTCCACGCTTTTGGCAAAGGCGGCCCGGGCGGCCGCGATGCGGCCGGCCAGGACGGGATCGGTCAGGGACAGGATGGAAGCGGCCAGCCAGGCGGCGTTTTTCGCCCCGGCCCCGTCCAGGGCCACCGTGGCCACGGGAAAGCCCGGCGGCATCTGCACCGTGGCCAGCATGGCGTCCAGACCGCCCAGGGCCGAGCCGGCACAGGAGAGCGGCACGCCGATGACCGGCCGGGTGGTGCGGGCGGCCACGGCCCCGGCCAGATGGGCGGCCAGCCCGGCGGCGCAGATAAAGACCTGGCAGCCGTCCGCCTCGCATTCCCGGATGAGCCGCTCGGTGCGTTCCGGAGTGCGGTGGGCCGAGGTCACCGTGAACAGATGCGGGATGCCGAGGTCCTCTAATATCTTGGTGCACGGACGCATTTTTTCCGTATCCGAAGCCGAACCGATGAAAACGGCCGTCTGGATCATGCTTGCTCCCGGGCGAGTCCCTTCTCGCCGATATCGCGGCGATAAAACGCCCCGTAAAAGGATATTTTGGCAACAGCCCGGTAGGCGGTCGCCTTGGCCGCCGCCAGATCGGTCCCCAGGGCCGTGACCCCGAGCACCCGGCCGCCCGAGGTGACCAGCTTGCCGCCATCGTGGCGGGTGCCGGCCTGGAAGACCTTGACCGAGGGGTCGGCTTCGGCCGCCTCGATGCCCGTAATGGTCATGCCCTTGGGATAGGCGCCGGGATAGCCCGGCGCGGCCATGACCACGCACAGGGCGCTTTGGGGGCTCCAGCGGACCATCTCCGGGGTGAGGCGCCCCTCCCGGCAGGCGGCCAGGATGGCCGGCAGATCGCTGTCCAGGCGCAGCAGCAGCGGCTGGCATTCGGGATCGCCGAAGCGCACGTTGTATTCGAGCACCTTGGGGCCGTCGGCGGTCATCATGAGGCCGGCGTAGAGGATGCCGGTGAAGGGATGGCCGCGCTTGGCCATTTCCCGCAAAATGGGGTTGATGACCAGGTCCATGGTGGCGTCGTACCGGTCCGGCGGCAGGATCGGTGCCGGGCAATAGGCGCCCATGCCCCCGGTATTGGGGCCGGTGTCGCCGTCATAGGCGGGCTTGTGGTCCTGGCAGGCGGTCATGGGCACGGCCCGGGTGCCGTCGCAAAAGGCCAGGAACGAGGCTTCCTCCCCGAAAAGCGCCTCTTCCACCACCACCGTGGCGCCGGCCGCGCCGAAGGCACCCTGGACCATGGCCGCCTCCAGGGCTTCCAGGGCTTCGCCCGTGGTTTTGGCCACGGTCACGCCCTTGCCGGCGGCCAGACCGTCGGCCTTGATCACCAGCGGCGCGCCCTTTTTTTCGATGAAGGCCTTGGCGGCCCGAAAATCGGTGAACGTCTCATGGGCGGCGGTCGGCACGCCGGCGGCGTTCATGACTTCCTTGGCAAAGGCTTTGGAGCCTTCCAGGCCGGACGCGTAGGCGTCGGGGCCGAAGCAGGCCACGCCGGCCGATTCCATGGCGTCGCGCAGCCCGGACACCAGCGGCGCCTCGGGGCCGGCCACCACCATATCCACGCCCCGATCCCGGGCCAGGGCCACCAGCCCCGGCACGTCGGTGTCGGATACGGCCACGTTTTCGCCGCACAGGGCCGTGCCGCCGTTGCCTGGGGCGGCAATGACCCTCGAAACGTCCGGACTCTGGGAGAGTTTGTAGGCCAGGGCGTGTTCCCGGCCACCCGCGCCGACCACGAGAATGCGCATGCCGCGTCTCCTTGCAAGGATGTGCCTCCGGCGGCCAGGACGCCGCCCCCTGGATCTGCCGGGGGCATGATGCCCCCCGCCCCCCTCGCAAGGGAGGCCGGGCGTGAGGCCCGGAGAGGCCGGTCGTCGGAGGGAGAAGAAATTAGCCGGAATCGACGGGAAAGGCAATCCGGCCGGGACGACGCCAAGGCGCCGTCCCGGCCGGAGGGGAGGTCAGGACAGGGCCTTGGGCGCTTTTCCCCCGGCATTGAGTTCCGCGATCAGCCGGTTGAGCTCCTGGGCCTGGGCGGCCAGATCGGTCACGGCCCGGTTGGACTGGGTCATGGCCTGGGCCGTTTCGGCGGCAATGGAACTGATGGCGCCGACGGCCCGGTTGATTTCCTCGGAAGTGGCGGATTGCTGTTCGGCGGCCGTGGCGATGGAGCGCACCTGATCGCCGGCCGCCTCCACCATGGCCACGACTTCGCCGATGGCCGTTCCCGAGTTTTCGGCCAGGGTGGTGGCTTCGCCCACCTGGGTCACGGCCCGTTCCACCCGGGCGATGGCGTCCGTGGTGCCGTGCTGGATGCCGGTGATGGCCGCGCCGACTTCCTTGGTGGCGTTCATGGTCTTTTCGGCCAGTTTCCGCACTTCGTCGGCCACCACGGCGAAACCGCGTCCGGCTTCGCCGGCCCGGGCCGCCTCGATGGCGGCGTTTAGGGCCAAGAGGTTGGTTTGGTCGGCAATATCGGAGATGACGTCCATGATGGTGCCGATGCCCCGGGCCTGCTCGCCGAGGGCCTGCATGTTTTCCGTGAGGGTCGAGGCCTCCTTATGCGCGGCCTCCACGGCGGCGGTGACCTCCTTGACCAGGCCGGCCCCCTGGTTGGCCTTTTCCCGGGCGGCATCGGCGCTTTGGGCGGTGGCCGAGGCGTTTTTCGCCACTTCCAGGATGGTGGCGTTCATTTCCTCCATGGCGGCGGCCGTGTCCTGGACCCGGTTGTTTTGCTCCTCCGCGCCGCGGTTCGACTGCTCGATCTGGGCGGACAGCTCCTCCGAGGCGGCGGCCATGCGGTCGGCCACTTCGGAGGCCTCGGCGGCGGCCCGGGCAATGACCGCGTTTTGGGCCTCGATGTGATCCTTTTGCCGGTGGATTTCCGTCAGATCGGTCCAGAAGGAGATGGAGCCCAAAAGCGCCCCGTCGAGGTCGTAGAAGGGCGTGGTGCTGACAGCCACCCGCAACTCCTTGCCGGACGGCGTCTGGTATTCAATGGTGGTGTCGAGGCTGCGCCGCTCCGTGATGGCCTTGTCCGACAGGGTCTCGTGCCCGTCGTCGTTGCGATAGAACTGCCCGGATGACTGGCCGAGATAGGTCTCGCGGGGATCGTCCTTTTCAAGGAGCTGGCAGAGGTGGTCATTGACCCAGAGCATTTTGAAGTCGGGCCCGACGATGCCGCAGGGCGAGGGGATGCCGTCGAGCACGCCCTGGGAAAAGCCCAGCCGCTTTTTGAGTTCGTCCACCATATTGCGCAAGTTGGCGGCGAAGGCGGCCAGTTCGGCCCGGAACCGGCCGGTCATTTCGGCCTTGTAGTCGCCGGCGGCGATTTTCGCCGTGAAGGCGTTCAGGGCGAACAGCGGCCGCAGGATGAGCCGTTGGTTGATGGCGGTAATCAGGGCGGCGACGAGAATGATGACCACCAGGCCGATGCCGCAAAGGACCAAGCGCTGGGTGGTGGCCCGGGCCGTCACCTCGGCATCGAAGGCGCTCATGCATACCAGCCAGCCCGTGGCGGGAATCCGGGACACGGCCATGAATTTTTTCTCGCCGTGCCAGACGTAGCGGAAGGTGCCCGAGCCCAGGGCCAGGGCCCGCTGGACGAAATCTTCCCTGGAGACGTCCGCCAGCAGCAGTTTTTTGTCCGCGGCATGGGCGATGACCCGGCCGGAGCGGTCCAGGATATAGCCGTAGCCACGCTCCCCGAATTTGACCGGGTCGATGGTTTCGGCCGTGAATTCGCTCCACCGGGGGCATACGGCCACGCCGCCGAGCAGCTTGCCGTCCGGGCCGTGCACGGCCTTGGCGATGACGTAAATGAGCACGTCGCCGGTGGTGGCCCGCATGACGCTGGTGCTGTAGGCCAGATCCTTGCCGCCCAAAATGGCCTTGGTGTAGTCCCGGTCGAGCCGGTCCCCGCCGGTCATGTCCTTGTGCTCGGCGTTGAGGCCGGCCAGAATCCGGCCCTTGGCGTCGAAAATGAAAAACGACCAGATGTCGGGGAATCCGGCAACATACGAACGGAAAAGGTTCTGCGCCTTTTGCGGCGCCCCCGTGAACGCTTCGAGGATAGTTTCCTGGGACGCCAGGGACTGTGCCACCTGTATGTTGTCGTGGATGGAGTTCTCGGCGGCCTGGGCAATGAGATGGGCCGTCTGGCCCAGGGCGTCTTCCTGGATGTTCGCCACCATGTGGTATGACGACGTAGAGACGTAGCCGACCAGAGCAGCAATGCCGGCCAGGATGGCGAGGGTCACGGAAATGGCGGCGATGGTATTGATGCTGGCGTTTCGCACGGAGAAGTCCTCCTGGTGGACATGAAGCGTTCTGTTGCACTGGGAAACACGACGTGGACGTCTTTGTTTCACGTCATAGCTCTAAAAAATTTCATTCCGATGACAAGGGTGGCGACCGGGTGGGCCGGCCGCGGCAACAGGGCTGGCGGCCGCCCAGTGGAAGCGGCGCTTTTACCATGGCTGCGGTACAGGCTTGGGGGGTTCCCCTTGCAGCCGGTGCAACAGCTTACTGGCAAAAACGGCCAGGTGCAAGCGGCCAGGAGGCCTTCGGCCGGGCCGGGGGGGAAAGGGGGAAAAAGAGTTGACGGCCGGCCCCGGCTGTGGGTAATAAAGCCGTTCTTCCGTGGTGGCTGTAGCTCAGTTGGCAGAGTCCCAGGTTGTGGCCCTGGTTGTCGTGGGTTCGAGTCCCACCAGTCACCCCACGAATTTCCCACGCAAAAGGCCCGGACATCCCCGGGCCTTTTGTTTTTCGGGCACCTGTTCCGTGAAGCGCCCGCCGCCTCCGGTCTCGGCGAGGAATTTTCCGCTATGCCACGCCGGCCGCCCGGAAGGCGGCATCCACCACTTCCCGGGCTTCCGCCTGGAGGGCCTGGAGGTGGTCGCGGCCCAGGAAACTCTCGGCATAGATCTTATAGACGTCCTCGGTGCCCGAGGGGCGGGCGGCGAACCAGCCGTTTTTCGTCGTGACCTTGAGGCCGCCGATGGGGGCGCCGTTGCCCGGGGCCGTGGTGAGCTTGGCCGTGATGGCCTCACCGGCCAGGGCGGTGACCGTGACCATGTCGGGCGAAAGCCCCCCCAGGGCCGTCTTCTGGGCCGGCGTGGCCGGGGCGTCCAGGCGCTCGTAGACCGGCTCGCCGAAGCGGGCGGTCAGGTCCTTATACTGTTCGCCCGGGTCCCGGCCGGTGGTGGCCGTGATCTCGGCGGCCAGCAAATCCATGATGATGCCGTCCTTGTCCGTGGTCCAGACGGTGCCGTCCCGGCGTAAGAACGACGCTCCGGCGCTTTCTTCGCCGCCGAAGCCGAAGGAGCCGTCGATAAGCCCCGGCACGAACCATTTGAACCCCACCGGCACTTCGCACAGCCGTCGGCCGAGGGCGGCGGCCACCCGGTCGATCATGGCGCTCGAAACGAGGGTCTTGCCGACCGCCGCGTCGGCCCGCCAGCCCGGACGCGAGCCGAACAGCGCCTGTATGGCCACGGCCAGATAGTGGTTCGGATTGAGCAGGCCGGCCGAGCGGGTGACGATACCGTGCCGGTCGTAGTCCGGATCGTTGCCGAAGGCGATGTCGTAGTGGTCGCGGTGTTCGATGAGCCGGGCCATGGCGTAGGGCGAGGAGCAGTCCATGCGGATCTTGCCGTCCCTGTCCACGGTCATGAAGCTGAAGGTCGGGTCCACCACGTCGCTTATAAGGGACAGATTGAGTCCGTAGCGTTCGACCACGGGTTCCCAGTAGGCCACGCCCGAGCCGCCCAGCGGATCGACCCCGATACGGATGCCCGAGTCGCGGATGGCGGCCATGTCCACGATGTTGGCCAGATCGGCCACGTAGGGCTCCACGTAGTCGTATGCCTCGGTGGTGGCGGCGGCCAGGGCGGCCGCGAAGGGCCGACGGCGCACGCCGGTCAGGCCGGCCGTGAGCGCGGCATTGGCCATGGTCTCTATGGCCTTGGTGACGGCGGTGTCGGCCGGGCCGCCGTTTGGCGGATTGTACTTGAAACCGCCGTCGCTTGGCGGATTGTGGGACGGGGTGATGACGATGCCGTCGGCCCGGACGCCGGGATGGTCGCGGTTCCAGGTCAGGATGGCGTGGGAGATGACCGGCGTGGGAGTGTAGCCCCGGCCGGCCTGGATGCGGACGGTGACGCCGTTTCCGGCCAGGACCTCCAGGGCGGTCATGAAGGCCGGTTCGGACAGGGCGTGGGTGTCCATGCCCAAAAACAACGGCCCACGGATGCCTTGCCCGGTCCGGTAGTCGCACAGGGCCTGGGTGATGGCCAGAATATGCTCCTCGTTGAAGGAGCCGTTTTGGGACGAGCCCCGGTGGCCGGAGGTGCCGAAGCTCACCCGGCAGGCCGGATCGGTCGGATCGGGTTTTATGGCGTAATAGTCCGCCACCAGGCGCGGGATGTTGACCAGAAGCGAGCGGGGAGCCGGTTTGCCGGCCAGGGGATGGACCGTCGTCATGGGGGTGCCTCCAGGGTCAGTGCCGCTCCCCATTCTGGCGGAAAGCCGGTTCGACGTCCATACGGCGCCGCAAAAAAAGAGGGCGGTCCGCAGGCCGCCCCCGTCATCGCGTTGGAAACCGGTCTAGGCGGCAAAGGCCTTTTCGAAAGGCGGCACCACCTGCTTTTTGCGGGACAGCACGCCGTCGAGCCAGACGGAATCGCCCCGGATTTCCTTGCCGAAGGCCTTTTTCACCACGCCGGGATCGTCGGAGATGACGATCATTTCGGAACCTTCCTTCATGATGTCGGTCAAAAGCAGAAACACGCTGTGGCGTCCCTCGCCCTTGACCTTGCGGCATTCGGCCACCAGATCGGCCTTGATCGGATCCAGGATGGACAGATCCACCACCTCGATCTGGCCGATGCCGACCTTGTGGCCGGCCATGTCGAAGTCCTTGAAGTCGCGGAAGACGAGGTCGCGGGGCGGGGTGCCGGCCACCGAGGACTTCACCTTGAACATCTCGATGCCAAGCCCCATGTAGTCGGCCACGCCGGCGATCTTGGCCAGGGATTCCACGGCGGCCTTGTCGGCGGGCGTGCAGGTCGGGGACTTGAACATGACCGTGTCGGAGAGGATGGCGCACATCATGACACCGGCCACGGGCTTGCTGATCTCGATTTTGGCGCAATCGTAGAGGAGCTTGAGGACTGTGCAGGAGCAGCCCAGCGGCTTGATGATGATTTCCAAGGGGTTGGGCGTGGTCACGTCACCCAGTTTATGGTGATCGTAGATGCCGATGATTTCGGCCTTGTCCAGGTTGGCCGGGGCCTGGGCCAGATCCGAATGGTCGACCAGAATGATGGTTTTGCCGGCGGCGTCGGTGAGCGTCTCCGGAGCGGACACGCCGAAGGTCTTGAGAACGAAGGCGCTTTCCGGGGTCAGCGGTCCCTGGGCGGCGGGGACGGCGGAAAGCCCCTTGGACTTGTTCATGAAATCTGCCGCGGCAATGGCGGCGGCGACGGAGTCGGTATCCGGATTCTTATGACCAACCACGTATACAGCCATGCTCATGTCCTCCTGGTTTGTTTCCCGAGACTCTGGCGAATCGCCAGCTCCAGAATACTTGTGAATAATATATCAAAACGAAATCCTTGCCAAGTCATCCGCCGGTGCGAGGGACTTCATTTGGCAAAAAAAGAAGGAAGAACATATGGTTAGCCGCCACACAAAATTTTAGGCGGTCGCGTCGGGGCTCCTTACCGGCCCAGCAGGCGCCACAGCGGCCACAACGCGGCCAGTCCGGCCCCGAAGGCCAGCACCACGTAGGCCGGCCGGTAGCGCAGCGACAGGATGCCGCCGAGGCTCCCCAGCAGCCAGAGTTCGCTCCAGGTGGCCCGGGCCGTGGACAGATAGGGCCAGACCCGGGGCAGCAGCACGCTGTACAGGGTAATCAGCCCGAACAGGCAGACGCAAAAGGCCGTGCCGTTGATGACGACCATGTTGATGGCGGCCCGGCGGATGAGCCGCCCCGGCCGGAACGGCAGCCTGGCTCGTTGCACCGCCCCCATATAGCGCGAGAGCATGATGTTTTCCACCGCCCGCCCGACCCCTTCCAGGGCGGCGAACAGGCGGGCCAGCACGGCGGTGGAGCTGGCTACGAGCAGGGCCTCGGCCGGCGAGGACAGGCCGAAGACGTGCATGAGCGACAGGCCGGCCAAGGTCGCCCCGGCCGCGTTGGGCGGGATGTGGGTGCCGGCCGGAATGCCGTCAAGCCAGAACAATTCGTAAAAAAGGCACAGCCGCAAGGTGGTGCCCGGATCGCCGAAGCCGGCGGCCCAGAACAGCCCGATGACCAGGGGACGCTCCAGCAGCGCGGCGTTTATGAAAAAGCGGAACGACGAAAAAAGGATAAAAAAAAAGCGACGCCGAAGACGTGCAGGAGGATGTCGGCCTGATGGGTCATGGCTAGACCGACCTCAGCTGGGTGGGATCGCTCGGGACGCAGCGGTAGTCGAGGCGGACGCCCCGGTCCCGGAAAAAGTCCAGGCAGCACTCGTCCTCGCGGGACAGGGCCACATGGGGGCAAATCTGCTTTTTCCCCGGGGCGTAATGGAGATTGCCGAGGTTCAAGGCGGTGAAGCCGAAGCCCCCTTCGTAGGCGATGCGGGCATCATGGCAGTTGGAAAAAAGAATCAGGGCGTCGTCGGCATCCAGGGGGGTGCGGGTCAGGAACGGCAGCAGCCCCGCCACCGGCAGGAACTCGATGCGCACGCCGGCCGGAATGGCCAGAGACATGATTTCCTGGCGCAGGAAATCGGCGGCCAGGGCGTCGTTGACCACCACGATGACCCGGGCCCGGGTGAACGGCAGCCACGTTTCGATGATCTGGCCGTGCACGAGCCGGTTGTCGATGCGCACGAAGGCCATGCTATCCCTCGGCCACCTTTTTACGCAACACCTCGCCGGCCACCACGATGCCCTGACAGCCGGCCTGCTTGGCCTCGGCGGCCAAGGTTTCCAGGGGGGTCGTCCTCGAGCCGAGGATTTTTATCAGCATGGGCAGGTTGACGCCCGTCAGGACCTCCAAGCGTCCGGTGCCCAAAAGCGACAGACTCATATTGGTGGGCGTGCCGCCGAACATGTCCGTCAGGATCAGGACGCCGGCGCCCTGGTCCGTTTCCTTGATGGCCTGCTTGAGGCTGGCCAGGACTTGCTCCACTTCATGGGTCAGGTCGACGCTGACGGCCTGGCAGTGGTTCTGGGGGCCCAGAATGAATTCCGCCGCCGCGATGAGTTGCGACCCGTACTCGGTGTGGGTGACCACCACCACGCCGACCGGAGCTTCGGCTCGGGATTGCCCGCTCATGTCACTCCCCGGGGGAAAGCCCCTATGTGCCCTTTGAGGAGTCCCGCCGGCCTCCCTGACGAAACGCCCGCAGGGCGTATCGCCGCATCCTCGCATCCCGTCGGCGCGGCTGCGTCAACCGCGTTCGATATGCCGATGTTCCAAAGAGATATTGTAGCCAGCCTTGGACAAGGTGTCAAAGACGGCCTCGGCCACGGCCACGGAGCGATGCCGCCCGCCGGTGCAGCCGAAGGCCAGGGTCAGCCGGTAGCGGCCTTCCTGGGCGAACAGGGGGAGCAGATACAGCAAAAATTCCCGCAGCCGGCGCAAAAATTCCCGACCCGGCTCCTTGGCCAGGACGTACTCGCGCACCGGGGCATCCTTGCCGCTTTGGGGGCGCAACTGCGGATCGAAATACGGATTGGGCAGGAACCTGAGGTCGAAGAGCATGTCCGCTTCGGCCGGCGGACCGTACTTGAAGCCGAAGCTCATGACGTGGACCTTGAGCGCGCCCAGGGCCGTGTGGATGGAGGCCCATTTTTCCTGGAGCTTGCGGCGCAGTTCGTGGATGGAGAAGTGGGTGGTGTCGATGACCATGTCGGCCGCTTCGCGCATGGGCGTCATGCGCTCCCGCTCCTCGGCCACGGCCTGTTCCAGGCCCAGGTGGACGCATTCCAGGGGATGGGGACGCCGCGTGGTGGCGTAGCGCCGGATGATCTCCTGGGTTTCGGCCTCGAAAAAGATGACCTGGGTCATCGTTTCCTTGGACCGGATGCGTTCCAGGGTGTTCTCCCACTCGATATCCAAATCGGCCTGGCGCACGTCCATGCCGAGCGCCAGGCCTTTGTAATGCTGCCCGCCCTTTTCTCCGAACAGGTCCAGGAGCTTGGGGGCCAGGCTCACGGGCAGGCCGTCCACGCAGAAATACCCCAAATCCTCGAAGACCCGCAGGGCCGTACTCTTGCCCGAGCCCGAAAGTCCGGTCAGAATGACGATGGGGAGTTCTTTGGGGGGGGTATCCATGGGGGGGCGGCTCCTTTTGCGGCCTCACGTCGCGTCGGTCAGCACCTTCCACAAGGCCTCGCCGCTTTCGGCGTTCATGAAGGCGTGGCGGAAGGATTCGTCGGAGAGCAGGCGCGAAATGTGGGCCAGGATGCGCAGATGCAGTCCGGCCACGTGTTCGGGCGCGAGCACCAGGAAGAACACGTTGCAGGGTTTGAGGTCCAGGGCCTCGAAGTCGACGCCGGACAGGCTGCGGCCGACCACGATGACGATCTTTTCGAGGCTCTCCATCTTGCCGTGGGGGATGGCTACGCCGTCGCCGATGCCCGTGGTGCCGAGGCTTTCCCGTTCGAGCAGCACCCGAAGCGCGTCCTTGGCATCGAATCCCGGCAACGTGGCCGCAATGGGCGCCACCAGTTCGGCCAGCACCTCGGACTTGGAGGCGGACTTGAGCGCCCCGAGCACGAACTCCGGCTGGAGATACTCCTCAAGGCGCATGTATTATGCTCCCGTCCCGGGGTCGATGAGACCGAAATCCCCGTTTTTCATGCAATAAATGACATTGGTCCGATCGGTTTCGGAATTGATGAACACCAGGAAGTCCTCGCCCCGGGTGGTGAGCTGCATGGCGGCTTCCTCCACGGCCATGGGCTTGGGGTCGTAGCGGTCGGTTTCGATGATGGTGGGGGTGCGGCCGCCCGAGGCGTCCTCGCTGATGCTGATGACGTCCAGGCGCACCGTCTCCGCGACCTGCCGACGGCGATCCTTGACCTTTTCCCGGAATTTCTTGGCCTGGGCGTCGATCTTGTCCAGCACCAGGTCGATGGTGGAGTACATGTCCTCGGAGACTTCGTGGGCCGAGATGTGCATGTTGTCGGCCAGGAAGATGACATCGGCCATCTGCCGGGTCTTTTCCACGGCCAGGTTGACCTGCACTTCCGAAGCATCGGCCACGGTTGTATATTTGGAAAGCTTTTCGAAGCGCTTACGGGCGTAGTCGCGCAAGTGGTCCGACGGCTCGAAGTTTTTGAAATTAAAGGTGATATTCATGTTTTCCTCCAAGGTGTATGGTCAAGGTCCGGGGCGATCCGAGCCTATGCCTCAAAAAACTTCCTTGCGCTTGGACGACGATTCGATCCCCATGGCCGTGCGGTATTTGGCCACGGTACGCCGGGCGATGTTGATCTGCAATTCGTCCTTCAGCATGTCGGCGATGGCCTCGTCGCTGATGGGCCGCTTGGCGTCCTCGCCGGAAATAATGCGTTTTATGAGGGCCTTGACCGACTCCGAGCCCACCGTGCCGCCGTCATCGAGTTCGAGGGCGCTGTTGAAGAAGAATTTGAGTTCGAAGATGCCGTGGGGCGTGGCCACGTACTTGTTGGAGGTGATGCGGCTGACCGTGGATTCGTGCATGCTGATGTCGTCGGCCACATCCTTGAGGATCAGCGGCCGCAGCTTGGTCACGCCGTCCTCGAAGAACCCCCGTTGAAATTTTACGATGCTTTCCAGAACCTTGTACAGGGTTCGCTGGCGTTGATACAGGCTTTTCATGAGCCACATGGCCGAGCGCATCTTGTCCTGCAGGTAGTCCTTGTCCTTGTCGGAGCGCGGCGCGACGCTCTCCGTGTACGAGGCATTGAGATGGAGCCGCGGCATGCCCTCTTCGTTGAGCAGGATGACGAACTCCTCGCCGTATTTGTAGACGAAGGCATCGGGGCTCACATAGATGGGATCGCTCGAACCGAAGCTGGCCCCGGGCATGGGGTCGAGCGTCTGGATCAGCTCCAGGTATTCCTTGAGCTTTTCCATGGTCATGTGGAACTTCTTGGCCAGGGGCTTGTAGCGCTTCTTTTCCAGATCCTCGAGGTGGTCGCGCACCAGTTCGATCAGGATGGGGTCGTCGTAGCCGTAGACCTCGATCTGGGTGAGCAGGCATTCGGCCGGCGTGCGGGCGGCCACGCCCACCGGGTCGAAGCGCTGCATGCGGTGCAGGACCTTTTCCACCAGTTCCACGGGGGCGTCGGCCATCTGGGCCAGTTCTTCCACCGAGGCCCCGAGATAGCCGGAGGAATTGAGGCTGCCGACGATGGCCTCCCCGATCTCCAGCTCCTTCGGGGTGAAATTGGACAGGTGCATCTGCCAGCCGAGGTGGCCGTCCAGGGAGGGCTTGGAGGCGAAGCGGGCATCGAAGGCCATGCCTTCCTCGGGGATCTCCACTTCCCGGGACTGGGATTGCCGGCCGGTGCTGGCGAAATCGCCGAGATAGTCGTCCCATTCGGCGTTTTTCAGGAGCTCCTTTTCCATGGTCGCGTCGCTGGACGTGCCGGTGGGGCCGAGATTCTCCTCGGCCATGGTCCGTTCCGACGGGCGATCCTCCTCGGTCGATTCCTCCAAAAGGGGATTTTCCAAAAGCTCCTGCTGCACGCTTTCCAGCAGTTCCAGCCGGGAAAGTTGCAGAAGCTTGATGGCTTGTTGCAACTGGGGAGTCATCACCAGTTGCTGTGAAAGTTTGAGCTGTTGCCGCAGTTCCAAAACCATGACTACCGCCGTCTGGGAAGCGTTGGGAGTTGTTGGTTCGTCGGCGGGCCCGGGAACCGTCCCCGTCCGCTCAACAAAAACCATGCCACAAAAGGCCGTTTGTTGCAATAAAAGCGGCGGGAGATCAGGGCACAAATCGGAAAAAAGCGGCATCGCACCGCTTTTGCGGCGGCGAGCCCGGGCTGGCGGGGCCCCGGGCGGACCGGACGGGCAGGGCGGGTTCCCCCCCCGGGCGTTGGACCGGACGCCTGGCCTTTCCCCGCCGGGCGCGGCCGGGGACGTCCTTGAGCCTTTTGCCCTGCCGCCTGGCCGGGGGGATGCTCCCCCCGGCGGGGAAAAGACGCGCGTCCCGGCCGCCGGGGCCCGGGAACCGCGTTGCCGGTCGTTTAGACTTTATGCTGCTTGGCCGCCTTGATGAATTCCCGAAAGAGCGGATGCGAGTGCATGGGATTGCTCTTGAATTCGGGATGGAACTGGCAGCCTAAAAACCAGGGGTGGTTCGGCAGTTCCACCATCTCCACCAGTTCGCCGTCCGGGGACAGGCCGCTTAAAACCACGCCCGAATCCTCGAAGGCGGTGGCATAGGTCTTGTTGAACTCGTAGCGGTGCCGGTGACGCTCGGAAATCTCGGCCACGCCGTAGGCCTCGGCCGCCTTGGTGCCGGGCTTTATCACGCAGGGATAGGCACCCAGGCGCATGGTGCCGCCCTTGTCGCTCGTCGGATCCCGGCGCTCGACCTGCTGGGTGCGGAAGTCGAACCATTCCCGCATGAGGTAGATGACCGGATGGGGCGTGGCCAGGTCGAATTCCTCGGAGTTGGCCCCGGAGAGCCCGAGGACGTTGCGGGCGTATTCGATGACGGCGCACTGCATGCCCAGGCAAATGCCGAAAAAGGGCACGCCGTTTTCCCGGGCGTAGCTGATGGCCGCGATCTTGCCCTCGATGCCGCGGGTGCCGAAGCCGCCGGGGACCAGGATCCCGTTGACGCCGGCCAAGCGTTCGGCCGCGTTTTCCGGGGTGATCTCCTCGGAATTGACGTAGACGAGCCTGACCGCCACGCCGTTGGCCACGCCGCCGTGGACCAGGGCCTCGTTCAAGCTCTTGTAGGCTTCCTTCAAGTCCACGTACTTGCCGACGATGGCAATGGACACGGTGCCGGTCTGGTTGTCGTAGCGGTGCATGAGCGAGGTCCAGGCTTCCAGATCGGCGTTTTTCGCCGGCAGGCGCAACAAAATGGCGATCTTCTGGTCCACGCCCTCGCCGTAGAGCTTGAGCGGCAATTCGTAGATGTTTTTCACGTCCACGGCCGTGAACACGGCGTCGGCGTCCACGTTGCAGAAAAGCGCGATCTTTTCCTTGATGTCGCGGCCGAGATCGACTTCGCTACGGCAGATGATGATGTCGGGCTGGATGCCGATGGAGCGCAATTCCTTGACGCTGTGCTGGGTGGGCTTGGTTTTGACCTCGCCGGCCATGCGCAGGTAGGGCACCAGGGTCAGGTGGATGCACAGGGTGTTTTCCCGGCCGAGGTCGCCGCGCAACTGGCGGATGGCCTCCAAAAACGGCTGGCCCTCGATGTCGCCCACGGTGCCGCCGATCTCGATGATGGCCACATCCTCGTCTGTGGCCACGCCGAGGATGGATTGCTTGATCTCGTCGGTGATGTGGGGAATGACCTGGACCGTGCCGCCCAGATAGTCGCCCCGGCGCTCCTTCTGGATGACGCTGAAATAGACGCGGCCCGACGTGAAGTTGTTGTTCTGGCTCATGGGCACGCCGAGGAAGCGTTCGTAGTGGCCGAGATCGAGGTCGGTCTCCGCCCCGTCGTCGGTCACGTAGACCTCGCCGTGCTGAAAGGGGTTCATGGTGCCGGGGTCGACGTTGATGTACGGATCGAGCTTCTGGATGGTGACCTTAAGCCCTCTGGATTGGAGCAGGGCGCCGATGGATGCGGAGGCCAACCCTTTACCCAGGGAAGACAGCACCCCCCCCGTGACGAAAATGAATTTGGTCTTCATCGATGCCGTCCTTGCTGGCTTGGACCGCGCCGGAGATCCCGGCGGTCCGCGTCCGTGTCACCGCGCCCGCGGCGCGGCCCCGGTTGACGCGGCCGGGGCGGCCACTTATGTTCAGCGGCGGAAAATAAGCCTTCGGGCACAATATTTCAAGGAACCTCCGGGAGGATTTCCCAATGAGCAAGGTGCGGACCCTCGTAATTACCGGCAATGGGACCAATTGCGAGGTGGAATCGGCCCACGCCGCCCGCGTGGCCGGCTCCGATGTCACGGATATCGTCTTTTTTTCGGATTTGATCGCCGGTCGGGCGCGTATCGATCTTTATGATTTTCTGATCTTTCCCGGCGGGTTCCTCGACGGCGACGACCTCGGCGCCGCCCAGGCCGCGGCCGTGCGCTGGCGCCATGCCAGGACGCATACCGGCGCGCCCCTTCTTGACCAGCTCAAAAATTTTTTCGAGGCCGGCGGTCTTGTCCTCGGCATCTGCAACGGTTTCCAGCTTCTGGTCAAACTCGGCCTGCTGCCGGCTCTCGGCGGCGCTGCCTTCGTGCGGCAAGTGAGTCTGGCCACCAACGATTCGGCTCGGTTCGAGGATCGCTGGGTGACGCTCGCCGTCAATCCGCAAAGCCCGTGCGTTTTTACCAAGGGCCTGACGCGCCTGGACCTGCCCGTGCGCCACGGCGAAGGCAAGCTCGTGCCCCTGGAGTCGGCCATCCTCGAGCAGCTCATGGCCACCGGCGCCGTGGTTCTGCAATACGCCGATCCAGCCACGGGCCGGCCGACCATGGACTACCCGGCCAACCCCAACGGGTCGCCGCACGCCATAGCCGGTCTGACCGACCCCACCGGGCGTATCCTTGGGCTCATGCCCCATCCCGAAGCCTTCAATCACCCGACCAACCACCCGGACTATACCCGCGGCGCCCGCCCGACGCTCGGGACGGTCCTTTTCGAAAACGCCGTTTCGTATCTGCGCCAGAGGGCGTGAGCGAAGAAGCGCCGAAGAAGCCTCCGGCGAATACGAGAAGAAGCCTCCGGCGGCCGGGGGCATGATGCCCCCGGCCCCCTCGCGCCGAAGTTTTATAAGTATGGTCCCCGCGTCGAAGGCGGAGGAATGCCCCCGGACCAGGGGGACCGGGGGGAATGATTCCCCCCGGCAGGTCCAGGGCAGCGCCCTGGTAGGGGAGGTCCAGGGAGGGGCAACGCCCCGCCCTGGCCGCCGGAGGCATTATGGCCTTGCAGCCAGCCAAACGCTATCGCGCCGGGGAGGACGCCCTGCCGGCGCCGCCGCCGGGCTGGGGCGATTTCGAGATGGTCATGGCCCAGGCCTTGGCCCAGGCACGCCAGGCGGCCAGGGCCGGCGAGACGCCGATCGGGGCGGTGGTACTGGCGCCGGACGGGACGCTTTTGGGGCAGGCCGGCAACGGCGTGATCGGCCGGTGCGATCCCACGGCCCACGCCGAAATACTGGCCTTGCGGGAGGCGGCGGCCCGGGGCGGCAACTACCGGCTGCCCGGGGCGATTTTGGCCGTGACGCTGGAGCCGTGCGTCATGTGCCTGGGGGCCATGATCCACGCCCGGATCGGGATGCTCGTCTATGGCGCGCCGGACCCGAAGGCCGGAGCGGTGGAGAGCCGGCTTCCCGGGCCGGATCTGCCGTTTTTCAACCACCGGTTCGCCGTGGTTTCCGGCGTCGCGGCCGCTCCCTGCGGGCGGCTGCTGCGGGATTTTTTCCGTTCCCGTCGGGGACGCGCCGACGCGGCCGGTCGGGGGCGTTTTTGAGCCGGCTTTGTCGGCGGCCTGCCGTTGACAGGTGCTTCGGAAATTGGCTAAGAACTTCCGCTTCAGGCCGGGATGGCGGAATTGGTAGACGCAGTGGACTCAAAATCCACCGGTCGCAAGGCCTTGGGGGTTCGAGTCCCCCTCCCGGTACCAGCATACTCTAAGCGGATGCGCTCCTTCAAACATGAGGGGCGCATCCGCTTTTTTCGCTTTGACTTTTTGTCCCGCTCCTGTCCCCACCTTTCCCACAATCGGGGTGTGTCGGGTGAGACGATCCCTCTCACCTCCCAACCATATTGCTTCACCAGCCAGCCCCCCTCCGGTGCGTCGGGGGCTCGTCCGCTGCCAGCCGGCGCGTTCTCCGTTCACGACCTTTGGCGTGGACGAACGATCGGGGGCTCTTTCCCCAATGGGCGTCGGGAGCGTCACCTCTGGCTGGCAGTTGAAAAACTTGCTAGAGGGGAGCCACCATGCGCGCTCGATTCCCATATCTTCTCGGTTTCCTGTTTGTCGGCTTTTTCACTGCCTTGGCCATAACGCCGGTCTCTCGGGATGTCTGGTGGGCGGAAAATATTCCGGTGATGGGCGTGTTTTTCCTGCTGGTCATGACCTTTCGGAAATTTCGCTTTTCCAACTTGGCATATGGGATGATGGCTGTTTGGCTTTTTCTGCACACGATAGGTGGACATTATACGTTTGCCAATGTTCCCTTTGGCTGGGTGAGTCATCTTTTCGGCTTTGAGCGCAACCATTTTGACCGCGTTGCCCATTTCGCCGTAGGATTTTACGCTTTCCCCATCGCTGAATTGCTGTGGAAGAAACGCCTGGCCCATCCGGCGGTCATGCTCCTTTTTGGCTTGACGGCCATCATGGCCGTGGCCTGCGCGTATGAAATCATCGAATGGGGCTATGCGGTCACCGAAGGGGGCGAGGCCGGGGTGGAGTTCCTCGGCAGCCAAGGGGACCCCTGGGATGCCCAGAAGGATATGTTGGCGGACACGCTGGGTGCTGTTTTTGCCTTGGGAATTTTTATGATCACCCGGGGCCGGCACCGGGGAAAGCGATTTCGCGGACAGGATCTCCCCGTGCAACCGGAAGGTCGCGTTGTCCATTGAGCGGAGGAGTGCCCCGGATGGTGCCGCTTCCGGGGGCGGCCGGCCGGCGGTGTTTTTGGACCGCGACGGCACCATCATCGAGGAACGGCACTATCTGGCCGATCCGGCCGGCGTGGTGCTTTTGCCCGGGGCCGTCGAGGGCTTGCGGCGGATGCGGGGTTTGGACTTGGCCCTGGTCGTCGTGACCAACCAGTCGGGTGTCGGCCGGGGCTATTACGGATACGAGGCCGTGGAGCGCGTCCATGACCGTCTGCGCGAATTGCTGGCGGCCGGCGGCGTCCGGCTGGACGGCATCTACGTCTGCCCCCACGCGCCCGAGGATGCCTGCGCCTGCCGCAAGCCGCGGCCGGGAATGGTCGAGCGGGCCTGCCGGGAGCTGGGGCTTGATGCGACGGCCAGCTTCGTGATCGGCGACAAGGCCTGCGACATCGCCCTGGGCCGGGCCGTCCGCGCTACCACCATCCTGGTCACCACGGGCTACGGCGAAAAGGAATTGGCGGCCGGCGGCTGCCGGCCGGACCATGTGGCGGCCGGACTGTCCGAGGCCGCCGCGCTCCTTGAGGCGCTTTTGCCTCTCCGCAAGTGACGTTCCCGCCGCCGGCCGGGGCGCGATGCCGCGTGGGCTGCCATCGCGGAGGGGCTGTCTTGCCGCCAGGGCGTACGGCGCTTTCGTCCGAGGACCATGGCGGCGGGGCCCGAACGGTTTAGAAAAATCGTCCGCGCAAGGTCAGGCGCCCGGCATGCGGGGCGGTTTGCCCGTCCTTGTTGCCCTGATCGTTTTGGCTGGCGTAGCTGCTGCGCGCGAGGCGAAAGGCTGTGCTGCCGGTCCCTGTGGAACCAGCGTTTCGTTCCGTCCCGGCAGTGCTGCCGGCGGCGGATGCGGTGGATGCGCCGGATGTCGTATCGGACGTGCCGGACGTGCCTTCCTCGACAACCTCGCGCATGAGCTCCAGTCTGCTGGCGTGGCCGACCTGGAGGCCGAGGAGGCCGACGGAAATGGTATCCTTACCGCTTCCGGTGTCGATGTTGGTCTGGGAGCTGCCGCCGAAAAAGCTGGCGGTGAGGACGCCGGCCGCGATGGTGTCGTTGCCCGCGCCGGTAGCGATGTTGGTCTGGGAATGGCCGCCGAAGAAGGAGGCGCTGACCCAGCTGGACCCGACGACGTCGTTGCCGTCGCCGGTGTCGATATTCACTTGGGCCGAGCCGCTGCCCATGCTGACCCCGGTCCAGCTCGAGGTGACGGAATCGTTGCCCGCGCCGGTGTCGATGTTGACCTGGGAGGGCGTCCCGATGCCCAGGCCGATCCAGCTGGCGTGGACCGCGTCGTCGCCGTCGCCGGTATCGATATTGACCTGGCCGCCCAGGCCGATGTAGCTGGCCGAAATCGTGTCGTTGCCCGCGCCGGTGTCGATATTGACCTGGCCGCCCATGCCGATATAACTGGCCGAAATCGTGTCGTTGCCGTCGCCGGTGTCGATGTTGACCTGGCCGCCGCCGATGGTGCCGGCTGTTAAGGTGTCGTTGCCGTCGCCCATGGAAATGTGGCCGGCCAGGGCCACGCCCGCCACCACCACGGTGTCGTTGCCGCTTCCCGCATCGATAGCGACGTTGCCGCCGGTGGTGACGATGGTGTCGTTGCCGTCGCCGCCCTGGTAGGCGAGCCCCCGTACCCCGATGATGACGTCGTTGCCGCCGGTCTCCCGGCCGGGCGTGTAGGACGCCACCGAAAGTTCGCCGTTTGCGTTCTCGTTGATGATGGTGTCGTCGGTGACCAGATAGCGTTGCTCGGCCTGCTGGTCGGTGGCGCTCACGGTGACCACGACGGCGGAGCTGGCGGCTTTTCCCTGGGCGGGGTTGGCGCCGGCGGTATATTGCTCGATGCGTACTTGGCGGCCGGATTCGGTCGTGGCCGTGGCCAAAAGGCTGGCCGCGCCCTGCGGCAGGTCGCTGTCCGTTGCGATTGCCTGCACGGAAGGCTGCGCCCCGGGCAAAAGCGCCTTGGCCGCCTCGGAAAGGCTGACCCGATCGCCGGTCTGGGCGGCAGGAACGTCCGTAGTGGCGGTTGTCGCGCCTTTGTCGGGAGAAAGAACTGCGGTGACAGCACCGGAATCGGCGGAGGTATTCGCCATATCGGTCTGCGCTGCCTGCACTGGGGTGGTCACGATGGATTGAATTCCCGATAAGGCGGACATTATTGCCTCCATCTTGTCTGTCGCATTTTCTTTCTATGAGGAAACTGCCTGCCGACAGCATCCCAAAAGGTATTTTTCCCTTTGGCGTAGCCGCTGCACCACGGAACGATACGGTGTCATTGCTGTAATGCTGTTAGCCTTAGCCTATATTATTTCTCCTATCGGTTGTTGAGACGGAATGTTTAGGGGGGGCAATCGTTTTCCCGCGCCCAGGGATTTTGTACAGGCGTCGGACAAGCGTCGGCCCTGCAAACGGACAGGCCGACGGGGCGGTGGACGCTTTTTCGGAGGCGGAAGGCGGGGAAGGCTTCGCTATTGCCCGCCAAGCTCGCCGGAACGGCGGATGGCCCGCAGCAGGCGCAGACCCAAAACGAGGGCGCCGAGGCAGCCCAGGGCGCCGAAAATGGAAATATCGTAGAGCAGCGGCGGCACCCGGTTGGCCAGAAGCAGGCAGGAACCCAGGAACAGGGCGGCGCTGATGAGGCCGTAGACCAGTCGGTTGACCGTGCCCTCCAGTCCCTGATGGACGAGGTGGATGTCGAGGCGGCCTTCCCTGGCCCGGTGGAGGATTTCCGTCAGGTCCCGGGGCAGGGTTTCGAGCAGGGCATTCACATCGCGCAGGCCGCGCCGCAGCCGTTTGAGGAGATGCTCGGGCGAGATGCGCCGGGCCATGATGGTGGCATAGTAGGGCGTGATCATCTCGATCAGGGAAAAGCCGGGATGCAGTGATCGGGAGGCGCCCTCCAGCACCACGAACACCTTGATCAGATGGGCCACGGTGGGGTTGAGGAGGATTCCGTGGCGGCGCACCAGGGCGGCCACGTCGGTCAGCGCGCCCGACAGGTCGAAGGTGCCGACCGCCTGATTGGCGTAATCGCCCACGAAATCCTCGACGTCGGCCTGCAGTCCCTCCCGATCCAGGTTCGGAGGGAGCCGGCCGAGCCGCATGACCTGTTCGGCCAACGCCTCGGCATCGCCTTCGACTACGGCCAGGAGCGCATCTTCCAGGGTCCGGCGGATGCGGTCGTCCAGAAGCCCCACCATGCCGCAATCGAGCAGGCCCACCCGGTCGCCCTGCAAAATCAGGATATTGCCCGGGTGCGGGTCGGCGTGGAAAAAGCCGTCGCGGAAAATCATCTCCAGAAAGACGTCAGCGGTATTTCTGGCCAGCCTGGCCAGGCGGGCCGCCTCGTCCGGCGTGCGGGGCCGGGCGGCCACTTCGGCCACGGAATCCCCGACAAGCTCCTCCATGGTCAGCACCCGGCGGGTGGACAGGTCGGGAAAGGTGCGGGGAAAGACCACCCTGGGGTCCTCGGTGAAATTGGCGGCGAAATGACGCAGGTTGCGTTCTTCGCGCACGAAATCGAGTTCCCGCAGGATGGACCGGCGCATTGCGGTGGCCACGGCCATGGGCTGGTAGAGACGCAACTCGACGAGGCCGCGTTCGGCCAGCTCGGCCAGCCCGAGGAAGATGTCGCAGTCGGCCCGGATCTTGGCGTCGATGCCGGCGTGCTGGATTTTGACCACGACCCGGGTGCCGTCGGCGAGCACGGCCCGATGCACCTGGCCGATGGAGGCCGAGGCGATGGCGTGGTCGTCGAAGGAGGCGAAAAGCGTCTCGGGCGGGCCGCCCAGTTCGGCGGCGATCAACTCGCGCACCACGGCCGGCGGATCGGGCTCGGTGTCGGCGCGCAGGCTGGCCAGGGCGGCGGCCACTTCCGGGCCGACCAGATCGGCCCGGGTGCTTATGATCTGGCCGAGCTTGACAAAGGCCCCGCCGAGTTCCGCCAGGGCCTGTTGCAGCCGCACTTCCCGGGACATGGAGGTGAGCTTTGCCCCATCGGTCGAGCGGGCCATGTTCTGGAAGAAGTCCGGGGCCGAGGCCGAGAGAAACTCGGCGAAGCCGTACTTGCTCAAGATTCCGGCAATTTCCTTAAATCGCCGGGCGTTGCGGGCAATGTTCGGGATGGTGGCCAGGGAGAACACGGACGTCTACTCGGTCGGGCAGGCCGGCGGCTGGCGCTGCCAGCGGAAGGCCTCCACCGTGTTGACCAGCAATATGGCCCGGGTCATGGGGCCGACGCCGCCCGGTACCGGGGTGATGGCCGAGACGATATCCCGGACGCCCTCGAAGTCCACGTCGCCGCAGAGCTTGCCGTTGGGCAGCCGGTTCATGCCGACGTCCACGATGACCGCCCCGGGCTTGACCATCTCCCGGGTGACGAGCCGCGGCTTGCCGATGGCCGGCACCAGGAAATCGGCCTGGCGGGTGACGGCGCCGAGGTCCGGCGTGCGGGAATGGCAGATGGTGACCGTGGCGTTGCCGAAGGGCGACTGGGAGGCCAACAGCATGGCCATGGGCTTGCCCACGATGTTGCTGCGGCCGATGACCACGGCTTTTTTGCCGGCCGGCGACAGACCGTAATATTCGAGCAGCTTGATGATGCCGTAGGGCGTGCAGGGCTTGAGCCCCTGCAGGCCGATGGAGAGCCGGCCGACGTTTTCCGGGTGGAAGCCGTCCACGTCCTTTTGCGGATCGATCAGGCACAGGCAGCGATTGGCGTCCAGGCCCGGCGGCAGGGGCAGCTGGAGCAGAAGGCCGTCGATGTCCTCGCTGCCGCTTAACTGCGTGATGAGGTTTTCCAACTGGCACTGGTTGATGTCCTTTTCCAGACGCCAGACCCGGGAGACGATGCCGACCTCTTCGCAGTCCCGTTCCTTGTTGCGGACATAGACCTGGGAGCCCGGGTCGTCACCGACCAGGATGACCGCCAGATGGGGCGGTCGGCCATATTCTCGGCGCAGGGCGTCCACTTCGCCCTGGACGCGCTGGCGGATCTCGGCGGCGACTTTCTTCCCGTCGATAAGCAGCATGGACAACTCCTTCGGGGATGCGGGAATGCGGGGACGGGCCGGGAAGCGGGGGGCTCCCCGGCCGCACCGGGGGGCTCCCCCCACGGTTTCGCCGTGTTACTCCACCTCCGGGCCCTCGTCCGGATCCTCGTCCACGTCGTACCACTGGCCGGCCATGATCGGGCCGTAGTAGATGGCCATGTCGTCCAGCTCCTCTTCGATGCGCAGGAGCTGATTGTACTTGGCCAGCCGGTCCGAACGGCAAAGCGACCCCGTCTTGATCTGGCCGGCGTTGACGGCCACGGCCAGGTCGGAGATGAACGTGTCCTCGGTCTCGCCCGAACGGTGGGAGATGACCGTGGTGTAGGCGGCCTGCTTGGCCATCTCGATGGTGTCGAGCGTCTCGGTGACGGTGCCGATCTGGTTGAGCTTGATCAGGATGGAGTTGGCCACGTTCTGATCGATGCCCTCGGCCAGGATGTCGGGATTGGTGACGAAGATGTCGTCGCCGACGAGCTGGATGCGGTCGCCCAGGGCCAGGGTCAGCCGTTTCCAGCCTTCCCAGTCGCCTTCGGCCAGGCCGTCCTCGATGGAGATGATGGGATAGCGGTCCACGAAATCCCCGAGGTAGGCGATCATGTCGGCCGAGGACATGGTGCGCTTCTCGCCGGTCAGGACGTAGTTGCCGTTCTTGTAGAATTCCGAGGCGGCGGCGTCGATGGCCAGCGAAATTTCGTCGCCGGGCCGATAGCCGGCCTCCTCGATGGCCTTGGTGATGTACTTGAAGGCCTCGTCATGACTTTTCAAGTTGGGAGCGAAACCGCCCTCGTCGCCCACGGCGGTCATGTGGCCGTCGGCGGCCAGGATCGTTTTCAGGGTGTGGAAGGTTTCGGCGCCCATACGCAGGGCGTCGGCGAAGGTCTTGGCCCCCAGGGGCACGATCATGAATTCCTGGATGTCCAGGTTGTTGGGCGCATGGGCCCCGCCGTTTAAGATGTTCATAAGGGGCACGGGCAGCACCTTGGCGTTGACCCCGCCCAGGTACTGGTAGAACGGCAGGCCGAGGAAGGAGGCGGCGGCCCGGGACACGGCCATGGACACGCCCAAAATGGCGTTGGCGCCCAGGCGCGACTTGTTGTCCGTGCCGTCGGTGTCGATCATCAGATTGTCGATGGCCACCTGTTGCAAGGCGTCCATGCCGATAATGGCTTCGGCCAGCTCGCCCTGGACATGCTCCACGGCCTTGGCCACGCCCTTGCCGCCGTAACGGGAGGGGTCCTGATCCCGCAGTTCCAGGGCCTCGCGGGAGCCGGTGGAAGCGCCCGAGGGCACGGCGGCCCGCCCGGTCGCGCCGGACTCCAGGGTCACCTCCACTTCGACGGTGGGATTGCCGCGGGAATCGAGGATTTCCCTGGCCCAAACAGCCGCGATCGTGCTCATGGCAGTCTCCTTATGATGTTGCTACGTATGTTGCGATGGGAATGGCGGGCCGGGTGGCCCGTCCTTTCGTGGATATAACGCAACTTGCCGCGATTTATAAGCCCCGGCCGAAAGGATTTTCCGGTCGCGGCCAGGCTGTTCTAAGCGGGCGATGTCACAGGGTGATGTCCGGAAAAACATCGTCCTGGGAGGGTTCGGCGGCCTGCCGGTCCAGATAGTGCAGAAACTTCCGGGCCTCCATGAAATCGGGGGAGCGGGCCAGGGCCTGCTCCAGGGCGGCCCGGCATTCGGAAACCGCCCCTTTTTCGTAGAGCGCCCGGGCCAGGTTGAACAGCAGCCGGATGTCGTCCGGCGCCATTTCCAGGGCCTTGCGGTAAAAGATGATGGCCGTGTCGAAATCCCGGCGCTTGCGCAGATGGATGCCGAAGGCGTTGATGCTCGCCTTCTGGACGTCATCGGCGGCGGCCCGGGAGGCGACGGCCGCTTCCAGCACGGGCAGGACGGCGGCGGGCGGATCCTGGTGGCCGGTGCTGCCGAGCGCGGCCAGGAGCACCGTATACAGGGCGCGTTCGGCCCCGGACAGGACGGTCTGGTCGATCGGCGTATCGCCGGTGTTCCGTAAAAGCTGGGCCAGCACCTGGGCGGCCGGCGCCAGTTGTTCCTGATACAGGAGCGGTTCGGGCAGGAAATGGGCCAGGAACTCCTCGGCGCTGATGCTTTTCTGGAGCGGCAGGGGCAGCTTGTCCCTCCCCAGGGGGAAGATCAGAATGCTTTCCGGGGGCAGCCGCAGGGCCAACCATGCAATGGATTGGGTGAAGTTCCGGCCGGTTCCGGCCCGGCCCATTTTTTCGCGCTTGCTCGATTGGTAGCACCCAAGGATTTCCGGAAGCATAAAACCTCCGCCGGCGTTTCAGCGTTGGCCGAGCCACAACCGGCGCAATCCCTCCAGCAGCAGTTGCGGCCGCGTGTCGCGGATGACCGGGCAGATGGGGGCGAGTTTTTCAGCGAAACCGCCCGTGGCCAGAACCTGGACCTGGCCGCCGAGGTGGGCCGAAAGCCGCGCCGTCACGCCTTCGATCATGGCGGCGAAGCCGAAGACGAACCCTTGATTGATGCACTCCGCGGTGGAGGTGCCGATGGAAAGTTCTCCGCCGGCGGGCGGGGTCAGCGCCACGTGGGGGAGCTTGGCCGTATGGCTGACCAGGCCGGAGAGCGAGGAGAGCAGCCCCGGGCAGATGAGTCCGCCCACAAAGGCGTCGTCCCTGACGCAGTCGAAATTGGTGGCCGTGCCGAAATCCACCACGATAACGGCCGGGGTGGTTGCCGCCAGACGTCCGGCATAGGCCGTGACCAGCCGGTCCGCTCCGACCTCGTGGGGCCGGCCGTAGCGGTTTTTGAGCGGCACCGGCACGTCGCTTGGCACGAAACGGGGACGCAGGCCGAGATAGAGCCGGCAGGCCTGGTCCAGGATGGGGTTGACCGGCGGCACCACGCTTGAGACCACGGCCGCCTCCATGGCGGAGGGCGGACAGCCGTGGAAGGACAGGGCGGAAAGCAGGGTGAGGCCCAGGCTGTCGGCCGTGGGCAACGGGGCCGTCGGCAGGGTGAACGAGCCGGTCAGGCCGTGCTCGTCGGCCAGGCCGAACTTCATGTTGGTGTTGCCGATATCGATCAACAGGGCAGGCATGGCATCCTAGGGAGCGGTCGGGACCGGCTGGGCCCCGAGCCGGGAGAGAAAGGTTTCGGTCACGGGCAGAATGCGGGTCACGATGGTCTCCACGCCGGCCGCAGTGGGATGCAGGCCGTCGGCTTGGGTCAAGCCCGGGCGCCCGGAGACGCCCTCCAGGAAAAACGGATCGAGCAGCGTGTGATAGCGCTTGGCCAGCTCGGGGTACATGCCTTCGAAAGCGGCGGTATAGTCCCGGCCGTGGCGGCCGAGGTCGCGCGCGCCGCACAGGAGCACCGGAATGCCGGCGGCGGTCAGCCGCGTCAGCATGGCGTCGAGGTTGGCCCGGACGCGCTCCGGGGCCAGGCCGCCCAGGGCGTCGTTGGTGCCGAGTTCCAGCAGCACGCCGTCGGGCCTGCCGGCGATGACCGCGTCCAGGCGGGCCAGGCCGCCGGCGGTGGTGTCGCCGGAGATGCCGGCGTTGGCGATGGTGACCTCATAGCCTTTTCGGCGCAGGGCCGCTTCCAGGCGGACCGGGAAGGCTGCGGCCGCGGGCAGGCCGTAGCCGGCGGTCAGGCTGTCGCCCAGGGCCGCGAGCCGGATGGGCGCGGCCGGAGTCGTACCGGACATGGGACCTCCGAGGGCCAGCATGGCCAGGACCAGGATGCGCGTCAGCCGGCCGGTTGGTCTTTTCCGGACAACTTGATACCCTCCCCCGCCACGATGGCGGAAGGAGGCTGGCGCTATGGCTGACGCGACTGCTGCCATGCCGGCTCGTTCCCCCAGGGCCGGGACGTTACAAAGCCCGGCCGGTGGGGTCAACAGCCGGCTTGTCGCTGCCGGGCGACAGGGAGCGGGCCGATGGTGAAGAAACGGCAGGCCTTTTTCGTCCCGCACGGCCGTTCGCCGCTGGAGCGGTTGGCCAGGGGACTGCTCGTGCTCGGCGTTTTCGTTCTGGTGGTGGCGGCTTTTTCTCGGCATTTCCGGAACCTGGCCGAAGAAATGGCCGCCCGGGGTACGGTGGCCGATGGCCTGGGCGTGCTGTCCGAGACGGACCGGGCCTGGATCCGGGGACAGGCAGCCGTTTTGAAGCGTCGCTTCGGCCTGGAGCTTTCCGTGCGTCTGGGCGGGGTCCCCCGGTTCCGGACGGCGGACGATCCGAAGCGCGTCATCGTCTTTTTGGACCAGGATTGCCGGCAGGGACGCGTAACGGTGCCCGCGCTGGTGGTCCCGGCCCTGCCGGCCGGATTCCTGGAGGATCTCGGCCGGGAGCACCTGGATGCGGCCTGCCGGGAAGGCCGGGCGCGCGAAGGCGTGCTGGCCGCGGTCGGCCTTTTGACCACCACCCTCGGCGAGGCGGCGAGCCGGGGCCAAGGAGAAGGATCATGAGCGAGGAAACCAAAACGCCGCCCTGTGCGGTGACCATCCACACGGACGGCGCCTGTCTCGGCAACCCCGGCCCCGGCGGCTACGGCGCCGTGTTGGATCTCGGGGAGACGAAGCGGGAGCTTTCGGGCGGCTTTCGCCTCACCACCAACAACCGGATGGAGCTTTTGGCCGTCATCGAGGCCCTGGCCTCCCTGCCCGGACCGTGTGCCGTGACGCTGGTCACGGATTCGCGCTACGTCCACGACGCCATCGAAAAACGCTGGCTCGTTTCCTGGCAGAAGAAGGGCTGGATCAACGCCGAAAAAAAGCCGGTGAAGAACCAGGACTTGTGGCGGCGGCTTCTGCCGCTTTTAACGACGCACCGGATTCGCTTCAGCTGGGTCCGGGGCCATACCGGCAATCCGGACAACGAACGCTGCGACGCCCTGGCCGGGGCGGCCGCCCGCAAAAGCGGTCTGCCGGCCGATACCGGCTATTCGGGATAGGGGAGAAAAAATATGGGGGGACCCGCTTTCGGGAAGCGGGTCCCCCCATATCCCTGCAATCCTGGCGGCAAGGGCGGGCAGACTAGGCCGTGCGCAGTTTGCTGATGATCTGCTCCATGTCGCCGGACAGGTCGGCCAGGGCATGGACCGCCTGGGCCGATTCCTGCATGCCGGTGCTGGTGCTTTCCACCACGGTGCTGACTTCGTTCATGGCCCGGTTGATCTGCTCGGCCGCGGAGGACTGCTGTTCGGCCGCGGCGGCGATGCCGGCCACTTCCTTGGCGCTTTCCTCGGCCAGGCTGAGAATCTGTTTGAGCATGTCGCCGGATTTTCCGGCCAGTTCGGTGGCCTCGGTCACGGCCGAGGCCGCGTTGTCCACGCTGGCGATATTGCCGGCCACGGACTGCTGAATGCTGACCACGGCCTGCCCCACCTCCTTGGTGGCGGTCATGGTCTTTTCCGCGAGCTTGCGGACTTCGTCGGCCACCACGGCAAAGCCCCGGCCGGCCTCGCCGGCCCGGGCCGCCTCGATGGCGGCGTTTAAGGCCAGCAGGTTGGTCTGGTCGGCAATGTCGGAAATGACCGACATGACCCGGCCGATGGCCTGCGTTTGTTCGCCCAGGGCGTTCATGGCCGTCTTGAGCTCCCGGGACACGGCGTTGACCCGGTCGATGGAGTGCATGGCTTCTTCCACCACCGAGGCCCCGTCCGAGGCCCGCGTCTTGGTGTCGCCGGCGCTTTGGGCGGCCCGGGCGGCGTTTTTGGCCACGTCGAGGACGGTGGCGGTCATCTGGGTGATGGCCTCCACCACCTCGCGCAGGCGGTCCCGCTGCTGGTCGGAACCCTGACGCACCAGATCCACCTGGGATTCCAGCTCGCCCGAAGCCCCGATAATGCTTTCCACCACATAGCCGAGGTTCTCGGCCACTTCGAGCATGCCCTCGCGTTTGGCCGTTTCGGCTTGATGTTGGGCGCTTTCAGCCTCCTGGCGGGCCGTATCGGCGCAGGAAGCCTTTTCCCCCGCTTCCCGGCTCATGGCTTCGGCTTCGGCGATCTTGGCCTTGAGCGCCTCCATCATGGAGGCGAGCGCGCCCTTCAGTTCGGCCATTTCTCCGGTGAACCGGCCTTCGGCCCGGGCCTCGAGGTCCCCGGCGGACACCTTGCGGGCCAGGCCGATGATCTGCCGCAGGGGCGAGGTTATGCCCCGGGCCGTGAAGAAGCCGAGGACCAGGATCACCAGGGCCGCCAGGCAGGAGGCGCCCAGCGTCGAAAGCAGGATGGACCGTTCGGTGCCGAGGATGGCGTCGCGGTCGCGGCCGATGAAGATCATGCCGGAGATTTTTCCGTTGGCGCCGACCAGCGGCCAATAGGCCGTGTAGTAGCTCCGGCCGGCAACGGTGTTGATGCCGAGGAAACGGGAGCCCTTCGTCAGGACGGTTTCCACGATGGCGGGATCGTCCAGTTTGGTGCCGATGATCCGCTTGCCGTCGCGTAAAATGGTGGTGGCGACCCGGGTGTCACCGAAGAAGATGGTGCAGTCGACGCCGAATTTCTTTTTGATATTGTCTACGTAATCGTTGCTGGAGGACAGATCGATGCCGGCCGTGATGGAGCCGATCACCTTTCCCCCTTCCGTGACCGGCTGACCGGAGCGCAGGGAGAATTTGACGGCCGTGCCTTCCTCCAGGCCGACGGTCGCCTGCCCGGCCAGGGCCCGCTGCACGTTGATCTGATTGCTGATCGAATCGCCGACCTTGTCCGAGTGTCCCCGGGCCACCACCTGACCGTTGGCGTCGGCGATGGTCACGAAGGTGATCCTGAGTTCCTGCTGGGCCGCCTTGGCGATGGCCACGAGCTTGGCCGTATCCCTGGCCTTGATGGCCTCGGCCACATCCGGACGGCTGGAGAGCAGGAAGGTGACGCCCTTGACCTCGTGGGCCGCATCCCGGAGCATGGACTCCACGGCGTCGGCCTTGGTCTGTATCTCCTCGAGGCTCATCCGATTCAGTCCCGCCGTCAGGGAAGAGCGGACGGTCAGGAAGGTGGCCAGGGTGAGCAGGGCCACGGTGAACAGAAGCAGGGCGATGATTTTGCCGGTCAGTGTGAGCCTCATAAGCACCTCCGCTCCGACTTCGGGAGCCGGAAAAAGGAAATTTGCGCATATGGCGGCGGGAACAAAACGATTTTTTGGAACTGTAGATGAAAAACGGACGAGTGCAAAGCCTCATCCCCCATTTCTTGCGAAATGGGGGAACGTCGTGCGGCAACGTCGCTTTGGCGGGAGAGGAAAGCGGTCCGGTTAGCGACCGAGGAATCTGACCTGGGCGTAGCCTTCGTGGCCGGTGGCCAGTACGCGGACCATGACCCAGCCGCCCATTTGCGGCGAAATGACCGCCACTTCCTGGCCGGCGTGGAGATCCTCGATCACGTCGCAGTTCACGCTGGGGCATTTGACCAGATTGAGCAGGCCGGCCTGCACCCGGTACACGGCATCCGGGGAGGGCGGAGCGGGGGGGGCCTGGCGGGCGGCGCAGCCGGCTCCACCAAGGACGCAGACGATCAGCAGGACGGCGGACAGGACAGTGCGGTGCATGGGAACCTCCGATCTGGCGGGACTATTTCCCGTCGAAGGTGCGCATGGATTTTTCCCGTTCCTGGCGGGCTTTCTGGGAAGGGCAGCGGCAGATGGCCCGGGCCGCCTCGTAGCGGCTGGCGGCCGAGACGCCGCCCGGGCCGACGAAGACCAGCTTCTCCGGGTCCGGTTGGGTGAGGGGATAGGTCCCGGGATTGGCGGCGCAGGAACCGCAGGTCACGTTCCAGGCGTTGAAGTCGGTCATGGTCACCTTGGCCACGCAACAGTCTCCGAAGGGGTCGCCCGTCGAGGCGGCCGCGCCGATGGCCGGGAAAAGGAACAGGATCGCCAGGCTGGCCGGGACAAGCAGGTGAAGGCGGAAGGCGGCTCTAGGATATGCCATGGGTTCTCCCTGTTGGTTGGCGGAGGGGGAAGGGACTTGCAAGGCAGATAGCCGGTCGCCGGCCTGTTGTCCACACGGGCGGCGACTGGATGTGCCCGCTTCGGACCAGTTGTCACCGTAGCGACGCTGCGCTAGGATAGCTTCCGGTGTGCCGCTCGGAGCGGCTTGATATCACGCGTTTTTCGGGAGGCGTGCATGCGGCTTTTGACGCGATCGGACTTCGACGGACTCATCTGCGCGGTGCTCCTCAAGGAGGCCGGCGTCATGGACGAATGGATGTTCGTCCATCCCAAGGACGTCCAGGACGGGAAGGTGGACTGCCGCCCGAACGATATCCTGGCCAACGTGCCGTATGCGCCGGGCTGCGGCCTGTGGTTCGATCACCATTCGAGCGAGGCCGACCGGCTGGGAACCATCCGGTTCTCCGGCGCTTCCAAGCCCTATCCGAGCTGCGCCCGGGTCATCTGGGAATATTATGGCGGGCACAAGACCTTTCCCGCCCGCTTCGACACCATGCTCTCCCAGGTGGACCGCTGCGACAGCGGGAATCTTACGCCTGACGAGGTGGCCCATCCCGCAGGCTGGATCCTTTTGAGCTTCATCATGGACCCGCGCACGGGCCTGGGCCGTTACCGGGACTATCGCATCAGCAACTATCAGCTCATGATGCGTCTGGTGGATCTGTGCCGCACCGAGCCGGTGGAGGCCATTCTGGCCGATCCGGACGTGGGCGAGCGGGTCAAACGGTATTTCGAGCAAGAGGCGCAGTTTACGGCCATGCTCCGGGCTCGGTCCCGGGTCATCGGCAAGGTTCTTCTCATCGACCTGCGCGAGCAGGAGGAGATTTTTACGGGCAATCGGTTCACGGCATATGCCATTTTCCCCGAGACCAACGTCAGTGTGCAGGTCATCTGGGGCAAGGCCAAGCAGAATGTGGTCCTGACCGTGGGCAAATCCATCCTCGACCGGTCGAACACGGAGGATATCGGCCGGCTCATGCTGGCTCACGGCGGCGGCGGACACAAGAACGTCGGCACCTGTCAGGTTCCTGAATCCCAGGCCGAACGGGTGATCCGCGATGTCGTGGCGCTGCTCAACGGCGCCGCTTCCGTTCCGACAACCGCCCTTGGTTGAATCCGGGACGATCCGGGTGGATCGTCTGTTCGGATTGATGGTTTATGCTGTGAACAAACTAGACGCATCAGGAACCGATGCGTGTTGCAAAGAGGTAATGTCATGAAGAAGCCTTGTATTTCGTGGGGAAGGTATGATTATTTTCTGGAAGAAAAGTGGTGCGACAAGGACGATCAGTTCTTCGGCGAACTGGAAAAGGACGTCCGCAAGATCAATAATAAGGCTGATGAGCTGTGCCCCATTACCTTCCTGCGAAAAGACGGCATCGAAGAGCGCGTGGTCTTCTACGACAACATCGCCTATGTCTACGGTTACAAGGGCGACGTGTTCCAGGTCGGCTGCTCGCGCCAGATTGATGTGGGCAAGGGTTCCGGCCCGCTGCACGACTATCTGGTGAGTTGCTCCAAGATGGCGGCTGCGTAACCGACGGATGCCGCACGCTGTGGTCATGGTATCCTCGGCCCGGATCCCGCTTGGCGCGACAGGCGCCGATTCCGGCACGTGGATGCCATGACCGTAGGGGCCGGGCAGCCGGCTGCGGTGCCGGAAGGGTTTACAGGGCCTGATTGACTGCGACGAGGCTTTCTGGCAAACAAATCCACTAGCGTCAGCCTAGTGGATTTGTTTTTTTATGGGGCGTTGGTGCAGTGCTTTCGCTTTCGGGACGAGGGCGAAGAACACGGTTAGTATTGAGCGAACGTGCAGTGCATCTTGTCGTTTTTGCGAATACGTAATGACGACTTGATGAAAATATTTATGAAACACAATGCGATAGAAAACCAATGCGCGAATATAAAGAACAAACTTCTGGGGATGGACCGGGATATAGCGTTGGCCTTGGCCGGGTCCATTTTATTTCCCTTGCTCTTGACGGCCGGCGGTTGGTTCGTGGCCATCGATATGGAACAGACCAAAAGAAAAGCTGAAATGATTAAGGACTTTTCGCAGTCCTATTCCGACTTTATATCAAATGCCGAGGAGATGTATTACCTTGATTGTGTCCATCACTCGAATGGGCCTATCGAAGATGAAGAATGCAAAAAATATGAGAATATCGAGCACGCCAAAGATTGTGAGCGAATGGTGCTCAAAAAAAGGATATTGAATATAAAGCAGCCTGACGGTTTGCTTACGCAAATCGGCGTTATTTTTAAAAATGACAAAACTCGGGCTGTATCTGACAATCTGCTTGACATGACATCGGTCATAACTCAAAGCCTTTCCTGTAATAAACGTATCCTTAAAGATAGCGACGCATTTGATAAAAAAATAGAAGAAGCTGATAAGGCCTATAAGTCGTTGCTGCAATTGATGTCGCACGAATTATGATCGAGATCGCGTCGGAGGTGCGAAATGTCACTGAAGGCCATCGCGTTGCTGCTGGCACTCTTTTTTTTGGCTTCCTGCACCAAATACGGGGCTCCACCCACTCCGTCGCGCCAACCCGACGTACGGCAGGATGAGCATATCCCCATCCCTATGGACAAGAAGGGGGATGTCGGCAATCCGTCAAAGAATATGGTGCCCCAATAACTCGATCGGGCTGGTTGCGGCCGCACGATTTTTATTTTTTTAAATGAGAACGCTTGAATTTTTATGAAAAAATATATCATTTGCATCCTATGCCTCCTCCTGCAGGGGTGCATTGTCGAATCAACCAAGGGAAAGTTGAGCGGCGGAGATAACCTGTTCGGGATGATGGACAAGATCCAAACAACGGGACGCAATCCTACGGTACGACAACAATATGTTCCAACCAACAAAGAGTTGCAGTATATAAATAATAATAAAATTATAAAGAGATTGGAGAAGAACTATTTTTTGATATTAACTTCGTTTGCTTATGAAAATATCGTTATCCAAAAAACAAATAGTGACTGCTGGGCCGCCTGTACAATTATGCTTTTGAAACATGAAAAGGTTCTGTTCCCCTCCTCTGATGTTGAAAAGCTGAGGAGCGAATTGTTAAATGCAAAAGAAGCGAAGAATGAAGTTTCAGTTTATGTAAAATTGATGAACTCTTATAAAAAAGTAAGCTATACGAAGCCTGTGACAAGTTCAATGCTGCTCGATTCCTTGGCGAATGACCATCCGATACTGGTTGGCTTTCAATATCCTGGTCAGGCCGAAGGGCATATTCAGCTCGTGGTCGGTTGCTACTATTCCTATATGAAGCCGACATTCGCGGATGATTTGATAGAAAGAAAAGTGGAAATGGCCGTAGACAAGGTCATTCTTATTGACCCGGCTGATGGTGGTATCAAAGAAATTTCCGCCGATGCCTTTGTCCAGACCGCCTCTTTTGCCATCAGTTTTATCCCTAAACTGCAGGAAACGAGTTTCATAGGATTTTAATGCCGCTGTCCCCGCCGTCCCCCGACGATCTGTTGGATTCCTACCGCTTCGAGCTGCCTGCGGACCGCATCGCCGAAAGGCCTTGCGCGAAGCGCGACGCCTGCCGGCTGCTCGTGCTCGACCGGCAAACCGGCGCCGTCTCCGATGCCGTGTTCGCCGATCTGCCCGAGTTGTTGCCGCCCGGCGCGCTGCTCGTGGCCAACGACACCAAGGTGGCTCCGGTCCGTCTGCTCGGCCAAAAGCCCACCGGCGGCGCGGTGGAGTTCTTGCTGGCCACCCCGGTCGCGCTGCTTTGCGCCACCGTCGATCCGGCCACGGGCATAGCCTCCGCTCCGGCTTCCGGGCTGCTGCGCGTCTCGCGTCCGCCCCGGGCCGGCGACCGCATCGCCTTTGCGCCCGATCTGGCCATCACCGTCACCCGGCGAGGCGCCTTCGGCCACACCGACGTGGTGCTCTCCTGGCGGGGGGCCTTGCCGGAGATCCTGTCGCGCATCGGCCATGTGCCGCTGCCGCCCTATATCCGCCGTCCCGACGACGCCGACGACCGGACGACCTACCAGACCGTCTACGCCCGGGACGACAAGCTCGGCTCGGCCGCCGCGCCGACGGCCGGCCTGCATTTCACCGAAGACCTGCTGGAGCGGTTGCGGCAGCGCGGCTTCGGCTTCGTCACCGTGACCTGTCATGTGGGCATCGGCACCTTTTCGCCCGTGCGGGTGGAGGATATCCGCGACCATCGCATGCACGCGGAATGGATCGAAGTGCCGGCCGGGACGGCGTCCGCCGTGGCCGCCGCCAAGGCCGAGGGGCGGCCCGTGGTGGCCGTGGGCACCACCGCCGCCCGCACCCTGGAAGGGGCCTTCCTCCAGACCGGGGAGATCGGGCCCTTTGCCGGCGAAACCGACATCTTCATCCGCCCGGGCCACCGCTTCCGGGTCCTTACCGGCATGGTCACGAATTTCCATTTGCCAGGCTCTTCGCTCGTGATTATGCTGGCGGCACTAACCGGCAGGCAGCGCCTGCTTACCGCCTATCGGCATGCCATTGATGCCGGCTATCGTTTTTTTTCCTACGGTGACGCTATGCTCGTGCTGTAGTGGAGCTGGCGTCCCTTCGCATCTTGAGGTTTCGGGCGCCCGGCGTGGGGCGTCTTTTTTTCCCGCACGTCATCCCGCGCCTGACGGTCCGCAAAGGAGCAACAGATGTCACGCATCGCCATCGACGAGGAACGCTGCAAGGGGTGCCTGCTGTGCACCCAGGTCTGCCCCAAGGCCATCATCGTTGTCTCGTCCCGCTTCAACACCAAGGGTTACAAGGTGGCTGAAGTCCCCGAGGCCGATATGGGCAAGTGCACAGGCTGCGCTTCCTGCGCCAATATGTGCCCCGACGTGGCCATTACGGTCTGGCGGTCAGCCAAAAGTCAAGTCAAGGAGAACGCCGATGTCGGCTAAACGCATCTTCGTCAAGGGCAACGAAGCCGTCGCCCGCGGCGCTCTGGCCGCCGGTTGCCGTTGCTACTTCGGCTATCCCATCACGCCGCAGAACGACATTCCGGAGTTTTTCTCCGCGGCCATGCCCGCGGCCGGCGGCGAGTTCGTCCAGGCCGAATCCGAGGTGGCCGCCTCCAACATGCTGCTGGGCGCGGCCGCCTGCGGCGTCCGGGCGCTCATTACCTCGTCGAGCCCCGGCGTCTCCCTCATGCAGGAGGCCATTTCCTACATGGCCGGCTCCGAACTGCCCGGCGTCCTCGTCAACATGAACCGGGGCGGCCCCGGTCTCGGTGACATCGGTCCCTCCCAGGGCGACTACTTTCAGTCCGTCAAGGGCGGCGGCCACGGCGATTACCGCACCATGGTCCTGGCCCCGGCCACCTGCCAGGAATGCTACGATCTGACCGTCGACGCCTTCGAGCTGGCCTACAAATACCGCAATCCGGTCCTCGTCCTGGGCGACGCCATCGTCGGTCAGATGAAGGAGCCGGTCACGCCCCGCGAACCCGTGGCCGTTTCCCCCGACGAGGGCGGCGACTGGAAGCTGACCGGCCGGGGCACCCGCGCCGCCCGCAGCCTCAAGTCCTTGTATCTCAACGACGGCGAGCTGGCCGGCCAGAACCTGCGCCTGCGGGACAAATATCAGGCCATGCGGGCCGAGGTCCGCTACGAGGCCTTCGAGACCGAGGACGCCGCCCTGGTGGTGGTGGCCTACGGCTCCATCGGCCGTATCGCCAAGTCCGCCGTGCGCAGCCTGCGCGCCGCCGGCCTGCCGGTGGGGCTTTTGCGGCCGATCACCCTTTATCCTTTCCCCGAGGACGCCCTGCGCGCCCTGGCCGGGAAGGGCAAACGGTTTTTGACCATCGAACACAACCTCGGCCAGATGGTCGAGGACGTGCGTCTGGCCGTGCGGGGGCTGTCCGATTCGGACTTCTTCGGATTCTATCCCGGCAACCTGCCGACCCCCGACGCATGTGAGGAGCCCATCCGCGCGGCCCTCCAGGGAGCCAGATCATGAACGAAGAATGTGTTTTTTTCCGCCCGGACGTCCTGATCGACGTCCCCACCCATTTCTGTCCCGGCTGTCAGCACGGCGTCATCCACCGGCTGGTGGCCGAATGCCTCGAAGCCCAAGGCTTGGTCGACAAGACCATTGCCGTCGCTTCGGTCGGCTGTTCGGTATTTTTGTACAACTACCTGGCCGTCGATACCGTCGAGGCGCCGCACGGCCGGGCTCCGGCCGTGGCCACCGGCGTTCGCCGGGCCCGGCCCGAGGCTTTCGTCTTCACCTACCAGGGCGACGGCGACCTGGCCTCCATCGGCATGGCCGAGATCATGCACGCCGCCAACCGGGGCGAACGCATCTCCGTGGTCTTCGTCAACAACACCGTCTACGGCATGACCGGCGGCCAGATGGCCCCGACCACCTTGGTCGGCCAGAAGACCACCACCTGCCCGGCCGGTCGCTGCCAGGAGCGGGAGGGCGCGCCTTTCCATATGGCCGAGATCATGGCCGGCTTGCCGGGCGTGGCCTACAGCGCCCGGGTCGCCGTCAACTCCGTCAAGAACCTGGCCGTGGCCAAACGTGCCCTGGCCCGGGCCTTTGCCGCCCAGACCGCCGGCGAGGGCTTCGGTTTCGTGGAGTTCCTGGCCACCTGTCCCACCAACTGGAAACTTTCGCCCATCAAGGCCAATGAACGCATCGCCGGGGAAATGATCCCCTGCTTTCCGCTCGGCGTCTTCAAAGACGTCGCCAAGGAGGAGTAGCGCCGTGAGCCTCTACCTGGATGTAATCATGGCCGGCTTCGGCGGCCAGGGCGTCATGCTGATCGGCAATCTGCTGGCCTACTCCGGCATGGAGCAGGGCTTAAACGTCACCTATATTCCGGTCTACGGTCCGGAAATGCGCGGTGGCACCGCCAACTGCACCGTGGTGATCTCCGATGACGTCATCGGCTCGCCCATCATTCCCCGCCCCAAAAGCCTCATCATCATGAACCGTCCGTCCCTGGACAAGTTCCAACCCCAGATGGTCGACGGCGGCGTGCTCGTCATCAACTCCTCGCTGGTGGACCCGGCCCTGGCCGAGGCCGCGCGGGTGCGGCTCGTGGCCGTGCCGGCCAACGAAATCGCCGACTCCCTGGGCAATACCCGCATGGCCAACATGGTGGCGCTCGGCGCCTACGTGAACGCTACCGGCATCGTGCCGCTTTCCGTGGTGGAAAAGAGCCTGGAGCATGTGATTGCCAAGCATTACAGCCACCTTATTCCCAAAAACGCCGAGGCCTTGCGCGCCGGCGCCGCCTACAAGGGGTAAAAGATGTGCCTCCGGCGGCCGGGGGGGGCGAAGAACGCCTCCGGCGGCCGGGGCATGATGCCCCCGGACCCCTCGCAGGGGCGTTCTTCGCGTTTGGCGGGACAGGCACAGGAAAAAGTTTTTGAGGAGAGAGGGGGGACGGGGGAGCGCTCATGAAGCGACTGTACGGCATCATCGGCTCTCCATTGGGGCACAGCTTAAGCCCGTTGTTGCACAACTGGGGGTTTCGACGTTTCGGCATCGAGGCCGAATACCAGGCTTGGCCCACGACGCCCGAGGAACTGGAGGCCTTTATGGTCCGGTTTCGGGAAACGCCTCTCGCGGGTTTAAGCGTGACCATTCCGCACAAGACGGCGGTCATGGGCGCCGTGGATGTGGTCACGGAACTTGGGCTGGCCGTGGGAGCCGTCAACACCCTTTTCTGGCGTGGCGGCGTGGTTTGGGGTGAGAATACCGACGTGGAAGGCTTTTGCCGGCCGCTCGTCATGCGGGAGATTGTCCCGAAACGGGCCCTTGTCCTGGGGAGCGGCGGGGCGGCCCGGGCGGCCGTGGTCGGCGTGACGCGCCTGGGGGCCGGTTGCGTGGGCGTGGCGTGCCGCACCGAGGCGCATGCCGCCGTTCTGGCCAGGGAGTTCAACCTCCTTCAGGTCCCTTGGGCGGAGCGGGGCGCCTTCGGGGCGGACCTTCTGGTCAATGCCACGCCCCTTGGCATGACCGGCCGATTCGAGGGGCTTTCGCCGTATCCCCGGGAGTCCCTTTCGCCCGCCATCACGGTTTTTGATTTGGTCTATACGCCCTATCGCACCCGGTTTGCCGCCGACGCCCTGGCGGCGGGCTGTCTGGTCGTGCCGGGCATGGAAATGTTTTTGTATCAGGCTATCGAGCAATTCCGTCTGTGGACGGGTCGGGTGCTGCCGGAAGAGGAATTGCGCCCGGTCCTGCAAGAGGCCCTGTACGGGGCCGCGGCCCACATCGGCTAGACGGGCCGGTGTTCGGGCGGGTTCCCCCTGCCTGGAGATCGCGAGGGGATATGCCTCCGGAGCCCTTTGGAAACCCAATAGGATTTTGGAAGTTGCAGCTCCAGAATTGGAGCATCGTGCCGCCAGGGGATTGTGCAGCAGTCGCCCTGTGCGGCGATCCGGAGACTGCTGCACAATCCCCTGACAGCCGGCCAATGCTCTATGCCTTGCAACGGGCTCATATCCTGATGGGATTCCAAAGGGCTGCGCCCTTTGGCCGCCGGAGGCATCCTCTCCAGACCAATGGTGCATGGTCCCAAAAATGCCAGCGACACGCCGTCGGCTTCTTTTCTGACTCGGTTGACGAGGGTCCGCCCGGTCTCTATACGAAGGCAAGTGTTGGTGTCCGTCCTTCCTTGAGGCCGGACCGCAAGAAGGGAACCCGGTGGAATTCCGGGACTGCCCCGCAGCGGTAAGCGAAAACGACCTCCGCCAGAATGCACTGGGCCAGATGGCCCGGGAAGCGGCGGACAGTAGGCATCCGGCCACCGGCCGCCAGGTTCGCCAGTCCGAAGACCTGCCAACACCCGTCCGCAGCGCGTTTGGGCGGACGAGTCGCCATGGGAGCCTCGTGGGAGGGCGCCCCGGCCTTGAGACGTGTGGGCCTTTTTGCGCCGGCGTGTTTCACTCCCCCCTGCTTCCCCTTGCCAACGGCGCACGCCAGACGTGGCGCCGGAGAATGTCACCATTGACCAAGGCGCACGCCAGGCGCGGCGCCGGGAGAATGTTACCATGCTGGAGCCGATGGAAAGCGGAAGTCTGACCCTGGATGCCCTGGAACCCGATCTGACCGCCGGGCAACCCGTGCGGATCGCCGCCGCCGTGCCGTCGCGCGTCCAGAAACGTGACGGCAGTGTCGTGCCGTTCGACGCCGAAAAGATCGTTTCGGCCATCTGCCGGGCCGGCGCCGCCACCGGCGAATTCGAGGAGGCCGAGGCCAGGCTCCTGACGGCCCAGGTCTTAAAGGTCCTGTCCTACCGTTTCGCCGGCCAGGTTCCGGACATCGAGCGCATCCAGGACGCGGTGGAGCAGGCCCTGATTTCGGCCAACCACTTCCGCACCATGCGGGCCTATTCCATCTACCGCGAACAGCGGGCCAGACTGCGCCAGGACAAGAAAACCGTGGTGGACGTGGCCGCCTCGGTCAACGAATACCTCGACCGCCAGGATTGGCGGGTGGCCGCCAACGCCAACCAGGGGTATTCCCTGGGCGGGCTGATCCTAAACGTCTCGGGCAAGGTCGTGGCCAACTATTGGCTGAACCACGTCTATCCGCCGGAAGTCGGCGCGGCCCACCGCGAAGGCGACCTCCACATTCATGATCTGGACATGCTGGCCGGCTACTGCGCCGGCTGGTCGCTGCGGACCCTTTTGACCGAAGGCTTGAACGGCGTGCCCGACAAGGTGGAGGCCGATCCGCCCCGACATCTCTCCAGCGCCGTCGGACAGATCGTCAATTTTCTCGGTACGCTGCAAAACGAATGGGCCGGAGCCCAGGCCTTTTCCTCCTTCGACACCTACATGGCCCCGTTTTTGCGCAAGGACCGGCTGCCCTATGCCGAGGTGCGCCAGTCCATCCAGGAGCTCATCTACAACCTGAACGTGCCCTCCCGCTGGGGCACCCAGACGCCTTTTACCAACCTGACCTTCGATTGGACCTGCCCGGAGGATCTGGCCGGCCAGCGCCCGGTCCTCGGCGGCGAGGAGATGCCTTTTACCTACGGCGAACTCCAGCCCGAAATGGATATGATCAACCGGGCCTACATCGAGGTCATGACCGCCGGCGATGCCAAGGGCCGGGTCTTCACCTTCCCCATCCCCACCTACAACATCACCAAGGATTTTCCCTGGACCTCGCCCAACGTCGATATCCTTTTCGAGATGACGGCCAAGTACGGGCTGCCGTATTTTCAGAATTTCGTGAATTCCGACCTGGAACCGAACATGGTCCGCTCCATGTGCTGCCGGCTCCAGCTCGATCTGCGGGAACTCTTGAAACGCGGCAACGGCCTTTTCGGCAGCGCCGAGCAGACCGGCTCGGTCGGCGTGGTCACCATCAACTGCGCCCGGCTGGGCTACACCCATCGGGGCGACGAAGCCGGTCTGTTCAAACGGCTCGACGCGCTGCTCGACATCGCCCGCACGAGCCTCGAGATCAAGCGCAAGGAAATCCAGCGCCGCATGGATGCCGGGCTTTTCCCCTACACCAAGCGCTATCTGGGGACGTTGCGCAACCATTTTTCCACCATCGGCGTCAACGGCATCAACGAGATGCTCCGCAACTTCAGCGCCGATGCCGAAAACATCACCACCCCGGCCGGCCGCGCCCTGGCCATCCGCCTGCTCGACCACGTGCGGGCCCGCATGACCGAATTCCAGGAGCAGACCGGCCACCTCTACAACCTGGAAGCCACCCCGGCCGAAGGCACCACCTACCGTTTCGCCAAGGAGGACCGCAAACGCTTCCCCGGCATCCTCCAGGCCGGCACGCCCGAAAAGCCGTACTACACCAACTCCTCCCAACTGCCCGTCGGCTTCACCGACGATCCCTTCGAGGCGCTCGCCTGCCAGGAGGAACTCCAGCGCAAGTACACCGGCGGCACGGTGCTCCACCTCTACATGGGCGAACGCATCACCAGTTCCACCGCCTGCAAGCATCTCGTCCAGAAGGCGCTGACCCGCTTCGCCCTGCCCTACATCACCATCACCCCCACCTTCTCCATTTGCGACGTCCACGGCTACCTGGCCGGCGAGCATGCGACCTGCCCGCGCTGCGCCGCCGAGGGCGCGACCCGGGCCTGCGAGATCTGGACCCGGGTCATGGGGTACTACCGGCCCAAATCGGCCTTCAATATCGGCAAGCAGGGCGAATACGACGAAAGGATCTGCTTCAGGGAGCCGAAGGATATCTAGCCGGAAAAAGACGAGGCCTCCGGCGGGGGCAGGCAGTTGCCTGCCCCCGCCTCCCGCAACCGAGGAGAAGGAGGGTGACGCGTGGATGGGATGCGGATCGGCGGAGTGACGGCCCTGTCCAGCCTGGATTATCCCGACGCCTTGTCGGCGGTCGTCTTTTGCCGGGGCTGTCCTTGGCGGTGTCCCTATTGCCAGAATGCGGCCTTGCGGGAGATCGGGCCCGGCGAGGAGGGCCAGGAGTTCTCCCGGTTCGTGGATTGGCTGGAAGGACGGCGGGGACTCCTGGACGCAGTGGTCTTTTCCGGAGGGGAGCCGACCTTGCAGCCGGGGCTGTCCGAGGCCATGACGACCGTCCGGGACATGGGCTTTCGGATCGGTCTGCATACCGCCGGCATTTTCCCCAAGACGTTGGCCGGCGTGCTGCCGCTGTGCGACTGGGTGGGACTCGACATCAAGGCCCCGCGCGCGCTCTATGCCCGCGCTTCCGGTATGATCGGCGGCGACCGGGCGGCTTTCGCCAGCCTTGGCCTGCTCCGGGAGGCCGGGGTGACCTTTGAAACCCGCACGACCTGGCATGCCGCCCTGTTCGACGAGGCAGCCCTGACGCGCCTGGCCGGGGAGCTGGCCGAGGAGGATGCGGGGACCTGGATGGTGCAGGCCTTTCGGCCGAACGGCTGTACCGATGCGAAGCTGGCCGCCGCTGGTCAGGCGGTTTTCCCGTCGGGGCTCCTGGACCGGCTGCGCGCGGTCGCTCCGGGGCTGACCATTGCCTTGCGGGACTGACGACGGCAAGATGCCGCGCAAGGGGGGAGAGGGGCTTGCGCCCTCGCGCCACGAGGCCCCGCGCGTCCGCCCGGAGCGGGAACTGTTCGTTCGCTGCGGCTGCACAATTGCCTGACAGCCGGCCAGTGCGCAAGAGCATGACGGGATTCCAAAGGGCTTTGCCCTTTGGCCGCCGGAGGCATCCTCTCCTGACCAATTTGCAGTGGTCGCGCACGGATTGTTTTTCGGGACTCCTGAAGCCAGAGACCTTGCCCTTGACGGTGGTCTGGTGCCATGAAGGGCGGCAGCGCGGGATGGCCGCGCCGTGAAACGGTCCGCACGGGGAAGTCCTCCGATGAAGGCAAGGCAAGCGGCGGCCGGGCAAGAAGAGCCGCTACGTACCGGCTGGTTGGAGCGGCTGGGCAGACAGCCGGTGTTCCTGTCGGTCCAACGCGGCTTGGTCCTGGCGCTGCCGCTCATCATGGTGGGCGCGCTGGCCCTTTTGCTCCGGGATTTCCCGCTGCCGGCGGTGCAACGCCTGCTTTCTGCGGTGGCGGGGCCGACCTGGCGCGTCGTCTGCGAGGACGTCATCGCCGGTTCCTTCGGCATCGCCTCCCTGGCCGTCCTTTGTTCCATCAGCAGCGCGCTGACGGCGCTGCACAATCAGCGGCACGCCGATCGGTTCGCCAGTCCGATCATGGCCGCGGTTCTGGCCTTGTCCTGTTTTTTCGTGTTGACCGCACCGGCCGCGACCGGCTCCTGGCAGAGCCTTTTTTCGTTGGATCGGGGCCTCGTGGTGGCGGTCTGCGTGGCCATGGCCGGAACCGGGCTCTTTTTGCGTCTCTCCCGGGTCCGCTTCCTGCAACTGCCAGTGCGGACCGCCGGGGCCGATTTCGTGATTCGCGACGTTCTGGGGACCTTGCCGGCCGGGATGGCGACGATCCTCGTTTTCGGACTGCTGCGCTGGCTGCTCGTCGCCGGCGGAATCCCCGATCTCCATGCGGCCCTGCGCCGCCTGCCGATCGTCCCCTGCGCCGTCTCGGGCGACAGCCTCGGCTTTGGCCTGGTCTACTCGGGGCTGTCCCAACTGCTGTGGTTTTTCGGCATGCACGGGCCGAACATGCTTTACTGCATCGAGGAAAACATCCTGGCCCCGGCGGGGCTGGCCAACGCCGCCGCCATCGCTTCGGGGGTGCCGCCGCCCCACGTCTTGACCAAGGCTTTTTTCGACGCCTTCACCCGGATGGGCGGCTCGGGCTGCACGCTTTGCCTCATCATCGCCATCCTGCTCAAAAGCCGGAACAGCGGCTCGCAAAAGCTCTGTCTCCTGGCCCTGCTCCCGGCGCTGTGCAACGTGAACGAGCCCCTGCTTTTCGGCATTCCGCTGGTGCTCAATCCGATCTATCTCATTCCCTTCCTGGTGGCCCCCTGCCTGCAGACCGTGGCCGCCTACGGCGCGACGCTGGCGGGATTCGTCCCGTACACCGCAGCCAACGGCGCCTGGACAACCCCGGCGCTCATCAGCGGGTTCACGGCGACCGGCTCCATGGCCGGCACGGCGATGCAGGGCGTCAACCTTGCCCTCGGGGTGGCCGTCTATCTGCCGTTCGTCCGGCTGGCCGACCGGCTGCGCGAACGCCAGGGCAAGCGGGTGCTGGGTGCGCTGGTCCGGGCGGCCGGCAGCTGCCTCACGGGGCCTCATGGCTGGAAATGCCTCGGCCGACCGGCCGAGGAGGGATGCGTCGCCAAGGCCCTGGCCGACGATCTGACCCGGGCGCTGGCCAGGGGGGAGCAGCTGTTTCTGGAGTTCCAGCCGCAGGTCGATATGGTCGGGGCCCGCGTGTACGGCATGGAGGCGCTCCTTCGCTGGGAGCATCCCGTTTACGGGCTGATACCTCCGCCCTTGACCGTGGCGCTGGCCGAGGATCTGGGCTGCATCGACCGGCTCGGGCTGTTCGTGCTGCGCGAGGCCTGCGCCCAGCGGGCCGCCTGGAAGGGGCTGGTGCCCGACGGCCTGACCGTTTCCGTCAACGTGTCGCCCCGTCAGTTCGCGGATGCGCTTTTCGGTCAAAAGGTGCTTGGAGTCCTGGCGGCGTCGGGGCTGGACGCGACAACGCTCGTCGTGGAGATCACCGAGGGGTCGGTGCTGGAACCCGACGCCCGGACGGTGGCCACCTTGCGCTGGCTGCGGGAAATGGGCGTGCGCGTGGCCATCGACGATTTCGGCATGGGACATGCCTCGTTGCGCTATCTGCGGGAGTTCCCGGTGGATGTGGTCAAGATCGACCGCTCCCTGACCCTGGCCGGCTCGGACGGCGTGAGCGAGCATATCGTGCGCAGCGTTGTGGGCCTCAGCCGTTCGCTTGATATCCTGACCGTTGTCGAAGGGGTGGAGTTGGCGGAGCAGCTGGATCGTTTCCTGGCGCTCGGCTGCGGGACGTTTCAGGGCTATCTGTTCAGTCGGCCCGTCTCCGGCCGGGACTGCCTGACGTTTATCCGGCAGTGGCGGCCGACGCCTCCGTCGAAGACGCCTCAATCCTGGCAGCCGGCTACGTCCTGCGCAGGAATTCCCACCACGTCTTGAATTCGAAGAAGCGTTCCGCCTCGTCCTCGGTCTGGCATTGGGCGTGGAGGGCGCCTTCCATCTCGTCGAATTCGAGGTCGGTGAAAAAAAGTCCTTCCTCCTGCAGCACGGCGTCGCGTCCGTCCTGGCCGTCGGCGGCGTAGAGTTTTTCCCGCAATTTTTGATCCCGGTCCAGCCGCCTGAACAGCTTGCGGACATTGTCCATCGCCATCTGCGTTCTTCCTGGTAAAGTTTTTGGGAAAGGCGGGCCGTGGGGAAGGAAGCCCCTACGGCATCATGGGGGCGAAATGGAGGCCCGTATCCACCGGCAGGCCGGAGAGCAGGTTGGCGTTGGCCACGGCCTGACCCGAGGCGCCCCGGCACAGGTTGTCGATGGCGCTGACGATGATGAGCCGGCCGGTGCGGTCATCCACCACCAGGCCGATGTCGCAGAACATGCTGCCCCTGACGAACCGGGTTTCCGGCAGCTGGCCGGGCGCAAGCAGCCGCATCCAGGGCTTGTCCCGCACGTAGAGGGCGTAGATGTCGTGCACCTGGGCCAGGGTCAGCGGCCCGAGCAGCTTGGTGTAGATGGTCGAGAGGATGCCCCGGTCGATGGGCAGCAGATGCGGATTGAAGGAAACGGTCATGTCCACGCCGGCGAGCTTGCCGAGTTCCTGCTCGATTTCCGGGGTGTGGCGGTGCTTGCCCAGGCTGTAGGCCCGGAAGCTGTCGTGGACTTCGCAGAAAAGGTTGGCCGCGGCGGCCTTGCGGCCGGCCCCCGAAGCGCCGGATTTGCTGTCGGCCACGATGTCGTTGGTCTCGATGATGTCGGCGGTGAGCGCCGGGGCCAGGCCCAGGATGACGGAGGTGGGGTAGCAGCCGGGATTGGCCACCAGCCGGGCCTTTTTGATGTCGTTGGCGTAGAGTTCGGGCAGGCCGTAGACCGCCTGGGACAGAAGCTCCGGATGGCGGTGGGCCTGGCCGTACCAGGCGGCGTAGACCGCGGCGTCGGCCAGCCGGAAATCGGCCGAGAGATCGATGACGGTCAGCCCGGCGCCGAGCAGCTCGGCGGCGTAATCCATGGCCGACCCGTGGGGCACGGCCAGAAAGACCAGCCGGCAGGCCTTGGCCAGGTCGGCGGTGTCCGGGGCGCTCACGACCACGTCGCCGGCGGCGAAACCGTGCAGAAAGGGATACAGGGCGGAAAGCGGCTTTCCCCCCTCGCTCCGCGAGGTGGCGCGCGTCAGCGTCAATGCCGGATGGGTGGCCAGGATGCGCACCAGCTCCATGCCGGTATAGCCGGTCACCCCCACCAGGCCGACGGGAATCGTTTCCATGTGGTTCTCCGGGACGTTACTGTTTTTTTACGAAGGCCAGGCGCAGTTCGCACAGCAGATTGGACAGCGCCTCGCTTTCCTCGTCCGAGAGGTTGCCCCGGGTCTTGCATTCGAGCATGGCCAGAATATTGATCGTATGCTTGGCTTCGGGCAGATTGGTCAAATACTGGCCTGTTTCCGGCTCCGGGGCTTCGCCCATGAGCACCATGGCCGAATGGGCCAGGGACAAAACGAAGGTGAGAAACGACACGGGCGGGAAGCAGGGTTCCCGGTCCGGGTGGGCTCCCTTGCAGGTCCCGGACGCCTTGGCCGACGCATCGCCGGCTTCGGTTGCGGGGCCGGCGGTTTTCTCGAAATCCGACGGAGTAACCATGAACCGTCTTCCTCCTTGACGGAAGCATTGGGCCTTGTCCTCCCGGGCAGTCCCCGGTACAAAAGGGAACGTCGCAAAACGGCAACCAGCCGCGGATAGTCTTACCCCAATCCCGTCCGGCCCGCATCCGCTTTTTGGCCACTTCGCCGAAGCGGCTCCGCCGAAAACGTCTGGAGGCACAGAGCATGCATACCAAGATCGTGGCCACCCTCGGTCCCGCGTCCCTTTCCACCGAAACCATGCGTGCCATGGTCAACCATGGCGTGCGGATCTTCCGGCTCAATTTCTCCCATGCCGATGCCGCGTATTTCGAACCGATCATCAAGACCATCCGCGTCCTGGAAGGCGAATTCGGCATACCGCTGACGGCCATGGCCGATCTGTGCGGCCCCAAGACCCGCATCGGCGAGGTGGCCGACTCGCCCCGCACCGTGGGCAAGGGGGAGTGCCTGCTTTTGGGCCTGCCCGACGAACGCCCCGATCCGGCCCGGGACGAGCGGGTGTTCATCTCCCTGGACGTGCCGGAACTCCTGGCCGGACTGCGGGTCGGCATGCCCGTGAATTTGAGCGACGGCCTGCTGCAGTTCCATGTGACCCGGGAAGTGAAGGCCGACCGCCTCTACGAGATCGAGGCCCAGAACGCCGGGCTGCTCACGTCCAACAAGGGTATCGCCTTCCCGGGCAAGCATCATCCCATGCCGGCGCTCACCCCGAAGGACGTCAAGGATCTGCACGAAGGCATCGACGTCGGCGCGGACGCCGTGGCCATCTCCTTTGTCCAGGGCCCGGACGACGTGGCCATGGCCAAGGAGGAGATCAAGCGCCATAACGTCTGGCTGCCCGTCGTCTCCAAGCTCGAACGCCAGAACGCCGTGGACAACCTGGAGGCCATCCTCAAAATTACCGACGCCGTCATGGTGGCCCGGGGCGATCTGGGCCTCGAATGTCCCATCCCCCAGCTCCCCATCATCCAGAAAAAGATCATCCGGGCCTGCCGCCATGCCCAGCGCCCGGTCATCGTGGCCACCCAGATGCTGTTGTCCATGGTCAAAAATCCCATCCCCACCCGGGCCGAATCCACCGACGTGGCCAACGCCATCCTGGACGGGGCCGATTGCGTCATGCTCTCGGAAGAGACGGCCATTGGCGATTATCCGGTGGAGACGGTCAAGGTCATGCAGGAGATTTCGAATAACGCCCTGAACTATTACCTGGAGCGGATCCAGGGGCCGTTTCCTCCCAAGCGGGAGAAAAACCCCGGCAAGTTCGTGGCGTATTCGGCCTGCCTGGTGGCCGACAACCTGGAAAGCAAGTCCATCGTCTGCCACACCATAAGCGGCACCAACGTCCGGCTGACCTCCAGCCGCCGGCCGCATCAGACCATCTACGGCCTGACTCCCGATCCGCGCGTCATGCGGTTCTTGAATTTTTCCTGGGGCGTGCGGCCGCGGCTTTTGGAGGGGGCCAGCACGGACTACATGGGGATGGTGGAACGCTTCGTCGCCGAGAGCCCGGACTTCGCCGCCGGCGAGCCCGTCGTCATCACCGCCGGCCGTCCCACCCCGGGCAACGACACCCCGGGCACCAACGAGATCAAGATATTTTATAAGTAGCCAAAAGAAAGGGAAGATATGGGGGGAACGCGTTGCCCAAGCGTTCCCCCCAAGCCTCTTCGAAAGGACGGTTCAGTCCGTGGTCGGCGGCGTGCAGCCGGGCGGGGGCGGCAGGGTCGGATCCTTGGCCTGCTTGCCCCGCCAAAAGGACAGGAGCACCCCCAGGCAGGAGAACACGGCGAACACCGTGAGCCCCACCCGCATGCTGGCCAGGAAGGAGGGCAGGGTGCTGGGGGTGATGGTCGCATCCTGCATCAACAGCGAAAAGATGAGCGTGACGGACGTCATGCTGACCGCCATGCCGAGCGTACGCATGGTGGCGATCATGCCCGAGGCCAGGCCGAACTGGCGCTTGGGGACGCTGCCCATGATGGCCGTGGAATTGGGCGTGATGAAAATGCCGAATCCGGCGCCGATGACCATGAGCTCGCTGGCCAAAAGCCAGATGGGCGTCTCCTGGGAGACGGTGGCGGCTGCCGTCAAAAGGCCGGCGGAACTCACGAGCATGCCGATGGTGGCGAGCTTGGCCGGCTCGACCCGGTCGGCCAGCCAGCCGGACAGCGGCGAGGCGATCACCTGCATGACCGGCTGGAAAAGCAGCACGAAGCCGGCCAGTCGCGGCGGCAGCCCCTTGGCGTATTGCAGGTAGAGGCTCATCAGAAACGTGATGCCGAAGGTGGCGGCATAGTTGCCGAGCGCCGCCAGACAGCTCAGGGTAAAAAAGCGGTTGCGCGTGAGCAGGGTCACGTCGAGCAGCGGGCAGCGGGTCCGCGTCTGCAGCCGCCAGAACACGGCCAGTCCGATCAGCCCGCCGGCCAGCATCACCGGGCCGACCGTCTCCTTGGCATGCGCCGCTCCCAGCATGAACAGGGCCACGCTGCCCGCGTAGGCGATGCCGCCGCGCCAGTCCATGCGCTCGCCGGAGGCGTTGTGCTGCTCTTCCCGCATGCCGAAAAGGCACAGGATCGTCCCCACCAGCCCGAGGGGGACGGACATGAGGAAGACGTGCCGCCAGCCGTAGTGGCCGGTGACATAGCCGCCGATGACCGGCCCCAGGGACAGGCCGGCATAGGTGCAGGCCGAGACGATGCCGATCTTCCGGCCGCGCACGCCGGCCGGATAGGCGGCCGCCACCAGGGCCAGGGAGCCCGAAAGCAGCATGGAGGCGCCGATCCCCTGCAGAAAACGCTGGAGCATGATCATGTGCACGGAGGTCGTGAAACCGAGCGAACAGGTCATGGCGGTGAAAAAGGCCAGACCGGGCAGCAAGACCCGGCGCTGCCCCACGATGTCCCCGTAGCGGCCGAACAGCAGCATGCCCATGGCCAGGGAGACGACATAGAGCTGCTCCACCAGCCCGAGCTGCATGGCCGTGGCCCCGAGGTCCCGACCCAGGGACGGCAGGGCCACCCCGACGGCGGTCAACATGAACGGGGCCATGAACTGGGCGATGCAGACGGTGGTGAGCGTGATGCCCGGCGAACCGGATAACTGGCGTGGCATGAAATTCCTCTGAGGCTGTGCGGTCGAATGACTCTTCAAGACGGGCGGGGCGAGGGCCGGAGTCAGACCCGGCTGTGGCGGGCGCAGGCCCCTTCTTTGATGAAAATTATCGATTCCGCGATGTTGGCGCACTGATCGCAAATGCGTTTGAGTCCGTGAGCGATAAAACAGACCTGTACGGCCGGTTCCACCGGCCGGGCCTCCTCCAGCATGACGGCCGCCATGTCCTTCAAGATGGCTTCGTTGCGGTCCTGGATGGCGATGGAATCCCGGCGGATGTCCCGGGCGGCCTCCGCGTTTCGCTCCGTGAAACAGCGAATGGTCCTGGCCAGGAATTCGCCGGTGATGGCGGTCAGCTCCTTGAGGCTCGGAGACGGCGGCATGGGCTGGCGCTCGGACAGCAACAATCCCCGCTTGGCAATGCCCACGGCCTGGTCCCCGATGCGCTCGACGTCACCGACGATCCGCATGCAGCCGAGGATGTAGCGCAAATCCCCGGCCACGGGCTGGTGCAGGGCCAAAAGACGCAGAATTTCCGCATCCATGTCGGATTCTATGGCGTCGATGGCCGGATCGGCGGCAATGACCGCCTCCGCCACGGCCGGGGCGCGGTCGCGGTCGAACACCGCGGCCATGGCCTTGTCCACGGCGGTTTGGGCCAGTCGCATGGCGGTCAGGGTCTCGGTGGTCAGTTTCTCAAGGTCGGTTTCGATAAGCCGTTCCATGCGACCTCTCCTCCCAAAAAGCTTCCGGGGAGCCAAACGCCTATCGCTATCCGCAACGGCAAGATCTGGCAAGAGGCCGACTCGGAGGAGCTCACCGTTTGGGCTGCGGTCTTCCCTGGCCGTCGGACTTTTTTTCCCGTAGGCTGGTCCCAACGCTCCCAGCCGGCGACAACGCGGAGGGAAAACCCGTGGCCTTTTCCCCAAGTATGGCCATCCTCGTGGTGGACGACCAGCAGCCCATGCGCAAGACCATCGCCTACATCCTGCGGCAGGCGGGGTTGAAGAACATCTCCTTTGCCGAGGACGGCGAGAGCGCCTGGAAGGTCATCACCGCCAGTCCGGTCGATTTGGTCCTGCTCGATTGGAACATGCCCCGGATGTCCGGACTGGAACTCCTGGGACGCATCCGGCGCAGCGAGGAATACGGCAAACTGCCGGTGGTCATGATCACGGCCGAGGCCAACGAGGAGCACGTCCTGACCGCCATCAACGCGGGCGTGACCAATTACATCGTCAAGCCGTTCGCGCCGGACGTCCTGGTCAAAAAAATGCGCGAGGCCGCCGAACAGGTCGGCCGTTTCAAGCCGCCACGGGCAGGAAGACGGTGACTTCGGTGCCCCAGGCGTCGTCCGTGCGCATGGTGATGTCGCCGCCGTGGGCCTTGGCGATAAGTTTCGCGGAATAGGTGCCGAGTCCCGTGCCCTTGGCTTTGCCGGCCGTGGCGTATTTTTCGAAAAAGTGCGTCCGGACGCACTCGGGCACGGCGCCTCTGTTGCGGATGGCAATGGTCGCGCGATCATTTTTCCGGGCCAGCGCCAGGGAGACGGTGCTCCCGTCGGGTGAGGCCTCCACGGCATTGGCAATCAGATTGGCCAGCATGGAATAGCACAACAGTTCCTCGCCCAGGATGGTGAAGGCCTCGCCGCATCGGAGCGGCCGGCCGTCGAGGGTCAGTTCCAGGCAAAGGTCGTGGTGCTGGGCGGTCTCCTCGTGGACGCTCAAGATTTTGCGGATGATGGGCACGATGTCCACGGGCGTCGGGGAAAGGACGTATTGCCCGCGTTCCATCTTGAACAGGGCCGTGGACAGGTTGACCATGGACAGCACGGTGTAGCCGGCGTCCTCGATGCAGGTGAGCATCTCCCGCTGCTCGTCGGTCAGGTTGTCGGCCAGGCGCAGGATTTGGGGCAGGCTGATGATGGTGGTCAGCGGCGATTTGAGGTCGTGGCGCATGATGCGCTCCACGTCCTCCTTGAGCCGGGCGTTTTCGATGGTCACCCGCAGCAGTTCCTTGTCGGTGGCGGCCAGCCGGTACTGTTCGAGTCCGGCCTCCAGGGCCCGGGACAGGCAGGTGATGGGACAGGGCTTGGTCAGGAAGCGGAAGATGCGGCCTTCGTTGACGGCGGCCATGGCCGCCGTCAGGTCGCCGTGGCCGGTCAGCATGATCCCGACATTCAGCGGATTGATCTCTTTTATTTTCTGCAGGAAATGGACGCCGTCCATGCCGGGCATACGCAGATCGGAAACCACGATGGCAAAGGGACCCTCTTCCGCGAAGACGCGCAGGCCCTCTTCGGGCCCTCGGGCCGTGGCGACGTCGAAGCAGCCATGCAGCCCGCGACGCAGGGAGTCGAGGACTGACTGATCGTCGTCGACGAAAAGAATCCGTCTACACTCGGGCATGGCGCTTCCTTCCACTTTCTCCTGCCATACTCCGATTATGCAACAAAAAGGAAGTCCCTCTTTTGCATTTAGAGGGTCCGGGGGGGATATCCCCCCCGGACGTCGCGGGCATCCCGAACGGGCTCGTTTCGAGCCTCGCCCCGGTTCGCCTACTTTTGCCAGCGTTTCATGAATTCGGCCGCCGTGCCGCCGGCCTCGATGTGGGCGATCAAGGCCGAGCCGAAGACCACCCCGTCGATCAGATCGCCGAAGGCCGTGAGTTGCTCGGGGGATTTGATGCCGAAGCCGAGGGCCACCGGCACCTTGAAGATGCGGCGCACCACGGTCAGCCGGTCCTTGACCTCGGCGGGCAGGCTGTCGCGCATGCCGGTGGTGCCGAGCACCGACACGAAGTAGACGTAGCCGCGCGCGACGGCGGCATATTCGGCCAGCCGCTCCTCGGACGTGTTGAGGCCGACCAGGGCGATCAGGTCCAGCCCCGCCTTGTCGCAGGCCTTCCGCATGGGGCCGGATTCCTCCAGGGGCAGGTCCGGCACGATGCAGCCGGCCACGCCGACCGCCGCCGCGTCCCGGGTCAGCTTGTCCAGCCCGTACTGGTAAAAGGGGTTGTAGTAGCCCATGAGCACCAGTCCGGCCCGGAACTGGCCCTTGCGTTGCCGCAGTTCCTCAAGGAGCCAGGCCAGGGTGGTGCCGTTTTCCAGCGAGTGGAGCGAGGCTTTTTCCACCACCGGGCCGTCGGCCACGGGGTCGGAAAAGGGCACGCCGATCTCGACCACGTCGGCGCCGCCGGCATCCAGGGCGGCCAGTTCCGCGAAAAAACGTTCCTTGTCCGGGAAGCCGGCCGGCAGAAAGGGAATCAGCGCCTTTCTGCCGGCGCTAAGCGCCTCCATGATCCGCGTGGTCAATATGGATTGGCTCATGACGCCGCCCCCTGGCGTTTTTCGTAGGCTTCGATGATGTCGAGGTCCTTGTCCCCCCGGCCGGACAGGCAGACCACGACCTGGCTGCCCTTGGCGATCTTTCCCGCGTTTTTCATGACCCAGGCCACGGCATGGCAGCTTTCCAGCGCCGGGATGATTCCTTCCTTGTGGCACAGGACCTCGAAGGCGGTAAGCGCCTCGGCGTCCACGGCCATGTCGTAGCGCACCCGGCCGGTGGCGGCGAGATGGGCGTGCTCGGGGCCGACGCCGGGGTAGTCCAGGCCGGCGGACACGGAATGCGAGGGTTGGATCTGCCCTTCCTTGGTTTGCAGCAGCAAGGAGCGCATGCCGTGCAGCACGCCGGGCGTGCCGAGGTTGATGGGGGCGGAATTGTAGCAGCCGGGTTCGCCCGTGCCGGCAGCCTCGACGCCGATCAGTTTCACGGATGCGTCCGGCAGGAAATGGTGGAACATGCCGATGGCGTTGGAGCCGCCGCCGACGCAGGCCACGACGTAGTCCGGCAGCCGCCCCATCTTGTCCAGGCATTGGGCCCGGGCCTCCAGCGAGATGATCGACTGGAACTCGCGGACCAAAAGCGGAAAGGGATGCGGTCCGGCGGCCGTGCCGAAACAGTAATGGGTGGTGCGCTGTTCGGCGATCCAATAGCGCAAGGCCGCGTTGATGGCGTCCTTGAGCGTTCGCGTCCCCGACTCGATGGGCACGACCTTGGCGCCGAGCAGATGCATGCGCCGGACGTTATGCGACTGGCGCACCACGTCCTCGGCCCCCATGAAGACGATGCACTTAAGCCCCAGCATGGCGGCGGCCGTGGCGGTGGCCACGCCGTGCTGGCCGGCTCCGGTCTCGGCCAGCAGCACTTTCTTGCCCATGTGCTTGGTCAGCAGCCCTTGCCCCATGGTGTTGTTGATCTTGTGGGCGCCGGTATGGTTGAGATCTTCCCGCTTCAACCACAGATCGAATCCCAGTTCCTCGGACAGGGTGGGACAGCGATAGAGCGGCGAGGGCCGGCCGACGAAATCGGCCAGAAGCACGCCCAACTCTTTCCGGAATTGTTCGCTCGGCATGATGGTCCGCATGGCCTCTTCCAGTTCCAGAAGCGGCGGCATGAGGAGCTCGGGGACGAACTGGCCCCCGAAATCGCCGTAGTATCCTTTCTGCATGGTGTGTTTGCCTCCGGCGGCCGGGGAACCCTTTTTTGAAAAAAAGGGTTCCCCGGACCTCTTCCCAAAAACTTTTCCAGGCTTCGCAGTTTCCCGCGATACTTCCGTCAATTTTCCAGCGGCGTTTCGCCGTCCCCTTTTTCCCGTCGAGGGGGCCCGGGGGGAAGCATTCCCCCCGGCGGGTCCAGGGCGGCGCCCTGGCGAGGTCTGGGGCAGCGCCCCAGTTCCATTATTCTTTCCCCTTTAGGGCCCAAAGGCACCTCCGGACGGCGGTCAACTCCTTAAGCCCCGGGGACGATTCGACGCCGGAGTTGAGGTCCACGCCATGCGGTTTGGCGGCGCGCACGGCCTCGGCCACGTTATCGGGCCCCAGTCCGCCGGCCAAAAGCCAGGGCATGGGTGCGGCCAGCGTGGCCAGGGCCGCCCAGTCGAGGGTGCGGCCGTGCCCGCCGCCTGCGCTTCCGGCATCGAGCAGGGCGTAGCGGATGGTCCCGGCGTAGGCGGCCATGGCGGCGGCCAGGCTGGCCACGTCCGGATAGCGTTGCGGCCAGAAGGTACGGATGGCGCGGCCTTCTCCGATGGCCCGGCAGTCGTCCGGCGAGTGCTCGCCGTGGAGCTGGGCCAGGTCCAGGCCGGCTGCGTCCATGATGGCCAGGATTTCGGGCACCGTCTGTTCGACGAAGACGCCGACGCGTTTGGCTGCTGTCCGCGGCAGGGCGGCGGCCTGGGCCGGCGTTACGTGGCGGGGGCTTTTGGCGGCGAAGATGCAGCCGACGAGATCGGCCCCGGCTGCGGCGCAGCCGATGACGTCCTCGGCCCGGGTCAGGCCGCAGACCTTGACGACCAGCGCGTTCACGACGGCATCCTTCCGGTCAGGCGGGCCAGGGCCGCGCCCGGGTCGGTTCCGGACATGAGCGAGGTGCCGACGAGCACGGCATCGAAGCCCAGTGCGGCCATGCGGAGCACGTCGGAGCGGGTCTTGATGCCGCTGGCGGCGATCCAGATGCGGCCGGGCCGCTTGCGCTTGGCCAGCCGTTCGGCCACGGCCAGATCCGTGGTCAGGGTGTCCAGGTCGCGGCTATTGACCTGAATGATGTGGGCGCCGGCGGCCTCGGCCCGGGCCAGATCCGGTTCGTCGAACACCTCGATGACGGCTTCGAGGCCGGCGTCATAGGTGCGGCGCAGGATTTCCGCCAGCTCCTCGTCGGTGAGCATGCGCACGATCACAAGCAGGGCCGAGGCCTTGGTGGCGGCGGTGGCGGCCACCTGGAGCGGGTGCAGGATGAAGTCCTTGCGGAGCATGGGCAGTCCCGCGCCGCTCATGATGTCCAGAGAGTCGAGGGAGCCCTTGAAGTAGGTCTCCTCGGTCAGGACCGAGAGGGCGGCGGCGCCGGCAGCGGCGTACATGGCGGCCGCTTCGCCGGGAGTGAGGCCCAGGTTGATGTCGCCGGCCGAGGGCGAGGCGCGCTTGTATTCGGCGATAACGGCGATGGGGGCGCCGGCCAGGATGGCGTCGGAGAAGGACGGCCGCTTGCCCTGGTAGGGGAGCGGCAGGTCTTCCGAGGCCTCAAGGGCTTTGAGGTGGGCGATTTCGGCGTGTTTGGCCCCCCGGAACTTCTCAAGCATGGAAGACGTCCTTGAAGAATTTGGCGGCCAGTCCGGCGTCGATGGCCTGCCGGGCCTTGGCCACGCCCTGGCCGAGGGAGAGGCCGTTTTCGAGCAGATGCAGGGCGCAACCGAGGTTAAGGGCCACCATGTCGCGCATGGCCGGTGAGCCCTGGCCGGACAGGATGTCCCGCAGCACGGCCACGGCCTCGTCGCGGCCCGAGACCACGACGTCGGACGGCTTGTGGGCGGGAATGCCGAAGTCCTTGGGATCGATGGTGTCCCGTTTGATCCAGCCGTCGCGCAGCCAGCAGACGTCGGCCGGGCCGAAGGGGGTGATCTCGTCGAAGCCGCCGGCCCCGTGGACGACCGCGCCGCAGGACAGGCCGGTCAGGGCCAGCACCTCGGCCATCAGCGGCACGTGGTGGGCGGTTGGCACGCCGAGGATCTGGTGGGTGGGCCGGGCCGGGTTCATGAGCGGTCCCATGAGATTAAAAAGCGACCGCACGCCGAGTTCCTTGCGGATGGGGCCGACGCGCTTGAAGGCCGGGTGGTAGTTGGGGGCGAACAGGAACACGAAGTTGTTTTTGTCCAGTTCGCCGGCCACCTTGTCGGGTGCGACGACCAGTGGAAAGCCGAGGGATTCCACGGCGTCGGCGCTGCCGCAGGAGCTCGATACGGCCCGGTTGCCATGCTTGACGACCCGGTGGCCCAGGGCGGCGAGATAGAGGGCCACGGCGGTGGAGCAGTTAAAGGAGCAGGAGTTGTCGCCGCCGGTGCCGCAGGTGTCGATGCGCGGGCCGGAAAGACCGGGGACGAGCCGGGCCTCCTCCAGGGCGGTGGTGACGCCGGCGGCGATTTCCACGGCGGATTCGCCCTTGGTCTTAAGCCCCATCAGAAAGGCGCCGACGCACGAGGCGGGCATCTCGCCGGCGTACATGGCCCGGAAGGCGTACGTGGCCAGTTCCGGGGTGAGATTCTTGCCGGCGGCGAGGAGTTCGAGGCATTCGACGTGTTTTTCCACGGTCAGGCTCCTTTCGGACATGAACGTTATCGGGTCACGCCGGTGAGCTCTTCCCGGCCCATGGCCACGAAGGCCCGGGCCCGGTTGAGCTGTTCGGTGACGATGTCGGCGGTGATGCCGGTTTCGGTTTCGTAGTCGGTGCCGGGATAGAGCCGCATGGCCTCGGTCAGCCAGCGGTTGAATATCTGGGGCATGGTGCCGGTTTGGCCGAAGCGTCGGTCAAAGGCTTCCGCGATGGCGTCCGGCTCGCGGACGACAATCGAATCGGTGAGGAGGAAGGCCTCGGCCACATAGAGCATGGCGAAACAGGCCCGTCCCACGGCGAAATCGAACAGCCGCTCGCTGGCGAGCACCCGCGCGGCGTGCAGACTGTCGTTGGCCTTCTTGATCAGGGCGGGGATAGTGTTCAAAGCGGTCATCCTTTCAGGTGGATAAGGGGGGAGGAGAAGGCATGTCCCTGGCGGCCAACATGTCGCGCCCTTTGGGAATCCGCCATGGTGCGCGCGGGGCGGTACGGGGGACATTAGAGGACCTTCTCCGGAAAATTGCCGAGCAGCTTCAGGCCGTCCGGCGTGAAGACCGATTCCGGGTGGAACTGCACCCCGACCCAGGGGCGGTCGCGGTAGGCCAGTCCCATGACCTCGTTCTCTTCGGTCCAGGCAGTGATCGTGAGTTTTTCCGGCACCTTGGCCGCGAGCACCAGCAGCGAATGGTAGCGGCAGCACTCCATGGGGTTCGGCAGGCCCGAAAAAAGCCCGGTCTCCCGGTGGAACACGTCCGAGGTCTTGCCGTGCATGATCCGGTCGGCCACCACCACCGGCGCGCCGGCGAAGTGTCCCAGAATCTGATGGCCCAGGCAGATGCCGAGCACCGGCACCGTCCTGGGCAGGAGCTCCAGGAACTTGAGGCACAGCCCGGCCTTGGCCGGCGTGCTCGGGCCCGGCGAAACGCACACCATCTCCAGCGTGCCCGAGGCGGCCAGATCCAGGATCTCGGGATCGTCGTTTTTTTTGACCACCGGATCGCGGCCGAGCACCTGAAAGCCCTGGACCACGTTGAAGGTGAACGAGTCGAAGTTGTCAATAAGTAAAAACATCACCATCCTCCTTGGCCGCCATCACTTCCATCAGCACCCGGGCCTTGTTCTGGGCCTCCATCCATTCCGTGGCCGGATCGGAATCAAACACGATGCCGGCGCCGGCCTGCCAGAAAACCTGGCCGTCACGGACCCACAAGCTGCGGATGGTGATGCCCGTGTCGAGGTTCACCCGGCCCTCGTCCAGGCCGATCCAGCCGATGCAGCCGGCGTACGGCCCGCGCGGCAGCCCCTTTTCCAGCTCGGCAATCATCTCCATGGCCCGGATCTTGGGCGCACCGGAGAGCGTGCCGGCCGGGAAGGCGCACTGGAGCACATCCAGGGCGTCGAGACCCTTTTTGAGCTGGGCCGTCACGTAGGAGACGATGTGCATGACGTGGGAGAACTTCTCCACGGCCATGAACTTCTCCACCGCCACCGTGCCCTTCTCGGCCATGCGCCCCAGGTCGTTGCGCCCCAGGTCCACCAGCATGACATGCTCGGCCCGCTCCTTGGGATCGGCCAGAAGCTCCACGGACAGGCGGTCGTCCTCGGCCGGGGTGCGACCACGCGGCCGGGTGCCGGCGATGGGACAGGTGGTCAGCGCCCCGTCCTGGCAGCGGATGAGCAGCTCCGGCGAGGACCCCAAAAGGGTGATGCGCGGCAGCCGCATGAAGAACATGTAGGGCGAGGGGTTGACCTGGCGCAGCCGCCGGTAGAGCACGAAGGGATCGCCGGAGAAGGGCGCGGCAAACTGGGTCGAGAGCACCGTCTGGATGCATTCGCCCTGCCGGATCATTTCCTTGCATTTGGTGATGGCGTCCATGTAGCCGTCGGCGTCCGGCGTGTTGACCACCCGGCCGACCTCCGGCCGGTTCATCGGCGCGAAGATGTTGTCGTGCTCGATCCGGGCCTTCTTGCCGGCGTCCAGGGACAGATGCAGACAACGGTGCTTGATGTGGTCGAAAAGGACCAGCCGGCCCGGCAGGACCAGGCAGAATTCCGCTTCGTCGGGCGGCAGCACCGTGGCCAGCTTGGGCTCGAAAATGCCGGCCATGCCGTAGCCGAAATAGCCGACCAGGCTGCGGGTGATCGGGTGCGTCTCGGCCAGCCCCTCGGGCGGGAGCACCTTCATCCGGGCCATGATCGCCCGCATGCCCTCGAAAAATCCCTGGCCGGTCAGCTCCTCCAGCGGTGCCAGACGGGTGTCCCGGGCGTTGACGTCGAGCTTGCCGTCCTTAAGGCGCAGGCGCAGCCGGAAATCCCAGGCGATGACACTGTACCGGCCGAGCCGGCCGTCCACCTCGGCGCTTTCCAGGAGAATGCCGGGCCGCTCGCCCACCAGCCCCAGAAACAGACTGATGGGTGTTTGTACGTCGGCCGGCAGCCACGTCCCTTCCTGTTGCAGGATGATCGCACTCATGGATTGTCCTTCCCTTCCGTTTTGGCGGTCCACCACGTCTCGGCCCGGCGCACGAGCAGATCGACGTCGCCGCCGGCGGCGATGTTGAGCAGACTTCTATAGTTGCGCACGGCCTCGTGGCTGTACGGATTGGCCTCGAACAGCGCCGTGAAAAGCGCCGCATCCTTCATGATAAGCTTTTCGGCGGCGGCCAGCCGTCTGGAAAACGACGGCGTCAGGTATTTCTGCACCTCGCCGCCGGCGGCCTGAGTGGCAAAATAGGCCACCGTCGTCACGAAATTGAGTCCCTGGACAAAGGCGGCCGCCCGGTCGTGCTCCTCGGCATTGCTGGCAAACGGCGCGAACCCCAGCCGCTCGCACCAATCCCAGACCGCCCGGGTCGCCCACGCGTCCTTTTCCGGTCGGCCGTCCATGACCGCCACCCGCAAGGCGTCGGCCGGCCTGGGCGCGGGACCGAACAGCGGATGCGTGCCGACCACCGGCCCCGGATACCGGGCCACCATCCCGGCGATGGGCAGGGTCTTGACCGAGCCGACGTCGGCCAGAATCTGCTTTCCATCCATGTGGGACGCCACTTTTTCGACCACCTCGGCCGTGGCGTAGACCGGCACCGACACCAGCACCATGTCCGCCCCGGCCACCGCCGTGGCGATCGACTCCGGCGTCAAGGGCCGGTCCAAGGGCCGGACCGTGATGCCGACGGCCCGGCTCCTGGCTGCAAAGAGCTGCCCCATGCCGCCTCTGGCCCCGACGATGACAAGCGTTTGGATGGCGGGAGCGGGAGTGGGAGCGGGAAGGGAAACCGGGGGAGGGAACCCCTTTTTGCAAAAAGGGGTTCCCTCCCCCGGACCCTCTCCTTCCCCCAAAACTTTTGCAGGGGGTGTGTCGGGTGATGTCTGTGCGGTCGTTTTATCGCTCATGATGCCCTTTTTTTAAGCAAAAAGCCGAGGGGGACCGGGGGGAATCATTCCCCCCGGCGGGGCCTGGGGCGGAGCCCCAGCTCCTCCCACGTCTCCCAGAAATTCGGAAACGACTTGGCCACGCAGCCGGGGTTGTCCAGGCGCACGGTGATGCCGGCCAGTTCGAACAAGGCGGCGGACATGGCCATCCTGTGATCGCCAAACGAGGCGAAGGCGATCGACTGGCCGGCCGGCAGCGGCTTCGGGTGGATGCGCAGGCCGTCGGCCAGGGTGGTGACGGCGGCTCCGGCCCGGGTGCAGTTTTCGGCCACGGCGTCGATGCGGTCCGACTCCTTGAGGCGCAGGTGGGCGACATTGGTGATGACCGTCGTGCCCTTGGCGAAGCAGGCGGCCGCGGCCACCGTCGGCACCAGGTCCGGGCAGCGGCCCATGTCGATGACCTGGCCGGAAAGCTCGCTCGGGAAGACGGTGACGCCTGCGTCCGTGGTCTCGATGCGGGCGCCCAGGCGGCCCAGGATGTCGCAGATGGCCCTGTCGCCCTGGAGCGAGTCGGCGCGAAGGCCGGTCACGGTGACCGGCTCCGGCCCCACGGCCCCGGCGGCCAGGAAATAGGACGCGTTCGACCAGTCGCCCTCCACGGCGCAGGCGCGGGGGTGGTAGGGGGCCGGCTCCATGCGGAAGCGCACCTGTCCCGGCGTCACGTCGGCAAGCGTCTTCCAGTTGACGGCGCCCCACTGGCCGTCTTGTCGTGTCTCCACGGCAAACGGCACGGAAAAATCGGCCAGGGTGGACAGGGTGATGGCGACATAGGGCCAGGAGACGGTTTTGGTTCCGGTAATTTCGATGGTCACCGGAGCGTTGGCCAGGGGCGCGGCCAAAAGCAGACCGGAGAGATACTGGGAACTGTCCGCGAGGGAGATCGAGGTGACGCCGCCGGTCAAGCCTTCGCTGACCAGATACAGGGGAGGGCAGCCGGACTTGCCGAGGTAGAGCACCTGCAGGCCGAGGGGCGTAAGGGCATTGATGAGTTCGCCGATGGGGCGGTCGTGCAGGCGGCCATGGCCCCGGATCTCGAAGACGCCCCGGCCGGCGGCGGCCACGGCGGTTAAAAGCCGGCAGGTGGTGCCGGACTCCCCGACGTCGAGCACCACCGGGTCGTCGGCATCGCCGCCCTGGGGCCGGCCGGCGGTGCCGGAGACGATGCACGAGCCGTCGGACTGGGGATGGATGTCCGCGCCCATGGCGATCATGCAGTCCCGGGTCCGGGTCAGGTCGTCGCTGGCAAGCAGGCCGGAAAGCCGGCTGGTGCCCTTGGCCAGGCAGGCGGCGATGACGGCCCGGTGGGACACGGACTTGGACGGCGGTGCGGTGACGGTCGGCATTTCAGGTCCTTTGATGGTCTTGCAAAACGGGTCGGGGTGGAAGCCCTTATTCGGGGAGTCCGGGGGGAATGATTCCCCCCGGCCGCCGGAGGCATCTTCCTTTTTCTCTTATTGCACACTCGCCGTTTCCCGGTACAGGTCCCCGTCGCCCAGGTCCACCTGGGGGCCGGCCGGGTAGCAGCCGAGGATGCGCAGGCTGTGGGTGTTTTCCTTGAGGGTAATCAGAAGCTGCTTGTATTCCTCGCGCGACAGGTCGCATTGGAGGTCCGCGAAAAACACGTACTGCCATTTCTCGCCACGGATGGGCCGCGATTCGAGTTTGGTCATGTTGATGCCCTCGCCGGCCAGGTGCGAGAGCACCTTTTGCAGCGAACCCGGGCGGTTGGGCACGGTGAAAAGGATCGAGGTCTTGTCCCGTGTCTGCTGCTTGGTATCCTCGGCCCCGATGATGAAAAACCGGGTCCAGTTGTCCGGCAGGTCCTCGATGGGGCTGGCCAGGATATGCAGGTTGTGCATGGCGGCGAGCCGCATATGGCCGATGGAGGCGGCGGTGGGCTCGCCGGCCAGCCGGGCTGCGGCCGCCGCCGTGGAATCGGTGGGGATGATCCTGGCCTGGGGCAGATGGGCCTTGAGCCAGGCCGCGCACTGGGCCAGGGGTTGGGGGTGGGAATAGACCGTGTCGATGGCCGCAATCGCGTCGGCCGTGGAGAGCAGGGCGTGGCTCACCCGGCAGGTGATCTCGGCCTGGATGGAAACGTCGTAGTGCTGGAAGTGGTCCAGGCTCTGGCCGACGGTGCCCTGGAGCGAGTTCTCCAGGGGCACGATGCCGAGGTCCGTGCGTTTGCCGGCCACGGCGGCGAACACGTCACCGATGGTGGTCATGGGGATGAAGTCCGGCGAATGCCCCAGGGCGGCCATGGCGGCGAAATGGGAGAAGGTGCCTTCCGGCCCGAGATAGGCTATCCGCTCGGGGCGTTGCAGCCGGCGGGAGGAGGACAGAATCTCCCGGTAGATGGCAAGCAGGTGGGCCGCCGGCAGCGGGCCGGGATTGTTGGCCGCGAGCCGGGCCAGGACCTCTTGTTCGCGGAAGGGTTTGAAGATGGCGCTGGCGCGACCGGCCTTGCGGCGGCCGACTTCGATGCTGAGCGTCGCCCGTTTGCTCAGCAGGGCCAGGAGGGCGTCATCCACGGCGTCGATGCCGCCTCGCAGTTCCAGCAGGGCCTCGTCGAGGGAAACCGGCTTGGTCGCGTCGTCGGGAGTGTCCTTCCCCATGTCATCCTTCCTTGATGGCTTCGGTGATGCGCATGCCGAAATGGCGGCCGGCCACGTCGGTTTTGACCAAGACCGTATCGCCCTCGCGCAGGGTGACGACACTGACGGGTTTGCCTTCCGGGGTGACCAGCCGGATGGTCTCGGCGTTTTGCAGGAAGACCTTGCCCTCCCGGCCGTCCACCTCGGCCGTGATGAGGAGCATGGGCCTGATTTCGGTTTTGACCCGGCCGACCACGGCCGTTTTGGTCTCGCCGGTGTGGGCGGCGATAAGCACTTCCGAGCCCGAGGTCAGCTCTTCCAGGTAGCGGGTGGTGTCGCCCGGCATCTGGCAATAGGCGTGGACCGCGCCGGCGTTGATGCGGAAAGGCCGGGCCGCCACGTAGGGATTGGACTCGGTTTCGGCGTTGACCAGGAAGGTCATGGCCGAGGAATTGCCGACCAGCATGCCTTCGCCGCTTTTAAAAAGGCTGGTGGTGTCCACGCAGACCCGGTGCCCCAGGCCGGCCGGCAAGATGGCCGTGATGGTGGCGGCGGCCAGCTCGATACGGCCCTGGGACACTTTCAGCTCCGTGACGATGGTCTTGATGTCGGGCGCCGCTTCGGTCGTGATGAGGAGCCGGTCGGCGCCGCGTTCGAGCACGCCGGCGGCAAGCCTGGCCCGGTCGAGGCTCTCGCATTCGAGGCCCAGGCCGGTGGCGGCGGCCAGGATGTTTTCCACCGGGATGATCTCCCAGCCCCGGGTCAGAAAGACCGGCCGGCCTGCCTGCAGGCGGGTGACGGCGGTGGTCTCGTCCTCCTTCGAGGCAAGCGTGACGCGCTCGAAGTCGGCCGGGGTCATGACCTTGGTCCGGCCCAGGGCCAGGATGGCCTCGGCGTCGGCCGCCTCGGCCACGAAGCCGTCCACGCCGGATTCGAGGCCGAGGGTCACGAGCGTTTTGTCGAAGGGGATGGCGGAAAGCCAGATTTCCTTACTCATGGTTAGTCCTTCAGAAGTTCCATGGCCTGGTCGACTTCCCAGTCCAGATGCACGATGCCGTGCAGGGCCTGGACCATGCGGGACGGCCGGGCGTGCTGGAAGACGTTGCGGCCGATGGACAGGCCCGAGCCGCCGGCCTGGATGGCGTCGTGGGCCATCTGGATGAGTTCCCGGTCGTTGTGGACCTTGGGACCGCCGGCGATGACCACCGGGATGCAGCAGGCCTCGGTGACGCGGGCGAACGATTCGATGTCGCCGGTGTAGGGCACCTTGACCACGTCGGCGCCGAGTTCGGTGCCGACCCGGGCGCAGTGGGCCACCACGGCGGGATCGTACTCGTTTTTGACCTTGGGCCCCCGGGCGTAAATCATGGCCAGCACCGGCATGCCCCATTCGGCGGCCCGGGAGGAGATGTCGCCCAGATGGGCCAGCATGTCACGCTCGGTTTCGTCCCCCAGGTTGACGTGGACCGAAACGCCGTCGGCGCCGAGTTTGATGGCGTCCTCGACGCTGGCCACCAGGGTCTTGGCATTGGGGTAGGGGGAGAGGCTGGTCGAGGCCGACAGATGGATGATGAGCCCCACGTCGCGGCCCCGGCCCCGGTGGGAACAACGCGGCAGCCCCTTGTGCATGAGCACGGCGTTGGCGCCGCCCTCGGCCACCTGGTTCACGGCCTCGCGCATGTCGATCAGCCCGTCGATGGGGCCGACGGTGACGCCGTGGTCCATGGGCACGATGATGGTTCTGTGGGTATTGCGGTTGAAAATGCGTTCCAGACGAACGGTCTTGCCAAGCAGCATGGCGATCTCCTCGTGGTTTGGCCTTCCCGGCGCGGACGGCCAGCGACCGAATAAAAAAAGGGCCGCCGGCTGAGTTGCCCGCGGCCCTGGAGTGGCTCGTTGCAGTTGAAGCTAGTTCGACCGCACCCCTCCCCGACCACGGGCGTGGCTAAACCAGAACCAAAAATAAAAACCGGCGGTCGGATTGATGAGGGATTGCATGAACAAAACTGCTACCCGCCTCACCCCGGAGCTGTCAAGCACTTTATTGGACAATTTTGTCTTTCCTCACGCGAGCGCGAGTCCGGGAGGGGCCTAGCCCTTTTCGGCCGCCGGAGGCCTTTTCCCCGCCAGTTTTTCCCGGACCCGTCTCGCCGCTGCGACCATATTGGCCAGGGCGGCGGTGACTTCGGGCCAGGCCCGGGTCTTGAGGCCGCAGTCGGGATTGGCCCAGAGGCGCTCGGGCGGGATGACGGCGGCGGCCCGCAGGAGCAGTTCCTCCATCTCTTCCACCGGCGGCACGCGCGGGCTGTGGATGTCGTAGAGGCCGGGGCCCATTTCGTTGGGGTAGTGGAAAGCGGCAAAGGCGGAGAGCAGCTCCATGCGGCTGCGGCTGGCCTCGATGCTGATGACGTCGGCGTCCATGGCGGCGATGGCGTCCACGATGTCGCCGAATTCCGCGTAGCACATGTGGGTGTGGATCTGGGTCCGCGGCGGGGCTACCGAGGTGGCCAGCCGGAAGTCCTCCACGGCCAGCTTCAGGGCGAGCGCCCATTCGCTGCGCCGCAGCGGCAATCCTTCGCGCAGGGCCGGCTCGTCGATCTGGATGATGCGGATGCCGGCGGCCGCAAGCTCGGCCACCTCGTCCCGGATGGCCAGGGCGATCTGGCGGCGGGTGGTCTCGCGCGGCTGGTCGTCGCGTACGAAGCTCCAGCCCAGGATGGTGGCCGGGCCGGTCAGCATGCCCTTCATGGGCTTTTCGGTGAGTCCGGCGGCAAAGGTGGCCCAGGCGACGGTCATGGGCGCCGGCCGGAACACGTCGCCGGAGATGACCGGCGGCTTGACGCAGCGCGAGCCGTAGCTTTGCACCCAGCCGTTTTGGGTGAAGCAGAAGCCGGCCAGACGCTCCCCGAAATACTCCACCATGTCGTTGCGCTCCGGTTCGCCGTGGACCAGCACGTCGAGGCCGAGGGCCTCTTGTCTGGCCACGTTGTCGGCGATGGTGCGCTTGAGGAAGTTCACGTAGTCCGCCTGGGCCAGTTCGCCGGCTTTGGCCCGGCGGCGGGCCTGCCGGATTTCCGCCGTCTGGGGGAAGGAGCCGATGGTGGTGGTGGGGATCGGCGGCAGGCACAGGGCGGCGCGTTGCAGCCGCGCCCGCTCGGGATAGGGGGCGCTGCGCCGGAACATGTCCGGGGAAAGGCCCTCCACCCGGTCGCGCACGGTGGCGACGTGGGCGGCGGGACTCTGCTGGCGGCTTTCCCAGGCCGCCCGGTTGGCGGCCAGGGCGGCGGCCACTTCGGGCCGGTCGGCCCCGCCGGGAGCGGCGGCATCGGCTAAAAGGCGCACCTCCCGACATTTCTGCACGGCAAAGGCCATCCATTCCCTGGTGTCGGGATCGAGGTCGGTTTCGGCCGTGAGATCCACCGGGCAGTGGAGCAGCGAACAGGAGGGGGCGAGCAGGAGCCTGTCCGGGCCGAGATGCCGGCCGGCCAGATCGATGCGGGCCAGGGCGGCGGGGGCGTCCACCCGCCAGATGTTGCGGCCGTCCACCAGCCCGAGGGACAGGGCGGTCCGGGGAGAGAGGGCCTTGGCCACCAGCACCAGCTGCTCCGGGGCGCGGACCAGATCCACGTGCAGGGCGGCGAGCGGCAGGTCGGCCAGACAGTCGAGGTTGTGGGTGATGCCGCCGAAATAGGTGGCCAGCATGAGCTTTGTCGGGCCGGATGCCGCGAGCAGCGCGCGGTAGGTGGGCTGCACGGCCGCGGCCCAGGCCGGCGGCAGTTCCTGGACCAGGATGGGCTCGTCGAGCTGGACCCAGGCGCACAGGCCGGCGATTTCGGCCAACAGCGCCTTGTAGACGGCGAGCAGCCCGGGCAGCAGGGCCAGCCGGTCGCCGCCCGGGGGATCGGTCTTGCCGAGGAAAAGGAAGGTCAGCGGGCCGGGCAGCACGGCCTTGGCGGCGAAGCCGCTCTCCTTGGCCTCGCGGAGCTGCGCCAAAAGGCGCGTCGCGTCGAGGCGGAAGGTCTGGCCGGGGGCGAATTCCGGAACGAGGTAGTGGTAGTTGGTGTCGAACCATTTGGTCATTTCCAGGGCCGTCACCCCGCCGTGGCCGTTTTGGCCGCCCCGGGCCATGCGGAAATAGGTGGGAAGATCCGTCGGCCCGGCGGCGATCCCGTAGCGGGCGGGCACCACCCCGAACATGACGCTGGCGTCGAGCATGTGGTCGTAGAGGGAAAAGTCGCCGACGGGCACCAGGTCGATGCCGGCCTCCTGCTGGAGGCGCCAATGCCGCAGCCGGAGCGCGGCGGCGGTTTCTTCGAGTGCGGCCGCGCCCGTGCGCCCGCTCCAATAGCTTTCGAGGGCGGTCTTGAGTTCACGGCGAAGGCCCATGCGGGGAAATCCCAGCGAATGCGTGAGCATGCGAAGCACTCCTTGTTGTTGCCCGGTGGGGCGTTACAGCGGAGGCCGGCAGAGACCACGGGGGAAGGGCGTCAGACTAGCATCCGTTTCCGGTAAAGGAAAACGGAAAGGAATGGAGGGCGGCTCCGCGCTGGCGGCGGTGGCGCCCGGTCACTCCGGCCCATATCGCGAGGCCCGAATGCCGACCTGATTCGAGGCGTCTTCTGGCTTCCGGGGTGGTCGCGGGGACCATTCGGCTGGCGGCGTCCTTCCCAAGCCCGAGGGCTCAGTGAACGCGGCCGGAAAGCCCGGTTACAGCAGCGCGTCTGCGACGGATTCGCACCGTCTTCCGTTTCTCGAAAGGTCGTTTCGACAGAGACGGGAAGGCGATAGCGGCCAGGCGGCGCCATTGTCAAGCCGGGCGGGCGGGGAAGCGAGGGTCGAGCAGTGCGTGAAAAAACGGACAGGGCTTGCCCGGGTGTGTCGAGACTGATAAGAGGGATGGAATCGTGGAAGCGGCGGTGGCGGGTGCGGTCTGGGTCGAGGAAAGTACCCGAGGACGTGAAAAAAATAACTTTCGGTCTTGACGCGTCCGAATGACCTTGTTAAATTGCGCACAAGCTATCCGCCTGCCACGCGGAAACGAGAGTGATACCGAGGGATTGCCCGTCCCCGGCGCGGGCCGGGACTCCAGGCCTCCCACCCCCCGGCCGGGTGCCCCCAGAATGGGCGCCAGGGCCGCTGCCCCCCTCGGGGGCGACCTGACGTCTTCTCCCCAAAGGTCCCCATCCGCCTGTTGGCGGATGCCCTGGCCCACCGGGGGAGCCCGCAGGAATCGGGTGCTGGGGGTGTAACAACTTAACGTTTGGAGGATGTATTATGCCTACCTTTGTGGATCCGAACAAATGTGACGGCTGCAAAGGCGGTGAGAAGACCGCGTGCATGTACATTTGTCCCAATGACTTGATGATTCTTGATCCTCAGGAGATGAAGGCCTTCAATCAGGAACCGTCTGCTTGCTGGGAATGCTACTCGTGTGTGAAGATCTGTCCTCAGGGTGCCATTTCGGCCCGTCCCTACGCCGACTTCGCTCCCATGGGCGGCTCTTCTATTCCCCTGCGCTCGGCCGACTCCATCATGTGGACCGTCAAATTCCGCAACGGCAACATCAAACGCTTCAAGTTCCCCATCCGCACCACCCCGGAAGGCTCCATCAAACCCTTCGAGGGTAAACCCGAATCGGGTGATCTGGAATCCGAACTGCTCTTTACCGAAAAGGCTCTGGCCACCCCCAAGAATGCCATGGCCAAGGAGTTCGACGTCACCGGCATGGACACCGTCCAATGCTGGCTCGACGGTTTTTGTAAATAATCCGGATCACCACAAGCGTATCCATCCCTACGGAGGAAACAGCATATGCCGACCATTCCCGTGAAGGACGAGCCCAAAGGCGTTGCTCTGGCCGAACCTGAAGTTATTGAGAAAGACGTCGACGTCCTTATCGTCGGCGGTGGCATGGGCGCCTGCGGCGCCGCCTTCGAGGCCTGCCGCTGGGCCGACAAGGCTGGCGTCAGCGTCATGCTGATCGACAAGGCCGCCCTGGAGCGCTCCGGCGCCGTGGCCCAGGGCCTGTCCGCCATCAATACGTATCTTGGCGACAATAGCGCCGACGACTATGTCCGCATGGTCCGCACCGACCTGATGGGCATCGTCCGCGAGGATCTCATTTTCGACGTCGGCCGCCACGTGGACGATTCCGTCCATCTGTTCGAGGAGTGGGGCCTGCCGTGCTGGGTCAAGGAAGGCGAACACAACCTCGACGGCGCCAAGGCCAGGGAAAAGGGCCTGTCCCTGCGCACCGGGGCCAAGCCCGTCCGCTCCGGCCGCTGGCAGATCATGATCAACGGCGAATCCTACAAGTGCATCGTGGCCGAGGCCGCCAAAAACGCCCTGGGCCAGGATCGCTACCTGGAGCGCGTGTTCATCGTGAAGCTTCTGCTCGACGCCAAGCAGCCCAACCGCATCGCCGGCGCCGTCGGTTTCTCCACCCGTGAAAACAAGGTGTATGTCTTCAAGTCCAATGCCATCCTGGTGGCCTGCGGCGGCGCGGTCAACGTCTACCGTCCCCGCTCCACCGGTGAAGGTATGGGCCGCGCCTGGTATCCTGTCTGGAACGCCGGCTCCACCTACACCATGTGCGCCCAGGTCGGCGCCGAGATGACCATGATGGAAAACCGGTTCGTCCCGGCCCGCTTCAAGGACGGTTACGGTCCGGTCGGCGCTTGGTTCCTGCTTTTCAAGGCCAAGGCCACCAATGCCAAGGGCGAGGACTACTGCGTCACCAACAAGGCCATGCTCAAGCCTTACGAGGAGCGCGGCTACGCCAAGGGCAACGTCATCCCGACCTGCCTGCGCAACCACATGATGCTGCGTGAGATGCGCGACGGCCGCGGCCCCATCTACATGGACACCGCCGGCGCCCTGCAAAAGACCTTCGCCAATCTTTCGACCGATCAGCAGAAGCACCTGGAGAGCGAGGCCTGGGAAGACTTCCTCGACATGTGCGTCGGCCAGGCCAACCTTTGGGCCTCCACCAACACCGAACCCGAGAAGAAGGGTTCCGAGATCATGCCCACCGAGCCGTATCTGCTCGGCTCCCATTCCGGCTGCTGCGGCATTTGGGTGTCCGGTCCGGACGAGCCCTGGGTGCCTGAATCCTATAAGATCAAGGCCGACAACGGCAAGATCTACAACCGCATGACCACGGTGGTCGGACTGTTCACCGCCGCCGACGGCGTCGGCGCCTCGGGCCACAAGTTCTCCTCGGGCTCCCATGCCGAGGGCCGCATCGCCGGCAAGCAGATGGTCCGCTTCGTCCTCGACCATAAGGACTTCAAACCGACCTTGTCCGTGACCGGGGCCGAGCTGGCCAAGGAAATCTACCAGCCCTGGTACACCTTCAAGGAAAACGTCGCCGTGTCCACCGATCCGGTCATCAACCCGAACTTCATCACCCCGCACAACTTCATGATGCGGTTGGTCAAGTGCACGGACGAGTACGGCGGAGGCTGTTCCACGTTGTACACGACCTCCAAGGCCTTGCTCGAAACCGGCTTCAACCTCCTCCAGATGCTGGAAGAGGACAGCGCCAAGCTGGCCGCCCGCGACCTGCACGAACTCATGCGCTGCTGGGAGCAGTACCACCGCCTGTGGACCGTGCGCCTGCACATGACCCACATCATGTTCCGCGAAGAGACCCGCTATCCGGGCTTCTACTACCGCGCCGACCACATGGCGCTCGACGACAGCAAGTGGAAGTGCTTCGTCAATTCGGTCTACGATCCGGCTACCAAGGAAACCAAGGTCTTCAAAAAGCCCTATATTCAGATTATCCCCGACGCGTAGGGATGCCCTTGGCGGCCGCGGACGACAGTCCGCGGCCGCCGTGTGGAGACTTTTGTCCTTGGCGGCGGTCCGAGGGGGGAAGGTCCACGGCGGGACAGGGCATCCAAGGGGTTTGGCCCCTTGACCGTCGGAGGCTTCTTCTCTTGGAGTGTGAGAAGCCTCTGCCTGGAGGTTGTGATGGGAAGCAAGGCGATCGTGGTCATCGGCGGCGGCATCAGCGGGCTTACCGCCGCGCTCGAAGCCGCAGAAGTCGGCCACGAGGTGTTTATCGTCGAGAAGAATCCTTTTCTCGGCGGCCGGGTGATGCAGCTCTCGAAATATTTCCCCAAGCTGTGCCCGCCGTCCTGCGGTCTGGAAATCCAGTTCCAGCGCATTAAAAACAACAAACTGGTCAAATTTTTTACCGGGGCCCGGGTCACCAAGGTCACGGGCTCGGCCGGGAACTATTCGGTGACGGTCAGCATCCAGCCGCGCTTCGTCGAGCCCGGGAGCGTCGATCTTTCCGGAGCGGCCGCCGGACTTTCCCAGGATGTCAAAAGCGGGTTCGAGCTGGGGCTCGGCACCCGCAAGGCCCTTTATATGGATGTCCCCTTCGCTTTTCCCCATCGCTACGTCCTGGAGAAGGAACACTGCACCAAAGGGGATCTGGAAACCTTGGCCGGCGTCGACGGCATCGACCTGGACGAGGCGCCCCGCGAAGTGGTGCTGACGGCCGGGGCCATCATCTACGCCACCGGCTGGAAGCCCTACGATGTGACCAGATTGACCAATCTGGGGGCCGGAGCCATCCCCAACTGCATCACCAATTTGCAATTCGAGCGGTTGGCCGCGCCGAGCGGGCCCACGGCCGGGCGCATCCTGCGTCCCTCCGACGGTCGGCCTCCCCGCAGCGTCGCCTTTGTCCAGTGTGCCGGCTCGCGCGATGAAAACCATCTCAACTATTGCTCGGCGATCTGCTGCATGGCCTCTCTCAAACAGGCGACCTTCATTCGCGACGCCTTTCCCGACGCCCGGGTGACCATCTATTATATCGATCTGCGTGCCCCAGGCCGTTACGACACCTTCGCCAAGCGCATCCTGAGCGATGAGCGGGTCAACGCCGTCAAGGGCAAGGTGGCGGCCGTGACCGAGGCCGCCGGGTCCGGCGACGTCATCCTGACCGTGGAAAACGCGCTCGATGGCATCAAATCCGACAACCGGTTCGAAATGGCGGTGCTGGCCACGGGCATGCAACCGAGTCTGGCCGGCGAGCGGCTGCCGGTGGATCTGCCTGCAGACGAGATGGGCTTTTTGCTGGATGACGAGGAGCGAGGCATTTTCGTCGCCGGTTGCGCCAAAACGCCCCTTGACGTCATGAAATCGGCCCAGTCCGCCACCGGGGCGGCCATGAAGGCCGTTGCCCTGGTGCGAGGGAGGTAGCGGCTATGGCCGAAAAAATTGGTGTTTACATAGACGCGTCCAGCATCGCCCCCCTGCTTCGGGCCGAGGATCTGGTCGCCTTTGTCCGGGAAACCTGCGGCGGGGCCTGTCCCATCGTCAAATCCCACCAGCGCCTGTCGAGTCCGGCCGGCCTGGAAATGATACGGGCCGACGTGGCCTCCGGGGCCATCGACGCCGTGCTCGTCTGCGGCACGTCGCCACGGGTGGACTGGGATCTTTTCGACTTCGGCGACACGGTGCTGGTCGATCGGGTCAATCTGCGCGAGTTCGCGGTCCTGTCCTACAAGAATCCGGACGGATCGGCCGCCACTCCGGGCCAGGACCCGCCGCCGGAACTCGTCTCCCTGGTCCGGGACTACCTGCGCATGGGCGTGGTCAAGTTGCAAAAAATGAAGGCCCCCCATCCGGAACTGCCCGAAACCGTGCGGACCATCCTGGTCCTTGGCGGCGGCTGGGCCGGAATCCACGCCGCCCTGGCCGCAGCCAAGGCCGGCTATGCCGTGGTGCTGGTGGAAAAATCCGACCAGCTCGGCGGCAAGGCCGTGACCATGCGCAAGTGCTTTTCCCTGGCCGCGCCCTTCCGGGAAGCCGTCGATCCCGGCCTGGACCGTCTGGTCGGCCAGGTGACCGGCAACGCCAACATCACGGTGCGCCTCGGGACGACGCTTGCCTCCCTGGCCGGCGCGCCGGGCCAGTATCAGGCCACGCTGGTCACGGGCGACCGGGAGGAAACCCTGCCGATCGGCTCCGTGGTCCTGGCCGCCGGCTTTCGGCCCATCGCCGGCGAGTGGCTGGCCCCCTTCGGCTATGGCCGCTACCAAAACGTCGTCACCTCGCCCGAATTCGAGCACATGGTGAAGGACGGCGCCATCAAGCGGCCGTCCGACGGCCGGGCGCCGACCTCGGTGGCCTTTGTCGCGGACGTGACCAAGCTCGTGGCCGCCGCCGAGACCGGGGCGCCCGCGGCCGAAGCCACGGCGCCGGCCGCACCGGCCGCATCGGCCGCGCCCAAGGACGCCGCCGGCGAGGAGGAGGCGAAGGTCGTCTTTTCGCCCATCCAGACGGCCAGGCACCTGGCCTACTCTTCGGAATTGACCAGTCTGGTGGCCCTCAAGCAGGCCGGCTACGTCCGGGAAATGCTCCCCGACGCCGTGGCCATGATCGTCTACGACTCCATGACGGTGCCGGGCCTCAATGAACGCTACTACCGGGCCGCCCAGGACGATCCCGGCATCATGCTCACCAAGGGCACGGTGACGGCCGTCCGGGAAGAGACGGGGGGCAACCTGGCCATCGAAGCCGCCGATACCCTGCTTGGCCCCGATATCGTCCTCGGAGCGGAGCTGGTGGTCCTGCCCACGGGCATCGTGCCGGCCACGGCGCTGGATCCGACCATCAATCTGATTTACCGGCAGGGGCCGGCGTTTCCGGACCTGGAGCTGTTCGACGGTTATGCCGATTCCAACTACGTCTGCTTCCCCTACGAGACGCGGCGAACCGGCGTGTACGCCGCCGGCTGCGTCCGGCAGCCCATGACCATGGCGCAAGCCGCCGATGACGGGGCCGGCGCGGCGCTCAAAGCCATTCAGTGCATCGAATCGGCCGGTCGGGGCGTGGCCGTCCATCCCCGGTCGGGAGACCTGTCCTACCCGGTCTTCAATTTCGTGCGCTGCACCCAGTGCAAGCGCTGCACCGAGGAATGCCCCTTCGGGGCCTTGGATGACGACGAGAAGGGCACGCCCATGCCCAATCCCACCCGCTGCCGGCGGTGCGGCACCTGCATGGGCGCCTGTCCCGAGCGGGTCATCTCGTTTGACAACTACAACATCGACATGATCGGCTCCATGATCCGGGAATGCCAAGTCCCGTCGAAAATCGAGGAGGGCGGACCGCGGGTGCTCATTTTGGCCTGCGAGAACGACGCCTACCCGGCGCTGGACATGGCGGCGTTGCGGGGTCGCAAGTGGAGCCCCTACGTGCGCATCATTCCGGTGCGCTGTCTGGGGTCGGTCAACGCCATCTGGGTGGCCGACGCCATGAGCAAGGGCATCGACGGCGTCATGCTCCTCGGCTGCAAGTACGGCGACGACTACCAGTGCCATTTCGTCAAGGGTTCCGAAATCTGCAACCGCCGCAAGGAGAACATCGCCGAATCCCTGAACCGCCTGGGTGTGGAGCCCGAACGCGTCGAGCAGTACCAGGTGGCCATCGACGAGTACGACAAGATTCCCGGGATGATCGACCGGTTCATGGACATGGTGTTGCAGATCGGTCCCAACCCGTTCAAGGGGTATTAGGAGGAGGGCTCCATGGCCGAGAAGGAACGCATTACACCCGATCTGCGTTTTGTGCGGGATTTGCAGGCGGCTGGCGGCGAGGCAGTCAAGAAATGCTACCAGTGCGCCACCTGTAGCGTGGCCTGTCCGCTGGCCCCGCCCGAGAGTCCCTTTCCCCGCAAGGAAATGCTCTGGGCGCAGTGGGGGCTCAAGGACCGCTTTGTCGGCGACATCGACATCTGGCTGTGTCACAACTGCCAGACCTGCTCCGAGCTGTGCCCGCGCGGCGCCCGGCCCGGGGATGTGCTGGCGGCCGCACGTACGCTCGCCTACCGGGATCTGGTCGCTCCGGCCGCCATCGGCACCTGGATGCGCTCGCCCCGGTATCTGCCACGGCTGATCGCCATTCCGGCCGTGCTCTATCTGCTCATATGGGGCCTCACCACCGGCTTTGGCCTGCCGGCGGGGGAGATCGTCTACGGGAAGGTCTTTCCCGGAGATTATACCATCGACCCCATCTTCGGTCTGTTGGCCCTGTTCGTGCTCTATACCTTCTATAAGGGCGTGACCACGCTGTGGCACAGCTTCGGGAAATCCATTCCGACCACGCTTTTTGTCGGCGAGCGGCCGGCGAAGCCGAGTCTGTGCGCATCGATCAAGGCCGTGGTCGTGGGGGAAATCGCCACCCATGCCAAGTGGAACGAATGCGGCGTCGATAATAGCGAGCGATACAAGGGGCATCTTTCCCTGTTCTACGGCTTCGTGGCCCTGGTCATCGTTACCAGTATCGTGGCCGCGGGCCATTGGGGCGGCAAGATCGTTGCCCTGATCGCGCCGCTCGGGCACACGCCCATGCCGCTGTGGAGTCCGGTGAAGGTGCTGGCCAACGTGGGGGCCTTGGCGCTGCTTTACGGTCTGACCATGCTGACCCGCCGCCGGGTGCGCACCGATCCGGCCACGGCCACTTCGTCCTATGATGACTGGTATCTGCTCGGGGTCCTCTGGGCCGTGGCCCTGACGGGACTCGGATCGGAAGTCTTCCGCTTGGCCGGCGCGGTCGTCCTGGCCTATCCGACCTATTACCTGCATCTGGTTGCGGTGTTCATGCTGATCGCCTACCTGCCCTGGTCCAAGCTCGGCCATCTGGTCTACCGGACCACGGCCCTGGTGTATGCCCACCAGGCGGGGCGGCTTCCCCTTACCCATCAAGAAGAAACGATTTTGAGGCTCTGAAAGGAGGTTCCCATGGCTCAAGAGCGCAAGGTCTTCCCCATGCATACGTTCGTGTCGTATCTCAAGGGAATCGACAGGGAAGGCAATAAGCAGGGTGTGGCCGACATGGTCGGTTTCATGACCGGCCATCCCGTCGACGCGGAGCTGGCGCCGTTCGCCGCCGCCCTGGCCAAGGCCTGGATATACGAGCAGCATCCCGATCTGGCCCGGATGGGCAGCGGCGAGCTCGGTGATTCGGCCCAGAACGTGTCCGTGACCGTGTTGCCGCCCGACGTGGCGGCCGAGGTGGCGGGCATCTTCGACAAGCTGACCGCTTCGAAAAAGACCATTGCCGAACAGGCCGCCAGGTTGGCCGTGGTGGAAAAGGCCTTGGCCGAGAAGACGGCGATCCTCAACGATGTCGAGGTCCGCCTGAAGGCCGCCGATGACAAGGTCAAACGGCTGGAGGCTTCGGCGAAGGACGAGGGCGAAAAGCTCGTCATTGCTTCCGCCGCGAAGGTTGAAGACTACATCGGCAAGGTCGACGAACTGCTCAAGTTGATCGAGGACGTGAAGAAACACGGCGTGGTGACGGTGGCCGCCAGCGGACAGCCGGCTGCCGCTTCCGGAGAGACGCCATCCGGAGAGCCGGCCGACGAATTCGGCCTCGGTGGGGATATATTCGCCTCGGACAAGTGGTAGGATCGCTGCCAACACCGCTTGCGGCGGGGGGGCTTATAAGCGGGCCCCCCCGCTTTTTTTATTTTTTCGCGGGGGATTTTTCGTCCTGGCCGCTGGTCCGGGCGCGTCGGTCGGCCGCTTCCCGGCGCAGCCGCGTCAGGATGTCGTCATAGCCGCCGGGGCGGTGGGGACGCAGGCAGGCCGTGCAATCCTTGACGCCGTGCGCGAGGGTCCAGTCCCCGCCGCAGCCATCCAGGAAATAGAGGGGACAGTAGCAGAACAGGCAGTTGAAGGCGGCCGGGTCGGCGCCTTGGTGGCAGGGGAAGTATGCACAGGCGGTATTTTGAAAGAATCGGCTGGAATGGCGCATGAAATTCTCCAGGAGGGCGGTTTCCCCGGTGAAGGCATGGGGCTTGCAGAAGTGAGTACGCCTTCCTTTTTAACCGAAAAACCGGGAACACCGCCATGGCCATTCAGACATCAAGCCCAGCCGCTCAGGAGCTCATGAAGAAAGCGGCTTCGCTTGCGCCGGGCACGGCCAAGGCCAAGACGGACCCGCGCGTTTTCGAGATCATGATGCAAAAAGGCTGCGGAATCAACGGAGAGCTGACCGGCGGTGCCAAGACCAAGGGGATGGACCCCGGCATGCTCTCGGGCCTGGAGATGCTGGCCGGGGGAAAATCCTCGGAGCAGGCGGCGGCCCTGACCATGCTCGGCTACCAGACGACCGCCAAGGGCCTGACGGGAGGCGGCGGCGGGCTGGATCAATTTCAGGGCAACGCCCTGGCCACCCTGTCGCGGTTGGCCATGGAACAGCAGGCCACGACCCGGGGCGGCGCTTCGGGCGGGGGCGGCAACAGTGTGCGCCGGACCGTGGACAAGTCGGCGGTGCGCATGGCCGTCAATAAGTCGGCGCGGCATCCGGACGACCTGGGGCATCTGCGGGGCGTGGCTCTCGCCACCGCGCGGGGCGGCGGCTTCACCAAGCATGAGGAGGAACTGCTTCTGGCCGCGGCCGGTGCGGAAAATCAGTTGGCGGAAAACACCCGGACCGCCTCGGCCAGAGCCAGGGCTCTGGCCGAGGGCAAGGTGCTGCCCTCGACCTTGGAACGCCGGGCCGGGCTGTTAAGCGCCCAGTACGAATCCAACAACGAAATCGACTGCATCGGCTACGATCGGGTCGGCGGCACCTCCTACGGCCAGTTTCAGCTGGCCTCCAAGACCGGGGCCATGGATCTTTTCATCAAGTTCCTCAAGGAGAAGGCCCCGGATATCGCGGCCAGGCTCAAGGCGGCCGGGCCCAGCGACACCGGCGGCAAGACCGGCCTCATGCCGGCGGTCTGGAAGGATATCGCGGCCAGGGACCCCAAGCGATTCGAGGCCTTGCAGCACGAATTCATCCGAGGCAGCAGTTATGCCCCGGCGGCCAAGAGCATCGTGCTGACCACGGGGGTGGATGTGACCAAGCGCTCCTATGCCTTGCGCGAGGTGCTGTGGAGCACGGCCGTCCAGCACGGCCCGTCCGGAGCGGAACGTATTTTCAGTCAAGCCATCGAAAACGCGGATGTCGGGACGGACAGTCAGGATTTTGACAAGGCCGTCATTGAGCAGGTCTATCGCCTGCGCAGTCAAAAATTCTTCCGGCATACCAAGCGGGTCCGGGAGGCGGTCCAGTCCCGGTTCCGGGATGAAAAGAGCACGGCCCTGGCCCTGCTTGATGGGGTTTCCGCCTAAGCGTCGGACCGGCTGCGACGTCGCCTTTGCCAACGGGGTCGTTTCTGCGGTAGACGATCCCCTCACAACACAAAGGAGACGTCATGCTCGACCCCCCCGCAGGCGAGGCGGGCCGCTTGGCCGAACGCCTGGGCTCCCTCAAACGCTGTTTTGCCCTGTCCAGGATCATTTCGGCTTCCCTGGACCTCTCCGAGGTCCTGGAGCGCATCATGTCCACCTCCAGGCAGGCCCTGGCGGCGGAAACCGTCAGTCTGCTTCTGGTTGACGACACCCCCGGCCCCGGCCAGGGGCAGCTCGTTTTCACCGTGGCCCAGGGCCCGGCCAGCGCGCAGTTGCAGGCCGGCTTCCGGCTGGAGCCCGGCGAGGGGCTGGCCGGCTGGGTGGCCGAGAGCGCCTCGCCGCTCATGCTGGCCGACGTCTATGACGATCCCCGCTTCAATCAGGACGTGGATAAGCTCACCGGCTACCGGACCCGTTCCATGCTCTGCGTGCCGCTCATCTACCGGGATCGGGTGGTGGGGGTGGCCCAGGGCATCAACAAGGAGAACGGCGGCGTCTTTGGCGACGACGACCTGGAGACGTTCTCCCTGCTGGGCGCCGAGGCGGCGGTGGCCATCGTCAATGCCCGGCTCCACCGGGAGGCCTTGGACAAGCAACGCCTGGAATTCGACATGGAAGTGGCGGCCGGCGTGCAGCAGGGATTCTGGCCCAAGACCCCGCCGCCGCTTTTGGGGATCGAGGTGGCCGGCATTTCGTTACCCTGCGACGCCACCGGCGGGGACTACTATGATTATCTGATGCGCCCCGGTTTTTCGGGGGGCGGCCAGACGTGCTGCGTGGCCGTGGGCGATGTCACCGGCCACGGCATCCAGGCGGCCCTGCTGATGGCCAGCGCCCGGGCTTTTTTGCGCGCGCGCCTGCTGTTTCCCGGCGGTCCGGCCGAGATCCTGGGCGATGTCAACCGACTGCTGGCCAATGACCTGGGGATGACCGGGCGGTGTATGACCCTTTTCCTGTTGGAGATCGATCCGGTCTGCTCCCGGTTGCGTTTCGTGCGGGCCGGGCATGATCCGGCCTTGCTCTATGATCCCGCGCGGGACACCTTTGGCGAACTCGGCGGGAAGGGGATTCCGCTTGGGATTGACGGCGACTGGCGTTACGAGGAAAACACGCTGGACGGTTTGCCCCCGGGCGGGGTGCTCGTCTGCGGCACCGACGGCATATGGGAAACGCGCGACGCCTCCGGGGAAATGTACGGGAAGACCCGGTTGTGCCGGACCGTGCGCCGCAATGCGGGCGCTGACGCCTGGACGGTGGCCCGGGCCGTCCTGGCGGACCTGGACGCTTTCCGTCAAGAGGAACCCCGACTCGACGACGTCACCCTGGTGGTGGTCAAGGCCGCTCCGGGGCCCATAAAAGTGGAGGCGATATGCGGCTGATACGCTTGATGCTTCTGGTTGTGACCCTGGCGGCCCTGACCGTGGCCGGCTGTTCCAGGCAGGATGAAAAATCCTTTACCAAAGTGGATTACAATAAGGACGGCAAGATCATTTTCGAGGAACTGATTGTCGCCTTTCCCGATTTGACCGTGGAGGAATTCCTGAACGCCGACAGCAATCATGACGGCGTGCTTGACGAAAAGGAATATCAGCGGTTCTACGAAGCCAGGCAGGCCGGCAAGAAGCTGCAACCGCAGCCAGCCGCTCCGGCCCAGCCGGCTGCTCCGGCTGCCCCGAGCGCCGCCCCGGCCGCGCAACCGGCCCCGGACACTCCGGCTCCGGCGGCCCAGCCCGCACCCGCCACCCCGGCACCGGCGGCTCCAGCCGCACAATCGGCGCCGGCTCCGGCCCCGCAACCGACCGCTCCGGCCACGCCCGCCGCGCCGGCAGCCGCCCAGCCGGCCAAGCCGGCGGCGACCACCCCCTATGTCGTGCAACGTGGCGACAGCCTTTCCCGCATCGCCGGCAAGTTCGGCGTCGGCGTCGAGGAAATCATGGCCGCCAACGGCATGCGCGATGCCGACCGGCTGGAGGCCGGAAGCACCATCACCATTCCCGGACCGGGCACGGCCGCGAAGACCGCATCGCCGGCCGTGACGGCCTTTTTGGCGAATTTTTTTACCAAGAGCGGCACGGGGGATGTCAACGCCTTGTTGGACCTCTATGCCGACAAGGTCGACTACGCGACGAAGGGCCAGACCCGACGGGACATCGTGCGCCAGGATAAGGTGCGGTATTTTTCCCGCTGGCCCAAGCGGACCTACAAACCCGGAACGGCCACGGTTTCGGAGCCGTCCTCCTCGGGCGAGCTGCGGGTCACGGTGCCGGTTGCCTACACGGTGTCCAACGGCGGCAAAACCGCATCGGGCGAGGCTGTATTCACCTTTGTTCTCCGGCCGGCGGGCGAGAGCTACCGCATCGTCGGGGAAAGCAGCGTCGTCCAAAAACGGAAGTAGCCCCACCGGGCTGGCGTGTCCGAAAAGCCGGGGAAAGCCCCGTTTCTCGGCTTGATCTGTCGGAGGATTCCGGGGGGAGACCGCTCCCGTGCTCTGCAAAATCCGGATTGCCGACCTGCTGGTCGGCATGCATGTTGTCGATACCGGCCTGTCCTGGTTGGAACACCCCTATCTGTATAGCCAGGAGGGGATGGTGGCTTCGGGCCAGGCCCTTTTGGCCATCCAGCAGGCCGGCTACCTGGAAGCCTTCGTCGATACCGAGAAGGGGGCCGTCGCGCCGATCGACACCGGGCCGGAACCCTCCCGCGAACAGGAGGACGCACCGGGAAACGGGTTGGTGCGGACGCCGTTGGAACAGGAATTGGCGGTGGCCGAGGTCGTCTACCACGACTGTCTGCTCATCGCCCGGGACATGCTGCACGACGTCCAGGCCGGCGGCGCTGTCGATGTCCGGGCCTGTTCGAGCATGGTGGACACGGTCATCGACAGCGCCGTGCGCAATCCCGACGCCCTGCTCACCCTGTGCAAACTGCGCCGCCACGACGCCTACACCTTCACCCACGGCGTCAACGTCTCGGTCGTGGCGGCGGCTTTCGGCGTCTATCTGGGATTCTCCCCCCAGGAGCTCAAGGAACTGGGGCTGGCCGGCCTGTTCCACGACGTGGGCAAGACCAGGATTCCCGACGCCATCCTCAACAAGCCGGGGCGGCTGACGGACATGGAGTTCGCCCGGATCAAGCGGCATCCCCTGTTGGGGCGGGACCTGATTTCGGGGCTCAAGTTGCCGGAGGGCGTTCTTCGGGGCGTGGCCGAGCACCATGAGCGGTTCGACGGTTCGGGCTATCCCAATGGTCTGGCCGGGGAGGCCATCCATCGCTGGGGCCGCATCCTGGCCGTGGCCGATGTCTACGACGCCATGACCAGCCGGCGCAGCTACAAGGGGCCCATGCTGCCGACGCGGGCCCTGGCCGTCATCCACGGCATGCGGGGCCGCGATTTCCCCGTGGCCCTGGCCGAACGCTTCATCAAGTTTTTGGGCCCGTATCCGGTGGGCAGTTTCGTTCGGCTGACCAACGGCGAGTACGGCTTCGTCCGCACCTCGAATCCGAAAAAGCCGCTCTTGCCGGAAATCCTGGTGGCCTTCGACCAGGACATGCGGCCGATTCTGCCGCTCCGGGCGCAGGATCTGCGGACCGGCGATTTTCCGGATTTGGCTGTGGCCGAGGCCCTGGACCCGATCCAAAGCGGCGTGGATCCGGTGCCCTATCTCATGGGAAAGGCGCGGTAATCCGGCGGCAATTTTTTCCAGGCATTGTCCTTGCATGGAACCGTTGCGGCAGACCGCCCATGGGAGGACGTCATGGACATTTATACCAGTTATGACACGACAACCCAGCAGATGCAGATCAGTTCCGGCTCCACCACCAAAAAGACGAGCGGAACCGTCACCACCGCCAATTCCGGTTCGGATACGGCCGATTGGTCGTCTACCGCGCTTTCCATGTCCGAATCCGACAGCAGCGGGCTGGTTAGCCCGGTGCTCCAACTCAATGCCCAAAACGAAATCCTGCAGCAGCACCTGACAACCGCCCTGGCCACCAAGTTTGCCGCGGCGGGCATCGACGTCAGCCAGACCATCACGCTGACCCGCGATAGCGACGGCAACGTGCAGGTGGTGGGCGACAACGCCGACAAGGACGCCATCGAGCAGATCTTTTCGGATTCCTCCACGCTGACCGAGGCCTTCAACACCCTGGCCGACAACAGCACCCGGGCCAAAAGCTATACCAGCGCCCAGACCTCGTCCCTGGTGCGCGCCAACGGCTATTCGGCCTACCTCCAGCAACTTTCCGACACCACCAGCAGCGATTCGTCGTCGGGCGATTTTTTCCTGAGCATGCTGGGGAACGATTCGGCGACCTATTTCAGCTGAAGCGCCGGTTCTCCCTCCTGCGCCGGACCTTACAGGAGCAGCAGCCAGCCGGCCCCGCCTTGGGGACGGACCAGACTGGCCGGCAGGGCCGGATCGGGCCGGCCGAACAGGACATCGGTCAAGGCCTGCTCCTTGCCCTGACCGGCCACCAGAAACAGCACCTTTCGGGCGGCATTTATAAGCGGCAGGGTCATGGTCAGCCGACCTACCTGCGGTTCCGCCGTGGTCGGCGGCGGCACGGCGACCACCAGCCGGTTCGTTTCCCGAAGGGCCGGGCTGTGGGGAAAAAGCGAGCCCGTGTGTCCGTCCGGTCCCAGGCCGAGCAGCAGCAAATCCAGCCGGGGCGTCTCTTGGGGACCGCTCCCGCAGGTTCCCCGGATGTCTTCCTCGTAGAGGGCGGCGGCCTGTTCGGGCGGGCGCAGGGTTGCGGGCATGGGGTGAATATTGCCGACCGGGATGGGGGTGGGGAGAAAAAGCAGGGGGGCGACCGTCCCGAAGGTGCTGCGCCAGTCGCCGGTCGGGACCAGTCGTTCGTCGGCGAAAAAGAAGTGGACGGCGTCCCACGGGACGCCCAGGCCTTTTCCGGCCATGGCCGCGTACAGGGGCAGCGGCGTCGCTCCGCCGGACAGGGCCAGCAGAAATCGGCCGCGCGCGGCCACGGCCTGACCGGCGGCCCGGGCGACGGCGGCGAGCCCGGCGGCGAAAAAGGCGGCCGGGTCCGTGAAACGCCGGACGCGTTCGCTCACGGGGTGAGCCCGTGATCCCCAAGCAGTTGCGCCGCCTCCGGGGGGCCGAATGTCCCTGCCGCGTAGGGGAACAGCCGAGCGGCGGAGGTCTGCAGCATGGGGGACAGGAATTTCCAGGACAGTTCGATGCCGTCCCGCCGCCAGAACAGCGTCTGGTCGCCCAGCAGGCAGTCGAGCAAGACCTTGGCATAGGCGGTCAGGCCATGTCGCGGGGCCTCCGCCGCGTAGTTGAAGGTCATGGTCACCGAGCGCAGGCACATGGGCCCCGGCGCCTTGGCCTGGAAGGTCAGGCTCACCTCTTCGTCGGGCTGGATACGCAGGATCAGCCGGTTGGGTTCGATGTGGTCACCGAGGCTCCCCCGGAACATGGAATAGGGCACGGGCTTAAAGTGGATGGCGATCTCCGTGCGTTTTTCCGCCAGCCGCTTGCCCGAGATCAAGGTGAAGGGCACGCCCTGCCAGCGCCAGTTGTCCACATGGATGCGCATGGCGGCGAAGGTGGGGATGGCCGAATCCCGGGCTATGCCGGGTTCGTCGCGATAGCCCGGCACCGGCCGGTCGCCGATGCGGCCGGGACCGTACTGGCCGAGCACCAGCTTCTCGTCCAGATCGGACGCGGTGACGGGGCGCAGGGCCCGGAAGACCTTGGTCTTTTCGTCGCGCACGAGGTCGGCCTCGAAAAGCGATGGCGGCTCCATGGCGCACAGGGCAAGCAACTGCAGCATGTGGTTTTGGAACATGTCGCGCAGCACGCCGAAATGGTCGTAATAGGCGGCCCGATGCTCGACGCCCAGGCATTCCGCCGCCAGGATGCTCACGTGGTCGATGTAGCGGCGGTTCCACAGCGGTTCGAAAATGGCGTTGGCGAAGCGCAGCATCAGGATGTTCTGCACCGTCTCCTTGGCCAGATAGTGGTCGATACGAAAGATCTGCCCTTCCTTGAAGCGGGTGTGCAGGGCGGCTTCCAGGACGCGCGCCGTTTCGAGGTCGCGGCCGAAGGGTTTTTCCACGACCAGCCGGGCGTAGCCGGTGCTTTCCGCAGCCAGTCCGGCCCCGGCCAGGCCCACGGCAATGGATTCGTACGCCGTCGGCGGCACGGCCAGGTAGAACAGGCGGTTGCCGCCAAGGCCGTGGCGGGCGGCCAGCGCCTCCAGAAAACCGGCCAGAGCGGCAAACGAGGCCGGATCGGCGTAGTCCACCTGTCGGTACGAGAGGTGCGGCGCCAGCGCGTCCCAGGCTTCGGGCGCCACGCCGCCGAGGGAAGTCACGGCTCCGGCCAACTGTTCGCGAAAGGCCTCCTCGGAGAGGGCCATCCGGCCGGCGCCGACAATGGCGAAGGTCTTGGGCAGGTGATGCCCGGCGCACAGGGCGGCCAGGGCCGGCACGAGCATCCGGGCGGTCAGGTCGCCGGTGGCCCCGAAGATGACGGCCGTAAAGGGATCGCGCACCTGGTCGAAGCGGCAGGACGGGGCCGGTTCGGGCGTCTGCGGCCGGCCGAGCACCACCTCGGCCAGGGTCGGGCTGGTCGCCTCAGTCATGGTCGTTCCTTTTGACGGCATGGCCGCCGAATTGCTGGCGCAACGCGGCCAGCACCCGGTCCTGGAAGGCGTCTTTTTGGCGGGAGCGGAAGCGTTCCATGAGGGCCATGGTGATGACCGGGGCGGACACGGCACTGTCCAGGGCCGCTTCCACGGTCCAGCGGCCCTCGCCCGAGTCCTCGACGTAGCCCGTAAGCGTGGCGAGCTCCGGATCGGCGGTGAAGGCCCGGCCGGCCAGCTCCAGCAGCCACGAGCGCACCACCGAGCCGTGATTCCACAGGTCGCAGATGGCGGGCAGGTTCAGATCGCGGCCGAAGGGCGAGGCGGAAAGGAGTTCGAATCCTTCGGCATAGGCCTGCATCAGGCCGTATTCGATGCCGTTGTGGATCATCTTGACGAAATGGCCCGAGCCCACGGGCCCGGTGTGCAGGTGTCCGCCCGGGCCGGTCAGAACGTCCAGGGCCGGAGCGAGACGGGCCACCTGTTCCGGGGCACCGCCGACCATGATGCAGTAGCCTTCGGTCAGGCCCCAGACGCCGCCGCTCACCCCGGCGTCGCAGTAGCCGATGCCCTGTGCGGCCGCGCGTTGGCTGCGGCGCAGGTCGTCGGGATAGTGCGTGTTGCCGCCGTCGACGATCAGGTCGCCGGGGGCCAGAAGCGGCAGCAGTGCCTCGAAATGGGCGTCGGTGGCCGCACCCGCCGGCAGCATGAGCCAGACGAGGCGCGGGCCGGGGAGCAGGGCCACCAGTTCGGGAAGGCTTCCCGCCGCGCTGGCGTTGGGGCCTTCCGCAGCCGCGAAATCCAGGGCCTTTTGCACCGTGCGGTTGTAGGCCGCCACGGCGATGCCGCCCCGGACCAGCCGTCTGGCCATGTTGCCGCCCATGCGGCCGAGTCCGATCAGACCGAGTTTCATGCGTTCCTCCGTAGTTCAGGCCGGGTAGCGGGCGATATAGGCGTCCACGTCGAATTTGCGACGGCAGCCTCGGGCGTTCATGTAACGCACCTGGCCGAAGACCGGCCGATCGGCCCAGGGCCGGTCGTGGAGACCTCCCACCGACCACAAGACGCCCACCACGCCGTTCGGGTCCCGGCCGTCCAGGGCGTAGCGGTCGTTCAAGCGCAGGGCCGTGCCCAGGGCCTCTCGCGGCGTGGCCGACCATTCCAGAATTTTTTTGGCCCAGTACATCCGCATGTAGCCGTGCAGGCGACCTTCCCGGACGAGCTGGCGCTGGGCCGCGTTCCAGAGTTCGCTGTGGGTGGCGGCGGCTTCCAGGGCGGCAGGGGAATAGACATACGGTCGGGCATCGCCGGCATGGGCGGTCAGGGTTTTTCGGGCCCAGGCGGGCAGGGCGGCAAAGGCATCGTCGTCCGGCTCGAAATGGCAGAAGTTGTCGGCCAGCTCCCGGCGGACGATCAACTCCTCCAGAAAGGCGTCGGCCCCGGCCGGGGCGTGACGTTTCGCGGCCAGGACCGCCAGGGCGGCCCGCCCCGGAGCCAGTTGGCCGAAATGGAAAAAGGGCGAAAGGCCGGACGTGGCCCGGGCGTTGGGATCGTTCCGGCGCTCGGCGTAGACGGGAAGGTTTTCCTCGATGAAACGTCGCAGCCGGGCCAGGCCGGCGGCCGGACCGGGTTGGGGCTCGGCCACCGGGGCTACGGTCGGGTCGGCCGTGACGGAAGCGGCCGCCGCTTTCCAGTCGACCGGCCCGAAGCCGGTCAGGTTCCCCGCCGGGAAGACGGGCAGGTCCGGGAAGGGCTCCAGGAATTCGGGGAGCAGCCGCAGGATTTTCGGGCGCAAGGTGGCGGCGGCGTATTCCCGTTTGGTCGAGGCGGCCAGGCAGGGCACCACGTTGTGGGCGTCGACCTCGATGAGCGCTCCGGCGAAGTTCCGGGCGACGGCCTGTTTCCACCGCGTCTTGACGCGCAGGGGATCGAAGTCCGTCACGCAGCAGCCGGCGCTGCTTGCTTGAAGAAAGGCGGGCAGGCTGCCGGCCGGGTCGCCGGACAGCAGCACCAGGGGAATGGCGCGGGCGCGCAGATCGGCCTCGGTTTCGGCCAAGCCCGCCAGCAGGAAGCGGTAGTGCCGCACCGTGGCCTCGGGATAGGCCGGGTCCAGACAAAAGACGGCCACCAACGGTGCGCCGGCTTCCCTGGCCCGTTCGGCCGCGTAAAGGAGCCCCCAATGGTCGGCGGCGCGCTGATCGCGGGACAGCCAGCAGACGACCGGTCCTTTTGGGGCGGGCTTTGGGGAAGAAAGGAGCCGCACGCGGGCGGGATGGACCTGCATGTTTCCCTTGTAGGCGGCGGGGCTGGCCGTGACAAGCTGTCGGGAGGACGGCGGCGTCTTTTTGTTACGCCACGGCGCCCTTTTTCACTGCCTCCCACAGGGCGTTTTTGGCGTCCAGATCCAGCCTGTCCAGGTCCAGCCCCCGCTTTTGGGCCAGGGCTTCCATGGCCTTGTAGCGGGTGAGAAACTTGTTGTTGGCCACATCCAGGCAGGAATTGGCCTTGAGCCCCAGGCGGCGGCCGTATTCGGCCAGGGTGAAGAGATAATCGCCGAATTCCTCGGCCATGGCCTGCTCGTCGCCGCTGGCCACCGCCGCCTCGAACTCGGCCCGTTCGGCATCGAGACTCCGGCGCATGGCCGTGTCGTCGGCCCAGGTGAATCCGGACCGGGCCGCCTTGGAATGGATGCGATAGGCCTTCAAAAGCGGCGGCAATCCCTTGGGCAGGGTGGAAAAAAGTCCCTGGCCCCGGGGCTTTTCCGAACGCTTGATGCGCTCCCAGTTGGCAAGGAGCTGTTCGCGGCTTTCCACCGTGACGTCCTCGAACACGTGGGGATGGCGGCGGACCATCTTGGCGGCTTCCGATTCCAGGGCCTCGGCCAGGGTGAATTCGCCCCGCTTGGTGGCCAGCGTGGCCACGAACAGGAGCAGGAACATGACGTCCCCCAGTTCTTCGGCCATGCCCGGCGCGTCGCCGGCGCGGATGCTGTCCACCAGCTCGAAGGCTTCCTCGATGATGTAGTCGCACAGGGTTTGCGGGGTCTGCGTCCGGTCCCAGGGACAGCCCTCGGGACCGAGCAGGGTGTCGAGCACGCCTTGGAGACGGGCCAGGGCGGCGGCATTGGCGGAGGGGTCATTCATGATGCTTCTCCGCGTCGGCGGCGGGGGAGGGCGTCTTCGGGGAAGACACGGCGGACTCCTTGCCGGCGGCGGTCTTGGAGGCGACCGGCGCGGTTGCGGAACCTCCGGTCGTCTCGGATTTTTTGGGAGCGGCGGCGGTCTTGGCCTGATCGGCGGTTTTCTCCGTCATATCGGGCCGGGCCGGCGAGGCCGGTTTCTTTTTGTCGTCGGCGGCCACGGCGGCCGACGGCACGTTTTTGGTCCAGGCCCGCAACTTTTCGTTGATGCCCGGCGGGATGTACTGGACGAACCGGGAGGTGAGCCTCTCCAGCACCGGCACCAGGCGCGCGTCCTTGATCCAGTCCGGGTGGGGCGCGGCCAGCTGGACCAAAAACAGGATCACGGCGGTGAGCAGCACGCCTTTCAGGAGACCGAAGGCGCCGCCGAAGAATCGGTCCGCCCACTCCGTCATGGTGATCTTGACGATGCCGGAGGCGGCCAGGGTCAGAAACCAGACGCCGAAAAGCGCCGCCGTGAAGATGATGAGGTAGGCGGCGGTGCCGGCGTAGTTGCCCGAGATATATTGGGCCACGCGCGGGGCCAGCGCCTTGTGGTAGACCCCGGCGCAATAGAAGCCCGTGGCAATGGCGGCCAGCGATCCCACTTCCTTGACCAGGCCGCGCAGATACCCCCGGAAACTGCAATACAGCCAGATGAGCGCCAGAGCCAAATCAGCGATGTTGAAATGCGGCATACCTGCTCGGGGGGTTGCGGTTGCTGCCGGAAACGACTGCTGGAGGAATCTTAGCAGAGACGGCCCGGAAAACCAAGCGCCGCAGCCTTGTCCGCAATCGGGGAAGGGTATAGAAAGGTTGAAAATTCAAGGAATCCGGCATGGACAACCAGTTGCTCCCCACGGACATCGATGCCTTTCTGGCCACGCGGGTGCTCGGCCAGGCCGAATTGCTCCGGCGCATCAGCGTTTCCCTCTATAAGCACATTCATGGCCTGCCGGCGCCCAACGTGCTGTTGATCGGCAACTCCGGCACCGGCAAGACCACGCTCATGCAGGCCGTCGTCGCCTTTTACGAGTCCATCGAGGAGCTGCTCCGCTTCCGGGTCATGATTATCATCAACGCCAACACCCTGGCGGCCGAGGTGGAAGGGGCGGACCGCACCACCCGGCTTTTCCGCAAGCTGGAGGCCCGGGTCCGGGTGCTTTTCGGGTCGCACCTCTCGGCCGGGGAGCTGCGGGGTTATCTCGAAAACGCCACGGTGTGCGTCGACGAGGTGGATAAGATTTCCGGGCGTATTTCCGGCAAGCCCAACGTGGAGGGCATCACCACCCAATACGCCCTGCTGACCCTGCTGGAGGGCGAGCAGTTCCTCTACCGGACCACGGTGTGGGAAAACGGCCGGGAAGCGGAGGCCGAGATCGCCCTGGACACGGGCAAGCTGCTTTTCATCTGCGGCGGCGCCTTCGAGGAACTCTACGATCAGGTGTATGCCACCATCGTCAACCGGCGCGACGACCGACGGCTCAAAGAAATTTCGGAAGTGGAGAGAAAGCCCGACGGCTCGATGTCGGTGCGCACGGTGACCCGGTTCAAGCTGCAGGATTATCTGCGGCTGGTCGATCTTTTCTCTTACGGCATGATGCCGCAGTTCATCTCCCGGTTCGGTTCCATCGCCATGCTGGAGGAACTCGGCAAGGACGAATTGCGCCAGATCCTGATCGGCGCGGCCAATTCGCCGCTACGGCTTTGCCTGGACTATTTCCGGCACATGGGTATCCGGCTTCTGGTCACGGACATGGCGCTTGCCGCCATCGCCGAGGCGGCGGCCAAGAACGCCCGAATCGGGGCCCGGGCCCTGCGCGAGATATTTAACGGCCTGATCGCTCCCCACGAATACGACCCCTACCATTCCCCCAAGTTCGCCCAAACCGACAAGGGGCCGACGCTGACCATCGACCAGGAGACCGTGACCGCCTACCTGGGACGCATGGAGTAGGGGGGGCGCCGCACCGCTGTCGATCCGGAAAGGGGCCGGCCCGCGCGGCAGACGCGTCGCAACGGCAGCGCTGGCGTAAGGCTTGGGGGGGGACGCCACGGCCTGCCGTGGCGGCAGGCCGTGGCCGGAGTGGTTTTTCGTTAATACCGCGGGGGCGGTGGCGGTGCGTACGGGCTGGGAGCGGGTCCCATGGGCCGGCACTGGCCGTGTCGCCAGGCCAGGTTGGGGGGACACAGCGGCGGGATGCCGCGATGGTTCGGCCAGCAGCCGCGCGGCCCGTCCCAGTGATAGCCCCGGGGGCAGGGCGGCGGCGGTGGTGGCGGCGGACCTTGCGCCTCCACCGGTGCGGTCAGCAGCAGGGCCGAAACGACGATCCCTGCGGCAAGCAACGCAGGCAGCCAGTTTTTTGGAGCATGCGGCATGACGGTTCTCCTTGGGACGCAACGTTGGGGCGGAAAATTACAGCATGGTCCGGCGAATGACAACGGACGCCAGCGGAACTGCTGCCGGCCGCAGGGGGCATGGCCGGAGGCCATTTGCGGCGTCACGTTTTTTTCCTTTGCCAATGCGGCAAATTTCTTGTGAAATACCGTTCCGGATTCTCCCATGAAGCATCATGCCCCCCCTCCCCGCGATCTGACCGGCCTTGACGCCTTTGTCTCGCTGATGACGGAGACCGCCTTGGTCCGCGCCCAGGCCGCCGCCGCCATTTTGGCCGGACGCCCCGTCCCGGCCGAGGCCCTGCCCACCTTGTCCCAGGCCTTGGCCGACCTGGAAGAGGCCGGCGGCCGCGACGGCCGGGCGCCGTTGGAAACGGCCGAGGATCAGGTCGTCACCCTGGACCTCTCCGAGGAACGGGAACAACTGGGAAACGACGTCGTCTACCTGGAGCAGGGGCGGGAAGCCCTGCTCAAGCATCTGGGCCGACGGCATCACGGGTTTCGGGAAGCGGTTTCGCGCGGGCTGCGTCTGGTCTCGGATCTGCGCTGCAACGTGCTCCTCTACGACGGCGACGGCGCCATGCGCGCCTCGGGCCAACGCTTTGCCTCGGCCGTGCAGCCGGCCTGGAACGCCGTGGCCGTGGCCCGCTTCGCCCTGGCCCGGGCCGGCAGACCGCTGGTCTGGACCAGCGCCCCCCTGGACGGTCCGGGCCTGGGAGCGCTCATCACCATGCCGCCCGGCGTGTTCGCCTTCGCCGGTTCCCTGGGACGGCAGTACCGGGCTACGGATGGGCGGGCCGGCGAGGCGCCGTTGTCACCGGAAAAGGCCGCCTTGCTCGATTCCATCAATGCCCGGCTGGCCGCCTTGCTGGCGGACCCCTCCTGGCGGGTTTTCGGTTATGTCGGCTCGGGCGTGCAGTTTTGCCGGGGGGAGACCATCGTGGCGCGCCAGGACGCCAGGGAGACCGTGGATGACGAAAGTTCCCTGGACCTGCTCGAACATATCCACGACGTGGTGGATGCCGTGGACCCCGAGCGCATCCATTTCCGGGTGGAGGACGACGGCCTGGACGTGTCCATCGTGCCCACGTCGGAGCGGGAAGACGTGTGGCGGGAATTTTTACCGGCCGAGGGGCTGCGTTTCGTGGAAGCGGCCCTGGAACTCCACCTCGATCGGGGGCCGCATCTGATCTGCTGCGGCGGCCCGGCCGGGTTGGCCCTGCTCGATGCGCTGGTGACCCGCAACGGAGATACCCGCTGCCTTTTCGTCACGGACCGGGAGGACTTGGCCGGCCGGGCCAGGGCCGTCTGTCCCGAAACCGTGGTCGTGTCCCACCCGGACATGGCCACGGCCGTTCTTTCTTCGGCCGCTCCGTAATCCGTCCCGTCCCGGCTACTTGACGGTCAGGACGCACACGCCGCACCAGTCGTCGGGCGGCGATTCCAGACAGTGGCGGCAGCGGGCCGCGTAGGACGCGGCGGCCAGGTCCCTTTCGGCCAGGGGCGTGAAGCCGGCCAGGGCCGTGTGGAAATCGCCGGCCGCGAAGGCGGCCAGGGCCCGGGCGAAGGCGTCCAGGTCGTCGCGGCGGGCGGCGGCATCCCCCGGCCAAAGCGGTTCGTGGACCGTCACCGGCTCGCCCCGGCCGACCACCGCCACCCGGGCGATTTCCCGGGAGGCGAGCGCCGCGCCGACCGCGTCCCGGGTGGCGGCGGACATCATGGTGAAGGTGCCGAACTGCTTGTTGACCCCCTCCAGCCGTGACGCCAGATTCACGGCATCCCCGAGCATGGTGTAGTCGAAGCGCGACTCGGAGCCCATGTTGCCGACCACGGCCCGGCCGGTGTTGAGGCCTACCCGCATGTGGACGTCCTTGCCGACCAGCTCGCGGAAGGCCGGCCGCAGTTCGGCCAGCCTGTCCTGGCAGCGCAGGGCCGCCCGCACTGCCCGCTCCGCGTGGTCGGGCTGGGAAAGCGGCGCGTTCCAGAAGGCGATGATGGCGTCGCCCTCGTACTTGTCCACCGTGCCGCCTTCCTCCAGGATGATGTCGGTCATGGCCGTGAGATACTGGTTTAAAAAGGCGGTCAGCTCCTTCGGGCCGAGTTTTTCCGAGATGCCGGTGAAGCCCTGGAGGTCGGAAAAAAAGATGGTGAGCTCGCGCAGTTCGCCGCCGAGGCTCATCCGCTCGGGATGGGCGATGAGCTGGTCGATGACGGCCGGGCTCAAATATTGGCGGAAGGCCGATTTGATGAAGCGTTTCTGCCGGCCCTCGGTGGCGTAGGCGGTGAGCACGCCCACGGCCAGGCTGCCGGCCACCGCCATATTGGGCAGGGCCAGGGGCAGCCACAGGCCCATGGCCTGGACGGCCAGGGTAAGCAGGGCGGGCAGGGGCAGAAAAAGGATCACGGCCAAGGCGCCGCCCCCGGCACTGCCGGTCAGACAGACGGCCGTTCCCGCAGCCAGGCTGAGCAGGGCGGCCAGAACCCAGCCCGCCCCTTCCGGTGCCTGATGGAGAAAGTCGCCGGCCAGGAGGCTGGCCAGGGCCTGGGCGTGAATTTCCACGCCCGAGGTGACGCCGGCCACGGGCGAGGGGCGCATGTCGAGGAGCCCCGGCGCGGAAAAGCCGAACAGCACGATGCGGTCCTTGAACATGGCCGGATCAAGGAGCGGCCGGCCGCCCTCGCGCAGGGCCAGTTCGCTTTGGATCACGGCGGCGGCCGAGACGGCCGGGAAGGCGGCCGGTGCCCGCCAGCGGGGAATGGCCCTTCCCCGGGCGTCCAGGGGGACGACCGTGGCGCCGAGGTGAAGCTTGCCGTCCCGCAGGACCGCTTTGATCCCCGGCTTGGCCTGGGTGTAGGCGGCCAGGGCCAGGGACGGGACGACCCGGCCGTCGAAAATGGCGAACAGCCCCAGGCGACGGTAGATGCCGTCCGTGTCCGGATCCTGGCTCACATTCCCGAGGAGTGCGGCGCCGGCGGCCACGTCGGCCACGGGAAAAATGGCCCGAGGCATCGTTATTGCCTGACGTTGGCCGCCCGGCCAGGCTTCAAGGCCCGTCATGGAAAAATGCCCCGGCGGCGTCGACGGCGGCCAGACGCGGGCTTCGCCGGTCTCCCGGCCCAGAAAGACCGCCAGCACCCAGCGGTCGAACCGTTTGCCGGCGTCGGCCAGGGCCGCGTCATCGCTGACGCCGTAGCTCGACGGTTCGGTGAAAAGCGCGTCGAAGGCCACGGCCGCCGCCCCGCCTCGACGGCAGAAGTCCAGGATGGCGGCGTAGACCTCCCGCGGCCAGGGCCAGGACAGGCCGTTTTCCTTCTTGGCCCAGTCCAGACTGGCCTGATCGAGCACGATCAGGCGCACCGCAGCCGGTGCCGTTTTCGGGGCGAGGATTTGGGCCCGCCAGTCGAAGGCCCGGGCCTCGAACGTCGCCAGCAGGCCGGTCAGCGACAGCACCCAGGCCAGGACCAGCCCGGCCAGCCCGGTCAGCAGCCCGTACAGAAGCCGCCGGTTGACGGCACCGGCAGAGCCGGACCGGGGCGCGGCTCCGTATCCGTCGGGGGGCGTCTCCCCTTTACGGGGCGACCGGCGGGCGAGGCCCGGGACTGGGGGCTTTTGGGGCATGGTGTTTCTCGTTGGGTGTGGTGTCGACGTTACGTGCCTTTCGTCGAGGGGGCCCGGGGGGCATTATGCCCCCCGGCAGGTCCAGGGCAGCGCCCTGGCGAGGCCTGGGGCAGCGCCCCAGGCCCCGGGGCTTCCCCCGGTTCCCCCCTCTAGATGTTTCCCAGCGCGGCCTTGAAGCGGGCGACGCGCGCGGGCGGTTCGGTGATTTCGGTCACCCGGGCCAGCCCGGCCAGTTGGGCGATGCGGTCGGCCGGAGCCGGGTGGGTCTTGGCGAAGTCCGTCCCGCCCGGATGCAGACGTTTCTGCATCTCGGCCAGCATGATGGGCAGGCCGGCCGGGTTGTAGCCGGAGCGCGTAAGAATGGTGACGGCCGTCTTGTCGGCCGCGAATTCCAGCTCGCGGGAATAGCCGTTGTTGACCATGGTGGACATGATGTCGCCTATGCAGTCGGTAAAAAGGCTGGTCAGCTGGGGCAGGTTGCCGCCGGAGGCCTGTTTGACCGCCTCTCCGCCGATGACGGCCAGGGCTTCGGTGACGCGGGAGCGCTTGATGGCCCGCAGGGCGTCCTTGTTTTGGACGTGGCCGATTTCGTGGGCCAGTACGGCGGCCAGGGCGTTCTCGCCGGCGCAGCAGTGGAGCATGCCCCGGGTGATGAAGATGAGGCCGCCCGGCGCGGCGAACGCGTTGATATCGGTCGAATCCATGATGAGGAAATGGTAGCCGCCATAGGTCTGCGGCATATCGGAGAACATGGCCAGGGCCTGGCCCACTTCGTTGACGTAGGCATTGGCCCGGGGATCGTTGACGGGAGGATACTTGGTGAGCAGGCTCGCGCCCACGGACCGACCGATGTAATATTCCTGCTCCGGGGTGAACTCCTCGGAAGCATGGGCTATGGCCGTCACGCCTTTGACCGCCGAGGCGGCGTAGCTGCCGACCGTGCCGACGTTGCCGCCGCCACCGCCCGGGCCGCCCAAGGCATCCAGCACGCGGGTGATGGAACCGGGATCCTGACAGGCGGCCAGGATGCCGAGGAGCAGGACCGCGCCGCCGCAAAGACCGAGGATGCGCCGTCTCATCGGGCGCCTCCCTGGGGCTTGATGCCGCCCTGGGCCAGGAAGGCAAGCAGAGTGGCCGGGTCGTAGGTGATCCGTTCCATGCGGTCGATGGCGGCATAATCGCCGCCGTGGCCGCGTCGGTAGTCGGCTTCGACCTGGGCGGAGAAGCCTTTGCCGGCCAGGGCCATTTCCTTGCCGGAGACGCCTTCGGCCGCGCCCGAGCCGCTGGCCAGGGCCAGCTTCTTGTCGGTCAGGGCCGAGCGGTGCATCCAGCCGCTGGCGCCGCCCGGCAGGGAGACCTTGAGCCAGTCGCCCTGTTCCTGCAAAACGTCGACGGGTTGGCCGTACGCGGCGCGGCTGACGATTTTGCCGAGAAAGGACGGGTTGTCCCGAATCTGCCCGTCGCGCACCTGCACGTTCATGACCTTGGCGGCCAGGGCCAGTACTCCGCACAGGCACAGGGAAAGGCCGAGGATTGTCGCCGTCTTACCAATGCGCATGAAGGCCTCCTTGATGGGTCGTCAACAGGGATGGGTGCCCTCCCCAGCGGGCAGGCGGGCGGGCCGGATTGTTTTGCGATATTCCCGGGCCGACGGCAACAGGCAAAGAAAGCCGCCCGTGGGGCGGCTTCCGGAGGGGCAGCGGGGCCGCGTCTACCTGCTTACGACGGTGTGGGCCAGTTTTTCGAAGTAGCGGATGATGCTCGCGTGGTCGTCCTCGCCGCAGCCGTCGGCCAGCATGGCCTGCATGATTTCCATGACCGAGGCCGTCAGCGGCAAGGGCGCGTGCAGGGCATGGCCCGTGCGCATGACGTTGGCCAGGTCCTTGACGTGCAGTTTGATGCGAAAGCCCGGCTCGAAGTGGCGGTCCATGACGAGCGGCGCCTTGGCGTCGAGCACGGTGCTGCCGGCCAGCCCGCCCCGGATGGCCTCGTAAACCAGCGCTGGTTCCACCCCCGCCTTGGTGGCCAGGACCAACGCCTCGCACATGGCGGCGATGTTGCCGGCCACGATGATCTGGTTGGCCAGCTTGGCCACGTTCCCGGCGCCGACCTCGCCCACCCGCACCACCGAGGCGGCCATGGCGCCGAGCACCGGCTTGACCGTCTCGAAATCGGCCGCGGCGCCGCCGGCCATGACCGACAGCGTTCCGTCGATGGCCTTGGGCTCGCCGCCGCTGACCGGGGCGTCGAGAAAATGCACGCCGGCTTCGGCCAGGGTCGCGCCGATCTCCCGGCTGGCCAGCGGGGCGATGGAGCTCATATCCACCACGTAAAGGCCCGGCCGGGCGCCGTGGATGACGCCGCCCTCGTCGAGGAGCACCGCGCGCACCTGCGGGGAATCCGGCACCATGGTGATGACCAGCTCCGAGGCGGCGGCCACGGCCGCAGGCGTTGGGGCGTAGGTTGCCCCGTGGGCCGTTACGGCCGCGACATTGGCCATGGTGCGGCTAAAGACGGTGAGCGCGTAGCCGGCCTTAAGCAGGTTGCGGCACATGGGCTTGCCCATGATGCCAAGACCGATGAAGCCGATGTTCTTCATGGAAAAATCCTCCGGGGAAAATAGTCCCGACGGTCAAACGCGGAAGCTGTCTCGGCGGACGGGGGCGGCCGCCCGGCGGCCAGACCTGATGCCACCGGAGCCTCGTGCGGGGGGTCAGAGCCTAAGGCCCATCTCCTTGATCCAGGCCAGGGAGGAGGCCGTATCGGGTTCGGGCACGTATTCCAGGCCCACGTAGCCGTCATAGCCCAGCCGGTCCAGCTCGGTGAAGAGCAGGGGAAAATCGAGTTCTCCCGTGCCTGGCTGGTGGCGGCCCGGGGCGTCCGCGATCTGGATATAGCCGATATGGTCGATATGCTCGCCCACGGTCGCGGTCGGATTCTCCCCGGCGCGCTGGGCATGATAGACGTCGTACTGGATGGCCACGTTGGGCCGGTCGACCGCCGTGATGATTTTTTCCACCTGATCCGTGCGGTGCAGGAGAAAATCGGGGGTGTCGAAGGCGTTGACGGCTTCGAGCAGCAGGGTGCGTCCGTGTCCGGCCAGGACATCGGCGGCATAGATGATGTTGTCGACGAGGGTTGCGGTCGCCTCGGCTTCGGAAAAGTTGGGAGGCCGCACCCCGGCCAGGCAGTTGAGCCGCATGACGCCAAGGGCGCGGGCGTAGTCGACGGCCAGATCGACGCCGCGCCGGAATTCGGTCTCCCGGGCCGGATCGGCGGCGAGGCCCCGGTCTCCGGCGCCCCAATCGCCGGCCGGCAGATTGAACAGGACCTGGGCCAGTCCGTTGGCTTCCAGGAGATCGCGCAACCGTGCTTTTTCAAAAGCGTACGGAAAAAGGAATTCCACATGCCGGAACCCGGCCGCCCTGGCGGCGGCGAACCGTTCCAGAAAAGGCCGTTCTGTGAAAAGCATGGTCAGATTGGCGGCGAATCGGGGCATGGTGAACTCCGTACGGCAGAGGTTTCGGGGGGAAACGGAGCCGGGACAGATGCAAAAAGGCGAACTCATGTTAACCGGAAGCGGCCGGGAATGGAACAGCCCCTTTTGGCCTCGGGGAGGGGCTTGCGCGCGGTTCGTTTTTTAGGGAGCCGGAGGGTCGGTGCCGTTCGCAGCGGCCGGGGACGTTTTTTTCTCCCTGGTCGGATCGAAGGAGGACGCCCCGGAGAGGAAGCAGGACACCATGTGGTCGACGCTTGCCTCATTGACCATCAGCATGTCGGTTTGCCGGGTGAATTGCAACAGGCGTCCCAGATGGCCGAGCCGTTCCGCGATGACCTCGGCCGGAAATTTTTGGAACCGGGCGGCCACCCGGTCGGATACCGTGTCCACGCCGAAGCCGAGGCTGGCCAGGATGCGGGCGATGGCCCGGGCCCGGCGGGCGCGTTTGACGTCGTCGGCCGCGCCGCCGGAAAAGGTGAACGTGATGTAGTTCTTGTTGACCGTGGCCCCGCAGTAGCAGTCGAGCACGCCGTAATGGTAGCCGATTCGGGAGCTGAAATTGAGGTACTTGTCGGAGATGACGGCATAGGATCTTTCACCGAAACGTTCCCGGCCGAGCAGGGGACGGGCGAGCATCTGTTCGGAAACCACCGACAGGAAGCCGCGGAAGCTGACCGGACGCGGCGCCGTGTCCTCGCTTGTGAGCACCAAACCGGACAGCAGGGCGGCAAACGGGCGGGAGGTGATGTCCTCCGGGGCCACGTTGGCCTTCCGTCTCGCCTCCTCCCTGATGCCGCCGCCAAGGTCGATGATGCGCAGATCAAGGGCGGTTGCCGCTTCCAGCGTGGTGGAGACGCCGTGCTGCCCGGCCGCCAGATCGCTGACCGCGAACATGGCGTCATAGGACCACTCATGCACCAGCCGGGTGATGTCGTGCAGGCTGCTGCAGCCCGTTGCGGCGAAATTCGGAGCCTTGGGATCGAGCAGATGCAGGGGGGTAATGTACGTGGCCACCCGGCGCAGGATGGCGTGGATCTGGGTCCCGGCCATGAACATCGGGCATTGGCCGCCGAGGGACAACAATTCGTCCATTTTCCCCCGGTAGATGCGGCCCGAGGTCGCGTCCACGGTGATTTTTTCGCCCTGGTGCAGCAGCCGGGTGGCGTCGGCCAGGCCGAGCAGGGTGGGCACGCCGAATTCCCGGGACAGCGAGGCCATGTGGCCGGTGATGCTGCCGTGCTCCGTGACGATGGCCGCGGCCCGGCCCATGACCACCATGAATTGCGGCGAGCTGTGAGGCGCCACCAGCACCGCCCCCTGGGGGAAGGTTTCCAGGTCCGCTTCGGCAAGGACCAGATGGATCGGTCCGGCCCCGACGCCGGAACAGGCGGTCTGGCCGCCCGTGGCCAGAAGCTGGGCGCCGGGGGCGGGCGGGGGAAGCGGAACGCTTGTCGGCATCAGGCCCGTCAGGGGGCGCGTCTGCAGGATGCAGGCCTCGCCGGAGGGACGGATGGCCCACTCCATATCCTGGGGGCGGCCGTAATGGCGTTCCAGGGTCAGTCCCCAGGCGGCGAGCTGCCGGGCCTGGCCGTCGGTCAGGCAGGGAACGCGGCGCATCGCCTCGGGCACCGGCGTGTCGGCCAGGCCGCCGTCCGCAGCCAGGGCGAGCATGCGGGGCTTTTCGGGCGTCTCCCGGTAGGTCACGTCCAGGGATTCCCGTTCGAGTCGCAGCGTGTCCGGGGTGATGACGCCGTCCACGGCATAGGGGCCAAGCCCCCAGACGGCATTGATGACGAGTTCGCTGCGTTGGGGATCCTCGGGCAGCCGGGTGTAGAGTACGCCGGCGGCCCGGGCCGGCACCAGGGCAAGGCAGGCGACGGCCATGGCGATGTCGTCGTCGGGGATGCCCTGCAACAGCCGGTAGGTCATGGCTCGCGGCGTATAGAGGCTGGCCACGACCTGGCGGTAGGCATTTTCGAGCCCGTCCGGCGCGACGTTTAAAAGGGTGAGGTATTGGCCGGCGAAGGAGCGGTCGCCATCCTCGCCGATGGCGCTGGAGCGAACGGCAAAACGGCTGGGGTCGTTTTTTCGGACAGCCTCGATGCAGGCCGAGGCCGTGCGGATGCTTGCGGTCACGGCCGGGGGGAGGGGGGCGCGCAGGATGGCGGCCTGGATGTCCCTGGCCCCGGCGGCCAGGGCGGCCGGATCGTCCGGGGCCAAGTCCCCAAGCCGGCCGGAGATGGTGGCGAACAGCCCGGACTCCTCGAAAAAGGTCCGGAAGGCGGCGGTGGTCACGGCGAAACCGGCCGGCACGGGCAGTCCGACCCGGTTGGCGATCTCCCCGAGATTGGCGCATTTGCCGCCGACTTGATCCGCCATGTCGCCGGTAATTTCGGACAGATCGAGGACGAGGCTTTCCCGGTGCGGCGTTGCCCGGCACGCCATGGCGGTTCTGATGGCGGCGGACAGGCGTTCGACCAGGGCCAAAAGCTCCGGCTGGGGGCGGCCGGACAGCCGCGCGTAACTTTGAATCATCCTGGTGGTATGGGCAATGGCCCGATTCGACCGGGCGCGGATGCAGCCCATGCCGAAGACCTCGCTGCCGGTCTGCATGGCCACCATTTCCGAGCATATTTTGAGCAGCTCGGTGTTGGCTTCCAAGAGCGTTTGGAACTCTTTGTATTTTTTTTGAAATACGGAGCCGGTCTCCTCCCGGAAGCCGGCGGCCGACCGGCGGGAGAAACTGGTGAAAAGTGCCCGGAGACCTTCCCAAACGGTGCCCATGCCTACCGCCTGCCCGCCGGGGCGGCCCGGGCGGGGCGGCTGGCGGCACAGCCGGCTGTGGTGTCGCTCATGGCGATCTTGTCCTCCTTCAGGCCGGGCACCGGGATCGGACGAGGCTGGCGGCCAGGGCGTTTCCCGGTCAGGTCCGGGAACCGACGGGGAAAACGCCGGCCGGGTCCACGCCCAGCAGGGGGGCCAGTCGGTGCAGGCTGTCCAGGGCCGAGGCGAAGTCGTAGCGTCCCATGGCCGCCATCAGAACGGCCAGTTCCTCCGGAGGCGGGACATCGGCCGTCAATTCGCGAAGGACGGCCAGATCCTCGTCGGCCTGGATGCTGCCGTCGCTTAAATGGCCGGCCAGCCGCCGCATGACCGACCGCAGGGCCCTGGCGGAACCGAATTTGGTCGGCCGGTCGGACCGGCGGGACTGCGGACGCTTGGCCAGCAGATGGCCAAGCGCTTCGAGCAGCTCCTTGCGATCGAACAGCTTGCCGAGACAGGCGTCCATGCCGGCCTCCCGGCAGCGGGCGCATTCGTTCCCCGGTTCGTGCGAGGTCAGGGCCACAATGGGGATATCCTGGGCGCACGGCGGGTTGACGCTGGCGGCGAGCAGCGCCCGGATGAGCTTGGCCGCCCGGACGCCGTCCATTTCCGGCATTTCGATGTCCATGAGAATGCAGTCGAAAGGGCGTCCCGGCGCTTTCTCCCCGAACAGCAGGCGGCAGGCCTCCTTGCCGTTGACGGCGGCCACCACCTCGTGACCGGCGTCGGTGAGTATTTGGGTGAAGATGGCCCGGTTGAGCCGGGCGTCGTCCACCAGCAGGATCCGCCAGGTCGGTGTCGCGGCCGGGCTGGGAGCGGGCGACACGGGCCCGGCAGGGGGCGCCAGCTTGGCGGTGGCGGCTATGGTGCGTTTTAGGGCGGCGGCGAAGGCGTCCAGGCTGGCGTCCGGGGGAAGGCGGCCCTGGGCCAGCGAGGTTTCCAGGTCCCGGGCCGCTGCGGCCAGGGCGTCGGCCGCGATATTGCCGGCCACACCCTTGACGGTGTGGGCCAGGCGTCGGGCGGCATCCAGGTCCCCGGCCGCGAGCGCCTGGCGCAAGGTGGTGGCGCAGGCGGCGTAATCCTGCGTGAATTCCGCCGCCACGCTGCGGAGTAACCGTTCATTGCCGCCGAGGCGGGCCAGGGCCGCCGCCCGGTCGAGGCCGGCTTCCTGATCGGCCGGCGGCGTTTCCGGCCGGTCCATGCGGTGGTCGGGTTCGATGATCAGGGACGGTCCGGTCCTGTCGTCGGGACCTTTGGAGACGGAGGCGGCCGGGGCGATCCATTGGCCGAGGGTGGCCAACAGCTGGTCCGCGTCGATGGGCTTGGTCAGGTAATCGTTCATGCCCGCCGCCAGGCAGCGGTCCCGGTCCTCGGTCAGGGCATGGGCGGTCAGGGCCACAATGGGAAGATCGGCCAGTTGCGGCAGTGCCCGGATGTGCCGGGTGGCGGCCAAGCCGTCCATGACCGGCATCTGCACGTCCATCAGCACCACGTCGTAGCCGGCGGCCTGGACCATGTCCACGGCTTCGCCGCCGTGTCGGGCCACGGCTACCCTGGCGCCGAAGCGTTCCAGGATTTCCCGGGCCACCTGCTGGTTGATGGAATTGTCCTCCACCAGAAGGATCCTGGCGCCGGCCAGGGGCGGGCCGGCCGCCGCGCCCGGGTGCGGGGCGGGGTGGGGGCTGGCGGTTTCGGACGGGTGCTGCGGTTTGGAACCGTCCAGTTGCAGATCGAGGGCAAAGGAGAAAAGCGTGCCGCGCCCCAGGGCGCTTTCGGCGTGCAGGTCGCCGCCGAGCAACGTCACGCCGCGCTGGACGATGGCCAGGCCGAGGCCGGTGCCGCCGTAGGGACGCGACAGGGAACCGTCGGCCTGGGTGAAGGATTCGAGCATGGCCGGAATGGTTTCCGGGGCCATGCCGATGCCGGTGTCGCGTACGGAAAATTCCAACCGGGCCGTGCGCCCCTCCCGGCCGAGGCAGCGCGCGGCCAGAAGCACCTCGCCATCCACGGTGAATTTCACGGCATTGCCGACGAGATGGCCGAGAATCTGCTCCAGGCGGACGGTATCGGCCAGCAGGCGGGTGGGAGCGTCCGGATCGAGGCGGGTGCGCAGAACGAGCCCTTTTTGCCGGGCCGATTCGGCAAACCGCTCCACGACGTGGTCCAGCATTGCGACGAGGTCGCAGGGGACCGGAAGCACATCGGCCACTCCCTTTTCCAGCCTGGAGAAATCGGTAATGTCATCGACGACGTCGAGCAGCGCCTTGGCGGAGGTCCTGATTTTGACAAGGTAATCCGTCAGCTTCGGGTTGTGCGTTTCGGGGAGGGCCAGGTTGGACAGGCCGATGATGGCGGACAGCGGCGTGCGCATTTCGTGGGTCATGCGGGCCATGAAATCGGCCTTGGCCTGGGAAGCCGCCTGGGCCTCGCGACGCAGGGTGGCGATAACGCCATCCGCCGCGGCCAGGGCCTGTTGCAGCAGCTCCGGTCCGCTTAACGTATCGGCCGAGGTGGACGCCCGGGCCGAGGCGGCAAAGGATTCCTGCGCCATGGGGCCTCCGCGGTTGGTCTGGAAAAGGGTTGGCCACGGCCCGAAGCCATTGGCGCAACTTCATGAAAATTGGCTTTTTCCGGAGTCTGCGTCAAGGCCGGTCGGGGAACGCGTCGCACGGCCGGGGTTTCCCCCGGGGCCATTCGGGCGTAGAGCAGCCATACAAGCCAACCCGGCCGGAAGGCCGGTTGCGATCCGGAGACGGCATGAACGCAGCACCGCTTATTACCGGCGACGGACAGCTCGTGGACGTCGGCGAGATTCACTACGACGAGGCCTTGGCCGCGCCCGAGGCCCACGGCGTGACGCGGTTTTCCAACACCAGCGACGCCCTGCGCGGGCTGGTGCGCGACCTGTGCGACCGGGCCGCCCGGGAGTCCCGGCCGCTGACCGATTTCATGGACATCAGCGGCCGCAGCGGCCATTCCCGCATCGGCCTGGACGTGCGACTCTCCGGCGCGGCGCCGGCGGTGTCCGACGTGGCCAGGACGGTGGAAATCCCGGTTGTCGTGACGGCCCTCAATCCTGTCCTGGCCGCCTCCCTGGCCGATTTGCGCGGACTGTGCACCGGCGGCGGGGTGGATATCGGGCGGCTTTTTATTCCCCGGGGGCCCAGCCTGACCCGGGACGAAATCGTGCAGGCCCTGGACCGGGGCTGGCTGCTGCTGCCCGAGCGCCATGCCTTGACCGATGACGGGGTTGTGGAAATTCCTCTGGAAAACATCCGCTACGTGCTGTCGGGCCGGTTGCTGGGGGTCGGGCACAATTTCGCCGAGATGGTGGTCAAGGGCAAGCATGGCCTGGGCATCTTCCAGAGTTTGTCTCCCGCCGGCTTGCCGGCGGCGCTTGGGTCCAAGGAATTTCTGGTCGGGGCGGTACGCATCGCCCTGGGTCCCTTTACCGCCTGTATCGACCGGGATCTGGCCAGCCCCGGGGTGTTCCATCTGGCGTCGCGTCTGCTCGACGGCATCCGCACCTCGGGCATCATGGTGCCGCGGCAGGTGGAGATCTACAACGGCGGCGATCAGCCGGTCGCGACGGAGGAACTGGCCGCCCGGATCCGTCTCTATTCGCCGGATGCCCAGGTGGCCAAGCTGGCCGGCCGCGTCCTGATCCCGGGCCGGGCCACGGAGATCCTGGCGGCGGGAGTGGATTTCGCGGATCTGACGGACATCTTCACGCCCGAGGCCTGCCGCATCCTGCTCGACGAAGTGACGGCCGCCCCGGAACAGGGCGGTGTCTATGGCCGCATCTTCATGCCCGGCAAGATGATCTCCATCCCTTGGGAACAGGAGGAAGGGGCATGGCTTCAGGAATTTCAATGGCGGCTGGTCTATGAGTACGCCCGGGGCAACATTCCCGAAGGCGTGCTGACCGGAGAGGAGATTCCCAAGCGACTGCGTCCCTTCCTGGAAGACCTCAGGTACGTCGGCGGCGAACAGACCTTGTCGAAGGTCTTCGTTTCCGACGGATTGCCGCCGGTCGACACCTTGCGGGTGCTCAAGCGCAACGGCATCGGCGTGGTGGTCGCCCGGGGCATGGCCTGTCTGCCCGGCCGGGTCTGCCGTCGCCCCAACTTCCGCATGGACCAGACGCTCTACGAGGAGTTGGTGCGCCTGGAAGCCGAGGGCATGCGGTTTTATCTGCTCCTGGATTTTGACGGCCAGTCCCAGGTCCGGGAATTCTATCGCGGGCTGTGGGTCACCCGGGAAGGCAAGCGGCGTTTGCCGTTGGTCCATACCACCATGGCCATGTTCGGTTCGTCCTGCGACGTGCTGCGTCCGGTTCTGGAGGAACCCATCCGGAAGTTTTTCCGTCGGCTGCGCGATAATCCGCGCCTGGGCGACAGTTTCGCCGTGGCCCACGGTTCCGGTCCGGGCGTCATGCGCACCGTGGACGACGCGGCGGCGGAGCTCGGCATTTACCGCATCGGTGTCGGCATCGATGCCGACGAGATCGGGCAGACGCCCAATTTCGCCCCTGATGCCGTGGCCCAGTTCACCAACCTGGCCATGAACACCCGGCAGGACATCCTGGATCGGCGCTCGCTTTTTAAGATCTTCAGCCTGGGCGGATTCGGCACCAGCTATGAGGTGAACATGGCGCTGACCTTCATGAAGATCGGCCACTGCCTGCCCGCGCCGTATATTTTCGTGGATCCGCTGGGCTTGGGGCCGAACGGCGGCCGATTCTGGGAGCAGGCGCTCGGACAGTTCCGCACCCTGGCGAGCAACCTCGCCGCCGGCGGCCACGAGCTGGGGCCTCTCGGCCCGGCCTGGATCGTGGCCTGCTGCCATGAAGCCCAAAGTTACGAGGAGGGCGGGGACGTCATCGAGGCCTTTATCGAGAATCCGGCCCGCTACTGGCAGGAACGGGGGATTCCCCTGGAGCGGGTTCGGCTCGCCTGGGAAAATCTCACCAAGGCCGGCGCGGCCATTCCCGACTACATTGCCGAGGCCCTGGCCGGGGCCTGACAGGTTGCCGCCGGCGGCCGGGGCGCTGCCGGGGCCCTTGTCCGGGGACCATTTTATAGATTTATTCTCGTGCGAGGGGTCCGGGGGCATCATGCCCCCGGCGAGATCCAGGGGCAGCGCCCCTGGCCGCCGGAGGCATGCTTTACGCGCGCGTCCGGGAGCGGGCGAAGGCGGCGAAGCGCTGGTCTTCGTTGCGGATGTGGCCGATGAACCATTGGCCCAGGAATTCCAGCATTTCCAGGGAGACCAGTCCCGGTCCCTCCTTGGCCCGCTCCTCCAGCTCGCCGACCATGTGGCGGAAGGTTTCGTGCAGACGGCAATGGGCGGTCAGTTCCGGATACCCCCAGGCGTTCATCAGGGCTTCTTCGTCGCAGAAGTGGGTATCGGCGTAGATATGCATGCCTTGCAGGGCATCCAGGAGGCCTTGCTTGTGGGCGCCTTCCCCGATGCGGGCGCCCAGTTCGCCGATCATATCCAGGAACAGTTGGTGCTGCTCGTCGATGTCGGAAAAGCCGGTGGCCATGGGCACCTCGAATCGCAGGACGTGCATGGTGCATCCCTAACGGGGAAGGTAGCCGGTGTCGGTGCGGGCCGGTAGGCCGGACTTGGCCTTGCCGGCGGTCGCGGGCTGGCGTTCCTGCCAGCAGGCCCGTTCGGCTTCGAGCATCCCCCAGTTGGTGAGTTTGATGGTATTGCCGGTTCCGGTCTCCGGATCCTCGCCCTCGGTGCGCTGGAGAATAAGGCTGAGCGGCCTGGCCCAGGGGTCGTTGAAGGACCATTTGTTCCCCATGGTCCGGCCGTCGATGCCGCCCTTATATTCGGTCGGATCGCCGTAGCGCGCAAGCATTTCGCCGGCGATCTTACGGAAAAAGTCCAAGCTTTCGTCACGATAGTGCATCTTGATCCGGATGACCCGGCCGGGAGCGGCGCAGGTACCCACCAGCACGTAGCCGCCGGCATAGTACTTATCGGGGACGACGGGCAGACGGCGCAGCCAGGGGGAACCGTCCACCGCTCTGGATTTGTGGGTTCGGATGCGGCTTTTCATATGGGCGGCCACGCCGCCGAGTTCGATGCCGGCCAGATTCGAGGGGGCATCGCCGGCCCAGGCGGCCGCCACGGTCAAAACGGCCAGGACGGTCAACCCAAGGGTGCGACGGATGGGGTGATGATGCATGCGAAACTCCTTGCGGCCCGGTCGGGATGTGTCAGGGAAAAGATCTGCCGACCGTTCCGGTTCCCGTGACGTGGCGATGGGCAGGGGGAAAAAGCAGCGGGGTCGGACGATGCGGGGTCAGCGCCGTTTGCCGATTTTCGTCATGTCGTGGATGCCCCGGCGGGCGATTTCACGGGCCTTGAAGGCATCGAAGTCGAATCTCCCCGGCGCGATGGCGTCATGGCGTTTGCGGGTGGTTTGGCGGATAAAAAACCACAGGCCGGCACTCAGTACGGCGAAGATGCAGACAAAGACGATGATCGTTTGCCACATGGGGCGGCTATAGTCGGAAAAGCAGCCGTTGTCATCCGGGGCTTCGCCGTCCCTTTTCCCCTGCTTGGCGGGCCACCGAAGCGCTTCGGTCCCTGTGGATACCGACCGGGGCGACCCCCCAATCCAAGGTCGCCCTGGCCGGTGCCCCGGGTGAGGCCGGAGAGGCCACGTTGTCCCGCATCAGAACGGCCGGAAGAAGGGACGCGGGGATGCCGGCCAACCAGGGGAAACGCCGGCGCGGCCTGCTGCCTTTCCCTTCTCCGTTTAATTTTTGACCCGCACCATCTGGTGGGGGCCGCCGACGGTGGTCATTTGCCAGACGCCGCCATCCTTCACGAAATATCGCGAATCGTCGTAGCCGCTGGTAACGGAATCGCCATCGACCAGACTGGGCGACCAGCCCTTGAACGTGGCCTGGGATTTGCCGTCCAGGATATAGTAATACATGGCGTACTGATCGCCTTCCTTGACCAGGCAGAATTCATAGCTGTTGGGACGCTTGTACTCCGCCGGTTTCGGGCGGACGAAGCACCCGACGAGTTGCGGGTCCGGCGCCTTTTTCACTACGGAATAGATCGTCGGTTTTCCTGAAAGATCTTTGGGCTGGACGGCATTTACGGTGTTGCATGCGGCGAGGGCAGCCACACACAGGGCCATGCAGGCAAGAAGAGGGATGCGGCGCATGGGACGCTCCTGGTTGAAGGATAGAGGATATGTTGAATTATTCCATTTTCGAAGGGCTGGCAACACCATCGTCGCCCGTGGAGGCGGAAGCTGCCCGGCTCTGCCGGCGGATGCGGTCCAGCAGATGCGGCCAGGCCGCCTCGAACCCCCGGGCATGGGTGACGCCCGGCAGGATCACCTGGCTGGCCCAGGGCGGCCGGCCCAGGCGGTCGAGAAAGGCCGCGGCCAGAAAGGGCGGACAGATCCGATCGTCGCCGCCGCTGATGTGGACCTGGGGCAGGCGGGCCACGGACAGGGCTGCCGCCATGGGGTTGGCCGAGGCCGTCATGGGCGTCACCCGATGCCAGGCGGCAAAGGCCGCCGTGTCGAGATTGCCGGCCACGGTCACGATTTCGGCCACGTCGTCGCGGCTGGCGGCCAGGAGGACGGCCACGCCCCCGCCGCCGGAATAGCCGACGAGATGGAGCCGGCGGGCCCCCATCGCCTGCTTGGCTGCGGTAAGGGCCTGGTCGAGGGCGGCGAGGGCCTCCGGTCCGAAGCGGGCGTCGGTCCAGAGCGCCGGCCGGCAGCCGGCCGGCAGGGGCGCGGCGTACTGGCAGGGCCGCCCCAGGTAGACGAGCTTGGGGGCCGGGTCCAGGACGGCCAGCCTGAGGGCGAGGGGCGTAAGCGGCGTGGGGTCCGGCGATGGGGTCGTCCGGTTGAGGAAGGCCAGGCCGTCGCCTTCGATGTAGACGATCAGGTCCTCGCCCGGTCCGTTGCGGCCAAGGGCCAGCACCGGCAGCCGGGTGTCGGCCGGGGCCAGGGGAGACAGCCCGTGAGCCGCCGCCATGGTCAGGGCCGCGGCGCGCCTGGTTGCCGGATCGGGAAGGGCGGCGCAGCCCGGGAGCGCTGCCGCCAGCAGGAGGGCGAACGTCACAAGGCGCAGGACGGACAGGCGGACAGGACAGGACATGGACGGTCTCCGTGCCCTGGCCTGTAGCTTCCGGCCCGGACGGACGCAAGGGGGCAGGGGCATTCGAGGCTTGCGGCCACGGCGTGCTCCGCCTATACCTTCCCCACTTGCGGCGTCACGGAACCGTCACGCGAGGGTCACTTCCGGGAGGGCCCATGGCCAAGCGCTCCATTACCTTCACCTATCTGGTCTGGACATGGGGATTTTTCCTCCTGGTTTCAAGTGTCGTTTTTGTGTTCGCCACCAGGCAGGCCGAGCGGGCGGTGGTGGTGGAGGCCGAACAGCGGGCCCGGAGTTCCCTGGATTTCGTGCGCTATCTGCTCCGCGAGCGGGCGCCGTTCGCCAACGCCGAGGCCCTGGCCGCGACGGTCGACGCGCTGGGCGAGCACATGGGCTTCCGGTTGACCTACATCGTCGACGGCCGGGTGCTGGCCGACTCGGCGGTCAAGCCCGCCGACGTGGCGGAGATGGAAAATCACGCCGACCGGCCGGAGGTGCGCCAGGCCCTGGCCTCCGGCTACGGTCAGGACGAGCGGCAAAGCCATACCCTGGGTCGGGACATGCTGTACGTGGCCGGCACTTTTACCGGGGCCGCCGGCGCGCCGGCCGGCGTGGTGCGGCTGGCCCTGCCCTTTTCCGACTTGCGCCAGGAACTCGGCCGGCTGCGGCACGTGTTGCTGGCGGTCTTGGCCCTGGTCTTCGCCGCCGGCGGCCTGGTCGCCTACGGCTTGGCCCGGGGCATGGCCGGATCGTTGCGGGAAATTTCCGGCGTGGTGGCGGCCATCGGCCAGGGCGAGTTCGACCGGCGCATCCACATCGTGCCGGCCCGGGATTTCGCGCCGCTGGCCGAAGCCGTCAATATTCTGGCCGAGCGGGTGGGCTCCCATGTCCGGGAGATCGAGGAGCGCCGCCGGCGTCAGGAAGCCATCCTGGACGGCATGGCCGAGGGCGTGGCCATTCTCGATGCCCAGGGCCGCATGGTGGCCGTCAACCGGGCCCTTGTCGCCATGTTCCCCCAGTGTGCCGACCTGGTGGGCAAAACCCCTATCGAGGCCGGCATGAGCCTCGACATCGAACGCTGGCTGACCGGGGAAATTCCCGGTCCGGGTTCGGGGGTTGCCGGACGCTTCGCCCTGCCGGGCGGCCGGCTGGCCGAGGTGAGCGTGGTGCCGGTGGCCGGGACCGGCGAGGCCGGAGCCACCCGCGTGGTCACGTTTCACGACATCACCGAGGCGGCGTCCATGGACGGCATTTTCCGGAATTTCGTTATCGACGCCTCCCACCGTCTGCGCACGCCCCTGACCAAGGTGCAGGGCTATGCCGAAACGGCCCGGGACCTGGCTGCGACGGATCCGGTGGCGGCGGCTGCGGCCTTGGAGGTGATCGGCCGGGGAGCGGCGGAGATGCGCGGCGTCATCGACGACCTGCTGGCCGCGGCCCGGAATCGCTTCGCGGCGGCGGCGACTTCCGCCCCGGCCACCGACGCCCTGGCCGTGCTGCGCCAGGCCCTGGTTGCCGCCGGTTCCCTGCTGCGGGCCCGGGGGGTCACGGTCAGACTGGTGACCTTCCCGGAAGGACCGATTCCGGTGCCGGTCGGGCATGAAGTCCTGGCCCACGTCTTGGCGGCCATGTTGTCCCACATCCCGGAGAGCGCCGCCGTGGCCGTGTCGGTCACGGAGGACGCGGCGGGAGTGGAAATTCGTTTCGAGGGACCGACCTCCCCCGGACCCGTCCTCTCCGATGCGGAGGTGGCGGCTTTCGGCGGGTCGATCGGTGAGGACGGGGCAGGCCGGCTGGTTCGGATCCCTCGCGCCTCTTGCGCCATATGACGGAAACGACCACGGCGCGGACGCGTCCGGTAGCCGGAAGCTGCCGGTGACGTCGCCTGCGTCCCATAACCAGCGGAGACGCGCATGGGTTTTAGCCTGTTCCCCAGGTCTGTGAAATTTTACGATCTTTTCAAGGAACAACATCGCAAGCTGGCCAAGGCGGCCGGTATCCTCGACGATCTGTTCACCTCGTTTGAGGAGGTCGAGGAGCACTGCAAGCGCATCAACATCCTCGAATCGGAGGGGAACACGATAAGCCGGCGCATCGCCAAGGAGCTGTCCCTCACCTTCATTACCCCCATCGACCGTGAAGACATCCATCAGATCAACCTGACCCAGGAAGACATCCTCAACCTCATCAAATCCATCGCTTCGCGCATCGGCCTGTTCGGCTTCGACCGCATCCGGTATCCGGCCAAACGCGTCATCTCCAATCTGCGGGTGATGATCGACGAGCTCGGCGAGGTGCTTGCCCTCATGAGCAAGAACAAAAAGGCCGAGGAAAACATCCACAAGGTGGAAAGCCTCAAGTACGAATGCGAAACGTTGATTATGGTGGGTATCGGGGAACTCTATGACGGCAGCGAGGAGAAGGCCGATTACGCCACCATCCTCGATATCGTCAAATGGAAGCACATTTTCGACCGCATTGAGGATGCGGTCAATCGCACGGAGTCGCTGGCGGACATCCTGGAAGGAGTGATTCTCAAAAATGCTTGAGATTCCCCTCCTGCTGCTGGCCGTAATTGGGATTGCCCTGATTTTCGATTTCACCAACGGCGTGCACGACAGCGCCAACGCCATCGCCACCGTCGTGTCCACCAAGGTGCTTTCGCCCCTGGCGGCGGTGCTGATGGCCGGGGTCTTAAATCTGCTGGGGGCGTTTCTGGGCACGGCCGTGGCCCACACCATCGGCAGCGATATCGTGCGACCGGAGCTGGTCACGGGATCGCAGGCCCTGGTCCTGGCCGCCCTGCTCGGCGCCATTTCCTGGAACATCCTTACCTGGTACTGGGGCCTCCCTTCCTCGTCGTCCCATGCCCTGGTCGGCGGGCTGATCGGCGCGGCCATCGCCTACGGCGGTTGGGACGCGCCGAGCTACGGCTCCATCGCCTACAAGATCCTGTTGCCCCTGGTGCTTTCCCCGCTGGCCGGCTTCAGTTCCGGCTATTTTTTGATGGTGCTGCTTTCCTGGATGGTGCGGACGGCTACCCCGGGGCGGGTCAATTTCCTGTTTCGCAAGCTGCAGATCCTGTCTTCGGCCTTCATGGCTACCAGCCATGGCTTAAACGACGCCCAGAAGACCATGGGCATCATCACCCTGGCGCTTTTCATCTTCCACGAGATCCCGGTGATCGCGGTGCCGTTTTGGGTCAAGCTGGCCTGCGCCATGGCCATGGCCCTCGGCACGGCCACCGGCGGCTGGAAGATCGTCAGAACCATGGGCCACAAGATCTTCAAGCTGGAGCCCATCCACGGCTTCGCGGCCGAGACCTCGGCGGCGCTCGTGATTTGCGGCGCTTCGGCCCTGGGCATGCCGGTCTCCACCACCCACACCATTTCCACCACGGTCATCGGGGTGGGGGCGTCCAAACGGCTGTCCGCCGTGCGCTGGGGCGTCGCCGGCAAGCTGGTGGTGGCCTGGGTGCTGACCATTCCGGTCTCGGCCGTGGCGGCTTACGTTTGCTACTGGCTGCTGGAACTGATAGGCCTCTCGGCCTAGAGACCACCCTCCAGGGAGCGGCAAGGCGGGAACCATGGATGAAGTCCACGGGGCAACCGGCCGGGACAGGCGGCGCGCCGCCCTGGCGACCGACAGGCCCGCCCCTGCCGCGACCGTCCGGCTTTTTCTCGATGCCGACCGCTTCAGGCTCTATACCCGCACCGGCATCGTCCTTTATGCGGCCATCTGGCTGGCGATCATCCTTTTCGGCCATGGCCCGCGCGATGTGAACGGCCGTCTCGTCGGCGGCGATTTCGTGCTGTTTTACAGTGCGGCCAGACTGGCCACCGGACCCCGTCCCTCCTTGGCCTATGCCTACGAGGCCAATTATGCGGAGGAAAACAGCGTCCTTGGCGAGGATATCGTCCATCCGCTTTTTTTCATGCATCCGCCGGTGCTGCTGGTGCCGTTGGCCCTGCTGCCCGTTTTCCCTTTCTGGGCCGCGCTGGCACTTTTCAGCCTGGCCTCCCTGGCGGCCGGTTACGGGGCGGCTGCGGCCTTTGGCCTGCCGCGCAAGACATGCGCAGTGCTTTTTTTCGCGGCTCCGGCCGTGTTTCAATGCCTCAGCCAGGGGCAGCTCGCCCTGTTCGTGGGGGGGCTCGCCACGGGCGGCCTTCTGTTGCTTCCGCACCGGGAAAAATGGAGCGGTCTGCTTCTGGGGCTTTCCCTGATCAAACCCCATATCGTGGCGGCGGTCTTTTTCTACGCTGTCCTGAAAAAGAAATGGCGGCCCTTGTTTTGGGCGGCCCTTACCTTCGTCCTGCTGGCGGTTCTGGCCGAATGCGCGTTTGGCGCAGGGATGTGGCGGGCGTTCTTCGACGCTCTTTGGGGTGCCAAACGGATCGTTGAGCACGGCTCTGCGCCGATTTCGAAAATGACGACGGTGTTTGCCGCGGGCAAGCTTTTCGGGCTGGGGAACGCCGCAGCCTACCTGCTGCAGGGCCTTTCCGCCGTGATCGCCCTGGCCGGGGTCGCCTACGCCGTTTTCGTGGTCCGAAACGTCTGGATCGAGCGGGCGAGCGTCCTGGCCGCCTGCCTGCTTTTGCCGCATTACGCCTACGATTACGACTGGACGCTGGTGCTTTTTTCCGTGTTCGCCCTTGTCCGCGCTTGGACCGAGGCCGGGCAGGACATGCCGCCGTACCTCAAGGCCGTCACGACCGGGGCATACGTCGCACCGCTTCTGGCCACGGCCCTGTCCCGGCTCGCCGGGGTACAAATCGCCCCCTGGCTCCTGCTTCTCTATTTCGGGGGCCTGTTGGCCTTGCCGCCCAAGCCGCGGGAAGGGAGCGGCAGCCGATAGCCTCTCTGCCCCAGAGTTTTTTTCCTTCCCGTTCAGGGCGTCCGGGGGGGGATGCTCCCCCCCCCGGTCGTCGGAGGCATCTTTTTCTTTCCTCCCTCACGCCGCCGTGGCGGCGGCACGATCTGCGTCGCTCATGGCCGCCAGGCGCGCGATCGCGGCCAGCTCCAGGCCGAGGCCGGCGGCCACCCGTCCGCCCCAGTCCGGATCGGCCAAAAAGAACAGGGCGCACTGGCGCAGTTGGATGCGGGGCAGGGCGCCGGCCAGGTGGGCGACGATGTTGCCCACGAGGTGGTCCCGGTCCAGGTCGTTTAAGGCCTTGCGGAAAAACGCCCCGGGCTGGGCGAAGTCGTCGTTGGGATGGTCGTAGGCGAAGCGGCCGGCCTCGCCCTCGAGGGGAGCGTGCGGTTCCGACACCGTGGGCTCCGGGGCCGGACCGCCCAGGCTGTTGGGCCAGTAGTTGGGGCCGGCGCCGCCGCCGTCATCGGTACGCATGGCGCCGTCACGCTGATAGTTGCGGACCGGGGCGTTTTTCGGCGCATTGATCGGGAGCAGCTGGTAGTTGGCGCCCAGGCGATGCAGGTGGGTGTCATGGTAGGAGAAGAGCCGGCCCTGCAGCATCTTGTCCGGCGAGGCGGCGATGCCGGGCACGAAATTGCTCGGGTTGAAGGCCGACTGTTCCACTTCGGCAAAATAATTGACGGGATTTTTGTCGAGCACCAGCCTGCCGATGACGATGGGCGGCACGGCGGCGTGGGGCCAGACCTTGGTCACGTCGAAGCTGTCGTACGGAAAATCGCGGGCCTGCTCCGGGGTCATGATCTGCACTTCCAGCGTCCAGGACGGCGGGTTGCCCGCGGCGATGGCGGCATAGAGATCGCGGGTGGCATGATCGGGATCGGTGCCGGCCAGGGCGTCGGCCTGCTCGCGGGTCAGGTTCCTTATGCCCTGGTCGGTCTTGAAATGGTATTTCACCCAGAAATATTCGCCGGCGGCGTTGTACCATTTGTAGGTGTGGCTGCCGTAGCCGTTCATGTGGCGAAACCCGTCGGGCGTGCCCCGGTCGGAAAAAAGGATGCCCACCTGATGCAGGGATTCCGGGGTCAGCGACAGAAAATCCCAGAACATGGTGGCATCCTTGAGATTGGTCTGGGGCTGGCGTTTCTGGGTGTGGATGAAGTCCGGAAATTTCAGGGGGTCGCGGATGAAAAAGACCGGCGTGTTGTTGCCGACCAGGTCGTAGTTGCCCTCCTCGGTGTAGAACTTGAGGGCGAAGCCGCGCGGATCGCGGGCCGTATCGGCCGAACCGCGCTCGCCGCCCACGGTGGAGAAACGGGCGAACACCTCGGTGCGTTTGCCGACCTGGGCGAGGAACGCGGCCCGGGTGTAGCGGGTCACGTCGGCCGTGACTTCGAAAAAGCCGTGGGCTCCGGCCCCCTTGGCGTGCACTACCCGCTCCGGGATGCGTTCCCGGTCGAAATGGGCGAGTTTTTCCAGAAGATGCACGTCCTGCATGAGGGCAGGTCCGTGCGGACCGGCGGTCGCCGTATGCAGGTCGTTGCCGACCGGTGCGCCAAATCCCGTGGTAAGGGTTTCTTTCGTGGCCATGGTGCGTCTCCCTGGCCGGATGGCCTGTTGTCCCGCGAGGCGGAAGCAAAGGTTTTTGGAGAATCCCTTTCTAGAGGAAAAAGGATACGGCGGCAAGGAGCACGTCGGAAGACGCTTCAGGCCGAGGCCACGGCCCAACCGCCTGTCCCGGCGCTTTTGCCATGGATTCGAATCCGCACGACGCTGGGAAGACTCTGGGATTCCAAAGGACAACGCCCGTTGGCCGCCGGAGGTGTTCCCCCTCGGCGCCATCGAGTACGCGCATGGGGCGTTTGGCCGTTACCGGGCCAGCATGGCCCGCAGCAGATCGGCGCAGCGTTCGGCGCTGTGGCTGGCCCGATAGACGTATTCCACGAAGCGCATGAGCTGGTAGATCTGCCGAAACTCCAGTCCCGAGGCGTAGGCGGCGGCGATGAGCCGGCGCTTGGCCTTGAAGACCTTGAGATGCTGCTGGCGGATGTCGTGGATATGGCTTTTGACGTCGCTGCGGGCCCTGCGGCCGTGCAGGATCAGGTCGATGGCGGCCATCAGGGAAGGCCGCAGCATTTCCACGGTGCGGGCGGCCTCGTCCACGCAGGCCACCAGGGAGTCGGCCAACGGCGGGGACAGGGGGACGTCCCCCAGCCCGAGCCAGGTCACGGCCTCCTGAATGTTGTTTAAGATGTCGTCCTGGCGGCGGGTATAGTCGAGGAACAGGGTCTTATCCACCAGCATGAGCGAAGCGGCGGGCAGATGGTTGCGGATGTGCCGTTTGATCTTGTCCGCCTCGGCCTCCAGGATGTCGATCTCGTTGGCCAACACCTGGAAGCCCCGGTCCTGATGCACCTTGATGGAGCGCTTGAGGGCTTCGTTTAAAAGGGTCATCCCCCGGGCGATAGGCTGGTAGTGGTCCAAAAGGGCGGGGAAATACAGCCGGCGGCGCGGGGCGAGAAAACGTAACGCAGACGCGAGCATGGTACGGCTCCTTGACGTCAGACCGGCCCGTTTTTCGGGCTACGTTCCAAGCTTGCGGCAAAGAAACCGATCCTGTCAATCGGATGGCCCGGAAGAAGTCCTGTCCCGCCTAGGTTCCGTCTCCGGCGGGGAGCGCGGCCTCGGACGCGCGGCATTCGCTCTCGTGCTCGTTGCGCAGGCATTCGATCAGGGTCCCGAGTTCTCCGGTGCGCTGGTTCAGTTCCGCCACGGCGGTGGCCGCCTGTCGCATGCCCGTGACGGTTTCCTCGGAAATGGCGCGGATGCTGGACAGGTTTTGGCTGATCCCCTGCCCTTGTTCGGCCAGGGTGTCGGCCAGGGAGGCCATGCTTTCGACGCGCTCCGAGGTGCGGCCGACGATTTCCACGATGGCGGCCAGGGCCTGGCCCGAATTTCCGGCCAGCCCGGTACACGCCTCGATGGCCGTGCCCGCTTCCTGGGTGGAGGCGATGTTGTGGGTGATGCCCTGCTGGATGGAGGTGACGGCCTGGGTCACCTCATTGGTGGCGTGCATGGTTTTTTCCGCCAGTTTCCGCACCTCGTCGGCCACCACGGCAAAGCCGCGGCCGGCTTCTCCGGCCCGGGCGGCCTCGATGGCGGCGTTTAAGGCCAGGAGATTGGTCTGGTCGGCGATGTCCGAAATGACGGTGGTAATGGCTCCGATTTCCCTGGCCTGGCCGCCGAGGTCCTCCATGCCCCGGCGCAGATCCCGGGCCAGGGTGTTGATGCGCGCGATGGAGGCGGCCACGTCCGACACCGCCGCATTGCCCTGTTTCGCCCTGTCCATGGCCTGGACGGCGTCGTCGGAGACCTCTTTGGCCTGCCCGGACATGTCGCGGGCCTGCCTGTCCATGGCGGCCATGGCCTCGGCGGAGGCGGCCAGCTTTCCGGTCTGGAACTGGCCGCCCCGGGCGGCCTTGGTGACGAGGCCGGACAGTTCGCTGGCGGCCTCGGTCACGGATCGGGCCACGCTGTCGGCTTGCCGGCCGAGGGCAAGCAGGGTGTCGCGTTGCCGGGCCAGCTGTTCCTGCTGGTGTTTTTCCGTCGTCAGATCGAAATAGAAGCCGAAAAGGCCGAGCGGCGCGCCGTCGGCATCCGCGATGGGCGTGGCCGATACCCGGATGGTCCGGGACTTGCCCGCGCCATGGACGATCTCGGTCTCGCCGTGGAAAGACTGCCTGGTCCGGGCCGCCTTGGCGGTGCGGGTGTCCCTGTCGGGGTCGCCGTGGAAGAACAGACCCGGCGTCTGGCCGATAAAATCCTGGGGGTTGCCGCTTTTGCCGGTCAGTTCCAGGAGCAGTCGGTTGGTATGGGAAATCTTCCCGTCGGCATCCAGGATGATGAAGGCGGAGGTGTCGTCAATGGCCGCCAGGACCCCTTCGGTGAAGCTTAAGCGGGTCTTGATGCTGGCCAGCATCTTTTCCAGGGAGGTCTTGAGCCGGCCGAGGTCGCCGGCGATCGGTCCGGTGAAGGCGGCGTGGAAATTGCCGCCGGCCACGGCCTCGGCAAAGGCGATGCAGCGGGCCAGGGGCGCAAGCACCGTGTGCCGGATGGTCAGTAGGATGATTCCGCCCAGGACGACGGCCAGGACGAGGAAGGTCCCCTGAATCCACAGCAGGCTGGCCACCCGTCCCTCCGATGCCCGTTGGAGCATGGACACGGCCTTGTCCATGGTCATGTTGATGTTTTCGCTGGCCGCCAGGAGCCTGGCGGCGTCGTCGCTTCCGGCCTGCCCCTGGCCCCAGTTCCGGATCAGCGCTGCATACGTCCGCCAGAGTTCGGCCACTTGGCCGATTTGGGCGGCCACTTCCGGCGATGGGGCCGGGAGCAGGGCGCTCGGTCCGGCGGGATCAAGGCTCAAGGGCGCTCGACCGCCCGTCCGAAGCGCCTGGAGACTGGTCGCGAAGACGTCCATGGTCGTGTCGCGTTTTTGCAGCAGACGGGCGTCGTCGGTGCCGCTTCCGGGCGCGCCCAGGGCCAGCAGGGCCTCCTTGGCCATTTTCTGGGAGAGCATGCGCTGCCGTCCGGCCACGTTGATGACCAGCCCATCCAGGCGTTGGTCGCTGGAAACGAGCCAGGTAGCGGCGAACATGCCGGCAACGAGGGCAATCAGGGCCAGGGTTGGCGAAAGGACCTTGACTTGCAGCGTCATGACGTTCCTCCGGTCTGCGCGATGACCGTCTGTGGCAGGGAATCCTTCCAAGGGAAACGGACTTCTCTCCCCTTTAGCCCAGCCTGCGCGAAAAAGGAAAGGGTTCCGGAATGCATTCGCAACGGAAAAAGCGCCGCAACCCGGGCGGGGGAAGCGTCGGCGCGATGGAGGCGGGGCGTTTCCCGTGCTGTCCCGCTCCGTCGGCATCAATGTCTGGTGGCGGGTGCGGCCCTTTTTTTCATGCAACGCGAGGTGCCGTTGGCCGCATTGGCTGTTGCGATCGCCGGTTTCCTGGCATATCGGAAGAAGATCCTGAAAAAACAGTCAAGGAGCCGCGTATGGGTCGCCATCCCCGCCTCGTTCCCATGGGTCTCCGCCTCGTCTTCCTCCCGCTGGCCTTGCTGGCCGTGAACCTGCTTTGGGGCTGCGGCGACGCCGACAAGGACAAACCGGCGGACAAGGCGGCCGCTCCGGCCGTGACGGTGCAGGTCATCTCGCCGGTGGTGGCCGATGTGCCGGTGGAGTCCGAATACGTCGGCCGCACCGCCGCCAAGGAAAACGTGGACATCCGGGCCAGGGTGGAGGGGTACCTGAAGGAACGGCTTTTCACCGAGGGATCGTTGGTGCAAAAGGGCGCTCTGCTCTTTACCATCGAGCCGCGCCAGTACGAGGAAAATCTGAAAAAGGCCCGGGCCGAGCTGACCCGGCAGCAGGCGCTTCTCTCCAAGGCCCAGGTGGACCTGTCCCGGTTCGAGAAGCTCTATAAGCAGCAGGCCATCAGCCGCGACGAATACGACACCCGGGTGACCAACCAGCGGGAGCTCACCGCCAACGCCGACAGCGCCAAGGCCGCCGTGGAATCCGCCGAACGCGATCTCGGCTACACCAGGATCACCGCGCCCATCACCGGCCGCATCGGCAAGGCTCTGGTCAATGTGGGCAACCTCGTCGGCAAGGGCGACAACACGCTTCTGGCCGAAATTTCCTCCACCGACCCCATCTATGTGGATTTTTCCATCAGTGAGCGGGACTATCTGATCATGGTCAAGGCGCTCCGGTCTGCCGGCGCGCCGGATCGCGATTTCCCGCTGACGCTTCTTTTGGCCGACGATTCGGTCTATCCCCTGACCGGTGAGGCCGACATGGCCGAACGGGCCGTGGATGCCAAGACCGGAACGCTCGGGGTGCGCGGGGTGTTCCCCAATCCCGACGGGCTCCTCAAGCCCGGCCAGTTCGCCAAGGTCCGGGTCCTGCTGGAAAACCGCAAGGGGGCGCTGCTTGTCCCCCAGCGGGCCGTGATCGATGTCCAGGGCAGCAAGTCCGTCTATGTGGTGGACGCCAAGGGCGTCATCGAGTCCCAGCCCGTGAAGATCGGCGGAACGCGCGGGAGTTCCGCCATCATCGATTCGGGCCTGACCCCGACCGATTCGGTGGTGGTCGAAGGCATTGCCAAGGTTCGGCCGGGCCTGGCCGTCAAGGCGGTGCCGGCCCCGGCACCCGAGCCCGCGCCAAAGGCCGCCCCTTCCTCGCCGGCCAAGCCATAGGGGGCGGCCATGGTCAATTTCTTCATCGATCGCCCGGTGTTTGCTGCGGTGGTGTCCATCATCATCACCCTGGTCGGCGCCATCGCCATCCTGACCCTGCCCGTGGCCCAGTACCCCCAGATCGTGCCGCCGACGGTCCAGGTGGCGGCCACCTACGACGGCGCCAGCGCCCAGGTGGTGGAGGAATCGGTGGCCACGCCCATCGAGCAGGAGGTCAACGGCGCCCAGGACATGCTCTACATGAGCTCGGTCAGCTCCAACGACGGGCGCATGGTCTTAAACGTCACCTTCGACATCGCCCGGGACCTCGACCTGGCCACGGTGGACGTGCAAAACCGGGTGGCCCTGGCCAATTCCCGCCTGCCGTCGGACGTCACCCGGCGGGGCATCTCGGTGAAAAAGCAGTCCCCGGATATGCTGCTGGTCATCAACTTGAATTCTCCCGACGCCAGCCGCGATACACTTTTTTTAAATAATTACGCTAAAATAAATCTCACAGACGCGCTGGCTCGGGTCCCGGGCGTCGGCAACGTGGCCGTGTTCGGCGAGCGCGACTACGGCATGCGGATCTGGCTCGATCCGGACAAGCTGGCCAGACTGGGGCTCACCGCCTCGGACGTGGCCGAGGCCGTGCGCCGGCAAAACGTCCAGGCTCCGGCCGGTCAGATCGGCATGCCGCCGGCTCCGCCGGGCCAGGAGTTCCAGCTCACCGTCCAGGTCAAGGGCCGGCTGGTCGATCCCGAGGAGTTCGCCGACAGCATCGTGCGCACGGGCAGGGGGGCCGAGATCGTGCGCATCCGCGACGTGGGCCGAGTCGAACTCGGCAGCCAGAGCTACGGGGCCTTTACCCGCTTAAACGGCAAACCCACCTGCACCATTCAGGTCTTCCAGCTGCCCGGGGCCAATGCCCTGGACGTGGTCAAGCAGATTCGGGCGCTGATGGCCGAGCAGGCCCGCTCCTTTCCCTCCGGCGTGACGTATTCCATTCCCTACGACACGACCAAGTTCGTCACGGCCTCCATCCACGAGGTCGTGAAGACCCTGTTCGAGGCCGTGGCCCTCGTCCTTATCGTGGTCTTCATCTTCCTGCAAAACGGCCGGGCCACGCTCATCCCCATGCTGACCGTGCCGGTGTCGCTGATCGGCACCTTCGCCTTCATGCGGCTTTTTGGCTTCTCCATCAACACCCTGACGCTTTTCGGCCTGGTTTTGGCCATCGGCATCGTGGTGGATGACGCCATCGTGGTGGTGGAGGCGGTGCAACACAAGATCGACCACGGCGGCCTGCCGCCCCGGGAGGCGACGCGGGCGGCCATGGCCGAAGTGGCCGGGCCGGTGGTGGCCATTTCCCTGGTCCTGGTCTCGGTGTTCGTGCCGGTGGCCTTCATGGGCGGCGTGACGGGGCGGCTCTACCAGCAATTCGCCTTGACCCTGGCCGTGTCGGTGGCCCTGTCGGCCATCTGCGCCCTCACGTTGTCCCCGGCCCTGTGCGCCCTGATCCTGCGGCCGGCCCACCTGCCCAGGGGACCGCTCGGAGCCTTTTTCCGGGGATTCAACCGGCTCTTCGCATGGACGACCAACGGCTATGCCGCCGGCGTGCGCGTGGCCATCCGCTTTTTCCTGGTCACCCTGATCTGCCTGGCTGCCGTGATCGGCGGGACCTCCTGGCTGCTCAAAACCCTGCCCACCGGCTTCGTCCCCGACGAGGACCAGGGCTATTACATCGTCAATGCGCTTTTGCCCGAAGGGGCGTCGCTTGAACGCAACGACGCCGTCATCGGCCGCATCGAGCGGCAGCTGGCCGCCGATCCGGCCGTGGCCGACGTGCTCTCCCTTGGCGGCTACAATCTGATGACCGGCACCTACAGCTCCTATTCCAGCGCCCTGTTCGTCATCCTCAAGCCCTGGGAGGCGCGGCGAGCGCCTTCTCTGTCCCTGGACGCCGCCATGGACCGGGCCAGAGACGTCTTCGCCGACGTCCAGGAAGCCACGGTCATGGCCTTTAATCCTTCCCCCATCCCCGGCTTGGGCACCACCGGCGGCTTCCAGTTCGAATTGCAGGACCGGTCCGGCGGCGACGTGGCCGCCTTGGCGCGGACGGCCGATGCCTTCATGGCCGAGGCCCGGGGGCTGCCGTCCGTGGAAAATCTCTTTACGGATTTCAGCGTCGATGTGCCCCAGCTTTTCTACAATCTCAACCGGGACAAGGTGCAGACGCTCGGCATTCCGCCAAGCGACGTCTTCGAGGCGCTTCAGACCTATCTCGGCGGACTTTACGTCAACGACTTCAACAAGTTCGGCCGCACCTACCGGGTCATGCTCCAGGCCGAACCCAGGTTTCGCCATTCCCCGGACGACATCGAACGTTTCTTTGTCCGGAGCGCCTCGGGCTCCATGGTGCCCTTGAGCACCCTCGGCCGGACGTCCGAGATTCGGGGACCGGAATACATCCGCCGTTATAACCTCTACCGGACCGTCGAGATGTCCGGCGGCACGCCCGCCGGTTTTTCCTCGGGCCAGTCCCTGGCCGCCATGGCCGCCCTGGCCAACCGGAGCCTGCCCCAGGGGTACGGCTTCGCCTGGACCGGCATCGCCTTCCAGGAGATCACGTCCGGAAGTCAGTCCGTCTTTATCTTCGCCCTGGCCCTGGTCATGGTCTTTCTGGTCCTGGCCGCCCAGTACGAATCCTGGACCGTGCCGTTCGCCGTGCTCCTGGCCGTGCCCCTGGCCGTGTTCGGCGCCCTGGCCGGCCAACTGCTCCGGGGACTCGACAACAACGTCTACGCCCAGATCGGCCTGGTCATGCTGATCGGGCTGGCCGCCAAAAACGCCATCCTGATCGTCGAATTCGCCAAGGGCCGCCGCGAAGCGGGCGAGTCTCCGGCCGAGGCCGCCGTGGCCGCCTCGATCCTGCGTTTCCGGCCGATCCTCATGACCTCGTTCGCCTTCATCCTCGGCGTCGTGCCCATGCTGGTGGCCTCCGGGGCCGGCGCGGCCAGCCGTCACGCCCTGGGCACCGCCGTCTTCGGCGGCATGCTGGTCGCGACCATCCTCGGCGTCTACTTCGTGCCGGCGCTCTATTGCTGGATTCAGCGCGGCGTGGAACGCCTGCGTAAGAAGTAAGAGAAGATGCCTCCGGCGGCCGGGGGCATGATGCCCCCGGACCCCTCGATGAAGGACAGGGGGTCTGGGGGGAATGATTCCCCCCGGCAGGTCCAGGGCAGCGCCCTGGCCGCCGGAGGCATCTCTTAGATATCCATGGTCAGGCGTGTGCGACGGCGGCGGGTGATTTCCATTTCCGTGGCCAGGACGAGTTTTTCCTGCTGGGCCTCGAAGATTTCCTTGGCGAAGGTGATGCCGGCCCGGCAGTCTTCGGCGGCCATGAGGTCCCGGACGCGTTTTTCCGCGGCGGCCTTGCGTTCGGTCAGGCTGGCCAGTTTGGCCGTGAGTTCCTCGATCTGGCGCTTGTGGTCGTCGGTCATGGTTCCTCCACCACCAGGGTTTTGATGTTGACGAATTCCAGGAGTCCCCAGCGGGACAGTTCCCGGCCGTAGCCCGAGCGTTTGACGCCGCCGAAGGGCAGACGGAAATCCGAGCGGAGCACGGCGTTGACCGCCACCATGCCGGCTTCGATGCGTCGGGCCAGGGCCAGGCCGCGGTTGGCGTCGGCCGTCCACAGGCTGGCCCCCAGACCATAGGTCGTGGCGTTGGCCAGCCGGATGGCGTCTTCGGCATCGACCGCCGTGGTCACCGCCGCCACCGGGCCGAACAGCTCCTCGTCGAAGGCCGGCATCCCCGGCCGGACATCGGCCAGGAGGGTCGGGGCGTAAAAGAAGCCCGGCCGGTCCAGGCGCTGGCCGCCGGTGACGAGTCTGGCGCCGTGTTCCACGGACTGGCGGACCTGCCGGTCGAGGTTGTCGAGGAGGTCTTTCCGGGCCAGCGGACCGATGGTGGTGGCCGGGTCCATGGGGTCGCCCGGGACGAGGGTGGTCAGCTTGGCGGCGAGTTGGGCGATGAAGGCGTCGGCCAGCGGCGCTTCGACGATGCAGCGCTTGGCGGCGATGCAGGCCTGGCCGCAGGCCCGCACCCGGGAGCTGGCGGCGGCGCTGCAGCAGGCGTCGAGCCGGGCGTCGGCCAGGATGATGCAGGGGTCCGAGCCGCCGAGTTCCATGACGGCCTTTTTGATATGGGCGCCGGCCAGGGCACCGAGGGCCGCGCCGGCCGCCGGCGAGCCGGTCAGGGTCACGCCGCGCACGGCCGGGTGGGCCACGGCCTCGGCCATGAGGCTGGTATCCAGCCGCAGCACGGTGAACGCCCCTTCCGGGAAGCCGGCTTCGACGAACAGCGCGGCCAGGGCTTCGGTGGCCCCGGCGACATTGGGCGCGGGCTTGACGGCGACCACGTTGCCGGCGGCCAGAAGCGGCGCGGCGGTGCGGCAGACCTGCCAGTAGGGGAAATTCCAGGGCATGACGGCCAGCACCACGCCGAGGGGTTCGTAGACGATCAGCCGGCGGCTGGAACCCGCATCGACCACTTCATCGGCCAGCCATTTGGGGGCCATCTTGGCGTAGAAGCGGCAGACTCTGGCGCAACGTCGGACTTCCGCTTCGGATTCGACGAGCCGTTTGCCCATTTCGCGACTGGCCAGGGCGCCGAGCCGTCGGGCGTTGGCGTCGAGCCGGTCGGCCAACCGGGAAAGCCGGGCCAGGCGGTCGGGAAGGGGCGTATCGCGCCAGGGGCCGAAGGCCTGCTGGCAGGAATCGAGCAGCCGGCGGCAATCGGCCGCGTCATGCTCGGGATAGGAAGCGATGGTCTGGCCGGTGGCCGGATTGATGCTGACAAACATCGTCGTTTCGGGAAGACGAGTCCGCGGCGGCCGGAGGCAGCCGGACCGGACAGGGCTTGGTTAAAAGGGGGTTGTGCGTCCGGGGGTACCGGGGCGCGAAAGACGGCCGGCAGGGCCGGAAGGGTCCAACCGACCGTCGTTGGTTCCGTTACGGCCTGTAGGCATATCCTTTTCGGCCGACCAAGCCAAGGCCGCCCCGTAGGGGAGCTAGCCCGTCACCCGACCGAGCAGCTCGAAGCCCGTTTCCGGATCGCGCGACCGGGCCAGGTCCGTGCCCGTGATCTCGATGACCACCACCTCGAAGATTTTCCAGACGTCAAGGCCCGGCCGGGTACAGCCGGTGCGGACCGATTCCCCCCGACCGAGGGTGGCATGCAGATGCAGGCGCGGGGTTCCGTCCGGGCCGGGGAACAGCGTGCCCACGGCGGCGGCCTCGTGGACGGCCGCGATGGCGGTCTGCATGGGATCGGGCGGCATGGCCGTGCCGTCCTTGGGTCCGACCACCAGATGGCCGTTTTCCAGGCCTCCCAGGGCGGCCACCAGGGCGGAGGACACGCCCCGTGTTTTGGCGAAGGTCTCGATGGCGTCCGGGATGCGGTCCCCGTCGCCCAGACGCAGCACAAATACCCGGCCGAGACGGCCTTCGGAAACGATCATGGGCACCTCTCGCGTTGGCGGTGATGCGCCGGCCGGGACGCGAGTTCCCGCGCTCGCGGCAAATAGGGATTGCGATGCTCCGCCCGGTCGGTTATCGTAGCTAATACCCCGGACTCCTATGAAATTCAGAGTTGAAAGTCAAACTCTTGCAATCCTGGGCGTTCCCGAAATTTCCGGCCGTGTCCCCACCCCCCGACGCACTGATGGGAGGTCGCGAGGCGGGAAAGGAGACTGACCGCTCATGGCGGAAGAACGGAAAGCGGGCACAGGGACCTTTATCATCTTATCGGGCACGCTCGTGGCCCTGGTGTTGCTTCTTTCCAGTCTGATGGGCTTGTGGGCGCTCTACCGGGGGGAACTGGCCCGGGCGCACCAGGAGTTGCAGCGGCTGTCCGTGGCCCTGGCCGAGCAGACGACCCTGGCCTTTAAGGAAATCGACACCATCCTCAAGGAAGTGCGCCCCAGCCTGTCTCCCGAAGCCTTGGTCACGGAATCGCCGGCAGTGCTGCATCAGCGGTTGCACCATCTGTTCCGCGGCCTGCTCCAGGGCCAGGCCCTTCTGGTTTTCGGCCCGGACGGACGGATGCTCGCCCACTCGCGCGAATTCCCCACCCCCGACGTGCGTGTGGCGGACCGCGCCTATTTCCGGTTCCATCGCGAGAACGCCGAGGATCGTCTCTTTCTTTCCTCTCCGCTTCGTAATCGGGTCAACGGCAATTGGATGATCAGTCTTTCGCGCCGTCTGTCCAAGCCGGACGGCGGTTTTGGCGGGGTGGTCATGGCGGCCGTTGAAATGGAGTATTTCATCAGTCTGTACCGTTCCCTGGATTTGCCCCCGGGGGCCCTGCTCCGGTTGCAGCGGTCCGACGGCGTGGTGCTCGTCACCTCTCCGTTCGAGCCGGCCCTCCTCGGCTCCGTGCAGCCGGGCTGCGCCGGCGCGCCGCAGGCCGTCAGCGCCGGCGCTCGGGTCAATGACCTGCCGCTCACGCTTTGCCTGATGGTGCCGCGGGATATGGTGCTGCGTCGATGGTTCGCCTTGGCCTGGATGATCGGACCGGGTGTGTTGGCGGCGGTGGCGGGCATCGGCATGTTGACGGGGGCGCTTTATGTGCGGATTCGTCGGGACAAGGCCCGGGAGCGGCTGGCCCGGCGCGAGCTGGAGGAACAGGTCCGCAGCCGCACCACCGATCTGACCGAGGCCTTGAATTTTACCGAGACGATCCTGGCCGCTTCGCCGGTCGGGATCGCCGTTTTCCGCCAGGATGGGCCATGCGTTTCGGCCAATGCCATGTTTTGTTGCATTTTCGGCTGCGACAGGGATCGTATCCTGAACCAGCGCTGGGATACGGCCTCCTTTTGGCAGCAGGGGCTGCTTGACCAGGCGCGGCGGACACTGGAAACGGGCGTTTCCTCCCGCGACGAGGGGGAGATCGTTACGGAGGATGGGCGGATTGTCCGGATTGATTGGCAGTTTGTCCGCTTTTTCCGCCAGACCGAGGCCCACCTCCTGTGTCTGGTCGGCGACATCACCGAGCAGAAGCGCGCCCAATCCCTGATTGGCGCCCGCATGCGCCTCACCGAACTGGCCGGAGAGGCTTCCATCGAGGCGACCATGCAGCACGCCGTGGACGAGGCCGAGTCCCTGACCGGCAGCACCATCGGCTTCCTCCATATCCTGGAGGAGGATCAGATCACGTTGCGCCTCCAGGCCTGGTCCACCAATACCTTGCAGACCATGTGCACCAGCGGGAGTTCCGGCATGCACTATCCGGTCGAACGGGCCGGCGTCTGGGCCGACTGCGTCCGGGAGGGCCGGCCCGTCATCCACAACGATTACCCGGGCCTCCCAAATCGCCGGGGGCTGCCTGTGGGCCATGCCCCGGTCCTTCGCGAGCTGGTGGTGCCGGTTGTCCGCGACGGCCGCATCGACGTCATTTTGGGCGTCGGCAACAAACCGGCTGCCTATACGGAAAAGGACGTCGGCATTCTGATGACCTTTGCCGCCGCCGCCGGCGATGTGGTCTTCCGCAAGCGGGCCGAGGAGAAGTTGCGCGCCTCGAAAGAGGCCGCCGAGGCCGCCAATAAATCCAAATCGGCTTTCCTGGCCAACATGAGCCATGAGATCCGCACGCCCCTCAACGGCATCCTGGGCATGCTGCAACTGCTCGAAACCACCCGCCTGGACGGGGAACAGCGCGAATACCTCTATGCCGCCATCGCCTCGTGCCGGCGCCTGACCTGCCTGCTGTCCGACATCCTCGATCTTTCCAGGATCGAGGCCGACCGGCTTATCCTTCAGGAAGCCCCCTTCGAGCTGCGGGGACTGCGGGATTCCCTCATGGACGTGTTCCGGTTGGTGGCCAAGGGCAAGAATCTCGACTTGGAATTCGTCATGGACGAGGCTATCCCCTCCCGCCTGATCGGCGATGAGGCGCGGTTGCGCCAGATCCTTTTCAATCTGGTGGGCAACGCGATCAAATTCACCGATACCGGGCAGGTCCGGGTGGATGTCCGGCCTTTGCCGGCGTCATTCGAGGATGCGGTCCGGCTGCTTTTCACGGTGGAGGATACCGGAAAGGGCATTCCGGACGACCTGTTGCAAAATATCTTCGAACCGTTTGTCCAGGGCGAGGGCTCGGAGGTTCGCAAGCACCAGGGAGCGGGGCTCGGCCTTTCCATCGTGCGACGCCTGGTCGGCCTGATGGGCGGAGAGCTCGCCATCGACAATGGCGAAGGCGGCGGGACGACCTTCTACCTGTCCCTGCCCCTGCGTCTGGCCGTGGCGTCCGTTGCGGAAGCCGCGGGGCCCGGTTCGCAGGAGCGGGCCCTAACGGAGGCGTCCTACAGGATCGCCTTGGCCGAGGACGAAAAAGTCAATCAACTGGCCCTGTGCAGGATGCTGGAGAAGGCCGGACACGTGGTGACCACGGTCGGCAACGGGCAGGAGGCGGTCGAGCTGGTGGCGGGAAACGACTTCGATTGCCTTCTGCTCGACATCCAGATGCCCGTCATGGACGGAATGCAGGCCTGCCGGACCATCCGGGCGGCCGAGGACAGCCGGGGCCGGCCGCATCTTCCCATCATCGCCATGACCGCCTTTGCCATGACCGGCGACCGGGAGAAGTTCCTGGAGGCCGGCATGGATGCCTACATCGCCAAGCCCGTGGAGATGGAGGATCTGATGGAGCTCATCGCCCGGATCGTGGGCAAGGCCGGTCCCGGCCCGGCCTAGTTGGCTCCGTCCCGGCCGAGGTGGCGGCGCGTTCCCGGGCAGCCGTTGACCGGCGGGGACATCGCCTGTAGCATTATCAGACCGGCAGTCTTGCCTGGGGCTTGGGCAACGACCGGGAAGTTTGGGGGAAGGGGCCGGCCAAGCGCGTTGTCCGGATGTTTGCGAATCGTCAAATCGCGCTGCCGCAGAACGTCGCGGGGACCGCCATGCATGAAACGCGAACGGATGCCTGCCTGTCGGCAGAGGATGCTCTCCAGGCTGCCTATGACCGGATTGCGGAGCTGGAGGCTTTGCTGTCCTCCATGTCCGCTTCGGTGCCCCCGATTGCTGCACCGGCCTCGGCCGGAGGAACGGAGGGCGAACTTCCCGATCTGAAAATGCTCCTCGACCGGGAGCGGATTCAGTCCATGATGCACGATTTCCAGAAGCTGACCGGAGCCGCGTTTGCCATTGTGGACCGCGCGGGCGCGGTGCTGGTGGCTTCGGGCTGGCAGGACATCTGCACGAAATTCCATCGGGCCTATCCCGAGTCGGCCCGGCATTGCAGACAAAGCGACCTTTCGCTGGCGGCCCGTCTGCACCGGGGCGAGTATGCCGCCTACAGGTGCCGCAACATGCTGTGGGACGTCGTGACGCCGCTTTACATCGGCGCCAAGTATGCGGGCAATATCTATACGGGACAGTTTTTTTACGACGACGATGTGGTGGATACGGCTGCGTTCGAACGCCAGGCTGCGGAGTACGGCTACGGCCGCGAGGCCTATCTCGCTGCCTTGGCCCGGGTTCCCCGGATGAGCCGGGAGCGGGTCAAGGTCCTGATGGATTTCCTGATGCAGTTTACGGTGTTCGTCTCCGAGATGGGGGGGAAGACCGCCCGGCTCATCAACACCGTGGCCATCTCCCGGCGGGTGGCCGTGGCCTTGCACGAAAGCCGGCGGCACTTTCGCCAGTTGGCCACCCATGCGCCCGTTCCCATTGCTATTTTCGATGCTTCCGGGCGGGTCGAGGCCTTCAACGACCGGTTCGTGACCACCTTCGGCTACACGAGCGCCAGCCTGCCGACCTTGGAGGCCTGGCGGGAAAAGGCTTTCCCCGATCCGTCGGTGCGGCGGCAGGCCGCGTTGGCCTGGTCGGAGGCCATGGACCGGCAGGATGACGGACCCCGGGCCATCGAACAGCGCATCGTGTGTGCCAATGGCGCTACGCGCGTGGTGGAGACGGCCTGCTCCCGCATCGGGGGCAGATCCATCGCGATTTTTACCGACATTACCGAGCGCAAGATTTCCGAGGAGAACCTGCAAGCCAGTGAGGAACGGCTGCAAAACCTCTATTCCCTCTCGCCGGTCGGCATATTCCTCTGCACGCCGGAGGGGCGGTACCTCAGCGCCAACCAGGCGTTGGCCGACATCCTGGGCTATCCCTCCCCCGAGGCCCTCATTACCGCGGTCGCTTCCCTGCCGCTGCAGACCTTTCATGAACCGGGGGAATGGAAGGACATCGTCGAGGCCCTCGAAACCAAGGGCAAATTCGTCAACCGGCTGGTCCGGCGACACAGGAAAGACGGCACCCCGATCTGGGCCCTCATGAACATGCGGGCGGTGCGGGCGCCCGATCAGTCGATATCCCATTTCGAGGGCTTCACCCTGGACATCACCGAGCGCATCCAGGCGGCGAAGGCCTTGCGCGACAGCGAGGAGCGCCTGCGTATCCTGATCAACGCCATGCCGGACCTCGTGTGCTTCAAGGACGGGCAGGGCCGGTGGCTGGAGGCCAATGCGTTCACCCAAAATCTCTTCGGTCTGACCCCGAAGGAGTATCTGGGGAAAACGGACTGCGATCTGGCCGAGGCTTTGGAGCCCTTCCGCGACACGTTTTTCCTGTGCGACAAATCCGACCGCCTGGCCTGGCACTCCGGCAAGATGGTGCGTTGCGAGGAGGCCATGCTGGCCCTGGACGGAAGGGCGGTCGTTTTCGACATCGTCAAGGTGCCCCTTTTCCGGGCGGACGGCTCGCGGCGCGGACTGGTCGTGGTCGGGCGCGACATCACCAGACAAAAGGAGGCGAGCGCGGCGCTGGCCCAGTTCAACCGCAGACTCGAATCCCTGGTGGCGGACCGGACTCGGGAGCTGGTCCGCAAGGCGGTTGAACTGGAAGCCGCCAATGCCCGGCTGGTGGAGCTCGACGCCCTGAAATCCTCCTTCGTGTCGTCCGTGTCCCACGAAGTGCGCACGCCGCTGACGTCCATTCTCGGCTTTGCCCGGCTGATCGAACGGGATTTCCATCGGCATTTTTTCCCCTTGGGGGCGCATCGGCCGGAGCTTGCGGCCAAGGGGGAGCGCATTGTCAACAATTTGCGCGTGATCGACCGGGAGGGAGACCGGCTCACGCGATTAATCAGCGAATTTCTCGATCTGGCCAAGATCGAGTACGGGTCGTTGCGCTGGGAAGAGACCCGGGTGTCGCTCAACCCGTTTCTCAACCAGGTGGCGGATGCGGTCCGGGGCATGTTTTCCGACCGTCCGGACGTGGCTTTCCTTCTCGATATCGCGCCGCATCTGCCGGATATACGGATCGACCAGGACAGATTGCAGCAGGTGCTTTGCAACCTCATCAACAATGCCGTGAAGTTCACCGCCTCCGGATCGGTCACCCTGAGCGCCGCGATGCGCGAGAATGGAATGTTGCACATCGCCGTCAGCGATACCGGAATCGGCATCCCGGCCGAGGATCTGGAGCGCGTCTTCGAGAAGTTTCATCAGGTGGGGCAAAAAAACGCCGGCGTCGGGGTCAGCCGGGGGACCGGTCTTGGTCTGACCATTTGCCGCCAGATCGTGCAGCATTACGACGGATCCATCTGGGTCGAAAGCGAGCCGGGCCGGGGGAGCACCTTCCATGTGACCCTGCCCGTCATCCTGGACACGCCCTAGGCGGTGCCGTTCCCCGGGGTATCGGCCTTTTTGAAGGCGATCAGCGGACAGTTCTTGCAGATGTCCGCCCCGGGGAAGGGGTGTCCGGTCCGGGTCAGGGAGGCGCCGCCGGTTTGGGCCGTACGCGTTGCCAGGCGATCCACCACGGCGCCGATGTCCGCACCGGGAATGGCCACGTTGATCTCGCCGCGCTCCGTCTTGCCCGCATTGTAGCTGCCGCCGCAGGCCAGAAACACGTTGGCTTCGCCGGTGTTGAAGGCCTGGACATTGCCGCCGCAGGCCGCCGAATTGATGGTCATGTTGGCGCGCAGGGGGTGGCGGTCCCTGGCCGCCATCCAGTCCACCACCAGATGGTAGGCCTGCATGTTGTCGCAGTAGAAATGGACCACGTCGGGCGGCAGGGCGGCCTCGGCCAAGGGCGCGACGGCCACGGCCAGCAGGGAGGCCGGCAGCCGCGGCTTGGTCCGGACGAACCGTTCCGCCTGGGCCATGTCCTTGACATATTTGAGATGTCCCTTGATTTCCGCCTCGTCCAGCTCCTTCCAGCCGAAAACGTACCGGGCATTGGAGCAGCCGAGCTGTTCCCGGCCGACGAGTACGGTCAACCCCTCCATGCGCGCTCCGATTTCAGCCTGGCAGAAGGTCAGGGGCTTGACCGGAAGGTAATGCGTTCCCCGGGCCGTGAAGGCGTCGAGTTCCGGCTGCGCGAAGAAGTACTTGATGGCGATGGGGTAGTGCATGAGGCGCAACGCATCCATCAGGGTGCGTTGCATCGCGGCGAACGACGGCGTGTTCATTGGCGGCTCCTTGAGGAGAAGGCGGGGAGGGGCCGCCCTGGCGCCTCCCCGTCAATCGGCGTGTTTGTCCGTTCAGGCCTTGGGATGGCCGACGGTCTGGGCCAGGATGATGCGTTGGGTATCGGGCAGGCCCATGGCGGCGGCCAGGGCCGGCTTGTCGATGCTGGCCCGCACGACCGTGGCCAGGTTCATGGCCGCGCAGTAAAGAGAGACGTTTTGGCAGATGCAGCCGGTGTCCACGGCGGCCAGAGTAAGGCGGTCCTCGGCGTTCGATCCGGCCGCCCGGGTCATGTCGGCCACGTAGACCAGATTGACCGGCGCCTGGCCGACGAAGGACTGCCGGCCCGTGGCCGCCCGCAGGTCGTTTGCGTTGATGCGCACCAGTCCCTGGGCCTTGGCGTCGTAGAGGAACAGGCCGTCGGCCTTGCTCACGTAGACGGCGACTTCCTGCCGGTTCTGGGCCGAGGGAGCGGTCCGCTTGCCGAGCTCCGGCCGGTTGATCCCCCAGCCGGCCCATAACAGCCCGGAGAGCAGTTCCTCGGGCAGCGGGCGGGAGTCGAAGTCTCGTCGACTTTGCCGTGCCGTGAGGGCGGCTTCGAGACTTTTGTCTCCAGGGACGGCCGGCGGCGGCAAGGCGACGGCTCCGGTTTCGGCCATGGCCCGTCCGGCGAATCCCCAGCCGGCGGCCAAGGCCCCGGCCGTTACCAGAAAGCGTCTGCGATCCATATGCGCCTCCTTGGCAATGCGATCATCCGCTGTTTTGCTCGCAAACGACCGGCCAGGCAAGAAGGCGGTGGGAGACGACGCCCGCGTTCTTGCCTGGCCGATGCAAAAAAGGCATGGTCGTCACCAACGGCTCCAGGCCGCTCCCGCATGAATGACACTAGCATAGCCGATACCCCCGATGCTGCCCGTCTGCTGGCGGCTTTGGCCGAACTCGCCGGCAATGTCGTCGTGTGCCTCGACGCCGGCGGCCGGGTGGAGTGGATCAGCGAGCGGGGCCTGGCTTTTCTGGGACTGCAACGGCAGGCCGTCATCGGCCGGGCCTGGTTGGCCTTGGCCGGTCCGCCGGCGGATCGGGAAACGCCGGGGCTGCCAGCCGCCGAAAAGAGCGAATATGATCTGCCGACGCCGGTCGGGCCGAGGCGCGTTCGCTGGTCCGGCATCCTGGTTCGGGCGCATGGGGGCCAACCGGCCGTCATGCTCGGCCTGCTGGAGGATATCACCGACCGGGCCATGGCCCGGCAGGGCATGGAGCGGCTGACCGGGCGGCTGGAATCCATGGTGCGGGAACGCACCAGGACGCTTAACCGCATGAACCGGGAACTTATCGTGGAAGTGGCCGAACGTCGGGAGGCCGAGACGGCCATGGCCGAGGCCAAACGGACGGCCGAGGCCGCGAGCCTGGCCAAGTCGGAATTTTTGGCCAACGTCAGTCATGAAATCCGCACGCCCATGAACGGCATCCTGGGCATGACCCAGCTTTTGGCGGCCACCTCCCTGGACGACGAGCAGCGGGCCCACCTGACGGACATCGAGGAATCGGCCTCCGGCCTGCTGGCCTTGATCCAGAGCATCCTCGATTTGTCCATGATCGAGTCCGGTCGGCTGGAATTGGGCCGGCAACCGTTCGACGTGCGGGAAGTCATGGCTGCGGTGGGGGGGGATTTACGCGATTTGGCCCGGGAAAAGCATCTGGAACTGGAGGTGGAGGCGGCGCCGGACGTGCCCGAGGTCCTGCTCGGCGATGCCGCCCGGTTGGGGCAGGTCCTGCGCAGCCTTGGCGGCAACGCCATCAAATTCACCCGAAGCGGCGGTGTCGTCATCGGCGTCCAGTGTGCCGGGAGTCCCCAGCCCCCGGAGGCGGATCATCCCGACTCCCGGCTGGAGCTTCTTTTTTCCGTGGCCGATACCGGCATCGGCATCCGGCCCGAGGATACCGGCCGTATTTTCGAATCCTTCACCCAGGCCGACGGTTCCTTCACCCGCCGCTTTGGCGGCGCCGGTCTGGGCCTTGCCATCGCCAATCGGCTGGTCGAACGCATGGGGGGGCGTCTGGTCGTGGACAGCGAGCCCGGGAAGGGCTCGGTCTTTTCCTTCACAGCCGTGTTCGGCCTGGAGCGCCTCCAGGACGTTCCCGGGTCCCGCCCGGATGTCCCGTAGTTTTTGCCGGTCCCGCGCACCATTCTTGCAAGGACTTTTCGGGACGGACGCCCCAAGGCCGTCAAGGAAGGTCCATGGACAGCCGGCAGAGGCATTCCCTTCTTGGCGCGGCGGCTTTCGCCACGGGCGCCTTGTGCGTTGTCTGGATCGGCGGCGCGATCGGGGCTGCCGGTTTCAAGGCCGTCTTCTGGCTGGTGTGCGGCACTTGGCCGGAAACGGCCGTCCAGGCCTTGGTGCCGGAAGCGGCGCTTCGATTCGTTGTGGAATTGCCGCAGGATTCGTTTTCGGGCCTGCTGTTGGGCGGGTTCCTGCGCCTGGACATCCTGACCTGCATCCTGCTCGGACCGCCGCTTTTGCTCGGGCCTTGTCTGGCCGTCCTGGTTTCCGCCAGCTCGGCCGGCGAGGCCTGGAGGCTGGCCGTCAAACCGTTCGCGCCGGCCGGGCGTCGGGCGCCCCCGCCGGCCAGGCATCCGGCCTTGCGTCGTCGTGGATTTCCCATCGTCCCAACGGCGGCGGATTCCACAACGAATGGACCGCACGAAAGACGCTCCCGGACATCGCCCTGATCGCACGGGCCTTTTGATCGCCGGAAAACGGTGTCTCCCCTGTTGCCCCCTTGCGAGGGGTCCGGGGGCATCATGCCCCCGGTGGTGAGGTCCAGGAGAGGCAGCGCCTCTCCTGGCCGCCGGAGGCAGCCCCCGGCCTTCCGCTACGGCTGTTTTTGCCCGGCCGGTTTGACGCAGCCTGGGCGCGGGGAGAGCACCTCGCCGGCCAGACGCACGTCCACGGTATCGCCGACCGCCCCCATCTTGAAGAATTTTCCGGTCCCCACATGGTAGGCCAGCCGGTTGAGGGAGAAATTCGCCTCGAAGCCGGCAACGTCCACGCAAGGCATCATGGGATGGGGCTTGGCGCCGAGGTACTTGACCGGGATGGTCACGGTCCTGGTCACGTCCTTGATGGTCAGCCGTCCCGTCACCCGGTAGACGCCCTTGCCGGCCGGGGTGATCTTTTCGCTGACGAAGGTCATTTTCGGATAGGTGGCCGCATCGAAAAAATCGGCCGTGCGCAGATGGTTGTCCCTGGCGGCCACGCCCGTGTCCACGCTGGAGGTGCCGACCGTGAAGGTCACCGTGCCCTTGGCCGGCGAGGCGGCCGGAATGTCGATGGCCCCGGTCGCGTTGTCGAAGCGGCCGGTGATGGGCGCCAGGATGTGGCGGATGGTAAAGCTGGTCGAGGTATGGGCCGGGTCCAGGGTTTTGCCGTCGACCGGCGGGCCGGACTCCTCGGCGCGAAGCGTCAGGGGGAAAAAGCAGATGAGAACCAGGACGAGCAGGGGGGGCAGGCGCATGGATCGTTCTCCGGAGCGCGTCAGCGCGGCAGGGTGTAGAGGAATTCCTCGGGGGTGAACCGCCATTTGGGCGGAGCCACGGTCACGCCGGGCTTCAAGTAGCCCACGGCCAGAAGCAGTGGAATCCAATACCGATCGGGGATGGCGAAGGCGGCGCGCACGCCTTCGTGGTCGAAGCCGTCCATGGGATGGGTGGCGAGCCCCGCATCGGCGGCGGCATACATGAAGGTCATGGCGAAAAATGCGGTGTTTTTCACGGCGAAGGCCAGGGATTGGGCGGGCGTCTGGCCGTAGATGCCGATGACCGTGTCCCGGAAACGTTCCTTTTCGTTTGGCGCGAACCGGCCGGTTGCCACCATGTACTCGAATTGGCGGATAAATCCCGTCTGGTCATCCTTCCAGCCGGCCGTATCGGCCAGCAGCATGAGGATGACCGGGGCCTCGGTGATCTTGGGCTGGTCCCAGGCCAGGGGCCGGAGCTTGGCTTTTTGGGCAGGGTCGCGCAGGACCGCTACCTTCCAGGGTTGGAGGTTGAAGCCTGACGGGGAGCGGGCGGCGGATTCCAGCAACCGACGCAACAGATCCTTGGGCACGTCCCGGTCGGGATCGAAGAAGTTCACGGCCCGGCGGGCGCGTATGACATCCTGGAACTCCATCGGCATACTCCTTGGAAGGATGTGTTATCCGTCTGCGCTTGAACGTCGGTTCCGTCAAGGGGCCGGCCGAAAGGGCGCGGGACGGCCTTCGGCAAAGGGTCCGCCGCCGGCGCCACTTGACTTCGCGAGCCGGCGGGGGCATGCAAGCCGGACATTTTCACCTTTATGCTCACCGGAGAAGGATGCCTCGGATGGCCCTTAATCTGACCCAGAAAATCATCAGCAAGCACCTCGTGTCCGGCGAGATGCGCCCGGGCGGGGAAATCGCCCTGCGCATCGACCAGACGCTGACCCAGGACGCCACGGGCACCATGGCCTATCTGCAGTTCGAGGCGATCGGCCTGCCCCGGGTCGCCACCGAACTTTCGGTCAGTTATGTGGATCACAACACCCTCCAGATGGGGTTCCGCAATCCCGACGATCACGCCTATCTGCGCACGGTGGCGGCCAAGTACGGCATCATCTTTTCCCCGCCGGGCACGGGCATCTGCCATCAGCTCCATCTGGAAAACTTCGCCTGTCCGGGCAAGACGCTCATCGGTTCGGACTCCCATACCCCCACGGCCGGCGGGTTGGGCGTTTTGGCCATGGGCGCCGGCGGCCTGTCCGTGGCCCTGGCCATGGCCGGCGAACCGTACGGCATCGCCATGCCCCGGGTGGTCAAGGTCGCGCTTACCGGCGCGCTTACCGGCTGGGCCTCGGCCAAGGACGTCATCCTCCATCTGCTGGGGCTGCTTTCGGTCAAGGGCGGCGTCGGCAAGGTCATGGAATATGCCGGACCGGGCGTGGCCAGCCTGTCCGTGCCCGAGCGGGCCGTCATCACCAACATGGGGGCCGAGCTCGGCGCCACCACGTCCATTTTCCCCAGCGACGACGCCACCAAGTCCTTTTTGACGGCCATGGGCCGACCCGAGGACTACCGTCCCCTGGCCGCCGACCCGGACGCCGGCTACGACGAGGTCGTGACCATCGACCTGTCCGCCCTGACGCCCCTGGCCGCCGCGCCCCACATGCCCGATGTGGTCACCTCCATCGCCGCCCTGGACGGTCTGGCCGTGGATCAGGTGTGCATCGGCTCCTGCACCAATTCCTCCTATGCCGACTTGAAGGCCGTGGCCGCCATCCTGGCCGGCAAGCGGATTCATCCGGCCACGGATCTTTTGATTGCTCCGGGTTCCAAGCAGGTGCTCAAGATGCTGGCCGCCGAGGGGCTGATCGATCCGTTGCTCGATGCCGGCGCCCGCATCCTCGAATGCGCCTGCGGTCCGTGTATCGGCATGGGCGGTTCGCCGGTTTCGGGCGGGGTGAGCGCCCGGACGTTCAACCGCAATTTCGAGGGCCGCTCCGGCACCCAGGACGCCAAGATTTATCTGGTGAGCCCCATGACGGCGGCCATGGCCGCCCTGCGCGGGGCCTTCACCGATCCGGCCACCTGGGGCGAGGCCCCGGCCAAGGCGGCGCTTCCGGCCAATGCCCCGAACATCCGTCATCTTTTCCTCCGGCCGCCGTCAAACGGCGCGGCGGTTACGGTCCGGCGCGGTCCCAACATCGCGCCGTTGCCGCCGTTCGCCCCGTTGCCCGAGCGCATCGAGGCGCCGGTGGCCCTGAAGGTCGGGGACAACATCACCACCGACCACATCCTGCCGGCCGGTCCCCAGATTACGGCGTTGCGTTCCAACATCCCGGCCATCAGCGACTACATTTTCAACCGGGTGGATGCGGCGTTCGTGCCGCGCATCAAGGCCCTTGGCCGGGGCATCATCCTGGCCGGGGAGAACTACGGCCAGGGATCGAGCCGTGAACATGCGGCCCTGGGGCCCCGCTATCTGGGCGTCGTGGCCGTGGTGGCCAAGTCACTGGCCCGTATCCATCGGGCCAATCTGGTCAATTGCGGCATCTTGCCGTTGCTTTTGGAGCACGGGGCGGATTACGACCGTATTGCGGCCGGAGCCATCCTGGCCATCGATACCCGGGCCATCGAACCGGGGAAATCCGTGGCCATGGCCGTGGCGGGCGGCGATCCCGTTATGGTCGGCAATGATCTGACCGCCACGGAACTGGAAACCATTCGGGCCGGCGGGCGCCTCAACCAGGTGCGGCAGGCCCGGACCGAGACGGCGCGATAAGGTGTGTTGTGGGCGCTCCGGCGGCCGGTCCCAGGGCCGACCCGGGAGCGCTTTCCCCGCCGGGAGGGGATGCCCGGCTTTCCGAAGCAGGCCCGGTTGGTGTATACACCCGCCGGTCGCCTTTGAAGACACGGTATGAGACGGTTGCAGTATCAGGTCGCCTAACGTGACCGGCGCAGACGCCGAACGCCATGCGGGCAGCCCGGGCCGGGCGTCCGCCGAGGAGAAATCATGCTCGATCCCATGCGGAGATATGCCCAATCCTGGGGCATCAAGATCATTTTCGGTCTGATTATCATCGTCTTTGTCTTCTGGGGCGTCGGCAGCTTCCAGGGCGACAAGGCCTCGGTGCTGGCCACCGTGAACGGCGAGCCGTTGCTCATCAAGGAGTACGAGAAAGCCTACCAGGAAAACCTGCGCCTGGTGAAGAACAAGAACCCCAATATTACGGACAAGGATCTGCAGGAGGGGGGCTTCGGCTGGCAGGTCTTCAGCAACATGGTGACCACCCGGCTGCTGGAAGGCCAGGCCCAAAAGCTCGGCATCGCCGTGACGCCGGACGAGATGCGGGCCGCCATCGCCAAGATCCCGGCGTTCATGAACGAAGCGAAGCAGTTCGATCCCAAACGCTACGAAGCCCTTTTGGCGGCCAACAATGTGACGCCGGGCGAGTTCGAGGCGGATTTCCGCCAGAATCTCCTCCTGGAGAAGTTCGGCTCCTTCCTCGGTTTGCCGGCGACCGTCACCGAGGCCGAGGCCCGCACCATTTTCGATTTCATGCGCGAGCAGGCCGTCATCCATTATATTCCTTTCGAGGCCGCCGACTTCTCCAAGGGCGTCACCCCCACCGATGACGCCATCAGCAAGTACTACGAGGCCCGCAAGGAAGAGTTCGCCACGCCTGTCAAGATCAAGCTCGACTATCTGGAGTTCACGCCCAAGGCCCTGGCCAAGCCGGACGAGGTGTCCGACGCCGACATCGAGACCGCCTACAAGGCCGATCAGAAAAAGTATGCCCGCCCCGAACAGGTTCGGGTCCGGCATTTCCTGATCATGCTGCCCCCGGACAGCCCGCAGGAAGCCGTCGATGCGGCCACGGCCAAGCTCAAGGCCATCGCCGGCAAGCTGCGGGGCGGTGCGGACTTTGCCTCCCTGGCCCCGAAGACGCCGAACAATAACGACGGACTCATGAGCGAGGATTGGGCTTGGTTGCCCAAGGGAAGCCTGCCCAAGGAATTTGCGGCCTTCGAGACGGCGGCTTTTGCCCTGAAGCCCAATGAGGTCAGCGACGTCGTGCGTACGGCCCTTGGCCTGCATGTGATTCAGGCCGGAGAGCGCAAGGCGGCCGGCGAGACCCCGCTGGCCGAGGTGAAGGACGATATCCGGCAGGAGCTGGCCGAGCGGCGGGCCACCGACAAGCTGGCCAAGAAGTTGGATGCCGTGCAGGACAAGGTTTCCTCGGGCCAGGCTCTGGACAAGGCGGCGGCGGCGGAAAACATGACCGTGCATTCCACGGAATTTTTCTCCAAACAGACGCCGCCGACCGATCTGGGACTGTCCGATCAGGCCCTGGGCGTGCTTTTTTCGATGAAAAAGGGCGAAACCTCCGACACGGCCCTGTCCACCCAGGATGGTTTCCTGCTGGCCAGGGTGACGGATGTGCAGCCGGCCGGCTTTACGCCTCTGGATGCGGTGAAAAATGTCATCAAGGATCGGCTGGTGGCCGAGGAGGCCCTCAAGCTGGCCCGGGCCAAGGCCGAGGAAACGGCCAAGACCATGGCCACCGACGATGGCCTGAAAAAGGTCCTGGCCACCTATAAGGACAAGATCGCCATTTCCAAGCCGTTTACCCGCCAGGGCGTCATTCCGGGCCTGGGCATGGCTCCGGTGCTGGCCCAGACGGCTTTTGAGGCCACGGAGCCGGGCTGGTTCAAGAAGGCCTTCAACCTTTCCCATTCCTCTGTGCTGGCGGGCCTGGAGAAGCGCATCCCGGCGGACCCCGCCCTGTGGGACAAGGAGAAGGATCGCTGGATGGCCACGTTGGCCCAGTCCAAGCAGTCGGAGCTTTTTAAGTCCTACCTGCAGACCGTGCAGCAGGAGGCCAAGGTGGAAATGGTCAATGAATCCGTGTTGGGCCCCAAACCCGGCGCAGCGGGCAAGGCCGGCGCGGACGAAAAGGCCGGGGCGGAAAAGCCCTAGAGCTTTTTCCCAAAGGACAGTGCGAGGGCGCGACTCCGGTCGCGCCCTTTTTTTGGGGTCGAGCGGCGGTTGCCGTTTCGAGACGGCGGCCAACGGGATTCAACCTTCTGGACACCATAATCATCTAAAATTGTTCGAATTTTATTTCGAGACTGCTGCACAATTGCCTGCTCGTCGGTCAATGCGCTACAGCTGCATTGTAACCGGCCAATAGCATGACGGGATTGCAAAGGGCGCAGCGCTTTGGCACCGGAGGCATCCTCTCCCGGCCACCTGTGCCGTGGTCTCATTTTACGAGAAAATCGCCGAGGCAGGCCGGTGGGTAGCGGTCGCAGGGTTTCCCGTTGGAATTCCATCCGCGTTCGAGATGGTGCGGCGAGCAAGTGGGCAGGGGCTTCTGGCGCTGGGGCCCCTGCCCCGAATCCGGTAACGGGGGGCAGGGGCCGAAAAAGGGGGGATGTGACGGCTAGGCGGCCAGCAGGGTCTTGGTGGCGCTTGCCGAGGCCAGGCTGCTGCTGGTGGTCGTGGCGGCGGTCAGCCCGGTGTAGTCCTTGTAGGCCACCGAGGTGCCGGAGGCGGTGCTCGTGCTATTGACCGAAGTCGCCACGTTTTCCGCCAGCTTCACGGTGTCGGCGACATACTGCGATCCCGTGGCGATGGTGTTCTTGGTCCAGGAGACGGCCGTGGACACGGTGTTGACGGCCCAGGATATGGCCGTGCCCACCTGCCCCACGATGTAGGAGGCGGCGGCTTCGGCCTTGGTCGCCACGGCCGAGCCGGAGGCGGAGGTGGCGGCGGCGATGAGACTCGAGGCGGTGGAGACCGTCTCCTTGACGAAGGCCGTGGCCGTTGACACCTTGCCCGAAATCCAGCTCGCGGCCGTGGAGAAGGAATTGGCCGCCCAGTTGACCGCCTCGCTCACCTTGCTGACCAGGGAACTGACTGCGGAACTCGTGCTGGTGATGGTCTTGACCACGGACGCGACCTTGGAAAAGAATGAACGCAGACTCATGATACTCCTCCCATGTTGGTGATTCGCTTTGCATTTCTCCGTTCGTGCTTTTTCTTAAAGCGACTTTCATGCCAAGCCGTAACATATTTGAATTGCATGACAATATTATTTGGTGTATGGCTAAACCCGCCACATTTCGTGCCGGTCCGGCCACGGTTTGAGGCAGTTGCCCTGGCGTGTCGCGATCCGGAGTGTTTTTAAGACCGCAAGGAGGCTTTCGCATGCTCGCCCCCCTCTCGCTGTCCCCGACCCTGCTGCAAAATCTCAACAGGTTCGCTTCCTTCGTCGGTGATGGAGAATATGAGCTGGCCATCGATCAGTTGGGTGCCTGCCGGAACGCCTTCGGCCCCCAGGTCGGAGACGAGGAACAGCCCTTGCCGGGCCTGCTGCGCCGGCTGGAGGAAATGCTCTATCAGGTGCGGGACAGGGAGGAGCAGTTGGTCGATGTGGTCGAACGGTTGGACAATTCCCACACCGAGCTGTGCACCCTCGAACGTCAGCTCAAGGAAGAGAACGCCGCCCTCAAGCGGCAGCTCGGCCAACGGTTTTCCGTGGCCAAGGTCATCGGCTCCAGCCCGCGGATGGCCAAGGTCCTGGAGCTGGCCCAGCGGGTGGCCGAGACGACCGTCAACGTCCTCATCACCGGCGAAACCGGCACCGGCAAGGAGATGGTGGCCAAGGTCGTCCATTTCTCCGGGCGCCGGCGCCACGGGCCGTTCATGGCCGTCAACTGCACGGCCGTGCCGGACGCGCTGTTCGAGAGCGAGTTTTTCGGCATCGAGAAGGGCGTGGCCACCGGGGTCGAAAAACGCAAGGGCATTATCGAGGGCGCCAACGGCGGCACCTTGTTTTTGGACGAGATCGGCGACATGAGCGAGGCGACCCAGGCCAAGATATTGCGGGTCCTGGAGTCGGCCGAAGTGGTTCCCGTGGGGGCCCGGGGGCCCATTCCCGTGGATCTGCGGCTGGTTTCCGCCACCAACCGGGACCTCAACAAGGACCTGGAGGCCGGCCGCTTCCGGCGCGATCTCTACTACCGCATCAAGGTCGTGCACCTGGACCTGCCGCCCTTACGGGAACGCCGGGATGACATCCCGCTTCTGGCCGAGAGTTTTCTCGGCAATTTTTCCCGCACCATGGGCCGGGGCCGCATGATGTTTTCCAAGCGCGCCCGGGAGGCCCTTTTGGCCTATGCCTGGCCGGGCAACATCCGCGAGCTGGAAAACGAGGTGGAGCGGGCCGTGGCCCTGTCCTATACCGACGAGATCCAGCTGGACGATCTGTCGCGGGAGGTGCGGCGGGCCGGGACGGCGGCTTCCGGCGAGGGGACGCCCAAGGTCGAGGCCGGACGCCTCAAGCAGATGGAGCTGGGCGCCATCGAGGCCTGTCTGGCCGAATGCGGCGGCAACCGCACCCGGGCGGCCAAGCTTTTGGGCATCAGCCGGGAGAGCCTGCGACGCAAGCTCAAGCCGGCGGCCGGCGAAGGGGATACCCCCGACAACACGCCCAATTGATCGTTGCGGCAGCAACGCGTCCGGTTTGAGGTTTTTTGCCTATGCGACGACTTGCGCCAACAGCCCTGGATGCTTTCGTGGTCATCATGCGTCACCATGGGCTGACCACGGACACCGGTGATCTGTTGCATCGGTACGGACTGGCCGGCCGACCCCTGACCGTGGGCACGTTGCTGCGGCTGGCCGGCGGCCTGGGGTTTGCCGCCAAGCGCCGGCGGCTGCCGGTCAAGGGTCTGCTCGAGCTGGGGGCGGCCTATCCGGCCCTGGCCGTGACCCGGGATGGCGCTGCCGTCGTGCTGTCCGGCGTGCGCGAGGTCGGGGACGGCGAGCGGGAACTGGTGCTCTACGACCGCGAAGGGGCGGCGCGGGGCGCACCCTTCGTTTTCGTGTCGCCGAGGGAAGCGGCGGGACGGTTCACCGGCGAAGTGCTGCTTTTCAAGAAAAAACGCGTGGGCGAGGCCGACGCCAAACGGTTCAGCCTGTCCTGGTTCGTGCCCCAGGTGGCCCGCGAGCACCGCATTTTTCTCGAAATAGCCGGCATTGCCTTTTTCATGCACGGCCTGGCCTTTGCCGTGCCGCTCTATTTCCAGAACGTGGTGGACAAGGTGCTGGCCCACCACACGCTGTCCACCCTCAACGTCCTCGGCGTCGGGGTGGTCGGGGCCATCGTCTTCGAGGGCCTTCTGCGCTACCTGCGCGAGTATCTCCTGCGCTTCGCCACCACCAAGATCGACCTGCGCCTGGCCATGGAGACTTTCGCCCACATGATCAAGCTGCCGCTGCCTTTTTTCGAGCGCAGCTTCGCCGGCGTCATCATCAAGCACATGCAGCAGACCGATCAGGTGCGGGAATTCTTGACGGGCAACCTGCTGAACACCTTGCTCGATGCTTCCTCGCTGATCGTGTTTTTGCCCGTGCTCTACCTCTACAGCCCCAGGCTGACCATGTTGGTGCTCGCCTTCGCCGTGGTCACGGCCGGGGCGATCGGCGTGCTGGTCGGGCCGTTTCACCGGCGGCTGATGGCCCTCTACACCGCCGAGGGCGAGCGGCAGGCCCTGCTCGTGGAAACCATTCACGGCATGGGCACCATCAAGTGTCTGGCCCTGGAGGGCTCCCGTCAGCGGGGGTGGGAAGAGGGCTCGGCCCGGGCGGTGACCAAGAACTTCGACGTGAACAAGATGGCCGCCATCGGCAACGCCCTGGTCAAGACCCTGGAGAGGCTCATGACCGTGGCCGTGATCTGGGTCGGGGCCCAGGCCGTCTTCGACAATACCCTGTCCATGGGCGCCCTGATCGCCTTTCAGATGCTGTCCCAATCCGTGACCATGCCGCTGATCCGCATCGTGGAGCTCATCCACGAATACCAGAAGGTCCATCTGGCCGTGGCCATGCTCGGGGAGATCATGAACCGCAAGCCCGAGCCCGGCCTGGTCAAGGGCGGGCTGCGGCCGGATATCGCCGGCGAGGTCACCCTGGAGGACGTCCGTTTCGCCTACAACCCCGGCGATCCGCCGGCCCTGGACGGCGTGACCCTGCACCTGCCTCCGGGCGAGGTCATCGGGGTGGTCGGCAAAAGCGGCTCGGGCAAGACCACGCTCACCAGGCTCATCCAGGGGCTTTATCCCCTGGGCGGAGGGCGCATCCTCTTTGACGGCACGCCTCTTTCCGACCTGGACGTGGTGCATCTGCGGAGCAATATCGGGGTGGTGCTGCAGGAGAATTGCATCTTTCACGGCACCGTGCGCGACAACATCGCCATCACCCGGCCCAACGCCGCCATCGAGGACGTCCACCTGGCCGCCAAGCTGGCCGGGGCCGACGAATTCATCGACCGGCTGCCCTCCGGCTACGACACCATGCTGGAGGAAAACGGCGCCAACCTGTCCGGCGGCCAGAAGCAGCGTCTGGCCATCGCCCGGGCCCTGCTCAAGGACCCGCGCATCATGATCTTCGACGAGGCCACCTCGGCCCTGGACCCGGAAAGCGAGGCCCGCATCCAGGAAAACCTGGACGGCATCGCCGCCGGCCGCACCACCATCATCGTGGCCCACCGCCTGTCCACCCTGCGGGGCGCCGACCGCATCATGGTCCTGGATCAGGGGCGGATGGTGGACATCGGCCCTCACGCCGAGCTGCTTGCGCGGTGCGCCATCTACCGCACCCTGTGGGAACGCCAGACCAAGGGGATGCGCTGACATGGCCGCCCGCAAACGCCGCATCCGGCCCGAGGCCCTGGCCTTCCAGCCCGACGCCGTGGCCGTGGCCGAGGGGGAACCGCCCGTTCAGGCCAGGCTGGCCCTCTATTGTATTTTCGCCGCCCTGATCTTCGGGGCGCTCTGGGCCTGGCTGTCCGAACTCGACCGGGTGGTCACGGCCCGGGGCATGCTGGTCACCCGCACGCCGCCCATTGTGGTCCAGCCCTTGGAGACGTCCGTTATCCGCGGGATCAACGTCCGGCCCGGCGACGTGGTGACCAAGGGGACCGTGCTGGCCACCCTGGACCCGACCTTCGCCACCGCCGACATGGGCCAGCTCATGACCCAGCGCCATTTCTTGGCGGCGTATGTCGATTTGCTGCAGGCCGAACTCGACGGCACGACCCTGCCCCCGCCTTCGTCCGTGACCGATCCCGGGGAGCGGGTGCGCCTGGAACTCTTCGCCGCGCGCAAGGAGGAATACAGGGCCAAGGTCGAGGCCAACGACATGGAAGTGGCCACCCTGGAGGAGATGCTTGAGGCCAACAAGAACGAACAGGCCCGGCTGGGCGAGCAGTTCGCCCTGGCCGGGGAGATCGAGACCATGTACCGCAAGCTCTGGGCCGGGGCCAATACCAGCCGCCTGGAATACCTAAGCGCGCTCAAGGAAAAGTTGCGGGTGGAGGATCTGCGGGCCCAGACCATTGAAAAGCAGGACCAGATCCGCGAACGTCTGTCCCAGGCCAAGGTGCAGCGGCAGGCTTTCATCAGCAATTGGTTTAATCAGACGGCCACCCAGCTTCTGGAGACCCGGCAGAAGCTGGCCGAGGTGGAACAGAACCTGGCCAAGGCCTCGCGGCGTAGCGAACTGGTGGAACTGACCGCCGTGGCCGACGCCGTGGTCAAGGACGTGGCCCAGGTCTCCGAGGGCTCGGTCTTGCGCCAGGCCGAGACCTTCTGCACCCTGATACCCATCGACACCACGTCCGGGGCCCTGGAAGCCGAAGTGGCCATCGCCGCCATGGACATCGGCCATATCCGGCCCGGCAACGCCGTCCGTATGAAGCTGGCCGCCTTTCCCTTTCAGCAGCACGGCTTTCTGGACGGGGTCGTGCGCATGGTCAGCCCGGATGCCTTTGTTCCGGAAGGGAAGACGGGGGGGCCGGCCGAGACGGCCGGCGGCATCTATTACAAGGCCCGGGTCCGGCTCACATCCTCCACGCTTCAGGATGTGGGGCCGCATTTCAAGCTGCTGCCCGGCATGACCCTCGAAGCCGAAATCCTGGTCGGCAAGCGCCGGGTGGCCAGCTATCTGCTCGATCCCATTCTGCGCGGCCTGCACGAGTCCATGGCCGAGCCATAGCCGGCCCGGGCCGGGCGGCCGGCGGCTTGCCGTCGGGCTGTCGGCTCGCTACCATGCCCCGTGGCGGCCGGTGCGGCCGACTGCGGCGAAGAAACGGCGGCCCATGATCTGGTTTTGGCTTTGTCTGGTCACGGCCCTGACCCAGGCGGTCAAGGATGTCTGTCTCAAACGCTGTCTCTTTCGGATGGACGTCGGGCTGGTGGTGTGGGCCTACAGTCTGTCGGCGGCCGTTTTTTTCTGGCTCGATGTGGCCCTGTTGCCGCTTCCCCCCCTTGGTCCGGGGTTCTGGTCGGTCTTGCTGCTCGGCGGGGTGCTCGGGGCCGTGACCTTTGCCCTGTACGGCCGGGCCCTCATGCAGGGCGATCTGTCCCTGACCCTGCCCATGCTGGCCTTCACGCCGCTGTTCCTGCTGGTTACCTCGCCGCTCACCCTGGGCGAATTTCCCGGCCCGGGCGGCCTGCTCGGTCTGGTCTGCGTGGTGGCCGGCTCCTATGTCCTGAATTTGCGGGAACGCAGGACCGGCTTCTGGGGGCCGCTTCGGGCCCTGTGGACCAATCCCGGAGCCCGGCTCATGCTGCTGGTGGCCGCCATCTGGAGCATCGGCGCCAATTACGACAAGATCGGGGTGCGCGCCTCGTCGCCGGAGTTCTGGATCGCCTCCGTCTACACGGCCACCTCCCTGGGCTTGCTGCCCGGCGTTTTTCGGGGCTCCCGGGGCTTCCTCGGCCAGATTCGGCTCGCGCCGCTGCTGCTCGTGTCGGCCGGTTTGCTCGAAGCCGTGGGGCTGGTCTGCCAGATGCACGCCCTGACCATGACCCTGGTGTCCTATGTCATTGCGGTCAAGCGCCTTTCCGTCATTTTCGGGGTGCTGCTCGGCGCGCTGGTTTTCCGGGAACGGGATGTGGCGCATCGGCTGCCCGGGGCCATTCTTATGGTATTGGGCGTTTTCTTTATCGCGGTTTTCGGATAAGAGGCCCCACCGATCACGCGTTATGGGAGCCTTTCATGAGCCGCTATCGCTTCTTGCCCGATCTTTCCCCGGAAGCCCTGACCACCATCCAGACCGAGGGTCTCAATTGGACGGCCCGCCATGCCTACGCCGGCAGCGCCGTTTATCGGGAGCGTCTGGCCGCCATCGGCTACGAGCCCGGTCAGACCCTTTCCCTCGATGCGCTTACCCGCCTGCCCCTGACCACGGTGGAAGACCTGCGCCAGGGCTACCCCTTGCCGCTGCTGTGCGTGCCCGAGGACCAGGTGGTGCGCATCCACGCCTCGTCCGGCACCACGGGCAAGCGCAAGATCCTGGCCTATACCCAGCGCGATATCGACGCCTGGAAGGATCTGTTCGCCCGCTGCTACGAGCTGGCCGGCCTGACCCCCCTGGACCGGGTCCAGATCACCGTGGGCTACGGCCTGTGGACGGCCGGGGCGGGGTTTCAACTCGGCTGCGAGCGGTTCGGCGCCATGGCCGTGCCCGTGGGGCCGGCCAACATGGAAATCCATCTCCAGTTGCTGACGGACTTGCAGCCCACCTGCCTGTGCTCCACCGCCTCCATGGCCCTGCTTTTGGCCGAGGAGGTGCACAAGCGGGATCTGCGCGACCGCATCGCCCTCAAAAAGATCATTTTCGGGGCCGAGACCCATACGGACAAGATGCGGCATCGGTTCGAGGAATGGCTCGGTGTGGAGGAGAGCTTCGACGTCACCGGTATGACGGAACTCTACGGCCCGGGTATGGGGCTGGAGTGTCAGGCCCATCAGGGCATCCACTACTGGGCCGATCAGTATATCCTGGAGATTCTCGATCCCGTCACGTTGACCCCGGTGGCGCCGGGCGAGGTGGGCGAGATGGTGGTGACGAGCCTTGGCAAGGAGGCCACTCCGCTTATCCGCTATCGGACCCGGGACCTGACCCGGCTTTTGCCCGGGGACTGTCCCTGCGGCCTGCGTCTGCCGCGCCATGACAAGATTCTCGGCCGCTCGGACGACATGTTCGTCTTCCGGGGAGTCAACATCTATCCGGGTCAGATCGCCAGCGTTCTGGAAAAATTCCCGACCGTGGGCAGCGAGTTCCAGATCCGGCTGTTGCGTCGGGACGGCCGGGATCAGATGGTGCTCAAGGTGGAGCGCAAGGAATCCACCAGTCAGGACATGGAGCAGAATCTGTCAGAATCCATCGCCGTCGAGCTGCGCAAGTACCTGCTCGTGCGCAGTTGGGTGGAAATCCTGCCGCCGGCCTCCCTGCCCCGCAGTTGCGGCAAGACCAAGCGCGTCATCGACGATCGGAACGGCCTCGAGGACTGACCACCGGCGGCGGTGTGTGGCTGACGGTGGCACTAGGTGCCCTTGGGACCGCGCACGGTTGCGTGGTGGGGGATGCCTCCGGCGGCCAAAGGGCGTTGCCCTTTGGAAACCCATAGGTCTTTCGACTTGCGAGGAGAGTCTTCCAGTGCACCATCGTTGGGACAGACGATGGAGGTGCCTTTTGTAACTTTCAGGGCACAGGAACGTCTCTTTTTTGCTGCCCCTGGTGCTTGGCATGAATTGCCCTGCTGCTTCGGGATGTTTTTTCCCCATCCGGCAAGAACGGCCAGCCGACGGCGCCGCATGCGCGGCTGCGGGAGGCCTGTCCCCCGACGTCCGCCTTTTTCGAGACCGCTGCACAATCCCATGGCGGCATGTCGATGCCTCAATCCTGGAACCACAACGCGCTAACATCCTGTTGGGTTTCCAAAGGGCTTGTGTCCTTTGGCCACCGGAGGCATTTTTCCCGGCCCCTTGCGCGTGCGCCTGACGCTGCTTTGAGGAGACGGGCTCCCGACCGTCTCCCTGGCCAAGCTTCAGCAGTTGACCATGGTCATGCCCAGGCCGGCGGTTCCCATTTCCTTGAACGGGGCGGGCAGGGCCTTGCCGGTCTGGAGCATGGCCATGATGACGCGATCCAGATCCTCCCAGTGCTGGGCGGCGATTTCGTTTTTGGCCATGAGCCAGGCGTTATGGGCCTTCAGCGCGCCGAAGGCGTTGCGCTCGATGCAGGGAATGAGCACGAAGCCGCCGACCGGATCGCACGACATGCCGAGATGATGTTCCAGGGCGATGGTGGCGGCCAGCTCGGTCACTTCAAGCGAGGCGCCCGAGGCGTAGGCGATCATGGCGGCGGCCATGGAGGAGGCGACGCCGATTTCCCCCTGGCAGCCGACTTCCGCCCCGGCCACGCTCGCGTTGTTCTTGCAGAGGAAGCCGACCAGGGCGGCGGCGAGCAACCCCTTGCGCAGGGCCTCCCGCGGCAGGTTGCGATGGTTTTTCATGACATAGAGCACGGCGGGCATGGTGCCGGCCGAACCCAGGGTCGGGGCGGTGACCGCCAGCCGGCCGGCGGCGTTGCCTTCGGAGACGGCCAGCGCATAGCTGCTTAAACGCTGCATGAAGGCGTCCGGCTCCGGCATCGTTTTGGCCTGTTCATAGATGCGGTGGGCCTTGCGGTAGAAGTCGAACGGGGCGGGGAGCAGGCCTTCCTCGCGAAGCCCCAGATCGACGCCGGCAAGCATGGTGTCGAGCACCAGATCCAGGTGGGCATTGATGTTGGCTTCGTCAGTGCCCATGATGGCCATCTCATTTTCCAGCATGATCTCGTGCAGTGCCTTCCCGGTTTGCTTGGCCAGGGCGGCGAACGCCGTCATGCTGCCGTAGGTATGCACCGGCTGTCCCCGTTTTTGCTCGGTCTGGCCTTTCCAGGAAAAGAAGCCGCCGCCTGTGGAGTAGTATTCGCGGGCAACAAGGATTGTGCCGTCCTTGGCCATCACCTGCATGACCAGGGTGTTGCTGAACGGGAAATGATGTTCGACGCGGTCCCAGACGATGGTGTCCTTGCCGATGGTAAAGGTTTTCTCCGCGATGGTGACCGGATGCTGTTTGGTTTCGTCGGCCAGGCTGTCCATGACCGCCGGGTCGCAGGTCTCCGGTTTTTGCCCCAAGAGCCCGGCCAAAATGGCCCGGTCGGTTCGATGTCCCTTGCCGGTGGAGGAGAGACTGCCGAAGAGGTGGGCTTCGATGTGGTCGGCCGACGCCAGTTTCGCCGCAGGGAGCGTTTCCATCAGCCCGCGAAAGTTATTGGCAATACGGAGCGGCGCCAAGGTATGGGAACTCGATGGCCCGGGCCCGACTTTGTACAGATCGGTGATGGATGTCGTCATGACGCCCGCCGGGGGGCCGGGATAGCAGATGTCCCGAGGAAGGCTGGGAAAGTCGGCCGCGGGGATGCCGCGAGCCTCGGCCACGCCATGCAGCAACCCGACGCTGGCTGTGGTGACAACGGCGGTTTTGAGAAAAAATCGTCGGTCCATAGCATTTCCCCTCTCTGTATTTTCCAAAGCACCACCCCCTCGTTTTGTCAAGAAATCCGGGAGGCGAATGCTCCCGGTCACGGTTGAGCCAAGCCTCGCCCGAGCCACGGCGACGGTTCCCTTGGCGGACGACGGCAGGCCTTCGGTGCGTGGGAAGGGAACATCCGGTCGGCGGATCAAATAGTTGGGGGGAGCGGGGGGAGAACAGGGGAGAAACAAATGGGGGAGAAATCGGAAACAAAAAGAAAAAGCGGGTTATCGTCCGGTCGTCCCGGGAGCGATAACCCGCTGAGAAGGGGAGACTCAAACTTTATATATAACATACTTATTTTTATACTGAAAAAATATTTTATTTTTCCACATGCCCCCACATGTGCCCCTAAAATTTTTCCCTACCCCCGATCAATCCCTCGCTCCTCTGCCCTGGGCAGCTCCCGCTCCTCTTTTTTTAGGCGCCAACCGTTTGGGGAAAGCATTCCTGACGGGCCTACCTATTGCTCTCCGGCTTTTCATACTGCAAACCCGCGGACGCAGCGACGACCTCGTGCTGGGTCTTCGGCGATAAAGTCACGATGAAGCCATATGGATTTCAGGACGATGAGCGTATCGGCCAAGGCAGCAAATCCTGTAAAACCATGGGAAAATCAATATGATCGATTGTTGCATTGATGGGAATTCTGTTGCTATTATGTTCAAAAGACAGCATTTCGGGCAGGCTTGGATGGACACCTCTCAACGCGTAAAAAATCATGACACGATGACGCTTCGGGCCGTCGATTTCTTCTGCGGCGGTGGAGGAATGACGTGCGGTTTACGCATGGCCGGAATCGACGTCCTCGGCGGCGTGGATATCGCTGCCGACTGCAAGGAGACATACGAGTTCAACAATCGCCCGGCGCGCTTCGTGGGACGTGACGTTTCCGACCTCAACGCGGAATCCCTGGGCGACATTTTCGACATTTGCCGCGAGGATCCCCATCTGGTTTTCGTCGGCTGCAGCCCGTGCCAATATTGGAGCAAGATCCGCACGGACCGGGGCAAAAGCGAAAAGAGCGCTTTTTTGCTGAAGGAATTTCAGAGGCTCATTGAGGCTTTTCTTCCCGGGTTCGTCGTTCTGGAAAACGTCCCCGGCCTGCGAAACAATCCCCGAAGCTACCTCCCTCGCTTTCTCGATTTCCTGAAACATGCCGGATACTCCTTCGCCGACGACGTTATCGACGCAAGCCGTTACGGCGTACCGCAACATCGACATCGATATCTGCTTGTGGCCTCGCGCATCAGCACGGCCGTCACCTTGCCGGAGGGCGACGAAACCACGGTCACCGTGCGGCAGATCATCGGCGAGGAGAACGGCTTTCCGCGCATCGCAGCCGGATACGCCGACGATACGGATTTCATGCACACCTCGGCGGACCTTTCGGCCTTGAATCTGCGCCGCATCAGGACGACGCCGCACGACGGCGGGGACAGGCTCAGTTGGAAGGATGATCCGGAGCTGCAGATCGACGCCTACAGGAACAGGGACGACATCTTCAAGGACGTCTACGGGCGGATCAGGTGGGATGCGCCGGCCCCGACCATCACGACCCGTTTCAATAGTCTGTCCAACGGCCGTTTCGGACATCCGGAAGAGGACCGTGCCCTATCCTTGCGCGAGGGCGCATGCCTGCAGACCTTTCCGAAAAACTATCGCTTCTTCGGGTCGAGCCGGAACGCCGTCGCCAGGCAAATCGGCAACGCCGTGCCGCCGTTGCTGGCGGAACATATCGGAACGCATCTCATGAGGTTGATCCGCCATGGCGACCTTTAAGGCCCGGGCTCGGGCCTTGGACATGTTGGGACGCCAGCAGATCGCGGGCATCCCGACGGCCATCAGCGAACTTTTCAAGAATGCGCATGACGCCTACGCCGACCGGGTGGAGGCGGATTACTACCGGACCGATCGGTTGTTCGTTCTGCGTGACGACGGCCTGGGCATGACCGAAGAGGAGTTCGTCCAGCGCTGGTTGACACTGGGCACGGAAAGCAAGGTCGTGTCCAAGGGCATGGCCCCGCCGCCCGTGGACCCCTCCAAGCCCCGCCGGCGGCTGCTGGGCGAAAAGGGTGTGGGGCGTTTGGCCATCGCCATAGTCGGTCCTCAGGTGTTGGTGCTGACGCGGGCCAAGCGGGACGGAGTGCTGCAGGACACGGTGGCCGCATTCATCCATTGGGGCCTGTTCGAGTGTCCGGGCGTGGACCTGGACCAGATCGAGATCCCTATCCGCACGTTTCCGGACGGTACTTTGCCGAACGCCGCCGACCTGCGCTCCATGGTAGGCGTCTTCGAGGACAACCTCGAACGGTTGCGAGACGTTCTGGACGAAAACTTCCATGACGCGATTCTGGCCGACCTTCGTCGTTTCGACCTCGATCCCTCCGAGGTGGACGCCTACCTACCGGACATGAGTCTGACCGGCGACGGACACGGCACGCATTTTCTCATCAAGCCCGCTTCGGAGCTGTTGGCTGCAGACATCGAAGACGACGGGAGCGACCGCCCTTCCAACCTCGTCAAGCTCTTGGGCGGCTTCTCCAACACCATGACGCCGGGGCACGAACCGCCGGTGCTGCGACCGACCTTCCGCGACCACAAGACCGACGACCTGTCCGACGACCTCATCGAAGAGGGTAAGTTCTTTACGCCCGAGGAATTTCGCAACGCCGACCATCAGATCAAGGGGCACTTCGACGAGTACGGTCAGTTCCGGGGCACCGTTTCCGTGTACGGAGAAGAGTTCCCGGACCATATCGTTTCCTGGCAGGGCGGGCACGGACTCACGACGCGATGCGGCCCCTTCACTATCCAGGTGGCCGTGGTGCAGGGTGAATCGCGGGCTACGACGCTGCCCTTGGAAGATTGGAATGCATTGACCGACAAAATGGATCGCTTCGGGGGGCTTTATATCTACCGCGACGGTGTCCGCGTTCTCCCTTATGGAAACAACGATTATGACTGGCTGGATATCGAGCGGAACAGGAGCAAGAGTGCCCGCTACTATTACTTTTCCTACCGGCGCATGTTCGGCGTGGTGGAAATCGACAGCGAGACCAACGGCGCTTTGACCGAAAAGGCCGGACGTGAGGGGTTTCGCGAGAATGCGGCCTATCGGGAATTCAAATCCATTCTCAAGAACTTTTTTGTTCAGCTCGCCGCCGATTTTTTCAGAGAGGAATCGCCGGAGACCAGATACTTCAACACCAAGATGGAGTACGATCGGCAAGAGAAACTACGGAGAAAGAGGGAAAAGCAGGTCGGCGTCAAGAGACGGAAATTGCAAGACGAGTTGGCCGCATTCTTTGTCCGATACGACGTCTCCGAACCTCGCGAAAAAGTCGATGAGGTGATCAAGGGTCTGCAACGCGAACTGGTCTATGCGGCTTCGTTGGACGATCCGGCGGAAGCGGCGCAGACGTTCCTCGACCTGGAGGAAAAGGCACGGAGTGGGCTGGCGGATCTAGAAACAAGCTACAAAGTGGCGCGGCCCCGGGGCATCGGATTGCCAAAAAATCTGAACAAGGATTGGGAGAGCTACGTCGTCGCGTCCGGGGAATTGCAGGAAACCGTTTTCACACCGGCCCGGAAACGCATCGACGAGCTCGTCGGCGAACACGCGGCCCGGGCACGCGTCGCTCTGGACCGCCGCCTGCAGATCGAACGGTCGCTGAAGGTCCTGTCCTCCGAGGCCCAAACGACCACCTCCCGCGAACGTAAAGCTACTCGAGAAAGCCTGGATACGATGTCCAAGGGCGTGGTCGAGGCCGCGCAGTCCAGTGCCAAACGCGTCAAACGAACGTTGGACGAGGTATTCGCCGAGTTCGCCGCTTTGGACGTCACGGACCTGTCCGAAGTCGCCGTCATCGCCACGCGAGAGCGTCTCGAAACGACGTTGCAGGCCACGCGCGATAAGGAAATCGATCTTCTTCAAACCATTCGGGGACAGATCGACGCCATCGATCTCACCGGCGAAGGCGGCGCACTGGATCAGATGGAGGCCGTCGAACAGCGGGCCATCGCCCTGGAGGAGCAGGCGGACGTCGATCTGCAGCTCACGCAGTTGGGCATGGCCATCGAAGTCATCAACCACGAATTCGACGCGAACATTCGAGCCATCAGGACCAATATACGCCGTCTTAAGTCCTGGGCGGTCGCGAATCCGGACCTTGAGGAGCTGTATTCCGGCATTCGTAACAGCTTCGAGCACCTGGACGGGTACCTGTCCCTGTTCACCCCGCTGCATCGGAGGCTGCAACGCAAGGAAATCGTCATACGGGGCCGCGACATCGCAAAGTTCCTCGACGACCTGTTCTCCGCGCGGTTCACGCGGCACAAGGTCGAACTGGAAGCTACGCAGGCGTTCCGGGACATGGAAATCGTGGGCTATCCTTCGACGTTCTACCCCGTGTTCGTCAATCTAGTGGACAATGCGATCTTTTGGCTCAAGGACCGTCCCGAGCGCCGCATCACGCTGGATTTGCGCGACGGGCGCATTCTGGTTTCCGACACCGGGCCCGGCATCCCCAAGCGAGATCGGGACTCCGTGTTCGAACTTGGGTTCTCCCGCAAGCCGGGAGGGCGCGGAATGGGCTTGTACATTGCTCGCGCGGTGCTGGCCCGGGCGGATTACGAGTTGACCATTGCCGATTCCGACACGGGCACGACGTTCGTCATCAAATCGAAACAGGAAAAGTCGGCATGAACGCATTCGACACCGCGTCACGCGACGTGTTGCGCGATTTTCTCCAGACTGCAGTCGTCATCGACGACCGCGCGTATGACAAGAAGCCTGAACCGGTCGCTGAACTCAAGGTACCAGGGCGTGGGCCGGTAACGGTGGGCGACGTAGGCGAATCTCCGGCAAAAACGCAAAGCGCGCATGAGCTTGATACGCGGCTCCTTGTGGATACTTTCGCGAGTAAGGGCTTGGTTTGCGCCATTATCGCACCACATGAAAATGACAGCATTGCGGAGCGCCTCGGCCCGGTGGCGGACCGCTGCGACATCGTCGTCATCGACTGGCAGCTCTTCGATGATGGTGGGAAGCGAACCCGTGCGCTGATCGAAGACCTGTGCCAAAGGGGCGGAGGAAATCGATTGCGTCTGTTGTGCGTCTACAGCGGCGAGAAGGACCTTGGGGAAATATCAGAGAAGCTTATTACCGAAATCGATGAATTAAGCCCATGTAACGAAGATCGGTCTGTACTACGAAAGAATCACGTCATTGTGACGATTCTAGGGAAACGTGCGGTATCGGAAGCCGATCTCGCCGATGCGCTGCTGGATCGTTTTGTGGGCTTCACGAAAGGACTCCTCTCGAATGCGGTATTGTCGGCCTTATCGGGGATCCGCCGCAACGTACATCGCATCGTTCAAAAATTCGATGCCGATTTGGACCCTGCCTATATTTCGCATCGGATCATGTCCGTTCCTGTAGATACGGTGGAGAGCGAAATTCTGTCACTCATCGCCTCAGAGCTGGAATCCGTAGTCCATCAATCGAATGCGAGTTCGTATATTGATAATGCTGCTATAATGGAATGGATAGCCTCCGATGCTGGTGGAAAAATACAGTATAATATCTTTCCATGTAAAAATGAGGAATGCCCTGAGCTGTTGAGGCAATTGATTGAATTCGGAGCCGATGCGGAACGGGAAGATGTGTCCCAAATTTTTAAGGACACATGTAAGCAGGTGACAACCCACAATTGTGCCAAAAAATCTCATTTGACTCATTTGTTGGGAAGTAATGATTCAAAAAAAATGGATCGTCGCTTCGCCATTTTGTCGACCATTGAGACACGGTACGAAAATTATGTTCCGCAACTCACATTGGGAACCATTGTGCAAGATGATGAACGATTTCTTCTGTGTCTGCTCCCTCGGTGTGACTGTGCCAGAGTTCCGGCGAAAGGAAGAAATTTTTTGTTCATCAAGCTTGCGAAAGGTCCGTCCGAGATCGATTTGATCGTGGATGACGGAAGTAATCAGATCGATCTCGGTATCAGCAGACATCCTTACGACACCGAAATTTACCGGTTCGCCGCGAGCGCCGACCGGACGCCGGTTACTGCTCGAAAAGAGCAGGACAATTTGTTGTTCGATTTTACGAGGTCGGACGGCTCTGTTGGATCATTGCGTTGGGTGGCGGATGTAAAGCCCCAAATCGCTCAGGCTATTGCCAACGAGTATGCTTCCCAGGTTTGCCGTGTCGGCGTGTCCAAGTCTCAGTGGTTGCATCAGTTGGGGAAAAAGGAGAAGGGAAAATAACTTGCCGGAGGCCTCTCCATAGAGGGATGACCGGATACGAACATTTTTTACGGCTTGTTCATGAAGTTCGTTGCGCAAGCTCACGTTGCAGACGGACGGACAGAATTTCGGGATTTTTCAACTCGCATTCCCAGACGACAAGGACTTTCCAGCCTAGGCGTCTCAGTGCCTCCGCGTTCTCCCTATCCCTTTCCACGTTCCTCGCTAGTTTTGCCTCCCAAAATTCCTTGTTCGTTTGCGGCATGGAGGCTTTCTTGCAAGCGGGATGCCGGTGCCAGAAGCATCCGTGCACGAAGATTACGGTCCCGTATTTGGGCAGAACGATGTCAGGGGTTCCCGGCAGATCCTTGCGATGCAGTCGAAAGCGAAAACCCAAACGGTGCAGTATGGAGCGCACGCGTTCCTCGGGTCGGGTGTTCTTCCCCCGGACTTTCGACATCAGGGCGCTGCGCTGGGAAGGGGTAAGCCTGTCCATGCGTCGGCCCTACCGCAGGCGCCCCGAGGCGACAAGGGCGGGCGTGGTCGGCCGGCCGAAGTGTCCGAGGCAGAGTTCGGATTTGCCCCAAAATAAAAGCCTCGGCCGTTCGGGCAGAAGCCTTATTGATTATAAAAGCGGCCCACCTCCGAAGCGGCAGGCCGCCCATGATCCGGTTGCGTGATCCTACGCCTGAACAGTCGCCTTCTTTCTGGCCATCCTGAACGCCCGGCCGGCGATGCCGATCCCGGCCTTCACGCCATCGAGCCCGGTGTTGGCTTGGTCGATCCCCTGGCGGATGATCTTGTAGGCCTCGCATTGGAGCGACGCTTCGTCGGACGGCAAGCCTTTCGTCCTCTCCACCAGGGCAAGCCCCATGGCCTCCTCGGCCAGTTCATCCACCTTGGCGAGGAATTCCAACTTGGCGTGATAGATACCGTAGGCGATTTCCTGAAGTCGCCACAAGACCTGGGAGTCGCTCATTCCCTCGGGGCGTTTGCTGGTGACCACCATGGCGTGGGAAACGGGGATGCCGGCGCGGGTGAAGTCGGAAGGGTTAGGCATGGTCCGCCTCCTTCCGGCCGTACGCGGGGACTTGGTCCAGGTCGACGACATGTTCCTCCTGCCTGCCGGTGAAGAACTGTTCCAGCGCTTCAAAGCCGCTCTCGGTGCCCTCGATGTCGGCAGTGAGGCCGTGCAGGATGTGGCCGAGGCCGCGCGCCGTCACTTCGGTCAAGGTTAGGCCGGGGCATTTTTTGCAAAGGTCTCCCAAGAAGGCGAGCCCGGCCCGGCAGTCAGACAGCGAATCCTGAATGTCCGCCAGGCAGAGGGAGAGGGATCGAACGAGGGACAGGGGAATGGACTGCTTACACATGGCGGACCTCCATCATGACGGACGTGCTGACGTGTTCGGTTGCCGGAGTGCCAGGGCAGGGAATCGGGCTCAGGAATGAAGCTTCCGGGCCGGGATGGCCGGGACTATGCCCGGGGTCGCTTTCGTCGATCCTGGAGCGCGAAACGGGGTCCTGTACTGTCCCAAACCCATACCGAAGGCCTTGTCTCCGCCGCTTTTCCCTGGTCGCTTCCGAGTAGAAGGGATTCCGTCCCCGACGGTATGGCCACAAGGAGCACGGGCCGAGGTCCTGATACCCTTTCCCTGCCGTGCAACCGGCCGGGTCCTCCGCCGGCAAGCAGCTTTCGGCACAGTACGCCTTGATGATCCTGAGCAACCGCCGATCCGCCCCGGGCTCGATGGCGCCCAGGCGGTAGGCATGCAGCCGGCAGGTGGTGGAAGGACATTGCATGACGAGCGGCGCGCTGCCGCCCATGCAGGCGAGGCAGAACGTCCGGATCGCCAGAAGCGGGGTTCGCCGTCTCCCCTCGAAGCCGGGCAGAAGGAAAGAGTTGCCCCGGCCCGTAGGCCAGGATAAGCGGGATTCAGCCATGGTCGCACCTCCGTTGTGCGGTTCGTGGTCAGGCCCCGGGGGAAGCGTCCACTTCCTGCCGGGGCCGATTGTTTTGCACCTTGTCGACTCGATATATCGAGTAAGCCCTTCATAAAAACTGTGTCAACATATCGAGTCAAGGAGGACCGCCATGGTGATCGGCAAGGTCAAGGAAGTTATGGATGACAAGGGAATTTCCATTCGTGACGTGGCAACAGCGACAGGTCTTTCAACCTGTACCATCCACCGCGCCCGTGGGAAGATGATTGGCCGGTGTACCCTGGACACCCTGGCCACCATTGCCCAAGCGCTCGACTGCCGGGTGAAGGATCTTTTCGAGGAGGCTTGAATGCGTTAAAGCTGAGTCTTGCGGAAAGATGTCCGAGAGATCAAATACACCGGGTTTGAAACCAAATAATACATCGATACCATAAAATTATAGGGCAGCCACAATGCAAGCAGGTGACTATATCAATCTTGGAATTTTTGGAGCGACATTATTAGCAGCGATTGTTGCTTGTTTATATACAAAATTTACATATAAAATGCTTAATACAATGAATCTGCAGTATATCGACATGAATAAGCCAAAGATTCATCTTAAAATTGAAACGGAAACAAGTTCATCAATGACATATTTGATTATTAAGAATATCGGCAATGGAATTGCTAATAATGTTTTGTTTTATATAGATAAAAATTTTTATTCATTTTCAAATAAAACTGATGATCACAATTTAAAAAACTATCCCCCATTTTTCAAAGGAATATCTTGCATGCCTCCAGGCGATGAGTACATATATCATTTAGACAAAATACGTAATCTATCCAAAGAAGACATCCAAAATGATGAACCCAGGGGGAGGTGCAACCCATTCATTTTTAACATATCTATATCATATTCATATGGGCAGCAAAACTACAAAGAATCCTACGACATCGACCTCCGGAATTATTTGCGAACAACAAAGGCCCCAAGCCGTTTGATTCGTGAGCTTGAAAAACTAAATTCTAACTTTGAAGAACTTCTCAAAAAAATTAATTGATCTTTTACAGATAAAATCTCTCGCACAGATCCGCGCCGAAGCCTCGCTTTTCCTGCCGGGTCTATGCTGGACGCAGCGTTGAGAGATAAAAAAAGGCCGGATTGTGTTGGCCGCCTTACTTCCGACCGCACCTCCCCGTCCGTGTCATTCCCCGTGCCCTTGCCCCCTCAACCCGAAGCGCCTACGCTTTCGATGCTCGCTCCCCCGGTCCGACTTCCGGAAAGGCCCTCCGGTTTGCCCACCTCGGTTTCGGCCGTGTCGTGAGGAAGATGAGGAAGAGGCCGCCCTCCGGACCGGGAAGCGGGCTTTTTTTATCTGGAGGCAAGACCCATACCTCTTCCGCCCATCCCGGTTGCCACTCGCGCGCGGACAGGTTGCCACTCCCACGCGTGAAGAATTCATTGGCAACCACCCTGGCAACTCGGACGGCATGTCCACCCCCTCGCGCGTGCGTGAAGGGAACTCCTCGCACAAAACCGCGCAAAACCGAACACCCATCACCGGGAAGCCGCGTTCTTCCTGGATTTCATGGACATGAACTTGTGCGATTCGACTTGTTCGGTGTGCACGCGCGCGAAGGAATTTGTGCGAACCAAGGTGCGAACCGCGAACCAGGAAACGGTGATCACGCCCTGAAAAATCTGACTATTACCAACCGTCGCCGAGCAACCGGATGTGCCGGCAATATGAGGTTTTCCCTACCTCTCATGGGGTCTGCTTTTCCCGCTTCGGGCACCGGCCGTTTTCGGCTGCCTTGGCCTTGCCCTCGGGCGTCGTCGGCCCGGTGGACAGACCTCCATGGAGAGGGCAGCGCCCGCTTGCGTAGAGGTCTTTCCGCTTGCACGGCGTCCCGGCCCTGGTCTTGGCCCCGCAGGTCAGGCCCACCAGCTCGGGCGGTATGGGTGGGAAGACAGGCGGCGGGTACTGGTAGCCGCGGGCGCGCCACTCCTCGGCCACCTTTTCGTGCGCGGCATTGTACTTCCGCCACAGCTTCCGCAGTCGGCGGCGCTCGACTTCCTGATCATCGTCCATAGCTTCCTCGCTGTTTTTGACCTGCATTATTAGCGCCCCCAGACATCACCTTGCCCAGGCCGGCAGTTCGTCCCGCCTGGCAGGAGGAAAGATCGATTTGGGTTCGGACTGAGGATCGGGCGACAACCCGGCCACGATCCAGGCCCGCAGGTCCAGGCCGGCTTTCATGGCCTCGCCCGGGTCCTTCCCACCCAAGGGCAACCAGCGGCGCGCCTGGGAGTAGTGGGCCTGCCACCACAGCCAGCCATCACAGCCGGCGGCGTCGGCGTCCAAAGCGCAAAGGATCGTGGGAGCCGTCCGAAGCAGCGCGTGGGCCTCGATGCCCGGCTTGATCTTGGCCGAACGCATGGCCATCGATGCGACCAGGTCCCCGGCGGCTTGATGGATCAGGAGCGCGTCCAATTCGCCTTCGACGATGACCGCGGGCTTGCCCGGCGCCGCAGCCAGAACCATGGGGCGCATGCAGCCGCCCACCGTCCATGAATACTTCGGGGCCGGGTCGCCCTCGCGCCAGTCGGGCCGGCGAACCTTGAGCGCCGTAACGGCGCCGGCGCGGATGGATGGAATGACCAAGCCGCGAGGCAACCAAACCGTCTTGGCCTTCCCTGTCTCCGCGTTCGGTTCCGGCGGTAGCCCCCAGGCCTCGCGGGGATCACGGCTCGTGCGCGGATTCCAGCCGATGCGGCACGCCCGGATCGTCTCCGGCGTCAGGCCGCGCCCCAAGGCGTAGGCCTGTCCCTCGGCGTCCATGGCCATGACGCCGGCGGCGTACTCCACGAACGCGGCGGCCGTGGCCTGCCACGTCGCACAGGGCAGGACGGAAGGCTTGGGAGCCCAGGTCGCCTTTTGCTGGGGAGCCATGGGGCGGCGGCCGGTTCGCGGTGCGGTTCCTAAGCGCCGGCAGGCTTCTGGATAGGACAGGCCCTCCAGGTCACGAAGGAATTGGATGCCGTCGCCGCTCCAGCCGCAACCCCGGCACCAGAATTTTCCCGACGCTCCCTTGTTCGGCCAAACGTGGAAGCGATCTCGGCCGCCGCACTTCGGGCAGACGCCGCACCACTCTCCGCCGTCGGTCGATGAGACGTGTTTGAGCCCGGCAAGGGAAGGATGGTCCAGGAGGTTCATTCCGCGTCTTCGGTTTTGGGGTTGGGGTCTAAAGAGTCTAAAGAGGGGAACACCGACCAGGTGTTTTCCCTCTCTTTAGAGAGGCCGGTTCGTTTCTCGGCCGGTTCTCTTTGTCTTTATTTCCCAACAGGTTATAAACCGGCCGAGACGCTTTAGACAGGGCGGCTGGTTCGGCCGGTTTACCCTTGGCCGGTTCTCCGGCCGGTTCTCTTTCGGGGGGAACTGAACCGGCCAAACCGCCGGCCGGTTCCCGGGCCGGTTCGGCCGATTCGAACCGAAGGAACTCCACAGCCCGGCCAGAGCCATTCCTGCCCGGCTCCAAAATCAAGGCTCCGTTGTTCGCGGCGGCTCGCGCGACCTCCAACACCCTGGCCCGACTTGCACCGGGAATGCTCCCCCATTCCTGGGAGAAGTCTTTGAGCATCGGGATGGTCAGGGAAGGGAGACCCTTTACCGCCTGGTCCTTGATCTTCGCCTTGATCCAGGCAAGGACCGCCTCTTCGACCTGGGCTTCACCCTCCGCCCGCTCGGGCGCAATTTGGCGCAAGGTTCCGTCGTGGTCGCGGCGCAGGTAGAAGACTTTCCCGGGGGGCGCGTCATTGGCCTTACAGACCTTTCCGGCGAGGTACTGGCCATCGCTCGCCTTGCTATCCACGCCCTCGGCCCTGGCCGTCTTGCCGGGCAAGGAAACCAAGTTGAGTTGCCAACGCGCCGCAGCGGAAAAGCCGGAAGCCCCCCGCATGGCGTCTTGATGGAGGGCGGCTTGAAGATCCATGGAGCCGTCCTTCTTCTTGGCGCCGCCTTTGGCTGTATGGGCGCAGCACAGGACCGCCGCTCCCGTTTCCTGGGCTAGGCGTTCAAGCAGCGCGCAAAACGTGGTGGCGGCCGAGTTGTCGTTTTCGTTTTGCCCAAAAAGACGTGATTGCGGGTCCAAGATAATCAAAGCCAAGTCCGGGATAGACTTCGCCAAGTTCAAAAGCTCGAAGAAGTTTCGGGACGGCTGGGCATCGCTCCTTGCCACCTCGATAAGGCGCAGGTCCTGGCCGGCGGCCGGGATAGCGATAAAGTTGGCCCGGAAATCGGCCTCGGCAGGATGGGGAAGCAAAACAACACGTCCTCCATCCGATTCGGCATGCCTGGGGCAGAAAGCCCGGAACATGCGACGAACACGGCGCCAAAGGACGCGGCGGTCTTCCTCGCAGAACACCGCCAGCACCTTACCCTTCCGAACCGGCCGCAAAGCCTCGCCAAGGAAGGCTTCATCCCCAGTGGCAACAGCCGCCCCTATCTGAAGCAAAAATCTGCTTTTCCCGGCTCCCTGAGCTCCAGCGACGTAGCCGACTACCCCGGCAAGGAGAGAGTCGGCCAGGACCCAATTTAGGGGCGGCGGCTCTTCGTCCAGGAAGCGGCCAGTATCGAACTTGGCCAAATTCAGGGTAGCGAAAAAGCCGCGGGGCTCCTCCTGGCCCTGTTCTCTCTCCTGCCGGGCCTCTTCCTCGGCGGCTTGCGCCCGACAGGCGGCGGCAATGGCCACAGGATCGCGAAGAGGCCCCTCCGGCGCAGGATCGTCGAGCGGCGCTTGGGTGGCAAACTGATTGAGGTCGATCATTGCGCCGCCCCCGATGCCGGCAGCGCCAGCGCGAACAGGACGGCGGAAAGGATCTTCTCGGCGTCATCGGGTGACGCCTCCAAAGCGTCCATCCGACCTTCACGCATTCCTTTTGGGGCGCAGTGACGGCACATGCCAATGACAACAGAGGCCTTCCCAAGGGGATCATTGGGCAAGGGAACTTCCAGGATCCCGGCGAATCTGGCCGGCTTGCCGCAGACGATGCAACCTCGCCCGATAACGGCCAGGGTGGCGGCCTTGACCGCCAGGGGGACCGTCTTGGCCAGGTCCTTTCCCCGGAAGGCGTTGCACCATTGGCCCGGAACGACTATGATTGCCGGCAGCTTGGTTCCGTTTTTTTCTTTTGCCCCTGGTCCGGCCCGACCGGGGGCTTTTCGTTTGTGCGACATGCTACGCCCCCACTTTTTCGATGAGAGCGCGGATGTCTTCCACTCGCCAAGCGGTTGTCCTCGGTCCGAGTTTGATCGGCTGAGGGTACAAACCAGCCTTAACCCCAGCCCACCACTTTGACCGGGAAACGGGAAACGGTCCGACTATGCCGGCCTTCCGGTCGCCAATGACTTGTTTTTCACGGACAAACCCAGATGCAGGAAGGGGAATGCTTTTGCCGTCCATGAGTGGCCTCCTTGGTCTTGATGTGTCCAAGGGTGGCCTGCATCAGGGTGACGCATTCAAGAAGAAAACGGGGATGAGGTCGACTCTTTATCGCAAGATAACATGTTGTAATTTATAATATTATCTAAAAACCGTCTCTGACGCAAAATGCGTCAACGGTATGCGTCAAGGGTGCGTCATGCGTCAGCGTCAGGAGTTCCCCGTTCCTTCTTGGCCTTGCTGAGGGCGCGGACAATGCGGCTTTTTCTCGTGAGGAACGGTTCTGTCGGCTCCCCCCCGAATTCATCGGCCAACGCCTTCAACGTCCACCTTTTGGAGGCTCTCTCGTGAAGTTGCAGGAGTTCTTCTGGAGTCTTGCCGCCTATCCTGGGGGAGGAAGGACCAACCGGGGAATCACGAGGCGTGGCGAGGTCCAGGGAGGGAGCGGGCCTGGCAGGTGGTGGAGAAAGGGGCCCTGTGACCTTGGGCGCAATCAAAGGCGGCGCAAGCCATGAAGGAGAGGGGGGCGGCGGTGGCGCGATGACTTCCGGGTGTTCGTTCTCGATGCGCTCTATTTCATCTCGGTCGAAGTACACATCAAGCTCGGCTCCAAATTGCTTCCATGGGCGTGGCTCAAAACCGCCCATATCGACATCATGCCCACACAGAAATCCTTCAGGGGTTTTCCGCTCAAGGGTCAACGGGGTAAGGGTTCCATCCAATATCATGTCTCGAATGTACTGTAGATTCCTACGCCACTTCCTCATTAAATTATCAACGCGAATAAGGCGTTCATGTGTTGTCCACCCATTCCTGTCCATAAAGCCCCCTTCGGCTTCTCCCTTGAATGAAGTCCAGGGCCAGACCGCCAAGGGAAGCGGCTTTTCGGGATGGGTAGCTATTTCACCCCTAGGCCCCGGAAATGTCGTCTATTCGCCAGCCGTAGCGTGCATCGGCGTCACCTTGGCCCCGGACTTGAGCTTGTCCAGGTAGTCGGCCCAGGCTTGCATCATCTTGCGGCGTTCGGGCAGGAACTCAGCGAAATTGTAGGCCGCTCTTACCGTATCGCGCTCCCCATGGGCAAGCTGGCGTTCAATGGCGTCACGGTTCCAGCCAAGTTCGTTGAGCAGGGTAGAGGCCATGGAGCGGAAACCGTGGCCGGTCATCTCATCCTTGGTGTAACCCAGGTAGCGCAGGGCGGCGTTGATCGCGTTCTCCGATATGGAGGTTCCACCAGCCCCCCGGCCGGGGAAAACGTACTTGCCCGCTCCGGTCAGGGGATGCAGTTCACGCAGGATGGCCAGCGATTGCGCGGAGAGCGGGACAATGTGTTGCTCCCGCATTTTCATCTTTTCGGCAGGGATGCGCCATTCGGCCTTGTCGAGGTCGATCTCGCTCCATTCGGCGTGGCGCAGTTCGCCGGGACGGACGAACACCAGCGGGGCCAGCCGCAGGGCGCAACGGACTACGAAAGACCCCGTATAGCCGTCGATGAACCGCAACAGGCGGGTAACGTCCTTTGGGTCGGTTACGGATGCGCGGTGCTTCACATGGCGGGGGGACAGGACTCCGCGAAGATCGGCGGATATGTCGCGTTCGGCCAGCCCACAGGCTACGGCGTAGCGGAAGACTTGTCCGCTGCTTTGCAACATGCGCCGGGCCGTGTCCTTGGCTCCACGGGCTTCGATGCGGTGGATGACGGCCAGCAGTTCGGCCGCCTTGATGTCTTTGATGGGAAGCGCCCCCAGCCAGGGGAAAAGCTCTTTCTCGAAGCGCGAAGTCATCTTCTCGGCGTGGGAATCCGCCCAGGTGGGGCTGATCTTGGCCAGCCATTCCCGGGCCACCTTCTCGAAGGTCACGGCGTTGGCGCGGGCTTCGGCCTTTTCCTGCTTGATGGACGCGCCCGGGTCGATGCCGCCGGCTACCAGGGAGCGGGCTTCATCACGGCGCTGCCGGGCCTGCTTGAGGGTCACGTCGGGCCACAGGCCGAAGACGATCCGCTTTTCCCGGCCGTCCGTCCGGTACTTCATGCGCCAGGACTTGCCGCCTGTAGGCAGCACCTCCAGATACAGGCCGCCGCCGTCCGATAACTTGTAGGCTTTCGCCTGGGGCTTGGCATTCCTGACAGCCGCGTCGGTGAGAGGCAAGACCTTTTTGGGCATGGGGCACCTCCATCCCGATGGGGCATCAAGTCCCTGTGTGCCTGGCGTTGGGGCATTTTTCGATAGACCGCCTCGACCGCAAACCGACAGGCCACTAAGGTTCCTTCACATGCCCCTATCTTTTCGTCAGACATGCCCCCAGACGAAAGGGGCATCTCATCCATGCCCCATCATGTGCCCCCAAGAATATCGGATGTCAACGGACGCAAAAAGACGAAACCGGACGATTGCTCGCCCGGTTTCGTAAGTATTTCGCGGTCTTTTGGACTGTATCGGACCGCTCTGGATGTCTGTATGGTGCCGAAGGGGAGACTCGAACTCCCACCCCCTTGCGAGGACTAGACCCTGAACCTAGCGTGTCTACCAATTCCACCACTTCGGCAGCGGAGAAGTGACTCTTTAGCCAACTCCGCAGCCCTTGGCAAGCAAAAAGTTGCCTTCCGCGCTCCGCTCTTGAAAACGCGCCGTCCTGCCTTCTGCGGGTTGTTCCCGGACGGCTTTTGCGATAGCTACAGGACCGCCAGGGCGGGCCGCACTGGCCACATAACCGCCATGGGCAGCAATCATGATCGTCGTCACCCGCATCGAGGACATCCACGACACCCTCTCTGGTACCTGTCTGACCATCGGGAATTTTGACGGGGTCCATCTGGGGCACGCCAAATTATTGCAGCGCGTGCGCGACCGGGCCGCCGCCGCTTCCCTGGCGGCCATGGCCCTGACCTTCGACCCCCATCCGCGCAACGTCCTCTCCGGTCAGGCCTCCCCCCCGGCCATCACCATGCTCGACCAGAAGCTCGAATGCTTCGAGGCCAGCGGCATCCAGGTAGCCGTGGTCCTGCCGTTCACCCGGGAGCTGGCCGCCCTGGAGCCGGAGGTTTTCGTGCGCGATATCCTGGTCGACGGGCTTTGCCTCAAGCATCTGGTCATCGGCTACGACTACGCCTTCGGCAAGGGACGCCAGGGCGATTTCGGTCTGTTGACCGCCCTGGGCCAGCGCTACGGCTTTTCCGTGGAACGTCTGGATCCGGTCATCGTAAACGGCGCCGTCGTTTCCTCGACCCGCATCCGGGACATGATCCAGGCCGGCAAGGTTTGGGACGTGCGGCCGCTGCTTGGCCGCTACCACCAGGTGCGCGGCACCGTGGCCCACGGTTTGAAACGCGGGCGCAAGCTCGGTTTCCCCACGGCCAACGTGGCCGCCCGCGACGAGCTGGTCCCCCTGCCGGGAGTCTACGCCGTCTGGGTGGAAACCGGCGGCGCCATCCGGCCGGGCGTGGCCAATATCGGCAAAAATCCCACGTTCGGGGAGAACGCCCTCACCGTGGAAGCGCATATCCTCGACTTCAAGGGAGATCTTTATGACCAGCCCATCCGGGTGCATTTCGTCCAGCGGTTGCGGGCCGAAAAACGCTTTTCCGGTCCGGACGAGCTGGCCGCGCGCATCCGCGAGGATACCGGCCTGGCCCGTATGATCCTGGCCGCCCCCGACTCCCGTCCCTGAGGCATCATGTATCATCAACTGCTCTCGAAAGTTGGCATCGCCTGGCGACATCCCGGGACCCTGTGGCGCCATCTGCTTCGTCGGTCCACCCGGCTGAGCCTGGCCCGCTGGCTGGTGCTCGGCGTGGTGGCGGGGCTTGGCTCCGGCCTGCTGGCCTCGTTGTTCTACTGCAGCCTGGAAGGGCTCAAGCATCTGCTCCTCGTCCATCTGGCGGGATTGTCGCCGCCGTTTCCCTCCGGCGAGAACCTGTTCCACATGGCCCCCGGCCCCTACCGTCCCTGGCTGATTCCGGTGTTCACCACGGGCGTCGGGCTTGTCACCGGATTGTTGATCGCCCGCTTCCTCCCGGATTCCTTAAACGGCATCACGGATGGCACCGACGCCACGATTCGGGCCTTTCACCGCCAATCGGGCATCATTCGGCCCCTGGCCCCGATTCTCAAAGGGGCAACGGCGATCATGACCATCGCCTCCGGCGGCAGTGCCGGCCAGGAAGGCCCCATCTCCCAGCTCGGGGCCGGGCTGGGATCGTTTTTCGCCCAGAAACTGCATCTGACGGCCCGCGAACGGCGCATTCTGCTGTTGGCCGGCGCGGCCGGCGGCCTCGGCGCCATTTTCCGCGCGCCGCTTGGCGGGGCCATCACGGCCGTGGAGGTCATCTACTCCGAGGACTTCGAGGCGGCGGCCCTGCTGCCGGCCATTGTCTCCTCGGTGGTGGCCTACACGCTGTTTACCTTTTTTTTCGGCAGTGACGCCATCATTCAAACCCCGGACTATCAGTTCCGCAACGTCCTCGAACTGCCGTTCTATCTCGGGCTGGCCGTGGTGGTGTCCCTGGGGGCCCGGATCTTCATCAAGCTGTTCTTTTTTTTCAAACTGCGCATCTTCACCCCGATGCGGGAGCGCTACGGCATTACCGCCACCATGGTGGCCGGCGGGCTGGCCATGGGCCTTTTGGGCATGAGCTTCCCGGCGGTGCTCGGCGGCGGCTACGGCTGGATCGAACGGGCCGTCGGCGGCCAACTCGGCCTGCTGTTTCTGGCCGCCCTTTTTTGCGGCAAGGTCCTGGCCACCTCGTTGACGATCGGCTCGGGCTTAAGCGGCGGCATGTTCGCGCCGGCCCTTTTTATCGGCGGCACGGCCGGGGCCATGGCCGGCCAGGTCGGCCATCTTCTGCGACCGGACATCGTCACCCAACCGGGGGGCTACACCATGGTCGGCATGGCCGCCTTTTTCGCCGGCGTGGCCCATGCGCCTATCGGGCCGCTCATCATGGTCTGCGAGATCACCCAGGGCTACGGTCTGCTGGCCCCGCTGATGCTGTGCTCGGCCATCGCCCTGGTCCTCTGCGACGATATCCACCTCTACGAAAACCAGGTGTCCGACAAGTTCGCCTCGCCGGCCCACGTGGCCGATGCCACCATCAACCTGCTGGAGCGCGTGCCGGTCTCGGCGGCCTTTACGCCGGGCCGGGTGCCCCTCCTGGAGGAGCGGGTGACCGTGAAGGCCTTGGCCGACATCATCGCGGCTACGGATGCCCAGGTCTTTCCGGTCAAGAGCGCCGCCGGCCGGCTGACCGGCCTGCTCACCCTCCAGGATGCCCGGTCCGTCCTGTTCGAGAACTGCCTGGGGGATCTGGTGGTGGTCCGGGAACTGATGCGCCCGATAGTGACGGTCAACCCCGACATGTCCCTGTACGACGCCATGATGCTTTTTGTTGATTCCGATGTGAGCCAGTTGCCGGTGGTGAACCAGGAGGATCCGGACAGGGTGATCGGCATGCTGAGCCGGCAACACGTGTTTCGGGCCTACTCGCAGACGTTGCGGGCGCTTAAGACGGAAGCATGACCGCATCAATGCTGCTTGCTCCGACCACACCGACCGGCTATGCAGATACCGACGACGGCAATAGCAGCCAGGGGGCCTTTCATGCGCATCCGCTCAAAACTTTTGTGTTTTCTTCTCGTGGTCGTGCTTGTCCCCCTGTGCTCCCTGGGCTGGTACTCCTGGCGCCAGACAGGCCGGCTCGGCCGGGAGCTGGCCGAAAACGCCGCGACGGCGCTGGAGGCCAACGCCGCCAAGGAACTGACCCAGACCGCCGAAATGTTCGGGGAGAATTGCAGCGACGCCCTGAACATGCTGGAGACGTCCCTGTCCTTGATCGCGGATCAGGCCGCCCGTAGGCTGAGCGGGCCCAAGCCCCTTCCTGCCGGGCGCCTGCTGTTCGATACGGATTTCGATGCCGGGGCCGTGCCGGCCGAGGCGATGGCCAAGCCGTCCTTCAGCGATGTTCCCTGCTCGTACGCCGATATGGTCTTTCATCTGCCGCCCGGGCTGTCCCGGCAGGAGGCCAACCGGGATGCCGTAGCGCTCTCCGGGCTGCTGCCGATTTTTCGCACGCTGTTCGATCGGCACAAAAATCTCATGGCCTTCGGCTACGTCGGGCTGAGCACGGGCCTGCACGCTGCCTATCCCGGCCATGGCAGCTACCCGGCGGACTACGATCCCAGACGTCGGTCCTGGTACTGGCAGTCGCTGGAGACGCGGGGCCTCACCTGGAGCGTGATGGTCGACGCCGTGACCAGGCAGGTCATGGCCACCATGGCCATGCCCATCATCACCCAGGGCGGATCGGTCCTCGGGGTGGCCGGTCTCGATATCCCCATGGGCCAGCTCTTTTTGCAAAGCGACCTGTCCAGGGCCTTTTCCGACCGCATGCGCACCATGGTCCTGTCCGTCAAGCCGGTTGATCTGAAGGGAACGCCGGAGCCGGTGATCGTGGCCACCAAGGCGTATGCGAAGGAAAGCGGGAATTGGAAGGCTCCGGTGAAGCTGGTCCGGCTGACCTCCTCGGATGCAGCGGCACTGGCGGCCGTGGTCGCCGACCTGACCGCCGGCCGTAGCGGGGTGCGCCGGCTGCCTGTGGACGGCCAGGACAGTCTGCTCGCCTATGCGCCTATCGCGGACAAGGAAATGGCCGTGGCCCTGGTGGTTCCCCGGGAGTCGGTCGTCGTCGAGGCCACGCGGGCCGAGACCAAGGTTCTCGCCGCCGTGAACCGGCTGATGGGCCAGATGGGCTGGTTTGTCGGCGGGGGGATGCTGCTCGTGATCGTGCTGGCCTATCCCACGTCCCGGGTCGTGACCCGGCCGGTGCTCGATCTGGTCAAGGCCGCCGGACGGTTGGCCTCGGGAGACTTCGCGGCCCGGGCCATGGTGCGCGGTCGGGACGAGTTGGCCGACTTGGCCCGGACCTTCAACGATATGGCGCCGCATCTTTTGGAGCGCATCAAGCTCAAAAACGACATGTCCCTGGCCATGGAGGTGCAGCAGAACCTGCTGCCGCGCCGGCCGCCGAGCATCGAAGGCCTCGATGTGGCGGCCATGAGCCTGTATTGCGACGAGACCGGCGGGGATTATTTCGACTTTCTCGAATTTGCCCAGGAGGATACCGCCCATGCCGACATCGTGGTCGGGGACGTCACCGGTCACGGCGTGTCGGCGGCGCTTTTCATGGCCACCGGGCGGGCCCTGTTGCGCGGGCGGGCCATGGATGTGCCCGGCCCGGGGCTTTTGCTCACCGAGGTCAACCGGCTGCTGTGCCAGGACACCCAGCTTTCGGGCCGGTTCATCACCTTGTTTTTTCTGCGTATCGACAAGAGCGCCCATGAACTCGTCTGGTGCCGGGCCGGGCATGATCCCGGCCTCCTGTACGACCCCCGCTCCGGCGAGTTTGCAAGCCTCATGGGGTCGGGCATCCCCCTGGGCGTCACCCCGGACTGGACCTATGCCGAAAGTCATCGGCCCTGGCCGGAGGCCGGACAGGTGCTCGTGCTCTATACCGACGGCATCCACGAGGCCCGCAACGCCGCGGACGTCATGTACGGCCGGGATCGGATCATGCGGGTGGTAGCCGCCAACGCCGGCTTCCCGGCCTCGACCGTGGTCAACGCCCTGGTGGCCGATTTGCGGGAATTCAAGGACGGTCTGCCCCTGGAGGACGATGTGACGCTGGTGGTGATCCGGTCCACGGCGTAAGCCCCAGGGGCGCTGCCCCCGGCTCGCTGCTTTATTCCCCGCGCGAAGGGTCGGGGGACATCATGCCCCCGGCCGCCGGAGGCATCTTCGTTTCTCCGGCCGCCGGTTCCGGCGGCCGGCTATTGGCCAGACTGATCTGTCGGATGATGGCGGCCACCTGGGCCTGCTTTTCCTCGAAGGGGAGGCGCTTTTTCTTGTTGCCGCCCGAGCGGACATAATCGGCCAGGGTGATGATGGCCTCACGGTGCGTCTCGTAAAAGCCGATCAGCAGGCTCAGGTCCTTTTTTTCCTCGCCGGTGAGCTGCCCCATGAGATGATTGGAGAAGGTGGACAGCACCAAGTCCACGTAGCGTCTGGCCGCGGCCAGGGCTTCCAGGGCCCTGTCCCGGGGCAGGAGCCGCCTGTCGAAGCGCGCGGCGATCCCTTCCAGATTTTCGTACCCGGTGACCAGTCCCTGCCCGGCCAGCAGGCCGATGGTCTGCAAGAAGATGTCCCTGGTCGGATCCTTCTGGGCCTGCCCGGGAACAGCGCCGCCGAAGACCAATCCCGCCGCCACGAAAACGCCCCAAAGCCATGTTGCCCGCATCGTTCCCTCCGTGGGTCGCCCTATACCGCGACGGGAGACAAAGAGAAACCGGCGCGGGCGCCGTGGCGTTCTTTAGCGGCCGAGAGTGAGTTCGCCGTTTTTTTTCAGTTGTCGCAGGAGGTTGTCCGTGCCGGTTTTGGCCATGCGGGCCGGGGGCTCCGTGCGGAAGGCGACCAGGATCATGCCGCAGAACTTTTCGCCTCGGTAGACCTCCACGCGATAGATGGAGCCGGCCTTATCCACCGAGTAGGACGGCTGCATGTCGCGCTGGGTCAGGGCGAAACCGGCTTCGTTCACGACGCCCGGCCGGGAAAAGCCGATGACGTTCACCCGGTAGTCCTGCAGCGGCTCGACGCGGAAGGTCTGGTTCACGGAAAGCATGGTGCCGAACGGAACGTCGCGCCGGCTGCCGTCGATATCCATGGTGACATGGTCGATGGAGGAGTCGAATTCGCGGTATTCGGGATCGAGCTGGGTGACGTTGGTGTTGCCGAAAAAGACTTGCAGCCCCTTGTCGGCGCTGACCAGGGCCATGATCGGACTGCCGGGACGGTATTCCACGGCGCTGCCCTTTTTGAGCGGGATATAGTTCAGGCGGCTCCTGGCGTTGCGCAGGTCGAGGAAGATCTTGTTGTCGAAAAACGACATGGCCAGATTTTCCTGGAGGGCTTCGGCCACCTGGGGGGCGCCCAGATCGAAAGTCCGCTCGAACGTGATGCCGAAGGAATGGAGAAAGGATTCGATGACGCGCAGATGATAGTAGGTGCGCATGGGAGGGGGCAGATTCTTGCTGCCCTCGATGCCGAAGGCGGGCTTGCCTTGACCGATGGCGAAAAAGGTAAGCGTCTTGGACATTTCCCGGGCGGTTTCGTTGTCCAGGTCGTGGGTCTGGGTGTTTTTGACGTGGTAGGCGTGGATCGGGTCATAGAGATGGGCATTGGCCGCTTCGGCCGCCCGTTCGGCCAGTTCCTGGAGATTGCCGAAGTGCTTGGCCGCCACGGCATCCTGATCGATGATGACCGACTGGCCCCAGCGCAGGGGACACTGCCATTCCGAGACGAAGGTAGGGCTAAAATATCCCCAGCCGTCGTGGAGGTGCAGCACGGCATCCACGGCGGGATTGGCGATGATGGCCTTGATCTTCTGGACGGCGGCGTATTCCGGATCCTTCGCGTCGAGGTCGGCGAATTTCCGGTTCATGTCGCCGTAGACGCCCCGGGAGCAGCGGATGATGCTTAAGAAGTTGAGGTTGGGCACCACCCAGACGGCTCCGGAGGTGATCTTGTAGTGGGAGATGAGCAGGGCGGCGGCGGAAAAGCCGCCGGGTTCGTCCCCCTGGACGCCGCCCACCACCAGGATGGTGGGTCCGGGACGGCCGGAATCGAGCTTGTGCAGGGTGAAGTCCAGATTGGCGCCGGCATGGGCGGCCGCAGCCAGGGTCAGAAGCAGGAGCGCGGTCAGGGCGTAACGCATGGAACCTCGAAGGTGGCGTTGACGGTCTGCCAAGTCGCGTCGGTGACACAACGGGACCATTCATAGCCGCAACGGCGTCGAAAGTCACCCCGGTTGCCTTTCTTCGGACACGGCGTCTGCTGCGTTTTTTGGTGATTGGCCTTGCCAAAAAATCCCCCCCTTTCTACTATTGCACTACTGATCACCGTAGGCCGGGTACGCATGCGAAACACGAGGAGGCTTCTATGAAGCGATGGCTGCTTTCCTTTTGGTGCATTGTTGGTCTGTGCTGCGCGGCCGTGGTCGCCTTGGCCGGGGAACGGGGGACCAAGGAAGAGGCCGTGGCCATGGTGCAAAAGGCCGTGGCCGCCATCAAGGCCGACGGGCAGGCCAAGGCCTTTGCCGCCATCAACGATCCCGCCGGTCCCTTTCGGGACAGGGATCTCTATGTCGTGGTGTACGATGTGCAGGGGACATGCCTGGCCCACGGCGCCAATCCGAAACAGATCGGAAAGGATCTCAATGGATTGCGGGATTCAGACGGCAAGTATTTCGTCAAGGAACGCGTGGAGCTGGCCAAAACGAAGGACAGTTTCTGGCAGGATTATAAATTCCTGAACCCGCAGACCAAGCTCATCGAACCCAAGTCCATGTACATGGAAAAGGTGGGCGACCTCCTGGTCGGTTGCGGCATCTACAAGCCATAGCGGGCGGCTCGCGGATGCGCGCATCCTTTTAGATCGTCAAACCACCTGCGAGGCCAGCATGAACAGGATGCGCATGGGCACGCGGATTATCGGGGCGTTTCTCGTGGTCTCGGCCATCGCCCTGGCCATCGGGAGCATCGGGTATCGGGGATTGCGACGGACTTCCGCCTCCATGGAGGACATCGTCACCAACAGGCTGCCGGCCATTCCCGCCCTGCTGCGCATCGGCACGGCCATGCGCGAAATTATCGTGGCCCAACGCACCCTGCTCGTACCCGGCATCAACGGCGCCTTTGCCGCGGAGCAGGCCCGGATCGTGGACAAGGCCCGGGACACCATTCGCCAAGCCATGGACCGTCTGACGGGCATGGCCAAGACGCCCGAGGAGCAACAGCGGATCGAGGCACTGGTGGCCATCCTCCAGCAAACCCGTGCGGCCAACGACCAGCTCTTCGCGAAAATCCACGAGTGGGAAAAGGACAAGACCGACCTTTTGGCCACGATGGACGTGCTGGCCACCACCTCCGACATGCGGGCCACCCACAGCAAGAGCCTGGCGGCCCTGGACGCGGCCATCGAAGCCGCCGTCGCCGCCTCCGGGGGCGTCTATCAGGCGGCCGAGGACGGGGTGCGCGTCGATACCCGCAACATCTTTCTCGGCATGGGTCTCGGGGCGCTGGTGGCGCTGGTCTTCGGCGTCGGGCTCACCCGGATGATCACCCGCCCCTTGACCGCCCTGGTGCGCTACGCCACGGATGTCAGCAGCGGGATGCTCGACCGGAAGCTGGCCGTCGGTTGCGGCGGGGAACTGTGCGCCTTGGCCGACGCCCTTGCCCACATGGTGGCGGAATTGAAGCGGTTGCTCACCGAGGCCCGGGAAAAGGGCGAGGAGGCGGCCCGCGAAACGCACAAGGCCCGCGAGGCGACAACCGCCGCCGAACTGGCCCGGAAAGAGGCGGCCGAGGCCACCCGTCGGGGTATTGTCCAGGCGGCGACCTCGATCGAAGAGGTCGTGTCCGTGGTGACCGCGACCTCGGTGGAACTTTCCAGCCGGATCGAACGGACGAGCCAGGGCATGGACAACCAATCGCGGCGTTTGGCCGGCACGGCCACGGCCATGGTGGACATGTCCCATACCATCGACGCCGTGGCCCAAAGTGCCGACGAGGCCGCCCGCACCGCCGAGGAGGCCAGGACCAAGGCCCAGGAAGGCGAGGCCGTGGTCGGCTCCGTGGTGGCGGGTATCGGCGAGGCCCAGGAGCTGGCCCTCGGCCTCAAAAAGGATATGGCGGCCCTGGGGGGGCAGGCCGAGGGCATCGGCCGGATCATCGGCGTCATCAGCGAAATAGCGGATCAGACCAATTTGCTTGCCTTGAACGCCGCCATCGAGGCGGCCCGGGCCGGCGAGGCCGGCCGCGGTTTCGCCGTGGTGGCCGACGAGGTGCGAAAGCTGGCGGAAAAGACCATGGTGGCCACGCGCGAGGTGGACGCGGCCATTCGCGACATCCAGCAGGGCGCCCGGCAAAATATCGAAGGCGTGGACCGGGCCGTGGCCGCCATCGAGGCTTCGACCGGACGGGCCCATACCTCGGGCGAGAGTCTGTCGGCCATCGTGCGGCTCATCGAACGGGCTTCCGCTCAGGTCCGATCCATCGCCGAAGCGTCCCAAAAGGAGGCCGCCGAAGGCGGCGAAATCGACCGATCCATCCAGGATGTCACGGCCATCGCCGCCGAAACCGTCCAGGCCATGGGCGAAGCCACGCAAGCCGTGACCGAGTTGGCCAGTCAGGCCCATGTCCTGCAACGTTTGGTGGAAGACATGCAGTCCGCGTCGTGATCGGTGGGTTCTACAAACCTTCGGCCCGGGCCAAGGCTTCGCCGGCTTCGTCCGTCTTGCCCTGGACCGAAAGGGCCCGGGCCAGCTCCTTCCAGAATTCCTGGCGATCCGGGCGCAGGGCCACGCTTTGCCGGGCCATGGCCTCGGCGATGGCCGGATCTTCCCCTTCCTCCAGATAGAGCCGGGCCATCAGGTGCAGGGAAAAGGCGTCCTTGGGATCGTGGACCAGGGCCTGGTGCAGGTATTCCCGGGCCTCGTCCAGCCGGTGGCGCTTGAAGGCCAGCCGCGCCAGGTGGCGCAGGGTGAGGGCCGGGCCGCCCGGGGCCTTGCAGGCCCGTTTGTAGTAGTTGAGGGCCGCGGCGTAGCGCTTGGCTTCCTCGGCCATGCGGCCCAGGCGCAACAGGCTGTAGACGTGCTCGGGATTGGCTCGCAGGCATTTCTGGAAGGCGTTTCGGGCCGCCGCGTTTTCGCCCAGCCGCCGGCGCACGCAGCCCAGGTTGTAGAGGGCCATGGTGTTTTTGGCGTCCCGGGCGATGACCCGCTCGAATTCGGACTGGGCCTGAGGCAGCCGGCCCAGCTTGGCCAGGCAGATGCCGAGCGAATTGCGGGCCAGCGCGTTGTCCTCGTCGGCTAAAAGCGCCTGTTTGTACTCCCCCATGGCGGCGTAGATGTCGCCCAGGGCGAAGAGCCGGTCGCCGCTGACGGTGAGCGACAGGGAATCGAAGTTGGCCACCCGGGGGCCTTGCGGCAAAAGCAGGGCGTGATCCAAGGCCTTGCGGCAGTTTTCCAGGACGTCGGCCCGGGAGTAATCCAGGAAGGGATAGCCGGCCAGGCCCACGGCCGCCTCCCCGGACAGATGGTTCTGGAGAGCGCCGGCCAGGCTTTCGGCCAGTTCGCGCAGGGAGGCCGCCGCCCGGTCGGGCAGGTAGAAGATCAGGCCGGAAGAGCTGTAGCGCCCGCCGAGGACGTCCTGGCCGAGCACGAGCCGGCAGGTGGCCACGGCCTCGGCCATGGCCGCCTCGGCCGGCCGGCCGGTCCGGCCTTCCTGGGGCGTATCCGGCAATCGGGTCAGCAGCAGGGAAAAGGTTGCGTGTTTTTCCCGGTCCGACGCCAGCATCCGCAGGAAATCCCGGCGGCCGTACAGCCCGGATATGGCGTCCCGGCGGGGCGGGGCGGCTGCGCAGGCCGTTTCGCTTTCGGCTTGCGCATCCTCCGGGGCCAAAAGCAGCCGGTCGCCGGGCTCGATGGGCCAGGCCGGATCGTTCGTCTGGCAGATCTCGGCGAAGGCCATCTCGTCGCGGACTTCCATGAGGACGATTTCGCCTTTGATCATGGTTGGATAGCGTCCGCTTAGGCGTTCGCCGTCAGTGCGGCGGATGTCGGCCGCCCCTTCGTAGCGCGGCGACCAGACCAGGAATCGCTGGCCGGCCTCGGCGTCCACCCCGCGTCCGAGACTGACCGAAACCCGGGACAGGGGCAGGGTTTCCAGAACCACGCCGCCTTCGGCCAGGATCCGGTGGTAGGGCATCACCTGGTCCCGGCCCAGATCCTTGGCCACGGCCAGGGCTTTTTGGGCCCGCCTGGCCAAAAGGCGCGACTGTTCGGCCGGGGGCGCCACGAACTGGCCGCCCCGGATGTCCTGGGGATAGACGGCGTAGCCGGCGCTGGCCGTCAGGGAGAAGGCTTCGCCCGTGGCCGGGATGGGAAACGATACCTGGGCCAGGGCCCGTCGGAAGGCGTCGGCCAGCTCCCGGCAGTGGGCCGACGAGGCCCCCGGAACGAACAGGGCGAACAGATCGTTATGGAGCCGGGCCGCCACCGCCCCTTCCGGCCGGATGCCTTCCAGGGCTTCGCCCACCCGGGCCAGGGTGGCCTCGGACAGCACAAAGCCGTATTGTCCGGCCACCCGGCTGAAATAGTCGAGATCGAAGACGAGCAGGCCGAAACAGCCCCGCAGGCCCGAAAGCCCCGGATCGATCAGACTGGCCGAGCCGGGCAGGATGCGGTCCTGGACCAGCTCGATTTCGTGTTCCACGGCCGTAAGCAGGGCGTACCCGGTGGAGAGGCCCGTTACCGGATCGGAGACGGCGGCCTTCCTCAGGAGAAGCTGGGTGAGGGCCATGGTCCCGATGCCGGGAAGCAGGCCGAGCATGGTGCGCGGCGCGGCCAGGCTGGCGCCCTTGGCGATGAAGACGCCGAGCAGCCGTCCTTCGAGGACCAGCGGTGTCATGATCCGCCGTTCGGCCGGCAGGTGCACGGCCGTGTCCAGGGCGGGGCCGAAGGAAGCGATCAAGGCGTCGTTTTCCGATCGGGGGAAATAGAGGCTGTAGGATTTGAAGGAGAGGAACCGGGCGAACACGTCCTTGAGAAAAAGTTCGTTGCGTATGAGATCCTGCTGGCTCAGTCGCGCCCGAAGCATTGGTTTCCCCCACGTGTGGTCTGTATGGCCACCCCCTGTACCGTTGAAGAAACCGGAAAACAAGCACGATGGCCTTGCCCGGTGCCCTTCCGGTGACGTAGCGTGCGCCAACAAGCCTGGAGGGCGTTCCGACGCCCGTGGCCCTATCCCTGGATTCTGACGGAGCGTATTTATGGATATCAAGGCGTTTCCCCTCGGCCCGCTGGAGAGCAACGGCTACCTGCTTGCCGGCGATGACGAAGCGGTGGTCATCGACGTGGGCGGCGATCCGGCCGGCATGCTGGATGCGTTGCATGCCCGCCGTCTGCCCTTGCGGACCATTCTGCTGACCCATCTGCACTGCGACCATCTTTTTGGCGTGGCCGCCTTGGTCAAGGCCTCCGGAGCCAAGGTCCTGGCCGGAGCCGAGGACGCCATGCTCATGAAGATCGAGGCCGGCGGGGGCGGGTTGATGGGAATGCCGTTGGTGCCGCCCTTCACCTGGGAACCCGTGGCGGCGGGCGAAATCACCCTGTTCGGTCAACCCTGCCGGGTGCTGGCCACGCCGGGCCATTCCCCGGGCGGCCGGTCCTATTATTTCCCCCAGGCCCGGGCGGTCTTTGTCGGGGATCTGCTTTTCTACCGCTCCATTGGCCGCTCGGACCTGCCCGGCGGCAATGTGGACGATCTGCTGGCGGCCGTGACCAGCCAGATTTTTACCCTGCCCCCGGAGACGGCGGTCTATCCCGGTCACGGACCGGCGACCACCGTGGGCGACGAAAGAGAGCGCAATCCGTTTTTTGCGGAGTTTGCTTCGTGACGACGGGCGGACCGGCCACGGTCTTTTTGTGCGGGCCGCGTCCCGGCGGCAATTCGGACACGGCCGGCCTGGCCTTTGCCGCGGGTCTGGCCCGGGCGGGCCGGACGCCCCGGATCATCCGGCTGCGGGAACACGCGGTCACGCCCTGCCGGGGCTGCGGGGCCTGCGCCGTCGGCCCGGACCATCGCTGTCCTTTGGCCGGCGATGACGCCGAAGCCCTGTTTGCGGCCATCCTGGACGCCGCGGTGGTGGCCTTTGCCTCGCCCATCTTTTTTTATCATCTGCCGGCGCTTTTTAAGGCATTGATCGACCGGGCCCAGCGCCATTATGCCGTGCGTCTGGATCATGAGGCCGCCGGGATCCCGATCGGACCGGAGAAAAAAGCCCACGTTCTTCTCGTGGCCGGCCGGCGGGAAGGCCGGCAGCTTTTTACCGGGGCGCTTTTGACGCTCAAGTACTTTTTGTGGCCGTTCGCCGTTCGTCCGGCCGAAGATCCCTGCCTGCTGCGGGGCTTCGACGCCCCCGGCGATCTGGCCGCCGATGCCCCGACCATGGCCGATATCGTGGCCAGGGGCGAGACGGCGGGAGGAGACTGAAGATGCCTCCGGCGGCCGGGGCATGATGTCCCCGGACTCCTCGCTCGACGGGCGTTGCGCACGGGAGCCGGCGATGCCCGCCCTGCGCCGGGTGCTGGCCTGGCTGGGGAGGATAGGCCGGCAAGGGGCCTTGGGCCTGTGCGACCGCTGTCCGGCTTGCGGCGGGCTGTTGCTGCCGGGAGGGGCGAGGGGCGCGGTCTGCCCCGCCTGTGCCCTGGCCCTGGCCCCCAGGCGCGGCGGCTATTGCCCGCGGTGCGGCGAAATGACCGACGATCCGGACGGGCCGGTGCTGCTCTGTCCGACCTGCCGCCACGCGGGTCGCCCCTGGGATGGTTTGGCCTTTCATGCCCGCTATGACGGGCTGTTGCGCGATATGATTTTGGATTTCAAATTCCGGGGCCGGCTTGGCCGGGGGCGCCTCTTGGGGAATATGCTCGTCGAGGCCTGCCGACGGTTGGACTTCCCGGCGGCCGGTCGGCCGGATATGCTCCTGCCCGTGCCGTTGCACCCCCGCCGGTTGGCCTGGCGCGGCTTCAACCAAAGCCTGGAGCTGGCCCGGGTGGTGGGGCGGGCCATGGACGTTGCGGTGCGGGCGGACGGCCTTGCCCGCATCCGCTACACCACGCCGCAAAGCCAGCTCCCCGGTCCCAGACGCCTGGAAAACATCCAGGGGGCGTTTCGGGCCGATCCGGCCGTGGTCGGCGGGCGCGCCGTCGTGCTGGTCGATGACGTCATGACCACCGGGGCGACGGTGGAAACGGCCGCCAAGGCCCTGCGCCAGGCCGGGGCCGTCCGGGTGGACGTGTTGGTGGTCGCCCGCTAGGCTTGCCCTTTACTTTTCAGGGCCGTTCCGTCATGTGCCTGGGGCGGCCCCGGGTCGCAACAACCGATGATTACCCGACTGACGCTGACCAACTTCATGGCCCATGCCGCGACCGTCCTCGACTTTCCGCCGGGCCTGTCCGTCCTGACCGGCCCCAACAACATCGGAAAATCCGCCGTGGTGGAGGCTTTGCGCTGCCTCACCCAGAATCCTGTGCCGCACCATGTGATCCGCCACGGCGCCGCCGAGGCCCGGGTGACCGTCACCCTGTCCGACGGTACCGAGGTGGCCTGGGTGCGCCGGCCGGCCTATGCCCTCTACGAATTGACCCGACCCGGGGCGACCGCGCCCGAGGTCTTTGCGAAATTCAATCGCACGCCGCCGGAAGAGATTCTGGACGTGCTGCGCCTTGATCTGGTGACCCTTGAGAATGGAAAGACGGTGGACGTCCACCTCGGCGATCAACGCGAGCCCATTTTTTTGCTGAATCAATCCGGGCCGGTCGTGGCCGGATTTTTCGCCGCCTCCTCGGAAGCGGCCCATCTGATCGCCATGCAGAACCGGCTGACCGACCGCGTGCGCAAGACCAAGGGCGAGGCCAAGCGTCTGGAGGCCCGACTGGCCGCCATCGCGGCCTCCCTCGACAAGCTGGCCCCCTTGCCCGAGCTGGAATACCGTCTCTCCAGGACCGACGATCTGGAAGCCGGGCTTGCCGTCCTGGACCGGGACATTCCGGCCCTGGAGCGGCGTCTTGCCGACCGGCGAACCGTCCTTGACCGGCTGGCGCGGCTCAAGCGGACCGATGCCATTCTTTCCCGGCTGGATGCGCCACAGGCGCTTGACCCGACCGGGCCGCTGACGCGCTGTCTCGAAAACTGCCGCATTTTGACGGCGGCCCGGGAGCGCGTGGCCGGCCGCCGGTCGATCCTGGCCGAGCTTACCCCGCCGCCGGTCCTGGCCGATGCCGCCGCCTTGGCCGCGCGGACCGGCGAACTCGTCCGGACGATCCGGGCCGGCCGCCGTCAGGCCGCCCGGGCGGCTCTCCTGGCCCGGTTGCAGCCGTTGCCGGTCCTGGCCGATACGGCTGGTCTGGCCACCCTGCTGGGGCGTCTGGCGGCAGCCCGGCAAGGCTGCGGCAGTCTCGGCGTCACGACCGGCCGGCTGGCCGCCTTGACCCCGCCGCCCGAGGTCGCGGAAACGCGGCGTCTGGCCGCGTCGGCCGCCGCCATCGCCGCCGCGCGGGAGAATCTGGCCGCCAAGAGGGCGGAAGTGACCGAGCGGACCGGGGCGCTTGCCGCCAGCGAAGCCCGGATCGCCGCCCGGCTTCATGCCCTGGGCGTCTGCCCCCTGTGCGGGGCCGCGCTTTCCGCCGCCGATTTCCTCGGAGGCGGCCACACCCATTCCGCCACGGACAGGCCGTCATGACAGTCTCTGCGCTTCCCGTCCGTCGGGCCGCCGGTTTGCTGTGCATCCCGGACCCCCACCTGGCCGGCACGCCGCCCATGCAGCGCCTGGAATCCTATACGGACGACGTCCTGGCCAAGCTGACGGCCTGCCTGGAGCTGGCCGCCGCCCGGGAGCTCGTGCCCGTCATCCTCGGTGACCTCTTCCACTGGCCCCGGGAGAACCCCAACAGCCTGATGGTGGCCCTGATCGACCTTTTGGGGCCGGTGAAGCCGTACGCCCTGGTCGGCAACCACGACAAATATCAGGCCCGGTTCACCGCCGACACCTCCCTGGCCGTGCTCCAGGCCGCCGGCGTGATCCGGGTGCTCGATAGGCCGGGGCTCTTCTTGCGCCTGGAGACGCCCACGGGCCCGGCCCTGGTCGGCGCATCCCCGGACGGCGCCCCGTTGCCCTCGGGGGTGGATTCCGCGCCGGGCGAGACCACGGTCTGGCTGACGCATCATAATATCAACTTCCCTGATTATCAGGAAAAAATTGTCAAGATTCGGGAAATTCCGGGCCTCGATTGGCTGATAAACGGCCACATCCACCAGCCCCAGCCCACCGTCACCGTCGGCCGGACCCATTGGGCCAATCCCGGCAACATCACGCGCCTGACCTTCACCCGGCGCACCAAGGCCCGACAGCCCGCCGCCGCCATCTGGCGGCCGGGAATGACCGATCTGGAACGCTGGATCGTCCCGCACCGGCCCTTCGAGGAGGTTTTCCCGGATCAGGCGTTTCCTCCCGAGGAGGCCGCTTCCGGCGAGGCCTCCTCGCAATTTCTCGAAGGCCTGGCCCGGCTGGCCTGGCGCCGGACCCGCGAAGGGGCGGGACTGCAGGAATTTCTGGCCGCCAATCTCCATCCCGAAGACCCCGAAACGCCGCTTATCTGGGAACTGTATCGCGAGGTGACCCATGCCCCCCAAGAATCAGACGACGCCTGACGCCGACGACCGGCTCGAACGCGAATTGGCCGGACTCAAAAGCGAATACGAACGCCTGCGCGACGACAAGGTGCGGGCCGAACAGGACCTCTCCCATCTCGAACACCAGTTGCGGGCATTGGAAGAGGCGGCCGTGGCCGCCTACGGCACGGCGGACCCCGAGGAGCTTAAGCGCCTGCTGGAGCGTAAACGGGCCGAAAACGCCCGCTTGGTCGGAGAATACCGGCAGCATATCGAGGACGTGAAAAAGGATTTGGAAAAGGTCGAACAGGACTTCGCGGGAGACTAGGGAAGGCCTGGGGGAGAAGCGCAGGCCGGGGCGTTGCCCTGGACCGGCCGGGGGGAGGCTTTTCCCGGCCCCCGGCGAGGGGAGACGGCGTACGATGGATGCGGAAAAGGTCAGGCTGTACGGGAAAGCCCCGTATCGGGTGGCCGTGGTCCACGGCGGGCCGGGCGCGGCCGGGGAAATGGCGCCCGTGGCCCGGAGGCTGGGTGCGGCTTGCGGCGTGCTGGAGCCGCTGCAGACCGCCATGACGGTGGCCGGCCAGACGGACGAGCTGGCCGGGGTTCTTGGCGCGTACGCCGACGGGCCGGCGACGCTGGTGGGCCATTCCTGGGGCGCCTGGCTGTCCCTGCTGACCGCCGGGAAGTTCCCGGAGCTGGTCGGCAAAGTGGTTTTGGTGTCCAGCGGACCGTTTCGGGAAGCGGATGCCGCCAGCATCATGCGGACGCGGCTGGCCCGGTTGGACGTGCGGGAGCAACGCCGGACGCACGAGGTGATGCAGGAACTGTATGCGGCTGGCCCTGCTCCGAAGGATGCGGCCCTGGCCGCCTTCGGGGCGCTCATGGCCAAGGCCGACGCCGTCGATCCCTTGCCGCCGGAGGCCGGCGATGCCGTATCGTGCCGGCAGGACATTTTTCAAAGCGTCTGGGACGAGGCGCACGCCTTGCGGAAAAGCGGCGAGCTGCTCGTCTTGGCGCAGCAGGTCCGCTGTCCGGTGGTGGTCATGCATGGAGCGGACGATCCCCATCCCTTTTTGGGCGTTCGGGACCCCCTGGCGGCGATCCTGCCCGACTGCCGCTTCCTGCTCCTGCCGCACTGCGGGCATACGCCCTGGCTGGAGCGGCGGGCCAAGGACCGTTTTTTTCAGCTTCTGGGCGAGGAGCTCCTCCTTGTCCCATAATATGGTTCCCGGTGCGAGGGGGCCGGGGGCAGCATGCCCCCGGCCGTCGGAGGTATCTTCTCTCTTTCTTCCTGAGGTCGTTGATGGATGATTCCCTTTCCTCCCTTCTTGTCGCCAGGCGTGCGCTGGAGCGGCGACTGGACCGGCTGTCGGGCGAGGCGGCCGGGCGGGTGCGCGAGTATACGGCGGCCCGGCAGGCGCTCCGTGAGGCCGAGGCCTTTCTCGATGTGGCGCCACGGGTGTCGGCCCGGCTGGAGACGTTGACCAGCCGGCTTTTCGGTGAAGTCCTGGACGAGATCGAGGCCGATCTGACCCATGCCGTGCGCGAGCTATTGGGCCAGGACAGGACCGTGACCACAAGGCGGGAAGTAAAAAACAATCGACTCTCCATCGAATTCGAGATGGAGCAGGGCGGCGAGAAGGAGGACATCCTGGTCGGCCAGGGCGGGTCGGTCTGCAACATCCTGTCGGTGGGGCTCAGGCTGGTGGCGCTCTCCCAGCTCGACCCGGTCCGGCATCGGCCGTTTCTGGTGCTGGACGAGCAGGACTGCTGGCTGCGGCCCGAGCTGGTGCCGCGCTTCGTGCATCTGATCGCCGCCATTGCCGACCGGCTGGAGGTGCAGGTCCTCTATATCAGCCACCATCCGGTCGACCTGTTCGCCCAGGAGGCGCGCCGGATATTCGCCCTGAAGCCGAGCCGCGAGCAGGGCGTCCGGGTGACGGTCGTCACCGACCGGGCAGCGGCGCGGGCCGACCTGTCGGGGATGACGGCCGAGGCTACAGGAACAGCTTCTTGAAGAGGGAGAAAAGCGTGTTGTCTTCGGGCGAGGCGCCTTGATCCGCGTCGGTTTTCGTCGGGGCGGAGCGGGCTTCGCAGATGCGGCGCACTTGGTCGACGATGTCCGGATGGCGGGCCAGGGCCATGCGGAAGCCCTCCCGGTCGACCTCCAGGCAGCGGGTCGGCGCCAGGGCGCGGATGTCGGCCTGTCGGGGGGCGCCGGTCAGGAGCGCCATTTCCCCGAAAATTTTTCCGGGGCCGAGCTTGGCCAGCTCCTGACCGTTCGCCAGCACCGCCACCTGCCCCGACAGGACGATGCTCATGGTGGTGCCGGGGTCCCCCATGCTGATGATGGTCTGCCCGGCGGCGTAGCGCCTGATGACCGAGGCCCGGGTCAACATGGCCACGTCCGCGGCGGACATGTCGGCCAGGAGATCCACCGCGGCCAGCGTGGCCAATTCCTGCGGATCGGGAGCGTCCTGGTCGCAGCGCCCTGGAAAGACCTGCTGCCCGGGCAGGGGAATGGCGATCTCGCGTTCCAGGAACTGGTACCAGACGGCGGAGAGCACGGCGTCGGCCGTGGCCAGGGCGGCGTCCAGGCGGGTGACGGAATAGGCGGCGGCGTAGACCAGATGGTCCTGGTGGATTGCGGCCAGCCGCACGGCCGGCGCCGGCTGGCGGGCGACGCCGTCGGCCCGGGCCATGGCCGTCAGGATGGCCGACTTGACCTTGACCGGCGGCGCGTCCGCCGGGGCGGGCACGTAGACCACCCGTCGGATGTCCCGGCCCGGCCGGTTGTAGTTGAGCAGCCGTTCCTTGGCCACGGCGTTGTTCGGCAACAGGACCGCGTTGGCGTCCAGGGTGAGCACCTTGGTATAGCGCCAAGTCACTTCCTTGACCTGGCCCTCGGTCTCGCCGACCTTGATCCAGTCGCCTTCCCGGAAGGGCTTTTCGATCTGGAGCAAAAGTCCCGAGACGAGGCTGCCGATGGTGTCCTGCATGGACAGGCCGATGACGGCGGTGAGGATGGCCGACGAGGTCAAAAGGGAACCGAGCTGGATGTCCAAAAGCGCTTTCAGGCCCGTGGCGACCAGCATGGCCAGAATGCAGAACTTGATGAGATCCTTGAGAATATGACCACTCGGCTGGCCTTTGCCCTGGCCAAGGAAAAACTTGTCGTAGCAGAACTCCACCCCGTGGCGGCAGGCCATCCAGGCGGAAGCCAGCAGGGCGAGGGTGATGGGGACATCGAGTTGGCGCAGCCGTTCGGGAGAAAGCGTTCCCTGCACGCCGAGAAGCAGGGCGATGGCCGCGAGCCACTTGACGAGGCCGGCCAGGGAGCGGCTAATGACGCCTCGGTTGCCGAGCAGCCGCAGTCCGGCCGTCACCGCGGCGAAGAGGAGCAGGGCTACGGCCAGGCGGACGCCGAGGGACAGGGCCGTTGCGCCGAAATCGGCCAGGCGGGAGACCAGGGTTGCGGCATCGACAGGCAAAGGGGCGGCTCCTTCTCTTGAAGCTGTCGTCCTACGTTGCCTCCGACGCCTCGTCAACGGGCGCGCCGCGACGGCAATGGAGGGAGGAGACGTGTCCAGAAACAAGAAACGGGAGCGGCCGGATCCGGCCGGTCTCGGTCTGCCGCTGGTGGGCGTGGACAGTCACGCCCACCTGGATATCGAGGATTTCGCGCCGCAAGAGGTTCCCGAGGTGCTTGCCCGGGCCCGGGCGGCCGGCGTGGCCCAGGTGGGCAACGTCTTTATGGGGCCGGCGGCCCTGGCCGCGCACAAGGGCCTTTTTGCCGCGCACCCGGAGGTGTTTTTCCTTTTGGGAGTGCATCCGTGCGATGCCCCCGGGCTGGTCCCGGAGGATATGGCGGCCATGGAGGCGGCTTTTCGCGGCGAGCCCAGGCTGCGGGCCATGGGGGAGATCGGCCTGGACTATTACTGGGACGCCAGCGCCCGGGACCTGCAGATCGGGGTGTTTCGCGACCAGTTGGCGTTGGCCCGGGTGCTGGACGTCCCGGTGGTCATCCACAGCCGGGCGGCCGAGGCGGATACCCTGGCCGTGCTCGACGACATGGGATTTCGGGGACGGCCGCTGCTGTGGCACTGTTTCGGCGGCGGGACGGATCTGCTGGAAGCGGTTGTCGGCCGGGGCTTTTTCGTCTCGGTGCCGGGCCCGGTCACCTATGCCAAAAATACGGCCGTGGCCGAGGCCGTGGCCAGACTGGAGCTGTCCCGGCTGCTGCTGGAAACCGATGCCCCCTACCTGGCGCCGGAACCCTGGCGGGGCAAGCGCAACGAACCGGCGTTCACCGCCTTTACGGCGGCCAAGGTGGCCGCGCTTAAGGGCCTGGCGCCGGAAGTGGTCTGGCGTCAGGCCGGGGACAACGCCAGGGCCTTTTTCGGCTTGGAGCTTGTTAGGCAAGTGCCTGGCCTGACGATTTTGGCCTGACCGCGAACCCTGCGAACGGGAATTGTTCCGAGCATGCCGCACGGCCCCGAATTGGTTCGACGCGCGCCGGCGCGTAACGTACAGACGGAAGAGGCCGCTTGACGGGGTACGCGCGATTGCCTAGAGGGGAACATGCGGCTTGTTCCCAACGCGCAACCGATCCGGAGGTGCGATATCGTGAAAACAGTGCTGGTCGTTGACGACGATCCCAGCATCCGCGCGCTTATCCGGTTGTATCTTGAGGGGGCGGGCTATGCCGTTGCCGAAGCGGGTGACGGCCGGCGTGGCATGCGGACGCTGCTCGCCGCTCCGGTGGATCTGGTGATCCTGGACATTTTCATGCCGGAAATGGATGGGTTGGAGGTCTTGCAGAAGATGCACGAGCAGCATCGGGCCTGCAAGGTCATGGCCATATCCGGCGGTTCGGCCAAGATCGGCATGGATCTTTTGGGGCACGCCACCATTTTCGGTGCCGATGCCGTCCTGGAAAAACCGTTTAGCGAAGCCACCCTCATCGCCAGAGTAGCGGATCTGATCGGCCGGCCGGCCGGCTGACGGCAACGCCCTAGCCGGCGAACTCCCGCCGGGCCAGGGCCAGCAGGTCCCGGGCCTGGCTCAAGGCGGCCCGAACGGCCGGGACGTCCCCCGTTCCTCCTGCCTGCTCCAGGGTTTCCCCGGCCTGGCCGATTGCCGGAAAGCCGAAGGAGCGGGCCGAGCCCTTGATGCGATGCCCTTGCAGGCGGACGCCTTCCAGGTTCCCCGTGGCCAGTTCCTGTTCGGCCGTGGCCAAGCTTTCCTCGCAGGTGCTGTAAAAGAGCGGTAAAATCGGCCGCAAGCGTTCCCTGTCCGGCTCGGGCGAGGTTCCCTTGGCCGGCCGGGGGGCGGGATCGACCGTTTCTCCGAGAAATGTGGCAAGGGCGCTCAGGATGGCGGCCCGGCGGACCGGCTTGACCAGAAAATCGGTGAATCCGGCCTGGCGGCAGCGTTCCCGGTGCTCATTCAAGGCGTGGGCGGTCAGGGCCAGGATGGGGACGGGGGAAAGGTTCATTTGCCGTTCCCGGGCGCGGATGGCCTGCGTGGCCTCGTAGCCGTCCATGTCCGGCATCTCCAGGTCCATGAAAATCAGATCATAGGGGGCGGCGATGTGGCGGTCCACGGCCTGCCGTCCGTCACTGGCCGTTTCGAGCCGGTAGGGGGCGTCTTCGAGAAACAACGCGATCAGGGCCACATTGTCCTCGTTGTCATCCGCCAGCAGGATGCGCGGCGGGAGCGGCGCGTCGGCAAAAGGCGGCGGAACCATGGGGATATCCAGCGTTACGGTTGGCAGCTGCCGGGAACGGCAGCTACCTTGGATTGGCATATAGCACGGTCGCGGGGGGGCGCAACTGGAAAGGGAGGGGGCGGACGGAAACAGATGGCGACCTCCGGGCATACGTCCGTCAAATCATGGACAAAGGCCTCCACCCGCTCGGTCGCGTCCGGGCAGAAAAGCAGCCGCACCACGGCGGCGAACCGATCCACCACCGTGGGCAGGGCCAGGTTGTCGTTCGCCTCGAGCAGAAACGTGAGCAGGGCCACATGGCGGGATTCCAGGCGCACGTACAGGCGGGCGGAGGTCGCAGGCGGCACAAAGGGACGGGGCGGCCGGCGTTTTTTCACAGGGTCTCGCAGCCGTCGGCCGTGATGAGCGCCATGTGTTCCCAGCGGGCGCCGCCCCAGCCGGAATAGTACAGGCCCGGTTCCACCGTGACCACCATGCCCGGGGCGAGGATGCCTTCGGAAGCCGGATTGAGACTCGGCCCCTCGTGGGTTTCCAGGCCGACGCCGTGCCCCAGGGAATGGGTGAAATATTCGGCCACGCCTTCCTTGTCGAAGACGTCCCTGGCCAGGGCGTGGGCCTCGCGGAAGGAAAGCCCCGGGCGCAGTCCGGCCAAGGCGGCTGCCTGGGCCCGCTGCACCTGATCGAGCATGGTCAGGAAACGCTCCGGCGGACGTCCGCCCACCCAGAGGGTGCGGGTCTGGTCCGAGCAGTAGTCGTCGGCGCGTCCGCCCACGTCCACCAGGACCAGACAACCGTCGGTGATGACCGTGTCGCCGGGGATGGCGTGCGGCAGGGCGGCATTGGCGCCGACGCCGACGATGGGGGCGAAGGCGAGCTCGGAAGCGCCGTGTTCCCGGAAGCATTTTTCGATTTCCCAGGCGGCCTGGGCCTCGGTGCGGCCGGGGATCAAAATATCGGGGAGGCTGTCCATGACCGCATGGTTGATGGCGGCCGATCGTCGCATGCAGGCGATTTCCCGGGCGTCCTTGATGAGGCGTAACGGCTCCACGACATGGGTGACCGGTTCAAGCAGGATATGCTCGGCCAGCCGGGCATGGGTGTCGAAGGAGAGGCTGCCCGCCTCGAAGGCGAGGCGGGATACCCCGCGCGCCCGCAGAAAGGCGGCCATGGCGGCGAAGCGATTCACGCCGTAGATGCACAGGTCCTCGGTGGGCCAGAGGCGAAGGGCCGCGTCCCGGTAGCGGGCGTCGGTCAGGAGGGCGTCCTTGCCGTCCGCCGTCACGCAGAGATAGCCGGCCGATTCGTTGCACTGCGGGTCGTGCAGTTCAAAGCCGGACAGATAGAAGCGGTTGGCGGCGTGGGAGACGAGCAGGGCCGGCACGCCCATTTCCGAAAGCCGTTCCCGAAGCCGTTCCCGCCGGGCCGCGAAAATCTCCTGAAGGCTGGTCTTTTTCACGATATGCGTCTGCTCCTTGCGCGCGGGGGAGGGGGATTTCCCTCCTTGCCCGGGAGGTGTTTCAGATCGGGACGGCGACGTCAACCGGGCCGCGAGCCGTCCGGCACGGTGTAGACGGTTTCCGGCCGGCCCCGGACCATCCGGTCGGCCCATTCGACCCCCTGCATGAAGGAATGGTCCATGTTGCCCACCTCATACTTGAAGCCGCCGAAGCGGCCCCGGGAAAAGATGTCCATGGCCGCCAGGGCCGGCTGGAGGATGGCGAGGGCCGCGTCGCGTTCCAGGCAGGGAACCGGGTAGGCGTAGTCCACCCGGCGCTCCCAGACGCTGATGGGCCGGTCCTTTTCCTCCGGGGCGATCAGGGTGGTGGCGGCCAGGCCGTCCAGGGTACGGCCGAGCAGGCTGGCCGGGTTTTCCGGTTTGTAGGCGGAAAAGGAGGTTTCGCTCATGATGGCCCGTTTACGCGGGCGGCCGCCGTCCGGGTCCGGGGTGTTGTTGGGCGAATAGTTGTGGAAATTGGTCACCCGGTAGAAGGGACAGTCGTTTTCCGGGAAGTACATCCAGCAGCGCGGATCGGGCGGCGCGCCTTCGAAGCCCAGGCCGTGGATGATGGCCCCGTTGTGCTTCAGCCGGCCGGCTGCTTCGAGCATGGCCGGGCTGGCCGGGGGCAGGAGATCCTTCACCAGAAGATCGATGGGGATGGTCGAGAGCAGGCGGGTATAGCCGATAACTTCGCCGTCGGCCGTGCGCACGGTCTTGGCCGCGGGATCGATCCGGACGACCGGCCGGCCGCAACGGACCCGGTCGGTGAAGCGGGCGGCCAGCCGGCGGTAGATTTCCCCGGTGCCGCCGCGAAGGGGGAAGGAAAAGGTGTTGTTGGGGCCCCAGGCCACGTCGTCGCGGCCGAGAACGATGTTTTTGATGACCCGGGCCGCATCCACCACCGACACCCGTTCCCCGATCCAGGCGCTGGACAGGAGTTCGGCCGGATGGGCCCACACCTTGAAGTTGTAGGGGACCATGAACAGCCGGGCGATGCCCGGGCCGAAGACGCGGTCGATCCATTCCCGGAAATTGGCCGGCGGCGGGAGATTGCCCCGGGCGGCGGCCGTCCCGGCGGCAAGCAGTCCCTCCACGCATTCCCAGGCCAGCTCCGGCGGCAGGCGGCGGATGTTGTTCTGGAAGGGGTAGGGCACGAAGGTGCCGGCCACCCGGATCCAGGATTCGCGCTGATGGCGCAGGACGTCTTCCCCGAGCAGGTCGCCCAGGAGACGGTCGAAGGCCGGGTAGTGGGAAAAGACCACATGGCCGCCCACGTCCCAGGTGAAGCCGGCCTTGTCGGTGAAGCTGGCGGCCAGTCCGCCTACCTGGGGATCGCGTTCGAGGACCAGGAAATCGTTGACGCCGAGCTCGGCCAGGCGATGGGCGGCGCCGAGGCCGGCCGGGCCGGCGCCGAGGATCAGGGAGGTGACGCGCATGATTGTCTCCGCCGGAAGCGAGGTTCGGGCTTTGGGTTGCGGTCCTTGTGTAGCGTCAGGATTCGGGAAAGACAATTCGCCCGGCCGGGACTGCACAAGGAGCCGTCGGGAACGCCGCCGTCGGCCAAGGGCGGCACCCGTTGGCGGACTCGAACGGTGCGAGCGTGTTCAACTGTTGTCTCACGACAAGATTGCCGTGGCTGTCCGTGGCGGCGGTCTCCGGCTGGCGGGAAGGCCGGGGGTGCCCCGGGTGGTACGCACCCAAAAACGTTCCCCCGCGTTTGGCTCTTTCGGGGGAAATTTTACCGCTCGAAAGCGTCGGCCCGCTTGGAAGCGGACCGCACGGCGGCAGGGGGTTCCAGCGCCCTTGGCCCGGTGCGGGGAAGGGCGCTGGAGGAAAAAGGATACGGCGGGCCGGCCTACCAGGCCGGACGGCGGGCCGGACGCGGAGCCCGGGGCTTGGCCTCGTTGACCTTGAGGCTGCGGCCTTCGAACTCGGTCCCGTCCAGGGACTTGATGGCCTCGTCGGCGGCGGCGTCGTCATCCATCTCCACGAATCCGAAACCGCGCGGTTTGCCCGTTTCGCGGTCGGAGATCAGTTTGACGGATTGGACCTCGCCGTAACGGGCGAACAGGTCGTGGACACTTTCCTCGGTGGTGCGGAAAGGCAGGTTGCCAACATAGATGTTCTTGGACATGAGACACGGACTCCCAAACGGTTGACGTCAGCGAACGTGAAGCGTGTACGGAGGTCCGAAAGGAAACCGCCGGCTACGCCCCTCCCCAGGACAATCCCATCGGTCTGGCGACCGGAATGGTCCAATAGTTGGAGTGCATCCGTCGGGTTCTGCAAGGCAGAGGTTGACTATTGTCGGCGAGCACTCTGTTAGGACTCCACAAGCGAGTCATCTCGCGCAAAGGCCGGGTGGAAAATCCAGCGGCAAGGGCGGGACGTCATCACGGCTTTGAGCGGACATAAAATCCCCCTATCTCCTTTTGCAAGGAGTGGCAAGCGAAATGGCGCTTTTTCTTCTCCAGTTGCGGCGGGGAAAGCACTTTTTTTGGTGAGAGAGGGGAAAAATTTCCTGGCCGGTCAGAGGTTGTCCGCCACGTCCGCTGCAGTGCCGGGGGGGATGCGTCCGGGGGGCGCGCATGATAGGAATGCCCAAGGGCCCGGAGTTTGGTGGTTGCGGAGGGGCGCATGGCTGATAAAGTCGGAACGGATCGTTTCCAAGTGGCTGTTTCATTACGAGAATCCTATAAAGTCGGCATCGGAGGCACCACCCGGGACGGGGAGCGGGTACTCTACTACTATGCCGAAAAGGATCCGGAGCAGGGCATTTTGGTGCAGGCCTTGAACGCCAACAGCGTGCCGAGCGGCGAGAAGATCAAGGTGGCGGATGCCGAATTTTTGGAAAAATACAAGCCCGAGCCCCTGATTTATTACAACCAGGTCAAGCCGCGCCTGGAGGAGATGCAGGCCCAGCTCGACAAGGCCGAGAAGCATCTGGAGGCCGGCCGTCAGGACAAGGCCGAAAAATGCTTCCGCAAGGCCCTGGACTTCGACGCCGAGAACATGCGGGCCATTTTCGGCCTGGGCAATACCTATCTTTCCGCCGGCAAGCTGGACGAGGCCAAGGAGATTTTCGCGAAGATCATGTCCGTGGATCTGTCCTTCGGCCCGGAGAACAAATTCCTCTTTAACGAATTCGGCATCCGTATGCGGAAGGCCGGACTGCTGGAGATGGCCAAGGCCTATTACGAGAAGGCGCTGGCCGTGGCCGAGGCCGACGAAAACCTGCTTTTCAACCTCGGCCGCGTCTATTTCGAACTGGGCGATTTCCCGGCGGCCATTGCGGCGGCCGGCCGGTCGCTGGCCATCAATCCGGCCTTCGCCATCGCGGCCAAGCTCCGCAAGGCGGCCAAGCAGGCTGCCGCCGCGGCCGGGCCGGCCACGGGAGCCGCGGCCGGCGGCGACGGTACGGCTATCTGAACACCACCGTCTTGTTCCCGAAGACGATCACCCGGTCCTCCAGGTGCCATTTGACGGCCCGGGCCAGTACGGTGCGCTCCAGTTCGCTGCCGGTGGCCTTCAAATCCGCCACGGCGAAGCGGTGGGTCACCCGGGCCGTGTCCTGCTCGATGATGGGGCCGGCGTCGAGGTCGGCCGTCACATAATGGGCCGTGGCCCCGATGAGCTTGACGCCGCGTTCGTGGGCCTGCCGGTACGGGTCCGCCCCGATGAAGGCCGGCAGAAACGAGTGGTGGATATTGATGACCCGGTTTTCGTAGGGGGCCAGGAAGTCCGCCGAAAGGATCCGCATGTAGCGGGCGAGCACGATCAGGTCGGTGTCGTCCCCCAAAAGCTCCGTCATCCGCGCCTCGGCCTCGGCCATGCCGCCGTCGCCCACCGGCACGTGCTGGAAGGGTACGCCGAAACTCTCGACGCTGGCCCGCAGGTCGTCATGGTTGCTTATGACCATGGCCATTGCGCAGGGCAGTTCCTTTCTGGCGAACCGCCAGAGAAGTTCCATCAGGCAATGGTCGTGGCGCGAGACGAAAAGCGCCACCCGTTTGGGTTCGTCGGTGTAGGACATCCGCCAGTCCATGGCGAAACGTCTGCCGACCACCTCGCCGAAGTCCGCTTCCAGGGCGCTTCGGGAGACATCCATGGTGGGCGAGTGGAACTCCAGGCGCATAAAAAACGTCCCGCCTTCCGGGTCCGTCGAATGCTGGTCCAGATCGATGATGTTGGCCCCGTGGGTGTAGAGGAAGGTCGTGACGGCCGAGACGATGCCGGGCCGGTCGGGGCAGGTGATGCAAAGTCGGGCGGTAACGGACATGGGCAGGGTTTCCTTTTTGTGGGCATCCCGGCGGGCAATCGCCGGGAAAAGCGCCATAACCCAGAATGGTTTTTGAGACTAGTCCCGTCTTGCCAAATATTATTCGAACAATATTGTTATTTTCCGTAGGATCGTTTACAAGAAGCCCGTTTTTTCGAGCGCGCCCCGGCTTCGAGCGCGCCCGGGCCGAAGGGGAGCCCAACTTTTCTGCGCGCCAATGAGGTGATCGTCATGATTATAGGCATTCCCAAGGAGATCAAGACACTGGAGAGCCGGGTCGCTTTCACCGCGGGGGCGGTGGAGACCCTGACCCGGCGCGGACACACCGTGCTGGTGGAGGCAGGGGCCGGGCTGGGGTCGGGGATAGCCGATGCCCAGTATGCCGCCGCCGGCGCCAAACGGGTCGACGCCGCCACGGCCTGGAGCGCCGACCTGGTGGTGAAGGTCAAGGAGCCTGTTGCCTCGGAATACAAGTACCTGCGCAAGGGGCTGTTGTTGTTCACCTATCTGCATCTCGCCGCCGACCGGGCCCTGACCGACGCCCTGCTCGCCTCCGGTACCACCGGCATTGCCTACGAAACCGTGCAGCTCCCCGACGGCACCCTGCCGCTGCTTGTCCCCATGAGCGAAGTGGCCGGCCGCATGGCCCCGCAGGTCGGGGCGCACGCCCTGGAGAAATCGCAGGGCGGCCGGGGCGTGCTTTTGGGCGGCGTGCCCGGCGTGGCCCAGGGGTCGGTGGTGGTCCTCGGGGCCGGAATGGTCGGCTCCAACGCGGCCAAGATCGCCGTGGGCATGGGGGCCCAGGTCACGGTCATCGACGTCAATCATTCCAGATTGCAATACCTTGACGACATCTATCAGGGCCGCATCGTGACCATGGCCAGCAGCGAGGCCCATGTCCGCAAGGCCGTGACCTACGCCGACCTGGTCATCGGGGCGGTGCTCATCCCCGGGGCCAAGACCCCGCATCTGGTCACCCGGGACATGCTCGCCACCATGAAGGAGGGCGCGGTCATCGTGGACGTGGCCGTGGACCAGGGCGGCTGCGTGGAGACGAGCAGGCCCACCACCCACGCCGATCCCACCTATATCGTCGACGGCGTGGTGCATTACGGCGTGGCCAACATGCCCGGTGCCGTTCCCCGCACCTCCACCTTCGCCCTGTGCAACCAGACCCTGCCCTATGCCCGCAAGCTGGCCGAAAGCGGGCTTGACGCCCTGCGCAACGATCCGGCTCTGGCCCTGGGGCTCAACACCTACGAGGGACGGGTGACGTTCCCCGGCGTGGCCGAGGCCCTGGACCTGCCCTGCCTGCCGTTGGCCGAAGCCCTGGCTTAGGACGACCGTTGACGCCGGCGGCCCGGCCGGACGATCCGGGTCGCCGGCTTTTCACAAAATTGTTTTTCCTTTTTGCAGGGGCTTTCCTTTAGAGACAACATGGGGTATCAGCACCTATCCTGAGGTTCGTATGTAAGTGGTTGAAATTGACTGCAAAGAGGAGGCGTCCATGAAAAGGTCCTGGGTTTTGGCCCTATTTCTTGTCCTTGCCCTGGCCGCGCCGGCCCGGGCGGGCGACACCATCAAATTGGGGTTTAACATTCCACTGACGGGTGACGTTCCGGACCTGGGCGAGTCGACGAAGAACGCCGCCGAAATGCTCAAAAAGAAAATCAATGACGCCGGTGGCCTGGACGTGGGCGGCAAGAAGTACAAACTGGAATTTAGCTACGAGGACAACGAATCCAAGGCCGAATCGGCCCTGTCCGCCGCGCGTAAGCTCATCACCGAAGATGACGTGCTGGCCGTGATCGGGCCCCAGTCCAGCAAGCAGGCCGTGCCCGCCGGCGAAGCCGCCAACGACCTCAAAACCCCGATGATGGCCCCCTGGTCCACCAACCCCAACACCACCAAGGGCCGGCCCTATGTTTTCAGGGGCTGCTTCATGGATACCTTCCAGGGCCCCGTGGCCGCCAAGTTCGCCACCGAGGAGCTCAAGGCCCAAAAGGCCGCCGTGCTCTACGATATCGCTTCCGACTACCCGAAGGGCCTGGCCGAGGATTTCAAGGCCGCCTTCGAGAAGCTGCACGGCCCCGGTTCGGTGGTGGCGTTCGAGACCTTCACCACCAAGGACGTGGACTTTTCCGCCCAGCTCACCAACATCGTCAAGTCCGGCGCCGATGTGCTGTTCGTGCCCCAGTACTACAACGAGGTGCCGCTGATCGTGAAGCAGGCCAAGGCCCTGGGCTTCAACAAGCCCTTGCTCGGCAGCGATTCCTGGGGATCGGGCGATCTGATGGGCCTTTGCGGCGACGACTGCAAGGGCTACTATTTCGTCACCCACTACGCCGCCGCCGGTGCCAAGGGCAAGACCAAGGACTTCATCGACGAGTACACCAAGCTCTACAAGAAGACGCCTGACGACGTGGCCGCGCTGACCTGGGACAGCACCAACCTGGTGCTCCAGGCCATCCAGTCCCTGGGCACCCTTTCCGGCGACCTGGCCAAGGACCGCGAGGCCCTCATGAAGGCCATGTCCGGCGTCAAGAAGTTCGAAGGCATCACCGGCGACCTGGCCTATCCGGCCACCGGGGATCATGACCCCATCAAGTGCGCCGTGGTGGTCAAGATCGACGACGGCGGCAAGTTCAGCTTCTTTAGGTCCGTGTGCCCCTAGCCGTTCGCATCGCCATGACTTGTCCGGCCCGGGCGCTGCCCGGGCCGGCAATACCACACCGTGCCAAGGGGGGATGAACGTTGCTGCAAAGCCTCATGCAAAACATCTTGAACGCCCTGCAATGGGGGAGTTTTTATTCGCTCATCGCCCTGGGCTACTGCTTGGTCTACGGTGTGTTGTTGCTTATCAATTTCGCCCATGGCGACATCTTCATGGTGGGCGCCTATATCGCCTTTTTTCTGTGCTCGTTTTTCCTGGGCAAATACGGCCTGATCGGCGGCCTGCCCGGCTGGATGGTCCTGGCCCTGGCCGTGCCCTTGACCATGCTTTTGACCGCCGTGGTCGGCGTGACCCTGGAACGGGTGGCCTACAGGCCGCTGCGGCGCAAGGGCGTCAACCGGCTCTACGTGGTCATCACGGCCCTGATGTGCGGGCTGATCCTGGAAAACGGCAATCTGGCCCTGCTCGGCGCCAGCCGCAAGAGCTTTCCGACCTTGATCGCCACCAAGGTCTACAATGTGGACGGGGTGATTTTCACCAATCTGAAGCTTGCGGTCATCGGCGTGGCCATCCTGTCCTTTTTGCTGCTCCAGATCGTGGTGAACAGGACCAAGATCGGCATGGCCATGCGGGCCATTTCCTATGACCGCTTCGCCGTGCCGCTGATGGGCATCCCGGCCGATACGGTTATCGTCTTCACGTTCGTGCTCGGCTCGGCCTTTGCCGGCCTGGCCGGACTCTTTTTCGCCATGACCTATCCGGTGCTCGATCCCTACATGGGGGCGCTGATCGGCTGGAAGGCGTTCATTGCCGCCGTGGTCGGCGGCATCGGCTCCATTCCGGGCGCTTTTGCCGGCGGCTTCCTCCTGGGGTTCGTGGAAATCATGGTCGTGGCCTTTTTCCCGTCCACCTTCCGGGACCTGATCGCCTTCACCATCTTGCTCCTGATCCTGTCCATCCGTCCGACCGGCCTGTTCGGCGTGGCCCAACGGACCAAAATCTAGGGACCAGCCTGGGGGATATCGCATGAAGCGCCTGACCGTTCCCGTCCTGCTGGCCCTGCTGTTCGCCGTGCTGTTGTGGGGCTGCATGTCCGGGGCCCTGAACATCTATTGGCAGTCGGTCATCATGTTCATGGGTGTCAACATCATCCTGTCCTCGAGCCTCAACATCATTAACGGCAACATGGGCGAGTTTTCCTGCGGCCATGCCGGATTCATGGCCGTGGGGGCCTATGTCTCCTCGGTGTTGTCCGTGGCCCTGTTCGCCAAGAGTGCCACCTTCGGGGCGCCGTTGCTCGGCCCGGCCTATGCCGTATGGCTGTTTCCGGTGGTGCTTTTGATCGGGGGGCTGGCCGCCGCCCTGGTCGGCCTGCTGGTGGCCATTCCCTCGTTCAAGACCCGGGGCGACTATTTGGCCATCATCACCATCGCCGCCAGCTACATTGTGAAGTCCACCATCGAAAACATCGGCATCATCGGCGGCGCCAGAGGGTTTATGGGCATGAGCGGCGTCATGTCCGCCATGTCCGATACGCTCAAGCTGCCCTGGATCGTCATCTGGGTGTTTCTCGGCACGGTCTTTTCCGTGTGGCTGATCCGCCGGTTTATCTATTCCACCTTCGGCAAGGGCGTCGACGCCATCAGCCAGGACGAGATCGCGGCCGAGATCATGAGCGTGGACACCAACCACGTGAAGCTGGTGGCCTTCATGGTCTCCTGCGGTCTGGCCGGTCTGGCCGGCGGGCTGTTCGCCCACATCCTGGGCTACGTAAACCCGGGCTCCTTTACCATCCTCAAATCCACCGAGGTCATGGTCATGGTCTACATGGGCGGCATGGGCTCGCTGTCCGGCTCGGTCATCGCCGCCGTGGCCATGACGCTTTTGATGGAGGCGCTCAGGCCGCTGCAGATCATCAAGTGGGTGGTCATTCCGCTTTTGCTCGTGCTTTTGATGCAGTTTCGGCCCGAAGGCATCATGGGACGGCGCGAGCTGGTCGATATCTTCCCGGGACTTCGCAAATTCTACACGTTCAAGGGGTAGGCTGTGGCGCTTTTGGAAGTAACGGACATGACCCAGTATTTCGGCGGGCTGTGCGCCGTGTCGGAGTTCTCCGTCTCCCTGGACGCAGGCCAGCTCGTGGCGCTGATCGGCCCCAACGGTGCGGGCAAGACCACCGTGTTCAACCTGGTCAGCGGCTTTTACAAGCCGACCCGGGGCGAAATCCTGTTCAAGGGGCGCTCCATCAAGGGGAAAAAGCCCCATGAGGTCACGGCCCGGGGCATCGCCCGCACCTTCCAGAACATCCGGCTGTGGTTCGACATGACGGTGCTCGACAATATCCGCATCGCCCAGCACCACGCCCTGGGCTACGGGCTTATCGACTGTTTTTTGCGCACGCCCCGCTACATGCGCCGGGAGCGCGACATCGAGGACCACGCCATGCGGGTGCTCGACACCCTGGGCTTGGCCGACGTGGTCCACGAGTTGCCGAAGAATCTGCCCTACGGCGTCCAGCGCATGGTGGAGATCGCCCGGGCGCTTTCCATCAATCCGGCCCTGTTGATGCTCGACGAACCGGCGGCCGGCCTCAACTCCGCCGACGTGGACGGGCTTATCAAAAACATCGCCTCCATCCACGAGGAGTTCGACTTGGCCATCTGGATGATCGAGCACCAGATGGACGTGGTCATGAGCCTGTGTTCCTGGATCAAGGTCATCGATTTCGGGGCCACCATCGCCGAGGGCACGCCCACGGAGATCCAGAACAATCCTGATGTCATCAAAGCCTACCTGGGAGACGAGACAATCTGATGCTGCTCTCCGTAGAAAACCTCCGGGTCAAGTACGGCAATATCGAGGCCCTGCACGGCATCTCCTTCCATGTGGAGAAGGGGGAGATCGTGACCCTGATCGGGGCCAACGGCGCGGGCAAGACCACGACCCTTTTGTCCATCATGCGCCTGCCCCCCCCCGAGGCGCCGAAAGTGGTGGAGGGGGATATCCGGTACGAAGGCCGGTCCATTCTCGGCATGGAGCCGCATGATCTGGTCCGCAAGCTCCACATGGACCTCTCCCCGGAAGGCCGGCGCATCTTCGGCAACCTGACCGTCATGGAGAACCTGCTTTTGGCCACCTATGCCCGGACCGACGGCGAGGCCACGGTCGCCCGGGATCTGGATCGGGTGCTGTCCTTGTTCCCGCGTCTGTCCGAGCGCCGCAAGCAGCGGAGCGAATCCCTGTCCGGTGGCGAACAGCAGATGCTGGCCGTGGGGCGGGCCATCATGACCGGTTGCGATTTCCTGTTGCTCGACGAGCCGTCCATGGGTTTGGCGCCGCTTTTGATGTACGAAATGTTTCGCACCCTCAAAAAACTCAATGAACTCGGGCTCACCATCCTTTTGATCGAACAGAACGCCAAGGTGGCCCTGTCCTTTGCCCACCGGGGGTATGTCCTGGATACCGGCGAGATCAAGATTTCCGGTACGGCCGAGGCCTTACGCAATGATCCCGACGTGAAAAAGGCCTACCTGGGCGGGTGACCGGCCCGCCTGGCGCTCGCCGGTCACCGGGGGGGAACTTTTTTTCGGTGTCGTTTCCTTGGGGCCAGGGTTACGTCGCGGCTGCCGTTTTGGCCTTTATGGTGGAATATTTATAATTTTTCCTCCAACGGATTGAAAACCGTTCGGCTTGGGGCTAAAAGAGCGCCGATGGCGGAAAAGACCATACTTTTCGTCGCCCCGGCTCAGGCGGTGACGCAGCTGTTCCCCTTCCTCAAGGAGGCCGGGGTCACGGCAGGCATTGCCGACTCCTTGGCGGCCGCCCTGGCCGCCGTGCGCAAGTCGCGGCCCTGCCTGATCTTTTCCCAGGTGAAAATGGGCACCTACCTGGCCCAGTCCCTGCTTGCCGAGGCTGTCAAGGAGCCGGACTTCCCGCCCGTCATCGTCTTCACCGACCGCGGTTCGGCCAATGAGGCCGCCCAGTTCCTGGGGATCGGGGCCAGGGATTACTGGCTCGAACCCCTGACCTGGGAAAAGATCCAGGCCGTTCTGCCCGCCGCACCCGCGCCCGCACCCGCGCGTCCCGCTCCCGCCGCCAGCCAGGACGTGGCCGGCAAGGGGTTCGCCATCGTGGGCGAACACCCGCTGTTAAAACGCGTGTTGGCCCTGGCCCGGCAGGTGGCCAAGTCCAAGGCCACGGTGCTCATCTCCGGCGAATCCGGCACCGGCAAGGAGATGTTCGCCCGCTACCTGCACGCCACCTCGGATCGGGCCGAGGGACCGTTTATTGCCATCAACTGCGCGGCCTTGCCCGAACATCTGCTGGAATCGGAATTGTTCGGCCACGAGAAGGGCGCCTTCACCGGGGCCATCGCCCGCAAGCTCGGCAAGTTCGAGTTGGCCCAGGGCGGCACCCTCCTGCTCGACGAAATTTCCGAAATGGATCAGGGGCTGCAGGCCAAACTTCTGCGCGTGCTCCAGGAGAGCGAATTCGACCGGGTAGGCGGCGTCGAAACCGTGCGGGTCGACGTGCGGGTGCTGGCCACCACCAACCGCAAGCTCGAAGATGCCGTGGCCGAGGGCAAGTTCCGGCAGGATCTCTACTACCGCTTGAACGTCATCCCGCTCAAACTGCCGGCCCTGCGCGAACGCGGCGACGACATCCCCCGGCTGGCCGCGTTCTTCGTGGACCGGTTCCGCAAGGCCTACAACCTGCCTCCTCTGGCCTTTTCGGAGGAGGCCCGGCAGTGGCTTGTGAGCTACGACTGGCCGGGCAACGTGCGCGAGCTGCAAAATCTCATGGAGCGGGCCGTGCTCCTGGCCGGCAACGGTCCCATCGCCGTTGCCCATTTTCTGCTCGACCCCGATGCCTGGCCCGACAGTCTGGCGGCCATCGACGAGGCGGCCCCGACGACGGGGGGAACCGCAGCCGCCGGCGCGGAAGAGGGCGGCGGCCTGTCCGCTGCCGCCATGGTGAACCTGCCCGATCAGGGCAACGTGCTGCCGCTCGACGTCATGGAGCGGCACATGATCATGAAAAGCCTGGATCAGACCGAGGGCAACCGGACCCAGGCCGCCCAGCTGCTCGGCATCTCGGTGCGCACCCTGCGCAACAAGCTGAACGAATACCGCAAGCTCGGCATCGACGTCCCCTGATCCGGCATGACACAGCCCGGCATCTACAACATCCTGATGTACTCCCACGACACCTATGGTCTGGGACATCTGCGCCGGACCATGGCCATCGCCGACCATCTGCGCCAGCGCGGGGTCAATATCCTCATCCTCACCGGCTCGTCCCTGGCCGGGCGCTTCGAAATCCCCGACGGCGTGGATTTCGTCCGCATTCCGGGCATGATTAAAAAGACCAATGAGGAATACCGGCCGCTGTCCATCAAGATCAACGCCCGCCACGCCTTAAACATCCGCCGCAACATCATCGTGGCCACGGCCAAGGCCTTTCAGCCGCATCTTTTCATCGTGGACAAGGCCCCCATGGGACTCAAGCGCGAGGTCATCCCCACGCTCAAGTGGCTCAAGCGCCGCCTGCCCCGCACCCGGACCATCCTCGGCCTGCGCGACATCATGGACGACGCCGCTTCCACCATCCGGGACTGGCGCGACAAGGGCGTCTATGAGGTCCTGGACCGCTATTACGCGGAAATATGGGTCTACGGCGACCGGGAGTTCTACGATCCCATCAGCCAGTACGCCATTCCGGACAACATCAGCGCCAAGATGGTGTTTACGGGCTATATTCCCCGCCATGCCCCGGCGGCGGGAACCATTGCCCGGGCCCAGCGCGAGGAGAAACTCTCCCCGTGCGACCGGCTGGTGCTGGTGACCACCGGCGGCGGCGGGGACGGCTACCCCTTGATGGACGCCTACCTGCGGATGCTGGAGGAGGGCGGCGGGCCGCAACACCGGGCCATCCTGGTTTCCGGTCCCTTCATGCCGCAGCCTGAGCGCGAGGAAATCGCCCGCCGGGCCGCCCGGTTGCGGGTCCGTTTCTATCATTTCTACCGGCGCATGGAGACGCTGATCGGCTTGGCCGACGCCGTGGTCACCATGGGCGGCTACAACACCCTTTGCGAAATTTTGAGCCAGGGCCGGCCGTCGCTGGTGGTGCCTCGGGAGACGCCGCGCCTGGAACAGCGCATCCGGGCCGAGATGTTTTGCCGCCAGGGCCTGGTCGAATTTTTGCCCTGGGTCGAGCTGTCGCCGGAAACGCTTCGGCACCGGCTGGCGCGCCTGCTCGAGGCTGCCGGGCCCTACCGGGAGGCCATGGCCCGGTTCCCTTTTACCGGCCTGTCCGTTATTTCCGAGCGGGTGGCGGCCTTTCGCCGTGACTTGTGCCGGCCGGATCCCCCCCGGCCGGGGGAGACGCCCGACCCGGCCTGCCTGGAGGTCACGGAATGACGGCGAAGACCGGGGCGCCGCCCCGGACCCGGCCGGGGGGGATCGTCCCTTTCGGGCCTCCTGCTCCGGGGACCTGTTGGCGTTTTGGGGTATGGCGTGTGTAAGCAAGCCGTCTCTTTTCCCGGCGAGGGGGCCGGGGGCAGCGGGCCCCAGGCCGCCGGAGGCCTCTGCCCGTTTTCTCCCCCCGTGCTGGTGATGATCCTCAAAGGCTATCCCCGCATTTCCGAGACCTTTATCTCCAACGAAATCCTTCTGTTGGAATCGCTCGGCTTCACGGTGCGCATCGTGTCCATGCGGCGCCCCCGGGAGAACTTTACCCATGCCTCGGTCGCCCGCATCCGGGCCGAGGTGGTCTATCTGCCCGAGCGCATCCTGCCCCATTTGCCGGTGCTCGTTTACGAGAATATTCGGGCCTTTCTGGCCGCGCCTCGGAACTATCTCCGGGCTGCCTCCCGCATGGCCGTGCATTTCCGGCAGACCTGGCGCCTGGCCACGGTCAAGCATCTGCTTCAGGCCGGCTATCTCGTCCGCCGGGCCTTGCGCCCCGGCGAGACGGCCCATCTGCATGCCCATTTCGCCCATTCTCCGACCTCGGTGGCCCTCTATGCCGGGATCATCAGCGGATTTCCCTACAGTTTTACCGGCCACGCCAAGGACGTCTGGACCCAGGAGCCGGCGCGGCTGGCCGAAAAGATCGGCCAAGCCGCCTTTGTCGTCACCTGCACCGAAACCAACCGCGGCTACCTGTCCCGCCTTTCCCCCAACGGCACGCCGATTTTCGCCGTGTACCACGGCATCGACCTGCGCCTCTTCCGGCCGGCCGGCCGACGGCCCGAGCCGGCGCCGCCGTACCGTTTCCTCTCCGTGGCCAGACTGACAGCCAAGAAGGGCCTGGATACGGTGCTTGACGCCCTGGCCCTGCTCCAGGCGCGCGGCGTGGATTTTTTCTATGATCTGGTGGGCGAGGGCGAGGAGCGGGTCGCCTTGGAGGACCGGGTCGCCCGGCTGGGCCTGACCGACCGGGTCCGGTTCCACGGCTCCCTGCCGCATGATCGGGTGCTCGCGCTCTACGCCCGGGCCGACGCCTTCGTCCTCGGCTGCCGCATCCTGGCTAACGGCGACCGGGACGGCGTGCCGAACGTGCTGGTCGAGGCCATGGCCATGGGCGTGCCCGTGGCGGCGACCGATGTCTCGGCCTTGCCGGAGCTGGCCGTCGACGGGCGTACGGCGCTGACCTGCCCCCCGGACGATCCCGCGTCCCTGGCCGGGAATCTGCTGCGACTGGTCACCGACGGGGCCTTGCGGCATCGTTTGGTCACGGCCGGCCGGGCGGCCGTGACCCGGGATTTCGACAACACGGCCAACATCCGCCGGCTGGCCGGCATCCTTGCCCGCTACGCCGGGGCGCCGGCCGGTATTTTTGCGCCGTTTCTGTCGGGGGGGCTTTCATGAGCATCGCCCTGTACGCACCCCTCAAACCGCTCGATCATCCCGATCCCTCCGGGGATCGCACCATCGGCCGGGAATTGGCCGCGGCCCTGACCGACCAGGGGTTGCATCTGGTCGTGCCGAGCCGGTTCCGCTCCCGCTGGTTTTCGGCCCGGCCGGCCCTGTGGTTGGCGGCCCTGACCGAACGGCGTCGAGCCCTGGAGGAGGCCAGCCGGTCCAGGGTGGCCCTGTGGCTCACCTACCATACCTACTACAAGTCGCCGGACGTCATCGGGCCGTACGTGGCCCGGGAGCTGAACATTCCCTATGTGATCTTCCAGGGCATCTATTCCACGAAGCCCAAGCGCTCCCTGAAGACGCGGCTCGGCTACATCTGCAATCGCCGGGCCCTGACCCAGGCCCGGCTGGTCTTTTCCAATCGCCGGCTCGATCTGGAGAACCTGCGGCGCATCGTGCCCGAGGAGCGGCTGGTCTACGTGGTGCCGGGCATCGATCCCCGGATGTTCGCCTTCGACGGTCAGGCCAGGCGGGAACTGCGCCGGTCCTGGGGCGTGACCGACGAACCGGTGGTGATGACGGCGGCCATGTTCCGCGATGACGTCAAGACGCGCAGCCTGGTGTTTTTGCTGGAGCAGTTGGGCGAACTCTCCCGGCAAGGGCAGCGGTTTTTCCTGATCCTGGTCGGGGACGGCGAGACCCGGGAGCGGCTGACCGCCTTGGCCGCCGCCGAGTTGCCCGGCTGCCACCGTTTCCTGGGCCTCGTGCCCAGGGAATCTTTGGGGGCAATTTTCGGGGCGGGGGACGTGTTCGCCTTTCCGGGCATCCGGGAGTCGCTCGGCATGGTCTACCTCGAAGCCCAGGCCGCCGGCCTGCCGGTGGTGGCCTTTGCCGACGGCGGTGTGGCCGAGGTGGTGCGTCACGGCCGGACCGGGCTGCTGACGCCTCCCGACGATGCTTCGGCCTATCGGGAGGCCCTGGCCGGGCTCTTGGACGACAAGGTTCGCCGTCGGTCCATGGGCGAGGCGGCCGAGGCCTATGTGCGCCAGTGCCATGACCGGGCGAACACCTACCGGCTGATGGCCGAAACCCTGACGGCTCTGGCCGGAGGCGACTGAAAATATTTCCTGGCCGCAGGCGTGGGGATGTGGTAAGAAACAATTGTTATAAGTATATTTATATTTATTAATACAGTTATTCGGTTCGGGCAGCAGGGTGTCGAACGCGCCTGGATCGAATTGGAGCCAGCGCATGGCCAGCCTTTGTCAGACACCCCTGCGCGATTTACCTTCCCCCCGCCCGTTGATCCTGGGACTTTGGACCACGGCAGCGAGCGCGGCCCGTGCCCTTGTGGAATCCGACGCCAGTGAGGGGCTCGTTCTCGATGGCGGGCGGCCCCTGGGCGTGATTACCAGCCGGGGCTTGTCCCGGATATTGGGCCGGCATATGGAGCAGGCGCCGCATCTGGCGGTGCGCGACATCATGGATCCGGTGGCGGTGGCTCCGGATACCGAATATCTGCCGACAGCCCTGCAGCATTTGCTGGCCACCCCTTCGCGGCGGTTGGCGGTGGTGGATGCCAAGGGGATGGCCATTGGCGTGCTGGCGCCGGCGCATGTGGCCCGGGCCTACGGCTGCGGGGATGAACTGGCCGGTCGGACCGTGGCCCAGGCCATGGTCCGGGCCGTCGTCACCGCCCGGGCCGGGGAAGAACTTCCGGTCGTGCTCGGCCGCATGGGCCGGGCGGGCGTGGGCAGCGTGGTCGTGGCGGATGCGGACGACAAACCGCAAGGTCTGTTCACCTCGCGGGATGCCCTGGCCTTGCTGGCGGCGGGACGTACGCTCCGCGAAACCCGCCTGGTCGATTGCCTGCACGCGCCGGTGGTGGCCGTATCGCCCCAAATGAGTCTGGACGAAGTCCTGGACGGCATGAACGGACAGGGTGGGGGGCGGCTGGTCGTCACGGCGGCTTCCGGTTTTCTGCTTGGCCTTTTGACCTGGACCGATATCGCCACGCTTTTGGCCGGGATCTGCAGCGAGCTCGAGGACGCCCGCCATCGGGATGAGGCCGCGCTGTACCGCGACCTCTACGACAATGCACCGCAAGGACTGTTCCGGCTTGACCTTAACGGCCACCTGATGACCGCCAATGCCACGTTGGCCAGGCTGGTGGGGTTTGGCGATGCGCCGAGTTTTTTGTCCCAGGCCGCACAGATCATCCATCCGCTCCGTCTGGATCTGCCCGAACACCGCGATTTGTTGATTCGGGCCCTTTCGAGTCCTGCGGCCGTCTCCTTCGAGTCCAGGGTGTTCCACCAGGATGGGACGGCATCCAGGATTTCCTGCGTGTTGCGGGCGGCGCGCGACAATCTGGGCGCGCCGACCCATCTGGAAGGGGCCTGCGCCGACGTGGAGGGCTGCGATGCGCCTGGAGCCGGGCTGTTGCGCGAGGACGGCTATCGCTCCATCGTCGAGCACCAGACCGAACTCATCTGCCGCTACAGCCCCGAGGGACGCTTGACCCTGGCCAACACCGCGTTCGCCCGGTATTGGGGCACCACCCCCGACGACTGCGTCGCCACCAACTTTCAACCGGAGATTCCGGAAGAGGATCGCTCCTTGATGGCGGGCCGGCTGGCTTCGCTGACCCCGAAGCGGCCGACCACCGGCTTTGAATACCGGGTGGTCCGCCCGGACGGCCGGTTGCGCTGGCAGCGCTGGACTTGCCGGGCCATCTTCGACAGCGCGGGCCAGGTGCTGGAGTACCAGGCCGTGGGACGCGACATCACCGGCCGCAAACAGGCCGAGGAACGGCTGCGGGCCCAGTGCCTCTTTGCCCAAACGCTTCTTGAGGCCATGCCCGCCCCGGTATTTTACAAGGACGCCAACGGTCGTTTCCAGGGGTGCAACAAGGCGTTTGAAACCCTGATCGGGCTGCCTCGCGGGAAGCTGGTCGGTCGCGATGACCATGATCTCCTTCCGGCCGATCTGGCTGCCGTCCATTGCCAGAAGGATCGGGATCTCATGCACCGGGGAGGGCGGCAGTTCTACGAAACCAGCCTGGAAACCCCCGTCGGGAAGCGCCATGTTCTCGTTCGCAATTCCCTGTATCGCGACGAGGACGGGAACGCGGCCGGTATTATCGGGATCGCCCTCGATATCACCGACCGCAAGCTGGCCGAAGTGGCGGCCACCAGGGTGCGCGACGACCTGGAGGCGGGAATCGCCCGGCATGCCGATGAATTGCGCGAGACCAACAGCCGGTTGACGGCCGAAGTGGCCGAACGCCAGCGGATCGAGGTCCAGTTGCGCCGCAGCACGCTCTTTCTGGAGTCCGTGCTCAACGCCATTCAGGACGGCATCTGCGTGTTGGCCCCGGATATGACCGTCATCAAGGTCAACAAGGCCATGCGCGCCCTGTATGCCAAACGAGACGCCCCGGAAGGGCATAAATGCTATGAGTCGTTCCGCAATCAGCCCGCGCCCAGTGAGCACTGTCCGTTCCAGCATACCCTGACCACGGGAAAGCTGGCCATCTGCACGGTGCCGAAGCTTGAGGGCGAGGAGACCGTCGGTTGGCTGGAAATCTACAGTTATCCGCTTTTCGCTGAGGACGGCACCGTGACCGGCGTGACCGAGATCGTGCGCGACGTCACGGCCCGCAAGAAGCTGGAGGCCGAGCTGGCCGCCGCCTTGGAATTGGCCGAGGCCGGCAGCCAGGCCAAGGGAGCCTTTTTGGCCAACATGAGCCACGAGATCCGCACGCCGCTCAATGCCGTGCTGGGCTACGTCCAGCTCATGCTGCGCGACCGGCTGGATCCCCACCAGCGCGAACGGTTGACCGTGGTGGAGGAATCGGCCGCGACCCTGCTGTCCATCATCAACGATATTCTGGACTACTCCAAAATCGAGGCCGGGCGCATGGAGATCAAGGCCGAGCCCTTTGATCTTTTGCGCTGTCTGGAATCGGTGGTCAGGGAACAGGAGGTCCTGGCCCGGGACAAGGGCCTGGAACTTGTTTTGGACTGCGATCCCGGTTTGCCCAAGACGGTGCGGGGCGACGGCCTGCGCCTGCGGCAGATCCTGCGCAATCTGGTCAACAACGCCGTCAAGTACACCGAGAAGGGCCGGGTGACGGTGGCGGCCGTGCTGGAGGCGCTCGAGCAGCCGGACATGGCGGCGAGCGCCCGGATCATGCTGCGCTTTTCCGTGGTCGATACCGGCATGGGCATCCCCGAAAGCGATCAGGCCACGATTTTCGACAGTTTTACCCAGGTGGACGGCAGCCTGACCAGACGTCAGTCCGGCACCGGCCTGGGGTTGGCCATTTGCCGGCGTCTGGCCGGTCTTATGGGCGGCTCCCTGTCCTTGGAAAGCCGTCCCGGGCGGGGGAGCGTCTTTTGTCTGCGTTGTCCGTTCGAGGAGGTGCGGTTCGCCCTACCGGTCAGACGGTCGACGGTGGCCGAGCCGGTTGGCGGCGTGTTGCCGCCGCTCCGCATCCTGCTGGTCGAGGACAACCGGGTCAACCGGATGTTCGCCGCGGACATGCTGACCAGCCGGGGGCATACGGTGGTCACGGCCGAGGATGGCCGGTCCGCGCTGGAGTATCTGGCCGGACACGAAATCGATGTGGTGCTCATGGATATTCAGATGCCGGTTATGGACGGTCTGACCGCCACCCGGTCCATTCGGGCCGGGCACATGAACATTGATCCGGGGCTGCCGGTGATCGGGCTTTCCGCCTATGCCATGGATCAGGAGCGTGACCGTTTTCTGGCGGCCGGCCTGGACGGCTATATCACCAAGCCCATTGATGAGGAGGTGTTTTTTTCGACCGTGCGGCTGGCCCTGTCCCGGCATGGCCGGGCTCCGGTGGTGCGCCGGAGCCCGGTCCAGGACGCGCCGGCAGACGGCGGTTGCCTGGATACGGCGCATCTGGCCGGCCCGGCCCATGGCCGCGCGGAACTTATGGCCAGGGTGGGCCGGGAATTTCAGCTCTCCGTGCCGCAGCAGCTGGAGACCCTGGAAGCGGCGCTGCGTGACGGCGATCTGACCGTGTGCGAGCGGGTGGCCCATACCCTCAAGGGCAACGCGGCCATGTTCGGCGCCACGGCCATGCGCGCCGCCGCCGCCCGGGCCGAGGCGGCCGCCGCTGCGGGCGATATCGTCGCGGTGCGATCCCTGGCTCCGACTCTGGCCGAAGCCTGTCGCTTGGTGGTGGCCAATATGGATGCTTTTTTGGCCCGGTTGGGCGGGTAGGCCGTGCGTGCGTTTTGTTGTTTTTTGGGGTAGACTGCGGGTTCTTGATCCGAGGAAGTACCATGTCGCGAACCGTTTATTATCTGTTGCGTCACGCCCCGACGCTTTGGAATCTGCAAAAACGTATCCAAGGCCACTGGGATAGCGAGCTGGTGCCGGACAGCCAGGCCAAAATTGAGGCGTTGGCCCCGCGTCTGGACGCTTTTCAGTTATCCCGCATTTTGACCAGTGACCTGGGCCGGGCCAAATCCACCACCGGCGTCCTGAATCTGCATTTACGCCTGCCGGTTACTGTGGAGCGCCGGCTGCGCGAACAGCAGTTCGGGGATTGGACCGGCAAATGTTGGCGGGATATCCCGGCGGATGCCTTGCGCGCCGCCGAGGCCCTGGGCTGGGAGTTCCGGCCGCCCGGAGGCGAGAGCCGCATCGACGTGCGCATCCGGGCCGAACATGCCCTGACCGATGCCAGCCGGGCCTCGCCAGGCCGCAATGTTCTGGTCGTCACCCATCAGGGCGTCATCCGGGTCGTCCTCAACCACCTGCTCGGCCGTTCCTTTTTGCCGGAGGAGCCTGCGGCCTTCAATCCCGACCGACTGCAACAGGTGGTCTGCCAGGACGGTGTGTTGTCGCTCGGCGAGCTCGACCTGGATTTCCCCTTCCCGTGAGAATCGCCGTCTACTGCCAGCATGTCCTGGGCATGGGGCATCTGCTGCGCACCCTGGCCATTTTGGACGCCCTGCCAGGACATGACCGGCTGCTGTGCGCCGGCGGGCCGGAGGCTCCGGCGGCCGTGCCGGAAGGAGTGCGACGTGTTCGTCTGCCGGCCCTGGCCATGGACGAGGCGTTCGGCGGACTTTCCCTGGCGGGCGAGGCCCTTCGGGCCGTCAAGATCGAACGGCAAACGTTGCTGTGGGATGCCCTGGCGGCCATGCGGCCGGACGTCTTTTTCGTGGAGCTCTATCCGTTCGGCCGCAAGGCCTTCGAGTTCGAGCTCGTACCGGTGCTGACCGCCATCCGGGAAGGCCGGTTCGGGCCGTGTACGGTCGTGTGCGGCCTGCGCGACATCCTGGTCGAAAAGAAGGATCAGGCCGCCTACGAGGCCCGGGTCATCGACCGGCTGCAGCGTTTTTTCGACGCTGTGCTCGTCCATGCCGACCCGGCCCTTTTCCCCCTGTCCGAGACCTTTGCCCGGGTGGCCGATATCCCCGTGCCCGTGCGCTATACCGGCTACGTGGCGCCGAGGCGCGCTCCGGACCGGACGCGCCGGGCCGTGCGCCGGGAACTCGGCGTGGCGGACGATGCGGCGATGATCGTGGTCAGTGCCGGCGGCGGCCGGGTCGGCTCCGCGGTGCCGCAGGCCGTGTTGGCCGCCTGCCGGGAGCAGCCCCGGCTCAGCCGGGCGGCCGTGCGGATTTTTGCCGGTCCCTACGCGCCGGAGGCGGCCTATGCCGCCATGGAACGGGCCGCTTCGGCCCTGCCCGATGCCCGGGTGGCCCGGTTCGCTCCGGGCTTTGTCGACATCGTGGCCGCCGCCGACCTTTCGGTCAGCCTGGGCGGCTACAATACGGTCATGGATCTGCTTTCGGCCGGGACCCGGGCCCTGGTGGCGCCGTTCGACCAGAACCGGGAACAACGGCTGCGCGCGGCACGCCTCCGGGAGAGGGGCCTTCTCGGTCTGCTGGACCCGTCCGACCTTGCTCCCGCCGCCTTGGCGGGCCGCCTGCTGGCGGCGCTGGATTCCCCGCCGCCTTCTTTCCCGTCGGCCATCGACCTTACCGGCGCGCAGACCACGGCCCGGTTCCTGACCCACCAGCGCAGGGGTCCGGGGGCATGATGCCCCCGGCCGCCGGAGGTATCTTTCCTTTCCCTTCTTTCTTCTCTTATCCCTCCCGCACGAACAAGGCGTCGCCGGAGGCGATCCGGCCCGAAGCGTCGCGGTAGCAATCGTACAGGCCCACCATCACGAAGCCGTATCCTTCCAGATAGGCCTCCAGCTCCGGCGCAAGCGCCTGCCCCGCGTAGAGCGGATAGAGGGCCGTTTCGGCCACCACCGCGGCCACCTCGGAAAGCAGCCCCGAAGCGCCGCGCAGGGCCGGCAGTTCGGCGCCCTGGACGTCGAGCTTGATGACGTCGGCATGGCCGAGGGCCGCATCCAGGCGCACGACGGGCACGACGACCGTTTCGGTGATGGGCAGGTCTTCGCCGGCGTATTTGTCCCGGATGCCGGTGGGCGCAAGCAGCGAGGACAGGGTCGGGCGGCGCATGATCGCAAGGGGCAGGTTGTCCTCCCGTTCGCCGAGGGCCGCAGCCGTGACCGTCACCCGGGGCTCGTCCCGGAAGCGTTTGGCCAGCTTGCGGGCCAGCCGGGGCTGGGGTTCGAAGGCCGCCACCCGGGCACCGGGCAGGGCATCGAGCAGCCGGGCCGTCACGGCGCCCTTGTTGGCGCCGCCGTCCACCACCAGCGGGTTCCGGGGCAGGGGACTGCCCGCGAGCTTTTCCAGCCAGCCTTCCATGGTCAGACGTTTCCCCGTTCCAGGTCCGTTTCGCCCAGGGGCAGGCGGACCGTGAAGACCGCCTGCCGCTCGTCCGTCTGTTCGAAGGTCAGGGAGCCGCCCATGTTCTTGACCAGCCGCGAGGCCAGGGGCAGCCCCATCCGTTCGCCCTCTTCCTCGAAGGGGAGAAAGAGCAGTTCGGGGTCCTTGATCGGGATCGGCTGGGGGTAGCGGACTTCGAGGAGGAGGAAGCGGTGGCTGATTCCCGTCCCGAGCCGGATCGTTTCGCCCGCAGGCAGGCGAGCGGCCGCGAATCGGACCAGGCTGGACACCACCTGGGAGAGCAGGTCCGGGTCCAGGCGCGCTTCGGGCAGATTGTCGGCCAGGCGGGTCGCGACATGGATATCCTTGGCTGCGAGTTCCGGAGACAGGAAGTCCAGGACCGTGGTGATGATGGGCGGCAGGGCGCACAGCCGGGGGTGCGGGGCCACCGGGTGCAGGTAATTGCCGATTCTGTCCAGGATGTCCTCCAACCGGCGGGATTCGGCCAGAATGATATCGAGCTCGTTGCAGTCCGGCAGGCGGTTTTTCAGGCGATGGGCGAAACCGGCGATGGAAAAAAGAGGATTGCGGATCTCGTGGGCCACCTCGGCGGTGATCGCCCCGAGGGTCTTGAGCTTTTCTTCCTGGACGACGAAGCGTTCCAGCTCCACCCGGTCGGTCAGGTCCACGGCGATGCCTTCCACCAAGGAAGGACATCCCGGCTCCGGCGGCGGCGAGGCGGGCATGAGCGTCAGCAGGGCATGGACGGTGGCGCCATTTTTGTGCACGAGGCGGCATTCCTCGACGTGCGTGCGTTCCTGGGCCTCGGTCAGCGCCAGGCAGTCCCGGATGCGGTTCCGGTCATCGGGGTGGATGCGGGAAAGAAACCAGCCCGGCATGGCCAGGGCCTCTTCGGGACCGTAGCCGAGCATGGAGCGACAGGCGGGGTTGATGAAATCCAGCTCGTGGTCGGCCCGGAGCATGAAGACGAGCAGGGGCAGGTTGTGGACCAGGGTGCGGTAGCGGGTCTGGGCCCTGGCCACGTCCCGGCCCAGGCGGACCCGGTCCAGGACCGCTTTCAGGGCGTGGTCCAGCAGGTCGAAGCTGACAATGGGTTTTTCCAGATAATCGGCCGCGCCGAGTCGGAAGGCCCGGACCACGCCGGCGATTTCGTCCTGGCCGGAGATGACGAGGATCGGCGGGGCGGATTCCTCGGCGGACAGGGCGGCCAGTACCTCGAAACCGTCGAGCACGGGCAGACGCAGGTCGAGGAGCACGGCATCGGGATGTTCCTGGCGGATGCCGGCCAGTCCCTCCCGGCCGTCGGCCGCCTCCAGAGGGGTATAGCCGGCGTCGGCCAGCCACAGGCAGATGCCGCGCCGCACGTCCTCGTCGTCCTCGATCACTAAAATGGCGGGGGAATTTGCGTCCATGGCGGCAGCTCCGGACGGACAGATTGGGGAAATTCCCGGGAAACCGGCGGGCGGATGGACCCATTCCCGGGCCGGGCGGAAACTTCCCTTATCTTCCGGTGTAGCGCATTGCGGAAGCTTCGGCCAGAGCCGGCGCGCCGGCCGATGTGACGGGATGGTGACGATTCCCTCTTGCAAAAATGTTAATTGGCATTTAGGAGGGAATCCGTCGTGCCGCTTGAAGGGTTGCGGTCGGACCTTTGGAGAGAGGTTCGGCGCGCCTTGCCCTGCTGCGGAGGAGACACGGCACTGGTTGTGGCGGACTGTACAAAAACGTCATGAGAGGGGGATACCATGAACGCGGCGGATACCGCATTCGTGCTCATTTCGGCTGCCCTGGTCATGCTGATGACTCCGGGCGTGGCTCTATTTTACGGCGGCATGGTCCGGGCCAAGAATATTCTCGGCACGCTCATGCAATCCTACGTTCTTTTGGGCACCGTCTCGGTGCTGTGGGCCGTGGTGGCCTACAGCCTGTCCTTCGGCGGCGACATCGGCGGGATCATCGGCAACCTGGACTTCGTGTTCCTAAACGGCGTGGGAACGGCGGCCAAGCCGGGCGTGGACAATATTCCGCACTTCGCCTTCATGATCTTCCAGTGCATGTTCGCCGTCATCACCCCGGCCTTGATCACCGGCGCCTTTGCCGAGCGCATCAAATTTTCGGGCTTCCTGCTCTTCACCTCCTTGTGGATACTTCTGGTCTATTGTCCCATGGCCCACTGGGTGTGGGGCGGCGGCTGGATGGCCAAGATGGGTGCCCTCGATTTCGCCGGCGGCGCCGTGGTCCACATGAGTTCCGGCGCCTCGGCCCTGGCCGCCGCCCTGTACCTGGGCCACCGCCAAGGCTACGGCAAACAGGCCTTTATGCCGCATAATCTGCCGCTGACCATCCTCGGCGCGGCGCTTCTCTGGTTCGGCTGGTTCGGATTCAACGCCGGCAGCGCCCTGGCCGCCAACGGCCTGGCCGCCTCGGCTTTCGTCACCACCCATCTGGCCGCCGCGGCCGCGGCCTTAAGCTGGATTCTGGTGGAATGGCTGCACCGGGGCAAGCCCACCACTCTCGGCATGGCCTCGGGCGCCCTGGCCGGACTGGTGGCCATCACCCCGGCCGCCGGCTTCGTCGGGCCGATGCCGGCCATCGTGATCGGCCTTATCGCCGGCGGGCTCTGCTACGGCGGCGTGCTCATAAAAAGCGTGTTCAAATACGACGATTCCCTGGACGTGGTCGGCATCCACGGCCTGGGCGGCACGTTCGGCGCCCTGGCCACCGGGGTTTTCGCCAGCAAGGCCGTCAACGAGCTTGGGGCCGACGGACTTCTCTACGGCAACCCCCGGCAGCTGTGGATTCAGTTCGTCTCCGTGGTGGCTACCTGGGGTTTTTGCTTCGTCATGTCGCTGATCCTCTTTAAAGTCGTGGACTTGATGGTCGGTGTTCGGGTAAGCCAGGAAGACGAGACCAAGGGTCTCGACCTCACCCAGCACAGTGAAGTCGGCTATCAGCTCTAACGAGGGGAAAGGAGCGCGCCATGAAGAAGATCGAAGTCATCACTCGGCCGTACAAACTTGACGAAATCAAGGAAAAGCTCACCGGCATCGGCATCAGGGGCATGACCGTCTCCGAGGTCAAGGGCTTCGGCCGCCAACGCGGCCATACCGAGGTCTATCGGGGTGCCGAATACCAGGTGGATTTTCTCCCTAAGGCGAAAATCGAGGTCGTGGTCGAGGACGGTCTGGCTGCCGAGGTTATTCGGACCATCCAGGCTGCGGCGCAGACCGGCGAGGTCGGTGACGGCAAGATTTTCGTCACCAGCGTGGACGAGGTCATTCGCATCCGCACCGGCGAAACCGGCAACGCGGCTGTTTAAGGCGCCGACCGGCAGGCGGGAAACCGACTCCGGCGGCAGGGAAAATTGATGACGGACCGGGGAGGGCGCCAGAAAAGGCGTTCCTTCCCGGTCTGTCGTTGCCAAGCCCTGGAGTCTTCATGCCATCCGAGGCGACGCGGCCGCCAAGCGCGGCCATGTTAGTGGAGGGACGGGCCCTGTTGGACGCGGCCTTGGCCGACGGCCGGGTGGGCGTGGAATATGTGGCGGCCCTGGCCGACGCCTATGACCGCTATTTCCGGGAACGTCTGGCCGAACGGGAGCCGGATGGCGGCCCCGGGGCGGGCAGCGCCTTGCTGGCCGTCGGCGGCTACGGCCGGCGGGAGCTGTGCCCGGCTTCGGACATCGACGTGTTGCTCGTCTTTGCCGGGGAGACGCCGGCCGAGGCCCCGGAGCTGGCTCGCTTCCTGTTTTTTCCTTTATGGGACCTGGGCTTGGAGCTGGGGCACGGGGTCCGCAGCCTCGACGAATGCCTGGCGCTGGCCAAGGCCGATCCCCAGGTGCTGGCCACGTTTTTGGATCTGCGTTTCGTGGCCGGGGACGAGGCGGTGGCCGAGGCGCTGTCCGCCCGGCTGGAACACGACGTGTTCGCGCCGGGGGCCGCCGGTTTTGCCGACTGGCTGGCCGCAGGCAATGAAGTCAGGCGGCGGACCTACGGCGATGCCGGCGGGATGCTCGAACCCAATCTGAAAAACGGTCTCGGCGGTCTGCGCGACTGGCATCAGGTGCGCTGGCTTTTGCGTCTGGCCCGGGCCCGGGGAGCGGACACCACCGCCCTTGCGCCGGAGCTGGCCGCCATGGACGCGGACGCCCGGTTCTTGCTCGCCGTGCGCAACCATCTTCACCGGCTGGCCGGTCGGGCCAACGACAAGCTCTATTTCGAATTTCAGGAACGGCTGGCCGCCGCCCTGGACTTTGCGGACGACGCCACCGGTCGGGGCGTGGAACGGTTTTTGGCGCGTCTTTTGCGTCGCATGGCCGACATCAAGACCTTGCGCCGGTCGATGTGGCCGCTTTTGGCCGGGGCTTGCGGGGCGCTCGACCTCGCTGCCCCGGTGGCCGTGGTGGCCGATGGCGTGGAACAGGCCCCGGAGGGGCTGCGGTTCACGGCGGGCCTGTCCGATCCTGCGGCCATGGACCGGATCTGGTCGCTGCTTTTGGCCTGCGCCCGGAGCGGCCGGCCGCTCGCCCACGACACCTTTCGCCGCCTGCGCGACTTGGCCCGGCCCCTGGCCGATCTGGCCAAGGTTTCCCCCCGGACCGGCCGGTCCATCTACGAAGGGCTGGGCGGGATCATGATGGAGGATGCCGACGGTCTGGCCCTGGACGCCCTTCTGGAGACGGGCATCCTGGGGGCGTTGTTGCCGGAATTCGCCCGGGTGGCGGACATTGTGAGCTTCGACCTGTACCACGTCCATCCGGTCGGCCGGCACAGTCTGGAGGCGGTCCGGCTGCTGGCCGCCATCCGGCGGGAGGGGACGGCCCGCTACGCGGAGCTGCTGACCGGGCTCCCCCGGCCGGAATGGGTGTTCTGGGGGGCGCTTTTCCACGACGTGGGCAAGGGGCTTGGCGGCGGACACGCCGAAAAGGGCGGCGAGCTGGCCGAGGCCATGCTGACGGCGCTGTCGGCACCCCTTGAGGCCCGGCGGGCCGTCGGCACCCTGGTGCGCGAGCATCTGCTGTTGCCGGAGATGGCCACGGGCCGGGATCTGGCCGATCCGGACGTGGTGGCCGGCGTGGCCGGGCGGGTGGCCACGGTGGACATGCTCGACATGCTGCTTCTCCTCGCCCGGTGCGACGGCCTGGCCACCGGCCCCCAGGCCTGGACGGGCTGGAAGGAATCCCTGGTTTTCGAGCTGGCCGACAAGGTGCGTGCCGCCATCACCCAGGGACGGCTGTTCGACGCCAGGGATGCTGCCATCATGCTGGAAACGCGGGATAAGCTGCGGGATTTGGCCCGGGACCGCTTCCCTGCCGAGGCGCTGGAGCGGGCCCTGCTCGCCATGCCGCCGCGCTATCTGGTGGCCGTGCCGCCGGCGGGCATTCTGGCCCATCTGGACCTGCTCAAGACGCTCGATGCGGCCGAGGCCGAAAGCCGGCGCATGCACTCCTCGCAGAAGGGGGAGGGGGACGTGGTCGTGCTGTCCCATGACCGGCTGGACGACGGCACGGGCTTCGCCGTGACGGTGGCGGCCCGCCATGTCCGGGCCCTGTTCCCCACGGTGACCGGCGTGCTGGCCCTGCACGACCTGTCCATCCACGATGCCGACGTCTTCGTGTGGGACAACGGCGTGACCATCCTGACACTGCGCACGGGCAACCCGCCCGACGTGCTCTACGCCGACGAGGTGTTCGCCCGGGTGTCGCGGGCCATCCGCTACACGCTTTCCGGCAAGCTCTTTCTGGACTACCGGCTGTCGCAAAAGCGCGGCTCGTTTTCGTGCGGCCAGGTGGTCAGGGGACCCAAAAAACCGCCGGAAGTGACCGTGGATAACCGGATTTCCGACCTGTTTACGGTGATCGACGTCTCCTGCGACGACCGGGTGGGGCTGCTCTACGATATCGCCCGCACCCTTTTCGAACTGCGCCTGGAAACGCATCTGGCCAAGGTCATGACGCCGGCCGGTCGGGTGCGGGACGTCTTTTACGTGCGCGGCGCCGGCGGCCGGGTGGAGGACCCGGAACAGATGGCCGAGATCAAGGCGGCGCTCAACCATCGCCTGACCGCGGGCGACCCCTGCGCCGGGCGGTAAGCGGGCTTGGCGCCGACCCGGCTTGACGGCGGCAGGTGAAGCGGGGATAAAACGGTCGTGAAACCATGGCCAGGGCGGCTCGTCCCGGCCAGGAAGGAGTCGCCATGACCGAAGCCGTCACTACCGCCTGCCCGCCGCGGATCGGCGAGCAGGCTCCTGAGTTCGAAGCCGAAACCACACACGGCATGTTGCGCCTGGAAGACTTCCGGGGCAGCTGGTTGGTGCTGTTCTCCCATCCGGCCGACTTTACTCCGGTGTGCGCCAGCGAGCTGATCGCCTTCGCCGGCATTGCCGCCCCTCTGCGGAAGCTCCACTGCGAACTGCTCGGACTGTCGGTGGATTCCATCTTTTCCCACATCGCCTGGTTGCGCGCTCTGGAAGAGAAGTTCGGGGTGACCGTCGACTATCCCCTCGTGGCCGATACGGCCGGGGACATGGCCCGAAGCTACGGCATGCTCATGCCGGCCGAGTCCCGCAACGAGCCCGCCCGGATCACCTATGTCATCGACGACCGGCAGATCGTCCGGGCGTCCATGGCCTATCCCATGACCACGGGGCGCAATGTCGAGGAAATCCTGCGTCTGGTCCAGGCGCTTATGACCACCGATGCCCACGGCGTGGCCACCCCGGCCGGTTGGAAACCGGGCGAGGCGGTGCTGGCTCCGCCGCCGCGCACCCGGGCCATGGCCGATGAATGGGCCCGCGCCGGAGGCGAGGCTTGCGCGGATTGGTATTACTGGAAAAAGGAGACTCCATGAGGAGCGAATTGGTTGACGCGGACGAAAGCCAGGCCGCGATCAAACCGGACGGTTCACTGACCCAGATGGCCAAGGATGTCTTGCGTGTCTGCGATCCGCCGGCCACCGACGAGGAGATCGCCCGGGCCTTGTCCAGACATTTTTCCTTTGTCGAGCCGATGGTGCGGCAATGTATCCAGCAGGATCTGCTCAAGGAACAGGATGGCCGTCTGGCCCTGACCGATCTGGGGCGGGAAAAACTCTTCCTTTAGCGCCGCATCCGGGTGCGACGGAACGGCCGGGCAGGCTCGGGCTACGCGGGCATCGCCCTTTACGCCCCGCCCCCCCGGGATTATGAACTCACGGCATGTCGGCTGGACGAGGCAACGGCCTTCGACGCTCCGGCCGACCGGGAGGGCACTGTGAACGCCAGCAACCGGCTCGCGCCCGCCGACCAAAGACGCGAACCGGCGGTGTGTCGCCGTTGCGCGGAGATCGGCTCCACGTGCTGCGTCCTGCCGCCGGGGAACGAGGAACACGGGTTCCCCGTCTCCGCGATGGAACGGCGGCGCATCGAGGAGACGCTCGGCCTTGACCGGGGGGCGTTCACCCTGGGGCCCAATTCCGGGGCCTTCAGGGCCGGGCTGTACGGCCTGTTCCCCCGCGAGCGGCGGGAAGTGGATGCGTTGTTCCCGGACGGACAGGCCCATGTGCGTCTGTCCTGCGACACCCGGGGACGGTGCATATTCTTGCGTTCCTCCGGCTGCCTCTTGCCAAGGCAGTCGCGGCCGTATTATTGCCGCCTCTTCCCGTTTTGGGTCGTGGGAGCCCGTGTGACCCTCCTGGCCGCCGGCGGCTGTCTGGCCCGGCGCGAAGGGCGAGATCCGGCGGGGATGCTCGCGCTTTTAGACTGTGCCGCAACGACGGCCCTCGACCTGCATGGCAGGTTGCGTCTGGCCTGGGGGCTCCCCCCCGAGGAAGGCATGCCCTTCGTCACTCCCTCCCGAGCGAGATCGTTTACGTGAAAAAGCTGCTTATTCTCCTCATTCTGCTCTTTGTCGTCGGCGCATTCACGGGTCTGGCCGGCCTGGTCGGCCTCTACTACTGGGCTTCGAGCGATCTGCCGAGTTTCCGCAAGATTACCGATTACCGGCCGCCCCTGGTCACGACGATCTATACCCGGGACAACACGGTCCTCGGCTATCTCTATTCCGAAAAACGCTTTTTGGTGACCCTGTCGGAAATGCCGCCCTATCTGCCCAAGGCCTTCCTGGCCGCCGAGGATTCCACCTTCTACCAGCACGAGGGCGTGGACATCTCGGCCATCTTCCGGGCCATGATTAAAAACCTCCAGCGCGGCGGCATCAAACAGGGCGGTTCCACCATCACCCAGCAGATCATCAAGCGACTGCTGCTCTCCTCGGAAAAAAGCTACAAGCGGAAGATCCGGGAGGCCATTTTAGCCTACCGTCTGGAAAAATACCTGACCAAGGACGAGATCCTCACCATTTATCTGAACCAGATCTACCTGGGCTCCCGGGCCTATGGCGTGGAGGCGGCGGCCCGCACCTATTTCGGCGTTCATGTGGCCCAATTGACCATCGCCCAGTCGGCCCTGCTGGCCGGTCTGCCCCAGGCCCCCACCCGCTACAGCCCGTTTAGGGATTTCGAGTCGGCCAAGAACCGCCAGAAGTACGTGCTCGGCCGCATGCTGGTCCAGGGCTGGATCACCCAGGCCCAGTACGACGCGGCCGTGGCCGAACCGCTCGTGTTCAAAAGCATGCCCGATCCCTCCTGGGAAGTGGCGCCCTTCTATTTGGAAGAGGTGCGCCGGGAACTGATCGACCGTTTCGGCGAGGATCAGGTCTACAACGGCGGCCTGCACGTCTATACGGCGGTGGATCTCAAGCATCAGGAGGCGGCCGAGCGGGCCCTGCGCGAAGGACTGGTGGCTTCGGAGCGTCGGCGGGGCTACAAGCCCACCCTGGAAAAGCTGGAAAAGGACAAGTACGCCGACTTTTTCGAGCACAGCAACGTTCCGGAATCCCTGCTGACTCCCGGGCGCTGGGTCAAGGCCCTGGTCATGGAGGTGTCCGCCCAGGGCGTGGTGGTGCGCTTTGGCGACAAGATGGGGCTTATTTCCGCCAACGAGTTGAACTGGGCCAAGGGGCGGGTGGAAGCCGGCGATCTGATCTGGGCCTCGATCCTGGCCACGCCCGACAAAAACGCTCCGGCGGACGAACCCGCCTCCGGGAAAACGTCCCCGGAAGCCACGGCCAAGCCCGGCCGCAAGGGCAAGGCCCAGGAACCGGCCCCCGTGGCGCCGTCCAGGTCGACCCATGCCATGTGGAAGCTGGCCATGCAGCTGGAGCCGCGCATCGAGGGGGCCATCGTGTCCATGGACCCGCGCACCGGCGAGGTGCTGGCCTGCGTGGGCGGATTTTCCTTCGAGAAGAGTCAGTTCAACCGGGCCACCCAGTCGTTTCGGCAGCCCGGTTCCTCGTTCAAGCCCATCGTCTATTCCGCGGCCATGGACAACGGTCTGACCCCGGCCACGATCGTTGAGGACGCCCCGTTCTCCTACCGCGATCCCTGGAGCGGCCAGGTCTGGTCCCCCGGCAACTACGAGGGCGACTACGGCGGCCCCATGACCATCCGGGCGGCCTTGGCCAAATCCAAGAACCTGGTCACGGTGCGGGTGGCCCAGCAGGTCGGCATGAAGAAAGTCGTGGAGCGGGCCCTGGCACTCGGGCTGCGCGGCGAATTCGTGCCGTATCTGCCGGTGAGTCTCGGCGCGGTGGCCGTCAATCTTCTCGATATGATCCGGGCCTATTCCGCCTTTGCCCGGGACGGGTCCATCATCAACCCGCGTTTCATCCTCGACGTCAAAAGCCCCTGGGGCGAGGACGTGTTCAACAACAAGCCCGAAGTGAAGCAGGTGATTTCACCGCAGACGGCCTACATCATGGACTGTCTGCTCAAAGAGGTGGTCCGGGCCGGGACGGGCTCGGGGGCCAAGGTCCTCGGCCGGCCGCTGGCCGGCAAGACCGGCACCACCAACGATTTCCAGGATGCCTGGTTCATGGGGTTTTCCCCCTATCTGCTGACCGGCTGCTATATCGGCTTCGACCAGCCCAAGACCATGGGCAAGGGCGAAACCGGCAGCCGGGCCGCCCTGCCCATCTGGCTGTCCTACCGCAAGGCCGTGGAGGACGACTATCCGGTGGAAGATTTTTCCCGGCCGCCGGGCATCGTCATGGGACTGGTGGACGGGGTGCCCATGCCCTTCAAGGAAGGGACGGAAAAGGGGCCTTCGGCCCTGCCGGATCAGGACCAGGAGAAGGCGCTGTTCACCGATCCCAACGCGCCGCTCGGCAAGGGCGAGGATCTGCTCAAGCAGATGTTCTAGCCATCGCCGGGGTGTTTTTTGCCGCAGCCGGGTAGGACCATCGGTCCTGGCCCGGCTGCGTCGTTTTGCGGGACCACGGGGGCCGGGGGCCCGTTCCGGCGTTGGGCGTGGGGCCGGAACCTTCCGAGCGGAAAGGCGTGTGGGATCGAGGCCGCTGCACCATTCCCGGGAGGCCGTTTTTTGCCTCAAGCCTGAAAGGGCATTCGCCTCAAACCCTCTCGAAAATCCCAAGGGCGCGAGCCCGTTGGCCGCCGGGGGCGCCTCCTTCGGCGCATTGCGCAGTGGTCTCGGGATCAGGCGGGTGCCCCCTCGGCCGCTGGCGTCGTGAGGGAGGCGGCCTTTGTATTGCAAAAGGGCAAGTCTTTTCTGAAGGAGGCGGGAGGCGCATGAATGTGGCATTGAAAAAATGGCGAGCGGTAAAAATTTCCAGGGAATTTTTCTCTCCTTCTGGTTTTCATGGCAGAAGTGCTCTGGAAATTGTCTGGATTTTCAGTATGATGCAGTTGTTTCCTGGTAAAGACGTAAAGAATATGAAATGGTTACATGATTTTTATTCATTTCTTTGCCCATAAACTCATGCCGTCCCTGTCCGATAAGAATGAGGTTGATCCTTTTGCACGGTAACAAAGGAGCGTAGCCATGGATCTGATCGGCCTCAATTACAATAGCGATGCGGCGAGTGCTTTGGGCACCACGTCTTCGGGCGCCGTCACGGCGAGTTCCAACTATACGTCGAGTTCCTCCGGTCTCAAAACCGGAAAGCTCAACACCGGGAGCAATGACGAGACGAATGTTTCTTCGGGCGGGGAGCTTATGCAGAAGCTCAGTACCCTGCAAAGCTCCAATCCTGAGAAATTCAAAGAAGTTGCCCAAAATATTTCCGACAAGCTGACCGAGGCGGCGGGGAAAAGCGCGGATTCCTCCACGGCCAGTTCGCTGTCCGATCTGGCCTCCAAGTTCGCCAGCGCCGCTTCCTCCGGGAGTCTGTCCGCCCTGGTTTCCTCGAACACCACCAGTTCGAGTTTGCAGGGCTATTCCCAGGGCAGCAGCGGGACGTCCTCCGCCATGGAGTCGGCTTCGACCATCATTTCCCAAGCCCTCTCGGGCACGGAATCGGCTTCGGCGTAAGCCGCCGCACGCCATGTCCCCTGCCGCCGGGCCTTTGCCGGGCGAACGGCGGCAGGGGAGGCTGCGGAAACGCGTCGGTCAGGCGCCGGGTCTGGCGCTGTCCTCGGACATGAGCGAGTTTTCAAGGCTTAAAGCCTCGACGGCCGGATGGGTGCGGACCAGCCGCCGGATGTCTTCCAGGTAGCGCCGGGCGTGGCTCAAGTAGAACGACAGGGCCCGGCCGAATTTCCTGCCTACGAGCCCTTCGATGAACAGGCGGCTGATCTCCTTTTCCCGCAGCAGCACGTACTGGGAGAGCAGAAACACCCGCCGCTCCTCGACGGACATGGCCCGCACGAGCCGTTCGAGCACCGTGCGCGCCCGTGCCTGATACATCCAAAAATAGAGCAGATCCAAGGCGTTGACGATCAGGATCTTGTCCAGCTCTTCTTTTTCGGCTTCCAGGTCGGCCATAAGGGCCTTGGGCGTTTCCAGAAGCAGGGTGGCGTCCTGCTGGGGAAAGCGCATTTCCAGCAGGCTGTAGGCGTCGAACAACTGCTTGAATTTGGCCCGGTAATCCTTGAGGCGCATGGCCACGAACCGGCTGCGGTCGGCTAAGCCCTCGATGACGGCCGCCACGCAGTCCGAGGCGAATTTCGATACGATGGCCGCAAAGGGCTGGAGGGCGGCCTCGGGCGCGGCGACGCCCTGGACGGTCAGAAACCAGGCCAAAAGGCCGTTGACCCCCAGGGCCAGGGGGATGGACAGGGCGGTGCGGAAGAGATTGCCCACGGCCGCTGCCTTGGGCAGACCCCGGTAGAGGTTGTGCGAGGCCAGGTACAGCCCGTTGGCCAGGGCCATGGCCGTATAGAGGGCCGCCGGATTGGTCGCCGTATCGATGCCGAGACCCCGGCCCATGAGTTCGGTTTTGACCAGGATGTCGAGGAGCGGCACCGACAGGCCGGTAAAAAGCAGGGAATCGGACAGCCGGTGGAAGTTGACGAAATCCTTCCAGGACAAAAGCGGACTGTGCCGGATGCCGCCGCAGCCGAGCGCCGACTGGATGACGTTGCGAAGCCCGGTGATGCCGAACCAGAGAAAGGGCCCGAGCCAGGCCAGCACCCACCAGGAATTGACCGCGGCGAAGGAGACGGCGGCCACGGCAAAGCCGGTCAGGATTTTGAGGCTGTTTTTGACCGATCCGTTCAGGGTGTCCCAGTTCAGGCGGGACCGGAGCCTGGAGGCCCTGGCCTCGGCCAGGAACCGGGCCCCGGCCGAGGCATGAATGCCGCCCAGGGTGAAGATGTTGGCGGTTTGGGGGGTGGCCTTGTAATAGTGTCGTCCCAGCCACTCCAGCCGGCAGCGGTAACCGGCCAACCGCAGGCCGGGCAGTCCGCGCAGGAAGCGAAACAGCCGGGTCGAGACGCCCGTGGTGAACTCCTCGGACAGGGCGTTGATTTGCGGGGTGACGGTGACGCCCACGGGAATGGTTTGGCGCTGGCTGGGCTGCCCCTCTCGGGCGTGGCGCAGCGATCTGGCGAGATGTCGCCGGGCCCGGGGGGGCAGGGTATCGCCCACCACCAGACCCATGCCGTGATGGCGGGTGGACTGGCCGGTGGAGTCGGTGCCGATGCGGGCGGCCAGGGGGATTTTGCGGTAGACGGCGGTCAGAACGGGGATGTCCTGGCTGTGTTTTCGGGCTTCGGCCACCTGGCCGGGGGTGCCGCCTGCCGCCTCCAGCCGGTCGGCCACCCGGCGAATGAGGCGTTTGAGGGCCACCACGTTGCCGGAGTTGAGCACCGAGAGCAGTTCCAGGATTTCGCCGGTATCCCGTCCCGTCTCCTCGTAGATGCGCAGGTTGAAGACTTCCAGGGTGGTGATGGCCCCCCGGCAGGCCGCCAGGATGGAGAGCACCTCCAGGGTGGACAGCTCGGCCGCCACCAGGGTGATCCGGTTTAAGCGGTGCAGGCTCAGGATCCGATTGACCAGGTCGGCCGGCGCGATGGTCAGGCGCTCGGGGAGGGACTCTCCGGGAGCGGCCTCGTCGTCTCCGGGAATGTCCGGGTTGGCCTGTTTGGAGAGATAGGTGTCGAGCAGGGCCTCGGTATCCAGGGCGTCGCGCCTGGCCAGTCGTTTGTCGAGAGCGTTGCGATCCGTCGGGTCGTCGCGGCTGGCGGCGTCCTCCTTGTCGAGCAGGGGCAGCAGGCATTCGTGGATGTAGCGGGCCAGATGCTGGACGCTGGCCTGGCCTGCCCCCACGAAGGCCAGGAATTCCTCGGGGTCGAGGGGCGGCAGGGACAGGCCGTGGCAGGCGTTGAGTTCCGGACGATGCCGGCTGTTGAAGGCGTCGAGCAGGGCCAGGACGGTGCGCTGCCGCCGCAGGGACAGCTCGAAGCCCTGGCGCATGAATTCCCTGACCCCGGGCGAAGCCAGGAAGTCCGAAAATTCCTTGGGTTGGCTGATGCCCCGCGGGGTCCAGATGATCTTGACGGGCCTTCCTTCGTGCCGGGCCCGGCATTCGATGCCGATATGCACGTCCATGGCCATGATGGCGGCCGCTTCCAGCAGTTCCGCGGCGGTCTCCCGGCGCACGAAATGATAGTGGATGACGGTGAGCCGCCGGATGCCTTTGATCCAGGCGTCCATGATGAGGTGGGTGGGCGATTTGCGGCCCTTGGTGTTGGCGTCATGGACGTGGTCGTCGAAGGCCATCTGATCCCAGGTCTCGGGCATTTCGAGCAGATGGTACTCGGCCAGGAGCCGGCGGACCACGCGCGGCCGGCCCGGCACGGCCATGCGGAAATCATGGGCCAGTTCCAACTGGCGGCGGGGATCGTCCCGGGCTCGCACCAACTCCTTCATGATCTGGAGCAGCACCCGGGCGGTATTTTTTTCCAGGCCGGACTCGGCCGCCGCCATGACCTCGTCGCGCAGGGAACGCAGGGCCGCCAGCCGGTCCCCGGCCCGGCCGATCTCCAGGGAGCCGAGCAGGTGGATGGTGGCGTAGGCGATGCGCAATCCCTTGGGCGCGGCCATCTCCTTGATGCCGTGGGGATGGAGGTAGGGCGTTAAGAGCCGACGCAGGCTGCTGGCGCCCTGGCGGGAAAGCACGTCGTTGACGATGCGCAACAGCTCGTAATCCCCCCGGTCGAAGCACAGCCTTCCCAGCAAGCCTTTGGGCCGGCCGGGAAGACCCTCGCCTCCATCCGGAGCGGGCAAGGGGGGAAAGGTGGCGTCTGTCTGGGTATCCTGCGTCATGGGTGTGTCCACGGTTGCAAAGTGCCCGGTGCCGGGCTGCAGCATGGAGAAATAGCGTGTTTTTTTCGGACCGCCAACTGTTCGGATCGATCGGTCTGGTTTCTCTGCCGGCCTTCTGCTAGAAGAAGACGTCCCGGCGATGTCGCGGCGAACATCCGCCGCGGCCCGGGCGAGGGAGGCATGATGGCGCAATACCGCATTCCCGCGGTGGCGTTGACTGCGGTCCGGGAAGCGGCCCGACGGATACGTTCCCTGGAGGCCGAGGCCCTGGCCGCCTTGCGGGAGCGCGACGACACGGCCGGACACCGGGCCGATCTGATCGAAAAATGCCGGCTGCTGGCGGCCCTGCCCGAGACGGTCAAACGCTCTTTGCCCCAGGCGGCCAGTCCCGACACGACGGCCTTTGCCGCCGGTCTTTCGGATTTCGCCCACCGGGCCGATACGGCCCTTTCCCTGGGGAGTATCTTTTTCATGGGCGCGCTGCTCTATCCCGAGGATTACCAGGAGGGCGATCCTAACGATCTGGAACGGTTTCTGGAACGGTTCGAGGCGCTTTAGGACTGGACCTGGAGGGCGGGAATGCCTCCGGCGGCAAAGGGTGCGGTCCGTTGGCATCCCATACGGATGCGGCGCTCCCGACGCCGGCGAAACGCCGTCCCTTGACGGGAGCCCCGGATCGCCAGCAAACGCGAGGAGGAGAGGCCATGGGTGTGTTCGATCCTATGACGATCAATGGCATGGTCGTGCGGAATCGGTTCGTGCGTTCGGCGACCTGGGAGGGGATGGCCGAATCCGACGGCCGGGCCACCGCCCGGCTGGAGGCCTCTATGGCGGAACTGGCCGCCGGCGGGGTGGGGTTGGTCATTTCCAGCCATGCCTACGTGGAAAAACGCGGCCAGGCCGGCCCCTGGCAGCTTGGCGCCCATGATCCCGCCATGGCGCCCGGCATCGCCCGGCTGGCCCGGGCCGTGCATGCCATGGGCGGGCGCTTCGTCGTGCAATTGGCCCACGCCGGCTGTCGGGCCGACCCGGAATGCTCCGGAGAACCCTGCGTCGGCCCTTCGGTTCCGACCGATCCCAAGGCGCCCCCCTGCCGGGAGATGACCCCCGACGACCTGGCTCGCCTGGAGGCGGCCTTCGGGACGGCGGCGACCATGTGCCGGGACGCCGGAGTGGACGGCGTGCAGATCCATGCCGCCCATGGCTACGGCCTGAGCCAATTCCTGTCGCCGTTGGCCAACCGTCGTACCGGAGCCTATGGCGGCTCCCTGGAAAACCGCGCCCGCATGCTTCTGGAAGTGCTCACCGCCATCCGGGGCCGGGTGGGGAACGACTATCCGGTCCTGGTCAAGATCAACAGCGAGGATTTCATGGAGGGCGGCCTGACCCGGGACGAGTGCCTGCAGGTCGTTCAGTGGCTGGAAGCGGCCAGCCTCGATGCCGTGGAAATTTCCGGCGGCACCTTCGATTCCGGGCCCCGGATGCCCATTCGGCCCGGCGCTTTTCCCATTCCCGAAGGCGAAGCCTGGTATCGCGAGGCGGCCGTGGCCATGAAGGCCAAACTCTCCATCCCCGTCATTCTGGTCGGCGGCATCCGTTCCATCGAGACGGCCGAAGGGCTCGTCGATTCGGGCACGGCCGATATGGTGGCCCTGTCCCGGCCGCTGATCCGCGAACCCGGGCTGGTGGCCCGCTGGCAGTCCGGCGACCGGGCCCCCTCGGCCTGCGTCAGCGATAACGCCTGCTTTATTCCTGCCCGCAAGGGCGAAGGCCTCTCCTGCCTGACCAAGCTTCGCGAGGAAAAACGCCGCGCCCGCGCCGCCGCTGCGGCGGCGGAAAAGTAGGAAGGCCTTCGGCGGCGGGGGAGGCCTTCCCCCCCCCGCCCCCTGTCCTGGGCTCCTGGTTGTCATTTGGGTTCGATCCCTCGCACGGGGACCCTGCGCATCACGTTTCGGTGCGAGGGGGCCGGGGGCATCATGCCCCCGGTGGTGAGACCCAGGAGAGGCAGCGCCTCTCCTGGCCGCCGGAGACCTCTTCGCTGCTAAAAGATAAAGCCAAGCCGAGCGCCGAAGGAGTGTTTCATGATGCCGTTGACCACGCCGGCGTCGGTTTTGCCGTTCACCATGATCTGGGTATGGGGGTTCAGCATGTAGGCGAAGCTGAGGCCCACGGTATGGGTGTCGGCCCAGTCTTTTTGCCTCGTACCGTCCAGCTTGGTTTCCCCGCCATAGAGGTAGAAGTAGTCGAAGGAGCCGAAGAAGGCCGGGGTAAAGCTATAACTGAGGTGGGCTTCCGTGCCGAAGTAGGGGTCCTGGGACGAGGTCACCCGGTTGTTGTAGGGGCCGAGCGCGTTGGTATTGTCAAAGTTGAACTGGACGTAGCCGGAAAGTTCCAGCCAAAAGTTGCCGAATCCCTTGCCGATGCACAGCTCATGCTTGGTGGTCCAACGATTGGAGCCGAAATTGACGACGCTGTCCCGTTCGTAGCGGCCGGTGGGGGCGGTCAGGAACGGGGTATAGGCAAAGAAAAATTTGTTCGCTTTATTGTTGATGAACCAGATGGTGGAGGCGACGGTGAGGTCACCGATGCCGCCGGAGTCGTGATTGGTCAGGTTGGCATTGCCGAAGGGAAAGATGACTTGCGGATCGATGGTGAAGGGGCCGAGTGTGGTGTAGTAGACGCCACGAAAGATGCCGACGTTGCTGTAGAGATCGGCGCCGCCGCTGACCCGTTTGCCTTTGCTGTAGAGGTCGTGACCGAAGTAGTGGTCGTAATAGAGTGCCATGAACACGGTGCCCGGATCGAGCGGTATATAGTCCCGCGAGCTGTTGGCCATGGCCAGGCGCGGCAGCAGCAGAACCGCGATCAACGTCCAGACGATGCGCGTGGGGTGTTGCATGATTGTCCTCTCGGGGTGGTCCATGGAATCGGCTCGTGCTCGGGCAACAAAGGGGGACGGACCTGTATCCGTCCCCCTGGTTGCGACGTGTTACAGGGAATTGCGGAAGATCCGTTCCACCACGGCGGCGTCCGCCTTGATGGGCGCGAGCGGCAGCAGGACCTTGGACACCGAGGAGGCCATGGTGGTCTTGACCAGGGCCGGGATGTCGGCCTCGGTATAGTAGCCGGCCATGCTGGTCGATTGCCCGACGCAGTGGCACCACTTCTTGAGGCTTTCCACGACGAAATCGGTTTCGCTCGGGATTCCCTTGAGGCCGGGAATGATCGGCTCGAACAAGTCGGCGATCACCTCCGGCACGGCCGGATAGATCTCCTGGACCATGGCCGGCATGAGGATGCCCAGGCCGTCGCCGTGGGTCACCTTGACGTTTAAGGTGCTCATGGCGTGTTCCATGGAGTGGGTGATGTGCAGGAAACCCAGATCGAAACTGATGCCGGCGATGGCCGAGGCATAGAGCAGCCAGTAACGGGCCGTGAGGTTCCCCGGTTCCACGATGGCCGTCGGGAGGTAGGTGGCGACCAGCCGGATGGCATCCCGGGCCAAGCCGATGGAATACGGATGGGTGAGGGTGGTCGTGGCGGCTTCCAGGGCGTGGTTCACGGCGTCGATGGAGGTGGAGATGGTCTGTTTGGTGGGCATGGTGGCCGTCAGGGCCGGGTCTTCGATGGTGTAGGTGGAATAGATCTGCGGCGAAACGATGCAGGGCTTGTCCTCGCCGTCGGACTGGGCCACGGCGAAGGAGTCGCATTCCGAGCCGGTGCCGTGGGAGGTGTTGATGAGGATGATGGGCACGGCGCCGGTGATGGGCTCGCCTTTTTCGTAGAAGTCCACGGCCTTCTTGCCGGGATGTTTCATGAGCACGGCGGCCGTCTTGGCCGTGTCGATGGAGCTGCCGCCGCCGATGGCCAGGATGGCTTCGGCGCCGAAGGCCGTGCCCATGGCCGCGGCTTCTTCGCAGTTGGTATAGGTCGGATTGGGACGCACCTTGTCATAGTGCTTCCAGGCCACGTGCTTGTTGAGGGCGGGTTCCACGGCCTTCCAGGCGCCGCTCGCCTTGTAGGCGATGGTATCCGTGACGACGAGGACCTTGTTTTTGCCTTGGGCGGCCATGGTGGCCAGGATGTCATCGACTTTGTTGATAGCGCCAACACCGAAGTATGTGGTCGGTCTGGTCGGTTGCAACAGGAAAATTTTGTTGATGTCGATCTTTTTTTCCCAATTCGTCATGTTGATTCTCCCGGTGTTGACTGTTTGCAAAAGTGTAAGCCACCAGTCACGCGAAGAATTACTGGCATCGTGGAGGTTAAATCCGTGACACTACGACTTGAAAGCGCTGCCACTAAAGTATGCAGTTATCATGAATACTAGCAAGAAACCGGCCAGGTCCCGGGAAATGGGGAAAATATTAAAAAAGTGAACTAATGCAACTGATAGCATTGTGGGTGTGTGGCGGTGGTCAGCGAAAATGTGTTCACTTACTGGACATGACATGCGTGCATGTCCAAAATAAGCACATAAGTGGCCGCCAGGTTGCACATGGCGACCGTCCTGGCCGCCCCGCAATCGTGCGCCGGCACCGCGTCGGGCCCGCTGTGCCGACTGCGGGGAAAGGGGCGGAGTCCGTCGGCCGCCGGCGGCCGACGCTTCGGCCTAAAACTTGCGCAGTTCGAAGAGTTTTTTCGTCTGGGTGGACACGATGTGGAAGTACTTGTCCTGGGGAATGAAGATGTAGGGCACGTCCTCGGCCCGGCGGAAGAGGAAATCCGACAGGATCATCCGATTGACCGCCTGGTGGCCGATAATCATGATGTATTCCGAGTTGCCGCTCAAGTAGATGGCCTTTTTGACGCCGCGATAGACCCGGTCGGCCATGGTGGCGTAGCCCTCGCCGCCGGGATAGACAAAATCGTATTTATTGCGCCCCCGGGCGGCGAAGAGCGTCGGGCGCAGGCGTTCCATCTCGGTGTAGGACATGCCGTCGCACTCGCCGACGTCGATTTCGTCGAATTCCCTGAAGGCGTAGTGGGTGGTTTGGCCCTTGCGCGTCTCCAGGAGCGGCTCGGCCATTTCCAAGGTCCGCCGACGCGTGCTGGTGAAGATGTAGGGCAGGGGGGTGCCGATGAAATGGCGGGACAGGGCCCAGGCCTGGTTGTGCCCCTTTTCGGTCAGGCCCGCATCGCCGCCGATACGGTTGGTGAGGTTGTAGGCGCTTTCGGCGTGGCGCACCAGGAAGAGGTTCTTGATCCAGTCCGACACGAGCAGGTCGCGGATGCGGCCGTAGTAGGGCAGTTCAACCGAGGTGCGTTCGGCCAGGATGCGATTGTTGAGGGTGTCCAGACGCACGAGTTCCCGGGCGTCGTCCGTCGGGTCGTAGATGTGGCGGTAGTAGTCGATGCGCTGCTCGAAACTGGCCCGGGCCGCTTCGGGGTCCTGGTCGGCGAATTCCGGCAGCTTGGTCTTGCGTGCGACGGACAGGGACAGCAGCTCCGGGTCGTCGTTTATGCACTCGACAAACAGGATCGGATGGTTGGTCAGACTTTGGCGCAACGTCTCCCGTCGTTTGCGGGAGACGTTGGTGGCGTCGAGGATGGCGATTTCGCCGTCGGCCGACAGGAAGGCCTTGGCCTCGGCGATGTTGATTGAGGCGATGTGCTCGCGCAGGGCCACGGCTGCGGCATTGTCCGGATCGTAGAAGGCGGCCTGGGAGGTGTTGTGGGGGACCAGGCGGCGGCGCACGTCGCCATTGTTGAAGATGCCCACCCGGATATCGTCTTTTTCCAGGTTCTCTTTGATCTTGGCGGCCACGGTGGACTTGCCCATAGCCGGCAGGCCCACCATGGCGATGTAGAGCTTGGGCGGTCGGGCCATCTAGAGCAGTCCCACTTCCCAGTTGAACCGGCTGGTGCGTTCCCGGCGCGGGACATCCCGCGGCAAGGGCTCGCGCAGGTCGACGAACAGGCCGTAGCCGGCCTTGATCAGGGCTTCGCGGTACTGGAGGAGGTCCATCTCCCAGTTGGGATAGATCCAATAGGTGCGGTCGTACTTGACCGCCCACAGGCCCTCTTCCTTGGGACTGACCAGCGGCAGGCAGGTCTTGACCTCGCCGGAGAGCACCCGGGACAGTCCGAGCGGCCAGGCCCCCCGGACGACCAAGCCCAGCGGCAGGGGGGACAGGGCCGGCAGGGCCAGGATATCTTCGCCGGAGAGTTCCGGCGACACGATGGCGCCGGCGAAGCCCACCCGGGCCAATTCGGCCAGGGCCAGCGGGTTGGCGATGTTGCAGAACGGCCCGGCCCAGTACTCCAGCCCCTTGGCCTCGGGCGGGAAGAGTCCGGTCTGCCAGGGGGCGTTTAAAACGAATTTCTTGCCGCCGCGCGAGACGATGGCCGCCACCAGGCTCACGAATTCGCTTTCCTCGTCGGGCCAGACGACCGGCGGCAGCCACCACCAGACCTTGGCCGCCCGGCCGAGCGGCAGATTCTGGGCCCGCTTGGTGGACACCCATACGCCGAACGCGCCTTGTTCCTTGTGCATGTCGGGATGGCGCCACACGCCGATGCTCGTCGGTTCCCGGTGGTGAGGCTTCCCGGGTTTGGGCAGGGTGGCCGTAAAGTTCTCGGGCTTGGCCTCCCGTTCGGGAATGGCGTCCAGGGCCGCTTCCAGGGGGCGGAGCTTTGCCAGGAGTTCCGGTTCCCGGCGGTCGATCAGAAAGACCGGGGTGCCGGATTCGGGCCGGGAAGCGGCGTCGAAGGTGACGGTCAGACGGCCGCCCTTGGGCACGGACCGGGAGACCTTGACGATGCGGTGGCCGGCCTCGTCCTCGCAGCCCACCCGCAGGAGATCGCCGGGCAAAAGGGCCACCCGGGCGGACAGGTTCCACTGGCCGCTTTTGATCCCTCGGGTAAGCTTGCCGGCGGGCAGGCCCGAGCCGGTGCGTTCCTTGGTATCCACCGGATTTTTCGGCCGCTGGGGCAGAAAATTATAGTTGGTGACGGCGCGGCCCAGGGCTTGTTCCAGGTACCCGGCCGCCATCTTCTTGGCCGAGGTGTCGTCCGCGGCGTCGCGCAGGAGCCGATAGGCGGCCACGGTATAATAGACGTAGTGGGGGCCCTTTTTGCGGCCCTCGATTTTCCAGGCCGCGATCTGCGGGATGGTGAGCAGGGCCTTGGTCAGCACGTCGAGGCTCAGATCGAGGCAGGAGAAGTAGCGGCCCTTGACTTCCCGGTGTTCGTAAATACGGCGACAGGGCTGGACGCAACGGCCGCGGAGGCCGGATTTGCCGCCCAAAAAGCTGCTCCAGTAGCAGCGGCCCGACACGTTGTAGCACAGGGCGCCGTGGACGAAGGCTTCGAGGGCAAGGCCCTCCGGGGCGGCTTCGGCCATGTCGCGCATCTCGTCGATGGAGAGTTCCCGGGGGAGCACCACCCGGGTGATGCCCAGGGTCGGCAGGATCTTTAAGGCCAGGGGATGGGTCACGCAGGCCAGGGTGGACAGGTGGAGTTCGCCCGTAAAGCCGGCTTGCCTGGCCACGGCGGCCACTCCCAGGTCCTGGACGATCAGGGCGTCGGGCCCGACCTCCTCATTGAGGCGCATGATGAGTCGGCCGGCCTTGTCGGCCTCGCTCGGGGTAAGCAGGGTGTTTACGGCCACATAGGTGCGGATGTTTCGGGCCCGGGCCAGGGCGGCCAGGGCGGCCAGCTCGGCGATGGAGAAATTGCGGGCCAGCATCCGGGCGGAAAAGTGTTTGAGGCCGGCGTACACCGCGTCGGCACCGGCGGCCACGGCCGCCAGAAACGAGGAAGGATCGCCCGCAGGGGCTAAAATTTCGGGCTTTTTCGCCTCGGTCATAGGGATTCTCTTTTGCAGGAATTGGCGGCTGAGAACGCCGCGAGGGAAGCATAATAAGAGAAAGAGGACCGGGAGGGAACCCTTTTTTTAGAAAGGCGGCGCTCCGGGCGGACCGGGGAAATCTCCCGGGCGGGCCCGAACCGACGTCCCGGGGAAACGGGGCGGAAAAAGCCGCCCCGGCCTCTGGCCCGGAAGCGTGAAAAATGGCACCATGCGGGTTCCTGCCGGAGCGGAAAAACCGTCTCCCGGAGGCGGGTCGGCCAGGCGCGCCCGTTCGCCCGGCCAGGGGAAACTCGGCAAAAGGAGCGGTTGGTGGAGACAGCGGCGGTTGCCCCCGAAAAGCTCTTGGCCATGGTGCCGGATTGCCATGCACAACGGGAAGCCCTGCAATGGGTGGAGCAGCAAAGACATTTTTTGCAGTCAGCCTCTTTTGCAGCGCATAAGCTCGATGCGTACGTCCCGGTGACCCTTGGGGACGTGGTCCAAAAAAACGATTCGGATCGCCTAAGGCGTTTCTGGCACCGCCGATTTTTTTTGGCCGTCCTGCTGGCCGACTGGGCCTGCTATGCGGACATGGCGCACAAGGAGCCCTATTCCCACTTGCGGCGTGTCGTTGGGAGTTTTCCCTCCGGTTTTCGTCTTTGGATGCAAATGCTTGATGATGCTACGGCCGTTCCGATCGGCTATTCCGGATGGCATCCTATTTCCGAAGCGCGGTTTGAGCAATTGCATAGGGAGCCTGCGAAAGTTCCGGGCCGGTCTGCGCTCACGCCGCTCGAAACGTTGCATCCTTCGGAAAACTATCTGTATATTTTCAATTTCAGTACCATTCCGCAGGCGCACAAAACGCACGTGACAAAAGCGCTTTTGCAGACGCTGGCCGCAGATTTGCAGAATGTTCCCCAACGCGGTTTGGCTGCCGTGGCGGTTTCCGCGGCCGGCCGGCGGATTGCCGCGCGGTTCGGTCTGGTTCGCACCGGAACGCTGCTCCATGAAGGCCAGCCTGAAGACGTCTTTGCCTGCCGGACCTCCGGGGGGGCTGCCCGGTAAGCGGTTCCTGGAACGCCCGCCGGGGCGTTTGTAATCGTTGCCCTGTTGCATCAGGCTGATTTTGGTGCGAAAGCTTCTCCAGACATGGAGAGGGGAGGAGTGCGTCGTGAAGCTGGTCACCGAGCAAATCGAGCGGTTTTTGTCGGGCGGGGCCTGGATTCGCAAGATTTTCGAGCAGGGCCTGGAGCTGAAAAAAAAGTACGGCGAGGACGCCGTGTGTGATTTTTCCCTGGGCAATCCCGATTTGCCGCCGCCGCCGGTGGTCGGGGAGTGTCTGGCCGAGCTGGCCGGCCGGATGGATCGGCCTTTTTCCCTGGGGTACATGCCCAATCCCGGTTATCCCGAGGTGCGCGCCGCCCTGGCCGGGCAGCTTTCCAAGGAGCAGGGCCTGCCCATCGAGGCCGGGGATCTCCTTCTGACCTGCGGCGCGGCCGGCGGCATCAACGTCTTTTTCCGGACGGTCCTCGATCCGGGCGACGAGGTCATCTGCCCCTCGCCCTATTTTGTGGAATACGCCTTCTATGCCGGCAATTACGGCGGAGTGCTCAAGGCCATTCCCACCGTGCCGGATACCTTCGAATTGGACATCCCGGCCATGGAGGCGGCCATCACCGACCGCACCCGGGTGGTCATGATCAATTCCCCGAACAATCCCACCGGCCAAGTCTACGGCCGGGAGACGCTGGCCGCCCTGGCCGCCATGCTCGAACGCAAGAACGCGGGCCGGAAGCGTCCGATCTTTCTTTTGGCCGACGAGCCGTACCGCTTCCTGACCTACGACGGGGTGGACGTGCCGTCGGTGCTGCCGCTCTATCCGTATAGCCTGGTCGTCGGGTCCTTTTCGAAAAATCTGTCCCTGCCGGGCGAGCGGGTGGGGTTCGTGGTGGTGTCGCCGCTTTTGCCCGACCGGGCGCGGTTGGTGGCCGGCATGGTCTTCGCCAACCGCATTCTCGGCTTCGTCAATGCGCCGGCCCTGGGGCAGTCGATTCTGCTGCGGGCCCTGGGGCAGGGTGTGGACCGCTCCATTTACGAGCGGCGGCGGGAGGCCATGGCCGGGGTGCTGCGCCGGACCGGCTACGAGTTCTTCATGCCGCGTGGCGCCTTCTACTTTTTCCCCAAATCGCCCGATCCCGACGAGCTGGTCTTTCTTGCCCGGCTGGCCAAGGAATTCGTCCTGGCCGTGCCGGGCCGGGGCTTCGGCATGCCGGGCTATTTCCGACTGGCCTTTTGCGTGGACGAGGCGGTCATCGCCCGGTCCGAAGCCGGGTTCGCCAAGGCCCGTCGCGGCTAGGGGCGCATTTATTCGCAACACCGGTCCCGACCGGGGAGGTCGTCATGGCCCAAGCGGGAGGCTGCGTGACGGATGGCGCCGCGTTTCGGGTCAAGTTCCCCGAAGACGAGGTCCGCGAGCCGTGGCTGCCGCTGTTGCTCAATGCCTATGCGGTCCTGGACGCCGGGCTGGCCGAGGCCATCGCGGCCACCGGGCGGCGTCCGGCTTGCCGGTCCGGCTGCGCCGCCTGCTGCCGGCAGCCCATCCCCGCCTCCTCCCTGGAGGTGTTGGGACTCACGTGGTATGCGCACCGGCACAGTCGCGGCCGGCGGCGCCGGGCGCTTCAACGGTCGCTTGCCGCGATCCGGGAAGGCATGGACTGTCCGTTTTTGATCGAGGACACCTGCGCCGCCTATACGCTCCGTCCCATGGCCTGCCGGGAGTTCGTGGTGTTCGGGTCGCCGTGCCGGGACGGCGAGCAGCCGGCCACCACCCGACTTCCGGATGTGCTCCCCTTGCCGCGGGCGATCCAGCGCCGGGCCTTCTGGCATATGCTGCCCTATTATGGTCTGACCGACCCGGTCCTGCGCGAGGCGGCCCTGCGCGACCAGTTGGTGCTGCGGGACACGGGCATTTTACAGAGGCGGGACTGGTCGTGGTTGGCCGGTATTCTTGTTTGAAAAAAACGTTGACAGAAAGGCCGCCCGAGCGTATCTCCCAGCCATTCATTCACCGGCTCAATTTTTTCCCCCGTCCTTGGATCTTGGCAAGCGCTTAAGCTCCCGACGATCGAAGAAATGGCCAAAACAGTCTGGAGCTGTGTTTATGTCCAAGAAACTCTATGTCGGCAATCTGCCTTTTTCCACCAACGAAGACGAAATTCGTGACCTGTTCGCCGCTTACGGTGACGTGGAGTCCGTCAACCTGATCGTGGATCGGGAGACCGGTCGTCTGCGCGGTTTCGGCTTCGTGGAGATGAACGAAGAAGGTGCCAATGCCGCCATGGAAGCCCTGAACGGCAAGGCTTTTGGCGGTCGCGACCTGCGCATCAACGAGGCCCAGGAGCGTCAGAGCCGTCCTTCCGGCGGCCCGCGTCGCAACAACTGGTAGGCCGACGGACGCCGTCATCCCTGACCTCAAGGCCCCGCCCTGCCAAGGGGGGGGCCTTTTTGTTGCCGGGTCCGGAGGCGCCTCCTTGACGCCTGGACGCACGCCGGCTATGAAGACAAACTTTGTCATCTTCCGAGGTGCGCCAGGACCATGTTCGACAGCCTTACCGACAGACTCGACGACGTCTTCCGTAAAATCCGGGGTCACACCCGGCTGACCGAGGAGAACGTCCAGGAGGCGCTCCGCGAAGTGCGGTTGGCCCTGCTTGAGGCCGACGTCAACTTCAAGGTCGTCAAGGATTTCGTCGAGCGGGTCCGCGAGCGGGCCATGGGCCAGGACGTTCTCAAAAGCCTGACCCCGGGCCAGCAGGTGGTCAAGATCGTCCATGACGAGCTGGTCGAGCTTTTGGGCGGCGAGGCCCAGACCCTGGACCTTTCCGGCAAGCCGGCCGTCATCATGATCGTCGGTCTGCAGGGTTCGGGCAAGACCACCACCGCTGCCAAGCTGGCCCTCAAACTGCGACGCGAGTTCAAGCGCAAGCCCTATCTGGTCCCGGCCGACGTCTACCGGCCGGCGGCCATCGAGCAGCTGCAGAAGCTGGCTTCCCAGCTGGATATCGATGCCTTTCCCTCCACGCCGGAGCAACATCCCGTGGACATCTGCAAGGCGGCCCTGGCCGAGGCCGGGCGCTCCGGCCATGACGTGCTTCTCCTCGATACCGCCGGTCGGCTCCATATCGACGAGACGCTCATGGACGAGCTGGTGGCCATCAAGGCCGCCACGCGGCCCGGGGAAATCCTTTTCGTGGCCGACGCCATGACCGGCCAGGACGCCGTGACCGTGGCCGCCGCCTTCAACGAGCGGCTTTCCGTCACCGGCATCGTCCTGACCAAGATGGACGGCGATGCCCGGGGCGGCGCCGCCCTGTCCGTGCGCCAAGTCACGGGCAAGGCCATCAAGTTCGTGGGCACCGGGGAAAAGACCGCTGACCTGGAGGTCTTCCATCCGGATCGGGCCGCTTCCCGCATCCTCGGCATGGGCGACATCCTGACCCTGATCGAAAAGGCTCAGACCGACGTCGACGCCGAGGAAGCGGCGGTCATGGAGCGCAAGCTGCGCAAGGCCCAGTTCACCCTGGAGGACTTCCGCACCCAGATGCGTCGGGTCAAGAAGCTCGGCTCCCTGGAGGGCATTTTAAAGCTCATTCCGGGCATGTCCCAGGTGCGCAAGCAGCTCGGCGAGATCGAGATGCCGGAGAAGGAAATGGCCCGGGTCGAGGCCATCATCAACTCCATGACCAAGGCCGAACGGGCCGCGCCCAAGCTCATTACGACCAGCCGTCGGGAGCGCATCGCCCGGGGGTCGGGCACGACCGTGGTCGATGTCAGCCAACTGCTCAAAAATTTCAACCAGATGCAAAAGATGATGCAGCGCATGATGGGCGGCAAGGGCATGCCCGCCATGCCCAAAATGCCGCCGGGCATGCCGGGGATGCCTCCCGGCATGGGCGGAATGCCCACCATGCCCGGGAGCGGCCTGACGGCCAAAAACGCCAAGGCCGCCGCCAAGAAGAAAAAGGAAAAACGGAAAAAACGGAAAAAACGCTAGCCCGATCGGGCGGCGGACCTTCCACAAAACACCTTGTTCACACAGAAAGGGGAACACACTATGGCCATGAAATTGCGTCTGACCCGCATGGGCAGCAAGAAGTGTCCGTTTTACCGTATCGTCGCCATGGACTCCGCCAATCGCCGCGACGGTCGGGCCCTGGAATACCTGGGCTACTACAATCCGATGGTTGACCCAGCCGAAATAAAAGTGGATAGTGAAAAAGTGCGGCTGTGGCTGACTCGTGGAGCCAAACCGTCGGATACCGTGCGCGCGCTGCTGCAGAAGGCCGGCGTCTAGCCGAACCGGCGGATGCCTGTTTCGGCGGAGAGGTCCGGGCCGGAGCCGCGACGCAGCCGCGTTCGCCCCGGGGGGCACCCCCGGGCCTGTGGAAACGGAAGCGGAAGTCCTTCGCTTGCTCTTACGGTTACTGGGAGGTGCATATGTTGAAGGACTTGATCGAGTATGTGGCGAAATCCCTGGTCGATAACCCGGATGCAGTGCAGGTGTCCGAAATAGAAGGGGAACAGACCTCGGTCATTGAACTCAAGGTGGCCAAGGAAGACTTGGGGAAGGTTATCGGCAAACAGGGCCGTACCGCCCGGGCCATGCGCACTATCCTCGGCGCGGCCTCGACCAAGGCCCGGAAACGCTCCGTTCTGGAGATCCTCGAATAACGGATTGGCGCGATCGGCCCGCGCCATACCGTGAGACCTGCCGCCTATGGCCGCATCCAGATATATCATTGTGGGGGACGTGGTACGTCCCCATGGCATTCGGGGGGAGCTCTGCATCGACAGTCATGCCGACTCCCCTTCCTATTTCGAGAAGGGCGCGTGCCTGCGCCTTGCCCCGCCGGAGAATCTCGAACGAGGCCGGGATGTTGTCGTGCGCGCCGCCCGGGAGCACAAAGGCCGCATCCTGCTCACCCTCGAAGGCGTTCCGGATCGCACCGCCGCCGAAACCTTGCGCGGCTTGGCTGTTTGCGTGCGTCGTGAGGACCTGCCGCCTCCCGATCCCGACGCCGTCTACCTTGACGAGTTGCCCGGCTTGCGCGTGCGCCTGGTCGGCGCCAGCCCGACCGATCCGGATCTCGGCGTCATCGAGGATGTCCAGGACACCGCCGGTGCCGAACTCTGGCACATCCGCACCCCCGGGGGGCGCGAAGTCCTGTTCCCGGCCGTTCCGGAATTCGTGCCCGAAATCGATATCGGGGCCGGTTTCGTCGTGATCGACCCGCCGCCTGGATTGCTCGATTTGTATCTGGGCGAGGCGTCGGGCAAGGAGTAGGGGGGAGAGGAAGCGCTGGGGCGCTGCCCTGGACCCGTCGGGGGGCATGATGCCCCCCGGGCCCCCTCGACGATCGGGCGGGGACTGGGAAATATCCCCTCGTGCGAGGGGTCCGGGGGCATCATGCCCTCGGCGGTGAGGGTCCGGGAGAGGCAGCGCCTCGCCCGGCCGCCGGAGGCAGCTTGCAGTTTACGCTTCTGAGCATCTTCCCGGAATTTTTCGATTCCTTTCTGTCCTGCGGGCTTTTCGCCAAGGCGCTGGAGTCCGGTGTGGTGACGGTGGATCGGATCAATCCCCGGGATTTCGCCGAGGACAGGCACCACACCGTGGACGACCGGCCGTACGGTGGCGGGCCGGGCATGGTCATGGCCCTGCCGACGCTGTGCGCCGCCCTGCGCTCGCTGCCGCGTCCGGGAAGAATCCTCATGCTTTCGCCGGCCGGGCGGCGGTTCGACCAGAAACTGGCGGCCGAGCTGGCCGGCGAGGCGGCGCTGACCCTGATCTGCGGTCGGTACGAGGGCATTGACGCCAGGATTTTCGAGCTTTTCGACATCATGCCGGTGTCGGCGGGTGATTTCGTGCTGTCCGGGGGCGAATCGGCCGCGACCTGCCTGATGGAGGCCGTGGCCCGGCTGGTGCCGGGATTTATGGGCAAGGAGGCCTCGGCCGACGAGGAGAGTTTCGCCTCGGGCCTGCTCGAATACCCGCAGTACACCCGGCCCGAGGTGTTCGAGGGCCTGCCCGTGCCGCCGGAACTTTTAAGCGGCCATCACGCCGCCATTGCCGCTTGGCGCCGCCACCGCTCTCTGGAAACGACACTGGCCCGGCGACCCGATCTGTTCGACACCACCTGCCTGACCGAGGACGACGCGATCTTTTTGCGCGGGCAGCCACGAAAGCGGTCCGGCCGCAACATGCATCTCGGGCTGGTGCACGGTCCGGTCCTGCTGAAGGACGGCCGCGTGGGCACGGTATCTTTGACAAACCTCGATATTCACGATATAGCGCGCGTTTCCCGTACCTATGGCTTGGGCGGGTTCGAAGTGGTGAGTCCGCTTCGGGACCAATTGACCCTGGCCGGGCGCATACTGGAACATTGGCGTACGGGACCGGGGCGCAGGGCCAATCCGGATCGGACCGAGGCCCTTTCCCTGGTGCGGCTGCATGAAGGGCTGGACGCGGCGTTGGCCGCCGTGTCCGCCGACCACGGGCAGCCGGCCACGCTGGTGGCCACCAGCGCCAGGGGGCCGGCCACGCTGTCGTTTGCGGCGGCGCGGGAATGGATCGCGACCAGGCCGGTTCTGGTCGTCCTGGGAACGGGACATGGGTTGGCCGAGGAAGTGTTGGCCAGGGCCGACGGCGTACTGCCGCCTTTGCGTCCGTTTTCGGAGTATAACCATCTTTCGGTGCGGGCCGCGGCCGGCATCCTCACCGATAGGCTGCTTGGCGACGTGTTGTAGGCGTCCGGCGGCGACAACGACATTCCAAGGCCTTTCGGGCACGGCACGCCCGACGGCTTACCGAGGAGAAAGCGTCATGAACGTGATCAATGCCATCGAACGGGAGCAGCTGCGCCTGGATATGCCGGCGTTTCGTCCCGGCGACACCGTGAAGGTGTTCCTGCGCATCCTTGAGGGCGAAAAGGAGCGCATCCAGGTTTTTCAGGGAGCCGTGCTCCGCTTGCGCCGGGGCGGGGTGAATTCCACCTTCACCGTGCGCAAGGTGTCCGACGGCGTGGGCGTGGAGCGGGTGTTCCCCATGCACTCCCCGTTCATCGAGCGGGTCGAGGTGGTGTCCCAGGGCAAGGTGCGTCGCAGCCGGCTGTACTACCTGCGCGCCCTGCGCGGCAAAGCGGCCCGCATCAAGGTCAAGACCACCTGGGAATCCTAGTCCCACGGCGTTTGTCCGTGGACGGCGCCGGAAAGTTTCTTTTGGCCGTCGCCTGCCCGCTGCCGCCCCGGCAGCCGGGCAGGCGCGGCTTTTCGCGTTGCTGGCGGCGCACCGCATGATTGCCGGGCTGGACGAAGCCGGCCGGGGATGTCTGGCCGGTCCGGTGGCGGCGGCGGCGGTCATCCTGCCCGAAACCTACGATCTGCCCGGCCTGACCGATTCCAAAAAACTTTCCCCGGCCAAACGCGAGCACCTGGCCCCACGCATCAAGGCCCAGGCCGTGGCCTGGGCCGTCGGTTTTGCCTGGCCGCTCGAGATCGACCGCATCAACATCCTCCAGGCCAGTCTGCTGGCCATGGCTCGGGCGGTGCTCCATCTCGGGCGCTTGCCGACGCTTTTACGCATCGACGGCAACCAGCGCATCCCGGTCCATCGGCTCGCCGGTTGGTTCCCTGCGCCCCGTCAGGAGACGGTGGTGGGCGGAGATCTGACCGTTCCGGCCATTTCGGCCGCCTCCATCGTGGCCAAGACCGCCCGGGACAAGCTCATGGTCATCCTGGCCAGGCGCTATCCCGGCTACGGCTTCGAGGCCCACAAAGGCTACGGCGTGGTCAGCCATCTGGAAGCGTTGCGCCGCCTCGGGCCGTGTCCGCTGCATCGGCTGACCTTCCGGGGCGTCCTGCCGGACGCCTGCCGGCAACTGGGTCTGCCCGGTCTTTAACCGATCGATACCTGCAAGCGGTGATGCCATGGCCGGCAAGAAAGAGACGTCCATCGACTTCAAGACTGGCGAAGCATGGGACCAGCGGCGCAAAGGCGTCCAGGAATGAAGCGTCTTTCAAGGCTCAAAATACGGTCGCGTCCACGGCACCATGAGTCGCATGAGCGCCTCCGGCGGCCGAAGGGCCCGCGCCCTTTGGAATCCCCCCATGCTTTTGGCGGGAAGTGTGCAATGGTCTCCAGTTGCTATAACTTTGGCATCTCCCCCATGCTTTCGTCCCTCTATCCCCTTCCCCGCTCTCCAGGGGGCCTGGGGGGAATGATTCCCCCCGGCACGGTCCAGGGGCGGCGCTCCTGGCCGCCGGAGGCGTTCGCATGACGGGCAGGTCTGCCGCGCATCTGGCCCTGGGGCGGCGGGGCGAGCAGGCGGCCGAGGCGCTGCTGGCGGCCAAGGGCTATGCCATCGTGGCGCACAATTACGCCACCCGGGAGGGGGAGATCGATTTGATCTGCCTGGACGGGGAGACGGTGGTGTTTGTCGAGGTCAAGACGCGGGGACCGGGCAGCCGGGCGCGGCCGGACCAGGCGGTGACCGCCGCCAAGCGGGGACGCCTCGTGCGGGCGGGCGCGGCCTTCCTGTCCGAGCGGGGCTGGTGGGAGAGGCCCTGCCGGTTTGACGTGGTGACGGTTCTGGTCCGGGATGACCGGCCCGAGGTCCGGCATCTGCCGCATGCCTTTTCGCTGGAGGATGCCGCCGGGACCGGCGGTCTGTACCAGCCGGGATAAGAAGCCTCCGCCGGTTACGACTTGGACGTGGCGAGGGCGGCCGCCGCCTCGCGAATCCGGGTTTCCACATAGCTGACGGCGTCGGCGGCGTCCGAATCGAGATCGAAGCAATAACCGTCCTGGGAGAGCAGCCCGCCGGGGATCAGGTCGCCGCGTTCTTCCGGGTCGGTGACGGTATCGGCGTAGAAGCAGACCGACAGGAAGCGCTGGTCGTCGAGACTGGCCACGTCGATCATGACGATGACCGGCCGGTCGCCGTGGCTGGGGATGCCCCGCAGGCTGTAGGTGACGGGGGGACGGGGGACGAAAGAGACGGTGATCCCCTCGAGGCTGGCCAGCACCGCTTGCAGATGCAGGAAGGCCTTTTTGACGCCGTCCGGGTCGACGGTCCACTCGTTGAGAAAGGTTTCGAGTTCGGTCATGATGCTCCTCAGCCCGGCAAGCCGGGCAGTTTCCTTCGCCTGTAGCCGAAAATATCTGGCGCCACAAGGGTTTTCGAGACTGTGCCGCGTCGTGGGGACGGAGGGAGCGTCTCTGGCCGTGCGGCTTTCGCCGCAGGGGGACTTCCGTTAGCGTTAGGGGCAATCTGGGCGGGCGATTGCGCGCTTCCGCGGATGCGCCCGTGTGCGGAGGCGACCCGAGGACAGCCCGGGAAGGGCGGTCCGGCAACAGCGTCCCCAGCGTGTTGCTTGCCAAGGTAAAAAAAACGGTCGCCGGGCGAACCCGGCGACCGATGGTCTCATAACAAGCGGGGCGTGCAGTTCGTTGCCGAGCCGGCACGCGCCGTTAGGCCATAACTAGTACGTGGCGCGGAACTCGTCACGACGGTTCTTGGCGTAGGCAGCCTGGCTGGTGCCCGGATCCAGGGGACGTTCCTTGCCGTAGCTCACGGTGGACAGACGATCCGCCGGGATGCCCAGGTTGGTCAGATACTGCGCCGAGGCCTGGGCACGACGTTCGCCCAGGGCCAAGTTGTATTCGGCCGTGCCGCGCTGGTCACAGTTGCCTTCCACAACAACCTTGATCTGCGGGTACTGCCGCATGATCTCGGCTTTGCGGGTCAGGATCTGGCGGGATTCGGCGGTCAGGTTCGAGCTGTTGAACGCGAAGTGGATCATCTGGGCCAGCTCATTGGCAGCCTGTCCCATCTTCTCGCGCAGAGCGCGTTCCTGCTCCAACCGAGCCCGTTCCTGATCTTCCCAGCTGGAACCCGAGCCGGCGCCGGCGCCGGCGCCCTTCTTGGCACAGCCGAAGCCGGCCAGGGACAACATCAACACCAGGACAACCAAAGTCACGATTCTTGAACGCATCTTTTTCTTCCTCCTCACAATTACCCTCATGGGCATTACGTAAAACCGATGGGCCCTGCCCTCGGCCGTGTTCTCGGGTGCAGGCGAAGCACCATCCAGAACCGGCCCCCATTTACGCTTCCCGCAATAAAATGCAACAGCCAATTCCCCGGTATAAAGCAATATCCCGGCGGGACGTCGTGTTCCTTCCTTGGATTTGGCCGGGGGTGCCCCGATCATTACAAGAAAGCCATGCCGTTTTGAACCTCCTATTGGGCGAGCGGCCCCCAGGACGGCATCCGAGCCGAACCGTCTCCGGTGGGCACCATGACCGGAGGCGTCCCGTGGCGGGTGGTCACGTAAATCTTTCGCTGCCCGCTACGGGTGGAACTGAAGGCGATGAAATAGCTGTCCGGAGAAAACGAGGGGTTTTCGTCCGAGCCACCGCCTGAAGTCACCTGCGTTTCCTGGCCCGTGGTCAGGTCGTAGACGAAGACCTTATGGACCCCGCCGAGTTGCTTGGTGAACGCCACCAGCTTGCCGTCGGGGCTCATGCACGGGTTGGTGTTGTAGCCGGACGTGGTGATGCGCCGGCCGGAGCCGCCGCCCACGTCCTTGACGTAAATGTTGGGGTTGCCGGATCCGTCGTTGACATAGGCCATTATCCGGCCCGAGGCATCGAAGGAAGGAGAGACGTTGATGCCCGGGTTGTTGGCCAGGACGCGCTCCGGCTGGTGGTTGCTGCCAAGCAGGTAGATGTCCTGCTTGTTGTGCAGGATCAGGCTGACGGCGATCTGGCCGTTCGGCAGAAAGTGGGGGCTGACCACGTTGGTGGAAGGCAGGGTATAGACCTGCGGTTTGCCGCCGCCGGACCAGACGCCCAGATAATGGGAGCGCGAGCCGATCAGGGTGAAAGCGATATGCTTGCCGTCTGCGGACCAGCTCGGGCTCATGGCCATGCCCAGTCCGTTGTAGTTGGTCACCCGGGTCAGACCCCGGCCCATGGGGCGGGCGATCCAGATGTCGCAGTTCGTGGCGCTGGTGGGTTTGACGAAGGCGATCTGGGAATTGAAAAAGCCGCCCTGGCCCGTGAGCTTGGCCATGAGTTCCATGCAGAACCGGTCGGCGATATCGGGCAGCTGGGCGTCGGTGACGCCGTCATAGCCCTTGCCCACCAAAATTTTCTGGGAATAGACCTCGAAGGCCCGCAACTCCACGTTGCCAAGGTTGGAACCGGGCGTCCAGGCCGCAGTGACCAGGACATCCACCTTGGCCAGGCCGAACGGCTTGAAATCGATCTGGTCCGCCGTGGCCCCGTTCACTTGCCCGGGGATGTTGGAAGCGGGTACGACTTGCAGGAAAGGAAGGAACTGCAAGTCCTTGTTGATGAGATCCTGGAGTTTTTCGGCCGGCGATTGCTGGCCGCCTCCGGCGAAAGGCCTGGCCATGACCAGGTTCATTTTGGCTTGGCCCGGTCCCTGGATGTCCACGGACAGGGAGGCTTCCTGTTGCGCCTGGGCCGTGCCGCAACAAAAAAAGACCAGAGCGAGGGCCGCCCCGACGAAAAATCCTGTGATTCGCTTATGCGCGCGCATGGTCATCTTCCCGCAAGTTCCTGAGAGTTGAAGTTGAGCTGCAAAACGGCAAGTCCCGGCGGCGGCGCCGGAAGGTTTCCTGTCTCGGCCACGGCCTTCAGGGCCGAAGCGTCATAATTAGGCTGCCCTGAGGAGCGAACCAGCGTATATTGTAAGATACGCCCGCTCTTGTCTATGTGCAATTCCACCGTTGCGGTGATACGCTGCTTGGCCGCCGGCTGGGGGAACCGCCAGTTCTGTTTGACAACCTTATTGACGATTTGGGCGTAGACGGCAAGGGTCGCGCTGCCGCCCGCGCCGCCCGCGCCGCCGCCACCTCCGCCGCCGCCACCGCCACCAGCGCCGGATCCCCCGCCCGCGCCGCCAGCGCCACGGCCCCCGGCCGCGCGTCGCGCGTCGGCCAGGGCCTTGGACAGGGCATCCCCGCCGCCGCTCCCTTGGCCGGAGCCTTCAGCGGCGGCGGCCCGTTTGGCGTCGGCCAGGGCCTTGGCCAGGGCATCGCGGCCACTCCCCTGTCCTGCCTTGGCTTTGGCATCCTTGAGGGCCTTTTCCAGGGTTTCCTTTTCCGCCTTGGCTGCGGCAGCCTTCTTGGCTTCTTCGGCTTTCTTGGCCTCGGCGGCCTTTTTCGCTTCCTCGGCCTTTTGGGCCTCCGCAGCCTTCTTGGCTTCCTCGGCCTTTTTCGTTTCCGCAGCCTTTTTGGCCTCTTCAGCCTTTTTCGTTTCCTCGGCCTTTTTGATTTCGGCGACCTTTTTGGCCTCCTCCATCTTTTTTGCCTCGGCGACCTTTTTGGCCTCCTCGGCTTTCTTGAGCTCGACAGCCTTTTTGGCCTCTTCTATCTTTTTTGCCTCGGCGGCCTTTTTCGCTTCCTCGGCCTTCTTGGCTTCTTCATCGAAGAGGGGCTTGGTCTTGGGTTCAGGTTCCGCCTTCGGTTCGGCCTTGGGTTCGGGCTTCGGTTCCGGAGCCCTGGCGGCCACGGGCTCCGGCTCCCCGGGCTTGGTCGGCGCTCCAGGAGCTTTTTGCGGTTCGGCGGGAAGCTCGGCTGCCGCTTCCCCGCCTTGGTCGGCCGGCTCAAGCGGGCCCGGTTCCGGGCGGTTGCCGGGCCCCTTGGGGCCGGGCGGCAGGCCGGGTTCGCCGGGTGGCAGGCCGGGAGGCCCACTCAGGTTCACCAAGTCCACTTCATAGACCGGGACGTTGAGGTTGAACTTCACCGGTTCGATATGAACGAAAAGCAAGCTCGCCAGCACCACGGTCAGGTGCAGGAAAATAGAAAAAATCCAGCCAAGGACGCGCATGAGAACTCGTATTGGGGAGGCGGGGAGATCGTGCCCGACCCTTATTTTTTGGTCCCGACGGTGGGTTTGGCCGGTTTTTCTTCCTCGGCCACGACGCCGAGCTTGTCCACTCCGGCCGCTTTGACCACACCCATGACCTTGACCACCGTGCCATACGGGACGGCCTGGTCAGCCCGCAGGAAGAGCTGCTTGTGCTGGTTGGTGACCAGTTGCTGCACCTGTCCCCCCAGATCGGCCATCTCCACCTGGTATTTGTCCAGGTACAGCGAGCCGTCGGACTTGACGGTGAGCACGATGCTCTCGTCCTCCTTGGGCAAGACGCTGACGGCCCGGGTCTGGGGCAGATCGACCTGCAGTCCCTGGGTCATCATGGGAGCGGTGACCATGAAAATAATAAGCAACACGAGCATCACGTCCACGAAGGGCGTGACGTTCACTTCGGATATGAAATGGCCTGTACCGCTCATGGGCTAGATCCTCTCCGAGGAGTAGGAGCTGCTGCGGCGAACCGGGGCCTCGCGGGGCGACCGGGAATCCTGGGGGGCCCAGCTCACTTCACGTTGGATACGGTTCAGGAAGGCGCCGGCGAAGTTGACCAGCTCTCCCTCGATGGACTGCACGTAGCCCAGAAAGAAGTTGTAGGACAGGACCGCGGGAATAGCCACGGCCAGGCCGATGGCCGTCGCTATCAGGGCTTCGGAAATGCCCGGGGCCACGGCGGCCAGGGCGGCGGATTGCATCAGGCCGATGGTGTGAAAGGAATGCATGATGCCCCAGACCGTCCCGAAAAGGCCGATAAACGGGGTCGCGTTGGCGCAGGTGGCCAGGAAGGGCAGGGATTTTGAGAGCTTGGCCAGTTCCTGGCTGACGCCCTGGCGCAGCACGCGCCGGATATTGTCCATGGCCACATGGGCTTTTTCCGCCGGGTCAATATCGGCCTGCTCCATGCGCATCAGTTCCTCGAAGGCCATTCTCCCCACGAAAAAGGCCGGCGATTGTCGGGATTCGCCCAGGGCCCGCATGGCCGACCGGAGGGAATCCGCTTCCTGAAAACGGGTATAGTCCCGGAAGGTATCTTTTTTGGCCCCGGTCAGCGTGAAAAGCTTGACGAAAATAATGCTCCAACAACCGAGGGACATGGAAGCCAAGATGCACAGGACGAAAAGAACCGTCGGTGTGGCATTGGCGATCATGGACCAGAATCCGGCCTGTGGCGTAAGCGCGTCCATACAGCACCACCCGTTTACCGTGTCAGAGGTTGGGAAAGTACCAAATCCGCCAGAATGGGCAGGGCCTCTTCCGCCGGCGCGGCAATACGGACGTCGGCCAGCGGGCTTATGGTGCTTTCCGAAAGATTGATTTCCACGACGACACCCCCCCTGGCCTTGACCTCTCGCGGCAGGCCGTTGGCCGGGGCAACCTCTCCTGAAGTGCCCACCACCACGATCAAGTCGGCGGCCAAGGCCAATTGATCGCTTTTGGTGAGGGCGTCAAGGGAAATGCCTTCGCCAAAAAATACGATGTCCGGCCGGATCAGACCGCCGCAGGCAGCGCATCGCCAGGGAATGTCCCGGGAGGTCAGACGGAAGGCCTGGGCGGGATCGTAGTCCCGTCCGCAGCCCAGGCAGTAATAGCGTCCGATTCCACCGTGGAATTCGATGACGTTGCGCGAACCGGCCGCCTGATGCAGACCGTCGATATTCTGGGTGACCACCCCCGCGAGCCGTCCCTCTTTTTCCAATCGGGCCAGGGCCAGATGTCCCGGGTTGGGCTCGGCTTGCCGCAAGGTCGCCAGGGCGTCCAGCAGAAATTCCCACACCCGCCTGGGGGCGAGCCGCAACGCCTCGGCCGTAGCCACCTCCATGGGGTCGTGACGCGACCATAAACCGCCCGGACTGCGAAAATCCGGTATGCCGCTGGCCACCGACAAACCGGCTCCGGTCAGGGCGAAGGCGTGTCCGGATTGCCGCAACAACCGGGCTGCCTTGCGCAGGGCCTTGTCCATCGGTTATCCTCGTGGCCGGCTTGCGCCGGTCCTCCCGACCACAGGGTGTGTTTTTTCCCAACTTATGCTAGTAATGTCAAACAGTGATGCGCGGATGGCCTTCGCGTGACAGTGGGAGACGAACGATGCAGCTACGCACATGTCTGGTGATGCTCCTGCTTACGGCCTTGCCCCTGACGGCCGAGGCTCAATCGATCTATCGCGACAGTCACGCTACGTCCCCCGGATCCACCACGAACCCGCCGCGTGACGAAACTCCCGCGCCGGCGGTTCCCCCGCCGGCGGCCGGACAGGCGCCGCAAGCCCCGGCCGCGCCCCCGCCCGCCGGAAACGCACCCCAGGCCAAACCCGGCGAGCAGCCCAGGAAACCGCGGCCGCCCCGGCCCCTGCCGCCCGGGAGCATCGTCGCCCCGCCGGGCTCCATCATCCTGCCGCCGGCCTCCGTGGTTCCGCCGCGTGGCCACGGTTCGGACAAACGCCGCCTTCATGCCGTCACCCGCTGCAACCAGCAGCAGATTTCCTGCAACGGCACGTGCAACACCCGCAGCCGGGGAACGATGCGCACCATCTGCTACCGGCAATGCTCCTCGCGCTATCTGGAGTGCGTCAACCGGGCCAATACCATGCCGTAGGCGGTGGCGGGCTTTAGAGCCCGAGCCGGCCATGGTTCGGGCCGCGGCGACTGGGCAGGGTGATGCCGGAGTCTTCCTCCGGCTTCACCTCGCCCGGCAGGGCAGGGCGGGCGGCCGCGAAGTCGGGATCGGCGGCGTCGAGCAGGGCAAACAGGGCGCGGATTTCCGAGTCGGCGTGGAGCAACCGGACATTGGCCCGGTAGTAGGCCGTCAGATCGGCGGCCATGGCGGCCAGTCCCGTCCGCAGGTCCCGCCGGTACAGGCGCAGATCCTCCAGGGCCTCGCCATCCACGCCGAAGGCCACGGCGTAGCGATCGGGCTGCACCTCATAGACGGCGATGGAGCGGAATCTTCCGGAAAGAGGCACTTGCCGGGCCATGGCCTGCCGGGTTTCCCGCACCGCCCCGCGGCATATCCGAAAGACATGCCGGGAAAATCCCTGTTTGCGCAGCCAGACCAGATGATAGACCAGCACCCGGTCATACAGGCGTTGCCGGAAGACGTAGGCCGCCGCCAGTCCGATCAGAAGCAGCATCGCCGGAAGGGAGACCCACAGGGGCACGGCGGCCAGCTTCGCCGCCAGCCGGTTCACGGCGTCCGCCAGCCGGGACAGCAGCTCCACGGCCTTGCGGTTGGCGGCATCCGTGGCCTCCAGGAAGAAGGTGGCCAGTCTGCCCAGAAAGGCCCAGAAAATGGTGTCCAGATGGCCGAGAAGATCATCCATGACGCGCCCGCTCCCGTGGCGAGAGGCCTTGCCCCGGCCGCGAACGAGCCGGGAAATTTCCTGTCTTTCCGCTACACCTGCCGGCCGTCGGTGGCAAGGTGCGCGGCCGCCGCGGAAAGGGCCAGCCCGAGCAGCCGCGCCGCCGCCGGGTGGCCGCGTCCCTCGGGTCTGATCGCGGCCAGGGTCACTTCGGGCAGGGCGCCGTCGATGTCGCGGAAAACCACGCCCGCGCGTTTCCAGACCCGCACGGAGGCCGGAACCAGGGCCAGGCCCATTCCGGCCGCCACCAGGGACAGGGTCGTGAACTTCGAGGCGGCTTCCTGCACCGTTACGGGGACGGCCCCGGCCTGGGCCAGGGCTGCGGTCATGGCCTCCCGCAGCAGCGGCAGCGCGGCGCGCGGCGGCATGACCATGGCTTGGCCGTCGAGACTGGCCAGGGCGATTCGCCGGGCCCGGGCCAGGGGATGCCCGGCCGGAAGGGCGGCGATATAGGGCTCGCGGGAAATAGCGGTAACGACCGCCCCCGGGATCGGCTGGCCGGCGTAGCGCACAAATCCGATGTCGAGGCGACCGGAAGCCAGGGCGGGTACCTGTTCCCGGGTGGACATCTCCCGAAGGACCAGCGCGACATCCGGGGCGGCGATTCTGAAAGCGGCCAGCGCCGCGGACAAAAAGGCGTCCATGGCCGGATTGACGCAGCCCACCGTCAGTCGCCCGGCCAGCCCCTGGCCGATCCGTCGCACCGTCTCTCCGGCCTTTTCCGCCAGTTCCAACAGCACCCGGGCCTCGTCTTTGAAAGCCTCGCCCGCCGGGGTCAGGGTCACCGACCGGCTGGTCCGGTCGAACAGCCGGGTGCCGAGCGCTTTTTCCAGGGCCTTGATGCGCTGGCTGAGCGGCGGCTGGGCCATGCCGAGCCGCGCCGCCGCCCGGCCGAAATGCAGCTCTTCGGCCACTGCCAGAAAACAGCGGCAATCGCGCAGTTCCATCGATTAATACTATCCTCGTCTTGATCCGATAGCAATGAAGTATTTAACATATCAATTGCCCCCGCCTATGCTGTCGCCAAACACGCAAGGAGGAACCGCCATGGATGATCGGTACCAACGAGGATGGACGGCGCTTCACGCCCTGGCCCCGGACAAGGGGCAAGCCGTTCAGGACGATCTGGCCGACATCGCCCCGGACATGGGACGCTTCGTCGTGGAATTCGGCTATGGCGACATCTTTACCCGGCCGGGGCTGGCTCCGGCGCTACGCCAGACGGCCACCATCGCCGCCCTGACCGCTTTGGGCAACGCCGCGCCGCAACTGGCTTTCCATATCGAGGCCGGTCTGGCCGCCGGGCTTTCGCCGGAGGAGATCATCGAGATTGTCTACGTGGTAACGGTCTTCGCCGGCTTCCCGGCGGGGTTGAACGCCATTGTCTGCGCCCGACAGGTCTTTACCGAAAAGCGGCTTACCGTCAGGCCGCCCAAGGCCCATGCCCCGGACGAGACGGACCGGCGTCGGCGCGGCCTGGCCTCGGTCGCCGTGAGCAGCCGACAAGCCGGCCAGCACGTGCTCGACGCCTTGGCCGACATCGCACCCGACATGGCCGGTTTCATCCTGGATTTTTCCTACGGCGACGTCATTTCCCGCAACGTCCTGTCGCCGGCCCAGAAGGAGATCGCCATGATCGCGGCGGCGGCCGCCCGAGGCACCATGGCCCCGCAACTGGCCGTCCACATCAAGGCGGCCCGGCAGGTCGGCGTCAGCCGGGAACAGGTCGTGGAAACGCTTATCCAACTGGCCGTCTACGCCGGCTTCCCGGCCGCCCTCAATGCCCTGGCCACGGCCCGGACGGCGTTGGAAGAATAAAAGAGGAAGATGCTTCCGGCGGCCGGGGCCGGACGCCCGGCTGGCAGGCGTGATGCCCCCGGACCCCCTCGCCCCAGGCAGGGGGCCCGGGGGGAATGATTCCCCCCGGCGGGTCCAGGGCAGCGCCCTGGCAGGGCATGGGGCAGCGCCCCATCTCTTACGCCTTTCTCGTACGCAGCCAGTGGATGAGTCCGAAGCAGCCGGTGAGCATCATGTCGCCGCCGGGGCTGGGGAAGTCCACGTCGAAGTCCTTGAGGAAGGCCCGCTTGGGCCCGATGACCGAGGTATAGGGGAAGATGCCGGCCTCGGGCGGCAGGTCCAGGGTGAGGCAGCCGTGGCCGCCCCGATCGAAGACCTCCGTGCCGGGGAGGCTGCCCCGGCGGAAGCGGGCGAGGTCGGCCCAGGTTTCCTCGGCGGACAGGATGCCGGTATGGTGTTCGTAGATGCCGTGAATGCGCCGGCGGAAGAGCAGGGCGGCCACGATATGGCTGTTGCCCACATTGACGAGCATGACGCCGGTTTCCCGGGACCGGGCGGCGACGACCGGGTCGGTCAGGGCGCCGAGGATGGCGGCGGCCGCCGTGTCGGCCACCGGTCCGCCGCCGATGGAGGATTGGAGCACGGCCAGCCGGGTCAATTCCTCGGGCGGTGTGGTGTAGACGAGTCCCTCGGGATGGCCGCCGGCCTGGAGCAGGAAGCGTTCCCAGAGGGTGAAGCGGCCGATGCGGCTGCTTTTGCCCGGATGCAGGCCATGGTCCTGGGCGGCGGCCATCACCACATCGGGTTCGGGCAGGCCGGCCGCGGCCAGGAAGGCGCGCCAAAAGCCCGGATCGAAGTCGCTCAGGAAGATGGTGGCATACCCGGCCGGCCGGGTATGCGTGATGACCGCGGCGGTGGTGGCGGCCAGGCGTTCGGGGTCGTCGGTCAGGGCCCAGACGGCGTCGGGATGGAGGGCTATGGGCAGGCCGGCCTTGAGATGGGCCTGGAAGGCCTTGAAAAAGCCGCCGCCCATGTTGCGGCCGGCGAGATATACGGGACGGCCGGCAGCGGTCAGTGCGGCCAGTCGTTTGGCCACCAGGCGGGCCGGTGTCGGCAGGACGAATTTTGGGCAGTTTTCGGCTTCGAGATCGGGCAATGCATAAAAAACATCCTGCGTGCCGGATCCGATGTCCAGGCACAACGCGCGATCAGCCATAGGCGTCTCCTTGTCCATGGGGCAGAAGGCCTTCTACGCCTTCCCGGACGGGGCCTCAACCGGGCTGGTTACGAAAATGGCCTGCGCGGCCGGTGCGAGAGCAAAAATTACCCATGGCCGGGGAACTGCTGCCATGGGCTGGAGAAAACTGGTCAAACGGGAAGAAGGCCGGGGCAAGACGAAACGGCCGGGATGGTCTGGTCCGGCGGCCGGCGGGCCGGGGGGCCACTGCTGGCCACCCGGTTATGGCGCTAAAGGAAACAGCAAATTTCGGTAAATGAAGCGTTCGTACACGGAGCACATCCGCCGGGCCCGATCCTCGGCCACACCGAAATCCATGAGCCGGCAGTACATGTGCACGGGATTCAGCCGATGTTGCAGGTAGTTGCGAAAACGCTTCATAAGGATCACCTCGGGAGGGGGAAACGCCCATACGCTTTTTGACAAGCAAAAAACGTACCTTTCTGGTTGCTCCTTGTTGGTTCCCCGACGGTCGGGGCTTTTACAGCACTTATCGGCTGTTTTGGGGCAAGGCTTAGCCGGGAGGAAACGCGGTGACCGAAAAAAGCCGTCCGGCAGGGCGGCGGGAAACTGGCGTGGCCGGGGCAGTGCCCTTTGGCGTGGGGGCGCGCATCCGGCGGCCAGGGGGCCCGTGTGAAATTCCGCCAAGGCGCCGTGCGCCTCCCTCCCCGGCGGGTGGGGGCCGCGAGAGGGAAAAAAAGACGACCCGCAGGGCGGGTCGTCTCAAAAAGCGAAAGAAAGAATCGGTCTGAAAAACTAGGCGTTGTTCGCCGTCGGCTTGGTCACGGCACCGGAACGCAGGCAGCGGGTGCACACGGTCAGGGTGGTCACTTCGCCGGAGGGCAACTGGGCCCGGACCTTCACCAGATTGGGCGAAAAACGACGCTTCGTCTTGTTGTTCGCGTGGCTGACATTGTTGCCGACCTGGGGCTTCTTGCCGCAACAGTCGCAGATCTTGGCCATGTTCGGTTCCTCCCGAAAATCTCTGATTCGCCCGGGCCGTCTCCGCCCGGAATCAGGACTCCGGCCAAGCGAGGCGACCGCGCGATTTCGCGGTGATGTAAAGAAGGTTGGAGGTACATGGGAACTCCTTGCTTGGCAAGCTTTTTCTTGACAAGGTGACGCGCACAGTCTAGCACTCTTCACTTCGCGAGGAAACCATGTCCGAATTATGGCTCGATATCACTGATATCCCGGCAACTGGCCGGGAATTTTCGTTTTCCGACCCGGCGATATGGACCGGGCCCATTGCGGAATTCGGTATGGCCCATCGTCTGGAAGGCACGGGGGCGCCGTTGGCCGCCACCTTTTCCGTCGCCCCGCAGGGGCGGGGGGTCCTTATTCGGGGCCGGCTCGACGGCGCGATCATGACGCCGTGCGACCGTTGCACCGAGGACACCCGGGTGGTGGTGGACGCCTCCTTCGAATTGTTCGAGGATTTGCCCTTGGAGGGAGCCCAGTCCATGGAACCGGGGCTGTTGCGCCGCCGGGGCAAGGTGGTGGAACTGGACGTGGCCAGCCTTCTGTGGGAACAATTTCTGTTGGCCCTGCCGGCCAAACCCCTGTGCGACGAGAACTGTCCGGGGTTGTGCCCCCGGTGTGGCGCGAATTTGCGGAACGGCCCCTGCGGCTGTTCCGAGGAAGACGGTGACTTCAGATTGGCCGTCTTCAAGACGCTCAAGGCGCCGCGCGGCGCGAATTAGGTGCTGTTTTTGCGGTCCGCGCGTTTGTTCCGAGATGACTTCAACCCCCTTGCGAGGTAATCGCCATGGCTGTCCCAAATAGAAAGATCTCCAAGTCCCGCAAAGGCATGCGCCGTTCCCACGACAAGGTGGCCGTGCCCACCGTCGTGTTGTGCTCCTGCGGCGAGCCCATGCTGCCCCATCGTGTCTGCCCGAGTTGTGGCGCCTACAACGGCCGCCAGATGCTCCGGAAGGACGATGCCGAATAAGATTCCGCGAATCGCCGTGGATGCCATGGGCGGGGATTTCGGTCCCCAGGTGGTTATCCCCGGCGCCGTGCACGCTGCCCGCGCCGGCCGGGCGGCAGTCACCCTCGTCGGCGACGAGGACGTCATCCGGGCGCAGTTGGCCCGGATGGACGTCAAGGGACTGCCGCTTGCCGTCGTCCATGCCTCCCAGGTCGTGGAGATGGAGGAAAAGCCTACCGAGGCCCTGCGCCGCAAGAAGGATTCTTCCATCCAGGTGGCCTGCAATCTGGTCCGCGACGGCGAAGCCGACGGCGTGATTTCCGCCGGTCACTCCGGCGCCACCCTGGCCTGCGCCATGTTCACCATCGGCCGGGCGCCGGGGGTGGACCGGCCGGCCCTGGCCACCTTCATGCCGACCGAGCACGCCCATTGCATCATTATTGATGTCGGGGCCAACGTGGACTGCAAGCCGTTCCACCTGCTGCAGTTCGGCATCATGGCCTCGGTGTTGGCCAAGATCATGCTCGGTCGGGAAAATCCCAAGGTGGCGCTGCTCTCCAACGGCGAGGAGCCGGGCAAGGGCAACCACGCCGTCAAGGAAGCCTTCGAGCTGTTGCAGCAAAGCTCCCTCAATTTCGTGGGCAATATCGAGGGGCGGGATTTGTTTGCCGGCAACGTGGACGTCGTGGTTTGCGACGGCTTCGTCGGCAACGTGGTGGTCAAACAGGCCGAGGGTCTGGCCACCTCTCTCGGCCGGTTGCTCAAGGGTGAAATGCGGCGCGGCTTTTTCGGCAAGATCGGCACCATGTTGGCCTTAAACGCCCTCAAGCGTTTTTCCCGCCTGGTGGATTACGCCGAATACGGCGGCGCGCCGCTTCTGGGCCTGCAGGGCAGTTGCCTTATCTGTCACGGTGCGTCCAGCAGCAAGGCCATGTCCAGCGCCGTCCGCATGGCCGCCCGGTTCGTCGAGATGGAGGCCAATACCCATCTCTCCTCGGCCGTGGCTCAAAATATCGATCTGGTCGGCGATTGCCACCAGGCCGTCAACGAACAACGCTGACCCTTCCCCATCGGAATTCATGAAGAAAAACGCCTACATTCGCGGTCTGGGGTATTATGTTCCCGAGCGTATCCTGACCAACGCCGACTTGGAGCGCATGGTCGAGACCTCGGACGAATGGATCACCACACGGACGGGCATCAAGGAACGCCGTATCGCCGCTCCGGGCGAGGCGACCAGCGATCTGGCTCTCCACGCCTCCAGGGCGGCGCTGGCCGACGCGGGCATGGACGCCGACGAGCTGACCCATATCCTCATCTGCACCCTGACGCCGGATTTCTACTGTCCGCCCGCGGCCTGCCTGGTTGAGGAAAAACTCGGCGTCCGGGGCAAATTCGCCCAGGACATCAACGCGGCCTGTTCGGGCTTCGTCTACGGTCTGGAGACGGCCCGGGCCATGGTCGCGCTCCATCCCGAGGCCAAGGTCCTGCTGTGCGCCGCCGAGGTGTTGAGTTCGCGCACCAACTGGGCCGATCGGCGGACCTGCGTCCTGTTTGGTGACGGCGCCGGCGCGGCGATCCTCACCGGGGAGCCGGGGCCCCAGTCGGCCGAAATCATCGACGCACGTCTGTATAGCGACGGCTCCCTGGGCCACCTGCTGACGGTCAAGGGCGGCGGCTCGGCCGCGCCGATGCGGCTTGGCGACACGGTGGACGAGAATTTTTTCGTGCAGATGGCCGGCCAGGAAGTCTTCAAGAACGCCGTGCGCAACATGGTGGCCGTGTGCGAGGAAGTGCTCGCGGCAAGCGGCGTGACGACGGACGACATCGACCTGCTGATCCCCCACCAGGCCAATTTGCGCATCATTGATGCCGTCACCAAAAAACTGTCGATTCCCGAAGAGCGGTGCATGATTACCATCGACCGCTACGGCAACTCCTCGGCGTCGAGCGTGGGCATCGCCCTGGCCGAGGCCAAGGCCACCGGCCGGGTGAAACCCGGGGCCAAGGTGTTGCTGGCCGTTTTCGGTGGCGGTTTTACCTGGGGCGCTTCGCTGCTCCAGTTTTGAGGCCGGGTCGTCCCCTGGTGCCGCAGGCGAGCCGCGCGGGCCTGAACGGGGACGAACTTTTCTTGGGGACTATCGGGCCGGACGGAAAAACGCATTTGATGTTGCCGGGCGTTTCGGCTACTAGATCGCCTGACCCGGCCTGTCCGGGGAAAGGGCGCCAGCCCGTCCCTTTGAGTATTCGCCATGCGGACCGGGGCCAGCCCCCGGAGCGCGGCAAGGAGCATGACTATGCGTACGGCCCTGGTCACGGGCGGCTCTCGGGGCATCGGCGCGGCCGTGGCCGCGCGACTGGCCCGGGACGGCTTCGACGTCCTTCTCACCTATGTGAGCAGGCCCGAGGCGGCCGCCGCCGTGGTGGAGTCCATTGTCGCCGCCGGCGGATCGGCCCGGGCACTGGCCCTCGACACCGGCGATCCGGTCGCGGTGACCGGCTTTTTCGCCGAGCATGTCAAGGGGACGGATCTGCACGTGCTGGTCAATAACGCCGGCATTACCCGCGACGGTCTGTTCGTACGGATGAAGGACGAGGACTTTGCCGCCGTCATCCGGGTCAACCTGATCGGATCCTTCACGTGCCTGCGGGAGGCCGCCAAAATCATGATGAAGCGCCGCACCGGCCGCGTCATCAATATCGCCTCGGTGGTCGGTCAGGCCGGCAATGCCGGTCAGGCCAACTACGCGGCGGCCAAGGCCGGGCTGATCGGCCTGACCAAGGCCGCGGCCCTGGAACTGGCCCAGCGCAATATCACGGTCAACGCCGTGGCGCCGGGGTTCGTCGAAACCGACATGACCGCCGTGTTGCCCGACGCCGTCAAGGCGTCCCTTGCCGCGCGCATCCCGCTCGGACGCGCCAGCGCCCCGGAGGAGATCGCCGCCGCCGTGAGCTATCTCGCGAGCGACGAAGCCGCCTCCGTCACCGGCCAGGTGCTCGGCATCAACGGCGGCATGTACATGTAGCGTAAAAAAAATACGGCCATTACCTGGAGGGACTTATGTCTGTCGCGGAAAAAGTCAAAGAGATCATTGTGGATCAGCTCGGCGTGGATGCCGGTGACGTCAAGCCCGAAGCCACGTTCGTCGACGATCTGGGTGCGGATTCCCTGGATTTGACCGAACTCATCATGGCCATGGAAGAGGAATTCGGCGTGGAGATTTCCGACGAGGACGCGCAGCAGCTCCAGAAGGTCCAGGACGCCATTTCCTTCATCGAAAAGAAAAAGGGCGAGTAGGCCCACAAACGCCCATCGGAGTCGGGGCGGTGCGCCTATCCCGCCCCCTCTGCGGACGGATGTATTATGACTTTGCATAGGGTAGTCATCACAGGCCTCTCGGCCATCACTCCCATCGGCAACGATCTGGCCACCAGCTGGACGAATCTCGTCGCCGGCGTCTCCGGCGCGGCCCCCATCACCAGATTCGACGCGGCGGCCTACGACACGCGTTTCGCCTGCGAGGTCAAGGACTTCGACGAGAAGGCCTTTGTCTCGGCCAAAGTGGCCAAGCGCATGGACCGTTTCACCCTCTTCGCCATCAGCGCCGCCATGATGCTCATGGAGGACGCGGGCTATAAAGTCGCTCCCGAAGAAGCGGACCGGGTGGCCGTGGTCATCGGCTGCGGTCTGGGCGGCCTCGAAACCCTCGAAGCCACCCATTCCAAGCTCCTGGCCCAGGGGCCGACACGCATATCGCCCTTTTTCATCCCGACCATGATCGCCAACATGGCCGGCGGGCAGGTCTCCATCGCCACGGGGGCCAAGGGCCCCAACCTGTGCACCACCTCGGCCTGCGCCTCGGGCACCCACGCCATCGGCGCCGCCTATACCGACATCAAGCTCGGGCGGACGGTGGCCGCCATCTGCGGCGGTGTCGAATCGACCATCACGCCCCTGGCCGTGGGCGGCTTCAACGCCTTGAAGGCGCTGTCCACCCGCAACGACGATCCGGCCGGGGCCTCGCGCCCCTTTGACGCGACCCGGGACGGCTTCGTCATCGGCGAGGGCTGCGGTCTGGTCCTTTTGGAATCCCTGGAGCACGCCACCGCGCGGGGGGCCCGCATCCTGGCCGAAGTGGTCGGATTCGGCGCTTCGGGCGATGCCTTCCACATGACCGCCCCGCCGGAGGACGGCGAAGGCATGGTGCTCGCCATGCGGGCCGCCATCCGCGAAGCGGGCATGGACCCGTCCGAGGTCGCCCACATCAATGCCCACGGCACCTCCACCTCCTTGAACGACGCCTGCGAGACCAAGGCCATCAAGACCGTTTTGGGCGAACATGCCTCCCAGGTGCCCATCACCTCCAACAAGTCCATGATCGGGCACTGCCTGGGCGCGGGCGGCGGCATCGAGGCGGTCATGAGCATCATGACCATGACGGAGGGGATCATTCCGCCCACCATCAACCTGGACCACCCCGATCCGGTCTGCGACCTGGACTATGTCCCCAAGGTCGCCAGGAAGGTCCGCGTCGGCAACGTCCTCAGCAATTCGTTCGGCTTTGGCGGCACCAACGCCTGCATCCTGTTCAAGGCCTTTGGCGACTAGACGCCGCCCAAGGAGTCGCGGGCCCGACCATGCATCATAACCGGGGGGATGCTCGATCCGAGTCTCCCCCCGAACGTTTTAAAGGGTGATTTCCATGGAAGAACTGCTTATCGCCGATCCGGAAGTCGGGCGGGCCATCTGTCTGGAAATCGAGCGGCAAGTCGGCAAGCTCGAAATGATCGCCTCGGAAAACTTTGTCTCCACCGCCGTGCGCCAGGCCCAGGGCAGCGTGCTGACCCACAAGTACGCCGAAGGCTACCCCGGGAAGCGCTACTACGGCGGTTGCGAATACGTCGATCTGGTCGAAGAACTGGCCCGCAACCGCGTCAAAACCCTGTTCGGGGCCGAGTACGCCAACGTCCAGCCCCATTCCGGCTCCCAGGCCAACATGGCCGTCTATTTCGCCGCCATGCAGCCCGGCGACACCCTTCTCGGCATGGACCTCACCCACGGCGGCCACCTCACCCACGGCTCGCCGGTCAACTTTTCGGGGCGTCTCTACAAGATCGTCTCCTATCACGTCAAAAGGGAAACCGGCACCATCGACTACGAGGAAGTGGAGCGGCTGGCCAGGGAACACAAGCCCAAGGTCATCATGGCCGGGGCCAGCGCCTATCCGCGCGTGATCGATTTCGCGCGTTTCCGGGCCATCGCCGACGAGGTCGGGGCCAAGCTGGTCGTGGACATGGCCCATATCGCCGGCTTGGTGGCCACGGGCTACCATCCGTCGCCGATCCCCTACGCCCACTACACGACCTCGACCACCCACAAGACCCTGCGCGGTCCGCGCGGCGGGCTGATTCTTTCGTCCGAGGAATTCGGAAAGTCGCTGAATTCACAGATTTTCCCCGGAATCCAGGGCGGCCCGCTCATGCATGTCATCGCGGCCAAGGCCGTGGCCTTCGGCGAGGCCTTAAAGCCCGTCTTCAAGACCTATCAGGGGCAGGTCCTCAAGAACTGTCAGACCTTGGCCAAGGGGCTTTTGGCCCACGGCTACGACCTGGTTTCCGGCGGCACCGACAACCACCTCGTCCTGGTCGATCTGACCAATAAGGACGTGACCGGCAAGGACGCGGAACGCGCCCTCGATGTGGCCGGCATCACGGTCAACAAGAACACGGTGCCTTTCGAGACCCGCTCGCCGTTCGTCACCTCGGGCGTACGCATCGGTACGCCGGCGCTGACCACCCGGGGCATGGTCGAACACGATATCGAACGGGTGGTGGACTGGATCGACGCGGCCATTACGGCCAAGGACAACGCGACCAGACTCGAAGAGATCAGGAAGGAAGTGGAAACCTTCGCCAAGGGATTCCCGCTGTTCGCCTGGTAGATCGCCACGTTTTTTGGGCCGGGGGGGGGACGCTCGCTCCTCCCGGCTCCTTCTCCCGCCCAATCCCCGCAAGCCCTCTCGGCGTCCCCCGGAAGGGGATCCCCACGAGTTCCCCCGTTGGCATCCTCTTAATTTCAGCTCGCTAAAATTTGAGACCGCCGCCCGTTGGAAACCCGATACGATTTTAGAGAGTTCCAGGAGGGGGACAGCGGCAGGCCGTCAGGGAAGTGCGCAGCAGTCACAAGAGGGAGTCTCACGACCACATTCCCGGGGCCGGTCCTGTCCGGTGGTCTCCGGTTGTTTTTTCCGCTGCGCGGAAGTCGATGTTTTTTTTGACGCGGAGTGCGGTGCCGCCCCTTCCCTTGGGCGGAGCCTTTTCCGGGCCTTCGGCCCTTGCCGGCATCCGGCCGTCCAGGGGGCGTTTGGCGCTGCGGGGGCTTTTGTCGTTGCCGCCGTCCCCATGCCTTGACGCCGCCCGGTCCCTTGGTTCACTCTCCCCCGGTCCGAGCACATCGGCGCAGTTTTTTCGAGGGAAGGAACGGGTTCGGGGTATCCGCCCCCGAGGCTTCCGTTCCCTTAGGGAGGTTCCGTGATGGACAAGCGCGTTCCGTGGCCCGAGTATTTCATGCGCATCGCCTACCTGGTGGCCGAACGGAGCACCTGCCTGCGACGCAAGGTCGGGGCCGTGGCCGTCAAGGATCGCCGCATCCTGGCCACGGGCTACAACGGTTCTCCGGCCGGTACCGCCCATTGCCTGGACATCGGCTGCCTGCGGGAAAAGATGGGCATCCCTTCGGGCGAACGCCACGAACTGTGCCGGGGCCTCCACGCCGAACAAAACGTCATCATCCAGTGCGCCATCCACGGTGTAGCCATCACCGGCGCGGACATCTACTGCACCACCCAGCCGTGCCTGATCTGCACCAAGATGCTCATCAACTGCCAGATCAACCACATCTATTTCAGCCAGGGCTATCCCGATGCCTTATCGGCCGAAATGATCGCCGAGGCCGGTATCGGCTTCGATCGCCTGGAGGGATCCTATGGGTGCTGAGGCGGCCTTTATGGCCCGGGCGCTGGAACTGGCCGAACGCGGCCGGGGATTCGCCGCGCCGAACCCCCGGGTCGGCGCGGTCCTGGTCCGGGACGGGCGCATCGTGGCCGAGGGCTGGCACACGGTGTACGGCGGCCCTCATGCCGAAGTGGAATGCCTGCGCGACGCCGAGGCCAAGGGGATCGATCCGGCCGGCTGCGACCTCTATGTGAGCCTTGAGCCGTGCAACCACTTCGGCAAGACGCCACCCTGCACCCGGGCCATTCTCGACGCCGGCATCCGGCGCGTCTATATCGGGTGTCCGGACCCCAATCCCGATGTTCTGGGCGGCGGGGCGGCCTTTTTGCGCCAGCATGGCCTGGAAGTGGTCATGGGCGTCATGGAAAGGGAATGCCGCGACGCCAATGCCGATTTCGCCGTCTGGAAGACAGGCGGCCGGCCCTTCGTGACGGTCAAGCTGGCCATGACCCTGGATGGGCGCATCGCTACCCGGACCGGCGACGCCCGCTGGATCAGCGGCGAGGCCTCCCGTCGGCGGGTCCACGAAATGCGGGCCTGCGTCCAGGCCGTGCTGGTCGGCGGGGGCACCTTTCGCGCCGACAATCCCGCGCTTACCCATCGGTTGGCGGAGGGGCCCCTGGCGGCGAGTCCCCAGCCCCTGGCCGTGGTGCTCACCCGGCGGCTGCCCGATCCGGACGCGCCGTTCACCTTGCTGCGCGAGCGGCCCGAACAGCTCGTCTTCCTGACCGACGCGGCGGCCGAGGCGTCCGAGACCGCCGCGGCCCTGGCCGAACGCGGCGTGCGGGTCTGGGGGCTTCCGGAACTGGACGGCATCCTCGACCTGGGCAGGGGACTCGCCCGGTTGCGCGAGGAAGCGCATGTCTACAGCGTGCTGTGCGAAGGCGGCGGCGGGCTGGCCGGTTCCCTGCTGGGCTATGGGCTGATGGACGAACTGGTGGTTTTTTGCGCGCCCAAGCTGCTGGCCGATGCCCGGGGTATCCCGGCCTTTTCGGGCCTGACCGTTGCGCATATGCAGGATGCGGTCAAACTGCGCTTTTATTCCGTCACCCCCGTGGGCGAGGACCTCATGATCGTGGTGCGGCCCGATAACGCGGTGCCGCCGGCCGCGAAGACGGCCTAACGCAGCCAGTGCAGTCCGGCCAGGATGGCGCCCGCGTAGATGCCGGCCAGCACGTCGTCGATCATGACGCCGTAGCCGCCCTCTAGCCAGCCTTCCGAGGCGTGGATGGGCGGCAGTTTGGTGATGTCGAACAGGCGGAACAGGGCGAAGCCGGCTGCCAGTTCCAGAAGGTCGGGCGCGGCGAGGGGGAGCAGGGTGAGCCATTGCCCCAGCACCTCGTCGATGACCACCTGGCCGGGATCCTTTTTCCCGAGCAGCTGTTCGGCCCGGCCGGCGGCCATCGCGCCGCAGAAAAAAAGGATCGTCAGAAGCATCACCCGTCCGAGCGGCGACAGGGGAAGGAACAGGATCGGTGCGGCAACAACGGCGGCGGCGGATCCAAAGGTGCCCGGCGCGACGGGGATACGCCCGATGGGCCCGAGGGTCGCCAGGGCAAGCCAGAACGCATCGACCGAATTCATGACACCTCCCGTTGCTGCCGGGGCGGACTCCGGCCTGATCCCGACGGAACCGGGGCATAATGGGCCACATCCTCCCGGGTTTCAAGCCGGCCGGCCTTGAATTCGGGGGCGAAGTGTGGGACAGAGAACGGGCGAGGCGCTCCGTACGCCAAAAACCGATAAGGATGGACCGGATGCTCAGTCTGCGTTATGCCGTGATACTGTTCGTCTGCTATTTTCTGTTTTTCCTCCTCTATTACCGGTTCTATTTTCGACCGAGAATCTATCTGCTGCTTTTCTCCGACCGCGCCTACCTGGATTATTACATCGACAGATTGCCCCATATGCGGGATCGCTCCGATGAGCGGCAGGGGATGGCTTCTTTTCTGCAAGATAAACGGCGGGGCTTTGTGAGCGCTGTGCGCCGCCTTGTTTTGGCCAGCGCGGTTGTGTACCTCGTTTTGCTGTATCTGGGAGTCACTGCCTGATGGCCGGTCAGGAACGGGACGCGACGCTGGCCCGGCAGGTCGTCGAGGCTGTGCGGCAAATCGCCGTCCATTACGGACTATGGCTGGCCGAAACGGCGCATCAGCTCGGTCCCGAAGCGGCCGTGGCCCTGGAAAGTCAGGCCGGCGACGCCTTTTTTCCCCTGCTGGCCAAACGCCTGGAACGGGCTCTTGGCCTGGACCGGCACGTGTCCGACCTGGTGGCCGGACTCGGTGCCGAGCGCCTGGAAGCACTGCTCAAGGCGCTGTCCGTGTCGTGGTTGGCCGCGGACGGCGTGTGGTTCCGCAAGGTCGAGGACAGCCGCGGCATGCACGACGCCAAGCGCATCAATGATACCTGCTGGTCCCGGCTGGGACGCTACGAGGGTGTCCGGGCCAAGGCCGGGCTCGGCCTGCCCGAGGCCGGCGGCCTGCCGGCCCTGCGCGCGGCCCTGGCCGCCCGGCTGGTCGCCCACGTCAATACCTGGGAATTCGTCGAGGAAACGCCCGATTCCTTCGTCTACCGCATTCTGTCCTGCCGGGTGCAGTCCTCCCGGGCGCGCCAGGGACTGCCACCCTATCCCTGCCAATCCGGCGGTTCGGTCGAATACGCCGCCTTCGCCGCCGGCGTCGATCCGGCCATCCGTGTGACCTGCCTGTCCTGCCCGCCCGAAAGCACCCAGCCCGATTGCGCCTGCGCCTGGCGCTTCTCCGTGTAGGAAACGACGAAGATGCCCTGACCAGGGCGCTGCCCTGGACCCGCCGGGGGGAATCATTCCCCCCGGTCCCCCTGTCCCGGTACGAGGGGTCCGGGGGCATCATGCCCCCGGCCGCCGAGGCGTCTTCGGTTTTGGCCGCCGGAGACCTCTTTATTCTTTGCTGATGCCGAGCTTGCGCAGTCTGGAGTCGAAGGTGGAGCGGTTGACGCCGGCCTGTTTGGCGGCCTTGGTCACGTTCCACTTGTATTTTTCCAGCAGGGCCAGGGCGTAGTTTTTTTCCAGCTCTTCCCAGCCGTAGTCGGCCAAGGCGGGAGGGGTCTGGTCGGGTGCGGGCGTATCCGTGGTCTTCGGGGGGTGGGCATCGGCGGTTTCGGGAGGAGCGGGGATATCGTCGGCCTCGATGACCTGTCCCGGAGCCGTGGCCAACAGGTAGCGCACGAGGTTTTCCATCTCCCGGACGTTGCCCCGAAAGGGGCGTTCGCGCAGGGTGCGGCTGGCGGCCGGGGAAAGGGTCTTCGGCGGCATGCACAGCCGGGCGGCGTCGCGCTTGAGGAAATAGTCGAGCAGTTCGGGAATGTCCCCGGTGCGTTCGCGCAGGGGGGGAAGGCGCAGGGGCAGGACGTTTAAGCGGTAAAAGAGATCTTCGCGAAAGGTGCCGTCGGCAATGGCCTGGCCGAGGTCGCGGTTGGTGGCGGAGATGATCCGCACGTCCACGGTCCGGGTTTCGGTGCCGCCGAGCGGTTTGACTTCGTTTTCCTGAAGCACGCGAAGGAGCCTGGCCTGCAGGGCAAGCGGCATGTCGCCGATCTCGTCGAGAAAGACCGTGCCGCCGTTTCCGGCCTCGAACAGGCCGATCTTGTCCCGGTCGGCGCCGGTAAAGGCGCCCTTTCGGTAGCCGAAGAGTTCCGATTCCAGGAGCGTGTCCGGGATGGCCGAGACGTTTTGGACAAGAAACGGACCGTTTTTCCGGGCGCTTAAGCGGTGGATTTCCCGGGCGAACAGTTCCTTGCCGGTACCGGATTCACCGGTCAGGCAGACGGGAAAGTCCGTGCGGGCGTAGTTTCTGGCGGTGTCCAGGGCGGCCTGGAAGGCGGCGCTTTTGCCGATGAGCGGGGTGTGGCCCTTGATTTCGCTTAAGAGCTTCTTGAGGTGTTGGGTTTCCTTTTTCTGGTCGGCGAAGGCCAGGGCGTTGCCCAGGGCGATGGAGCCGATGGCCACGAATTCTTCCAGCAGTTCGAGGTATTCCCGGGTCAGGTTGAGCCGGCTGCCGCCGTGGGCGGTGTCGATGATTTCCACCGCGCCGTAGACGGTACCGTTTTTGAGCACCAGCGGGTAGCACAGGATGAGGGTGGACTTGATATCGAGGTCCGACTCGGCTTCCTTGAAATGACGTTTGTCCTTGCCCGGTTCGGCGATGGTCATTTCGCCGTGTTCGATGACCCAGCCGACGACGCTCGGCCTATCCAGGGCCAGAACGAGATCCCTGATACGTTCGCTCTGCGGCCCCATGGCCTCGATGCAGTGATAGCCGTCCGGGCGTTTGATCCAAAGCGAGCCACGGTCCACGTTCTGGAATTCCATCAGGGATTCCAGAAAGCGGTGCTGCAGTTTTTCGGTTTCGAGCTCCTCGAACAGGGCTTTGGGAAAGTCCGGAATATGAGGCACCATGCTTCTTCCAGCGGGATCGGCGGTTATCGGGTGGCAAACGTCTCGAAAAGCAGAAGTGATCCGCAGCCGTACCATGCCGCAAATCCGGCTTTCCGGCAAGAAGCGGGCCGCCGCGCGGAGGAGGTACGCGGCGGCCGCAGGCTAGTGGGTGGCCTGGCTCAGTTCCCGGATGCGCCAGGAATCCTCGGGAATTTCCAGATACAGGTCGTCCTCGGGCAGGGGAATGACGCACAGCAGGACGCCCGTGGACTCGACCCAGTACATTTGAGCGCTTAAGCCGTGCATGATGTCTGCGTAGCGCATGCCGGTCTGGGCGGCCACTTCCTTCATGGCCTTGCGCATGGTGGAAAGGGCGCCGTGGCCGATTTCCACTTCGAGAACGGAGACATGACGGATGAAGCCGTGTTCGGACAACTCGGGAGGGGCGGACTTGCGCAGGGTCAATGATTCTTCCATGGCGACCTCCTTTCTTGTTTTTTTCCCCATGGCATGGGGACCCGTCACGCTAACTTAAAGGAATAAGCAATTTTCGTGCAATGTACATCCTTTCTTTGTGACAACCGCGCCAATTCTATTAACCTATTGATTTTAAATACTATCATTTGCGTCCGCCGCCTTGCCGCATCCATGATCCCGGGGCGATCGGGGATTGTCCTGCAAAAAAGAAGACTCAGGCGACAAAAATGTCGTCCCAATTTGCCCCAGGCGGGGAATCCGGCATCGGCCGTCAGGCGCCGAGGGGGGGGCGGTCCGGGAGGTGGGCCAGCAGGGCGTCCCAGGTGGCGTAGCGGCGCAGGGCCGCCAGCACTTCGGGCAGCGGGTCCGCCAGGATGCCGGGAAGCATGGCTTCGCCGGGGTGACGGACGGGAAAGGCCAGATATTCGCGGGGCGGATCAAACCGGGCGTCCACTCCGGGCTTGTTGCCCCGGGGATCGAGCCGATACCAGCCGACATCCGCCAGATGGACGGCGGCCAGGCCATGCAGGCAATAGCGGTTCGTGTCATGTTCGGGATCGAGCCGCAGGCGTTGATAGCACAGGCCGGCCGGAAGACCGTTCGCCCGCAGCAGGGCCACGAGCAGATGCGCCTTGGCGAAGCAAAAGCCGGTGCCGTGGGCCAAGACCTCGGAGGCGGCGCAGGTGACGGGATTTTGTCGAAAATCCACGCTGTGGTGGATGGTATCCCGGACGAACCGGAAGCAGGCCAAAGTGACGGCCGTCTCCGTGGCCAGGCCGGCGACCAGGGACTGGGCTTTGGCCGCGACCAGGGGATGCCCGTAGTCGATGACGTCGCTTGCAACCAGATAGGGAGCCAGGGCAGGGGATACGTTCATGGCGGTGAGGCTCCTTTGGGTGTCGTGCCGGTCCGGGCGGACCGGCACAGCTCGGTATAGCAGGTCGGACACTCGGTGGCGAGTCCGAGCCGGGCGGCATAGTCCCGGATGACGGGCAGGGCGGCCAGCCCCGCCTCCCGGTCGGCGGCCGGATGTTCGATCTCGACGAAGGTTTCCGGGGAAAAGTCCACGTTGACCACGGTGATGGTGAGGGCGAGGCCCTGGGAGACATCCCGGAACAGGCGGCACTGCTTGGTGAAGGCCACACGCCGCACGAAGCCGAGGTTTTGAAGGATCTCCGCCATGACGGCGCCGTCGTCCACGCTGGTTTCCCATTCCTCCTTGGACTGACTGGCCTGGTCGAAGGGCGGGAGCTTGCCGGTGAGCAGCGTCCGGCCACCTGTCCGGCGCAGGCGCAGTTCCCGGCCCGCAGCGTAAAACGACCCGTCCGGTCTGTCGAAATAGACGTCCGCATACTCGGCGCTGCCCAGGTATTCTCCGGGCGGGACCACAGGGCCGGCGGTGCTATATTTGATTTCGGCTTCGAACATGGCACTGGGCCCGACTGACCGGAGGGGTGTCTCCCGGACGGTGTTCGACCATAATAGGCTCATGTTACTGGCAATTTTCAGAACGTGCAACCGGTGCCGCAAAGAGAGCGTTGCGCTTCCATGAACGGCCGGCGTCCTGGAACTGTTGCACCCGCTTCGCCACTGCTGCGGTGGCGTTTCGGGACGTGGCGGACCGGAGCTTCACTTGTGCCCCCGGCCAGGGAACCGTTGTGGCGGACCCTCCACCGGGAGAGGCCTTCCCTTTTTCTTCAGCGGAAGCTCTTTTCGGACGCCATGGCAACGCCGTTTGGCGGTACCACCGTTCCTGCTCTGTGTCTTTTCGGGAAGAACGCGTTGGCGCATGGAGAGGGTTGACAGGGGAATCATATTTGGCTATTTTACCAAATAGAAAATATCTGAGGGCACCCGCGAATGCCCGGGAGATCGCCCGGAAGGCGTTGTTGTCCGGCGAGGGTCGGGGCAAGGGCGGTGTCCGTCTGGCAAAGGGCGGACGGAAACGGAGGGCGTCAGGCCTTCGCAACGTTGCGCTCAAAGGAACGTGTCATGGCTCAGTCGAAAACTTCCGGATGTTGTTGTTCCAGTGCGTTGCAGCTTGTTTTTTCCTGTTCCGGCGCGGCTGATGTGGGAGAGCTGGCCGACCGGGCCGCCAGGAAGCTTACCGCCGATGGTGTGGCCAAAATGTTTTGCCTGGCCGGTATCGGCGGCCGGGTGAGCGGCATCGTCAAAAGTACCGAAGCGGCGAGCAAGGTGGTGGCCGTGGACGGCTGTCCCCTGGACTGTGCCCGCAAAACCCTGGAAGAGGCCGGATTTTCCCATTTCGACCACGTGCGCCTGTCCGATCTGGGGTTGGTCAAGGGCGAAAGCCCGGTAACCGAAGCCCAGGTGGCGACCGTGGTCCGGGCCGTGGCGCCGTATTTCGCCGAGCGGTCCTGATGGCCTTTTCGGCTGTCCGGAATCCGGCCGGCCGGGAAGCGCGCGACGGGCAGCCGAAACAGGTCCTGGCGTGAGGGTTGGCGGCAAGGAGAGAAGACAATGAAACCGCTTGTCAGTAAGTCGTGTTGCGGGACGCCGGATGCGCCGACGCCGGCGCCTTTGGGACGGAGCGCGGATGGCCGGCTCGTGCGGGCCCTGCTGCCGCTGCTGCCGGGGTTGGTCGTGTGGTGGCTGGTGTACGGGCTTTTACCGGACGTTTCCCGGCTGCTCACCCATAACGTGTTCGGTCTGGCCAGAGGCACCCATCTCGGTGAAGCAGTGGAGTTCTTCCTCTACGACACGCCCAAGGTCCTTATGCTGCTGGTCCTGGTGGTGTTCGGCGTGGGCATCGTCCGAACGTTTTTTACGGCCGAGCGCACTCGCCGTATTCTGGCCGGCCGGCGGGAAGCCATCGGCAATGTCCTGGCCGCCCTGCTTGGCATCGTAACGCCCTTTTGCTCCTGCTCGGCCGTGCCGCTTTTCATCGGGTTCGTCACGGCCGGCGTGCCCATGGGCGTCACCTTCTCCTTTCTCATCTCCGCGCCCATGGTCAATGAAATCGCCCTGGTCCTGCTCTATGGCCTGCTCGGCTGGAAGGTCGCCGCCCTGTACCTGGGGACGGGGCTGGCGGTGGCCATGGTCTCGGGCTGGGTGCTCGGCCGGCTCAATCTGGAACCCTATGTCGAGGATTGGGTCAGGGAGATTCGGACCGATCCGTCCGTTTTGTCGCCGGACGACCAGACGTGGCCCGACCGCATCGAGACCGGCTGGCGGGCCGTTCGGGACATCATGGGCCGGGTCTGGCTGTACGTGGTGATCGGTATCGCCGTGGGCGCGGGCATTCACGGCTACGTGCCCGAGGGCTTCCTGGCTTCGATCATGGGCAAGGGCGCCTGGTGGTCGGTGCCGGCGGCCGTGGTCATCGGCATCCCCATGTATTCCAACGCGGCGGGCATTGTGCCGGTGGTGGAGGCGCTCCTTGGCAAGGGTGCGGCCCTGGGCACGGTGCTGGCCTTCATGATGGCGGTCATCGCCTTGTCGCTGCCCGAGACGATTCTGTTGCGCAAGGTCCTGAAGCCCCGGTTGATCGCGGTTTTTATCGGCGTGGTCGGCGGCGGTATCCTGCTCGTGGGCTATCTTTTCAACGCGCTGTTCTAGCGGCGGAGACGATCGAACACCGGGGGAAGACATGCGACGTGTTTTTTTAGTGGTGCTGCTGGCCGGGCTGGTATTTCCGACAGGCGCCTTGGCCGAGGCCGTTCCCGAGGTTCCGGCCAAGGGCCTGGTGACGTTGGTGGATATCGGCGCCAAGGCGTGTATTCCATGCAAGATGATGCTGCCGGTTTTGGCGTCCACGGAAAACGCCTACCGGGGGCGGGTTGCCGTCATCTTCATCGATGTGTGGGAGCACCGGGAGCAGGGCGAGCGCTTCGGCGTGCGCCTCATCCCGACCCAGATCTTTTTCGATAAGACCGGCACCGAGGTCTACCGCCACGAAGGATTCCTGGACAAGGACGCCATTACCGCCAAATTGGACCGGCTTCTGGCCGAATAAGTCCCGACCGCCCGGGCCGTCCCAGGGGAACTGCCGTGTTTGCATCCTTCCTCGGGGGGATCGTCGCCTGGATGGCGGGGAGCTTGGCCTTGGCCGTCGCGGGCTGTTTCCTTTGGGGGCTGGTGAGCGTCCTGTTGAGCCCCTGCCATCTGGCCTCCATTCCGCTGCTTGTTGCGTCTGTCGCCGGCCAGGGGCGTCTCGTCGAGGGACGGGAAGCGGCGGGCTATACCGTGGTCTATTGCGCCGGGCTTTTTACCGCCATTGCCGTGATCGGTGTCCTTTGCGCCCTGCTTGGTCGGATGCTCGGCGATGTCGGGCCGTACGTCCCGATTCTGGTCGGCCTGGTGCTGCTTCTGGTGGCCGTGGACATGCTTTGGGGGGGCCACGGCTTTGCGTCCGGCGGGCTGCCCGCGCGGCTCCATGTCCGGGGCCTGACCGGGGCCTTGGTGCTCGGCCTGGCGTACGGAGTCCTGTCCGGATCCTGCACGTTTGGCTTCATCGCGCCCATCCTGGCCCTTATCACCGTCCAGGCGACCGTTGCCGCCGGGTTGCTCCTGATCGTCGCCTTTGCCGTCGGCCATTGCCTGCCCATTCTGGCGGCCGCAAGCTCCACGGCTCTTTTGGGACGGTGGCTGGAACGGGGAATCCTGCGCCGGGGCAGCGTCTGGTTTCGGAGAGGCGCCGGGCTGCTCATCGGCCTGATGGGCCTTTACTGGCTGGCCAAGCCCTTTTGGCGGCCGTGAGCCTGGCTCTCAGATGACGTATTGCGGGGCCCGGCTGGCCAGAAGTCGCTGCTCCCGGTCCACCAGATCCCGCAGCGTCTTGGTGTCGTAGACCTGCTCCAAGGCCGTGCGGGCCTCGTCCCACAGGCTTAAAAACACGCAGCCGCCCTTGAGGTCGCACTGGCCGCCGGGCTTATTGAGCTGGCAGTCCACCGGATTGATCGGCCCGTCGATGAAGCGGATGATCTCGCCCACGGTGATCCGCTCGGCCGGACGGCTGAGGAAAAAACCGCCTTCCTTGCCCCGTTGGGAATCCACGAATCCCCCCTGGCGCAACTGATGGAGGATCACCTCCAGAAAGCGTTTGGGAATGGCCTGGCTGGAGGCGATGTCCGCCGACCGGACCACGCCTTCCTTTTGGCGTTTGGCCAGTTCGAAAAGCGCCCGCAGGGCGTATTGGCATTTCTGGGTGACCCACATTCGCGTTTCTCCTCGCCGTGGTCGCAAGCGCCGGCTGCCACGCAAAAGAACCTACTCCAGCCGCCTCGTTTTTTCAAAACAATCCCGTCGGGGCGTTTTGGCCTGCGCCGCCGATCGTCGACATTTTCCCGGGCCGGCGCTTTTTCCCCGGGAAATCATGACAAACCGTTGCGCAACATGATAGAGCCTAGACCAATAGCGCTTTCTGAAGATCCCCGTTTTCCCGGCCGCCGACCCGATTCCCGGCCCTTGGGGCGATGGTCCCGACGGACCGACGGGCTTGGCCGAGGGGCTGACGCGACAGGTTTTCTTGGCAATCCGGTGGGGCGGAGGGCGGGCGCGCGCCTCCGGTTCCGCCGCGAACGGGAGGAAATCGATGTCGAAAACCCTGCAATTGACGCTGGCCGCGCTGCTTGCGGTCGGCGTCGGCCTGTTTTTGGCCCTGGGGCCGCCGCAGCTTTTGGCCAAGTCCGAACATCCCGATTTCTGCGCCTCCTGCCACGTCATGGAGGCCGCCTACGAGGCCTGGTTCCACCAGGGCGCCCATCGGCGCCAGGCCTGCGTGGAATGCCATCTGCCGGGCGACAACCTGGCCGCCCACTACATCTGGAAGTCCATCGACGGGATGAAGGACCTGCTGGTGTTCCACTCCGGCCGGGTGCCCGACGACATCCGGATTTCCGAGCATGGCCAGGAGGTGGTGCGGGCCAACTGTGTGCGCTGCCACGCGACCGTGGTTTCGATGATCGACCACGGCCGGCCGTGCTGGGATTGCCATCGCCGCATCACCCATGCCCGGACCGGCGCCATCGAAACCCGCTAAAACGGCACCCAAGCGAGAGAGAAGAGAGGGAGAGCAATGCGAGGCCAAACTATCGTCAACATCGCTGTGGTCGTGGGAATTGCCGCCTTTTTGTTCGTGCCCTACGCCTGTTCGCCGCCCAAACCCGAGCCGGTCAAAACCGTAACCATCCCGGATGGCGAAATCGACCCGGCCGTCTGGGGCAAGGTCTATCCGGAAGAATACGAACTCTGGAAAAAGACCGAGGAGCCGGAGCCGGCCGGCAAGAGCAAGTACAAACGCGGCTTCGACGCCGACGGCATCACCTACGACAAGCTGGCCGAATTTCCCTACATGGCCTTGCTCTTTAACGGCTGGGGCTTCGGCGTCGAATACAACGAACCCCAGGGACACGCCCACATGATCCGCGACCAGGTCGCCATCGACGCCTCCCGCCTCAAGTCCGGTGGCGTCTGTCTGACCTGCAAGACGCCTTATGCGCCGCTTTTGGAAAAGGAACTCGGCGAGGCCTATTACAAGACGCCTTTCAAGGAAGTGCTGGGCCGCATCCCGGAGAAATTCCGCGATCTCGGCGTGGCCTGCATCGACTGCCACGACAACAAGGACATGTCGCTTAAGGTCTCGCGAAGCTTCTCCCTGGTGCCGGCCCTGGCTTCCATGGGGGTCGACTGGAAAAAGCTCACCCGGCAGGACATGCGCTCCGTGGTCTGCGCCCAGTGCCACGTGACCTATAATATCCGCAAAAACGCCCAGATGCAGTCCGTGGGCATCCTGTTCCCCTGGCAGGGGAGCAAGTGGGGCGGCATCACCATCGAGAACATCATCAAGAAAATCCGTTCCGACGATGCGCTCAAGGAATGGAAGCAGACGGTCACCGGTTTCAAGCTGGGGTATATCCGCCATCCCGAATTCGAGATGTTCTCCAACAACAGTGTCCATTGGAAAGCCGGCGTCGCCTGCGCCGACTGCCATATGCCCTATACCCGCATCGGCCTGCACAAGGTCTCGGACCATCGGGTCATGAGTCCGCTTAAAAACGATATGAAGGCCTGTATGCAGTGCCATACCGAAACGGCCGCCTGGCTCAAGGATCAGGTCATCGCCATTCAGGATCGTACCGCTTCCCTGGCCATCCGGGCCGGCTACGCCACCGCCACCACGGCCAAGCTGTTCGAGGCCGTGCATACGCTGCGGGATGCCGGCAAGTCCTTCGATCAGGCCCTCTACGACAAGGCCAAGGAGTATTACGAAGAGGCCTTTTACCGCAGCCTGTTCGTCGGCGCCGAAAATTCCATGGGTTTTCACAATCCCACCGAAGCCATGCGTATCCTGGGCGATTCCATTGCGTTCGCCGTCAAGGCCGAAGGCTATCTGCGGCAGATCCTGACCAAGGCCGGCGTCGATGTGCCGGCCCGGGTCGATCTGGAATTGGCCAAGTATCTGGACAACCGCGGTTCGAAAAAACTGCGAGACAAGCCCGAACAGGAATTCAAGGATCCTCTGGGCGTGCAACACATGTTCTGACGGGGGCGGGTGCTCCGGCGGCCGGGGACATTTTTCACCCTTCGGCCGCGTGCGGGAGCCGGCGTTTTATTTATCACGTTGCCTTGGTGCGAGGGGTCCGGGGGCATCATGCCCCCGGCCGCCGGAGGCATCTTTTTACGCCAAGGTCACGGCATCGCCCGGCTTGACGGGACCGCCGGTCAGCACCTTGGCGAAGACGCCTTCCTTGGGCATGACGCAGGTGCCGACGGCCTGCATGATGGCGCAGGAGTGGCCGTGGCACTCCTTGCCGATCTGGGTGACTTCCAAAAGGGCGGAGTCCCCCACCCGGATGCGGTCGCCCGGGGCGAGGTGCAGGTCGTTTAAGCCCTGGACGGTCAGGTTTTCGGCAAAATCGCCGGGAACGATGGTCGCGAGCTTCTCGCGCATACGCTCTACGCCTTCCAGGGCCAAAAGGCTCACTTGCCGCCCGGAGCCGGCGTGGGCGTCGTTTTCCACGCCGAAATCTTCCCGCAGGGTGACGGCCGGCACCGCCTGTTTTCGTTCGCCTTTGCGCTTGCTGATACAGACCGAATGAATGGTGGCCATGACACCCCCCGGGCTTCGCCCTTGCTCCCCCGCGTCACGCTGCTGCGGAAGCGCGGGCAACGGTTGTTACGTTAATAAAATCGATCAATATAGTGATAATTTAATGACGCGGAGGCGGGGTTGTCAAGCGGGAGAGAACCGAGCTGGTCGGAAATCGTCCGGTGGACGCGGAAGGCTGCGGATTGACACCGGCGACCGGACCATGTTTTAGTAGAAATATTAGATTGATACAGCAATCCAGCCCGGTTCCGCCGGACTGGCCGCAGGGGAAGGGGCCATGAGCAATCTGACGCATGACAATGCACTTTGGACCAAGGCGGCCGGCGTGGACCGGGCGCTTGCCGTCTTGCGGGCGGGGCGGCCGGTGGTGGCGGCCACGGCGGTGACCCGGGACGGGAACGACTACCGATTGTTGCTGACGGCGGACGGCAGCGTCATCGACGGGGCCGAGCAGGGGCTTCTGGAAAAGCGGGCGGCGGCCGGCCTGGATGCCGGTCCCTTGCCGGTTTTTTTCGATGCGTCGCCGCTCGGGGAGCTGACGGGCGATGCCGCGGACGTTTACGGGTGCATCGACGCGCTGTTTCTGGATCGCCTGGAGCCGGAGAGCCTGCCCCTTTGGGAGGCCCTGGGACAGGCCTTGGCCCTCGGCCAGCCGGGCCTTGTCATTTCCCGGCTTGGCGGGAACGGGCAGGCCCCCGGACGCGCCTTGCTGCTGGCGGATGGCCGACGCCTGGGCGATGGGTTGCCGGAGGCCGTCCTGGCCGAGGCGGCGCGTCGGGAACCGGAGCTGGCCGGACTGACGGTCCTGGATGCGGCCGGGGCCCGTTATGTCCTCGATCCCTACCGGCCCCTGCCGCCGCTTTATCTGCTCGGCGCCGGCCTGGTCTCCCGGCTGACGGCGGAACTCGCGCGCATGGCCGGATGTCGCACCGTGGTCATGGACGTCGATCCGGCCTTTGCCAACCGGGAGCGCTTTCCCGGCGCCGCCGAGGTGCTGGTGGTGCCGGAATTGGCCGACTGTTTCGCGGGACGGACCGTGGACGGCGATGCCTCGGTGGTGATCGCCACCCGGGGCCATGTCTATGACATCCCGGCCCTGGCGCAAACGCTGCAGACGGCGGCGGGATATGTGGGGCTCATGGCCTGCAAGGCCGACGGCCGGGCCCGGCTGGAGACGCTGCGCCGGCAGGGCGTGGCCGAGGAGGATCTGGCCCGCGTCCATACGCCCATCGGCCTGCCCCTCGGCGGCAAGGCGCCTGGGGAAATCGCCATGAGCATCATGGCCGAGGTCATCCGGTCCCGGAGCGCCCGGCGACGGTAGGATGCGCCTTCGACGGCCGGGCGAGGCGCCGCCTCTCCCGGACCCTCACCGCCAGGGCGCTGCCCTGGACCTGCCGGGGGAATCATTCCCCCCCGGTCCCCCTTACCCATTTGCCTTCGGTGCGAGGGGCCCGGGGGCATCATGCCCCCGGCCGCCGGAGGTATCTTCTCTTCCGGCGGCCGGGCCGAGCACCTGGAGGATGGTTTTTTCCAGCTCCTCCAAGTCCACGGGTTTGCCCACGTAGCCGTCCATGCCGGCGTCGAGGAATTTTTCCCGATCGCCGGCCATGGCGTAGGCGGTCATGGCAATGATGGGGGTGCCCGCCTTCTCCTGGAGATCCGGCCGGGTTCGAATGGCCCTGGTGGCCTCCACGCCGTCCATCACCGGCATCTGGATGTCCATCAAAATGCAGTCGTAATTTCGTTCGGCCAGCAGGGTCAGCGCCCGCCTGCCGTTTTCAGCCACGTCCACGCGATGGCCGGCCTTTTCCAGCATGCGGCGGAACGAGAGCATACTGACGGCATCGTCTTCAGCCAGGAGGAGGTGCAGGCCGGCGTCGGTCGGTTTGGTCCCAGCCGCCACGGTGGGCTGGGCCAGCGGTTGGGCGGTGCTTTGCAGCGGCAGGGAGACGTACATGGTCGTCCCCTGGCCCTCCGTACTCTCCACCGCCAGTTCTCCGGCCATGAGGCGGACCAGCCGGCGTACGATGGAAAGGCCGAGGCCAGCCCCGCCGAAGCGACGCACATAGCTGCCTTCCACCTGGCTAAACGGCTCGAAAATAGCGCTTTGCTGGGTGTCCGGGATGCCGATGCCGGTATCGGTCACCACGATGAGCAGCCGCGGGCCGGTGCCATGATCGGTGGCGGTCGGCCCCATGAAAACCGTTACCGAGCCGTAATCCGTGAATTTCACCGCGTTGCCGACCAGATTGAACAGGATCTGGCGCAGGCGCGCCTCGTCGGCATGGATGGTGGCGGGCAGGGCCGGGTCGAGCGTAAAGGACAGCTCCAGTCCCTTTTCCCTGGCCGGAATGGCGAACAGATCCATGACGGCGTCGCGCAGGTCGGCCGTGGCGCAATCCGCTGCCCGGATGGTCAGCCGACCGGATTCGACCATGGACAGGTCGAGGATGTCCGAGAGCAGGCGCGTCAGGCGTTTGGATGAGATGACGGCGTTGTCCACGTAGTCCGATTGTTCGGCGTCGAGATCGGTGGTGAGCATGAGTTGGAGCATGCCCAGGATGCCGTTTAAAGGTGTTCGGATTTCATGGCTCATGTTGGCCAGGAATTCGGTTTTGGCCCGGTTGGCCGACTCGGCCGCCTGCTTGGCCTCGAGCAGGCGCCGCTCGGCCCGCAGGCGTTCGATGATCTGGGCGCAGGCCCCGAGCAGCGGCCGGATGTGGGCGATCACGGCGGCATCATAGCCGCCTTCCCGGTTGGCCACGCCGATGGAGCCCACGCACTCCCGGCCATGGAAAAGGGGAATGCCCAGAAAGGTGGTCAAGGGAGGATGTCCGGCCGGCAGTCGGCCGGAACTGCGTACGTCATGGCTCGGGTCGGAAGAGATGACCGGCTCCTTGCTGGCGATGGCTGCGGCATTGAGGCCGTCCATGGCGTAGAATGTCATGCCTTGGGGGGCATTGGCCTGGTAGAAGGCCCGGGTGGTCTCGTCCCAGGAGATGTCGGAGATGGCCAGGCATTGCTGGTAGGAGCGGCCTGCCGCATCCGTGCGCAGCTTGGCGATGTAGCCGTACTGGCTGCCGCTGGCCTGCAGAATTTCGGTCAGGGCCACATCGAAGATGTCATGGGTCGGCCGGCTGGAGATATAGGCATCGCGTACCCGTTCCACGGCCGTAGTCAGTTCCTGTTCTTGCCGTTTTTCCGCCTCGATCCGCAACCGTTCGGAAATATCCCGGGCGAAGACGAGGCTGCCCGATTTCCCCTGGTACTCGAAAGGGGCGGACACGGCCTCCACGGCGATGCCTGTGCCGTCCCGGCGCAGATAGACGACCGGAATGGCCGGCAGGAAGACATGCTTTTCATTGGTCAGCCGGATGCGTTCCGCGATGATCGCCCGGTAGTCGGGGTGCATGTGGTCGACGATGGGGCCATCGAGCAGTTCCTCGGCGGTGTCGACGCCGAAAAGACGGAGCGCCGCCGGGTTAAGCGAGATGAATCGCCCGTCGGCCTGCACCATGATGGCGTCGGGTGCGGTGTCCACCACGAGACGTAGGCGTTCCTCGCTTTTCCGGAGCGCCTCTTCGGCGCGTTTGGCTTCGGTGACGTCGGCCAACACGGCGGCGAAGCGGTTGGGTTGGTGGCTAAACGCCGAGATCCGGAGAAATTTTTGTTGGGGGGGGAAGACGGTCTCGAACTGGACGGATTCGCGGGCGTCCACGACCCGGGCATAGATGTCGAGGTCGGGTGGTGCGTCGAGACCGAAGAGTTCCGTGACCAGGGCCCCCACGGCCCGTTCCCGGGAAATGGTGAGAATTTTTTCATAGGCCGGATTGACGTCGAGAATCCGGTAATTTTTGGGGGTGCCGGCCGCGTCGCGGACCAGTTCCATCAGGCACACCCCTTCCCCCATGCGGGAAAACAGGGAGTGGTATTTCTCCTCGCTGGCGGCCAAGGCCAGCTCGATTTTTTTGCGGATGGTGACGTCCATGCCGTAAATATTGACATAATCGCGATCCATCACCGGACACGCGGTCAGGGCGAAGCTTCGGCCGTCGACCTCGGCCTCGAAATGCCTGATCACGCCTGTGCCCATGGCCATGGTCAAATAGGCCGAGAAGGCGGTTGGGGCAGGCAGCCCCGGACCGCTGCCCAGGGCCTTGAGGAACGGTATGCTGGCCTTGTTGGCCTCCAGGATCCGCAGATCCCGTCCCACCCGCAGCACGGGATGGGGATTTTCGCTGGGGAACCGGGCCATGTCGCGCAGGGCTTCCTCGGTCTTTTTGCGTTCGCTGATGTCCAGGGCGTAGGACACCCGGCTGACGGGGCGGCCCGCGGCGTTGTGAAGCGTGGTCACCTCCACGACCACGGGGAATCGGCTGCCGTCCTTGCGGACATGTTCGCTTTCGAACACGCCGTGCCCGGTGGTGTCGATCTTGGCGATGGATCGCCCCACGGACTCGCGCAGTTCGGGCGGATAGATGACGAACAGGGAATGCCCGGCCAACTCTTCCGGCCGGTAGCCCCGTTGCCTGGCAAAGGCGGAATTGACCTCCAGGAAGGTGTTGTCCAGGACGTTGACGTGGGCCAGTCCGAAGCCGGCCGTGGCGAAGACCTGGCTCCAGCGGTTGGCCTGGACTTCCAGTCGGGTGCAGCGGGTGACGTCGTTGCCGACCTCCAGGATGGAGATCGGTTTCCCGGACGCATCGTAGTTGAGCTGCCACAAGGTGGCCACGTGGATTTCCCGGCCGTCCTTGGCGTATTGGCGCGTTCTCCCGGACCAGCGGCCTTCCCGCAGCAGGGTATCGAGAATCTGTTCGTAGGGTTCGGGAAAGATGGTCCGCATGAGCCGGTAGGAAACCTGGCCCAGGGCTTCTTCCCTGGTCCAGCCGTAAAGCAGCTCGGCTCCGGTGTTCCACAAGGTGATGCGGGACTGCATGTCCCGGACCATGACGTTGGCCAGATCGAGCAGCCGAACCTTTTCCGCCAGTTCCTCGGTGCGGCTGGCCACCAGACTCTCCAGTTCCTCCTTGCCGCGGCACAGGACTTCCTCGGCCTCTTTGAGCTGCGTCACTTCGGCGAAGGTCAGGACGACGCCCGCCACTTCGCCGGTGGGGTCGCGGTAGGGATAGACCCGCTCCAGATACCAGTGGCCGTCAAGGACGTGGATGTCCCGCTCCACGATCTGACCGCCGGTCAGCGTTTGCCGGCAGTCCTCGGCGAGATGCTCGGCCGTGAAGGTGGTTTTGATATCCTCCAGCAGGCGGCCCTGATCCGTGGGCACCAGATGGAACAGGGCCAAGGCCGCCGGGGTGTAGCGCACCACCTGCAGCGACTGGTCCAGGACCACGGTGGCCAGATTGGTGGCGGCGAGCAGGTTCTCCACGAAGGCCTGGGCCTTGGCCAGCTCCTCGACTTTCCCCTGGAGCTCGCCGTTGAGGGTGGTCAGCTCCTCGTTTAAGGATTGCAACTCTTCCCGGGAGGCATCCATCTCCTCGTTGGAGGACTGGAGCTCCTCGTTCATGCTGAGCAGTTCTTCGTTGGAGGCCTTGAGTTCCTCGTTTAAGGTCTCGTAATTTTCCACGGCCCGCTGCAACTGATCGTTGGCCCGTTCCAGCTCGGACTCGTAGCGGGAGATCAGCGCGTTTTCCTCCAGCGCTTCCTGGTTGACCGGGGATTCGTCGGTCGGCTGGCGGTCCAGGCGCTCGAAGATGACCAGCAGGAAGGTCGCCTTGCCGGCCGCATCCAGCACCGGGGAGACCAAAAGGCGTATTTGATCCGCGGCATCGCCTTCCAGGCGTATCGGGCCGCTGGCCTGTTCCCGACCCTCGGCCAGGGCGGCCTGCATGGCCTTGCGCAGTCGCGGGCGGAGGGGCTTGTTGGCCAGCTTATGGATGGACAGACTCGGCGTCCCTTCCGGCAATTCCAGATAAGGGTGGATGTCGCCGGACAGACGCAGGACGTTTCCTTCGGTGTCGAGCAGGGCCGCCGGAGGGGCGTAGCGCCGCAGCAACAGGGCTTCGGTCAGGCCTTCGGGGTCCGGGATGTCGGATACGGCTCGCCGCCAGGGCAGATCAAGGTCGCACCGGGCCATTCGGGCGAACCGGGCGGGCAGGTCGGGCGGCAGGGTGGCCGGGGCGGTTTTGCGGCGGAAAAGACGCCATTTCTTGTCGACGACCTCGAACAGGCCGGCATGGGAGCCGATGGTTTCGGCCGAGCCGAGCAGCAAAAGTCCGCCCGGCCGCAGGGCGTGGGAAAAGATCGAGAGGACCTTGGCTTGGAGTTCCGGGGTGAGATAGATGAGAAAATTGCGGCAGACGATGCAATCCATGCCCAGAAAGGGCGGATCGCGCAACAGATCGTGGCGGGCGAACACGATGTTTTCGCGCAGGCGCGGCAGAACCGTACAGGCGGACGTATCGCACCGGAAATGGGCGTCCAAGCGTTCGGTCCCGATCTCCCCGGCCACGCAGGTGCCATAGACGCCCTTGCGGGCCGTTTCCAAGGCATTCGGATCGATGTCCGTGGCGAAGATTTTGAGCGGCCGGGCCACTGCGGCGGTTCGCGCGTGTTCGGTCAGCAGCATGGCCACGGAATAGGCTTCCTCGCCGGTGGAGCAGCCGGCCACCCAGACCCGGACATCTTCCGCGGGCCGCAGGGCGAGCATGCTGGGCAAGGCTCGGGCCAGGGCCTGGAAGGCCGGGGGGTCCCGGAAAAACGCCGTGACGCCGATTAACAGGTCATGGAAAAGGTGGGTGCGTTCCTCGGGATCGTGTTCCAAAAGCGCCACGTACTCGGCCGGATCGGCCGTGTGCGACAGAAGCATGCGTTTGTGCATGCGGCGCAGGATGGTGCTTTGCTTGTAGCCGGAAAAATCGTGGCCGGTATGCTCGGCCAGGAGCGCTGTGATCCGTTGCAAGGATTGCTGGTTCGCGGGGCTGCCGTCCCGGCAGGCGTCCATGGCCGGCAGGGTGGCGGCCAAGTACGGGCCGATGGCCTCGATGGGGAGAACCACGTCGGCCAGGCCCGTTTGGATGGCGCTGGTCGGCATGCCGTCGTGTTCGGCCGACTGGGGGTCCTGGATGAGGATCAGCCCGCCGGCGGCGTGCAGGTCGCGCAGGCCCCTGGAACCGTCGGAACCGGCCCCCGACAGGATGATTCCCACCCCGCCCGGTCCCTGGTCCCGGGCCAGGGAAACCAGGAATCGGTCGATGGGACGGTGCACTATGCTCGTTTCCCTGGGCGTCAGGATGAGTTGGCCGCCTTCGATCGTCAGCTCGTAGCCGGACGGCAGGACATGGACCATGCCCGGGGCGGCCGGTTCCCGGCCGGACAGTTCCTTGACGGGGAGTTGGGACAGGGAGGCGAGGATGGTGGCGAGCTGGCTTTTGGCGTCCTGGCTGGCATGGGTGATGATGACAAAGGCGGCATTGAGCTGGGCGGGCAGGGAGCCGAGGAGGGTGGAGAGCGCCGGCAGGCCGCCGGCCGAGGCTCCGATAGCCACGACCGGGAAGGGCAGGCGGTTGTCGGTGACCGGGGGCGTGGCATCGGTGGCTTGGACCATGGAGGACTCCCGGGGAAAACGGCGTGATGCGGTCTGGGACCTGCTTCTGAACGTAGTGTCCAAACTAGCATCATGCGGGACGTCGGGCAATACGGCACGATTATTGGAGTCGACGATGTTGTCCCAACGGGTCCGAAGCCGGCCGGCGTGGCGGTCGGTCGCGCTCGGCTAGTGCCATTTCGTCTTGTCGAAAACGCCTCGCTGCGTGATCTCCCGGGATTTGTAATGGTCGAAATCGAAATGATCCGGGAGGCGGGTGCGCCTGGCCCGTCGATTGATCCGGATCGCCTGGACCGCGACGAGGCCCAGGACGACAAGTGCGGCCCAGAAAGTATTGCTTACAAGCATGGGTGTGGTGCTGCGACGCTGGTTGGAGAGCCCGTGGTCAGGTGTTCCCGGGGGGACGCCGGAAGGGAAACACATTTCGCTTCGGCCGGTGGTTGGTTATGGCCAGGGTCAGGGCGTCGATTCCTGCCCCTGTCCCGCGGATGCTGCACCGACAGGCCACGTTGCCGCGTGTTACTTGACGATCGAAGCTTTCCATGAGGCTTATCGCTTCCGCCGGCATGGTTTCCCGCCTGCCCAGGCAGAGAATGATGCGTTCCATGTCCTCCGTCATGGCCCGGACCAGACAGTCGCCCAGATTCAGGGTCGCCGCGCCGGAAAGTTCGCCCCTGGCCCGGATGCACAGCAGGCGTCCCCGGACCGTGGCCACCAGACACGAGCGCGGCTCTTCGGCGAGATAGAGCACGCGGGAGGCCCATCTGCCCTGTTCCGGCAGGGGAACGCGCCACCGGCCTGGTCCCAGGGGGACGGGGATGCCGGCCGTGGCAAGCGATGGCGGGTGGTTTCCATGGGGCATGCGCGCGTTTCCTCCATGGCCAGCATAGGCAAACGACGTGGCTTGGGAACGGCGGAAATCCCTTTTTCGACTCGGGGGATATTCCCGGTTTTTCGGGAAGCGTTCCCGGAAAAATCAGGCTTCTCCCTATCGACTCCCGGGAGCGACTCCGTGTTAAAACCCCAGCCCTGTGCGGTTGCAACTCGCCGAAAAATCACCACTTCGCCGGAACGGCGCCGGTCACGACAAGGAGTCGCCATGTCAAGCCCCATGAAAACTAACGACGTACTCGGGACAACCAATCGGGGAACAGCAGTGGAGTCCGGCCTGTGCAGCCTGTGCCGGGCCGATTGTCAGGGCCGGTGCGAGACCTGGCTGTCGAGTCTCGCCGGGCGGGCCATGCTCTATCCGCGGGATTTCGGCGCCGTTACGGCGGGCAGCGGCAAGACCACCCATCTGGGGGTGTCCTATGAGGCCCTGCGCATCCAGGGGTATCTGTACGGTGCGAGCGGCCTGCCCCCGCAGCTGTCCGCCGACGCCGACGACTGTCTGTTCCCCAATGTCAGCCTGGAAACGGTTTTCGGCCGCGAGCATCCGATTCGCGCCCGGCTGCCGCTTATGACCGGTGCGCTGGGTTCGACCTTCATTGCGGCCAAGTACTGGGACTCCTTTGCCATCGGTTGCGCCCTGTCCGGCATTCCTATCGTTGTCGGCGAAAACGTCGTGGGGGTGGATCGGAAGGCCGTCGTGGAAAACGGTCGTGTGAGCGCCGCGCCGGAACTGGACCGGCGGGTCGAGACCTACAGACGGTATTATGACGGCTACGGCGCCATTATCGTCCAGCTCAACGTGGAGGATGCCCGCAACGGGGTGGCTCCCTACGTCATCGACAAATACGGCGACGATGTGGTCATCGAGCTCAAATGGGGCCAGGGGGCGAAGGACATCGGCGGCGAGATCAAGGTATCGAGCCTCGACTATGCCGTGTTTCTCAAAAAGCGGGGCTACCTCGTGGACCCGGATCCGGAACTGCCCGAGGTGCGGGCGGCCTTTGCAAGCGGCTCCCTGACGGCTTTTGCCCGGCACAGCCGGCTGGGCTTCACCGATGCCTCAAGCGCAAGCGAGGTTCGGGAACGTTTCCTGGCCACGGTGGCGGACCTGCGCGGGCTCGGCTACCGGCGCATTTCGCTCAAAACCGGCGCCTATGGCCTGGAGGCCCTGGCCATGGCCATCGCCTATGCCTCCGAGGCCGGCCTTGATCTTCTCACCATCGACGGTGCCGGCGGCGGTACGGGCATGAGTCCCTGGAACATGATGGAGAGTTGGGGCGTGCCCTCGGTCCTGCTGCACGCCAAGGCCCGGGAGTACGCCGCCGTTTGGGCCGCCTCCGGCCACCGGGTGGTGGATTTGGCCCTGGCCGGCGGTTTCGCCCGCGAGGAGCATATCTTCAAGGCGCTGGCCCTGGGGGCTCCTTTCGCCAAGCTGGTCTGCATGGGGCGGGCCATCATGATTCCCGGCTTCCTGGGCGCCAACATCGAGGGGGCCCTGCACCCCGAACGCCGGGAGGCGGTCCACGGAAACTGGGCCACCCTGCCGCCCACGGTGTCCGTCCTGGGTTCGGAGCCCGAAAAGATCTTTGCCGCCTGGCACGGCCTGCGGCAGCGGCTCGGTGACGCGGAAATGGCCCGCATTCCCTACGGCGCCGTGGCCACCTGCTCGCTTATGGACAAGCTGGGGGCCGGGCTGCAGCAGCTTATGGCCGGGGCACGCCGGTTTTCCACTGGTGCCATCGCCCGCCAGGATCTTGTGGCCTGCAACCGCGAAACCGCGCGCGAAACCGGTATTCCCTTCGTCACCGAGGCCCAGGACGCCATCGCCCGGCGTATTTTGGAAGCCTAGGGAGGAAGAGGAAGGGAAGATGCCTCCGGCGGCCGAGAGAGGAAAGATGCCCCCGGACCCCTCGCCGGGGGGATGCTTCCCCGTGAGGCCCAGGGCAAAGCCCCTGGTCAGGCGGTCCGGCTGACAAGAACGCTGCAACCGGCTATGACTGGGACATGTCGGAGACGGAACGCACCATGACCGGACAGACGGCGGAAGGCGTCTGCGCGCCGGATTCCGAACATGCCAGGACCTTGGCCGCCTTGCGCGAGCGGGTCAAGGAGCTGGACTGCCTCTATGCCATCACCCGACTGTCCCAGCGTCGGGACTTGGCGCTGGACGAGCTGCTTTCCGGTGTGGCTTCCATTCTGGTCCGGGCCTGGCAGTATCCGGAGATCGCCTGGGCCCGGGTGGCGGTCGACGGGCGGGAGGCTTTTGCGCCCGGGCCGGGCCGGCCTGTCCGCCGGCAGTGTTGCCCTGTCCTGGTGGACGGCGAGCCGGCCGGGGAAATCGAGGTCGGTTACCTGGAGGAACGCCCGGTCTGCGACGAAGGGCCGTTTCTGGCCGAGGAACGCCATCTGCTGGATGCCGTGGCCGAACATTTGGGCCGGATCGTGGCCGCCCGTAAGGCCGGGGAACGTCTGCGCGAATTGTCCCGGGAACTGATCCGGGCCCAGGAGGCCGAACGGCAGCGCATCGCCCGGGAGTTGCACGACGGTGCGGCCCAGGATCTGTCCACCCTGCGCCTGGGGCTGGAAGCCTTGGCCGACCGGATCGAACTCGGGCTCCCGGACGGTGCCGGCGGGGCCGCGACCAGGGCTCGGGAGCTGGGAGCCGGCCTCGGGCGGGCTATCGCCTCCCTGCGGGATCTGTCGTACGATCTGTTGCCGCCGGCCTTGTCCCAGCTCGGGTTGGCCGAGACGGTCTGCCGGCTGTGCGAGGACTTCGCCTCCCGGTACGGCATCGTCGTGGAATGTTACGCCGACGGCCTGGACGCCGGCTGCCGGGATTTCGAGACGGATATCAATGTGTTTCGTTTGATCCAGGAAGCCCTGACCAATGCCTGCCGGCATGCGCAGGCCAGCCGCGTGACCGTGCGGCTGCTGGCTTCCTACCCCGACCTGATCGTGCGGATACGGGACGATGGCCGGGGATTCGACCCGGAACATCGATTGGCCGAGTCGCTGGCCGCCAAGCGGATGGGGCTTTGGAACATGGGCGAACGGGCCAGGTTGCTCGGGGGGCGGCTGCGCATCCAGTCCAAACCGGGGCAGGGGACGTGCATCGTGGCCGAGGTGCCCTTGGAAAAGGACGGGTGAGACGCATGTACCGCGTGCTTATGGTGGACGATCATCCCTTGTTCCGTGAGGGGCTTAAGGCCATCATCGGCGCGCATGCGGAGTTTATGGTGGTTGGCGAGGCCGGGACGGCTGCCGAGGCGCACCGTCTGGCTGCGGAACTCCGTCCGGATATCGTTCTGCTGGATATTTCCCTGCCCGACGCCAGCGGGTTGGAGGTGCTGCGCCGGCTGGCGGCGGAGCCGGAACCGCCCCGGGTGCTGGTGGTCAGCATGCACGCCCGGGTGGATTGCATCGCCGAGAGCTTCCGGGCTGGGGCCCTGGGCTATATCGTCAAGGATTCTGCGGCGTCGCATCTCTTGGACGGGCTTTTGGCCGTGGCGCGGGGAGAACGCTACCTGGACAGCTCCGTCACGCCGCAGGTCCTGCTGCTGCTCGGCAAATACGCGGAGCGACGGAGCCGCGCCCAGGACCCCGCCTATGGCTCGCTGACCCGACGGGAGCAGCAGGTCCTGCGCCTGCTTGCCGAGGGGAGAACCGTGCCGGACATCGCCGCCGCTCTTTTTATTTCCCGCAAGACCGTGGAAAATCATCGGGCGAATATCTTCGGGAAGCTCAACCTGAAAAATCTCGCCGAACTCGTCCATTATGCCGCCCGGCTGGGCGTGATCGAACTGGACACGGACGGTCCCGTTCCTCCGGTGAGCCCGTTGTCCAAGGAGCTGTAGGGACGTTGCCAAGCCGTCCTTGGCGGCAAGGGTGCGGCGAACGCGCGAAAGTCTCGTTGCCCGCATGAAAAAGGCCCCGCTCGGGGCCTTTTTCATGTCTGGAAGAGTCTCGCCGCCTCTACTGCTGTAACAACGGCTTGTAGTGCATGGGAATTTTGATTTTGGGATCGATTTCCTTGGCCTTCTTGAAATCGGCCTTGGCTTCGTCGAGCTTGCCCATGGCGCCGTAGCTGAGGCCTCTGTTTTTGTAGTAGAGGGCCTGAATGGTGCCACTTTTGGTGATGTCGATGGCCTTGGTCAGGTCGGCCACGGCGTCGGCGTGCCTGTTGAGCATGGCCAGAATGCGGGCGCGGTCATAATAGGCGGCGGTATAGTCCGGCTTGAGTTCGATGGCCTTGGTCAGGTCGGCCAGGGCTTCATTGGGCATTTTCTTGTTGGCGTAGGCCGTGCCGCGGTTGGTGTAGGCGAAGGGCAACATTTCGGGGGAGGTGCCAGGATTGTCGATGACTGCGGTCAGCGCGGTGATGGCGGCGTTCCAATGGCGTTCATTTACCAGCTGGACGGCCTTGGCGTATTCGGTACTTATGGCATCCACTTTGGCGGTGCTCTTCTGGTGTTTTTTCGCAAAGGCCGTGGTGGAGCACAGCAGCAATGCCCCAGCAAGCAGGGCGATGAACAGTCGTCGGGCCATAAGGGTACCTCCCGGGGTTCAGGGTTCAGGTTGGTCACCCCATCCTATGATACGATCCCCGCTGCCTTGCAAGCCTAAAAAACAGCTTGGAGCATGACCACCCAGGCTTCCCGCCGGGGCGGCCGGCGCTCGCGTGGGGTATCGGCCGGTGCCGGGAGATCGCTGGATGAGGGGCTGTTGCAGCGGTTTTTTCGGGAAAGAGCGTGTTAATCCGTTGCATTTAGTAGGGGATTCCAAAGGGCGAGAGCCCTTTGGCCGCCCAAGGCGCCGCATCCGACGCATTGGGCAGCGGGTGCATGATGGGGTGAGAAAAATGAAATTCGGGGGCCGTCGCGCCGCGTTCAGTGGTCCGTAGTGCACGCGACTCGATAGCGAATTGTGACAGTCACGAATAGAGAAAGAAAGTGTTAGTTGAACGATTGCGTGACATGGGCATGATAAGAGGCTACGAAAAAGTCGCCTTGATGGACAGCGCCGCCGTGTGCAGGCGGCAAAGCCTGTGCCTGGATCCTCCCCTGCTGCCTCTGGTAGGGGATACTGTTCATGGAATGCCTGTACTGCAGTATCTTTATGTCTGATAGCGTGTATCTTCTGTGTCGACCCTCCTTTTGGAGTGTATTTCCCCCCAGTATGGTGTGGGATAAAAAGAATTTTCTCCATGGATCGTTTGGAGAACTATTCAGGCTGCGTCGATAATTGAAGCAAGACACGGGGTAGGGCGTCAGCGTATTATGGAACTGCCCTGTTTATTTTCGATTTTTTTCTGCTCCCGGATCTTTCTTTGCTATGAAAGAGAGACAAAATTTTTTGTGCCTTCAAGATCCATGAAATTCTTGAGGGAGAAGTACAGTTTTGCCGTCAATATCCTCTGACATTGCAACATATGCTGCTTTTTTGGGGAGACGTTGCAGAAAGAGAAGGGTATTCAATGATCAAACCCTAGGAAGGGAGCTGTTCCAATGAAAAATTGTAGTGTTAAGATAAAGATATTTTCCATAATCTGTGTATTTACTGTCTCTTTTGCTCTTATTTCCTTGTATTGCGCCATCCGGGTCCGGCATATTTTGGTCAATGGTGAAATCTACCAACAGATTGTCAGAAATAAGGATTTGGTGGCGGATATCTTGCCGCCGCCGGCCTTTGTCATCGAAAGCTATGCCACGGCCATGGATCTTCTGGAAGAACGGGACCCTTCTGCCCTGCGGGACGGCATCGAAAAATTGAAGAGTCTGCACAAGGACTATGAAGAACGCCAGGCCTTCTGGACTGCGGCGCCCCTCTCCGCTGGCGACAAGGAGATGCTGACGGTTCGTTCCGCCGGTCCGGCCCGGGCCTTTTTCGAGACGGTTTTTGCGTCGTTTCTGCCGGCCCTGTCTGCCGGAGATCGGGCCGGGGCGACGGCAATCTTCCGCAACACGCTCCGGCCGGACTATATCGCCCACCGGGCGGTGATTGAGCGGCTGGCCGGGCAGGTCGACGCGGAAGTGGCGGACATCGAGCGGCAGACGGCCCGAAAAATCAGTGAAATCGTTTGGAGCGTCCTCGGGCTTGCCGGCCTGGCCACCCTGCTCGCGCTGGGCATCTCCCTGTACGTGGCCCGTCAGATCACCCGTCCCATGAGTCGATTGGTCCAGTTTTCCGTCAAAACCGCCCAGGGTGTTTTCGATGAGCAGCTGGACATCGCCCAGCAGGATGAAATCGGCGTCTTGGCCGCGAATCTCGGTGTCATGGTCGGTAACATCACCCGGCTGATCGCGGAGGCCCGGAGCAAAAGCGAGGAAGCCCGGGCCGAGGCCGCAACCGCCCTCCAGTGCCGGACCGACGCGGAAGGCGCCCGGGAATCGGTCCTGCGCAAGCAGGAAAGTCTGCTGGCCACCGCCAACCGGCTGGCGCAGGTGGCCGTGGCGGTGGAACAGGCCGGAGGAGTGCTTTCGCAGTTGGTGACGGAATCCGACACCGGCGCGAAAAAACAGTCCTCCCAGCTCGGGGAAACCGCGACGGCCATGGAGCAGATGAACGCCACGGTCCTCGAGGTGGCGCGGAACGCCTCCCAAGCCTCGACCACCGTCAAGGAGGCCAGGGACAAGGCTTCGGACGGAGCCCGGGTGGTGGCCGACGTGGTCGTGGGTATCGAGGGTGTGCAGGCCCTGGCCGAAACCCTCAAGACGGATATGACCAGCCTCGGGCAGCAGGCCGAGGGGATCGGCCGCATTATCGGTGTGATCGGTGACATTGCCGATCAGACCAACCTTCTGGCCCTAAACGCCGCCATCGAGGCGGCTCGGGCCGGCGACGCCGGGCGCGGTTTCGCCGTGGTGGCCGATGCAGTCCGCAAGCTCGCCGAAAAGACCATGGCGGCCACCCGGGAAGTGGGCGAGGCCGTCGGTGCCATCCAGACAGAGAGCAAGAAGGATATCGACCACGTGCAGCAGGCGGTGGGGAGCATCCAGGCTGCCACGGGCCTGGCCCGCCGGTCCGGCCAGGCCTTGGAGGAGATCGTCGGTTTGGTGGACATGGCCGCCGGCCAGTCCCTGTCCATCGCCACGGCCTCGGAGCAGCAGTCCGCCGCCAGCGAACAGATCAACCGGGCCATCGACGGGATCAATCGGATTTCCTCCGAGACGGAGCAGGCCATGTGCCGTGCGCTGACGTCTCTTGCGGATCTGCGGGATCAATCCCACGTGCTGACCGGGCTTATCGACGACATGCGGTGTCAGGGGGGGGCGGACGCTCCCCCGGCCGCCTTGCCGGCCGAGGCAAGCACGGCCGGCAGCGGGCGTCGGCCGGGACTTCCGGCCGCTTTGGGCCGGGGAGGGAGCCGCGGCCTGGCAATCCGGGCCTAGAGATCGAGGTTATAGCTCGCGAGATAAGTCTCGATCCGCTGGTGGGAGGCGTCGAGGCGGGCGCGCAGATCCTTTTTATATTGGGCCGGATCGATGCGCCAGGCGGCGACGCCCGTGTCCATGGCCGCCTGGGCCACGGCCGGGGCCTCCCATTCGAGCATGCGGAAATCCAGCGCCTTGGGAATGATGTAGTCTATTCCGAAGGTGAGCGCCTTCACGCCGTACATGTCCAGGACCTCGGCCGGCACCGGCTCCCGGGCCAGGGCGGCCAGGGCCTTGGCGGCGGCCAGCTTCATGGCGTCATTGATTTTGGTGGCCCCGACGTCGAGGGTGCCCCGGAAGATGAAGGGGAAGCCCGACACGTTGTTGACCTGATTGGGGAAGTCCGAACGGCCCGTGCCCATGATGACGTCGGGGCGGGCCGCCTTGGCGTCGTCATAGCTGATTTCCGGATCGGGATTGGCCATGGCGAAGATGATGGGATGCGGGGCCATGCCCTGGACCATTTCCTTGGAGACCAGCCCCTTGGTGGAAAGGCCGAGGAAGACGTCGGCGCCGCGCAGGGCCTCGCCGAGGCCGGACAGGGCCTTTTTTTGGGCGAACTGGGCCTTGGTCGGATGGAGGTCCGTCCGGCCCGTATGGATGTGGCCCTTGGAGTCGAACATGGCGATGTTGGCCGGATCGACGCCCAGGGAGACATAGAATTTGGAACAGGCGATGGCGGCGGCCCCGGCGCCCGAGACCACGACCTTCAAGTCCTCGATCCGTTTGCCGGAGATTTCCACGGCGTTTAAGATGCCCGCCCCGGAGATGATGGCCGTGCCATGCTGGTCGTCGTGAAAGACCGGGATGTCCAGGGCCTCGATGAGCCGGGCCTCGATCTCGAAGCATTCCGGCGCCTTGATATCCTCAAGATTGATGGCCCCGAAGGTGGGAGCCAGGCATTTGACGATCTCGATGACCTGCTCGGGTTTTTTGGCGTCCAGATTGATGTCATAGACGTCGATGTCGGCGAAGACCTTGAACAGCACGCCCTTGCCTTCCATGACCGGCTTGCCGGCCAGGGGGCCGATGTTGCCGAGCCCCAGCACCGCCGTGCCGTTGGAGATCACGCCGACCAGATTGCCCCGGTTGGTGTATTTCCGGGCCAGGCTCGGGTCGTCCTTGATGGCCAGGCAGACTTCGGCCACGCCGGGCGAGTAGGCCAGGGACAGGTCCTTCTGATTGCGGCAGGGCTTTACGGGAACGGTTTCGAGTTTCCCCGTGCGCCAGGCGGCGTGGTAATGCAGGGCTTCTTCCTTGGTAAAAAGTGCCATGGAGCGGATTCCTTCTCTGTGTGCGTCAGGCGGCGGAGGGATTCGCCGTGTTTTCGGTTTGTTCGGAGGGCGCATCCGGGCCGAGGAGCTTTTCGGCAATGGCCTTGCCGGCCCGACGGCCGGCCCCCATGGCCGAGATGACCGTGGCCGCGCCGGTGACGATGTCGCCGCCGGCGTAGACGCCCGGAAGCGAAGTCTCGCCGGTGGCCGGATCGGCCACGATATAGCCCCGGCGATAGGTTTTGAGGCCCGGCGTGGATTGGCTGATCAGCGGATTGGCGCCGGTGCCGACGGCCACGATGGCCATGTCGGCTTCGACGGAACAGGTCTCGCCTTCGCAGGCGACCGGGGCGCAACGTCCCGAGTCGTCGGGTTCGCCCAGACGCATTTTCTGCAGCATGATGCGGGTCAGCCGGCCTCTTGCGTCACCGACAAATTCCAGCGGGGCGTTTAGGCACAGGATTTCGAGCCCTTCCTCCCGGGCGTGATGCAGCTCCTCCCGGCGGCAGGGCATTTCGTTTTCCGAACGACGGTAGGCCAGGGTGACCTTGTCGGCCCCGAGGCGCATGGCCGTGCGGGCCGAATCCATGGCCACGTTGCCGCCGCCGAAGACCACCACCCGTTTGCCCGGGAAGTAGGGCGTGTCGGCGGCCGGGAAGGTGTAGGCCCGGCCCAGGTTGACCCGGGTCAGATACTCGTTGGCGGAAAAAACGCCGATCAGGTTCTCGCCCGGAATGCCGAGAAAGCGCGGCAGTCCGGCTCCCACGCCGATAAAGACGGCCTGGTAGCCGTCGGCCAGGAGCTCCGGCACGGTGATGGTCTTGCCGCCGACCCAGTTGGTGCGGAAGTCCACGCCGAGATCCCGCATGGCCTGGATTTCCCGGCGCACCATCGCCTTGGGCAGCCGGAATTCCGGGATGCCGTAGACCAGAACGCCGCCCAGTTCGTGCAGGGCCTCGAACACCGTGACCGAAAGGCCGCGCCCGGCCAGATAGCCGGCGCAGGTCAGACTCGACGGCCCGGAGCCGATGCAGGCCACGCGCAGATCGTCGCGGGGCATGGGGCAGGCCGGGGCGCCGGTCACGGTCTCGCAGGCCGATTTGGCCAGGTAGGTGTCGGCCACGAACCGCTCCAGCCGGCCGATGGCCACGGGTTCGCCCTTTTTGCCCAGGACGCACGAACCCTCGCACTGGTGTTCCTGGGGGCAGACCCGGCCGCAGACCGCCGGCAGGGAATTGGTCTGGCGGATGACGCCATAGGCGCCATCGATGTCGCCGGCCGCGAGCCGGGCGATAAATGCGGGGATGTTGATTTCCACGGGGCAGCCCTGCCTGCAGCCCGGCGTTTTGCACTGGAGGCAGCGGCCGGCCTCGGCGGCGGCCATTTCCGGGGTGTAGCCCAGGGCCACTTCCTGGAAATTGCCGGCCCGCTGGCGCGGCGGCTGCTCGGGCATGGGGGTGCGGGGAACCTTGGCCTTTTTACCGGGAGCATGTGCAGACATGGCTTTTCTTAAACTCCTCGAATGAAAGGCGTTCCTGATCTTTGTAGGCGGTGAGCCTGGCGGCCAGTTCGTCGAAGTCCACGAGTTGCCCGTCGAATTCCGGGCCGTCCACGCAGGCGAATTTTGTTTCGCCGCCGACGCTCACCCGGCAGGCACCGCACATGCCGATGCCGTCGACCATGATCGAATTGAGGCTGACCGTGGTTTTGACGCCGAAAGGCTTGGTGGTCGCCGCCACGGCGCGCATCATGGGCACCGGCCCCACGGCCACCACCTCGGCTACGGTGGTATCCGCCTTGAGCCGTTCCAAAAGCAGGTCCGTGACCAGCCCTTGGCGACCGCAACTGCCGTCATTGGTGCTGATGAGGACCTCGGGGCAAAAGGAGCACAGTTCGTTGCGGAAAAGGAGCAGGTCCTCGCACCGGGCCCCGATGATGGAAATGACGTGGTTGCCGATCCGCTGATGGCCCTTGGCGATATGGTGCATGGCGGCGATGCCGGTGCCGCCGCCCACGCAGATGACCGGGCCGTCGAGCTTATGGATTTCGGTGGGTCGGCCGAGCGGTCCGCACAGGTCGCGGACGGAATCGCCGGCCGCGAGCGTGTCCAGATGGGCCGTGGTCTTGCCCATGATGAGATAGACCAGGGTGATGGTGCCGGCTTCGGGGTCGGCGTCGGCGATGGTCAGGGGAATGCGTTCCCCGTCTTCCCAGACGCGCAGGATGACGAAGTTCCCCGGTCGGGCCTTGGCCGCGATCTGCGGGGCCTCAAGGACCAGTTCGGAAGTGGCTCCGGGGATAAGGACCCGTTTGCGCAAGATTCGGCTTGGCATCCGTACTCCTTTGCGCCGCGCACGGGCGCGGTGTCTTAATCGATATGGGGCGAGGCGTAGAGCTCCCCGCCGTGGCAGTCGTTGATGACCAGGGTCGGGAAGTCCCGGACGGTCAGCTCGCGGATGGCCTCGGGGCCGAGGTCCGCGTAGGCGATGACCCGGGCGTCGGTGATGCGCCTTGCGAGCAGCGCTCCGGCACCGCCGGTGGCGCCCAGATAAACGCCCTTGTACTGCCGCAGCGCCGTCCTGACGGCTGCGTTACGCCGCCCCTTGCCGATGGAACCCTTGAGCCCCAGGGCATAGAGCCGGGGGGCGTAGGCGTCCATACGGTAGCTGGTGGTGGGACCGGCCGCGCCGATGGGATGGCCCGGCGGGGCCGGCGAGGGGCCCACATAGTAGATGAGAGCGCCGCGCAGGTCGAAGGGCGGGGCCTCCCCCCGGTCGAGGGCTTCCACCAGCCGTTTATGGGCGGCATCCCGAGCGGTGTAGATGTGGCCGGATAAAAAGACAATGTCGCCGCTATGGAGCCCTTCGGCAGCGGCATCGTCAAGCGGTGCGCGCAGATGATACGTGGCCATCAGAACAGGACCTCCCGGTGGCGGGCGCTGTGGCACTGGATATTGACGGCCAGGGGCAGGCTGGCCAGATGGCAGGGGACGACCCGCATTTTGACGGCCAGGCAGGTGGTATCCCCGCCGAGGCCCATGGGACCGATGCCGAGGGTGTTCAGGGCGGCCAGAAGCTCGTCCTCCAGGGCGGCGATCTCGGGATCGGGGTGTTGGTCGTCGAGGGGCCGCAGCAGGGCCTTTTTGGCGTTCAGGGCGGCCAGCTCGAAAGTGCCGCCGATGCCGATGCCGACGATAACGGGCGGACAGGGGTTAGGCCCGGCCTCGGCCACCCGGCGGAGCACGAAATCCTTGACGCCCGACCAGCCGTCGGCCGGGGCCAGCATGGTGACGCGGGACATGTTCTCCGCGCCGCCGCCCTTGGCCATCATGCGGATGGCGAGCGTATCGCCCGGCACGAGGTCGTAGTGGATCACGGCCGGGGCGTTGTCGCCGGTATTTTCCCGGGTGAAGGGGTGGCAGGAGGATTTGCGCAGATAGCCGTCCCGGTAGCCTCGGATCATGCCATCGGTGATGGCCCGGCCGAGGCTCCCCCCCGCGATGCGCACGTCTTCGCCGACCGTCGCGAAAAAGACGGCCAGCCCGCAGTCCTGGCACAGGGGCAGGCCGGTTTCCCGGGCCAGGGCGGCATTTTCCAGGAGTTGCCCCAAAATCTCCCGGCCGGTCGGGGAACGCTCGGCGGCAAAGGCCTTTTCCAGGGCGGCCCGGACATCGGCGGGCAATTCCCGGTTGGCCGCCACGCACATGGCGGCCACGGCTTCCTCAATGGCAGGCGCCGGTATCGTCTTCATGATCCATCCTTCAGCAGTTACGATCGGTCCGGTAACGTACCGACAGAAGCGCGTCTTCGTCCAGGCCCATTTCCACATTTTCAGGGCGAGGGGTCCGGGGGCATCATGCCCCCGGCCGCCGGAGGCCTCTTTGTCTTCTCTCCCTCGCCTAGCGAATCACCACCGTGGAAATGGAGTTTTTGGGCGAGCCGGAGACGATCTTGCGGCTGACGGCCAGATAAAGCAGCGCCTTGCGTTTGTCGTCGAAAAAGCGGGTCACCTGGGTGTCCTTGAACAGCACCGAGGTGCCTTCCGAGAAGACCTTCTTTTTTTTGTCGAGCTTTTTGGGCAGGGTGATGGGGCAGGTCTGCCGGCAGTCGAGGGAAAACTCGGACGGGTCCTCGGCCAGGCCCACGGCCCCGGACAGGCCGCCGGTGCGGGCCTGGCTCATGTAGCAGGTGACGCAGGGGATGTCCGGGTCGTCGAAGGCGTTGACGCAGACTTTGTGGTTGGCGCCGAGGAGTTTCCACTCGGTGGTGACGCAGTCGATTTCCTCGGCCCGGGCCGGCCAGACGGACGCCAGGAAGGCGGCCAGAAGCAGAACGGGGATCGAACGCATGGGTGTGCCTCGCGGTTGGGGGTGGACGTCGGCCGAGAGCCGACGCCCCAACCTACGGCAAAACGGGCGGAAGCGGAACGGGTGTGGGCGTGCCGGTCAGTCCTGCGGCGCCGGGGGGACCGGGATGATCTTGCATTTTTCCGCCGCCGGGGTGTGGCGCTTTTCCCACCAGTATTGGACGGCCAGCTTCAGGTAATGGGCGAGCGAGCGGGGGAAGACCTTGGGGTTCTCCCGCACCAGCCGCGGCAGTTCCCGGATCTTGACCAGGCGCAACAGAAAATGGACCAGACCCTTTTCCATGAAGATGGGGAAGAACCTGTCGTAGTTTTGCAGGACGTGGCGGATCATGGTTTCGCGGAACAGATCATGGGGCGGATGCTTGGTCAGATCGCCCACGCTGTTGATGTTGCCGAGAACGGGGTTGGAGGCGAAGTTGTTTTTCTCGTGGCGGCGGTAGCAGCCGTGGATGGTCGGCACCAGCAGCGAATCGCCGATCAGGTTGCAGAAATGGGCCAGATAGTAGTCCGCGCAGATGCGGAAGGTCGTCTTATCGTCGGGCATGATGCGCTCGAGCGTGCTGCGGCGAAACATCATGCTGCTCGACGTGGCCCAAATCCAGAATCCCTTCTGGAAGCTCGTCTTGCGGACATGCCGGTAATAGCCCTTGGACTGGTGGTCCATGTGCTGGCCGCCGATGACGTCGCCGGCGCTGTTGATCTGGTATTGGTTGGTGCTGGTAAACGCCACCGTGGCCACGGTCAGATGGGCCCGCAAGTGCGCCTCGATGAAATCCTCCAGCAGGATGTCGTCGGCGTCGAGCATGACGACGAAGCTGCCGGTGGCCACGGCCAGTCCGTCGCGGAAGGCCTCCATCTGCCCGCCGTTTGTCGTGCGTTCGAGCAGGCGGAAGCGGCCGGAGCCGTCGGCGGCGATAAAGGCCCGTACCTTGGCCGGGCTGCCGTCGGTGGAGACGTCATCCACCACAATACATTCCCAGTTGGAGAAGGTCTGGCGGGCGACCGACTCCAGACACTCCACGATGTAGGGTCCGTAATTGTAGTTGGTGACGATGAAGCTGACCCGGGGGGCGGACACGCCGGCGTGGCCGAGGCGGATGTCTTTGAGGGCCGGCGGCAGGCGGACGGGTTCCATGGTCGGCGCTGGGGCCGCCTTGCGGGCGATCAGATCGTGGATGTTCATGGAGCGTGCGTTCTCGTGGCGGTTGTGCTTTCCGGCAGGGAGGAGGGCCTTATTTTTCCCCGGTAAAAAGTCCGGCCAAACGCTGCCGAATCGTTCCGGACAGGATTTTTCCCGGCGTGGGCGGGGTGGGGGCGAATTCGCGTTGGGGCGGCGCGATGACCATGAGGCGTTTTTCCCAGGGGCTTCTGTCGTAAAAGTAGCGTCGGGCGTGAAATTGCAGATACCGGCAAAGGATTTGCCGCCGACTGCCCGGAAACAGCCCCTTGTGCTGGCGCAGCACGGTGTCCAGTTCCTTGTAGGTGGCTACCCGGAAGAGCAGGATCAGGATGCCCGTGCTGCCGAAAATGGGCTGGAATCGGTCGAAACGGGCCAGGATGTGCTGGATGATGGCCCGGCGGAATGCTTCATGCGGCGGATGGCGGGAGATGTCGCCCAGGGAATTGATGGCCCCGACCAGCGGATTGGCGCTGAAATTGTTCTCCTCGTGGCGGCGGTAGCAGCCGTGCACCGAGGGAATGAGAATGGAATTGCCGATCTGCTGGCAGAAATGGGCGATGTAGTAGTCGGCGCAGATGCGAAAGGTCGTGCCCGGGGCCGGCATGATGAGATCGAGGGTGGCCCGGCGAAAGAGCATGGAGCTGGCGGTGGCCCATATCCAATAGGTGTGTTGGAAGACCTGTTGGGGGACGTAGCGGTAGTGCCCCTTCCCCAGGTGATCGACGTGGTTGCCGCTTATGATCTCGCTTTTTTCGTTGATCTGGTACTGGTTGGAGCTGGTGAAGGCCACGGCCTTGTAGCCGAGGTGGACCTCCACGTGGGTCTCCAGGAAATCCGGCAGCAGCACGTCGTCGGCGTCGAGCATCATGACGAACGTGCCTTGGGCTACGGCCAGCCCGTCCCGGAAGGCTTCCATCTGGCCGCCGTTGGTCTGGCGCGTCAGCAGGCGGAATTTCCCGTCCTGCTGGTGTTCCTCAAGGTAGTCGGCCAGGATCGCCGGCGTTTCGTCGGTGGATTGGTCGTCGACGATGATGCATTCCCAGTTCGGGTAGGTTTGCCTGCGCACGCCGTCGAGGCAGTGGGTGATGTACCGGGCGTAGTTGAAGCTGGTGACGATGATGGAGACCAGCGGGGAAGCAATGTGCGCTTCCGCCAGTCGCGGATCCCGGTAGGCGGTGCATTCGGCCATGGCGCCATTCCTTGGCAGGGCAAGATGTTTCCCGATCCCGTGGGCCGCCGCCTTTGCGACCGGCCCACGGGACAGGCTTTTTATCGGGGCGGGCAACCGTCACAGGGCCCAGTCCGCGTCCTCGGGTTCGACGATTTTTCGCTGTTCGGCGATATAGTGGCGCGGGTCCGCGATGGGCGCGTCGGTGGCGATGGCCTGGGCCTCGTCGAAGCCGAAAAAGGCCGCGTAGTCGCCGTGGAAGCCGTCGCAGATGGCTTTGGCGCCGCAGGTTTCGCAGGCCGGAGCCGCTTTGTAGCCGCAATGTTCCCGGGCCCGGATAAACGCGCTGTGCCGATAGGTGTCCTCGACGCTGACGTCCGGATCGTCCAGATAGTGGGGAACGTCGCGGAACATGGGCGAGCGGAGGTTGGCCTGGCGCAGGCTGAGAAGCGGCGACAGACCGCCGTCGCGCATCCGTTGCGGTTTCATGTCCGTCCACGACCAGGAGGCGTAGTCCCATTCGTGGACGTCGTAGGGCAGTTGCTGAAAGTTGTAGAGCTGCTTGCGGTAGGCGTCGGGCACCTGACACAGCGGAAAATAGCGCACGTTGGCTTCGACCCCCGCGTCGTTTAAGATGTCGAGGGCGGCGATCAGGGGTGGCGACACTTCGCTGTAGGCGGCCACATCCAGCTTGGAGCGTTCGCCTTTCTGCTGGTCCTCGAAGGGGTTGAAGGCGATGAAGTTGACCACGCGCGCGCCCTTGTCGACGGCGAGCTTGGCCACGGCGGCCAGATGCGGCAGGGAGGAGCGGGTCAGCACGCAGTTGAACCGCACCGGCAACCCGACGGCCAGGCAGTTTTCCAGGCCGGCCATCTGCTTGACATGGGCGCCGGGCACGCCGACCACGTCGTCGTAATTCTTGCCCAGGCCGTGGACGCTGACCAGCAGGTCGCGCACGCCGTTGTCCTTGAGTCGCTGGCAGGCGTCGCGCTTGGCCAGGACCAGGGCGTTGGTAATAAGCGTCGGCAAAAGTCCCATTGCGGCGCAGTACGCGCACAGCTCCTCGATGCCTGGATAGATGGTCGGCTCGCCGCCCTGGATGTCGATGGCCGCGTTGCCGTAGTGGTGGCGCAGGGTGTGGCAGATGGCCTTGGCCTTGTCGAGTCCCATGAAAGCATGTTCCGGATGGTCCTTGGCCTCGATGCGCGTCTGGAAGTAGCAGAACCGGCAGCGCAGATTGCAGGTCTGGCCCAGCCAGACCACGCCGCGTCGGGTCAGGACGCGTTTGGTGGTCACCTGCGGCGCGGCAGGGGCGTTTTGGCGCATGGTGATTACACTCCCGGCGCGCAGGTGTCGCCGCCGTCGAGGCGGGCGGCGATGCGCTCGCGATATTTTTTTTCCTCGGTCATTTCCGACATATACCAGTTCGGCCCGGGGTTCCAGTCCTTGGCCAGTCCGCCGCCGTAGATCTCCACCCGGCCGCTTAAGGCCTTGGGCGAATGGATGGCCAGCAGCGCCTCCAGGTTGCCGGGGCTGACGTCGTCGATTTCCTCGGTGCTCGGCCGGCGCTTAAGCGGAATGGCGCAACCGCAATGCGGGCAGGCGCGTTCCTTCTGGTCCGTGTACGCCTCGGGGGTGCGCTTCCACCAGCCGGGCTCGACCGGCCAGCCGCCGGGACCGCCGAAGAGCATGTCGAAACTGGCCGCCACCTCGCAGAAAAAGGCCCCCTTGGGGGTGATGGAGGCCGACCAGTAGGTCTGAATCCAGCAGTTGTCGATCAGCCGCCACATTTCTTCCCGGTCGGCCACGACTTCCTGGGCGGCCACGAGCAGCGGCTGGTGCAGGATATGATCGGTCGAGTGGTCATTGAAGTAGAAGTTGCCGAAGACCTCGCGGATGAGGCCGCCGTAGCGTTGCCCCAGGGCCTTGGGCACCGTGGACCACAGTCCCCGGCGCTTTTTGCCTTCGATCCGGCTGGCCAGGTACTCGGCCATTGCCGCGAATTGGGGATGCAGCAGCGGCTCGCCGCCGATCATGCCGACCATGCCGGGAAAATCCACCAGGGAATCCACGGCCTGTCGGAAGGTCTCCATCTCCATGAAAAAGGGCTTTTGCTGGTGCCCGGTGAACCGCGTGCAGTTGGAACAGCGGTGCATGCAGGCATTGGTGATGTCGATCTGGATGATCTGCATTTCGGCTAAGGGAATCATAGCACTCCGTCATCCTTTCCGGTTTGCGAGGTCCGGTGCGGGACCACCTCCCGGGGAAAAATCAGCCGGTTGCGGCTGACAACCCGGCTGAACTCCTGCTGCCCGGCGTCCACCCGGGAAAGCGCCGCCGTCTCGCCGGCTCCGGGCAGGAGCCCGCCGCCATGGCCGGCAGCGGTCGCCGCCAGATGGAAGTCCCAGAAAAGGCAGCGCTCGAGCGTCTCCTGGAAGCCTCCGGCGGCCTCGAAGGCCTCCCGGCGCACGGCGAAGGTCCCCATGACGGTGTCGCCGGTGAGCAGCGTCTGGAAATCCGGCTCCGGTCCGCCGTCGATCCGGACCAGCGACAGTTCCGGCCGCTCGGACAGAAAGGCGACGGCGGCGGCCAGCAGTCCCGGTTCGGGGGTGGTTCCGGCAGGAAAAAATGCAAGGATCGTGCCTTGATCGGCCCGAGCGGCGTCGTTTAAGGCCGCTCCCGCCGAACCTCCGGCCCGGCAGGTCCGGATGGCGGCGGGTTGGCAGGTTTGCCTTTCGAGGGCGGCCCGGGTGGCGGCCGTGGCCGTCCGGCATCCCGGGGCGATCACGGCCGTCACCGTCGGCTGGGGGGCAAGCGGCCGGCGGCCGAGCACCCGGGCGATGGCCCCGCGCATGTCCGCGAAGGGGGCGCGTTTGACCGCGTAGGCCGGCAGATACTGCCGGCGGGCGGCGAGAAGCGGTTCGCTTCCCCGTGCGGCCTGCGCCGCGAACGGGTGGAGATGGACGTCGCCGCGCAGCAGCAGGTATTTCGGGTCCAGGCCGTCGCAGAAGGGCATGGCGGCGCAGTCCCGGCAGCGCGGCGGAAACAGCTTGAAATCCTGGCCGCGCACGGCCACGGTGTCGAGGCTGCCGTCCGCGCCGTAGGCAATCCGCCGGTCGCCGCGTTTGAGCGCGTAGATGTCGCGCGGGCCGTTTACGGGGACAGGCAGGGGCGCGGCGCAATATTCGGGCTCGCGGTCCTCGTTGCCGGCCCGGTTCATCCATTCGTGGGGATCGTGGTGCACGCCCACGACGCCCACGATGTGACGGGCCAGCGCGGGGGCCGCGCAAAGCGGCAGGTAGCGGATCGTCACGGCAATGCCGGCGGCGTTGAGGATGTCCACCGCCTGTGTCAAAGGCTTGACGATGTCCGGATAGGCCGCCTGCATCCCCGCCACTTTGGCCGGGGAGTCCCAGTGGTAGTAGGCGTTAAAGACGATGAAATTGTGGTGGTAGACGCCGTGGGCGGCCGACAGGGCGGCGATGCGGGGCAGATCGGCCAGATTGCCGGTGTGGATGACGGTATTGGCCGCGTACTGGAAGCCGGCCGCGTCCAGGGCCGTCATGGCGGCCAGAAGCTTTTTGAGGGAGCCGCCGGTCGCCCGGTGGAAACCGTCCTCGTCGGCGGCGTGCATCGAGAAAAGAAAGTCCGTCACCCCGGCGTCGAGCAGTCGGTCGAGAAGAGGGCCGCCGTTGCGTCGGGCCGTCAGGAACTGGCCCAGGGTGATGACGCGCACGGAAAGATCCCTGGCCGCCGCCCGGCGCACCATGTCCGGCAGCCCCTCGTGCATGGTCGGTTCGCCGCCGGTGATGTCGAAATTGACCAGGCCGTTTGCGGCCAAAAGGTCGATGATGTGGAGCGAATCCTCGGTGGAACGGAAGGGAGCGCGGCGTAGCGCGTCGAACTGCCCCCCGGCGGCCTCGCTCATGAAGCTGTAATAGCAGAATCGGCAGGAATGGGCGCACCGTCGGCCGAGGTCCAGGACGCCGCTGCGGCTCACGGCTCCGGGCGGATGGAAAAAGAGGCCGGGACTGCCGTTCATGCCTGCTCTCCGGCCATTTTTCCCTCGTGGGCCCTGGCCCGGAGCACGAGGGCCTTGGATTCCGTGAGCAGCCGGTTCCAGTTGCCGGGCGCGTGGATGTCGGTCTCGCGGCGGCCGTGATCCCGCACGTACATGAGCACGTGGGGGATATGGACGAAGCGCGCCCCCTGCTCGGCGAAGCGCAGGAACAGCTCGTGGTCGTGGGCGAGCAGGGTCTCGTCGTAGAAGCCGTAGCGCGCGTGCAGATCCGTCCGGTAGAGCTTGGCCACGCCGCACAGGTACCAGTCGCCGAAGCAACGCTTGAAGGAGTAGTCGGGCAGGGCGAAGCGCCGCAGCCAGTGCCCGGCGTCGTTGACGATGGCCATGTCCGCGTAGGCGAAATCCGCGCCCTCGTCGAGGACGGCCGCCATGGCGGCGATCATGGACGGCAGCGGCACGTCGTCGGCGGGAATGTACGTGCAATATGCGCCGGTCGCGGCGGAAAATCCGGTATTTAAGGCGCAGGCCAAGCCGCGGTTGGTCTCGTGGCGGATGACGGTAAGCCTGCGGCCCGCCTGGGGGTAGCGGGCGTGGGCAACGCGGTCGATCCGGTCGCGCTTGGCGTCGTAGTATGCGGCAAAGGACGCCGTGTCCTCGGCCAGGGCGCGCTGATAGGCAGTGATGGCCTGCGGCGTTTCGTCCGTGGAGCCGTCGTTGACCACGATGATCTCCAGGGAAGGATAGTCCTGGAACCAGATGGCGTCGAGGCAGGCGGCCAGATAGGGGGCCTGATTATAGGCGGGGACGATGATGGAGACGGTTTTGGCTGCCATGGAGCGCATGCTTCCCTCGGATTGCCCCGTGATGGAATAAAACCCGCCGGGGGACACGAAAAACCGTGCGCCAGCCTAGGGCAACCATGGCAAAGAAGCAACAATCATTCCAGAATAGGCAGGGCCCCGTCCGTCATCCTGCGGCCTCGGCCTCGCCGTACTGTCTGACGAGTTCGCCTACAAGCTCCGCCACGGACATGAGACGGTCCACCCGCCAGGCATTTTTGCCGGCGAAGGCGAAGCCGCGGCTGAAGCAGCCTTTCTTGGCGTTGGCCAGGGCCAGGCTGATGCAGTAGGGGGCTTTGCTATAGTCGCAGGAGAGAATGCAGTGGTAGGGGCAGGAGGGCGGGATTTTGCCGCCTTCGGCCACGCTTTCCAGAAAAGCGTTGCGGATGGCCCGGCCGGGCATGCCCACCGGGCTTTTGATGATGACCACGTCCTTTTCGCTGGCGTCGATATAGCATTGCTTGAAGCGCGGATCGGCATCGCATTCGGTGGTGGCCACGAAGCGGGTGCCCATCTGGACGCCGGCCGCGCCGAGCCCGATCATGCGGTGGATATCGGCGCCGGTGTAGATGCCGCCGGCGGCGATGACGGGAATGGGCCGACCGTTTGGCGCGGTATAGGGAACGACGCCGGCAACGACCTCGGTGACGAGTTTTTCCAAAACGAAGTTCGGATCGTCGATCTGCTCGATTTTAAACCCCAGGTGGCCGCCGGCCATGGGGCCTTCCACCACGAAGGCGTCCGGGGTGCGGTGAAAATGCGACAGCCATTTCTTGCACAGGATGATGGCGGCCCGGGCCGAAGAGACGATGGGCACGAGTTTTGTTTTGGAGCCCTCGGCCAAGTGGCGGGGAAGGTCGAGCGGCAGGCCGGCTCCGGAGAAGATGGCGTCCACGTTTTCCCGGATGGCTGTTTTGACCATCTCCGCGAAGTTGGCCATGGCCACCATGAGGTTGACGCCGAGCGCTCCGGTGGTGGCGGCGCGGGCTGCCCGGATTTCCCGGCAAAGGGCCCGGTTGTTGGCTTCGATGGAATTGGAGGAAAAATCCGGCTCGCCCATGCCGATGCCGGCGGCCGAAATGACGCCGCATCCGCCGGCGGTCGCCACGGCCGAGGCGAGGCCGGACAGGGAGATGCCGACGCCCATGCCACCCTGGATGATGGCTTTGGGGATGTGCAGGTCGCCAATGTTGAGGGAGGGAAACGACAAGGAGGCTCCGAAGGGTTGAGGCATAGCAGGATTGCTGGCAACGAAAATGACCACCCTAGGAGAAAAGCCCGGGAGGTGGTCCGGGGCACAAAGAGAAGGACACCCCTAGGGCCCATCACGTCGGGGCGGCCAGTCAGGAAACGGGAGGGACCGGTGCGTCGGAAAGCTGACCAAGCCCCTTCAAGTGCTCCCTCTTTACATGATATGGGGACGGTTGGCAACACACTCCGCATCGTCCTGGCACCCGTCGCCGGCTGGTCGGGATTTTTGGGGGAAGGGCTTTCCATTTTATGGGAAAAACGTATGCTCCCCCAAAATCGCTGTCTGCTTCCCTGGATGCGGGCCAGCGTCACCGCGTCGGGCGGAGTGCCCCGGCGCGGTGGGAGTTGACAGGCTTGGTGGGGGAGGGGGATTTTGGGACAAGGGGCGGTGGATGGCGCGCGGTCCCGTCGGCTACGGCGCGATCTCCATCGGAAATGTCCGGTTGCATCAGGCCCCCAAGAGTGATTATGAGTTGCCTACCGCTTAGGATTACACCTTCTACGAGTAGCAGGAGCCACAGACATGTCGCAGTTGCGGATTGCCATTAACGGTTTTGGTCGGATCGGCCGTCAGGTTCTTAAAGCCATGCTCGAACACCATGCCGACAAGATGGAGGTGGTGGCCATAAACGACCTTTTCGACGTGGCCACCAACGCCCATCTCTTAAATTACGACACCAATTACGGAAAACTTCCCACGGAAGCCACCGTCGAGGGTGACGTCATGGTTGTCGGCGGCTGGCGTATCAAGAATTTCGCCGAACGCGATCCCGGCAAGCTTCCCTGGCGCGAGCTGGCCGTGGATGTGGTCATCGAATCCACCGGCATCTTCCGTACCGGCCCCACGTGCCAACCGCACCTGGCTGCCGGCGCCAAAAAGGTCATCATCTCCGCTCCGGCCAAGGAAGAGGATCTGACCATCGTGCTCGGCGTCAACGAGGACCGCTACGATCCCAAAAAGCACAACATCATCTCCAACGCTTCCTGTACCACCAACTGTCTGGCCCCGGTGGCCAAGGTCATCCATGAGACCTTCGGCATCGTCAAGGGCGTCATGACCACCATCCATTCCTACACCAACGATCAGCGCATCCTGGATCTGCCGCACAAGGATTTGCGCCGGGCCCGGGCGGCGGCCTGCAACATGATTCCCACCTCCACCGGCGCGGCCCAGGCCGTGGCGCTGGTCATTCCGGAGTTGAAGGGCAAGTTCTCGGGCCTCAGCGTCCGGGTGCCGACCCCGACCGTTTCCCTGGTGGATTTCGTGGCCCAGCTCGAAAAGCCGACCACCACCGAGGGGCTGCGGGCCGCCCTCAAGACCGCCGCCGAAGGTCCTTTGGCCGGCATTCTGGGGGTTTCCGAAAAAAAGCTGGTGTCTTCGGATTTCAAGGGCGATCCGCGGTCGAGCATCGTGGACGCCGAGTACACCACGGTCCAGGGCGGCGACATGGCCAAGGTCCTGTCCTGGTACGACAACGAATGGGGCTATTCCTGCCGCGTGGCCGATCTGGCCGATTTCATCGCCAAAAAGGGATTCTAATTCGGGCAGCTTTCCGCGGACGCGTCGATCAATCGACGCGTCCGCTTTTTTTTTGCGAAATTTCCGGCCGAACCGTCGCATCCGGGGGGTAGGGAACACCCGGCGGCTAAAGGGGAGACCGCTGTACAATTCCCTGGGGGCCTTTTTCTGCCTCCCGCCTGGAAGGGCAACATCCGCAAAGCATATCGGGATTCCAAAGGGCGCGAGCCCTTTTTGACCGCCGGCGTCTCCTTCGACGCATTGTGCAGTGGCCGCAGCGTGTGAGCGGCTTTGTTCGCGGCACAATCGGCGGGAGGGGCAATGGGGCAGCGCTTGCCGGTCCTAGTTCTCTTCCAGTCCGCCCAGGGCGGCCAGCAGCCCTGCCGCGTCCGTCACGGTTCCCAGATCCCGCCGGATGGGTTCCCGGGATGCGCCCGTGCGCCCGGTCAGGGCCAAAAGCGCCGCGTCGGCCAAGGCCAGCTCCCGGGCGATGTCCGGGGCGTGGAGATAGGGCAGCCGGATTCCGGTCATGATGCGGGTCTCGAAGTTGCTCCTGGCCAGAGTTTCTTCCTGCGCCTTGGCTCGGCGAAGCTGGTTGGCGAGCCCCTCCCGGTGACGGGGCAGGGCGGCCAGCGGCAAGTCGGCCGCAGGCAGGGCGGCCAGAAACCGCAGGGCGAAGCGGACGGTTTCGTCGGCTGGCGGCGTAGTGTCGGCGGAGGGCAACCGGGCAAGCAGGGCCAGGAAAAAAGGCTCCCGCCCCGGCGTTGTCCAGTCCGGCCCGGTCTGACGGCAGGCCACGGCCAGCTCCAGGGCACGGTCATGCGGGAAACGGGTGCTGAGCGCCTGCCGCACCGCCGCCGGGGCCGTCCGGCTTGGCCGCAGCCGGCGGACCCATATTTCGATTTCGGCCGGTGTCATTTTCAGGACGAAGGCTTCCCCCGAAGGAAGCACGATCCGGACTGGCGGAAGCGTGTCGGCCAAGGTCCGGCTGAGGGCCGTTTCCCCGGCGGCGTCCAGATTGGCTTCGACCAAGGCCGGTTCCAGGTCCCGGGCGAGGTCGGGGCCGGGGAAAAAAAACAGTTCGCGGAGCGGCGCGATCTCGCTGTCACCGGGATCGGCCAATCGGGCGGCCAGGTCCTCTGGGGCCAGTGGTCCCAAGGTCGAGATCAGGCAATGGGCCGAGTCGGCGTCCTGGTCCAGCCCTCGGGCGAGACGGTCGGCAATGTCCCCGGCCAGAGTAATGATCGGATTGACAGCCATGCCGCCCCATAGGCTGGTCCTGCCCGTCTGTCCAGGCAGATCTTCTCCGGCTCACGTCGCCTGGTCCCCACGGGTGGCGGATGGCTGGGAAAACCGGCCGAGAAGGCATGTTTTATTTAGAACGCCAACGCATTAGAGGTAGTGGGAACCTCCTGCGGCCGCTGCACTTGAGGCCGAGAGGTCCTGCGGCGGGACGCGAGGCGGCACTTTTTCACCTGTCAGGAAGGTTCCCTCTGGAAGGCAAACGGGCAAATCCTGTTCCGTTTGGCCTCATGGGCCTCGGTATGACCACCGTCCTGCCCAACATCCATCAGGCCGGCTTTTCCCCTCTCGGTTCCCTGGTCCCGGCCAGGGGCCTGTTTTACGGCGGACTGACCCAGATCCTCGCCGGCATCATGAGGTTCGAGAGGGGGAATACGTTCGGCCTGACGGCGGTTACGGGCTCCGGCTGCTTCTGGCTTTCTCTCGTGGGAATCCTTATGATACCGACGCTCGGCTGGTCCGAGGCCGCAGCCGAGGGCTTTATGGGCTGCTCGCGTGGGGCGGTTTTTCCTTTTTTATGTTCCTGGGCATTCTGGACGGAATCACTGCTTCGAAGGTCGTTTTCGGAACCCTGCTCCTCCTTTTGGGCTTCCGGCCGCCCATGCCTGGACCGAATCGGCGCGCATCGGCCGTATTGCCGGCTACGGGGTATCCCCCGCTGGACCGGCGTCCGCTCGCTGGCCGTCGCCGAAGGCATCAACGCGGCCTGCGGTCGCACGATTCCGCCTGTGGGCTGCTCGTTCCGTATCCGAAGTCACGGCGTCGCCCCGGCCGGGGGGCGACGCCGTGCGGAGAGAAACCATGGACAACGGCATCGAACAACGCGTCTCCGTATCCTTCGCCTTTCCGGTGCGCTTTACCCGGGGAGCTTTCGATCCGACCAATCCGACCCTGACCGACGTTTTCGGCCGGGCCGGCGATGGGCCCCATCGGCTGGCCGTGGTGGTGGACGGCGGCCTGGCCCGGGCCGATCCCGGGCTGCTCGGCCGCATCACCGCCTATGCGGCGGCCCACGGCGAGCGGCTGGTTCTCGTCGCGCCGCCCTTGGTCGTTGCCGGCGGCGAGGCGGCCAAGATGGATTTTGCCGTGGTCCGGGCCGTCTGGGAGCTGCTTTTTCGGACGGGCCTTTGCCGGCAATCCTTCGTGCTGGCCGTGGGCGGCGGGGCGGTGCTGGACGCCGTGGGACTCGCCGCCGCCACTGCCCACCGTGGCGTCCGGCTTGTGCGCCTGCCGTCCACCGTGCTGGCCCAAAACGATGCCGGGGTGGGACTCAAAAACGGTGTCAACGCCTTTGGCCGCAAGAATTTTTTGGGCACCTTCGCTCCGCCTTTCGCCGTGATCGACGACCTGGACCTGCTGGCCACCTTGCCTCCCCGCGAGACGCGGGCCGGCTTGGCCGAGGCGGTCAAAGTGGGACTGGTGCGGGACCGGGACTTTTTTGACCGTCTCGTCGTCCTGGCCCCGCGCCTGGCCGCTTTGGAAACAGCGGCCGTGGCCGAGTCCGTCAGGCGGTGCGCCGCCCTGCACCTGGAGCATATCGCCGGCGGCGGCGATCCCTTCGAGCTGGGTTCGGCCCGGCCCCTGGATTTCGGCCATTGGGCCGCCCACGCTCTGGAGGAGGCGACCGCCGGAGCCCTGCTCCACGGTGAGGCCGTGGCCGTGGGCATGGCCCTGGATTGCCTCTACGCCAGGGACATTGGCCTGTTTCCGGCCGCCGACTGCCGGGCCGCCCTCGACCTGCTCGCGGCCCTGGGATTGGCCCTCTGGCATCCGGCCCTGGCCGACCTGGATCTGGCCGGTGCCGTGGAGGCCTTTCGCGAGCACCTCGGCGGGGAGCTGCATGTGACCCTGCCGACCGGCATCGGCACCCGTGTCGAGGTGCGCACGGTGGATTTTTCCCGTCTGGCAGCGGCCAGGGCCTCCCTGGCCCGGGACTACGGGGCCTGACATGCCTGCCACCTCGCCGGTCACCTACTGCACCAACATCCATCCGGGCGAAAGCTGGGCGGAAATGTTCTCGGCGGTGGCGCGCCATGTCCCGGCCGTGAAGGCAGCCTGCTGCCCGGACGGGCCTTTCCCCGTGGGACTCCGGCTGTCCGGTCGGGCCAGTCGTGAGATCGACGCCGAGGCAGCCCGCCGGTTCGGGGACTGGCTCGACGCGCAGGGGCTCGTCGTCACCACGGTAAACGGCTTTCCCTATGGCCGTTTCCATGACGTTCCGGTCAAGGCGGACGTCTACCGGCCGGATTGGCGCGACCCCGAACGGGAGGCCTATACCGGCCGTCTGGCCCGGCTGCTCGCCCGGTGGCTGCCGGCCGGCGCGGTCGGCTCCATTTCCACCGTGCCCCTGGGCTTTCGCCGGGACTTTCCCGAGACGGACCTTGCTGCGGCCTTGGCCCGGCTGCGTCGGACGCTGGCCGACCTGGCCGTCCTGGAGGCGGAGACGGGGCGGCGCATCCGCCTTGCCGTGGAGGCCGAGCCCGGTTGTCTGGTCGAAACCACGCCCCAGATGGTGGAATTTTTCGCCCGGTTGGACCCCACGCCGGATGGGGTCCGGCACCTGGCCGTATGCTACGACTGCTGCCATCAGGCCCTGCAATTCGAGAATCCCCGGGATTCCCTGGCGCTGCTCGCCGCGAGCGGCATTCCCGTGGGCCATGTTCAGGTGTCCTCGGCCCTGCATCTGGAAGGGCACGATCTGTCCCGGCTGGCCCGATTCGTCGAGCCCGTGTATCTGCATCAGGCCGTGGCCCGGCGCGACGACGGCTCCCTGGTCCGTTTCGACGATCTGCCCGAGGCCCTGGCCGCCGACCCGGACGGCGTCACCGCCTGGCGCGTGCATTTCCATCTGCCGGTTTTCGTGGAAACGCTTCCCGACTGCGCGACCACCCAGGCGTTTTTGCGGGAAGGCGTGCCCCTGTTCGGCCCGGAGACACCTTTGGAGGTGGAAACCTATACCTGGGGCGTTCTGCCGCCGGAGCTCAAAACGCCGGACGTGACGGCGTCCATTATCCGGGAAATCGCCTGGACGGAGGCGGCCCGGGCGCGGCGGGGCTGACTGGGTGGGTTACAAGCGGTCGCAGATGGTCAAAAGGACCTGCTGGGCCGTGGCGATGTCCGCTTCCGGGATGTTCCGCAACAGCTTCGAACCGAGCTGCTTCTCGACCGCAAGCAGCGTGACGAAACAGGTGGCCGCCTTCGCGGTCAACTCCACCCGTTTGACGCGCCGGTTGTTCGGGTCGGCCACGCGCTTGGCGAAGCCTCCTGCCTCCAGTCTGTCCAGAAGGCGCACCAGGGTCGGTCCCTCCACGCCGACGGCCTGGGCCAGCTCCCGTTGGGAAAACGGAACGTCGCTGGCGGCCAGGCAGGCAAGCACCGTGCCCATGGCGCTGGTCAGGCCGTGGGCCCGGAGCAACGCATCCGTTTTGGACCGCCAGCCCCTGGCTGCTTCGATCAGGGCTTGGGGAAAGGCCGCCAGCCGGTTGTCGGACGGACGGTTGGGGTACAGGCAGACCATGATGTCGCTCCGGATTTGGCGTGTCGTGCACTATTGCGTGCTTCTGACTCGGTACTTCTGCGACCACTGCGCATGGATCGAAGGAGGCGCCTCCGGCGACCCATGCGTTCGCGCCCTTGGAACCCCGGGAGGATTTGCGGCGGTTGTCATTTCAGGTGAGGCAAAGGACGGCCTCCAGGGCATCGTGCAGCGGTCTCTTCCATGAATATTCGATACTACCATGCGTTACACGATGGTGCAACACGTTCCGAAAAAAACAGGACAGGTGCTGCCGTTGGCCGGGCGATCCGGGAGGTTTTTTTTCGCCAGTTTCCCCTTCTCCTCGGTCTGTTCTTTTGGTACAAAAAAAAAGAGTCGCTACGACGTGGCGGATACTTTCTGCAGAAAACCACACGCCGTTGCGCTCTGTCCGTCAAAAAAAACGACACAGGAGGACCAGTGGCCAAAAACGCGTATACATTCGCCAAACGATCCAAGGAATTAGCAAAAAAGAAGAAGAAAGAGGAAAAGCGGCAGCGCAAGGTGCAGCGGAGCGAAAGCGAGACTGCTGCCGACGACGCCCCCGCCTCTGCTGCGACGAGCGCACAAGCCGCCGACTCCGGGCCGGCTGCCGGAACGCCTCCGGACATGGCCGAAAAAACCGTTTCCTGATTGCATCGATTGCCGCCCTGGTGCGCGCGATATCCCCTGCCCATAGCATCATGCCCCTGGCTCCGGTCGCCAGGTCGCCGGGGGCTTTGGGCCGGCCGGCGAACGCGCCTAGGGCAGCAGGAAAGAGGGCAGTTGTTGCCGGACGGTGCGAAAATCCTGCCGTCCTTCCAGCTGCACCTCCCGGTCGCAGGCCGGCTGATTCAGGCGGACCAATTCGCCGGTGGCTACGGGGGCACAGGCGGTCAGCAGGCCGAGGAGCGAAAGGACAAGAATGCGGCGCATGGTGCGATCTCCCTCAAGCGGTTTTTTTTGCCCACTTTCCCGTAGATTTGCAGTTTTCATGCCCGATTCCAGCCAGCTCGAGCCGATTGCTGGACGGTCGATTTTGTCGTAGGATGACCGTTTACGCACTTTTTTGGGGAGTTGCCTTATGCCTGAGACGCCTTTTGCCGATTTAAAGCTTTTTATTACCGGCCCTACCTATCTGCGGCCACAAGTGCGCGCCGCCGGCACCTGGCCTGAATTCGGCCACCGTGACACCGAAAACGCCAAACGTTTCAAACCGATTTTCGAGAACTTGGCCCGGATCGCCGATCTGCCGGACGACTATCGGACCATCCTGTTCCTCGGTTCCGGCTCCACGGCCATGGAAGCCGCCATCCGCTCCCTGGTGGCCGAAGGCGAAACCGTGCTCCACGTGTCGGTGGGGGCTTTCGGCGATCTGTGGCACTCCATGTCCGTGGCCAATGGCAAAAAAGCCGTGCGTCTGTCCTTTCCCGCCGGTCAGGCCGTTTCGGTCGCCGCCCTGGAGGCGGCCCTGGCCGAACACAAGCCTTCCGTGGTGGCCATCACCCACAACGAGACCTCTACCGGCGTGACCAACGACGTGGCCGCCCTGTGCGGCGTCATCAAGGCCGCCGGCGCCCTGGCCGTGGTGGACGGGGTGAGCCTTTTCGGCGGCGCCCCGACCCATATCGCCTCCGGCTGCGACATGTACTGCACGGCCACCCAGAAGTCCCTGGGCCTGCCGGCGGGGTTCGGCATCGGCTTCGTCAGTCCCGAGGCCATCGAAAAGGCCCGACATGTGACCGGCAAGGGCCACGCCGGCGATATCCTGAAGCATCTCGAACGGGCCGCCAAATATCAGACCCAGTCCACCCCCAACGGCACCCTCGGCAACCAGATGTACGTCCAGCTCGAATATATCGTGCGGGAGGAGGGGATAGCCGCCCGGTTCGCCCGCCACGAGACCATGCGGCAGATGGCCTGCGACTTCGTGGAGGCCCTGCCCGGCTTCGACCTCTTTGCCCAGGAGGGTTACCGCTCGCCGACCGTGACCACGGCCGCGGTGCCCAAGGGCATGACGTTTGCCGATCTCAAGGCCGTCAAGGAGGTCATGCGCGCCCACGGCTACCTGTTCGATCCGGGCTACGCCAAAATCAACCAGGACCTGGAAGCCCAAGGCAAGCGCCCGATCTTCCGCATCGCCCACATGGGCGACATCACGCCGGCCATGCTCTCGGCATTCCTGGACACCCTGGGCCGGGCGCTGCCGCGTTAGGGAACCGGGCGAGGCGCCGCCAGGGCGCTGTCCCGGACCCGCCGGGGGGAATCATTCCCCCCGGTCCCCCTGTTCCGGGGAATATCTGCTCCTCCGCCGCGCGGGGTCCATAATGTCAAAGCCTCGGTGCGAGGGGTCCGGGGGCATCATGCCCCCGGCCGCCGGAGGCATCTTCTTCTTCGCTCTTTCCTGCGACCTGGGCGCGGATGCGACAGACGCCGCACAGCTCGGCCGACGTGGGGTAGCCGCACTCGCGGCAGGCGAAAAGCGTCGGGCGTTCGGCGGCCGGTTTGGCGGCGAAGAAGGGCTTGCCCTTTTTGAGGAACGCTTCGTAGAAAGCCGATTTTTGGCCCGGGCTGCGGTATTCCAGATCCCCGAAGAGTTTTTTGTGTCCCGTGAAGCTGGCGCCGCCACTGTACGGGCAGGCCGCCTGCCAATGCTCGATCCCTTGGAGAAAGCAGAAGGCCGCCGTCTCGAATTCGGTCAGCCGGTAGAGCGGCTTGATTTTGCGGACGAATTTCCCCTCTCCCGGCAGCACGGGTCCCTGGCTGCCCAGATAGGTGGCATCCCAGCGCAGGACATTGGCAAACAGCCTGGCCACCTCGTCGTCCATATTATGGCCGGTGGCCAGGGCGGCAAAGCCGTGCTCGTAGGCGAACCTGTTGAAATAGTGGCGTTTGATCTTGCCGCAGACGGCGCAGATGGGCCGTTTGACCGCCGCCTTGACCCGGGGGATGGCCAGACCCTCTTCCTCCATCCGCACGACATGCAGCCGGAAGCCGTTTTGGCGGCAATACGCTGCCGTGGTCTCGCAGACGGGCTCGGACACGTCCGGTATGCCCAGGTGGATGTGCAGCCCTTCCACGTCGTGGCCCAGGTCGGCCAGCAGGCGGAGCAGGGCCAGGGAATCCTTGCCGCCCGAGACCGCCACCAGCACCTTGTCTCCCGGCCGGATCATGGCGTGGCGGCGTATGGCCGTCTCCACCTGCCGGTGGCAAAAGAGCTTGAAGCAGTCCGGACAGAAGCCGGCATGATGGCTGGGCAGCTTGACGGCGGCCAGCGCGCCGCAACGTTTGCACTTCATGCTTGTCGCTCCGTGGGGGCGGGGGGGGAAACGCCTCCGGCGGCCGGCGGAGGCTGCCCTCGGGCCCCTGGAAAAGGGGATGCGGTCAGCCGCGGGAGGTCACCGGGCGGACGGTGATCCGGTCGCCGTCCAGCACCCGACGATCGGGCGTGAGCAGTTCCCCGTCACGGATAATCAGGGCGTCGTTGACGCGTAAATCGAGTTCCTGGAGCAGTTGCAGCACGGTCCGGATTTTCGGGAACGTCAGCGGCTGCTCCTTGGACGTGATGGTCACGGTAATCATGTGCGCAGCATATACTCCTTGACAGGTAGGGAATCAAGCCGGGACGGACTGGAAAACGGTTGACCCCGGTCCGGTTTTTTTGCATAGAATAGGGCCGAGGATGCGGTCTCTTATCCGCTGGCGTCTCGTATTCCTAAGGAGTTGCAGCATGAGCGGGAAGATTTTGGTCGTTGACGATGAAAAGCATATCCGGATGTTGTATCAGGAGGAACTCGAAGGCGAAGGTTATGAGGTGGTGACCTCGGACGGGGAGGAAGATATTTTGCCGCTTATGGAACGGGTCGCGCCCGAAGTGGTGGTGTTGGACATCAAACTGGGCTCGAATCGATCCGGCCTTGATCTGCTTCAGGAAATCCGGGGCAAGGACCAATCGATCCCGGTCATATTAAGCACGGCCTACGACAGCTTCCAGCATGACCTGAAATCCATCGCGGCGGATTATTACGTGGTCAAATCCGTGGACCTGGGCGAACTCAAATCCAAGGTGGCCCTGGCCCTGGAAAAAGCCAGAAACGGGCGAGGGTAGGCGCGTCCGGTTCGGAAGATTTTGGTGGCGGCTTCGGCCCGCGCGAAGGCCGGGATCGGACGGCGCGGCGGGAGGGGCCGTCCGCCGCGTCGCGAATCGCCTTGCCTGGGCGCTCGGTTCATGCTAGCCGGCTTGCCCATGTCCCCAGAAATTTCCAAGATGATCCAGGAAATCGCCCTGCTGGCGGTTCCCGTCCTTATGGCCATCACGTTTCACGAGGTGGCCCACGGCTATGTGGCCAACTGGCTTGGCGATCCCACGGCCCGCTTGGCCGGGCGGCTGACCCTCAACCCCATCAGGCACCTGGACGTGCTGGGCGTGCTGGCCTTTGTGCTGACGCGCATGATCGGCTGGGCCAAGCCGGTGCCGGTCGATCCCCGGTATTTCCGCAATCCCAGGCGCGGCATGATGCTGGTGGCCTTGGCCGGCCCGGTCATGAACTTTTTGCTGGCCGTGGCCTTCGCCCTGGCGATCCGGCTGCTGGAATGGTCGGCGGCCGACGTCGTTTCGGGGACCCTGGCCTACCGGGTGCTTGAACCGGTGGTCTACATGTGCGGGGCCGGCGTGTCGGTCAATCTGGCCCTGGGCATTTTCAATCTGCTGCCGGTGCCGCCTCTGGACGGCAGCAACATCCTGGCCTTTTTCCTTCCGGCTCGCGCGGCCTGGCGCTATATGTCCTTCGGGCGTTGGGGGTTTTTCCTGCTGCTGCTGCTCGCCGTCACCGGCCTTTTGGGCGCGGTCATCGGGCCGCCGGTTTCTCTGTTCTACAATTGGTTGCTGTAACGGCGCCGGAGGGGGGCGCCGCCTGCGGGCGCCGTCTGGGAGGTCATGATGGGATCCCAGCAAATGACCATAGCCGAAGCCCTGCGCCGGGGCATCGCCTTTCAGGAAGCCGGACGGTTGCGGGATGCGGAGCGCTTCTATCAGGCCATCCTCCGGCTGCAGCCGGCCCACCCGGCCGCCAATCACAACATGGGTCTGCTCGCCGTCCAGGCCGGGCGACCCGACGTCGGCCTGCCGTTTTTTAAAACCGCCCTGGCGGCCAAGCCGGATTCCGAAAAATATTGGCTGAGTTATCTGTTTGCCTTGACGGAAGACGGGCAGCCGGAAGCGGCCAGGCAGGCCTTGGCCGAAGGTCGGCAGGCCGGGCTGGACGCTGCCGTCGCGACCCGTCTGTCGGACCGGCTGGCGGCGCTGGCCGCCTCCCGGAAAACGATCAGGGCCCAGCCGGAGCGGCAGGCGCTTCTTGCCGCCTTTGACGCGGGTCATTACGCCGCAACCTTTGCCATGGCCCGGCGTCTTCTCGAACAGGATCCGCAGGACGCCTTTGCCTGGAAGGCCTTGGGGATCAGCCTTGTCCGACTGGGGCGCAACGAAGAGGCTCTGTCCTGCCTTGAAGAGGCGGTTGCCCGCTCGCCGCAGGATCCGGAGTGCGCTTCGGCACTCGGCAACGTCCTGTTGTCGCTCGGCCGCTTGCCCGAAGCCGTGGCCCGGTACAACCAGGCCCTGGCCGTGAAGCCGGATTTTCCCGAGGCCCGCAACAATCTGGGCAGCGCCTTGCAGCGGCTGGGTCGCCTGCACGAGGCCGTGGAGCATTTCCTGCGGGCCCTGGCTGCGAAGCCGGATTTCCCCGAAGCCTGCAACAACCTGGGCAATGCCTATCAGGCCATCGGCAGCCTGGACGAGGCCGTCAAATACTACCGGCAGGCCTTGGCCCTGCGACCGGACTACGCCGCAGCCCACAGCAACCTGGGCAACGCCCTTCAGGAGCTCGATCGCCCGGGCGAGGCCGTGGAGCACTATCGTCGGGCCCTGGCCGGCAAACCGGATTCCCCCGAGGTACACAACAATCTCGGGAACGCCCTGCAGGGGCTGGGCCGCCTGGAGGAGGCCGTGACCAGCTACCGCCAGGCTCTAGCTCTGAAGCCGGAGTATGCCGAGGCCTACAGCAACCTGGGGACCGCCCTCAAGGGACTTGGCCGTCCGGACGAGGCCGTGGCCAGCTATCGCCGGGCCTTGGACTGCAAGTCCGCCGATGCCGCCTTGCATGTCAATGTGGGGAATGCCCTCAAGGAGCTTGGTCGGCTTGAGGCCGCCCTGGACTGTTACGCCACCGCCCTGGAACGGAATCCGGATGACGCCCGGACCTGCAACACCATGGGCAACATCCTGCAGGATCTCGGCCGGCTGCCCGAGGCCGTGGAACGTTACCGTCGGGCCTTGGTCCTCGAACCGGATTATGTCGAGGCGCAAAACAATCTGGGGGTCGCCCTGGCCGCCCAGGGCCATACGGAGGCGGCCATCGCCTGCTACAATCGGGTGCTGGAGCTGGAGCCGTATCACGCCGAGGCCCACAACAACCTGGGCAATGCCTTGAAGGATGGCGGCTGGCTGCCCGAGGCCATCGCCCACTATGCCCGGTCCCTGGAACTCAAGCCCAATGTGGCCGAGGTGCACAACAACCTCGGCAATGCCTTGCAGCAGCTCGGCCGTCCGGAGGAGGCCGTGGAGCGCTATGAGCGGGCGCTTGCCGTGAAGCCGGACTACGCCGAGGCGCACGGCAACCTGCTTTTTGCCCTGGGCCATAGCGGGCGCACCACGCCCGAGGCCTATCTGGCCAGGGCCAGGGAATGGGACCGGACCGCGCTTTCCGCCGAGGAACGACAAACCGCCGCGGCCGTCACCTTCCACCGCCTTCCCAGACAGGGGCGGAAGCTTAAGATCGGCTATATTTCTGGAGATTTCCGGCAACATGCCACCAGCGCCTTCCTGGAGGCGCTGTTCGCCGGGCACGACCGGGACCACTATGAAGTCTTCGCCTATGCCACCGGCATCCGGACGGATGCCATGACGGAGCGGCTCAAGTCGGGGACGGAGCATTGGGTCCGGCTGACCGGCCTGGGCGATGCCGCCGCGACCGAACGCATCCGTCAGGACGCCATCGACGTGCTGGTGGACCTGTCCGGGCATACCGGCGGCAACCGTCTGCCGCTCCTCGCCCGGCGGGCCGCTCCAATCCAGGCCCATTATCTCGGCTATTTCGCCAGTACGGGCCTTGCCGCCATGGATTATATGATAAGCGACGGCACGGTCGTTCCGGAAGGCGACGAAACGCGGTTTAGCGAAATCGTCTGGCGCCTGCCCCGGGTCTGGGTCGCCTACCGTCCGCCCGTCGAGGCGCCTACCCCGGCTTGGAAGCCGGACCCGTCCGGCCGGGTCTGGTTTGGAAGCGCCAACAAGTACAGCAAGCTCACCCCGGAAACCATCGCCCTCTGGGCCAGAATCTTGCGGGAATGCCCCCAAGGCACGCTGCTGCTGAAGGCTGCGGCCTTCGTCTCGCCGGTGGTCCGGGAACGGGCGACCCAGGCCTTCGCGGAACAGGGCATTGCCCCCGCCCGCTTGCATCTGACGGGCCCGGAGGCCGACTGGGCCGGGCACATGGCTCTCTACGACCGCCTGGATATCGCCCTGGACCCGGTCGGCGGGCATTGCGGGGTGACCACCACCTGCGACGCCCTCTGGATGGGCGTCCCGGTCATCACCTTGGCCGGAAGCGGCATGATCGAGCGGATGGGCGCTTCGATCCTGACCGGACTCGGCCGGCCGGAATGGATCGCCGCGGATGCGGACGACTATGTCGCCAAAGCCGTCCGCCTGGCCGGGGATGTGGCGACCAGGCAGGCCATGCGTCCCGGACAGCGCGAGCTGCTGCGCCGCTCCCCCCTGGGCGATACGGCCGGCCTGGCTCGGGCTCTGCAAGAGGCCTACGACCAAATGTTCGCTCTCTGGCTGACCGGCCAGGGCTCCCGCTAGTCCGTCGCCCCGGCCGGCCGGTCGGGAATGGTCGTTTCCACCTCCGGCGGCGCTTGCGGGCCGGCAAACCGCACGGTAACCGCGCCGTTGCGGCTGGTGGCATAGACGGGGCAGTCCAGGCGGGCCAGACTTTCCACCACCTTCGGGGACGGATACCGATGGGCGGTGCCGCAACTGGCGATGGCCACTTTTGGCGCCACGGCGGCATGGAAGGTGCGGGACAGGCTGGATGACGAACCGTGGTGGGGCAATACCAGTGCCGCCGCCCGAAGCGGCGCGCCCGAGAGGACCAGCCGGTGCAGCACGCCGCGTTCGGCATCGCCGGGGATGACCGCCAGCCCCCGACCGTTCCAGGTGAGTCGCAAGACCAGGGAGCCGTTGTTGCCGGACAGGTCGTCTGCCGTTCCGGGATGGAGCACCGCAAGTTCCAGCCCCCGGCCGAGGTCCAGCCGGTCTCCCTCCGTCAGGGCGGCATGGCGGATACCCCGGCTGGCCAGGGCCTCGCGTATGGGGGCGGCCAGCTCGCCTTCCGGGACACCGCCGTTGTCGTAGTACGTAGCAATTTTAAAGCGTTGGAGGATGGAGACGAGGCCTTTCACGTGGTCGGCGTGGGGATGGCTGGCCATGGCCGTTTCGAGACGCGGCGGCCGGGCGTCGGCCAGGTAGGCCCCGACCACGGCCCGGCCCACATCATACGAGCCGGGCAGGCCTCCGCCATCCACCAGGACCCGCCGGCCGCCGGGCAGCTTGAGCACCACGGCTTGCCCCTGGCCCACATCGAGCACGGTCAGGCTGACGTCATCCCGGCTGTCGGACAGGGCCCGGCCCAGCCCCGGACCGACGAGCAGGGCCAGACTGGCCAGCATGGCGGCCAGGGGGCGCTGGCGGCCGGCCACGACGAGGGCCAGGCAGGCCAAAAGGCCGAAGCAGCCGAGCATCTCCGCCCAGGACGGGCGCAGGACCGCAAAGGAAAGAAGCAGTCCCCGGGCGTCCAGAAAAGCCAGAACGCGCATAAGCCCTTCGCAGAACCAGGCCGCCCCGAGCAGCAGAGAGGCACCGATTCCGGACACGAACGGGAACGGCAGGAGCATCTGGCCGATCAGCGCCATCGGCGTGACCACGAAGCCGAGCAGCGGCAACCAGGGAACGTTGATCCAGGGATTGAAGTTCCATTCGCCGAAAAGTCGCACGATGACCGGCAACACGGCAGCCTCGGCGCAAAGACTCGTCCACAGGATGCCGAGGACGGAAAGGACGGGCAGCCGTAGCCGGGGGGGCAGGCGCAACCGGGCGCTCAGGGCCATAAACGGCGGCCAGAAAAGGCCGATGCCGGCCACGGCCAGGGCCGAGAGCTGCAGCCTGGCGTCGTAGGCGGCCAGGGGCGAGACGGCCAGCATGACGGCCAAGGCCAGAAACAGGGCGTCGAACAAGGGCAGATGCCGGCCGAAAAAAAGAAGCAGCCCGCAGCCGACGAACATCCACACGGCCCGGTAGAGTGAAGGCGAATAGCCGCCGAGCCAGCAATACCCGACGACGAGGGGGGCGGTGGCAAGCAGGGCCAGATAGGGCCTGGGCAGGCGCAGAAAGAGCGTCGGCCGGATGTTGCCGGCCAGCCAGACCAAGGCGAAGCCCAGGGCGGCCACGTAGGAGATGTTCATGCCGGACAGGGCCAGGGTATGGGTGAGCGAGGCCCGGCGCACCAAGTCGAGGTCCTGTTTGGAAAAATCCGCCGTTTCCCCGAAAATGAGGGCCACGACCATGGCCCGGCCGGCCTTTTCGGCCGCGTCGGCCCCTGGCGATGCGGCCAGGGCCGTTTCCGTGAGAAGGCGCAGACGCTCCCGCTCCCGGGCGAACCTGTCCGGGCTGGACGCGACGCGCTGGAAATCTCCTCGGTCGCCGCGGGCGTAGGTTCGGTAGAAGATGCCATCCAGTTGACGCAGAAAAGCGAAATCCGTCACCCCGGGATTGGAAAATCCGCGGGTGGGACGCATCTTGGCGGTAAAGCTCAGGATATCACCGCCGACAGGCCGGAAGGGGACGGCATCGAGCGTCAGGCCCAGCTGGCCCGGGAAAGGGGTCTGGTTGCAGGATGGGCCGGTGAGGCGCACATCCGTCAGGACGCAGGCCAAGCGGCCTTCGGGCCTGGCATCGACGGTATCCACCCGGCCGAGGATGACGCTTGGTTTGCCATCGGCCAGGCAGGGAGGCAAGGATGTCGGCGGCGACGGCATGGCGACCCACGCCAGGCCCAGGCCGATGCCAAAAGCGGCGGCGAAAAACGCCAGACGCGGTCGCCTTGGGGCCGGCCGCGGGAAAAGGGCGAGGAGTCCGAGGCCGACCGTGGCCGCCACTGGGGCGTGGAGAGCCAGAATGCCGGCGATGGCGGCCAGCAGGCAGGGCTGCCAGGGGAGAAGGGGAGGAACGCCCCGCATCATGGCCGGATGCTAGGGGGGGGCGCGGCCGGCGTCAATGGCGGCGTGGCGGCGGCTGGTTCGACGGGGGAAGGGGGCGTCTTCCCCCCCCGTCCTTCGCTTCGCCTCTCCTTTAGCCCTGTCGGGAGGCGCGGGCGAGCTGGCATTGGGAGCGGGGCGGGGCGTAGATGGACAGGCGCAGGTGCGGATCAAGCGGCAAACCGAGTTGGTCGGCCAGGAAGGCGGCCGGGGAATGGGACAACAGTTCCAGCCCGTTCTTGCGCTCCAGGTGGAAGAGTTCCCCCCAGCTTGTGGCGTAGAGCACATCGGCGCTGACGGTTTGTTTTTCCTCGCGGGGGGCGAGGATGTTGACCACGATCAGGGCGGCGGTGATCCGTTCCGGGGCCAGTCCCCAGGACAGGGGCGGAGCGAAGGTCGCCTCGGCCGGGAACAGGGCATGGACCGCTTCGAGCAGGCCGGTCACATCGGGCAGGGCGAGCGGAGCGGGCAGGCTGCCGGCCTGGAGGTACTGTCCCGGCCGGTAGAGTTCGTTGGCCACCAACCAGGCCGCCAGTCGGACCGGGGAGGCGTCCTGGCGCACGGTTTCCTTCTGCCGGGTTTTGCGGTCGGCGCCGGCCGATTCCCCCTGGACGGTAAAGACCGTTTCCTTTTCCCGGGTTCGGAGTTCCTCGAAGGTGATTTCCAGGGATTCGAACAGATCCCGTTCCGGGCGGATGCAGGGCAGGCGCATGATCTTGCCGAGCCGTTGGGCGAAGCTGGCCCCGATGCGGCGCGAGAGCATGGTTTGGTCGCGTTCGGAAAGGCCGCCGGCCCCGGCCAGGGCCGTGCCGCGCTGCTTGAGGCGTTCGTAGGCGCGCAGCAGATAGGTGGTGATGGCGTCGCCCAGGGCGACGATCTGGGCGAAACTGCCATCGCCTGCCGGGGCCTCCCGCTTGGGCGGGGACGGGCAGGTCCCGGCGGGCGGAGCATAGGGGAAAAAATGGTCCAGGATGGCTTCGCCGGCCCGGGTGCGGTAATCCTCGCACGGGTCGAGGCCGGTTTTCTGGAGGAAGGCCTGGCGCAGAAGTTCCAGTACCCCGGCGCTTTCCCGCTCCCGGTAGTGGCGGCTGACCTCGCTGAAAAGCAGGGCGTAGGGATCGCAGCGCCAGAGGCCTCCCTGTCTGGTGAGGATGTGCTCCTTGAGCATTTCGCATAAAAGGACCGGCTCGCCCCCCTCGGCGGCATATTTTTCCAGCAGGCCGAATTTGATGACGGATTTGAACGGGCTCGTTAGGGATTTGACGATCATCCACAGCGAGGCTCCGAAGAAGGCGTCGCCGGCGATGGCGTCCACACAGCCGAAGTCCAGGCTGTCATCGGCCTCCTCGGGTGCGGCTCTGGCCAGACCGGCCATGGCCCGGGCATAGGCGTCCGGGGCTATTTTGGGCGGGGCGAACCACCAGGCCGGTTTCCTGCCGGTCAGGACCAGGGCCGTGCGATAGAATTCCTCCTTGAGCAGGCAGCCCTGGGCCGAGCCGTAGCCTTCGTCCTCGGAATAGCCGAACACGTTGTCCCGGATGTCCTTGGCGGTCATGACGAAGAAATGGATTTCCAGGCCCAGTTCCCGGTCGGCCTGCCGGCTGATGGCCTCGAGTTTTCCCTCGAAGGCCGGGCGATCGGGCCTCCCGGCGGAGGCGGCGTCCAGGCAGATCCAGACGTCCAGGTCCGAGGCCCGGGTCTGGGCCACGGTGCCGGCACTGCCGATGGTGTAGATGGCTTCCACCACCAGGGCGTCGTCGGGGGTGTTCAGGATGGCGATGGCGGGCTGGCCGCATTGGTTGGCCAGATTCCGGGCCGTCGGCAGATCGGGGACATAGCCGCGTACCCGGGCCGGCGGAGCGGGGCGGGTTCCCTGGACGTCCCGGACGCAGTTGGCCTGGACGAGTCCGGGCAGCATGTCGAGAAAATTCGCGCTGTCGGGCCCCAGCCGATGTCTGGCCCAGGCCAGCCGCCGTTTGTTGTTGGCCAGCATGGCCAGCCGCCGCCGGCGGATGTCGCGGGAAAAAAACAGGGCGTCCACGATGGCGGCTATCAGCCGCAACCCCGGTCCCTCGGCCAGGATATCGGGCAGGGGCGGGCCATCCGCGGCTTCGGCCATGGCCAGGGCGGCATCCTTGGCCATGGCGCCGAGAATGTCCGGTTCGTCGGTCGCTCCGGAAAAGCGCGATCCGGCGAAATAGCAGCCTTCGGTGCGGACGCTTTGCATCCGGGCGTCGGGCAGGGCGACCATTTCAAAGAGGCAGTCGGAAAAAAGCGCTCCCCGGATCGACACGCCGTGGACGACGGCCCGCACCAGGCTGACGGCCCGGAAGCGGACCTGCTCCAAGGACACGTCGGTCAGGCCGGCCATGAAAAAGTCGCATTCCATGGCATCCACGGCGTAAAACGCCATTTCCCGTCCGGTAATGCGTTCGAAGGCGCACAACCGCAACTCGCAGTCCGTGAAGCAGACCATCTCGAAGACGGCCTGGGAGAAGCGGCAATTGCTGAACCGGCAGCGGGTGAAGTTCACCCGGGCAAGGCGGGCCTGCTCGAAATTGACGTCGGTGAACTGGCAGTCGGTGAAGGCGGCATCGACGGCGATGGACTGGGCCAGGCCGACGGCCTTGAGGCTGCAACGGGTCAGGAGGACGCCGTCCAGGCTGGCCCCGTCCAGGGTTTTCCACAGGATCTGCCGGTCGCGCCATTGTCCGCCCTGGGCCAATTCCTGACGCAGAGCCAGGGCGGCGGCGTCATCACCCGGGGTTCCCGGTGACGCCACCAGGTTTTTGACCCGCTTCCAGAGATTGGTGCTGTCTTCCCTGGCCGCCGGCGGTGCCGGTGGCGGCGGAGGCGGCGGGAAGGGGCGCAGGGCGGTCCGGGTCCGCTCGTCCAGATCGGCCATGAGCGCCGCCTGGATGGCGGCCGGATGGGTTCCGGTGGCGCAGACCGCCCGGGCGGACGCCAGCAGATGCGTCGGCAAGGCGGCGGCCAGGAAGATGTAGACGGCCCGCAAGGCGGCTTTGCGCCTGTCCGGAGGCAGGGCCCGCAGACAGGCGCCGAAACCGGCCAGGGAAAATTCGGCCAGCACGGCCGCCAGGGGGCGCACCTGCTCGGGGCGGTCCGCAAGAAGGCTGGCGGTGGCCGCCACGGAACGGGGTTCGTCACCCCGGGCCAGGGCGGTCAGGGCTGCCGTCAGAAGCGACGGCTCCTCCGCCTGGCTGACCAGATTGAGCAGGGGCGGAGTGACGACGGCGGCATCCAGGCCCGGGGTTTCGGCCAGGGCATGGCAGACGGCTTCGGCCGACAGCTCATCCAGGTCCCCGAGCCGGACGGCCAGCCGTTCGGCCAGGCCGGGATCGCGCAGTCGGCCCGCCACCCGGGCCATGTACCGGGTCTGTTCGGCCGTGAGGTCCATTTGGAGCAGTTGCCGCAGCCACATGCCGAGCCGGCCGCGCACCAGGGCGTTGCGCAGGGGCAGGGCCGGGTATTCGTGGCGGTTGGCCAGAAGATCGAGCAGGATCAGCAGTTCGTCCGGCGTCTTTTCCACCGCCTCGGCCAGGGTGGCCAGACCGAAGGCCTCGGTCCGCGGCCGGTTGCTCCGGGGGCGGCGGAAAAAGGCGTTGGCGAAAAGGAGTTTTTCCTCGTCGGCAAGGCCCGACAGGATGGGCACGGCCTGATCCTCGGACATTTTTTCCAGATGGATCACGGCCAGAACCTCGCCTTCCACCCCCAGCCGAAACAGCAGGCCGAAGGCCTGACGCCGGAAGGATTCGTCGCCGGCCTCCAGCAGGGCGGCCAGAAGAAAGGCCAGTTCGGACGCCTCGCCGGCGGTGGCCGGATCGTCGACGGCGCCCCGATCGATGAAGGCGAGGGCTTGTCGGGCCAGGGGAAGCAGCGGGGAAAGATCGGAGCCCGGCGGTTGGGACAGTCCCGTGCGCAAGGTCCGCATGAGCAGGCGGGCCGGCGAACCTGTCCGGGTCATGGGCGGCTCCGGCCTGCTCTCGGGAACGGGCGGCCGTCAGCTGCGGGGGACGGCATCCACATAGTAGGAAACCTGCTTGCCCGGGTTGAGGTACAAGACGACCTCGGGAAGAAGATCCGTAGGCTTTATGGCCTTGGTCACGGTCATTTCGGTTTCGATGCCAAGATCGATGATAAGGGCCTCGCGCCTGGGGATGTCCGGATGATAGACCTTGACGCTCGGGCGCATGGAATCGCGCAGGTTGGCCGTCACCACCATGCCCTGCATGCCGTTGGACAGTTCCACCAGGCTGCCGGGCGGGTAGATGCCGAGCTTGCGGATAAAAAGGGTGACGGCCCGGGGATCGAGCTTGCCGCGCCGCTTGTACAGGGCCTTCATAGCCTCGTGCGGCGTGGGACGTTCCGTGCCTTCCTTGCCGTTGCAGAACCGGTCGTAGACATTGGCCACGGCGGCTATCCGGGCGCCCGGCACGATGGCCTCGGCCAGGAGGTGGGCGGGGAAGCCCGAGCCGTCCATCTGCTCATGGTGCTGCAGGACCAGCATTTGGGCGGCCGGAGGAAAACCGGGGACGGCGGCCAGCATCTTGGCGCCGATTTTCGGGTGCTCCATGTAGTATTCCTTGAGCACCCGGTTCATGACGGCCACGCTGCCCTTGGTGAAACGCTGGATGGGCACGCGGCCCTTGCCGATGTCGTGGAACAGGGAGCCGAGGCCCACCTCCTCGATTTCCCGCTTGTTGCACCCCATCTCCTTGGCCAGCATCATGGAGAGTACGGCCACGTTTAAGGCGTGATAGTGGCGGGCCTCCTCGCGCATCTTGGTGGTCATGACGTTGATCAGGACGTCCAGGTCCGACAGAAAGGTTTCCGCCATCGGCCCCACCACCAGGCCGGCTGCCTCCAGCACCTCGGCGTTGGGCGAGTTGACCATCTTGATGGCCTCGACCACTTGGCCCATGGCCTTTTCGTAACGTCGCTCGCAGGCGGCGAAACGTTCCAGCCGTTCCTTGTTGCGTTCGATGGTTTCCCGCTTGAGGCTGGAGAGTTCGGCGGAAACCGGCGTGCGGGCGGAGGCCCAGGGACCTTTTTGGCTTTTGCGGCTGCGGTTTTCGATCTCGTCGATGGGGATGGGCAGCCGGTCGGACTTGTCCGGCACGCACAGGACGTGATCCAGGCCCAGGGACAGGATGCGGGATATCTCCGTTTCATTTGCGATTTTGAATCCCTTGGCCGGAAACGGGAGGGAAAGGCCGGGCGCGTCGATGCGGATAAAGAGCCCCGGGCAAAGTTGTTCCACCAAAATGGGATATTCGTCGATTTGCATGCGGTCTTTCCTGCACCCCTGGCGCTTGTCCGGCCGGGACGGAAATGCCGTCCGGTCGTTCCTCTCGCCCTCCATGGATATATGCGCCGGGAAATTTTCCTGTCAACTCGGCATCGGCCGGCCGGGGATGCCGTCCGAACAGCTTGCCCAAGCCTGACGTGCCGGGCTACAAGGAGCCATCCGTCACCTGCGAAACACCATGGCCGAAATACCGTCGCAATCCCCTCCGTCCGCCCCCGAGGCCAAGCCCGTCAAGGGCGTCTTTTCGGTGGATGCCGCCCGGTTTCTGGGAAAGCAGGTGGCCGGCCGGGCCGTCTCCCAGCGGCTTTTCGTCTATGCCGAGGAGCGGGAGCCCGGGCGGGTGAGCATCCAGCGCTTAAGCCGCAACTTCATTCCCGCCGGTCCCCGGCGAATCATCGCCCGGGAGCGGCTGCTGTCCGATTACCTGCCGGAACCCTCCATTTACCTCAATAAGGTCGTGCCCGTCATGCGCCGCGTGGAACAGGACGTGGCCACGGCGGACAGGCATCGGCTGCGCCAGGAGCTTTTTTCCGCGGAATTCGCCTATCAAAACGTGTTGCGCCAAAGCGAAGACCATGTACGCGCCACGTTCGGTCTGGGACTGACCTACTTGGAGCGTCAGGAAAAGCAGAATGCCGACATCGTCTTTCAGAAGATCATGCGGATCGAAGCCGCTTTCACGCCGGAGCACAAGCATCTTTTCAACAATTTCGGCATTCAGATGCGGAAGCTCGGCATGTATAACGAGGCGATGAGCTATTATATTCGCGCCTATCGTCTCTGTAGGACCGACGAACATCTTCTCTACAATATGGCCAGGACCCTTTATGAAAAGGGGCGCTTCAAGAGCTCCCGCGTCATGCTGGGCCAGGCCATGCGCCTCAATCCCAATTTCCCCGAAGGCCAGGCCTTTCTGGACTTCCTCGATGCCAGAAGCCGGGGCGATATCCTGCCGGAGCCACCGCTGGACTGAGACGTGTCTCTTCAAGCGGCGTCCGTTGTTTTCGAGGGATCCTTTTACTCTCACGAAAATAGGCTTTTTCGGTATTGTCGATGTGCGGTTGCGCGGTCCTTCCAGGGCGCTGCGTTGACATAAATGCGAATCAAGACCATACCCGCTCCATTCCTTGGAAACAGTAATACGAGACTGCTGCACAATTGCCTGACAGCCGGTCAATGCTCTACCGTTACGATGCAACGGGCTCATATCCTGACGGGATTCCAAAGGGCGCGCCCTTTGGCCGCCGGAGGCATCCTCTCCTGAGCAATTGTGCGGTGGTCCCAACACAGTGGTCACACGTTTTTTGTGTTGCGTCCTTTGCCGCAAGGAGATTTTTCTATGGGGCACCTCAAGGTCAGTGTGAAGCTTGTTGGCGTCGTCGGTGTCACCGCGCTGGTCACCCTGCTGCTCGGCGTCATGGGCTATGGCAGCATCCGCCAGACCGGCGGCGCCTTGTCCGAGGTCGTCAAGACCACGCTGCCCTGCGTGACGGGGCTGGGCATGGTCAAGGAGGGCCTGCTCGTCGCCCAGTCGGCCGAACGCACCATTCTCGTGCCGGAACTGGCCAGCTCCAAGGAGTTTGAACGCCAGAAGGAGAATCTGGGCAAGGGCTTGGCCCTGGTGGAGGCCGGAGCGGCCCTGGTGGACGGCCTGCCCCGGACGAGCGGTGAAGACGCTGCCCAGTGGAAGACGTTCAAGGAGTCCCTGGTCCAATGGCGCAAGACCAACGAGCAGGTCATGGCCCTGGTCGCCCAGAACAAACGCAGCAATGCCCTGACCCTGTCCATCGGCACTTCCATGATTTTCATGCGCAAGGCTTCCGACGCCCTCAACGCCTTGCTGACGCGCAGCCGGCAGCAGGCCGAAGTGCTGGCGGCGGACGCCCTGGCCCGGGCCCGCACCCGGGGGCTGTTCCAGATCGTGACCGCCGTGGTGTGCGTGGCGGTTTCCCTGATCCTGGGGCTGGCCGTCACCATGTCCATTGTCCGGCCCTTGAAAAAGGGCGTGGCCTTCGCCCAGGCCGTGGCCGGAGGCGATCTGGAGCATCGGTTCGACATCGACCGCCGGGATGAGATCGGGGAATTGGCCGATGCCTTGCGCCGGATGGTGGGCGCCTTGCGGGACAACATCGCCGCGGCCGTGCGCACGGGCGACGAGGCCGCCCATGAGGCCGAAAAGGCCAGACAGGCCACGGCCGAGGCCGAATCCCTGCGTTTGGCCGCCGAGTCGGCTCGACGGGAAGGCATGCTGGTCGCGGCCGACAAGCTCGACCGGATGGTGGACGTCCTGACCGAGGCCGCAACCGAACTGGCCGGACGCGTGGAACAGGCCACCAAAGGGGCGGCGGACCAGTCCGACCGTCTGGCCGGGACCGTTGCCTCCATGGGCCAGATGAGCACGACCGTGCTCGATGTGGCGAAAAATGCCTCGCAGGCCTCGGAAACGGCCTCGGCGGCCAGGGATAAGGCCGTAGAGGGGGCGGAGGTGGTGCGCCAGGCCGTGGACGGCATCGGTCAGGCCCGGGAACGCGCCATGCGTCTTTCCCACGACATGACCGGCCTCGGCAGCCAAGCCGAGGGCATCGGCCGCATTCTCGGCGTCATTTCCGACATCGCCGACCAGACCAACCTCCTGGCCTTAAACGCCGCCATCGAGGCGGCCAGGGCCGGCGAGGCCGGACGCGGCTTCGCCGTGGTGGCCGACGAGGTCCGCAAACTGGCCGAAAAGACCATGTCCGCCACGGCCGAGGTCGGCCAGGCCATTCGCGGTATCCAGGACGGCACGAAAAAAAGTGCGGCCGGCGTGCGGGAGGCCGTGGACGTCATCGAAAAGGCCACTGGGTTGGCCGGGCAGTCGGGCCAGGCGCTTCGCGTCATCGTCAGCCTGGTCGAAGAAGCTTCGGATCAGGTGCGCGCCATCGCCGCCGCTGCGGAGGAGCAATCGGCGGCCAGCGAGGCCATTGAACGCTCCATCGTCGCGGTCAACGACGTTTCCCGGGAGACGGGGCAAGCCATGGAGGCCTCCGCCGCCGCGGTCGGTGTCGTGGCCGAACAGACCCAGGTCCTCGTGGGGCTCATCGCGGAACTGCGTGACGGCGACAACGGCTAGAACGGTTTTTTTCTCTGGCGGGAGGGATGGGGGCGGCCCGGAACGCGCCCGCGAGCGTTTCCCGACCGTCGGTGGCCTTCTCGGGCAGGCCATGCTAGACGCAAGCTGTCGCATGGTCATGCGGAGGAGGTGATGGATGGTTTTGGAGACCGGTCATGACAAGGGACGCCTGTGGGAACAGGCCATGGCTCCCTTCGTACGCTTCAGCCAGGTGGAATCCTCGGGCGGCCTGCTGCTCGTCGCCAGCGCCGTCATTGCCCTCGTCTGGGCCAATTCGTCTCTGGCCGGGAGCTATGCCTCCCTGTGGGCCACGCCGGTGGCCATTCGGATCGGCGGGACGACCCTTGGCCTGCCGCTGGGGCATTGGATCAACGACGGGCTGATGGCGGTCTTTTTTTTCATGGTCGGTCTGGAAATCAAGCGGGAGATCCTGGTCGGGGAACTCAATTCCCTGCGCCAAGCCCTGCTTCCCGTGGTGGCCGCCATCGGCGGCATGGCCGTGCCGGCGGCCCTGTACCTCGCCATCAACCGGGAAACGCCCGGCCAGGTCGGCTGGGGCATCCCCATGGCCACGGACATCGCCTTTGCCCTGGGCGTGCTGTCGCTTTTGGGCCGGCGCGTGCCGCCGGGGCTCAAGGTATTTCTGGCGGCGGTGGCCATTGTGGACGACATCGGCGCCGTGCTCATGATCGCCCTGTTTTACAGCGGCGACATCGCGTTTTCCTGGCTGGCCGTGGCCGGCGGCATTTTCGGCGTCATGCTGCTTCTCAATGCCGTCGGGGCGCGGCATCCGCTCCTTTACGCCCTGTGCGGCTTCGGATTGTGGCTGGCCTTTCTCGGCTCCGGCATCCACGCGACCGTGGCCGGCGTGCTGGCGGCCATGGCCGTTCCGGCCAGGCCGCGCATTCCGTCCGGAGACTTCGCGGATCGGGCCCGGCGATCACTGGACCGCTTCGAGGCGGTGCCCGGCCGGGACATTCGGGTCGAGCCGGAGAAGCTGGCCGCCCTGTACGATATGAAAAAGGCGGGACTTTTGGCCACGGCCCCCCTCCAGCGCATCGAACATGCCCTGCATCCCTCCGTGGCCTACGGCGTCATGCCGCTTTTCGCCCTGGCCAATGCCGGGGTGAACCTGTCGGGATCGGCCGGAGCGTCTTTGGGCGAGCCCATTGCGTTGGGGGTGCTCCTGGGGCTTGTCGTCGGCAAGCAGGTCGGGGTATTTCTGACCTGCTGCGCCATGTTCGGGTTGGGCTTTTCAAAGTTGCCGGCCGGGACGCGTTTGGTCCAGTTTTACGGCGTGTCCTGTCTGGCCGGCATCGGCTTCACCATGTCCATGTTCATGGTCGCCCTGGCCTTTGCCGGGCAGAGCGCTTTCGAGGCCCAGGCCAAGGTGGCCATCCTGGCCGCTTCGACTCTGGCCGGGGGGCTCGGCTACGTGGTGTTGCGCCTGACGACGCCTGCGCCGGCGCGGGAATGACCGTCTAGACCCGGGGGAATTGCAGCAGCACCTTCATGGCGCCGGGTCGGGCCGCGACCGCCATGGCGTCCACGCATTCCCTGAAGGGCCGAATGATCTCGACTAAGGGCATGACGTCCACCAGCCCGTCGCGCAGATAGGCCATGGCCAGTTTGAAATTGCCGCAACGCGAGCCCAGCAGGGCGATTTCGTTGACCACCACCTTGGCCATGTCCAGGGTGGTTTCGGCGGCGACGGTGGTTTTGACGACCACCACGCCCTCGGGACGGACCAGATCCAGGGCGGAGGACAGGCCTTGGGGGCGGCCTGTGGCCTCGATCACCACGTCGAAGCGACCGCATCGCCGAACCAGCTCGACCGGATCGTCGGCCAGCCGGATGGCCACGCCCTGGGCTGCGGCGATGGCCAGCTTATGGGCATGTCGTCCGGCCAGGATCAGTCCGGGCACCTGATAGCGGAGGCCGCAAGCGGTCAAAATGCCGAGCTTGCCGTCCCCGAGCACGAGTACGGACTGGCCGGCGGTCAGATGCAGTTGTTGTCCCGGTTCCAGGGCGGCGGCGAGCGGTTCCACGAAGACCGCCTCCATGTCGGAGATGCCGTCGGGGATGACGTGCAGGTTGGCGGTGGGCAGGACGAGGTATTCGGCGAAGGCGCCGTCCCAGCCGTCGATGCCGAGGGTGTGGCGGTTTGGGCAGTGGCGGGGACCGGCCGTGCGGCAGGTGGGGCAGACGCCGCAGCCGATATTGATTTCGCCGGTGATCCGGGCGCCGACCAGCTCGGGCGCGTTCGGGGCTTCCACCACCTGGCCGACGAATTCATGGCCCGGGATGCCGAAAAAGCCCTTGTATCCCCGCAGCAACTCGATGTCCGTGTGGCAGATGCCGGCCAGCCGTACCCGGATAAGCGCTTGATCCGGGCCGACGGTTGGACGGGGCCTTCGTTCGAGACGCATGGTTCCGTGGTCGATGACGGCGGCCAGCATGGGTGACTCCTGGGTAGGGGTGGCATGGGATTGGAAAACACCGTATGCCAATGCATCGAAGCCTTCAACGCGGGATTGCGATCGACTTGGCCCGGGCGCCGGTTTTTCGGCTCGGACCTGATGGGACACCATGAAGCAGACGACGGCGAACGACGAGTACGAAGCGGTTTTTGAACCGGGGGCCGGACAGCCGACGGGAACCCGGCTGGACGTTTTCTGGAGTGCCCGGCTCGGCGGGCACGAGGTCTCCCGGGCCCGGATTCAGGAGGCTATCGAGGCCGGCTACGCTCTGCTCGATGCGCGGGTCTGCACCAAACCGGGCTACAAGCTGCGCGGCGGCGAAACCCTGGCCCTGACGCTGCCTTCGGTCGTCAGCGACATTGCCGCCGAGGCCGGTCCGCTGACCATCGTGTACCGGGACGAGAGCCTTGTGGTGCTGGACAAGCCGCCGGGACTCACCGTGCATCCCGCCCCCGGGCTGCCGGGCGGTACCCTGGTCAACCGGCTGCTGTTCCATTTTCCCCAATTGCGGCATCTGGCCGGCCCGCGCCCGGGCATCGTCCATCGCCTGGACAAGGATACGAGCGGGCTTCTCGTGGTGGCCCTGACCGAGCCGGCCCGGCTGTCCCTGGCCGAGGCCTTTGCCGCCAGGCGCACCAGCAAGACCTATCTGGCCCTGGTCCACGGCCGGCCGGAGAAGGCCGAGGACACCATCCGCCTGCCGATCGGCCGCGATCCGGACAATCCCACCAAGATGGCGGTGGTGGCCAAGGGCGGCCGGGAGGCGGAAAGCCACTATCGTTGCGTCTGGACCGCCCCGGACGGCCGGGCCAGCCTGTTGGAAGTGACTATCGCCACCGGCCGGACCCATCAGATCCGGGTCCATCTGGCCAACCTCGGCCATCCGGTGGTGGGCGATGGCGTGTACGGCTCCAGACAGCAGGCCGAGTGGAAACGACAGGGCGGGGTGTGTTCCCGGCTGGCCGGCCGACAGATGCTTCACGCCTGGAAGCTGGCCTTCGTCCATCCGCAGACCGGACAGGATATGGCTTTTTGCTGTCCGCTGCCCCGGGATTTCTGGCGGCTTGTCCTGCTGCTCGGCCGGCGACGGCAACGGGTGGGACTGGTCGGCATGCCGGGCTGCGGCAAATCGGCCTTGCTCGGCCTTCTCGCCGCGGCCGGATTCCCCACCTTCAGCGCCGACGCGGTCGTGGCCGATCTCTACGCTTCGGGCGGTGATGGGGCGCATATGCTCGCTGGCCGCTTCGGCGGGGCGGTCCTGACCCCCGACGGGGCTGTGGACAAGGGCTGGCTGTTGGCCTCCATGCGCCAAAGCGACCATGTGCGGCGCGAGGTCATGGAACTCATCCATCCCCTGGTCAGGGGCCGGTTGGAAGCGTTTTTTGCCGCTCATGCCGACAGCCGGGCCGCGTTTGCCGAGACGCCGCTGCTGCTTGAAGCCGGCTGGGACAAGGGGCAGGACGTGGATGTGGTGGTGGGGGTGCGGTGCGATCCGGCGGTGCGCCGGGAGCGGCTGGCCGATCGGGGCTGGTCCGAGACGCTGATGGACGCCATGGACGGCTGGCAGTGGACTGAGGACAAAAAGCTCTCCCGCTGTCGCTATGTCGTGGATAATTCAGGCGACCTGTCCGCCTTGACCGGCGCGGCCGGCCGGGTGCTGTCCACGTTGGCCGGGGAGCGGCGGGCCGCTGCCCGGGCCCGGTTAGCCGCCCTGGCGGCCCGAGGCTACACCAGGAACGGGGCGTGATTCCCCTGCGCGACAATGTACCGCGCTCAAGGCGTCCCCTGGTCACCTGGACGCTGGTCATTCTTTGCGCCCTGTTGTTTTTCTACGAGGAACTCCTGCCCGAACGGTCGTTGCTCGAACTGACCTACCTGTACGGCGTGGTCCCGGCCCGGTTTACCACCCCTTCCTTCGCCGCGGCGGTGGGATTTCCCGAGGGCGGCTACGAGGCGCTTTTTACCTACATGTTCCTGCACGGCGGCTGGCTGCATTTTCTGCTGAACATGTGGGTGCTGTGGATCTTCGCCGACAATGTGGAAGAGGCCTTCGGGCCGCTTCGCTTCGCCGCGTTTTACATCGTCTGCGGCTTGATCGCCGCCGGTGTGCATATCCTTTTCAACTGGCGTTCCACCGTGCCGGTCATCGGCGCTTCAGGGGCGATCGCGGGGGTGATGGGGGCGTATTTTCGGCTTTTTCCCCGGGCCCGGGTGGTGACGTTGATTCCGATCCTGATTTTCCCCTGGATCGTGGAACTGCCGGCCGTGGTCTTTCTCGGCATCTGGTTCGTGGTGCAGCTTCTTTCGGGACTCTCCGGCGCGATGGCCTCCGGGCAGCCGGCCGATGTGGCCTTCTGGGCCCATATCGGCGGGTTCGCGGCCGGGCTCGTTCTGGTCCGCTGGTTTTTGCCGCCCGGCTGCCGCTACTGCTTCGATCCGCGCCAGCACCGTTACGACCGGAGCGAGGCCGGTCCGCTCTAGAGGGTCTGGGCCAGCCGGATCACCCGTCCTTTGACCAGATTTTTGGCCGCTTCCCGGGAGAGGAAAAGGGGTGGGTAATCCTCGGCCAGGGCCGAAAGGATGACCCGGTGCATGGTTTTTTCCACTTGGGCGATGCGGGCGATCAGGCCTTCGCCGGGCAGAGCCAGGGCGAAGATCCGCCCCTCGGGCTGGACGGGCTGGGGGCCGGCCGGTTTTTCCGGGAGCAGCACCTGCTCCGGGTCCACGATCAGATACGCGCCGTAGCGGATGCGGGGTTCCATGGAACGGTCCTCCATGCGGACGACGAATTGTCCCTGGCTGATACATTGCGGACCGAGGGCGATGCATTCCACCGCCTTCGGTTGCCAGTGGCCGGTTCGCGGATCGATGGTGGACATGGCGAAGACGGGAGTCAGGGCGGGAGCGGGGGGACGCGCGCCGCTTGGCTCCTGTCCGATGCCGGTGAGAATCCAGATCGGGTCCAGGCCGTATTGGGCATGATAACGGAGTACCCATTCCCGAAGACGCTCTTCGTCCTCCTCGTCCTGAACGGGGAGAAAAGCGGAGGGGACGGGGGGGCGGAACGAACTGTGGACCGCCGCATCAAGGGCTCGGGTGAGTCGGCTGCGAATCGGATGGCGTGTGTCGTGTCCCATGCAAACTCCAAGTAGTGAGACCAGAATAGCCGGAGTGTATTCGTATGTAAATATATATTTATATATTTACAGGGATAAAACCAATCGCCGCCAGGGTGGCGATCGGTACGGAAGGAGGCGGGGGCGTTGGTTCAGATGTCTTGGATGACCCAGGCGGCCTTGCCGACGATGCCGACTCCGGGCTTGTCGAGGGGGAGCGATTGCGTCTGGTGGCTGGGATTGTCGGAGACGAGGAGCAGTCGTTGGTTCTCCAGATCCCGGACCACGCGCTTGATAACCAAACCTTCGCCGGTCATGTCGAGCGCATAAATTTCGCCGCTGCGCAAGGGGGTCTCGGCGCAGTCGATGCCGACGAGGGCGTTGCGGCGAATGCCCGGTTCCATGCTGGCGTTGTCCATTTTGACCACGAGCAGGCTTTCGCGGATCAGGGGCTCGGGCAGGGGGATGCTCTCCAGACGTTCCTTGATCCAGGCGCCGGTTGCCGGATCGGTGCGGGTCATGGCGTAGACGGTGGTCCGGCTGGGCGTGGCGGTGTAGGCGGCACTTTGCTCGCACACACCGGTGGGAATCGCACCGTCTTCCCAACGGGAGACGGGTTCCTGGCCATAGAGAATCCAATCGGGTTCGAGCCCGCAGGCGCGGTACAAGGTGATGAGCCAACCGTCCGGAATGGTATTTTTTTTCTTGGCGTCGGAGATGCTGGACTGTTTGATGCCAAGCAGCTTGGCGACCTCGGTTTGGGTCCGGGTATGGGTGGCGACCCTGATTCGCGAATAGGCGTTTTCAAAAGTATCCGGTTTCACGCAGCCTCCTCGGTGCGGCACATCGGTGCGATCCTGGATATCAATTTATTTATAATACAAGTATTCAACTAAAATAGTTAATAATTTTTTATAAATGGTTTTCAAGATTGCGTCAATGCGCCCGGCTTGTCTTTGCCCGGCCCCGGGCTGTCTCCTGCCGATCCGGTGGCGGAGAACGGCGAACCGGGTGGGCCGCTCTCCGGGGAGCCTGGAAAAACGGGGTGGTCGGGCGGCGCGGCCGGGCCGCTGTCCCGCCGCCGGGGGCTAAATTTCCTGGAAGACCCAGATGACGCGGCCGATCACCCGATTCATGGCGCCTTCGGCGAGGAGAATCTGGTCGGCATGCAGCTGATTTTCCGAATGCAGGATCAGCCGGGCATTTTCCGTGTCGTGCAGAATCCGTTTGATGACCAGTCCCTCGACGGGCATGTCGATGGCATACAGGGTGCCGGAGCGGAGGGCCTTGCGTTCCCTGTCGATGCCGACATAGGCGCCGCGGCGAATGGTCGGTTCCATGTCGCTTTCGTCCATGCGCACCACGAGCAGGGAGGGACGGTAGAACTGTTCGGGGATGGTCAGGCTGTCCGTGGCCAGCTCCTTCCAGGGGGCCTCGGTGCCTTCCGGCAGGGCCATGGCGGCAACCGGCACGGGGTAATGCCTGGGCTTGTGCCCATAGGTCTCGCCGGGTTCGCGGACCAGCACGGCGCCGCCGCGTCCCTCACCGAGGAATTGGGGGGCCTCGCCGTCCAGGAGCCAGTTGGGGTTGAGATTGAAGATTTGAAACAGTTTGATAAGCCAGCTATCCGGAATGGACTGCCGCCGTTTGGCGTCGGATATACTGGATTGGCGTATATCCAAAAGTCTGGCTATTTCAACTTGGGTACGCATCCCAGTGGCTCTTTTGATGCGGTCGAATGCCTCGTCAAAACGGTTTGGGAATTCCATGGTGGTGTCTTCAGTCATACTCTCTCCGTTGCCATCTTTTCATCGTGTGGCCTTTCTCTGGTCATGAAATCGCGAAAATAAATTTTTATTGATACCTTTAACGATAAATTTGAATGTAGAACTATTAATATGTCTGGTGAAACTTGATTGGTTTATCTGGAGGCCCCATGCCTTGGACGGGCCGTATGTTTCTTTCAAGGAATGGCAGCATCCTCACCGGATATGGTAGGTTTATCTGCTATGCTTAAAAAAGCATATACAAAAATCCATAGCCATGTCAAGGTGAAAAAGAATATTGTAGAAAATTACTAGTAGTATACTATCGATTGCCGATACAACATCGCTGCATTATTTGTCTTGTATATTTGCAATATGATATAATGGTTTTATTTTTTAATAGAATATTGAATTATACGGAAGTGTCTCGAAATACTCTACAGAGGAGGCCGTAGGAGGCTGGCTCTCGCTGGATTTTTGTATGAAAAAGGGTGGGATTGCTGCTTTGCAGGGGGATGGCCGGGGGGGACGGAGGGGAACACGATTCCCTCGGCTCCGGCCAGGACGATCCGGCCAGTCCCCGGGGGACAGGTTTGCTGCAGGATTCAAAGCGCATGAAGTATCACGGAAAAAATATAAAGTGTGTGAGTCATCCCCTAAATGATCCGCCGTCAATCTGTCAAATGGAATCCGGCGGCCAGAGAGGAATCGCGCGCGTCGGCTCAGACACGCGCCATCAGGGCGCCGTAGGCCGCCTGACCCAGGCTCACGCAGGCGTCGTTGGCCGGAACCAGCCGGTGACACAACGGTGTCAGTCCTGCCTGGACCAGGGCGACGGGAAGGCGGCTGGCCAGGGTCCGGTTTTGGAGGACCCCGCCGCTTAAGGCCAGACGGCGGCAGCCCGTTTGCTTCGCCATGTGCCGGGCCACGGTCACCAGCCCGGCGATGAGCCCCAAATGGAAGCGCCGGGCCACCCGCCCGACCGCTTCGCCGCGTTCCCGGTCGGCCCGGACCTGATCGAACAGGGTCAGGGTGTCGAGCACCGCCGGTGTCCGGCTGGCATCCAGCGGGCAGGCGTAGGCGCCCGTTTCCGCCAGATCCTGGGCGTGTTCCAGCCGGATGGCCGCCTGCCCCTCGTAGTCGATGACCGGGCACAGCCCCAACATGGCCGCCACGGCGTCGAACAGTCGGCCGCAACTCGTGGTGACGGGACTGTTGACGCCCTTGGCCAGTATCTGGCCGACGAGGCGGCTGGTCTGTTCCCGGCCGGTCAGCCAGGGCCAGGTGGCGCCGTCCGGTTCCCCGCGTCCCAGGGCGGCCAGATAGGCCTGTCCCATGCGCCAGGGTTCCCGTACGGCCGCCTCGCCGCCGGGCAGCCGGACCGGAGCCAGATGGGCCAGCCGGACGTGGCTTCCCCGACCGGGATCGACAAGCAGGCCTTCGCCGCCCCAGATGGTGCCGTCCTCACCGAGTCCCGTTCCGTCCAGGGCCAGGCCCAGGGTCGGTTCCACGACGCCGTGCTCGGCCAGGACGGCCTGGATGTGGGCCACATGGTGTTGCAGGCGCAGTACCGGCCAGCGCGTTTGTTCCAGGGCGAACCGGGTGCTTAAGTATTCCGGGTGCAGATCGGCCACGCAGGCCACCGGCTCCACGCGCAAAACGTCCAGCAGATGGTCCAGGGTTTCCCTGTAGAAACCGAAGACGGCCAGGTTGGTCAGGTCGCCGATATGCTGGCTGGGGAAGGCGAGCGCCCCCTTGGTCAGGCAGATGGTGGCCTTGAGATGGGGCCCCAGGCCTACCACCGGCGGGCCGGCCTGGGCGAGACGCACCGGGGCCGGGACATAGCCCCTGGCCCGGCGCAGGATCATGGCGTCCGGCCGATCCGGCCAGGGGTCCCCGTCGTCCATGGGCCGGACCACGGAATCGTCGGTCCGGACGAGGATGTCGCGGTTATGGAGCAGAAAACGGTCCGCGATGCCGCCCAGTCGGGCCAGAGCCTCGCGGTTCCCCAGGCAGATGGGGTCGCCGCCGACATTGCCCGAAGTCATGACCAGCGCGGCCAGCCGGCCGGACGGCAAGGCCCGGGCAAAGGCGTCGAGGAGCAGGTAATGGAGCGGCGTATAGGGAAGCATGACGCCGACTTCGTCGGTGTCCGGCCCGATATTCGGCGCCAGGACGCCGGGAAAGGTGGCAAGCAGGGTGATGGGGCGGCGCGGGCCGGTGAAGAGCGCCTCGGCCGTGGGGCCCAGCCGGCCTATGCGGCCGGCGCTTTCAAGGTCCGGGACCATGACGGCCAGCGGCTTGGACGGTCGGTGCTTGCGTTGGCGCAACCTTTCCACGGCGAGCCGGTCGGTGGCGTCGCAGGCCAGGTGAAAGCCCCCCAGTCCCTTGATGGCCGCGATTCGGCCGGCGGCCAGTTCCTTGGCCAACATTTCGATGGCCGTCTGTCCCGCGGCCAGCCGTCCGCCCTGGGAATCGGTCAGCCAGACTTCCGGGCCGCAGACCGGACAGGCGTTGGGCTGGGCGTGGAAGCGCCGGTCGGCCGGATCGGCGTATTCGGCGGCGCAGTCCGGGCACAGGGGGAAGCAGGCCATGGAAGTGGCGGCCCGGTCGTAGGGAATGCTTTTGGTGATGGTGTAGCGCGGGCCGCAGTTGGTGCAATTGGTGAAGGGGTAGCGGTAGCGGCGGCCGGTCGGATCGCGCAGATCGGCCAGACAGTCCGGGCAGGTGGCGATATCCGGGCTGATGAGCACCGCGTGGCTCGTGCCGACGACGCTGGTGTCGATGCGGAAGTTCGCGTCTCCGACCGGCGGCAGTTCCGTCCGTGCGTGGCTGACGATGACGGCCATGGGCGGAATCTCGGCCGGCAGCCGGCGGTCGAAGACGGCCACGGCCGCGGGATCGCCCTCCACCTCGATCCGTACCCCTTCCGGCGTGTTGCGGACAAAGCCGGTCAACCCCAGTTCCAGGGCCAGCCGGTAGACAAAGGGGCGAAAGCCCACGCCTTGGACCTGGCCGGCCACCACGTGGCGGCATCGCGCGCGCGTCTGCATGGGGCGAGAAGGTAGCCGGCTTTGGCGGCGTGTCAACGCCGGCGCAACCGAGTGAGCAGGCTGCGGATGCGGCCGGTCACGAAGCGGCCCGGTTCGAAGGCAATGGGGGATTGGGCGCCCGGGGCGACAAAGCCGGCGACATCGAAGCTGCCCGGAAGTTCCATGGGGTAGGCGATGGTCTCCGGAACGCTGCCCGGAAGTTCCATGGCCCGGGCTTCGCGCCAGAGCGGCACCTGCCCGGGAGAAAGTCCAAGCAAGGTGAAAACGGCCGTGTCCAAGGCCACCGGATTGGCGGCGGCGGCCAGCAGGCCCAGGGGATACGGTTCGCCGTTGGTCGGACCGTGCCGGTGCATGGCCACCACGCCGTCAAGCAGCGTCGTCACCGGCGGCAGCGCGGCCCGGACGTCCAGGATCATCCGGGCGAACCGGTCGCCCTTGTTGCCGAAGCGCTGGTGCGCCAAGGATTTGCGGAAGCCGACCACACAGCCGAACAGGTTCTTGACGGCGGCGCTCATGGCCATCTGGTCGTGGCATTTGAGCCGGGGCACGTTGACGATGCAATCGGCGGCCAGCGCCGTCCGGGAGACGCCGATGCTGCCGCCGCAGGAGAGCGGCACGGCCGTTGCCGCGCCAAGATCCGTCACCGTGACGGGCAGATCGGCCAGGGCGTCGCGTAATCCGGAAAGCCGGGCCATGATCCGCCCCGTGCCGAAGGCCGGGGAATCGCCCACGATCACCCGCGCCCCCAGCCGCAGCAGATGGCGGCACACGGCCCTGACCACGGCGGGCGTGGTGCACGAGAGCCCCATATTGCGGGGGGCGACCAGATTCGGCTTGACGAGCACGGTCGCCCCGGGTGCCGGGCGCAGGCCGGTGGCGTCAAGCAGCTCGGCCACGGCGGCGGTCAAGGCCGGTTCGGCATAGCTGGCCACGTGTCGTAAAAAAACGGATTCGGCCATACGGTATCCCCAGGAGCAGAAAGGCAGGCTTCCGGCCACGAGTTTGCAGCCGCATGTAGCAGGCGGCGCCCGGCCAGGCAAGGTGCCGCCGCTCTTGGCTGGGGGGGAAGAATGCCTGCGGCGGCCAACGGGTGCACCCTGTGGAATCCTGCAACCGTTGCCTTGGGGGCAGGACGCTCGCCTGCGCGGCAAGAGGGATGGAAGGCGCGCGGCGCCTTGAAAAAAGCCAGCCGCCGGTGCTGGAAGCGGACTCCAATACTCCGGCGGCTGGATGGGGGAGGGCTAGGCGACGTCCTGGTTCGGTGCGGGTTCCTGGGGAGGGGTTGCGCTCTGCTCCCGGGAGTCGCTTTCCTTCCAGGAGATTTCGATGGAGAGCTTTTGTTTGCTCTTATCGGGACGGACTTTTTGTTTGAAGGCGATTTCGAGCTTGGCCTCGGCCGGCAGTTCGATACGCATCGGACCGTTTTCCCCGGCGGCGGCAAGCGTCCGCTGGCGCAGATCGGCCGCGATGGCCTCCAGCATGACGGCGGCGTCGTAGGTCAGCATTTTTCCCTGTGTGTACGGCAGATCGTTTTTTTCACCCATCTGGCAGCTCCTTCGGGGCGGTGTGTTCCACCCGGGCCCAGTTTCGTTTGGTGGGCGACCTTTGTCGTAACGACGATCTCAAGAATGTGTGTCGATCCGATGACACAGGCCGGGGAGATAGGGAACCGGGCTTCGGCAGGGCGTCACATCCGGCTGGAAAGGAGTTTTTTCCAGAGGGAGTAGGCATTTTTGGTGAGATGGATGCCGTCGTCGGTGAAGTTGGGGCCGAGCTTGCCGTCGTCGGCCAGAAAGGGCGCGTAGATGTCCAGAAAATGGACGAATCGGTTCTGCCGGGCGCACAGTTCCTTTAAGCGCGCATTGGTGGCCATGATGTCGGCGTTGTCGATTTTTTGGGTGCGGGTGGGCAGGATGCTCTGGACGTAGATGATGGTATCAGGCGAAAGTTCCTGGATCTTTTTGATGATCTTATCATAGTTGTCGATGATGCGGTTCTGGGCCTTGATCTCGTTGATGCCGATCATGAGGAAGATCTTATGGGGTTTCCTGGCGGCAATGGGCTCGATGCGGGCGAGAATATCGGCGCTGGTGCAGGAGTCCACACCATTGATGAAGACTTTTTTCGGTTGATTGAAGAGGTTGTAGACTTCCCACCCTCTGGTGATGCTGTCGCCGCAAAAGACGATCTGGAGGGTGAGAAACAGGGGCAAGGCGGCGTTCACGGCAATCCTCCCGCCGGCTTTGTCCCGTGTGCGAAACGGGACCGGAATATACTGCAATTAAACCAGGGGCTCCCTTTGGTCAAGAATCTGGCTTCCGGCCGCCGCTCCCCGCCTCCTGCTTCGGGGGACCCTATGGACCAGTTTGCCCTCGTGCGAGGGGTCCGGGGGCATCATGCCCCCGGCCGCCGGAGGCATTGTTCTCTTCCCCCGGCCGCCGGAGACATCGTTGTCCTTCACCGCTCCAACGCGACGAGGTCCTCGTAGGTCTCGCGGCGGCGGGCGACGATGCCCTTGTCGCCGTCCACGAGGATTTCGGCCGCCCGGGGCCGGGAGTTGTAGTTGGAGGCCATGGTGAAGCCGTAGGCTCCGGCCGAGTAGACGGCCAGGAGTTCGCCGGGGGCCATGGTCGGCAGCTTCCGGTCCTTGGCCAAAAAATCGCTCGATTCGCAGATGGGGCCCACCACGTCGACGATCAGCGGCGGTCGTCCCGCCGGCCGGACCTCGCGAATGGCGTGGTAGGAGCCGTAGAGGCAGGGCCGGATCAGGTCGTTCATGGCGGCGTCCACGATGACGAAATCCTTGGTCGGGGTTTTTTTGGTATAGACCACCCGGGTGACCAGGATGCCGGCATTGCCGACGATGACCCGGCCGGGTTCGAGGATGAGGGTGATGGGCAGATCCTTGAGGCGGTCGGCCAGGGCCTTGCCGAATTCGGCGGGATGCGGCGGTTCTTCCTCGTCGTACTGGATGCCCAGTCCGCCGCCGAGATCGAGATAGGTCGTTTCGATGCCCAGGCCCGAAAGTTTTTCCCGGAAGGTCAGGATCTTTTCCAGGGCTTCCAGGAACGGGGCGATGGTGGTGAGCTGGGAGCCGATGTGGCAGTCGATGCCCACGGGTTCGATGCCCGGCAGCTCCTTGGCCCTGGCATAGACGGCCAGGGCGCCGGCGATGTCCAGGCCGAATTTGTTTTTCTGCATCCCGGTGGAAATGTAGGGATGCGTCTTGGGGTCGACGTCGGGATTGATGCGCAGGCTCACCCGGGCGGTCTTGCCCAGCTTGGTCGCCACGGCGCTCACTTGTTCGAGTTCGCCCACCGATTCCACGTTTATCATCAAAATACCGGCGGTAAGCGCCTGTTCCAGCTCGTCGGCCCGCTTTCCCACGCCCGAATAGACGATCTTGGCCGGATCGACGCCGGCGGCCAGCCCCCGGTAGAGTTCGCCGCCGGACACGATGTCGAGCCCTGCCCCCATCGCGCCCAGGGTTTTGAGCACGGACAGGTTGGAATTGGCTTTTACGGAGAAGCAGGTCAGATGGGGCAGGCCGTTAAAGGCCGAGTCGAAGGCCTCGAAGTGCCGGCGCAGGGTGGCGGCCGTATAGATATACAGGGGCGTGCCGTAGGTGGCGGCCAGACTGGCCACGGGCACGTCCTCGGCGTACAGTTCGCCGCCTCGGTAGGCAAAATGATGCATGACGCGGGACTCCTTGATCGACTGGGCGTTTTTTAAAGAAGCCTGGCCGGCGGCCAGGAGAGGCTCTGCCTCTGCCTTTTCCTCACCGCCGGGGGATCATCCCCCCGGCCCCCTGATCCGGGACATCGATTGACAAATTTATCTCCGGACGAGGGGTCCGGGGGCATCATGCCCCCGGCCGCCGGAGGCATCTTTCTCTTCTATTCCCCCGGGCCAAGACGGCTTTTCCAGTCGGCAAGCAGGGTCAGAGCCTCGATGGGAGTAATCCGGTCTAGTTCGAGGCGCGCGAGTTCGTCAAGAATAGGATGGGAGAACGGCGCCGGCGATTCCTTGGCGGGCGGGGCGGCGGCGATCAGTCCGGGCAGGACCGGCTGGCCCAGCTCCTTGGCCACCCGGGCTTCCCGGGCCGGGTCCCGGCTGCGTTCCAGGGCCTCCAGGATTTCCCGGGCCCGTTTGACCACATGGCGCGGCACGCCGGCCAGCTTGGCCACTTCCACGCCGTAGCTGCGGTCGGCCGGACCGGGCAGGAGCCGGCGCAGGAAAATGATGTCGCCCTTCCATTCCTTGACCGCGATATTGTAGTTGCGAAGGCCGGGCAGGCGGCCCTCCAGGGCGGTCAACTCATGGTAGTGGGTGGCGAAAAGCGTGCGGATGCCGAGGCCTTCGTCGCGGCCGGTCAGGTCCTCGACCACGGCCCAGGCCAGGGCCAGCCCATCGAAGGTGGCCGTGCCCCGGCCGATCTCATCCAGGATGACCAGGCTGCGGCGTCCGGCCTGGCGCAGGATGCGGGCCGTCTCCATCATTTCCACCATGAAGGTGGACTGGCCCTGGGCCAGGTTGTCCGTGGCGCCCACCCGGCAGAACACCCGGTCCACCAGGCCGATGGCGGCCTTGGTCGCCGGCACGAAGGAGCCGATCTGGGCCATGATGGCGATTATGGCCGTCTGACGCAGGACCGTGGATTTTCCGGCCATGTTGGGGCCGGTGATGAGCAGCAGTTTGGCGGTGTCGGTCAGGGTGACGTCATTGGGAATGTAGTTGCCGACGCCAAGAACCGCCTCCACCACGGGATGGCGGCCGGCCCGGATGGTGATGTCGAGATCCTGGCGGATTTCGGGCCGGGTCCAATCCCCCTCGACGGCGGCCTCGGCCAAGCCCTGCCAAATGTCGATCCGGGCGGCCCGGCCGGCCACGTCCATGATCCGGTCCCGGGCGGCGGCCACCCGTTCGCGCAGATCGAGGAAGAGTTTGTACTCCAGGGCCTTGCGTTTTTCGCCGGCGGCCAGCAGTTTTTCTTCCAGTTCCTTGAGGGCTGGCGTGACGTAGCGTTCGCAGTTGGCCAGGGTTTGCCGGCGTTCGAAATGGGCGGGCGGATAGCCGGCGGCCCGGGACAGCTCGAAATAGTAGCCGAAGACCCGGTTGTAGCCGAGCTTGAGCTTGGGCAGGTTGTTGGTTTCCTGCTCCTGGCGCAGCATTTCCTTTAAAAGGCCCTCGCCGTGTTCGGAGAGTTCCAGCAGCTCGTCCAGGTCCGGATGGTAGCCGGGGCGGAAGAGCCCGCCCTCGGTGACGAGCGGCGGCGGGGAGTCGACCAGGGCCCGGTCGAGCAACTCCCGGATGTCGTCGATGTCGTCCCAGCCGGACAGGATGCCGGCGATGGCGGCAGGCGGCGAGGCGATGGCGGCCAGGAGCTGGTGCAGCTTGGGCAGGTAGGCCAGGGATTGGCGCAACGCGGTGAAATCCTTGGGTGAAGCCCGATTGAGGAAAATGCGGGTGGCCAGCCGTTCCAGATCGTAGACGCTGTCAAGGACGGCGCGGACGGCGCTTCGCGTTTCGCCGGCCTCGACGAAAAAGGCTACGGACTCCTGGGTTTCCAGGATGGGAGCCGGATCGAGCCACGGCTGACGGAGCATGGATTCCAGCAGCCGGCCGCCCATGGGCGTCATGGTCCTGTCGAGGACCTGCCAGAGTGTGCCCGAGCCCCGACCGCCGTCCAGACGGCGGAAAATTTCCAGATTGCGTTCGGTCACCTCGTCGAGGAGCATGTGCCGGCCGAGGTTGACCGGCCGGAAGGGCGAAAGATGGCCGAGGTCGTGCTTCTGGGTGGCGGCCAGGTAGGTGAGCAGCGCCCCCATGGCCCGCACGAGCTGGGGTTTGTCCCCCACGTCCAGAGCGTCGAGATCGACCACGCCCTGGGCGGCCAGCACCTTGGCCTTGCCGCCGGCGAATTCGAAATGGGGTTTGGGGGGCAGGCGGCTGATCCGGATGCCCTGGCTGGCAAAATCCCGCGGGACCTCGAGGCCGTCCGGCAGCAGTAATTCCCGAGGGCCGATTTTGACGGCCCACTGCCAGAGCCTGGCCTGATCCCTGGCGAACAGTCCGGACCATTCGCCCGTGGAGAAGTCGATCCAGGCCAGCCCGCCGGCTTTCTCCTCGGGATCGGCGTAGAGGGCGGCCAGGAAATTGTGTTCCTTGGCCCGGAGGTTGCCGTCCTCCACGGCCGTGCCCGGGGTGAGCACCCGGGTGACGGCCCGCTTGACCAGCCCCTTGGCCAGTTTCGGGTCTTCCATCTGGTCGCACACGGCGACCTTGAAGCCTTTTTCCAAAAGCTGGGCCAGGTAGGTCTCGGCGGCGTGATGGGGCACGCCGCACATGGGAATGGGCGTGTCCGCCCCGGGATTCCGCGAGGTGAGCGCGAGTTGCAGTTCCCGGGACGCCGTCACGGCGTCCTCGAGGAACATCTCGTAAAAGTCGCCCATGCGGTAAAACAGCAACGCATCCGGGTATTCGCCCTTGACGCGCAGATACTGTTCGAGCATGGGGGTCATCTTGATTTCCCCCATGGTTGGGCCGTCGCTTCCGCCTAGGCGCCCCGGTTCTGCTCGTCGGCGTCGCCGGAGGCAGGTGTTTCGGATGTGGACAGCGTGGGCGCGGAGACGGCGAATCCCGACGTGGGCATGGCGGCGGAGGCGACCGAAGCCAGCTGCTTTTCCAGGCTTTTCACCTTGTTGGCGAGGTTACGCAGCTGGGCGGTCAGACGGATCTTCTCAAAGAGAAAGTAGACGCTGGCAAACAGGCCGCCTGCCACGAAAGCCAGCAGCAGCACGACGTAGAAGGGAGCTCCCGGGGATTCGGCGGACAGACCGAACGCAGAAAGCTTCAGCACCAGGGGGGTCTCCAGGGTCGTGGTGTTCTGCACGAAAAAGAGCATGCAGACAAAAAAGAAGACCAGCAGGATAAGCACTTTGACAAAACGCATGGGAGCCTCCTTGTCACGACGTCACGGTTGCGCAGTAATCCTTGAAGTAGGGGACGAGTTGGTCATAGGTCGAGGCGAGCAACTGCGGTATGACCCGCGTTTCACCGAAAACGGCCATGAACGAGGAGTCGCCGTTCCAGCGGGGGACGATCTGGTAGTGCAGATGGGCGGCGATGCCGGCCCCGGCCGCCTCGCCGAGATTGAGCCCGATGTTGATGCCCTGGGGACGCATCGCCTTCTGGAGCACTTCCGTACAAAAGGCCAAGCCCCGGGTCAACTCGACGTTTTCCTCGGTCGACAGGGCGGACAGGCTGCTCACGTGGCGGCAGGGCGTGACCATCAGATGGCCGGAATTGTAGGGAAATTTGTTCATTATCACAAACGAATGCCGACCCCGGACCAGGACCAGCCGGTCCCGGTCGCCGCTTGGGTCCTCGGGCAGGCAAAACACGCAGGTATCGGGTTTTGGTCCCAGGATATAGTCCATGCGCCAAGGCGCCCACAACAGTTCCATTGCGTCTAGACTCCGTTTTCCCCGCCGGCCAGGGCGTCGAGCCTGGCGACGGCCTCTTCCGGGCTGGCGGCGGGAATCACTCCCGGAAGCGTGGCGTACTTCCCGATGGCCACCACCGGCCGGCCGAGTTTGAGGGCGATGCCGATCTCGGACAGGGTGCCGGCCGCGCCGGCCACGGCCGCCACCACGTCGGCGTTTCGTACCACCAAAACGTTGCGGGCGATACCCATGCCCGTCACGATGACCACGTCGACATAGGGATTGGCCGCGTCCGGATCCTCTCCGGGCAGGATGCCGATGGTCGTGCCGCCGGCGTCCTTGGCGCCCTGACAGGCGGCCGCCATGACGCCGGACAGGCCGCCGCACACGATGGTAAATCCGTGACCGGCCAGAAGTTCTCCCAGGGTCCGGGCCGTCCGGCCGGTGGCCCGGTCGCAGGACCCCGATCCGATGACCGCAACCCGCCTGGGGCGTGACGTGCGCATAAAAAGGCCTAGTACACGCCTCTTTTTTCAAGGGCAAGGAATGGTTAGCCGAGCGCACGGAGGGCCGGCCGGGGGCCTTGAGTCCGGCCCGGCTCCGGGCTAGGTTGCACCAGCATGTTTTCCTTCGATCCGCAAAACTTCCCCGCCTCGCCGGGCGTCTATCTCATGAAAAACGCCAGGGGGAAGATTCTCTACGTCGGGAAGGCCAAAAGCCTGCGCTCCCGGCTGTCCTCCTATTTTCGGGGCGACGCCGGGCACACGGTCAAGACGGCGGCGTTGGTCGCCCGGATCGAGGCGGTGGAAGTGCTGTTGACCGCCTCGGAAAAAGAGGCGCTGCTTCTCGAATCGAGCCTGATTAAAAAACACCGGCCCCGCTACAACATCGTCCTCAAGGACGACAAGAACTACATCCTTTTCAAGCTCGACCGCAGCCACGTCTATCCGCGGTTGACCTTCACCCGGCGGGTGGAGCGGGACGGGGCGGCCTATTTCGGGCCGTTTACCTCGGCGGCGGCGGCCCGGAGCACCTGGAAGGAACTGGGGCGGGTCTTTCCGCTGCGCAAGTGCAGCGACCGGGCCTTGGCCAACCGGGTGCGGCCGTGCCTGTACCACAGCATCGGCCAATGCCTGGCTCCGTGCGTCCGGGCCGTGGATGCCGCAGCGTACGCCGGTCTGGTCAAGCGGGTGGAGGCTTTTCTGACCGGCCGCTCGGCCGAGGTGTTGCGCGGCGTGCAAAAGGAGATGGAGCAGGCGGCCGAGGCGCTCGCCTTCGAGCGGGCGGCCGAGCTGCGCGATCTGCTGCGGGCCATGCGCAAGACCGTGGAGGGGCAGGCCACGGTCTTAACCCGGCTGGTGGACCTGGACGTGGTCAATTGGGCGGTGACGGACCCGGGGGTGGGGTTGTGCGTGCTTTTTGTGCGCCAGGGCCGGCTGCTCGACCGCAAGACGTTTTTCTTTCCCGGCCTGGAGGCCTCCGAGGCCGGCTGGGCGGCCGGCAGCGCCTTGCTGCAGTTCTACCGGCCGGAAAGCTTCATTCCGTCCCGGCTCGTGGTGCCGGAAGCCCTGGCGGAGGGGATCGGGGCCGAAGGCGCGGAGGACGGACTGCTTTTGGCCGCCATTTTGGAGGAGCGGCGGGGCGCGGCCGTGCGGTTCGGACCGCCCAGGGGGCGCGAGGAGCGGCAACTTTTGGAGCTGGCGGCGGTCAATGCCGCCCGGGCCGCCGAGGAGGCGGCCAAGGCCGCTTCCGCCGACGTGTTGCCGGTCCTGGCCCGCAAGTTCGGTCTGGCCGCCCTCGGCCGCATCGAGGCCGTGGACGTGTCCCATCTGGGCGGCCGCGGCGTCCGGGTCGGTCTGGTGGTCTTCGAGGACGGGGAGCCGAAAAAGCGCGATTACCGGGCCTACGCCTTCCCGGAGCTGGAGGGGACTTCCGACGACTATCTGGCCCTGGCCTCCTTTGCCGCCAAACGGGCCGCCGCCGGCCCGCCCTGGCCGGACCTGCTTTTGATCGACGGCGGCAAGGGACAGCTCGCGGCCGTTGAGCGATCCCTGGCTGCGGCCGGCGCGGCCGGAGCCTTTGCCCTGGCCGCCATCGCCAAGGGCGAACGGCGTTCGCAAAACGAGATGGAGGACGTGATTTTCGTTCCGGGCCGCAAAAATCCCCTGGCCATAAAGCCCGGTTCGCCGGAACTGCTTTTCCTGCAGCGGATGCGGGATGCGGTCCACGAATTTTCCATCGGCCGGCAGCGTCGGGCCAGGAACAAGAAAAGCCTGACGAGCGTCGTGCTGGAACTTCCCGGAGTGGGACCCAAGACGGCCAAATGTCTCTGGGAGGCCTTCGGCTCGGTGGCGGCCATGCGGGCGGCCACAGCGGAAACGCTGCAAGAAAAGACCGGCCTCGGCCCGCGCCGGGCCGCCGCCCTGTTTACGGCCTTGGCCGGACTGCCGGAGGGGATTCCCGGGGAGAACACGACGGAGGCATCATGACCGACGGCACCAACCGCGCCGACATTCGGCCCGGACTGCGGGTGGCCATTGTCCTTAAAAAGGATCAGCGGACGGGGCGACTCACCGAAGGCGTGGTCAAGGATCTTCTGACCAAGTCCCCCTTCCATTCGCGGGGCATCAAGGTGCGGCTGACCGACGGCCGGATCGGCCGGGTGCAGCACATTTTGGATTCGGCCTCGTGAGCCCCTTTTTCCCCGCATCCGAGGTCCGGGGGGATGCTCCCCCAGGTTCCCGGAGGGTCGGGAAAGGCCGTGCCGCGTCCGGCCGTTCCTCTTCCGCCTTCCTCTCCCTTGCCGCTACTTCGCCCACCATTCGGTCGGCGGCGGGGTAAAGACGGCGTTTAATGCCGCGCTGACATCGACGGTCACCTCGTCCGCCCGGCGCGTCACCCGGACATGAGCTTCGGGATCGAGCCCCGCCTCCCGGGCGGCCGCGGCAAAGCGGGCCACCGCATCCGCCACGATGGCCTCAAAGTCCGGTTTCGGCCGGGCCGGCGGACAATAACTGGCCATGGTCACCCAGGCGTCGTTCACGGATGTTCCTCCTCCTGCCAGCCCGTCATGAGCCGGTGCTCGATGCCCAAGGCGTCGAGCACCCGGGCCACCACGAAGTCGATGAGGTCGTCGATGGTCGCCGGCCGGTGGTAGAAGCCGGGCGCGGGGGGCAGGATGACCGCGCCGGCCTGGGCGGCCGTCAGCATATTGGCCAGATGGATAGTGGAGAGCGGCGTTTCCCGGGGGACGAGCACCAGCCGGCGTCGTTCCTTTATGGTCACGTCGGCCGCCCGGTGGATCAGGTTGGTGCCGAGGCCGTGGGCGATGGCGGCCAGGCTGGCCATGGAGCAGGGGCAGACCACCATGCCGTCGTGGCGCCAGGAACCGCTGGCCGGACCGGCGTCCAATGCCGACGGGGCATAGCTGCGATAGGCCAGACCGGCCAGGTCGGCGGCGGTCACGTCGGATTCGAGGGCCAGGACCTTTTGGGCGGCGTCGGACAGGATCAGATGGAGTTCGATGCCGGGGGTAGCGGCCAGAACGCGGGCGAGCCGTACGGCATAGGGCATGCCGCTGGCGCCGGTGGCGGCCAGGATGATGCGGCGCGGGGGCATATGGCGGTCTCCTCGTGTTGCCGGGGCATCAGGCGGCCCCGGTCAGTTCCCGGAAGCGGAAGCAGCCGCGCAGGTGGTCATTGACCAGTCCCGCCGACTGGAGAAAGGCATAGCAGATGGTCGGTCCGACGAAGGCCATGCCCCGGGCCTTGAGATCCCGGCTGAGGGTGGCGGCCAGGGGCGTCTGGGCCGGTATCTGCCGCATTGCCTCCCAGCCGCCGACCACGGGAACGCCGTCCACGAAGCGCCACAAATAGGCGGAAAACGAGCCGAAGGCTGCGGCGATGGCCAAAAAGGCCCGGGCATTGGCCACCGAAGCGGCGATCTTGGCCCGGTTGCGGATGATGCGGACATCGGTGGCCAATGTGACCAGCTTATCCGCATCGAAGGCGGCCACACGTTCGGGGACGAAGTCCCCGTAGGCCTGGCGGTAGCCCTCCCGGCGTTTGAGGACCGTCAGCCAGGACAGGCCGGCCTGGGCTCCCTCCAACACCAGCAGCTCGAAGAGCGCCCGGTCGTCATGGAGCGGCACGCCCCATTCCTCGTCGTGATACCGGACGTAAACCGGTGTGTCGCCGCACCAGGGGCAGCGCATCTTTTGGATTTCCGGCATCCGGTCCTCCCTATGGGCGCGGTGCTGTCCTCTCCCGGGATTCCAAAGGGGGAACCCCTTTGGCCGGAGGCATCTCCCTTGCCTTCGTGCCAACCTCCTACAGCCCTAGCTCGCTCCATACGGCATCGATTTTCGCTCTGGTGGCGGCGTCCACGGCCAGCGCCTCCGGCCACTGCCGGAAGTGCCCGTCCTCGGGGCCTTTTTTCGTGGCGTCGATGCCGATCTTGCCGCCGTAGAAGGGCGTGGGCGAGGCATGATCCAGGGCGTCCAGCGGTCCGTCCACGATGACGACGTCGCGCCGGGGATCGACGTTGTTGCCGAGGCGCCAAAGCACTTCCGCGGTGTTCTGGACGTTGACCTCGGCGTCGAGGACCACGATACATTTGGTGAACATCATCTGCCCGAGTCCCCAGATGGCGTACATGATCTTGCGGGTCTGGCCGGGATAGCGCTTTTTGATGGAGACGAAACAGAAGTTGTGGAAGACGCCCTCCAAAGGCAGGCTCAGGTCCACGATCTCCGGCAACTGCTTCTTGATGAGCGGGAGAAAAAGCCGTTCGGTCGTCTTGCCCATGTAGCAATCCTCCATGGGCGGCGGGCCGACCAGGGTGGCCGGATAGACGGCGTCGGCGCGGTGGGTCAGCGCCGTCACGTGGAAGACCGGATAGTCGTCGGCCAGGGAATAATAGCCGGTATGGTCGCCGAAGGGGCCTTCCCGGCGACGCTCGCCCGGCTCCACGTAGCCCTCCAGCACGAACTGGCTGGTGGCCGGGACCTCGAGGTCCACGGTGACGCAGCGCACCAGTTCCACCGGGGCCTGTCGCAAGAATCCGGCGAAGAGGAATTCGTCGATGTCGTCGGGCAGCGGGGCCGTGGCGGCGTAGGTGCAGGCCGGGTCCGGGCCGATGGCCACGGCCACGGGCAACCGCTCGCCCCGCGCCTCGGCCAGGGCGAAGTGGGCGGCACCGCCCTTGTGGCGGTGCCAGTGCATGCCGGTGGTCTGCTTGTCGAAGACCTGCATCCGATACATGCCGACATTGCGTTTGCCGGTGACCGGATCGCGGGTCACCACCACGGGGAGCGTGATGAAGGGGCCGGCGTCGCCGGGCCAGGTGGTTAAAACCGGCATGATGGCAAGATCCACCTCGTCGCCGGTCAAAACGACATCCTGACAGCAGCCCCGGGAAAGCGTTTTCGGGAAGATGCCGGCCATCTTGGCCAGTTTGGGCAAAAGCTTGAGTTTTTCCAGCAGGCCGTTGGGCTCTTCCAGGTCGAGGGCGTCCTCGATGCGTTTTCCCAGGGCGTCCAGATTTTCGCAGGTAAGGGCCAGGTGCATCCGGGGAAAGGAGCCGAAGGCGTTGGTTACCACCGGGAAGCGCGCCCCCTTGGGCTGCTCGAAAAAAAGGGCCGGCCCCACGGCTTTGGACACCCGGTCCGTGACCGCCGCGATTTCCAGATACGGGTCCAGCGGGGTCGTGATGCGCCGCAAGGCGTCCTTTTTTTCCAGAATGCGTAAAAATTCCTGCAAATCCTTGTAGGCCATGGGCGAGTGCTCCGATGGATCGTCAGTGAAGGGAAGAGACGGTCTTCGGCCTTATACCTGAAGGCGCAGCCCCGTAAAGGGCCGCTCCTGGCCGGCCAGGAGCCGGGTGAGAAAGCCGCCGGCCAGGGCGTCGGGCAGCGGACCGGCGGACTGGCATTGGGGAGCGATTTCCGCCCGGCCGAACCGGACCCGGGACAGGATGGTCACCACGGCGTCGGCCGCCTCGGGGCGTTCGAGGAGCAGGCGGTAGCGGACCTGCCCCGGATGCCAGGCGGCCTGGATGACCAGCCGACCCAGCCGGGGAAGCCGGCCGAACAGACGCAGGCTGCACCCTGGCCCGTCCTGGCCGGCCGGATGGCGTTCGGCCAAAAGCTCGGACTGGCCGAGGCCGGGAAAGATCCAGGGAGTATAGTGGAGACGGCCCTCTCCCGGCGGCAGCAGGGCGCTTAAGAAGCGGGTCAGCTCCCGGGTTCGGTCCCAGGCGGTCCTGGTTGCCGGATTCGCCGCCAGAACGTCGAGAAAAAGCCGCCGGGCCATGGTCAGGTCCAGGGGCGGCGGGGCGGCGGGCCGGGGCAGGGCGTCGATCAGGCATTCCAGCTGGGAACGGGCCTCGGTCAGGGAGGCGAGCAGCCGGACGGGGTCTGAGCCCTCTCCCGGCGGCGGGGTGATGTCCCGAAGGATCACTTCGGGGGAAAGGGCGGTGATGCGAAACAGCAGTTCGCTGCCGCTTGGCGGATGATCGAGATGGGCCAGCAGGGTGTGGCCGTCCACGGAGACCCAGACGAGACCATTTCCGGCCGGAGCCACCAGCCGTCCCCGCACGATCTGGCCGATCCGGCGGCCCTGGCGGAAGGCCTGGGCCGTGGAGCGTCTGCGCCGGTCGGATGACTGGTCGCCGGAAAAGCCGCCGCCGTAGCCCTGGATGCGCATGGTCGTCTACATCCTGTTGCTTTGCGCCAGAATCAGCTCGACCTCGTCCAGGGCCAATCCGGTAGCCTTGGCCAGGGCGTGGGTCGACTGGCCGCGCCGGGCGCCGTTGACGATGATCTGGCGCAAAAATTCCGGCGAGCGGCTGTATTCCTCGGCCTTTTTGACGAGACTTTCGAGCTCCGCCCGGCGTTCCTCCAACTTCTGGTCGAGTTCGGCCAGTTCGGCCTGCCGTTGTTGGAAGCTTGACACCAGTTCCTGTTCCAGTCTGGCGTTGAAGTCGATTTTTTTCAGCAAGCCGTCCTGGTTTTTTTGCAGTTTGGCCAGCAGATCCTCGGAGCGGCGGAGCCTGGAAAAAAAGAGGACCACCAAAAGCAGCAAAACCAGTTCGCATACGGTGAGAAAGATGACGAGGAGGGAATAGCCGTTCATGGGAGGACCGCTCCCCGAGCGGCAGGCGTGATACGGGTGGACATGGACAACGACCTAGATTTTCATGTCGATGATGTGGCCGGCAAAGGGACTGGACCTGCCGGCCTGGGTTTCTTCCTCGGTGGCGGCAGGCGCGCGGCGGCGTTTTTGTTGTTCGCCCGGGGCATGCCGCCGGCGGCGATCATCCTGCACGGTGGACAGGGCATCCTGCTTTTCGATGCGCGCTGTCTGGGTGTTTTGCCTGGCGAGGAACTGCTGGGTCAACACCTGGGCCACGGCCTGCTGGACTTCCGGATTGACCAGTTCGGCCTGGGCCACGTTTTGGACGTAGGGCATGGTCTGGAAGATGGTGGTCAGGTCCAGGGCCATTTATTTCACCAGATAGTCCTCGATAAGCAGGTTGTCCAAGGGCTGGGGGCCCATAAACTGGTTGATGACAGACAGGACGTCCTTTTTGAGCGTGTCGGTGTTGTTCTTATCGGTCAAAAACTCCATACTTTTATTCTTCAGATAATAATACACGGCATCGCGCAGGACAATGATGTTGCGCTTGAATTCGAGTTCCACGGCCGGAGTCTGGGTGACGGCCGTGAAGCGGACGGTCAGGAACCGGGTCACCCCCTTGGCATCGGTCATCTCCACGAGGAAGGGCTCCATGGGCATGACGATTTCCGGCTTGGGCTTGGGCGGCTCGGGCGGCGGTGGCGGTGGTGTCGGTGCCGGCTCCTGGGCCGGTTCCGGGGAGGTCTCCACCGGCGGTGGGGCGGCGGGCTTATGCAGCAGGAAATAGGCGGCCGTGCCGCCGGCCAGCAAGATGACGAGGCCGGCGATCAGGAAAAGGAGCTTTTTTTTGGAAGCGGGCGGCGTACCCTCGGGCCGGGCGGTTTCGGCCGCAGGCTCGGCGGACTCTTTCGGGGCGGACGCTGGCGGCTTTTCGTCTTCCAGAAACGGGGCGTCGTCGAGGTCGAGATCGACCTTTTGGAGCGCCTTGGGCAGGTCGTCGGAAAGTTCGGTATCGTCGAGTTTGGCCTTGACCCCGGTATCGAGGTTGTCGGTGTCAACCATGGCGGCCTCGTCGGATACGCCGCGTTCGGATGGCGGCGTTTCCTCCCGATTGCTGCCGGGAGGACGATGGTGGGTGGCGGCTCACCGGACCGGCCGGCGGCACCCGTTTGCGCCAATCCGGTGAGCCCGGATTCCCGGCCGCAGCTGGCGGGGGAAGGGAGGCTACTTATCGAAAATCTTGTCGATTTTCTGGCCAAGCGTCTCGGCGGTGAAGGGTTTGACGATGTAGTTGGATACCTTGGCCTGGACGGCCTCGATGATGTTTTCCTGTTGGGCTTCGGCCGTCACCATAAGGAAAGGCAAGGCGGCGAACTCCTCGCTGGAGCGGACCTTGCGCAGCAGCTCGATGCCCGGCATGTTGGGCATGTTCCAGTCCGAGATGACGAAATCGATCTTGTCCTTGCCGAGGGTTTCCCAGGCTGTACTGCCGTCATCGGCTTCGACGATGTTGTTGAATCCCAGTTGGCGTAAGATATTTTTGATGATGCGACGCATGGTGGAAAAGTCGTCCACGACCAGGATGCGCATCTCTTTATTGGCAGCCATGGTTCCTCTCCTTGTGTTCCCGACCCTTATGTGTCGTCCGGTATCCGGAAGGTCTGTCCGCCGCATGTCCGTCCCGCTCTATGGGACGGCGATCCGGGCAGCGGACTTCGACCCGAATCAATGCTGCTCGATATTGTACTGGGCCTTGAATTTCTGTCGTAACCGGGACAAGGCCTGGGAATGCAACTGGGAAACGCGACCTTCGGTGATGCCCATGACCTCGGAAGTTTCCCGCATATTCAGTTCCTCACCGTAATAGAGCGATAATACCAATTTTTCCCTGGGAGTCAAATCATCAATGAGGGACGCCAACCTATCCACGAGTTCCTTGAACTCGGCTGATTTGTACGGTTCGTTCTCCAGAGGATTCTTCTGATAGGATGAGATATTTTCGGTGATGGCGTCAAGACTCAGGCAGAGCTGATTTTGCAGGGCTTCCAGCCCCTCGGAAACCTCGCGTTCGGTAAGGCCCGTGTCCTCGGCCAGCTTTTCAAGGTTGGGCGTGGAACCGGTTTCGTGTTCCAGGCGGCGCATGGACTCTTCCAGGGTGCGCACGCGGTGCCGCTGGCCCCGGGAGAACCAGTCCATGCGGCGCAGGTCGTCGAGCATGGCGCCCTTGATGCGGGATTCGGCGTAGGTCTCGAATTTGATGCCGCGTTCCGGCTTGAATCGACCCAGGGCCTCGATCAGGCCCATGGCCCCGGCGCTTAAAAGCTCGCCCATCTCCACGCTGCGGGGCAGCTTGGTCTTGAGGCGGCTGGCCACGATTTTGATCTTGGGGGCGTAATGGCGCACGATTTCCTGCCGATCGCGCGCATCGAATTCTTCCCATGAGGTGGCCCCGGATTCGAGCCTAAGCCAGGGGCTGTTCCTGGAAGAGGAGTTTTTTCCAGAAGAATTTGATGTTTCCATCGAGCTTGGCATCCACTTCCCAGGAATCGATCGTTTGGGCCATTTCCACGAGTTTTCTGCTGGCCGGCGCCTCGGGCGACAGATGGCAGAAGGGCTGCTGCCGGATCACCGCCTGTTTTACGGCCGGGTCGGCCGGGACGAACCCCACGAAATCCAGGGAAATGCCCGTCAGGAAGTGGTCGCAGGCCGTGGAGAGCTTCTCGAAGACGGCCTTGGCCGCTTTGGCCCCCGGAGCCATATTCACTACCACGCGGAACCGATGCACGTCATGATTTAAGTGCATGACCTTGATCAGCGCATAGGCATCGGTCAACGACGTGGGCTCGGTGGTCAGGACAAGCAGTCGCTCCCTGGCCGCCAAGTTGAAATAAATGACATTATCATTAATTCCGGCCCCGGTGTCCACAATCAAATAATTGATCTTGCCCTCCAGGTAATCCATGGCTTCGAGCAAGTCGAGTTTTTGCCCCGTGGACAGGGCCAGCATTTCGCTCACGCCCGAGGAGGCCGGCAGGATGGAAAAGCCGAAGGGGGTTTCCAGAAGGACCTGCTTGAGACTGACCCCTTCGTGGAACAGATGGAACAGGTTCATTTTCGGGGTGAGCCCGAGCAGGATGTCCACGTTGGCCAGGCCCAAGTCCGCGTCGAGCAGCACCACCTTGCGGCCCATTTTGGCAAGACAGTAGGCCAGATTGACCGACAGGTTGGTCTTGCCGACCCCGCCCTTGCCCGAGGTCACGGAAAAGACCAGCGGCAGTTCGGCGCCGGCGCAGGGGACTTGCGAGTGGTCGGTTTGGCGGCTGGGCATGAATGATCCTTAGACGCCGGCGGCGGCACAGTCCGGGTATTCGCCGGGCAACTGGTGTTTGAAGAGCACTTTCCAAACAGCCTTGCCCGAGGCCGGCGCCATGCCCTGGGTCAGTTCCGGACCGAAGGTCAGGACCGAAACGGGCAGGGCCGAGGCGTGCGCCATGGTGACAAGGCTTCCGTAACTACAGGCTTCATCGAGCTTCGTCCAGATGCAGCTGACAAGTTGTTCCAGACGGTAGGTCCGCAGAAAATGGCTGAGCTGGGCCGGGGCGTAAAGGGGGGACAGGACCAGATGGGCGGCCACCTGCCGACGGTCCGTCAGCCCCATGTCGCGGCACCAGGCCTGTCCTTCGCCTTCGTGGCGGAAACTCGGCGCATCCACGAACACGGCGTCGCCGGCGGCGGCGCCGGCCAACAGCGCCTTGCCGGCATCGGGTCCGTCGGCCTCGGCGTAGGCCAGCCCGGACAGTTCGGCGAAATGCCGCAGGAGGATCCGTCCCTTGCCCCGTCCGCCGTCGGCGTTAGCGACGACCACCCGCCGCTTGGGATCGGCTTCCCGGGCGGCCAGGGCCAGGCGCAACAGGGTGGTGGTCTTGCCCGCGCCGCTTGGTCCCACGAACAGATGGGCCATGCCCGGCCAGGCGTCCGGCGTCAGCGGCTTGACGCGGACCATCCGGGAAAGCGCCGGCATGACGGTCGTTTCGGCGTGTTCGACGATGGAGTGGAACAGGGCCAGAATGGCCGATTCCTCGACGCCCTCGCGCTCCAGGTATTCCAGAGCCAGGCGTTGTCGCGGCACCAGGGAAGCGAAATCCAGGCGGGGGCGGATAAGGGCCAGCATGTGACCCTTGATTTCATCCCATTCCCGGCTCCAGTCCGTCCCCGGACCGGGGCGCGGCGGCTGGTCGCTAGCCGCTCTGTCCTGTCGGGGGGCGGCCGTCCGGTCGGGAGCCGCGGCGACCGGGACGGTTTCCGACTGTTCCACGGCGGCCATGACCTCGCACAGGGAACATCCGTTCTCGCGGACGGTCTGGTTGCCGAGGATCACGGCTTCGGGGCCGAGCGCCTGTCGCACCTGGGCCAGGACGGCCCGCATGCTCTCGCCGCGAAAGGTCTTAACCCGCATTGGAAAGTCCTATGTTGGCAAGAGATTGCAGCTTGATTTCCGGCGGAATTTCGGCCTGGGACACCACGGGCAGGTTCGGGATGAAGCGGGAAAGGAGCTGGGCCATGTGGGGCCGTACCAGCGGCGTGGTCAAAAGGACCGGCTGGCCGTCGCTTAAAAGCGCCTTGTCCAGGGCCCGCTGGATGGCCTGGATGATGCGCTGGGCCATGCCCGGCTCCATGGCCAGATAGGTGCCCCGGTCGGTTTGCCGCACGCTGTCGTGGATGGCCCCTTCGACCTTGGGGGTCAGGTTGAAGATGGGCAGGGTGCCGTCGCTGGTCAGATAGGGCTTGACGATGGTGCGGCCCATGCGGGAGCGCACGTATTCGGTGAGCTGGTCCGGGTCTTTTACCGAGGCCCCGTAGTCGGCCATGGTTTCGGCCACGGTCAGGAGGTCCCGGATGGAGACGCCTTCCTTGACCAGGTTTTGCAGCACCTTCTGCACGCCGCCGATGGTCATGGCCCCGGGCACCAGGTCTTCCACGGCCTTGGGGGCGCGCTTGGCCAGGTTGTCGAGCAGGGTCTGCACTTCCTGGCGGCCTAAAAATTCGGGCAGGTGGCGCTTGAAGACTTCGGTCAAGTGGGTGGCGATGACCGTGGACGGGTCCACCACCGTGTAGCCGGCCAGCACGGCCTCGTCCTTGTGCAGGGCCGGCACCCACAGGGCCGGCAGGTTGAAGGCCGGTTCCCGGGTTTCCACGCCCTGGATGCGGTGCTTGGCGTCGCCGGGGTCCATGGCCAGATAGTGGTCGATCAAGATTTCGGCCGAGGCCACCTCGTTGCCCTTTATCAGCACCACGTACTGGCCGGGACGCAGTTGCAGGTTGTCGCGCAGATGCAGCGAGGGGATGATGACCCCCATGTCCAGGGCGAACTGGCGGCGGATGGAGCGGATGCGGGCCAGCAGATTGCCGTTTTGCTCTTCGTCGACCAGCGGAATCAGCCCGTAGCCCACTTCCAGTTCCAGGACGTCCAAGGGCAGCAGGCTTTGCACCTCCTCGGGGGTTTCGAGCTCCGGCTCCATCTTGCCCTTCTCCTTGTCCTCGGTGTTGGACTGGAGGATTTCCTGCTGCTTGGCCGAGATGCGGGCCACGCCGAACAGCAGGACCGACAGGGCCAGAAAGGGCAGGGTCGGCAGACCCGGGACGAGCGCGAACAGGAGCAGGATGCCGGACACCAGACGCAGGGCCCGGGGGTGGTAGGTAAGCTGGGCCAGGAATTCCTCGCCCATCTTGGCCTCGGCCGCCGCCCGGGACACGATCAGGCCGGCGGAGGTGGAGATGATGATGGACGGGATGATGGAGACCAGACCGTCACCGATGGTCAAAAGGGTGTAGGTTTGGGCGGCGGCCTTCCAGTCCATGCCCTTTTGCATGACGCCGATGCAGAAGCCGCCGGCGATGTTGATGGCCGTGATGATGATGGTGGCGGTGACATCTCCGGAAACGAACTTGCCCGCGCCGTCCATGGCGCCGTAAAAGTCGGCTTCCTTGCGGATGGACTCGCGGCGGGACAGGGCTTCCTTTTCGTTGATGAGGCCGGCGTTGAGGTCGGCTTCGATGGCCATCTGCTTGCCGGGCATGGCGTCCAGGGTGAACCGGGCGGCCACTTCGGCGATACGGGTGGTGCCGGAGACGATGACCTTTTTGTTGATGGCGAACAGAATCAAAAAGATGACGCAGCCGACCACGTAGTTGCCGCCGACCACGAACTGGCCGAAGGCCTGGATCACGTGTCCGGCGGCCGAGGTCCCTTCGTCGCCGTGCAGGAGGATAAGGCGGGTGGAGGCCACGTTCATGGACAGGCGCAGCATGGTGGTGACCAGAAGCAGGGACGGGTAGATGGAGAATTCGAGTGGCGAACTGAGGAACATGGTGGTGACCAGAATCACCAGGCTGAGGGAAATGGAGAAGGTGAGCATCAGGTCGATGAAGACCGACGGAACGGGCACCAGCATGACGAACAGGATGATCACCACACCCGAGGCCAGGAGGATGTCGCCCTGGCGGGTGAATCTCTCGTAATTGAACTGTATTTTATCGGCTGTCTTCGCCATGATTTTGACGCCCTTTTTACTGGTGCGGCCGACTAGCGGGGACGCTTGCCGCGCTTGAACTTGTCGAGCTGGGCCAGGATGGCGGCCACTGCCTGGTAGAGATCCTCGGGAATGGACTCACCGACTTCCACGCTTTTATACAAGGCCTGTGCCAGAGGCCGGTTCTCCCGGATGGGAATCCGGTTTTCCCGAGCGATTTCCTTGATTTTTTCGGCCAGGTAATCGGCACCCTTGGCCAGAAGCACCGGAGCCGGCGATTTCAAGGGATCATAGCCCAGGGCGCAGGCCAGGTGGGTCGGGTTGGTGATGACCACGTCGGCCTTGGGCACGTTTTTGAGCATCCGGCGCTGCATCATGGTCAGCATCTTCTGCTTCTGCTGCTGCTTGATGACGGGATCGCCGTAGGCCTGCTTGGCCTCGTCCTTGACCTCGTCCTTGGTCATCTTGAGGTTTTCCTCGTAATCCCAGCGGGTGTACCAGACGTCGGCCAGGGCGATGACCAGCATGGGCGAAAGGGTGTAGAGAATCATGGAGAAACCGTTGCCCAGCATGAACGCGGCCAGTGTTTCGACGCTTTGATAAAAAAGAGGGAAGAATTCGTGGAAATGGTTCTTGAGGATCGTGTACGGGGCAAACGAAATGATGGCGCCCATGCCCACCTGCTTGCCGAGTTGCACGAGGGTCCGCGGATCGATCAAAAGTTTTTGCAGAGCGCCCATGGGATTGAACAGGCGACTGAGATCGAATTTAAAGACCTTGGGCGCCCACAGCGCGCCGACCTGCCAGCGTTGCGTGAGGTAGGCGATCAGGGCGATGGTGAAAAGCAGCGGGAAAAGGATGATGGCCAGTTCCTTCAGGACCAGCCAGAATACGGCGTAGACCCCGTCCCTGGTGGGGGTGAACGCCACGCGGGAGCCGAGGAACAGCACGAAGACCGTGCGTAATTCGTCGCTGATGAGGCCGATCAGCACCCGCATCACGATCAGGCCGCCGACCAGGACGGTCAGCTTGGGCAGTTCCTGGCTTCGGGGGACCGATCCCTGCTCGCGGGCCTTGTTGCGGCGTTTGGTGGTGGCGACTTCTGTACGGCTCGGATCGCGCTGCATGAGGCGTTTCCCTGTTGGTTTCCCGACGTCGCCTCGGCGTGAAGCAACTCCCGGGCCAGTTCAGCTCGAGGCCTTGAGCACGAGGGAGAACATGGGGATGAGCTCGTCGATGTACTGGCTCACGTAGTTGGCCAGGGCCGCGAAGACCAGGGTCATGAACAGAAAGCCCACCCCGATTTTGAGCGGGAATCCCACGAACAGCACGTTCATCTGCGGGGCGGCCCGGGCCACCAGGGCCAGGGCCAAGTCCACCAGGAAGATCGAGGCCATGATGGGGGCGGCGATCTTGAGGGCCATGACGAAAAGCTGGCTGGAAAAGGTGATCATATGGGCGGTCAGGGCCGGGTTGATGAGCAGCCCCCCCGGCGGTACCAGGGCGAAACTCTGGGCCAGGGCGCCAAGCAGGACCAGATGGCCGTCCAGGCACAGAAACAGCATGGTGACCACCTGGTTCATGAGATGGGCGATGCCCGATTCCGAGGCGCCCGACAGGGGGTCGATGCTGTTCATGAGGGAAAAGCCCATGGAAAAGCCCATGATGGAGCCGGCGCTCTGGGCCGCCGCGAACAGAAACCGGACCAGGATGTCGAGCATCAGCCCCATCAGGATTTCGCCGGCAAACATCAGGGCCAGCGACCAGGTATTGCTCGGGAACATCGAGGCGGGAAAGGACAGCTGCGGCCAGACCGCCAGGGACAGCACGAGGCACAGGGCGCCCTTGATCGCGGTGGGCAGGCTGGTGGCGCCGAAAAACGGCAGCAAAAAGACCACGAGGCTTATGCGCATCATGGTGAGCAGGAAACTGAGAAAAACGGCCGGATCGAAATGGAACAGATCCATGCCGGCCTGAAAGCAAGACTCGGGCCAAGATCGGATTTAGCGCAGGATGAAGCGTTCGGGATTGACGGGGGCGCCGTCCTGGCGGGCCTCGTAATGGAGGTGGGGGCCGGTGGCCTGGCCGAGGTTCCCCACATGGCCGATGCACTGGCCGCGGTTGACGATTTGCCCCTTGGTCACGGTGGCGTCCTTCAAGTGGCCGTAACTGGTGACGAGTCCGCCCTGGTGGTCGATGACCACGGAGACGCCGCCGCCTTCGGCCTCGCCGGAAAAGGTCACCGTGCCGCCGCCCGGGGCCAGGACCGGCGTTCCGACCGGGGCCACGATGTCCATGCCCTTGTGGAATTCCTTCTTGCCGGTAAAAGGCGAGGTGCGCTCGCCGAAGCTCGAGGAAACCCAGCCGGCCACCGGCCAATCGGTGGGCAGGCTGGCCAGGCGGGGGGCGCTGGCGCCAAGGACGCGCAGCAGTTCCTCCTGCCGGACCAGCTCCAGGCTGGCCTGGTCGCGCAGGGTGTCCAGATAGTGGTGGAGCTTGCGGGTGAGCAGCTCCTGGCGGTACAGCGGCAGGTACTTGGCGTTCTCGTCCTTGTCGTCGCTCCCGGAAGGGGCCACTTCCTGAGGTTCCCGGCTCAGGTTGATCATCCGGCGCAGCTTGGTGTCGAAGGTCCGGATGCGGGACAGGTCGGCTTCCAGGCCCTGCATCTTGTCGGAAAGGTTGTGCAGCTGGGTGTTCTGCTCCTGGCTGGTCTTTTCCGAAGCCGTCAGATCCAGTTCCATCCGTTTATAATTGTAATAATATTTGATGAGGGTCAGATCGCCGGCCACCACCGCGATCAGGGCGAGAAAGATCAGGGCGAACAGCCAGCCCCGCAAGCGCAGCTTGCGGCAGGTCCCGTGCTGGTCCTTGAAGATGACGACCTGATAGTTTTTGAACATCGAAAAAAACCTCGGCGGGCACTGCGGCGGAGGGAAGCGCGAATGCCCCTTTCGGCTAGCGGGGGACGGCGTTCCTGTCAAGCTGCCAGCGTCCCAGGGCGTTTTGCAGGTTGACCTCCCGCTTTTTCCCGCCGGAGCAGATGCCGGCGATCCAGTCTTCGGCTTCGTGGCGCATGGATTTGCCGGAGACGGGGCAGGGATTGGGGAACACCGGCAGATCCCAGGCCTTGGCCGCCCGGATGATGGTTTTTTTGTCTACCAGGAGCAGCGGACGGATGACCGTGAGCCGGCCGCCGAAAAAGGCCTCCCGGCAGGAGAGTCCGTCCACGCGGCCGTTTTGGAACAGGTTCATAAAGAAGGTGGAGGCCAGATCGTCGGCGTTGTGGCCGAAGGCCAGATGGGTCAGCCGGTAGGCGGCGCACAGGTCGAAAAGCCGCTTGCGGCGCAGCCAGGCGCAGTAGAAACAGGGGGAGCGCTTGCGGTTTTCCTCGGAAAAGGCCCGAGGGCCGAAATCCGAGACCTCGATATGGGCGGCGATGCCCATCCGTTCGGCCAGAGCGATCAGGGGCAGGTGGTTGGCCGGATCGAAGCCGGGGTTTATGTGGAGGAGCATGATCTCCACCGGAAAGGGCACGATGCGCCGGCGGATGGCCAGGGTGGCAAGCAGGGTCAGGCTGTCCACGCCGCCGGAGACGGCCACGCCTACCCGGGCCTTGGGCGCAAGCTGCCCCGTCCGCATCATGAGCTTGCCGGCTTTGGCCACGCAGGTCCGCTGGGCGTAGGTCAGATCCCTGATGTGGCGGGGCGCGCTGCTTGGGATGGGCATGGGTCCCCCTACTCCGCAACGTCCATGAGGATGTCGCGCAGACCGTCGAATTGTTCCAGCAGGGCCACCATGACGTTTTCCATGTGCTGCGGGGTGACGTCCAAACGGGTGAAGACCGTCTGGGAGGGCATGTACTGCAGGCCGTCGATGCCCATGCCGATGCCGGTCATCTTGGTGATGACGTCCCCCACGTGCACGAGGTCCAGGGCCCGGTCGGGCTCGGGGCAGTCGTCCGGCCGCAGGCGGTAGCGCACCACCTTGACGATGGCCTCCGGAATGGACCAATGCTCGAGGAGGATGGCGCCGAGCTCGGCGTGGTTGATGCCGAGCACCGACTCCTCGGCCTGTTCGAAGGAAATTTGCTGCTCGTGGGCCAGGGCCAGGATCGGCGCGGCGTCCACTTCCAGGAAGACGCCCATGACGACCTTGCCGATGTTGACCAGCAGGCCGGAGGTGAAGGTGTGCGGCGGCGGAATCAGGCTCAGTTCCTTGGCCAAAAGTTCCGAGGCCGTGGCCACGGCCACGGAGTGTTCCAGGAGTTCTCCGGGCTTAAGGCCGTAGCCCTTGACCTCGTACCGGGTGAAGGGGGCCACCCCGGAGGCGATGACGAGTTGATAGACCCGGTGCAGGCCCAGGCGCATGAGCGCCTCCTTGACCGTGGTCACGTTACAGCCGCTGCAAAACAGGGCGGAATTGGCCATGCGCAATACATTGACCGTCAGCCCCGGATCGTATTCGATAATCCGGGCCAGGGTGCGGAGATCGGCTGCCGGGTCGGCCAGATAGGCCAGTACCTTCTGCACGGGCATGGGCATCTGGGGAATGGCGCAGGCCTTACGGATGATTTCCTCGCGTCGGTTCATAGTTCCCAGGTCCTTCCACAGGAGGAGATGACGACTTTCCCCGTGTCGACGAAAAGCCGCATGGTGCGCGGAATGGTGCCGCCTACGTCCTCGGCGGCCAGGCGCATGTCATTGATCTGGAGGAGGCGGCGCAGGGCGGCCAAGTTGTTCGCCCCGGTGTCGAACTGGTTGGAGATGTGCATCATGCGACCGCAGCCGGCTGCCTTGAGGATCAAGTTCTCCTTGGTGGCCCCCCGGCCGAACAGGGCTCGCATCATCTGGGCCACGCCGGTATTGACGTACATGAAGGGGTTTTTGAGAAGCACCTTGTCGTTGTCCCTGGCCAGGGGCAGCAGGCAATGGATGAGCCCGGCCACTCCGGCTTCGGGATCATAGGCGGCGAGCCCCAGGCAGGAGCCCAGGGCATGGGTCACCAGGACGTCTTTGGTGCGACGGGTGACCTTCATGTCGGAGATGCGGACGACAATCTCCATGGCTTGTGGCGTCGTGGTCCTTGCGCTGATAAATGCCGCGGGTGCCGCGGCTGCTTGTGAAAATCTATCCACAATGCGGCCTCAGGACAAGGGATTGCTCCGCCGTCGGGGCGGGCTCCCCGAACCTGGGAGCCGGTTGTCGGGGAAAAAGCGGGATGGTGAGGTTGAATCGGGCACCGGGCCCTGTCCCCGGGGCGAGTTCGATGGAGCCGTTGTGTTCGATCAGGATTCCCTGGGCCAGGGGCAGGCCCATGCCGGCTCCGTCCGGTCGGGAGGAATAAAAGGGGTCGAAAATATTGGGGCGGTCGTCGGCGGCGATGCCCGGCCCGTCGTCGGCTACCTGCAGGTGGACATGCTCCGAGGCGAGCGTGCCGGTCACCCGGATGGTCACCTGGTCCCGAGCGGCGTATTGCAGGGCGTTCTGGAAGAGTTCGGTCAGGGCGGCGGCCAGAAGCTGCGGATCGACGATCAGTTCCGCCTCCGGAAGCGCCATCTGCCAGGTGACGGTCCGGCCGAGGGCCGCGGCCCGCTTCTCGGTCTGCCGGCGGGCGTCGTCGAGGATGTCGGCCAGGGAGGCGGGTGCCAGCCGCAGTTTGGACAGGGCGGCGAAACGGGCCACGGTGGCGACGAGGTTCTCCAGGCGTTTGGCTTCGTCGATGATGATGCCCGGATAGTCCGAGGCCAGGCCATGGGCGGCCAGCAGCTTTTCCAGCCGGGCGGCGAACCCGCCGATGGCTGCGGCGGGATTTCTGATCTGGTGGGCCACCGAGTCGGCGAGCCGGCTTAGGCTGCGGATTTTTTCCTCCTGGATCTTGTTGACTTCCATGAGGATTTCCGTCTCGCGCCGTTGCATCCGGGACAGCTCCGTGATGTCGTGCAGGATGATGACCACCCCGGCCTGGGCGGCCTCGCCGCGCAAATAGGAACTGATGATGGACAGCCGCAGGGTCGCGCCTTTCGGGGTGTGGTAGGGGACCTCCCGGCAAAGCCCCACCAGCTCCTTTTGGATGACGTCCACCAGAACCTGGCCGAACCGATAGTTGGCGTCGTTCGTAAAGAACAGTTCGCCCAGCCCCCGGCCCAGCAGCTCGGCCTGGGAAAATCCCAGGATGGCGGCGGCGGTCGGATTGGCGGTGACGAAATCCCCGGTCTGGTCCACGATAAGGAGACCGACCGGCAGGCTGTCCACCACGTTTCGGGCGATGATTTCGCTTAAAGAGGACATGCGGCTTGGTCTTCCCCCTGACCGGGTGCGGATATTCGACTATTGTGGCAGAGATCTTTCCAGCATTCAAGCGTGTTGGCGGAACTCCCCGGGAAGTCCCGGCCAGGGGGGCGATCTTCCTCGGGAAGAAAGTGGACAGCTGGGAGGGAAGTGTCTACTTGAGGCCTGCAGCGTCAATCGGCCGTGCGCGCCGGAGACCCTGGCGGCAACCCAAGGATGGAGCCTCATGTCCATTGAATTCTTGAAACATGTGATTGAGCACTACGGCTATCTTGCCCTTTTCATCGGCACGTTTCTCGAAGGGGAGACGATCCTGCTTCTGGCCGGGTTCGCCGCCCAGTCCCCGGCCTTTCATCTCGATTTGCCCATGGTGATTCTGGCCGCTTTCGCCGGCAGCCTGGCCGGGGACCAGGCCGCCTTTTTCGTTGGCCGCTACTGGGGGAAAAAATGCATCGCCAGAAACGAGAAATGGTGTTCCCGGGCCGAGCGTGTCCATGGCCTGCTGCGGAAATACCATGAGGTGCTGATCCTTTCCTTCCGTTTTTTCTACGGACTGCGCAATCTGACGCCGTTTATCCTCGGTTCTTCCGACATTTGCGCCCGGAAGTTTTTTTTGCTGAACGCCGTGGGCGCGGCCGTATGGGCCACGGTCTTTGCCCTGATCGGGTATGTCTTCGGGAGCCTTCTGGAAAGCGTTCTGACAAGAATCATCAGCAATGTCCATCATGTAGAGCTGGCTATCCTCGGGCTGGCCGCTCTTGTGGCGTTGTTCTTCTGGTTACGGAAGATCCTGCGCCGTCGCCGGGCCTGACGGGCCGGGCAGGCTTCCGAATTCTTCAAGGAAGTCTTTGAGTTTTTCCAAAAAATAGGTATTCTCCAGAAAGAATGCACCAAGGGTGCCCAGAGCGGGGAGCGCTTCTTGGCTGTTTCGATTGCTCGCAATGCGCGCGCGGGCCGTTGGCGGCTCGCGGCGGGGGAAGGGAGGCATGGCCGATACCACCGAGCTGGCGCAATCCGCTTCGGCAGTGTTGCGACGTTGCCGTGCCGTCCTTGGCGGCATGGAACATCGCCTTTCCGATGTGGTCAGGGCGCGGGAACAGGATTTTCTCGCCCTGGGGGAAAACCTCATGGAGCTGCAGACCGGATGCGAGGATATTTCGACCAAGGCTCGGGAATTGGTGGAGCTTTCCTCCGGTCAGTCCATGCTGGCCACGCTCGACAACCTGTCGGGACAGTTGCGGGCCCTGACCGATGTGGACGCCCATGATTCGGGGCGGCAAAGTCTGGATGATATCGACGGCGTTTCCCGCATCGTGGAGGCGCTTTCCGAAATCGTGGCCGCCTTTGCCAAGATCGTCAAACAGTTGAGCATGCTCGGCATTGCCACCCGCATCGAGAGCGCCCGTCTGGGGGCCGATGGCCGGGGGTTTTCCACTTTGGCCGACGATGTGGAAAAACTGGCCCGTTCCATCGTGGACCACTGCGCCGGCATCATCGCCCGCATCGGGACCCTGCGCGGCCATGTGGCCTCGGCCAGGGAGAGCACCCTGGCCAGCATCAAGGCCCAACGCGGGTGCTATGACACCATTTCGGGTCAGCTGGGGGCCAACCTGGCCGGCTTGGGGGAGGTCTCCGCCCGCTCGGCCGACTTGTCTCGGGAACTCTCCGAGAATGCCACCGAGGTTGCCGCCGACATCGCCCAGGCGGTCAAGTCGCTGCAATTTCACGATATCGTGCGGCAGCAGATCGAGCATGTGGAACATGCCCTGACCGAGCTGGCCACCACGTTGGACACTGACGCATCCGCCGAGGAAAATCCATTGGAACTGGTGGGGTTTACCTCGGACGTCCTGGGTCTGCAAACCTCGCAGCTCGACAGCGCCGGCCAGCATTTTTCCGAGGCGGCGGGCACGTTGCGCGGGACCCTTTCCTCGCTGGCCGGGCGCATAGAGGACATCGGCCGGTCCATTGCCTCCCTGCCCGGCCATGCGGGAGATGCGGGGGACAGTCCGCTGGCTCGGGTCAAATCCGGCATCGCCCGGGTCAAGTCGGAACTCGGCGAGTTTGCCGCCCAGGGCGAGGCGTTGGGCGGCATCATGGATTCGGTGGCCGGGACCATCGCGGAGATGGGCGAATCCATCGAGGCCATCGAGGAAGTCGGAGCGGAGATCGAACTGATCGCCTTAAACGCCAGCATCAAGGCCGCCCATACCGGCCAGGCCGGTGCGGCCTTAAGCGTCCTGGCCACGGCCATTCAGCGCCTGTCGGCCGACGCCCGGCGCCAGACCGACGCCGTCTCCCGCATCCTTGGGGATATTTCCAATGCTTCAAAAGGGTTGCAGGAAACAGCCCGTCGCTATAACGATCAGTCCGAGGCGTGGCAGGTGATCGGCGAGCTGGATACCGTCCTGGCCGATGTGGCCGGCACGGTCAGCCAATGCGATGGCCTGTTCGCCGTTCTTTCGGCGTCGAGTTCCGAATTCGGGGCCAGATCCCGCTCTGTTGGGAAACATATTGATTTTGATAAGGATTTAGTTGGAAGTCTCTCGCGTATTCGGGATTCGCTGGCCAAACAGGCCGACGAGGCTCGGCAGCTTGTTCCCGGCGGCGCGGCCGCGCGTGGCGTCCGCCTGCAAGAGTTGTATGATCGCTACACCATGGATGCGGAGCGGGCCGTGCATGAGGCCGCGTTCGGACTGCAAGCGGGGACCGGGGACGCGGCCGGATCGGCCCGGGCCGTTCCCGCGGAGACCGGGGAATTCGGGGACAATGTCGAATTGTTCTAACGCATGACCGCCAGGAGGCGGTAAGGAGCGCGCCAGCCGATGCTGTCCCAGGATGACGCCAACCGACAGGCCTATCTGGAAGAGGCCCGGGAGCTCTTGAACGACCTGGAAGCCTCGCTTCTGGAGTTGGAAAAGACGCCGGCCGATACCGACCTTTTGCATAAGATCTTTCGCGCCTTGCATACCATCAAGGGATCGGGCGCCATGTTCGGCTTCGACGACGTCGCCGCCTTCACCCACGATGTGGAATCGGTTTTCGACCGGATTCGCAACGGGCTTTTGGCCGTCAACAGTCAGATCCTCGATCTGTCGTTGCGTGCCTGCGACCATATTCGGCATCTGATCGAGAGCGAGACGGAGTTGGATCCCGAGGCGGCCGCCGCCGGTCGGGAGATTTTGGAAGGCTTTCGGGCTATTGGCGGCGAAGAGGCCCCGGCCAAACCGGCGGTTCCTTCGTCGGCGCTGCCTGCCGTCACGGGAAAAGATGATCATTTCCGGTTGTTTCGGCTGCACGTGCGCCCCCATGCCGGCATCTTGGCCACGGGCAATAATCCGCTCAATCTGCTCGCCGATCTGCACGAGCTGGGAGAGTTTTATCTCTCCGTCCATGTCGAGGAAGTGGAAGGGCTTGAGGATATCGACCCCGAGTCCTGTTTGGTCTGGTGGGATTGCACCCTGCGCACCACCTCCGGTCGCGAGGAAGTGGCCAGCGTGTTTCTGTTCGTCGAGGACGAATGCGAGCTGTCCATCGATCTGCTCGATGACGGCGTCGTCCCGAACGGCGAAGCGGTCCACCGCCGCCTGGGCGAGATTCTGGTGGAGCGGGGCGACATCACCCAGGAGGATCTGGACGCGGCCCTGGCCAGCCAGCCCCGGCTGGGCGAGATCCTGACCAAACAGGGGCTGGTGGATCAAACCCGCGTGGATTCGGCCCTGGCCGAGCAGCACGTCTCCAGGGAGCCGCGTCAGGCCGCCGCGGCCGCCGAGCACACGGAAAAGGCCACGAGCATTCGGGTGGCGGCGGACAAACTCGACGAATTGGTGGACCAGGTGGGCGAACTGGTCATCGTGCAGGCCCAGATCAAACAGGCCGTGGAGGAGCGGGGCGATCCCCTGCTGCGGAGCCTGGCCGAGCATCTGGAACGCTTAAGCGACAGCCTGCGCGATTCCACCCTGTCCATCCGCATGTTGCCCATCGGCGCTACCTTCGCCAAATTTCGCCGGCTGGTGCGCGACCTGTCCGCCGAACTCGGCAAGGAGATCGATCTGGTCACCAGCGGCGAGGAAACCGAGCTGGACAAGACCGTCATCGAACGCCTGGGCGATCCCCTGGTGCATCTTTTACGCAACAGCATCGATCACGGCATCGAGCATCCGGCGGAGCGCCTGGCGGCCGGCAAGCCGGAGCGGGGCGTCATCAGCCTGGCGGCCGCCCATGCCGGCGGCGAAGTGGTCATCACCGTGGCCGACGACGGGGCGGGGCTCGACGTCGCCGCCATCAGGGCCAAGGCCGAAGCTCGGGGCCTGGTGACGCCCGGAGTCGATCTCACGACCAAGGAACTCTATCATCTTATTTTCCTCCCCGGGTTTTCCACTTCCGACAAGGTGACCAACGTTTCCGGCCGGGGCGTCGGCATGGACGTGGTCAAACGGGCCATCGACGCCTTGCGGGGCAGCGTGGAAATCGATTCCGAACCCGGCCGGGGCACCACCATCGCCGTGCGCCTGCCGTTGACCCTGGCCATTATCGACGGCTTGCAGATCCAGGTCGGCGCGGAATTTTATGTCGTTCCCCTGGCTTTGGTCGAGGAATGCGTGGAGCTCTCCCGGACCGGGAATGACAGCGAAACCCGGCTGATTACCATGCGCGGCGAAATCGTCCCGTGTCTGCGGCTGCGGGACATTTTCGCCATAGAGGGGCAAGCCCCCGCCATTGAGCCCGTGGTGGTGGTCAAGGTGGAGGGCTCGCGCATGGGTATCGCCGTGGATCGGGTGGTGGGCGAGCACCAGACCGTCATCAAGAGCCTGGGGCGTCTGTATCGGGACGTGGAGGAGTTTTCCGGAGCCACCATCCGGGGCGACGGCGCCATGGCCTTGATTCTGGACGTTCCCGCCCTGGCTCGCCGGGCGGCCGGGCAGGGAAACTGATCCCGGGCCGGAAGCCGCAGTTTTCGACGGAGACGGCAACGTCTCGCTGGGGAGGAGCCGATATGGCCGAGGCCGCAGTCCGTAATGACAATCAGTACCTGACCTTTACCCTGGATCGGGAAGCCTTCGCCCTGGACATAGGCTCGGTGCGCGAGGTCTTGGAACTGGTCAACATCACCCGGGTGCCGCGCACGCCGGATTTCATCCGCGGCGTCATCAATCTGCGGGGGCGGGCCGTGCCCGTGGTGGACCTCAAGATGGAGTTCGGCCTGGGCCAGACCACGCCCACGGTCAACACCTGCATCATCATCGTGGAGGTCAGTCTCGACGGTGAGGATACGGTGCTCGGCGCCCTGGCCGACTCGGTTCAGGAGGTCTACGAGATGGAGTCCTCCCAGATCGAGCCGCCTCCCCGCATGGGAACCCCCATCAAGACCGACTTCATCCGGGGCATGGGCAAGACCGGGGAGCAGTGCATCATCATTTTGGAGGTCGGCAAGGTATTTACATCCCTGGAATTGGCCGGCCTGGGTCATGGCCTGGCCGAAGTCGGGCCGGAGACGGCGGAGGCATAACTATGGCGGCGGGGGGCGCGGTCCAGGGGCGGATTTCGGGTCTGTCCTCGATGAGCGATAAGGAGTTCAAGCGGTTAAGCGAATTCGTTCACAGCGAATGCGGCATCAAGCTGCCGCCCTCGAAGAAGGTCATGGTCGAGGCCCGACTGCAAAAGCGCTTGCGGACCCTGGGGATGCCGGGGTATCGGGAATACTACGAGTACCTCTTCAGCCCCAACGGCCTGGACGAGGAGCTTGTCCAGCTCATCGACGTCATCACCACCAACACCACGGAATTTTTTCGGGAATCCCGCCATTTCGATATCCTGACCCAGGAACTCCTTCCCGCCTGGCGGGCCGTGAGCGGGAGCCGGATGTTTCGCGTCTGGAGCGCCGGCTGCTCCACGGGCGAGGAGCCCTACACGCTGGCCATCGTCCTTTCCGAATTCGCGGCTGGGGTGCCGCACTTTCGCTTTTCCATTCTGGGCACGGACATTTCCACCCGGGTGTTGTCCATGGCCAAAAACGGTGTCTACCCCGAGGAGCGGGTGACCAAACTGTCCCTGGAACTCAAGAAACGCTACCTGCTGCGCAGCCGGGACAAAGACAAAAAGCTGGTGCGGCTGGCTCCGGAAGTGCGCCGGCTGGTGGAATTTCGGCGGCTCAACTTCATGGAGCCGTTCGCTTTCCCCGAGCCCATGGACACCATTTTTTGCCGCAATGTCATGATCTACTTCGACCGGGGAACCCAGGAACAACTGCTTCGCAAGTTCTGTTCCCAATTGCGTCCGGACGGATTCCTTTTCATTGGGCATTCCGAGAGCCTGACCGGAATGGATTTGCCCTTGCGACAGCATGCGCCGACGGTCTATAGGAAACTGGCCTAGCCATTTAACGTCCGGAGGGGAAGGTTTCGCGTGAAAGACACCATTAAAGTCCTCGTGGTGGATGATTCGGCACTGGTCCGTCAGACGCTGACGGATATTTTGTCTTCGGATCCCGATATCGAAGTCATCGGTTCGGCTGCGGACCCCTATGCCGCCGTGAAGCGGATGGAAATCCAGGCCCCGGACGTCATTACCCTGGACGTGGAAATGCCCCGCATGGACGGTCTGACCTTTTTGCGCAAGATCATGACCCAGCATCCCCTGCCGGTGGTCATCTGCTCGACCCTGACCGAGGCCGGATCGGAAACGACGCTCAAGGCCATGGAATACGGGGCCGTGGACATCATCCTCAAGCCCAAGCTCGGCACCCGGCAATTTCTGGAGGAATCGCGCATCCGGGTGGTGGATGCGGTCAAGGCCGCCGCTCGGGCCAAGATGCAAAAACTCCTGCCGGCGTCGTCGATGAAAGTGCAGCCCAAACTTTCGGCCGACGCCGTGCTGCCCGGCCCCGTCGGCAAGTCCATGCTCCAGACCACCGAGAAGGTGGTGGCTGTCGGTGCTTCGACCGGCGGCACCGAGGCCCTGCGCGAATTCTTGGAGGCCATGCCCCAGGATTGTCCGGGCATCGCCATCGTCCAGCACATGCCGGAACATTTCACCGCCGCTTTTGCCAAACGCTTGGACGGCATCTGCCGCGTCACGGTCAAGGAAGCCAGGGACGGGGACACCATCCTGCGCGGCCAGGCGCTTATTGCCCCGGGCAACCGGCACATGCTCCTCAAACGCAGCGGCGCCCGCTATTATGTGGAGATCAAGGACGGACCGCTCGTACGGCGGCACCGGCCGAGCGTGGACGTCCTGTTTCGCTCCGCCGCCCGCTACGCCGGGAAAAACGCTGTGGGCGTCATCATGACCGGCATGGGCGACGACGGGGCGGCCGGTCTCAAGGAGATGCAGGACGCCGGGGCCTATACCATCGCCCAGGACGAGGCCAGTTGCGTGGTCTTCGGCATGCCGCAGGAGGCCATCAAGCTCGGCGGCGTAAGCAAGGTGCTGCCGCTGGGGTCCATCGCCTTCGACGTGGTCCGGTCCTGCGCATCCTGACGGATGGTTCCGTGGCCCTGGAAATCGAGACCAAATTCGTTCTGACGGACTTCGCGTCGGTGCGGGCGGCCCTTGCCCGGGCGGGCGGCGCGCGTCTTTCCCGCGTCTTCGAGGAAAATCTGGTGCTGGACACCCCGGCGGGCGACGTGCGCCGGCGGGGCATGCTGTTGCGGCTGCGCCGGGACGCGGTCGGCCGGGTGACGCTAAAGCTTCCGGTCGAGGCCTCGGCCGGGAAGGGACTCAAGGTCCGCCAGGAGCTGGAAACCGGGGTGGCGGACGTGGCGGTGCTGGAGACGATTTTCGGCCACCTGGGTTACCGGCCGGCGCTCCGTTACGAAAAAGTTCGAGAAACATGGCAGTGGCATGATGTCGCGGTCTGCCTGGACCGGCTGCCGTTCGGCCGCTATCTGGAAATCGAGGGGCCGGCCGGGTCCATCCCCCCGGCCGCTGCCGTCTTGGGCCTGTCCATGGACCGGGCCCTGACCGCCACCTACCACGAGCTGTTCCAGGCCCACCTGGCCGTCAAAGGCCTTCCGCCGGCCGACAGCTTCGTCTTTTCTCCGGCCGAGCGCCGGGAGCTGCTCGCCTGCCTGGCGGGCGACCAAAATACCTGACCGTATCGACAACAATTCCGGCCCGCTGCCTGTCCGGTTGTCACTGGTCGCGATTTTGCCTATTCTCTGAACTGGAGTGAAAGGTCCCGGCTTCCGGCCGGCCCGGTCGCCCCGCCCCTCGACAGGTCGGCGCGGCGACTTATATGTGGAGGTAACGTGGCCCGGATTCCCGGGTCGGCTGATCGGTACACGAGTCGAACGAGGTGATGGCAAGCTCATGAGCCTTCCCATGGATCAGGAACAACCCGGAGCGGCTCTCGACGTCGCGGAAGACGTGCGGGAACCCAAACGGTTCAAGGTATTATTGCATAACGACGACTATACGACCATGGACTTCGTAGTGAAGGTGCTGGTCGTCGTGTTTCACAAGAATGAAAACGATGCCACGCAGATCATGCTGTCCGTCCATAACCATGGTGTGGGCGTGTGTGGCGAGTACACGGCAGAGGTGGCCGAGATGAAAGTCTCCCTGGTGCACCGTCTGGCCCGGGAGAACGGCTATCCCTTAAAATGCAGCATGGAAGAGGTTTGAATGCTCAGCAAGAAATTGGAACGGGTACTCACCAGCGCCGTCAAGGAAGTCAAGCGCCGCGGTCATGAATACCTGACTCTGGAGCATCTGCTCTTTGCCATGCTCCTTGAGGAATCAGGCCGTGACATCCTGATGCATTGCGGTGTCAACGTCGTACGCCTCAAGCATCAGTTGGAGCGCTTTTTCAACGAACACATGGAAACCCTGCCCCAGGACAGTACGACCGAAGTCGTGCAAACGCTCGGTGTACAGCGCGTCCTGCAACGCGCCATCATGCAGATGCAGTCCTCGGGCAAGCAGCAGGTGGAAGTGGGCGACGTTTTGGCGGCCTTCTTCGAGGAGGAGGATTCCTACGCCGTCTATTACCTGAAGTCCCACGGCGTCAGCCGGCTGGACGTGCTGGAATACATTTCCCACGGCCCGGGCCGGGAACAGGAACAGACCGAAGGCTCGCCGACCGGCGAGGAACAGGAAGGCAAGCCCGGCGGCTCGGCCCTCGAACAGTACACCGTCGAACTGGTGGACAAGGCGGCCAAGGGCGGCATCGATCCGCTGATCGGCCGGGACCCGGAAGTGACCAGAACCATCCATGTGCTGCTCCGCCGACGCAAGAACAATCCTATCTTTGTGGGCGATCCCGGTGTCGGCAAGACGGCCCTGGCCGAGGGGCTGGCCCTGCGCATCGCCAAGGGCGAAGTGCCGGAGAGCTTCCGGGATACCCGGATTTACGCCCTGGATATGGGGGCGCTTCTGGCCGGCACCAAGTACCGGGGCGATTTCGAGGCCAGGCTCAAGGGCGTGCTGTCCGAACTGGAGCAGAAGCCGGGCGCCATCTTGTTCGTGGATGAGATTCACACCATCGTCGGGGCCGGCGCCACCAGCGGCGGCACCCTGGACGCTTCCAACATCTTAAAGCCCGTCCTCGGCTCCGGGAAGCTCCGCTGCATCGGCTCCACGACCTACGAGGAGTACAAGAACCACTTCGAGAAGGATCGGGCCCTGTCCCGCCGTTTCCAGAAGATCGACGTGGGCGAGCCGACCATCGAAGAGGCCGTGGAGATCGTCAAGGGCCTGCGCTCCTACTATGAGGAGCACCACGGCGTGCGCTACACGCCGGCCGCCCTGCGGGCCGCGGTGGAACTCTCGGCCCGCCACATCAATGACCGCTTCCTGCCGGATAAGGCCATCGACGTCATCGACGAGGCCGGCGCCGTGCGCAAGCTGGCCGGCACCGAGGGAAAGGGCGCCATCGGGGTGGCCGAGATGGAGAAGGTCGTGGCCGGCATGGCCCGGATTCCGGCGGCTCGGGCCAGCGCCTCGGACAAGATCCGGCTGGAGAACATGGAGGATGAACTCAAGGGCCTTATCTTCGGCCAGGACGAGGCCGTGGAAGCCATGACCAAGGCCATCATCCGTTCCCGGGCCGGACTGGCCAACGTGGGCAAGCCCACGGGATCGTTCCTGCTGGCCGGCCCGACGGGCGTCGGCAAGACCGAAATGGCCAAGCAGTTGGCCGCCGTGCTCGGCATCAACTTCGTCCGCTTCGACATGAGCGAATACATGGAAAAGCATGCCGTGGCCCGGCTGATCGGCTCGCCTCCGGGCTACGTCGGCTTCGAGCAGGGCGGGCTTTTGACCGACGCCATCCGCAAGAACCCCTATTCGGTGCTGCTCCTCGACGAAATCGAGAAGGCCCATCCGGATATGTTCAACATCCTGCTTCAGGTCATGGATTACGCCACCCTGACCGACAATAACGGCCGCAAGGCCGACTTTGGCCATGTGGTGCTTTTAATGACCACCAACGCCGGCGCCAGGGAAATGTCGGCCAAGAGCATCGGCTTCGGGACGGGCAAGCCCGAGGATACCGGGCACAAGGGCAAGAAAGCCTTGGATCGGCTCTTTAGCCCTGAGTTCCGCAACCGTCTGGACGGGATCATCACCTTCAAGTCCCTGACACCGGAGATCATGGATCGCATCGTCCAGAAGTACATCCGGGAACTCAACGCCCAGCTTATGGAAAAGCGCGTCTCCATCCGGCTCACCCCGGCCGCCGTGACCCGGTTGGCCGAAAAGGGCTTCGATCCCGACTACGGGGCACGTCCCCTGGCCCGGGTCATCCAGGTGGAAATCAAGGATACCCTGGCTCACGAAATGCTCTTCGGCAAGTTGCAGAAGGGTGGCGAGGCGGTGATCGACGCCGCGCCCGAGGAGGCCCCGGAGATGTTCACCTTCGCCTTTTCGCCGCGCGCCGCGCGCAAGCAGGCCGCGCGGGAACCGGCGGAAGTGTAGCGGCGGAGGAAAGAAGCAATGCCTCCGGCGGCCGGGAGGGGGGGACACCCCCTCCCGGACCCTCCGCGAGAGTGCATGGACGGCGCGTCCCGGCTGGAAGTCCAGCCGGGACGCGCCGTTCGCGCAAGGACGAGGGGGACCGGGGGACGTTCCCCCGGCGGGGCTCTGTGAGGAAGAGACTGCTGCACAAGCCCTCTATGACGGCCTGCTGCCGCATCCTGGGGACGGCAACGCGGGAAAGCATGATGGGTTTCCAAAGGGCGAAGCCCGTTGGCCGCCGGAGGCATCTCCCCACGGCACCATTGTGCGGCGGACTTAGGAAAGATGCATGCCTGTATTTGCCTTGATCGATGCGCCGATTTTTCCCAAGCCGGCACTGGCCGAGCCGAACGGCCTGCTGGCCGTGGGCGGCGATTTGCGTTTGGAACGGCTGGTGGCGGCCTATCGAAACGGCATTTTCCCCTGGTATGACGCGGAGAGCCCGATTCTGTGGTGGTCGCCGGACCCGCGCCCTGTCGTGCTGCCGGGCGGGCTTCAGGTCGCGCGGCGGTTGGAGCGGACGATCCGGTCCGGAAAATTCAAGGTGACGCTGGATGCGGATTTTTCCGGTGTCATCCGGGGCTGTGCCGGGGTGCGGCGGGAGGCCGGTGACGGCACATGGCTCGTGCCGGAGATGATTGCGGCCTACGAGCGTCTCCACGCGGCCGGCTATGCCCACAGCGCCGAGGCCTGGTTGGACGGGGCGCTGGTGGGCGGGGCCTATGGAGTCGCCATCGGTCGGGCGTTTTTCGGGGAATCGATGTTCCACCGGGTGACGGACGCCTCCAAGGTGGCCTTCGTGGCACTCGCCAGGTTTCTTGGCGAGCAAGGGTTTCATTTCATCGATTGCCAGCAGGCGACCGGGCATTTACGTCGGTTCGGGGCGGTCGAGGTGCCCAGGCGGGAGTTTATGCGTCTCCTGCGGGCGGCCCGGGAATGTCCCGATCTGCCCGGGCCGTGGCGTCTGGACTGACGTTCGGGCGCGGCAACGGCCGGGCGGCGCGCAGCAAGGCCAGCCCCGCGAGCAGCGAAAAAACGCCCACGAGCACGGCCAGCGGGCGGCCTTGGCCGAGTCCGGTCACTTGCCGCCGCACTGCGGCCAGCATGACCCAGATTTTGCCGCCGAAGGCTTCCATGTCGTGGGAATAGGACTTGAAGTCCTCGGGGTGCAGTCCGCCTTCCAGGCCGCTGTCCGCATCGATGTCGTTCAGGCCTCCGGCTCGCGTGCCGGCGTCCAGATACAACCACGCGGCGCTCCCCAGCCCGCAGACAAGGACGAGTACGCCCAGCCAGTGCATTCCCCGCGACATCCATCCCATAAGAAGACACCTCTCCCCGTTCCGGGGCCGGGGGGATGATCTCCCCCGGCGGGCCCAGGCAGCGCCCGGGTCCGCCGGAGGCATTTTTCCCGCTTCTTCGCCGTATCACTTTTCCCGCGCGAACGGCCAGGCGGAAATGCCGCCTTCCATAACCGTCACGTTGGTGAAGCCGTTGGCCCGAAGCACGCGTTCGGCCTCGTAGCCGCGCATGGAGACCATGCAATAGGTCACGATGGGCGTGTTCTTGTCGGCCGGCAGTTCGCCCAGGCGCTTGCGCAGCTGGCCGACCGGGATCAGGATTTCGCCCACGCCGAGGCGCATTTTTTCATATTCCTTGGGGCCGCGGACGTCGAGGAGATAGGGCTTCTTGCCGGCGTCGAGTTCCTCTTTGATCTGGAGGTTCGACACCCCGTGGAACAGCCCCCGCATCTTGTTTTGCAGGACATGGGCCACGGCGATGGCGTTGTCGATGGCCAGGGAGTAGGGCGGGGCGTAGGGCAGGTCGGCCATGGCCACGTCGTCCACGGTCAGGCCGGCCAGGACCGCCATGGCCATTTCCGCGACCTGCCGGTTGACGTTGCCCGCGCCCACGCACTGGAAGCCGAGGATGCGGCCGGTGGCGGCGTCGGCCACTATTTTGGACACGAGGGATTTTGCCCCCATAAAGCCCGGTCGTTCGGGGCCGGCGGCCAGGGCGGCCACGACGTTGAGCCCTGCCTGCCGGGCTCGGGTTTCGGACAGGCCGGTGGAGCCGGCGGTGAAATCGAACACCTTGCAGATGCCGGTGCCGATGGTGCCGGGGAAGGCGGCCACATCGCCCAGAACCGCGTTTTCGCCGGCCACCCGGCCTTCCAGGTTGGCCAGATCGCCGAAGGGGGCGAGCACCTTCTTGCCGGTGAGGCGGTGTTCCAGCTCCACGCAGTCGCCGGCGGCATAGATGTTCGGATCGGACGTGCGCATGTGGACGTCCGTGGCGATGCCGCCGGTGGTCCCGATGGCGAGACCGGCCGCCTTGGCCAGTCCGGTCTCGGGCACGACGCCGATGGCCATGACGCACAGTGCGCAGGGGAGTTCCCGGCCGTCGGCCAGGCGGACGCCGGAGACCGCTCCGTTCGTGCCGAGAATTTCGGTCAGGCCGACGCCGGTAAGGATGGTGGCGCCTTTGGACCGGGCGTGATTTTCCACGAGCATGGCCAGTTCCGGGTCGAGGAAGCCCAGGGCGCGGGGCAGGGCTTCCACCACCGTCACCTCCAGGCCGGCGGTGATGAGGGCCTCGCAGGTTTCCATGCCGATCAGCCCGCCGCCGACGATGACGGCTTTTTTGCCTTTGCCGCCGGCGGCGATGGTCCGCAAGGCGTCGGCGTCGGCCAGGCTGGCCAGGGTGGCGACGCCGGCAAGTTCCCGGCCGGGGATGGGCGGCACCCGGGGTTTGGCGCCGGTGGCCAGGATGAGCTTGTCATAGGGCAGGTGGCCGGTCTGGCCGGTTTTCAGGTTTTTCCAGGCGACGGTCCGCTTTTCACGGTCGATGGCGGTGGCTTCGGTGTCCACCATGGCGGCTACGCCCTTGGCCCCGGCGAAGAAGGCCGGATCGCGGATCACGCCGGCGCCGGTGCTGAGGAGCTTGCCCCGGTCGGTGACTTCACCGGCCACGTAATAGGGGTAGCCGCACGAAGCCATGGACAGTTCGGGCGCTTTTTGGAGCAGGGTGACCTCGGCCTGTTCGGCCAGACGTTTGGCCCGGGCGGCGGCTTTGGGGCCGGCGGCGGTGCCGCCGATGACGACGATGCGGGGAGCGGCCATGAATATTCCTCCTTTTCGACGGGTCGGCTTGGTGCTGCCGCCGTCCTTTGTGGTGTGCCGTTCTATTCTACTAAAGTTTATACCGTGAATAATGTGGAGCTGCAACCCTCATTTTCGGGCCGGAGGCGGCCTGCCGGTGAAGTTCAGGCGCGAGCGGGCGTAGCGGACGGGGGCGTCGCCGCCTGTCGGCGGGACTCGGCCGACCGGAGCAGTTTCCACACGAGCCAGGTCAGCAGGGCGGAGGCGTAGCCGTCCACGGCATAATGCCACGCCAATACCACGGAACCGATCTGAATGAGGAGGGCAAATATCCAGCCGGTGAGGGCAAGGAGCGGAAAGGCTTCGCCCAGGGTCAGGGCAAACAGGACGGCCATGGCGACGTGGACGCTCGGCATGGCCGAGATGCCGCCGAAGGGCAGCCAGTGCTGCTGTGTTTTGGCCTGCCACAGGGCCTGCTCGTTGCGGACGGCCAACAGGCTGTTTTCCTGATGGGCTTGATGAAGCTGGCGGATGAGGGGGCCATAGGGTCCGGGATCGCCGGTTACGGCCGCGTAATAGCAGGGGCCGACGCTGTAGAAGACGGTGCCCAGGCCGGAGCCGAAGGCGCTCCAGATGAGGATGGCCGTGATGAAGTAGCGTTTTCGGAGTCGGGAAAGGTTTGTGACACCCATCCAAAGGCTGAAGACAATGAGCATGACGAACCAAAGCAAATAAATAATATCGATTGTGTAAAGAATTGTCCTGTTTTGCAAGAGATATTCAAGAAGTCTCCATGGCATATGGCCAAAGTGTATAAGCTTGTCCAGCTCCATGAAGGTCTTATCCCAGCTGTATGGTGCTACGCTTGAAATATATTGCTTATAGCTGGCAAAGGCACTTCTGTAGGGAGAGAGGAGGAGAAGGACAATAAAGAATTGGATATAATTTTTTGCACGAAATGGCGGATGCAGTTTTGGGAAAAAAAATTGTATCCCCATACAGAGGATGCAAAAAACTCCGCCAAAAAAGAGGGCTATGCTGTCAAACCACTCTATTTTTAAAAAAAATTGGCCAGTCTGTGTCCTGGCCAAGACCGTTGTCACAACGGCAACATAAAGGAGCATCAGGGCAATGATGACGCTATTGTCTTTGACAAGAGTGCTGTCGCGTTGCAGGAAAGCGAGTGGATTTTTTTTTATCGACGCACATTGCGTCCGTGCCCGGGGCTGCGCTTTTGCCATGAAGTGAGATCCTAACAAGCTGAAAATTTTAGAGGATTTCAAATGGCTTCGCCCCTTGGCCGCCGGGGGCCTTCTCTGTGCCCCGGGGGGCGCGACAGGCCTTTGGGTAACGATGCGCTCGCATCTAATACTTCCATAAAAGAGGCAACGGTTCAAACCGCAATCCCCTTGGCTCCGGAGGGATACGACAGTGGCGCGGAGCGAGGGTTCCCTTTTCGAGGCCGCTGCGCAATTGCGGCAGAGGGGAGGCCTCCGGCGGCCAAAGGGCAAAGCCCTTTGGAAACCCGCTATGCTTTGAGACGGTTGCAGTTCCAGGATTGGGGCAGCGGTATGCCGTCATGGAATTGTGCGGCAGTTTTTTTCTGGGAAATTGGGCTTGACTTCCTGATGCAACTCTGTTGCATTGGCTGGCGTTACGTTCCCCTCGGGGGGGGACAAAGGAGCCACCATGAAACGGCTGTCGCTTTTGTTGCTGCTGCTGGTTTGCCTTTGCGCCGCTCCGGCCCAGGCCAAGCTCCTGGCCGTGGTCAGCATCGCGCCCCAGGCGTATTTTCTCAAACAAATCGCCGGCGATCGGGTCGATGTCCTGGTCATGGTTCCGGCCGGGGCCGATGCCCATACCTATGAGCCGAAGCCGAAACAGCTGACCGCCTTGTCCGGCGCGGCCGTCTATTTCGCCGTGGGCATGGATTTCGAGGCGGCGTGGCTGCCGCGATTTGCCGCCGCCAATCCGAAAATGACCATCGTCAACACCGCCGCCGGCATCGAAAAGATGCCCATGGTGGCCCACGAGCACGCGGGAGAGGACCACGAGCACGACGCCAAAGCGGCAGGGCACCATCATGAGGCCGGCGAGCCCGATCCTCATGTCTGGCTGTCGCCGCGACTGGCCAAGGTGCTGGGGGCAGCCATGCGCGACGCCCTGGTCACGCTCGATCCGGCCGGTGCGGCCGCCTATGCCGCCGGCTACGCCCGTTTCGCCGCTTCGTGCGACACCCTTGACGCCGACATCAAAAAGCTGTTTGCCGATCTGCCGGCCGGCGAACATAAATTCATGGTGTTTCATCCTTCCTGGGGGTATTTCGCCCGGGACTTCGGGCTGACCCAGGAGCCCATCGAGCAACTCGGCCATGAACCAGGCCCCAGGGCCCTGGCCGGACTCGTCCGGGAAGCCAAGAAAGACGGCGTGAAGGTGATTTTCGTGCAACCCCAGTTCAGCACCAGCCAGGCAGCGACCATAGCCTCCGCCATCGGTGGCACGGTCGTCGCCATCGATCCCCTGTCCGAAAACTGGCCGGCCAGTCTTCTGGATGCGGCCCGGGCCCTGCGTCAGGGGCTGACCGGCACCGGGGAGGCCAAGTGAGCCGGCCTGTCATCGCCATCCGAGGCCTGACCTTTTCGTATAACGGGCAGCCGGCGCTGGCGGATGTCAGCCTGAGCGTGACCGAGGGCGAGCGTCTGGCCGTGCTCGGCCCCAACGGCGGGGGCAAGACCACCCTTTTGAAACTCATCCTGGGCATCCTGCGGCCGAGCGCCGGGGAAATCCGCGTCTTCGGCGACCAGCCCGGCCGTCACAGCGCCCGCATCGGCTACGTGCCCCAACGCCTGGACGGCATGGCCGAGCGCAAGGATCTGCCCATAACGGTCCTCGATGTGGTGCTGATGGGCCTGCTCGCCCCGGGCCACTCCGGTTTCCGCCACAGCCCCGGCGAGGTGCGGCGTGCCGAGGAAGCCCTGGCCCGGGTGGAGATGCCGGATGTGGCCGGCCGGCGGTTTTGCGAGCTTTCGGGCGGTCAGAAGCAGCGCGTTTTTATCGCCCGAGCCCTGGTGTCCGATCCCGGGCTCCTTATCCTGGACGAACCCACGGCCAATATCGACCCCCAGGGCCGGTTCTGCCTGTATGAGGTGCTCTCCCGGGTCGGCCAGGGAGTGACCACCCTGGTCGTCAGCCATGACATGAGCATCCTGGCTGCCGGAGTGACGGCCGTGGCCTGCGTCAACGGTCGCCTTCTTCATGCCGCCGAGCCGAGGCTTTCCCGGGAGATGGTGGAATTGCTCTACGGCGTCCATGAGCCGGGATGCCCCCTGGACGCGTATTTGCGCCGCATGCCGCCGGATATGGCCGGCCTGCCCCGGATGGAGGCCTGATATGTTCGAGGTCCTCTCGCTTCCCTTCATGCAGCATGCCCTGTTGGCGGCGCTTCTGGCCGCCGTATGCTGCGGGGTGGTGGGCACGTTGGTGGTGGCCAACCGCATGGTCTTTTTGGCCGGCGGCGCGGCCCATGCCGCTTACGGCGGGGTGGGGCTGGCCTATTTTTTTGCCTTGCCCGTCCTGCCCGTCACCGTGGCCTTCACCGTGGGCGCCGCCTTGGTCATGGCCGCCATCACGCTGCGGCGGATCGAGGATACGGATACGGTCATCGGCGTGTTGTGGGCCGCCGGCATGGCTCTCGGCATCATCCTGCTCGACCTGTGCCCGGGCTATACGTCTGATCTCATGAGCTATCTGTTCGGCAGCATCATCACCGTACCGGTCGGTGATCTGATCGCCCTGGCTGTGCTCAATGCGGTGCTTGTCGCGGTCACGCTGCGGTATTACAACGGCTTCGTGGCCATGGCGTTTGATCGGGAATTCGCGGCCGTGCGCGGCGCTCCGGTGACCATGCTGCATTATCTTCTCACCGCCTTGGCGGCGGTTTCGGTGGTGCTCTTGATCCGGGTGGCCGGACTGATTTTGGTCATCGCCCTGCTTACGGTGGCACCGAGCCTGGCCATGCGCCGGGCTGCATCCCTGGGCCGGGCCATGGTTTGGGCCACGGCGTTGAACGTCCTGTTCTGCCTGGCCGGTCTCTGGCTGGCCTATCGGTTCGACCTGACCTCGGGCGCGGCCATTATCGCCGTGGCGGCCACGGTCTTCTTCCTTTCCCTGGGGCCGGGCCTGATCTGCCACAAGCACGGGGCATAAGGGGAGGCGGCATGATGGACGAGGTGGCGCGCAACCGGGGGACGGTTTTGCTGACCAAGGTCGGCATCGAGCCGACGCCGCTTCGCCTGCTGGTAGCCTGGGTTCTGGACCAGGCCGACCAGGCCCTGGCCGCCGCCGATATCCTCGACCGGGTCAGGCGGAAGCATCGGGTCAACAAGGTCACGCTGTACCGCATCCTTGATTTGTTCGTGGAGAAGGGACTGGCCGGCCGCCACAGTTCCGGAGACCGGGCTTTCCGCTACTGTCTGGGTTCCCGCCTTTCCAGCCGGCCGCACTGTCATGTCCATTGCGTGCGGTGTGGCCGCACCCGCTGCCTGCCGGTGGGAGATGGGGTGCTCGATCTGGCCGCGCTGGGGCCGGGGCTGGCCATGGATGTCACCGGGGTGGAGGTGCGCATCGACGGGGTGTGCGCCGCCTGTGCCGGGCGGGGCGCCGCTTTGGAGGGCTCGGTTGACGCGTGTCATGGAAAGCCATAAATAACGCGTTTCGAGCAAGGTTTGTTGTTTGCGCACCGGCCTCGTTGCCGCGAATCCCGACGGCGGCGAAGGGGAGGAATGCCCTGGGCCGATGGCCATTTTCTCAGGGCGGGCAACCGACCCCTGCCCTGCACAGGTCCGGGACAAAAGCGCTTTTGGGCGATGCCGTAAAGGTTCGGGAGCATCTCGGCCGGGAACCGCGCAGCATGTTGTGGCGAAGGGCGTCCGAAAGGGTGCGTCGCGCTTGGCCCGACGCCGTCGGCGCCGTCTTGGGCAAGCGTCGTGGTTTCCCCGCTTTCGATCATAACGCATAAAACCGTGCCGGCCGCGCCTTGGCGTGGCGCCTCGGAGGGACGCGGCGGCAGGCCCCGCGTCCGGTCAAGGAGAACACTATGGCGTACGACATCCGACTGGTGAAACTGATTAACGGCGAAACCGTGCTCGGCAAATGGGACGAGGCCGCGGGCAAACTGGTGGACGTGGCCCTGCTGCAGACGATTCCGGCCCAGCAGGGCGTGCAGATGCTGCTTTTGCCTTTCGGCTATCCGTTCGAGACCGAGGTTGGTGGGGATATTTCCCTGACGCACGTGCTCTACGAATACAAGAAGTGCCCCGAAGAACTCAAAACCCGCTATCTTGAGGCCGTCAGCAATCTGACCTTGTCCACGCCCGGCGACCTGAGGACCTTGTCCGATCTGGCCGATAAGGGCAACATCTCAAGCTTGCTGAAAAAGTAATCCGTGTCTTCCGGGCCGCCCGGCTTGTGCGGCGGGCGGCTCGGAAGGCGTAGCCCTGCATCCCCAATCCCCGCCAAGGCCGCTTCCCGTCCCGGTGGGCGGAGGCCCGTATGCGCGATCTGATTTGCCGGTTGCACAACCCTACCCAGTACCGCGGCGCCGAATGGGGCAGCATCGTCAAGGACCCGGCCGCTGTCCGGGTCCGGGTGGCCCTGGCTTTTCCCGACCTTTACGAGGTGGGCATGTCCTATGTGGGCGGCCGCATCCTCTACGAGGCGGTCAACCGCGTTCCTGAATTCGCCGCCGAGCGGGTCTTCACTCCGAGCGACGAGGTGGCCGCCATGCTGCGCGAGCAGGGGGAGCCGCTCTCCACCCTCGAAACCGACACGCCGCTGGCATCGTGCGACGTGCTGGCCTTCCACCTCACCCACGAGCTGTGCTACACCAATGTGCTCTACATGCTCGATCTGGCCGGCATCCCCTTCCGGGCGGCCGAGCGGGGCGAAGCCGGGCCGCTGGTGCTTGCCGGCGGCGGGTGCGCCTTCAATGCCGAGCCGGTGGCCCCGTTTTTCGATGCCATGGTCCTTGGCGACGGCGAGGAATCGCTGGTGGCGGTCATGGCGGCCGTGGCCAGCCACAAGGCCGGTGGCGGCACGCGACGGGAGTTGCTCCTGCGCCTGGCCGCCATGCCGGGCGTCTACGTTCCGGAATTTTTTGCCATCGACCCGGATGGTGCCCCCCGTTCCCTGCTTCCCGGTCATGACCGCATCTACAAGGCCATCGTGCCCGACCTCGATCAGGCGCCTTTTCCGACGCGGCAGGTGGTCCCCTTTGCCCAGGCCATCCACGACCGGCTGGCCGTGGAGATCGCCCGGGGCTGCAGCCGGGGTTGCCGCTTCTGCCATGCCGGCATGATCTACCGGCCGGTGCGCGAACGGAGCCTGCCGGTGCTGCATGAGCTGATCGACCGGGGGCTCTCCTGTACCGGCTACGAGGAACTTTCCTTCCTGTCGCTGTCCTCGGGCGATTTTTCCGCTCTGGAAAGCCTGTTCGCCCAGAGCATCGACCGCTGCCGCCGGGAGCAGGTGGCCGTGTCCCTGCCGTCGCTTCGGGCCGGCACGCTCTCCGACTCCATTTTGTCCATGATGGCCGGCATCCGGCGTACCGGGGCCACCTTGGCCCCTGAGGCCGGTACCCAACGCCTGCGCGACGTCATCAATAAGGGCATCACCGAGGAGGATATCCTCTCCCACGTCCGGCGGCTGTTTACCCAGGGCTGGCAGCAGGTGAAGCTCTACTTCATGATCGGGCTGCCCACCGAAACCGAGGAAGACCTCCGAGGCATCCTCGAACTGGCCAAAAAGGTCCAGGAGCAAGCGCCCGCCGGGACCAAACGGCTTCAGGTCACGGCCGCCATTTCCCCCTTCGTGCCGAAGCCCCATACCCCGTTTCAGTGGGAAGCCCAGATTTCCATGGAAGAAACGCGGGCCAGGGTGGGGCTGCTGCGGGAGCTTTTCGCCGCCGAGCGCCGGCTGACGCTGCGCTGGCACGAACCGGAAATGAGTTTTCTCGAAGGGGTGTTTTCCCGGGGCGGTCGGGAGCTGGCCCCGCTGGTCGAGGCCGCCTACCGGGAAGGGGCGCTTTTCTGCTCCTGGATGGATCGGTTCGAGCTGGCGCCGTGGCTGCGGGTTTTCAGGCAGGCGGGGCTTGATCCGGCCGACTGGCTGGCCGCCCGGGAGCCGGACCGGCCGTTGCCCTGGGACCATCTGTCCTGTGGCGTTTCGCCGGACTATCTGCGCCGGGAACGCCAAGCGGCCCTGGTCGGACGGCTGACGGCCGATTGTCGGTTCGGGAAGTGCACGGGCTGCGGCGTGTGCACCCATGAGGGGCGCAAAAGTCCGCTTGATCCGGGTCCCGGCCGGGAAATCCGTCCCCGGCTCAATAGGGAGGCGCCCGAGCGCGAGGCCGTGGCCGCTCCGGCTCCGCCGCCCAAAGCGGACCGGACCGTCAAGGCCGTCCATTTTCGGGTGTGGTTCGCCAAGATCGGCGGAGCCATCTACTTAAGCCAGCTGGAACTGGCCCGGGTCTTCGAGCGGGCCTTGCGCCGGGCCGGCCTTGAGCCCAGTTTTTCCGCCGGCTATCATCCTCTGCCGCTGTTGTCCTTTGGCCGGGCCCTGCCGGTAGGGGTGGCCAGCCGGGCCGAATGGCTGGCCATCTTCCTGCGGGAACCCGTGTCCCCCGAAAAATTCGCCGCCCGACTCAATCCGAACCTGCCCGAGGGACTGGCCGTCCTGGCGGCCGACATCCTGCCGGCTGGACGCAAGGTGCCCCAGCCGGACCTGGAAACCTTCGAACTGACCGTGCCCGAGGCCTGCGCCGCGGCCTGCCTGGAGCGTTGGCGCGCCCTGGAGACGGCCCGGACCCTGCCGGTCGTCTGGGAGTCCAAGAAAGGCGAGCGGCGCATCGATGCCTGGCCGCTTTTGACCGCCTTGGAGGTGATCGAACCCGCCACGGTGCGTTTCACCTGCTGCTTCGAAACGGCTTCGTACGTAAGCCCCCTGCGTCTGGTGGAGGCGGTCTGCCCGGAGATGCCCCGGGGCGGCTACGCGCTGGTCAAGACCCGGGCGGCTTTTTCCCGGGATATTCCGGTCGATTCGGCCTCTTGATGAAGCAAAATTAAGTACCAATACGCCGAAAATTCCCTACGGTGCCTTCGTGCGCCCAAAAGGGACGCATGGTTCCCGCCGGGGAGCCGTCCCCCGGACCTGTGACCGCAAGGAGCATGATGCAATGCAGTGGCGATCTTTCCTCTGGAGTCTGGCGACCCTCTGCTGGCTGTCTCCCGTTGGGGCGTCCCTGGCGGCCGATGCGCCCCAGGTGGTGAAACTTCCCAATGGGCTCACCGTGATGACGGTGGAGGACAACCGCTTTCCGCTGGTGGCCATGCGGCTGTTCGTCCATGCCGGCTCGGGCTACGAGACCCCGAAGCAGGCCGGACTCAGCCATCTGCTGGAACACATGGTGTTCAAGTCCACCCAGCGGCGTCCGGCCGGCCAGGTGGCCGCGGACATTGAAAGCGCCGGCGGCGAGATCAATGCCTCCACCAGTTTCGACGAGACCGTTTTCAAGGTGGACCTGCCGGCCGAACGCTGGAAGCTCGGCCTCGACGTCATCAAGGATATGATTTTCGGCGCCAAGTTCGCCCCGGAGGAACTGGACGCCGAGCGCAAGGTGGTGCTGGCCGAACTCTACCGGGGCCGCGACAATCCGGGCAGCCGCCTGCTGCAGCTCACCCAGTCCCTGGTCTGGCCCGGAGTGGCCTACGGCCGTCCCGTCATCGGCTTTCCCGAGACCGTCAAGGGCTTTACCAGCGAGGACCTCAAGGCCTACGTGCGCGAGTACTACCAGCCCCAGTCCATGCTTTTGGTGGTGGTGGGCAAGGTCAAGGCCGAGGAGGTGCGTCGGGAGGCCGAGGCCCTGTTCGGTGAGCTGCGGAACGACCATCCCTTAACGCCGCCCGTTCCCTATACCCTGCCCGCCCCGGCCGCCGCGCCGACCATTACGGTGGAATACGGGCAGTGGAACAAGGTGCGTCTCCAGGTGGCCTTCCCCACGCCGGGACTGCGCAGCGTCGAGGAGGCCCCGTTGGAGGTGCTGGCCAATCTTTTGGGCGGCGACGAGACCGGCCGGCTGTACCGGACCTTCAAGTACGAAAAACGACTGGTGGACGACATCTCCTGCTCCTCCCTGACCTTGGAGCGGGGCGGGCTCTTTCTCATCGAGGCCACCCTCGACGCCAAGAATCTGGGGCCGTTTTGGCAGGGGCTCGTAACGGATTTCGCCCATTTGAACGGGACGACCTTCACGGACCGGGAAATCGAGCGGGCCAAGCTGGCCATTGAGGACGGTCTCTATCAGGCCAAGGAATCCCTGGGCGGTTTGGCCGTCAAGGTGGGTTATTTCCGTTTCAACGGCTACGATCCCGACGGCGAGGCCAATTCGTTGCGCGCCGTGCGGCTGGTGGACGGCAAGGCCTTGCAGGCCGTGATTGCGTCCACCTTCCGGCCGGGCAATCTCAAGGCGGCCGTCCTGGCCCCCAAGGCCGACGAGGGAACGGTCACGGCCAAGGGCCTGACGGACGAGGCGTCCCGCCTCTGGCCTGCCCAGCCGTCGACCGCCGCCGCTACGGAGACTCCCGGCAGCGTGGCCGCGCCCGAGGTCGTGGATCTGGGCGGTGGGCACACCCTGGTTTTTCTGCCGGACAAGACCTTGCCCTATGTTTCCGTCTCCCTCAAATACAATGGCGGCGACGCCTTGTTGGCCAAGGAACGGCAGGGATTGGCCGCACTTGCGGCCAATTGCCTGACCACCGGCACGGCCAGGATGTCGTCCACGTCCCTGGAGGATTTTCTGGCCGACCGGGCGGCCAGCCTGTCCGCCGATTCGGGCCGGGACAGCTTCGGGATCGGCGCCAAGTTTCCCAGCCGCTTCCAGAAGGACCTCTACGGGGTGATCTCCGATCTCCTCCTCACCCCGGCCTTCCGCAAGGAGGAGGTGGAGCGGCAGATCCAGGACCAGCTGGCCTCCATCAAGGAGAAGGAGGATCAGCCGCTGTCCCTGGCGCTGCGCAAGCTCAATCCGTTTCTTTTTGCCGATACGACCTACGCGTATCTGCGCCTGGGCGATCCGGCCGTGGTGCGGACGTTTTCCCAGAAGGACGTGACGGCCTTTTGGGAGAAACAGCGGGAGATGCCCTGGGTCATGGCCGTGTGCGGCGATTTCGATTCGGCCCAAGTCCTGCAACTGGCCGATGCCCTGGCCGGGGCCACCACCTCGGCCAAGACCTTTGCCTACCCCACGCCAAAATGGGGGAGCGTCCATCAGGAGACGCTCAAGCTGGCCGGCCGCAACCAGACCCATCTGCTCATGGTCTTTCCCGTACCGGGGATCGAGTCGCCCGATACGGCGGGGCTTGAACTCTTAAATGAGGCCCTGGCCGGGCAAAGCGGCTTGTTGTTCTCCCGGCTGCGGGAAGGGGAAAGTCTCGGCTATTCCGTGACGTCCTTTTTGTGGCAGTCCATGAAGGCCGGCTTTTTGGCCTTTTATATCGGCACCTCGCCGGACAAGGCGGCGGCGGCCGTGGAAAGCTTCAAGCGGGTGGCCGCCGATCTGCGGGAGACGGAATTGCCGGATGAACTCATGGTGCGGGCCAAAAACGTTTTATCCGGGGATTACTATCGCGGCCGGCAACGGCTTTCCGCCCGCAGCGGCGAGGCCGCCCGCACGCTCAGCGCCGGCCTGCCCTTGGATCATGACCGCCGGCTGGTGGAGGCGGCCCAGTCGCTCTCCGCCGGGAAACTCCGCGAGTTGGCCGCCAAGTACCTGCATCCCGAAGCGGCCTATCTCCTGACGGTGGAGCCCTGACGGCGGCCGCCGAGGCGGTCGGCGGCCAACGGGCGATACCCTTTGGAATCGCAGGAGCGCTTCGGCGGGGAGGCTTTGCGTTCGTGCCAGGATCGTCGGAACAGGGATGCGGGCTGGCCTCGAAGGGGCTCCTCGTGCGGCAGGCCCCGTCGCCGCAGCGGGGCTTTGCCGCCGGCCGAAGAACGGCCTGTGGCCGTCGCCGCAAGGAGGCGAGGCATTGCCAGCGGTCAGGCCGCCTGCATTGGACATCGGAAAGGGTGCCCGCTACGATGGAGGCCTGCGTCACGGCATCCCGGGCTGGCCGGTGTCCGGTCGGAAGCCGTCAAGGGGGGGATTGTCGATGTCTTACGGTATGAAACGGATTGGCCTGGTCGTCCTGATCGGCCTGCTGCTCGGCGCGTTGCCTGCGGTGGGCCTGGCCTCATCCGGCGAAGGGCATGCGAAAAGCGAGAAGGGCGGCGACAAGAAGGAAGCCGGCAAGGCCGAAAACGGGACCATCGCCATCGGCCCACTGGTGGTCAATGTGCTGAGCAACAAGGGCTACCGTTACTTCCGGCTGTGCATGGAGGTGCAGTGTGCGGACAACTCCGCGGCCGAGCGCCTCGTGAAACCCGACGCCAAGGAAGATCTGGTGTTCTTTCTTTCGACCAAGCTGGCCGAGGATTTGCTCTCTCCACCGGGCAAGATGGCCCTGCGCAAGGAATTGGTGACGCTTTTCGACAAATATGCCGGAGCGGGCAAAGTGAAGAATCTCTATTTCACCGATTTTGTTTTTCAATGAGGCATGCGGCCTGGCAGGGCGAGCCGCTCGGCCGGCGGATGGCATTCGATGGCGGGGAGCATCCCGCCAGAGCGCTGGAGGCGTTTTACGACTCTTGGGTGGCGTTCCCGCGCGAGGACAAAGGGATTGTCCGTCGGGCGCGGAGAAGACAAGGGAGGCGGCAATGGCTGGTGACGTGTCGAAATCTTTGATGACCGTGGCTCTGGTGGTTGCGTGCCTCCTTTTGGCCAATGCCAGCCCTGGTTTCTCCAGTCCTGACGCCATGGCCGAAGGCATGCTGCTGGCGGCCGGTCCCATCCGGCACGTCATCCGGGCCGGCGAGACGATCAACGTTTTGGCCAAGCGCTACGGCGTCCCGGCGGCCGCGATCCTGAAGGCCAATCCCAGCCTCAATCCGTCCCGGCTGGCTCTCGGCAAGGAAATCATCATTCCGCTCGGCGGGGGGACGGTCGCTCCGAGCGCTTCCGACGCCGCCGAGACGCCCAAATCCGTTGAACTGCGGCCGGAAAAGGCTCCCCAGGCCACCAAGCCTTTGACGGCCCTGCACGAGAGGGATCTTGCCGATAGTCCGGCCACGCCACCGGCGGCCCAGCAGGCCGCTCCTCCGGAGCGGGGAACTGCGGCCGTCGGCCAGGCCGCTGCCGCCACGACCCAAGCGGCCAAAGCGGAGGAGAGCCAGCCCCAGGCGGAGGCATCCCGGCCGGCCCAGCCCGGGCCGAGCGACGCCCGGGTTCCTGGTCCGGCTCCGGTCGGTTCGGGGGTGTCGGAGCGGATCGTGTTGCCGGCGGTGGTCGCGGTGCTCGTTCTGCTGGCGCTCGTTTACGTATTGCGCGGATTTTTTGCCAATAGCATCGCCGGATTGGCCATCAGTCTCCTGCGATTTTTCCGGTTGGGGGACAGTATTCGGGTGGCTGGTCATACCGGACGGGTGATCGCCCGCGGCTGGCTGTACGTGACGCTCCGCACCCCGGACAACGAGCGGGTTTTTGTCTCCAACGCCAGGGTGCTGCGCGAGATCCTGGTGATTTTGCCTCCGTCCCGGGACGACGTCGAGGTCTAACAGGGGTCTTTCACGGCGGGAGCGGTAAGGGTTCCCGGCAGGAGATGGCCCTTGGCCAGCCGGTAGAGCGTCCGGATTTCCGGAATGATGTCGCCGGCCCGGTGGACGGCGGTCAGGACCGTCACCCCCAACCCTGCCACGGCCGAGACGGTGCCCATGGCCGTCCGACGGGAGGCCGCATCCAGCCCGGCGAACGGTTCGTCCAGCAGGAGCAGCCGGGGCCGCGCCACCATGGCCCGGGCGAGAAACAGCCGCCGGGTCTGGCCGGCGGACAGCTCGCCGAGCCTCCGATTGGCCAGATCGGCCACGCCGAAAACGGCCAGCCAGTAATCGGCCGCCGCGATATCCTCCGGCCCGGGGGTGGCCAGCAGGCCGATGGTGGCCCCGATGCCCGAAAGCACCAGATCCCTGCCGGAAAGATCCTTGTCGTAGGCGGCCTCCAGCTCGAAGGAGACGATGCCCACGCGTCGGCGGATGTCGCGCAGATCGGTGAAGCCTTCCGGCGCGGCCAAGCCCGGCCGGCTGACCCGACCGCCCACGGCCGGATGATATTCGCCGGCGATGAGCTTAAAAAGCGTCGTCTTGCCGGCCCCGTTGGCCCCCAGGATGGCCATGTGTTCGCCCGGCCGGATCGTGAGGGACACGGCGTCGAGAACCGTACGCGCACCGAGGTTTACCGTGGCCTGCTCCAGCACCACCAGCGGGGTGCCGGCGGAACGCTGCTTGGCCGGTCTTTCCGGGATGGTTGCCGCCGGCCGTGCGGTCGGTTCCGGCGGTTGTCCGGCCGCGTATCGACTAAGGATCGTCTGGGCCGCTCCCATATCCAGTATCCGGCCGGCTTCCAAAATGGCGCCTTGGGCCGTTTCCACGGGCAATCCGGCCGGTCGGTGACTGGTGACGACCACGGTGGTGCCGGTCTTTGCCGCCTCGCCGACGGCCCAGCCGGCCAGTTCCGTGGCCTGGGTGTCCAGGCCGTCCAGAAATTCGTCGAGGAAAAGGGCCAGGGGCCGGCGCATGAGGGCCCGGGCCAGGAGGACGGCCCGCAATTGTCCGTTGGAAAGGACGGCCACCGGCACCTCGGCCAAGGCGGTCAGCTCCAGGCGGTCCAGGATTGCGGCCAGCTGTTGGGACTCCTCGGCCGTGGGGCGCCCCTGGAGGAAAAGGCTGTCCCGGGCGCCGGCCAGGATGCAGGTTTCGGCGGTCAGGTGGCCGCCCAGGCGTTTGACCGATCGGGCCAGCTCCGGGGAGACCAGGCCGAAACGGTGTTTCAGGCCGAGGGGAGCCTCGTGGCCCGGCCCGTCGTCGGGGAAATAGGTCCGGCGACCCAGGCCGTCGTCGTCGGGCCAGATGTCGCCCCGCAGGATGCGCAGCAAGGTGGATTTGCCCGAGCCGTTCGGCCCGAGCACCAGCCAGGTCCGGCCCCGGTCCAGACGGAAGGAGACGTCGGTCAGGGCCTTGCGGCCGGCCAGGGTGACGCTGATATGTTCGCAGACGACAAGGGGAGTGTCGGTCATGGAAAGAGTTCCTGGGCCATGGACGACACAAGCGGGCTCCCCGGGTGGGGAAGGCCCGCTTGGATGGATGGCGTTTTTTAGAGGTTACAGCAGACCGGCGGCGGTCAGGATATCCTTGAGTTTTGCCTGATTTTTGGGTTCCATTTCCACGAGGGGCAACCTGGTTTCGAACGGGATGCGCCCCATCCAGGCCAGCGTCATTTTGGTGGGCACGGGATTGGTTTCCAGGAAGGCGCCCCGAAAGAGCGGGCAAAGCCCGAAATGGAGTTTTTTCGCCTTTTCGAGATCGCCGGCGAAAAAGGCTGTGCACATGTCGCTGACCATGCGCGGCACGAAGTTGGACACCACGGAGATGACGCCGCGACCGCCGATGGCCATGGTGGGCAGCGCGGTGAAATCGTCGCCGGAGAGGACCTGGAAATCCGGGCCGCAGTATTCGATGACCCGGGAAACCTGGTTCAAGTCGCCGGTGGCTTCCTTGACGCCCACCACTTGCGGAATTTCCTTGTGCATCGTGGCCAGGGTTTCGGGCAGCAGGTTCAGCGCCGTGCGCCCCGGCACGTTATAGACGATGATGGGGATGTCCACGGCCGCGCCGATGGCCTTGAAATGGGCCACGAGGCCGGCCTGGGTGGGTTTGTTGTAATAGGGGGTGATGAGCAGGGCGCCGTCGGCCTTGGCGTTTTTGGCCTCCCTGGTCAGTTCGATGGCTTCCCTGGTATTGTTGGATCCGGCTCCGGCCAGGACCGGTATCCGGCCCTTGACCTGGTCCACGCAGATACGGATGACCCGTTTGTGTTCGGCATGGGAGAGCGTGGCGGATTCGCCCGTGGTGCCGCAAGGGACAAGGCCATGAATCCCCTGTTCGATTTGCCATTCGATCAGGGACCGGAAGGCCTCTTCATCGACTTCGCCGTTTCGAAAAGGCGTCACCAATGCCGTGATTGCGCCTCGAAACTCCATACGGACCTCCTTGGAAGAATGAACCCCGCCATTTCCTAGAATGTTTTTGTCCTGTCGGCAAGTCTTGCCACTCGGTCAAAACAGTTTCTGGATTTCCGGATCGGCAGGGAACTGTTCGTCCAGGGAAATTACGTCGGCCTGGTAGCCGGTCTGGGGGGTCCAGACGAAATGCGTCGTCTCGGGCAGGGTGAACAGATCGAGCCGATTGATGGTTTTCCCTCTGGTATAGGCCCGTGACCAGAGCGTTTTGCCATCCCCGGCCACCGAACCGGCCGCCCCGAGACCCGGGCCGCTGCCCAAAAGCACGTCCACGGCACCGGGGTGGGCCCGGACGAAGGCGGCTTCATCGGTCGTGCCCCAGTCGGAAAGCCCCACCACCAGCCTGACCTTGCCGCGCAGCGCGGCCGCGGCTGCGGCGGTCTGATCGGCCAGACCGGCCGGTATGCTTTTCCCCGCCGGGGGGCCGGCCGGGAAGCGGACGATACCGATGGGAACGCCTCCCGCCTGCACCGTCGTGACCTCGGGCTCGGGGCCGATGACGCCGAACGCGGCGGGCATGGTCGCGCCGGATTTTTTGACGGCATCCGCCTCGGCCGGGGTCAGGGCACCGGCGTCGTAGCCGAGCAGGGCATAGGCCTTGGCCATGGCCGGGAGGCGTTTTGCTTCGGAGGACGTTGTCGCGCCGGCCGGGAGTATTTCATATGGACAGGCGAACAGAGCCACCTTGCCCGCTGTGGGCGGTGACGTACGCAGGGAACGGATGAAGGTGGCCCGCCGGGCCAGCCCGCCGACCAGCTTCCCCCCTCAGGAGGGGCAGGGCTCGTAATTGCCGTCGGTATTGCCGGTAAAAAGGATGGTCAGCACAGGCGTTGCGGCGAATGCCCGTCCGGACGGGAAGAGCAGGCCCAGCAGCAGGGCGGCCAGGGAGAGCAGCGTAGAGAAGCGAGCGCGCATAAGTTTTCCGATACTCTTTGTGATCGTGGTGTGGCTGGACGGTTAAAAGAGCCCTTCGATGGCCGGGTCCTGGGGATAGGCCGTGTCCAGGGGAACGACCTGGGCCTCGAAGGTCTCGCCGGATTTCCAGGTGAATCCAGGGCTGCCGGGCAGGGCCAGGAGATCCAGGCGGTTGACGGTCTTGCCCTTGATGTAGGCCCGGGTCCACAAGGTCTTGCCGTCCTTGGGCGTGCGGGCACCGAAGCCCGAACCGCCGCCGCTGCCGAGAAGCACGTCCACGACGCCGGGCCGGCTGTTGACGAAGGCCTCCTCATCCAGGGCTCCCCAGGGGCTCACCCCCACCACCAGGGCCGTCGTGCTCCGGAGTTCCTTCGCGGCCTTGGCCACGGCGGCCATGAGCTTGTCCGGGACAGGGGCGCTCAGGTCCTTGGGCATGGGGAAGAAAATCAGGCCTACGGATTTCCCGGCCACGGTAACCGTCTTGGTCTGGGGCGTCTGGTCAAGGACGGTGCAGCCGGCCGGCGGGGCGGTCTTTTTGTCGGCCAGCAGCTGGGCTTCCCCGGGGGTGACCGCACAGGCGTCGTAGCCGATTTGGGCATGGGCCTTGACGATGGCCGGAATTTTTTCCGGTTCCGGCGGGGCGACCGCGACTTCGGGCAAGAACTCCCAGGCGCCGGCCACGACGAGGGTTTTCCCGGTCATGGACGGATCTTGGCGCAATTGTCGGATGAAGGTGGCGCGCCTGGCCAAGCCGCCGAGCTTTTGCGGGCCGCAGGTGGGGCAGGGGTCGAAATAGCCGTAGGTATTGCCGGCAAAAACAATGACCATGGCCGGATCGGCGGCCAAAACCGGGGCGGCGGCCAGAAGCAACAACGCCGCCAGTCCCGTCAGGCAATGCAGAATGCGCATGGATTCGCTACTTGTTGAGGTATTCTTTCAGTTCCTTGCCGGGTCGGAAAAAAGGCAGTTTTTTGGGGGCCACGGTGACCACGTGGCCGGACTTGGGATTGCGGCCCGTGTAGCCTTTGTAGCCTTTGATCTTGAAGCTGCCGAAGCCACGGATTTCCACACGGTCTTCATTGATGAGGGCCTGCTTCACCGAATCGACGAAGGCATTGACGATATCAGCCGCCTCGTCGATATGCAGGTCTTTGGATTCGGCCAATTCTTTGATGAGTTCACTTTTGTTCATCGCAGGATCCTCGATCGGTTGACGGTTGGCCGGAAGCCGGCCGGGGGGCCGGTTCGAAGCAATCGTCCATCTATTTCATTGCATTGCCGAAAAATACCGGTAGTCGTCAAGGGCTACTTGCGGACCAGGGGCATTTTTCCGAGTACCGGCATCTCCCGCAGCATCTCGCTTCGCTCCTGACGCAGGCGGTGAAGTCGGACCGCGCTGGACAGGATGTCCTTGGCGGCCGGGCAGCTCGGGGCATGGCGGAGCAAGGGGATCTGGTGGCGCACGGCATCGGGCAGGGCCGGATCGGTGCGCACGCCGCCCAGGAAACGGAGTTCGATATCGAGAAACCGCTGGCAGGCGGCGTCCAGCCGCTTGAACGTGGTTTTGGCTTCGGCCGGGTTGGCCGCCTGATTGACCAGGACGTGGAAGTCGTCAATGCCGTACTGGGTGCGCAGCACCTTGATAACGGCGTACGAGTCGGTCAGCGAGGTGGGTTCCGGCGTCACCACCAGCACGCGCACGTGGCTCATGGCGGCCACGGACAGCACGGTCGGGGAAATGCCGGCGCCGAGATCGAGTATCAGGTAGTCGTAGTTGCCGAACACGGTGTTGAGCTTGTGGAAAAGGATTTCGCGCATGTCATCGTCCATTTCCAAAAGCTCGGGCACGCCGCTGGCCGCCGGCAGGAAGTCGAAGCCGCCGGGCTCAATGGACAGCATGACCTCGGCGGCCGTCACTTCAGGCCGGAACAGGTCCTGGAGATTTTTTTCCGGCGACAGGCCGAGCAACACGTCCACGTTGGCGAGGCCGACGTCGAAATCCATGATAAGGACGCGATGGCTGGCGCGGAACAGGGCATAGCTCAGATTGAGGGCCAGATTGGTTTTCCCCACCCCACCCTTGCCGCTTAAAATGGCGACGGACAGGGTTGCGTTGGGATTCGCAGCTTCAGGCATACGCCATCTTATCCTTTGGTTGTTCCGGTGAAAAGGAAGCGTTTTTCATCGGCCCGCACCAGACTCTCCTCGGGGGCGACGGTGAGGTCGGCAATGGGGGCGGACACGAGCCTGTTTTTGCCCGTGGTCTTGGCCTCGTAGAGAGCCTTGTCGGCCTGGGCGTAGAGGGCATCCGCGGTGATGGGCCGTTTGCCCTTGGTGCAGGCCAGTCCGGCGGAAAAGGTCAGGCGGATGGGCGTATCCACGCCGTCGCAAAAGATGGGCAGCTCCCGGGTGGACTCCAGGATGCGCGTGATGGCCGCTCCCGCACGGGTCAGGCTCAGCCCCGGCAGGATCAGGGCGAACTCTTCCCCACCCACCCGGGCGGCCGTATCATAGGCGCGTTTTCCGGACAGCAGCAAGGCGCCGATGGCCTGGAGCACCCGGTCGCCACAGGGATGCCCGTGGGTGTCGTTGACGGCCTTGAAGTCGTCGAGGTCGATCAGGGCCAGGGACATGGCCTGGCCGGCCCGGGCGGCGCGGACCAGTTCGGCGTCCAGAATGCGGTGAAAGGCTCCCCGGTTGGTGAGCTTGGTGAGCGGGTCGTGTTCGGAGAGAAAGGACAATTCCTGGAGGGTGGACTGGATGCGGGCCAAGCTGGGCAGGGGGTTTATGGACAGCGGCAGGGCCAGCCAATCCCGCAGATTGCCCCGGCGGGACATATCCTCCCACTGGTCCAGGTCGAGGTCCGGGCACAGCCGCATGAGGATCAGACCGTCCTCGCCTGTGGCGGACGGTGTGTTCGTCTCGGCCAGCAGGCGTCGCAGGCTGGCCAGTTCCGCAAGGACGGCCTCCTGGCGCACGTCGGGGAAGGGGGGCGTTTCAGGCTTCATGGCCGCAGCGCAGCAGGTAGCCGCGGATGAATTTGTCCAGGTCGCCGTCGAGCACGGCCTCCACGTCGCCGGCCTCGATTCCTGTGCGGTGATCCTTGACCAATCGGTAAGGCTGCAAGGTGTAGGTCCGGATCTGGGAGCCGAAACCGATGGCGTTTTTGGCTTCATAACTTTCCTGCTTTTCGGCCTGGATTTTTTTGAGTTCCAGATCGTAGAGTCGGGCCCGCAGCACCTTCATGGCCGTTTCCTTGTTGCGGTGCTGGGATTTTTCGTCCTGGCACTGCACCACGATATTGGTCGGCAGATGGGTGATGCGGATGGCCGAGGAGGTCTTGTTGACATGCTGGCCGCCGGGGCCCGAAGCCCGGAACACGTCGATGCGCAGGTCTTCCTCATTGATGTCGATCGTGATGTCGCCGGTCACGTCCGGGTAGACATCGACCGAGGCGAAGGAGGTATGGCGGCGTCCGGAGGCATCGAAGGGCGAGATGCGGATCAGCCGATGAATGCCCTTTTCCGGCACGAGCAGTCCGTAGGCGTACGGACCGGAAATCTGGACGGTGACGCTTTTGATGCCGGCTTCGTCGCCGGGGAGCAGGTCCAGGCTTTTGAACTCGAACTGCTTGCGTTCGGCCCAGCGGCGGTACATGCGCAAAAGCATTTCGGCCCAGTCCTGGGCCTCGGTGCCACCGGCTCCGGGATGGATTTCCAAAATGGCGTCGGCGTTGTCTGCGGGACCGAAAAAGGCGGCCAGTTCGGCGTCGGCCAGCAGGGTGGAAAGTTCCGCGATTTGTCCGTCCAAGGCGTCAAGTACGTCCGGGCCGGCCTCTTCCTTGGCCAGTTCCAGCCATTCCGCGAGGTCGTTTTTGGCGGCGGAGAGCTTGTCGCCGCTGTGGATTTTGGCCGTCAGCGCGCTTTTTTCCCGCAACACGGGCGTGAGCCGTTCCGGGGCGTCCCAGGCGCCCGGCCTGGCCAGTTCGGTTTCGATGGCGTTCATGCGTTCCCGGCAGTGATCCAGGTCAAAGACGCCTCCAGAATTCATCGAACTTATCAAGTAATGCCGTGGCCTGGGCGCGCAGTTCCGAATATTGCAACATGGTCTGGTTGTCCGGTTAAAGGGTTTGGCCCCGGGAAGGGGCGGGGGACACACGGGCCGGGGCCGTCAGACACCAGATCCAAAGCACTGCCAAAAGCACGGGGATGCTCCAGGTGATAAGCGCGTAGTGGCGGTGAAACCAAGTCGTTTCCGACACGAGTGGGGTCTCCGGGCAGGGCAGGGTCAGGGCCGTGAACAGTCCGCCTTGGGCCAGGATGCGCCCGCGCGGATCGATGGCGGCGGAAATGCCGGTATTGGTGCCTCGGATGATGGCGCGTCCCTGTTCCACGGCCCGAAGCACCGCCAGGTCCAGATGTTGCCTGGGGGCCGACGAATTGCCGAACCAGGCGTCATTGGAAATGTTGACCAGGAGGTTGGCCCCCGCCTCCACGCGCTGTTGTGCCAGTTCCGGGAAGATTGCCTCATAGCAGATGAGCAGGCCGAGGGCAAGGCGGCCGTCCCGCAAGGGTTCCTGTTTGGAGCCCGGGCGGAAGTCGCCCACGCCGGCCACCATCTTGTGGACGAACGAGAGCAGCTTGCCGAGCGGCACGTATTCGCCGAAGGGCACCAGATGTTCCTTGTCGTAGCGGGAGGTCGCGCCGTGCGGTTGGAGGAGGTAGGCCCGGTTATAAAGCACCGGCGTGCCGTCCGGGAGGCGTTCGTAGGCCGGGGCGCCGAACAGCAGGGGGATGCCCGTCTCGTCGACGAAGTCCCGCAGGCGGGAGGACAACACGCCCGGGTCCTGGAAATAAAACGGCATGGCCGTCTCGGGCCAGACCACCAGATCGGTGGGGGCGTCCTTCAGGGCGTCTCGGGTCAGCTTCAGGTATTTGTCCTCGGTTTCGGCCTGGGCGGTCGGATTCCATTTGAGGCTCTGGTCGATGTTGCCCTGAACGATGGTGACATGCACGGTGCCGTCACGTTGCGGCGGCGAGGACAGGCGCAGGTTGCCGCCGATAAAAAGGGCGGCCCCGGCGGCGATGGCCACCAGACCCGGCCGGGACAAGGGCCCGCACACGGCGATCCAGGCGACGAGGCAGGCGAAAAGTCCGGCCAGGCCGTAGGCGCCGATGAAGGCCGCTCCCTGGATGGTGGCCGGCCAGGGAGCCAGGGCCGCCGGCAGCGCCAGCCAGGGAAAGCCGGTGAAAAACGCCCCCCGGGCCATTTCCATGCTGGCATAGGCCAGCCCGGCCATCGGGCCGAAGAGCCATGGGGAGAGCCGGGGCTGGGCGAACCGGACAAGCGCGGTGAACGCGGCGTCGTAGAGGCCGAGGACCATGGCCAAAAGGACCGGCATGGGAAGGGCCAGGGGCCAGGCCACGTCGCCGTAGTCGTGGACCGGCAGGGCCGCCCAGTAGAGGTTGCCCAGGGCCGCCAGGGTGCCGATCCAGAAGCCGGTCCGGGCGGCCCGGCCCGGGCCCTTGGCCCGCACGGCGGCCACGATCAGTCCGGCCGGCAGCAGCAGAACCAGGATGGGCAGCCGGTAAACCGGATTGGCAAAGCCGAACCACGCTCCCAACACCGCCAAAATACTTGCTACTGTCATGATGCTTCGTGTCCTGCTGTCCCCGGGAAGTGGGAAGGTCGCGCCGGCCCGGTTGCGGCGGGATCGTCGAAAAGGTTAGGCGGCCGGTTCGATGACAATCCAGCGGATCTGGCGGCGGTTGGCCTCCCGCACGGTCAGCCGCCGGCCCTCCAGGGTGAAGCTGTCGCCCTGGCGCGGAACGCGGCCGGCGAGTTCGGTCAGAAAGCCGCCGAGGGTTTCCACCTGTTCCGACTCCAGGGCCAACCCCAGCGTGGTGCGCAGGTCTTCGAGCGGGTAACGGCCGGAAACGAGATAGACGTCCGGCCGCAACTCCCGGATCTCCGCGGGCTTGCTCGGATCGTGCTCATCCTCGATCTCGCCCACGATCTCTTCCAGCACGTCTTCCAGGGTGACCAATCCCGAAGTGCCGCCGTACTCATCCAGGGCCACGGCCATATGTTTTTTCTGGCCGCGGAATTCCAGGAGCATTTTTTTGAGGTTCAGGGTTTCGGAAATAAACAGGGGCGTACGCATGAGGGATCGGGGATCCGGAAGGGGGGTGGACTTTTCCAGCAACGGGGACAGGAGATCCTTGGCGTAGACGATGCCGAGGATATTGTCCTTGTTGCCCTCATAGATGGGGATACGGGAGTGGCCATGGGTCTTGACCAGTTCGCAGATGGCCGCGATGCCGTCGTCGGCCTCGGCGCAGACGATGTCCGGCCGGGGCACCATGATGTCAGCCACCTGCTTTTTTTCCAGTCGCAAAATATTGAGCAGCATGGAGGCATCTTCCTGGATCAGCGTCCCGTCCTTATTGGCTTCCAGGATGAGTTCCTCGATGGAAATACTTTTTTGCCGGAAGAATTTGCTTAAGGCGCCCCAAAATCGACTGTCGGAATCGTCGTCCAACCTCATCCTCCTTGATCGGCCCGAAACCGCGCCCGATGGGACGGTATGGGCCGGAAACCGTTTCGTTTCGTTGACGATACGGAAAAAACGTGGCCCGGATAGCAGAAACGCCGGCAGCCGTCCATGGGCCTGCGTCAGGCATCCCCTCTGGCCCGGTAGATTTCCAGGTGGCGCCGGAAGACCCAGTCGTCAATGGCCGGGACGCCCCCCGCGGCTGATTTCCAGGAGAGGACATCCTTGTCCGTGGCGGCGGGGGGACCAAAGCTCAGGAACCGGAAGCCGTAGGCCTTGTGGCCGGAGGCCTCCGGATCGCCGTAGATGTTTTGCAGGCGCAGGGCCAGATAAAAATCCAGCGGCTCGCCGGTTTCGGGTTCATCCAGACGCAGGCGCATGAGAAAACGGGCCCCCAGTTCGAAAAGGGCGGCCTGCCGCCGGCTGGCCGCGGTCTGGATATCCAGGCGGACCCCGCCGCCGGAGATGTTGCTCAGTTCCACGGCCGGTCCGGCCACGTCGGGATCGAACCGGACGAGCGGTTCGCCCCAGCTTTCGGGATCGGTCAGGCGGCCCTTTCCGCCTCTGCCCGCGATTTCCGGCCACAACGCCAAGCCGAGGAGGAAGGGGCGGGGTGGTTCGATCCGTAAAAAGGCCCTTTTCTGCTCAAGGTCCAGTCGGGCCGGCCAGGCGACCGTCATATGGATGAATTCGTCGCCGGCCTTGGTGATGGAGCGTACGGGCACCACGAAGGCGAAGAAGTTGTGGTAGTCCCGCCGGGGATCGAGCCGCAGGCGGAAGTCGCAGGCCACGAGTTTGCCGATCCAGGACTGGCTGGCCTTCACCATGCTGGTCATTTCCAGCTCGATCCCCCGGACGCGGTCCACGGAGAGGATCGTCGCGTCGGTGGAATGCGAGCCCGGATCGTCGCGCACGAAACTGACCCGCATCTTGCTGCGTTGGGTGAGCGCCGTTTCCAGCAGGGCGCGGATCTTGCCGGGATTGTCGATGCTCGAAATGCTCGGCGCGTTCTCGCGGTGAAAACGGATTTTGACCAGCAGCCCGAGCGCGATGCAGACGCCGGCCACGACGAAAACGCCAAGGGTCAGGATGGTGGCTTCGGGGGAATAATGGCCCGAGGTGGTGGTGTCGAGCATGACGTTCCACCAGCCCGGATCAAAGAGTCCCCAAAAGATCGGTAACTCTCCCAAGGCCCTGATGAATTCCATACATCAGGTATAGGCGAACATCATGCCGGGCACAAGGCCCAAAGCGTGTTAGCCCCGTTTTTTGAGATGGATTTCCAGGCAGGCCAGGGCGGCCGGCGTGACGCCGGAGATGCGTCCGGCCTGGCCGAGGGTGGCCGGAGCCACCTTGCCGAGCTTTTCGACGACTTCCCGGGACAGGCCCGATACGGCGGCATAGTCGATATCCGCCGGCAGACGGACGTTTTCCAGTCGTCCCATGCGTCCGGCCAGTTCTTCCTGACGCCTCAAATAGCCCTCGTATTTGGTCCGGGTCTCGGCTTCCAGAACGACATCCTGGGCCAGGGCGTCCAGTTCCGGCCAGAAGCGGCGCAGCTCGGGCAAGGTCACCTGCGGCCGGCGCAGCAGCTCGTCCAAGCGCAAGGACCGCCCGTCCGGGCGTCCCCCCAAGCGTTCCCAATCGGCCTCGTCCAGGTCGTCCGGCCGGACCCGGCGTTCGGTCAACCCGGCGAGCACGGTCTCCAACGCCTGCTCCTTGGCTCGAAACAGGGACCATTGGTCGTCGGCGACCAGCCCCAGTTCCCGGCCCAGGGGCGTCAGCCGGGCGTCGGCGTTGCCCTCGCGCAATAACAGCCGGTGCTCGGCCCGGGAGGTGAACATGCGGTAGGGTTCGGTCGCCCCCTTGGTCACCAGATCGTCCACCAGCACGGCCATGTAGGCCTGGTCGCGCCGAGGCAGAAACGGCGGCCGGCCGGTGGTGGCGCACACGACGTTGAGGGCCGCCCACAAACCCTGGGCGGCCGCCTCCTCGTAGCCCGAAGTGCCGTTGATCTGTCCGGCCAGGTAAAGCCCGGGCAGGGCCTTGGTCTCCAGCGTCGGCCGCAATTGGACCGGGTCGGCGTAATCGTATTCGATGGCGTAGCCGGGGCGCACGATGCGGGCGTTTTCCAATCCCGGAACCGTGGCCAGCATGGCCTTTTGCACCTCGATGGGCAGGCTCGTGGACAGGCCGTTGGGATAGATCTCCGGGCTGTCCAGGCCCTCCGGTTCGAGAAAAACGTGGTGCCGGTCGCGCTCGGGAAACCGGGCCACCTTGTCCTCCACCGACGGGCAGTACCGGGCGCCCGTTCCCTTGATGACGCCGGTAAAAAGGGGCGAGCGGTCGAATCCGGCCCGGATGGCGGCATGGGTACGCTCGTTGGTGTAGGTCAGATGGCAGGGCAGCTGCGGCAGCACCGGACCGGAGCCGTGAAAGCTGAACCGGGGCGGCGGATCATCGCCGGGCTGGGGCGTGGTGGCGGCGAAATCGATGCTTTTGGCCAAAAGTCGCGGGGTGGTGCCGGTCTTGAGCCGGCCGAGGATCAGGCCGTGGGCGCGCAGGCTGGCCGACAGGCCGTCCGAGGGCGGATCGCCCAGCCGGCCGCCGCGCAACTGGGTGAGCCCGATGTGGATCAGGCCCGACAGAAAGGTGCCGGTGGTGAGCAGGACCGCCCTGGCCGCGAACGCCTCGCCCGAGGCCACCCGCACCCCCGAGGTCCGGCCGCTTGCCGCCAGCACGGCTTCCACCGTGTCCTGACGGACGAACAGGTTCGCCTGGGCGAAGATGGCGCGCTTGACCACCCGCATGTAGGCCTCGCGGTCGATTTGGGCCCGGGTCGAGCGCACGGCCGGGCCTTTGCGGGTGTTGAGGGTGCGGAACTGGATGCCGGCGGCGTCGGCCCAAAGTCCCATCATGCCGCCCAAGGCGTCGATTTCCCGTACCATGTGCCCCTTGGCCAGGCCACCGATGGCCGGATTGCAGGACAGATGGCCGATGCGGTCCACGTTCTGGGTGATGAGCAAGGTGGTCAGGCCCAACCGTGAGGCGGCCATGGCCGCCTCGCACCCGGCGTGTCCGGCGCCGACCACGATCAGATCGAAGGAGGAAGGGGAAAAGTCCATGAGGAAGAAGGCCTCCGGCGGCCGAGGGGACCCATTCCCCCCGGACTCCCTGAATAAAGGGAAAGGAGAACGGGACTAGGCTTCGTCGGGACCGGGATTATGGCCGACACAGCACAGCCAGCCCTCGTCGGACTCCTCGTCGATGCCGATGTCCGTGAACCCGGCCTGGGTGAGGAAGTCGTTGCACTCGGCCGGACTGTAGTAGCCCATGGGCAGCATGCGCAGCCATTGCTGGTTCCTGGCGTCGAATTTTTCGCAACGGTAGACTTCGGCGATGAGCAGAAAGGTGCCGTGCGGTTTGAGGACGCGGCGCACCTCGCGCAGATCGGCAGCGAAATCCGGCCAGAAATAGTGCGTCTCCACGGCGGTCACGCAGTCGAAGATGCCGTCGCGGAAAGGCAGATGGGAGACGGACGCCTGACTGATGCGCACCTGTCCGTCCCGGATGGCCTTCCGGTTGGTCCGTCTGGAGACGGCCACGCTCTTGGCGGAGGCGTCGATACCGAAGACGTGGCCGTCGGTCGCCAGGGCCGCCAGCCGAAAAACGGTCTTGCCGCCGCCGCAGCCGATGTCGAGGGCGGTCCAATCCTTTTTGGGGGAGAGGTGGGACAATCCCCAGACGGTAAGCTGGGTGTGGCGGCGGTTCATCTTGAAGGTGATGTATTCGCCGAGCCAGCCCGACGGCCGTCGACACTGCTGCATGAGAAGCTGTTTGAAGGCGTTGCGAATGCCCATGCGCGATCTCCTGTGGTCCTCGCCGGTCGGTCAGCCGAGCAGGACCCGGGCCATGACCTTGGCGTCGCCGATGGTGCTGGCGATGCTCGAATGTTCGTTGGGCTGGTGGGCGTTGTGGTTTAGGGTGGACCAGACGGCGGTCGGGTAGCCGCGCCGGCGCAGGTAGGCGGCCACGGTACCGCCGCCGACGCCCATGGGACGCGGATTGCCGCCGTAGACGGCCCGCACGGCATCGATCACCCGGCGCACGATGGGCGTGTCCGCACCGGTCGGTGGGGTGGCCTGTTCCTTTTGGACGACTGCGTAGTCGATGGTGACTCCGCAGACCGCCTCGACCTCCCGGCCGAGTTCCCGGATGGCCTCGATCACCTCGTCGAGGGGATATTGGGGCAGGACCCGGCTGTCGACGTAAAAGACGTCGCGGCCCGGGAGGATGTTGATGCTCTCCACGTTGGCTTCCTTTTTCGTCGGCTCGAAGGTGGAGTTGGCCGGCTGGAAGAGGGGATCCGTGGCGTTGAACCGTTCATGGAGCTTGGGGATCTTGAGGATAAAAAGGGCAGCGGCGGCCAGGCTGTTGATGCCCGCCTCCGGGGTGGAGGCATGGCACTGGCGGCCCGAAACGATGATTTTCATCCACAGCATGCTTTTTTCGGCCACTTCCACCATTTCGCTGGATTCGTTGCCGAAATCGGGCACGAGGAAGAGATCGTCCGGGGTAAAAAGGCCCTCGTGGTGATCCGCCACGTAGTCCAGGCCGTACCGGCTGCCGGTTTCCTCGTCGGCCACGAAGAACAGCCCGTAGTTGATGGGGGGCGTGATGTGTTCGGCAACCAGCCCCTTGGCCACCAGGATGGAGCTGACCATGGACTGCTGGTTGTCCTCGACCCCACGGCCGCTGATCCGGTCTCCGTCCACCTGCAGGACGAACGGATCGGTGCGCCACAGGGACCGCTCTCCCGGTGGGACGATATCAAGGTGGGTGATGACCCAGAAGGTGCGGGAGGTGTCGGCGCCGGGGACGACCATGGCCAGATTGGGGCGATGGCCGCAGGGAACGCGGGGATCGGGGGCGTTTATTTCCCGGGGTTCGGGCAAGCCCATGCCGGCGAGCAGGGCCCGCAGGCAGTCGGCTCGGTCGCGTTCGCCGGGGCCGCCGTTGTCGGGGCCGAGGGCCGGGACGGCGGTCAGCCGGCGTTGCAGGTCGATGACGGCTGGCCGTTGGCCATCCAGGAAAGCGAGCACGCGATCAAGCATAACGGCTCCATGCGGTGCGGACGATGGGAAAAAGGGAAGGCCGGACCATAGCCGGATGCCCCGGGGTTGGCAAACGGGCGCCGTACACAAAAAGCCGGGAGGCGTCGGCCCCCCGGCTGGAAATACGGCGAAGCGAAACGAGTGGGCCTAGCGACCGCGGGCGGCGCGCTTGGAAGCCTTCAAGGGGTTGATGTTGACCTTGCCGCCCTTGTCGATTTCGAGCTTCACATGGGTGGCGAAGTTGCAGACCTTCTGGCCCCACTTGCGTTCGGGCAGGGGATAGCTCTTGCAGTATTTGACCCCATCCTGCTCCATGGTGCGTTCGCAGCCTTCGCACTTGTCCACGATGGGATGGCATTCGACGCCGTTGACGATAATGACCTGGGACATTGGGATACCCTCCGAACCGCGCGATCTGGGGCGCGGGAATGATTGCAACGAAAAACGAATCTTTATTATGGAGCCGGGGGCTCTTGTCAAGAGGCACCGTCGGTCAGATTGGCGGCGGCCCTTTGGAAGGCGGCCCGCAGTCCGGGATAGTCCAGGTCCGGAAAGGCGCCGTCCCGGTAGAGGACCCGGCCGGCCACCATGGTGAGGCGTACCTCGCCGCCCGAGGCCGCGTAGACCACGTTGGAAACCGGGTCGAAGGAGGGGCAGAGCCCGGGCCGGGTCATGTCCAGGGCGCACAGATCGGCCGGGCCGCCGACGGCAAGCCGGCCGAGTTCCGGCCAGCCCAGGGCGTTGGCGCCGTCCCGGGTGGCCATGTCGAAAACGGCCTGGGCGCCGAGGGCCGTCGGATCGCCGCTGGCCACTTTCTGGAGCAGGGCGGCCACGTTCATTTCCGAAAAGAGGTTTAAGGCGTTATTACTGGCCGCTCCGTCGGTGCCGAGGCCGACCCGCACCCCGGCGGCGCGCAGGGCCTGGACCGGCGCGATGCCGCTTGCGAGTTTCATGTTGCTTTTGGGACAGTGGGCCACGGCGGTTTTGGTTGCGGCCAGAATGGCCCGGTCGGCCTCGTCCAGGTCCACGCAATGGGCCAGAAGCGTCTTCGGGCCGAGCAGGCCCAGCCGGTGCAGATAGGGAATGACACGGGAGCCGTGTTTTTTTTGGCAGTCGTCGTTTTCCTTGGCCGTTTCGGCGGCGTGGGTGGTCAGCAGCAGGTTTCGCGACCGGGCCAGTGTGGCGCACCGCACGAGCGTGTCCGCCGAGCAGGTATAGACGGCGTGGGGGAAGATGGCGGTGCGCAGCCGGGAATGTCCGGCCAGGCGGTCGGCCAGTGCGGCGGCGTTCCGCAAGGCCTGTTCCGTCCCCTTGAAGTTCTCGGCATCGCGGTCGAAAACGCCCTGGCACACGACTGCCCGCAGACCGGCCGCCAAAACGGCCGTGGCTTCCGTATCGGCGAACAGGTAGGCGTCGAGAAAACAGGTCGTGCCCGAGGCGAGCATTTCGGCGCAGGCCAGGGTGGTGCCCAGGCCTGCGGCCTCGGCGGTGAGCCTAGCCTCGGCCGGCCAGATATGCTCGGTTAACCAGACGCCCAGGGGCGCGTCGTCGCAGAGTCCCCGGAAAAGCGTCATGGCCGCGTGGCCGTGACTGTTGACCAGACCGGGCAGGACCATGGCCTCGGACAGATCGATGGTCTGGGCCGGGGCGAAGCGGCCGGCCAGGTCGGCCGTCTTGCCCATGGCCGTGATGCGGCCATCGGTTATGGCCAGGGCGGCATCCCGCAGGACGTCGCGGCTTTCGTTTTGGGTGAGGATGGTGCCGGCCGAGACGAACGTATCACAGGGGATAGGGATGTTTTCCATGACTCGGGCGTATACCGCATAATGCCGTTCGGGCCAAGATCGGCTTGACCCCATGGCGCAAACTCCCTATCCGATTTCGGTTACCAGACATCCTTCCCAAGGAGACGCCATGGACTTGCGCACGCTTATCCGGGACATTCCCGATTATCCCAAGAAAGGCATTCTTTTTTTCGACATCACGCCGCTTCTGGGCAATGCGGAAGGTTTTCGCGAGGCCATCGACCTCCTGGCCGAACGTTTCGCCGCATCCGGGGCGACCAAGGTTGTCGCGGCCGAGGCCCGGGGATTTATTTTCGGCGCGGCCCTGGCCTACAAGATGGGCCTTGGCTTCGTGCCGGTACGCAAGCCCGGCAAGTTGCCGTACAAGACCAAATCCGTCTCCTATGATCTGGAATACGGCTCGGACACCTTGTGCATGCATGAGGATGCGCTGCTTCGAGGCGAGAAGGTGCTTTTGGTGGACGATCTTCTGGCCACGGGCGGAACGCTTTCGGGCGTGATCAAGCTGGTCGAGGAATTCGGGGCCTCCATCGTCGGCATTGGCGTGGTGATCGAGCTGGCCTTCCTCAATGGCAAGGAACAGCTGCACGCCTATGATTGCGAAAGCCTCCTGCAAATAGCCTGAAATGGATGGGAACATGAAAATAGGCATTATCGGCGGCAGCGGCCTGGATGACCCGGCGATTCTGGATCATCCGAGCGACCTGGAACTGGACACCCCGTACGGGCCGCCCAATTCGACCCTGCGGCAAGGGCGGATCGGCGGCAAGGACGTGGTGCTTTTGGCCCGGCACGGCCGGTCCCACACGGCCACCCCGACCAATGTGAATTATCGGGCCAATATTCACGCGCTCAAGGCCGTAGGCTGCGCGGCGGTGCTCTCCACCACGGCCGTCGGCTCGTTGCGCCAGGAGATTCATCGCGGGGATCTGGTCATTCTCGACCAGTTCATCGATTTCACCAAGCGGCGACCGGTGACGTTCTACGACCGCTTCGAACCGCACAATCCCGCCCACACGCCCATGGCGGATCCGTTTTCCGAGCCCCTGCGGGAGCTGTGCGTCGCGGTCTGCCGGCAGCTTGGGTATCGCTTTCACGAGCGGGGCACGGTGGTGACGATCGAGGGCCCGCGTTTTTCGACCAGGGCCGAATCGAACATGTTCCGCATGCTCGGGGCGGACGTGGTCAACATGAGCGTGGCCACCGAATGCATCTTGGCCGCGGAGGTCGGGCTTCCTTACGCGACCGTGGCCATGAGCACGGACTACGATTGCTGGAAGACCGACGAGCTGCCGGTCTCCTGGGAGGAAATCGTGAATATTTTCAATGAGAACGCCGAGAAGGTGACGAGCGTTCTCATCGAGGTCATCAAGGCCATGTAAGGCGGCCGGCAGCGGTCGGCAGCGAGACGAAAAAAAGGCGCCCGAGGGGCGCCTTTTTTTCGGGGCGTCAGGCCGGGCAGGCCAGCGCCTTCCTGCGTTCCGCCTGGAGGGCCGGTTCGGCCCGCTCATGGATGACCTTGGTGAAGCACAGGACGTCGTAGCCCATGACGAGCAGGGTCAGAAAACGCTTGATGCGCGAGGGATTGCGCCGCCGGATGGTCCAGAGTGATTTCCAGAATTCCAGCCGGCCTCGGGAGGCGAGGCCGAAATGCCAGATGAGCTTGGCCAGAAGCCGCAACTGCACCAGGGCGTCGGCCAGATCGCCGTTGGATGAGGCCTGTCTGGCCGCCGTCTGCGGGGTCTTTTCCCCCATGGCCGACCGGGTGGGCCGCATTTCCAGCATGGAACGCAGCGTCCTTTTGAGGAACTGGGACGGCTCGTAGAGATGATCCCAGGCCGCGAGTTGTTCGGTCAAAATGTCCGTGACGGGACGGTCGGGCCGGAAATTCATGACGCCCGTGGCCATGTCTCCCACGTCGCCGGCGACGATTCGGCCTTCCGCGGTCAAACGGTCCCAAAGTTTGGTCCCGGGCACGGCCTGCAGGGAGTTGATCATGACGAGCGGGATGCCCGCCGCTTCGACGAAGGCCTCGATGCGCTCCCCGGCGCCTTCCTTTTCCCGGTCGAAACCCAGGATGAAGCTGCCGATGACGGACAGACCGTTGCGGTTGATGGTGTGAATGGCCTCCAGGAGCGGAAACCGGGTGTTTTGCGTCTTGTGGGCGCCGGCCAGGACGTTCACGTCCGGCGATTCGATGCCGATGAAAACATAGCCGAAATTGGCCGCGGTCATGAGATCGATCAGGTCCGGCCGTTCGCCCAGGTTGATGGAAGCCTGGGTGGTGAACCAGAACGGCTCGCCGTGCTCGTGGTTCCAGGGGGCAAGCACCTTGAGGAGGGTTTCGGCCCGGTCCGGATTGCCGATGAAATTGTCGTCGGTGATAAAGATCGATCCCCGGTAGCCCGCCGCGAAAATAGCTTCGAGTTCGTCCAGGATCTGCTCGGCCGGCTTGTACCGGGGCACCCGCCCGAACAGGTTGATGACGTCGCAGAATTCGCAGGCGAACGGACAGCCCCGTGAGGTCTGGACCGGCATGGCGTCGTAGTCGGCGTGATTGATGAGGTCGAGGCGGGGCAGGGGGGCCGTGGCGATATCGGTGGTTCCGGAGGCCTGGATGACGCCGCCGGTTTGGCCCTTGTCCAGGGCTTCGACCAGCAGGGACAGGGTCTGCTCGCCCTCGCCGGCCACCACGAAATCGCAACCGGCGGCCAGCGCCTCGTCGATGGCCGAGGTGACGTACGGACCGCCGGCAGCCACCGTTTTGCCGCGTTTCTTGGCTTCGGCCACACAGGCGAAAAGGCCGTCCCGTTGTACCAGCATGGCCGAGATCATGACCACATCGGCGAAGGCCCAATCCTCCTCACGAAGCGGCCGGACGTTTAAATCCACCAGCCGTGGCGTCCAGTCCGAAGGCAGAAGGGCCGCCACGGTAAGCAGGCCCAATGGCGGAATAAGCGCCTTTCTGCCCGTTGCCCGCAAGACTTCCTGGAAACTCCAGAAGGAGCGGGGCAACACCGGATAGACCAACAAAACATGTTTCATGCAGGGACTCCGTAGCCTCATTCGCAAAAAGCGTAGCTAAGTATGCTATCATGGCAAACTGCCGGCAGCTTGGCAATTGCAAATTCGGTTTTCGGTTTTGCTGACAAAAAAAGGACACAAAAGAATGTTGTCTCTCCAGTGAATTTGGTTACCGAAAAAATGCTTCGGCAGCGCAAGAATCGCACGGGACACGGCACCATTGCGCTACCCGGCCGTGGGCATCCGGCCGAGGTGGGGGGCTAGGCCAGGGCGGGGGACGCTGGCTCTCCCGGGCGTCGGTATGTGGCCGTGACGCTGATGGTGATGCCGCCCCGGGCCGCGAAGTTGCCGGTCACCTCCATCTCCAGGGGAGCGCAGGCGGCCGTCAGATCGTCGAGGACGCGATTGGTCAGCGTCTCCATGAAGACGCCCTCGTTACGATAGCTGAACAAATAGAGCTTTAGGGATTTCGATTCGATGCAGCGGCCGTCCGGCACGTAGCGGATGGTGAGGGTGCCGAAATCCGGTTGGCCGGTTTTGGGGCACAGACTCGTGAACTCCTCGGTGCGAAACGTCACGGTGTAGCGACGGCCGGGGAATGCGTTGGGAAAGGTTTCGAGCAGCTGCGGCGAAACGGTCTTGGGGTAGGCCACGGCCCCCTGTCCCAGACTCTTGAGCTCGTGGACATCGTCCACGGGCGGGGCTTTCGTCTTGGCGGACATGGACCGGCCTCCTTCGTGGATTGACAACAAGACAAGGGCTTCCTACGATAATCGCCCTCAATGTGCAACCTAGGGAGATGTCATGCCGGGTCTCTATGCCATCCGTGTTTCCGGCTCCGTCAGCGCCGCCCATCGCCTGCCCGGGTATCCCGGCCCCTGCGCGGCCATGCACGGCCATAATTTTGCTGTCACGGCCGAACTCGGGGCAACGCGGCTGGAGCAGGGCATGGTGATCGACTTTGTCCAGGTGCGTTCGGCCATGGATGCCATCCTCGGCCGGCTCGACCATACCTGCTTGAATGACCATCCCGAACTCGATCCGCCGACGGCCGAGGTCCTGGCCGCCTTTGTCTTCGCCCGGCTGACCGAAGCCCTGCCCGGCGACCGGGTGCGGGTGCTTCGGGTGATGGTCGAGGAAAGCCCTGGGCTGTCGGCCAGTTATACGGAGGAAGCGTGACGCTTCCCGTGCATGAGATTTTCGCCAGCATCCAGGGAGAATCCACCTTCGCCGGACTGCCCTGCGCTTTTTTGCGTCTGTCCGGCTGCAATCTGGCCTGTTCGTGGTGCGACACGACCTATGCCCTCGCCTCGTCCGTGCCGTACACCGTCGAGGCGGCCGTGGCGGCCCTGGCGGCTTACGGCTTGCCGCTGGTGGAGCTGACCGGCGGCGAGCCGCTGCTCGCCCCGGACCTCCCGGCCTTGGCCGCTCGTTTGATCGAGGTGGGGCTGACCGTGCTGGTCGAGACCAACGGCAGCCTGGACATCACCGTGCTGCCCGATCGGGCGGTGGCCATCATGGACGTCAAGTGTCCGGGCAGCGGCATGGAGGCCCATAACGATTACGGCAATCTGGAGAGGCTGCGGCCGCGCGACGAAGTGAAATGCGTCCTGACCGACCGGGAGGATTATCTGTTCGCCCTGGACGCGGTCCGGCGGGTCTGGGACCGCAACGCCGTCTCGTTTTCCCCGGTGACGGGCCGGCTCGATCCGGCCGAACTGGCCGGCTGGATGCTGGCCGACCGGGTCCGGGCCCGGCTCAATGTGCAACTCCACAAGCTCATCTGGAGCCCCGAGACGCGGGGCGTATAAGGAGCGTTTTGATGACGGCGGTGAAAAAGGCGGTGGTGCTCGTTTCCGGCGGTCTCGATTCCACGACCTGTCTGGCCGTGGCCAAGCGGCAGGGCTTTGTCCCCTATGCGCTGAGCTTTGCCTACGGCCAGCGCCATGCGGTGGAGATCGAGGCGGCCCGTCGTGTCGCTGCTGTCATGGGCGTGGCCGCCCATCTGGTGTTGCCGCTGCCGCTCGGCCAGATCGGCGGTTCGGCCCTGACCGCCGACATCCCCGTGCCCAAGGACCGTTCGGCCGAGGCCATGGAGCACGGCATCCCGATCACCTACGTGCCGGCCCGCAATACTATTTTTTTGTCCCTGGCCCTGGGCTGGGCCGAGGTGCTCGGCGCGGCGGATATCTTTATCGGCGTCAATGCCCTGGATTATTCCGGTTACCCGGACTGCCGGCCGGCCTTTGTCGCCGCCTTCGAGGCCATGGCCAACCTGGCCGTCAAGGAAGCCGTGGAGGGGCGGCTGCATATCCGTGTGCGCACGCCGCTTTTGCGCTTGACCAAGGCCGCCATCGTGCGGCTTGGCACCAAGCTCGGCGTGGACTACGGCCTGACGCACTCCTGCTATGACCCGACCCCGGAAGGACTGGCCTGTGGCCGCTGCGACAGCTGCCTGCTGCGGCGCAAGGGCTTCGCCGAGGCCGGCGTTCCTGATCCTACCCGCTACGCCGATCCGTCGTTTTAAGGAAAGACAAGGATGCCTCCGGCGGCCGGGACCGGACGCCCGGCTGGCAGGCATGATGCCCCCGGACCCCTCGCACCAACGGCAAGTTGTTTTAAGGGGATTGGGGAGAGAACGGGAGTGCTGTCCCGAAACGGGGATACCGGGGGGAATATGCTTCCCCCCGGTAGGGAGAGCCGGGAGGGGCGTTGCCCTAAGCGTGCTGGGTGCCCAACTGGAAGCCGCTCTCGGCCGTTCCGGACTTTTCGGACTGGCTTGGCGTCTCGGTATTCTGCAGCAGGTAGCCCATGACCTGCTTGTAGGCGCCGATGCCGCTGGCGGTATCGATCCAGCCGGCGGTCACGACGTCGTTGCCGGTTCCGGTATTGATTGTTGTCCTACTGGTTCCGGAAGCGATCCAGCCGGCGAACAGGCTGTCATTGCCGCTGCCGGTGTTGATGGAGACGGAGCCGTTGCCGCCGTTGATAAAGGCCGTGTTGACGCTGTCGTTGCCGGAGCCGGTATCGAGGGTGAGCTGGGCGTTTTCCTTGCCGATGAAGACGGCGTTGACGCTGTCGTCGCCGCTTTGGGTATTGGTCTCGATCCGGGCGTCGTCGTGGGCGATGGAAGCCGTGGACACACTGTCGTTGCCGGAGCCGGTATCGGTGGTGATCCGGCTGTCCCCGAAGGCGATGAGCGAGGTCTTGAGAACATCGTTGCCGCTGCTGGTGTCGAGGGCGATGCTGGCGTCGTCGGCTGCGATGCCGGCGACGGCCAATCTATCGTTGCCGCTGCCGGTGGCGATCCCGACCTGGGCACTGCCGGTGGTGACGACGCTGGCCAGAACGTTGTCCGCGCCGCTGCCGGTTCCGATGGAGACGTTGGCGGCCTTGCTGGCCGTGACGCCGACGGTGACCGTGTCGTTGCCGCTTCCCGTGTCGAGGGCGACCCGGGCATCGTCCGTGGCGGCGATGGTGGCGGTGACGGTATCGTTGGCTCCCGTCTCGATGGCGACTTGGCTGTCGCCGCTGGCGTTGATGGTGGCGGTGACGGTATTGTTGCTGCCTCCCGTGTCGATGTTGACCTGACTGTCGCCGGTCGCGTTGATGGTGGCGGTGACGGCGTCGTCGTTGCCGCCGGTGGCGATGGAGACCCGGCTGGAGTCATCGGCCGCGATGGTCGTATTCAGGGTATCCAGGCCGTCGCCCGTGTTGATGCTCACCCGGGAGGAGCCGGTGGCCTTGATGGCGGCGGTGACGGTATCGTTGCCGTTCCCGGTATCGATACTGCCGGAGGCGACCTCGCCGACGACGGTGACGGTGTCGTTTCCCTCGCCGCCGGAGATGTTGACTGCGCCCGAGTCGGCCAAGTCGACGATGGTGTCGTTTCCTTTGCCGCCGTTGAGTGCCTTGCCGGACAAGCCGATAATGATGTCGTTGCCCGAGGTCTCGTCGCCGGCGGTGTAGGAGGCGGCCGAGAGATTGCCGCTTGCGTCCTCGTTGAGGATCACGTCCCCGGAAAGAATATAGTTTTTGCTATTGGCGCCGTCGCTACCGGCGATGGTCAGCAGATAGCCGGATGTTGCGGCACGCTGGCCGGTCTCGTCGGCGGTGCCGGCCGTGGTGTAGGATTGCAGGCTGATCTGGCGGCCGGAGTCGGTGGTGAAGGACGTCAGCAGCGAGGTGGTCGCCGTTTCCAGGAGCGTATCGGCGTTGAGGAGGCCGGCGCCCGAGGCGATGGTGGTGGTTTGCTTCTGGGCTGCGGCCAGTGCCAAGGCTTTGTCGGAGAACGTGGTGCTATCGCCCGAGGCGCTGCCCGTCGCCGTGGCGGTCCCGGCCTGCCGGGTTGCGGTGGTATCGGCGGACCGGGCCGAGGTATCGCCCGCAGCCAGGGAGAGGGCCTCGGCGGAGAACGTCACGCTATCGCCGTCCCATACGGCATTGGCCGTCACGCTCGTGGTCGTGTCCCCGGCCGTGCTGACGACGGAGGCGAAACTGTATTGCGTTTGCTGGGCAAGGGCCGGGATGTTCGTGCTATCGGCCATCGTGGATATCCCTCCGGATGTCATGTTTCCCCCGAACGCTTGAGCGAAGAGGGGACGGGCACAGCCAGGATTTGGTTACCATATTTTTCTTTATCGGCCCGGGCGACAAAAACTTTATATCGGCGATACGATTCGGCCGAATGGTTCGGTTAAGATAAATAGAAGAAAAAATGGCGGAAGCGCCTAGGCGAAGTCGGCCCGGCCACGTATGGTGCCCCGGCCTAGAGCCTGAAGAAAATGCGGTTCGGAACCGCGGGGAGCTGTCATGTCCGAAGATTCCGTAGAAATTCAATCCATCGCCAAGGATGTGGAGCGTCTTCGCCAGGAGCGGCCGCACACGCGTCCGTTCGTGGATCCCTTTGTCGGGGTGTTGCTGGCCAGGACGCCCCTGGTGGACTCCCTCGTGGAGGAGGGCAAGGGGCAGCCTGCCCCCAAGCCCGATTTGACCAAACTGGGGCTTGGCGGCGCGCTGGAGCCTCACGATACCCTGCCCCTGGATGCGAGTGGCGTGCGGCGCGTGTTCGAGGCGTTGCAGCAGGTGCTCGTCAACGGTTTCCCCGCCGTTCGGGGCGACCTCATGAATATCGGTGCGGTCGCCGCCGGGAAGGAAGGCTTTCTGATGGAGCTGGCCCGCGACATGCTGGGCGACCGCCAGCGTTTTTTGATTCGCACGGCGCATTCCTTCGGGGTGGACCCCCTGGTCCTGGGGTTCTGGTGCATCCAGATCCTGACCCCGCTCGCCATGGCGCGGGGACGGCTTCTGCGGGGGCTGGTGCCCGATGGGGTTTGGAACCGGGGCTATTGTCCGGTCTGCGGTTCGTGGCCGAGTCTGGCCCATCACACTGAGACGGGGCGGATGATGACTTGCTCGTTTTGTGCCAGCCGGTGGCAGGTTACCCTGCCGGAGTGTCCGTTTTGCGGAGCGGCCGGTCCGTTCGGCCAGGTGGCCATGCCGGGTGTCGCAACGGAGCGCCTGGTGATTTGCCAGAACTGTCATCATTATTTGGGAGAGATTGTGGGCGAGCCGTTCCCGGGCATGTCGCCGGAAGTGGAGGCGCTTTCCCTGGCGCCCCTGGAATTTCTGGTTCGCCAGCAGGGAGGGTCTCCGGCCAATCTGGACTGGCGGCAGATGCTCTGGGTGCACTAGGCCGGATTCCGGGGCTTACGGCCGGCGTTGCCAAGGACCGCCGACGGGTGGCATGAGAGGCAGGTATGGTCTTTTCTCCGGATATGATCCAACTGTGGCACGCCCTGCTGTGGCCGCTGTCCCGTCTGCTTGTTTCCCTGGCCATCGGTCTGCTGGTGGCCAACGTGATCGAGGCGTTCAACTGGACCCGGTTTTTGGCCAGGCTGGCCGCGCCGCTTATCCGGCTGGGACACATGCAGGATGTGGTCGGCGCCAGTTTTTCCATGGCCTTTTTTTCGGGTCTGACCGCCAATTCCCTGTTGGCCGAGGCGTCGGCATCGGGACGCCTGTCTGATCGTGAGCTTATTTTAGCGAACCTTTTCAATAGCCTGCCAACCTATTTTTTGCATCTGCCCCAGGTGATTTTCATCACGGTGCCGTTCCTGGGCGCCTGGCCGGCGGGGATGTACGTCGGTTTGACCTTTGTTGCCGCCGTACTCCGTACCCTGGCGATCATCCTTTTGGGCCACTGGCTGCTGCCGCCCCCGGCGGAGGGTTGCCTGGTCTGCCATCTGGACCGGGCCGGCCCTTCCTGGCGTTCGGCCCTGGCCAAGGCCTGGCAACGCTTCAGCCGCCGCATCCGGTCCATGGTCCTTTTCACCGTGCCCATCTATGTCGCCTTCCATTATCTGACGGTATGGGGCGTGTTCGGCGTCATGGAGAAATGGCTGGCCGGGCACATTTCCGGTCTGTCCTGGATGACGCCCCAGGCCGTCAGCATCATCATGTTTCAGATCATGGCCGAGTTCACCGCCGGCTTGGCCGCCGCCGGGGCCATGCTCGGCGGCGGCAGTTTGACGGCCAAGCAGGTGGTGGTGGCGCTTTTGATCGGCAACATCCTGTCCACGCCCATGCGGGCCTTCCGTCACCAGTTCCCGTATTACGCGGGCATCTTCAGGCCCCGGGCGGCTGTCCGGCTCATCGTCTACAATCAGGCCGTGCGCGCCGCCAGTCTCCTGGTGGTGACGGTCGGGTATGCCCTGGCGGGCTGACGCGCGTCTGTCGGGCCTTGCTGCGGTGTGCGGGTCTCCGTTCGAAAAAGTTTTTATGCTCAACGTATGGGCGTTATCCGTCGGCGTTGATCCTTTTTCGCCAAGGCTCCCGCCCTGCGCCATGCCGTAGACAATGACGGTTTTATTGCTTAGAGTATGTTTTATTGCCCTGCCCAGGAGCGTGACGGATTTTGCCCTTAGGAGCCGGGTGATGGTTGTCTTGGATTGTGTTTGAGCATTCTTATGAGGGATCTCAAAGAATGTTCGTTCGCTTCAACCTAGCAAGAGGACAGACGAACGATGGATGTAAAAAAGGTCGTTGACGATGTTTACCGGCTTTCTGTCAATATTGAAGACAAAAATTATTTATTCGAGGGAATTTGGCCCATCCCTCACGGTATTTCTATCAACGGCTATTTGATAAAGAGCGAAAAAAATGTTCTGATCGATCTGACTCAGAATATTTTTGATTTTCCCCAGGAAATAACGCACCAGATGTCTGATGTAACGTTAGGCATAGAAGACATAGACATCATTGTTGTCAATCACATGGAGCCGGATCATTCCGGTTGGCTGCGTGAGTTCTGTAAAAAGAACAGCAAGGCCGTCATTTATTGTACGAAAAAGGCCATCCCCTTGTTGGAGGCTTTTGCTGCGGTACCGCCTGAACGCGCCATTGCCATTACCGATGGCATGGTACTGCCTGTTGGGGATTATGAACTGCAATTTTTCGAAACCCCCAATATTCATTGGCCTGAGACGATGATGACGTACGAACGGAAGCGGGGCATCCTTTTTTCCTGTGACGCATTCGGCTCCTATGGCCGCATTGAAGAGGACGCGATTTTTGACGACCAGATTTCTCAGGAAAAGCATCAGTTTTATGAGAATGAGGCCCTTCGCTATTACGCCAACATCGTGGCCACCTTCTCTTCTTTTGTCTTGAAGGGACTGGAAAAACTGGGCGGGTTGGATATCAAGGTCATTTGTCCCTCGCACGGGATTATCTGGCGGGATAATCCCGGCGTCATCATCGATCATTACAAGCGGTACGCCGAATACAGCCGGAAACCGGCGGAAAGGGATGTGACACTTGTCTGGAGCAGTATGTACGGAAACACCAGGCAAATCATTAGCACCATTGTCGAGGTGGTGCGTAAGAAGAATATCCCGGTGCATGTTTTTCAGGTTCCTGGAGACGAAATCGGCTATATCCTTGCCAGTGCCTGGAAATCGGCCGGCTTGATTTTCTGCATGCCGACCTATGAATATAAGATGTTCCCGCCGATGGCTCAGGCTATTGAGGAATTGTTGGTCAAAAAGGTCACCAATAAAAAGGTGTTCCGTTTTGGTTCCTTCGGATGGGTCGGCGGCGCCCAGCGAGATTTTGACGCCAAGACAGAGAAAGCGGGCTGGGATATCCTCGGGCATTATGAATGGCAGGGCGCGCCCACGGAAGCGGATCAGAAAGCCGTCCGCGCGGCCATGGAAGGCTACTGCGATACGTTGATCCAGTTTACCGAATAGGGCAGCGTTTTTTACGGAAGCCGTCGCGGTTGCGCCGGCGCGACAGTTTGGCTCTCCGGTCAAAACCTTGCGGTGTGGACCGGAGAGCCTTTTCATATTGGCGATTGTTGTGGATGCCATTGCAACAAGCGTTCATGCGGCGGCTGCACGATTTCCGGCGACAGGCCGTTGCTCCACGCTTGGAATTGCAAACACCTAAAAATCCTGTTGGGATTCCAAAAGGCGGCGCCCTTTGGCCGCCGGAGGCATCCTTTCCACCTCTTGCGAAAGGTCCTCCCCGCATCGCTCGTGCCCTCCGGCGCCGGCGTTGCCTTTCCCCGGCCGAGTGCGTATCGAAAAGGCCGACCCTTCCCCCCGGAATTGTCGGCAATGCCATGTCCACTCCTCGCCAAATCCTCAAACAGGTCTTCGGGCACGATCAGTTCCTCGGACCGCAGGAAGCCATCATCGACCATGTCCTGGCCGGTGGCGACGCCGTGGTTCTTCTGCCGACCGGCGGCGGCAAGTCGCTGTGCTACCAGATCCCGGCCCTGCTCCGGCCGGGCACGGCCATGGTCATTTCGCCGCTGATCGCGCTCATGCGCGATCAGGTCCAGGCCTTATCCGCCCTGGGCGTCGCCGCCGCATGCCTCCATTCGGCCCAGCCGGCCGCGGAGCGGCACGCGGTCGAGGAACAGCTGCGCGCCGGCCGTCTGGATATCCTCTACACCGCCCCGGAACGCTTCATGACCCCAGGGTTTCAGGAGATGTTGTCCAGGCTGCCGCTGGCCCTGTTCGCCATCGACGAGGCCCATTGCGTGTCCCAGTGGGGCCATGACTTCCGGCCGGAGTATCTCCAATTGGCCGTTATCGCGGAACGTTTTCCAGGCGTGCCGCGCTTGGCCCTCACCGCCACGGCCGACGGCCCTACCCGGGCCGACATCCTGTCCCGCCTCAACCTTGCCCAGGCCCGGATTTTCGCCACCGGCTTCGACCGTCCGAACATCCGCTATCGCGTCGAGCCCAAGGACCACCCCAAATACCGTTTGCTCCGTTTCCTGACCGAGGAGCATCCCGGACAATCGGGCATCATCTATCGGCTGTCCCGCAAAAAGGTCGAGGCCCTGGCCGACTGGCTGAATGCCCAGGGCGTGACGGCCCTGGCCTATCATGCCGGCCTCGGTCCGGCCGAGCGCGACCGCCGTCAGGACCGCTTCATGCGCGAGGAGGGCGTGATCATGGTGGCTACGGTGGCTTTCGGCATGGGGGTGGACAAGCCCGACGTGCGTTTCGTGGTCCATCTCGATCCGCCGAAAAGCCTGGAAGCCTATCATCAGGAGACGGGCCGGGCCGGGCGCGACGGAGCACCGGCCGAGGCCCTTTTGCTCTACGGATCGGAAGATTTCGTCGCCCTGCGCCATCTTATCGCTCCCGACGGGGCGGACGACCCCAGGAAGCGCATCGAACTGGCCAAGCTCGACGCCCTGGCCGGATACTGCGAGTCCGACGTCTGCCGTCGCCAGACCCTGCTCGGCTATTTTGGCCAGGATTTGCCCGAACCCTGCGGCAACTGCGATATATGCCTCGATCCCTCCGCGCCGGTCGATGCCACCATAGCGGCCCAGAAGGCCCTGTCCTGTGTCTATCGCACCGGCCAGCGTTTCGGGGCCGGGCACGTGGCCGACGTGCTGCTCGGCAAGAAAACGGCCCGGGTGGAACGTTTCGGCCATGCGGCGCTCAGCACCTTCGGCATCGGCGGGGAGCTTTCGGAACGGCAGTGGCGGGCGGTGTTGCGTCGGTTGGAGGCCATGGGGGCACTGACGCCGGACATCGAGGGACACGGCGGACTGCTGCTGACGGAGACGGCCTGGGACATCCTCAAGGGACGGCGCGGGTTGTCCATGCGCCTGCCGGCCGATCCCGAGCGGTCGAGCGGACGGCGATCCCGGACGTCCGGGATGCGCAAGAGCTGGGTGCACGAATACTTGCGCACCCCCGAGGAGGCGCTGCTTTGGGAGCGGCTCCGCGCTTGGCGTTCGGCTACGGCCAAGGCGGCCGAAGTGCCGCCCTACGTGATCTTTCACGACCGGACGCTGCTCGACATCGTGCTTCGAAAACCGCGAGAGCGGGCAGGCCTGTCCGAAGTGGAAGGCATGGGCCGGGCCAAACTGGAAAAGTACGGCTCGGCTGTGTGGGAGATGCTCTGCGAGCATTATGCCGCCCACGGCCAGGGCGAATCCCGCTCGTCCCCGCCGGCCGGAGCCGTCCAGCCGGGCAAGTTCCATGAGTCCTCCGAGACGGCCCGAGAGAGTCTGGATCTTTTTCGCGAACTGGGGTCGGTTGCGGCCGTGGCCACGCGGCGCGGTCTCAAGCCGACGACGGTGTATGCGCATTTGCTGCCCTTCGTGCGGCGGGGCGAGCTTTCGGCCCGGCAGGTGGCCGGGCTGACCGAGACGGCTCAGGCCGAGGCCGAGACAACCATTGTGCGTCTGCGCCGGGACGGCACGGAGGGGATGGTGCCCGTCTATGAAGCCCTGGACGGACGGATCGCCTACGAGGCCCTGCGTTGTTTGGAGGCCGGCCTGTGGGCCGATGGCCGACTGGGAAAGGCCGTGACGGGGTGATGGTCTTGGCCCGTTTTTTCCGGCATACGGGAAGGAAAAGGCCGGAAGGGGACTGCCGTGCGAACGCAACATCCTATGTCCTTTGGCTGTTTTCTCCTGGTGGTTGTTTTTTGCGGTGCGGCCCGGCTGGCAACGGCGGCGGATAAGCCGTTCGGTCCGGGGGATGTCTGGTCCCTGCCCGAGACGGCCTGGCGCACCTGTCTGGAAAAAAATCCGGTGGCGCCCGACTGCCTGCCGCGCCTCATGCGGGAAACCAAGGCCACGCCGCAGGCCTTGGCCATCAACCAGCGTCTCGACGGCGACGGCTTCATGAGCGCTTTTCGTCCGATGGGCCGGGTGGATCTGGCCACGATGACCTTCCCCTTGCGGGCCAATACCAATGAAGCGGCGTTTCTCGTTAATGGCACCCCCCCGCTGGTCTCCACCGAGCTGGACGAGCCGTCCGTGGATATCGCAGCCGATCCGGCCTACGCCGCGCTGCGACAGGCCTTTCCGGAAATGACGCTCTGGCCGACCAATGCCGGCTTTCGGCGTCTGGAAACCTTGCCGGATGGCGGACAGGGCTTTGTTTTCGCCTATCCCTTGCTGGATGGCTGCCATGCCTGCGCTCTGGCCGGCCATGCCCTGATCTCCTTGGATTTCGGTCCGGACGGGACGTACCGCGGCCCGCGCCTGTTGTGTCTGGAACCCGCCCGGTAACGTATTCGGGGCAGGCAGGGGGATGCCCCCGGCGTCCAACGGACTGCGCCCTTCGGAAACCTGCGGGGAGGGCGGTTCCCGTGCGCTTGCAGGCTTGGCGGCAACTGGCTATATCTGCCCGGTTTCGGCGGATGTTCTTGCTCCCGGCGCAAGGGCACGAATCCCGCCGGGCAAGGAATGGCAATGGCACAGAGCACGCGGGCGACCCTCATGCTGGCGCAGGCCGGCGTCCCTTTTTCGCTGCACCACTATGCCTATACCGCCGGCGCCGAGCGGATCGGCCTGCAGGCGGCGGCCGCCATCGGCGAGTCGCCGTCCAGGGTTTTGAAAACCCTGATGGTCACCGTCGATGGCAAGCCGGCCTGCACGATCATCCCGTCCGATGGGGAGCTCAGCATGAAGCGGGTGGCCGCGGTCTTTGACGGCAAGACGGCCAAAATGCTGCCGCCCGCCGATGCCGAGCGCCTGACCGGCTACCATGTGGGCGGCATCAGTCCGTTCGCGGCGAAAAAAAAGGTGCCTGTCGCCATGGAAGAGGCCGTATTCATGGAGCCGTACGTCTTTATCAATGGCGGCCAGCGTGGCGTGATGGTGCGGCTGGCTCCCGACGATGCCAGACGGGTCCTCGGCGCCATGACCGCCTCTCTGCTTGCCTGAAGCGGACGTTGACGGGACGGGCTGCCGCAGTGGTGCCGCACCGGGACGAGGCAGGACACTCTTTTTAGGGAAAAATAGTTTTGGCAGACACAGTCGAGATAGCAGTGGTACCGACTCTGTTGTTATATCCATCATGTCCAAGGATATGCTGTGCTTTTTAATTCCTATATTTTTATCCTGTGTTTTTTGCCTATCACCTGGATCCTCTTTTTTTCTATTGCAAAGCACAGTAACGTCTGGGCAGCCTTTTTCTTGTTTTTGGCATCACTTTTCTTTTATGGTTGGTGGAATCCGCTCTATGTTATTTTGTTGTTGCTTTCATCGGCTTTCAACTATGGGATTAGCCGAGCCATCCTCGGCAGTTCCGGATCGCCACTGCAAAAAGGGTGGTTGTTTATCGGCGTCGCCGGTGACTTGGCCGTATTGTGCTATTATAAATATTTTGCATTTCTTCTCGGAATCTTCGGGCTGACGCCTCCTGTCCATGCGACGGCGCTTCCGCTTGGCATTTCCTTTTTTACCTTCACCCAGATCGCTTTTATAGTGGATACGTACCGGCGGCAGGCCTCGTTGACCACGGCTGTGCACTACGGACTGTTCGTCACCTACTTCCCCCATCTCATAGCGGGCCCGTTGCTCCATCATAAGCAGATCATTCCACAGTTCACTTCCGAAAAAATGTATTCCCCCAGCCTGGAAAATGTGGCTGTGGGGATCACGATTTTTGTTCTGGGCTTGGCCAAGAAGGTCATTATTGCGGACGGACTGGCGCCCTATGTCGGCAAAGTCTTCGGCGCGGCCAATGCCGGCGTCCCTGTTGATATGGGTGAGGCTTGGCTGGGGACGCTCGGCTATACGCTGCAAATCTATTTTGATTTTTCCGGCTATTCCGATATGGCCATAGGCATTTCGCGGATGTTCAACGTGATTTTGCCGGCCAACTTCTATTCTCCCTATCAATCGCTGAACATTATTGATTTTTGGCGGCGCTGGCACATTACGTTGTCAAATTTCCTTCGGGATTATCTCTATATTCCGCTGGGAGGGAACCGGAAAGGACCCTTTCGCCGATACCTCAACGTCTTTATCACCATGCTCCTTGGCGGTCTGTGGCATGGAGCCGGCTGGACCTTTATTATTTGGGGTGGGCTCCATGGCGTTATGCTGATGGTGAATCACTGGTGGCGTGATTTCCTTACCCGTTTTGGTCTTGTATCCGTCTCAAAAATGTGGCCTGTCCGTTTGGCCTCATGGGGCCTGACATTTTTTTGTGTCGTCATTTGCTGGGTCTTTTTCCGGTCTCCGACGCTGGATAGCAGCATTACCATCATCCGTGCGATGTTTGGGGCGCATGGTTTATCCGTGCCCAAATATATGGCCGGGTTTTTTTCTGGGCAATCAGGAACCGGCTGGGTACATTTTCGGGGATTTTCGTCGAATTTTCTGTTGGACGATATCTTTGGTATCTATCTGGGCGTGGGGCTTTTCATTGCCTTATGTATGCCGTGCATCATTCATATCATGCGTACGGTGACACCTGCCTTGGGACTCCCCAAACAAACGGCAGGAGAGGGCTTTTTCCCGGGTATGACGTGGAAACCAACGCTTGGCACGGCAATCGTTTTGGCCTTGCTGACCATTGTATTGCTGCTTTTGCTTGAGCGGCCATCCGAATTTTTGTATTTCCAGTTCTGAGGCACCCTTGAACTGGGAAAAATATCCATCATGAATCCTTCTACCAATAATTCAAATGCGTAACTATATCAAAGCCTATGTGATCACACTGCTCCTCGCCTGCGGCGCCCTGGGCTGGCCTTTTTTTGCCTCGTTGCAGTATCTTAAGAAGATGGGTGAAATTCCACTTCCTGGCATCGTCCAGGAACAATTACGCCATTATCCGGAGAAAATTTGTCTTTTTGGTTCAGCGCTTGTTAATGGTGGATTTAATTACAAGACGGAACTTTATGATAAAATACAACCTGAAGTTGTCGGACTTGGTTCATCACGCGTTTTGAACTTTCGTTCTGATATGTTCAAGGGAACTTTTTTGAGTCTTGGCGGCGCCTTTAATTCTCTTTCCGAAGGGGAAGCCCTTGTAAAACATATTTTAGGGAAACATAAGCCGAAGTTTATTCTTTTCGGTATTGATTTTTGGTGGTTCAATGGCGTCTATCTTCCCGCATCGTACCGATTTAGCCCGCCAAGTCTCGCGGATGAATCGCTTTCTCCCATAACAAAGATGCTTAAGGTGTTGACGTTTCTTTTTGAAGGGAAGGTAACTTTTGCGGAAGTCTTTGGCGCTACGGTCAACCCATTCTATGACAATTGCCATTTGGGCATCCCGGCGAAAAAATTCAGGGACGGCTTTGGGCCGGATGGCAGTTATTATTACGGCGGATATGTTTTTGGTCTAAGAAAAGCCGATGATCAACAGTTTAAAGGTACGCTGAATAAGATCAAAGCTGGAATCGGAAGATTTTGTTACGACCAGGATTTGGATCCTGTGCACTTGGCTACCTTTGAGCGTATTGTCGCCATGCTGCAGGCCTCCGGCGTCCCGACGGTGTATTTTTTCCCTCCCTTGCCTAAAGTGGTTGTAGACGAGATGGCAAAATTCCCGGGAGGGTATGCATATTTTTCCAAACTCCGAAAATACGTCAAAGATAAAGGCCTTGTTGTGCATGATTTTACTGACATGACGCCTTTCGGAGGAACGGACTGTGAATTCCTTGAGGGCATACATGGCGGTGATGTGTTGTACGCAAAAATGTTGCATGAATTGGTATCAAAAGATGCGGTTTTAAAAAAATGGGTTGATATGCCGAATCTTGATGGCTATCTTTCCTATTCAGGCAATGCGATGAAGCCGGTACCGCAATTGCTTGATGTGAAAGAGGGAGATTTCCTTGGCCTCGGGTGTGTAAAAAAGTAAAGGCCATTGCCAAGGGCTATTTTTTATCGATAGTAATTCCGTTTGTTTGCCTTGCCAGGAGCAATAATGCTTATTACCGGCAGACTGCATGCATGGCTTATTGCTAGTGCCTATCTTTATCTTTTGATCCCCATAGTCATTTTTTTAGCTGGCTGGACAACGCTTTTCCTTGCGCTGCCCGTCGGATTTTTTTTGTTCTATTTGGTGTTCGCTAAATTTCAAGATTCATTTCAAAATACAAATTTTGAACCGCTCTATATTTCAAAAAGAATTATATTTTGGGTTATAACGGTCCTTTGCTTGTGGTGTATTTTTTCAGGCATTGGTGGATTTTCATTTCAAAATAGTGATTTTAATTATAGAAATGCAGTTTTTCATGACCTGATCCATTTCCCTTGGCCCGTCGTTTATTGCCCAGCTACTGATGTGTCGCCACCGGCGACTCCTCCTGTGCTCCTTCTTTATTATTTTAACTACTGGTTACCTGCGGCATGCGTCGGAAAAATTTTCAATACGGCAGTTGGTGAGTTTTTTTTGTTTTTATGGACATGGGTCGGACTTGTTTTGGTTTATTATTTTGTCATAGCTTATTTGAAAAGAGTCTCGATTCTTCCTCTTTTCATCTTTATATTTTTTAGTGGTGCTGACATTGTTGGAACGTATATACTGCGGGGAAGTTTTCCGCCTCTCGGGACCCATCTCGAGTGGTGGACCTTCATGCAATATTCATCGATAACATCTTGCCTTTATTGGGTATTTAATCAGGCAGTCCCTGCTTGGCTCGGTACGATCCTTTTTATGCAGGAAAAAACAATTGGCGTCAGATTTTTTCTTGTCGCGCTGGTATTTACTTTTTCACCCTTCCCTGCGATTGGCCTTTTAGGCATTTTTTGTATCACAATGGCGTTTGAACTATTTTCTTGGGAAGGTAATGGGAAGAGGAAACAACAATATGCCTATATTGCAGCGGGACTAGTTGTTTTTATCGTTTATAGCCTGTTTGATGCGCAGACCGGACGCGGGCTTGGACTTTTTTTCCTGAGTGGAGTTCCCTTAAAAATTTTTGCTCCGCAATATTTGCTGTTTGTTTTTTTGGAATTTTTTTGTATTTCATTTTGCTGCTTCCATATTTTAAAGTACCAGTACAATATTCTTGTTGCGGCATGTATCCTATTGTATGTAATACCATTTTTTCAGATTATATCGACACTAGATTTCGTTATGAGAGTCTCTATCCCAAGCTTGTTTATTCTTTGTGTTTTTACAATTCAATCTTTGCTGCAAAAAAACGTAACGGTTTTTGACAAATTTTATAAATATATCTTACTAGCTTTACTTGTAATTGGAAGTATTACTCCTATTAGTGAAATATATCGAAGCGCTATTCTTACGCTGTTTGATTACGATCATATTATTGCCAATGGCGTCGTGACATTCAAGGATCCCAAAAAACAAACGAGCACTTTCTGCTGCTCCAATTATCAAAATTCTTTTTATTGGCGTTATCTCGCACCATCGTCGCGGGTCGTCTGCCCACGAGAATAGACGGCTTCCCGCGTTACCCTCGCTGCACGTGGGCTTGCAAAGGGGGACCGTGTCCCGATTCCCTGGAGTCCTTTCCTTGCCTCCGGTCTGAAATGGCACCTCCTCAAATCCTCCCGGGATTCCAAAGGGCGCGAGCCCGTTGGCCGCCGGAGGCATCTCCCCTGACGCATTGTGCAGCGGCCTCCAAGGTATACCCTTCTTTGGCCGCAGGCTTCTCCAAGCGGCCCTTGGAATGTCAGAGGCGCGGCGTGGGCGGGGCCTCTCCAGCGGCTTCCGGGAGCTCCCCATGGAGAACGGTCCGGTTGCGGCCGGCATTTTTGGCGGCATACATCGCCTGATCGGCGCGGGACAGGGCTGCGTCCACCGCAGTCTCTCCTGGGCGCACGGCTGCTATGCCGAGGCTCACGGTGATGCCCGTGTCATGCTCGACCAGGAGTTTTTCCACGGCCATGCGAAAACGCTCGGCCAAAATCCGGGCATTCGCCGGATCGGTTTCAGGCAGCAGCAGGGCGAACTCTTCGCCGCCGATCCTGGCCACGGTGTCGTGCTCGCGCACCAGGGACCGGCACAGGTTGGCACAGTTGCGAAGGGTGCGGTCACCTGCTTCATGACCGAACGTGTCGTTGATATGCTTGAAAAAATCAATGTCGAACATGATGACCGTCAGGGGGTGGCCAAAGCGTTGGCTCCGTTTGATCTCGGTCGTGGCGAGACTGAAAAAACGGCTGCGATTGGCTAGTCCGGTCAACGGATCGGTGCTGGCCAGCAATTGCAAGTGTTGTTCCATTTCCTTGCGATTGGTGATGTCGATAATGACCGTCACGATGGCGGCAATTCCGCCGATCACTGCCTTGGTCGCCACAAGCAGAACATCCCGGGAAGAACCATTGGGCATGGTAATTCGCGTCTCGTGTTCGGCAACTTGTTCATGTTGCTGCAGCGATATGCTAAGTTTAATGATGTCGTGCTTCTTGAAATACTTTTTGAGTGCCAGCGGATCCAGGAGAAATGCATCGCCAAGATAGCGACGAGCCGCTTCGTTGGCCTGCAGGAATTCTCCTGTTTCCTGGTTGATGATAATAAGAGGCGCGGGAATGGCCTGCAATATGCTTTGCAGGAGTTGTCTATTCTCGGAAAGTTCCCGGTTGGCGGCCTGGGCAGACACGGTTGCAGCCCATTCCTGCCGCTGCAGCCGGTTTGACCTGTTGAGCACCAGGGCCAGAACCACGTTGTTGGTGAGCATTCCGAGGCCCAATCCCAGATTGTTTTGGGCGGCGGCTGCCGACGCGATATAGCTGGCCAGAGTGGCCGCGCTGCAACAGACGCCCAAGGCTACTGTCCACGGGAAGGAAATTGGCAGTGCCAGATAAAAAATGATGGGAAGTATAAAAATGATGAACAGGGCGGCATCCGAATGCGGGGTGACCAGGACTGCGCTCGCCAGGATGCAGGGCACTCCCCAGGCGATGCCGAGGATCTGGAACTGACGAAAATTTTGAACGGCGGTTGCCATCCTGCAACAGATGATGGAGACCACGACGATCACCGCTCGAGCGCTGATGGCGGCAGAAAAGTGCGGTTGGCCGAAAAAATGCCAGTCATTGAGAAAAAATAGGATGTTGATCAGAAAAGCGGCCAGGAAAAGCAACCGGATATACCGTATGCTTTCGGGAAAATGGGCCTCTCGGTATTTTGCCTCGTGGGATTGTTGGCGAAACTCGCCGCCAAAAGTAAAAAGGGATGGTTGCTTCACTGCTCGGGGGGAGGGCACAATCCGCGGTTACTTCTTAAAAAATACACCAGTACGACTACTTTTATTCGAGACCGCTGCGCAATGGTGCCAGGGGGGATGCCTCCGGTGGCCAAAGGGTTTCACCCTTGGAAACCCACTATGCTTTTAGTCAGTTGCAGTTCCAGGATTGGGGCGGCGGTATGCCGTCATGGAATTGTGCAGCAATCAGTTTTCAGTCTAGGCGATGCATTCCAGCTTGGCAAGTCTGCTTGGTGGGACGCCTCGGTGTTCTGTGCGTGCAAACATTACAATGCCGATAGAGGAAAGAGCAAAACGGTCGGCCGGATAGTCTTCTTGCGGTCCGTCCCCCTCGGGGCTGTCGGTCCGACCGGCCGCTTTGCCGCAGGGCGACTTCGTTGCGTTTTTTTCCGATTTGTCCTGGCCGCCAACCGGCGGCCTCTTTACCTCAACGAGAAGATGTATTATCCAGAGAACCTTTTCCAGCCGGAGCCCTTGTCCCCCAGGCTGAGGAGGATTGCATGGATTCCAAGGACATCGAATATTTCCGTCAACTTCTAAACGGCATGTTGCAGGATATCCTCAAGAAGGGTGAGGAAACCATTGAGGACATGACCGATACCGTCGAGGTCTACGCCGACCCCGCCGACCGGGCGACGGCCGAGTCGGATCGTGCGTTTACCTTGCGCTTGCGGGATCGCGAACGCCGACTGATCAAAAAGATCAAGGAGGCCATCGAGCGCATCGACGATGGCACGTACGGCGAATGCGTCGAATGTGGTGAGGAAATCAGTGTGCCCCGGCTCAAGGCCAGGCCGGTCACGACCCTGTGCATCAAATGCAAAAGTCACCAGGAGGCGGAAGAAAATCTGCGGGGCGACTAGGCGCCGCGACGTTGCACGAACGGCAGACCGCTTCGTTTTTGACTCCGGGGAGTATCCACCCGGGGAACGTCTCTTTTCGTAAAACCATGCCATGGAGGCCGTATTTTTTCGATTTCTCGCCAGGGAGTTGGCGTCGGTCCTGGTCGGTTCCCGAGTCGACAAGGTCTACATGCCTTCCCCGAATTGCCTTACGCTGGCGCTTTATATCCCTGCAGGCGGTCTAGACGCCGTTTCCCCTTTCACTAAACGACAGTATCTGCATCTTCACTACGGAACGGGCCATTTCTTTTGCTTTCTGGCCCCCATGAAGACCGCCCAGCCGGAACGGGCTCCGGCCGAGGCCATGCGCTTGCGGAAATATCTTGGTGGCCGGCGCGTCATCCAGCTCGTGGACGATTGGCCCAATCGTCGGCTGTTCCTGGGCTTTTCCGGCGAGGGACCGGCGCTGCTTCTCGATCCCCGAGCCGCGCCGGCCTTGGTGGCGGCTTTTCCCGATGCGAAACCTGCCGTGCCGGACTGGCCTTCCGTGGCGACGGTCCTGGCCGAACCCGAAATCTGGCGGGCCCATCCCCAGTTTTCACCCGAGCTGCGCCGCCGTCTGGCCGCCTTGCCCCGGGAGCAGGCCTCGGCACTGGTCGACCGGCTCCAACATGGCGTGGCGGAAGGTTTTTTTGTGGAATTTCGCCGGGGTATGCCCGAGGCCGTCTGGCCTGTGTCCTGGCCGGACCGGCTGCAACACGGCCGGGAAGTGCGCCGTTACGACAGTGCCCTGGCGGCGGCGGTCGCTTTTGGCCAACCCCTGGCCTTTGGGGAGGTGACCGGCCGGCAGGACGCCCCCGAGGCGGCGGCCAAAGCGGTCCGGGCGCGGCGTCTGGCCCGCAGCCTCGCCCGGCTCGACGCCGACGAGGCCCGGATGCGTTCCTTCATAGCCCGGCGGGCCGACGCGGATGCCTTGGCCGCGAGCCTGCATCGTCTCGATGGCCGGATACGCCAACCGGCCGTCGAGGTGACCTATTCGGGGGGAGGGGAGGCGAGCCTTTTTTTGGACCCGGCGCTGACCGTCATCCAGAATATGCAAAAGCTCTATCATTTGGCCGCCAAAGGGGAACGCGGTCTGATCGCCATCGCCGCCAGAAGACGGGACTTGCAAGATGGCAAAAAAACCGTACAAGGCCCCGTACGCGGTGGGCGCCTGATGCGGCCGGATCGATTCCCGCCCGGGCCGTACGCAGGCGTGGCTGCTCACCGCTATCGTACTTCCGACGGATTTTTGGCCTTGCGCGGGCGCAACGCCAAGGCCAACGACCAGCTCCTGCGCTTGGCCAACGCCTTCGATTTGTGGTTCCACGTGGCCGATGGCCCTGGGGCGCATGTGATCGTGCGTCGGGATCATCCGGGCCGGGAGGTGCCGCGGCGCAGCCTTCTTGAGGCGGCCGGGCTGGCTGCCCTGGCCAGTTATGCCGGCCAGGCCACGACAGCGACGGTGCTGGTGGCCCTGGTGGCCGATGTGCGGCGTATTCGGGGGGCGGCGGCCGGGCGGGTGGCCGTGACGTCCGTGCTCGAAACGTTGCGGGTGCGCCCTGCGCCCGAGCTGGAAAAGTTGCGGGAAACGCCGTGAAGTGGCGGTTTCGCTTGTACTTGCCTGGGGGTTGTATTATGGCCGAAGGCGGGCTGGGCGCGAGATTTTCGCAAGATCGTCAAGGGGTCCGTCCGGGGTTTGTCCAGTCCTCTTTCGCGCCGCAACCGGGCGTTACAATATGAGTGAAACGCTGGGCCACGAGCGACGGCTCGAGTTTGATGACTCGGAGCTGGCCAGGGACCTGTTCGGGCCCCATAATGCCAATATCGACCTGATCGCCGACAAATCCGGGGCGCGTCTCGACACCCGGGGCAGCGCCGTCATCCTGCGGGCCGCCTCCGAGGAAACCCTGGCCCATGTGGCCAATGTCCTCATCAAGCTCTATGGCCTCTTGCGCCAGGGCAAGCCCGTCTACCCGACCGATGTGGAACAGGCCTTGAGCGTGCTGGCCCGGGAGCCCGAAGCCAACCTCGGCCGCGTGTATCGGGAAGAGGCGCTGGCCGTTTCTCCCAAAAAAACCGTGGTGCCCAAGACCGCCAACCAACGGGACTATCTGGCGGCGATCCGGCATCACGACTTGGCTTTCGGCGTCGGACCGGCCGGCACGGGCAAGACCTATCTGGCCGTGGCCATGGGCGTGGGCCTGCTCCTGGAACGGCGGTTCAAACGGCTGATCCTGACCCGGCCGGCGGTCGAAGCCGGCGAAAAATTGGGTTTTTTACCGGGCGATATGGTGGAGAAGGTCAATCCTTATCTGCGGCCGCTCTACGACGCCCTCAATGATATGCTCGATTTCCGCAAAGTCAGGGAGATGCTCGATACCGGCGTCATTGAGGTGGCGCCGCTGGCCTTCATGCGCGGGCGCACCTTAAACGACGCCTTCATCATTCTCGATGAGGCCCAGAACACCACCCCCGAACAGATGAAGATGTTTCTGACCAGGCTGGGTCTCTCCTCCAAGGCCGTGGTCACCGGCGACGTGACCCAGATCGATCTGCCGCCCCGAGCCGTCTCCGGTCTGGTGGAGGCGATCCGGGTGCTGCGCGACGTGTGCGGTATCGCCTTTGTGACCTTCGGTGAGGCCGACGTTATCCGCCATCCCCTGGTGGGAAGGATTGTACAGGCATATGAGCGCGATTCTCGACAGAATTAAACGCAAGTGCAAAATCGGGATGGCCAGAACGGCTCGGCGCCTGGCCATGCCGGCCGGGGTCCCGGGCTTTCTCTTTTTCCTTTTCGCGCTGTTCGCCTTGAGTTTTGTGGCCCGGGTGGGCTTTGACAATTCCATGCGGCTTTTTACCGCCGGCGAGATCGCCACCCAGGACGTGGCCGCCGACCAGAACCTTCAGATCGAGGATGTGGAAGCCACCAATCGCCGGCGCGAACAGGTGGCCGACGCCCAGCCGCCGGTTTTCGATGTCAGCCCCTTGCCCTACGAAGCCCTGGCCAAAAGCGCCGGAGACATCATCGCGGCGGTACAGAACGCCAGCGGGGACGAGAATCTGGAAAAACTGCGCTGGCAAATCGCCGAGAATCTCAACACCGATATCGGGAGCGACACCATCGAACTGTGGCGCCAGGATACGTTCCGCGACCTCTTTTTGAAGGATGTCCTGCCCTGGCTCAAACAGAAGTACGAGCCGGGCATCGCCGCCGCAACCGCCGTATTCCTCCCTTATAAAAACGGCATTCTCGTCCGGGAAGTGCCGTCCATGATGGAGACCCTGCGGGTCGATGTCCAGGACATCAAGGATGTGAAGCAGGTCAAGGACGATCTGGAACATCTGCTCAAGGTGTCCATGAACAAGCCCTTCCGCATCCGCAAGGCCGTCTATACCCTGGTCTATCCCTTGCTCGCCCCCAGCATGACCTTCAACCAGGAAATCACCCTGGCGCGCAAGGCCGAGATCATGCGGGCCGTGGAGCCCCTCTATTACATCATCAAGAAGGGCGAGATCATCGTGCGGCAGGGCGAGCGGGTCGGCCCCATCCAACAACTCAAGCTCCAGGCCCTGTATTCCCATCGCAAGGGTGCCTACAACCTGATGCGGGCTCTCGGCATCTTCACCATGTGCCTGATGTTCCTGACCGTGCTCTACGCCTCGATGGAACGCACCGGCATCCGCCGGGTGCGCAGTCTCGACTGGGTGTTCCTCGGCGTCATTCTGCTCATCTTCGGACTTTTGGCCAAGGTGTCCGACGTGGTCAGCCTCCCCGGCGGGGGAGGGCTGATCGAATCCTCGCGGGCCATCTATTTCGCCTTCAGTCTGCCCATTGCCGGGGCGGCGGGTATCCTGGCCCTGTTTTTCCCCAAACGCCTGTGTATTTTCGTGAGCCTTATCCTGTCGTTTCTGGCCGCGAACATGGTCGTCGGCGGGCTAGGCGTCTTTTGTTACTACTTTGTCGGCTCCATGATCTTCATCTATCTCATGAAACGTTCCGAAACCCGGCCCCAGGTGCTCAAAAGCGTGCTGCCGCTGCTCGGAAGTCTCTGTGTCTTGTGGCTGGCCGTGAGCTTCATGGAGCTGCATGATCCGGTCGTTGTCGGCACGGGAGTGACCTTTGTGGCCCTGTCCGCGTTTCTCTCCCTGCTGGCCGTGCTCGGCATCGCCCCCATCATGGAGTTGATCTTCGGCTATACGTCGCGCTTTCGGCTGATGGAGCTTTTAAACCTCGAACAGCCGCTCCTGCAGGAACTGATGGTCAAGGCCCCCGGCACCTATCACCATTCCCTGATCGTCTCCAACATGGTGGAGGCCGGCGCCCGGGCCATCGGCGCCAACCCGCTACTCGGCAAGGTGGCGGCCCTGTATCACGATATCGGCAAGCTAAAAAATCCCCACTATTTCATCGAGAACATCTCCTGCAAGGAAAATCGCCACAACAAACTCGCTCCGTCCATGAGCGCGCTGATTTTGATCGCCCATGTCAAAAAAGGCGTGGAGCTGGCCCGGGAACATCGGCTCGGCCAGGCCATCTGCGACCTTATCCACCAGCACCATGGCACCACGCTCATCGTCTATTTCCATCACAAGGCCAAGGAAATGGCCGAGGCCAAAGGAGACGATCCCGTCCGCGAGGAGGATTATCGTTATCCCGGCCCCAAGCCCCAGAGCAAGGAGGCCGGCCTCATCCTCCTGGCCGATGTCATCGAGGCCTCCAGCCGCACCCTGGTCGATCCGACGCCCAGCCGCCTCAAAGGCCATATCCAGAACATCGTCCGCAAGATCTATACCGAGGGCGAGCTGGACGAATCCCAGCTGACGCTCAAGGACCTGACCCTGCTCTCCGATACCTTCCACCGGATTTTGACGGGCATTTTCCACCAGCGCATCGAGTACCCTACTGAGCGCACCAGCACCAAAAACGGCAAGCATCATGAGGAACCGGTCTGCGCCGTGGATGGCAAGGGTACGGCGGAACACGCGGCATGATCGGGCGGGGGCGCGGGCTGTTCGATCCGGCACTGCCGCTCTCCAAGCGGGAACTGGCCGGGCTGGCCGAGGCGATTCTCGACGCGTTGGACCTCGCCGGCCGGGACTTCGATCTCAAGGTGGTGGGCGACGCCGCCATGGCCGGGCTCAACCGGGCTTTCCTGGGGCTGCCCGGTCCGACCAATGTCCTGAGCTTCCCGGACGACGATGCGACCCGACCGGATTTTCTCGGTGAAATGGCCATCAGCGCCGATACCGTGGCCCGGGAGGCCTTTCTCTACGGGCAGGAGCCGACGCGGCATCTGGTCAGGCTGTTGGCTCACGGGTTCCTGCATTTGGCCGGCCTGGATCACGGGTCGGTGATGGAAGCGCTCACCGAGTCGGCCGTGACTGCCGTTGCCGGCTGACGGACCGATCTTCGCTCGCCTTGTTTCGTCTCCCGCCAGGAGTCCGTAGGGCCGCAAGCCGTACGGGCGTTTGCGGTAGTGCAGCATTCTTGTGGCTCCCCTGGCCCGGACGAAAGACGGGTGGCGCGGCGGCCGCGATGAGCACCAGCAGGCCGCCCACGGCCTGCCCGGGACAGAGGCGTTCGTCGAGCATCCCCCAGGCCGCCGCGGCCGTCACCATCGGTACGGCATGAGCCACAGGGGCGCCCGGGTGGGCGACATTTTTCCCAGCACGAAAGTGTAGCAGATAAAGGCGGCGCAACTGGCCAGCACGGTCAAGGCGGCACGTGTTCCGGTACCCCGGGGGCTGCGTCCGGACCGGCCGTGGCGGGCGGTTTCCCAGATGCCGGCCGGGAGAAAGAGGACCGCCCCCCAGGCCAATTGAAGAAAGGTCACGGTCAGGTCACAGGCGTCGGGCCAGCCCGCCGCCGAGGACCGCATAGCCGGCCGGCATCCCCTTGGCCAAGAAGGTTTTGGCCGCCTCCACGCGCAGGTGGTTCTGATAGGCATGGGCCCGGCCGGGACCGATGCAGGCCAGATCGCCGGCGGCCAGCGGCAGGCTTTCCCTGTCCAGCCCGAACCGGGTGACGCCGGGGAGCACGAGTCCCACACTGGCGGTCTCGTGAATGTGCTTGGCGAAAGCCGTCTGGCGATAGGCGGCCAGACGGACCTCCAGGCCGGGCAGATCGGAATCCGGGCGGTGGAGAAGAATCTCCGGGGTGAAGAAACGGCGGCGGGAGGGCATGGTGCAGGCCATAGTCCGGCCGGCGATGTGGTCAACGCGGCGGAAGGGGCTTCCCCTCCGGCGGCAGGGCGAAGACGGCCGAGAACCGGAAGGTGCTCCCCTGGCCCGGCTGGCTGGTCACCTCGATGCTGCCGCCCATGGCCTCGGCGGTCTGCCGGGCGATGGCCAGGCCGAGCCCCGTGCCGCCGAAGCGTCGCGTCCGGCTGCCGTCGCCCTGGCGGAAGGGCTCGAAAATGGTCTTTGCCTGCTCCGATGTCAGCCCGATGCCGGTGTCGGACACCGCGAACGAAAGCCCGAAGAGCGTTTCCCCGTTTTTCCCCGGGAAACGTTCGCACCGGCCTTGGCGGCAGGCGATGCTGAGCGTCACCTTCCCCTGCTCGGTGAACTTGACGGCGTTGCTTAAAAGCGCCGCCAGGACCCGGCGAACCCCGTCCACGTCGCCGATGACCACATCCGGGATATCGGGCGTCGGAGAAAACTCCAGGGAGAGCTGTTTGAGCTGGGCCACGCCACGGAGGGAGTTGATGGCTCCCTCGGCGATGGCGCGCGGCCGGAATGGGGTCCGGGAGGGCGCCGCAGCTCCGGCATCCAGACGGGAAAAATCGAGAATGCCCTCGACCAGGGTCGTCAGCCTCCGTACGCATTCCTGAAGCGTTTCCACCAGATCGCGCTGTTCTTCGGAGAGGGGGGTGTCGGCCAGGAGCGTGGCCATGCCCTGGATGCCGTTTAACGGCGTGCGGATTTCGTGGGACATGTTGTCCATGAATTCCCGTTTGAGCCGCGCGGCGGCCAGGGTGGCTTCTTCGGCCAGCCGGCGTTCGGTGACGTCCTCCATGAGCCAGATGGAACCTTCCTGGGGACGGTCGGGATAGAGCAGTTGCCCGATGACGCGGGAATAAAAGTCCGTGCCGTCGGCCCGCCGCATGGTCCAGACCACATCCACCCGTTCGCCCCTGGCCAGTTGGGGATAATGGCGTTGGCCGAACTCCTCGAAGGACGCCTGGTCGGTATAGAAGATGCCGGTGGAAAGGCCGGCGATGGAGCCGGGCGGCCTGGCGAACAGGTCGTGAAAGCGGGGATTGGCCCAGCGTACCACCCGGTCCGACACCAGGGTGATGCCGATGGGGCTGTTGTTCAAGATCAGATTGAGCGTGCGCACCGAGTCGGCCAACGCATGCTCGGTCTGCCGGCGCTGCCCGATTTCCCGGCGCAGCCGGTCGATGAAATGCCGCAGGCGTTTGGTCCGATCGGCCACGCGCTGTTCCAGGATATCTTTGGTCTGCTGGCTGTCCCGTTCGTTTTCCTTGCTGCTGGTGATGTTGCGGCCGCAGGAAAAAACGCCGAGCAGGCGGCCGTCGGCGTCCCGTACCGGGCTTTTTTGCACTTGCAGCCAGACGGAGCGCCCGGCGTAGACCAGCTCGTATTCGAAAAGGGCGGGTTTCCCCGTGCCGAGGACCTGCCGGTCGGCTTCCTGCTGCCGTCTGGCCACTTCCTGGGGGAAGATGGCGTCGTCGGCCCGACCCAGGACGGTTGCCGGAGTGAGCCCCATCAGGTCCAAAAAGGCCGTGTTGGCCAATTGGTAGATGCCGCCGGTGTCCTTGTAGGCCATCGGATCGGGGGACGCGTCGAGCAGTGCCCGGCAAAAGTCCGGCGAGAAGGAGAAGGAGGGAATATCCACCATGGCACCTTCTACGTCGATTCGTTGCACTTGGCCAGGGAGCAACGCGCAGGGGACGAAAAAAGGGCCGTTCCGTCGGGAACGGCCCTTGTGGCGATCCGTGTCGGATTAATTTATGTATTTTGTGGCGACCCAGCCCACCTGGCCGCGGCCGTAGGCCCACACATGACTCCAATTGCCTTCGGCGTCGAGAACCTGCACCTGTTCGCCGGCGTAGAGGTAATTGATGATGCTGCATTTGGTTGAAGGGCACGAGCGCAAGCTCAGCCCATTGATATTGGAAACCGCATAGGGCGCGGCTACCGGAATGGCCAGGCAGCCGTATCCGGGAGACCAGTAGAACCCCTCGGCGCAGGGCTGGGGCGGCGGCGGAGGCGTTGTTACCACGCAACCCGAGACGGCGAGCAGGGTCGCCACGCCAAGCACCAGACACATTGCCTTCAATGATTTCATGGGGTTCCTCCCGCCGTTTGCGCCGGAAAGCCCGAATGCGCGCCGTACAGCCGTATTTCTGGAGCGTCGCCCCGGGCTAGGCCTTTTGAAAATCAGGATTGTTGCCTGGAGGATAGCATCGGAAGAGAGCCGAGGTCAACGCGATTTCCAGGAAAGAGTGGGGCGTTCAGGACTTTACAGAAGAAAATGAAAAGGTGTAGAAAAAAATTTTTCGAAAATTCATGGGGAGTTGTTTCGTAAGGATACCATCATGCCGCAACATTTCTTGACAATCCTGGATTTGTCCCCCGAAGAGGCCGTCCATATCCTCGACCGGGCCGCCGCCATGAAGGCCGTCGACTATCGGAGCGATCTGTTGCAGGGCAAAACCTGCATTCTCGTCTTCGAAAAGGCCTCCACCCGCACCCGTGTCTCCTTCGAGGTGGCCGTACACCATCTCGGCGGTTGGCCCGTGTTCATGACCCAAAACGATTCCCAGCTCGGCCGCGACGAACCCATCCGCGACACCGCCCGGGTGCTCTCCCGCTACGCCGACTGCCTGATTGTCCGCACCTACGGGCATGACAAGCTCGAAGAACTGGTCGCCCATGGCTCCATTCCCGTGGTCAACGCCCTGTCCGATACCTACCATCCCTGCCAGATTCTGGCCGACCTGCTCACCATGCGGGAACATTCCGGTCATCTGGACGGGCTGGCCCTGGCCTACATCGGCGACGGCAACAATATCGCCCACTCCCTGATCAATGCCGCTGCCCGCTTCCCCATCCGGCTGCGCATCGCCTCGCCCAAGGGCTACGAGCCGTCGGCCGCCATCGTGGAAGGCGCCAGACGCCTCGGGGCCGATATCACCATCACCAATGATCCGGCCCAGGCCGCCGCCGGCGTCGATTATCTCTATGCCGACGTCTGGGCTTCCATGGGCCAGGAGGCGGAGCAGGCCGCCCGGGCCAAGATCTTTGTCGGTTTTCAGATCAATCAGGCCCTGTTGGATGTGGCCGCCCCCGGCTGCAAGGTCCTGCACTGCCTGCCCGCCCACCGCGGCGAGGAAATCACCGACGCCGTTATGGAGGGGCCGGCCTCCGTGATCTGGGATGAGGCCGAAAACCGCCTGCATGTGCAAAAAGCCATTCTGGAATGGATTTTCACCAAGGCCTAGCCGGCCTCTACCCTATAAGGATACGCCATCATGAGCACCATTACGAAAGTCGTTCTGGCCTACTCCGGGGGGCTCGACACCTCGGTCATTCTCAAGTGGATCAAGAAACACTATGCCTGCGAGGTGGTGACCGTCACCTGCGACCTCGGCCAGGAAGAGGAACTCGACGGCCTGGAGGCCAAGGCCCTGCATACCGGCGCCGCCAAGGCCTACATCGACGACCTGCGCGAGGAATTCGCCAAGGATTTCATCTTCCCGATGCTGCGTGCCGGTGCCATCTACGAGGGTCGCTATCTGCTCGGCACTTCCATCGCCCGGCCGCTGATCGCCAAGCGCTTGGTCGAGGTGGCCCGGGCCGAAGGCGCCCAGGCCGTGGCCCACGGCGCAACAGGTAAGGGCAACGACCAGGTGCGCTTCGAACTGGCCGTTGGCATCCTGGCCCCGGAGCTGCGCACCATCGCCCCCTGGCGGGAATGGGATTTCGCCTCCCGGACGGACCTGATCCGGTTCGCCAAGGAAAACGGCATCCCCGTGCCTTCGGACAAGAAGGGTTCGGATCACAGCATGGACCGCAACCTGCTGCATTTAAGCTTCGAGGGCGGCGAACTCGAAGATCCGGCCAACGAGCCCGGCCCTGATACCTACCTGCTGACCGTGCCGCCGGAAAAGGCGCCGGATGCGCCGGAGTATACGAGCATCGATTTCGAGCACGGCGACCCCGTGGCCGTCAACGGCGAGCGCCTGTCTCCGGCTGCGCTCATCAAGGCCCTCAATACCCTGGGCGGCAAGCACGGCATCGGCCGCATCGACATGGTGGAAAACCGTTTCGTGGGCATGAAGTCCCGGGGCGTCTACGAGACTCCCGGCGGCACCATCCTGCATATCGCCCATCGGGACCTGGAAGGCATCTGTCTCGACCGCGAAGTCATGCATCTGCGCGACAGCCTCATCCCGAAATACGCGGAAATGGTCTACAATGGCTACTGGTACGCCCCGGAACGCCGGGCGCTCCAGGCCATGGTCGACGAGAGCCAGCAGCGCGTCACCGGTACCGTGCGCCTGAAGCTCTACAAGGGCCAGGCCTACCCGGTGGGCCGTACCTCGCCCCAGAGTCTCTACAATCCCAAACTTGCCACCTTCGAGAAGGATGAAGTCTACAATCAGGCCGACGCCAGTGGATTTATCCGCCTGGTCGGCTTGCGCCTGCGCGGGCAGGGATTGTAGACCGGAGAAGATGCCTCCGGCGGCCGGGGGGATAATCCCCCCGGACTCCTTGTCCGGAGGATGGAGGGTCGGAAGGTCGCTTGACGTCAAGCCCTTTTCGGCTTCATGTTCGGTCGCACGTTTTCCCGGGCGATTGTGACTGTTCCGACGCGCCGTCGCCCTGGAAAGAGTTTTTTGGGGAGGGTGAGGGTCCGGGAGAGGGAACCCCTTTTTTGCAAAAAAGGGGTTCCCTCTCCCCGGCTCTTCACGCCCCATTCCCCCCGGAGGAAGTATGTCCACGAAAATGTGGGGCGGGCGGTTTGGCGAGGGCACCGGGGCCTTGATGGAGGCCTACAGCGAGTCCGTCTCCTATGACCGTCGCATGTACCGTCAGGATATCGCCGGGTCCAAGGCCCATGCCCGGATGCTCGGCCGGCGTGGCGTGCTGACCGGTGAGGAGGCCGAGCGCATCGTGGCCGGGCTCGACCAGGTGCTCGACGAGATCGAGGTCGGCGCCTTCCCTTGGCGTGCGGAGCTCGAAGACGTCCACATGAACGTGGAGCAGCGCCTGACCGAGCTGATCGGCCCGCTTGGCGGCAAGCTCCATACCGGCCGCAGCCGCAACGATCAGGTGGCGCTGGATTTTCGGCTCTATGTGGCCGAAAGCCTGGAGGTATGGGGCCGACTGGCCAGGGAGCTGGCCGGGGTGTTCCTGGAGAGGGCGGCGGAGCACAAGGAGACGCTGCTGCCCGGTTGCACCCACATGCAGCCGGCCCAGCCCGTCAGCCTGGCCCAGCATCTGCTCGCCTACGTGTGGATGCTCCGGCGCGACTGCGAACGCATGGACGACGCGTTGCGCCGGGTTCGGATCTCGCCGCTCGGCGCGGCGGCCCTGGCCGGCACGACCTATCCGCTCGATCCGGCCATGGTGGCTAAAAACGTGGGCTTTTCCGGCAGTTTCGGCAACAGCATGGATGCCGTGTCCGACCGGGATTTCGCCCTGGAGTCCCTGTTTTGCGCCTCCCTGGTCATGGCCCACCTCAGTCGTTTCTGCGAGGAGATCATCCTCTGGGCCAATCCGAATTTCGGCTATGTGGCCCTGCCGGACGCCTATGCCACCGGTTCGAGCATCATGCCCCAAAAAAAGAATCCTGATGCGGCCGAACTCATGCGCGGCCGGGTCGGCCGGGTCTACGGCTCGCTTATGAGCCTGCTGACGGTGGTCAAGGGGCTGCCCCTGACGTACAATCGCGACCTTCAGGAGGACAAGGAGCCTTTTTTCGACGCCGACGACACCGTGCGCGCCTCGCTTCGGGTCATGGCCGGCATGTTGGCCCAGCTCGTCTTCAAGCCGGAGCGCATGCGCCGGGCCCTGGCCCAGGGCTACTTAAACGCCACCGAACTGGCGGATTACCTGGTCGGGAAGGGGCTCCCCTTTCGGGAGGCCCACCATGTCACCGGCCGGATCGTGGCCGAAGCCGAATCCCGCGGCGAACCTCTGGAACAATTGACGCTTGCGGATTTGCGTGTATTTTTCCCCGACATGCAGGAGGACGTTTTCGACGCCCTGCGCTATGAACAAGCAGTGGCCAGACGCAACGGACCCGGCGGCACGGGACCCGAGGCCGTGGCCGCCCAGATGGCGGAACTTCACCGATGGCTTCAAAAATCCTAAATCTCCAGCTTTCGGTCCTGTCGGCCATCAGCGGCATCATCGACAAGGCCCTGGATCTGGAGCAGTCCCTTCAGGATATTTTGCGTATCCTGTCCGAGACGCTGTCCATGAAGCGGGCCACCATCACCCTGGTTGACCGCACCACCGGGAAGCTGACCATCCGCGTGTCCCAGGGGCTTTCGCCCGAGGAGAAAAGCCGCGGCGTCTACGACCTGGACGAGGGAATCACCGGGCTCATCTTCCAGACGGCCGCTCCCTATGTGGTGCCTGATATCCGCAAGGAACCGCTTTTCCTGGATAAAACAGGTTCTCGCAAGATCGTGCGGGACCGTATTTCCTTTATCGGCGTGCCGATTATTCTGCACGGCCAGCCCATCGGCGTCCTGAATGTGGACCGACTCTTCGACGACGAGGTGTCCTCCGGGGAGGACGTGGCCTTTTTGACCGTGGTGGCCACGCTCATCGGCCAGTTCATGAGCCTCAACCAGAAGTTCGAGGCCAAGGTCGCGGGACTCAAGCGCGAGAACGTTTCGCTCAAGTACAGGCTGTCCCAGGAGACGCGGGGGCTTTATATCGTCGGCAAGAGTCTGGCCATGCAGGAGGTGCAGCGCCAGATCGAAAAGGTCGCGCCGACCAAGGCCACGGTGTTGCTATTGGGTGAATCCGGCACGGGCAAGACACTGATCGGCCGCATCATCCACGACCTGTCCGACCGCAAGGACTACCCCTTCATCAAGGTCAACTGCGCCTCCATTCCGGAAAATCTCCTGGAATCGGAGCTGTTCGGCTATGAGAAGGGTGCCTTCACCGGCGCCGACCAGACCAAGCCCGGCCGTTTCGAAGAGGCCAGCAAGGGCACCATCTTTCTGGACGAGATCGGTGAGCTGCCGCTGGGGCTCCAGGCCAAGCTGTTGCGCGTGCTCCAGGACCGGGAATTCGAGCGCCTCGGCAGCAACAAGACCCGGCAGGTGGACGTGCGCATCCTGGCCGCCACCAACAAGGATCTGGCCACCCTGGCCGAGGAGGGTTCTTTTCGGCCGGACCTCTATTACCGCCTGAACGTCTTCCCCTTGCAGGCGCCGCCGCTTCGCGAGCGCAAGGAGGACATCCCGAGCCTGCTGATCCATTTTCTCAACAAGGTTTCCAAGGAATACGCCCGCAAATTGTCCTTTTCCACCGAGGCCCTGACCATCCTGAGCCGCTACGATTGGCCGGGCAATGTCCGGGAGATGGAGAACCTCGTCGAACGGCTGGTGATTCTGGCCGAAAACGAGCGCATCGACGCCGATCTCATCCGGCCGTATCTGACCATGCCGGGCCGGGAAGAGGAGGCCGAGGAGGCGCTTCGGGATGGCGGGGGGGCTCCTTCCCTGCAAAGTCTGGAAAAATCGGTCATCATCGACGCCTTGCGCCGCAGCGGCGGCATCCAGCACCGGGCGGCCCGGGAACTGGGCATCACGCCCCGCCAGATGGGCTATCGGGTCAGGAAGTTCAATCTGGAATCCCTGGTGGCCGTGCAGCGGGTCAAAAACCGCGTCTGAGCCAACGCCTGTCGCGCCTCCCGCGGGACCGCCGCGCGCAACGTGTCCGTTCCAGCGATGGTGCCGCCAAAGCGAAGGTTAGCAGGCGGGAATGCGGAGAGGATTCCGACTGCCCTGCCGGCCCCGGGGGAACCCCTTTGGCCGCCGACGGCCCTCCCTGCGTCTCCCTTTGGGCAAGCTCACTTCGTGTTTTCCAGATAGAGGCGGTTCAACGCGTCGAAAAGCTTGAGACGCGTCTTTTCGAATTCCCCCATGAGCCGTTTGGCCTCCTGGTCCCGGCCCTTATTGGCCAGGGCCACGATGTCCCGGGCCAGGGCATGGACACGCTCGTGCTCTTGGCCGACTTCCTGGAAGCGCGGATAGCGGCCGAGGGTTGTCTTGCCGTCGCCGTCGTACCATTTGCCGAAGACGCATTGATGATGATTGGCCACGCCCGTGGCGTCGAGCTGCTCGTGTCCCTGCATGACGGATTCCAGGCGGGCTCGCCAAGCCAGGTGGGCGGTCTTGACGGCGGCGATGTCGAAGGGCGGCGTGCCGCACTGAAAACTTTTGAGCCGGTTCGCCACTTCCTCGGCCAGGATGGTCAGCTCCCTGGTGGCCGAATTGACCTGGAGGGAGCCGGTGGCCATGTCGCCGATATTGGTGGCGACCTCGGCGGCCCGGTCGGCAATGGACCTGGTGGCCACCAGACCCTCGTTGGCCTGCTCGCGCATGGCGGCGGTCGCCGTAGCGGCCTCGGACAGGTTCCGAGACACTTCGGTGGTGGCCTGGGAATGCTCCTCGGTGGCGCTCGAGGTGGTGCAGACCATGTCGGTCAGTTCCTCCACGATGCCGGTTATCTCCCCGACTTCCCGGCTGGTGTCGAGCATATCGCGCATGAGGTCCTCGGTGGCGGCAATTTGCTCGTCGGCCAAGTGCAGGCTGTCCTCCACGGAGGCGACCGTCTTTTCCGTGGCGGCCACGTTCGATTGGGCCATGGCCTGGATGCCGGTGATGGCCTTGCCCACGTCCGCCGTGGCGGTCATGGATTTTTCGGCCAACTTTCTCACTTCGTCGGCCACGACGGCGAATCCTCGCCCGGATTCCCCGGCTCGGGCCGCTTCGATGGCGGCGTTTAGGGCGAGCAGATTCGTCTGGTCGGCGATGTCGGCGATGACGCCTAAAATGGCGCCGATGGACTGGCTGTCCCGGCCGAGGGCGTCCATGTCCCGCTTGAGTTCGGTGGCCCGCTCCCGCACGCCGGCGATGGAGGTGGACACCTGCCGCAGTCCCGAGACGCCGGAGGCGGCCCGGCCACCGAGGTCTTGAAGCCGCTTGGCGTTTTGCCGGGCAGCGTCCGCCGCCCGTTGGGAGGCGACCCTGGCCCGGTCCATGTTGGCCGCGATGTCATTGCTGGCCAAGCGCATCTGTTCCACGGAGGTGGCGATGTCGGTGACATTGGCGGCCGTATCGTTCGCATCGGCGGCCATGTGGGCCATGGTTTCGGTCAGGCCCTTGGCCTCGGTATCGATATCCTTGGTGGCTTTTTTGGCGTCGATGGCCTGCTGACTGGCCTTTTCGGAGTGCACCACGCATTGCCGGGAATAGGCGGCGATGGTTTCTATGGCATTTTTTTCGGTGATGGCGTGGGTGCGGTAGCGCTGGAAAACGGGGGTCTCCGATCCCGGGGCGCCGGGGACGAGATTTCCGTCGGTCAGGGAAGCTATGGCCTCCGCGGAGACCGTAGCCTGCCGGAGGGTCGGGCCTAGGTGGCGAACGAACTGCCAGACGGCCGGAATGGCGAACAGGGTCCAGCCGACGGCCAGGAGCGGCAGCAGCCAGGGCGCAAGGGAGACGAGGGATGGGGCGAGGGCCAGGACGAGGGTGAGGCACCAATCCGCGGCCAGAAGGCCAGCCAGGATGGAGAAGCGGGATGTCGCCGGACCGGCAGACATGGGGGTGGTCATGAACGCGTTCCTCCGAGTATGCAACAGGGGCGAGAATTCGGGTCCGTTCCTGCTTTGGTGATTGCGATTTCCGTGGAGACAAGGGAAGGCGGTGCGCAGCCGGCAGGATGCTCGGTCGTTTGGAATCCTCCGGTTGCGGAAATACAATTTCAGGAATAAACGACCGTGTATTTTACAGCTTTGATGCATTGCGGTTCCTCTGTCAAGACCGGCAGAGGGATTGGGGCGGCACTGCTTGCGGCCGGAGGCGCGGTCCGCTTTACCGGCCGGGACGGGGATCGCACGGGACCATACCGGGAAACGGAGGAGTGGGCGTGAAAAAATTGAACCTCGGCTGCGGCTTCGATAAGCGGCCGGACTGCATCAATGCCGACAAGTTCCCGAAATGCGCGCCGGACATTCTTTTCGACATGGAACAGACGCCATGGCCGTTTCGGGACGCCACCTTCGAGCACATCCTTTTAAAACACGTTCTGGAACATGTCGGCGCCGATTTTTCCACCTTTGCCCGCGTGATGCGGGAGCTGTACCGGGTGGTGACGCCGGAGGGACGGATCGAGATTATCGTTCCCCACTTTCGTCACGACCTGTGGTGGTCCGACCCCACCCATGTCCGGGCCTTCACGCCGCTGACCTTCCAGATGATGTCGCGTCGGCAAAACGACGAATGGATCGCCAAGCGGGCGAATTGCACCATGCTCGCCTACGTCATGGATGTGGATTTCGAAGTGGTGTCGGCTGATTTGGTCTATGATCCGCGCTGGAAGCAACAAATCGCCGAGGGAAGGGTTCCCTTGCCCCGGCTGCGGGAACTGGCCACCCAGCAATGGGGCGTCTTCGTGGAGTTGCAGGTGACGCTCCGGGCCGTCAAGGATGCCGGCTGACGGGAAGCCCGTGTCGGCTCCGGCCGGTTTCGGCCCGAGCCGTCTTCCCGGGTGGGCCCCGGAAGAATGGGAAAAGATGCTCGTCCGCGCTTTTTCCCGCTAGGCTGCCCAGTCCCGGGAAGGACCGAGGGCTCCGTCGATTTCCTTGATTTTCCGCATGACCCGTTTTTTAATATTCTTAAAATCCGTCAGTTCCTTGACACCGTAGTGGGTATGCGTCTGGATGAGGCCGGCTACGTCCATGATTTCATTGTAAATATAGGGTAAGTAGAGCGGATCCTGCTTGAGAAATGCCAGAATCTGGGAAAACAGGCCCCGGATTTCTGCCTGATGTTTGTCCGCCTTGCGGAAGAGCTTTTCCAGGCGATGCCCGACGTTTTTGAGTGAACTCGCCCATTGCGAGGCCCGGGGAGTGAAGATCGGCCGCACCCTGGGGGTGGCGGCCCGGTGCAGGGCGCCGAGGAAGACCTCCTTGGCCGCGCCCTGGGAGGCGATCAGATCCTGGTCGCGCAGGGCGTCCATGTCGATGTTGGTTGCCCCGTGGATGACCACGCCGCCGCCGTACAGATTGTAGAAGGGGACTCCGGTGGCATTGATATCCTTTTCGATGTCCCGCTTGGCGGCCAGGAAGCCGAGGTGGGTGTAGATTTCCTCGCCGTGGAGGTTTTTCAGCTTGACGTCCTCGTGGGGGTTGAACGCATGGCTGATGGCGGCGCTGTGGTGGCCGGCCGCGTGGGTGGTCGTCCCCTGCCAGGCGAAATCCTGGCCGACCAGGATGAACCGTTTGGCCCCGGCCCAGCTTAAAAAACGCACCAGGGTGACGCCCACGTTGCCGCCGGCGTCGAGCACCAGTTCCTGGTCCTTGAGCATGAAGGTGCCGATGCCGCCCTGGGTCCACAGCGGAAGCATGGGGCCGGGGTAGAGCTCCATCACGCCCGGGTTCATTTTGGTGGAATAGATGAACGGTATGTCGGCGGCGAAGGCCGGATCCTGCAGATTTTTGATGGAGTCGACCATGCCGGGGTTGAAGTCGATGGCCAGGCACAGGTCGGGCTTGAAGCCGATCCGCTCCAGGGCCGGCAGGGTCTGCAGGGCCGTCACGCAAAAGGCCCGCTCCCGCAACTCCTGGAGCTGGGGGGCGAACCGGGTCAGGGAGGGGCCGGCCCCCAGAACCACGGCAGTCAGTCCCCGGGCCATGCCTTGAACGCGGGCCAGACTGCCGCCGTCCATGGCTCGGGAGTAATTCTGCAGTTCGTTGCCGACCATGACCTCCTGCTTGTGGCGCAGGGTGGACAGTTCCACGGACAGGCTTTCGAGCTTGGCCTTCACCATAAGGGTTACCTGGGCGTAGACCGGCCCCATCTGCTTGCAGGCCAAATCCGAGCGCAGGTTGATGCGCGAGAACAAAAAACTGACGTCCAGGCCCGAAATGGCCTTTTCCACCACGGCCGGGTCCGGCGGCAGAAAGGACAAGCGGCCCGATTTGAGGAAGGGCCGGTAATCGGTCTGGCCCAGGCAGGCCAAAAGCACTTCGGGCATGGGCTCCACGACCACAATCTTATGGGATTGCGGCGTGCCGGTCAGAACATGGTTGATGCCGTAGCCGAGCCCGGCGCCGACGATGACCGTGGCGCCGCCCTCGGCCTTGTCCTTGGGGCGCCATGCATCGTACAGGACCGGCGGCGGCAGCTTTTCGAACAGGCCGTGGCCGTTTTCCATGCGCCAGTCCAACAGGCCCGCCCCGTTGCGAAAGACCCGCTCGTAGACCTGGGTCGGGTCCGTGCCCAGATGGGCCAGCCAGGAGGCTACCGGGGCCTTGGCATCGATCAGTGCCTTGACGTTGTCGTTGAGATACATGTTGATCTGCATGACGCCATCCTTGGAGGAAATGTCGAATCCGAAGCAATTTCCCTGCCACTCTTGCCGGGGGAGCGTTTTTTGCCTACCACTTTCCCGTTTGGAAGCTTCTGACGCGCAGTCCGCGAGGCATAGAACGCATGATTCACGAAAATGTCCTGTCCATGGTCGGCAAAACTCCGCTCGTGGCCATTCGCCGCATCAATCCCAACCCGGCCGTGACCCTGGCCGCCAAGGTGGAGATGCGCAATCCCGGCGGCTCCATCAAGGATCGGGTGGCCCTGGCCATGATCGAGGCGGCCGAACGTTCGGGGGAACTCGTCCCCGGCCGGGTGGTCATCGAGGCCACCTCGGGCAATACCGGTATCGGCTTGGCCATGGTCTGCGCCGTCAAGGGCTATCGCTTAAAGCTCCTCATGCCGGCTTCGGCCTCGGAGGAACGCAAGCGTATCATGCGGGCCTACGGAGCGGAAATCGTGCTGACCCCGGGCAACCTGGGCACGGACGGGGCCATCGAGGAGGCTTACCGATTGGCCCGGGAAGAGCCCGAAACCTACGTCCTGATGGATCAGTTCAACAATCCGGCCAGCATCGAGGCCCATTACGCCGCCACGGCCGTGGAAATCTACGAGGATACCGGGGGACGTGTCACGCATGTCGTGGCGGCCCTTGGGACTTCGGGGACGGTGATGGGGCTGGCCAAGCGCCTGCATGACTACGATCCGGCCATCCAGGTGGTGGCCGTGGAGCCGCATCCCGGGCACAAGATCCAGGGGCTTAAAAACATGCAGGAGTCCTATCCGCCCGGCATCTTCGACAAGCACGCCCTGGATTCCATCGTGCCGGTGGAGGATGAGGAAGCCTTCGAGATGGCCCGGCGGCTGGCTCGGGAAGAGGGGCTGCTCGTCGGCATGAGCGGCGGGGCGGCCATGGCTGCCGCCGCCAAACTGGCTGCCGGACTTTCTTCCGGACTGGTGGTGGTCATTTTGGCCGACGGCGGCGAACGGTATCTTTCCACCACGCTTTTCGCCGTGCCCGAGAAAAAGGGCGTCGGCCTGTCCAGCCTGACCGCGACCGAGCCCGTCTATCTGGACCCGGCCGGGGCCGCGCCCGGACTTTTCACCTTCGGCCCGCCCCTGGACGCCACGGGCGATCTGGACGCTTGGCGGCGCATCGTCACCCTGGACGTTTTGGCCCGCAGCCTGGCGCGGGGCGGCGGTCGGCCGGCCTTGGCCGTCGGGCTGGCCGATCTGGACGACCGCTGTCTGGCGGCGGCCCGGGCCGCCGGCAGCAAGTGCCGTGTTTTTGCCGAGCAGTCTCGGGAACGGGTGGCGGCATCGGCCCGAAGTCTCGGTATGGGACCGGTCAGCTGGTCCTTGGCCTCCGATGCCCTGGACGGCGCCCTGGCCATGACCAAAAAACTCATGACCAAGGGCCTGTGCTATGAAAAACTCCGGAGCGTCTATTACGACGTGGCCCGGGACAAGGCCTACGGGCGGCTGTGCGGCACGGACCTGTCCAAGCTCTTTCCGGGCAAGACCGTCGACCTTTTGGCCTATGCCAAGGACAATCCCCTCGATTTCACGTTGCTCAAGCGCGTGAGCCTCAAGGATCTCAAGGCCGGGGACATCCTGGCCACCTTATGGGGCAACGTGCGGCCGAGCTGGTTCCTCCAGATGGCGGCGGCCGCCGCCAAAAGCCTGCCGGCCGTGACGGTCATGCTGACCGATGAGGACAAGACCTTCCCGCATCTGGAAAATTTGCGAGCCATCTGGGCCGGCGGGGCAGGGCTTCTGCCGGCCGCCTGGCTGGTCGGCGGCCGGGTGACGGGGCGGGAGGAGCACGAGGCCGGTCCGCCGGATCTGGCCGAGTTGCTGGAACTCGGCGTGCATCCCCTGGCCGTCCGGGCCTGGCTGCTCTCCACCAGCTATCACAAGCCGCTGGTCGCCTCGCCGGAGGTGCTGCGCATGTGGGAGCGCAACCGCGACCGGGTGCAGGAGTTGGCCGCCAGTCTGGGCCTGCTCGCGGGCGGCGGCGGGCAGCCGTCCTCGGAAGTGACCGAGCGGTGCGATGCCTTGGCCGAGGCGTTGCTCGGGGCCGTGGCCGATGATTTGTCCGTCGTGCATTTTTGGCCGGAGCTGTTCGCCTTTTGTCGGTTTGCCAACGGCCTTATGGCCGGCAATCGTTTGGGGGCGGCCGATGCCGATCGGCTGTCCGAGGCCCTGGCCGGCGTGGATGCGCTGCTCGGACTGCTCGATCCCGCCTGTCTGCCCCTGCCGCGGCGCCAGTGGCCGGCCGAGGCGGCCAAGCTCATGGCCGAACGGCATAAGGCGCGGGTGGCCAGGGATTTCGACCGGGCCGACCGGCTCCGGGCCGACATCCTGACGCTGGGATTTCGGGTGGAGGACACGGTCAACGGGTGTCGGCTCTATCCCGCGAACGTGGAGCGGTCAGGGAACGGTTCGGAGTGACCGGCTGGGCGGCAGGGGTACGGCCAGCAGCAAAATTCGTTTGTCGCCGAACTTTTTTTCGGCGAATTCCCGGCCCAGGGCAGCCAGGCCGGCCGGGGTGTCGAGTTCGAGACGGTGGACGCCCTGTCCGGGCGTGGCTTGGTAAAACCAGATACGGCCCGCCGGATCGGCCACCAGCAAGCCGACGTGATAGAACAGGAGCCGGCCGCCGGCGACCTTGCTCAGGCTGGCCAGGACAAGTCGGCCGGGCCGTATCCGGGGCAGCACGGCGGCCCAGGCCGTGGTGTCGTGCAGGGGAAAGCCCCGCAGGTCGGCCGGATCGGCGGCGTCGGGATTCGGGGACGATCCGTCCGGCACTAAAACCTGGCGGGGCAGCCCGTCGGTAATATTAAGGATCAGGTCGTAGCCGAAATCCCAGTCCTGCCCTCGGGGACTCGTCGGACCGGAATCGCCCTTGCGGTCACGCGCAGTGGCGGCGATATCCAGGGGGCGGCCGAGAAGGGCCCGGGAGGCCGTGACCACGAAGCCGCTGCAATTGAGGCCTGGCTTGGTAAAGGTGGCGGCGGGATCGGCGAACAGGGTGAACCGGCCGGCCGGGTCGGTGACGCCGTCATTGCGGTACGGGATGCCGAGGAGGGGGGAAAGGACGACCGTCGGGTCGGCTGCCGCCCGGATCGGTCCGGGCGACAACAACAGGGCGGCGGCCAGCCAAGCGGCAAATTGACCGAATCGGCAAAGCCGCGTAGAAAGGGCACGATTTGTGGGCCGGAGGGACTGGGGAATTTTCCCGGCCGTGACCGGAATACCATGTAAGGCGCGCTGGAGGGGGCGGATGAAGTTTAACATCGAGATCAAGGGTTTCGGTCAGAGGATCTTTTATTCCTACATCGAAAAGGATGAGGTCAAGGAAGCCAGGGAAACCAACCGGGAACAATATATCGACTATATTTTCCACGGAGAGGACAACAATATTCACTCTTCCGGTGAAGATCTGCTGGAAAGCAATAGACCTGTTGTCTATATTATTGTCAATGAGAAAGAAAAGCTCCGTGTCAGTTTAAATAAGATCAACTGCGAGGTGAAGAGTTACTCGCCGAAAAAGATCTTTCAGCCCAATGTAAAGAACTGCTTCCTGTATTGTTTCGGTTATGCCGAGGAGTATATCCACACCTATTCCTTCAGTGATGTGGAGGAAGTCGATATCGACAAGATTACCGCCCGCATCATCGAGTCCGAGATCCCGAAAACCATCGAGAATAATGTCTGGATGCAGAAGATTATTCATATCGATGGGATGCTCTACGACGGGAAGGAAATCAAACGGGAAAAATTTCTCTCCCGGCCTATGAATATGACCTTGCATCCCGTGATTATCGACCTGGAATAACGGCTTGCGGCTGGAGGGAAATCGTCTCCTTTCTTTGGGTGGGATGCGCTCCGACCAGCCGCTTTCTGGGTGTGGACGATCCTACTCCGGCTCGGGCTCTTCTTCGGTCCCCAGGGCGTTTTGCAGCAGCCGGTCGGCCAAATCCTTGATGGTGTGCCGCTCGGGGTCCAGACCAAGCGAAGCGGCCAGTTCCATGATCCTGTCCCCTGTCTTCACCGCGTGGCGAATTTTTTCATAGTCCAGCATGGGCCGTGGCGCCTTGTTGTTGAGGCCGCCAGGGCGGCCGTGACTTTGGAGGGAACATAGCCTCTTGCCCGGCCGGGTGCAACGGAATTGCCGGTGGGGACATCCACGGCGGAGGCTGCTTCAGTTCTTGATGATGCACATGATCCCGCCCAGGGGCAGGGAGAGCGGGCGGGCGAAGGTGATGCCGCAATCATGGTCCTTTTCCCAGCGAACGGTAGCCGGCAGGTAGTGGGCGAGTTCGCCGAAGGGCTGGAGATGGGCGTTGAACAGCAGCCGATCGCCCACCTGCAGGTGTATCGGAAAATCGGGGTCGAGCCGCAGGTGGGCTCCCTTCCGGGTAATCTGCACTATATGGACGTCGGCGCAAGCGTCCCGGGTCTGAATGCGGGCCCGGCGCAAAAGCTGGGTGACGTCGCACGAGACGGGCGGCACTTCCTTCTGCTCGCCGCATTCCCGGCATTGCCAGTACGAACGGGCCGGCGGTGGCAGGGAGTTGAATTCCTGCCAGGTATTGCGGCCGCAATGCGCGCATTTTCGCAACTCGAGCAACGGCATGGAGTGTGTCGGACGTTTGTTTGTCCGGGCCGATGGCCCTACCCCCCTGCCATCCCCATAGTCCCCCAGGGGGGCAGGGGCAAGAGGGGACACCGGAGCCGGCGGCGCCATTGACCGTCCCGGACTCCTTGAGTCATAAGCTTGGCCATGATGCGCATCACGCACGTCGCCGGCGCGGCCATGCTGTCGAACGACGCTTCGGGGCGCTGCGTGCAAACTATCGACACCGGCTGCGGTGCGGCTTGCGCCGCCGTTCGGCTGTTGTCCGGCGTCCCGAACGGCGCCGTCTTCGCCTTGGGTGAGGCTTCCGATCCGGCAGCCGCTGTCGGCTCCGTCATGCCGGCCTCCCCGGGGCATCTTCAGGAAGGAGAGCGGCCATGCGACCGATAATGCGCTGGTGGGTGCTGTCGTTGGCGGTTTTGGCCCTGTCGGGTTGCACGGGGAAAGGGTGGCGCAAGGTGCCGGAGAGCATGACCGCGAAGGCTCCGGCGGCCCCCGAAACCGAGGTCAAACCTGTCCCGGTGGTCGAACCGCCGTCCGCCGTGCCACCGCCGATGGCGGCGTCTCCGGTCGCTTCCGCCGGGGGAAAGGCGCAGCCCGGCAGTCCGGCCGAGCAGACCAAGGAGGCTTTGGAGGCCAAGCCGACCCAGACGGCTGTTTTGCCCCCGGTCACGTCCGAGGCGGCGGTGTCTCCCTACCCTGTGCCGAAGGTCTCGAAGCCGGCTCCCGAGGCAATGGTGGCTGCCCGCACTCCGGCGCCGCCGGCGCGATCCGTTCCTGCGTCTGCGGCCAAGGAACGGTCCATCGCCGTGGTCGGCGATTCCCTGGCCGTGGGCATCGGCATGACCATGGAAAAGCACCTCAAGCACGCCGCCGGCGTGGGCTGTGTCCCGCTCGGCAAGGTCTCCACCGGGCTTGTTTCCAAACGGTCCTTTGATTGGGATAAGCGGCTTTCCGATCTGGTGGCCACGGAAAAACCCACCGCCGTGGTAGTCATGATGGGCGGCAACGACGCCAATAACGCCATCGCCGGCAAGGCCGCCGGTTCACCGGAATGGGGGGCGGCCTACCGGGGCAAGGTGGAGCATTTTTTGCGCATCGCCGCCACCGCCGGCGTCAGAATCCTCTGGGTGGGGCTGCCGGCCATGCGCGATCCGGCCTATGCCGCCCGGGTTCGGGCGGTCAACGCCGCGGCCAGGGAAGCCTGCGCCGCGGTTCCCGGCTGCATCTACATGGAATCCGGCGATCTGTTCGTCGATGGGGCGGGTCGGTATGTCCAGGCCAAGGACATCGGCGGCCGGACCGTTCCCCTGCGGGCCAAGGACGGCGTGCACATGACCATGATCGGCTACGATCTGTTGTGCCGGCAGGTGCTGGAGCGCCTGGCCGCCCTCGGGGCCTTGCCGCAGTAAAAGACGGCGAGGAGGAAAGAGGCCTCCGGCGGCCGGGGGGATGACGTCCCCGGCCCCCGCGACGTGCCGGGGAAAGGCTACCGTCCGGCGTGCATGTCCTCGATCAGGGAATTGAGCACCTTGGCCTGCATGGCCAGATCCCGGACGGCGGTCGAGGACTCCTCCATGGCCAGGGACGTCTCGGTGGAGATGCCGCTCACCGCCTCGATGATGCGGAAGAATTCTTCGGCGGCCTGGGCCTGGACATCGGCCGCTTCGCTGATGGACAGCACCTGGCTTGTGGCCTGGCCGACCAGTGTGACGATTTCGGCCAGGGCCTGCCCGGATTGATCGGCCAGGGCCGTGGCGTTTTCGATGACCGAGGCTGTCGTGTCCACGTGCCGGATGTTCTGCCTGGCCACTTCCTGGATGCCCGCAATCGAGCCGCCGACTTCCTTGGTGGCCACCATGGTCTTTTCGGCCAGTTTGCGCACCTCGTCGGCCACCACGGCGAAGCCGCGTCCGGCCTCGCCGGCCCGGGCCGCCTCAATGGCGGCGTTTAAGGCCAGGAGGTTGGTCTGGTCGGCGATGTCGGAAATGACGTTAAGGATGCGGCCGATCCCTTCGGCCTGCTTGCCCAGGGCGTTCATGTCCTCTTTCAGCCGATGCGACTGCTCTTGGACTTCCCTCATGGATTTGACCACGCCGTCCACGATCGTAGCGCCGTCCCGGGCCTTGTCCTTGGTTTTGCCGGCGGCGTCGGCCGCCTGATGGGCCGTCTGGGACACCTCGGTCACCGTGGTCTGCATTTCCCGCATGGCGGCGACGCTTTCATCAACTTTTTCGGACTGTTCCTTGGCTCCGCGGCTGGACTGTTCGATCTGCACGGAAAGCTCTTCCGTGGCCGAGGACATGCGGTAGGCGATATCCTCGGCCTTGGTGGCCGCGGCGGTAATGGCATCCCGTTGCAGGGCGATTTTGGACTGCTGCGTCCGCAGGGAGGTCAGGTCGGTCACGTTGCCGATGGCCCCGATCAACCGGCCGTCCAGGTCGTAGATGGGGGCGCAGTCGATGGTGGCGTAGATGGTGCCGCCGCCGTGGACCGTAAGTTCCCCCTCGATGCCCTCGAAACTCCTGTTTTCCCGGAGGACCCGGGCGGTGATGGTCTCCTTGGCCGGGTCGTCGTAAAAAAACGTGGCGATCGGCATGCCGTGGAAATTTTCGGGAGGGCCCGAATAGTTGAGCAGGGTCAGCATCTGCGGGTTGACGAAGGTGATGGCGTTGCCGGTATCGCAGATGAGCATGGGCGAAGCGAAGCCGCGCAACACGCCGTCGGCAAAGCCCAGTTTTTGTTTGAGCTGGGCGACCATGCCGCGGATGTTGTCGCTTAACTGGCCGAGTTCATAGCGAAAGGTGTCCGGGAAGTCGGCTTTCAAGTTGCCGGCGGCGACTTCCTTGGTGAATTGCCCGATGCGGCGGACGGGCCGGATGATGGCGGTCCGGGTGATGGCGGTGATGCCGGCGCCAAGCCCCAGAAAAACCGCCAGTCCCAGGAGCAGGATGGTGTTCCGCTGCCGGGTGGCCGGACCGGTGATGTCGTCGGCATAGGCGCTCGTGCAGACCATCCAGCCCGATTGGGGCTCCGTGGCCACGGCCAGAAACTTGTCCTTGCCCTGCCAGCCGTATTCCAGCACGCCGGATTTGAGCGCTTTCGCCTTCTTGACGAAATCTTCCCCGGAAACATCGGTCAGCAGCAGGCTCTTGTCCCGGGCATGGGCGATGATGCGGCCCTTGCCGTCCAACATGAAGCCGTAGCCGTTTTCCCCAAAGCGCAACCGCTCCAGGAACTGGCCGGAAAAAACGCTCCAGTTGGCGAAAACGGCCACGCCGCCGATGGTTTTTCCAGAGGCATCCTTGACCGCCCGGGCCACGCCCATAATCAGTACATCCGAGCCGCTGGCCGCCCGCATGACCTCGGGAGTGATAAAGACGTCCTTTCCCGCCAGGATGGCTTGGACATAGGGACGGGTGGCCCGGCTGCCACCCGTGAGGTTTTCCATATGGGCGTTGGCGCCGCCGACGATGGTGCCGTTGAGGTCAAAGGAGAACATCGCCCAATAATTTTTTTTGTAAATCTGCAGGTAGGACAGGAAGCGACGCTGGGCCACGTCCTGCCGACGGCCGGTCAGGCTGTCGACGACGGCGTCTTGTTTGGTCAGGGTGATGGTGAGATTGTCCGTATCCGTAATCAATTTTTCGATACTGCGGCTGCCGTTTTCGGCGGTCTGGACAAGGTTCTGGATTTCCAGTCCGGCGGCGAGTTCGCGTGAGGCGCTCGATACATACCAGACAAGAAGACCGATCGCGGCAGCTACGGGGAAAAGGACCCCAACCAGCAACAATTTATTTGTATTCCAGGTGACAAGACGGGTAAACAGCATGACGATGTCTCTCCAATGCACGTGTCGTTATCCCTCGAAACGGGAGCGATCTGCCGAGTGACAGGAGAAGTCCGGATGCCCGTTAGGCGGGGGAGGCGTGGTTGCGACCATAACCAGGCCGTTTAAGCAAATCCCATACCTGCGATACGTGAGATTTTTATCCGAGATATCTTCATGCATTACCGGATACAGCCGGGCCATGCAGGGGGAGAGGCGAATTGTTTTTTCTTGAAAAATAAGACATACTCCGGAAAAAGCAGAAGCATGGGACAAGCGGACGCGGAAAGCTCCGCGCCAGGTTGGAAAAGATGGCACATATCCTTATTGTGGATGATTCCGAGGTGTTTTGTGCCGTTGCGGCCAAAGTCTTTCAGGAAATGGGGCACGCCGTGGATGTGGCCTATTCCCTGAAGGCAGGCTTGACTGCGCTTTCCCCGGTTCATGACGTCGTCTTCCTGGACGTGTCCCTGCCCGACGGGAACGGTATCGAGGCCATGCCCGCCTTTGTCCGGTCGCCCGAACCGCCGGAAGTCATCGTCATTACGGCCAGCGCCGACCCGGAGGGCGCGGCCGAGGCGGTCGGCTTCGGGGCCTGGGACTATGTGGAAAAGGAATCCTCCCTGGAAAAGTTGCGCCAAGCCCTGCTGCTGGCCTTGCGTCACCGGGGAGAGCGTCATCTGGTCAAACCCCACAAGATTCGCCGTGAGGGCCTCATCGGCGAGAGTCCGCGGCTTTTGGCCTGCCTGGAACGGATGGCCCGGGCGGCGGCCACGGACGCCAATATCCTGATTACCGGCGAGACCGGCACGGGGAAGGAACGCATTGCCCGGGCCGTGCATCAGAACAGTCCCCGCCGGTCGGGCCCGTTCGTGGTCATGGATTGCGGTTCGATCCCGCTGCATCTGGTCGAGTCCACCCTGTTCGGCCATGTCCGGGGGGCGTTTACCGGCGCGGACAAGGACGCCCCCGGTCTTTTGCGGCTGGCGGCCGGGGGGACGCTGTTTCTGGATGAAGTGGGGGAACTGCCGGCCGAAATGCAGAAGAGCTTTTTGCGGGTGTTGCAGGAACGACGATACCGGCCGGTGGGGAGCGAAGTGGAGCTGGCGAGCGATTTCCGGCTGGTGGCCGCGACCAACAAGGATCTGGCGAGCATGGTCCCCACGGGTGAATTCCGCAGTGACCTTCTCTATCGCTTAAACGTCGTGGAGATCCGCCTCCCGGCCCTGCGGGAGCGGGTGAGTGACATTCCGCTCTTGGCCCGGTTCGCCTTGGAGCGGGGCGACCGTGACGCGGCCGGAGCGGGGCGCCGTCTTTCCGGGGAATTCCTGGCCGCCCTGGCCCAGTACAACTGGCCGGGCAATATACGGGAACTGTTCAACGCCCTGGAAACGGCCACGGTCAATTCCTTCGGAGCCGCAACGCTTTATCCCAAACATCTGCCGGCCTACATTCGGCAGCACTTGGCGCGCCGGGCCGTGGCTTCCTGGCATCCGCAGCCGGAGGAGGAACTGGATGACGCGGTCGCAACCGGCGGCGAGTTCCGTTCCTGGAAGGAGCAGCGCAACGTTGCCGTGGCCACGGCCGCCAGGGCGTATTTCACGTCCCTGCTGCGCCATGTGGCCGGGGATGTCGGCCGGGCGTGCCGCATCGCCTCGTTAAGTTCGCAGCATTTTTACGCCACGCTCAAAAAGTACGACATTACCACGCACGACTGGCGGGAACGTTGAACTGCGTTGGAATGCCCGGGGGGGCTATGCACGAGACGGCCAGGCAGGCGGCTGACGGATTTTTGGCGCAAACGTATGGTTTTGACGCGGAAACGCGCTTCACCATCATCGAACGGGCCGCCCGCGAGATCGGTTTGGACTGCCGGGAACTCCTCGCCGCCGCTGCGACTGGCGGATCGCCGGCCAAACGAAGCGCCCATCGGCTCAAGGGCCATCTGCTCGCCTTGGGGCTCACGGATTTGGCCGGTCGGGCCCGGGAGATCGAGCGACTGGCCGACCAGTCGGCCGGAGCGGCCTTTACGGACGCCGTGCGGGCACTGTGCCGGGATTTGTTGCGGCATCCCCCCGAGTGACGTCCTTTGCCACCGTCGGCCGGGCCCATTTGCGCAGGGCGGCGAAGAGCTCCTCGGGCCGGACGGGTTTGGTCACGAAGTCGTTTATGCCGGCGTCGGAAGGGCCGCCGCGCTGTTCTTCCAGGCTGTATCCCGACAAGGCGATGACGGGGAGATCGGCCAGGAGCGGATGCTGCCGTATCCGCCTCGTGGTTTCGTAGCCGTCCATTTCGGGGAGCTGCAGGTCCATCAGGACGAGATCGCAAGGCTCCCGATCAAGCATATCCAGGGCCCTGTGCCCGTCTTCGGCGCAACGCGTCTCGATGCCGACCCGGCCGAGGAAGGTGCGCACGATGAGCTGACTGGTCCGGCTGTCGTCCACCAGCAGCACGCGCAGCCCGGCCAGGGCCTTGGCGGCTTGGGCGAAAACGGTCGTGCTGGGACTTTGCGGTATCGCGCGAACCATGCGTTTCCTCCCGAAGCGGCTGTCACCGACGGCGTTACCTGAACGCACGGCCGCAAAAAGGTCAATGGCGAAGGACCGTCGTTCGGCCTGTATCCCCTGGCCTTGTGTTTGCATTACGGATCGTTCAGGCAAGGAATTGACGGATGACGCCCGGGTGAAAATCGAGCACCATCCGCCTCGGCTGGGAGGCCGTATGAAAGTACTCTTCAGTAATCCGCCGTGGTGGATCGAAAATCCCGATGGTATTTATACGCCTAAAGTGCTGGCCGGCATCCGGGCCGGCTCCAGATGGCCCTTCACCACAACCGTACACTCCCGCCCGGGCGATTTTCAGTTCGGGGACTACCTGCCGTATCCGTTTTTTCTGGGCGCCGCCGCCACGTATGTCGCCCGGGAAACCGGCGCGACGGTCGCCTTCCGTGATTCCCTGGCCCTGCGCGAGGGCTATCCCGCCTTTATGAAATATCTGCAGGAGGAGGACTTCGACTATATCGTGATCGAATCCGCTTCGCCGAGCTGGGACCACGACGCCAAACTGATCGACCGGATCAAGGGCCAGAACCCGAGGTCCCGCATCGTGGTGACCGGTCCCATCGCCGCCAGGGGGGACGCCCTTTTGGCCAAGCATCCTCTCGAGGCGGTGATCCGGGGCGAATACGAAAAGGGCTGCGTCAAGGTCGTCAACGGCGCCGACGGCGTGCTGCCCTTCGACCTCCTGTCCGAGGAGGAACTCAACGCCGCGCCCGCTCCGTATTTCGACGACCTGCACGCCCATCGCTACTGGGATGCCAACCCGAGGGGGCAGATTCCTCCGCAGCTCCAGGTCATGTCCAGTCGGGGCTGCCCCTTCAAGTGCATTTTTTGCGTTTGGCCGGCCGTGATGACCAACGACGACCCGGACGGCCAGGGCAAGCGCGTGGTCAGGCAGTACACGGCCGACCATATGGAAGGCCTGTTAACGGACCTGATCGGCCGCTACGGCTACAAGACCGTCTATTTCGACGACGACACCTTCAATCTCGGCGACAGGCACGTGGCGGACATGTGCGCGGTCATGCGGCGCATCGGTCTGCCCTGGTCGGCCATGTGCCGGGCCGACACCATCTCGCGGGACACCTGGAAGCTCATGCGCGAGAGCGGCTGCTTCGGGGTCAAGATCGGCTTTGAAAGCGGCAATCAGTGGGTCGTGGACAACATCATCCACAAAAACCTCGATCTGGCCAAGGCCGAGGAGACGGTCCGCTACTTGAAGGAACTGGGCTTTACGATTCACGGCACCTTTACCGTGGGCCTGCCGGGCGAGACGCCCGAGCAGATGGCCGATACCGAACGTTACCGCAAGTCCTTGCCCCTGGACAGCTTTCAGGAATCCGGCACGGCCGAGATCGAGGGGTCTCCCCTGGCCACCTTGCGTACGACCGGGCGGCTGGAGCAGTACGCCGGGGCGACCCTGTCGGGCTATGTCGGGGAAAACGATGGCACCCGCAAATTGCGGTTGCTGGCCTTTCGCGGCGCCAGTCTGGAAGACGCCATGCGTTGCCGGGCCAAGCGAAATCCCGCCCTGTCCGAGGCGATCTGTCGCAATATGCTCGAAGTCGGCGGCGAAAACGCGGCCGTGCTCAACCTGCTCGGCGTGCTGGCCAATGATGCCTCCATGTTCGATCTGGCCGTCCGCTTTTTCATTCGCTCGCTGCGGGCCGACCCGGGATATTACGGAGCCTGCGTCAACCTGGGCAATCTGTTGCGCGACCAGGGGCTTCCCGAAGAGGCGGCCGTCTGCTTCCGGCATGTTCTGGAGATCGTGCCGGATTGCGAGGACGCCCGGCTGGGGCTGGAGCTGCTGAAAGTCGCCCCTGTTCCCGGAGTGATCCGGAACAAGGCCCGGCGTTCCGCCGTGATCCAGGCCCTATCGGGCCTGCTGGATACCGCCTGGGGCCGGTCCATGAAAAAGGACCTGGAAACCTTTGAAGGGGCCGGATCGGCCCCGGTGCAGGGGAAATCCTGCCCGGCTCCGGGGGGACAGGCGGGCCAGGTGACGGCCGGGGAAACCGTCACGACGGCGGCAGCCAAAGGCCCGGGCGGATGTCCGCGGATCATCGTTTTGGACCATGGGATGCGTTTCGTGGCCGGGCACCATTTCGCCTACAATCTGGGACTGCTGTTCGAGTGCATCCGCAGGAACCAGCCGATCGAATTTTATGTGCATGCCGACTGCAACAAGGAAGTCATCAAGGTTCTTCATGCCAAGGCCGTGCTCAAACCGACCCAATACGTCGCCCATTCCACCGATAAATATTGCGGTTATCTTGAGGATTTCAATATTTCCAGCAAGCTCACCGAATTTAACTTGTACAAGAACATGAAGGGGAACGTCGATCCGTCGGACGTGATCTACGTGCATACGGCCGATCCCAAGATCGTCATGGGTATCGCCGCCTGGTATGTTTCCCTCTCCAAGGAGAAACGGCCGTTTCTCTGCCTCAAGTTCCAGAACCACGGCTATCGCTTCGTCATCAAGCCGTTTCGGGCCCTGGTCCAGTCGGCTTTCCGGCTGGCCCTTAAACCGTTTATCGGCATGGACAAGGTCCATTTCGCGGCGAGCAACAAACTGATCGCCGCCCAGATCCAACTGCTGGCGGAAAAGCCCTGCCCGGTTTTTCCGATCCCGCTGCAACTGACCCAGCCGCCCAGGCCGTACCGTTCCCGCCAGGAAAAGCAGACTCTGTGCATCGGCTATGCCGGCGAAGGCCGGGCCGAGCAGGGCGTGGACATGTTGCCGGACATCGTCGAGGCGGTGCTGGCGGCCCACCCGGACGTGCATTTCGCCATTCAGCTCGGTTGCAACTTTGCCGAGAAGGAAACGCTCAAGCGGTTGCGCGCGTTCGGGGAGCGGGTCGTCTTGATCGAGCAATGCCTGGTCGGGGACCATTTTCATCAATTGCTCAGTTCGTTCGATGCGCTGCTTTTGCCCTACGCGCCGGAACGCTATATCGAGCGATCGTCTCAGATCGTCATCGAGGCCATAGCCCTTGGCGTCCCCCTGATCGTGCCGGCCCGGACATCGCTTGCCTTCGAGGCCAAGGAATTCGACTGCGGCTATAGTCTGATCCAGAAGCATCGGGTCTCTTCGATCGTCGAGAGCATCGAGCATTTTATCGCCAATCATGACGCCTTGTCACAGAAATCGGTCCCGGCTGCCACGCGCTGCGCCAATTTCCATTGCGGCCGCACCTTGGTGGACATGCTGCTGGAAACGTGCTCCGTCTAAATTCGGGCGCCCGGTCTGCCGGCGGTGCCGGGGAACGGTCGACAGACCGGTGTTGCCGGGCCGGCTGGAGCGGCTTTTTGCCCTTCGCCAGGCGGACGGGCGGAGCAGGGGGAGCGATCCCTGGCCGCGGCTTGCCTTTGCGGTGTGGAACATATACTTATCCATAACGCAGGCTGCGGGAAAAAATTCTACTCGGCATGGAGTGGCGGCGATACGGCACCTTGCGCAACGGATGCAACCGCTCTGCAGGAAAGAGCGGTCTCCGGGTGCCGCCACTGCACTGCCACGCTGACGGATGATGGACCGAAGCGATGGATATCACCCCGATCACTCTTGAGGTCTTCAAGAACAAATTCGCCACGGTGGCCGAGGAAATAGGCATGACGCTCGGGCGTACGGCCTATTCCCCCAACATCAAGGAACGCGGGGACTATTCCTGCGCCATTTTCGACGCGGCTGGCGATATGGTGGCCCAGGCCGCGCATATTCCGGTCCATCTGGGTTCCATGGCGCTTTCGGTCAAGGCCGCCATGGCCGAAATCACCTTCGGCCATGGCGACATGGTGATGCTCAATGACCCTTTCCGCGGCGGCACCCATCTGCCCGACATCACCCTGGTGGCGCCGGTCTTCGCCGGTGAGGGGAAACCGCTTTTTTATGTGGCCAATCGGGCCCATCATGCCGACATCGGCGGCATGGCCGCCGGCTCCATGCCGCTTTCCACCTCCATTTTCCAGGAGGGACTCGTCATCCCGCCGGTCAAGGTGGTCGACGGCGGCGCCTTGGCCCCCGACATCATGCGGCTGCTTCTGGCCAACGTCCGCACGCCGGTCGAGCGGGAGGGCGATTTGATCGCCCAGGTCATGGCGAATTTCCTGGGCATCACCCGCCTGGGCGAACTGATCGACGCCTACGGCGCTCAAACGGTGGCCCGATTCGCCTCCGCCCTTCAGGACTACGCCGAAAGGCTGGTGACCCGGGTGATCGCGGCCATGCCGGATGGCACCTTCACGGCCGAGGACGTCCTCGACGACGACGGCGTGGGGCAAACCGACTTGGCCGTACGTCTCGCCCTGACCGTGGACGGAGGGCGGGCCACCGTGGATTTTTCGGCCACGGACGCCCAGACGGCCGGTTGCGTCAACGCCGTGCGGGCCATCACCGTCTCCGCCGTTTTTTTCGTGCTGCGCTGCCTGGCCGGGGGGGAAACGCCCGCCAATGCCGGTTGTCTGCGCCCGCTCGATATCATAACGCGTCCCGGATCGCTGGTGGATGCGACGTCTCCGGCGGCTGTGGCCGGGGGCAATGTGGAAACCTCCCAGCGCATCGTCGACGTGCTGCTGCTGGCTCTGGCCGAGGCCCTGCCGGACCGCATCCCGGCGGCTTCCCAGGGCACCATGAACAACATCGCCCTGGGCGGGATCGACCCCCGCTTCGGTGCGCCGTTTACCTATTACGAAACCCTGGCCGGCGGGGCCGGGGCCGATGCCGCCGGGCCCGGGCAGTCGGCCGTGCACAGCCATATGACCAATACCCGCAACACCCCGGTCGAGGCCCTGGAATACGCTTATCCCCTGCGGGTGACGCGCTACGCCCTGCGCCACGGCTCGGGGGGGAGCGGCCGGCATGCCGGGGGCGACGGCCTTGTCCGGGAGCTTGAAATGCTCGTGCCGACGGAGGTCACGGTGTTGTCCGATCGGCGGGCGCGGGGCCCGTGGGGACGGCAGGGAGGCGGTGCGGGCGCCCCCGGCGTCAATCGGGTGATTCGCCAGGGGTTGGCCGAACGGTTGCCCGGAAAGGTGCATCTTTTTCTGGCGGCCGGGGATCGTCTGTGTTTGGAAACGCCCGGCGGTGGCGGCTTTGGCGCCGAGCGGGATTGATCGCCGGGGGCCTCTTCCCTTTTGGGGCATTTTTCTGTAGCATTGCCAGTTTCGTATCCGCGACTTATTTACCAACACGATCCGTAATCCGCCCCCCCATTGCTCGGGCCGGGGCGAGAAGCCTGGAGGCAGCCTTGGAATATACCGTCACCCAGATTACGCCTGTCAAAACACAGGTCAACGTAACCGTTCCGGCAGAGGAGGCTACCGCCGCCTTGACCGCGACCCTGGCCCTCTATCGCGCCAAGGCCGACATCAAGGGATTCCGCAAGGGCAAGGTGCCGGCGAGCCTGATCGAGTCGCGCTTTAAAAAGGAAATCGAGAGCGAGGCCACCAACGATCTCGTCAATGTGCATGTCAATCAAATCATGGGCGAACTGGGCGTCTCCCCCCTGTCCCGCATAGATGTGGGTGAGGCCCTCTTGGAAAAGGGCAAGCCCATGGACTATTCCTTCAGCTTCGAGCACGCCGCGGCGTTCGAACTGCCCGATTACAAGGGATTGACCATCGATCAGGAAGAGGTGCAGGTGGCTGACGCGGATATCGACGCGGTCATCGAGCGGTTGCGCCGCAACTTGGCCGAGGTCAACCCCATAAGCGATGACCGTCAACCGGCTGACGGCGATGTGGTGTCCGTCTCCTTCGAGGCCTTCGAGAACGGGCAGTCCGTTCCCGGCGTGCATGCCGAGAACTTCGAGCTGACCCTTGGCGAGGGGCAGGCCCTGCCCGAGTTCGAGACCCTGGTCAAAACCATTCACGCCGGCGGCGAGGGTCAGGGCGACATGACCTTCCCGACCGATTTCATCAATACTGATCTGGCCGGCAAGACCGTCAGCATGAAGGTGGCCGTACACGTCATCAAGGAACGGATTTTGCCGCCCATCGACGACGAAATGGCCAAGAAAGCCGGTAATTTCGAGAATGTGGAAAAGATGCGCGAGGCCATTACCCTGTCCTATACCCGGTCCCGGGAGGATCTGCATCGCGCTTCGGCCCAGAAGCGCCTGCTGGATGGCCTGCTGGAAAAGGTCGACTTCCCGCTGCCGCCTGCGGCCGTGAAACGTCAGTTGGCCCAGATGCTCGAGGAATTCGTGACCAGGCTGGAACGCCAGGGCAAGAGCCTGGAGTCCACCGGCAAGACCACGGCCGACATTGAGAAGGAGCTGACCCCCCAGGCCGAGGAGATGGTCAAGACCCAGATTTTCCTCGCCGCCGTGGCGGCCAAGGAGGCGCTCGTCGTGTCTCCTCAGGAAATGGACGCCGTTTTCTACCGTCTGGCTTCCCAGGGCGGCCAGGATGTCGTCCAGCTCAAACGCTACTACGAAGACGCCAACCTGATGCCCGTGGTGCGCGACAGGCTGTTGGCGGACAAGGCGGCGGACTTGATTTATGCCAATGCCCAGATCAACAAGGTGCCGCCGGCCGCGGAGCCGCTTCCGTACGGCGTGCGCCCCTAGGCGGGTGGTTCCGGGCCGCTGGCTGAAGCGCCTTCAGGTCCTGTTCTTGCATGAGACCCAGCATAACGGGCAGGGAAGGGCCGCACTGGCGGCCTTCCCCCCCGAAACCCGAGGCCGGGCGACAGCCGGACCGACATGCCCCTGATCCGTCGTCGTCTCCCGCCGCAAAAGGGTACGCCATGACCACGATCCCTATTGTCATCGAAACCACCGGCCGGACCGAACGGGCCTACGACATCTATTCCCGACTCTTGAAGGACCGCATCATTCTGCTCGGCAGTGCGGTGGATGACCATGTGGCCAACTTGATCTGTGCCCAGCTTCTCTTCCTGGAGTCCGAGGACCCGGAAAAGGAGATTTATCTGTATATCAATTCCCCGGGCGGCTCGGTTTCGGCCGGGCTGGCCATTTACGACACCATGCAATACGTGCTGCCGCCGGTGTCCACCCTGTGCATGGGGCAGGCCGCCAGCATGGGAGCCCTGCTCCTGTGCGCCGGAGCCTCGGGGCTGCGCTATGCCTTGCCCCATAGCCGCATCCTCATCCATCAGCCCATGGGCGGATTCCAGGGCCAAGCCACGGATATCGATATCCACGCCAGGGAAATCCTGCGTATTCGGGAGTCGTTAAACGATATCATGTCGCATCATACGGGCCAGGACATCGAGAAGATCAGGCTCGATACCGATCGCGATAATTTCATGAGCGCGGAGGAGGCCGTGTCCTATGGCCTCATCGATAAGGTGTTGACCTCCAGGGAACCTCTTGCGAAAAAGGAACCCGAACAGGAATAGGGCGCCATTGCGGCTCCGGCCAAAACGCCTGGTGCGCCGGGCAGGGTGGGTTTTCCGGTATGACAAGGAAGAAGAATTCCGTGACGGGTGAACTGTGCTGCTCCTTTTGCGGCAAGAATCAGGACGAGGTGCAGCGGCTCATCGCCGGTCCCGACGTCTATATTTGCGACGAGTGCGTCGCGCTCTGCAATGAGATCATCGCTCAGGAATCGGTGAGCGAGGAGGCCGAGGGCGGCAAGCTTCTGCCGCCGGCCGAGATCAAACGCCTGCTCGATGAATACGTCATCGGCCAGGACCAGGCCAAGAAGATCCTGGCCGTGGCCGTGCACAACCATTATAAGCGCGTCTATTACGCCGGGGGCGCCGGTGCCGACGACGTGGAGATCGACAAGAGCAACATCCTCCTGATCGGTCCCACCGGTTCGGGCAAAACCCTGCTGGCCCAAACCCTGGCCAGGATCTTGAACGTCCCCTTCGCCATAGCCGACGCCACCACCCTGACCGAGGCCGGCTACGTGGGCGAGGACGTGGAAAACATCCTGGTCCAGCTTCTGCAAAACGCCGACTACGACATCGAGGCGGCAAGCCGGGGCATCATCTACATCGACGAGATCGACAAGATCGCCCGCAAGGGCGACAGCCCGTCCATTACACGGGACGTGTCCGGCGAGGGCGTGCAGCAGGCGCTTTTGAAGATCATCGAGGGCACCGAGGCCAACATTCCGCCCAAGGGAGGCCGCAAGCATCCCCAGCAGGAATTTATCCGCTTAAACACCGCCAACATCCTCTTTATCGTCGGCGGGGCCTTTATCGGCCTGGAAAAGATCATCGGCCAGCGCCTGCGCGGCACGGCCATGGGCTTTGGGGCCAAGGTGGAAGCCCGGCACGATGACGACATGACCCGCTTGCTGGTTCAGGCCCATCCGGCGGATCTCATCAAATTCGGCCTCATCCCCGAGTTCGTGGGCCGCATCCCCATTCTCACGAGCCTGGAGGAGCTGACCAAGGACGATCTGGTGCGCATCCTGACCGAACCGAAAAACGCCTTGATGAAACAGTATCAAAAGCTTTTTGAACTGGACAAGGTGCGGCTGCGCTTTACCAAAAACGCCATGGAGGCCATTGCCGAAAAGGCCATCGAACGCAAGACCGGGGCGCGGGGCCTGCGCAACGTGATGGAAAGCATCATGCTCGAAATCATGTACAAGCTGCCGTCGCTGACCGGGGTCAAGGAGTGCGTGATTAACAAGGCCGTAGTGGAAAAAGGGCTCGAACCGCTCCTCTTTTTCCATCAGGAAGTCAAATCGGCCTGATCGATCACCCTCCCGTTTGACAACGGTTTTTTTGGCCTTACCATCCTACCCGAGCGAGCTTGGCCGGGCATTTCCGGCCCGGCCAAAACCGTGACAACCCCGTAAGCGGGAGGACGAATGACTGGCTTTTCCTTCGATACCAATCGGTTCGCCGCCGACACCATACGACTGCCCATGATGAGCCTGCGGGAAGTGGTCATGTTTCCGCGTTCCATCGCCCCTCTGTTCGTGGGGCGGGAGGCTTCCATCAAGGCCATCGAACAGGCCGTGGCCGCCCATGACAAAAAGATCTTCCTGGTAGCCCAGCGGTCCCCGGAGACGGAGAAACCCGGCGCCGAAGACCTCTTCGACATGGGCACCGTGAGCAAGATACTCCAAATGCTCAGACTGCCCGACGGCACCATCAAGGTGCTTTTCGAGGGCCTCTATCGCGCCGAATGGGAAGCCGAAAGTCTGGAAACGGGCGAGGATGTCGATTACCCCATGGTCACCGTGCGCCGGGTGCCCGAGGAGGAGTCCCACGGCCCGGAATCCGACGCGCTCATCCGGGCCACGCAGGAAGCCCTGGAACAATACGGCCGCATCAACAAGAAGCTGGCTCCGGAAACCATCCTGGCCATCAATTCCATCACTTCTCCGGGGCGGTTGGCCGACGCGGTCATGCCGCATCTGAAGGTCGATTACATCAAGAAGCAGGGCGTGCTGGAGGAACTCGACCCCAGCCGGCGTCTGGAAGAGGCCTATGCCTTCCTGCAAAGCGAGATCGAAATCTCCTCCATCGAAAAGCGGATCAAGAACCGCGTCAAGCAGCAGATGGAGAAGAATCAGAAGGAATATTATTTAAACGAGCAGATCAAGGCCATCAACAAGGAGATGGGCCACGAGGATGATCCCGGCGCCGATGCCGCCGAATTCGAGAAGCGCCTGGAAGAGAAGCACATGTCCGACGAGTGCCGGGAAAAGACCTCGCGCGAGATCAAAAAGCTGCGCCAGATCCCGCCTTCGTCGGCCGAATATACCGTGGTGCGCAATTACGTGGAGTGGATCCTCGATCTGCCGTGGGACGTCTACAAGGAATCGGAGCTGGACATCACCCAGGCCGAGACCATTTTGAACGAGGACCACTACGGCCTGGACAAGCCCAAGGAGCGCATCCTGGAGTATCTGGCCGTGCAGACCCTGGTCGAGCGCATCAAGGGGCCGATCCTCTGTCTGGTCGGACCTCCCGGCGTCGGCAAGACGTCCTTGGCCAAGTCCATCGCCCGGGCCATGGGCCGGGAATTCATCCGGCTGTCACTCGGCGGCGTGCGCGACGAGGCCGAGATCCGCGGTCATCGCCGCACCTATGTCGGGGCCTTGCCCGGCAAGATCATCCAGTCGCTGAAGCGCGTGAAGTGCAACAATCCCGTGTTCTGCCTGGACGAAGTGGACAAGATGAGCACGGATTTCCGGGGCGATCCCTCGGCCGCCCTGCTGGAAGTCCTCGATCCTGAGCAGAACTACGCCTATAGCGACCATTACCTGGACATGGATTACGACCTGTCCAAGATCTTCTTTATCACCACGGCCAACGCCCTGCATACCATTCCGCTGCCGCTCCAGGACCGGATGGAGATCATCCGTATCCCCGGCTACCTGGAAACCGAGAAGATGCAGATCGGACGCCGCTTCCTGCTGCCGAAAAACATCAGTCTGCATGGCCTCAAGGAGACCAATCTCTCCGTGTCGGACAACGCCATGCTGGAGATCATCCGGCGCTACACCCGGGAGGCCGGGGTGCGCAATCTGGAACGCGAACTCGCTTCGGTGTGCCGCAAGGTGGCCCGCAAGCTGGTGGAAGGCAAGGACCTCGACAAGTCCTTCGCCATCACCGTCCAGAGCCTGCCAAGCTATTTGGGCATACCCAAGCACCGCCACGGCGAAATGGAGGCCATGCCCCGGGTCGGGGTGTGCACGGGCCTGGCCTACACCGAGATGGGGGGCGAGATCCTCATGGTCGAGGCGGCCATCATGCCGGGTTCGGGCAAGGTGGAGATCACGGGCAAGCTCGGCGACGTCATGCAGGAATCGGCCAAGGCCGCCTTGTCCTACCTGCGTTCCCGGTCGGCGCTGTATGGACTGCGCCACGATTTCCACAAGGAGATCGACATCCATATCCACGTGCCCGAGGGCGCCACGCCGAAGGACGGCCCCTCGGCCGGCATCACCTTGGCCACCACCATCATTTCGGCCCTGCTCAACATCCCGGTGCGCAACGACTTGGCCATGACCGGCGAGATTACCTTGCGCGGTCGGGTGCTGCCCATTGGCGGTCTGCGCGAGAAGCTTTTGGCCGCGCATCGCGGGCTGCTCCGTACGGTCATCATCCCGGCTGAGAACGAGAAGGACTTGAAGGAGGTCCCGGAGACCATCCTCAAGGACATGGAGATCCTGACGGTCGAGACCATGGATGAAGTGCTGTCCAAGGCCCTGGTCTGCGCCGATCCGGAAAAGGTCTTCTGCCGCATGGACGTCAACGACGTGCCGCTGGCGGATACGCTGCTCAAGGAGGAATTCCGGGTGGAACGCCGCCATTAGGCTTTTTCCTCATGCTGTTTTGGGCCGGGGCGGCCATGCCGCTCCGGCCTTTTTTGCCCGTTGGCGCGCTGTGACGGGGGCCGGGATGGGACGGGGACAAGCCTCCGACGGAAAGGGCTGCTCCCTTTTTTTGTTGCGCCGGCTGCGACGGATTTTTCGGCTTTGGAAGGCATGGTTTTCTCCTCGACGGTCGGGGAAATTTCCACTACGGCAAGGCAACGTTTTTTGGAGGTTGCTTGTATGGCGACAACGGGCCGGAGGTATTGGCTGCGGGCGTTTTGGGCGCTGTGCTGTGTTCTGGCCGCAACCCTGGGTGGCGTAGGCGTCGCCTGGGCGGGGGGAGGAAATCCCATGGTAAAGCTGACCACCAGCAAGGGCGAAATCGTCCTTGAGCTGGACAAGGAAAAGGCTCCGGTCACGGTCGAGAATTTTTTGGCCTATGTCAAAGCCGGCCATTATGACGGCACGATTTTTCACCGGGTCATCAAAGGGTTCATGATCCAGGGCGGCGGCATGGACAAATCCTTGAAGGAAAAGTCCACCAACGCGCCCATCACCAACGAGGCGGACAACGGCCTGCACAACACGACCTATACCATTGCCATGGCCCGCACCGGCGAACCCCATTCGGCCACGGCCCAGTTTTTTATCAACGTGGCCGACAACGGCTTCCTGGATCACACCGGCAAGAACCCGCAGGGTTGGGGCTATGCCGTGTTCGGGAAGGTGGTGAAGGGTCAGGATGTCGTGGACGCCATCAAGGCCGTGCCGACCATGACCAAGGGCTTTTACGAGAACGTGCCGGTGGTGCCGGTGGTGATCGAGAAGGCCGAAGTCATCAGCGAATGATTTTTTCGTGCGAGGGGTCCGGGGGCATCATGCCCCCGGCCGCCGGAGGCATCTTTTCGTTCGAGCGGAATGCCCTCGGCCGCCAATGCACCTTGAGGTATTCGTCCCGTTCTCTTCCCCCCATTAGGTATTGGTCGATTTTTCCATCTGCCTGACCAGTTCCTCCAAGGGAATCTCCTCATCAATCCGGTACGGCCCCTGGCTCTCCGTTTCCGCAGTCGGCCAGCTGGTCGGTTGCGGTGTCGGCTCGCTGCGAGGCTTGACCGCGCTGGCGGGCGGCGTGGCTGGTCGAACCGGCGGCGCTACGGGAGCGCCGGCCCGAAAGGCCAGGGATGGCGGCGTGAGGGAAGCTTTGGTCTCCAGGAATTCTTCCCGGTAGCGTTCGAAGGTGAACATGCCCTCGTTCCGCCCGGCCTGGAGGATGTTTTCGATCTGGTTGAAGTGGTTTTCCCGGATGCAGTTGCGTAGCGAGGATGCCCCCCGGGCGATGGAGAGCACCGGGACGCGAAATCCGGTCCGCCCGAGGATTTCCAAGTGCTGCACCACGATGGCGGCCAGGCATGAAGCGAGTTGGGTGCGGGCGAAATCCTGGGCGTCCTCGGCAAAGGCGTTGCACAGCCGCAAAAGCGCCTCTTCGGCCGTGGCCGAATGCAGGGTGGCAATGACCAGATGACCGGCTTCGGCGGCGTTGAGGATCAGCCGCATGGTTTCCGGTTCGCGCAGCTCGCCCACCATGATGACGTCGGCGTCCTCGCGCAGGATGTCCTGCAACCCTTGCTCGAAAGTGGGGAAGTGGACGCCGAGCTCCCGCTGATCAATCAGGGCCCGGGCTGAGGCGAACCGATACTCGATGGGGTCTTCCAGGGTGATGACATGGCAGGCCCGGGTCTCGTTGATTTCCCGGAGCATGGCCGCGATGCTGGTGGTTTTGCCGTGGCCGGTCGGCCCGCATATCAGGATCAGGCCGTGGCGCAGGGCGCACAGCTCCCGCAGGGAGGGATGGAGGTTGAGTGTCTCGAAGTCCGGGACGACCGCCGGCAGGAACCGGACGGCCAGCCCCAGGCCGTCGGCGGCATAGAAGGCGTTGAGGCGCATCTGGGCCTCGGGCAGGTGGGCCGAAAAATCCACGGACCAGCGTTCGGCCAGGATGCGTTGTTGCCGGTCGGTGGCGTACCGATGGATGAGGTCCTCCACTTCGGCCGTTTCAAAGATGATTTCCCGCTGGAAATGGAGTTGTCCGTTTTTGCGGGCCACAACCGGCTGACCTGCCCGGATGTGCAGATCGGAAATGCCGTTGCGGATGCAGGAACTGACCAGTCGCGTGAACTTTTCCATAGGATGCCGCCGTTATTTTTCGGGAACGGTCACGGTAAACCGCCCGAGGGGACCGCTTCCCCGCAGTTCCGGGGCGTACATGGCCTCGGCCTGGGCCGGCGGCAGCGTAAAAACGCCTGGGGTCACGGCGCGAAGCAGTGCGTAATAGGCGTGCCAGCGATTGTCCGGCAGGTCGGCGAACAGGAGCACCCGGTCGTCGCGCAGGTCCAGGGCGGCGGCGGATGCCTTGTCGTCGGCTTCCATCCAGGGCAGCCGCTCCGTGGTGGAGAGTCGGGGATTTTCCACTTCCAGGCCGGCCGGCAGCAGGTTTTCCAGGACCACGTTGGCCACGGGGCCGGCCGTGGCCCGTACGGCGAATTTGACCACCACCAGCGCCCCCTGGGGAACGCTGTCGGTCACGGGTTGGCCGTCCCGGGTGAGATAGTGACGCGAGACCTCGATGCCGGCCGCTTGGGGCGCATAGGCCGCCGCGGAGGGAATTCCCCGCGTACGCACCGAATAGTAGCAGGCGCCGGGCTCGAAGCCCTCGCCGATAGTGAGGCGCAGATCGCCCGGTTGGCTGATGCCGCGCAGCGAAAGGACCTTGTCGCTGGAAAAGTCCGCAAGAAGGCCGCTGCCGGCATGGAGCTGGCCCGAGAAGGCCGGCTTGGCCGCCTGCCTGGCGTAGAATTTGCCCAGGGCCAGCAGGGCGACGGCATTTTCCTGGGTCGAAGGGTAGGCCTCGCCTTCGAGCAGGCGCCCTACTTCGCTGGCCAGGCTGCCGAGACGCGGGTCGCTCGGCGCGGCATCCAGCAGGGCCGACAGGTAGAGGGCCTTGTCGCGCAGGCTCGAATCGAGGTTGTCGCCGGTTTCCTTGCGCGGTTCGCCGTTGGGGGCCGGCCCCGAGGCCAGCGCCTCGGCCGAGCGGGTGTTGCCCACGGCGGCATAGGCCGCACCGAGCAGCCCCCGGGCGTCCGGCGGCAGGCTTTTGACCCTGGTGTCGCGCAGGTTGTCCATGGCGCCGATGTCCGCCCGTCCGGCCTTGGCCTGGACGTAGAGCGCATAGGCGGCAAGCTTGAGGCCATCGTTTTTTTCCATGTCGGCGCTGCGGCCGATCTCGCCGGCGTAGGCCAGGGCCTGGTGCAGCACTTCCTTGTCCACGGAGTAGCCGGCCTGTCTGGCCTCCACCAGAAAGTGGGTGGCGTAAAGGCTCATCCAGGGTTGGGGATCGTCGCCGCCGGGCCACATGGAAAACCCGCCGTTATAGAGCTGCATGCCGGTCATGCGGCGAATGGCCGCCTGGACCATGGCCGCCGGTCCGACCGTTTCGAAGACGTCCGGATCGAGAGCCTTGGCCAGATCGCCGAAGTAAAGCAGGGGAAAGGCCCGGGAGGCGGTCTGTTCGATACAGCCGTAGGGGTAGGCCAGGAGCGCTTTGAGATTGCCGGTGAAGCGGATCAACGGGAAACGGCCCACGGTGACGTCCCGGCGGGCCGTGCCGGGCAGGAATTCGGTCGAAGCCAGTTCCGGCAGGGTGGCCGAGAGCGTCTCCATGGTTCCGGATTGGCTGGAGGTGCGGGGCGGCAGCGGCGAACGCACGGGGATTTCGAAGGTATCCTGCGACGACTCCCCGCCGCCGGAAACCGCTATGGCGCCATCGAGCATCCCCTCGGCCTTGCCGGCCGTGATCGGAAAGACGGCCGTGGCCGTGCCGCCCTTGGGGATGGACAGGGTCTGTTGCGGCTTTTCCACCACGGCCGGACCGGAGGCGGTCAGCCGTACGGTAAAAGTACCGTCCTTGCCTGTGTCGTTTCTGACGCTCACCGAGGTCTTGGCCACATCGTCAAAGGCCAGAAAGCGCGGGAAGGACGCCAGCAGCACCAGCGGACTTTTGACCACGGTCTTGGTCTCGGCGGCGGCGAACTTGCGCCCGGCGATGCCGGCGGCCATGAGGCGGATCTGGCCCTGGAATTCTGGGATATCGAAGGAGATCTGTACCTTGCCGGAAGGACCCACGCTCATCGGGCCGGACCAGAAGGCCACCGTCTTGGCCGCCGGACTCTGGGTGCGGACATAGGCGGACAGATCCTCCTGGCCGTCGCCGCCGCCGGCCAGCGCCTTGCCCATCAGCGGCGGCACTTCCGGCAGAAGCATGGCGAAGGTGTCGTGGGTCTCCACCTGGAGTTGCCGCTTGGCATAGAAAAAGGCGAACGGATCGGGCGTCTTTTGGGCCACGAGTTGGAGGATTCCCTCGTCCACGGCGGCCAGGGTGACGAGGCTCCCCGGGGGGGCGGTCACTTCGGCGGTGAGCTTGCCGCCAGGGCGCATGGCCTCGGGGGCGGTCACGGTGAGCGGCAGCTTGCCCGAGGTCCGGTCCACGAACAGCGGCACCGCGCCGAAGGCTCGCGACGGGCTCCCCGGCTCCACGGCGGAGGCCTTTCGGACCAGGGTGGCCGTCACGTAGACCCCAGGCATGTACTGGGGCTTGATCGGCAGTGCGATGTCGCCGGTGTTGCCCGGCAGGTCCATGACCAGGACGTCGTGGATGGAGCTTCCTTCCACGGTCACCAGCAGTTTGCCGGCAAACGGGGCCCGGACCTGAAATTTGGCTGTTTCGCCCGAGGCGTAATCCTTCTTGTCGGCCTTGATCTCCAGTCTGGCCGGGTTCTCCACGGCCCAGGGCGCATAACCGGAGCCGCCGGCGTAGAATTCCACCTGGCACGAGGCGCCGCTGGCCGGATCCTTGAGCACCACCCGGTAACTGCCGAACGAGGGCGGGGTGAAGGCAAACGAGCCCTTCCCCTGGGAAGCGGCAATGGTTTTCGTTTCCAGTGTCTTGGCGTCGCGGGTGGATTCGTATTTGAAGGAGCCGTCCGGGCCCTTGCGCAGCACCGTCTGCCAGGTGTCGCGGTACAGGGTGGCCGAAAGCGCCGCCGCCGTGGCCGGTTTGCCGTCCGGCGTGACCAGGACGTAGTCGAAGGCCATGGGTTTGCCCGGAGCGGCGGCCTCGCTCTTGAGGCGTTTCAAGCCCGGGTAGGCCGGGTAGACGTGCACCGGCATCCGGGCCAGACCGGTGACCCCCCGGCCGCCGCCTTCGCGGACCCGGGCCGTGAAAATGGCCTCCAAGGCAGCCGGCGGCGACAGATCGTCGGGCAGGGTGGCTTCGAAGCCGGCCTTGCCCTCGCCGTCAAGGGTCCCGGTCTCCTCCAGGATTCCCTGGTCCTCGAAACTGCGTTCGGGATCGCCGAAGGTATAGGCTTCGTAGCCCTTGGGAGCGAAGGGCGCCTTGACCAGCCGGACCCTGGCCTCCACGGGCAGGGCCCCGGCCGGCGCGCCGAACAGGTAGCGGCCGGTCACGGCGAAGGGCAGGGCTTGGCCCGGTGCGGCTGCGGTCTCCGGGGCGTTGACGGTGACACTGATGCGGTCGGGGACGAATTCCTCCACCTGGAAGCGGTACTGACCGATGACCGTCTCGCCGGCCGAGAGTTCCAGGGTGTAGGCCCCGGTCAGGGATTGAGCCGGTAGGGCCTGTTGCAGGCTGACGATGCCCTCGGCTCCGGTGACGGCGGTTTTTTCACCGATCTTGCGGCCTTGGGGATCGGACAGGCGGATGGTCACCGGCATGGACGGGGGCACGGCCAGCTTCGCGTCGCGCACCACGGCCGCCCCTTCCAGGGTTTCACCCGGTCGGTAGATGTCCCGCTCGCCGTAGATGAAGGCCGTGTAGCCCGAGGCGGGCAGGACCGTGCCGCTGACATCCAGTCCCGTGGTATCCACCCGGAAGCGGTCGTAGAGCAGAAAACTCGTGTCCGCGCCCTTTTCCACCATGATAAGGTAGGGGCGTTTGTCGGCCATGAGCTGGGGACTGATCTTGGCCCGGAAAAGTCCCTTCTCGTCGGTTGTCCCCGAGGCCAGTTCCTGGTTCTGGTAGGACAGGACCCGCACCTTGGCGCCGGCGATGGGAGCCAGGGTGGAGTAGGAGGCCGTCCAGACGAGGAAATCGTCCAGGCCGTGCTTGGCCACGATGCCGATGTCGGTAATCAGGACGTAGCGCTGGAAGCCTTCGAATTTTCCGGGCACGGTCAGGGCTATCCGGTAAAGGCCTGGCGCGTGGTCCTGGATGTATTTTTCCAGATTGACCGGCGTGGTGACGACGGTGTTGTTTTTGTAGGGAAGCGGAATGCGGTCGTTGAAGATGCGGTCGCCCAGGTTGGCATTGATGTCGCCGCCGCCGAAGGCATCGTCGAAGGCGGAATAATCCATGGAAAAAAGCGGGAACAGGTTGTTGCAATAGATGCGGTCGATCATCAGGTGGGCGGCATTGGTATTGACGCTTTTGACGGCCAGATTCTTGTAGCCGTTCCGCGACAAAAAGATGCCCTGATCCTGGAAATCGACCAGCGGCTCCAGATCGGGGATGCGCACGGTCCGGGTGAGCGGGGCGTCGAGCACCGCGCCGTCGGCCGCCGTGAGCCCCTTGTCCAGGGTGACGGCATAGTCCCGTCCGGGTTCGAACGGGCCGCTGAGCACCAGCTCCCCGCCGTCGGCGGCGAGCGAGGCCTCCACGTCCGGGACGATATGCACCCGGGAGGCGGTTTCCTCTCCGGCTTCCACCGGCGTGGACAGGGCGATGCGGATGGTGGCCGCGCCCTCGACGGCGGCGGTCTTGACCTCGCGTACCCGCAGGTGCGGATCGAGCACCACCGGGATGACGGCCACGGCCTCACGGGCCATGGCGATATCGCCTTTGGCCGGTTTCACCCCCGGCGTGACCACGATTTTGACCTCGCGCTGCTGGGCGGTTTTTTCCACGGCATCGGACACAAAGCCGATTTTTTTGGAGACGTAGCCGGTGGTCAGCGAGACGGAAATCGGCTTGCCGCCGGGCTGGCGGGGATCGATGAGCTGGATGTGGTCGGCCAGATCCTTGGGGTCCACCGGCCGATTGAAGACCACTTCGCCCCGGGCCGCCACCATGGCGCCGCCTTCGGCGGCCGGTTCCAGATGGGCGGTCAGCCGGGTGACTTCAAAGGTGCCGTAGGAGGCGTGAAAGGTCGTTTGGCCTCCCAGGGACTGGGGGGGAGCCAGAAAGGCGTCGGGCTGCAGGGTCAGGCTGTATTCGACGGCCTGGGTGAACCCGTCCTTGGCCTCGAAACGCAGCATATACGGGGAGACCCAGGTCCATTTTCCCGTCACGGCCGGAGCGATGGCGGCCGGAGCGGCAATGGGCGACTGTCCCTCCTTGGCGGTGGTCACGGGGCGGTCGAAGGCGAGCAGCAGATAACGGCCTTTCCCCGGGTCCATGGCCAGCCCGGCCACGCGGACGGTGGTGGCGCCGGCGGCCGGGCTGGCGACCGCCGGCGCGCCATCTTGTCCGGGAGTCATGGGGGCCGGACGCCGGGCAAGCAGGATGCCTTCGACCACGGCGATGAGGCCAAGCACCACCAGAGCGAGATTCTTACCGTTCCTTAGCCACCCGCCGTGTTGTGCGTCCATGCCGACCCTCCATGTGGCTCTTCATACGCGTCCGCCATATTATTTCAATACGGGAGGCGGGAGCCGCATTTGCAAACGGCGAAGGGTCTGCTACCAGAAAACGTTCCGCCAAGGAGGCTCCATGAACCGCATCCGTGCCGCGTTTTTACCGCTGGCCTGCCTCGTCTGGTGCCTGCTGCTCCCGGCTCCGGCCCGGGCCGATACCGGGGAGATAACGGTCTACGGCGTGTTGCAGCAGAGCCCGCAAGGCGGCATCGAGCTGTTGTGCGCCGAGGAACCGGATGTGGTCTACGTGCCGTTCGATCCGGGCGCCATCATGAGCGACCTGATCGGCCTCCAAATCCAGGCGCGCGGCGTGGTTCGCGATACCTTTGTCCGAAACGGCAAGACCATTCGCGTGCTGGCCGTGTCGCACCTCCGTCCCCTGACGGCCGAATACGGCTCCACCACCGTGACCGCCCAGGCGAGTTACGGTCTGCCGGGCACGGATCCGGTGCAGATCCACGCCTACCACAACAAAACCTGCTACCTTTACGCACGCTACGCCGTGCTCGAGCGACTTTCGGATGATGCCGACGGCCATTCCCTGCGCATACTGGCCCGCCAGCCGGGCGATGCCCCGGCGGCGGTGTGCGAGCACCTGGAGGGGACGCCGCTTTTCAAGATTCCCAACGGCGGCGACTATGCCTTTGCCGGTCTGTCCGGGGATGTCCTTTTTGTCCGCAACGGACCGGCCGCAGCCGTCCATGGACTCATGGCCGCCAATCTGCCCCGGCAACAGCAGCTCCTTGAGGCCACCGTCGTCCCCGGCGCCGGCGTGTCCGGCCATACGCTGCGGTATCAGGCGGTCGTTTTGGCTGCGGGGCAAACGTCCCTCTGCCCTGAAGGCAAGACCGCCATCCGCGCCATGACCCTGGACCTGCTGGCCGGGAAGACGCGCAAGATCGGCAAGCCGACCTGCTGGCCGTAGCCAGGAACTTGGCCGGGGCCCTGCCTGGACCTGCCGGGAGGGATGCCTCCCTCCCGGTCCTTTCTCGATACGGGGGAAGGTGTTGCGGGCTAGTTGAAGGCGCTTTTCTTGAGGAGGGAGGCGCGCTTTTTCATGGTTTCGTCCAGCCGGGTCAGTTCGCGTCGGTCGTCATCGGTCTTGGCTGCGCTCCTGGCCTTCTCCATCTGAAACTGGGCCTGATGCTCGTTGTTGTCGTAGATGGAGGCATAGGCGAGATTCAAGTAGGCGTGGAAGAGGTCGCCGGCCTGGCCGAGAGCTTGGCCATAAACGGCGTGAATTTCTCCGATTTCCGGTGCGCGCATGCAGACTTGCCGCAGATAGGGCAGGGCGGCCCGGTAATTGCCCTCCTGGGCCAGGAGCCGGCCGTATTCAAAGAGGGCGTCGATGTCATTGGGGCTGAGGCGCACGGCTGCTTCAAGCAACGTCTTGGCCCGGGCAAAATTGCGGATTTTGAGGAAGTAGCGGCCCGCCTCGCGCAGGACCAGCGGATCGGACGGGGCGCAGGCCAGGGCATCCTCGAAGGCGGACTCGGCTTGCCGGATATCCTCCAGGGCCCGGGACAGGGCGATGGCCAAGCCGATTTTATCCAGGCAGGTCATCTTGTCGCCGAGCTTGCGGAAATAGGCTACGGCGTTTTTGGCATCGGTATAGCGGGCGCGCACCAGGATTTGGACGCGCTTGAAGGCGTCGTCGTGCTCCTTGCGCTTGAGGATATCCGGCGGCAGCAGCTTGATACGGTCCTTCAGGTAGGACATGCGTTCGACCAGCCCGGGGTGGGTGGAGAGGTAGGTGGGGATGGTGCCCCCGCCTTGCAGCCATTTCAGGCGCTGCAGGGTTTCGAAGGCTTCCACCAGACCCTGGGGACGGAAGCCGGCGGCGACGAGGTAGTTCATGCCGACATTGTCGGCTTCACTCTCGTCTTCGCGGGAATACTTGAGGTAGGCCTGGGCGGCGGCGGCCTGGGAACCGACGGCCAGAGCGCCGCCGAGATCGTAGTTCTGGGTGGTGGTGCCGATGACGACACCGGCCAGCATGCCCACCAGCTGGCCGATGGAAAGGGCCTGCATTTGGCCCATGCGCTTGGCGATATGGCGCTGGGAGACGTGACCCAGTTCGTGGGCCAAAACGGCGGCCACTTCGGACTCATGGTCCATATTGATGAGAAGGCCTGTAAAAATGAAGACGTACCCGGCCGGGCCGGCGAAGGCGTTGACGGCGCTGTTGGCGATGACGCTCACCGTGAAGGGGAACGGCTGGGGCGGCATGACCTTGACCAGGCGTTGGACCAGGCCGACGACGTAGGTATCGATCTCGGTGTCCTGGATGAGCGGCATCCGGGCCCGGATGATGGCGTTGAATTTTTCGCCCAGTTCCTTTTCGTCCTTGAGGTCGAAGGAGAAAAAGCCGGCCTGGGCGGAGGGGGTCACAACGAGGGCAACAAAAAACCACGCGGCGGCCACAGCCGCCGCCAAGCGTCGGGACGTGCCCGGGCGCATGCGGAAGCTCATTGCGGACATGACAACCGTCTACTCCCTTTCGGGCAGGATGGAAAGACCGGAGACCTGTCCGTCCTATCGGTTCATGAGGTCAAGGAATTCCCGGTTGCCCTTGGTGCCGCGCATCTTGTCCAGAAGGAATTCCATGGAGTCGATGGGGCTCATGGGCGCAAGCAATTTCCGTAGGATCCAGACGCGGTTGAGGACGTCGGATTCGAGCAGCAGCTCTTCCTTCCGGGTGCCGGACCGGTTGATGTCGATGGCCGGAAAGACGCGTTTTTCGGCCAGATGGCGGTCCAGGTAGATTTCCATGTTGCCGGTGCCCTTGAACTCTTCGAAAATGACCTCGTCCATGCGGGAGCCGGTGTCGATCAGGGCCGTGGCGATGATGGTCAGCGATCCTCCGCCCTCGATGTTGCGGGCCGCGCCGAAGAAGCGTTTGGGGCGTTGCAGGGCATTGGCGTCGAGGCCGCCGGAAAGGACGCGTCCCGAGGACGGCGTGACGGCGTTGTAGGCCCGGCCGAGGCGGGTAATGCTGTCGAGCAGGATCACGACGTCGATTTTGCGTTCCACCAGGCGCTTGGCCTTTTCGATAACCATCTCGGCCACCTGGACATGGCGCTGGGGCGGCTCGTCGAAGGTGGAGGACACGACCTCGGCCTTGACGGTGCGCTCCATGTCCGTGACTTCCTCGGGGCGCTCGTCGATCAAAAGCACGATCAGGAAGACGTCGGGACGGTTGGCGTTGATGGAGTTGGCGATGGTCTGGAGGAGCATGGTCTTGCCGGTGCGGGGCGGCGCCACGATGATGCCGCGCTGGCCATGGCCGATGGGGGTGAGCAGGTCGATGACCCGGGAAGAATAGTTTTCGGCCCCGTTTTCCATGACGAACCGCTTGTCCGGGTAGAGCGGGGTCAGGTTGTCAAAAAGGACGAGGTTCCGGGAGGCCTCGGGCGGGGCGAAGCCGATTTCCCCGACGCGAAGCAGGGCGAAATAGCGCTCGCCTTCCTTGGGCGGCCGGATCTGGCCCGAGACCACATCGCCCTTGCGCAGGCCGAAACGGCGAATCTGGGAGGGCGAAACATAAATGTCATCCGGGCCCGGCATGTAGCTGTACATGGGGGAGCGCAGAAAGCCGAACCCGTCCGGCAGGATCTCCAGGACGCCCTCGCCGAAGATGGACCCGTTTTGGGAGGCGCAACTTTGCAGCAGGGCGAAGATCAACTCCTGCTTGCGCATGCCATTGGGGTTTTCGACGTTGTACTGAACGGCCAGATCCATGAGTTCGGGCATGCTTTTCAGCTTGAGCTCGGAGAGGTTCATCGACGTCTCCATGAGGCTGGACTTCGTACTCGGGGTCAAAGGTTGGAGGATATCATCGCTTTCGATGGGATCGGAAAGCACTGGTCCGGAAGGAGACTGGGGAGGACGCCCGCGGCGTTTAGGTGCGTTGCTCACAAAAATAGCCCAGCGCTTTACTGCGCGTATTAAAGTGGAAGAAATGCCCGATACACTGTGAGCTTGACAAAGCCGTCCATATGGAAGCGGCGCAAAAACTCGCTTGTTTACGGGAACCTGAGTAGTGGAGGACAGATCGGCTAGGGCCTGGAACAATCCATATACTTTTTACGGGCACTGTCAAGGCCGGAGCCGGCCCGTTTCGACCATGGCCGAAAATGCGACAGAATCATTCCTCGGTTTTGGGTTGCAGCACGTCGGCGAAGATCTCGTTGACCCTGTCTTTGACGGCCTGCTGGTCCTGGGAGAGGGACAAGGCCAGTTCCAGGGTGAGCAGGTTGGTGGCCTGTTCGAGGAGGCGGCGTTCGCCGAAGGACAATTCCTTGTTCTGGCCGATCAGCAACAATTCCTTGAGCACGTAGGCCACATCGGCCAAGTCGCCGCTTTTGAGCTTTTCGGAATATTCCCGGTAGCGGCGGTTCCAGTTCTGGCCGGTATAGCCGGTAAAATTCGAGCGGTCCTTCAGGGATTCGAGGATGGCCTGTCCTTCCTCGGCCGAGCACAGGGCGCGCAACCCCACGTTGACGGCGTTATTGACCGGCACCATCAGGGTGACGTTGTTGCTTAATATCCGGACAATATAAAAATTCGCCGAAGCCCCGCCGATGACCTGGGTTTCGATGCGTTCGACCTTGCCCACGCCCTGGGCCGGATAGACGACGAGTTGTTCCACGGAAAACACCGATGGACTCCTTGCGACGCAAGACGTCCAAACCGGCACGTCTTCCATCTAGGAGCCAAAGTAGCCCATTTGCCCAGCGGTGTCCACGTCTTCCGGTGGCGGAAAATCCCCTAGGCCGCGCCGTTGAAGCCACCCAGGCGTTGCCGGGTCGCTTCCAGGCCGTCCTCGAACAAGGACAGGGCCGCGTCGACGGCGGCCGGCAGCACGCGGCCCACCGTGGGGATTTCCTCGGAGCGAAAGGCTTCCAGGACGTAACCGGCGACGTCATAGTCCGGCTGGGGACGGCCGATTCCCAGGCGCAACCGGAAAAAATCCGGCGTTCCCAACTCCTGGGTCAGGGACTTGAGGCCATTGTGTCCGGCGTTGCCACCGCCGCGTTTGATGCGCATGCGCCCCAGCGGCAGGTCCAGTTCGTCGTGCATGACGAGCAGCGTCGTCGGATCGAGTTTGTAAAAATCGCATGCGGCCCGGACGGCCCGGCCGGAAAGGTTCATGAAGGTCAGCGGCTTGACGCAGACGAATTGGGCGAAGCCGCCTCCGGGCAACACCGGCAGGGAAAGGGTCACCGCCACAAGATCCTTGCGGGAGGACAACGCCGGCCGCGGTGCCCCGCCGAGTTCCTCGGCCCGGGCAATAAGCGCATCCAGGGCCATGAAACCGAAATTGTGTCGGGTGGCGGCGTAGCGCGGCCCGGGATTGCCGAGGCCTACGATCAAGGCTTGGGTGGCCATAATTGGGTATCGTCAGGAGTTGCAGCGGCAGCACAAAAACGGACGGGGCGGTGCGGACACGCCCCGTCCGGGTACTGCGAACGGCGGGACGTTCTACTCGGTGGAGGCGGAATCTTCCGCGGCGGGAGCTTCCGTAGCGGCTTCCTCGGCCGGGGCTTCTTCCTCCGGTTCCTCTGTCGGCACAACGACGCCGACCACGGCGAAGTTTTCCTCGTAGACGGCCTTGACGCCCGAGGGCAGGGTAATGTCGGCCACCTTCACGTGCTGGTTGATCTCTAGGGCCGTGACGTCGATGACGACCTTATCCGGGATGGCCAGCGGCAGACAGGTGACCTCCAGGGTGTCGCGGTAGACTTCCAGGACGCCGCCCAGGACTTCGCCGGCGGCCTTCCCTTCCACCACGACGGGAATATGCACGCTGATTTCCTTGGTGAGGTCCACCCCGTAAAAATCCACATGGGTAATCAAGGACTTGGTGGGATGGTACTGGAGCTGCCAGATCAGGGACGGCTTGGTTTCCTGGCCGGTCTCGGATTCGATCTGCAGTTCGAAGACGTGGGAAGACGCGGTCTTGGAAAAGAGCTTGCGCAAGGGCATGTGCTCGACCATGACCGGAATGTTGACGCCGGTGGCGTCATAGTAGACGCCGGGGACCATGTCGGTGGCGCGCAGCTTTCGGTTGGCCCCCTTGCCGCGGCCCGCGCGGGTCTTAACGGCGAGGGACAGGGTCTCTTTCATAACGGGTATCTCCTTTGCGCCCTGGGGCGAAACATGATTTCCTTAAGTTGGCGTGGTCACCGCTAGGTGAACAGCACACTGACGGAGGACTCGGTGTGGATATTATGGATGGCCTTGGCCAGCAACCCCGCGATGGAGAGCGTCTTGATCTTGGAGCAGGCCTTGGCGTTGTCCCGCAGGGGGATGGTGTTGGTCGTGACGACCTGGGTGAAGGGCGATCCCTCCAGGCGTTCAATGGCCGGGCCGGACAGCACCGGGTGGGTGGCGGCGGCCATGACCTCGCTGGCGCCTTGTTCCAGCAGGACGACGCCGGCCTGACACATGGTGCCGGCGGTGTCGATCATGTCGTCGATGACCACGCACCGTTTGCCGGAGACGTCACCGATGACATGCATGGCCTGGGCCTGATTGGGGGCGTCACGACGTTTGTCGATGATGGCGAGGCTCCCCCCCAGCCGCTTGGCGAAGGACCGGGCCCGTTCCACGCCGCCGGCGTCCGGCGAGACGATACAGAGGTCGTTTCCGGCAAATTCCTTGAAATATTCCGCCATGATAGGGGAAGAGAACAGATTGTCCACCGGCAGGTTGAAAAAACCCTGAATCTGGCCGGCGTGCAGGTCGATGGTCAGCAGGCGATTCATGCCGGCCACGGTCAGGAAATCGGAAATGAGCTTGGCGCTGATCGGTGCGCGGGGAACCACCTTGCGGTCCTGGCGGGCATAGCCGAAGTAGGGCACCACGGCCGTGACGCGCTGGGCGCTGGCGCGCTTTAAGGCGTCGAGAATCAGGCACAGTTCCATCAGGTTGAAGTTGACCGGGGAGCAGGTGGACTGGACCACGAAGATGTCGCAGCCCCGGACGTTGGCTCCGATCTCCACGCGGATCTCGCCATCGCTGAAGGTGCCGAGCTTGGCCGGCAGCAAGGTGCAACCGAGATGGTCGCAGATGGCTGTCGCCAAAGCGGGATTGGACGTACCGGTGAGGATTTTCAGATCGCCTTGCGCCATGCCGAGCCTCTGGGGGACACTGTCCGCCGATTGATTCCGGCACTGGACCGTGTACGGTCCCGGGCCGGATTTTCTGATACAATTGGCTGGGGCGGCAGGACTCGAACCTACGAATGCGGGGACCAAAACCCCGTGCCTTACCAACTTGGCGACGCCCCAGCATGCCGGTCCGCCTGTCGGCGGACAAAATACGCCTTGATCAGCCCCGGCGCGCCGATCCCTAAAGCGACGCGACGAAGGCACGCGGACCATTCCCGGAACATTCCGCCAGGGCCAGAACAGCCGCGTGGCGTTCCCGGAAAAGACCATACACTGCGGATCCGCTTCCGGAAAGAAGGGCGCCCGCCGCCCCGAGGGCCAGCAGCCGTTCCTTCACCCGCCCGATTTCCGGGTGAGCCGCGAAAACGACCGATTCGAAGTCATTTTGCATAGGCCTTCCGGTCACGCAAAACGCCCTTTTATTTCCCGCAAAAACACTTGTCAAGAGGTTTGCCCCGCTCCTGCCCGGGAAGGACCGGGAGGCGTCCAGGGCTGCATAGGCCCAGGCCGTGGCAATACGGATGCCCGGGCAGACCAGCACCAGATAGAAGCCGGCCAGTCCCGGGCCCTCCGGGACGAGGCGTTCGCCCCGGCCTGAGGCCAGGGCCGGGCGTCCCAGCAGGAAAAACGGGACATCGGCGCCGAGGCCGAGGGCTACCTCGGCGAGTTGCGGCGCCTCCAGGGCGAGAGGGCCGGCCCGGTCGTTTAGATAGCGCAGCATGGCGGCGGCGTCCGAGCTGCCGCCGCCCAGGCCGGCGCCGTAGGGAATGCGTTTTTTGAGGCCGACTTCCAGGCGCGGCGCGAACCCCGTGCGCGCGGCGAAAGCCCGATAGGCCCGCACGACCAGATTGTCGTCGGTTTCGAGTTCCGGGTCGGAGCAGGTGAAGTCGATGTCGCCCGGTTCGTCGAAGCGCCGGATGTAGAAGGCGTCGGCGGGTTCGGGCACGGGCAGGAAAAAGGTCTCGATGTCGTGATACCCGTCGGCGCGTCGCGGTCCGACCTGCAAGAACAGATTGATCTTGCAGGGGATGGGAATGGCGGTTTCCTCGGCGCAGTTGGGTGCTGCCATGGGAGATGCCCTGTGAACCGGGGGATGGACGGCGGCCCATCCATCCCCCGATTCGGGATTATTTCGAAGCGGACAAGGGGACGGTCCGGAAGATACTTTGGCGCTGCCGCTTGATCTGAAGCATGACCACACCCTTTTTCTTCCCGTCGTCACCCACGATCTTTTTGAATTCATCCGGCGAGTTGACCGGACGCTGGTTGACTTCCAGGATGAGGTCACCCGGGCGTACGTCGGCTTGTTCGGCCTCGGATCCGTCCTCCACGTCCGTCACGAGAAGTCCCTGGGGCCGATCCAGGCCCAGGGCCTTGGCTTCCTGGGCGGAGACGGCCCGGACGGACAGACCAATGATGGAAGCGGCCTGAGCGGGCGAGGCGTTGCCCTCGTCCTCGTCGCCGCTCGGCGCGTTCTGAGCCAGTTTTTTGGCGTCGCGCTGCCCGAGGGTGATGGAAACGGTCAGGGGCGAGCCATTGCGCACGAGGGTGAGCTGGGTCGATTCGCCGGGCTTGATGGCGGCCACCCGACGCAGCAATTGATTGGAGTCCTCCACGGGCTCGCCGCCCACGGCAGTGATGACGTCGCCGGTCTTGATGCCGGCCTTGGAGGCCGGTTCGCCGTCAAGGACCGAGGTGACGAGGGCGCCTTTGGTGTTCGCCATGCCCAGGGCCTTGGCCGTGTTTTCATCGATGTCCTGGATGGTGACGCCGATCCAGCCGCGCTTGACGGTTTTGCCCTCGCGCAACTGGGCGATGACGTCCCTGGCCATGTTCGAGGGGATGGCGAAGCCGATGCCCTGGCCCGAGGCCACGATGGCGGTGTTGATGCCGATGACCTTGCCGTCGAGGTCGATGAGCGGCCCGCCGGAATTGCCGGGGTTGATGGAGGCGTCGGTCTGGATGAAGTTATCGAAGGGACCGGCGCCGATGACGCGGCCCTTGGCGCTGACGATGCCCAGGGTGACGGTATTTTCCAGGCCGAAGGGGTTGCCGATGGCCAGCACCCAGGCGCCGACCTTCATTTTGCCGGAATCGCCGAATTCCAGGAACGGCAGGTTGGACTTGCCGTCGATCTTGAGCAGGGCGAGGTCGGTTTCCTTGTCGCGGCCGATGATCTTGGCGGGCAAGGGCTTTTCGTTGTTGCGGAACTGGACTTTGACTTCGTCGGCGCCTTCAACGACATGATTGTTGGTGACGATGTAGCCGTCGGCGGAGATGACGAAGCCCGAGCCCAAGGAGTGCTGCTTGTGGGCTTTGGGCGAGCCTCCGTGTCCCTGCGGACCGAAGAAGCGTTGGAATTGATCAAAAAAATCGTCCATGGGGCCGCCGTTGGGGCCACCGTGCCGGCGGAATTGCTCCATGAAGTCGCGCATGCCTTCTTGGGCTTTGATGGTCTTGGTGGTGGAAATATTGACGACGGCGGGGCCATCTTTTTCGACCAGCTCGGTGATGTCGGGCAGAGGGATACGGGCCATGGCCAGGCTGGTCCAGGCGATGACGGCCAGGGTTGCGGTCAGGGAGAGGAAGATGCGTTTCGCCATGGTGAGCTTACTCCTGCTTCCTTGGGCCCGTGTGCGGTCGGGCCATCTTGGGGTGTATGGACCCGGCCGAAGCCGGGACATTGTCCAGGGCGATCATGCGCGTTATACGCCGAACAGGCCGGATGTAAACCGGCGTTCCGCAGCCAGTCGCCCGCCCGGGTTCGGGGTCTGGCCGGGAGAGACGCGGCGTCGCCATGCCGTTTCCTTGACAAGACGAAGTGACGCAAATAATAAAGTTTGTTTTCGGCACGTCAATTGTTGTCTGGTTCGGTCGGCAAGGGGACAGCTGGCGGCAGTTAGAAAATTTTTTCTTGTGATGACGGATGGTTGTCACATTGTCGTTGCCGCGGTTTGAGGGAAAAGTTTACTGGAGGATGAACATCGTTTCATGCACCAGCCGTGCTCCCGTAGCTCAGATGGATAGAGCGATCGCCTCCTAAGCGATAGGCCATGCGTTCGAATCGCATCGGGAGCACCAGAAATTTCAAGGGGTTGGACTGCAATGGTCCAACCCCTTTTGCGTTGGGGGAGGATTTTGTCCATCTACTGTCCATCCTTTAGAGCGGTGATCCCAAAGATGGATAGGTGTGTAAGGTAGAGCTGAGCGTGATTTCGAAACCATGCCCGCTAGAACGCGCAACTTACTTTGAGA